>Ga0315338_1000017_pt1 | contig 1049683 bp, 969 predicted proteins | sample ASW8metaG_FD_204518 | JGI IMG/M metagenome (GOLD analysis project Ga0315338, IMG submission 204518) | Ammonia-oxidizing marine archaeal communities from Monterey Bay, California, United States - ASW #8 | ecosystem: Environmental > Aquatic > Marine > Coastal | place: USA: California... | reverse complement strand
TATTAGTATCACAGTTATCAGCTTCGTCTGTAACATCACCAGTAAGTGAAAGATCAGTTTCATCTTGATCACACTCAATAGTTAAGTCAGCAGGTGCTGTAAATGTAGGATCAGTTGTATCCACAACTGTTATAGTTTGATCAGCAGTTGATGTGTTACCACAGTCATCCGTAAGCGACCAAGTACGTGTTACAATTGCCTCTTTGTCACAACTTCCATTAGACACAGAATCAATATAGGTAGCATCTAAACCAGAAGAACAACCATCATCTTCATCTGTCACATCTCCTGTAATAGACAAATCAGTATGATCTACATCACATTCAATAGTTAAGTCTGCAGGAACCGTAAAAGTTGGATTAGTCGTATCTGTTATATTAATAATTTGTATAGCAGTATCACTATTGCCACAATTATTTATAATAGTATAGGTTCTCGTGACTTCAAATGGACAACTAGAACTTGGTGTAATAACATCTATATAAGTAATGCTAACAATATTAACATCTACAGTTGCTAAGTAACCATTTGGAATATCTACATAAGTATCTTTAATATCTGCAGATTGCACATCACTAAATGGATATCTTGCAGTTAATGCTGTAATTACAGTTTCATCACATCCTTCAATATTTAATGGTGTAGGTGCATCAATAAAAGGACAAGGTACTTTCATTTCGGGATTGTCAAAAGTCAAAGTTTGTGTGCTACACATTGAATCTCGATATTCAATTATAGTAGTACCAGACATTTGATCTCCACAAATGGAAGAATCATCTGCTTGAATTGAATAATTTAAGGTGATTGTTTCATTATAAACTGCATCCACAAACCAATCAATATCTTGTCCTGTATTGGTAGCAGTACCCTTACTTGGGTTCAAAGTTCCAGCAATTAATGAAAATCCAACTGGAATGGTATCAGTTACTAAGGACTGTCCAGGTAATTGCGTTGCCGCTGCCACTAACTGCCCTAAAATTTGCATATATATACCACTAAGGTCAGCATTATCTTCAGTAGAAAATGCTCCAGCATTTTGAATTTGATCTAAAGTACTAAGAGCTACAGTTTCTTCTGTTCCACTAATTGCCCCAATTAGGCCAATAGTAAAAACGCTTTGATTATAATCTGTACCTGAAACATTTGTTGTTTGAGCTGCAACACCCGCCGCAATTGCCTCGGTCTGACAAGCGGTGACAGTAGTTGTTGAACTACAATTACTTCCACCATTTCGAGCTGTAGCAACACCATCAGAAAGTAGAATAATACTTCTTGAAGTTGCACAATCAAAAGTTCCATTATTGGTTAATTCATTATCAGCTTCTTGTATACCAGCTTCAGTATTTGTATATCCTCCAGTTACCAAGGCATTAACTGCGTTGGTTAAAGTTGTTTGACCAGTACTTCCTGTTAAAGGAACAACTAAAGTAGATGAGTTACTAAATGACACAAGTGCTACTTTGTTTAAACCTGTTGGATTATTAGCTGGTAAAAAGAAATTATCAATAAAAGAAACGGCAGCATCTTTAGCATAGTCAATCGGTTCAGGAACTGGACCATCATCCATACTTCCGGATACATCAATCACCAAAACAACTTCTTGCGGTCTTGGAGGAGGATTACCAATTATCTCGAGCGTCATATCAAATTGCGAACAACTTGTATAGACGATATCTGCAGTTTTATTGATAATAATTTCTTGCCCGAAGGAAGAAGTTATTGAGAAAATAAAAGAAAAGGCCAAGATAAGTTGAGCTAATCTTTTATTATATTTTTTTTGAAATTGTAGTTTTGTTCTCATGAAATTTTTCTTTAAGTCTTGTCTAAATGGATTAAGGGCCACTATCCTTCGGAAGGATTTGGGATGTAAACACTTAAAATGGTTGATGAAGAACCTGAATCACATTTATCTGATTTAGCTTCTACATTAATACAACTCCATGAATTATATGGAGTTCCTTCAGGAACACTAATATTAATAGTAAACTGTTCTGATTGACCTGGCTGCAATGTTATTTGATCATTTCCTCGATTAAAAGCCATAGAAACGTTTAATTCAACATTATATTGATTGGCATTCTGCCCAGAATCACTTCTAGTATTACTACATGGTTTAGAAAGATAATTAGTTGATAGAGCATAAGTTTGCGATGCAGAAGACAAGTTTTTTAGAATTAGCTTGTAGCTTGTGCCATCCTCATCAGCAGATTTAAAGTTTCTATCTTTTTCAACACGAAGTTCTGATGAACAGTTGTTCGAATTGTCTACAATAAGATTTTCAGGAGTATAAGTTACACTCGTGAGAATTGCTGTTAGGAAAATAAATAATGTTTTCATAATCGTTTCAGATTAAATACTTGATTAATAGCTTTTATTTAATGTTTCTTTTTGTTTCGTTCAATTAAATTTAATTGGTACATCAATAGTATGGTCCTAAAAATCCACCTTAAATTCATATCTTACTAGTATTATTGAAATACGTCTAAATAGTTTTTAGGCTATCGATGTATTTTAAAAATACTATTATGCCAAACATCAATACATGATGCGTAACACAATAAATTATTCAAATGTGAGGGAAGAGCATTGACGTACAATGCTGAGGGAGTAAATAATTGAATTAGATTTGGAGCCATTTTCAATTTTATATATAACAAAACAACTCATCCTTAAAATCTTATACAAATATAAATGTTAAAGGACCAAAATACTCGTTAAGACGGAAAAAAACAACATTTCGTCGATAAAAAACGCATTTAATCGGAATATCATGAAGACACTCGTAATCGTTAGACATGCAAAATCATCGTGGAAATACAATGTGGCTGACAAAGAGAGACCCCTAAAAGGTCGCGGAAAGACTGATGCTAAGTTAATTTCAGGAATTTTTAAAAAGAATGAATTTAAGCCAGATATGGTTTTTTCTAGTCCAGCAAATCGGGCTCATTCAACATGTAAAATCTTTCTTGAAAACCTCGAAATTTCCTACAAAAAATTGCTCATAATTGATCAACTTTACGATTTTGGCGGACAAAATGTTATGAATTTCGTCAAATCATTGGATGATTCTCTAGAAAATGTGATGCTATTTGGACATAATCATGCCTTTACATCTATTGTTAATTTACTTGGTTCTAAGTATATAGATAATTTGCCAACCTCTGGTTTAGCAAAAATTAATTTCGATATTAATTCTTGGAAAGAAGTGCAATCAGGCACTACAGAATTACTTCTGCTTCCAAGTGATTTTAGATGATAATAATTATTGATATTAATTATCCATTTTGGTGAACACTTTGTTAAGAAGTCACTATCATTTTCATAGACTTAAGCCTAAAAGATTTTTATCTTTGAATTAGAAACCAGATTCAGAATCTACAAAGCTATTAACCTGAAATCTACGCACAAATAATGCTGATAATAAAAAAATTTGCAGCCATTGATATAGGTTCAAATGCTGTTAGGCTGCTTATTGCCAATATTATTGAGGAAACTAAGAAACCAGTTAGGTTTAAAAAAAGTTCCCTCGTTCGTGTGCCTATCAGACTTGGAGCTGATGTATTTATTGATCATCATATATCATTAGAAAATGAGGTGAGATTAATCGATACAATGCAAGCTTTTAAACTTTTAATGCAAGCTCATGGAGTGGAACGCTATAAAGCATGCGCAACATCTGCAATGCGTGAGGCTGTAAATGGCAATGAAGTTGCAAAAAAAGTGCTTAGTAAAACCGGTATCGATATAGATGTGATAGATGGAGACGAAGAAGCCGCAATAATTGCAGCGACAGATATTGGAAATTACATTCATCCTGATAAGATTTATTTATATGTTGATGTTGGAGGTGGGAGTACAGAATTCTCTATTATTCATAAAGGCGAAAAAGTTGCATCAAAATCTTTTAGAATTGGTACCGTAAGATTGCTCAATGATATTGTAAAACACGAAACATGGGTTGAATTAGAAGATTGGATAAAAGTAAACACAGATAACTATGATCATGTAGAAGTGATAGGTTCTGGTGGTAACATCAATAAAATTTATAAATTATCTGGAAAGACAATTGGAGAACCTTTGACTTATTTTTATTTGAGTTCTTATTATTACACTTTGAATAGTTATACTTATGAAGAACGTATCACAGAATTAGATTTAAATCAAGATAGGGCAGATGTAATTATTCCTGCAATGCGCATTTATTTATCTGCAATGAAATGGAGTAATGCCAAACATATATTTGTTCCAAAAATTGGTCTTTCCGATGGAATTATTAAGAGTCTTTATTATGAAACGGTTTCTAGTAAAACCTTGGCTTAACCATGAATGCTTTCTTGCGTTCCAAGATTTTTCATAATTTCCGCTTCATAAACGAGTAGATCCTGCCATTTTTTATCCACTTCATTTCGCTCGCCATATTGACGTGCAAATCCTAAAAACATGGTATAATGATTGGCTTCGCTCACCATAAGATCTCTATAAAATTTAGATAATTCTTGATCTTCAAGTTCTTCTGAAAGTAATCTAAATCTTTCGCAACTTCTAGCTTCAATTAAAGCTGCATATAGTAATCGATGTACTAATTGTGTGGTTCTACTTCCTCCTTTAGGAAAGAATTTCACCAATTGCAGAACATAGTCATCTTTTCTATCACGACCAAGGGTCCATCCACGAGCTATAATTTTATCATGCACCAATTTGAAATGGCTGATTTCCTCTTTAACTAAAGCTGTCATTTCCTGGACCAATTCTGAATATTCAGGAAAGCTGACAATTAATGATATAGCTGTGCTTGCCGCCTTTTGTTCACAAAACGCATGATCTGTTAGAATTTCTTCAATATTTTTTTCTACAATATTGACCCAACGCGGATCAGTAGGAAGTTTTAAGCCTAGCATGATTAAATATCTAAATCAAAGGTTTTTCTTAGGAGGTCTAAAGCAGGATTTTTTTTGTTAAGTTTTTCAAATTTTTCCTTGGCTGAGTATACATACTGTTTTTCAAGCTCTTCATTTACTGTAATTGATAATTTAATATCAAAATTATTCAGTTGTTTTCTAATATAGCCCAACAAATCGGCTTGTGTTCGCTCTAATTCAACTTTGTTAGTGTTATTAGGAAACTCTAAATGAATTGTGGTGTCTTTTATTTTTGGTGTATCAATTTTTAAGATAGATGCCAAATTTCGTTTTCCTTTTTTTCGAAGTGTTTTCGAATAGGTATTCCAAGCGTTAATAAATGCTTCTTCAGTAAAGTCATCTTTAGGTAAATCTTCTTCATCTATTATAACCTCAATTTGACGTAATTGATGTTCTTTTTTCTTTGAAATGCTTTTTAATGATAATCCAGAGGTGGCTTTCTGCTGAGATTTTAGAATGATTTCAGGGCGTTTTTCAGCAATCTTTTTTGCAGTAATATCCTCAGTATTTGTTAATTCTTCCTCAGGTCCAATTATTGAATCATCTGGATTGGGTATATGATCAGTAGTTTCTTCCTGCTCAATTAATTTTTTACTGTCAATTTTTATTGGTTCAATACCTCTTTTTCTGAAGTATGACGCTGGAATGATGTAGGGTTTACTGTTTTTTTTTTCAGCTTCAAAATTCAATGAAGCTAATTGCATTAAGCAAAGCTCTACAAGCAAGCGCTGATTTTTACTCGCCTTATACTTCAGATCAGAATCATTAGCTAACTCAATTGCCTTTAGAAGAAATGCTTGATCTGTTTTCTGAGATTGTTCTAAATATTTTGTTTTTGTTTGATCACCAACCTCTAGCAAATCTATTGTTTCTGGCGTTTTACAAACTAATAGATCTCTAAAGTGAGATGCTAAACCAGTAATAAAATGATGACCATCAAAGCCACGCGCTAAAGTTTCATTAAACTGTAATAAGAGTTCTGGGATCTTGTTTTCAATAATTAAATCTGTACTTGTAAAATAAGTTTCGTAATCAAGAACATTTAAGTTTTCCGTTACTGCTTTTCGTGTCAATTTTTTCCCAGAAAAACTAACCACGCGATCAAAAATAGAAAGTGCATCACGCATAGCTCCATCAGCTTTTTGTGCAATAATGTGTAATGCATCATCTTCAGCCTCAACTTCTTGTTGCTCTGCAATATACTTTAAGTAATCTTTAGCATCTTTAACAGTAATTCGTTTAAAATCAAATATTTGGCAACGAGATAATATGGTTGGGATAATCTTATGTTTTTCTGTAGTAGCAAGAATAAAAATACAATGTTTAGGTGGTTCTTCTAATGTCTTTAAAAATGCATTGAAAGCAGAAGAAGAGAGCATATGTACTTCATCAATGATATACACCTTGTATTTACCAACTTGTGGAGGAATTCGAACTTGATCAGTTAAACTTCTAATATCATCTACTGAATTATTTGAGGCGGCATCAAGTTCAAAAATATTAAAGGCAAAATCCTGATCTACGGTTTCAGTTCCATCACTATTAATCATTTTTGCCAAAATACGTGCACAAGTTGTTTTACCAACACCACGAGGTCCTGTAAATAATAAGGCTTGAGCTAAATGGTTATTTGCAATGGCATTTGTAAGTGTATTTGTAATAGCCTGCTGACCAACAACATCCTTAAAGGATTGTGGTCTATATTTTCTGGCTGATACTACAAAGTGTTCCATCAAAAATTCTTAGAAAAACAAAGTTAAAAATAAGACTTAAAATTAAGAACTATGAAGTACTAAATTAGTAAGAGTTATTAACAATTTTAGTAGCTTTGCGCCAAGTAAATCGCCTTATCGTACTGACATTAATTGTCGGTAAGGAAAGTCCGAACACCATAGTGCAGCATAGTGGTTAACAGCCACCAATCGTGAGATTAGGAAAAGTGCAACAGAAAGAATGTACAGGTTAAGCTGTAGTGAAATCAGGTAAACTCTATGCGGTGCAATGCCATGTATACCAATGTTTGAGTGCGGCACGTGCGATTGTTGGCGGGTAGGCAGCTAAAGTTTGCTGGTAACAGTAAATGTAGATAAATGATAAGGGCTCGCAAGAGTACAGAATTCGGCTTATAGATTTACTTACTTATAAATAAAACCCTTTTTAATTAATTTAAAAAGGGTTTACTTTTTGTTATAAATTTAAGAATTTATTCCACTGATTCAGCTTCTGCGGCCTCTGCTGCAGCCATTTCTGCCATTACAGCATTGAGTTCAGTAGCATCAAAATATATATGCTCTGTTACAATTTTCCCATCAACGAATCTTACTGCTAAATGTACAGGAACAGATATTTCTTTGCCATTATTGGCAGTTCCGTTATAATCAGCCCAATAATAAACCCAAGATTCTTTCTCTTTGTCTATTACCATTTCTACAAATTCTTCTTCATGATCGAATCCATAGGACGAAAATGCCGAGGTCATTCCTTGTAAATCTTTCATCCTTTGATCTACAGCAATCCCATCTTTCGAATTGTTAAAGACCTTTGCAGTATCAGCAAAATGACTTCTCCAAGTATCCCAATCTCCATTTTCAAATGCCAAAATACCTGATTTTAGTGTTTCTATTTCAGCAGATTCAGCAAAATAGCGTTGTTCTTGTTGACAAGCAGTGATTGTAGCTACTGCAAGTACTAAATAAATTAGTTTTCTCATTATTAATTCTATTTAAAGGTTAATTATTGTTTTTTAGGTGTATAACCTAGTTCTGGTCTTATATATCCAGTATATTCTTCCATACTAAGAGCAAGACTTAAAACTTTACCAAAAACTACTTGAGCATCTGCGCCTAGAAGTTTATCATTGGCAGCACCATTTTGTTCCATTTCAATGGGATCTTTAGCAGCCACGGCTACCATGTAGTAGGAATCCATATTACCGAAACCGCTTCTGTAAACTCTATAATCAGACGTAGATTTTTTGCTTTCAAACATCGCTTTAACATCACTCATGGCATCTCTCATAGCCGCACCGTTTTGCGGTGAGTAATAGATATAAAAGAATTTTCGATAATTTTCACCTTCAGGTGTTTGCGTGATACCACCTGGCATATAGGATAATTTTTTATCTAAGAGAATAACATAACTTCCATGGCGATCATAACAGGCATTGAATCCGTCCATCATCTCACCAAAGGAATCAGCACCCATTTTTTCAAATAATTCACTCATACCTGAGTTTTGCCCAACTCCTTGTAAATTTTCAATTGGACTCACATACAAATATCTAAAATTGTCCGTATTTGTGGCCAAATTATATCCATCAGCAATATTGTGTTCTCGCATTTTGTCTGCAAACAACTTAGCTGTCTTTTCGTATTGAGCGACCATGGATGGTTTTACTTGATCTTCATGTACTTCATACATTTGGAATCTTTTTTCTTCTTTTTCTTCATTTTCTTGAGCATAGATGAAGGTGATACTTAGGCACATGACAAATGCCAGTAATCGAATTCGTACTGTTTTCATAATGGTTGGTTTTAGTTAATATTTGTTTAAATTAATATGCAATATTAACCATAATACAAAGCAAGAAAAATGCAATAGTAGAACTATTATAAGGACAAAATTGTTAAGTAGCGTTAGGACACGCGATAGTGTGAAAGTGACCTAAATTTACAAAAAAAAGTTAATATTTCCAAAAATTGAATGTGAGAGCTATGCATATTTAGGTATGAAAAAAACTAAAAACACTACCACCATAATGGCGTGAATTTTTATAGAATTCTATTGTAGACAAATCAGTATGTTTAGAATGTTCAATAATTAGGACACCTTCATCTACTAACATTTTGTTTGAAAAAATTAGTTCTGGTATTCTATTAAATTGCTCATCAGTAAAATTATAAGGAGGATCTGCAAATATTATGGTCTTTTTTAGAGTTGTTCTTTCAAGAAATTTAAACACATCACTTTTAATCGTCTGAATGGGCATTTCAAAACTTTCAGCAGTTTGATTTATAAATTTAATACAACCATAATCTTTATCTACACAAATAATGTCACTTACACCTCTAGAGGCAAATTCGAAACTAATGTTTCCAGTGCCAGCAAAGAGATCTAGTACAGAAATTTCGTCAAAATAAAATTGATTGTTTAAGATATTGAATAGCGCCTCCTTAGCCATATCAGTGGTTGGACGAACTGGCAATTTTTTAGGAGCCGTTATCCTTCTACCTTTATATGTTCCAGAAATAATGCGCATTAGAAACTATTAATCTGAATAAAATTATTCCGAAAGTTTTTATCAGTATTGTCAAATTTGTAGTCGGTAGTACCTATCAATAATTCTATATTTCTTACATATTTAAATGCCATATTAAATAATGCATCATTTTTTGAAATATTTCCTAATAATATTAATTCGATACTTTCTGGATTAAGCCTTAGTTGCTCGGCTGTAAACAGAATATAGTAGATAAAATCTTCTTTTGAAGTGTAATCAAAACTGTTATAAAGTACAAGTGAGTTTTTGTCTGTTACAATAATTTCGAAATGCGTTTTAGCCACATGCACATACATTTTTGTATCCTTATTATTTTTGCTTAATGTCAGAACCTTATCAAGTAAGATACTTGAAAAATGATGATACTTGAACTCTCCAAATTGTTCATAGAAATAATTATTAATATTTACGTAAGGCACATAAACATTAACACAATCTATAACATCAATAGTGTCATAAGTAATAAAATCAGTTTGAAGAATCCGTGTATTGAATTTTAAATAATCGGCTAAATAATCTTCGTCAAACAGAGGCTTTGGAACAAGAGAAGATAATTCATTTTCATAAATTAATTGAACTGATTTGAATTCTTGCTGAAGTGATTTTTCTGAATTTAGCTGATGTTTAATTTGATCAAGAAGTGCCATTGGTGTCAATTTTTTATCAAAATCAACTTGATGACTATAGGTGAATGTTTTTTTATCTAAATTAAGAATACAAAAAGAAAGTCCATTCAAGCTTACTTGAATGGACAATATATTTAAATCATTTTTATGTTTACTATTGCTTTTGCGAATAGTTTTTTGGCCAGTTTCCATTTGTGTTTACTTCATCCATTGATCCAACTTTCAAAGCATTTCCATTTACACCATCAACAGACACTACTTCATTTTCTTTAGCAATAAGGTATGGATCTTGACCTTCCATGATATACTTTTTTAGTGCTTTGACTTCAAACACAGGAATCATAATACCATTTTGATCAAGTTGACCAGCTTGCAGCTCAAATTTTTCATCTGTTTTCCCAACTGGGAAATTCATCATATTTTTATATCTTGGATCAGCTCCAAAAAGTGAATCTTTCACCGAAACAAAATCAAGTGTATCTATAATAACAATTTCTTTAAAAGTTTCTACTCCACCAAATCGTCTAGTAGCTTCTACATCTAAAACTGTTGAATCTCTTCGTTGTGTAATAGTAAATTGAGCAGTATCAATAAACCTTACAAGACCATCCCAGTTTTTAGCAAATTGACCTGTTACTGTTCTGTACGCTAATTGAGAATCTCTGATATCAACAAGATTATCTATAACCTCCGTATAACGCTGTTCTTTTAGTTTGTTGAATTTAATTTCGCCATAAACAGACATGAATGTTTTATAAGCCATAAAAGCTATAAATATCCAAAGCAAAAGCATTATAACTGGTTTGAATTTTTTCGGAATTAGTTTATCAATCAACCACACTAATCCAATGGTAAGTGCAATAACCGCAACCGCAACTAGAATTATCTTTAACATAGTTAGTTTATTATTTAAATTATGGTGTTACGCAAATCTACAATTTTTTTTTATTCGTGAAAGTCATTGTGGCTAAAAATCATTTATATCTTTGAGAAAATCAAACACTCTTAACATTTTAATGACTTCTAGTGAATTTTATGTTTTGTTAAAATCGCAATTTCCTTTTGCCGCAACCACGCAACAAGATATTGTATTAGAGCAATTATCTCAATTCATCACAAGTACTGCAGCCAATAGTTTATATGTGCTAAAAGGATATGCTGGTACGGGGAAAACAACAATTATTGGGACTATTGTAACTAATTTATGGAAAATTAAAAAAAGTGCTGTTCTACTTGCACCAACTGGTCGCGCAGCTAAAGTAATCTCAAACTATTCCGGAAAAGAAGCCTTTACCATTCATAAGAAAATCTACTTTCCGAAGAAAGACAAAGGTGGTGCCGTAAAATTTGTATTGCAACCTAATAAACATAAAAAGACTCTTTTTATAGTAGATGAAGCATCAATGATTCCAGATGTTGCAGGAGATTCAAAACTTTTTGAAAATGGATCTTTACTTGATGACCTTATGCAATATGTGTATTCAGGACATCAATGCAAATTGCTATTAATTGGTGATACTGCACAACTTCCTCCTGTAAAATTAGAACTGAGTCCAGCTCTAAATGAAGAAAATCTTGAGTTGAATTACAATAAGGAGGTGACAAAAATGGAATTGACTGAAGTTGTGCGTCAACAACAAGATTCTGGAATTTTAGTCAATGCTACTGAGATTAGATCAGCGTTATCTCATAGTTTATATGATACCTTTCAATTTAATTTATCTGGATTTAAAGATATTGTCAGACTTGTTGACGGTCATGATATTATGGACGCTATCAATGATGCATACAGTAATTTAGGATATGAAGAAACAGCCATTATTGTAAGATCTAATAAAAGAGCTAATATGTATAATCAACAAATTAGATCTAGAATATTATTCAATGAAAATGAACTCTCTACGGGTGATTTTCTAATGGTAGTTAAAAACAATTATTTCTGGATTAAAGCCACTACAGAGGCAGGGTTTATTGCAAATGGTGATATTGTAGAGGTTCTTGAAATATTTAATATTAAAGAGCTTTACGGTTTTCGTTTCGCCGAAGTGCAAGTCAAAATGGTTGACTATCCCAAGATGAGGCCTTTTGAAACAGTGTTGTTATTAGACACCATTGCTGCCGAAACACCATCATTGCCTTATGAAGAATCCAATAAATTGTATCAAGAGGTTATGAAAGATTATGAAAATGAAACCTCAAACTATAAGAAATTTTTAAAGGTTAAAAACAATAAACATTTTAATGCATTACAAGTTAAATTTAGCTATGCTATGACCTGCCATAAGTCACAAGGTGGACAGTGGCACACAGTATTTGTAGAGCAACCATATTTACCCAATGGCATTGATAGGGATTATTTGCGTTGGTTGTATACGGCAGTAACTCGAGCCAAAGAGAAATTGTATCTTCTTGGTTTTAAAGATGATTTTTTTGAATCTTAATTTTCAACAATGACAACAGAAACACTAATAAGTATATGTTTGGGAATAGGCTTGGCTGCTTCAGTTGGTTTCCGTGTATTTTTGCCATTATTTGCACTGAGCTTGGCTGCATATTTTAATGTGTGGGAGCTCAACGAGAGTTGGCAATGGATAGGTAGTACTGCTGCCTTAGTTACCCTTGGTGTGGCAACATTGGTTGAAATATTTGCTTATTTTATCCCTTATGTAGACAACCTACTAGATAGTATTGCTATTCCGCTAGCTGCAATCGCTGGAACTGCAGTGATGGTGTCAACGGTTGCTGATTTAAGTCCAGCCATTACTTGGGCATTAGCAATAATTGCTGGAGGAGGTACAGCGGCGGCAATTTCAAGTGCATCTGGCGCTACACGTTTAACTTCTACAGCAACAACAGCGGGTATCGCCAACCCATTGGTTTCAACAGTGGAAACAGGTACTTCAATAGTCATGGCAGTGGTCTCTATTTTTATTCCGGTTGTAGCTTTTGTTTTAGTGATTCTTCTCATTTTTATCATCTTCAAAGTTTACAAAAAGATTAAACCAAGTAAAAGATAAAGTCACTTAAATTAAGTATTTTTGAACTTGCAAGTTATTAGCTAATGAAGATAATTTCAATGATTCCAGCGCGTTACCGCGCATCTCGATTTCCTGGTAAATTAATGCAAGATCTTGAAGGTAAAACTGTAATTCTACGTACTTACGAAGCAACAGTAGCCACAAAATTATTTGATGAAGTTTATGTGGTAACAGATAGTGAAATCATTTTTAAAGAAATCACAGAAAATGGCGGCCAAGCCATCATGAGTCTTAAAGAACATGAATCAGGTAGTGATAGAATTGCTGAAGCCGTACAAAACATAGACTGTGATATTGTTGTTAATGTTCAAGGAGACGAGCCATTTACTGAACGGTCAAGTTTAGAAAATGTTTTAAAAGTATTTGAAAGCGATCCAGACAAGCAAATTGATTTGGCATCCTTAATGGTTGAAATTACGGATTGGGATGAGATTAACAACCCAAATACAGTAAAGGTTATTGTAGACCAAAATAATTTTGCCTTGTATTTTTCGAGAAGTCCAATACCTTTCCCAAGAGATAAAGATGTTGGAGCAAGATATTTTAAACACAAAGGAATATATGCCTTTAGAAAACAAGCCTTAATAGATTTTTCTAATCTAGAAATGAGACCAATTGAAGCATCAGAAAAAATTGAATGTATTCGATATTTAGAGTATGGCAAAAAAATAATGATGGTTGAAACAACGATTGAAGGTGTGGAAATTGATACACCTGAAGATTTAGAAAAAGCCAAGCAATTGTGGAAATAGATTACAGTAACATTAAAGTTATAGGATTTGATGCAGATGATACGCTCTGGGTAAATGAGACCTACTTTAGAGAAGCGGAGTTAGAATTCGCTAAACTCTTAGGAGCCTATGAAACTGCTAATAAAATTGACCAGGAACTCTTTAAGAAGGAAATGGATAATTTAGAACTTTATGGCTATGGCGTAAAAGCTTTTGTATTATCCATGGTAGAATCGGCATTGGAGATTTCTAATAATGAGGTTTCCAATGAAACCATTCAAAAAATAATGAATATTGGCAAGAACATGATTAACCAGCCAGTCGTTTTATTAGATGGAGTAGAAGAAGTACTTGCTAAATTCTCGAAAAAATATAGATTGATTTTGGCAACTAAAGGTGATCTATTAGATCAAGAACGGAAATTAGAAAAATCTAAATTGACTAAATATTTTCATCATATAGAAGTATTGAGTGATAAAAAGGAATCTAATTATACTAAACTATTAAGTCATTTAGATATTAAGCCTTCAGAATTCTTAATGATTGGAAACTCATTAAAGTCTGATATTTTACCATTGGTAAACATAAACGCTCATGCTATTCACATTCCTTTTCACACAACTTGGGCGCATGAACAAGTTTCTGAAGAAGAAACTAATGGTAAGGCTTATAAAACGGTAAGTAGTTTAAGAGAGATTTTGGCATTTATAAAATAAAGTGAAAAAAATAAATATAGAACATTGGAATAGAAAACAGCATTATATGCATTTTAAAGATTTTAAAGATCCTTATTTTGCTGTAACCATTCCTTTTAATGTTACAAAAGCTTATAAAAGTTCAAAGAATGATGAAGTTAGTTTTTTTTCCAAATATTTGCATGATTGTATGAAAGCAATTAATGCAATTGATAATTTAAAACTTCGTATTGAGAAAGATGAGGTTGTACTCTATGAGGTAATCAACGCTTCCGCTACGCTTATGAGGGCTGATAATACATTTGCATTATCCTATATTAAATATGATGAGAATCTAGATGTTTTTATAAATAATTTGGAATCTGAAAAACAACGAGTTTTAAGAACTAATGACTTTTATCCACCAATAGACAGCCTCGATTGCATTCACTGTTCTGCCATGCCTTGGCTTAATTTTCAGGGTCATAAAGAAGCGGTTTCAGGGAATCGTGAATCTGTACCCAAATTGGCTTTTGGTAAAACGTATAAATCAGACGGGGAACTAATGATGAATCTTGCCATTAATGTAAATCATGCTTTAGTTGATGGTTATCATGTTGGATTATTTGTTGAAGAGTTTCAAAAGAATTTGAATAATTAATTTTATTTTAGTGAAGTGTTAGTGAAAGAAAAAAAATTAATGACGTATAAGAACTTTCCAATGGTACCTCGTGTGGTATTTGGAAGAGGTTGTTTTAATCAATTGCAAGATATAATTTCCCCAAACAGAAAAAATGCTGATGCACCATTTATTTTTCTAGTTGATGATGTTTTTAAAGGTAATGCTTGGTTAACCTCTAGAATACCACTGGCTTATGATGATAAAATCCTGTATATCTCAGCCAAAGAAGAACCTAAAACATCGCAAGTTGATACCTTGGTTGAACAAATTATTCTTACTAACACAGAAAGACCATCTGGAATTATAGGTATTGGTGGCGGTACCATTCTTGATTTGGCAAAAGCTGTATCAATAATGTTATCTAACAATGGAAGTGCTAGTGATTATCAAGGCTGGGATTTAGTAAAAAACCCTGCTATTTATCACGTTGGTATTCCAACAATATCAGGTACTGGAGCAGAAGTTTCTAGAACTACAGTTCTTACAGGACCAGATAAAAAATTAGGAATTAATAGTGATTTCACGCCATTTGATCAAGTGATCTTAGATCCAGAATTAACAAAAGACGTACCTCGAGATCAATGGTTTTATACAGGAATGGATTGCTATATTCATTGTGTCGAGTCCCTTAATGGAACTTATTTAAATGCTTTTAGTCAGAGTTATGGCGAAAAGGCTTTCGATTTGTGTCACGAAATTTTTGTGATTAATAATCTTTCTGAAGAAGTTGCACAAGAAAAATTAATGATGGCTTCTTGGCATGGTGGTATGAGTATTGCTTATTCACAAGTTGGAGTCGCACATGCTATGAGTTATGGCCTTTCATATTTATTAGGAACTAAACATGGTATAGGAAATTGTTTGGTTTTTGATCATCTGGATGAATTCTACCCAGAAGGTGTAAAATTATTTAAGGAAATGAAAGCTGAACACAAAATTATCTTACCTCAAGGACTTTGTGCGAATTTAGATGATTATGAATTTGATATTATGATTGATGTTGCCTTAAGTCTAGAGCCTCTCTGGGAAAATGCAATAGGCAAGGAATGGCGTAAAACAATTACACGCGAAAAGTTAAAATCTCTTTATCAGAAGGTTTAAAATGCGCTGGCTTTCAAAATTTATTTACCATAAAATACTAGGTTGGAAAGTAACTGGCTTTAACGATTTTGATAGCGTTAAAAAAGCTGTAATTATTGCAGTTCCACATACAAGCTGGCATGATTTCTATATAGGAATTTTATTGCGGTCAGTTATTAATATTGAAACAAATTATATTGGAAAAAAGGCCTTATTTAAATTTCCTTATGGGTTTATTTTTAGAAGGTTAGGTGGCGCTCCAGTAGAACGTCAGCGAAATGAAAACCAAGTTGAGGCCATCGCTCGCCTATTTGAAGAAAAGGAAGTATTTAGAATGACCATGGCACCTGAGGGAACTCGAAAAAAGGTCGAGGAATGGCGTACAGGGTTTTACTACATTGCTAAAGCTGCAAAAGTGCCCATTATTATGTTCTCTCTGGATTTTGGTAAAAAAGAGAATAAATTTTCGGAGCCCTTTTATCCTACAGATGACAAAGAAGCCGATTTTAAGTTTATGAAATCATTTTATAAAGGTGTGGTTGGAAAGGTCCCAGAATATACCTAATAGAAAAAGTAGTTATTGATGGCTCCAAGCACTTTCATCCTCTTTATTACTTGGTGATAATCCTAAAACTTCACCTTCAGTTGAGACACCAAGACCAACAACCGTTCTATTGGCATAATTAAAATAAGATACCACCTGATTAACCTCTAGAATTTCACCATCGTTGTAACCAATATTTTTCAAATAAGCAATACTTGCTTTAGACAAAGAGCTTGCATTTAGAGTTAATTTATGTGCATATTCTACTAATGCGTACTCCTTTTCAGATAATAAATTTTGAAGGCTATTATTCTCAATATGTATCTTAATTTGATCGGCTTTTGAGTCATCATTTAAAAAGCGTTTCATGCCTTCAAAATGATGTTTGTAGCAATAGTCACATTGGTTTATATAACTAGTATAAGTACCTAATAATTCTAAAAACCAATTTGGAAATGTGTTTTTACTATGATGCAATGTGTTTTTATAAAGACTCATATGCCCAACAAGTGTGTGTGGTCTCAAGCTATGAATACTTAACACATTGTCTATCTGATTGTTTGGTCCTTTAATTTTATTATAAATAGACTTTAATTTTCCTGTGGCTTCTTCAAAACCAATGACTTTTATCCAACTCATTTTCTGTCTTTTAAACGATATTCAAATTTTGAATCCAACTATTGTAATTATCAGTGCGTTGATGAGCTTACAATTAAGTCCATCTAACAATCCTAATTTTTTTCAAATGGTGTTTTAAGCAGCCTGAATTCAAAGTATCACTTTTTCGATGACATGTACTAAAATACAGATTAAAAAATGATTGTAGAATATTTTTGGCACGAGATTTGCCTACTTATTAATAGGTTTAGATTAGAGGATAAATGAAACATAAAATAAACATGGAATCATGTCACTAAAAAGAAACATTTACTTTGAATCACTAACCTACTATATAAAAACTAGCTCGCTTCCCAACGAGCTAGTTTTCTTTTATTAGAACTTTTCCTTTTTCAGTTTCTTCTTGTCCTCTGTGATATTTTTTGGCTCCTTAGTTGCACCTGGGAATATTAAATTTGTACTTGAAAACGTTGTTCCAAATGATCTGTTTGCAGAATAAACTTGGGCAATGGCATCTTTCACTTGATGATTTGATAATTCTTTTAATGGATGAATAAAAACCGACCACAATAAATCATTGGCAATGGCATATTTCACATCCAAAGCTGTATGAAAATTTGCAGTTAAGGATGCATTTTTGAGTTCTTCAGTTAACTGAATTGTTTCTAAAATAGGAGAAATAATTCGCATTCTATTATTTAAAGAGTCTGTGACACAAATAAATGGAATATCTTCTATATAAAACTGCCAACGACCAGTATCACCTTGAATTGAATCTCCAACTGATTCAATGATTTCACCAATTTTAGCATTGGTCATATTTTGTGAATAGGAATAAATGGAGAACATTATTAAAACTAGAGACGTCGAAAGTATTTTCATTTTTAATTGCTTATCAAGTTTAAGACGAAATTATAAAGGCATACTAACAGTTATTTGTCTTTCTTTGATAATCCAATTAAATAACCTCCTAATGTGCTTACTTCTTTCAAGGATCCTGAGGTGTTAGAAATAACAGCAATGACCGTTTTTGACTTCGGAATAAGAAATAAATGTGCTGAAACTCCAGTCTGTTCTCCAGTATGACCAATGATCACTCCTTCGTTGGGCATTCTGCCATAAAGAAACCAGCCGAACCCGTAGCCATTATTTACTTTTTCTAAACTATGATGTTCCCGCATAACGTTAAGTGAACTTTCTGATATTAGAGTATTATTTAGAACTGCATTTCCAAATTTTAATAGATCTCCTAATGTTGAATAAAAACCACCTCCTGGGAGTCTATTACTCAAATTATTTTCTTTGCCTTCTTTAATTTTGCCTTTCTTTATTTTATGATAAAGTAGTGACTCTGAAGGTACTTCAACACCATATTTTTCCACACCAGTTTCTGTCATTTTTGACTTGTCCCAAATATGCTTTTGCATGTAAGTTTCAAAAGTTAATCCTGTAACCTTTTCAATAACTACACCTAAAACTGTGTAGCCATAAGTCGTGTAAGAATACTGCGTGCCAGGTTCAAACAAAAGTGGTCTGTTTTGAAATAATTTCAATGCTTCTGAGAGTGAAGCATAATTAATTTTGGTCTCTGCTTCTTTGCCATTTTTGTAACCTGTGATACCAGAAGTATGTGAGAGTAAATGTTTAATTGTAATCTTGTTTTCACTTAGTTTAGGATAATCTGGAATAAAGGATTCAACGGGATCATTCAATTCAATTAGTCCTTTTTCTACCAATTGCATAATTGCAATCGCCGTCATTGGTTTAGCTATAGAAGCTGTTCTGGTTTTTGTATTTAAATTAAATTGTTTCTTAGCATCTCTGTTATCGTAGCCAACATTATTTTGCCATATAAGTTCATCATCAATTGTAATTCCCGCAGCTCCGCCAATAATATGACCATCATTTACTAATGCCTGTAATTGCTTATTCGCTTCGGTGTTTATTTCTTGTGCATTGGATTGTAATAATTGAAATAAAATTGTGATGGTAATAAAAACTTGATTTTTCATAATGCTATATATTTTATTTGATAAACCAAATTTATTCTTTGCAGACGATTTTGAGCACAAATTATTAAGGTTAGGGACTAATCATTCGATTTTAGGGACGATTGATCGAGATCTAAAATAACTTGCCTATAGTTTTTTGAAATAGGCACTTCAGTATGTGTCAAGGCGATCACGTTTTTATTTTTCCATTCTTTGAAATGATCAGGATTAATCAAGTGAGATCGATGTACTTTTATTAAACTTGGCACATCTTGCTGAATATTTTTTAAAGTATTTCTGAGAAGTTTTTTATGCAAATGACCTCTTTTTAAAAAATGTATTTCTATATAATTATCGGCGCTAGATATACAGATAAGATCGCTCAATTCGATATGAAGTACATCTAATTTATTGTCGCCACTTAATATTATTTTTTGACTGTCTTGCTTTACGGCCTTTTTATTTAAGTACCATCTACAAATCACGAGAATAGGTACGAGGATAATAAAAATTGGTAAAAAAACAGTAGTTGAAAATTTTCCAAAATCAAATTCGCCATTAATAATATCAGATTTGTAATAAACAAAACAACTCAATAAAGTAATTATATTAAAAACGACTAATAATAAAATTTCAGCTAGAAGCGTCCATTTTTTTGTCGTCCTAAAGACTAAATTTTGAATTGCTATAATAAGTAAATAGCTAACAAATGAAATAACCCCATAAAAGGGAAGTATCTCCAATCTAATTTGAAAAGGTAATTCAGCAATATCGAAAGGAGCAATTAATACTAAGAATAGCACTAACCAGACACTGATTATCAAAGCGACTAAAATTTGATGTTTAAAAGATGTGTTAAGTTTTAAAGAACGCATTCAAATAAGATATATTAATAGTTTTATTAGTTAAACCAAACTGCGTAACGCTGACGCCTTAATTCAAGGGCCAAAGTTTCTTCCATTTTTAAAGCTGCCGATCGTGATGGCAATGGATCAATATGATTGTAAAGACTAGGTCTTAAATACATACCGTATTTTTCAACAATATTGGAGGAGAGTTTATAGCCTTTCTTATTTCTGTAACCTGTTTTGTGTTGTTCAAAACGCTCTTTAGGTGTTTTGCTTGTCATACCTACATACAGACATTGTAGAACACCATTAAACTGAGGATTTGCATTTCTGAATTTCGCATTGTCATTAAATACACGTTTGGACAATTCAACAACATAGATGCGATATTCTACTCTTGGCATAGTTTATTATCTAATCGGTCAATTCATTCATTGTATGATATACATTCTGTACATCGTCATCTTCTTCAATCCTTTCAAGTAATTTTTCAACATCAGCAACCTGTTCAGGTGTTAAGGTTTTTGTAACCTGGGGAATGCGTTCAAACCCCGATGATAATATTTCAATCTTTCTATTCTCAAGTTCAGATTGGATGGCTCCAAAACTTTCAAAAGGTGCATAAATTAGAATACCATCGTCATCAATAAATACTTCTTCAGCTCCAAAATCGATCAATTCTAATTCTAACTCCTCAGGATCAATATTTTCATTAGGAATTCTAAAATTACACGTATGATCAAACATAAAAACAACGGAGCCTGAAGTGCCTAAATTGCCATCACATTTATTAAAATAACTTCTAACATTCGCTACTGTTCTAGTATTATTATCTGTTGCAGTTTCAACCAAAATGGCTATTCCATGAGGTGCATAACCTTCAAATAAAACTTCTTTAAAATCTCCTTGATTTTTATCGCTCGCACGTTTAATAGCGCGTTCAATATTATCTTTTGGCATATTTACTGCCTTGGCGTTTTGAATTGTAGCACGTAAACGTGAATTGCTATCTGGATCTGGTCCTCCTTCTTTTACAGCAATAACAATATCCTTTCCAATGCGTGTAAAGGCTTTGCTCATGGCTGACCAACGCTTCATTTTTCTTGCTTTTCTAAATTCAAAAGCTCTTCCCATAAAATGTGTTTATTTAATCAGATGTAAAAATAAGAATGCAAACGGCAAAAACAAACTATTCTTCAGGTTCAACAATGGTCTCAATAGCTTCGGCTAATTTAAAATCTTTGTCTGTGACACCATTGGCAGAATGTGTAGAGATTGAAATACTAAGAACATTATATACATTTGACCAATTAGGATGATGATTCAGTGCCTCACATTCAAAGGCTATTCTACTCATTGCACTAAAGCAATCTTTAAAGCTTTCAAATTCAAATTCAGCATGAATAGCATTTTCAAAATATTCCCAATCTGGGAAGTGAAGTAATCGTTTCTCTATATCTTGCTCTGTTAGTTTACTCATCCGTTTTATTTTAATTTAAAAGTACAAAATAATACGTCATCTTTTACTTAACTTCTAGCTCTTCAATTATCTCCTGACTTACTAATTGTAGGTGTTTTGGCAATAAATTATCTTTTGGTAACACTGCTAGATAACGATCATTATTGGTAGTATAAACGTGTTTATATGTAGGTTTGTGATTGTTAAGCGTTGTGACTATATCCTTAATAAAATCGTCGTGATGAACCAAATCCTTACTTCCCAAATGATACACGCCATATTTGTTTTGATTGATAATATAATGAACCTGTTGCGTGACTCTAGAGTCTGTAGTTACATTCATAATCAGGTTAGGAAATATCTCTATAGGAATTCGTTCTTTAAGAGCAATTTTAATTTCTTTAATTCTTGGCGAGTGTGAACCAAATACCATGGGCAATCTTAAAATTGTCACCTTACGTTTTGGTAAACGAAGAAGCATATTTTCAATTTTAATTTTGAAATGACCATAGATGCTATTACTAAGCGTTTTATCGTTCTCATAACTTGGAAACTTACTATATGCATCAAATACATTAGCTGAAGATAGAAATACTAGCTTGCATTTATGACTTTTAATGAATTCTGAAATATGTCGGTGTGCAATCACTTGACTTGAAAATTCGCCGCGTATCGCTGAAATAATGATGCTTGGTTTTACGAGCTCTAGAATTTCAACAATATCATCTTCTTCTACATTGTATTGAAAGAAATGTTGATTGTTAGTATACTCAGTACGTTCCGTAAGGTAGGTGCCAAAGGTGTTAAAATAGGAGCATAGTTCGTGATAAATGGCATTTCCTAAAAATCCGCTTGCTCCTAAAATTAAAATTCTATGTTTGCTATTAAATTCTGCCATTAATCAATCCTCACATGGAATTTATTACCCTTTGTAAAATGGTAATTTTATAACGGTTGCTGATACGGCATTTTTTCTAATTTGAATATTGATCTTACTTCCAACATCCGAAAATACTTTTGGAACATAGCCTAAACCAATACCTTTTCCTAAGCTTGGGCTCATAGTACCAGAGGTGACATTACCTATTGTTTTTCCACTACTGTCAACAATATCATAACCTTGTCTCGGAATGCCGCGATCATCCAATTCAAAGGCGATGAGCTTACGTTCTGGAGTACGTTCTTTTTGATTTTTAAGGTCTTCACTATTTGTAAATTCTTTGGTGAATTTACAAATCCAACCCAATCCAGCTTCAATAGGTGATGTTGTGTCATCAATGTCGTTTCCATATAGACAGTAACCCATTTCTAATCGTAATGTGTCTCGTGCTGCCAATCCTATTGGCTTGATACCATAGTCTGCACCAGCTTCAAACACTTTATCCCAAACTTGTTTTACTTCACTATTCTTGCAATAAATTTCAAATCCACCACTACCAGTATAACCAGTTGCCGAAATAATCACATGTTCAATTCCAGCAAAATCACCAACAACAAAATTGTAGAATTTAATGTCAGCCAGATCATGACTAGACAATGATTGCATAGCTTCAACAGCTTTTGGACCTTGAATGGCTAATAGCGAATAGTTTTCAGAGATATCTTGCATTTCTGCACCAACATCATTTTTAGATGCAATCCAGTTCCAATCTTTTTCAATATTACTTGCATTAACTACTAACAAATACACTTCTTCTTCAACATGGTAGACAATAAGATCGTCTACAACACCACCATCATCATTAGGCAAACAACTGTATTGTGCTTTTCCAGGACTTAATTTTGAAGCGTCGTTACTTGTTACTTTCTGAATTAATGCTAAGGCATTAGGCCCTTTGATTAGAAATTCGCCCATATGACTTACATCAAATACACCAACCCCATTTCTAACGGTTTCATGTTCAGCATTGACGCCCTCATATTGTACAGGCATATTGTATCCAGCAAAAGGCACCATTTTGGCACCAAGAGCTTCGTGTGTCGAAGTTAAAGCAGTATTTTTCATATCTAAAACTGAGTAATAATATTGCGCAAAACTACATAAATTTTAGCTGATAATGTTTATAAAAAATTTGTTAAAATTTCCATTGGTTTCACGATTATCAGTAATTTCAACCTTTCAAAAATATAACCATAATGAAACGAACTATTTCCTTACTTTTTTCGCTCCTTTTTGTTGTTAGTGGATTGGCTCAAAAAGATTTACCATCAGATTATTTGTCTTCAGAATTCCATAAAAATAGGAGGGATGCTCTACGTAAAAAAATGCCGGTGAATACCGTTGCTGTCTTTTTTGCTAACGCAGTTAGAAATCGTGCTAATGATGTAGATTATGTCTACCATCAAGATCCTAATTTTTATTATTTAACAGGTTATGTAGAACCGCATTCTGTGCTTTTAATATTTTCAGATAAACAAACAGATGCTGAAGGAAATAGTTATGACGAATTAATCTATGTGCAAGAGAGAAACGCCAATGCCGAAATGTGGACAGGAAGACGATTAGGTGACGAAGGGGTTAAAACCAAGTTAGGTTTTGAAATGGCATTTAATGGAAAAGAGTTTTTAGATTCTGGTATTGAATTCATGAAATTTGATGCTGTTATGTTTCAAGACTTTAGGAATGATGTTCGGGACAGCTCTAGAAATAAAGCAGATCTGGCCAATTTGATAGAGTCCTTTAAAACGCAAGTAGGTTATTATGTTGAAGAATCTAGTACAGATGTAGAAGATAAAAATCAGGTCGATCAAAATAAAGAAGGTGCTGTCCCAATGCAACGTGCTAAAATTGATACAAAAACGCTACGAACTTTAATGGGTAGTTTACGTGAGGTTAAAACTGCAGATGAAATGGTATTACTTACCAAAGCCATTCGTATTTCTGCTATGGGGCAAATAGAAATTATGAAAGCCATGAAACCCAATATGAGTGAAACTGAAATTCAAGGAATTCACGAGTATGTGTATAAAAAATATGGTAGTGAGTATGAAGGTTATCCAAGTATAGTAGGCGCTGGAAATAATGGTTGTGTATTACACTATGTTGAAAACAACAAAACCAATGTAGAAGGTGATTTAGTATTAATGGATCTAGGAGCAGAATATCATGGTTATACGGCAGATGTGACCAGAACCATTCCAGCTAGTGGTAAATTTACAGCAGAGCAAAAAGCGATTTATGATATTGTTTACGAAGCACAAAATGCAGGTATTGCAGCTGCTGTTGTTGGTAATAGTGGTAGAGATACGCATGCTGCAGCCAAGAAAATTGTGAATGAAGGTCTTTTGAAGTTAGGTCTAATTAAAACTATAGACGAACGTCATCGTTATTTTCCTCATGGCACGTCACATCATATTGGTTTAGATGTGCACGATCTTAATGCCAGAAGTCCGTACGCAGCTAATATGGTGATTACAGTAGAGCCAGGCATTTATATACCAGAAGGTAGTAATTGTGATGAAAAATGGTGGGGAATCGCTGTTAGGATTGAAGATGATATTTTGATCACTGACAACGGACCAATAAACTTATCGGCGGAAGCGCCACGGCAATCGGATGAGATAGAAGCACTCATGAGGAAAAAAAGTGCTTTAGATGATTTCAAACTGCCAAGTTTAGACGATTAGTTATTTACTTCTACCTGTAGCTCGTCAATTAGGCTATTTAAATGTTCCTTTGCATTATTCATATAGTGAATTTGTGCCTCATTATTGCCAATTTGAACACGAAGGTCACTTTTGATAGATTCATCTTTTTTTAATAGTTCTAATGCTTGTTGTGCTAATTGTTGTGGTAAATCTATATTGCAATTTTTTGGGAGCTTGACTTCATAAGTACTTCTTATTTTGATATATTCATCATCACATTTTGATCTAATTTCATCCTGAATTGTGTAAGGCATTTTGCTTCTTAGATTATCTCTGTAATTATTGGGAAGTAATATGATTCTTCCTGTTGCCCAATGTCCTTCATAGTATCTGACTAGTGATGTTTTAAGGTTGTCACTTTTAACAATTTCAAATCTTCCAGAGGCTATTAATTCTGTATAAGTTGAAATGGAAGCTGTTGGATAAGATAATTGAGAAGCTTGATAAAGGCTTATCAAAGCTTCTTCGTAATTGTAGGGTTTTGCTTCCGTATTTTCTAGAATTGAAATTGCCTTTGTAGCATGAACCTTTATGTCTAATTCGTAATTTAATTTAGCTTCTAATATGGCACTATCTTCATTTAGATCTTCTAATAACCTAATAAAATATTGTTCTTCTAATTGTGCATTCTTAGACTTTTGATTCCAATTATTGACTTGTAAGGCTAATAAGATTCCTATCATTACTAAAATAATTTCACCAATGGCATATTTAAAGTACTTGCCTGTTTTGTTTTGTTCCATGAGGTTATAGCGTATTTTACGGAAGAATTTAATCATCTTGTAAATAATTATTTATTTCATTTACGATTGCTTCAATAGCATCAATTGTATTTTTAAAGTTTTTAAGATGATTAGACTGCAATGTAATAATCCTATAATGCACAATATTTTTGTAATATGGATCTCCCCATATTTTTTTGAAATCAATTGGATGCGCTGATTCCGAAAAATCTATATTTGTAAAGTTCGCCAAATAATAAGGACGTAGCACTTCATTTACATTTTTTTCAAATTCTAACAATCCATCTAAAAATTTATAATTGTTTTCAAAAAGATTGACAATTTTGGACCTAATAGCGTCATCTCTAATTATTTGTAAACCACTAGATTTTATATCTTCATAAAACGCACTATTGACTCTTACAAATCGTATTCCATACACTTTACCAAAAAGTGAGTTCAACGACTTAGAATAAGGATGGTCTTCTAGCTTTAAGACTGAGTCTAAAGTATTAAGTTGTTTATGATCTTGTGTATATTTTTTTAGAGTAGTTTGCAATAATGTGTTGTCTGCCTCTAAGCCAGTCTTAAGTTCAGTAAGAATCCTGATCTCCTTTTTCTGATCTTGCTGATTTGTATTCCAGTTATTTATTTGCAGTGCGATGAGAATTCCAAGCACAACAAGGATAATTTCCCCGATGGCATATTTAAAGTATTTGCCTGTTTTTCCTGTTTCCATAAGGTTGTAGCGTATAAGTCTGAAGAATTTAATCATTTCTAGAATCGATTAATAGAATTCATTATTAATTTTTATTGAAACTTTAATGGTCATTTGTTTAGGTAATCGTCAATAGATTCTATGAGTGACTTAATAACTTTTTCCAGTTCTAGAAGTAAATCGTTATGCTCAAAAGTTTTATTCCACATTACAAATAAATCTGATAATACCTGAGGGTCTTTATGAACATTTATTTCTTCGACATTTAAAATATCAAATTCGCGTTTTGTAACTTTAAGCATCATGTCTTTATTGATCATTTTTGGCGCGAGATTATTTAAATAGCTTTGTGTTGTTTCCTTAAGTTGCTCTTGCACAACATCTAAATCATTCCTCGAATAGTAGGTTGAAATTTTTTTACGTAGGTCGTCAGATTGAAAAATATCAATGTTTCCAGAAGAAGTTAAATTATTGAATGCAACCTTTGTTGATTGAAAAAAATGATAATTGGTAATGGTAGGCATTAATTGAGAAAATTGTCTTCCAAGACGCGGATTTTCATTCATCATATATAAATAATAATATGCTGAATCAATTGCCTTTTTTTTATTTGCATTGAAATCAAGAATGTCTGCCACACTTTGAAGGTCTTCATTTAGATTTTCCTTAATTTCCAAAAGCATATTTCGCTCTTTTTTTACATTTAGTCTTTGTTGATTCCAGGTATTTATTTGAAGTGCAATTAGAATTCCAATAACCACTAATACAATTTCGCCAATGGCATATTTGAGGTACTTACCTGTTTTGTTTTGTTCCATAAGGTTGTAGCGTAATTTTCTAAAGAATTTGATCATTATTTATTCCAGTTGTTTTCAGGGATTCCTTCAAGTACATTTTCTATTTCTAATTCGCGATCTAATAATTGCAATAAAACTTTTGAAGCTCTAAGTAAACTTGTTAACCTTCTATCTGCATTTGTGTTTATATTATTGGTCTCAACAATTAAATCGGCTACTTCAGTATTTCCAACAAAGGACTCCTTAGGGGAGATATTAGGTCTTACTATACCATTGGCCATTTTAATGATATCCATATTTGCCAGTAATTTTATTTGGTTTCTACTACTTGTTTGTTCGACTCTGTCATTTTCAATGGAGTTTTGTGCTCTTGGCAGCCTAAAATCATACATATCGGTTAGTAGCAAGCGTACAGAATCGTTTGAAACCCTATCGATCCCTGTAGATTTAAGGGCTTCGTAGGCGCCTTTATGATAAACATATAGAAAGCGAGTTGACATCATCCGACCATATTTTAAAATGGAATCCGGATTTGGTTGTGCATCTGGATAGAGATTAAGCATGCCCTGAGCTCCTTTTCTGGCAGTAGTTGCACGTTCTTTAATCATGTTAAAGTATATTGTGTCCTGAATGAGCTCATTGCGTATCTCATGCAGCATTTTCACTTCGAAAGCACGATCTTTTTTGGCCTCATTGCTATTGTTTATTTGAAGGGCTATAAGTATACCTATAACTACTAGGGCAATTTCGCCTATGGCGTATAACACGTACTTGGTGACCTTGTTTTCTTTTATCATTTGTTGACGTATTTTTCTAAAGAATTTAATCATCTAATCTTTTGGTTTTAAAACAACAGTATTGGCCGCAACAGAATCAATTTTCTTGCGTGAGTAATACACTGGAAAATACTGGTCCTTAGCCCAAGGCTCAAATAAATTGCTATAATACGGACTATCGGGATCTCCTGATTGTCCTGGTCCATTGGTACCAATAGCAGCATCCCAATCGCCAGTGTTTACTATCATTCTAAAGGATCCACCACTACTTTGTCTGTTATTGCCCCCTGTAGATCCAGGTGTATAAGAGTTACCGCCTCTTGGTAGTGGTCCTAAGTCTAGCTTAGATTTAGTTTCTTCATCAACCATATCACCCAAGGCATGTGCCATGTAGGTGTGTTTAAACTTTTCTTGACCATATTGCCATTTGGTCAGGTCGTTTCCTAAAGTGTTTTCTAAGTTTGAAATGGCAGCCTGAAAAGCATCGCTTAAAAATAGATTTCTGCCAAATACTGGATGTTCTCCAAATTTTGAATCTGGTGTTAGTATCCAATCCACAATTCTCTTCATTTGAATCCCATTTATAATGCCTTTTACCTCTTCAGGAATAAATTGTTTCGCCGAAGACTTAATTTCATTTTCCCAAGCCACATAGATTGCAGCTTCAACAGAATCTGGATTTAGTTTAAAATCCCAATTAGTGACCAAATCTTTAGCCTCTTCGGCATTACCAGAAAAAACAATTCGCTCTAAATAAGGCACTAAAATTCTTGCAGGAATTGATAAATAATCCACTTGAAGCGCTTTCATATCTTCCATATTCATTTTTATTCCAGCACCCAATACTTCATCCACTCGATCACCTCTAAAAGGATCTGACCAAGAATAAGAAATAGCATTCCAATGTTTATAATCATCAGGAGTGACATTTTGGTTAGCTGTAGATAAGAATCCTTGAACTGGATTAAATGAATTAGGCTTTTCTATGATTGGAAGGTATCCATCCCATTCGTAACTACCATCACCAGGGACTGGAACTAAACCACTAAAGTTATTTCTAATAGGAGCAATGCCTACTGCTTGCCACCCAATATTTCCAGCCTTATCTGCCCAAATCATATTCTCTCCTGGAATATGACTGTAATTACAAGCTTCTCTAAATTCTTCCCAAGTTTTGGCTTGATCCATACGTAGAGAGGCTAGGTAAGGAGAGCCGCCAGGTTCTAACCAAGCACAACGTACGGCATAGGCCTTTAGGTTTTCTTCATCTACATAGGCAACTGGACCATGTTGAGTATATTTAATGTCGACTGTCACATCGTCTTTCCCTTTAACTTTAATGGTTTCTGTAATTACGTTCATGTCAGACCAACCATTTTTGTACTTATATTGATCGAGATTATCTGGATTTAGATCATAAACATAGAGGTCTTCACCATCTGTTCTAAAAACGGTTAATCCCCAAGCACCATATTCGTTATGACCAATAGATATACCTGGAATTTCAGGTTCACCACCACCAATAACATTCCATCCAGGTGCCACTAAATGTGCCATATAGCGTAAAGAAGGTACTGCAATACGTCGATGCGGATCGTTAGCCATATAAGTATTTCCGTCTTCCATCAATTCACCACGTACTACCCAGTTATTACTTCCGATTGACAATGAATCATTGTTAGACTCGTTCATGGCTAATAAAGCCAGAGCTTTCTCAGATTTTCTATATTCAGGAATGACATCTTCTGCTTTAAATTTAACTGTTTGTCTATAGGCATGATACAATTCCAGGATATCATGGCTCAGAAGATCTTTATTTAATTTTGGATCTAGATTGATGTTTGGATCTTTTGGGTGAAACCAAGCTAGTTCCTTTACTTTTTCAGCACCTATTTTAGCTACGGCGCGACCTATTTGTAGTTCTTCATCAATATTTCCTAATAGACCTTGATGTCTTGATATCACCACTTCAGGTGTCCATTTTTCAGGTTGAATATTAAGAAGTTTGAATTCTATAGGAAGTTGTTCTGGTGTTTTGAGAATTTCCTCTATATAGGCATTAACACCGTTAGTATATGCGGTAATTATTTCGTCTCCATCATCGTGATAGTAATTCATTTCTGTAGTCATATCACCGCGAAATTTGAAAAGTCGAGTACCTATATCTCGTTTCAATTCACGTTCACCTAAAATTTCGGCTACGGTCCCAGTAGCTTGACGTCTCCAAACTTCAAACTGAAATAGTCGGTCTTTTGCTGCGGCATAACCTTGAGCAAAGAACAAGTCCTTTTGATTTTTGGCGTAGATGTGGTTGATTCCCCATGTATCTCTAATAATTTCAACGGGTTCATCAAGACCTGCTACGTTCAATTCAATTGAATCAGAATTGGTTGTTTTACAAGATGTGAAAAGGAGACAAAAAAGGATGAGATGTAAAAAGTGCTTTCTAAAAGAAAGCATTTGAAAAAACGCTATCATATAAATTAAATCTATTTATGATAGGCTAAATTCTAGTTTGGTTGGTTAGAGGAATTACTAAGGTAAAACTTTTATTATGAGTTGAGCAAATAGTTCTTTAATTCGTTATAAGAATTGATTTTAGTGAATATTTTTTCTTTACCCATAACCTTTTGAATTTGAGAGGGTATACCAACATTAACCTTAAGTACATCTTCAACTACATCTAAAAATTTTGAAGGATGTGCAGTTTCTAAAAACACACAATGTGAATCAGGATTACTTTTGAGGAAAGACTTAGCTCCTAAATAGCCAACAGCACCATGAGGATCTGCTATATAATTATGCTGCATATATAGGTCTTTCATCGCTACTTTTGTCTCGTAATCAGAAAAACTATATGATTTTAAATGCTCGGATAAAGTTTTAAAATCATTTTGATAGATCTCTAGGATACGAATAAAATTACTTGGGTTACCAACATCCATTGCATTACTAATAGTTTGTATGCTGGATTTTGGATTATATGATTTTGTATCCAAATATTCTGTAACTGCATTATTGGCATTGTTAGAAGCAATAAACTGCTGAACAGGAAGTCCTAACTGTTGTGCCATCATTCCAGCACAAATATTACCGAAATTTCCACTCGGAACTGAAAACACTATATCGTTGTATTTGCTCTTTAATTGTTTGTAAGTAAATAGGAAGTAGAACATTTGCGGCAACCAGCGAGCCACGTTAATTGAATTGGCAGATGTTAACTGCATATTGTTTGTCAGTTCTTCATCTAAAAATGCTTTTTTGACCATATCCTGACAATCATCAAATACACCATCAACTTCTAATGCGGTTATATTTTGTCCTAAAGTTGTTAGCTGTTTTTCCTGAATATCACTCACTTTTCCACTTGGATAAAGAATCACGACTTTGACACCCTTAACACCAAGGAATCCATTAGCCACAGCGCCTCCTGTATCACCAGAAGTGGCCACTAATACAGTAATTTCTTCTGAATTATCTTGATTGAAATAGCCTAGACATCGTGCCATAAAACGTGCGCCAACATCTTTAAAAGCCATTGTAGGACCGTGAAAAAGCTCTAAAACTGAAATACTCTCATTCAATTCAATAAATGGAAAATCAAAAGACAAAGTTTCCTCAATGATCTGCTTTAATACCGTTTCTGGAATTTCTGGAATGATGAATTGCTTAATAGCTTCATAAGCAATCTCGGCATTAGAAAGCGTCTCTATTGTCTCAAAAAATGAAGATGGTAAAGGTGTAATGGTTTCAGGAAAGTACAAGCCTTTATCTGGTGCCAATCCTTTGATGACTGCATTCTTAAAACTTGATTTTGGTGCTTTTCTATTGAGGCTATTAAAATTCATGTCGAGCTTAAAATTTTAATTCCTTCTGTATTGATTTTTGAGACATAAGTTGCAAAGTCAATATTAGTTACAGAATAAACATTTGTAAATCCTTCTTCCACTTTTTTGGCAATATCTTTACCTCTAGATAGGGCAAAAATTGAAGGTCCAGATCCAGAAATAGCACAACCTAAGGCACCATAATTCATGGCTGTACTCTTCACATCATCAAAAAATGGAATTAGTTGTTTACGATATGGTTCAACAATGATATCTTGAAGTGAACGATGTATTAAACTGTAGTCACTTTCATGTAGGGCATGAATTAAACTTCCAACATTGGCCCACTGGGCAATGGCATCTTTTAATGGGATTTCACTAGGAAGGATTTCTCTTGATTCTGACGTCTTAATTTCAATTTGTGGATGAATGATAGTTGCAAATAATTCATCCGGTGAGGGAATTTGTAAAATTTCTAAGGGTAAGGTGCTTTTTACAAGGGTAAATCCACCAAAAATTGCAGGAGCTAAATTATCTGCATGTTCACTTTTACTGGCAACTTCCTCACCTTTCATTGCAAAATAGGTCAGTTGCGTTTTATTATACGGCCTACCCAATAGTTCGTTCATTCCGAAAACACTACCTACAGCACTAGCAGCACTACTTCCAATTCCACTTCCCGGCTTAATTTGCTTATAAATTTCAATTTCAAAACCACAATCAGGTTTTGCATTTTCATACATTGCAAGTGCAGAAACACCTGCAACATTTTGTTCAGTAATTAGTGGAAGATTGTATCCTTCACATTTTGTGATTCGAATTCCTTTTTCAGTCGTTTTTCTAATCACCATTTCATCACCTACGTTATCTAAACAGAATCCTAAAACGTCAAATCCACATGCGACATTGGCCACAGTTGCTGGTGAGAATATTTTTATTTCGTTCTTCATATTAGTTGTTGGCAATTCTAATAATATCAGCAAATAGGCCAGAAGCTGTAACGTCGGCACCAGCACCAGCACCTTTAACAATTAATGGTTGTTCTGGATATCGTTCTGTATAAAACATGACTATGTTATCTTTTCCTTCTAAATCATAGAATGGATGACCTTCTGGAATTTCGCGCAGTCCAATTTTGGCTTTGCCATCGTTAAACTCAGCCACATATTTTAAACGAGAATTATTCGATTTAGCCGAGGCATAGATTCCTTGAAAATGTGACTCGTCACTTATTAGGGTATCATAAAAATCATCTACTGAATCACTTTCCATATTTGATGTTGTTAAAAATGAATCAATTTGAATATCATCTATTTCCATTTCTCCTCCATTTTCTCTTGCTAGAATAAGTATTTTTCTTGCAACATCAATTCCACTTAAATCAATACGAGGATCTGGTTCAGTATAGCCCTCAAATTGAGCTTGTTTTACCGTGTCATGGAAGTTTTTTCGATCATTGAAATTATTGAAAATGAAATTGAGACTTCCAGATAAAACTGCTTGAATACTTGTGACCTTATCACCTGAAGTAATCATATTATTCAACGTATCAATTATAGGCAATCCTGCACCCACATTGGTTTCATATAAAAATGCTGCATTATACTTTAGTGATAGATTATGCAAGTTTTTATAATTTTCAAAACTACCTGAACAGGCTATTTTGCTACAAGCTACCACGGCAATACTTTTTTTGAGGTAATTTGCATATTGCTCTGAAATTTTCTCATTGGCCGTAATATCAACAAAAATGCTATTTCGTAAATTGAGTTCAACAGTCTTATTATAAAACCCCTGAATGCTAGAAGATTCAGCAAAATCAAACTCATGAACCCATTCATCTAAATTAATACCACCTTTTTTAAACACCATTTTACGCGAATTTGCCAATCCGACTATTCGTAAATCGATTCGATGTTTCCTTAGTAGAAAATCATGCTGCTGTTGTATTTGATCTATGAGTTTTTCTCCAACATTTCCAACACCGGCAATAAAGAGGTGAATCTGTTTAGTGTCATCCTCAAAGAATCGTTCGTGCAAAACATTGAGCGCCTTTTTGACATCTTTAGAATCAATTACTGCTGAAATATTTCGTTCCGATGCACCTTGCGCTATGGCTCTAATATTGACATTATTCTTACCAAGTGCGCTGAACATTTTTCCACTAATGCCTTGATGACTTTTCATATTGTCACCAACAACAGCAATTATTGAAAGATTATCTTCTACAATGATTGGATCAATTTTATGCAAGGTAATTTCGTTCTCAAATACTTTATCAACTGCACTTTGGGCTCGTTGAGCGTCATTCTGATTGATTCCAAAGCAAATTGAATGTTCAGAAGAAGCTTGAGTAATTAGTATTATATTGATTTTCTCGTTTGCAAGGGTTTCAAAAAGGCGTCTGCTAAAACCAGGTATACCAACCATTCCATTTCCTTGAAGCGTAAGCAATGCAATATTATTGATATTACTAATGCCAGTAATAAGTGACTTAGAATCATTTTCAATGGTATTAGTAATAAGAGTCCCTACATGCTCAGGATCAAATGTGTTTTTTATAAGAATTGGTATGTTTTTATCTAAAACAGGCTGAACAGAAGGTGGATACAGTACTTTGGCACCAAAGTGTGATAGCTCTACTGCTGCTTGATATGATATCTTCTTAATAGGAAGTGCTTGATCAACTAAATCCGGATTAGTTGTAAACATACCACTGACATCTGTCCAGATTTGTAATTCTTCAGCATTTAAGGCTCCAGCAAGAATGGCAGCTGTATAGTCAGAACCACCACGACCTAGCGTGGTAATTTCTCCATCTTCAGATTTAGAAACAAAACCTGGTAATAAGGTAATTTTATGATCGTTAGATTTAAAATAAGACTCAATGGCACTATTGGTCTTTTTGTGATTAATTTCTGCATTGGTAAAGGCGGAATTCGTCACAATAAGTTCTTGTGCATTTTTTAAATTACAATCAAGTCCTCGTTCTTTTAAAGTTTCAGCTATAATTAATGATGACAAATTTTCGCCATAACTCAATAGTTTGTCTGAAATCTTAGGTGATAATTCGTTGGTTAAATACAACCCTTCAAGAAGCTGTTCAAGACCAATAAATAAGGTGGAAATTTTTTCTTGAATGATAGATTGATTAGCAGATGAGATTAAATTCCTCACAATGTCAAGGTGACTTATTTTAATTTCTTCAAGAGTATTTTTATAATCATTATCCTTAAAAACCGCCTGATTCGCTGCTACGAGAAGTTTATCTGTAATACCTCCAACGGCTGAAACAACGACAACCAACTGATCGTTTTTAGAACTTTTTTCTAAAATTGATATTACTTTAGTTATGTTTTTGGCTGAACCAACAGACGTACCACCAAATTTTAAAACCTTCATTTATTTGAAATTATATTTTACTTAAGTTGCTTTTTCGCAACCACATATTACCGATGTCAAGAAATTATTAGTTACCAACCCAATCGGGTTGAAAAAGGAAATGTAAAAGTACCAATTAATGAAACATTCCGTAGAGGGAAAGAAAGAAAAATTAGAATATTTTGTTTAAATGTCACCATTTGGTTTCTATGCTTATCAAAAGTATTATTTTTACTATGATTTAAAAATTAATCAATAGAAATTCTACGAACGAATGAAAATTTTCGCCAAAGAGCAAATTTATCAAGGAGACAAGCTTACAGCAGAGAAACAAAAAATAACTTCTACCGAGCTTATGGAACGAGCCGGAACTCAAATTTTTAATTGGTTACATGGTAGAATGAAAGGTGCTCAAGTTCCTATTCATGTGTTTTGCGGGATTGGAAACAATGGAGGGGACGGTTTAGTCATTGCTAGACATTTAATCACACATGGTTATAATGTCATTACGTATGTGGTTAATTGTAGCGATAAACGATCAAAGGATTTTTTAGCGAATTATGATAAAATAAAAAATGTAACTAAAAAATGGCCAATTCTGTTAAGCTGTAAAGAAGAGTTTCCAGAAATTAATAAGGATGATATCATCGTTGATGCTGTTTTTGGTATTGGATTAAATCGACCTGTTGATGAATGGGTTGCCAATTTGTTTCAACATTTTAAAGCTTCAAAGGCCTTTACATTAGCAATAGATATGCCATCTGGATTGTTCGCAGATAAGGTGCCTGCAGACGAAAATGCCGTTGTATGGGCCAATCACACACTAAGTTTTGCTTCACCCAAATTGGTATTTTTCTTACCGCAAACAGCCAAGTACACACAGCAATGGGAAATATTGGATATAGGCTTAGATCCCGAATATTTATTTACTACAGAAACGGAAGCTGAGTTAATTGGCAAGTTTGAAGTCCTACCTATGTATCGACCACGTGACAAATTTTCGCATAAAGGAACTTTTGGTCATAGTTTAATAGTAGGAGGTAGTTATGGTAAAATAGGATCGGTGGTTTTGGCAAGTCGTGCGGCATTATCGGCAGGAGCAGGATTAGTAACATCTTATATTCCTAAAAGTGGATACACAACGCTTCAATCGTCTGTTCCTGAAGTGATGGTTATTACAGATGATAACGAAGCAATAATTTCTGATATAAAGCTTGATTTTGAGCCTACTGTAATAGGAATAGGTATTGGTATAGGCACCTCTGATAAAACTGCAGCAGCATTTGAAGCATTTTTGAAGTCGAATAAAAAGCCAGTGGTAATAGATGCCGATGGTCTGAATTTGCTTTCAAAAAATAAGAAGCTACTAAAGTTATTACCAAAATATGCAGTTCTAACACCACATCCAAAAGAATTAGAACGCCTAATTGGAAGCTGGACAGATGACTTTGATAAATTAGAAAAAGCCAAAAAATTTGCAAAAGAACAAGAATTGGTTCTCGTAATTAAAGGAGCTTATACAATTACAACTTTTGAGAACAAATTATACATAAATTCTACAGGAAACCCTGGACTAGCAACTGCTGGAAGTGGCGATGTATTAACAGGAATTATTACTGGTTTAATCTCACAGGGTTATGAAAATATTGCCGCAACTGTATTTGGTATTTATCTTCATGGCAGAGCTGCTGATATTGCTCTTGCTGAATTTGGATATGAAAGTTTAATGGCAAGTCATGTTATCGATTATTTGGGCGAAGCTTATATAGACTTATTTAAACGTCCAAATGAACCACAAAAGAATGAAGAATCTGAGAAGAAGAAATAAAAAAACCGCTCTTGAAGAACGGTTTTTTATATATTTTAAATATCGATTTAAATTCCTAATTCCTCAAACATAGCTACCAATTTAGGATTGGATGGTCTAGGAGCATCACCTGAAACTATATTTCCTTCTGGATCGATTAATATAAATCTTGGAATTCCTTCAATTGCATAATCTCTTATAAATTTAGTTGGAATTTTTGCAATAGCACCTCCTTTAAAAGTGCGATCAGCAAATAGTTGTTCACCACCTAATTCTTTATCATTTACCATTTTCGTCCATTTTTCATAATCAGATCCTCTATCTACAGAAACACTAACAAATTCTATATTTTTATTATGATATTCAGATTCAACTCGTTTCAAGTCAGGAACTTCTCTGAGGCAAGGTCCGCACCAAGTCGCCCAAATATCAATATAGACATATTTTCCCTTCAGGTCAGATAAAGAGGTTGTGCCACCACTATGATTTTCATAATCATTAAAAACTGGTGAAGGCATTCCTTTAGCCAACAATTTCACTTTTGAATATTTATCAGTCAGATAGACTTTGAATTCATCGTCAGACGATAAAGCCATCAAGCCATTATAATATGCTTCATTATGAAGATTATTTGGAGCAACATCAAATTTTAGAGAAGCTGCTAAATCATCCTTTAATTGTGCAGATGCATTTTTAGAAATTTCATCAAATACCTCAGATGGGTTATTACTTCCTTTTAACTTAGTTGAATAGTGACCTTTTACTAAACTTTGATAGTTTGATAAATTAGCATAATATTCAGCATTGTCATAGTCCACATCTTCCAGAACTTTTAAGAATGATTTTGAAGGAACAAAACCATCTTTCTTAGCGTAATATTCGTGATACACTTGATATCGCTGCAGATTGAGAAGGTGCTCAAAATCAAGATTTTTAGTTTCTAACGATCTGAAATTTGAATCGATTTTTTGAGTGTCCGAAAGTAATTTCACTTTTGCGTCTTTGATCTCATTTACTTTTTCCAAAAATGCAGTTTCTTCCATAGCATACACTTTAGCGAAATCTCCGGACATTTTTTCATCAGTTAGATACTTAGCGGCCATATAATTACTTTTTTCAGACCCATAGCCTGAATAGGTCACAGTCTCATCAAATTCTGCAGTATTGACTGCTAAGACTATTTCATCGCCTGGAGATGCATAAAATGACGATCGTTCAGCGTGAGCAAAACTATAATATCCTGATTTTATTGTTAATGTATCAGAAAATTCACCACTTTCATTCACAGCAATCTCTTTTACTTTAGTGCTACCACTATAAATTGTAATTTTTTCAGATTTCGGATTTTCAATTTTTCCAGAGAAGAGAACGTAATCTACTTTGGCTTCTTGTTTACATGAAACAATAGACACCATTAATGCCATTAATACAACTAGTTTTTTCATGATCGTTTTTTATTGATTTTGTCAAAAATAAGAATAGTCATGATAATCTGCGAAATATTAACAATTATTGGGAAATATTTTATTGATTGTTGTATTTTGACCTCATAATTTTAATGAATGGAGACCTTTCATCATATTTCTAACAAACCACTTGATTTAAAAACTGTAAAATCTGTATTGCAGTCGAATTTAAAACTTAAATTATCTGAAGACTCAGAACTTAAAATAACAAAATGCAGAGATTTTTTAGATGATAAATTAAAAAGTATTGACCGCCCAATTTATGGTATCAATACTGGGTTTGGATCATTACATAATGTAAAGATTAATGAAAGTGATCTTAGCAAATTACAAGAAAATTTAATGCTCTCCCATGCCTGCGGTTTAGGTAATGAAGTACCTCATGAGATTGTAAAATTGATGCTCTGGTTTAAAATTAGATCTTTAAGTTTCGGCTATAGTGGAGTACAATTAGAAACTGTTGAACGTCTCGTCGATTTTTATAATAATGATGTCTTACCTGTAGTCTATACACAAGGATCCTTAGGTGCCTCAGGAGATTTGGCACCATTGGCACATTTATCAATTCCTTTAATAGGAAAGGGAGAAGTATATTATAAAGGAAAAATTATTTCATCTGAAGAATTGCTCAGGTTAAAATCTTGGGAGCCAATCAATTTAAAGTCCAAAGAAGGTTTAGCTTTATTAAATGGAACGCAGTTTATGACTGCTTATGGTGTTTATTGCCTACTTGAAAGTTACAAATTATCTTATTCTGCAGATTTGATTTCGGCTATATCACTAGACGCTTATAACGGTCGAATTGAGCCTTTTGATGAATTAGTGCATTTAATAAGACCACACAACGGACAATTAAAAACAGCAAAACGTATAAGAGAGTTCTTGGTTGAAAGTGAACTTATGGAGCAAGACAAAAAGCATGTTCAAGACCCATACTCTTTTAGATGTATTCCTCAAGTTCATGGCGCTACAAAAGATACTCTTGACTTTGTTGCTAGGACTTTTATTACTGAGATAAATTCAGTTACCGACAATCCAAACATTTTTGTCTCTAAAGAACGCATGATCTCTGGAGGTAATTTCCATGGACAACCATTGGCATACGCCTTTGATTATTTGAAGATAGCTATGGCAGAATTGGGAAATATCTCTGAACGGCGTATTTTTCAATTAGTATCAGGGTTACGTGGACTCCCTGATTTTCTAGTAGAGAATCCTGGTTTGAATTCAGGATTTATGATTCCGCAGTATACAGCTGCTAGTATTGTAAGTGCCAATAAACAACTTGCTACTCCCGCAAGTGTAGATTCTATAGTAAGCTCTAATGGTCAAGAAGATCATGTTAGTATGGGTGCTAATGCTGCCGTTCAAGCATTTGATCTAATTGAAAATTTAAGACGTATTTTGGCAATTGAACTATATAATGGTTCTCAAGCGATGCAATTTAGAAAACCGCTTAAAACTTCTCAATTCTTAGAACAATTTTTGAAAACTTACCAGTCTGAAGTGGCCTTTGTTCATGAAGACAAATTTCTTCATGAAGATCTGGTAAAAACGGAAACTTTCTTGGATTCTTTAGCCGTCGACGCCGACTTACTGTTTGATTAAGAAGACTTTAACATTTTTCGTTTAACTACTCAAAAATTAGTTGAACTCATTTGGAATTCCGTTATATATGCTCTAATTTTGACTTATCAGTCGATGTACTATTGTGCATTGGTTGATTGCAAGTTGAATTTTTTACTTGTAAACTCCACTTAAAATTGTTTAATAGCATAACAATTTATTGATTATTAGCATTTTACGTTTGATTTTGGCATTTGCCTGAATTAAACTTTTGGATTGATTTTACACCTATGTATTATTTGATAATATATATGGTGTGTTAGAAGTCCGCCCTTTTAGGTTCTACCGTAATCTAAAAACTGATTGCTTATGTAATAGCTTAGCTATTCATTGAAATGTAAAATAATTTTAATTAAATCTAAATGTTATGTTTATGAACAATTTTACCAAAAGTAATGGAAAGTCTTATTGGCAATCCATTACGAATTTAACTTGTTGTAGCATAGGTTTAAAGAAAATGCATTTAAATAGTATGAGAGCATTTATGTTCGTCATGCTTTTTGCGTTTACTTTAGCTCCAGTGCTATCACAAAATGGGCCTTTGAGAACATTGGACCCAATTAATGATTGTCAACCGGATCTCGAAGTTGGAGATACTGTTTTGCCTGAAGAATTTGAAGGCTTATCAGACGCGGATATTGAGCTTCTTTATGGACCTCAATGTGACGGTGACAAATTCACATTAAGCTGGGAGAGACTTGTTACCTTTATGGGTGGCGACGATTGTGACTGGCTTCTTGATGTTGAACTTAAGGTTATCTGTACAGATGAAGATGATCCAAATAATCCAACAACATTATTTGACGTTAAGTTCGAATTTAATGGTGGTGATATGGATCCTCCAATTATCAACCCTAAACCAGAAAACGAAACTGTTGAATGTGGACCAGACAATGAGCAACAATTTGCTGATTGGTTAGCAAACAATGGTGGTGGTGTTGCAGTTGATGACTGCTCTGATGTTACTTGGTCTTATCAAATCATTGATTCTGCAGATTTATGCGGAAATACTGGTTATTGGACTGTTGAATTCACAGCTACTGATGCTTGTGGAAATTCAGCTTCAGACGTTGCAACTTTCACTATCGAGGATACTACACCTCCAGACGTAACTCCAGCGAGTGACGAAACTGTAGAATGTGATGGTAATGGTAATCAAGAAGCATTAAATGCTTGGTTAGCAAATCATGGTGGAGCAACTGCTTCAGATCTTTGTAGTGATGTAGTTTGGTCTGATGACTTTAACGGTCTTTCAGACGATTGTGGTGAAACAGGATCAGCAACAGTAACATTTACTGCTACTGATGATTGTGGAAACTCTGCAAGTACTACTGCAACCTTTACAATAGAAGATACAACAGCTCCAGAAATTACTGAAGGAGCTAAAGATAGACTTGTTGAATGTGATGGTGCAGGTAATGCACAAGAACTTCAAGAATGGTTAGACTCAATTGGTGATGGTGGAGCAGCAGCAGACGCATGTAGTGATGTTGTATGGTCTAATGATTTCACTGGTCTTTCAGACGATTGTGGTGCAACAGGATCAGCAACAGTAACATTTACTGCTACTGATGATTGTGGAAACTCTGCAAGCACTACAGCTACTTTTACAATAGAAGATACAGTAGACCCAGTAATTGATGTTGAAGCAGAAAGCGTTACAGTTGAATGTGACGGAAGTGGAAACATGAAGCAATTAGGTCTATGGCTAGAAACGTATGGTGGAGCACAAGCTTCAGATGTATGTGGTGGCGTTTATTGGGGTAAGCCAGAATTTAGTGGTTTATCAGATGATTGTGGTGAAACAGGAACAGGTACTGCTACTTTTACAGTATATGATGAATGTGGAAACTATGCATCTACAACAGCAACGTTTACAATAGTTGATACTACAGATCCTTCAATTACAGATGCAGCTAATACAACTGTAGAATGTGATGGAAATGGAAATGTAGATGAATTTAACGCATGGTTAGCAAACAATGGTGGAGCAACTGCTTCAGATGTTTGTAGTGGAGTTGAATGGTCAAATAATATTGACGATTTCAAAGATGAATGTGGTGAAACAGGAATTTACACTGTAACATTTACAGCTACAGATGACTGTGGTAATACTGCATCAACTACTGCTGACTTTATTATAGAGGATACAGTTCCTCCAGTTGTAAATCCTAAGCCAGAAAATATGACGGTTGAGTGTGGACCAAATAACGAAGAAGAATATTATGCTTGGTTAGAGTCTCACGGTGGAGCATCAGCTACAGATGATTGTAGTGGTGTTGAATGGTCATATGTTGAAGGACAATGGTCTGATGATTGTGGTGAAACAGGATCAATTACAGTAGCATTTACTGCTTCTGATGATTGTGGAAATACTACAACAGATTCAGCTACCTTTACAATAGAAGATACTACACCTCCAGACGTAACTCCAGCGAGTGACGAAACTGTAGAATGTGATGGTAATGGTAATCAAGAAGCATTAAATGCTTGGTTAGCAAATCATGGTGGAGCAACTGCTACAGATCTTTGTAGTGACGTAGTTTGGTCTGATGACTTTAATGGTCTTTCAGACGATTGTGGTGCAACAGGATCAGCAACAGTAACATTTACTGCTACTGATGATTGTGGAAACTCTGCAAGTACTACAGCTACTTTTACAATAGAAGATACAGTAGACCCAGTAATTGATGTTGAAGCAGAAAGCGTTACAGTTGAATGTGACGGAAGTGGAAACATGAAGCAATTAGGTCTATGGCTAGAAACGTACGGTGGAGCACAAGCTTCAGATGTATGTGGTGGCGTTTATTGGGGTAAGCCAGAATTTAGTGGTTTATCAGATGATTGTGGTGAAACAGGAACAGGTACTGCTACTTTTACAGTATATGATGAATGTGGAAACTATGCATCTACAACAGCAACGTTTACAATAGTTGATACTACAGATCCTTCAATTACAGATGCAGCTAATACAACTGTAGAATGTGATGGAAATGGAAATGTAGATGAATTTAACGCATGGTTAGCAAACAATGGTGGAGCAACTGCTTCAGATGTTTGTAGTGGAGTTGAATGGTCAAATAATATTGACGATTTCAAAGATGAATGTGGTGAAACAGGAATTTACACTGTAACATTTACAGCTACAGATGACTGTGGTAATTCATCTTCTACTACTGCTGACTTTATTATAGAGGATACAGTTCCTCCAGTTGTAAATCCTAAGCCAGAAAACATGACGGTTGAGTGTGGACCAAATAACGAAGAAGAATATTATGCTTGGTTAGAGTCTCACGGTGGAGCATCTGCTACAGATGAATGTAGTGATGTTGAATGGACGTATGATGAAGGACAATGGTCTGATGATTGTGGTGAAACAGGATCAATTACAGTAGCATTTACTGCTTCTGATGATTGTGGTAATACTACAACAGATTCAGCTACCTTTACAATAGAAGATACTACACCTCCGGTAATTACTGAAGGAGCTAAGGATAGAATCGTTGAATGTGATGGTGAAGGAAATGCACAAGAACTTCAAGAATGGTTAGATTCAAATGGTGATGGTGGAGCTGCAGAAGATTTATGTAGTGAAGTTGAATGGACTAATGATTTTACTGGTCTTTCAGACGATTGTGGTGCAACAGGATCTGCAACAGTAACATTTACTGCTACTGACGATTGTGGAAATTCTGCAAGTACTACTGCAACCTTTACAATAGAAGATACACTTTCTCCAGAGGTAACACCAGCTGTTGATGAAACAGTAGAGTGTGATCCAGGAAGTACAGGAAGTTGTACATACTACATCCAATTATTTGATTCGTTCAATGACGGATGGCAAGGTGATCTATTAGACGTTTTAGTTAATGGTGAAGTTGTTTTAGATGATATATTCTTAACAGATTTATTTGGAACTGGAAACGATCCAGTACCAGGTGAATATGATCCAATTCCTTTCCCAGTTGCTACTGGTGATGCAATAATTACAGTTTATCAAGTAGGAGCCTTTAGTGGTGAAGCGAGCTGGGTTGTAACTGATTTTGCAGGTAATGTAGCAGGTGAAGGTGACGGAAGTGCACCAATAGATATCGTTGCAAATTGTGAAGGGCCTTCTTCAGATGATTTATTTGAAGCGTGGTTAGCTAACAATGGTGGTGCAACTGCTACAGATTTATGTAGTGATGTAACTTGGAGTAACGATAGTCAAGGATTATCTGATGATTGTGGTAACACTGGTTCTGCAACTGTAACATTTACTGCTACAGATGATTGTGGAAATTCAGAGTCAACAACTGCAACCTTTACTATTATTGATACTACGAAGCCAGAATTCACTTATGTTCCTGCAGATCTTCTGTTAGAATGTGATGAAACGGCGCCAGATGAAAATGCAACGGCTACTGATACTTGTGGAAGTGCAAGTGTAGAGTATGTTGATTATTATGATCATACTCCATGGGCAGCTGCTAATAATGGTGGTGATGGTAATGTTGATTTTGGAGCTTTACCTGGTGGATTTACCGTAACTGGTTCTAATACATCTACAGCTAATTATATTCAAGTGGCATTTACTTCTGTTAAAGCAGTAAACCTGACATTTGATTGGGATTATTCTAATACAGGTATTGATAATACCTTCTGGGATAAAGTTGTATACTATGTGAATGGTGTTGAAACTATTGTTTCAGAAACAGGTGCAGCCGTTGAAAATGGAAATGTAGCTGTAGCCTTGGCAACTGGAGATCAGTTTGCTATTGGTATTAGAAATTTTGGATCTGATTGTTGTGGAGCTGGAGTATTGGCTTTATCAAACATAAGCTTTGAAGAAAGTCTTGTTGAATGTCCAGTAACAAATTGCTTTATTCGTCAGTTTACAGCGACAGATGAATGTGGAAATACGTGTACTGCAGAACAATTAATTGTTTTCCAAGACACAACTCCTCCAGTAATAGATCCTAAACCAGAAGATGAAACTGTAGAATGTGACGGTAATGGTAACTTAGAAGAGTTACAAGCGTGGTTAGATTCTAACGGTGGAGCATCTGCAACAGATAACTGTGGTGATGTAACATGGAGCTATTCTGATCCTCAATTCAGCGATGATTGTGGTCTTACAGGATCTGCAACAGTAACATTTACTGCTACTGATGATTGTGGAAACTCTAGTTCAGAAACTGCAACATTTACAATAGAAGATACTACACCTCCAGACGTAACTCCGGCTGAGAATGAAACAGTTGAGTGCGATGGAAATGGTAACTTAGATGAACTTCAAGCATGGTTAGACAATAATGGTGGCGCAACTGCTACTGATATTTGTTCTGAGCCAATTACATGGACGTATTCTGATCCAGTATTTAGTGATGATTGTGGTCTTACAGGATCTGCAACCGTAACATTTACTGCTAAGGATGACTGTGGTAATTCTGCTGAAACTTCAGCAACATTTACTATAGAGGATACAACACCTCCAGTAATTGATCCTAAGCCAGCTGATGAAGTTGTAGAATGTGATGGTGAAGGTAACTTAGCTGAATTACAAGCTTGGTTAGATTCTCATGGTGGAGCGGATGCTTCTGATGAGTGTTCTGAGCCTTTAACTTGGACATATACTGATCCAGTATTTAGTGATGATTGTGGTCTTACAGGATCTGCAACAGTAACATTTACTGTTAAAGATGACTGTGGAAACTCAAGTGAGGAGTCTGCAACATTTACAATAGAGGATACAACGCCACCAGTACAAATTGGTGACATTCCTGAAAGTGTAAATGATATCAACGACTGTGCTGATAATGATTACGTAAATAACCCTCCAACTGAAGAAATGCTTGCAGCATTTGAAGATGGTTGTGGTGAAGTAGAATATGAATTATTTACTAGTCCAGTTGGAGACGACTGTGGTTGGTCAGTAATTCACATATACACAATTAAAGATGAGTGTGGAAACGTTCTTGGAGACTTTAAAGTACTTTATTCAGGTATGGACGAAGACGCTCCAGTATTATCAGGAGTTCCTGATGATGTAACTGTAGAATGTGACATGGTACCAGATTACGAACAAAATGATGGTGGTGTGACAGCTCTAGATGATTGTGCAGGAGACTTAGAAGTTGATTACAACTGGAATAGAGTTGACGGCAATTGCCCTAACAATTACCAAATTGTTAGAACATGGTATGCTGTTGATCCTTGCGGTAACCCTGTAAGTGATACACAAGTTATAACTGTTCAAGATACGGAAGCACCTGAATTAATTGATGGTAATCCTTATCAAGAAATAACAAATTTAGAAGCTTGTAAACCAGATCCAGAAGATGATGACTTTGAACAACAACTTATTGACGCAGGAGTTCCAACTATTGAGCAGATCGAGGCTCTTTACTCGGACAACTGTGGTGATGTAGTTGTAACAAGAGAAATCAACTGTAATGGTGACGACTGTAAGTGGATCATGGATGTAAGATTCGATATTTCGGATGATTGCTTCAATGAGACAGAATCACTTAAGTTCTGGTACCATGGTGTGGATACAACACCTCCAGTACAAGAAAGTTGCTTCGATGAAGTAATGACTGTGTACACTGAAGGTGGTGCTGATTGTCCTGCGGATGCTGGATTCTCATTGAATCTTTATGATGAAATTAGTGTAAATGACGAGTGGTATGCTGCAGGAATTGCTGTAAGCTCACTAGGTTCACTTTATTCTTGTTTCTCTGATAACTGTACTGCAGTTGAAGATCTAGTATTCAGAGTTGTTGGTATTGATACTGATAACCTTGATACTACAGGTATCTGCTATAACGAACTTGTAATTACTTTTGACGTCGCTGACGTTTGTGGTAATGAGTTCAAAGGCTTTACATGTACGTTTGTAGTAATTGATAACACGGCACCAACATTTGATGACGATGGTCAATTACCTCCTTACGAGGAACTAGTAGAATGTGGTGAAGATTTACCTTATTACGATGTGAAAGCTTCGGATAATTGTGATCCAGATCCTATGGTTCAGTATTCTGAAGAGCCATGTCTACAAGTTGATCACGATCACGCTCAATACGGTCAGTATTGCTACGTTGATTGCGTGAAGCGTGTTTGGACGGCAACAGATGCTTGTGGTAACTCTAGTTCTATATATTCATATGCTTTTGTAGTTGATACTACAGCACCAGTAATTGATTGTGCAGGTGGAACTTTAGAAGTTCCTGTTGATCTAGGTGAAGTAGAAGCTGAGATATATAATGATGAAGATGTATTTAATTATATTATTAATGAACTACTTCTTCCATCTATTTCAGATAGCTGCTTGAACTGGACTCCATATGGTAATGTAGGCTATATTTACCTTGGTGGTGATAATAATAAGATAGACTTCATTTTATGGGCAGAATATGGCGCGTATGATGACTGTTATAACGATTCTGGTTATTGTACATCAATTTGGAGTGTGAGCTTCATTCTACCTCCAGTCTTGAGTCAATCATTTACTGGAATGTGTGAGAAGACTATCGACTTGGAAACTGGAGATACTGTTGAAGAAACAGAATGTGAAGGACAACAAGCTGCACCAGAGGAAGCAAATGCTGGTAAAGGTGTTGAACTAGATTTCACAGCATATCCAGTACCATTTGATCGTGAAGTAAACATCAAGTACAACTTTGAGTTTAGTACTGATGTAACTATACAAGTATTTGATACTAAAGGTTTATTAATTTTAACTGAAACACATCGTAACTATAAAAAAGATAGTAACGCTGTAACCAAACTAGACTTGTCTAGAGGTGGTGATCAGGTATTCTATGTAACAGTAACTACAAATCGTGGTACTATTACTAAGAAAATTGTTTCAAACACAATGAATAAGCGTTAGTAGATAATCTATTAATAGTAAAAAGCAGCCAAGAAATTGGCTGCTTTTTTTTATTTCTTAATGTGAAGTTCATTTACAGTAATCCTTAAGCTAGATGGACAAATTAAAATATAGAGATGGATGATTAACTCATATTATCGTGCGCAATTCACACAGAAACGAGATTGAGGTACAAGTAGAATTCTACCCATTGGGATTTGAGTATGACATTTGGCACACATACCAAAGTCGTCATCGTTAATATTGTGTAAAGCGATTTGAAGATTATTTAGTTTTAATTCAGCCTTTCTCAACGCGGCTTCATTTACAGTTTTATTATTAATGGCATCCATTCTAGAAATGCGACCAATAGCATTTTCAGGAGCTATAGGTTTGGTAAGTTCTTTATAATGTTCAATGGCATTTTGAGTTTCAGATATTTCTTTCTCAATCTTTTCTTGAATATCAATTAAGTCTTTATGCTTCATACGCCTTCACTAAAGATTTGGCCCATTTGGTAGCGCTGGCAAGCGTTTGAAAGATTTCAAATGGTTTGGTCATAAATTGTTTTTCAACTTCGGCATTTGCCTTAGAAATCGGTATTGCTGCAACAACCGCAAACCCCACTAAGTTTTTTATCTTAGATGTTCTTTTATAAATTGTTGGATCAACAGAGTAGGAGTTTTTCCTATGTGTAATATAAACAAATGGTTTATTACTGAAATAGGCTGTGACAATGTCAGTCAATACTTTATTATAATCTGGCGAGATATGAGTACCAGTATTCATGACAACAATCATATAAGAATTATGAACTTCAACATCGCAAAAATCATATGTTAAAAGTGTTGACATATTCTAAAGTTACAAAAAATGAATAAGCTCCAAAAAAAAAAGCTCAGCCAAAAGGCAGAGCTATTAGATAATATTTATTATTTAGTTTAAGACTTCGTAGGTTTTTGTGCACGTTCTACTTTTACACTTAACGTCTCACTTTCTTTGATTAAATCCATTTTTATAGTATCACCTTCTAAGACTTCAGAATTAATAATTTCTTCAGCTAACGCGTCTTCTATGTATTTCTGAATGGCACGCTTTAAAGGTCTTGCACCATATTGCTGATCAAATCCTTTATCAGCAATAAAATCTTTAGCCTTTTTACTAAGTTTTAATGTATATCCAAGATCTTTTATTCTATTTATGAGCTCTGCTAATTCTATATCAATAATTAAATTAATATGTTCTTTTTCTAATATATTAAAGACAACAACATCATCAATTCGATTTAAGAACTCAGGTGCAAAAGCCTTTTTCAATGCATTTTCAATAATGTTTCTAGAATCAGAATTTGCTGAAGCAGCTCTTGCCGAAGTACCAAAACCAACACCTGTCCCAAAATCTTTTAATTTACGAGAACCAATATTGGAGGTCATGATAATAATGGTATTTCTAAAGTCAATTTTTCTACCCAAACTATCAGTTAAATAGCCATCATCTAAGACTTGTAATAACATGTTGAAAACATCAGGATGTGCTTTTTCAATTTCGTCTAATAGAATCACAGCATATGGTCTTCTTCTTACTTTTTCAGTGAGTTGACCGCCTTCTTCATAACCAACATATCCAGGAGGTGCGCCTACCAAACGAGAGATAGCAAACTTCTCCATATATTCACTCATATCTATTCTTATAAGCGCATCGTCACTATCAAAAAGTTCACGAGCTAACACTTTGGCTAACTGAGTTTTACCTACTCCTGTTTGACCTAAAAATATAAATGATCCAATTGGTTTGTTTGGGTCTTTTAATCCTGCTCTATTTCGCTGAATTGCCTTAACAACTTTTGAAACAGCTTCATCTTGACCAATCACTTTTCCTTTAATTAAATCTGGCAATTGCGCCAGTTTATTACTCTCTTTTTGTGCGATTCTATTTACCGGTATTCCAGTCATCATTGATACGACATCTGCAACATTATCTTCAGAAACTATTTCGCGATGTTGTTTGGTGTCTTCTTGCCATTTAGATTGAGCTTCAGCTAAATTTCGTTCTATACGTTTTTCGTCATCACGTAATTTGGCAGCTTCTTCATACTTCTGCTTTTTAACAACAGTGTTTTTTGTTTCCTTAACATCTTCAAGTTGCTTTTCCAGCTCAAGTATCTGATCAGGTACATCTATATTTGTAATATGAACACGTGACCCAGCCTCATCTAAAGCATCAATAGCTTTATCTGGAAGAAATCGTTCTGTCATATAACGATTAGTCAATTTAACACAAGCTTGAATAGCAGCGTCTGTATATTCAACATTATGATGGTCTTCGTATTTACTTTTTATATTATTGAGAATTTCAATTGTTTCTTCAACGGTAGTCGGTTCAACAATTACCTTTTGAAATCGACGTTCTAAAGCACCATCTTTTTCAATGTACTGTCTATATTCATCTAAGGTAGTTGCTCCAATACATTGAATCTCACCGCGTGCTAAGGCAGGTTTAAACATATTTGAAGCATCTAAACTTCCGGTGGCACCACCAGCACCAACTATAGTATGTATTTCATCAATAAAAAGAATAATGTCATCATTCTTTTCTAATTCATTCATAACCGCTTTCATTCGCTCTTCAAATTGACCTCGGTATTTTGTGCCTGCCACAAGGCTGGCTAGATCTAACGTAACTACTCGTTTCCCGAATAATATTCTTGAAACCTTTCTTTTAATGATCCTATTTGCAAGACCTTCAGCAATGGCCGATTTACCAACACCAGGCTCACCAATTAACAGTGGATTGTTCTTTTTGCGTCTACTTAGAATTTGAGACACACGTTGAATTTCTTTTTCTCGTCCAACCACAGGATCTAGTTTACCTTCTTCTGCCATGGCAGTGAGGTCTCGTCCAAAATTATCTAGTACTGGTGTTTTAGATTTTTTGGTTCCTTTGGTGCTTGACTTGCTAAATTCATCCTGTTTAGAATCATCATCAACATTTGAATCGTCATCTGAGAAAGATTCTGCCTTTGGAGAATCTATAAAATCATCGTCATTTGCTATCATGAATTTAAATTGTTCTTTTACGTTATCATAATCAACTTTTAATTTATTTAAAAGTTTCGTTGTTGGATCGTTTTCATTTCTTAAAATACAAAGTAGAAGGTGAGCGGTATTAATAGAAGTACTCTGAAATAGTTTAGCCTCTAAAAATGTTGTCTTCAATGCACGCTCTGCTTGCCTTGTAAGATGGAGGTTTTTCTTTTCATTGGAAGCCACGGTTATGTTTGGGTTGGCAGGACTTAGTATCTCAACTTTTCGTCTTAAATGATTTAAATCTATATCTAAGGCATTTAAAATGTCAATTGCTTTTCCATTACCATCTCTTAAAAGACCTAGCATGAGATGTTCAGTGCCAATAAAATCATGGCCTAAACGCAAAGCTTCCTCTTTGCTGAATGCAATAACGTCTTTTACTCTTGGTGAAAAATTGTCGTCCATAACTGGTCCTTTCTGCTTTAAAAATAGTTAAAAACAAGAAAATAAAGGCAAAAACTATACCTTATTTGATCTGGTTGATGCTAATAGACAAAAAATACTTTAAAAATTCAAAATATTTAACAACATACTTATTAACTAAAAACACCCTAAATTTTGTTGATAAATTGTCCTAAAATAGCAGTCGCTAGCCTGCACAAACCCTTACAAAATAGTTATATTAGCCTGATTTGAAAACCTACAAAAATTAACAAAATTTATTTATGGCAGAAGGCGAAAAATTAATCCCTATAAATATAGAAGATGAAATGAAATCGGCTTACATTGATTATTCAATGTCAGTCATTGTGTCACGTGCATTACCAGATGTAAGAGATGGGTTAAAACCAGTGCATAGACGCGTTTTATATGGAATGCACGAATTAGGAGTTAGAGCAACTGGTGCTCATAAAAAATCAGCAAGAATAGTTGGAGAAGTATTAGGTAAGTTTCATCCGCATGGTGATACCTCAGTTTATGACGCCATGGTGCGTATGGCGCAAGAATGGAGTTTGCGCTATATGTTAGTTGATGGACAAGGTAATTTTGGTTCTATTGATGGTGATAGTCCAGCGGCAATGAGATATACAGAGGCTCGTATGCGAAAGATATCTGAAGATATGTTGGCAGATATCGACAAGGATACTGTTGATCATAAACTTAATTTTGATGATACCTTACAAGAACCCACCGTTCTGCCTACAAGAATACCAGGACTTTTAGTTAATGGAGCATCAGGTATTGCAGTTGGAATGGCAACAAATATGCCACCTCATAATTTATCAGAAGTTATTGATGGTACAGTAGCCTACATAGAAAATAATGAGATTGAGATTGACGAACTTATAACGCATGTTAAAGCACCTGATTTTCCAACAGGTGGTGTTATTTATGGTTATGAAGGAGTTCGTGATGCGTTTCATACAGGTCGTGGTCGAATAGTAATGAGAGGGAAGGCCAATTTTGAAGAAGTTAATGGAAGAGAATCTATTGTTGTAACTGAAATTCCGTATCAGGTAAATAAAGCTGATATGATTAAAAAAACGGCTGATATCATAAATGATAAGAAGTTGGATGGAATTTCTACAATTCGTGATGAATCGGATAGAAACGGAATGCGTATCGTATATGTATTAAAGCGTGATGCAATTCCAAATATAGTTTTGAATAAATTATATAAATATACTGCATTGCAGTCATCATTTAGTGTCAATAATATTGCGCTTGTAAATGGACGACCAAAATTGTTGAATTTAAAAGAAATGATTCATCATTTCGTAGAACATCGTCACGAAGTAGTAGTGCGTCGTACTAATTATGAATTACGAAAGGCGGAAGAAAGAGCGCATATATTAGAAGGACTCATAATTGCATCTGATAATATTGATGAAGTCATTGCATTAATTCGTGCTTCCTCTAATGCTGATGAAGCAAGACAAAAATTAATCGATCGTTTTGAACTTTCAGAAATTCAAGCGAAGGCCATTGTTGAAATGCGCTTGCGCCAATTAACTGGATTAGAACAAAATAAGTTGCGTACTGAATATGAAGAGTTAATGAAAACCATCGAAAACCTTAAAGATATTCTTGATAAGAAGGACAGACGAATGGATATCATTAAAGATGAATTGATTGAAGTAAAAGATAAATATGGTGATGAGCGTCGTTCAGTTATTGAATATTCTGGTGGTGATCTTTCAATTGAAGATATGATCCCTAATGAAAAAGTAGTAATCACTATTTCACATGCTGGTTACATTAAGCGAACTTCTTTAACAGAATATAAAACACAAAATAGAGGTGGAGTTGGTCAAAAAGCATCCACAACTAGAAGTGAAGATTTTCTTGAAGATTTATTTGTAGGTACTAATCATCAGTATATGCTATTCTTTACACAAAAAGGAAAATGTTTCTGGATGCGTGTTTATGAAATTCCAGAAGGAAGTAAAACGTCAAAAGGTAGGGCCATTCAAAATCTTATAAATATTGAACAAGACGATAAAGTAAAAGCTTTTATCTGCACTCAAGATCTTAAGGATGAAGAATATATTAATAGTCAATATGTTATCATGGCAACAAAGAAAGGTCAAGTAAAAAAGACCTCCTTAGAACAGTATTCTAGACCGAGAACAAACGGAATAAATGCCATAACAATTCGAGAGGACGACGAACTTTTAGAAGCTAAATTAACTACTGGAGATAGTCAAGTTGTATTGGCAGTAAAATCTGGAAAGGCTATTCGATTTGAAGAAGAGAAAACAAGACCAATGGGTAGAAACGCTTCTGGAGTTAGAGGAATTAGGCTTGCCGATGAAAAAGATGAAGTTGTAGGTATGATTTCTGTCAATGATTTTGAGAGTGATATACTGGTAGTTTCTGAAAATGGTTATGGTAAACGATCTAGTTTAGAGGATTATAGAATTACTAACAGAGGAGGAAAAGGAGTAAAAACCATTTCTATTACAGAAAAAACTGGTAAATTAGTATCAATTAAGAATGTAACTGATAGTGATGATTTAATGATAATTAATAAATCTGGAATTGCAATTAGAATGGCAGTACAAGATTTAAGAGTTATGGGTCGTGCAACTCAAGGCGTAAAATTAATAAATTTAAAGAATAGTGATTCTATTGCCGCAGTTGCCAAAGTGATGCATGATGATGATGACATTGAAGATGTTGACGACATTGAAAATGGTGCTGAAGAGAATGATGGCACAACAATTGATATTACTGAAACTGACGAATAATTAATAGTAACGATTAAACTTAAATTGAAATGAAAAAATTTGTATTTATGAGCTTAGCTATACTTCTTAGCTCATTTTCATTCGCGCAAAAAAAGGAAATAAAGGAAGCAGAAAAAGCGATTAAAAACAACAATTATGCTTCGGCTAAAACGGCCATACAAAGTGCTGAATCTATGATGTCTTCGATGGATGATAAATCTAAGGCAAAATTTTATTACTTAAAAGGTCAAGCTTATTATGCTAATGGGAGTGGATCTGACCAAGATGTTACTGAAGCACTTAGTAGCTTTAAAATGTTAAAAGATACAGAAGCTCAATCAGGCAAAATGGTTTATACCTTAGAAGCCGACCAGTTATTGCTTAGTATGAGTAATGGCTTTTTAGATAAAGCTCAGAACGCATTGAATTCTAAAAATCATGCCGTTTCTTCATTAAATTTTGAACGTGCTTATAGAACATCCTCAACAGATACTTTGTATTTGTATAACGCAGCTGTTTTAGCAACTTCATCTAAAGAATATGATAGAGCACTTGAGCTATATTCAGAATTAACGAATATAAAATACACAGGAATTTCTACGAGTTATATAGCTACAAATGTTGAAACAGGAGAAGATGAAGCATTTCCAGATCCTAAACTAAGAGACTTGGCAGTAATGGCGAAATCTCATGAAAAATCTAGAAATTCCAAATCCAAATCTAAAGTAGGGGAGATTGCTAAAAATCTAGCACTCATCTATATAGAAAAAGGAGAAACTGAAAAAGCGCTGGAGGCAATAGCAAATGCTAAAAAAGGAAGCTCAGGTGATGATATAAATTTAATACTTTCGGAAGCCAATGTTCGTTATAAATTAGGAGAAATAGACACTTATAAAGAACTGATATCGAAGGCATTAAAACTAGAACCGAATAACGCTGATCTCCTATTTAATTTAGGTGTGGTAGCTTCTGATAGTGATGACTACGATGAAGCTAAAAAGTACTATGATATGGCTATAGCTGCTGATCCAAATTACGTTAGAGCTTATATGAATAGTGCCGCACTTGTTCTTGATAGAGAGCAGTCGTTAATTGATGAAATGAATAGTTTAGGGACTTCTTCTGCTGACAACAAAAAGTATGAAGAATTACAAGATGAAAGAACTGAATTATATCAATCAGCTATTCCTTACCTAACAACTGTTTTAGAATTGGATCCAGTTAATATTAGCGCTGCCAAAACACTAATGAATATTTATAGCGTTTTGGGTGAATCTGATAAATTTAAAACTATGCAAGCTAAGGTTGCCGAGTTAGAAGGTGGGAAATAAAACCACATTATACATTATAAAAAAAGCCACTTTTTTAGTGGCTTTTTTTATATAATCTTTTTGATGACACGAAGTTTGTGTGTGTGTTTTCTGGTAGTCTCATTAAAAATACCAGAATGATCTAATCGATCAATTCTAACTTTTCCATGTGCATGAATTATATGATTATCTTTTAGTATGATACCAACGTGCACAATATCACCATCCTTATTATCAAAAAAGGCAAGATCGCCAGGCTCACTCTCTTCAATAAAACTTAATGATTCGCCTTGAGTGGCCTGTTGCGAAGCATCTCGAAGCAATTGATGACCATTTATTTTATAAACCATTTGGGTAAAGCCAGAGCAGTCAATTCCGAAAGGTGTTTTACCACCCCAGAGATAAGGTGCATTCGCATATAAAAATGCGGTTTCTATAAGTTTACTTTTTGCGGATTGGCCAGAATATACATTTCCATCAAAAGTATGTTTTAGAAATTTTCTACCTTCTAAAGAAGCACCCAAAGGAATGTTGTGAAGTTGATGATTTTCATCTTGAATAAATTCTATGAGATCAACAGAAAATTCTGAGGTTGATTCTTTTAAAGTTTGATAATCAGATTTAGAAATTTCTAAGTATTGTTTGTTGTCAATCCAACCTTCATATTTATCGTATGTCAGTTTAATTTTACTCCATTTTTTTCTCAGTTCAGTAACTTTAAATAGCTCGCCATAAAGAACCTGACTAACCAGTTCGCTTTTATCCGAAGATTCACATCTAAGAGGAACGATACTTAAATTACAAATTCCGTAGTGCATCAATAGAATTTAGTTGCGTTGAATTACCATGGCTGAAGCACCACCACCACCATTGCAGATTGCTGCAGCACCAATTTTAGCATTATTTTGTTTCAGGATATTTAGTAATGTAACAATAATTCTAGCTCCCGAACATCCAAGAGGATGTCCTAATGAAACGGCACCACCATTAACATTAACATTGCTGTCATTTAATCCTAAGAGTTTCATATTTGCCAATCCAACAACTGAAAATGCTTCATTAAATTCAAAATAATCCACATCTTCTAGGCTAATTTGAGCTTTATCAAGTGCTTTAGGTAATGCTTTTGCTGGAGCAGTTGTAAACCATTTTGGTTCATGTGCGGCATCTGCAAAACTTTTAATAGTTGCTAATATTTCTAATCCTAACTCAGAAGCTTTATCCTTACTCATTAACACTAAGGCAGCTGCACCATCATTAATTGTTGAGGCATTGGCTGCGGTAACTGTTCCATCTTTAGTAAATGCAGGACGAAGATTTGGTATTTTCTCCATCTTTACATTCAAATACTCTTGATCTTTATCTACCAATATTGGTTCACCTCTTCTTTGCGGAACAGAAACGGGAACGACTTCATCATTAAATTTACCAGCTTTCCATGCATCAGAAGATCTATTATAAGATTGAATTGCAAAGGCATCTTGGTCTTCTCTTGAAAATTGATGTTCAGTTGCACATTCATCTGCACAAACTCCCATAGCATGTTGCTCATAAGCATCAACAAGGCCATCTTTTTGCATACCATCTTCAAATGTTGCAGGGCCGAATTTAGTGCCCGTTCTTGCGTGATAATAGTGTGGAATTAAACTCATGTTTTCCATACCACCTGCTACAACAATTTGAGCGTCACCAAGCGCAATGGCTTGGGCACCTTGCATGATGGCTTTCATACCGGAAGCACATACTTTGTTCACAGTAGTACAAGGAACTGTATCAGGAATTCCTGCATAAATTGCAGCTTGTCTTGCAGGAGCTTGTCCAGTTCCAGCTTGAACTACATTACCCATTAAAACTTCATCAACCTGTTCTGGCTTTAAATCTATTTTTGAAAGTGCTTCTTTTATAGCAGTTGCACCAAGTTTTGGTGCTGGAACTGTAGATAAGGCACCCATAAAACTACCTATTGGTGTTCTTACAGCTGATACAATAACAACCTCGTTAGTCATGTTACTTTCGTTATGATTTTAGTAGCTGCAAAATTAATTAAAAATTAACTGAAATGATAGAATAACAGCCATAATCGTCTTAAGTAGTTACATCTATTTTTAATACATTTGACTAATTGATCAAAATTGATGAAAAAATTCATAAATACATTTTACAAAAACCATTCGTTAATTTATAAGCTCTTACTATTAATAGCTACAACATTTTTGATAGTTTACTTTTTTCCGAAAAGCGGAAAGTTTAAGTATAGTTTTGAAAAAGGAAAACCATGGCAATCTGAAAATCTTTATGCACCATTTGATTTTGCGATAAGAAAAACGGCAGAAGATTTACAGGTTGAGACTGATGAAATTACACAAAATGCAAAAGTTTACTTTGATATTGATTCAACAGTAATAGTCAACGCAGAGAAGGCCTATATCGCCGGATTTAATCAAGTATTTTCAGACAGTATTCCAGAAATAAATAGGTCCATTTTATTTAATAAAGGAGAACTAATTTTTAAGGAAATATATAAGAAGGGTGTCCTAGACAAAATTTATAGTTACGACGACCAAAAGAGTGTTATTTTGTTAAGTGATGTCAATCAAATTGGGACAACTCTTTACTCAAATTTCATTCCTAAAAATAACTTGAGAGATTTTCTGGAAACTCAATTTATTCAAAATGATATTCAGAATTTTAAATCGAATTATTTTTCTCTGTTTTTTGATGTCATTCTTCCCAATGTTTCACTTAACCAAACCATTACCAATAACGTATTACAAGACGAACTCAATGCTATTTCTCCCTTACGAGGAAGTATTGATAGAGAGACCTTAATTATATCAAAAGGTGAAGTGGTAGCTGGTGAAAAATATAATATATTAAAATCATTACAGGCTGAGTATGAGACCATTGAATGGAGTAAAGCCAACTACATTTGGGTAATAGCTGCGTATACCTTATTAGTCGCATTGGCCTTAATAATGTTGTTGCTTTTCCTTAGGAAATATAGGCAAGATATATACGGCAATAATACCAAAGTAACATTTATTTTCTTCAATATATTACTTGTAATATTAGTAACAATATTTGTTGTTGGATATAATTCTGACTACACCTATCTGGTGCCAATTTGTGTTTTACCTTTAATTCTTAAAGCATTTTTTGATGCACGTTTAGGGCTTTTTGCGCATGTTATAACAGTGTTGTTATTAGGTTTTATAGTACCGAATAATTACGAATATATGTTCTTGCAAATTATGGCAGGTATTGTCACAATTTTGACAGTGTCCGAATTGTACAAACGTGCCAATTTATTTATTTCTGTTGGTCAAATTACACTGATATATATTATTGCATACTTCGCTTTTTTTGTGATACATGAAGGTAGCATTGAAACGCTTCAATGGGAAACTTTTATTCTATTCATTCTATGTGGACTAGCAACACTATTTGTGTTACCACTAATTTACGCCTATGAAAAAATATTTGGATTGGTTTCGGATGTTTCTTTGTTGGAGCTGTCAGACACAAATACGAAACTATTAAAAGAACTTTCAAACAAATCGCCAGGAACGTTTCATCATTCCCTCAATGTTGCCAATTTAGCAGAAGCATCAGCAAATGAAATCGGAGCTAATGCTATGTTAGTTAGAGTAGGTGCCTTGTATCATGATATTGGTAAAATGAAAAATCCAACATATTTTACCGAAAACCAATCAACAGGAATCAATCCGCATGATGAACTATCTGCAGGAGAGAGTGCATCTATAATTATTGATCATGTAATTGATGGTGTTGAACTTGCAAAAAAACGAAAACTTCCAGATCGAATTATTGATTTTATTAGAACGCATCATGGTACTAATGTGGTGTACTATTTTTATAATAAGGCCATGAAGAATGATGAAACAATTGACAAATCTAAATTCACATATCCTGGCCCAAGACCATTTAGTAGAGAGACTGCCATATTGATGATGTGTGATAGTGTAGAGGCTGCTTCAAAAAGTTTAAGAGAACCCACATCTTCAAAAATTAATGATTTTGTTGAATCAATAATTAACAAGCAAATTGAAAGTGATCAGTTTTTGAATGCTGACATTACTTTTAAGGAAATAGAGTCAATCAAAAAGGTTCTTAAGCATAAACTTGCAAATATTTATCATTTGCGAATTGAATATCCAGAATAGTGTTTTAGACCTCAAAAAAGGAATAAAATAGTTTGCGTTCTTAAAGATGATGAGCTACATTTGCAACCGCAAATTTGTTTGCAAAGTTAATTGAAATAGGAGAGGTGCCAGAGTGGTTAATGGAGCAGTTTGCTAAACTGTCGACGGGTAACTGTCGCGCGGGTTCGAATCCCGCTCTCTCCGCATTTTGTTACAATTTTATTTTCGGGGTGTAGCGTAGCCCGGTTATCGCGCCGCGTTTGGGACGCGGAGGTCGCAGGTTCGAATCCTGCCACCCCGACAAAATAAAATACTCAAGCAAAGTAGATTAACTCTAATAAATTTTCAGAATCATTGAGATTCTTGAATGGTCGCGTAGCTCAGCTGGATAGAGCATCTGCCTTCTAAGCAGACGGTCACAGGTTCGAATCCTGTCGCGATCACAACTAGATAAAAACCCAAGTGTAAAATCAAGTTTACTTGAATTTTTAAACTTGGGTTTTTTATTTTCAAATCAGAGCTTTCAAGGATATTAGCAAAAAGATCATTATAAATTATTGAGAAAAACTGTGTGTAATAAATCCCAGATGTAACAACTGTTTATAAGTTGTGTTAAAACTTAATTAAAATAGACAGAAATCAGTATCATAGTTTAAATAATAGTCTTAATTTTACTTTAATAAAGGATTAGTAAAAAAAGTACCTAACAATAAAATCCTTTACAATAGCTATAGTTTAAGGTTAATGTTATTAGCAATAAAGGATTGAGGGGTTGTCATTTATGACAACCCTGTTTTATTTCTAAAACATTTAGACTATAGGTCCTTGGTAAGTTTTTTGACCAATTTGTTATCTGACAAAAATTCTTTTAAAATTACTTTTAGAGCGGTGTAGGACGGAATTGCTACAATCATACCAATTACTCCAAATAAAATTCCTGCGATTATAATCACCAAAAATATTTCTAAAGGATGAGATTTAACACTTTTGGAAAAAATGAAAGGTTGACTAAAGAAGTTATCTACTAATTGAGCAATAATAAAACCAATCATCACATAAATAGTTTTTGGTAAAATGACATCACTAAAATTATGTTCTAAATTACTAGACATTGTTAGTAATATCATTAAAAAAGCACTTACCAATGGACCAACGTAAGGGATAAGATTTAAAAGAGCACAAAGAAAAGCAATCACAATGGCATTGTTGATGCCGAAACTCAAAAGGACTATTGTATATAATACAAATAGGATTGATATTTGAAAAATTAATCCAACAAAATAACGAGACAATAAATCTTTAATTTTGTTGATTGATTTTTTTACTCGAAGTTCCTTATTGTCATCAATAAAAACCATAATACCATCTTCAAATAACTTGCTATCCTTTAAAAAGAAAAATGAAATAAAGAGCACGGAAAATAGTCCAATACTAAAACTACCAAGCCCACTCACCATAGAATTTAAAAAATTAGGTATAACAGAATAATCAATTTTTGATATGAATCCAGATTCACGAATTGACTTTTCTATATCTATACTATTCAATTGAAAATATTGAACAATTTGAGAATATAAATTTTCAATATTTAACTGCAATTGTTCTATATCTAATAGGGATAAATTATGACTTTGTTCAGCTACCAATGGAATAAATAACATAACCAAACCTGATAACAATCCAATAAAAAGTAGCATTGTGGTGACAACCGCAAGTGTCAAATTAAATTTTAATTTTCTTCTTAAAAATATAATAATTGGCCTTCCAATTAATGATATGACAGCTGCAATTGCTATATAAATTAGTACAGCTTCAATTTTATAAAGGAAGTAGAGTAGTAGTGCAATTCCAGCGACAATGACCAGAGCATTTAAAATACCTTTTGTTATACTATTCGATTTCATTTAGTAAATATATAAAAACCAATCACATCATTTGTTTTGTGATTTCATATAAGGCAATATTAGTGCTTTGCACAACATTCATGCTACTATTTTTACCAAACATATCAATATGTATAATCGAATCTGAATTATTGAGTACAGACTCTTGAATTCCAAAATTTTCATGGCCCACAATCAATGCAATCGGTCTGTTTTTGGGTAATTTAAATGAGCTTAATGATTGACTTTTTGAAGTTATTTCAAGCGAAATGAAGTAGTAATTTTCATTTTTTAATCTCAAGAGCACATTATTAATATTGTCTTGCATTTCAAAATTTACATAATTTTCTGTGGCTCTGGAACTTTTTTTCGCTTTTCTGTTGAATTCAATTTTTTGTCCACAAAAAAATACTTTAGTAATTCCAAATGCATCAGATGTTCGTAATAATCCACCAATATTTGGTGCATTACTCACATTATCACAAATTAATATAATTGGAAATGTTCTCTGTTCGAAATTATTTGAATAATGATCTAATTGCATGCCTAATTATCAAAAGCGTACTTTACAATATTGGCACCCATTTTTAAGGCTTTTTCACGCACATCTTGTGGATCATTATGTACTTCAGCATCTTCCCAACCATCACCTAAATCACTTTCAAAAGTAAAAAGCAAAATAAGTCTATTCTCATGAAATATACCTAATGCTTGAGGTCTTTTACCATCATGTTCATGAATTTTAGGTAAGCCCTCAGGGAAGTTATAAACGTTATTGAAAATTGGATGAATTGAAGGTAATTCTATTAATTCCTTATTTGGAAACACCTTTTTTAATTCCTTGGTTATATAAGGTTGCATTCCGTAATTGTCATCTATATGTAAAAAACCACCAGAGACTAAATAGTTGTTTAGATTTTCTGCATCATCATCACTAAAAAAAACATTGCCATGACCTGTCATATGCAGATATGGAAATTGGAAAATATCGGTACTTCCAACTTCAACCGTCTGCGGTCGTTCACCTATAACAGTGTTGATATTTTCATTGCAGAATTTTATAAGATTTGGTATTGCCGTTGGATTACTATACCAATCGCCACCACCTTTGTATTTTAAGATGGCAATTTCTTGTGAGTAGTTGAAACATGTCACAAAAATAAAAAGGATTGAGAGGAAAAATGTTTGTTTATTCATTCGTAAAGGCAACACTGTGGCATGCTGTGATTGCAGCTGTCTCAGTTCTCAGTCTAGTTTCACCCAAAGTTACAGGAATAAAATTTCGCTGCAAAGCCATTTCAATTTCTTTAACACTAAAATCGCCTTCTGGTCCAATTAATATCGTGACATTTTTTTGAGGCTGTAATTGAGACTTTAATGATTTTCGAATTGATTCATTTTCACAGTGGGCAATAAATACTTGATTATTGAATTCTTTTTGAACAAAATCAGAAAAAGATATGGCAGAATTTAACTTGGGTAAATAACATTGTAACGATTGCTTCATTGCAGATTCCAAAATGCGCTGAAATCGTTCTAGCTTTATGATTTTTCGCTCGCTATGTTCGCATAGTATTGGCGTAATTTCATCCACCCCAATTTCAGTAGCCTTTTCTAAAAACCATTCATAGCGATCGTTCATCTTAGTAGGTGCAACTGCCAAATGCAATTTATATTTACGTCGGTCTCGATAACTTTTAGAAATAATATTAGCGACACATTTTTTAATATTGGAATCGCAAATTTTTGCTTCAAAAAGCCATCCTTCTCCATTTGTTATATGTAATACATCACCAACAGATTTACGAAGCACTTTAATTATATGCTTACTTTCTTCTTTTGAAAAAGTTTGCTGTGAATCATTCTCAGATATGTTGGAATTATAGAAGAGTTGCATTAATGTTTTGGTAAGACTACTTTCAGAACTTTAACTTCAGTTATTTGTTTTTTGTCAAATGTTTTCTGAACCACATAGTACCATTTATTAGATTCCACATTTACAGTAAAAATATCATCAATTTGATGGTCATCATTCATAACCTTTGCTTCAAATTCTGGTAGCATTTCACCATAAGTAAACCAACCGGAATCACCACCTTTCTGACTATTACTATCCATTGAATAGCGACTAGCTAGATCTTTAAACGGAACACCATTTTGTAATTGAGCAACCAATTTTGGCCTTAGTTTATCAATTTCTGCAATGGATATTTTTGTGCCATCTAGAAATATATAATTGACTCGATAGTAGATGATTTCATTTTTTTCGATCACTTTATAATGCACATCTTCAACTTCATTATTAATAACTTTTCTTCCGCCTTTTCCAAGATCCAGAATTTCTTTAGCTAATCTTGTTTTGTGCTTTTCTTCATTGAAAGTAAGCATTTTGCTACCTCTGGTCTTATTTGATTTTAAAAATTGACTTGCACTTTCAGCATCATTTACTGAATCTAATTTTGAATAGTTTTTTTGAGAAAAACAGAAAGTGACAAAGAGAACATTGATACTCAGTAGTTTGAATTTAAGCATTAATAGTTTGGTTTAATTTTGATGCAATTAAGAAAAATAAATAGTACGAAACGTTTTTAAGTTGCAACGTTATCAACAAAAATTTTAACAACTACAATTTACCTTTGGCGTGTTCTAGTCCCAAATCAATATAATGAAGTAAGTTTTTTTCAGTTTTAAACCCATCTTGAGTTACATAAATAAACTCTTTTATAGGTCGTTTAGTAAAGTCCATTGGTCTTACAGTGGAATTAGCCAGTTCAATATCCATTTTAGATGAAACAACACGTACGGCCAGTTCATCTTTTACAATACCGACTGTCATTTTTCCATTAAAAAGAAAAGACAGACCACCAAACATTTTTTTCTCAGTGAATTGTTCAGGAAATAATTTTAGCTGTTCTCTAATTCTAATTGCTATCTCTTCATTATAAGCCATAATCTAAATTTTTAATCGTGCTGAAGCCATGATTGATTGCTGTGCAAAATCTTCTTCAAGATATTTTAAATAGCCTACAATTGCTATCATTGCTGCATTGTCTGTGGTAAATTCAAATTTAGGAATATAGGTTGTCCATCCAAATTTTTGTTCACCAGATTTTAGCGCTTCACGAATACCAGAATTTGCCGATACACCACCTCCAATTGCAATTCGTTTGATACCCGTTTGCTCGACAGCTAATTTTAGCTTATCCATTAAAATTCCAATAATTGTATATTGAATAGAAGCACAAATGTCATTTAAATTTTCATTAATAAATTCAGGATTTTGTTTTATTTCACGTTGAATAAAATAAAGTATGGCGGTTTTAAGTCCTGAAAAACTAAAATTCAATCCCTCAACTTTTGGTTTTGTAAATCGATAGGCTTTCGGATTACCTAATTGAGCACGTTTATCTATTTCTGGTCCAGCAGGATATCCTAATCCTAATATCTTACCACTTTTGTCATAGGCTTCACCAACAGCATCATCAATAGTTTCTCCAATGACTTCCATTTCAAAATAGTTAGACACTTTTACAATTTGAGTATGACCACCAGAAATGGTCATTGCTAAGAATGGAAACTCTGGTTTTTTAAATCCTTCTTCATCAATAAAATGTGCTAAAATATGTGCCTGCATGTGGTTGACATCAATTAGCGGAATATCCAATCCGTAAGCCAACGACTTGGCAAAAGATGTTCCTACTAGTAAACTTCCCATCAATCCTGGGCCTCGAGTAAATGCAATGGCATTCAATATGTCTTTTGAAACATTAGCCATTTTCAACGCTCGATCTACAACAGGAACAATGTTTTGTTGGTGTGCTCTTGAAGCTAATTCTGGTACAACACCACCATAGTCATGATGAATTTTTTGACTAGCAACAACGTTACTTAAAACTTTTCCGTTATATAAGACAGAAGCCGCTGTATCATCACAAGATGATTCAATTGCAAGTATGTAAATATTTTGTGTCTGCATTATGACATATTAGGCATAATAATTGCTTTCTTTGTAAAGGAATGAACATCTAATCTTATGAGTTCATTCGTATATACAAAGAAAGAAAAAAATGAGACAGTAGTAACTGTCTTATCTTTAAAAAAGAGTATTCGTAGAAATTGATTTTTATAATAGGCAAAGTTTATCAAGAAAGTAATTAAAATAGCACTTAAAATTATAGCAATTTTATTGCTCATCTTCATAATTCTGGTGTTGCTACTCTCGATTCCAGCCGTTCAAACTCAACTAGGTAAATACGCCACCAAAAAGGTCAATAAAAAGCACAATACCAATATAAATATTGAAAAAGTTGGATTGCAATTTAATGGCGATATTGAACTTAAAAACATTTATGTTGAAGATTATCGTCAAGATACACTTATAAGCATTAAGGAACTTAATTCGTCTATTTTGAGTTTCAAAAAAATATATGACAATAAACTCACTTTTGGCGATATTGATGTTTATGGAATGCTATTCAATCTTAAAACCTACCAAGGAGAGTCAGAAACTAATCTCGATGTCTTTACCAGAAAATTTGATAGCGATACTAAAAGTGAAAATACTTTTTTAATGTCATCTAGTGATATTTCTTTAGTTGATAGCGAATTTAGATTGACAGATGAAAATAAAGAAAAACATGAGATTCTTAGATTTAAAAATCTAAATATCAATGCCACAGATTTTGTAGTTCTCGGCCCAGATGTTAAGGCACGCATTAATCAAATGGCATTTTTTGATAGTAGAGGCGTGACAGTTGAAAAAATGGCAGGCAATTTCACTTATTCGTTGAGTAACATGACCTTTGACGATCTTAAAATAGAATCTAAAGGCTCTAATATTCTTGGGAATCTAACTTTTGATTATACACGAGAAGGTATTCGGCATTTTGCTGATAGCGTAAAAGTAAAAGCAACATTTAAAGATTCAAATATTGATTTAAATGAAATCAATTTATTTTATGATGAATTTGGAAAAGATCAAGTTGTCAAATTGAGTACAGACCTAATAGGAACACTAAATGATTTGACTGCAAAAAACCTAATTTTAAGAGCACCAGGACGAACTGTTGTAAATGGTAATATTAAGTTTAAAAATCTATTTAACAGCGCGGAAGGAAATTTTGAAATGGATGCGAATTTTAGGGAATTAGCATCGACTTATCGAGATTTAAAAAGATTATTACCCAATGTTTTGGGGAATGCCCTTCCTTCAGCATTAGATAAATTGGGTAATTTTTCGATTCAAGGACAATCACTAGTAACATCAAAAACTGTTGACGCAGATATTGAAATTGACACCAAGTTAGGATATATAATTACAAATGTTAGCATGAATGAGATCGACAATATCGATACAGCCTCATATATTGGAAATCTAATTTTAGATGAGTTTGATGTTGGTAGTTTTGTAAATGACCCACAATTGGGAAAAGTGTCTTTAAATGCAGATATAAATGGAAAAGGATTTACAGTTGATAAACTAAATACCTTTGTTGAAGGTACTGTTTACGGTTTAAATTATAATGATTATTATTATTCAAATGTGGCAGTGTCAGGAAATTTTCAAAAGCAAATATTTAATGGTAAATTAAATACACAAGATGCTAATATTGATATTGATTTTAATGGCCTAGTCGATTTTACTAAAGATGATTATAACTATGATTTTGTCGCAGATGTACGTCATGCCAACCTTAATGCACTTCATTTTGTAGAGCGTGATAGCTTGTCAATTTTTAAGGGACTTGTAGATATGAAAATGAAAGGGACCACTATCGATAATGCCTATGGTAATATTACATTCAAAAACACCCTTTACACCAATCAGGATGAAGATTATTATTTTAAAGATTTTTCAATTTCTTCTAGTTTTCAAGAGGATGTGAGGTTTATTGATATTAATTCACCAGACATTATTGAGGGTCAGTTAAGTGGTAAATTTACTATTAAAGAAATTCCTAAATTGATAGAAAATTCAGTTGGTAACATCTATACAAATTACCAGTCTCATATTATATCAGATAATCAATTTATAGACTTCAACTTTAAGATTTATAACAAGATCGCCGAAGTATTTTATCCAGAATTAAACTTAGGTAAAAACACCTTTATACGTGGTCGTGTTGAAAGTGATGCAAGACAATTTAGAGTCACTTTTAAATCTCCACAAATTAATATGAAAGATAATTTTGCTAGTAATATAGAACTCAATATTAATAATAGTAATCCGCTTTTCAATACATTAATTGAGATCGATAGTGTTCATACTAAATTTTATGATGTATCAGAATTCAGTTTGGTAAATGTAACCAAGAATGACACACTTTTTGTAAAAAGCGAATTTAAAGGAGGTAAGACAAATAAGGATTATTTTGACTTGAACTTATTCTATACCATTAATGAAAACAATAAATCTGTTATAGGCTTTGGTAAATCTGATGTCGCTTTTAAAGGAAATCTATGGTACATAAATGATGAGAATAATGGATTAAACAAAATCGAATTCGACAAAAACTTCAGGAATGTAGTGCTTGATAATCTTAATATGCGTCACAAAGAAGAAGAAATATTATTATCAGGATTTATACTTAATGCCAATAATAAAAATATTGATCTAGACTTCAGGGACGTGGATCTACTAAAAATTGCACCTGAAATTGAAGATTTGGCCTTAGAAGGAAATATTAACGGAAAATTGAATATTAGACAAACAAATGGTATTTATATTCCAGAATCTAATGTTACAATTGATAATTTTAAAGTAAATGATAATAACTTAGGATCCTTCAATGCCAATATTATAGGCAATGAATCCTTGACTAATTATAATGTAAATGTCAGCTTAAAGGATGATGATGTCGAGTCGCTACTAGTAACTGGAAATATTGATGTTGCAGGTTCAAATTCTGATATTGATCTAGATATTAAATTTGATAGTTTTATTCTAGATCCTCTAAACCCTTTTGGAGATGGTAATATTACCAATATACGAGGCGAAGTTGCTGGAAATGCTAGAGTAACGGGTCAATTACAACGACCTCAAATAACAGGTAATTTGTTACTAGATGATTCAGGATTGACCATTCCATATTTAAATGTTGATTACGAATTAGAAGATCAGACTAGAGTTCTATTGCAAAACCAAAGTTTCATTTTTAATAATGCAACATTAACTGATAATGAGTATTTTTCAAATGCTTCTTTAAGTGGGAATGTCAGCCATGTCAATTTCTCCAATTGGTCATTAAATCTTGACCTGGATTCTGATAGACTATTAGTTCTAAATACAAGTGATAGTGAGGATGCTCTATATTATGGGACTGCTTTTGTAAATGGAAATATCGATATTCAAGGACCAACTGACCAGTTAATAATAAAAGCAGAAGTGTCCTCTGAAGAAGGAACCGTTTTTAAAATACCATTAAATGACACTGAGGCTTATGGTGATAATTCATTCATTCATTTTTTATCACCTGAAGAAAAGGAAGCACGATTAAAAGGAGAAATTATCTCATCAACTGAAATCAAAGGACTAGAAATGGATTTCGATTTAACCGTAAATGAAAATGCGGAAATTGAAATCGTCCTAGATAGAAATTCTGGTAGTAGTATTAGAGGACGCGGAAATGGAGGTCTATTAGCACAAATTAATACAAATGGTAAATTCAATATGTATGGTGACTTTATTGTTGTAGAAGGTGTGTATAATTTTATTTATGCTGGCTTAATCGAAAAAGAATTTAAGGTACTTCCAGGAGGAACTCTCGTTTGGGAAGGAGATCCACTTCAAGCCGAAATAAATATAGAAGCAGTCTATGACGATATTCAGGCAAACCCTTCAATCTTATTAGATAATCCAATTAATAGAAGTATTCCAGTTGAAGTAAAGATTCACCTTACCGAACGACTTGAACAACCTAATATTGATTTTAATTTAAGCTTTCCAAATGTAAATACAACACTAAACTCAGAGCTTCAATATAGACTAGACGACAAAGAAAGTCGTGAATTTCAGGCTATTTCATTGCTGACAACAGGGTCTTTTAAGAGTGATTTAAATATTGGCGCCAATGATGCACTTGGCTTACTATCTGATAGACTTAATAGTGTATTGAACGATTTAATTGCAAGTGATGATGGAAAGTTGAAGGTTGGATTTAATTATGAAGTAGGTGAAAACAACCCAGAATTTCAGACCGATGATCAATTTGGAGTAACCTTATCCACTAAATTGAGTGAACGTATTCTTATCAACGGAAAAGTAGGTGTTCCAATTGGTGGTGTCAATGAAACTGTCGTGGCTGGAGACGTAGAAATAGAAGTGCTTTTGAATGAAGATAGAACATTGAGATTAAACATATTCAATAGAGAGAATAGTATTAGAAATTTTGGTGAACAAATTGGTTATACTCAAGGTGTTGGCCTATCGTATAATGTTGAATTTGATAACCTAAAAGAATTATTTCAAAAGATCTTTAGAGGGAATAAAGAGCCAAATGAAATTCAAAAAGCCAAAACACCTGATCAGGATAACGGTTTACCAGGATTTATCAATATTAAATCTAAAGACTCTACAAATACTAAGTCGAATAGTAGTAACTAAACAAATTTTCCATCTTCGCCCAATTGTGTTCATTTCGCAAACGTTTTCGTATAAAGATTTAGTTAAAATATGATAGATGTTAGCTTTTTTATAGACTAAGTTTCTTAGATTTACCGCTTACTAACAAACTAATGCCACAAAAAATAAAAACAATTGGAGTCATGACTTCAGGAGGTGATGCTCCTGGCATGAATGCCGCAATAAGAGCAGTGGTAAGAGCTTGTGCATATTATGATGTAAAATGTTTTGGTTTTTATAGAGGTTTTCAAGGCATGATTGAAAATGATTTTATTGAATTGCACCCTCGAAGTGTTAAAAACATTATCAACAAAGGTGGTACTATATTAAAGTCTGCACGTTCAGGTGAATTTAGATCTAAAGATGGACGTAAAAAAGCATATAACAGTTTAAAAGAAAATGAAATTGATGCAATGGTGCTCATTGGAGGTGATGGTACGTTTACTGGTGGATTGATTTTTAGTCAAGAATTTGATATTCCTGTTGTTGGATTACCTGGAACTATAGACAATGATATTTGCGGTACACAATTCACAATTGGTTATGATACTGCATTAAATACTGTGGTTGATGCAATTGATAAAATTCGAGACACAGCTAGTTCACATAATAGACTCTTTTTTATAGAGGTTATGGGTCGTGACGCAGGATTTATAGCACTTAATAGTGGCGTTGGAGCTGGCGCAGAAGAAATATTAATCCCGGAAGAAACATCAGGATTAGAAAAATTATTAGAATCTCTAAAGCGTAGTAAGCGAAGTGGAAAATCTTCGAGCATTGTTGTAGTAGCTGAAGGTGATAAAACTGGTAAAAACGTGTTTGAATTGGCCGATTATGTAAAAGAACATTTGCCGGATTATAATTCAAGAGTCACTGTTTTGGGTCACTTGCAGCGTGGTGGAAGCCCAAGTTGCTTTGATCGAGTTCTAGCAAGTAGATTAGGTGTAAAAGCAGTTGAGTTTTTGTTAGATGGTAAACGCGATATTATGGTTGGAATTGAAAACACAGAAATTGTTGCAACAGATATAAGTGATATAACGAGTGGTAGCCAAGATATTAATAGAGAATTATTACGAATATCAGATATATTATCAATATAAAATATTAGGAAAAGAAAGAAATTTATATGTCAGTAAAAATTGGAATTAATGGATTCGGAAGAATAGGAAGAATTGTTTTTAGAGCAACAGTTAATCGCCCAGATGTTGAGGTAGTTGCTATTAATGATTTGTTAGATGTTGAGCATTTGGCATATTTATTAGAATATGATTCTGTTCATGGGCGTTTTGATGGTACAATAGAAGTTAAAGACGGACACCTTGTTGTTGATGGTAAGAAAGTTAGAGTGACTGCTGAAAGAGATCCAAGAAATTTAAAGTGGGATGAAGTAGGAGCTGAAATTATAGCTGAATGTACAGGTATTTTTACAACTTTAGAAACAGCTGATTATCATATTCAGGCTGGTGCTAAAAAAGTGGCAATCTCTGCACCTTCAAAAGACGCTCCTATGTTTGTAATGGGAGTTAATCATGAAGATATTAAAGATTCGGATACCATAGTTTCCAATGCATCTTGTACAACTAATTGCCTTGCTCCAGTAGCAAAAGTGCTTAATGATAGTTTTGGAATTGAAGAGGCTCTTATGACTACAATTCATGCTGCTACTGCGTCACAACTAACTGTTGACGGTCCTTCTCCGAAAAATTATCGAATAGGTCGTTCAGCAATGAACAATATAATTCCTACTTCTACAGGAGCAGCCAAAGCCGTTGGTAAAGTGATTCCTGAACTTAATGGTAAGCTCACTGGAATGGCATTTCGCGTTCCAACTGCTGATGTATCTGTGGTTGATTTAACTGTGAGATTAAAGAAAGAAACGTCCTATGAATCAATTAAATCAGCGTTTCAGAATGCTGCAGAGGGCGACTTAAAAGGCGTGCTAAAATATATAGATGAACCAGTTGTTTCACAAGATTTTGTTGGCGACGAGTATACTAGTAATTTTGATGCTCTGGCAGGTATAGAATTAAATTCGAAATTCTATAAAATTATATCTTGGTATGATAATGAATTTGCCTATTCTGCAAAATTGATTGATTTGATTGAGCATATAGCCAAATTATAGAATAGTCCATTTATGATTTTAATCGTTGATAGTGGTTCTACAAAATGTGACTGGTTAGCACTAGATTCTAATGGTAAACAGTTGTTTGAAAAACAACGGACCAAAGGAATGAATCCGGCTATACTTTCAGCAAAAAATCTTAAGAAAACAATTTCAAAAAATGACATTCTAAAATCAAATAAGAAGGATGTTAAGAATGTCTATTTTTATGGCGCAGGTTGTGGTACTGAGAAACCAAAAACAATGTTGCATGATGTCTTGCAAGATTATTTTGTTAACGCAGAAATTTCAGTAAATGAAGATACTTATGCGGCGGTTTATGCAACCGTTGGTAAAGAACACAAACCAGCCGTAGTTTGTATTCTTGGCACAGGATCAAATTGTAGTTATTTTGATGGTGAAATATTACATCAAAGAGTTGATTCATTAGGATATTCAATAATGGATGATGCCGCGGGAAATTACTTTGGAAGACAATTGATTCGTGACTATTTTTTTAAGAAAATGCCTGAAACATTAAGAGTGGCTATGGCATCAAAATATAATCTAGAACCTGATTTCATTAAATACAATTTGTACAAACAACCTAATCCTAATGCTTATTTAGCATCTTTTGCAGAGTTTATCTTTCTTAATAAGGATAATGATTATATGACCAACTTAATTAAAAATGGAGTGAGGTTATTTGCTAGAAATATGATATTGCAATTTCAAGATGTCCTAGAAAATGTTCCAGTTCATTTTGCAGGGTCCATAGCTTATTTTTCTCAAAATGAAATATTGGAGATAGGCAATGAGTTAGGATTTAAAGTTGGCGTTTTTGAAAGACGACCTATTGAGGGGTTAGTGAAATATCATATAGATAACCTTTCTAGTTTGAATGAATAAGAAGTAATTGGTTTTAAAAAATTTCCTAACTTAGTTAGCTTCACAAATGTGTTGTTTTTTTAAATCATATTATGAATAAACTAACCATCTCATTATCCTCAATTTTTAAGTATTTTTTTGTTTTAAGTTTTGTCTTTAGTAACCATGACCTTTTAGCACAAGATATTCCTTTAGGTCAAATAAACCTTATTGATCTCCTCGATCAAGAACTTTCTGGTGAATCTGCCAAGCGAAATTTAGAGTTCATTTCTCAACAGCATAGAATGAGAGGTTCAGAAGGTTATACCAACGCCATCAATTTTATACAATCAAAACTCGAAGAATATAATCTAGAATCTATTGAAATGATTAAAATTCCTGCAGATGGTAAAACAATGTATGGAACTCAGAAATCAAGACAAGCATGGGACGTAGAGTTTGCAGAATTATGGGAATTTGAAAGTGAAAATGTAGAAAATTCACTTAAAGAAAAAGTAGCAGATTGGCAATCTATTCCTTTGGTACTTGCACAAGATAGCCATAGTGGCGAAGTCGTGACATCACTTGTAGATATAGGCTCTGGTAGATCTGAAAAGGACTACAAAAATAAAAATGTAAAAGGAAAAATTGTTCTTACATCTTCACAACCTGGAGCTGTAGTCTCATTGGCCATTGAAAAATATGGTGCTGTTGGTATTCTAAGTTATGCTCAAAATCAAGTAACTGCATGGTACAAAGAAAATGATAATCTCATCAGATGGGGACATTTAAATTCGTTTTCAGAAACAAAAACATTTGGTTTTATGCTGTCTTTAAAACAGGCAAGGGCATATCAAAATAGATTAAAGCGAGGAGAAATAATAATGTTACACGCTAAAGTCATTGCTGGAAGACATCCAGGCAATTATGACATCCTCACTGCCACAATTAATGGTTCAGATTCAATTCTTAAAAATGAAGAAATAGCATTTACCTGCCATTTAGATCATCCACGTCCTGGAGCGAATGACAATGCTAGCGGCTGTATGTCTATACTTGAAGTTGCCAGAACACTTAAAAAACTCATAGATGAAGGAAAAATTGAACGCCCAAAACGAACTATTCGTTTTATTTGGTCTCCAGAAATAGAAGGAACCACAGCGCTTTTAAATTTTAAACCACAACTTGCCAAGAATATCAAGTTTAATATTCATATGGACATGGTTGGTGGCAACCCAAATACGAAAGCCATCTTTCATGTGTCAAGAAGTCCACAGAGTTTGCCAAATTTTGCAAATGATATTGCTGAGGCCTTTGGCCATTTTGTAAACAAATCTTCAGACGCTCTTGCAAGTGGTGACGCCGTTGCCTTTCCAATAGTATCCAATGAAGGTGGTAAAGAGGCATTACAGGCAGTAATGGGTGAATATCATATGGGAAGCGATTTTCAAGTATTTGCTGAAGGATCTTTCTCAATTCCTGCAATATATCTTCATGACTGGCCTGATCGCTATATTCATACTAATTATGATACTGCAGCTAATATAGATCCTACCAAGTTGAAACGTTCAGCTTTTATTGGAGGGGCTTCTGCATTTGTTCTTGCTAATTTAGGTCAGGAAACTATTGAACCTATAAGCGACTTAATGAAGCGTCATGTTTTATTAAGAGCTTCTAATATGCTTTCGTTTAGTAATCAATTAGAAGCAGAAGAAGCACAAAATGCAAAGTATCATTTTTGGAAATATGAACTAGCAGCTTTTAATTCAATTGAAAATTTCACTGAGATTTCTATGACACAAAAGCAAGATTATACAGATTTCCTTCAAAATTTAAAAAGGACTATAGGAGCTGGAAAATCTAGAAGTATAACACATGAAAAGGCCAATGAGATTTATTCAAGAAATATGGATGTTAAAGGACCACTTTCTGTTTTTGGATATGATTACTTTTTTGACCATTATGACAAAAATAAACCAGTCCCTGCCATTTATAGTTATTCTGGTCTAAAGGCTTCAGGAGGTGCTTATTCTTATGAAACCTTAAATATGGTAAATGGTAAACGCACCGCTTTAGAAATTAGAAATGGACTTTCGGCTGAATTCGGACCAATACCTTTAGAAATTGTTATTGAATATTTAGAAGCACTAAAAAGTATTAATATTATTAATTAAGATAATCCAACCAATAAATTAAAGTAGATGAAAAAACTAATTCTAATTGTAGCATTTAGTTTGCTGACGGCACCATTCTTAGCACAAGAAACACCTTTTTTAAACGATGATGAAATCAGAATGCTTATTAGTGAGTTATCTGGTGATCGCTCTTTTGAACATGTTAGAATTCTAACGCAATGGCATAGAAACTCTGGAATGGAGGGATATTTCAAAGCTGCTGACTATGTTATTGAAGAAGCCAAAAAGGCTGGTCTTGAAGATGTGAAATTTATTGAACAAGTCCTGCCAGGACCAAACTATACAGCAAGATCTGGAGAATTATGGATGACTGAACCAGTTGAAATAAAGTTGGCCGATATTGGAGATCATGCCTTGATGTTATCTGATGGAAGTCATGATGCAGATGTCACAACTGAATTGGTTTGGGCTGGATCTGGTAGCGAAAAAGACTTAGAAGGACTTGACGTAAAAGGAAAAATTGTTTTAGTAGAAGGAAGACCAAATGCGGCTGTTCGAAATGCCGTAAATAATGGCGGAGCCCTTGGTGTTGTAGCTTATTCAACATCGGAAGGAAAAAGTTCAATGGACTTCCCGGATCAAATATCTTGGACACGAATTCCAATTACCCCACCTGAAGGAAAGCCAGGTACTTTCGCATTCAACTTACCACCTCGAAGAGGAGAAATGCTCAAAAAAATGCTTCAAACCGAAGGCATGCAAGATATTTTTGCAACAGGCAAAAAAACCAAGGGCGGACGAATAGTAGTTAAGGCGAAAGTAGATACTGATATTAGTGGTAGTCCAGGAAGAACAGGATTTGTTGAGGGTTGGATTAAAGGATCTAAATACCATGATCAGCAAATTGTTATAACTGCTCATCTACAAGAGGAGCAAGGCTCTGCCAATGATGATGGTAGTGGTTGTGGCAACTTACTAGAAATTGCAAGAACATTAAATAAACTAATTGACGAAGGGAAAATTGAAAGACCTTTACGTGATATTCGATTTTGGTGGACTGATGAGATCTATTCAGAATACCGTTATTTTAGAGATTTTCAAGATGAACCTGGAAAAATGCTTGCAAATTTGCATCAAGATATGGTCGGTGCCAAACAATCTATTGGAAGTAGAATTCAACATTTGATTTATGCACCACATTCTATAACCACATATTTAGATGCCATTTTTGAAAGTGTTGGACAATTTGTAATAGAAACTAACAATCCATTTATTACTGCTGGACGAATGGGAGGACTCCCTAGACCGCATTCACGACCAATTTATGCAACTCGTGGTACTCACGAGAGTTTTGGCGCACGATTTGTACCATTTTTTAATGCGTCGGACAATTTGAATTTTGTTGAAGGTGCCATTGGTGTTCCTGCCATTGGATTGATTAATTGGGACGATTATTATATTCATTCATCAGACGACGATCTCTGGCAAATCGATGCCACACAATTAGAACGAAACGCTTTTATTATAGCAGGAATGGCATATTATTTAGGTAAAGCTGAACAGGATCAATCAAACTTATTACTAGCAGAAACGTATGCTCAAGGTTCTAAACGGCTTGCCATTGATTTAGAAGCTGCAATGCATGAAATCAATTCTAATTCAGAAAAAAGTTTGGCATTTAAAAATGCCCATATTATTATCGAACAAGGAGTTCGGCGAGAACAAAGAGCCTTGAACTCAATAAAAGATATTGTTGGTAGCAGTCAGATTGTTCAAAATAGAATTAAACAATACGATGATCTAATCCTATCTCAGACTAAAGGTTTGGCTAAGGCAATCTATGATAGATACACAGACAAATTTCCAGGTGAAATAGTTCCAAGTTTAGAATTAACAGCAGAAGAAAAAGAGGCGAGTGAAAAAATTCCAGTTAACCATCCTAATTTAGACACCTACTTTGCAAAACGAAAAAGAATAGGGGGAACGGTTACTCATTCTACAATGCGTATGGAAATATTCAATTTTGTAAACGGCAAACGTAGTTACTATGATATTTATAAGGCAGTGTTGGCGGAATCGTTACACGCTGGACGATGGTACTATGGTATTGTTAAATTAGAAGACGTTGTAAATCTCTTAGATGCTAATGTTGAATCGGGAGCTTTATCACTTAGATAGACTACTTTTTAGTGTAAATTGTGTTTTCCTGTTCTGCAACGCGAATAAAAGTAGTTCGCTTGGTCAATTCTTTTAATCGAGAAGCACCAACATAAGTACATGCGCTTCGCAAACCACCAAGAATGTCTTGAAGTGTACTTTCAACATTTCCTTTATAAGGAACTTCAACTACTTTTCCTTCACTAGCTCTGTATTCTGCCACACCACCAACATGTTTTTCCATAGCTGTTTCGCTACTCATCCCATAAAAAGTTTTATAGGGTTTACCATTTCGTTCAATTAATTCGCCACCACTTTCGTCGTGTCCAGCTAGCATTCCGCCAAGCATTGTAAAATCTGCACCAGCACCAAAAGCCTTTGCAACATCGCCTGGAATGGCACAGCCACCATCACTTATAATATGACCTCCTAAACCATGAGCCGCGTCGGCACATTCAATGATAGCCGACAGCTGTGGATAACCAACGCCGGTTTTGACTCTTGTAGTACAAACAGATCCTGGACCAATACCAACTTTTACGATGTCAGCACCAGAAAGAATTAGTTCTTCAACCATTTCGCCAGTAACAACATTACCAGCAATAATAACTTTGTTAGGATAGGTTTCGCGTGTACGTTGCACAAAATTGACAAAATGTTCAGAATAACCATTTGCGACATCGATGCAAATAAATTTGAAATGAGGATTAAATTTAAAAATAGATTCCAACTTCTCAGAATCTTGTGGCCCGGTTCCCGTACTAATGGCTATATAATTTTCTATTCCTTCAGGAGCATTGCTAGAAAACACATTCCAATCTGTAATAGAATAATGTTTATGTATAGCAGTAAAAAGTTGCTTAGAGCTTAATACCTTTGCCATTTCAAAAGTACCAACCGTATCCATGTTAGCAGCCATTATTGGAACGCCTTTCCAATTTGTTTTACTATGTTTAAAAGTGAATTCTCGTTGTAAGTTAACTTGGGAGCGACTTTTGAGAGTTGAGCGTTTTGGGCGAATCATTACATCCTTAAATCCCAATTTGATATCATATTCTATACGCATTTGTAAAACAAAATTGGTTACTTCCAAAGTTAAGAAATAATGTTCTGGATTTCTAGGAGAGTTATTAACAAGTTAATTCCTTATTTTACGGCAATCATACTTATCTCTACGTTCACATCTTTAGGTAAGCGTGCCACCTGTACTGTTTCTCTTGCTGGAGCAGTGGCTTCATTTAGATAACTTCCATATACCTCATTTATTTGAGAGAAATTATTCATATCACTGATAAAAATAGATGTTTTGATCACGTTTTCAAAAGTCATATTGGCAGCTTTTAATACAGCTTTCATATTTTCCATGACTTGTTTGGTTTCCGTTTTAATATCATCTAAAACCAATTCATTTGTTTCAGGGTTAAAAGCAATTTGTCCAGAGGTAAATAGCATATTACCTGATAAAACAGCTTGAGAATAGGGACCAATTGGAGCAGGAGCTTGAGAAGTTGAGATTATTTGTTTCATATTATTAATTATAATTGTCGGTCTCGTTGTCGACGTTTATCATATTTAAGATCTTTCAATAAACTAGATTTAATTCCTATAAAGAAATTCCAGGATTTGTAACTTCCAAAAGGAGTCCATGCAAAATTCAATCGCCAACTTAATAAATCGCGTTCAAATCTTAGTTGTGTTAAAGTAAATCCTTTATTTTTTAAATCATAACCTGAGGATGCGCCAACCGTCCATCGAGGCGATAAATCTATATCACCGGAAAACATCAATGAATGCGATGAAATTTCATTTTCTCGTCTAGAGTTTGAGTAATTCACAGCGTAAGCTAATCGAAGACTCCACGGCATAGTATGTCTATAAAGAGGCGAGGGTTCTGAAGGCGGGTCTTTTTCACGTGAAGTGGTTAAGCGTTGATCAGCAAAATCCTGTGGCTTTCCAAAAAGATCATCAGCACGACCACCACTTCTTAAAGACTCTTGAATTGCATTATCGTCTTCTTCTTGGTCTTTATTTGATTTTTGAAAACTGTTATTACTCAAGCTATAACCCATTGTGAGGTTAGCACTAGTAAGTCTAAACAAACTTCCGCCATTATTGATGTTAAAGGTGTTAATTTTATTGTTGTTGCTATCTAATGCATAGGGATCCATGGTTGCACCAAAATTAATGCTCATTTTATTGTTTAATAAATTGGTGCCTCCAGACATTCTCAAGGGGCTCCATTTAAGTGAATCTGCAGCGATATTATAATTGGTAGAGAAGTTTAAACTATTCAATATCATGACCTTTTTAGCTTCAGTTGCCGTTGAATCTTTATCTCTAACTTTTGCTTCTAAGGTATTACTTAAGCTCATCCCAATTGTACTTGAGAAATCACGATTTGGCTGACCGAATATAGATTCTTCAAATCTTGAAAATTCAACTTCTTCCTGTGTAAGTCCATCCGCACTTACAACTGTATAAGTATCATAGTACTGGTCAAACGATGGAGTAATTGTATAATTTAAAGATGGTCGCATGACATGTCGGATCGCTTGAATTTTATTGTCTTCTCCAAAATCGTACATGCCATATAACGTTGTACCTAAGCTTGTATTAAAGTTATAGGTTCTAAATGAATCAAAACCATTTATTTCAGTGGTTATTTCTTCTTGTAAATCCTGGTCAAAACTTTTATCAACAGTTTTAATCATCCACACTTCCCTAAAATTGGATCCTGCACTTACACTTAAATAATTAAATAACTTAAAATTAGTTGTTAGAGGGACGTCATGCTGAAAACCTATTTTAGCATCATCAAACATCTCTTTTTTAAAGAACAAAGAATCTGTTGTTTGAATTCTATTTTCACCTCTTACATTATATTGAAAATTAATATTTTGAATGGCACCTTTTTTACTACCAATTTTTGGAGCGAATGGAAAAATTCTATCAACGCTCCCTTGAAAAGTTGGCAATGTCATATTTATTGTTTCAGTCTGAGTATTTTGTGAATGCGTAGCTGTAAGACTCAAATTGACCTGTGGTTCACCACTAAAAGTTTTAGAATATGAAACACTCGAAGACAGAGTATTATTCTGAGCATTAGATATATTGAGCTGATTAATGGATTGCTGATAATATCTGCTACTTCCCAAATTGACAGATGCAGAAAATCGAGAACTAGGATTGGCTTTACTATCTTGATAATGAGACCACCTAATATTGTAGATAGTGCTTTTTGAAAAATCAGGGAAACCACGTTCACTATTTATCAAATTCTCATACCGTAAACTAAGATTTCCTCTAAATTTATATCGAACAGCATAGTTGCTTTCTAAACGCAGCCCATAACTCCCATTGGTGTAATAGTCACCCAATACGGCTAAATCAACAAAATCATTAATGGCAAAATAATAACCACCATTTTGCAAAAAGTAGCCTCTGTCATTTCCAGAATCTTCACCAAAAGATGGAAGAATAACACCAGAAGTTTGTTTGTTAGTTAATGGAAAAAACGCAAAAGGAAGTCCAATTGGTGTAGGTACATCATAAATAAACATATTAGTTAAACCCGTAACGACTTTTTTGCCAGGAACAATTTTCGCTTTGCGCATCAAGAAATAATATTCAGGATCATCTATATTCTCTGACGTTGTAAACCTTCCACGTTGAATAAAATAAACAGAATCATTTTCCTTTTTAGTAAGTTCAGCAATTATAGTTCCACCACTTTGTTCTGTTTTACTATTCCAGACTAAAGCACGTTTAGTGTCAAAATTAAATCGAATAGAATCAGGTTCAATTATGTCTGAACCTTGTTTAAAGATAGGATGTTGACTATAATTACCTAAAGTGTCCTTGAGGCGACCAGCAAAGACTTCATTATTGGCATAATCAATCACAATGATACCTGCATTTATCTGCATATCTTGATATATAATTTCGGCTTCATTATATAAATACATTTTTTCCTCTCTCTGATTCAATGAGGTGTAATCTTTTGCCTTATACTTCACTGTGCCTTCAAGGAGACCTTTTTGTGGAGGTAAACTATCAGTTAGAGTAGAATCCTGTGTACGCTCATTTATAGGTTTGGTTAGTAAAGTGTCAATAGATACGGCAACAGTATCTCGTTCTATTTTTGGTTTAATTGTTGGGGTGGTTTTTGGCAATTCTTGTGCTGAGCAAAACGTGTTTATAAACACTGTAAAACTTAAGGCAAAAAGTATTTGAAAGATGTTTGCTCGCAACGCTTTTAGATGTATTTTTGTAAAAGTATGGCTCGGTTTTTGAATTGCCAAAACTACATAATATTTTTTTGAGACTAATTTAGTTTTTATTAAAAATTATGGTATGTAATAAACTGAGTATTTAAGCCGTTTTAATTGCAATGAAAACGTATGTAAAAATCCTTTTAGTATCTTTTATAATACTATTAACATTTACTTCATTTACAAATAATGATCAAATAGATAACCGCGATAAATTCGTTATCATGATTGATCCTGGTCATGGTGGAAGAGATTCTGGAACACCAGGAACTGGACGCTATAAAACGACGGAAAAGGATATTGCTCTTGATGTATCATTAGCACTTGGTAAATTGCTCATGCAAAAATTACCAAATATTGAAGTTGTTTATACACGGACTAAGGATATTTTCCCAACTTTAAAAAGTAGGCCTATTGCAGCTACAAGAGAAGAGGCCGATTTATTCATATCTATACATTGCAATGCTCAACCAGGAAAAAAGGGAACAGCATATGGATCAGAAACTTATGTGCTGGGATTGCATAAAGAAGCTAGTAATTTAGAAGTGGCCAAGCGTGAAAATTCGGTAATCTTTCTTGAAGATGATTACGAAGAAACATATAAAGGCTTTGATCCAAACTTGCCTGAGTCGTTGATTGGTCTTATTTTAATGCAAGAAGATTACCTAGATCAAAGTATAGAATTAGCGCGATATATAGAAGATGAATTTCAGATCACGGCTAAAAGAAGAAGCCGAGGTGTTAAACAGGCAGGATTTTGGGTTTTATCTCAGACATATATGCCTAGTGTTTTAGTAGAACTTGGTTTTCTAACACATAATAGAGAAGAAGATTTCTTGAATTCAAAAAAAGGGAAAAAGATAATGACCCAATCATTATTTAATGCCGTTGAGAAATATATTGAAAATCATAATGCCATAGAAAATGTTGTTGAGATAAATAGTAACAATGAAAGCGAGGAATTGACAAAGAATGTTTATCCAGATGTAATTTTTAAAGTGCAAATTGCAGCTAGCTCAAGAGACATTGAAGCGAAATCATTCAATTTTAAAGGATTGAAAGGTATTACCAAACAAAAAACAGGAAAGATCATAAGATATTTCTATGGTGAAACGTCAGACCACAACGAAATAAAATCAAAACATACCGAAGCTATTAAAAAGGGTTATAGTACTTGCTTTGTGGTTGCATATAAGAATGGAGAACGAATTCCTCTTAATAAGGTTTTAAAAACTACCTCCAATTAAAATGGCGCTTTATAATTTTATTGCTAATTTTGTCTTCAACCAAAGACAATTGATTTGACAATTTCTAAAGAAGTAAAAACTGGAGCTCTAGTCATAATTGGTCTCGTGCTCATTATATTCACATTTAATTACTTAAAAGGTCAAAACCTTTTAGATTCTTCCAGAAAATTTTATGCAGTATTTGAAGATGTTGGAGGCTTAGGTGGGTCTGCTCCTGTGACCATTAACGGATTAACGGTTGGAAAAGTGCAAAATATTGGCTTTATGGATGACGCCAATGGCAGTTTAAAGGTAACCATGATTCTTGATAATGATTTTCAATTTTCAAAAAATAGCAAGGCAGAAATTTATGAAACTGGCCTAATTGGAGGAAAGGCTATCGGAATTATTCCAGCAAACGATAATGCTGAAGTAGCCAAAAGTGGTGATCAATTAACAAGTTCTGTAAAAAAGGGTATGTTAGAATCCCTAGATGTTGCCACAATTCAACAAAAAATTGAAGGCGTTATGGTCAGCGCAGATTCACTAATGACCAATATTAATGATGTGTTTGATGCAAAAACGAAGGCTAATTTAAAAAATGGAATTGCTGAGCTAAACTCAACAATTACCTCTTTTAAGCACACATCGCGATCGCTAAATGAATTAATTACCAGCAATCAAGAAAAATTAGACAGTACACTGACCAACTTTAGTAATATTTCTGGCAATCTTTCAAAAATTACGGATTCAGTGGCAGAAGCAGATTTAGCACAAGTTATTAAGAACTTAGAATCGACCATTGGTAATTTCGACAAGATTTTGACAAGCATTAGTAATGGAGAAGGATCCATGGGGAAATTCTTAAAAGATGAAGGTCTTTATAATAATATTGAAGGTGCAACAAAGGAAATGAAAGAACTTTTAAGAGATATAAAATTACATCCAAAGCGCTATTTTAGAATTTTATCTAAAAAAGAAATTCCTTACGAAAACGACTAATTTCTGAATTTCCACCAATTAACTCAGATGAATTATATTCCAAACATACTATTCGCCATTGCATTGATAATTGGTATAGGATATTTTGTTAGAAATGTAAAAAAACTTATTCGAAATATTAAATTAGGTCAAGACCTTGATGTTTTAGACAATAAATCTCAACGTTGGAAGAATATGGCCATGATTGCACTTGGCCAGAGTAAAATGGTACGTCGTCCAATTGCAGGGTTTCTTCACGTGATTGTTTATGTAGGTTTTATTGTTATCAATATAGAAGTTTTAGAAATTATTATCGATGGATTAGTTGGCACACATCGTATATTTTCAGGAATAGGATCAGCCTACGGTATTTTGATAGGTTCCTTTGAAATATTAGCCATCTTAGTTTTTATTTCAGTTGTTGTTTTTTGGATTAGGCGAAACATAATAAAATTGAAACGCTTTTGGAATTCAGAAATGACAAACTGGCCAAAAAATGATGCCAATTACATTCTTTATTTTGAGATGGTATTAATGACTTTGTTTTTAGTCATGAATGCTACTGACATGCCTTTTCAAGAGATGAATTCTGGAAATATAATTAGCCAATATATTGCGCCTTTATTTACAGATTTATCTCATAACTCAATACATCTAATAGAAAGAAGTGCTTGGTGGCTTCATATTTTGGGAATTCTAATATTTTTAAATTATTTATACTTTTCAAAGCACTTGCATATTCTGTTGGCTTTTCCTAACACGTATTACGGAAGCCTTGAGCCAAAAGGAAAACTTAATAACCTTGAAGTTGTTACAAATGAAGTGATGTTAATGATGGATCCTAATGCCGACCCATTTGCAACGCCACCTGAAGAAGAAGGCGATGAGGTGCCAGCAAAATTTGGTGCTAGTGACGTTCAAGATTTAAATTGGTTGCAATTACTCAATGCTTATACATGTACTGAATGCGGTAGATGTACGAGTGAATGCCCAGCAAACCAAACAGGTAAAAAATTGTCTCCACGAAAAATAATGATGGACACAAGAGATAGACTTGAAGAAGTTGGAAATAATATAGATTCAAATCAAGGCACTTTCAATGACGACGGAAAACAACTTCTTGATGATTATATTTCAAGAGAAGAACTATGGGCTTGTACTTCATGTAACGCTTGTGTAGAAGCTTGTCCTGTTAGTATCGATCCTTTATCCATAATAATTGATATGCGTCGTTTTTTGGTTATGGAACAATCTGCAGCTCCAACAGAACTCAACAACATGATGACCAATATTGAGAACAATGGTGCACCTTGGCCGTATAATCAAATGGACAGATTAAATTGGAAAAATGAGTAGAATAATTAGCATATTATTATTATCCACAATGTGTTTTTTTCATATTTCAGCAAAAGCACAATTAGGATATGCTAAGGATTCGTTACAAATTAAAGTGTATACGCAAATTGAATACAAGAATTATAAAGCGATCAAAATAATTTCTAAAAAGGTGTTTTGTGACTTTTGTTCAGATTTGCAACTTAAATATCTAGAAAATGAAGCGTTGAGGCGTACAAATTTAGAGGTTGCCAATCCAAAATATGTAAGTAAGAATGGGAAGGCTAAATTGGCACTTTATATACGTGTTTCAAAAAAAGATTTCGCTGAAATAAAAGATAACAAAATAAACAATAAATGAGTGATTCTATAAAAGTTCCAACGATGGCAGAATATATGGCTGAAGGCAAACAACCTGAAGTTTTGTTTTGGGTTGGTTGTTCTGGAAGTTTTGATGATAGAGCAAAAAAGATAACAAAAGCCTTCGTTAAAATATTAAATAAAGCCAATGTTGATTTTGCGGTTTTAGGAACTGAAGAGAGTTGTTCTGGAGATCCAGCAAAGCGCTCTGGAAATGAATTTTTATTTCAGATGCAGGCTGTAACCAATATAGAAGTACTTAATGCATATGAAGTTAAATCAATAGTGACGGCTTGCCCTCACTGTTTTAATACTATTAAAAATGAATACCCGTCACTTGGGGGTAATTATAAAGTCTTGCATCATACGCAGTTTTTAAAAAGCCTACTTGATGATGGTAGATTGACAATTGAAGGAGGAAAATTTAAAGGAAAGCGTATTACCTTTCATGATCCATGTTTTTTGGGAAGAGCAAATAATGTATATCAAGCACCAAGAGATCTAATTGCGAAACTTGATGCAGAATTGGTGGAAATGAAAAATTGCAAGAAGAAAGGATTATGTTGTGGTGCTGGAGGAGCACAAATGTTTAAGGAACCTGAAAAAGGAGATAAGGACATCAATGTTGAAAGAACAGAACAAGCTTTAGATACAAAACCAGATATTATTGCTGCAGGCTGCCCATTTTGTAATACCATGATGACAGATGGTGTTAAAGCAAAGGAGAAAGAAAATGATATTCAAGTACTTGATGTTGCAGAGCTCATAGCAAATGCAGAAGATATCTAACAAAAATAATTAATAAATTATTTTATGGAATTAACGTATATTTAAGCCTTAATTTCAAAATCAAACACTAATCAAAAATAGAAATTCCATGAAAAAAAATTATGTTCTGCTTACTTTTTTATGTTGCCTGACGGTGATTTTTTCCTACAGCCAAGATAATATAGCAAACCCTAATGTAATCATTAAGGCCACAGATTTTAAGATAATACCTCCGTTAAGTCAGCAGGTACATAAATCACCTCAAATGGTTACAAAAGAAGTGAATAACAATCGCTGGCTTAATTATCCAACTAATTTTGATGCTTATCCAAAAGGGGAGGACGTATTAAGACAAAGAGAAGCGGGCTATATTCGAGCATTTGACCCTCTTGTTAATATTGATGGTGCTACTGTAGGAGTTCATTCAGGATCTAACCCTCCTGACCCAACAGGAGCTGTAGGCCCTAATCATTATATTCATGCTTATAATTCTGGTTTTGTGATTTATGATAAGAGTGGTACCGTTTTATTGAATCATGCATCCTTAGCCATGATATGGCCTGGTGAAACTACTGGTGATCCAATTGTTTTATATGATAGATATGCTGATAGATTTATCATCACTCAATTTGATGCCTCACCTAATGCATTACTTTTCGCCATAAGTCAAGGACCTGATCCTGTTAATGATGGATGGTTCACCTATTCATTTGGCACGGGTGGATTCCCTGATTATCCCCACTATTCTATTTGGCACGATGCCTATTATGCAACGGTAAATAAAAATACGGGCCCTGGATTTGATCAAGTGTATGCTTTTGAACGAGATAAATTATTGATAGGAGATCCTGCTGCCCAAATAGTAGGGTTTGAAATTCCTAATGTTATTGAAAATTCAGTTATGTCTTCAATGGCCATGAATTCTGTTGGACCTCTTTTACCGGATGCTTCACTTCCTGCATATGTAGTGTATTTGCAAGATGATGGCTGGGCAGGCGGAGTTGATCGATTAAAAATATGGGAGGTTGATATGGATTGGGTTACAACAGCCAATTCTACAATTTCTGCACCTATTGAAATACCAACTACACCATATGATTCGTTTGTAGCGCCGTTTGGAACTGGAGAGGTGCCACAACCAGGAACTGGTCAAAGAATAGATGGTATAACTGGTCTGATGTCATTTCCAATAAACTATTATAATTTTGGAGGAACCAATTCAGCTACATTGAACTTTAATACAGATGTAAATGGTGATAATACCGTTCTAGGAATTCGATGGTTTGAATTACAAGAAACAGCCGGTGTTTGGAGTATTGCTCAAGAAGGTACTTTTGCACCTGATGATGGACTCTACCGATTTATGGGAAGTATGTCAATGGATGCAAATGGAAATATAGCCCTTGCATATTCTGTGGCAAATGAGACAACATTTCCTTCTTTAAGATATACGGGAAGATGGGCCAATAGCCCAGCTAATCAAATGGTTTTACAAGAAAAGACAATAGTTGCTGGAGGAGGTTCTATGACAGGTTTAAATAGGTTTGGAGATTATTCTCATATGACTTTAGATCCATCAGATAATACAACTTTTTGGTTTTCAAGTGAATACGTAAATACCACAAATCAATGGAGAACGAGAATCTCTTCTTTTAGTTTAGTTCCGGTCGATCCTGATGACGTAGGTGTAACTGTCATTACACAACCAAATGATGCTACATTAAGCGCTACAGAATCTATCACGGTTGAAGTTTTTAATTTTGGTACAGACTCACAATCTAATATACCTGTATGGTATCAAATAGATGGAGGTGCTATGATTATGGAAACTTATCCAGGACCATTGGCTTCAGTAACAAGTGATACATATACATTTACAACAACAGCAGATTTAAGCAATGAAGGTCAAGAATACTCCATAACTGCATCAACAAATCTGGCTGGTGATTCAGACAGTGCAAATGATGCTGTTACAAAACAAGTAGAACATTTAGCAGCAAACGATCTTGGTGTGACAAGTATAAATACACCATTGTCAGGAATTGGATTAGGTGCTACTGAATCAATTGAAGTCACTGTCGAAAACTTTGGTGGTGTTGCACAATCTAATTTTGATGTTTCTTATAGTATCAATGGTTCACCTGTAACTGAGCAAGTTGCGGGTCCTCTTAATTCAGGAGCGACAACAGATTACACTTTTACTGCTACCGGAGATTTTTCTGCTATAGGATTATATAGTATGAGTGCAGGTACTTCATTAGGCGGTGACTCTGATAATTCAAATGATTCTGTTTCTTCAAACGTTTATCATGCAGGTTGTTTACCAGAGCCAAATGACTGTTCATTTGACGATGGTGTAATTTTGTTTGAGTTAGGAACAATTAGTGATGCTGCGCCATGTACAGGAAACGGCTATGTAGATAGAACCAATATCAATACAGATTTAGACAGGAATGCTGGCAGCAACCCACATGTTGGTAATTTGCAAGTTGGCTTTAATGGTGACGAAGCAATCATGTGGATAGATTTCAATGATGATGGCGATTTTGATGATCCAGGTGAAGAAGTGTACGCGCCAACTGTTGTTCCTGTTGCAGGTGCTGATACCGCTTTTAATATAAATTTACCAGTTGATGCGAATCTTGGTACACACGTTATGAGAGTTAAGGGTTGGGATCCAGCATTTGGTGGCGATAATACGCCTTGCGGGGCTGTTCAGTATGGTCGTGTACAAGATTATACTGTAACAATCACAGATAGTGCATTAAATATAGATGATTTCGCATTGAAAGGAGCTGAGTTTGAAATCTATGATAGAGGTGATAACAATTTTGAAGTTGTTTTAAAACCAACAGGATTTACTGATCAACTAGTTATCACAATGCACAATGTTTTAGGAGAAAATTTGGTTAAAAATAGAGTGTATTATGAAAATGGACAGTATAGATACATGCTAAAATTAAATGGACTAGCTTCGGGTGTCTATCTGGTAAGATTAGGTACTAATCAGTTTGGACGTGTCAAACGAATTATTGTCAAATAATTTTACAATAAATATTTATAAAAATCCTCAAACATATCAAGTTTGAGGATTTTTTTATGCGTAATTTTGTATTTATGTTAGTAAATTTTGAAGAATTACCAGAATCATCACGTGTTTGGATCTACCAAGCAAACCGTTCATTTAGTCAAGAAGAGTTAGATGAAATTCGCATAAAGCTGAATGAATTCATTGATAACTGGACAGCTCATGGTCAAAATCTTCAATCAGGCTATACTATTGAATATAAGAGATTTATAGTGCTAGGATTAAATGAAGACTTAAACAATGCAACTGGATGTTCAATCGATGCATCGGTACATTTTATACAAGAATTAGAGAAGGCATATAAAGTCGATTTAATGGATAAAATGAATGTCTCTTATAAACAAGGCGAATTTGTTGCCTATAAGACACTTTTGGAATTTAAAAAAATGGCTAAAGAAAGAGCTGTTTCAAAAAATACAACTGTATTTAACAACCTGGTTGCCACTAAAGGAGAATTTTTAGAACACTGGGAAGTACCAGCCAAGGATAGTTGGCATTCAAGGTTTTTAAACTAAATTGTTAATTACCTTCTTTATAAATCTATCTTAAAGTGTTTTTTCTTCTTATCAAAAATGCTATTTTGGCATAGTTTTTCGTTCTAAGCAATACCATAAACCCAAACTATGCGCAGAATACAAATTGCATTTCTTTCTTTCTTTCTTTTTCAAATTGGTATGAGTCAAGATTTTGGTAATCCATTGATGACTGCTGATTCGTTGCAACAAACCAAATGGGTTGATAGTCTTTATTCGTCACTTTCGTTAAAGGAAAAAATTGGACAATTATTTATGGTTCAGGTTATGTCTAATCAAACTAACGAAACCAAACAATCAATTGTGAAGCAAATTATGCAACATAAAATTGGTGGTTTAATTTATTCCAAAGGAGGTCCAGTGAGACAAGCAAAGCTAAATAATGAATTACAAGCGTCTTCAGATATTCCATTGTTAATAGGAATGGATGCCGAATGGGGTTTAAGCATGCGTTTAGATTCTACTTTTGCGTTTCCATGGAATATGACTTTGGGCGCCATCACTAATAATAAACTAATAGAGAGAACGGGTAAACAAATAGGAGAACACTGTAAGAGACTTGGTGTTCATTTTAATTTTGCACCCGTAGTAGATATCAATACAAACCCTAAAAACCCTATCATAGGGAATCGGTCATTTGGTGAAGATCGCGATTTAGTGACCCAGAAAGCCTTAGCCTTTATGAAAGGTATGCAAAGCTCTGGAGTTTTGGCAAATGCGAAGCACTTTCCAGGTCACGGAGACACAGATCAAGATTCCCATGAAACTTTACCGACCATTAGTTTTAATGAAAGACGAATCGATTCAGTTGAATTATATCCATATAAAGAATTGATTAAAAACGGTCTTTCAAGTGTGATGGTGGCTCATTTAAATGTTCCTAGTTTAGAAACCAAAGAAAACTATCCTTCATCCATCTCAAAGGCCGTAGTAACAGATATATTAAAGGAAAGATTGGGTTTTAAAGGATTAATTTTTACAGATGCCTTAACCATGAAGGCTGCATCAGACTTTAGTGGACCTGGCGATTTGGATTTGGCTGCTTTCAAAGCAGGAAACGATGTCATGTTGATGTCAGTAAATTTAGAAGTTGCTGTTGAAAAATTTATGACAGCTTATGAAAAGGAAGAAATTACTGAAGAGCGCTTAGCTCATTCCGTAAAAAAAATATTAATGGCTAAGTATAAGGTCGGATTGAATAATTACAAACCCGTCGGGACATATGGTTTACACAAAGATTTAAATCGTTTTGAAGATGAAGCTCTTTATGAAGAACTCATTGAAAATGCCATAACAGTAATTAAAAATGATAAGGACTTATTACCGCTTAGACGACTAGAAACTAAAAAAATAGCCTACGTTAAGTTTGGAGATGATGATGGTTCAGCATTCTATTCTGAACTAAAAAAATATGCAAATGTTCACCAAGTAAAAGGAGAAAATTTAGATGAACTCATTGGGAAACTCAATAATTATAATACAGTCATTATTGGGTTTCATAAATCAAATGCAAATCCATGGAAAAGCCATAAACTAAAGGATAAAGAACTTGTTTGGCTTTATGAAATTGCCAGAGCCAATAATGTTGTTTTAAATGTTTTCACAAAACCCTATTCGCTTTTAGATTTAAAATCAACTGCAAATTTTGAAAGTATCATGGTATCTTATCAGAATAGTGAAGTAGCTCAACAAAAAGCCGCACAACTAATTTTTGGTGCTATTCCAGCAAAAGGAAAGTTACCTGTGACTGCCGGAGAAGACTTTAATGTAGGTTTGGGTGTTAAATTGGAATCAATCAGCCGATTGGGATATGCACTACCTGAGCGTGTTGGAATGAATTCTGAAAGGTTGAATAAAATTGATTCAATTGCGAAGTTCGCTGTAGATTCATCAATGACACCAGGAATACAATTATTAGTTGCAAGAAGAGGAAAAGTAATCTATAATAAAAACTTTGGTCATCATACATATAAAAAGAAAAACAAAGTAGATTTTGATGATATTTATGATGTGGCTTCTTTGACAAAAATCGTTGCTACAATCCCGTTGCTGATGGAATTGGAAGAAAAACGAATGGTGTCATTAAATTCAAAATTAAAAGACATCTTGCCAGATTACGAAGGAACCAATAAAGAAGATATCTCGTTAAAGCAAATGCTATCGCATTATGCCAAATTAAAACCTTGGATACCATTTTATACGGAAACCATTGATTCAATCACAAAAAAACCTCTTAACGAATATTATAGAAACAAGAGGAGTAAGGCATTTAATATAGAGGTCACTAATGGACTTTATTTAAGAAGTGATTATCAAGATTCAATGCAGGAGATAATTAAAGAGAGCGAACTTCTAAATAGACTTCGTTACAGATACAGCGATCTTCCTTATTACATTTTGAAGAAATATATTGAAAACTTTTACGACCAATCATTGGATCAACTAGTACAACAACATTTTTATAAATCATTGGGCGCCAACTATACTACATATAATCCACATAAAATATTTAGCGATACTCAAATTGTTCCTACAGAACGCGATAATTATTTTAGATATCAAGAGATTCATGGGTATGTTCATGATATGGGAGCTGCCATGCAAAATGGAGTTGGTGGTCATGCTGGAGTTTTTAGCAATGCCAATGACATTGCAAAGATAATGCAGATGTATTTACAAAAAGGCTATTATGGAGGCAAGCGTTATTTTAAAACTCAAACTATGGATAAATTCAATACTTGCCATTATTGCCATAGAGACAATAGGCGAGGTGTTGGTTTTGACAAACCGCAATTGGGTGATAGCGGACCAACCTGTGGATGTGTATCAATGACTAGTTTTGGTCATTCAGGATTTACGGGTACTTATGCTTGGGCAGATCCAGAAGAAGAAATTGTATATGTGTTTATGGCTAATAGAACATATCCAGTGGCAGGTAGAAATAAATTATTAAGAGAAAATATAAGAACTGAAATTCAACGCTTAATTTACGAAGCAATAGACGAATAAATATGAATATAGGTATAGTTTGTTATCCAACTTTTGGAGGGAGTGGTGTAGTAGCCACTGAGCTTGGTTTAGAACTTTCTAAACGAGGACATCAGGTGCATTTTATCACGTACAGCCAACCAGTTAGGTTAGAATTACTTCAAAAAAATGTTCATTTTCATGAAGTAAATGTACCAGAATATCCATTATTTCACTACCAACCATATGAACTCGCATTGTCGAGTAAATTAGTAGACATGGTGAAATTACATAGTATTGATGTTCTTCATGTTCACTATGCCATACCACATGCCTATGCTGCTTATATGGCAAAAAAAATGTTGAAAGAAGAGGGTATTGATTTGCCAATAGTTACCACCCTTCATGGCACTGATATCACGCTTGTTGGAAGTCATCCATTTTATAAATCAGCGGTTGCATTTAGCATCAATAAATCTGATGCTGTAACGTCTGTTTCTCAAAGTCTTAAAGAAGATACACTTCGTTTGTTTGATATAACAAATGAAATTCAGGTAGTTCCCAATTTTATTGATATCTCAAAACACCATCATTCTTTCACAGATTGTCAGCGAGATATAATGGCTGATGATGGTGAACGAATTATTACTCATATTAGCAATTTTCGACCTGTTAAACGAATTGAGGATGTCATTAATGTCTTCTATAATATTCAAAAGGAGATTCCATCTAAATTGATGATGGTTGGAGAAGGTCCAGAAAAAGAACCAGCTGAACGTCTATGTCAGAAATTGGGCATTGAAGACAAGGTAATATTTTTTGGAAACAGTCACGAAATAGATAAAATATTATGTTTTAGTGACCTCTTTTTGTTACCATCAGAAACGGAGAGCTTTGGCCTCGCCGCTTTAGAGGCTATGGCTTCGGGAGTTCCTGTTATTTCAAGTAATACAGGTGGTATTCCAGAAGTGAACAAAGATGGTGTTTCAGGATTCTTGAGCAATGTTGGTGATATTGAAAGTATGACTCAAAATGCCTTGAACATCTTAACAGATTCAGATGTCTTGGAGAAATTTAAGAAGAATGCAAAACAGGAGGCACAACAATTTGATATGATGCAAATTATTCCTTTCTACGAAGCAATCTATGAACAGGCTCTTAATAAGCTGTCCGTTTTGTAACCATAATTTTTAGTAAAAATTTCTCTATTTTTTTCCTACCTTTCTGTTCATAAAAACAACCAATTATGAACAGAAAAGATTTCCTCAATCTAAGTACAAGGGCAGCACTATTTTTTGGTATTACACCAGCATTAATTGCCTGTAAAGAAGATGCTTCCAAAATAGATTCAGATCAAGCAAACGAATTACTTATGACCTCAAAAGCCTTAGGTACTTCTGTTGGACTCAAAGCACCTGCAATTGATAAAGTTCGAGTAGGTATGCTTGGAATAGGGAATCGTGGAAGTGTACTTATCCAAATGTTTGAATATTTAATTAAGAATAATCATGCAGAAATTGTTGCGCTTTCAGATTTAAAAGAAGATAAGCTTAACAGGAATAACGAATACCTTAAAACTATTCAAGGCTCAGGAGCAGACCTCTATTTTGGTAGCGATACCGAATGGAAAAAAGTAGCAGAGCGTGATGACATCGACTTATTGATTATTGCAACACCTTGGAATTACCACACAGAAATGTCAGTTTATGGAATGGAACAAGGGAAACATGTAGCCTGTGAACAACCAATGGCCATGACACTGGAAGATTGTTGGAAACTTATTGAAGTTGCTGAACGCACAAAACAGCATTGTATGTATATGGAAAACTGCTGCTTTAATGGTGAAGAACTTTGGGTTTTAAACATGATAAACGAAGGTGTTTTTGGTGATGTAAATCATGCTGAAGGAGCTTACATTCATGATCTACGTAAACATATGATGCATGAAACTTATTATGAAGATCAGTGGCGAATAAAACATCATCAAAGTAAAAATGGAAATTTCTATACAGGACATGGACTAGGACCAGTAAGCTTTTATATGGACATAGGTAGAGGCGATAATTATGACCATCTAGTGAGTATGAGTTCTCGTGAACAAAGTTTAAGTGAAGCCGCAAAAAAAGAAAACTTTTGGGCAACTGAATTTGCCTGTGGCGATATGAATACGACGCTAATAAAAACTAAAAAAGGAAAATCTATAATGCTACAGTTTGATACACATACTGGTAGACCTTATTCTAGATTAAACACTTTAACAGGAACCAAAGCTGTGCATGAAGGATATCCATCTAGATTATATGTTGGCCAAGAAGAATTGCAATGGGGACACCGTTGGTTAAAAGAAGAAGAGTATAAAGAATATAGAGATCGCTATGATCATCCGCTTTGGAAAAAATTAAGAGAACAAATTGATGCCAATGCCGTTGGACATGGTGGGATGGATTTTGTCATGATTTATCGTTTAATTCGTTGCTTGAATAAAGGTGAGGCACTTGATATTAATTTGTATGATAGTGTATTATGGAGTGCCATTACGCCATTATCTCAATTATCTGTAGCTAATAACAGCGCGAGCACTATAGTACCCGACTTTACTGGAGGTTCATGGGAAACACCAAGAAAAAGTGAGGTGCTACGTGAAATAATTTAGCATTTAAGGTATTATTTTATAATTAGCTTTTTAATGGCTTTTCCTTGATCTGTAGCAATCTCAACGTAATAGAGCCCAGACGCCAGATTAGATGTATTTATAATAGTCTTTTGAGATGATTGAATAAGTTGACCTAAGTGGTTATAAACAGTCACTTTTTGCAAGTCTTGGCTCCTTGGTAAATCTATAGTAAATTGATTTGTAGCCGGGTTAGGATATAATTTGGGATTAACTAGAATAGGGCTATTTATAGATAATAAGGCATTCAAATTATAAACACGTGCATGACCTGCATCAATGCCATTTTCATCATTTTGTGGAACACCTATGATCAATGTTTTACCATCACTTGATAATTGTATGTTTATTCCTAAACCATCACTTTCTGTTTCTTCAACAATATCAGCACCCAACTGAGTCCAGTTTCCATTAGTATTTCTAAATGTTTGTGTAACGGACCCTCCAATAGCAATTATATTTCCTATTTCAGATAGGCTTATTTTAAACCAATAATTACCTGTTTCAATATCCTCTCCTTGTTGTACCCATTCTTCATTTATTAATTCATATATTTTTATGGAAATTGGGCCCAAACCATAACCACCGCCGATAGCTATTTTAGCCCCATTATTTGATAAACTAACACCATGAATATGATCATAACCGTTATATTGCCAGTCAAAGGTACTTCCTAATTGTGTCCAGACCCCAGATATGTTTTTATAAACTGAAACACTACCAGGAAAATAGTTAGAAAACCAAGAAATTCCTCCACCAGGACTCCCAATGGATATGACGGAACCATCTGCCGATAATACAACATCAGAAATCCCATAATATCCAGTATTTATTTCCGTTCCTATTTGAATCCAGTCACCACTAATATTTTCGTAAATACGTGTGTAACCAACAGATGGGATTCCATGCTGAAGACCACAGCAAGTATAACCCGATATTGCAAGTTTAGTACCATCGTCCGATAAGCTTACAAACAATCCAAATCGATCTTCCGACACTTCTCGACTAATATCATCTCCAACTTGTGTCCAAGTTCCAGAAATGTTTTCAAACACACGTATATATCCTGCATTTGTACCTGAGGCGTCACTTCCAGGACCTCCAATAGCCAGAATAGTTCCATTACTAGAGAGACTTACACTTGCACCAAAATTATCTCCATTAGCGTCACCAGTTATAGCATTTCCAATTTGTGTCCAGACTCCAGAAATGATTTCAAAGACGCGTACATGACCAGCATCTGTTCCAGCCGCATCATTGCCAGGACCACCAATCGCAACAATTGTTCCATCACTAGAGAAACTTACGTTGCCAGATTTATCTCCAGCAGCTTCGCCATCTATATCATTTCCGATTTGTGTTTGGCTCAATAAAATAAATGGTGACATTAATAGGAGTAATAATATTCTCATGATATAAGTGTTTTAAAATTGAACTTGATTTCTGTAAAACAAATTAATTATAACACTAGTTTGTGGCATTGTAGAGAATTTTCAAATACTTGAAATTTTCAAGCATTTTATTGAAATTTTCAAGCATGATCATGTATTGAATGCCAAGATATCACTGAGTTTGTAAAAAAAACTGATAGTTTTTAGGAGTACTGAAGTCTAAATTAATTTCAGATATTAATCTTCTGGTACTGGAAAGTAATTGGTGCGTAAAAAAGCTTTATAGCGTTCCTCATCTCGATATGGATCAAACTCTCTTCTGGTATTAACGTATAAAACATTGCCATCAAATCGCGCTTGTTCTAAATAATAATACATAGAATCTCTATCTTTTAAAACTGCATGAAGAATCGCTTTATTAATACGCCACTTTAACTGATCACGTGATCCTAAGGGATGCCTTTTATTAATACTGTCTACTTTTTTACGATCGCCTAATTGGGCATAAGTAAGAACTTGTAATAAATAATCATTGGTAGACAAAGGATCTTTTGATACTTCCATAGTTTTATTTAAATCACCTTTAAGATAATGATAATACCATAAATTTTTTAATTTGAATTTTTTATTAAGTGCCGATTTGTAATTTTCAGATGCCATTAATTTATAAGCTTTATCAAACCTATTGTCTATTATCAACATTTCGAAATAGGGTATTAGTATAGGTATGTTTAATGAATCAATCATATAGGCTTTTTTCATAAAATGAATTGCTGAATCAGCATCATTTAAAACTAATTTATACCCAAATGCTAAATTCATATTAAATAAAGCATTCTCTGGGTCTTTTTCTAGATCAGCTTTTAGATAAGGAATCACTTTGGTGAGGTCTTTATTTTTATATCCAATTATAGTTCGCTCGAACCAGCTTATTTGAAAATTGGATAATTGAAATGAATTCTTTATTAAAAAATCTTCTGCCTCATTTATTTTTTGATTAAATATCAATGCCTGCAAATAACTATGTGCTTGAAGGTTTGAAATAGGATCCAATTGTTGCGAGATAGTCAAATGCTCAAGATGTTTTTTAATATCAGGATCAGGGCGTATACGATAGTAAATAGCGTATTGTAAATGTGTTAGTGCATCATTAGGATTTAAGACAAGCGCCTTTTCATAATACTCTTTGGCTTTATTCCAGTCTATATACTCTGAAAGTCCTGCTTTTACTCCCAACGCTCTAACCGTATTAGGGTTAATACTTAATGCCGAATCCGCGTATTTATGTGCCGTTTCCATTCCTTCAAAAACATTAATCGCAACAAATCCATAATAACGTGACAATTGCCAATAAGAATGTGCTATTTCTGCATAGGCTTCAGCAAAATTTGAGTCCAAAGCAATAGCAAGTTTGTTAAGTTTTATGTTTTTCAGTAAATCATCTTTTCTTCTACTATTATCAACTAACCGTCCTTCTAAAAATAAACTATAAGCCTCCATATTTTCTGTAGGTAGCTTTGAAAGGGTTTTTTCTTCTTGTGAACTTAAAGTAATTTGGAGTTGATTCATCACCTCATGAGCTACATTATTCTGAATACCAATTAAATCATCAAAATCTTCGTTATACTCTTTAGACCATACGTGCTGATCATTAGCATCTATTAGTTGCGCAATGATTTTAATTCTATTGTCAACATGTGTAACGCTCCCTTCTAAAATATATGAAACTCCTAATTCTTTAGCTATTTCAGGAATTTGTTTATCTGAATTTCGAAATGTTGATGAGGAAGTAAATGATATTACGGAAATATCCTCCATTTGTGCTAAAGAATGCAGTATGTTATCTGAGATACCATCAGAGAACCATTGATTGTCATCTGGACTAAAATCTTTAAATGGAAGAACAGCAATAGAATTAGGTAATTGGTTTTTCTTTGAAGTATAATTATTCACCAAAAAATAGCCAATTACAACAAGTAGCACTACTGCAAGAACATAAATTAACTTTTTGTTCGTGGAAAAATTAGGAGAATGTACTTCAGGTTTCTGTGTGGCCAATTCACTTAAACCTATACTACCTGTTTTATATTCACCAGGTGTAATCCCAAAATACTTGCTAAAGGTCTTATTGAAATAAGACGCGCTATTAAAGCCAACCTGATACGCAATTTCGGCAGCTGTAAGATCGGTTTTCTTAAGAAGCTTAGCCGCTTTTTCGAGACGTAATTCCCTAATGAATTGATTAACCGATTTACCAGTAGCCGCTTTTACTTTTCGTAGTGTTTGAGAGGAGCTTAAATTTAGAGAAGAAGCTAATTCACGCACACCAAAGTTTTCATTAGTCATATTGCTTAAAACAATACTTCGTACTTCATCAATAAAAATCTTACTCATAGAGGGATCTAATTAGAATGGATTAAAGGTAGTTTTTTTTTCTTAGTCAATTAACCAAAAAAAACCACCTATTTAGGTGGTTTTTGAATTGTTGTATAATGTTTTAATTAAAATTGATAACGCAAACTTAATGCGACATCGAAATCGAGATCATTGTTTCCAAAAGCATCATCTCCAAACCCTATTTCTGGCCTAAAATCTATTGAGATTAATAATGGAATATCAAAATCGTATTCGATTCCAATATCACCAGCCGCAAAAATAAATGTATCGTTGGCATCACTCATACCTGGAACCTCTACACTAAAGGCGCCTAATCCACCACCAACACCAACAAACCAATTGAAGTTTCCATCAAGGGTATTTACCCACTGATAGAGGCCGGCAATTTTAAAACCGTCATAATTGCTACCGTTTCGCCATCCAAGGTCTAATTCTAAACGATTATTATCTCCCAACGCCCTTTGATAAGATATTTCAGCACCAAAGCCATTGCTATCACCCAATCGTAGTCCTAAAGCATTATCTGCAATGTTCTGGGCCTGAATTGCAAATGTAAATCCTACTAACGCAATAGATAATAAAAAAAGTTTTTTCATAATTATTCGTTTTTTAATGAAATTAAGTTGCAAATTTCTTGAAATTATGATCTAATTACAATACAAAATTCGCGTAGTTGTTAACAAAAGTAATAACGACAATTCTGAAATAATATTGGAATCTATTCTGAAATGATATTTCTAAATAATTGGTATAAGTACAATTCTGTTTTTGTTTCTCTATAATTACAATTACATTAGCATAAAATAAATGTCTATGGCGGGAAATTCCTTCGGAAAGTTATTTAAATTAACCACGTTTGGAGAATCACATGGTGAGGCCATTGGTGGAATTATAGATGGCTGCCCTGCAGGAGTTTCATTTGATTTAGAAGCTATTCAAAATGAATTAAATAGACGTAAACCTGGACAATCTGAAATTGTAACACAGCGTAAAGAGCCAGATGAAGTAAAATTTCTATCAGGTATTTTTGAAGGAGCCGCTACAGGTACTCCAATTGGTTTTATTATTCAGAATGCCAATCAAAAATCTAAAGATTACTCTCATATAAAGGATGTCTTTAGACCGAGTCATGCCGATTTTACGTATCAAAAAAAATATGGAATAAGAGATTATCGGGGTGGCGGTCGCAGCTCAGCAAGAGAAACAGCATGTCGCGTTGTGGCAGGAGCAATTGCCAAACAATTATTAAAAGATATTTCTATTAATGCTTTTACATTCTCTGTTGGTGATATAAAAGTTACTAAAATATATCAAGAGCTTGATTTTTCTAAAATTGAATCTAATGCAGTTCGATGTCCTGACGAGAAAACAGCTGATAAAATGATCTCATTAATTAAAGAAATTCGTAAAGAAGGTGATACTATTGGAGGAACTGTTAGCTGTGTAATTCAAAATGTTCCAGTAGGATTAGGCGAACCTGTTTTTGACAAATTGCATGCAGACCTAGGCAAAGCTATGCTCTCAATAAATGCAGTAAAAGGATTTGAATATGGGAGTGGATTTGAAGGGACAAAGATGAAAGGAAGTGCTCATAATGATAGATTTAATGAAGATGAAAGCACAAAAACCAATTTATCTGGTGGCATACAAGGAGGCATAAGCAATGGCATGGATATCTATTTTAAAGTTGCTTTTAAACCAGTGGCTACTATCATGCAAAAACAAAATACCATTGATAAAGATGGTAATTTAGTAGAAATGAAAGGAAAAGGAAGACATGATCCTTGCGTTGTACCACGAGCCGTACCCATTGTTGAAGCAATGGCAGCATTAGTATTAGTAGATCATTATTTATTACATAAAATTTATAGTTGAGAAAACAACCTTCAATATTTTTGAAGGTAAAATGAACATCTTATGAAAAAACTCGCATTACACTGGAAAATATTGATAGGAATGCTACTTGGTTTAGTATTTGGTTTTGTTATGCTTCAAGTAGATTGGGGAGCAGGATTTGTTGACGACTGGATAAAACCATTAGGAACCATTTTCGTCAAACTTTTAAAACTGATTGCAATTCCATTGATATTGGCATCTCTAATTAAAGGAATCTCTGATTTAAAAGACATATCAAAATTTGCAAATATTGGTATACGAACTATAATTATTTACGTGATTACAACCGTGGTTGCAATTACAATTGGTCTAGTATTGGTAAATACGCTACAACCTGGTGATGGCGTGTCAGATGAAACTATAGCTAAGTTAACAGAGACTTATGCAACTGATACTGGAGTACAAGCAAAAATTTCGGAGGCAACAAAACAAAAAGATAGCGGTCCGTTGAATTTCTTAGTTGAAATGGTGCCTGAAAATGCGTTTTCAGCTTTAAGCAATAATAAGTTAATGTTACAGGTTATTTTCTTTGCTATTTTCCTAGGAATCTCAATGTTGCTCATTGGTGAAAAAAATGCTAAGCCATTGAAGGATTTCTTTGATTCTCTTAATGATGTCGTTTTAAAAATGGTCGATCTAATCATGTTGACAGCACCATATGCAGTGTTCGCTCTTTTAGCAAGTGTTGTGGTATCTTCAGGCGACCCAGAATTGTTGTATGCATTATTAAATTATTCAATGGTAGTTCTACTTGGATTATTATTAATGATTGTTTTTTATTCGATCATTGTAGGAACAGTTACCAAAAAGAATCCTTTTTGGTTTTTAAAAGAAATTAGCCCAGCACAATTATTAGCATTTTCAACTAGTAGTAGTGCCGCTACATTACCTGTAACTATGGAGCGTGTGGAAGAACATATTGGAGTAGATAAAGAAGTTTCCAGTTTTGTGTTACCTGTGGGAGCAACTATTAATATGGATGGTACAAGTTTGTATCAGGCGGTTGCAGCTGTTTTTATTGCTCAGGCTTTAGGTTTTGATTTAACTTTTCAAGATCAGTTGATTATTGTTCTTACAGCTTTATTGGCTTCCATTGGAAGTGCAGCTGTTCCTGGAGCAGGTATGGTTATGCTTGTTATTGTATTAGAAGCTGTTGGTTTTCCAGCAGATAAATTGGCCATAGGCTTAGCGTTAATTTTTGCCGTTGATAGGCCATTAGATATGTGTCGAACCGTTGTTAATGTTACGGGTGATGCAACAGTATCAATGGTAGTGGCGAAATCAGTTGGGAAATTAGGAAAACCGAAGGTTAAAGAATGGGATGACCATTATGAAGAAGTGAAATAAAATTTTTATTTTAAGTTAATCAACCAATAAATTAGTTATGAATGTCTGTTTTATAATGTATCCTTGGGAGCAAATCGATGCGGAAAATGATACCAGTCTTGCATTAATAAAAGAATGTGTGAAACGAGGTCATGGTATTGCAATGTGCACACCATCTAATTTAACAATAAGAAATAGCGTTACTTGTGCCTTTGTAACTGTTATTAAAAGGATGGACAAAGTGCCAAATACTTTGAAGGCATTTTATAACAAAGCAGAACTAAGAGAAGAAATGTTACCATTGGCCGGATTTGACGTTATTTTCTTTAGAGCCAATCCACCATTAGATCCAATAATGCTCAACTTTTTGGATTCAGTTAAAGATGATGTTTTCATTGTCAATTCTTTACAAGGCATGCGTGAAGCAAATAATAAGCTATATACGGCGGCTTTTGGAGATGCACATAGCAATATAATACCTGCAACTCATGTTTCTAAAAACAAGAAATATCTTGTTGATCAAATTAAAGATTCGCAATCGGATAAAATGATATTAAAACCATTAAACGGTTTTGGTGGTTCAGGAGTAATTTTGATAGAGAAATCAGCTATGAACAATATTAATTCTCTTTTAGATTTTTATATTACCAATGCTGATGGCTCATCTAATTACGTTATTCTTCAAGATTATATCGAAGGTGCCGATCAAGGGGATGTTCGAGTATTATTATTAAATGGCGAACCTGTAGGTGCTATGAAAAGGGTGCCTGGAAGTGAAGATCACCGCTCAAATGTATCGGCCGGAGGTAGCGTGCAAAAACACTCGCTTACCAAAACAGAAAAAGCCCTAGTGAAACAGATTGGGCCTAAATTAGTTAATGACGGATTGTATTTTGTTGGTATCGATGTAATAGGCGGTAAGTTGGTAGAAGTTAATGTTATGTCTCCTGGAGGAATAACATATATAAACAAGGTTTACAAACCAAAAATTAAAGTTGAAGAGAAAGTAATTGATTTTATAGAAAGTAAAGTTCAAGACAAACTTCAAGCGTTTGATAGACGGGTTAAATTAAGAAAAACAGTTGAAGAAGCATAGAATGGAAAGAACTAATTGGTCAAAAGACGAACTTATTGCTTATACCTTGTTATATGCTGCAAATTCTAATTTTCAAGTGGATAATCATGAGCGTAATGTGATTATTTCTAAAGTAGATATGCAAACTTTTCAGAAAATTCATGATGAATTTGAAAATGATAATGACTATCAAAGTATTGAAAAAATTACTGACAGTTTGCAAAGGCATAATTATTCAGAAGACGATTTAAACTCACTCTTTTCAGATATTAAACTTCTTTATTTGTCGGATGGCAAATTTGATGCAATTGAACAATCTATGTTTACATACCTCAAGAGTAAACTGAGTTGAAATGCAATTACTTCAGCCACATTTCCTTAGTATTATTATGATTTATACAAATTTTGTTGAAAAATTAGATTGTGATATCTAATGGCATGAAATACCTCTATAAACTTTTAAATCGACTAGGAATACTACAGTATTTTAATTGTACAACTAAAATAGTATATAACAAAAAAAAGATCAGAATTCCATTAATTCAAGGAATTGGTGTTACTAATCTAAATCTTCAGCCAAATTGGTTTACACATTTGATTGTCAATCTTTACAAAAATTATTCAGATTTAGAATTTTTAGATATTGGTGCTAATATTGGACAAACATTAATTGGGGTAAATTGTTCAGCACCTCAATGGACCTATTTAGGCTTTGAACCAAATGGAAATTGCATTTACTACATAAATAAATTGATTCAGGTTAATGAATTTAAAAGTGCCAACATAATACCAATTGCAGTTTCTAATAGAAACGCCGTGATGGATCTTCATTTAAATTCTTTAGTAGATTCAACGGCAACATTATTAGATTCATTTAGGCCAAACCATTATGCTTCAGGCCAGAGATTGCCAATAGTAAGTTCAAGTTTAGACGAACTCCAGGCTAAGGGACTATTGAGTAAACCAACCTATCTTGTGAAAATCGATATCGAAGGAGGTGAGAGTTTAGCCTTAGAAGGAATGACTAATTTCTTACAAGAAAAAAGACCAATCATAATATGCGAAGTTTTAGATACACATTCCAGCGAAACTATGACAGATCATAAGGATAGATTATTTGTGATTGAATCTTTGTTGAAAGAATTGAATTATGAAATTTATCAAATTGTAAGAAGCGAAAATGACGATAGGATAACAGAATTTAAACCACTAGTAAAATTCAGACCTGTAGCATGGGCCGAAGCTAGTTTAAAATTAAATGATTATATTTTTATGCCTAAAGAAAACGAAATAGAGTTAGATTCTTTTTTATTAAAAAATCTCGAATAAACTTAAATGGAAAAATTATCAATTGAAGAGATAATAAAAAAAATTGAAGCAGAAGAGCATTTTCATTGTGTTGCTTCAGACTACTCGTTTACTTTAAAAATTGAAGACTATACGCATTACATCTGTGGCGCAGTTCACGATGGACATCAGTTTAGAAAAGAATTATGGGACAATTGTACACATTCTGAATATGACAGATGGTATGAGGAAGACCCTGAAACTAAAACCATGGTACAGAGTCATCCTATTCTAATTGCTGGCTGTGATTCACGATTTGAGTATGACCTAAATAGAACTCCTGAAGAAGCAGTTTTTGAAACTGCTTGGGGCAAACCACTTTGGTTTAGGCCGCTTTCCAATGAAATGAAAAATAAAAGTCTTCAAAAACACACTAACTTTTTTAGAGTTGTGCAGGCTTTGGTGGCTAAAATAGAATCCAAGTTTGGTGTTTGCATTGTTTATGACATGCATAGTTATAATTGGCAACGTTGGGATAGGGAAGTGCCTACTTGGAATTTAGGAACATCAAATGTGGATAATGTTCGATTTGGAAATGACATCGAAATTTGGCGACAAAGTTTAAGTGAGCTAAAATTACCAAGCAAAATTGTATCTTCATCTGCTGTTAACAATACATTTCATGGTAATGGTTATTTTTTAAAATATATAACCAATAATTTCAAAAATACCTTAGTTTTGGCAACTGAGATCGCAAAAGTCTATTGTGATGAATATAATCAAATAATTTACCCTGAAATTGTTAGTGCTGTTGAGAGGCAGCTGCGTTACAAATTGAAAGAACATGCTGAATTATTTTATAAAACGCACTCAAATTAAATGCTAGAAGAACACCTAATTGCTAAATACCAAAATTTATTTGAAATTGATTCTAATCTTAATAGATTAGTTAAAAAAATAGAATTACTTCCTTATGTTAATCCACTAAACATTGAGCATGAACGAAAGAACTTCTATGCTTCCAAGTACAATTACGAGCCAAATTTTAAATACAGAAAATTAAAATTTAACGGGTATAAACTTCATAGATTGTTCTTTTCACAACGGCTAGAACGTATTGAAGATGAAGATATTAGGCAATTATATGAAGATATTATTTATGATTACTCTGGATTAATTGAGTGTATTGAAACTATTGGGCAAGGCAAAAAATTCTATTACAATAGCTTAAGGAGTTTTGGAACACCAACGGAAAAGGACATCGAAAATGCCAAATTTATTCTGAGATTTGACGATTCAGAATTTGATGAAGAAATGTTACCAATGTATAATGTAACTGAAGCCGAGGCCTATTTTGACGAATTCTCCCAACGTTACGATTTTAATTATGATATTAAATTTTCAACTAATATTGCTGCTGCGGCAATGGTTGTAAATAATACACAGACGCTTTTACTTCGAAAAAATCATAAGTTTAGTAAAAACCAGCTTAAAGTCTTAACAAATCATGAGGTAGGAGTACATATGGTAACTTCATTTAATGCATTGCATCAACCGTTAAAGATATTTTCAAATGGCATTCCGCAAAACGTTGAAACTCAAGAGGGATTAGCTGTTTATGCAGAATATATGTCTGGATGCTTAACTCTAACACGACTGAAGGAATTGTCCTATCGTGTGATTGCCACAGATAGTTTAGCCAAAGGGTATAATTTTTCTGCGACATTTGACCTGCTTTTTAACCAATATAAGTTGAATCGCGATAAGGCATATTCTATCACCCAACGAGTGCATAGAGCTGGAGGTTTCACAAAAGATCATGTTTATTTATCTGGATTGTGTAAAATTTATAAATATGCTCAGAATGGAGGTGAGCTTCATACCTTACTGATTGGAAAAATGACCTTGGAATATAAAGAGGTTGTTGAAAAAATGAAATCCCTTGGCTTAGTTCTACCTCCAAAATATTATACGGATGCCTACCTTACCAACAATAACTCCAATAAAAATTTAGATTTTATCTTAAAGAGTCTAAAGTAAAGCCTCAAAACATATACCAATAGATTTTTAAAATAATCACTTAAAACTTCATAAAAAGCTCAGACTTACTTTTTTTGAAGAGCTCACTTTATTCTTGACCTTCATAAGCCAAGGGTAAACTAACTACTGCTAAAGTTTTGAGACTTAATCAAATAACTTCAATCTTATTCAAATGTACTATGAGTAGAAATTTTATAAAACAACTATTGAGCAAAGTCCCTATTTAAGGGAGTGAAATGATATTTTCAGTGAGTTTTCTGCATTTCAACCAAAAAATTGACATCAATAAATACTTAAACAAAAAAAAGCGTGATTCAACGATATTATGCCAGATGGCTTAATGCCCTATCTATATTTACAGTAATAAAATTAAATGTGCATTAAATAAATTTAGTTTTTTCGTTAGTTGTTAAAATGTAAGAAACCTTGAGCCTCTTTGCTTAAGGTTTCTTAATTTAAGAACCTTTCTTGCAATTCTGGTGTAGGTATCATGCACGATTCTTTCTTACCATACCATTTATATCTATTTTTTGCTATATAATCGTAAAAGAAGTTCCTTATAAAAACAGGGATAATATAAAAAACTGTTGCCAAATTTGTAGGGAAACCTAATTTACTAACAATAGCTAACCCAGCTGAAGACTTTGTTTTTATCCCTTTGTCATTCGTATATAATATGATAGAGTCAACTTTATTTGTGTCAATATTAAACTGTTTTACAATTTCTTGTCCTTTATCACCCTGAAGCGTTGCAAACATAAAAACTTCTTTTTTATCATGTTTAATGATATATTGAATACTTGAATTACACAAATTACAAATACCATCAAATAGGACTAACTTTTTAGATTTTGGTAGATCTGCCATTATTTTGAAGATTCAACTAATTCTAATTGATTTACGCTAACATTAGTCGTAAAAATTCCATAATTCACTACTGCCTTATCTTTTTCAATTTTATCAATGCTTCCAACAGCACGACCATCTTCAAGTCGAACACGATCACCAACTTTTAAAATTGGTCTTGGTTTCGCTGGTTCAGGAGATTTTAATTTCGCTGCCTTTTTCTTCTTACGGATCACAGCCACCTTTTTTTCAACTTCCTCGGATACTTTTTTTGTTTTAGCCTTTAGTATCTTTTTCTGTTGATTAGGAATTTTTTTTCGTTTTGAGTTTTCAATTTGAATTAATTTGAATAATTCATCCATCAAATCCCTTTTTCTTTTAGTTTCAAAGTATCTCTCTGCTATGGTGTCTACTTTCTGGCCTAAATAGATGAGTCGCTGATTACTATCATATAATTCTTGATAGCTTTCTAATTTACGCTGAATTCGTTCGTTAATGGCTTCTAATTTATCAGCTTCAACAGATTTTTTTTGCTCATTTAACTTAAGTGATCGCTCTGTTTTTTCAAGCTTATTACGCTCTTTTTGCAACTTAGCAATAGTTCTGTCAAATCTTATTTTGCCCCTTTCAATTTTCTTTTTGGCTTTATTAATTAAACTATAAGGAATGCCATTCTTTTGTGCTACTTCAAAAGTAAATGAACTTCCTGCTTGTCCTAACATAAGTTTAAAAATGGGCTCAAGTGAACGTTCGTCAAACAACATATTGGCATTTTGCATATATGGCAGTTCAATTGCCAATAACTTTAAATTGGCATAATGCGTGGTAATAATTCCAAATGCCTCACGATCATAAAATATTTCTAAAAATGTTTCTGCCAAAGCACCACCAAGTTCAGGATCACTTCCTGTTCCAAACTCATCAATTAGAAAAAGGGTGTTGGAATTGCATTTTTTTAAAAAATAGTTCATTTGTTTCAGCCTATAACTATAGGTGCTTAGATGATTTTCAATAGACTGATTATCTCCAATATCACTTATAATTCTATCAAAAAAGCACATCTTACTTCGTTCATGAACTGGAACTAATAATCCACTTTGTAACATAACTTGTAATAATCCAACGGTTTTTAAGGTGATACTTTTTCCGCCTGCATTTGGTCCGGAAATAACAATAATTCTATTATTTTTTGAAATCTCTAAGGTCTGAGGATAAGTAGTTTCTCTTTTCGTTTTATTTGAAACATAAAGTAGTGGATGGAAAGCTTCTTTTAATATAACCGATTTTTCTTCTGTTATTTCAGGTAAAACGGCATTTATTGCGTTCGCATATTTTGCTTTAGCATAGACAAGATCCAGATTGGTTAAAAAATCTTGATACTGCTTTAAAAGAGATGAATGTACTCTAATAACATCTGTTAATTCCCTTAAAATCTTTATAATTTCTTCTGATTCTTCATACAGTAGGTTATTAAGATCTCTATGATATTGGGTCGTGCTTTCAGGTTCAATATAAACAATGCTACCTGTTTTACTGGAGCCTAAAATAGTGCCTTTAACCTTTTTTCTATACATGGCTTTTACTGCCAAAACGCGTCTATTTTCTAGCACTGATTCTTTTATATCATCCAGAAGATCAAGTCCCTTATATGTGCCAAGAGCTTTAGTGAAACTAGAATTAATCTTGGATTTTAATGAATTGATTGATTTTCGTAATTGAAATAAAGTATCACTTGCATCATCTTTAATTTCTCCATGTTTATCTATAACGAGGTCTATTGGTTTAATAATCTCATTGGTTAACTTTAGTAGAGATGCTTCATGATATAACGTTGGATAATACTCTTTAAACTTAGTAAAGAATTTTATCAACGCATTTGAGGTATTACTTATGGATGCAATTTTCCTAAAACTTTCAATTTCTAAGAAATTATTTTCAATTCCTAATTGTTTTATTTCTTTTGAAATAGATTCAAAACCATGGTTTGGAATTGTATTATCATTATGAAAAGATGCTAAAAATTCGTTTACTTGATTTAGTGCGTAAAGGATATCTGTAGAAGATGCAAAAGGTATAATATTGCTAACTGCAGTTTTACCAAGATCAGTAACGCAATTAGATCCAACTTGATCAATAACAGCAAAAAACTCTAAATCTTTAAGTGTATTTTTATGAATGCTTATCATTTTCCTTTTAAGTAAACAGCACAAATTTAATTACTTTTGATCTGTTTAATCAGTGATTGATAAATTTCTTTTGAATGGATGTTAGAATTGATGATAGTTGGAAAAGGTTATTAGATGAAGAATTTTCTAAACCTTATTTTATGTCACTTGCCAATTTTGTTAAATCTGAGTATACAACAACTAAATGCTTTCCACCAGGAGGTGAAATATTCGCAGCATTTGACTACTGCTCTTTTGATGATTTAAAGGTTGTCATAATAGGTCAAGATCCTTATCATGGTATAGGTCAGGCAAATGGTTTATGTTTTTCAGTTAAGGACGGAATTTCGCATCCACCTTCATTGAAAAATATATTTAAAGAAATTCAAGAAGATATTGGTAAACCTTACCCTGAAAGCGGAAATCTAGAAACTTGGGCAAATCAAGGTGTTTTATTACTCAATGCATCATTAACTGTTAGAGCTCACGAAGCTGGAAGCCATCAAAACAAAGGTTGGGAACAATTTACTGATGCTGTTATTAAAAAAATTGCAGAATCAAAGCAAAATATTGTGTTTTTACTATGGGGTGGATTTGCTAAAAAAAAGGCTTCATTAATAGATGCAAAAAAACATCATGTGTTAACATCTGGCCATCCTTCGCCATTAAGTGCAAATAAAGGATACTGGTTTGGTAATAAGCACTTTAGCAAAACTAACTTCCTGTTGCAGCAAGCTGGGTTGAAGTCTGTTGAGTGGTGATAGTTGTTGTAGACTTTTTAACAATGAACGGCTTCTTAATAGGTTCACGTTTAGTAGTTTTGTTACAACTAAATTTTAGTAGTAAGAAATTAATGGCTACAAGTACTGTTAAAACAATAGTAATCATATAAATCATACACGACTTGGGTTTTTCGTTGGATAATGATACAAAAATATAAAAATATATGCAAATCTTTGATTAATAATTATTTATCTTAAAATTATTAATGTTTTACTACACTCAAAAATGTATGAAATTTAAATTCTATGTATTAGATCGTGGTAGGGAAGTTTTTCTTTGATTATATCAACAGCTATTAATTGATTTTGAACATGATCTAATGTCTTTTCGTCTATTTGACTTTGTGACCAGTGTGTTAAGCTCAGCCATTCTTGTACATCACTTAACTTTTGATTATATCTATTTGCAATTGTCTTATCTATACTAGGAATTTGTTTGAATTCTGAAGTGGTTTGATTAATAATTCGAAGAATTGTTTCTAAAATTGAGTGTTCAGTAATTATGAAATCCTCACGGGCTGCAATAACAAAGCAAGGCCAAGGAGATGGACAATTACCAATTCTTCTAAAAGTATTATTATCTACCAAAGGCTTGGTTGTAAATTTTTCCCATAGAAAATAATCTGCTTGACCTTCAGTTAATCCAGTAACTGCTCCATCTAAATTCTTAATAACTTCAAAAATCAAGTCTTGTTCTAAGTTCCAATTACTATTTTGAGCATTGATATATGCCATTAAATGCGATCCTGATCCATATCTGCTTATAGCGGCTTTGGTTCCTTTTATATCATTAATTGTTTGATAATCAGAATTTTGAGCGACATGAATTCCCCATATTAGAGGTGATTTCACAAAAACTTGAACAATTTTGCATTGATTGCCTTCAATGATGTCTTTTACAATACCTTCTGTTAAAATGACTGCTAAATCAATTTCTTTTTCGCGTAATGCTTTACACATTTGCCCAGTTCCGCCAAAAAAATCTTTCCAACGTAAATTTATTCCCTCTTCTTTATATGCACCATCACGTAGCGTTAAATACCAAGCTAAATTGAAATGTTCTGGAACGCCACCTATATTCACTTTTTTCATTCAAACAATTTAATCAACCAATTTACTTAAGGTGTATTCTATTAGTTTTTCAACAATTAATTTAGGATTATCGCTGAAGGTTCCATTGGCTCTGTTGGCTATAATAGCGTTTAAGGATATGGCATTATGACCCAGCAATTTAGACATTCCGAAAATAACAGAAGTTTCCATTTCTAGGTTTGTAATTCTAATGTCTTTATAATTGAAACTATCTATTTTAGAATTTAGAGATCTATCCTCTAAAGGTAGTCTTAATACTCGTCCTTGTGGGCCATAAAAACCACCTGCGGTTGCAGTAACTCCTTTATAAATTGAATCACTATCTAGTCGTTGTTCTAATTTTTGACTGTTTTTTATAATTATTGGTCTTGCTTTATTAGAATTCCAATTAGTATGTTTAACAAAGGCATCTTCCATTTCTTGATTGCCAATGCCATCAATTTTATACGAATGCAGCATTCCATCAAGATCTAATCCATATGTACTCAATACAATAGAATCTACTGGAATATCAGATTGCAGTGATCCTGAAGTACCAACTCTCACTATATCAAGTGATGAAAGCTGTTGTTTGGGCTTTCTAGTCATTAAATCTATATTGACAAGAGCATCTAATTCATTCATGACAATATCAATATTGTCAGGACCAATTCCAGTGGAAATTACACTCAGATGCTTACCTCTAAAATATCCAGTATGGGTTTTAAACTCACGTTTTTGAGTTTCAAATTCAACAACATCAAAATGTTTAGTTATTTTTTCAACACGATCTTGATCGCCAACAAAAATAATCGTATCGGCAATATGCTCTGGTTTTAAGTTAAGATGATAAACACTGCCATCTGGATTTAGGATTAACTCAGATTCTTTAATGGGCATTAATTGCAGTTTTAATTAATTTATTTTGTTTTTTGTTGAATTGATATTCAAGACGATTTACCCCGCCAAATTTGATATCATTATCAACTTCTCTTGAGAAGTTATGTTGACCTAGCAGCGCTTCATGACCTTTTCTTGTCAAACTTAAAGTTTTACCATTTTTAGAGAAGAAGCTAGACAGTTTATCAATCAATCTAATAACTTGTAAATCTCCATAACCATAATAACCTTGATAATTAAGTACAAATCCTAACAAATGATTTTTAGATTTAATATCATTTAAATTAATTGTTTCTAAAATGTGTTGTTCTAATCTACTCAAACCGCTTTTGCTATCAGGAAAGCGCTTTAAATGTGCCTTTAAGCAGCTGTTTAAGTAAATAAAAGAAGATGTTTTGAGAATGAAAGGTTTTATTAGGTTATGGTCTTTACCACAATACAATTCCCACAAATTACTGGCCAACTCAATATCTGCTGTCGAAAGTGGTATTTTACGATTATAATGCTGAAATAACTGGTCTGGATTAAGCTCTGCCAATCCTTTAAAATCTGATTCGCCTTTTACTCGACCACTACAAACCAAGTAAATTGGTAGTTTGATTTTTTTGTGTTTAATATGACTTATAACTGCAATTAGATTAATGTGACAAAATAAATCATATTCAAACCAAAGAACTATTTCTGAATAATTTTCAGAATGACTGAGTTTATTTAGTTCTTGTTTAAATTCGTACTCATCAATTTCAATATTGTAATGCTGATTTAAAAAGGATTTTCGTGATTCAATAAACTCATCTGAATCTAGGTATTTTTTTGTTGGTCCTTCACAGAGCATTTCTTGCCACGTCAAAAATTCACCCGTAAAATCTAATTCTCTTAAGTAATCAGTTAGGCTTGAACCATTGGTTATATGTAATACAGATTTTGCCATTTACCCACCAACACGTTTTACTTTGAATCCTTTTTCTTTTAGAATGCTCATGATTTTATCTCTATAATCACCTTGTATAATAATAGTATCATCTTTATAACTACCACCAACCCCTAAAATTGTTTTTAACTCCTTAGATAAGATTTTAAAATCATTTTTTGCACCATTATATCCTTCCAAAATTGTAATAGGTTTGCCCTTGCGTTTTTCGTATTTGCAAATTATAGGCTCGTTTTGTAGCCAAATGGTGCTTTTTGGTTGAACTACTTTTTCCGTTTCTTTTGATTTGTGCTCAGGAAAAAGCTGTTTTAATTGTTCTTGTAGATCCATTATTTTGTTATCAAACCTAATTCAAATAAACGTTCATTCAAAAATTCTCCTGCTGTAATATCAGAAAATTGCTTAGGATTGTCTCCATCTATACAAGTATCTAATACATTTAATTTCATATCACTAATTGGATGCATAAAAAATGGTATAGAATAACGAGATGTTCCCCAAAGTTCACGAGGTGGATTTATTACTCTATGGATTGTTGATTTTAATTTATTGTTACTATGTCTAGAAAGCATATCTCCAACATTGATCATCAATTCATCTGGTTCTGCTATCGCATCAATCCATTCGCCATCATGATTTTGAACTTGTAAGCCTCTACCTTGAGCACCCATTAATAGCGTTATTAAATTTATATCGCCATGAGCAGCAGCTCTGACTGCATTATTTGGTTCACTTTTTATAGGAGGATAGTGAATTGGTCTCAAAATGCTATTTCCATTATTAATATATTCATCAAAATAAGTTTCAGTTAAATTCAAATGCAATGCCAAGGCACGTAATACAAATTTTGCCGTTTTTTCAAGCATTCTATAGGTTTCTTTGCCTACCTCATTAAAACCTGGCAATTCAATTACTTCTACATTAGTTGGATATTCATTTTCTAATTCTGGATTATTTTGAACATATTGTCCAAAATGCCAAAATTCTTTTAAGTCACCTTCTTTTTTACCTTTAGCACTTTCTTTTCCAAATGACACGTAGCCACGTTGGCCACCAATTCCAGGAATTTCGTATTTTCTTTTAGTCTCTGCAGGTAATGCAAAAAAATTTCTTATTTCCTGATATAATTTTTCAACTAATTTTTCATCTAAAAAATGACCTTTAAGTGCTACAAAACCTATGGTTTCATACGCATCTCCAATTTCCTGAATAAACTTTTGCTTTTTCGCTGGATCTTCTGATAAAAAGTCTCTGAGATTGACACTTGGTATTCTATCCATTTTTAATCTTCTTTATAAGTAGAACTACAAAGATAACTAAAAACGTGTCTAAATTTTATACCTAGTGTTTTGAAACTATATTTTTGCTACTTTTGACTATCCAAAATAGTAACATGAGCACTTCTCAAGAATTAAAATCTGACTTAATCTACGACAAGAAAAATCTTGATAAAAAAACACTTCTTCAATTGTATAAAAATATGTTGAAGCCAAGGATGATTGAAGAAAAAATGCTCATTCTTTTGCGTCAAGGTAAAATTTCTAAATGGTTTTCTGGAATCGGTCAGGAAGCAATTTCTGTAGGTGTTACTATGGCAATGAATAAAGATGAATATATTTTACCTATGCATCGCAATCTAGGCGTTTTTACTACAAGAGAAATTCCATTAAATAGACTTTTTGGGCAATGGCAAGGGAAAGCAAGCGGTTTTACTAAAGGACGTGATAGATCTTTTCATTTTGGAACACAAGAGTTTAAAATTGTTGGAATGATTTCGCATTTAGGCCCACAATTAGGTGTAGCTGATGGTATTGCTCTTGCGAATTTATTGAAGAAAAACAAAAAAGCAACAGCTGTTTTTACAGGAGAAGGAGGTACTAGTGAAGGTGATTTTCATGAGGCTCTAAATGTGGCGGCAGTATGGCAACTTCCAGTCATATTTTGTGTTGAAAATAATGGTTATGGCCTTTCAACACCAACAAACGAACAATTTAAATGCAAACATATTGCCGACAAAGGTAAAGGCTACGGAATGGAGTCGTTTACCATAGATGGTAATAATATTTTGGAAGTTTATAACAAGGTTGCAAAACTAGTAGAAAGCATAAGAAAAAGACCGAGACCTTTACTTTTAGAATTCAAAACTTTTAGAATGCGAGGGCATGAAGAGGCGAGTGGCACTAAGTATGTACCGAAACCTTTAATGGCCGAATGGGCTAAAAAAGATCCAATCAGTAATTATGAAGAATACCTGAAGGTAATTGGTGTTTTAAAAGAATCTGAAATCACAAAAATAAAAGGACAATTTGCTGATGAAATTGCATCAAATCTTCAAATTGCGTTTGATGAAAAACCATTAACACCTATTTTAACAAAAGAGTTAAATGATGTATATCAACCATTTGAATATAAAGAAATTAAGCCAAAAGGTAAAACTGATGAATTACGATTTGTTGATGCTATTTCAGACGGTTTAAGACAATCAATGACCAGACACAAAGACTTAGTGTTAATGGGGCAAGATATTGCAGAATATGGAGGTGTTTTTAAAATTACAGAAGGATTTGTAAAACAGTTTGGAAAGGACCGTGTACGTAATACACCAATCTGTGAGTCTGCTATAGTTGAAGCAGGAATGGGGCTTTCAATTGCTGGACTAAAAAGTGTGGTAGAAATGCAATTTGCCGATTTTGTTACATCAGGGTTTAATCCAGTTGTAAACTATTTGGCTAAAGTGCATTACCGATGGAATCAAAATGCTGATGTTGTACTTAGAATGCCTTGTGGTGCTGGCGTGGCTGCCGGACCATTTCATTCACAAACCAATGAAGCTTGGTTTACAAAAACACCAGGCCTGAAGGTTGTTTACCCTGCATTTCCATATGATGCCAAAGGATTATTGGCAACTGCGATCAATGACCCAAACCCAGTGTTGTTTTTTGAACACAAAGCCTTATATCGCAGCATTCGTCAGCAGGTACCATTAGATTATTACACCTTACCATTTGGAAAAGCGAGTTTATTAAAAGAAGGAAATGACGTGTCAATTATTACTTATGGTGCTGCTGTTCATTGGGCATTAGAAACCTTAGGGAACAATCCTGAGATTAATGCTGATCTAGTCGATTTAAGATCCTTGCAACCATTGGACACTGAGGCCATTTTTGATTCAGTGAATAAAACTGGTAAGGTCATCATCCTTCAAGAAGACAGCCTATTTGGAGGAATTGCAAGTGATATATCTGCCCTAATAATGGAAAATTGCTTTCAAAATTTGGATGCGCCAGTAAAACGAATTGCCAGTTTAGAAACTCCTATACCATTCATCAATCAACTGGAAGAACAATACCTTCCAAAAAGACGTTTTGAAGAAGCCTTAAAAGAGCTTGTTGCGTATTAAGTGTAACAAACAACTTCATCTTGAGACCAGTAATGAGGAATACGATGTCAATTAAATGCAAAAATTAAAAACTGCCAATTTATACAGAAGTGATTTAATTCCAGTAAGTGGTAAACTAGTTGAGCGCTATAATCAGTGCCTTGCTACATTAGGTTTTAAACTTACCAAATTGACTGATTTTTCAATTGATGGTATTGGCTGGAGCCCAGAAATTGCAGATGAACAGAAAAATACACAGTATTTAAATCATGGAGAAGCAAATCCCCATGGTATCATAATTTCTCCACTTCAAAAAGGAAAACCTATTTATCTACCATTTCATTCATTTGATAGAGAAATGATGAAATTTGTTTTTCAAGAACACGGCAAACAAATCAATGATATTACTAGAGATTCTGCGCTTTGCTTAGATTTTGATCAAAATGTGGATGCGTTTTTTGAACCATTAGATGTTTTAAAATATAAAGATGTTAAAATTAGCTTTAGATTAATAAATGATCTGGATAAAATTCAAAAGGAACAGCAACAACTCATAGAAAAGTTTAAGCACAGTACAAATTTTATTGACGAAACTTTACATGAGAAGTTGTTGTTGTCAGCAAAGGAGCATGGTGATTTAAGAGGTAGAAATCTCATTTTAGAAGCTCTAAACTTCAATACAGCATCTTTTTATACTCGTGCTTTTGGTGGCGTGTATGTATTGCGGGATTTTATATCACCAATCGTAGTTTTTGAAGATGAAAAGGCCTATAAACAAGCTATAAAAGATACTGTTTATGATGTATTAATTTATCATATATCTCAGCCACAATTAGTTGAAAAATTACGCGATCATTTAATTGTTGAATGTGATCTTGAAAAAGTAGTGGAGACAAAACGTTACGAACGAATAAAAAAATGCATGTTTCACAACGTATTGACAGATGCCAAACATCCGGTTAAAACAATTTTAGATGACAATGTTTTGTTTAAAAGCTATTTGAACAAAATTGATGTCAAGTCTTTAAAGATGGTTAATGGTGTTGAAATTTATTTGGAACGACTTGAACGTAGTAATGCCTTTAAGATTCATGACCTTATTGACGATAAATTTTATTTTGCTTTACATCAACCGCATTCGTCCTTGGATGCCAAGCATCAAGACTTGATTTGGAAATTGCTAATAAATGTTGCTCCTGTTGATGTATTATTTCAATATTGGTACGACAAAGAAGCGTTTTATAAAAATTATAAAACTTGGACCGACTCATATAAAGATTGGGTAATTGGTATTATTAGTAACAATATTTAAGTTTTTTAGACTAATTTTATACAACACGTTTAAATAACACAATTATGACTTTAGAACTCATTATTTTTATTGGTGCCATTCTTTTTGGAGCCTTTCTTTATTGGCGTGAGTCTAATAGTAATGGACTATATCGCTTTTTTAATAAGGTTTTCAACAGTAAAAAATTGCAAATGAAACCAGAGGATAAAACAGGATTTTTATTTCAGCAATCCTTTTTATTGAGATTGGTTTTTATTTCATTTTTATATTTGATCGGAATTGTAGTTACACGGTTTTTAATTCCAATTGATTTAGCGACCATTTCAATTTTTGCGTCAATGATTGTTGGTACTTTGGTAGGAACATATTTGGCAAATATGATTTTTAAATCAGGTGAGGTCATTGACGAAAAAGGAGATTCTATAACAGATTTAGTAAAAGACACCATTGATAAAGGCAAGGACTTGATTGAAGACGTTAAAAGTAGCAAAGAAGAATCAACTAAAGAAGTTGAAGAATCAATTAATGACTCCGCTGAAGATGTAATAGAAGATACCCGAAGCGCTCGTGAACGCTTGAAAGACAAGGGATTAATGTAATAATTATGATAAAAAAATATTGGCAAAAAGGCCGAAAGCAAAAAACCATCACACTAATTTCAGGATTAATTGTTCTTTTTTTATTATTCATCCTACGTGATGATTATCAGCCGGCACTGCTTTTTATTCGTAAATTCTTATTTATTATTTTACTCTGCGCATTGGTATTGTTTTTTGGGTTGCGGAAATTTAGAAACTCTGAATCCTCAAGAAATCGTATTGGGATTTTGATTATGCTGATTCTTTTCTTCGGAATACTTTATATAGTTGGTTGGCATTTTAAAATGTATGATTATATGAGGACGTATAATGTCTTTAATGATCTAAACAAAGTCGAAATTAGCGATTTACCACTTACTCAAAACGAACGTATTCAACCTTTACGAAATATTTATTCAATGGCCAACGAATCTGTTGGCGAAACTAAAGACGTGTCCTTACCTCATTTGGTTCGTGTTGATGATGAAAATAAGTGGACAATGGCTATTCAGCCATCTGAAAAATATTTGATGCAACGAATTAGTGATAATACAGAGGAAGTATTTTCAGTGTCAAGTACATCACCTTTTCCTAGATTTTCTAACGAAAACAGAATTCCTGTAGTATTCTCCATTGGGGAATCTTTAAAATTTAGCAGAAATACATATAATGCTGTTGTCCAGCGATTTAATCCTTGGATGTTAGTCAATTACGAACCTGGTGATGTGTTCTATATGAAAAATGATCATGGCAAATGGGTCCAAGTTGTTAGCCTAACAAAATATAAAGGTTTCTTTTTTCCTTACCCAACTTTTGGTGGTGTCTTAGTAATAGAAACTGGAGAACATGATTTTGGGGATTATGTTGAAAGATTATTAATAGGAAAAGGCACCTTTATAAGTCCTGATGATATGGTAAACTACGACTATCTCAATGGTCAAAATACCTTGTCTGAAAAAGTATCAAGATTACAAGCAGAATCATTAAAATTCCTTGGAGGGTTTAGTGATCCATTGCCATGGAACATGGAAACTGCAGTCAAAATTCCGTTATTGCCAGATGATCAAAATCAACAACCATTTGTGACCGATTTTATGTTCGAAGGCACTAATGTAAGCACCTATGATGGTCTCTATCATTGGTTTGGACTTGAACCAGTTGGCGATGAGCGGACCAGCTTAAGTTATAGTGTATTTATCCCTGCTGACGGTACAGATAAACTATATTATTATGATCACGCATCAAAAAAACAAGGGTATGCAGGTGTTTCCGCCATGCCTTTAAAAGTCATTGAATCAAGAAAAGAATTTGATTGGTCTGTAAATAAACCTGTTGAATTTAGACCTTATATAAAAGAAATTGCTGGTAGAAAACGTATGTTTTTTTTAGGAACTATATCAGCAATTCGCGATGAAGCTGCTGGACAGTTTGATGGTTCTGCAACGCCAGATTTAGCTCTCATAGATAGTGAATATCGAGATGTAGTATGGATAGATGTAAAGCATCCTAGTCAATGGGATGAAACAGTATATGAGCAATTAAATGAAGCGTGGCGAGCAAGTGAAGATATTGACCATTATTTTATTGAAAAAGATCGCAAGATAGATGTTGCTCAAGTAGCATTAGACTCATTGAAAACAATTCCTAAGGTGAATAAAAATCAAGAGGCTATAGATAGACTTCAACAGCAAATAGATTCTCTAAAAGCATCTGAAAACAACTAATCTAGTTTTAATAACATCTTAAAATTACTTCGTTTAAATTACCTATTCCTGAAAGCATTTGTAAAATTCGGACTTTGATTTAACAAAAATTTAATGGCTCAAAATATTATTCTAAAAAATTGATATACAGTAGGATACAATAAAAATATTAGAATAGTTCGAAAGAAAGCAACTATACTAACATCTAAATTTAACACTTTATCGTATATAGTTTTGAATGTTGATCAAGAACAATATTAATTTAATAATTGAGTTCTCAATGTTCCTTTAAAAATTTAATGAAGATAAGTTTGTTCATTACTATTTTTGTAAGACTTAAACTTAAAATGCAATTACTATATATTGCCTTTTTAAATAAATTAAAAAAAAGTTATAATTAAACAATAATGGAAAACAAAACAGAAAACAAAAGCAACGGTTTAAAAATAGGATTAGGAATCGCAGTCCTATTACTTTTAGGAACAATTTTTTACACGCTTAAGTTGTATAATGATAGTGAAAATACTCAAAAGCAACTAACTGAAGAAAAAGCCCTTGTTCTTAACGATTTAAGCAATATGGCAGAACAATACGATTTAGCCATAGGCGATAATAAATTGGCAAATGAAAAATTGGTTGAAGCTAGAGAACGAATTAACGGCTTAATTGATTCACTTAAAACTTCAGAAACAAGTGTTAAAAGTTTATGGCGTTACAAGAAAAAATACATGGCATTGCAAGAAGAGATGGATGTACTCTTAGTTGAAAATGATTCATTAAAAGTTGAGAATAAATTGTTAGCAACATCTTTAGATAGTACAAGGGTTGAATTAGAAGAAAGTACCATGTTTACAGATTCATTGTTAGTTCAAAATACCGAATTGGCGGAAATTGTAGAAACTGCTGCTGTACTGTCTACAGTCAATTTAAAAGGATTTGGCGTAATTGTTCGTAGTACTGGAAAATTGATACCTACTGAAAGAGCTAGACGTACAGATAAGGTAAGAGTATGCTACACGATTCCAAAAAATTCACTTGTAGAAACTGGCGATAAAGAGATGTTTGTACAAGTGATTGATCCAAACGATAATGTGTTGGGATTAAATCAACAAGTGCAATTTGAAGATCAAGTTTTAAATTACAGCCTTATTAGTAAATTTAATTACGAAAATTCAAGTTTAGACGTATGTGAATTTGTAGATAGTAGCGGATTTGAAAAAGGACGATATATAGTTAATGTATTTAATAAAGCAGAATTAATCTCTACTTCTGAATTCACATTAAAATAAACATTTTATTGAAATTGATTAATAGCGAGATCAATTTCCAATAGTTTTTTGATTGGTTAGTAGTTAGTAAAAACCTCAAAGTTTTCTGAAGCTTTGAGGTTTTTCTATTGTACAATACCATTTATAATTACTGTGTCAATGTGATTATCGCCAAAAGCATAGGGTAAGTAACTATAACTTGGTACTGTTTTGGTTATTATAAGATTGGCCTTTTTACCTTTTGTAATGCTTCCATACTGATTTTCAATTCCCATGGCATAAGCACCATTAATCGTTGCGGCATTAATAGCTTCTTCTGGTGTCATGTTCATTTTAATACATGCTGTACTAACAACAAAATTCATGTTGCCACTAGGTGTCGAGCCAGGATTATAGTCGGTAGCTAAGGCTAATGGCAGTCCAGCATCAATTATTTGCCTTGCCGGCGTATAAGGAATACTTAAGAAATAGGAGCAGGCAGGTAACGCAACGGGCATTGTTTTACTACCTTTTAAGGCCTCTATATCCTCTTGATTAAGTTCTTCTAAATGATCAACTGTAAGAGCTTGATATTTTACACCAAGAGCAACACCACCTAACACGTTAAATTGATTTACATGAATTTTAGGTTGGAGATTGTATCGTTTTCCTTCGGAAATAATTTGCTCTGTTTCTGCTAAAGAAAAATAGCCATTTTCACAAAAGACATCAATGTAGTTGGCCAATTCTTCCTTAGAAATTTTTGGAAGCATCTCATTGATAATTAAATCTATATAGCCTGACCGATTGTTTTTAAATTCCGCTGGAAAAGCATGAGCACCTAAAAAGGTTGCTTTCACTTTTATAGGAAAATCTTTTTTAATACGTTTAATCACCCTGAGCATTTTTAATTCTGCTTCAACATTAAGCCCATAACCAGATTTAATCTCCAGAGCTCCAGTTCCTAACTGGATAACTTCTTTAACACGTTTTATTGATTGTTGAAATAAATCTTCTTCACTTGTATTTGCTAATTTCTCGGCGGATTTCAATATCCCGCCACCTCTTGCTGCAATTTCTTCATAAGTTAATCCATTGATTCTATCAACAAACTCTTGTTCTCTATTTCCTGCATAAACGATATGTGTATGACTATCACACCAAGTTGGTAATACTAATTTATTTGAGGCATCAATAATTGTGTCCGCAGTAATGCCGTTACAATCATCCATAGAACCAAAATCAACAATAGTATCATGATCTATTATTACATAGGCATTTTCGATTAGAGGAAGTCGCTTCATGTCATTACCTGAAACTAATTCTATACTTTCTTCACGTACTTGAAGAAGTTCTTTAATATTTGTAATTAGTAAGGACATCGTTATTTTATGTTAATTAGTCGAATTTGGTAAAAATATAAAAATTAATATTTTAATAATATCTCTTATAGCACTATATTGTTCAAGACATAAACCTGACCAGACTATAGTGCATTACATTTTAAATGAATCCTAGTTTCGTTTTTTTACAAAAGTTTAGTGATATTTCAGAGGCATCGTTTTTAAAACTTCAAAACATTTCTGAAGTAAAAAGCTTTAAGTCTAAGGAAATTTTAGCACCCGCTGGAGAAATTCCAAAGAAACTTTATTTACTATTTTCTGGAGTTATGAGAGCATATGTTAGTTTAGAGTGTGGTAAAGAATACAACAAAAGACTCTATTCACCTATTTCATTTGCTGGTGCACTTACTGCAATTATTAAAAACGAGCCATCTGAAATTAATTATCAAGCGTTAACAGACTGTAAAGTCTTTGAAGTTGATTTTGAAAGTTTCAAAAAATTGTGTCGTGAGGACTTTGGAATAGGAAAACTTTATGTTAGGGTTCTTGAGCATGTATTTATCGCTTATGAAGAGCGAAATTTAGATTTAATGATTTTGGATGCATCTCAACTTTATTCAAAATTGAGAAAACAAATTCCAAATGTAGATGATTTAATTCCTCAATATCAAATTGCTGCGTATTTGGGTATTACTCCCGTTCAATTAAGTAGAATCAGAAAAAAATTACGGTAAACTTTTTAATAATTAACATATGTTAATGTGTATGTATGATACCAATTGTAATATTGTATAATCATTTTCATAACACCCTAACGATTAATAGCTAACTAAACCAAAAAAGCAACTGATATCCAGTTGCTTTTTCATTTTAATATACTTTTTATTTTCTTATTGTTTAATTATTTTGAAAGTGGTATTGTATTCATCTAGTTTCATAATATAAACCCCACTTTGTAGTTGAGAAACATCAATTGTTTTAGAAGATGGGTCTATTTCTTCATTCATGATTTCATTTCCTAAAATATTATAAATACGCACATTTAACGATTGATTAATGTCCCCTTTAATATTCAATTTCTCTGAAGTTGGATTAGGATAAACGCTTATTTGGTCAATAGATAAATCAGAAACCCCTAAAGAAAACATTTCATTGTCAAAAAAATTAAGGTCATCTTCATTAAAAGCATTACTAACAATATCAAGGTCTCCTAATCCATCAAAATCATTAACGGTAAAAACGTAGGCTTGACTCTGGGTATTATCAATAAGCGTATTATTAACACCAATAAAATTTCCATCACCAGAGCCATCATTAATATACCAGACTAAATCCCATGTGGATGGGTCTAAACCGGATGCACCGCTACTTAAAACAATATCATCATCACCATCGTCATCTAAATCATGTACCTGAGCCACAGAGGGATTGTTCATATTTGTGGTAATCATAGTAGTTTCAGTATATCCACCAATACCGTCTTCTTCAATCCAGTAAAAATTACCATTTCCAGGTGACACATCCAATTCCGTAGCCAATATATCTAAATTGGCATCACCATCTAGATCTTCAAACGAAGCATTGAAGATGTAATTTTTACCTGTTGTTACAGGGGTCAGATCCTGAGTAAAGGTACCTGTACCATTGTTTCTGTATATTTCTATGGTATCTACACTACCTGAACCAACTGCAGTAGCTACTATAGCATCCATTTTACCGTCAGCTGGACTAGTAATGTCCCTAAATTGAACGGATCCTGGTGCCGTAATTGAACCAGGAAATGCATTTGCATTACTAAATTGATCAGTGTCAATGCCGTCCTGAGCAAACCAAACAACACTATTTCCGAGGTAAGCCGTGACTGCAATATCAAGAGTAGAGTCCCCATCTATTTCTCCTACGGCAATTCCACTTGCACCTGAAACTGTTGATGAAATTATATGCTCGGTTGAAAAATTGCCAGAGCCATCATTCGGATACCATGCAACCGTATTGTTAGAATAACCAGTTGCCACTATATCTGGGCCATTTACACCATCTATATCAATCATTTTAATATTACCAATATAATTTAAAGTATTCGTAATATTACTTTGTTTTGTATAAGTATTGTTCCCATTATTTTTATACCAAACCATAATATTGGAAACATCGAGACCAATTAAAATATCAATTGGACCATCTCCATCTATATCGCCTGAAGCTATAGTATATGGGTTATCTCCAGTGTTAGCATCTATTGTCACTTTTGTTGCAAAAGTAGTTTGTCCAAAAGACAATACACCGGCGCAAAGTGCTAATATACAAGTGAGTAAAGTTTTTTTCATAGTTGTTAAGTTTTAAGATTTAGTGTTATTATCAAAGATATTAATTTATTTTAAGCCACCTACCATATCTTCTGGTTTTACCCAATTATCATAATCTTCTGCACTTACATAGCCTAAGTTAATAGCTTCCTCTCTTAAAGTCGTCCCATTCTTATGGGCAGTGTTTGCTATTTCTGCTGCTTTATAATATCCAATTTTTGTATTTAATGCAGTTATTAGCATAAGAGAATTATTTAGCAATTTATCTATAACAGATTTATTTGGTTCAATACCCTGGGCACAATGTTCATCAAAACTCAAGCAAGCATCTGCGAGCAGTTGGGCAGAGTTTAAAAAATTAGCAATCATTACAGGTTTAAAAACATTCAGCTCATAATGACCTTGAGAACCAGCGAAAGTAATGGCAATGTCATTGCCAAACACTTGTGAACAGACCATTGTTATTGCTTCACATTGGGTAGGGTTCACTTTGCCTGGCATAATTGAACTACCAGGTTCATTAGCGGGAATACTAATTTCACCAATCCCAGATCGAGGTCCAGAAGCCATCATTCTAATATCATTTGCGATTTTATTTAGAGAAACCGCAATTTGTTTCAAGGCACCGTGACTTTCAACAATTGCATCATGTGCTGCTAGTGCTTCAAATTTATTTGTAGCTGTAATAAAGGGATGACCAGTAAATTCAGCTATAAATTCTGAAACACGCTTTGTGTAGCCTTTAGGTGTGTTTAATTCAGTACCAACTGCTGTTCCACCAAGAGCTATTTCACTTAAATGTGGTAATGTGTTTTCTAATGCTCGCAATCCATGATCGAGTTGAGAAACATATCCTGAGAATTCTTGACCAAGAGTCAATGGTGTAGCATCCATGAGGTGGGTACGACCAATCTTAACGCAATCTTTAAAATCTTCCGATTTCTTTTTGAGGGTATCACGTAGTTGAGAGATGCTAGGGATAGTATGTTCAACTATTTTTTTATAAGCTGCAATATGCATTCCAGTAGGGAAGGTGTCGTTAGAAGATTGACTTTTATTGACATCATCATTTGGTTGTATGGTTTTCTCACCTTCACCAATTACCATTCCTGCAATTTGATGTGCTCTATTGGCAATTACTTCATTGACGTTCATATTGCTTTGCGTTCCAGAACCCGTTTGCCAAATAACCAATGGAAATTGATCATCATGTTGTCCATCTAAAATTTCATCACAGACTTTAGCAATTAAATCACGCTTTTCGATAGGCAAAACATTTAATTCACAATTCGTATAAGCAGCTGCCTTTTTCAGGTAAGCAAAGCCATAAATGACTTCCAATGGCATTGAAGCTGGTGCACCAATTTTAAAATTATTTCTGGAGCGTTCAGTTTGTGCTCCCCAAAGTTTATCAATGGGTACTTTGACATCACCCATAGTATCTTTTTCTATTCTATAACTCATATTTATATGATAATTCTAGTGCTACAAAATTACGATATAGAAGTTGATTAGTTTATCAGTAGATGGTTTATTTCTAACAGTGAATTGTTAATAATTCTCATTTTACTTTTTGTGTAACACATTTTCTTGTTTTATCTTTGTAGCAACTTTAAAACGAATAACAAATGTTTGATTTTGATCAGTATTTAGGATTTTTGGCATTTTTAGCCATATTAACCTTAGGTTTTTGGTTAATGATTTTTATGATAATGTTTGTAGTACCATATTGGATATTTGGATCTTCTATTGAGCGTTTTAAAGAAATAAGAGCTGAAAGAAAAGCGAAACGTGCTGCGTAAGGCTTAACGTTATTAAATAGAAAATATAAAAAAAGGACGTCAAATGACTTCCTTTTTTTATGCTCAATAATTTTTTGTTGCTATCCTTCAAACTCTAAGTCATCATCACCACCACCTCGATCACCTCGTTCTTGTCTTTTTTTCTGATTAAATCTATAGGTGAAAGACAAGTTAAAACTTCGTTCACGCCATTGAAATGCACTAGTACCTTGAAAAGTTTCAGTAAACGATTCGCTTTCTCGCTTTCTGATATTAAACACATCACTTACTCGTAATGCCAAAGATGCTTTATCCTTAAATAGATCTTTACTAAATGCTAGATCTGTTGAAAAAATTCCTTTACTCTTAGATTGTGCATTTTCACTTGGCCCTCTATAGAATAATCTTGTTTGCCAGTCTATTCCAGCTGGTAATGTATATTTTGCATTTACTCTTGCAAACCAACTTAAATTATCAGCGTCAAAATTTTGCCCTTCAAAATCACCTTTGGTAATTGATTGAAATAAATTAAAATTGGCATTGACATTAAACTCTCTATTTGGTCTATAAGTTACAGTAATCTCACCTCCATAACGATCATTTGTAGCTAGATTAATGGGAGTTCGTTTAATAATAGGAACTTCTGTCCCTCCAACATTGGCCGTTTCACCTGTGTCAATACTTACAAAACTGAAAACATCTGTTGCATGCTGAAAGTAAACAGAACCATTAAGGGTTATTTTCCCCAGTCGGTTTAAATATCCTACATCAAATGCATCTGAAATGCTGGGATCTATATCTGGATTTCCTTGAAATAAATTTGTAGCACTACTTCGTGATGGAAATGGATTGATGAAACGCGATCTTGGTCTGCGAATTCTTCTATTGTATCCTAAGGTGATACTTTCATCTTCAGTAATTTCAAACCCTAAATTTACCGTAGGAAATAATTGTGAATAATTCTTCTTTTCATAATCACCACTTGTAGCTTGATCGATGGTGATTCTAGTATTTTCATATCGTAATCCAAGTAGGAATGAAAATTTGTTTCCTAATTTATTTCCATATTGTGAATAAAACGAATTGACATATTGAATAAAATCAAGATTATTACTTAGGTCAGTATTTTCCTGAAATGTGATTCCATCGGTACTTGATTCTACATAATAATCTGTATTAAGATTTTGAAAACTACCGCGATAGCCAAGTTCAAATTGACCATTTTCACCTATTGGTTTTACATAATCAGAACTCATTAAAATTCTATCTTGATTTTCATCAGTAATTACATTTTCAACGTCTAATCCGTCTTGATTAATATTAGAAGCTTCATTCTCCTTACTATTTTCAAATTGAAAATCAAACGTAAACTTGTGTTGACTATTCCCGTTAAACTGCTTGTCGTAATTAAATGAGTATTGTACCGTCTTATCAGTTTCTAATTCAGGATCTAAACGTACTGTTCTATTTATCAATCCACCATTCGAATCAAGTTCATCAATAAAGTTTGTAGTATTGCTTTCATTGTCACTATCTCTATAAACAATGGATGTTGTAATGGACGAAGTATTATTTACATACCATTCTACACCTAAATTAGTACTAAGTCCTTTCCTAATACGATCAAATTCTCGATCTTCTCTTAAAAAAGTACTAGGATCATCTCCATTAAAAAATTCAGTTTCGCTAAAAGCGTTTCCAGGAACTTCTCTATAATTATAACCAGAGGTATTGAAAAAATTGAAATCACCAGTTCTATAATTAATATTTCCTGAAGCACCTGCTGAAAAAGGATGACCTGTACTAAGAGTTATTGCGCCATTAAGACCTTGTAGTTTACTTCTTCTAAGAATGATATTTAATATTCCTGCGGTTCCTTCTGCATCATACCTTGCGGACGGTGAAGTAATCACTTCAACTCGTTCTATTGATTCTGCTGGTAATTGACGCAATGCATCTGTTGAATTCAATCCTACTAAGCCTGAAGGTTTACCATTTATTAAAATACGAACATCGTCATTTCCTCTCAATGATACATTTCCTTCAACATCTACTGAAACTGAAGGAACATTATCCAGAACATCACTGACTGTACCACCACGAACAGTTAAATCTTTACCAACATTGTATATTTTTTTATCAAGTTTTATTTCAACAGTTGTTCGCTCGGCAATTACTTCAACCTCTCCCAACGATTCCGCATCAATCACTAATGAAAAGGATCCAATATTTTCACTTTGAGTCAATCTTTTATCAGTTATTGTTTCCTTTTTAAAACCAATAAATTCTATAGTTATGGTATACATTCCCATTGGAACAGGTATACTAAATATACCAGAGGCATCGGTGATTCCACCTGTAACAATCTTGTTTTGCTGCTTACTAAAAAATGCAATTGTTGCATATTCAAGTGGTTGATTGGTCTCTTGGTCGATAACTTTTCCTGAAATCGTAACATCTGGACGATCTCCTCCTTGAGGTCTTTGTGCAGTTACAGCTGTTACTAAGAATACGAAAAAGAAAAAGCCAACTAATTTAATGTGATTCATGTTTGATAGGTTTTCCTATTTGGATGCCAAAAGTAGAAGAAGCTTGTGCTCGATTTGGTTAAATTTCTGTTAAATAAATTATCTGATTAAATAATTTCTAAAATGCGTGTAGGTGGTCTTCCAATAACCGCTTTGTTACCATTTATAACTATTGGTCTCTCAATAAGTTTAGGATATTTTATCATGACTTTTATAAGTTCATCATCTGTGAATTCAAGGTTTTTAAAATTATCCTTCCAAATAGCTTCATTCTTGCGAATTAACTCAATGGGCTTAATGTTTAGAAGCTTAATGATTTTTGCTAATTTTTCTTCCTCTAGAGGTTCATCAAGGTATTTGATAGTTTTGTAATCAGCATTTTTAGTTTCGAGAATTTCAATGCATCCACGTGATTTGCTGCAACGCGGATTATGATAAATTACGATCATATATTTTTATTATAAGGAATTTGAATCTTTTTCTTTTTGTCCCATCATCATTAAATAAGCTTTCAAAAATGACTGAATATCACCATCCATAACAGCATCTACATTTCCTGTTTCAAAATTGGATCGTACATCTTTAACCAATTTGTAAGGATGCATGACATAATTTCTAATCTGACTTCCCCATTCAATTTTCATTTTACTCGCTTCTATATCATCTCGAGCCTCTCGTTGTTTTTGCAATTCAATTTCATACAATTGCGATTTTAGCATTTGCATCGCACGATCTCTATTATCATGCTGCGAGCGCGTTTCAGAACAAGAGATTTGAATTCCAGTAGGCTTATGAGTTAACTGAACTTTAGTTTCAACCTTATTGACATTTTGGCCACCTGCACCACTTGATCTAGCCGTTGTAATTTCTATGTCAGCAGGATTAATATCAATTTCAATTGACTCATCTACCAATGGATATACATAAACAGATGCAAAACTTGTATGTCGTTTGGCATTACTATCAAATGGTGAAATTCTAACTAATCTGTGTACACCATTTTCTCCCTTTAACCAGCCAAAGGCAAAGTCACCGTCTATCTGAAGTGTTACGGTTTTGATACCAGCAACATCACCTTCTTGATAATTTAACTCTTTTACTTTATAGCCATTTTTTTCAGCATACATTAAATACATTCGCATCAACATCTGCGCCCAATCACAACTTTCGGTTCCTCCAGCTCCAGCAGTAACCTGAAGAACAGCATTAAGATCATCACCTTCTTCAGAGAGCATGTTCTTAAATTCTAAATCTTCAATAAGATTAGAAGCTTTATCAAATCGATTGGTCACATCTTCTAAAGTAGCTTCACCTTCTTTGTAAAATTCATAAATGACCTCAAGATCATCAATTAATGTTTTAGATGTATTGTAATCATCAACCCACTTTTTTTTGGTTCTTAATGAACGCATAACAAGCTCAGCTGCTTTTGAATCATTCCAAAAATTAGGATCGAAAGTTTGCTCCTCTTCGTTTTGAATTTCTATGAGTTTGGCATCAACGTCAAAGATACCTCCTTAACGCACCAAGGCGTTCAACAAGATCAAGAATAAGATCAGATGTAATCATTTAAAAACTAGTTTTAGCAAAAATAGAATTATTATAGTAGACTCAAAATAATAATTTTAACTATTAAAATGCAATTTCTATAACTCTATTTGCTTGATTTAATGCCATTTGTGGATGTAAAATGTCGTTCATAGATTAAATTTTGAAAGATTATTCCTATTAATTGATATTAGCAATTGAGATTTTACCCGAATTATGGCAATACTTCATAACCTAAGGAATAAGATGTTTTGGATAATAGACTATCTAAATGGTAGTATAATATCAAAACACTACAATGAAATAAGTTTTGTTTTAAACGATTATCATTCTGAAGCTTCAAAAAAAATCAGATCTGAAAGACTATCAGATCTTATCTTGCATGCTTCCACTTCAACAGAATTTTATAGCAAGTATCAAGGTGTGACTGATCTCATTGACTTACCTGTTGTTAATAAGAACAGTATTCGGAATGATTTCAAAAATTTTAAATCAAATGCGATAACATCAAATTATAAAGTGATCACAAGTGGTTCTACAGGAACACCATTCACTGTATATTTAGATAAAAACAAACGTAAAAGAAATATTGCTGACACAATATTTTTTGCAAAAAAAGCAGGATTTAAGCTTGGAAGTAAATTGATCTTCATTAGAGTTTGGTCAAAACACAATGGAAAAAATAGAATTAAAGCTTGGTTTCAAAATGTGAAGAAACAAGAGGTAAGAGAAATTAACAAAAACGCAGGAGGATTTATAAAATATCTTCTGAGCACTAAATCAAATAAAGGGATTTTAGGTCATGCTTCTGCACTTGAAACTTTATGTCATCATATTGAAGATAATAATTTAGAGGTAAGCAAGTGTAACCTAAATTCTATTATTGCAAATTCTGAGCAATTGAATGAACAAATTAAATTGAAGCTAGAAAAGCAATTTGGTATTTCTGTAGTATCAAGATATTCAAATGTTGAAAACGGAATTATAGCGCAGCAAAGTAGAAATGGAAACCATGAGTTTAATATTAATTGGGCAAGTTATTTTGTTGAGATTTTAAAATTTGACAAGGACGAACCTGTGAAGATTGGTGAGGTTGGTAGAGTAGTAATTACAGATTTATTCAATTATAGCACGCCAATGCTGAGGTATGATACTGGTGACATAGCATCTATGACGTTAGACCAAAATAAGATTCCGGTTTTTAAAACAGTAGAAGGAAGGAAACTTGATGTAGTTTATAATACGAAAGGTGAAATAGTTCCTGCACTTCTTATTGGAGGTAAAATGAAAAAATATATTGGTATAAATCAATTTCAATTTATTCAGGAAGGTAAAAAAGATTATATGCTTAAGCTAAATGTTGACCAGACATATAAATCGGAAAAAAGAATTCTTAAAGAATTGCGAACAATTTTCGGACTTGATTGTCGATTAACAATTTTGTATGTAAATGAAATTCCACCTTTGTACTCAGGGAAAAGGCGATATGTGGTGAACAACCATTTAAATAAGTTTAATAAATCAGATGAAAAATCGATTGGTTCTGCATTTCATTAATTTTAATATTTACTATTTTATGTAATGATTAATTTGATTAGCTTTATAGGCTAATTAACTAATCATGAAAAATATATTTCTTTCTGCGGTTCTTCTACTATTTATTTTTAACGGATTTTCTCAAGTTTTAAAAGACAAAAAAGTAACTAATTATAATGGTCTTTTTAATTTTTATTACGAAGAAGAACAAGACAAAATTTATCTTGAAGTAAAAAACCTAAACCAAGAATTTCTCTATGTTAATTCGCTTTCTAGCGGTATTGGCAGCAATGACATAGGTCTAGATAGAGGTCAGTTAGGCAGTGATCGTATTGTTAAGTTTATCAAAGCAGGAAATAAATTGCTATTGATACAACCCAATCAAAATTATAGAGCTATAACTGATAATGAATTAGAACGAAAAAGTATTGAACAAGCATTTGCTAAATCGGTTCTTTTCGGATTTAAAATTGTTGAGAATAATAATGGCACATACATAATTGATTTAACGCCCTTCTTAATGCAAGATACGCATGGTGTATCCAATAGACTAAAACAATCTAAAGAAGGAAGCTATAGTTTAGATGCGTCTAAAAGTGCCTTATGGTTAGAAAGAACAAAGGCTTTTCCTAAAAATGTAGAGTTTGATGTCTTGTTAACTTTCAAAGGACAACCAACTGGGCGAAATCTTAGAAGTGTCACACCAACAAGCTCATTGGTAACAGTTAATCAACACCATAGTTTTGTTGAATTGCCAGATAATAATTATAAGCCACGCGAATTTGATGTTCGAAGTGGGGCAATTTCTATGTCATATTTAGATTATGCAACGCCAGTTCAAGAACAAATTAGAAAGCGTTTCATAGTGAGACATCGATTAGAAAAGAAAAATCCAAATGCAGAAGTAAGTGAAGCCGTTGAACCAATCATTTATTATTTAGATCCTGGTACGCCAGAGCCAGTACGCTCTGCGTTATTAGATGGAGCACGATGGTGGAATCAAGCATATGAGGCCATTGGATTTAAAGATGCCTACCAAGTAAATATGTTACCAGCAGATGCTGACCCGATGGATTGCAGATATAATGTTATTCAATGGGTTCACAGAAGTACAAGAGGATGGAGTTATGGAGCAAGTGTTGTTGATCCTAGAACTGGTGAAATTATAAAAGGTCATGTAAGTTTAGGAAGTTTACGTATTAGACAAGACTTTATGATTGCACAGGCGCTAATGAATAATCCTTTTGCACAGCGCGATGACAATTATAAACCAATGTTGGATATGGCTGTTGCTAGAATTCGACAATTAAGTGCTCATGAGGTTGGTCATACCATAGGCTTTGCTCATAACTTTGCAGCGAGTACGAATGGAAGAGCCTCAGTGATGGATTATCCTCATCCTACCATAACATTGACGAATGGAGAAGTAGATTTAAGTAATGCCTATGCCGTTGGTATAGGTGATTGGGATAAAGTTACAGTTGCCTATAGTTATGCTGAATTTTCTAATAATACTGACGAAAAACAAGAACTCAACAAAATTCTTGACAAGGCTAAAACAGATGGATTGCGATTTATAACTGATAGTGATGCAAGACCACAAGGAGGTGCACATGCTTTAGCACATCTTTGGGATAATGGTAAAAGTGCTTCAGCTGAATTAGATAATGTTTTAGCGGTTAGAGCTAAAGCGATTTCAAATTTTTCGGTAGACAATATTCGATCGTATGAACCTTATTCAGTTCTTGAGGATGTATTTGTACCATTGTACTTTTTTCATCGCTTCCAAGCAGAAGCAGCAAGTAAAGTTGTTGGTGGTTTAGATTATAATTATGCCGTAAAGAATGATGGTCAGCTAACTAGTAAAATGGTAGATGTTCAAACCCAGAAAACAGCTTTAAATTCATTATTAAATTCGATAAGTGCACAAACATTGGCAATTCCGAAAAATAAATTAGATCTGTTTCCACCTAGGGCTTTCGGCTATTGGAGAGGTAGAGAATCTTTTAGTGGAAAAACTGGTGTAGCCTTTGATCCCCTTAGTGCAGTTTCTACGGCTAGTGATATGACATTAAATTTATTATTAAATCCACAAAGGGCAAACCGACTTATTCAACAGAAAAGTTTAGATGCCAATCAATTGAGTTTAGAAGATGTCCTAAAAACCACTATTAATAAATCATTTAATGCTAAACAAAGCGACAACTATTTAAATGAAGTTCAACAAATGGTGAATCAAAATGTACTCAAATATATTATGAATTTGGCAACTAGTAAATCTGCTTATATGCAAGTTAATGCGAAAGCAAATCACGCAATAGATTATATTTTAAGTTCACTTGGTACTGATGAATATAGCTTAGAGTATAAGAAGATAATAGAAAGATTTAATAAGAATCCAGAGAAATTTGAGCTTCAAAACGCCCCTAAAATTCCAGATGGATCGCCAATTGGTTCAGACATTTGCAGTTATTCATCAAACTAGTAATAAATGATAATAGATTTAAGAAGTGATACTGTAACAAAACCATCACAAGGCATGCTAACAGCAATGATGAATGCGGAGGTTGGCGATGATGTTTTTAAGGAAGACCCCACAGTTAATTTATTAGAGGATCGACTTGCAGATATGTTTGGAAAGGAAAAAGCACTATTTTTTCCTTCTGGTAGCATGGCTAATCAAACTGCTCTAAAACTGCATACAAATCCTGGAGATCAAGTTATTTGTGATAAATACTCTCATATATATAATTACGAAGCTGGAGGCGCCTCTTTTAATAGTGCAATATCATGTAAACTCATTGATGGTCAACGAGGAATGTTTACAGCTGAACAAGTGGAAGAAGCCATAAATCCTAGCGACTTTTATTATAGCAAAACCAGTTTGGTTGAAGTAGAAAACACTACCAATAAAGGTGGAGGAGCTTGTTGGGATTTCTTCGAACTAAAAAAAATTAGAGAGGTATGTAATCAACAAAATTTGGGTTATCATTTAGATGGAGCAAGACTTTGGAATGCCTTAGTAAATAAGGAAGAAACAACTAATCAATACGGTCAGTTATTTGACACGATTTCTGTTTGTTTTAGTAAAGGATTAGGTTGCCCAATTGGTTCTGTTCTTATTGGTGATGAAGAAATAATGACCAATGCCACAAGGTTGAGAAAGGTCTTTGGTGGTAATATGCGTCAAGTTGGTTATTTAGCGGCAGCTGCTCTTTATGCACTGGATAATAACATAAATAGGTTGGCGGATGATCATGAAAAGGCAAAAGAAATTGGATTGTTGTTAAGTGATTTGCCTTTTATTAAATCGGTAGAGCCAGTTGAAACCAACATCATTATTTTTGAATTGAATAATTCAATTAATGAAACTGACTTTGTCAAAAAATTAGCTGAAGACAATATCCATATTATTGGAATGGGTGGAGGAAAGTTACGTATAGTTACTCATTTAGATTATACAGCAGATATGCATAAAAAACTACTCCAAGTTCTAGACACATTTTCTTTTCAGCTTACTTAAATAGGTCCATTCCGGGAATATTTGGCATTCCCTCTTTCGCAACGGCAGATAATTCCGCTTCATTTATTTCAGTGGCCCTAGTAATGGCTTTATTAAGTGTAAGAATCAAATAGTCTTCAAGCTGTTCTTTATCTTCTAACAAACTATCATCAATTTCAATAGTTTTTATTGTTCGATTTGCTGTGATACTTACTTTTAAAAGTCCATCTGTGCTTTGCTCATCAATATAAACTGAGTGTAATCGTTCTTTGGTTTCTTCAACTTTTTTCTGGGCTTCTTTTAATTTTCCCATGAGATCTCCAAACATAGTATGTGTTTTAAAAAATTATAAAATGTAAAATTACTAAATTGCCGAACATTTAATTAGAAACCAATGAAAACATATCTAAAATTATCAATATTCATTGCAATATTGACACTTGCCTGTAAAAAAGAAAATCAAATGTTAGAAAATATTGAAACTCCTAAAGCACAAAAGATTGAAAAAAAGTTAACAATTCATAATGACGAAAGAATTGATAATTATTATTGGTTAAATGATCGCGAGAATCAAGATGTTCTAGATTATTTAAATAGTGAAAATGATTATCTAACGAAAAATATGGCTCATACTGAGTCACTTCAAAAGGATTTATTTGAAGAATTAAAAGCAAGAATAAAGGAAGACGATGAATCTGTACCTTATAAATATAATGGTTACTGGTATATCACCAAATTTGAAAAAGGGAAAGATTATCCTATTTATACAAGAAAGAAGGAAACTCTTGAGGCCGATGAAGAATTGCTATTTGATTGTAATGCTATGGCAGAAGGACATTCTTATTTTAGACTTGCCGGATTAAATGTAAGCCCAGATAATAATATGGTGGCTTTTGGAATCGATACTGTTAGTAGACGTAAATACACTCTTCAGATTAAGAATTTGCAGACGGGTAATATATTAACTGAAAAACTTGAAAACACAACAGGCGGTTCAACTTGGGCTAATGATAATCAGACACTTTTTTATACAAGAAAAGATGAACAAACTTTACGTGCAGATCGAATTTTTAAACATAAACTTGGATCTAATCCCTCAGAAGATCAAATAGTTTATAATGAAACTGACGAAACTTATTATACTTACGTCTATAAAACCAAATCTGAAAAATACATTATTATAGGAAGTGGGAGTACGCTTTCTGATGATTTCAGAATTCTGAATGCCGACACTCCAGATGGAAATTTCCAGGAATTCACACCTAGAGAAGACAATTTAGAACACAACATTTATCATCATGAGGATCAATTTTATATTGTGACTAATGCTGATGGCGCAAAGAATTTTAAATTGATGAAGACCTCTGAAAATAATACACAAAGAAGTAACTGGACCGAAGTCATTGCTAATCGAGATGATGTTTTACTTCAGGACATTGATACTTTTAAAGATTATTTAGTAGTTAGTGAACGTCACAACGGACTTAGTAGAATTCAAGTCCGACCTTGGGATAGCAATAAAGAGAGCTATTATTTGCCATTTACTAGCGAAACTTATACAGCTTATACAACAACTAATTTAGATTTTGATACAGATAAATTGAGATATTCCTATACGTCACTAACAACACCTCCTTCAACCATCGATTTTAACATGAGTGATAAATCTAAAGAAGTTAAGAAGGTTGCTGAAATTCCAGATGGAAAGTTTGACCAAAATAATTACGAATCAAAGCGTGTTTGGGCAACAGCTAGAGATGGTAAAAAAGTAGCCATTTCTATGGTATATCGAAAAGGAATGGAACAAAATGGCAATAATCCATTGCTCTTATATGCTTATGGTTCATATGGTTCAACTGTGAGTCCTACATTCAGACGAAACTACTTTTCGCTTATTGATAGAGGATTTGTTTTTGCTATCGCACATATTCGTGGAGGTCAATATTTAGGAAGAGAATGGTATGATGATGGAAAGCTTTACAATAAGATAAATACTTTCACAGATTTTGTTGATTGTTCTAAATTTTTAATTGAAGAAAACTACACGTCTCCAGAGCATCATTATGCATTAGGTGGTAGTGCTGGTGGATTGCTAATGGGAGCAATTGTAAATTTAGCACCAGAATTATACAATGGTGTTATTGCCGCAGTACCATTTGTTGATGTAGTAACTACCATGCTTGACGATAGTATTCCATTAACCACCTTCGAGTATGATGAGTGGGGAAATCCAAATGAAAAAGGGTATTATGACTATATGTTGTCATATTCGCCGTATGATCAAGTAGAGGCGCAAAATTATCCAAATTTATTAGTTACAACTGGATTGCATGATTCTCAAGTTCAATACTGGGAGCCAGCGAAGTGGGTAGCCAAACTTAGAGAACTAAAAACAGACAATAATATTTTGTTGTTGCGAACCAACATGGAAACAGGTCATGGCGGTGCTTCTGGGCGTTTTGAGTCACTAAAAGAAGATGCTCAAGAATTTGCCTTTTTGTTAGATTTGGAAGGTATAAATGAGTAAATCCGAAAAATTCTGTTATTTTTGCCAAGTTTTAGGTTACATTTTTTAAATTAGTAATCCATAAAGAGCATTTATGAGACAAAATAAAGTAGTTGATAATGTCTTGGACCTAATTGGTCAAACACCACTTATCAAATTAAACTCTATAACGTCTGAGTTTGAAGGTGACTACCTTGCTAAGGTTGAAGCATTCAATCCAGGACATTCTACCAAGGACAGAATTGCATTATATATTATTGAAGAAGCTGAAAGACAAGGAATCTTGAGTCCAGGTGATACAATAATTGAGACCACTTCAGGTAATACAGGATTTAGTATTGCAATGGTAAGTATTATTAAAGGCTATGAATGTATATTGGCAGTAAGTTCAAAATCTTCAGCTGATAAAATTGATATGTTAAAAGCATTGGGTGCAACTGTTTATGTGTGTCCTGCACACGTTAATGCTGACGACCCACGTTCTTACTATCAAGTAGCAAAACGATTGCATGAAGAAATAAAAGGTTCAGTATATATCAATCAGTATTTCAATAAATTGAATATTGAAACTCATTATAAAACGACTGGTCCGGAAATTTGGAATCAATCAGGTGGTCAAATTACGCATCTTGTCGCATGTAGTGGGACAGGTGGAACAATATCAGGAACTGCAAAATATTTGAAAGAGCAAAACCCGAAGATTAAAATTATTGGGGTTGATGCTTACGGATCTGTGCTTAAGAAGTACCATGAAACGCAAGAGTTTGATGCAAATGAAATTTATCCATACAGAATTGAAGGATTGGGTAAAAACTTAATTCCAACGGCAACTAATTTTGAAGTGATTGATAAGTTTGTAAAGGTTACTGATGAAGAAAGTGCACATACAACTCGTGAAATAGCTAAAACAGAAGGTCTTTTTGTAGGTTACACAAGTGGTGCGGTGATGCAGGCAATTAAGCAATTAAATGCTGATGGTGAATTTAAAAAAGGTGATAAAATCGTAGTAATTTTTCCTGATCATGGTTCTCGCTATATGAGTAAAGTCTTTAGTGATAAATGGATGACGGATCAAGGATTTTTCGATAGTAAAAACGAAGTAACGGTTAAAAAAGTACAATATATTAGCTAAGGCTAACCAATTTAATTAAGTCTATAATCACTTAAATTGAGCGATTATGGGCTTTTTTATGCAAAACACTTATAAACAACTTGTTCACTAAATAATTATGTGATAACGGGATATTTGCATAATTTTGCAGAACCAACTAAGACTAAATACAGATAATGAAGGATTTATTTGATAAAATATATAAAGACAAAGGTCCATTAGGCAAATGGGCTTCACATGCTGAAGGATATTTTGTATTCCCTAAATTAGAAGGTCAGATTTCTAATCGAATGAAATTTCAAGGTCAAGATGTAATTACTTGGAGTATCAATGATTATCTAGGAATGGCTAATAATCCGGAAGTTAGAAAAGTAGATGCTGAGGCAGCCTTGCAATACGGATCAGCTTACCCTATGGGAGCACGAATGATGTCTGGTCATACCTCACTTCATGAACAACTTCAAAACGAATTAGCTGCCTTTGTAGATAAAGAATCAGCTTATTTACTAAATTTTGGCTACCAGGGAATGGTATCGACCATAGATGCACTAGTCACCAAAAATGATATTATAGTGTATGATGTTGATTCTCATGCTTGTATTATTGATGGTGTAAGACTTCATATGGGAAAACGCTTTACGTATAGACATAACGATGTAGAAAGCCTAGAAAAGAATTTAGAAAGAGCTACTAAAATGGCTGAACAAACCGGAGGTGGTATTTTGGTAATCTCTGAAGGGGTTTTTGGTATGCGTGGAGAACAAGGAAGACTAAAAGAAATAGTAGACCTTAAGAAGAAGTATAATTTTAGATTTTTGGTAGATGATGCACATGGTTTTGGAACTCTAGGTAAAACTGGAGCAGGAGCAGGAGAAGAACAAGGCGTACAGGACGGTATCGATGTTTATTTTGCAACTTTTGCAAAATCTATGGCAAGTACTGGAGCATTTATCGCCGCTGACAAGGAAATAATAGATTACTTAAAATACAATTTACGATCACAAATGTTTGCAAAATCATTGCAAATGCAATTAGTGGTAGGTGCATTGAAACGTTTAGACATGTTACGTTCTAAACCTGAAATGAAGCAAAACCTTTGGAATATTGTCAATGCCTTGCAATCAGGATTAAAAAAGCGAGGATTTGAAATTGGTACAACTCAAAGTTGTGTCACTCCTGTTTATTTAAAAGGAAGTATTCCTGAAGCAATGGCATTAGTACGAGATTTAAGAGAGAATTATGGAATCTTCTGTTCTATAGTGGTTTATCCTGTTGTACCTAAAGGAATAATTCTACTGAGAATGATCCCTACGGCAACTCATACTTTGGAAGATGTTGAGCAAACATTAAATGCTTTTTCTGCTATTCGTGACAGATTGCAAAACGGTACATACAAAAGACTTTCTGCTGCCGTTACTGCTGCAATGGGAGAGTAAATTCATAGTAAAAATTTAAAAGCTACCAATCTGGTAGCTTTTTTTATGCAATATCTTTTTTAAAAGTACTCCTTCGCCTATGTACTTTAGGATTGAAGTGTTTCCAAAGCTTATGAATGGCGGTGTTATCTGCGAGCTCAGGACCTCTAATACAATCAATTACACCTCTAGCTGCAAATACATTGTAGTATTCGTGAAATATTATGGATGTCAATCCTTTGTTTTGATACTCTGGATGAACCCCAATTAGGTAAAATGTGATGGCTTTACTTTTCTTTTTGGCATGAATTAGGTGTTTAAACCCCAGAGGAAATAATTTGCCATTCATTTTTTGTAATGCTTCTGCAAATGACGGTGTTACAATGGCAAATGCCACAAGTTTGTCATTTTTGTCGACTACAAATTGTACAAATTCAGGATTCAAAAAAGGTAAAAATTTCTTTTTAAAATAGTTTTTTTGTGCTTCATTAATAGCGACAAATGATGAGAGTTTAGCGTGTGATGCCTCAAATAAATCGAACATTTGATCTGTATAATCAAGAATATCTTTATTCGAGTTGAATTTTACAGATCGTAATTCATAACGCTTTTTTATTAGCGCTTGAATTCTATTAAAATTGTTTGGATCAATATCCGCAAACTTAAATTTACTCTCAATGTATTTTTTTTCAGTTACAAAACCGAGTTTTTCTAAATGTTGAACATAATAAGGGTGATTATACCAAGTGATCATTGTTCCAATATGATCAAACCCATCTGTTAAAAGTCCTACTTTATCTAAATTGGAAAACCCTATAGGACCTTCTATAAAATCTAAATTATGCTCTTTGCCTATAGAATTTACTTTCTCAAGTAATGCTTTGGTTACTTCTATGTCATCAATGGTATCATACCAGCCGAAGCGCATTTTTTTTACACCTTGCTCTTTTACTTCAATCCAATTAATTATAGTGGCAATTCTACCTACAATTTCATTATTTTGGATGGCTAGAAAAAATCGGGCATCCGCATTTTTGAAAACAGGATTTTCATTTTTATTAAAAGTCTTCACTTCTTGAGAAATAATTGGGGGTACCCAAAATTTGGAGTTCTTATAGAGCTTAAACGGAAATTTTACAAAAGTTTTTAATTCCTTTTTAGAATGTAATTCTTTAAGTGTAATCATAGATTATAACCCTCCATCGTCTGTGAAATCATCTGTTTTTTTCTTTCTTTTTTTATTTCGTCTTCTAGATTTTCGCTTGGCTTCATCTTCAGCAGAGTTATTATTGTCAATTTCCTTATCCTCATGAAAATCTAATCTATATGAAGCTCCGAAATTTACACTAAAAACTGAAGGTGTATCCTTGGTATTAAATGTAACTGCCGTATCCAATTGAAAATCAGGCGTCCAAAGATATGCACCACCCAATCGAAATAAATTATCTGCATAAAAATCACCTTTTATGCCTTGTGCTTCACCAAATACAGCCCATTGTGTCGCAACTGATTTAGTAAGCGTTACAACATATTCAAAGCCATAAAAATCACTACCAATTCTATCCTTTATTAAATTAATTACAAATACCCAACCACCAGCGAAGTTATTTTGAGTAGCTACCATAATTTTTGGACTAATACCTTCCACATCACTAGCTACAAATGGGTTTCCTTTTTGATCAAAATTTACTCCGGCGTAAACAGCCACGGCAGGAATTAAATTTTTCCATTTAAATTTTCTATTGGCATGATAACTATATAAATTTGGTTTTTCTTCTTCAGCGTTTTTATAGGGATCATACACCAAATACTTGGCACCAGCAGTAATACTTTTAAAATTATTTCGCTTAAAATCCTGACTTAAAGCAGAACGATCATCTTTAAATGTGTCGTTTTGGTAAGTACCTTCAATATTTACTTCTAATTGCTCAAAAAACAGGCCATAACGTGCAGCAAAATCAGCGCCGAAACCATTAACTTCATAACGTAAAGGTGTGTGTTGTTCATTAATGATATATGGTCCTAGTTCAAATTGAACCACATTTGTTCCAACCGAAAATGCACTTCTAGAAACGCCTGGTCTATTTGAGTTTATAACTTCTGTATATTGGCTGTAGGCTTGTGGAGTTATCAATAAAATTGAAAAAATCCATAAATAAGATTTGAAAGACATAAGTTTATGAGTTTGGTTCAAATATATAATTTTATTATTTTTTTATGACACTTAAACGAGTTTTAAGTACTAAGAATTGTATTTTTGTTTAAATTTTTAGTGCATGTTGCAAGAGGCTTCGCTTATGGGATTTTTGAGAACAATTTTAATAATTTTACTTGTTTATTACGGTCTTAAGATAATAACTAGAATATTTGCACCTATTATGTTAAAATTTCTCTCTAAGAAAGCTGAAAAACGCTTTGGTGAAGGCTTCACTGGCTTTAAATATGAACACCCTCCAAAGAACAAGAAAGAAGGTGAAACAAGTATTGACAAAGTGCCTAAAAACGATAATTCTTCAAATAAAGAAGTAGGTGAGTATGTTGATTACGAAGAAATTGATTAATTTTCTCCAACTAATGCTCGTTAACTTACATGAATCCATTTCTTAAAAAAATTCTACCACATTTATTGGTTATTGTTGGTTTTGTAATAGTAGCCTTAGTTTATTTTTATCCAGTACTTCAAGGCAAACAAATTTATCAAAGTGATATTGTGCAATACTCAGGTATGGCAAAACAGCACATTGATTTTAGAGAAGCTAACGGCGAAGAAACGTATTGGACAAACAGTGCTTTTGGAGGCATGCCTACTTATCAATTAGGTGCCAAATACCCTCATAATTACATTAAGAAATTAGATTTGGCATTACGTTTTTATCCAGTGATGCCAAGACCAGCCGACTATTTGTTTTTATACTTATTGAGCTTTTATATTTTGCTATTAGTGCTAAAAGTTGATTATAAATTAGCAGTTTTAGGTGCTCTTGCGTTTGGATTTTCTTCATATATGATAATAATTTTAGGTGTCGGTCATAATAGTAAAGCCCATGCCATTGCCTATATGCCCTTAGTTTTATCAGGGATCATACTTACATTCCGAAAAAAATATATCTATGGTTTCTTGCTAACTGTAGTTGCAATGGGATTAGAATTGGTTGCCAATCATTACCAAATGACTTACTATCTAATGCTATTGGTGATAGTTCTAGGTATTGTTTATTTGTATGATGCATATAGAAAAAATCTTTTGTCTCATTATTTTACTTCTGTAGGAATATTAACTGCAGCAGTAATTTTGGCAATCGGATTAAATGCTAGCAATATTTTAGCTACTCAAGAATATGTAAAAGAAAGTACAAGAAGTACAAGTGAATTAAGTATAAATGCCGATGGGTCATCTAAAGAAGTTTCGAGTGGTTTAAGTCGCGAATATATTACCGAATATAGCTATGGAAAACTGGAAAGTTTTAATTTATTTATACCGCGATTTTTAGGTGGTGGGAGTTATGAAAATGTAGGTCAAGATTCGCAAACCTATCAATTTTTTAGAAAGTTAGGAGCAAATCATTCTCAAGCGCTTCAAGAAGCAAGTAGAGCTCCAACTTATTGGGGAAGTCAGACAATTGTTGAAGGGACTGCTTACTTAGGCGCAGTCATTGTATTTCTATTTGTTCTTGGATTATTTCTTGTAAAAGGAAGATTAAAATGGTGGCTTGTGGCTGGAACAATTTTATCGCTGCTTCTATCATGGGGGAAGAATTTTGGCATATTGACTGATTTATTTATTGATTATTTCCCTTTGTATAATAAGTTTAGAGCAGTAAGTTCTATTCAGGTCATATTAGAATTATGTGTTCCAATCTTGGCAATTTTTGCCCTCCATCAATTATTAAATGATTTTGAAAAACATAAAGAAAAACTTAAGGCCCTAAAACTAACAACCTTAATTGTTGGTGGCATGACATTAATTTTTCTATTGGCCAAGGACACTTTATTTAGTTTTTCTGGTTCCAATGATAGTTTGTATTTAGAGGCTTATGGATTAGAATTTATTAATGCCATTCAAGAAGACAGAAAGAGTCTGTTTACAGCAGATACTATTAGAAGCTTGGCTTTTGTTTTAGCCGCAGCAGCTATAATCTGGTATTTCTTAAAAAAGAAACTTTCAGAAACAACTGTCATTGTTTTATTTGCGGTTTTAATTGTGACAGACCTTGTTCTGATTGATAAACGGTATGTAAATGCTGAAGATTTTGTTTCGGCGTCATTGGTTCAAAGACCCTACCAACCAACTCAAGCAGATCAAGAAATTCTTGAAGATAAAGCACATTTTAGAGTTTTAGATGTGAGCACCGGAAATACACGCCCATCTTATTTTCACAATTCGTTGAGTGGCTATCATGCTGCGAAAATGCGTCGTTATGATGAGTTATTCGATTTTCATATTCAACAGAATAATTTGCAGGTCATTAATATGTTAAACACGAAATACATTGTAGGCCAAGACGAACAAGGTAAACCGATTGTTTATCAAAACCCTGAAGCCAATGGTAATGCTTGGTTCATCAAAGAATTAGAAAAAGTACAAACAGCTGATCTAGAAATAAGAAAGTTAGATAGTTTAAAAACCAAAGAACAAGCAATCACGACTGATGAGCTTAAATCAATGAATTTTGTAACTGATTCATTAGCAAAAATCAGCCTAACTAATTATGAACCTAATTATCTGAAATATAAATCGTATAATTCAAACAATGGATTTGCTGTCTTTTCTGAAAACTATTATAAACATGGATGGCAAGCCTATATTGATGGAACCGAAACAGATCATAATAGAGTAAATTATGTATTACGCGGAATATCTATTCCTTCGGGTGAACATACAATCGAATTCAAATTTGAACCACAAGTTGTCAAGACTGGAAGTGTCATTTCATTGTCGAGTTCAATAGTATTTTTGCTTTTAGTATTGGGTGGATGGTATTGGCAATTTAAGAAGAAATAATTGTGAAAAAAGCCCTTATTATTACTTATTATTGGCCACCAGCAGGCGGTCCTGGAGTACAGCGTTGGTTAAAATTTGTAAAATATCTTCCTACATTTGGTGTAGAACCAATAGTCTATATTCCTGAGAACCCTACTTATCCAATAATTGATGAAAGTTTATTGGCTGACGTTCCAACAGATATAACAATTATTAAAAGGCCTATTACTGAGCCTTATAAACATGCTAATAAAGTTTCAAGAAACAATTCGGAAGAACTGAGCAAAGGTATAATCCATAAGCCAGAAAGGCAGACTTTAGTTGAAAAATTAATGTTATTTGTTCGTGGAAATTTCTTTATTCCAGATGCTCGTAAAAATTGGGTAAAACCTTCCGTTAGTTTCCTCTCGGAGTATCTAATTAAACATGAAATAAAAACTGTAATTACAACTGGACCTCCACATAGCTTGCATTTAATAGGGTTGCAATTAAAAGATCAATTGAATATAAAATGGTTTGCAGATTTTAGAGATCCTTGGACGACAATTGGATATCATAAAAAATTGAAACTACTGCCAATGGCAAAGTTGAAACATAAGACATTAGAAAAAAAAGTGTTAAGTGAGGCGGATCACATCATTGTAACAAGTTTCAATACGCAAAATGATTTTGAAGCAATCACAGAAAATCCTATTTCTGTGATTACTAATGGTTATGATGAAGAAATTGTTGCTGCAACTAAATTGGATGAAAAGTTTACATTATCTCATATTGGGTCAATGCTTTCTGATAGAGATCCTCATGTACTTTGGGAGGTTTTAAGCGACTTAATAATAGAGGACAATATATTTCAATCTCATTTTCAATTAAATTTAATAGGAACAACTAGTGATGATATATTAGCAAGTCTAGAAAAATATGGATTAACGCAATTTGTCAATGTAAAGGGTTACGTAAACCATGAGAAAGCCCTAAGGTATCAGCGTAAGTCACAGGTTTTATTATTAGTTGAAATTGATTCTGAAGAAACCAGATGTATCATACCTGGAAAACTGTTTGAATATATGAGATCTAACCGACCAATAATTGCTCTTGGTCCGATTGGTTCAGATGTTGAACATATTTTACAGACAACTCAGACAGGATTTTATTTTTCTTATGAAGAAAAGAAAGCGCTTAAAGAATCAATAAAAACTCTTTTTGAAGCCTTCAGGAATAATAATTTACAAAGCAAGGCAGTTAATTTGGAACAGTATAGTCGAAAAGCTTTGACGAGTCAATTAGCATCACTCATTTTAAAATAACTATTACTATATTTAATTTTTGAGTTTAACTTTATGGGAATTGTTCAAAACCAATCTTTTAAAAACACCATTATTACATATTTTGGTTTTGGTCTTGGAGCAATAAACGTACTCTTCCTTTTTACTCATTTTTTGTCTGACGAATATCATGGGTTAGTTGCCTTTGTGTTATCAACTGCCAATATAATGATGCCCATATTTGCTTTAGGAGTACATAATACGATTATTAAATTCTACTCATCGTTTAAGACCCGAAATAATAGCAACAGTTTTTTAACGTTGATGCTAATCATGCCTTTGTTTATCATTGTTCCGGTAGGTTTATTGGGTTATACGGCTTATGATGCCATTACAGATATGCTTTCTTCCGAAAATGCCATTATTAAAGAACATGTTTGGCTCATATTTGTTGCAGGCGCATTGTTTAGTTATTTTGAAATATTCTATTCTTGGGCCAAAGTTCAGCTACAAAGTGTATTTGGTAACTTTATGAAAGAAGTATTTCATAGAGTAGGTGTAATGCTATTATTTGGAATAATCTATATGAATTGGATAGATGTTTCTCAATTCATTTATGGTGTCGTTATTGTGTATGCACTCAGAACCATTTTTATGATGTTCTATGCATTTAGTGTTAGACGACCAGTATTTAGATTAAGTAAGATTCCTAAGCTCCCTGAAGTGATAAAGTATTCCTTACTGATAATTATTGCTGGATCTGTTGCTAACATTATACTTGAGATAGATAAGTTCATGCTTGGTGAGTATATTCCAATTGAGAATGTAGCTTATTATGGCGTTGCTATTTATATTGCTTCGGTTATTGGAGTGCCTTCCAGGTCTATGCATCAAATTACCAACCCTATTACTGCAAAGTTATTAAATGATAAAGATGATTCAGGTCTTAAAGTGTTATATCAAAAAAGCTCTCTTAACTTATTTATAATCAGTGGATTAATTTTTTTATTAATTATTGCGAACATTAATCAACTTTATGCCATAATTCCTGAGAAATTTGGAGGTGCATTATTTGTTGTTTTTGTGGTAAGTGTGGCAAAACTTTCTAATAGCATAATAGGAAATAACAATGCAATTTTGTTTAATAGTAACTATTATAGAATTGTGTTGCTTTTTGGTGCCTTATTAGCTGTAGTGGCTGTAGTGCTTAATATTGGACTTATACCCGAATATGGTATAGATGGTGCCGCCATGGCAACCTTCATTTCTATTATCGCCTATAACGCAGCAAAAGTATGGTATGTTAGCTACAAATTCAAGATTCAACCATTTACGTTTGCCACATTAAAAACCTTCATACTTATATTAATCATGATAGGCTTGTTTTATTTTTGGGAATTTCCTTTTCATCCTTTTTTAAATATTGCATTTAAATCAATTTTAATAGGACTTCTGTATGTAATTGTAGTGTATAAGCTGAATTTATCTGAAGATATTAAAGCAGTTTTAGATCAGTGGAAAAATCGCATCTAAAAAGAAAATCCCGCAAGCAGCTTTGAGGCATACACTTGCGAGACTTTTCAACTAACCAACCAAAAAAATTATTGTCTTCCGCGTTTACCAGTATTAGTTCTGGCACTTCGTTGTTTTGTTTGTGAATGTCCTTTAGACACTCTTTTTGTTTTACTACTAGGTCTTGAACTTCGTTGCGCTACTTTAGTATTGTTGCGCTTGGAACGTTGCTGAACTGTGTTTGTTTTTCTTTTTCCTTGCGTACTAGTTCGTTTAGTTTCAGTACGTTTTGTAACGGCTTTACGTCTTTGTTCAACACGTGGCTTTTGTTGCTCATTTCTTTCAATTCTAGTATTAGGTTTTCCTTTTGAGACTGAACCTCTATCATTCCTAATTTTGTTATTCCTAGAATTTTCAACTACTGGTCGTCCTTTCGTTACGTCACCTTTCTTCGTTCTTAGACGTTCTGTACTTTTCTTTGTTCTAATACGTTCTGTTCTTTCATTTCCAGTTAGACGAGCGTCTCTTCTAGCTTCGTTACGTCTTACAGAATTATCTTGTCTATATCTATCACTTCGTCTTAGCTCATTTCCTGCGAGTCTATTTCCACGTCTTCCAGCTGAATAGCTTACGTTAGGTCTGTAGTTATCTCTATATGGTCTGTAATAAGTATGACGAATTGGTGTATAGTACTGTCTGTAAGGGCGTCCAAATAAGATACATAGATTCACTCGCGGGATTACATAATAGGTGTGCCAAGGTCTATAAACATAATGTCTGTTCCATACATTGATGTAACCTGTATAATGGCTAAATCTATTATATCGGTTGTAGTGCACATAAAGACCACCAACTCGTGTTACATAACCTCTATTATTGTAGTTAATGTGAACATTACCTGCTTGGATAATACGTCCATAATAGTCGTAGTATACAGGTACATTTTCAATCTGAATCACAGCGCCATAGTCATCATATTGCACATAAGCGTCATAGCTATGTCCTGAATTAAAACTGATAGAAACGCCTTTAAAATCGGCATAGGCACCATAATCTGGGCCATAATTATCTACATTGAAATCAAACTGACCATCTGGAAAGACGGCAAATTCAACTCCTTGCTCCACAAAAATGAAAGAATTTCCATAACTTTTCACGAAGCGGTTTTTATATAAACTGTTGTCTGTGGTTGTAGTTGAGGCGAATGCAGTGCTTCCTATTGTGAGGAATGCGACTAACAAATACATTAATTTTTTCATCATTGTGTGTTTTAAGATTGAATTCAATTCATTTAAAACAAACAGCGTGCCAAAAATTTAATTATGTTATTGGTATATGTTATATAGATTCAAAAAGCTTAATACGTTTTGCTAATAATATAGTTCCCATGAACAACACAAAATTAATGAGAAAGACCATTCCCATCAATCCTATATGATTACCATTGTCTTCCATTGAATCCATAATTGGATCTAATAAACTGTCTACTATAAAATATAATACTATACCGAGTAAAATACGGGCAATTCGTTTCCAAAGTACGGCTTTATCAGGTGGGAAACCTATTCGAAGTAATACAATATAAGTTAAAAACAGCGCTAAGATTCTTCCAATATTCTCTTTATCCAGAATTTCAATGAATGGTGCTAAAATTAGTAGAGGAATCACTAATAATGCCCAACGAGACATAGATTTAACAGAGACGTTTTTATTATTTGATTGTAATGGTCTAACGATGAAAATTGCTAGCAATACACCAATACCACCTACAGTCATTCCAGCCAATACATCTGCAATAAAATGCCTGCCTAGATACATTCGTGATAACGCCATTAGTAGAATCCAAATAATAGAGAAGACTAAAATCCGACGTGATTTAAAGAAAAATGCTAAGGCGAGTAAAAATGCTGTTGCAGAAGCAACATGACCAGAAGGAAAACCGTAACTCCAATTAGTTTGGTTTTTAGTTGCTTCCATGGCTTCTGACGTTGGCATTGACCAAAAACTTGGTGCACCTCCGTTTTCAACTAATAATGGTGGTCTCTCAAAACCTGGTTCAATAATACGGCTATCTAAATCGCTAGGTCGTGGAAATTTTAGACCACGTTTCATACCATCTACAATTACACCACCAATGAGCATCGCTAAAAAAATATAGAAACCCTTTTTGAGATTTATACTAAAAAATATAACAATGAGAATTGTAGCATAAACAGGTGTATAACCAAGCCATGTAATTGTACCCATCAGCCATGTTAGAAAAGGAGATTCAAAAGTTTGTAACCAAATAATAGGATCAACTTGAAACATTTTTATTTTTTTTAAAGAGGTATCTAAAGATAATCAATCTCTCCATTACAAAGAAAAACCTCTTGTATATAAAAAATCCCACAAGCCTAAACTCATGGGATTCCACTCTTCACGGAGTTGTTCAATTTTAATAATTTGCGTCAACCATATTTAAAATCGAACCTTTATGTTAATATCTAGAACGCTTTCTCTTTTTAACTTTTTTGCGTTTTAGCTTTTTATCACCTTTTCTATAGTAGTAATAGTCATCATCAAATTCATTCCAGTCATTATCAAACCAACTGTCATCAAAATGATCGGCGGTACAGCCAGAGGCTCCACATACTCCACATCCTTGATTGCTATGATTTACAAAACCATGTGTTCCAATCATATCTCCAAAACGGTTGTACTGAATGCTTAAACCACCAACACGTTTTAGTTTTCCATGTCTGTACTGCATATAAACGGAGCCAACACGTTTTATTCGACCATATCTGTCGTAGTTCAAGAATAGGTTACCTATTCTACGAACCTTACCAAATCTATCATGCAGCACTAAAACTCCAGGACGCGCATAACGCATTCTGTTCCCTGGTGCTCCATAAGTGATATTCACAGAACTTCGTCTCGAATTCTGATTTCTAAAATAAAAATCGTTGTTGAATGGACCATCAACGATTTCTGTATTAAAATCAAACTCACCATTTGGGAAGATCAAGAATTCTACACCACGCTCCACGAACAAAATAGGTTGCGTATAACGATAGCGTTTCGTAATTCTTAAATCTTTACTAGACGCATCTTTTGCAGATGCTGTTACTGTTGCAGATGTTATTATCAATAACATACTTGCAATAATTATTGTTATTCTTTTCATAGTAAAACTATTTAAGATTGTGCCTACTCATTATTAGCTTTTCGGCTTACGCTATATGTTTAGTGAATTTCATTTATCGTGCCAAAAAATTTAACTAGTTGATAAACAATAGTATAAACAAAAAAATATTTTATTTAATTATTGCGTAACAGAAGATATCGGTAATGCGTCCTTATTATTAGAGACAATGAATATTGTTTTTAGTACATTTATAGAACCAACATTAACACATGGAAACCAACAACATCAACTGCGCAAATTGCGAAAAGCAATTTCAAGAGGGCTTTGAATTTTGTCCTCACTGTGGACAAAAAGCAAAGGATGATCTTACGCTAAGCGTTTTGTTTTATAATACTATAAGCAACTATTTTAGTTTTGATGCACGCTTCTTTAAGAGTTTTATTCCATTAATGTTTAAGCCTGGTTATGTCGCTAGAAAGTTTATTGAGGGAAAGCGGTTGCAATTTTTACACCCAGCGCAATACTACTTGTTCGTTTCAGTTATATTTTTCTTTTTATTTTCATTTACGGCTCGGAAACATACGCAAGCAATTGATAAAGCCTTAAAACAGGGTTTTGAATCTAAAAATATTATTCCGATAGATACCATACCAAAACTGGAATTAGATTCTTTACAATTGGCCAAAATGAAGGAAGGCCTAAAGAAGAGTCAGAAAGTAACTGGTATGAGTGATGAAGAAATTAAAGCATTGGATTCTGTAATGACGAATGTTGCTGTTCCATCAGCTCCTAATCTAACATTTGATTATGATGAGAAAAAAGTTGATTCGTTAATTGGAGTAGGTGCATCTGACAGTGTTATATATGATGCAATGGGTATGAAAGAGGATGCAGGATTCTTTAGTAAAATGTTCTATAGGCAAGCATTAAAATTTCAAAAAAATAGAGGAGGAGGTATATTACAAGCATTTTACGATAGCATTCCTTTTGCCATGTTCTTTTTACTGCCAATTTTTGCCATGTTACTAAAATTATTTTTTTGGCGACGTGGTCGGTTTTCTCATCACCTAGTATTTAGCTTTTATTATTTTTCGTTCATATTTGTTGTTGCAAGTATAGTTTTTGGAGTCAATTTATTCACAGACATTCCAGATTGGATAGACTGGTTGGTAATGTTGTCTACTTTTATTTATTTGTGGATTGCTATAAGGCGATTTTATCAGCAAGGATATTTTGTGAGTTTTATAAAAAGTAATTTAGTCACATTCTTATATTTTATTTTTGTAATACCAATAGCCATAACTGTAATGTTCGTGGCTTCATTTGTTTTTTATTAAATAATGATTTTGGTTATCTCACTATAACCCATTAGTTTTCCTTTTTTATTATAAGATTCGGTACGAACTAATCCTATGTTTTCGGCATACCATTCTTTTGAACCTGCTTGGACTTTAATCATCATTTTGGTACTTATTTTTTGGGAAACTACAACACAATCGAATGATCCAGCTGGCGTTTCAATAGTCTCTGCTGCCTCAACTTTTCTATCAAAAATTAATACAGTCATTGCAAATCCGAGTGCTGATGAGGTCATTGACACATCTAATGTACCATCTGCCAATACAGTACCTGCTGGTGCATCAAGATTAGGTAATTCAAAATCGGATGCATCTACACGAACTTCCATGTCTTTGAAGCCTTTCATTGCAGCACTATCCATTCTAGATTTCATATCTAAATTGAATACGCCATCAATACATTTTGCATCATAACTGCCAGTATAAATTTCATCCCCTTTTTTGTCAAAAGTAGTATGAATAATGGTAAAAGTTATATCATTTCCTGATACTGTTTTTTTAGCGACTTCATAAACAATTTTCCCTTGTTCTTTTCCTTTTGCATTATAATTTGTGAGCTCCCATTTAGCACCTTCTTGATTAGGTAGAAAAGGCCTACAATCTACTTGAGCATAGGTAAAAGTCGTAGTAAGGAAGATAAGTGTAAGAATTTTTAAAATTTTCATAATCAGGTTATTTGAAAGTAATATTAATGGTTAACGTAATGATTAGCAATGTTTTAAAGATATGCATTATTGCAACCGATTAAAAATACAATTGCAATTAATTTTATTAAAATATTTATTATTGGGCTTAAAAAAGGGAAATTGGTAAAAGTATCAGGGTTACAACCAACCAGTTATGACGTTACCTTTTTGTATTGGGATAAGTGATCGAATTTTTTTTCCAGTAAGGCGAACATATAATAGATCATCATTGGCATATTTAACCACATATATTTTGGATGGCTTAATACCTGTTGTAATCTTAGACACCTCAGTCCATTTCGATACCGCGTCTTTATACTTTAATACTTCATAAGGACCTAGTGACATATTAGTTTGAATCATGTTAAATAGAGGTGAATACGTAATTTTTAAATTGTCTATGGCGGCTATATCAGGATAATCAAAGTAATCAGTGAGGACACTATCTACATTAGTGTTATTCAATGCAGAGTGAAAAGCATCAATTCTGTCGGCTTTATTTGAACATGATACCATAACTAGAATTACTGTTAATTTAATTATATCTTTGATGTGTCTCATTTTTGATCTCATTTAAAATTAGTTCTAGTCTGGTAATGCCCTCAAATCTTCACCCAAATTACCAGGACTTGATCCGTGACCTGTTAAGGCGGTGTCTTCAAATGGAGGTCTAAAAGTCCAAGTGGCTTGCGTATCCGGAACATCTATTCCGGCAGCCTTGGCTGCTTGAATTACGAAATCGGCACAATTATAGTCGTTTACATGATACTTCTTTTTGCTAGAGCGTATGGACTCTATGTAGTCTTTAGCCTTGATGAAATTTTCTTTAGTGACTTCGAATATTTTTGATACTTCGTAATTATGACGGACTTCTTTAGGAGTATCATCAGAGATATGACCTCCAATTTCAAGAGAATCAGGTCCTGGAGTTTGATCTGGATAAAAACCTAGAATTATGTCGTTTTTCACACCATTAGTGTCTTCGGTTTCAAGCTTTATGAAGGCATGTCCTGGATCAAAACTACCAAAGCCATACTCAAACATTTCTCTATCACCACCTGTTCCTGGTTGGTCTACATATATCGTTATGGTATATTTTACAATTTCAACGGTAGTTTCTTCTTCATCACCATCTTCATTTTCAACTTCTTCTTCGTCATCGCCTCTAATATTTTCCATTATTACTTCAATATCTTCAGCCTCAATAGGTATTTTAAAAAACCCTTTTGTTTTCTTACACCCATTAATGCTTACCATTAGAATTAAGAGTAACCATATGATTCTAAAGCGATTGGAAAAATTCATTAGCTTCTGGTTAAGATATTAATTAATACTTAATTGATTAATACTTTAAAGTTAACTAAAGTTTTTTAAATTTTGTTCTTTCAGTTTTAAATAGTTATATACAAGTGGTTTTAGCTTGGTTTTGTTTTGTAAATTAGAAGTCAAAATTTAATGGCCATGGGCAAATCGAAAAAAGGCATTAATACCATTCTAACGCATACTGGAGAAGTACCTGACAAACAATTCAAAGGTGCCGTTTCACCTATATTTATGTCTTCGTCTTATGAATTCATGGACGTAGATGTTAAACGATATCCAAGATATTTTAATACACCAAATCAAGAACATTTAGCAAAAAAGATAGCAGCATTAGAACATACTGAATCTGCAATGATTTTTGGTTCTGGAATGGCAGCAATTAGCACGACCTTACTGGCATTTTTAAAAACAGGAGATCATGTTGTTGTCCAAAATGACATATATGGCGGAACACGAAATCTCATCGAAGCACATTTTAATAGATATCAAATTGATTATACGTTTACCGATGGATTAAATGTAGTAGATTTTGAAAGCGCAATTCGACCAAATACGCAATTGATTTATATTGAAACTCCTTCAAATCCCTTATTGAAATTGGTCGATATTGAAGCAGTTGCTAAACTTGCAAAGTCTAAACATTTAGTATCTGTTATTGATAATACATTTGCTTCTTCCGTTATTCAAAACCCAGCTGATTTCGGGATAGATATAATATTGCATAGTGCCACTAAGTATTATGGTGGTCATAGTGATTTATGTGCTGGTGCCGTAGCGGCGTCTAAAGATCATATTGAGCAAATTTGGAATTTAGCTAAAAACTTAGGTGGAAGCTTGAGTGATTTTACGGTTTGGATGTTAGAAAGAAGTCTAAAAACCTTAGGAATACGTTTTAAGGCACAACAAAAAAACGCAAAGAAAATTGCCAAATATTTGAATAAACATGATGCCATTAGTAAAGTGTTTTACCCTGGTTTAAAAAATCATCCCGATCATTATTTAGCCAAAAAGCAAATGAAAGGTTTTGGAGCTATGCTGTCCTTTGAATTAATTGAAGGATTGAATGCCATAGAGTTTTTGAAATCATTGAGCTTGATAAAACCTTCTATGAGCTTGGCTGGAATTGAAAGTTCAATGATATTACCTGCTGAAGCATCACACGCCTTATTAAGTCAAGAAGATCGTGATGCACAAGGAATAACCAACAATTTGATTCGATTTTCTGTTGGCATTGAGACCTTTGAAGACATTATTGATGATATTGAAAATGCTTTAGTAAAATCTTCAGTACAAACTTTTACAAATTAAAAATTAAATGAAATTAGACATACTTGCAATTGGTGCACATCCTGACGACGTAGAACTAGGCTCTGGAGCCACTATTGCTAAAGAAATAGCCAATGGCAAAAAAGTTGGTATCATAGATCTAACAAGAGGTGAATTAGGTACACGAGGTTCTGCAGAAACACGAGATTTGGAATCTTCAAAGGCTGCTGAAATTTTAGGTGTGACTACTCGAGTCAACATGGAATTTAAAGATGGATTCTTCACAAATGACGCAGCGCATCAGTTAGAATTGATAAAAATGATTCGAAAATTCAAACCTGAGATTGTCATTTGTAATGCTGTCGATGATAGGCATATTGATCATGGAAAAGGAAGTAAATTAGTGAGTGATGCATGCTTTTTAAGTGGATTATTGAAAATTGACACCAAATGTCCAGATGAAGATGGTTGGCAGGATCCATGGCGACCTAATCAAGTCTTTCATTATATACAATGGAAGAATTTAGAGCCAGATATTGTGGTTGATGTTACCGGCTATATGGATAAAAAAATGGAGGCAGTTCTTGCCTATAGTTCACAATTCTATGATGCCAAAAGTGATGAACCTGAAACTCCTATTTCTAGTAAGAACTTCACTGACAGTATTCGTTATCGGTCCAGAGATCTAGGGAGATTAGTGGGAGTAGAGTATGGTGAAGGTTTTACAGTAGAGCGTTACCCAGCAATAGATTCATTGTTTGATCTAAAATAAATTCAAAAATCTTTGCTGTAAAATTGAAATAATTTACATTTGCACTCTATTAAAATGGTGGTTGTAGCTCAGTTGGTTAGAGCATTGGTTTGTGGTACCAAGGGTCGCGGGTTCGAATCCCGTCTTCCACCCAAAAATAAAGCCTTTCAAAATATTTGAAAGGCTTCTTTTGTAATATCAACACTTAAATTAATTGCTGCCGATCGCCTCTTTAGCTTTGTCAACGACAATGCGATCTGTTCTATTAGCAAGTTCCCAAGCCGTATAAAAAACTAACCTTGTTCTATTCTCTAATAGATCGTATTGAATTTTATCAGGTGTATCACCAACCTTATGATAATCTGCATGAGTTCCATTAAAATAAAAAATTATTGGAATGTCATTCTTAGCAAAATTATAATGGTCTGAACGATAATAGAATCGATTTGGATCCTTATCATCATTGTATTTATAATCTAATTCTATGTTTGTGTATTTAGAATTTACTGTTTCAGAAAGATTGTGAAGCTCTGTACTAAGTTTATCACTTCCAATAAGGTAAATATAATTTCTTGATCCTTCAGTTCTTTTAGGGTCTGTACGACCAATCATGTCAATATTTAGATTGGCAACTGTATCCTCTAATGGAAAGATTGGATCCATATCAGTGTAATAGCGAGACCCAAGCAATCCCTTTTCTTCACCTGTTACATGTAAAAACACAACCGAACGCTTTGGAGCATGGCCAGCTTTAACAGCTTGATTGAAAGCTTCTGCCATCTCAAGAACAGCTACTGTTCCAGATCCATCATCATCAGCTCCATTATAAACTTCACCTTTATCATTAACTCCAACATGGTCTAAATGGGCACTTACAACAATGTATTCATTTGGAAATTCACTTCCTTCTATTATGGCTGCAACATTGCTAGAGTTTAATGGTTTAGATTTGCTTTTCTGACTAGCACTAATCATGGCAGGTATCGTTTTAACTTCATTCGATTCTAATGCACCACCAACGATCTCATTTCCTACTGCCTCACTAACCAGTAAAAATAATATTTCCTTATCTCCTGAATCTAAGGAAATACCAAGCGTTTTATCACCATCATAATATTGTTTGATAACTTTAGAATAGTAATTGAAAGAAGCATCTTCGGCATAAATAAAAGCCTTGGCTCCATTTGCAACGGCCGCATCTCTTTTAGAACGTCTACCTTGCCTACCGTTTGACCATTTTGTCTTTTCTGTAGTACCAGAAATTGTAAACGATCCATCTTCATTCATTGGTTCACCTGCTTTGGCCACAACTATTTTATCCTTAACATCCAAATTGCTGTAATCACTATAATTTTCTTCATCAATTCCAAATCCTACGTATACAACTTCTTTTCCAGTAACTTCACCTGAGTACGAATACGATCTAGAAATCATACTATCAAAAGCTCCGTATGACTTACCATTGACCTCTAATTCAACTTCTGGAACAAATAGGCGATTAAGAGGAACATTTTGAATATAGTTTGCACCCTTTATGGCTGAAGTAATATTCTGATCTTTGTAAAATTGCGTCAAATAATCAACAGCTTTGTCATGACCAGCATCACCAGTATTTCTACCTTCAAATTCATCTGAGGCATAAACATAAAGCATTTCTTTAAGTTCGTCTGTAGTAATAGTATTAGCATAATCTGTAGGATTAGCTGGCGCTACAATTTTGGTAGTTTGGTTGGTAACATTCGTGTCCTTAGTAGTTTTACATGAAAGAAAAACAACAGAAAGAACTGCTATTAATAAAAAATTTTTCATTGAGATATAGTGTTAAATTCTAATTGTACGCGATATTACAAAAAATCAAGACTTGCGCGACTTAAGGTCCTATGATTTAACAATTTTTAACAGAAACCTAGTTTGCTTTATCCACTTCAATCCTTTGTTCTTGATTGGCCAATTGCCAAGCTGTGGCAAAAATAAGCTTTGCACGCTTTTCTAATAATGGATAAAAGATTTTGTCTGGTGTGTCAGTTGGTTTATGATAATCATCATGTTCACCATTGAAATAGAAAATAACCGGGATATTATGTTTTGCAAAATTATAATGATCAGATCTATAATAATAGCGTCTAGGGTCGTCTAAAGAGTTATAATGATAATTGAGATCTAGTTTTGGAAAATTTTGATTTACAGCCTCAGAAATATAGTGCAATTCAGTACTTAATCTATTTGATCCAATGAGATAAATATAATTATCATTGTTTTCCTTCAAATGTCTTTCATCAATCCTACCAATCATATCTATATTTAAATTGGCAACAGTTTGGTCTAGTGAGAATACAGGATTTTCGGTATAAAATCGGGAACCATGAAGTCCGATCTCTTCTGCAGTAGTATGTAAAAAGGCCACACTTCTTTTTGGTCCAAATCCATCATCTTTAGCCTTTTGAAATGCTTGTGCAATTTCTAAGATTGCCGATGTTCCTGAACCATTGTCATCTGCACCGTAATGAATTTCGCCTTCATTATTAACACCTTCGTGGTCAAAATGACCTGATATAATGATAACTTCCTCTGGTGCTTCTGATCCTTTGATAAACGCAAGAACATTTTCAGAATTATTGTAATTGGCACCAAAAAAGGATTTTGGTATATTTTGAAAATAATCATTACCACCTAGAGGTGACTGAATGTTTTCAGTCATATAATAATTTTCTAAATACTGCGCGGCCAATTTTTGACCTTTTGTTCCAATGGCACGTCCTTCAAATTTAGCAGAAGAGAATATCACTAAATGGTCTTTCAATTCATTAGCCGTGATAGTCTCTGAATAAATTTTGGCATTTTCTGGAGATTCCAATGAGATGTTACTTTTAATATCTTCAATCTTTTCCTTGTAGCTTTTGTTAGCACATGAACCAACAATTGCAAATGCAGAAAGAAAAATTAGTGTTTTCATTGATTTATTTTTAATTTTCGATTTCAATCCCTTCTAATTCTTCAATGGCTTCCTCTTCAGATTTCTTTTCTTTTTCTACTGATTCTATATTGTTATCAATAGTATTTTCTTCAATAAACGTTCGATAAATGGTAATCGATAATGCCACGATGACGACTAAAAAAACAATCTTTATCAAATTTACATTTTTTGCTTCTTGTTTGGTCAATTTAAAAGCCAATAGGCCAAAAATTAAAGATAAAATTATGGGAATAAAAGCAATAGCTCCAAAAGGCAGAATGGTCATTGCCAGGGCCAATATTCCTAAAATGACAGATATAATTGTAAATAATATTCTCATTTTTTAATGTTTTAAACCAGTTGCACTTTGTATTCTTAATTCACCACTTCCAATTGCCGCCTTAAATTTTGCATAAACTGGAATCTTATTAGCGTCAGCAGTCAACCACAATAAATTACTATTTGTGCCTTTTAATATGTCGCTATTAGATAAGCTGATAGCCAATTTATAACATTCTTTTTTTCCTATGTTAGTAGAAATTGTTTCCGTACCTAACAGTGTAATGTTAATATTCGTTTCTTCATTGTCAAATAATATAGTAAAGGTATCACTACTACCATTTGTGGCTTTATTAATATCTAAGTTTCTAATATGATAAATAGTGGTAACTATATCTCTAGTGTTGGTACTAATAGTTTTGGTAAACTCTCGATCCCAAAATCCAGACTCAAAATTCCTACTTTTTTGACGTAATAAACTGTTGACAGATTTAGACTTGTGATTAAAATTATATTTGACAAACTTATAATAGTTGCCCTCATTAATCTCTCTTTTATATAAATATGGTTTGAGTGTAGTAGGGCTTACATAGCTTTCATATAAATCGTCTATCTTAAAGAAACTATCCCATTTAGAGTATGTTCTGGCTTTACATTTTAGTCGAAAAAGCGTACTAGTAGAGGTTTTAACTTCTGAAGTTTCCATGGTCACTTGGGCTAAATCCGTAAGCAAACCGGACATTTTATAAGACGCAGTAAAAGTCAACTTTTCACCAGCTGCGATTGTGTTATTTTGAGAAAAAGAAAAGGAAGAAATTAAAAAGATTAGCGTTAAAATTGTAGGTTTCATTTATCGTTTTATATTTTAATCATCAATTTAGGATTCATTTATTATGCCGAAAATACGATTGAAATATTATTAAAACAATTTTTTCCAATTTTTTAAAATTAAAACCCACTCATTGAGTGGGCTTTAAAAATCTTATTAGATATATATTAAATATAATTATTCCTCACAATCCTTAGTTGCAGCATCTTGGCAATTGGGTACATCAACAATAAAGTAAGATCTTCTATTTTTTTGATGTGCCACCTCTCGTTCTTTACGCGTAGGAAGTTTATTAATCTTGGCTGTTTGCACACATAATCTTCGTTCCCCAAAGCCAAGAAAACTTGAGATTTGATGATCTTCAATTCCGTCTATATTCACCAAATAAGCTCGAGTGGAATCCGCACGTCTTCTTGAAAGATCTTCATTATAAGCATGCGAGCCTCTAATGTCTGTGTGAGATTCAATTTTTATTCTAAGATCTGGATACTTTATTAGTAGGTTTACCACTGGAATTAAACTTTTCTGAGCATCTTCTCGAACTACGGCTTTATCAAAATCAAAGAATATTGGTTCTGTTTCAATTAAGCATGGTATAGGAGTCAATTCCAGATCAACATAATTAATTTTGTTGTGTACAGAATCTGTACTAAAAGTTTTCACAGCTGCGGTAGGATATTCCGCCTTGCTTCCCCTTAAAATATATGATTTGTCACAATCAACTTCAAAACTATAGGCTCCTGTGGCATCAACCACAATAGAATCCAATTGTTTGTTAAAAATGGTATCGTTACCATCAAATAATTGTACTAAAGCACCATTAATAGGTTTCTTAGTTTCAGAATCTGTAATAACTCCTTGAACAGTTTGTTTGCACTCATTCAGGACTGACTTAAAACTGTATATATCGTCATCCATATTGGCGCCATTGGGATGTATTCTATTGGACGAAAAATAGCCATAAGTTTCCGTTGCATTCGAATCTTGACTAGGTTGAATATAAATTGCAAAATCATCTTTGTCACTATTATATGGCTCACCCATATTTTCTACTGAAATTTCCTCATCAACAGGAAGTTTGGTTTTATAAATATCCAATAATCCATAACCCAAAGTATTTTTATAATTGCCATCAGAGGAAAAGTATAAGACACCATCATTTGTGATGTGTGGGAACATTTCTCTACCAGGCGTATTTATTTCATCTCCAAGATTAATTGGTACGCCATCTTCTAAGTTTCCATTGCTATCTAAGCTAACATAATAAATATCAGTTTGGCCTTTTGCATCTGGATGTCTTGGTTCACCTTCTTCAGCAGTATTTGGCGACTTTATATCTGAAACGAAATAAAGTCTTGTATTATCCGGACTTAATGCCGGACTACCTGTTGAGTAATTATCATTATTTATTTTATCCAACGCACTTTTATCAGATTCAGTAACGATCCATCTCCCATCAATATTTGTGGCTCTACATAATTCTAAAGTAGAAGTATCATCATCATTATATCTTAAACGATCAATATTTTTTAGTTTATCTCTCGTAAAATACATGGTTTTACCATCGTTAGTTATTGCAACAGAGGCCTCATGCGCAACTACTGTATTGATTGAATTGATTGAATCACCTGAAATTTTCTGAACAGGACCATATACTTTGTCATCACCAATTCCTTGAACTATCACTTCGTATATATCAAGGAAAGGCTGTTCGTTCCATATATAATTTTGATCTTCGTTTAACTCTTGAGCCTTGCGAGTTGAGGCGAAATAAAGTTTGTTATCGTGGATATAACTTCCAAAATCTGAATTTGGTGAATTAAATTCTAAATTCACAACCTCCACAGTGAACTCATTGCTTATTTCAGGATTTTCTAGTCGATCTAAGAATTTTTCCATACTATAATCAGCACCTTTATCTTCCGCGAATGCATATAAGCCAAAAATTTCAATAGCCTTCTTTTTATTTTCGTCAGTAGCTAAACTATTTAAAGCAATAGCATATCTTAATAATTGTAAATTATCTAAAGTACCTGATTGTTGCCTTGCTTTGCTATAACTATCAGCAGCCAACTGTGCTCTCGAATTAAAGAAGTAACAATCACCTAATCTTGCTAAGACCTTAGGATACTCATCACTCTGTTTACTTGAATTTTCATATTGCTTAATAGCTTTTTCATATAACACTGCGGCTTCTACATAGCCATATTTATCAAAAAGCTTATCTGCTATTCTAGTGTAATGATTTTGTCCAAACATTAGTGAACTAAAAAGGACAAAAATGAATATTGATATTTTTGTTTTCATGTTGGTCATTATTAATAAAATCTAGGTGATTTGACACGTTTTTTATTGTTCAGAAATTCGTACATCAAAAGGATCTCATGTGTGCCATTCGTATAAGGTCTAATGTCAGCTGTAGGAAGCTCATAAGTATATCCTATGCGCCATACATCTGAAACTTGATAATCAACCATAGCACCAAAAGCTCCTGCCGATTCATTAAATCTATAAGCTGCACCTAGCCACCATTTGTTCATGAACAACAAATTGGCACTTAAATCATGTGATAATGGCGCACCATTAGTCGCTTTAAGCATATAGGTGGGCTTTAATTTAGTTGTACCATCTCCTAGATCAAATACATAACCACCTGTAAAATAATAACTCACACGTTCTAAAGCTTTATAGCCTTCTTCATTGTGATGATCATTGGTGAATAGGCGAGGAGCAGATAATCCAAGATACCAACGTTCTGAATGTAGCATTATTCCGGCTCCAACGTTTGGCACCCATCTATTATTTAATCCGGCACTTACAGGATCAGCCGCTTCAGCGGTAATGAGCTCCTGATCAATACTAAAAGCGGTAAAACCGCCTTTCAAGCCAAATGATAACTCTGTGGTTTCATTAGTTTTAATTGTATAAGAAAAATCGCCGTACATAAAAACGAAATTCTCATATCCTAACTGATCATTTATTAAAGAAAATCCTAATCCAACCTTTTCATTTCGAAGAGGTGAATGGATTGAAAGTGTTTGAGTGGTTGGTCCTCCACCAAATCCTAACCATTGGCTTCTATGTAAACCAACTATACTTAACCTGTCTCGAATTCCGGCATAGGCTGGATTAATAGAAACTGTATTATACATATATTGCGTGAACTGAGGTAATTGCTGTGCCTGAGATGGCAGGAAGAACAGAAAACTCGCCAGAATAATTGTATGTTTTATAAATGCTTTCATAATTTTTTTTTGAATTATTCGGTTGCTAAATAAAAGTACCCTGTTCGTGTATCTCCAACAACACCTTGTTCTTTAAATTGGATCACATAATAATAAGTTCCAGTTGGAAATTTATCAGCTGACCCGACTGAGTTTGAATGAGAAAATCCATTCCAAGTATTTTGATAATCTTCAGATTCAAAGATTTTTGCACCCCAACGGTTAAATATCTGAACGTGAATGCTACAAGGACTGCCATTATCTCCTTCAACTTCGTCTGCTACGAAAAAATATTCATTATGGCTGTCACCATTTGGTGTCACCATTTTAGAAATGTCTAAATCATCTAGTCGACAAGCTAATACAACTCCACAATCATATACAATAGTTTGTGTATATGTTGAATTATTTCCACATAAATCTGTAACAGTCCATGTTCTTGTAATGGTGCGATCACCATCAGGTTCTACTGGCGTCGAAGTTTCATTAAATTCGATAATCAAGTCTTCGCTCGACGTACAATTGTCTGAGAATTCCAATTCTGGAATTTCAAAAACTATATTACAATCATCAAACTCAGTTATAGTTTCTTCATAAGAGTTTACCAAAGTCGGAGGTTCAAAATCTTCCGTGGTGTTAATCGTCTGAATTTTGGTTGTAGTATTGCCACAAGAATCAGTTGCAGTATAAATATTAAGGATTATTACTCCACAACCATCATCACTATCTCCAATGCTTTGTTCGCAAGTAATTACAACTTCTCCGCAATCATCAAGTGCAACTGCTTGATTTATATCACAATCGAGAACATCTTCAATACAATCCACGGTTATATCGGGAGGTATTGCCAATTCAGGTGGTGTTGTATCATTAAAGAATATTGTCTGGACCGCTGTGGTCGTATTGCCACAAGCATCTGTGGCTGTAAACGTATTAATAAATGTTATACCACATCCTTGGCCTGGTGTAGGAACTTCTGATTGCTCACAAGAAATAGTCACTTCACCACAACTGTCAAAGTAAGTTGCTAAACTTTCATTACACTCTGCCACATCTTCAATACATTCTACAAAAATATCCTCAGGGATTGTTAATTCAGGAGGTGTTGTATCAACAATAGTAAATGTAGCTGTAGTAGAAGCACTGTTATCACAAGCGTCAGTAGCTGTAAATGTTACAGTAGCTGATCCTGTTTCACCACACTCATCTGATAAACCTTCATAATCATTAGTCCAAGACACTTCAGAACATAAATCTGAGGCTAAAGCGCCTCCGTTAGAAGCCAACCAAGCATCAAGTTCCGATGTATTACCTAAGCCATCGCATTCTACTGTTTGATCAGAAGATTCTGTATCAATTGTTGGAGGTGTTGTATCATTAATGGTAATGGTCTGAACTTTCGTTGTTGTATTACCACAAGCATCAGTCGCCGTAAAAGTGTTTTGGACAATCACGCCACAGAATCCATCTTCCGATGGCATTTCAGATTGTTCACATGTAATAGTTACCTCATTACAATTATCAGTAGCAGATGCTAAATTAACATCACAATCATCAATTTCTTCAATGCATTCCACAGTCATATCTTCTGGAATTGTTAACTCTGGCGGTATTGTATCATTAATAGTAATGGTCTGAACTTTGGTGGTTGTATTACCACATGCATCAGTTGCTGTAAAAGTATTAGTAACAATGATACCACAGAGTCCATCTTCAGATTCCATTTCAGATTGTACGCAAGTAATAGAGACTTCTCCACAATCACTAGTAGACGCCAAATCTTCATTACATTCAGGCACATCTTCTAAACATTCTACAGAAAAGTCTTCCGGTATTGTTAGTTCAGGAGGTGTTGTGTCAATAATGGTAAAAGTAGCTATTGTTTCAGCGGTGTTACCACAATTATCAGTAGCAGTAAAAGTTACTGTTGCTGATCCTGAAGGACCACAATTTTCTGAAATAGCTGAGAAATTATCTTCCCAAGTTACTTCACTACATTCGTCAGAAGCACTTGCACCACCATAATTATTTAGCCAATCGTTAAATTCTGTAGTATTACCAGCACCATCGCATTCAACAATTAAGTCCGTTGCCTCTAAATCCATAATAGGAGAAGTCGTATCAATAATTGTAAATGTTGCCGTTGTTGTTGCAATATTACCACAGGCATCTGTAGCCATAAAAGTTATAGTTGCTGTTCCAGTTTCTCCACATTCATTAGAAATACCAGTGAAATCATTTGTCCATGTTACTGACGAACAGTCATCAGAAGCAATTGCGCCTCCATTGGTAGTAAGCCAATCGTTTAATGCAATAGAATTATCAACCTCATCACATTCTACTGTAACATTTGAGGCCGCCGTATCAATGGTTGGAGGCGTTGTATCATTTATTGTATAGCTAGCCGAAGTTGAAGCAGTATTACCACATGCGTCAGTAGCAGTGAATGTTATCAGAACAGGTGCAGAGCAATCTGCATTCTCACCATCGTAATCGTTAGACCAGCTCACGTCACTACACAAATCTGCGGCCGTAGCACCACCATTATCATCCAGCCATGCTTGCAGCAATCCGCTGGTATCTGAACCATCACAATCAATAGTAAGATCGGAAGCTTCTGTTGGGATCAAAGGTGCTGTAGTATCTTGAATGGTGAAGGTGGCAGATGTTGTTGCAATATTACCACATGCATCTGTAGCCGTAAAGGTCACAATTGCAGATCCAGTTTCACCACACTCATCTGAGAGTTCGGTATAATCATTTGACCAGCTTACCGCTGAACAATCATCAGAGGCTGAAGCGTCTCCGTAGGAAGCCAACCACTCATTTAGTTCTGTTGTATTTCCTTGACCATCACACTGAACCGTAGCGTCACTTGCAGGCGTATCAATGGTTGGAGGTGTTGTATCATTTATAGTATAGCTAGCCGAAGTCGAAGCAGTATTACCACAAGTGTCAGTAGCAGTAAATGTTACGAGTACAGGCGCAGAGCAATCTGCATTCTCACCATCGTAATCGTTAGACCAGGTTACATCACTACACAAATCTGTAGCGGTAGCACCACCATTATCATCCAGCCATTCTTGCAGCAATCCGCTGGTATCCGAACCATCACAATCAATAGTGAGATCGGAAGCTTCAGTAGTGATTAAAGGTGCTGTAGTATCTTCAATGGTGAAGGTGGCTGATGTAGACGCTGTATTACCACAGGCATCAGTTGCAGTAAAGGTTACAGTTGCCGAACCAGTTGCACCACACTCATCTGAGAGTTGGGTATAATCATTTGACCAGCTTACGGATGAACAATCATCAGTGGCTGAAGCGCCTCCGTAGGAATCTAACCAATCTTGAAGTTCTGTTGTATTTCCTTGACCATCACACTGAACCGTAGCATCACTTGAAGGCATATCAATGGTTGGAGGTGTTGTATCATTTATAGTATAGCTAGCCGAAGTCGAAGCAGTATTACCACAATCGTCAGTAGCAGTAAATGTTACCAGTACAGGCGCAGAGCAATCTGCATTCTCACCATCGTAATCGTTAGACCAGGTTACATCACTACACAAATCTGTAGCGGTAGCACCACCATTATCATCCAGCCAAGCTTGCAGCAATCCGCCGGTATCTGAACCATCACAATCAATAGTGAGATCGGAAGCTTCAGTAGTGATCAAAGGTGCTGTAGTATCTTCAATGGTGAAGGTGGCTGATGTAGATACTGTATTACCACAGGAATCAGTAGCAGTAAAGGTTACAGATGCAGAACCAGTTGCACCACACTCATCTGAGAGTTCAGTATAATTATTTGACCAGCTTACCGCTGAACAATCATCAGAGGCTGAAGCGCCTCCGTTAGAAGCTAACCATTCATCTAGTTCTGTTGTATTTCCTTGACCATCACACTGAACCGTAGCATCACTTGCAGGCGTACCAATGGTTGGAGGGGTTGAATCAATAATAGTAAAGGTAGCAGTCGTTGAAGCCGTGTTATCACAAGCGTCAGTGGCAGTAAAAGTTACCGTGGCAGAACCTGTTTCACCACAATCATCTGATAAACCTTCATAATCATTAGACCAAGTGACCTCTGAACAAATGTCTGATGCGATTGCGCCTCCGTTAGAAGCCAACCATTCATCTAGTTCTGTTGTATTTCCCAAGCCATCACATTCTACAGTCTGATCAGACGATTCTGTATCGATGGTTGGAGGTGTTGAATCATTAATAGTTATTGTTTGAGTTGCTGTTGTAGTATTACCGCAAGCATCAGTAGCAGTAAATGTATTGGTGACTACAATGCCACAAAATCCACTTTCCGACGGCATTTCAGATTGCTCGCAAGTAATAGTAACTTCACTACAATTATCGGTAGCAGTAGCCAAAGACGTATCACATTCAAGAACATCTTCAATACATTCTACTAAATAGTCTTCAGGGATTGTAAGCTCTGGAGGTGTTGTATCATTAATAGTTATTGTCTGCGTTGTAGTTGCTGTATTTCCACAAGAATCTGTATACGTCCAGGTTCTTAGAATTGTCTTACAATTCTCATCCTCCATAGATTCAATAGTATCAGTAGGATCAACTGTTCCTGAACCATCACAATTATCAGTCCAAGTGAGCACTGAACCATCAGGAACATCGCTCAAACATTGATATGATTCGTCGGCAGGAGTATCCTCAAAAACGGGTTCAGATGTATCAGGAAGAACAATAAAAGTACCTGAGCATCTATTTGGATCATCATTTTCATCTGTACATTCATCAACTACATCGATCCAAATTTTAACAAAGTATGATTCACATTGGTCCGTTGGACCAGGAACTTGGTCCACGTAATCAACCTCAATAGCGTCATCATAAGTATCATTATTATTTAGAGAATATTTAAAGGTAACCTCAGGAAATTCTCCGCCACCAGAATAGTCAAAACTTAAAAGCCACTGAACATAAGTAAAATTAAGAGAAAAATCTGAAGAGCATTCCCATAATTCATCTTGACATTCTACATATATGTCTTTAGGTTTTTCATCTTTAATTTTGATTGCATCAACAGCGGTACATTTATCATCTAGTGTTGCAAATACTCTATACCAACCAACTTCTGAAGCATTATATGTAGACTCATCACTATCCGGATTTCCGTCATCATCAACTGCAGTCCAATCACCATCTATTCCATTAGTACTATTGGAAGAATATTCCCATTCATACGTGAATCCAGAATTTCCTTGCGGAACAATGGTGGCGGTTAGGGTAGAAAATGAATCCAAACATCCAATTACTGAACCATCTACTTGTACTTCAAATGAAGGAAGACCTTCGCAATCTCCAGTTTGAGAATAGGAGTTAAAAGTAAAACTAGCAAATAGTAATAAAAAGACGAAAGTGTATTTATCTAAATTAAAATACACTGACTTATTGAGACGCGAATACGTGCCCTTAAAAAATTTAAAAGATTTAACCATGACTAAATGTTTGATAAATAGCTTATACCAAAAACAAGTAGTTAAAATTTTACTTCATTAAACTCATGAAAATCGGAGGCAGATTATTCCTCACCTTTGAATATTCAATCATAATGATTGAAAACTGATAGGTTGGTTATGAGGGATTACTTAAATCTAATGTAATAATATTCGCTAAAAAGTGCATATATATCATATAAAAGCACCAAAAAGCACGTTGAATGACAATCTAAGATGAAAAGTTGGTACTTTAATTAGTGAATAACTAAAGTAAATATTCAAATAAATCTCTGCAAAGTATTAAATAGGTGACCAATATCATATTTACTTTTAGTTGTTTCGCTTAATTTTATCTCTTTACAGAAGTAATGCAATACATACTAGCATTGCTCAAGAACAATTTAAAATTTATACTTCATTTTTTATGAATTCTTCATTGGAACATAGTAAAACTTACAATAATAGAAAATGGTTTAACAAATATCAGAACTATTTAGGCGAATTTGTCTACGGAGGTATTGATGGAGCCGTTACAACATTTGCAGTCGTTGCTGGATCTGTTGGGGCTGGACTAAATAATAAGATAATAATTATTCTAGGTTTTGCCAATTTATTAGCTGATGGCTTTGCCATGTCAGTAGGAGCTTATTTGTCTTCAAAATCTGTCAAGGATAATTACAATAAGCATAAAATGAGAGAATATTGGGAAGTTGATAATTTACCTGAAGGAGAGCGGGAAGAGGTCGAAGAAATTTATCGTAAAAAAGGATTTAAAGGTGAATTGCTTAATCAAGTTGTTGATACTATTACTGCTGATAAGGATCGTTGGGTCGATGTCATGATGAAGGATGAATTAATGATGTCTGAGGAAACTAAGTCACCAATAATGATGGGTTTTGTAACCTACATTTCTTTTATTCTTATAGGGTTAATTCCACTATTAGTTTATGTGTGGGATTTTTTTGGTGGTTTTCCAGGAAATCAATTTGTTTGGACAAGTATTTTTACTTCTTTAGCATTTATAATTATTGGATTCTTAAAGACTTATGTCACCGAAACAAGCAAATTAAAAGGCATTTTGGAAACACTCTTATTAGGAATATTGGCAGCGACTGTTGCCTATTTTGTAGGTGATGTTCTTGAAGGAATATTATCTAATTATTAAATTTATCTAGCAGAAATACTGTGCATTAAATGAAAAATCAGTTGGGATTAAGAACACCTTACAACTTTAATTGATTTGGGAGTAACTTTTATAATGTATGATGATATGTTTTGCATTTGAAAGAACGGTAAATCAATATTTATTTTCATATCTTTTACCTTTTAGATTGCAAACCAAGGGGTTATTATTGAAGACATCCCTTTTGAATTCTTACTTTTTATGATTATACATAATTTTGGAAGCAGTAATTCTGTGCTCAACCAGTTTATTTCAGAATTGAGAGATGTAACCATTCAGCAAGATTCAATGCGTTTTAGAAAAAATATTGAACGCATTGGAGAGGTACTAGGTTATGAATTGAGTAAAACACTAAGTTATGATGATCATGAAATTACAACGCCATTAGGACAAAAGACAATTGGATTAACGTCAGATCAAATTGTGCTATGTTCGGTTTTAAGAGCTGGTTTACCGTTACATCAAGGATTACTTAATTATTTTGATTCTGCAGAAAATGCTTTTATTTCAGCCTACAGACACCACAGAGACGATCAGGATGCATTTGAGGTAATTGTTAAATATTTGGCAGCTCCAAAATTAACTGGCAAAACATTAGTTTTAACGGATCCAATGTTAGCTACAGGTAAGACATTAGAAAATGTTTTAAAAGCATTAAAGGAACATGGAGAGCCAAAACAAATCCATATAGTCTCTGTGATTGGTTCTAAATCAGGAGTAGAATATGTCACATCAATATTCCCAAAAAACACACATTTGTGGATAACTACTATAGATGATGATTTAAGTGATAAAGGATATATAATACCTGGACTAGGTGATGCTGGAGATCTATCTTTCGGACCAAAACTTTGAACAAAAGGTATTAGGCAATATTTTCAATAGCCGAAGGAGTCAGCCATTGCATAAGTAGGACTATTATTATGTTATTAATTCGAGCAAGTCATAATTGACTTGCTCGTCTTTTTAATACATATTAAACTGATTAATGTCATGATTTATAATACTTAGATAAAATATATTAGCGTAATACGATTCTCATATGATAAGAGTTTTAAAAGAAAAAGAAAGTATTCATATCCTGTCTAACAATTATATTGGGTATTTAGCCTATATCTATAAGGATAGACCTTTTATTGCTCCTATAACATACTTTTATAATAAAGAGAAAAATATAATAATCGGTTATTCTGATGAAGGGCATAAGATAAATGCCATGCGCAAACATAATAGTGTTTCATTAGAAGTTGCAGAAATAAACTCTATCAATAATTGGCAATGTGCTCAAGCCCATGGATCTTTTGAGCAACTATTTGGGAGTGAAGCTAAATCATATTTGCATGACTTTTCGCTTGGCATTAAACATCTTATAGTTAAAAGAGAAAAGCGCAGTTTAGAGTTTATCAGTGATTTTTCAAGTAAGATTTCAAAAAGCGAAATTCCTGTAGTATTTATTATTAAAGTTGATGAAATAACAGGTAGAATGAGGAGGTCTTAAGGAATTAAATCTGTAACTTTTCAAAGGACATGTGTCCTTTTAAGTGCTTAAAAACCCCCTTGCAAGACACTATAAATATCCTTAAAATTTAAATGCATTATTTGAATTGCTGAAGATCTTTTATTGCAAATTGTCTATATTTAAAAGTTATATCTGCCGACATAAATGAAATTCAATGCCTTTATTTCTTATTCCCATGCTGCTGATGGTAGGATGGCTCCCGCAGTTCAATCTGCTCTCGAGAATTTTGCAAAACCCTGGTACAAGCTCAGAAATCTCAATATATTCCGTGATGAGGCAAGTTTATCTGTGACCTCGGAACTCTGGTCCAACATCCAAAATGCAATTGATGATTCTGAGTATCTTATCTATATGGCTTCACCAGAATCCGCTGCTTCGATGTGGGTTAACAAGGAGATAGAATACTGGATCGAGAACAGATCGTTGGAAAAATTACTCATCGTATTGACCGATGGTGAGATCAATTGGGATTATGATAAGAACTGCGTTGTGGATTCAGATCAAAATTCACTTCCTGCATCCCTAGGACGAGCACTCAGCGAGTCACCATTCTATATTGATCTTCGGGCTTCTAAAACACAGGAAGATCTTTCACTTAAGAATTCCATATTTAAAAAGGAGATCCTAAAATTAGCAGCACAATTACATAACAAGGCTCCCAAGGATATGGCCTCACAAGAAGTAAAGGCACATAACAGAATGCTAAGAATACGTAATGGAAGTATTTTAGTTCTGATCATATTTTTAGGGATCTCCATGTATCAGACATATGCTGTCAAAAGGCAACAGAAACTTGCCCAGGCGAATTATCTTATTACCAAGGCACAACTTGAAAAAGACCCGAACAGATCTCTTGATAATTCAAAACAGGCGTTAGAATTATCCAACGACCCGATCATAAGGGATATCGCGTACGACCTATATATGAAAAAGGGCTCTTACCGTACTGTTCCGACCCAAGGTAAAGACTATAACTATGAATCAATTGCCTTTTTTCCAGGTGATTCATTGATTTGCACAGGCATCATAGAAGGCAATAATGAATCTGACAATGGGGTAGTGTGGAATTTAGCAGGTGATCTCATTTGTAGTGGTAGTATTCAGGATATGATCGATAATTTTGGTGAACCCATATTCGGAAATTCTAATAACCCTAAATTCTCATTGAAATACGTAAATGACGGTTTAGAAGTATACGATCAACAGGATTCTTTACAAAGAAGATATTCTACCAAAGAGATTATGGGTGAACTTAAGACCACTTTCATATCTTCTGACAATAAGAAGATTGTTACCACATGGAATGATGGTTCGATCCATATTTGGGATATAAATTCAGGTTATAATTTTAATTTCCAAACCGGTTATCAAACTGATATACATACTTATTTCAAGGTTGGATGGTTTGATTTTAACCACACAGCTAATCAATTTGGTGCTGTGGCTGTATCATCCGATGGCAACACTATTCTGGTCGAGTCTAATAAAAACGAATTTCAATTCTGGGATGTTTTGGATGGAGGCTTGGTCAATTCCGTTGTAATGACCGAGGAGATCTGTGATAGTGATATTGATAATTTTTTCTTTAGTGAAGATGGACTTGAAATAATATTGGTGGGTGAGCAGGATGCTTTTAAATGGATCATAGAATCGGACTCTATCATTCAAATGGATCAACCTACACACTTCCCACAATACTCAACGATCAATTTATTTAATGATGGTGGTATGTATAATCCTAAGTATAAAGTAATTTTAGACGAGATAAGTGATCTTCACCGCATACATAGGATCTCGACCAGCCCAAATAGGAGCAATGCAGCTGTAGAATCAACTCTTCGTCCAGCAGATCTAGGAAAAATGATTATTGAATTTCCTGAATTTATTAGAACTTTTCAGATCTCTCCTGATGAGCAATGGGCCTTATTGGCAGAAGAAAAACACCTTCATTTAAGAAAAACGAATAAAGGGGATTCATTATTACCGATCGACCTGATTGAAAGAACTTTTACGCCATTGGATGCAGATTCAAAAGTTATGGGAGGATTTTTCTCTAAAAATTCAAAAAGAATGATGTTCGCGGATTTATTAATGTTTGATCCAAACATTGATGGTATTGATGAAGATCTAGTAGGCACTTTCAACTATGAAATATGGGATATGGAATCAGCAAAACTTATGAAGCGATTCTCTATACCGATATCAACAGATAGTTTAATAGAATTATTGGATAAAACAAGAATTGGGATGTTATTTTCTCAAGATGCTGAGAGGATATTGCTGATAATTGGAAATCAATTGATCATTGTTAGAACACCGAGATCATTTGAGGAAGTTTTTAAATAAACTCGAACAATTAGCAAAACACTGTGTTTGAAATCTCCATGAAATAAAAACGCCTCATCAAAGATGAAGCGTTTTTCTTGCGGAGAAAGAGGGATTCGAACCCCCGGAGGTGTGACCCTCAACAGTTTTCAAGACTGCCGCATTCGACCACTCTGCCATTTCTCCGTTTGCGGTTGCAAATATAGAATCCTTTTTAAATCTTTCAAAAGCTTTTTTGTTTTAATTTATAGTCAAAGTGCTTGAAGTTTTTTTACATTTGGCTAGATGTTATTAACCATATTTACTGATTTTGATTGGAGCTTATTACTGCTTGCCGTTGCAGGATTTGCTGCAGGATTCATAAACACAATTGCTGGTGGTGGTTCATTAATAACACTACCTACATTAATTTTTCTTGGCTTAGATCCGTCTGTTGCAAATGGTACTAATAGAATAGGAATTTTATTACAAACATTTTCTGGTTCAGCTGGCTATAGATCTAAGGGCATTAAAACGTTTCCTTTTAGTATTTACTGTGGTTTAACGGGTTTATTAGGTTCACTAATAGGAGCAAAGATAGCCATAGATATAAAAGGCGATACGTTCAATAAAATATTGGCAATTGTAATGATTGTAGTAGTGTTATTGATCGTTTTTAAACCAAAAGTTTCGGCCACAACAATTGCCGAACGCACAAAAGGAAAGCATTTATGGATCGCCATGTTGGCCTTTTTCTTCTTCGGAATTTACGGTGGTTTTATCAATGCAGGAATTGGTTTTGTATTGCTTTTGTTCTTATCTTATTTTAATAAAATGTCACTTATTCGGGCTAATGCAGCCAAGGTTACCATAGTGTTCATTTATACATTTGGTGCAGTTATTCTGTTTTTATTAAATGACAAAATAAGTTGGACTCATGGTATTATTCTTGCCCTAGGAAATATTGTAGGTGCATGGATATCTAGTCGTTGGGCTGTAAAAAAAGGAGATGGTGTAGTGCGAATTTTTTTAACTGTTATGGTTATTGCAATGGCCATTAAACTTTGGTTTTTTTAATCCTTTTTATATCAATATATTCTAATTAAAATTCTAAAAGTATTGCTTTACTAATTCGTATTTTTGTTCCTTATGAAAGTGATTGATAAATTGAAATGGCGATATGCCACAAAGAAATTTGACTCTAAGAAAATACTTCCAAAGACAAAAATCGATATACTAAAAGATGCTTTTAATCTAACAGCAACATCATATGGCTTGCAACCTATTAGACTTGTAATTTTTAGTGATAAAAAAATTCAAGCTGAGTTGGTGCAACATTCAATGGATCAGGAACAAGTGGAACAAGCATCGCATATTTTAGTTTTTTGCATTGAATCTATAATTGATGAGCGGTATATAAAATCTTATTTTAAAAGAATTAAAAATATTAGAAGCACACCAGAATCTATCCTAAAGCCTTTTAGAGAATTTCTCATTGAAGATTTTGAAGAGCGTTCAAAAGAATATATTGAAGATTGGGCAACAAAACAAGCATATCTTGCCATGGGAAATTTGATAACAGTTTGTGCTTTAGAAGAAATTGATGCTTGTCCGATGGAAGGATTTACACCAGAAGCCTATGATAAAATTTTAAATTTAAATGATCAGAATCTTCAATCTGTTTTAGTAATGCCAATTGGTTATCGTGCTGAAGATGATATGTTTGCCGATTTTAAAAAAGTAAGAAAAACAGTTGCCGAAAGTACACTCGAATTGTAATTTTGAAAAAGTAATTTTGAACTATGCCTGGATTTGAATTATTTGGCGATGCCGAAAGAAAAGAACTAAATGATGTACTTGACAATGGAGTGTTAATGCGCTATGGATTTGATGGTATGCGTAACGGCCATTGGAAGGCCAAAGAATTAGAGCAAGAGTTAGAAAGTCAATTACAAGTGAAACATGCACAACTAGTTTCAAGTGGTACGGCTGCAGTTTCTGTAGCATTAGCGTCTGCAGGAATTGGTACAGGTGACGAAGTTATTATGCCAGCCTTTACATTCGTGGCTAGTTTTGAAGCTATTATGATGTTGGGCGCAATACCAATATTAGTAGATATAGATGATACCTTAACTCTTGATCCTAAGGCCGTAGAAAAAGCTATCACATCAAAAACCAAAGCCATTATGCCCGTTCATATGTGTGGAAGTATGGCTGACATGGATGCATTGGTTAGAATTTGCCAGCAACACAGTTTAGTTTTAATTGAAGATTCCTCACAAGCAACTGGAGCAACGTATCACGATAAACCTTTAGGAAGTATTGGAGATTTAGGATGCTTATCTCTTGATTTTGTAAAGATTATTACGGCTGGAGAAGGAGGTGCAGTATTAACCAATAATGAAAAATATTTTTTCAATTCAGATCATTTTTCAGATCATGGTCATGATCATGTTGGGCAAGATCGAGGTGCTGAATCACATCCATTTTTAGGCTATAACTTTAGAATTTCTGAATTACATGCGGCTGTAGGTTTGGCACAGCTCAGACGTCTAGAGGAGTTTGTTGCAATTCAAAAGAAAAACTATACGATACTTAGAGAGGCACTTTCTGAAATTTCGGAATTGACATTTAGAACAGTTCCAATTGGCGGAGAAGAGAGCTATTCGTTTCTAAGTTTCTTTTTACCAGATTTAGATTCAGCAAGGAAGGCTTCTAATACCTTAAAGGAAAATGGTGTGGATGGATGTTTTCATTATTACGATAACAATTGGCACTTTATTCGAAAATGGCAACACCTTTCAGGATTAAAAACTTTGTATCCATTGTCTGCCGAAGTAAAAAATGGCCTGCAATATCTTCAAACTAAATCCTTTGAACAATCAGATCACTATATAGGTAGGAATATATCTTGTTTAATTAAATTATCCTGGACGGAAAACGAAGTTAGAGAAAGAGCTCAACGTATGGTTGCGGCTATAAATTCGGTAATCTAATAGTTAACGTAGGCCACTATCTCCAATCCATAACCAATCATACCAACTCGCTTGGTTTGTTCACTATTAGACATTAGTTTAAGCTTATGAATATTTAGATCATGTAATATCTGAGCGCCAATTCCAAAATCTTTGGCATCCATCTCAATTCGCGGCGCCTTTACAACTTCATTTGAAATCTGACTTTCTTTTAAAACTTTCATTCGACTTAAAAGATTCATAGACTGTGCTTGCTGATTTACAAAAACAATAGCACCCTTTCCTTCATCATTGATGACCTTAAACATATCATCCAGTTTCTTATCAGCATTGTTAGTCAATGTTCCAAGAATGTCATTATTAACTAAAGTAGCATTAACGCGTGTCAGTACTGGTTCATTATCAGTCCAACTTCCTTTGGTCAAAGCAATGTGTATTTGATGATTTGTTGTTTGCTCATAGGCTCTTAATCGAAATTGCCCAAAACGAGTTTCAATATTAAAATCTTCTTTCTTTTCAATTAGAGAATCATGCTCCATTCTGTAAGCAACCAAATCTTCTATTGAAATAATTTTTAGATCGAATTTTTTAGCAACATTACTAAGTTGTGGTAAACGAGCCATTGTACCATCTTCATTCAAAATTTCAACTAAAATACCAGCTGGTTTAAAACCTGCTAAACGCGCAAGGTCTACTGCAGCTTCTGTATGTCCTGTTCTCCTTAAGACACCACCATTCTTAGCTTTCAGTGGAAAAATATGTCCTGGACGACCCAATTCATGCGGTCTAGTATCTGGATTCAAAAGAGCTTTTATCGTTTTTGCTCTGTCACTTGCAGAAATACCGGTAGTTACACCATTACCACGTAAATCAACTGAAACTGTAAAAGCAGTTTCCATAGCATCCGTATTATTGTTCACCATCATATGAAGGTCTAAATCTTCACATCTGTCTTCAGTTAATGGGGTGCAAATGAGACCTCGACCATGTGTGGCCATAAAATTAATAGTTTCAGGCGTTACCATTTCAGCTGCCGTAATAAAATCGCCTTCATTCTCACGATTTTCGTCGTCCACAACAATGACTATTTTGCCTTGCCGAATATCTTCAATTGCATCTTCAATTCTATTAAATTTTATGTTGGTAGTTTGTTTCAAAGGTTCTGCTAACATAGCTCAATATTATATCGCAAAGATACAACTTAAAGTCTAATTTATCTCTTTGAGATCGTTGGTCATTTTACGTTTAAAGTGGTAATAATATAAAAAGTAAAGAGGTATACCTAGAACAACTAATACTAAGGCATTACTCATGATATTGGTCTTTAATACTCTGTAAAAATTAGATTGATTTACAAATGATTTTGCAAACCCAATTATATAAAGAACTATGAATCCTATTCCTATAAAAAGTAAGGTTTTACCCAATACAGCGAAATCATTATTTTTTAAAACAGCCCCAAAAATGGAAAATATTAATGCAATATAATAAAGGATATTTGTAATTCTGGAATTCTCGTCGTACGCATTTTTATAGCGCAAGGCATTTTCGTATTCTTCATTAATTAGATTGCCACCAAATCGTAATTCCTCTTCAGAAATGCCTCTAGAATTTAGTATTTGTAATGATGAATTTCTAAAACTTTCATCTAAACCAAATTGCCTATAATTCTTAACTACACCAATTAATTTATCGTCAGAATACGTCAATAAGTTTTTATAAGCGGGAGAATCTATATCTAAATCTAAATGAACTAAGATATCTTTTAGCTTTTTCTTTTTTAGTAATCTTTTTACTGGTATTAGCAGGCCATCAAGACTAATTAGACTTCTATCTTTTGTAGCCCTATCAGTCAAATAAACACTTAATGGTAGCATAAGTAATGTAGACAGCCAGGTAGCCAATATTGGGTTTAGACTACTATCTTCTGCACTATTTTTGGCAAAAATGCCTATGAAATGATAGGTTAAAAAAAGAACAATTGCAATTACTATAGGTAATCCAAATCCACCCTTTTTAATGAGGGCTCCAAGTGGTGCACCAACAAAGAATAGAATGATACAAGCAAACCCCAAGGCAAATTTTTCATAAAAAGAAATTATATGTTTATTCAAATTCTTTTCTTTTAGAGCAAATGTTTTCTTTCTGGAATCTAATATTGCTAGTGAACTGCGTACAGAATTAATGGCTCCATCAATTAATTGCATATTCTTTCTTGCTTCAAATAATTCAAATAGGTTAGTACCCTTAAATTTGTCAGGAACAGTATCCTTAAGTTGAATGTTTAAATTTAAAGTTTGGGCAGTAGACCTACTGTACATATTAGTTGTAAGTGAGGTATAGTCTTTAGTTTTATCGGTTAATAAGGTATCTATTGTATAGCTCAATTCTTTTGCGTTGAGCATGGTGTACTTATTAGATATCTTTTTATCATCGAAATCAACATCTAATCGGTTAAGATCAATATTAATAATGTATTTGTCAAAATTACTTTTAACATGGGGTACCTTACTGCGTTCGGCAGGATCTTTTGGAATAACTTCATCATAATAATTACCATTATGCAATATCATTTTTAAAATGTCTGAACTTTCTTGTGAAGCTAATTCACCATTTAGCGCTTTTATCACAGTATGATTTCCAGAGGATTTGCTCTTTTTCTGATGAATAATTACATCTTTTAGAAATTGGCCTCGATCACCTGATTTTTCAGCAACCTTTATATTCATATTGCCCAACTGATTAAATTGCCCTTCGGCAATAGCAAAAGCTGGTTTGACCTTTGCGATGTTTTTTCGCAAATTATAGAAGTTAAACTCAGCGGTTGGAATAACATTATTGGCAAAGAAAAATGTCAGAACGGCTAATCCAACAATAAAAACAGAAATACTACGCATAGCACGTTGCAGTGAGATTCCAGTCGATTTCATTGCAGCGAATTCATACTTTTCAGCAAAATTTCCAAAAACCATGATTGAAGTAAGTAGAATAGTTAGTGGAAGTACTAAAACAACCAGTCTAGGCGACACGTAGAGTAAAAACTTAAAAACAACGTCTATTTCTAGATCTTTACCTGCAAGTTCTTTTATATAGAGCCAAATAGATTGAAGTACAAAAATCAGCATGAGAATAATGAACACACTGAAAAAAGTTTTTAAATAAGATTTAAGTATGTACTTGTCGAGTATTTTCACACGTTGCTTTTAAAACCTAGTCGATGCGATTTATAAAATAGTCGCTGTATTTGCTTTCATCAAAAGTAAACAACGTTTTTGATAAAGGCTCATTTGTTTTAAAAGAATTAACGGTTAAAGTGGATCTTGTATTATCTGATCCCACTTCAATTAGATTATAGATGTGATGCGTATTATTATCTATACCCAATAGAACATGTTTGAGTCCAGAATTGACTTCAGTCGGAGTTAGTTTCACATACTTTATTTTTCTACCATTTACATCTTGAGTAATATCCATGGCGTATGTATAACCGGTCTCATAAAATGAGAGCATGGCATTTGGTGTAATCGAGCTGTCATCGTCAGTATTATTTGAAGATATCGTAACTTCTTCGTCTTCGGGACTAATTGTGTAAAGAGTTGACCCATCAAAAATTCTTGTGACGCCTAATATATTTAGAACGTAATTATTTCCCTCAATAATCACACTTCCTCTTGTTTCTTGGCTCGATGTACTCAATGCATTGGCCACAGTGTATTTAAAATCAATAGACATATTTTCATAGCTCTTGACTTTAGAAGAAACACTTTCCAACAAAGTTTTGGCTTCAATAGCTTTGTTTTGGCCGTAAGCCAAAACACTAAAAATTAGTAATATTGATAAAATGGAAGACTTCATAAAATTATTCTGTTTTGATTTAAGAGCGTTCATTTTCTAATAATTGATCTAACGCTACTAAATCACTAACTAGCACTTGTCTTGCTTTGCTACCTTCAAAAGGACCAACAATACCAGCCGCTTCTAATTGATCTATAATACGACCAGCTCTATTGTACCCTAATTTTAGTTTGCGTTGTAATAAAGAAGCTGATCCTTGCTGTGCAGTAACAATAATTTGGGCTGCATCCTTAAACAGCTTATCTCTATCGTCTATATCTATATCAAGACCTGTGCCACTTTCTTCGCCAACATACTCAGGTAAAAGATGTGCACTTGCGTATGCTTTTTGAGAGCCAATAAATTCTGTTATATATCCTATTTCTGGTGTATCAACAAAGGCACATTGAATACGAATCATATCATTGCCTTGTGTAAATAGCATATCACCACGGCCAATGAGTTGATCGGCGCCTGATCCATCTAATATTGTTCTGGAGTCTATTTTGGATGTCACTCTAAAAGCTATTCTAGCGGGGAAATTGGCTTTTATTAATCCTGTAATTACATTTACTGATGGACGTTGTGTAGCGATTATTAAATGAATTCCTATGGCTCTGGCCAATTGTGCCAATCTCGCAATTGGAGTTTCTACCTCTTTACCAGCAGTCATTATTAAATCGGCAAATTCATCAACCACTAATATGATATATGGTAAGAATTTATGACCATCATTCGGATTTAGTTTTCGAGCCTTAAATTTATCGTTGTATTCTTTAATATTTCTACAAAATGCATTCTTAAGCAAGTTGTATCGATCATCCATTTCAATACACAATGAATTTAAAGTATTGATAACTTTAGTAGTATCTGTAATAATCGCTTCTTCACTATCTGGAAGTTTTGCCAAATAATGCCTTTCAATTTTATTGTAAAGTGTGAGTTCCACCTTTTTAGGATCAACCAAAACAAACTTTACTTCTGCTGGATGCTTTTTATAGAGCAAGGATGTTAAAACAGCATTAAGTCCTACGGATTTACCTTGTCCAGTTGCTCCAGCCATTAACAAGTGTGGCATTTTAGATAAATCAACAACAAAGGTTTCATTGCTTATTGTTTTACCAAGTGCAACAGGTAAGGCCATTTCTGACTTCTGAAAACGCTGTGAGGCAATAACAGATCGCATTGAAACAACAGTTGCATTTTTATTAGGCACTTCAATTCCAATAGTTCCTTTTCCTGGTATTGGTGCAATGATTCTAATGCCAAGTGCTGCAAGAGACAAGGCAATATCGTCTTCAAGATTCTTTATTTTTGAAATTCGAACACCTGCTTCAGGAACAATTTCGTATAAGGTGACGGTAGGACCAATGGTAGCCTTAATACTAGAGATTCCTATTTTGTAGTTACTGAGTGTATCAACAATTTTATTTTTATTTTCTTCTAGTTCTTCTTGATTGATTGTAATTCCTTCAGTATCGTATTTTTTCAATAAATCCAAATGTGGAAATTGATATTTACTCAGTTCAAGGGTAGGATCGAATTGACCAAAATCTTCTACTAACTTATCAGATAGATTATCGGTTTCTGATTTTTCCTCTTTGAAAGATTCAACTTGCATTTCAACATCTTTTTCTTCCGCAACCACTTCCATTTCTAATTTCTTTGGATCTTCCTTTTTGGCATGAGAAGAATGATTCTTAATGGTTGGTTCTAAATTTTCAAGAGGTACTTCAAATGCCGATTTAATATCTTCGGCTTCAGCACTTAAATTATTATCGACATTGAATACTTTCTCTTCAGCATTATCTTCCGAAGATTCTTCTTTAAAATCCCTTTTAAGCTCATTTTTAGCTTTTTTAACAAGAATACCAACATGTTCTGGTGCCACTTTAAATCGAATTGCTAGATAGCTTATTAAACCAAGGAGTAATAAAAAAATAGTTCCAATTTTACCAATATAGTCTTGTAAGAACTGATTCATTTCAAATCCTATGGTTCCACCTAATAAGGCATTTTTGTCGGCAAAAAACCCGAAGAGAATAGAACACCAGATAACTATAATTGTTCCCCAAAACCAATGACGTTTAAGTCGTGATTTCTTAATTCCGAGTAGCACATATATTCCAGACATAAAGATGAGTCCGGAAAAAATAAAAGAGGCAATACCAAATCCTTTATAGATAAAAAAATCACTGATTTTAGCACCGATTATTTTAGCCCAATTTTTTACTTCAACATCTCTTGATGGAAACTCAGATAAAACGCTTTGATCAGCTCTACCGGTAAAAAAGTAGGAGGTGAACGCTATAAACAAATAAATACCCAATATTAGCAACAAACTACCAACAATTAATTTTTGTTGACTTGAGAGTTTAAATGAGGGCTTTTTAAGTTTTGGTTTTTTTGTGGTCTTTCTTTTGGTTGTTTTCTTCGCCATTAATCCCTTTTAATTGGTAACATGATTCATGTAAAAATTCATTCGAAATATCGATAAATACTTGAGTTTTACTATTTCTGAATCCAAACAAAAATACAAATTACTAACGTTTATCCTATACGAATAGTATTTTAAAAAATCTTAGGTAAATAAATAATCAATCCAATAATTCCTGCGCAAGTTGCAGCAATAAAAACAGCGCCTGCCGAGACGTCTTTAATCACACCTATTTTTTTATGATAATCTGGGTGAACAAAATCTGAAAACTTTTCAATTGCGGTATTTACCCCTTCAATAGACATAACTAATCCAATTGTCAAGATTTGAATTACCCATTCTATAGATGACAATTGAAAATAAAAGCCAGCAATCGTAAGTAATATTGCTATTACAAATTGTATTTTTAAACTTGCTTCAGTAGTGATTAAAAGATATGCACCTTTAAAAGCATAGCCCACACTTTTAATCCGACCTTTTAAAATATTATTCTCTTTTTTATCCATTAGAAAGCATAGCAAGGGCTGATTGATAATCTGGTTCTTGTCCTATTTCAGGCACTTGTTCTGTATAAATCACTTCTCTTTCTTCATTTAAAATTATCACACATCGTGAAAGCAATCCTTCAAAAATTCCAGTCAATAATAGTAAACCATAATCTTCGCCAAATGCACCAGTTCTAAAATCTGACAACATGACTACATTAGTTAGTCCTTCAGCAGCACAAAATTGATCTTGCCTAAATGGTAAATCTCGCGAAATACATAGCACCTTAGTATTCTCAATTTCAGATGCTGATTTATTGAATGCCCTAACTGATGCAGAACAAACTCCAGTATCCACACTAGGAAAAATATTGAGAACTAAATATTTTGTATTGAAATCTGCTAATGATTTTGTGCTTAAATCGATTGCCACAAGCTTAAAATCAGTTGCTTTAGTTCCTATTTCTGGTAATTCGCCATTCGTTTCTACTGGGTTGCCACCTATTGTTATTTTTGCCATAATTGAATTTGATTTTGATCAGTTAAAATTAACTGTTTTACTGAAATAAATAGATGGTTAATTCAAAATTATAATTAACATCCTATCAAATTTTCTTTTTTTGGTATATTTAGCTCATATTAACTAACAAATTTAACGGAATGAGAAAGTATTTAGTAGAGTTTATTGGCACATTTTTCTTGGTGCTAACAGTCGTGCTTACTGTTAATGGTACAGCAGGCATTATGGCTCCTGTCGCTATTGGAGCAATGTTAATGGTAATGATTTACGCTGGGGGACATATTTCTGGTGCCCATTTTAATCCAGCTGTTACCTTAGGAGTTTTAATTCGAGGCAAAGTTGCAATGAGTGATGTTCCAGGTTATTTAATTGCTCAGATTGTAGGAGGTATTTTGGCAGCTATGCTAGGATCTCATCTAATTGGTAGCATTGAAGGCGCAGTAGGTATTTCAACTGGTGGTGTATTTGATTTTATGGATGGAGTCATAGCTGAATTTTTAGGGACCTTTGCATTGGTTTGGGTTATTTTACATAGTGCAACCGCGAAAGGAACTGAAGGGAATTCATTCTATGGATTAGCAATTGGATTCACCATTACCGCATGTGCTTACAGTCTAGGAGGTGTGACAGGAGGGGCATTTAATCCAGCTGTTGCTATTGGTGTTAGCTTTGCTGAAATGACAGATTGGGGAAATATTGCAACATTTTTAACAGGACAACTTCTTGCTGGTGCATTAGCTGCAATAGTCTTTAAATATGTCAATGGGAGCGATTAATTGTTGTTGATATTCTATATTAAAAATGCAGCTTGAATAGCTGCATTTTTTTTATTATAAGAATCTATTTTATTTAACCTATGTTGTTTTGGAGGTTAACATTCTTATCTTAATTCTGAACGCTGCAAAAATTAAGGTTGTAAATGGGCTAAGCCAATTGAAAATGGCATAGATAAAATACTCACCAACACCAACACCTAAAACGCCAGATTGATAGGCACCACAAGTGTTCCAAGGAATTAATACTGATGTTACAGTACCAGAATCTTCTAATGTTCTACTTAAATTTTCTGGTGCCAAACCTCTATCATCAAAGGCCTTTTTAAACATTTTACCTGGAATTACTATCGCTAAATATTGATCAGATGCAATTACATTTAATCCTAAACAACTAACAACAGTACTAGCAAATAATCCAAAGATGGATGTTGCAACTGATAACAATGCTTTGGTCACCCTTGCTAGGGCACCAATGGCATCCATTATTCCACCAAAAACCATGGCACATATAATCAAGAAAATGGTCCATAACATGCCTTTCATACCACCAGATGAAAATAAATCATTGAGCTTTTCATTTTCGGTGGTTATTTGCGTATCAGTAAACATAGATTTTATAACAGAAACCACATTTGAATCTGCTAAATCACCTAATACCTGAGATTGAAAAACGAAAGCAAATACAGCTGCTAATAAAACACCAGCACCTAATGCTTTGAGAGGTTTAGTTTTAAGTAATATCAGGGCAATAACAGCTAGTGGAACTAAAAATAACCAAGGTGTAATATTAAAAGTTGTATCAATTGTTGCTAATAAATTACTCACGTCGGCAGTTCCTGTTGTATCAATTGTGGTGCTAATTATCGAGAACACAATTATAGTTACAATGATTGTAGGTGTTGTAGTCATTGCCATATATCTAATATGAGTGAATAAATCAGTCCCAGCCATTGCAGGAGCCAAATTAGTTGTATCACTTAATGGCGACATTTTATCTCCAAAATAAGCTCCTGAAATCACAGCTCCAGCTATCATTCCTGGGTTGATTCCGAGAGCAGAGCCAATTCCAACCAATGCAATTCCAACAGTTGCTGAAGTCGTCCATGAACTTCCAGTAGCAATAGAAATCAATGCTGCAATTATTATTGAAGCCGGTAAGAATATTCCTGGACTCAATACTTGTAATCCATAATAAACCATGGCTGGTATAACACCGCTAACAAGCCATGTTCCCGCTAGTGCACCAACGAGTAGAAGAATCATAATTGGAATAAAAATACTTCTAAGATTTTCCCATACTTCAGTTAGCATTCGTCCAACTGACACTTTATTAAAAAACCCAACAATAGCTGCAACTCCACCACCGAGTAATAAAATAATTTGATTGGTATAGGCACCAAACCACTCCTGATCTTCAACAAAGAAAATGTTATACGCTAGCATGGCCATTAAGATCACAACAGGAATCATTGCTTCCCAAATGTTTAGTTCAACATTTTCAATAATATTTTGATCTTCTATTTCAATTTTAGAAATGTTCTTGTCGTCTTGCATCGTTTATATTTTGTTCCGTAATGTTACGATTTTGTAAAACCAATTGCAAATCAATTTAGTTGTGTATTTTTATGTCTTGAAAATATGGATTCAATAACTCAAATTGTATTAGGAGCAGCTTGTGGAGAGGCCGTTCTAGGAAAAAAAATTGGCAATAAGGCCCTAATGTTTGGGGCAATTGGAGGCACCATTCCTGACTTAGATGTTTTTACTTCAAGATGGATTTATTCAAACGAAATAGACATTATGGCTGCTCACAGAGGGTTTAGCCACTCCATTTTATTTTCAGTTCTCGGCGCATTCGCTTTTGGATATTTATTTTTCTGGTTGTATAATCGAGGTAAACGAATAAATTCAACACAACGAAAAAACTGGATATTGCTTTTCTTTTGGGCTTTATTCACACACATAATCTTAGACAGTTTCACACCTTATGGAACCCAATTGTTCTTGCCATTTTCGGAATATAGAGTGGCATTCAATAATATTTCGGTTGCCGACCCAACTTATACTGTTCCATTTTTACTTTGTATGATAGTAATGATGTTTTTTAAACGAAATACCAATCGTAGAAAACTTTGGTTTAAGCTGGCTGTAGGAATTAGTTCGGCTTACATGCTTTTTACAATTGGAAATAAATTTCATATGAATACCAAATTCAAAAAATCATTGAAAGCAGAAGGTATAGATTTTATGAGATTTAGTACACAACCCACTATATTGAACAATATTTTGTGGTATGGTATTGCTGAAACTGAAAGAGATTACTATATCGCTTTTTATTCACTTTTAGATAAGGCATCGACTATTACCAATTGGCAAACTATTGAAAAGAATCATCATTTAGCCGATTTAGAACATTCTGATATTAAAACACTCAAATGGTTTAGTAGTGGCTATTACAATTTTCAGGAAATTGAAAATAGCAGTGATTTGCAATACAATGACTTGAGATATTTAATGGTTGATAAAAGCAACGAAAATCAATTTGTGTTTAGCTTTACCATATATGAAAAAGGTGATCGTTATGATGCGAAACCATTTATGGGTAAACCACCTTCAGATGATGATTTTAAGACATTTATTAACAGAGTTAGAGGTGTAAAATAATGCAAACGGTCAATTATAGATTAACAGAATTCTTTATCATTTTTGTTCTGATTCCTGTTAGTTTCGTTATTAGCTATTCTATTTGGATTAAGTTAGCAATTGGACTTGTTGGATTTGTCTATATCATTTTTATTTTACTTAAAGTTGAAAGGAATAAATTCAAAATGTCAACTAATTTGAATTGGCGTTTGTTCTGGAAACGTACTTTTTTTCATTTGCTACTCATTGTGGTAATAACTACATTATATGTTTGGTTTACGAATAAAACACTATTATTTAATGTCATGTTAAGCAATTCAAAACTTTGGTTGTTTATTTTGTTTTTTTACAGTCTGTTTTCTGTTTATCCTCAAGAACTTATTTACAGAACCTTTTTTTTTCAACGATATCAATCCCTCTTCAAAAATCAACATGTATTCATTTTAATAAATGCAGTTTTATTTTCATTGGCACATCTTTTCTTTAGGAATTCACTAGTAATGCTTTTAACCTTTCTTGGAGGAATTCTATTTGCACTGACCTTTAAAAGAACAAAATCTACCTTACTTGTGTCAATAGAACATGCCATTTATGGTTGTTGGTTATTTACCGTAGGGATGGGTTCTATGCTTGGTTTTCCGTCATAAAGTTTAACATAAATCATTGTTAAACAGAAACTTATTTTAAGCGATTATTTATAACTTTTCGCAAAACAACCATTATGAACCGCAAACAGTTTATTACTTCAGTAGGAGTGAGCTCACTTCTAATTCCAACATTTCCAATTTATGCCTTAAATAAACAAGATAAAGATCCAGAACAATTAGACAAAAAGCTAGTCCACAAATTTGTAGGTGCTTCTCATAGCAAAATGGACGTTGTAAAAGAGATGTTGGAGGAACATCCCAATTTAATCAATGCGGCACACGATTGGAAATTAGGTGATTTTGAAACAGGACTAGGCGCTGCCAGTCACGTTGGCTATAAGGATCTTGCACAATACTTCTTAGATAATGGCGCTCAAGCTAATATCTTTACAGCTGCACTATTTGGAAGAATGGATATTGTTAAACCGATGATCGAGTTTTCACCAAGCATTTTGCATGCCAGAGGTCCACATGGTTTTACATTATTACATCATGCTGAAAGAGGTAAGGAGGATGCAGCAGAAGTGAAGGATTACTTGAAATCTTTAGGATTGACTGAAACTAAAATAGACCTCTACTAATTATTAAAGTATCTGTGAGCGTTCATAAGTTCTACATTCTATTAGTTTGCATTTCTCTGTTTTGTTGTACATCGAAAGAATATAAAATTCCTATTACAACTACTAGTAAGGAAGCATTAGCTGAATATCAAAAAGGTATCCAGTTTACAGATGTTTTAAAAATTGACGAAGCCGAAGTCGCCTTTAAAAAGGCGATAGCATTAGATTCAACATTTGCAATGGCCTATCTTGAATTGGCGCTTTTAAGAGATGACTATGATATTCGTAAGAATTTAATTGCAAAGGCCATGAGCTATCTCGATAATCTTTCGGAGGGTGAGCAGTTATTAATTTTAGGCAAGAATAAATTTTATGGCAATGATGAAGGTGAGCCAGAATTCTATTATTTCGAGAAATTAGCAAGGCTCTATCCCGAAGATGATATAGCCAATTTTCAATTTGGATATATAAATGTTCATCATGGGCAACATTTTCCAGATTCAGCAATTCATTACTACAAAAAAGCATTAGCAATAAACCCAAAGGTTTCAAAGTACTATGAAAGATTAACAGAGGCCTATTTGTTAAATCAAGATTTTGACAATGCTGAAAAAAATATAAACACTCATATTAATTTCCTGCCTGATCATGTAACTCCGAGGATTACTTATGGCGAAATGCTTTTAACAGAACATCGATATGAAGAATCGTTCGAGGCCTATAAAAAAGTATTAGAACTTAATCCGAAAGCGGCTTGGGCTATGATTGGAAGTGCAACAAATCTTAACTTTCTAAATCGATTTAAAGAGGCACGAAATTATATTATAATGCTAGATTCTATTCCTCTGAGTGATTATGAATATAGACATAAATGGCGCGTAAAAACTTGTAGTTATTTAGTTGAAGGCAAAATAGATTCGGCTATTGTTGTGCTTAAACAGCAAAAGAAAGAGACAGAAAGTGGTGTAAACAAAAGAGAAACTGTCTTCCATCAATATTATCCTTTATTGAGAATGACGCGTTTTTATTTTGAGAACAATCAACCTCAAGAAGGACTTGCAAGTTATGCCAAATTAAAAGATTTTGTTCATGCTAATATCACAAGAGAATCGACACTAACAAACATTAATAATTTGGAGAATTATTATAATGCCTACGCCTTATTTTTAAATGGAGATGTAGCCAAGGCAGAACAAATTTTAATAAATATTCAAGAGAAATCAGAGGCCGAAAAATTACTGCTCGGAAAAATATTATTAAAACAACAACAATATTCTGAAGCAATTGATTTATTGATACAACTAGATACAGAAAATGCTTTTTATCAATATTGGTTGGCTAAAACTTACCAAATGGACAACCAAATGGAAGCTTATCAGAATCAGATTTCTAAAATAAAAACATTAATAGAAATAGATGATTTAGACTATGCTTTAATCGCAAGGTTTCTATAATATTCAATTGTCGTCAATATCAAATATTCTCTATTGCCTTCCCATAAAACATTCGTACTTTTGTAGTCAGTTTTTATACAAATCACGACTAAGATTTCATTATGAATACATACGATGTAGCAATTATAGGTTCAGGACCTGGAGGATATGTGGCAGCCATTCGATGCGCCCAATTAGGCATGAAAACAGCCATTATTGAAAAATATTCTACGCTAGGAGGAACGTGTCTTAATGTAGGTTGCATTCCAAGTAAGGCGCTTTTAGATTCTTCTCACCATTATGAAGATGCTGTAAAACATTTTGAGGAACATGGTATTGAGATTCCAGGTGATGTTAAAGTCAATATCGAAAAAATGATTGCTCGAAAACAGTCGGTTGTTGATCAAACTACAAGTGGTATTGATTTCTTAATGAAAAAAAACAAAATCGATGTTTATGAGGGTGTTGGCAGTTTTAAAGATGCCACACATATTACCATAACTGGAAAGGAAACTACCGAAATTGAAGCAACTAAAACTATTATTGCTACTGGAAGTAAACCATCCAATTTACCTTTCATCTCTATAGATAAGGAACGTATAATTACTTCTACGGAAGCGCTTAAATTAAAAGAGATTCCAAAACATATGATTGTTATTGGTGGCGGTGTAATAGGCTTAGAACTCGGTCAAGTATATAGACGATTAGGTTCTGAAGTAACGATAGTTGAGTATATGGATCGAATTATTCCGACTATGGATTCTGGTTTATCTAGAGAATTAAATAAGGTCTTCAAGAAAGCGAAATTTAAAATAAATGCTTCTCATAAGGTAACATCTGTTGAAAGAGCTGGTGATGAGATCATTGTAAAAGCAGATAACAAAAAAGGCGAAGAAGTAGAATTTAAAGGTGATTATTGTTTAGTATCAGTTGGAAGGCGTCCTTATACTGATGGATTGAATGCAGAAGCCGCTGGTGTTAAATTAGATGATAGAGGTAGGGTAGAAGTGAATGAACATTTGCAGACATCCATGTCTAACATTTATGCCATTGGTGATGTTGTTAAAGGAGCAATGTTGGCACATAAGGCATCAGAAGAAGGCGTATTAGTTGCTGAAACAATCGCTGGACAAAAACCTCATATTGATTATAATTTAATTCCTGGTGTTGTTTACACTTGGCCTGAAGTGGCAGCCGTTGGTAAAACAGAAGAAGAATTGAAAGAAACTGGGATTGAGTACAAATCTGGTCAATTCCCAATGCGTGCTTTGGGTAGAAGTCGCGCAAGTATGGATCTTGATGGCTTTGTTAAAATTCTTGCCGATAAAAATACAGATGAAATTTTAGGAGTTCATATGATTGGTGCTCGAGCTGCTGATATGATCGCCGAAGCAGTGGTGGCAATGGAATATAGAGCATCCGCAGAAGATATTTCACGTATGTCTCATGCACATCCAACATTCACTGAAGCTATTAAAGAAGCTGCATTAGCAGCAACTGATGATATTGCATTACATATTTAAACTGAACTCGGTTCCTATTCTTTCGAATAAAAACTAAGATTATTTAAAACAAATCATTTAAAACTTTTGCCAACCTAATTCCAGCTATTTGAAGTTGGTCTCTAACCTTTTTAAAATTTTTGTATGAATAGCGATAACGTAAGTTTTCATCCGCTTTTGCCGAGGCATATACTTTTCTCGACAATTCATGGGTTTCATTTACCCAATCTATCACAGTTCCTTCTTCAATGGCAGCAATTTGTTGCTTAGATAAGACATCAGCATTTTTGGCTATTTCGAGATAACCCATATCAAACTTTTCAATCATGTCACTATCCCAAACTCTGTGAAGATTGGAGTCTTCGTAGTGCCATTGTAATTTAAAATCGTTTCCACCTCTGTCTTCCTCAAGTCCAATATGCATAGGTTGGTGTAAATCTCCAATAAAATGTACAAGCATTTTCAAATAGAAAACCTTATCATCATCAGAACTATTTTTATCACTAATTATTTGCATACAATAATTAATACCTGTCACCAAATCACCATTTGGATTCTTTATTGATGATTTGTAATCGCTATCAAAAGGCATATTAATAAAATGCCAAGTATAAAACTTATTGTAAAGGCTATCTGACTTTATTTCGTCTGCAAAAGTAGAAACGAAAGCTAATGATTTTCCATTTAGCAGTTTTTTAATTTTACGTTTAGTTCTAGGTTTTAAATGATCAGTCGCAATTTCCCCAACAGCACGATGTCCTGTGGCTCCCCAAATTACTGGGCTACTAGAACTAAAAGAAGAGCATATAAATAATATCAAAAGGTAGTAAACAAGTTTAGATTTCATTACTTTTTCTATTTTGGCTAAGGTATCAATAATGGAAAACTTTATTAGTTCACTTTTAATTATTTCGAGTTACACAATTAATTAATTAATGAAGAATTACTGAGTAATTAATTGGTAATATCATAATCTGCATCAACCCAACTATCTATGATGAGCGCCTCCATTTTTTCAACATTATCTGAATCATTCAATCCTTGGTATGCCAATTTCAGTCCATGATGTGCCCAACCATTTTTTGGTAATCTCCTTAAATCTTCATTATACGTATCTATCGCATCATTAAAATATCCTGCTTTAATTTGAATAGCACCAAGATGATGTCTAATTGAGAAAAACCAATCAGGCGGTTCGTTGTAATTTAAAGCATCTTCTAAAACTACTGCTTCATTTAGACTAATTATACTTTCATCAAAATCACCTGCATAAGCACTAATTTCAGCCATCAATACTTTTTCAGCAATTGATACAATTTCAAAAACTGAATTGATATCCCAAACCGTAATTTCTTTTAAACTTTCATCCTGTGATAACATTCTCAAGGCTTCTAATTCTGTTTTGGCCGATTCAGTATTTCCTTTTCCTAGATGTGCCATGCCTTCTGCATAGTGTCTTATTGCTTTTGGATATTTAAGATCATATGTTTCCATCTTCATATCCATTATATCATCCCACTTTTTAAACTTCGCAGCTACAAAATATGGAATTGTATAATAATGTTGCAGTGTTCCCCAACCTGGTTCTTTCATTATTTCAGGATGCACATGATCTGAGACTTTATTGGCACCTATCATTGCCCAATGGCTATTACCTTCTAAAGTTGCCGTGGCTGCCATAAAATGATAGTTATGCGGATAATAACCTAAAGGATATGCACCTTGTGCATGACATTGCGTAACATAAGCACTGTCTGCTTCAACGGCTGCAATATTTGATAATGTACCTTTATGATATTCTCCTGTTCTTATATAAGTATGTGATGGCATATGTAATAAATGGCCTGAGCCAGAAACTAACCCATCATCAAATGCTTTTGCCGATCCGTCTGAACGTTCTGGAGTATTTGAAGCTTCAACTGCATGAATATAAAAATGATGAGCTCCTGGATGCCCTGGATTCTGATCTATTAATCTTTCTAATAGCGCAACAATTTCAACTGTCCATGGTTTTTCCGTTCCATCTTTTTCATTCAAATCCCAAGGATGTAAATTCATTAAAGATTCAGCATATAGAGCGCTAATCTCTGTGTCGTTTGGATATAGATCATATAAATTTTTTAATCCTGCAGAATATTTAGTGTCTAGTTCTGTTCTATCTTCAGGTGGCTCAGCTGCATAGCGCATTGCCATAACTTCAATAAATTTCTTTTCTTTATCAGTAGCATTGGCTGATAATTTAATCGCAGTTTGTATAGCTTCGTAAGCACGTTCATAATTGTCATCTTCCATTCCGGCATTATAATTAGGTCCCAAAACATAGGCAAATCCCCAGAACGCCATTGCACAATTTGGATCCAGTTTAGTAGCATAATAAAAAGAACGCGCTGCTTCAGCATGATTAAAGGCATATGCTAATGTCATGCCTTGATTAAAATAACGCTGAACTAATTCATTATCTGTTGTGATTTTATAATTTACTGCATCATAGCCTTCTAACAATGGTGCCACATTATCTTCTTGATACCAGGCAGAATCAGTGACAGGAGGAACACAGGCATATTTTGAGCTAATGGTTGCGGTTTCAATTCCTTTAGTAGGATTAACTTCTTTCTTGCAAGAATGTAGTATAAAATTGAGGCCAAATAAAATCAATAATACTTTTTTCATTTGGTTATTTTTTAAAAATTATTTATAAAAATACAAATTCTTGTTTAGTTCTTATTCTACACAGATTCAGACAGATGCTAAAAAATAATGAATTGGAGTTATGCATGCATAATAGTTTTTTTGTACATTACTTTACTAATTATGTGACCAATTGATTCCCTATGTGTCTTACGTACATATACCTAACAATAATTTTGAATACGATTAAAAAATTTTCGGATTTATCCGATGAACAATTGGTTGAATCCATTGTATCTAATAACGATACATTGCTCTTTGAAATATTGTATGATAGGTATGCAAGAATGGTTTATAATAAATGTATAGGATTTTCAAAAAGCACTCAAGAAGCAGAAGATCTTACTCAAGATATCTTTTTAAAATTATTTGTCAAATTAAGTTCATTTAAAGGAAAGTCTAAATTTTCTACTTGGTTATATGCATTTACATATAATCACTGTGTGAATTATGTAAATAGAAATACAGCCAAGAAAATTGAGAAAAAATCTGTTAACGCAGATGATTATCTGGAAGATTCATATGACACTTCTGAAAATGACGAAGAAATAAATCAATTAAAAGTTACAAAATTGAAGGAAGCATTAGAGAAAATTTCTCCAGAAGAGAAAATGATACTATTGCTTAAATATCAAGATTATCTCAGTATTAAAGATTTAACTGATTTGCTTGATATTGGTGAAAGCGCCGTAAAAATGCGGCTCAAACGAGCTAAAGAAAAGCTTATTAACGTATATAATGATGTAGAATATGGAAAACCCGTTTAATAAAATAGACAAGCCTTTGCAGGATGTTCCTTTAGAATTAAAGGAAAAAGTCATGAAAGACATAGCAACAGCTAAGCTCTTGATGGAAATTGCCAGTCTATTTTCATTAAATGTGAGCAGCATCGTAGAACGTATTATCAAAGAAAGAAATAACGAGTAAGCTTCAACTAACCACACATTTATATTATCATGGAAAAACTAAGTGAATACAAAGACATTATATTGGATGGCATAATGACCAACGGAATGACAGTTGCCAAGGCACTGCTCATTTTTATTTTTGGATGGCTGTTCATTAAATTACTTTTAGTATTTCTTAAAAAAGCATTGAAGTTTGTAAAAATTGATAAGCTTGGTGAGAAGCTAAATGATATCGAACTTTTTGGAGGAAAAAAACTGAACATTAATATCACCAAAGTTGTTGTCAGTTTTGTAAAATGGGCACTATTATTAATGCTAATAATTGTCGTTTCAGAAATGCTCGGATTGACAATTATTTCTGAAGAACTAGGAAATTTAATTCATTATTTGCCGCAATTAATCAGTGCGTTAGTAATTTTCACTATTGGATTATTCATAGCTAATTTCGCTAAGAATTCTATTTATTCCATGTTTAAATCATTAGAAATATCTGGCGGTAAAATTTTGAGTCAATTGGTGTTTGTAATCTTATTAGCGATGATCTCAATTACTGCATTGAACCAAGCAGGCATTGATACTGAAATAATTACTAGTAACATGACCTTAATTTTTGGTGCCTTTTTAGGGGCCTTTGCATTAGCACTCGGATTAGGTTCAAGAGAAGTAATTGCAGATATAATGAGAACGTTTTATACTCGAAGAAAATATGAAATTGGTCAACGTATCAAATTTAAAAATATAGAAGGCACAATATTAGCTGTAGACGACTTGTCAATGACCCTAAAAACAGAAAACGGCAGACTTATTGTACCTATAAGAGAAATTGTAGAAAATCAAGTCGAAATTCAGGAGTAACTTGTGTTATGGTAATAAGTTATTGTTAGGGAAGACCTGAACTAGATTTGATCTGACCCTTTCCATTTATTTGGAAGGGGTTTTTTCTTTTTAATACCATTAGTATATATATTTACCAAAAGTTTTTTTTAACAGTGCGTATTCAGAAAAAAATAACAGTCGAAAACCCAGAACTCTTCAAAAAAAAGTTGCTGCAATGGAGTCTTCAATTTAATGATGTTTCATGGCTGGATTCTAATGATTATAATCAAAATTATAGCAGTTATGATGCACTATTAGCCGTTGATGCTTTTACTTGTATTCAAACAGATTTTATGGACTCTTTTGATAAATTAAAAGAATATCAAAAGACAACTGATGATTGGATCTTTGGTTATCTCTCTTACGATTTAAAAAATGATACTGAAGATCTTAAGTCCACTAATTTTGATGGTTTAAATTTTCCAGATCTGTATTTTTTTCAACCTAAAAAATTGTTTCTTTTAAAAGGTAATGAAGTTGAAATTCATTATTTAAAAATGGTTGAAAATGATATTGATCATGATTTAAATTCCATAAAATATAGTGTTGATTCATCCGAAGAACAACGAGATCAGGATATAAAAATAAAATTGAGAATTCATAAGGATGAGTACTTCAATAAGGTTGATAGAATGCTAGAATACATTCATAAAGGCGCTATCTATGAAGCAAATTTTTGTCAAGAATTCTTTGCCGAAAATACGACAATTAATCCCCTAACGACTTATTTTAAATTAAACCGTATTTCTAATCCACCCTTCGCTTCATTTTTTAAATTCAATAATAATTTTCTACTCTCAGCTTCACCAGAACGCTATTTGAAAAGAACAAATAATTCAGTTATTTCGCAACCCATTAAAGGCACTGCTAAACGTGCAGATAATTCAATTGACGATAATATTCTAATACAATCTCTTTCAAAAGACGAAAAAGAAAGAAGTGAGAATATTATGATTGTCGATTTGGTTCGAAATGATTTATCAAAAACAGCAATTAAAGGCAGTGTTAAGGTCGAGGAACTATGCAAAATTTATACTTTTGATCAGGTTCATCATATGATTTCTACAATTACTTCAGAAGTAGATAAAAATATTAATCCGATAGATATTATTAGAACAACTTTTCCCATGGGAAGTATGACAGGAGCCCCTAAAATTTCAGCTATGAAAATAATTGAAGAGCTCGAAGAAACTAAACGTGGTTTATATTCTGGAACAGTTGGCTATTTTAGATCAAATGGTGACTTCGATTTCAATGTGGTGATACGAAGTATTTTATATAACGCATCTAAGAAATATGTATCCTATTCTGTTGGAAGTGCAATTACTGCCAAGAGTGATCCTTTAAAAGAATATGAGGAGTGTCTTATTAAGGCAAAGGCAATGAGAGAAGTGTTAGAGAATTAATTCTAAAATCATAATTCAAAAATTGTACTTTTGAGCATGCTCTCAGCATTTCAAAAACATATAGATACTAATTTTTCTTTTTTAAAGGACAAGAAATTACTCCTAGCCATTTCCGGTGGTTTAGATAGTGTTGCACTAACTCATATTTTTCTTGAACTTAAATTAGATATTTCTCTCGCTCATTGTAATTTCAATTTGCGAAGTGAAGAAAGTGATGAAGATGAGAAATTTGTAATTAATCTGTCTAAAGATCTTGATTTAGAAGTATTTATCCAGAATTTTGAAACTGAAGAATATGCAAAAGAAAATCAACTTTCCATTCAGATGGCAGCACGAGAGTTACGATATAAGTGGTTTAAGGATTTAGCCGATCAACTAAATTTTGATTTTATAATTACCGCACATCATGCAGATGATAATTTGGAAACTTTTTTAATCAATTTGACAAGAGGTACTGGTTTAATTGGATTAAGTGGTATTCCGGAGGTGAATGATAAAGTTATTAGGCCATTACTGCCATTTTCAAGAGAGGAAATTGAAAACTACGCAATTAAACGCCAGTTGAAATGGAGAGAAGATAGTAGTAACAATTCTACAAAATATTTGAGAAATGCGTTGCGTTTAGAAGTAATTCCTATGCTAAAAAAACTCAACCCACAACTCATTCAAAATTTTAAAAGCACACAATTTAATTTACAAGAAGCTTCCGATATCATTAATGATGCCACCTTGAAAATTCACAAAAAAATTGTCTCAGTTGAAGGAGAGATTATTAAATTCAAGATTAAAAAACTAAAAAAATTACAACATCCCAAAGCGTATTTATATCAATTATTAAAGGGCTATAATTTTACAGAATGGGATGACATAATCAACTTATTAGATGCGCAATCTGGCAAACAAGTAATGTCAAAAACACATCGCTTAATTAAAGATAGGAAGTATTTGCTTTTAACTGAAGTTAAAGATGATTCAAAGGATGTTTTCGATCGCCAACCTATTCATGTCTCTGATATTCAAAAGGAAGTAAAAACATCATTGGGCATATTATTTTTTGATGAAGCAGATGCCATTTTTGGGAAAAGGACTAATTTAATATTCCTTGATGCAGATAAATTAAAATTTCCATTAGTTGTGCGTTCCTGGAAAAAAGGTGATTTCTTTTATCCATCAGGCATGACAGGAAAAAAGAAACTGAGTAAATATTTTAAGGACGAAAAATTATCACTTATTGATAAGGAAAAAACACTTGTATTATGTTCTGGAAATGACATCGTTTGGGTTATAAATAGACGTGTAGATGCGCGTTTTAATGCGGCCGATGATACCAAATCAATTGTCAAAGTAGAGCTCAAATAACTCACTTTATTATCATATATATTTCTTATATTTGGATAGAGTGTGAATAGAAGTCATTTTAACTACAATCAAGATTTCTAAAACATTCTTATTTTTTGTTCGAATATTCATAAAAATTAATAGAGATGAATGTGAGTGAGACCCTTTCCGAAGTAAAGAATTATATAGACGGTAAATTTGAAAGAAATGGCCAAAATGCAATGGACGTATTAAGTCCCATAGATGGTTCAAAAATTTCATCTATTCCATTATCAACAGCTCAAGATGTCGATGCAGCAGTTCAAGCCGCAAAAAAAGCATTCCCAGCATGGTCAGAAATGACTTTTAAAGAACGCGTTCAAATTTTCTTTAGATATAGAGGTCTACTTGAAAAAAACATGGATGAACTCACTAAGCTAGTTCAACTTGAGAATGGCAAGACTTATGGTGAAGCTAAAGCCGAAGTTGAAAAGAGTATGGAACTATGTGAGTTTGCTGTATCAATGCCACAAATAGTGGTTAACGAAATACAAGAAGTGAGTAAAGGTGTTGAATGTCGTATTGAACGTAAACCTCTTGGTGTCGTCGCATCTATAACTCCATTTAATTTTCCAAATATGGTGCCACATTGGACACTTCCAAATGCCTTAGTTCTTGGAAATACCATGGTTATGAAACCCTCAGAATTGGTACCATTAAGCACAGTGCGCATGGCAGAACTATTAAAAGAAGCGGGTCTTCCTGATGGTGTTTATAATATAGTAAATGGTGGAAAAGAAGTTGTAGAATCTATTTGTGATCATCCAGATATTCAGGCAGTGTCTTTTGTTGGTTCAACAAAAGTTGCAAAAATTGTTTATAAAAGAGCAACGTCTAGTTTAAAACGTTGCGTTGCCTTAGGAGGTGCTAAAAATCATCTTTTAGTATTACCTGATGCCAATCCAGAAATGACTGCTTCAAATGTAGTAGCATCAATGTCTGGATGTGCTGGTCAACGATGTATGGCTGCGTCTGTTATGGTTGGTGTAGATAAAGTGCAACATATTATAGATCGCATGGTAGAAAACGCTAAAGGCATTGTTCCAGGAGAAAACTTAGGCTCTGTAATTTCGGCAGAAGCTAAAGAACGAATCGAAGGTTATATTGCAGAAGCTGAACAAAATGGAGCCAAAATTTTATTAGATGGTCGTAATACTACTGTTTCTGGAAAAGAAGGTGGTTTTTATGTAGGACCAACCATAATTGACTATGTAACCACAGATATGTCTGTTGCAAGGGAAGAAATTTTTGGCCCTGTTATTTCAATTATTCGTGCAAAGGATTTAGATGAAGCAATTGAAATAGAAAATGGCTCAAATTATGGTAATGCAGCAGCCGTTTTTACACAAAGTGGAGGATTAGCCAAGCAAGTTATGGAGCGTGCAAGTGCTGGAATGATTGGAGTAAATATTGGAGTTCCTGTTCCACGAGAACCTTTTTCCTTTGGTGGCTGGAACGAATCTAAATTTGGAGTTGGAGATATTACTGGAAGAAGTTCAATTGAATTTTGGACTCAAAATAAGAAAACTACAACCAAATGGAATCCAGAGGCGCAAACTAATTGGATGAGCTAATAGTCAAAACGCTTAAAAAATAGTAACCAACTAAATGAATGAAGAAATAATAAAGAATAACTTAGATTATACACTGTTTTCTTGGGGAAAGCAAGGTGGACTTAATCCAATAAATGCATCTTATGCTGATGGAGTTTACATCTATGATCGGGATGGTAAACGATATCTCGATTTCTCATCACAATTAATGAATGTCAATATCGGTCATGGCAATCAGCGTATTACTGAAGCTGTCGCCAAACAAATGAAAGAGGTAAGCTATGTTTATCCTGGTATGGCCACAGATGTTCGAGGCAGATTAGGTAAAAAACTAGCAGAGATTACACCTGGAAATTTAACCAAAACCTTTTTTACACTAGGAGGTGCAGAAGCTATAGAAAATGCCATCAAGTTGGCAAGAATGTACACTGGTAGACATAAAATAATTACACATTATAGAGCCTACCATGGAGCAACATATGGTGCTATTTCTGCAGGAGGTGATCCTCGTAGATTTCCAGTTGATAGTCAGGCAATGCCAAATGTGGTACATGTTGAAAATCCATATGCTTATCGCTGTCCCTGGAATTCTTCTTCAATAGAAGAATGTGGTGAACGTGCGCTGGCTCATTTAGAACGAGTTATAAAATTTGAAAATCCTGATAGTATTGCAGCAATCTTATTTGAAGGAGAATCTGGATCTTCAGGCTGTTTAAAATACCCGCCAATGTATTTAAAACATGTGCGTGATCTCTGTGATAAATACGGAATTATGATGATTGACGATGAAGTAATGAGTGGCTTTGGAAGAACTGGTAAAATGTTTGGAATTGATCATCACGAAGTAACACCAGATATTATGTGCTTGGCTAAAGGACTAACTTCAGGATATTTACCTTTAGGCGGAGTAGTAGTGACAGAAGAAATTTCAAATCATTTTAATGATAATCCTATGACTATCGGGTTGACCTATTCAGCACATCCCACGTTGTGTGCTGCCGCACTTGAAAACATTAAAATTATTGAAGAAGAGAATTTGGTTAATCAGGCAGCTGAAATGGGATTGTATATTGAGGAGGAAGTGGAAAAGTTAAAGAAAAATCATCGATCACTTGGTGATTTTAGAAATACAGGGTTATTAGGTTGTATAGAACTAGTAAAAAATAAGAAAACAAAAGAACCAACTGTACCCTGGAATGCCAAGCCTTCTGAAATGGAACCAACCTTACGCATGGCGTCAAAAATAAGAGAATTAGGCATGTTCACATTTGTACGATGGAATTGGATCTTCATTGCTCCTCCATTGAACATTACAAAAATGGAAGTTGATGAAGGATTAAAAATTATTTCGCAAGCCATTGCTATTGCAGATGAATATTGTAATTAAGTATGAATAAAGATATTGTAGAATTACAAGAGGACGTATCAAATTCGCCACTTTATAGTGAAGATCTAGCACCTGTACCATCTAATCAAAGAACTTGGAGCAAATGGCATTTAGCAGCAATTTGGGTTGGTATGGCTGTTTGTATACCTACCTACCTTTTGGCTTCATATATGATTAAAACAGGATTGAACTGGTACGAAGCCTTAATTATAATTGGTCTTGCCAATTTAATAATTACAATTCCAATGGTATTAAATGGTCATGCCGGAGTAAAATATGGTATTCCATTTCCAGTTATAGGAAGAGCGGCATTTGGAATACAAGGAGTACATCTCGCTTCTGTAACTAGAGGAATCATAGCTTGTGGTTGGTTTGGTGTTCAAACTTGGATTGGAGGCTTGGCGATATATGCCATTTTTAATGCAATAACTGGATCCACAGGAGAATTAGGGTTATCAATAGGTAAATTTGTTGGCTTCGGGATCTTCTGGATTATTAATATGTATTTTATATGGAAAGGTACTGAAAGTATTAAATGGCTCGAAACCTATTCTGCTCCCATATTGATTATTATGGGAATTGTTCTCATTTACTGGAGTTATGCGAAAGCTGAGGGCTTTTCAATTGTATTAGATCAAAGTGTGCAACTGGAAAAAACAGCCGCGACCATTACAAATAATGAGGGTATGCTATACCTCAATTTAAATTCTTTAAGTGATAAGGAAGGAAACTTAAAGGTAACCGATTACAGAATTGTATCAGAAGGCGTTGTTACCTGGAAACCATTTTCAAATCAACCGATTGCAATTGATGGAGGATTAGCTGAATTAATAAAATTTGAAAATGAAGAATTGCAGGTTCAATTTAGAAATATTGATGGCGATTCCGAAGTTCTATCGAGTATAGTTACTGCCAATATTACAAGCCCTAATGATTCAAAAAGTAAATTTTGGAATTATTTACTTTGGCTAACAGCAATGGTTGGCTTTTGGGCTACAATGTCTATTAGTATAGCAGATATTACACGTTACGCATCAACCCAAAAAGACCAAGTTGCAGGACAGTTTATTGGACTACCTGCAACAATGATGTTGTATTCTTTTGTTGGAATATTTGTTACATGTGCGGCAATTATAAATTTCAAAGACATTTTAATTGCAGATGATGCACCTTGGGACCCTGTATCATTAATTGCCAAATTTAAAAATCCAGTAGTAGTCATTGTGGCTCAAATATTTATGATCATTGCAACATTAAGTACAAATATTGCTGCCAACGTAATTGCACCTTCAAATGCATTTTCCAACTTATGGCCAAAAAAGATTAGTTTTAAAACTGGTGGGACCATTACGGGTATTATTGGCATTTTAATCATGCCTTGGTGGCTATTAAACGAAATATCTGGATTTTTAATTTTTGTAAGTGGATTGCTCGGACCTGTTCTCGGAATTCTAATTGCAGATTATTATTTTGTTAGAAAGAAAAGACTTGAATTGGCTGAATTGTACAAAGAAGAAGGCATCTATTCTTATAACAGAACTGGATATAATAAAGCAGCTATGATCGCATTGTTTGTTGGTGTTTTTGCTGCCTTAATTGGTTATTGGGTACCTGCATTAAATTTCTTGTATTCACTTTCTTGGTTTACAGGATTCATAATTTCATTTGTATTATATATTCTAATGATGAAAAAACCAAAATAGTTTGATCACTAAATACATCATCTTATTTCTTTATTTCTCTATTCTGTTTTTTATAGGATATCTAGCCTCTAAACGTATTAAAAATATTAAAGATTATTACGTCGGAGGAAAAAAATTGAACTTTTGGGTTGTTGCCTTTTCAGCAAGAGCAACAGGGGAGTCAGCTTGGTTGTTACTCGGCTTAACAGGTCTGGGAGCCATGGTAGGTGTTTCAGCATTTTGGGTTGTACTAGGTGAGGTATTAGGTGTAGCAGTTTCTTGGTTTTTTATGGCGGAACGCTTTAAAAAACTAACTGATAATTATGGATCCATTACCATTCCTGATTATTTGGTAAGTCGGTTTAAACCAAAATCGAATACTCTACGAATTGTTGCTGCTACTGCATTATCCTTATTTGTTATTATATACGTGAGTGCACAAATAGATGCAACTGGATCTGCATTTGAATCATTTCTTGGGTGGAATTATTTTATTGGCGCTATTGTTGGATTCTTAATCGTACTTGCCTATATTTTTTCTGGCGGATTTGTAGCAGTAGCATGGTCAGATTTATTTCAAGGTTTGGTGATGCTATTAGGTCTAGTACTGCTTCCAATTGTTGCCTATTTTTCTATCAGTTCAGAAGTTTTATTAAGTCAAGAATTGGTGAAACTAGATCCTTCATTTCTAAATATTTGGGGTGAAGGTGGTTTTAATCTAACCAATTTATTTACAATATTAGGATTTGCATTTATAGGCTTAGGCTTTATGGGTTCTCCACAGTTATTTGTGAGGTTCATGTCTATTAAAAGTCCAAAAGAAATAAAAAAAGGACGTTGGGTGGCTTTGGTTTTTACAATTCTTACGGATTCTTGTGCAGTCCTTATAGGAATATTTGGCCGATATTTATTGACTTCAATAGATGCCGATCCTGAGGCCATATTAGGTAATGGTGCTCAAAATGTGCTGCCCCTTTTAGTAGAGAGAGTAATGCCACTAACACTAATAGGAATTTACATTGCCGCTGTACTTTCGGCAATTATGTCAACCATTGACTCATTGTTAGTTGTAGCGTCTAGTGCTATATCAAGAGATTTCTACCAACAAATATTCAAGCCTAATAAATCAGAAAAACAACTTGCTAAAATTTCAAGAATTATTACTTTATTATTGGCAGTGTTCGCCTTGATAATTGCCATGATTGTCGCAATAACAACTCCAGAAAGAACGATCTTTTGGTTTGTAATTTTCGGCTGGTCGGGAATAGCTGCTACTTTTTGTCCTACTATTATTTTATCCTTATTTTGGAATGGTTTTAATACAAAAGGTGCAATAGCATCTATGATTACTGGATTTTTGTCTGTGCCTATCTTTAAATTTGGCATTTCATCATTGGAAGGTATAGGAATTTATTTTGAAAAGTTAGGTGAACTGGGGCCTTCTTTTATAATGGCGTTTATTGTTGGCGTTATTGTAAGTTATATCACAAAAAATGAAAACTCAAGAATTGACGTAATTGTGGAGAGTATTGAGTAAAAACTTGTAAATTTAGAGAAGAAATTAATTTATTAATTCTAAAAAAGAAGATGTCAATATTAATAAAAAATGGTCGAGTCGTTACAGCTTCAGAAAGCTATATTGCTGATGTCTTCATTGAAGGTGAAAAGATTATCGCTATTGGAAAGAATTTAATCTATCAAGCTGACCAAATAATTGATGCAACAGATAAATTAGTTTTTCCTGGTGGTATAGATCCACATGTGCATTTAGATATGCCATTTATGGGTACTTATTCAAGTGATGATTATGAAACTGGAACTCGAGCTGCGCTGCATGGTGGAACTACAATGGTCATAGATTTTATTTTGCAAACCCAAGGAGATTCACTTCATAATGCCCTTAAAACATGGCAGCAAAAATCACAAGGCAAAGCTATTGGAGATTATTCATACCACATGGCTGTAACCGATTTCAATGATGAAGTTGCTAAAGAAGTAGTCGAAATGATTGAAGAAGAAGGCATTTCATCATTCAAAACATTTATGGCATATAAAGGGGCGTTAATGATAGATGATGGCCAAATGGTGCAATTAATGAAAGTAGTAAAGAAACATGGAGGTCTAGTAACGGTTCATGCTACCAATGGAGATATGATAGATTCTTTGATTGCGAAAAATAGAGCAGTTGGAAATCTTTCTCCGATTTATCATTATTTATCGCAACCAGAAGTCACTGAAGCAGAAGCTTCAGGAAGATTTGCCGATATGCTGCACTATACAGGTTGCCCTGGTTATATTGTTCATATGACTTGTGAAGGTGCATTGAATGCAGTGAGAAAAGCAACCATCAGAAATCAAAAAGTATTCGTTGAAACTTGTACTCAATATTTGGTTTTAGATGCATCATTATATGAAAATGATTTTGAAGGTGCCAAATGGGTAATGAGCCCACCGTTAAGAGAAAAAAAAGATCAAGAAGCATTGTGGTCAGGTATTAATCAAGGGTTAGTTCAAGTTGTCGGTACAGATCATTGTCCGTTTATGTGGGAACAAAAGAAAATGGGTAAGGATGATTTCTCTAAAATTCCAAATGGACATCCAGCTATAGAACATCGTATGGAATTATTATATTCTGAAGGTGTTCACAAGGGCAGAATTTCATTGACCAAATATGTTGAAGTAAGTGCGACAAATGCTGCCAAAATCTTTGGAATGTACCCTAGAAAAGGCACAATAGCTATAGGAAGTGATGCAGATATTGTTATTTTCGATCCTAATAAAGAACACACCATTTCGGCTGAAACACATCATATGAATTGTGATTATTCCGGTTATGAAGGTCAAAAAGTAACAGGGAAAACAGAAACTGTTATATTAAGAGGACGAGTAGCAATTGATAAAGGTGATTGTAAATTATCCGCAGGTCATGGTCAATTTATCCCAAGAAGCAAAACATCAAAAACAGTAATTTAGAATTTAAACAGTATGCCAAGAAAAATAAAATCAGGATTGATACAAATGAGTTTGCCAATGACAGAAGGGGAGGGCTCAATAAAAGAAATTATGGATGCTATGTACGATAAGCATATTCCGTACATTGAAGAAGCTGGAAAACAAGGAGTGCAAATTCTGTGTTTACAAGAAATTTTTAATACACCCTATTTTTGTCCAGGGCAAGATAGAAAATGGTATGCTTCAGCTGAAACAGTTCCCGGACCTACTACAGAAAAGTTACAAGTACTAGCCAAGAAATACGACATGGTTATTATTGTTCCGATTTATGAAAAAGAACAAGCTGGAATTCTCTATAATACGGCTGCAGTAATTGATGCCGATGGAACCTATCTAGGTAAATACAGAAAAAATCATATTCCCCACACAACAGGATTTTGGGAGAAATTCTTCTTTAAACCTGGAAATTTAGGCTACCCGGTTTTTCAAACTAAATATGCTAAAGTTGGTGTCTACATTTGCTACGATAGACATTTTCCAGATGGTGCAAGAGTTTTAGGATTAAATGGCGCAGAAATTGTTTATAATCCTTCCGCAACTGTTGCAGGTTTAAGTGAATATTTATGGAAATTAGAACAACCTGCGCATGCAGCAGCCAATGGCTATTTTATGGGATGTATTAATCGTGTAGGTGAAGAGAAGCCGTGGGATTTAGGAAAATTCTACGGACAATCTTATTTTGTAGATCCACGCGGACAAATATTTTCGCAAGCATCAAGAGATGATGATGAATTATTAGTGGCTGAATTTGATTTAGATTTAATAGAAGAAGTTCGATCTACATGGCAATTCTTTAGAGATAGACGACCAGAAACCTATAGTCGCTTAACAGATTTATAAATATGGCTGAATATAAACGACCAAAAACTAAGGCGGAATTCGATAAGAATTTTAAGCAGAAAAAACCATTAATGAATGACACGGAAGCGTTTTATGAAAGCTCTCGTTGTTTATTTTGTTATGATGCGCCTTGCATCCAAGCATGTCCAACACATATCGATATTCCTTTGTTTATAAAGCAAATTCATACAGATAATGTGACTGGTGCTTCAAAAACAATTTTCGATTCAAATTGGTTAGGCAATGCCTGCGGTGTTGTTTGTCCAACTGGTGTTTTGTGCGAAGGAGCCTGTGTTTTTAATCATCAGGATGTTCCACCAATTCAGATTGGTAGATTGCAAAATTATGCTACAAATAAATCCATTGATGCTAAAAAAGAATTGTTTAGAGTAGGGAAGTCTACCGGTAAAAAGATTGCCATTATTGGTGCCGGACCAGCCGGAATTGCATGTGCATGTGAAGCCAGAGCATTAGGGCATGAAGTAGATATTTTTGAAGCCAAAGACAAACCTTCTGGATTGACTGTATATGGCATTGCACCTTACAAAATAACTAATGAAGAAGTTTTACAAGAAATTGATTTTTTACAGAGTCAATTAGATTTCAATATTCATTATAATTCAGAAATTTCATCTAATGAACAGTTGAAAGACTTGGAAGCTAAATATGATGCCATTTTTGTAGGTGTTGGTCTAGGTAAAACTCGAAATTTAGGATTAGATGGTGAAGATAAAAAAGGCGTTATAGGGGCTGTTGAGTTTATTGAAGAATTACGAATGAAACATCATGAAGTTACTGTTCCTGCCAAAGTTGTAGTTATTGGTGGAGGTAATACTGCAATGGATGCCGCTTCTGAAGCTGCACGAATGGGAGCGCGTAAAACCGTTTTGGCTTATCGAAATTCCAAAGAGAAGATGGGCGCATATGGATTTGAATATGATTTAGCTATTAGTGCTGGCGTAGATAGTTTATTCAATGTTACTCCGCTTGAAATTGTTGGAAATGGTAAAGTGGAGGGAGTAAAATTTGCCAAAACGGAGATGGTTAATGGAACGCTCAAAACGAATATGAAAAATGTATTTATTGTGCGTTGTGATATGGTCATTAAAGCAACTGGTCAGGCCAAACAAGGTAATTTATATGAATTAATAGACGATTTAGAAATTGATGATAAAACAAGAATAAAAACCAATGATGACTTTCAAACATCTAATCCAAAATATTTTGCAGGAGGTGACGCTATCAATGGAGGAGCTGAAGTTGTGAATGCAGCCTATGACGGTAAAATGGCAGCTCAAGGAATACATCAATGGCTCACTAAAAAAGACTAAATATGATAGATTTATCAATAAATTTTGGAGGCATTAAGGCACCAAACCCTTTTTGGTTAGCATCTGCACCACCTACTAATTCTGGATATCAAATAATGAAAGCTTTTGATGCGGGTTGGGGAGGGGCTGTTTGGAAAACTCTTGGTGTTCCAGTAGTTAATGTTTCAAGCCGATATGGTTCGGTAAATTATAGAAACACGAGAATGATGGGTTTCAATAATATTGAACTCATTACTGATCGTCCATTGGCAGACAACCTTCGTGAAATAGAAGAGGTTAAAAAATATTTTCCTGACCATGCAGTTATAGCATCGTTGATGGTAGAATCAAAAGCCGAATGGGAACAAATAATAAAGGATGTTGAAAATGCTGGTGCTGATGGTATCGAATTAAATTTTGGCTGTCCACATGGTATGTGTGAACGTGGAATGGGTTCAGCGGTTGGTCAGGAACCTGAAGTACTTGAAACAATTGTTGGCTGGGTAAAAGAAGCCGCTAATATTCCCGTAATTACAAAGCTAACACCAAATATTTCTGAAATTACTGAACCTGGATTAGCAGCCGTTAAAGGTGGTACAGATTCTATATCATTAATCAACACAATAAAAAGTATAGTGGGTATCGATTTAGATACCTACGCGCCTTATCCTATTGTAGATGGAAAAGGATCTAATGGAGGATACTGTGGTCCTGCAGTAAAACCAATAGCCATGCATATGATTAGAGAATTAGCACAACATCCAGAAATATCTGGTACACCTATATCTGGAATTGGTGGTGTTGAGACTTGGCGTGATGCTGTTGAGTTTATATTACTTGGTGCTACTTCAGTGCAAGTTTGTACGGCCGTAATGCATTATGGCTTTGGAATTGTGCGTGAAATGGAAGCAGGTCTTCGTCAATTTATGCAAGAAAAGAATTATTCCACTATTTATGATTTTGCAGGAAAAGCATTGCCAAATGTTACCGAGTGGAAGCATTTAAATTTAAAGCACAAAGTTGTTGCTGAAATTAATGCAGATAAATGTATAGGTTGTGAATTATGCTATATTTCCTGTGACGATGGTGCACACCAAGCCATTGCTCTTTCTGATGATCCTGTTAATAGAATCCCAAGTATTATTGAAGAAAATTGTGTTGGTTGTAATTTATGTTCATTAGTTTGTCCAGTTGAAGACTGTATCACAATGGTAAAGAAAGATGATGGTACTCAAAATCTAACTTGGAATGAGCGAACACTGAATGATGATATTCCTACAACCTTTGATGATGATCGTGCTGGTGGTAAAGGACATTTTGTACCGAAACCTACAGATGCCTTGAAGCATAGAAATTAATGCCAATAGTTTCCTCTTCTTACAAACCACCTATTTTATTTAGAAATGGATTTTATTCCACTGTATATTCTGGTTTGATAAGAAAGATTCCTGATATTTCTCAAAAAAGAGAACGAATTACCCTTTCTGATGGCGATTTTATTGACTTAGATTGGAGTTATTCTAGTGTAAAATCAAAAAGCCTTATTATAATTCTTCATGGTTTAGAAGGGAATGCCCAAAGACCATATATGACAGGAACTGCAAAACATTTTATTCAGAATGGCATGGATGCTGTTTGTGTCAATTTTAGAAGTTGTAGTGGTGAACAAAATAAAGAATATCGTTCTTATCATTCTGGAGCAACAGACGATCTTCATGAGATTATAATCCAAATTCTTAACACCAAAAATTATTCTGATTTATATATTAAGGGATTCAGTCTTGGTGGAAATGTTGCCCTAAAATACTTAGGAGAGCGTGAAACTATTCCTAGTCAAATTAAGGGTGCCATTGCAATTTCTGTTCCCTGTGATTTACATGGTTCTTGTATTGAGTTACATAAATTTAAAAATTTTCCATATCATAATAGATTCAAAAAACATTTAGTTGATAAACTTAAATTAAAACAAAAGAAATTTCCACTTAAAATAAGTTCCAACACATTAAAATCTATAAGAACACTAAAAGATTTTGACGATGTATACACATCGAAGGCCCATGGATTTGTGGATGCCTTAGACTATTATAATAAATGTAGCAGTTTGCAATTTCTTTCAAATATTAGGATACCAACATTACTAATAAATGCCTTGAATGATTCATTTTTATCAAAGAGCTGTTATCCGGTTAATCTAGCAAGTAAGAATGCCAATTTATTTTTAGAAATGCCTAAATATGGAGGTCACGTTGGGTTTGTTCATAAAAGGGAATTTTATTATAATGAATTTAGAGCATTAGAGTTTATTAGTGACTTGAGGCTGTAAAGGAGAATGAAGTACTAGTAATTGAACTCAAGTCACTAAAAATGATATAATTCCAATTTATATTTATTAATTAAAAGTGGAAATCTTTTTAATAAATTGTATTTTTATAACAGTTCCTTTCTATGATTTCCCTGTGAAATGTTGTAAATATTAATACTAAACATAAAATTATGCCAGCAAAAGGAGATTATCCATTGCCTAAGTATCACTTTCAAGTGGAATGGGGAGATGATTTTAGAATCGGATTTACTGAAGTAAGTGGACTTGATTTTGAGACCGAAGTCATAGAATATCGTGAAGGTAGTAGTAAAAAGTACAACAAGACCAAACAACCAGGCCTTACAAAATATAGTAATATAACCCTAAAGAGAGGCACGTTTGAAGGAGATTTCGATTTCTTTAAAGAATGGCAAAAAACTTACTTCTTTCAAGAAGGTAATGATACAGGGTCTATGTACAGACGTACAGTAACCATAAAGTTATTAAATGAAAATCATGAACCAATCATCACTTGGATGGTAGAAAATGCTTGGCCCTGTAAGGTCCAAAATGCTTCTTTGAAGGCTGATGCCAATGAAATTGCCATTGAATCGATGGAAATGACCCATGAAGGATTAACGATTATTGAAGCTAAATAGAATATGTCCAAAGCGTTAAATCAAATGGTAGGATTCCATTTTATGGTTTCCTTTTTTAATCTTCCTACTAATAAAAAATTGGATATCAATTTTAAATCTGTTTCAGGCTTGAATGTTACGGTTAAAAATGACAAGATCAAAGAGGGTGGTGAAAACCGATTCGTACATACACTTCCATCTGGAATTAGTTATGAACCAATTATTTTGAAAAGAGGTGTGCTAAAACCAAAAGATTCTGGATTAACACAGTGGTGTCAAATGGCTTTCCAGGAATTTAATTTCGTACCATTAGAAACTGTCGACGTTATAGTTCTCGACGATCGGCATAATCCAATACTTAGATGGAAATTATCTCATGTGATTCCACTGAAATGGAAAATAAGCAAGTTAAATGCTCAAAAGAGCGAAATTCTCATCGAAACCTTAGTCTTGAAATATGCCAATTTCAAGGTCGTTTAAGCCATATATGGAAGAACTGACAAAAATATTAATTTACGCTTATAATAATAGAGATTTTTCAAAATTGGCAGATATTGATAAAAATCCTATTCATCTTCCTATAAATCCAGAGAGTTTCGAACAGGAATACGGTATAAAATTTAATGTTGCTAGCAACTTGAATGAAACTAATTCAAATACAAACTATATTAGGACCTCTCCAAAAGAACTTATGTTAGCTTTCATATTTGATGGAACTGAATCCGTGCTTGCCTACAAATATAATAGCGATGATCACTCAGTAAAATCACAATTAAAAATCTTTAATGAGACCATTTATCATACGGATAATCAAGGCAACATACGACCTCGCTACTTACATATAAAATGGGGTGAATCCCTTTCTTATTACGGTTTTATTTCGAATCTAAAATTAAATTATACGTTATTCCAACGAAATGGTGATCCCTTGAGAATAGAAGTTGAGGCTACATTTATAAGCGATACTTTTGAAGAACAACACACACACTTTATTGAGAGGGAAATGACTACATCTATGATTAAACAACCCATACCGTTATTGGTTGATGAATATGTTAATTGGGATAATATTGTATTTGATAAGGACATAACCTCGCAAATTAATGATTTGATAAACTGGGTTAAGTTTAAGGAAAAGATACATGCCGAATGGGAATTTATTAATAACCAAAGGCTAAGTTATTTATCACTTTTTCAAGGACCATTAGGCACTGGTAAAAAAACTGCTGCAAAATTAATTGGAAATCTCACAAATAGTAACGTGTATCATTTTGCTCTACCCTATGTTATTTCGAATTATATTGGTGAAACTGAGAAAAATATAAATGATATTTTTCAATTTGCCAGTGAATCAAAAAGCATATTGTTCTTTGATGAAGCGGATGCGATTTTTGGTAAACGAACAAACGTTAAGGACGCTCATAATAAGTATGCAAATCAAGAAGTAGCCTATTTAATACAAAGAATAGAAGCGCATAATGGGTTAGTAATTATATCGTCTAACACTAAAGGATCTTTTGAAAATTCAATAATGCGATATTTTCAATCTGTTATTTACTTTCCATTACCAAATTTGACACTAAGGGAAGTTTTTTGGAAAAGAGCATTCCCTGAAAGAATTAAATTGGAATCCAGTATAAACTTCAATGAAATTGCAAATAATTTTGAGTTATCAGTAAAAGAAATTAATGCTGTGGCAGAATATTGCCTTATTAAGACAGAAGCTATTGACTCTAATGTATTGGATCTCGAATCAATTCTATATGGAATTCAAATTGAAATTGAAAAGCGTAATTGGAACTCACCCTAAAATTGGTAAACTCTGATAGGAATTTACCAAACGTTAGTAATCTTTGTATTAAATTTAAACTGAATTAAATAATAGGCAAAATCATATCTTATTTAAATCGGACCAATAACCAAATGAGAAAAATCATATTCCTTCTACTCGTATTAATATCTAATATTGCGGTTGCACAAAATGAGGTAGAAAGGTTTAATTTCACTTTTGAAAATGAATCCCTTGAAAATGTCATCATTAAAATTGAAGGAACTACTAACTACAAATTTTACTTTTTAAAAGATTGGCTAGGTGATTATAAAGTAACGGCTAGTTTTCAAGATGAAACTATTGATGTCATTTTAAAGGAAATACTAAAAGACACAGTCATTAATTTTCATGTTTTAGAAGGTTCAAAAATTATTTTGACCCAAAACAATGCCATTCATAATCAAATTCCAGATACACAAGAACCCATTCTGTCAGATGAACCAACAACAGTTGTTGCTACACCTAAAGAGAATAAAGAAAACGAATCAGAGATCCAAGAAACCGAAATAACTAAAATTGGGAAGGAAGAAATTACTCCAACTAAGAGCACACATACTATTAGTGGTTATGTTAGAGATGCAGAAAGTGCAAATCCGTTAGCAAATGTTGCAGTTTCAGTTAGAGGTAAAAGTATTGGTACATCAACTGACGCTGATGGTTTTTACCAGTTAGAGTTGCCTCCTGGGAATCATGTTTTAGTAACAAACTCTTTAACATCTAAAGATCAATCCAGAAGAATAAGGGTTTTTAATGATGGTGAGATCAATTTTAATCTTGAGGAAAAAATTGAAACATTAAAAGAGGTTATAGTTGAGGCCGAGGCTGACAGAAATGTAAAAGAAGTCATAACTGGAGTCACCAAAATTGAAGTTGAAAGTATCAAAAATATTCCGCTTGTATTAGGAGAACGAGATATATTAAAAGTAGCAACAACATTACCAGGAATAGCAACAACAGGAGAAGGATCAAGTGGCTATAATGTGAGAGGTGGTAAAACAGATCAAAATTTAATTTTGTTGGATAATGCTTCCGTATATAATCCCACGCATTTCTTTGGAATATTTTCAGGTATCAACCCATTTACAACTGGTAATGTTAATATATATAAAGGTAATATTCCAGCTGAGTATGGAGGACGACTATCTTCTGTATTTGATATCTCAACTAAAGACGCCACTACAAAAGAATTCGCTGGTGAGGCTTCAATTGGCCCAGTGACAAGTAATTTAGTATTGGAGTTACCAATTATAGAAGATCAAGCTGGATTATTGGTAGGAGGAAGAAGCACTTATTCTAATTGGATATTAAGATCTTTAGATGAAGAATCTATTAAAAATAGTGAAGCTTCATTTTATGACGCCATTGTTAAATACAATCATAAAATCAATGAAAAAAACGATTTAAAAGCAACGGCATACTACAGTAAAGATAAATTTAGTATCACTTCAGATTCATTGTATGGGTATAGTAATCGCGTATTTTCATTGGGATGGGAACATGAGTTCAATAATAATCATAAAGGAAATTTAATTTTAACTAATAGCGAGTACCAATTCGACATAGAATACGATGGTGGAAGCAATAACGACTTCGATCTAAATTACAAGAACAATGAAACTGAACTTAAGCTTAAATTCGATTATAATTTAGACGAAGATAAAGCCATTACCTATGGCGTTGCCTCAAAATTATACAACGTTCATCCAGGTTCGGTAAAACCATTAAATAGTAGTTCTGCTATTGAGTCACTTACAATTCCCAAAGAAAAAGGATTAGAAACATCGGCTTTTGCTTCCATCAATTATGAAGTTGATGAAAAGTTGGCCTTTGATGCTGGATTACGCTATTCAGTTTATGCTTTCTTAGGGCCAGTTGAGCAACGTATCTATCAAGAAGGTCAGCCTAAAAATGATGCCACATTAGTAGAAACTGAATCTTATAGTAATAATGAAGTTGTAGAAACATTTGGAGGGTTAGAGGGAAGAGTATCTGCACGATACTTTTTACTAGAAGATTTTTCAGTAAAAGCCAGTTATAATAATACATTTCAATACATTCACACACTCTCTACCAATACCACTGTTTCACCTACAGACACATGGAAATTATCTGATAAAAATATTGACCCACAGCAGGCTCAGCAATTCGCGATAGGATTATACAAAAACTTTGAAGAAAACACATATGAAGTATCACTTGAAGGCTATTATAAAACTTACGATAATATTTTAGATTATAAAGTAGGTGCACAACTTCTTCTTAACGAGTCTCTTGAAACAGAAGTCATTCAAGGCGAAGGTAAATCATATGGTATAGAATTTCTAATAAAGAAAAATAAAGGACGCTGGAATGGATGGTTGGGTTATACATATTCAAGAACAGAGTTAAAACTAGATAGTGAACATCCAGAAGAACGGGTTAATAATGGAAATTATTTTCCTGCTAACTATGACAAACCACATGATTTCAGTGCAGTTTTAAACTATAAAATGACACAACGCTTTAGTTTTTCAGCAAACTTTGCATATCAAACAGGAAGGCCAATTACTTACCCTGTGGGTACCTACGAATTTGGTGGAGCAGAATACACCTTGTATAGCGATAGAAACAAGTTTAGAATCCCTGATTATTATAGATTAGATGTTGGTTTTAATTATGAAGGCAATCACAAAATAAAGAAATTTGTACACAGTTTTTGGAATTTGTCCATTTACAATGTCTTGGGAAGAAATAACCCATATTCAGTGTTTTTTGTAACCGAAGAAGGAGAAATCAAAGCCTACAAGAGCTCGATATTCTCCATACCAATCCCAACCCTAAGTTTTAATTTTAAATTTTAAATGAAAAAACGGAACATCATATATAGTCTTGTTTTGCTAAGTATCCAACTTGGATTTAGTCAGTACACATTAAAAAACGTAGAAGATGTTAATTGGTATAGTAACATTGCGCAAGAAAAGATTTTTGTTCATCAAAATGCCACTTTACTTTTTTCTGGTGAGCAGTTGAGTTATAAAGTATATTGTTTGAATGCCAAAACAAATACTTATACTAATAATAGTAAAATTGCGTATGTAGAATTAATTGGTAAAGATGGTCTCGTTTTTAAGCATAAATTACGATTAGAAAATGGAACCGGACAAAGTAATTTTTACATTCCTAGTTCTGTTAAAACTGGTCATTATAAACTGATAGCCTATACACAATGGATGAAAAATGGTGAAGAGGGCAATTATTTTCAATCAGATCTTGGAATTATAAATCCGTACACTAAAATTTCCTTTGATGAAAATGGTGATTCTGGATTGGCCAATGAGACTAAACTAACAAATCGCTATCAACAGATTGACCTTAAAACCGACTCTGACACCTACAATAAAAGAGAGGAAGTGAATTTGACAATTAAAAGTCTTAATGCAGCCAATGCATATGGCAATTATTCTTTGTCTGTTAGAAGAGTAGACGAACTTCCAAATCAATTTAGTATAATGAGTTCCAATAGTATAAATGATCGCTACAATCAATCAATAGGTACTAAAAAGGCTGTAGGCGAATCTATTTACCTTCCTGAATTTAAAGGTGAAATGATAAGAGGGAAAGTCGTCAACCCCAATACAGGAAAGCTAACTAAAAAAATTGAAGTGTCCTTATCTATTCTAAGTGATGAGGCTTATCAAGATATTATTTTAACTAATGATCAAGGTATATTTTATTTTCATTTGGCAGATGCCTATAGTCAATCAAAGGCGATGATTCAGGTTTTGGGCGATGACAGAGCAAATTATAAAATTGAAATTGATAATCATGAAAGCATTCGCTTATCTAATTTAGAATTTAATGAACTTCAAATTAATTCAAATTTTGAAAAGCAAATAATTGAAAGAAGTGTGCAAAATCAAATTCAAAATGCCTACTTAGAAATTAAACAAGATCGACTCATTACACCTTTTTACAAGGAACCGTTTTTTGGTAATCACATGGTCACATATCAATTAGATGATTACAAACGATTTCCAACTGTTGCCGAAACATTAATTGAAGTTGTTGAAAATGCATGGCATGAAAGAGGCAAGGGAAAACAACGATTTATTAATGTGCGTGAACGTCAAAATGATCCCTATTATGAAGTTGATATTTTACCAATGCTAGTGGTTGATGGTGCCTTGATTCAAGATCACGATATTGTTATGGATTTGGACGCTAGCTTGGTTGAATCAATTAGCGTTTTAAGAGATGAATATTATTATGGAAATCGGGTTTACCAAGGTGTCTTGATGGTAAATACTATTGAGGGCAACTATTACAATAATTTATCCGAAAGCTATATAAAACTAATCGATTTATTTAGTCCACAGTTAGCGGTAGCACATTTTAAACAAGATTATAATATAGAATCTGATTCTGAAAGAATACCAGATTACAGAAATCAATTATTATGGTTTCCTTATTTTCAATTTCAAGCACCATCTAGAACTATTCAATTTTTTACTTCCGACGTGAAGGGAAAATACCTAATTAGCTTAGAAGGATTTACTATTTCAGGTGTTCCTATTTCAATCAAAAAATTAATAACTGTTAATTAATGAAGCAGCAAATTAAATTTTTATTCATCCTGTGTAGTTTGATACTGTCATTTAGTTGTATTGAAGAGGTTAATATTATCTCGGAGACAGAATTTGTTAGTGTAATGGTAATTGAAGCTACAATTACAGACGAATTGAAACATCAAGAGATTAAATTATCTCGGTCGTATACGCTAGATGAAGATGGACCTTTAGAAGTTAGTGGCGCAACGGTCACGATTATTGGAAGTGATGGAGCTAATTTTGGGTTTCAGCAAGATTCAGATGGTGTCTATAGATCAATTTCCGAATTTGCAGCACTTTCAAATGTTGAATACCATCTAGAGGTTACTAGTGAAGGTCGAAGTTATAGATCTTCAAACACGAGTATTGTTGCTCAATCGCAAATTGAAGATTTATATATGGAACGCGATTTAAATGAAAACCTTGAGGAAGGTGTTTCAGTGTATATAGACGCTTTAAATCTAGATAATAGTCCACAATTATTTAGGTTTGAATATGAGGAAACCTACAAAATTATTGCACCTACCTATTCGCAGTTTGGATTGATTGTTCAGAACGATGATTTTCCATATCAGCCTGAGATTATTGCAGGTCTTAATCCTGTAGAAAAGGTTGAATTTTTTGTTACCAAAGAACTTAAGGAAGAACAAGAACGAATTTGCTTTAATACAGTCGCCTCAAATGAAATTATGATTGCTGATAGTGAAGATTTTCAATCTAATAATTTGATTGGACATCGTATTAGGTTTATTGGTAGATTCAACTATATCATGTCACATAGATATAGTATTTTGGTGAAACAATTTACACAATCTTCAGAAGCTCATAAATTTTATAAAACATTAAAGCAATTTTCGGAATCTGAAAGTCTATTTTCACAGATACAACCTGGATTTTTACAAGGTAATTTAATTACAACTTCCAATGAAACTGAAAGTGTTGCAGGTTTTTTTGAAGTGTCTTCAGTAGATAGCAGGAGAATCTATTTTAATTATACTGATTTGTTTCCAGGTGAAGATTTACCACCTTATTATAGACCTTGTAATGCAACTCAAATCCCTCGACTATTTGTAGCGGATCCATTAACTGGTGTCATAGGGAATTCACCACTCCAAACGGAAATTAAAGAAGGCAACAAATTCTACTTTAATAATTTTGATGGTTTAGAAGTAGATGTTACAAACTTTTTTATGCCTTATGTCTTGACAGTTTTTCCTTCATGTGGTGATTGCACTGTAATTGGTGAAACGATTGTACCAGATTTTTGGGAAGAATAATAAAACGTATAAATTGACAAAAACACTAATAAATATAGTAGGAGGGTTCTTAATTCTAATAGTGTGTTTGGGATGTTTGAAAGAAATAGATATTAGAACAGAAACTGAATTCAATAGTGCACTTGTCATTGAGGCTACTATTACAAATGAGTTTAAATATCAAAAAATTAAACTATCTCGAACTTATCGATTGGAAGAAGAAGGACCAGTCCTTGAGAGTGGAGCCTCAGTCAAAATAATTGGTAATGGTTCTGAATATATATTTCAAGAAAATGAATCAGGAGAATACCTTTCCAATGTACAATTTGCCGCGCAATCAAGTATTGACTATCATCTAGAAATTGTTACAGCTGGCGGACAACATTATGGGTCTCAAATAATGCAATTAACACCTGAAACACCAATAGGTGATTTATATGTTGAAAGAGGATTAAATGAAAACAATGTTGAAGGTGTTTCAATTTTTGTAGACGCCAATGACGTCACAGGTGCTACTAAATTTTACAGATATGAATACGAGGAAACCTATAAGGTCATAGCACCATTCTATTCGCCACGTGAACTGACTATTTTAAATAATGATTTTCCTTACCCTTCAACCTTTCTGAATCAGTTCAATACAGTTCAAGATGTTTTAGATTTTTTTTTCTTACTAGATTTTAGACCAGAACAAGAACAGATTTGTTATAATACAGTAGTATCTAATCATATACTTGTTACAAGTACAGAAGACTTGGTTTCTGATGATTTAACTCAATTTAGAATACGATTTATAAACCGCAATAACTATATTATTTCACATCGCTATAGTATTTTAGTAAGACAATTTATTCAATCGGAAGCAGCACATATTTTTTACAAGACATTGAATGATTTCTCAAGTGAAGGAAGTTTGTTTTCAGAAATTCAGACAGGATTTTTAGAAGGAAATGTCTTTTCTACCACTAATCAAGATGAGTTAGTAGTTGGGTATTTTGAAGTGTCTTCCGTAGATGAAAGACGTGTTTATTTTAATTATGATGATCTTTTCCCTGGTGATATTCTACCACCATATTATATAACTTGTGATGATTTTTTCTCACCAATATTTCTTGAAGAAGATTTCGCACATAATGTTATCAATTCAGATATAATAAATGCTTTAAACTCAGGAATGGTATTTTTTGATGATGAAGAATATAACCCTAACGACAGTCCATTTGCGGCCTATGGCATTACGCCATATATTCTTGTTCTTGGTCCATGTGGCGACTGTACACTTCTTGGGAATAATGTTGTACCAGATTTTTGGGAAGAATAAACATAGAAAATATTCTATATTTTTAATACCTTTAGGGAAATTCTGAAAAATGCTCAAAAAGGTCTTCGGAAGTTCTGTTTTCGGTGTCGAAGCTACAACAATTACAGTAGAGGTTAATGTTGATAAAGGGATAGGCTATCATCTGGTTGGTCTTCCAGATAATGCAATAAAAGAAAGTAATTATCGAATAGCTGCTGCACTTCAAAACAATGGTTTCAAGATCCCAGGGAAAAAAATTATCATCAATATGTCTCCAGCCGATCTTCGAAAGGAAGGATCTGCATACGATTTAACACTCGCCATAGGAATTCTAGTGGCTTCAAATCAAATAAAGGCTACCGAGCTTGATGAATACTTAATTATGGGTGAATTGTCTTTAGATGGCAATCTACAACCCATAAGAGGTGCCTTGCCAATAGCAATTAAAGCAAGAGAAGAAGGTTTTAAAGGATTTATATTGCCTAAAGAAAATGCAAAAGAGGCTGCTATTGTAGATGGTCTCAAGGTATTTGGAGTTGAAAGCCTTAAACAAGTCATTAATTTTTTTGATTTAGACGAAGTTCTTGAAGAAACTATTATAAATACTCGCGAAGAGTTTAATAAATGTTTAAACTTCCCTGAATTTGATTTTTCTGACGTTAAAGGTCAAGAAAGTATCAAACGATGTATGGAAATTGCCGCATCTGGAGGACATAATATTATTCTAATTGGTCCACCTGGAGCAGGTAAAACCATGTTGGCTAAACGGCTTCCATCGATTTTGCCTCCTATGACTTTGCATGAGGCCTTAGAAACGACAAAAATCCATTCAGTCATCGGTCGTTTAAAAGCAAACTCAGGACTTATGGCACAAAGACCATTTAGATCTCCACATCATACCATTAGTGATGTGGCACTAGTTGGTGGTGGACAATATCCACAACCAGGAGAAATTTCTATGGCACATAATGGCGTACTCTTTTTAGATGAATTACCAGAATTTAAACGTACTGTTTTAGAAGTCATGCGACAACCCTTAGAAGACCGTGAGGTTACTATTTCTCGAGCTAGATTCACAGTAACTTATCCATCATCATTTATGTTAGTGGCGAGCATGAATCCGAGTCCGAGTGGTTATTTTAATGATCCTGATGCGCCTATTTCGTCATCACCAGCTGAGATGCAACGCTATCTAGGTAGAATATCTGGACCATTATTAGATCGAATTGATATTCATATTGAGGTAACTCCTGTTCCATTTGAAAAACTATCTGAGGAGAGGAATGGTGAGTCTTCAATTGACATTAGAAAACGTGTTACTAAGGCAAGAGATTTACAAACAGATCGTTTCAAAAATTTTGAAAATGTGCATTACAATGCGCAAATGAATACTAAGCATATCAAAAAATATTGCAGTTTGGACGAAGCATCAAAGCAGCTACTAAAAACTGCCATGGACCGTTTAAATCTTTCAGCTAGAGCCTATGACAGAATTTTAAAAGTCTCTCGAACTATTGCAGATTTAGAAGGTGTAGAGTCTGTTCTAGGTACTCATATCTCTGAAGCAATTCAATACAGAAGTTTAGATAGAGAAGGCTGGTTGGGTTGATAGATTATTTAATACCAAAAATATTGGTTATTTTAGAGAAGTAAAATCTTTAGACATGAAAAAACTATTTCTTTTAGTCCTATTAGGAATTTTACCATTTGGAATTAATGCCCAAGGCTTTGTAGGCGCTTGGGAGACCTATTTCTCTTCAGATAAAGATGTAAAATATCGGAGTGTTGTCATTTTCTCTGATAATTACCAAGTAATTACAACATATGAAGCAGAATCTGGGAAGTTTATTAGTACCAATGGTGGCACTTGGAAATTGGAAGGCGATACAATGACAGAAATGGTAGAATTTGATACAGTAACTCCAGAAAGGGTGGGTACTGAAATTAGCTTCAAAGTTCATATTAATGATTCCGAAATGGGAATTGTTGGTGATGATAGAATATTTGAAAGGATAGATAGTGGTAAACCGGGAGAATTACAAGGCGCTTGGCTCATGTCTGGTAGAGTGAGAGATGGCAAGGAGCAATTAAGAGATGTCACAGGTCCAAGAAAAACTATGAAGCTATTATCAGGAACGCGGTTTCAATGGATTGCTTATCATACAGAGTCTAAACGATTCATAGGTGCTGGTGGTGGAACTTACACTACGATTGATGGTAAGTATACTGAAAACATTGAATTCTTTTCAAAAGATGATTCTAAAGCTGGAATTAGTTTAGTGTTTGACTATAATTTCATTGATGGCGTATGGCATCATGAAGGATTTTCTAGTAAAGGTGATGCTATGCATGAAATTTGGAGTGTAAGAGAGTAGTTATTTTTCTCTAACAAAATAATTAAATTCATCATCTAATTTTAACCATTCCATAGTTTCATGATCATAACCCCAAGCAAAGGATGCAATGGAGTTATTACCTAGAAATTCAAAATCGTAATGGGTCCAGTAACCAGACAAATCAATATATCTAGTTTCAGAAATTGGCAACAGTTCTTTTCTAAAGCCAATGCCTAATTTATAATAAAGTTTGCCGTTTTCTATCCAAAACTTTCGGTCTCCATATTGTCCTGCAATTTCTTCATACTGACTAGTTAATACAGAGGCATCAGTATTTTTTATATAATTAATGTGAGCCAATGCACCCTTTAAATAAAAATGTTCAGGATGCTTGCTTATTGCTTCTGAATAGGCAATTTCGGCTTCTTCATAATTTGCAGCTTTTAGCAATGAATCTGCTTTTCTTATAAGATCATCTTCCTTATAATACCAAAATATTTCTTTGCCTTTATATGAGTAATATTGCGTTGACTTAATTCTATAAATATCTCCAGTCGTGTTTTTTTGAAATTCGCACTCAACGGCTAAGCCATTATATGGATATGCGAATATTAATTTATTTTCGCCTGTAACAATCACATAATCAATAAGTTGATTTGAGGCTACTGACAAGAACCTGTTTTCAAATTCAAAATAATCAACAACTTGTTCTGCTCTTACACTTCGAAATTTACCATAAAACCGCGAATAATCTGCATCATAGACATCACTCATTTTATAGCTAATAGCTTCTTGAAACAAATCATTTAACCATCCATCATCAGGACGGGTTAACACTGTTTTTTTGTGATTTTTGCTAGCCCCTTCCAAATCACCTTTTAGGATTAATGCTTCTGTTTTAAAAGGTGAAACGCCATTATTATTTGGTAATAGTAATTGGTATTTATTTACCATATCAATCACTTCATCATATTTGCCGTTCACTAAAAGTGCTTGTCTGTATTGAATTACTGAATAAGCATTGGGTATTACTTGCTCATTGAATCGTGCTTCTGTAATTTCTAAATATTCATCTAAATTTCTGGTTTCACTAAGTATGGTATATAATAAATTACTAAATACAACATCATTAGGATCAATTTCCAATTGTAGTTTAACAAGTTCTTCAGCTTCTTTCCAATGGTTGTAAGCAATATGTCTTTGAATTAAAACTTTAAGTTGTAATTGCAAGGGGAGTTTTTGGCGGTTTTCGTAAGCTTTATCTATTTGATATTGCTCTTCTAAGTGGCCATGACTATAATAAGTTCCGTTTACAGATTTAATATAATAAGATATGGCAAAACTTGGATCTATGGCAGTGGCATTATCATGCCTGCCAAAATAAAATTCTTTTAAAGCATCTAATGATGTCGTAAAAAAATCCTTAACATCCATATCGATGTATTGGTCACGCATTTCTTCAATGATCCCAACATTATCTCTCACATAAATACTAACATCATCTATTAAATCAAAAAAATCTGTCCCAATAAATGTTTGCCTACTTAGTTCTTTACCATTTTTACTATTGTGTATGATAGGTGTTAAGGAATAAATACTATCATTAATATCAAATTCACCATCAACAAAGAAATCTGAAAAACCATTTGCATCATTAACTTTACTAGTGATATTATCAGAAGACCCAAGAGTTCGTGCAGAAATATTTTTGTCTTGAGCCAAATCATATAAGAGTAAATCATTAATAACTCTTGTCATCCACATTTTACTACTATCTTGAAAGGTGCCTTCAAAATTAAAAATTGGGAGATTTACCCTAAACTCTTCTTTGGTAATTGTTTGAGTTTTCAACTCACCAGCATTATTAGTGTAGCTAATATCTTTTGTTGTTGCGCCCAAGTCACTATTGCCAAAACCTAAATAAGTAACCACCATAATTAATAAAACGTTAAGAGGAAAGATTATCTTTTCACGTAATTTTAAAATTTTATTATTAATACGTTCTTGATGGTATAAATAGATAATAAGAGATGGAATTATTCCAATGAAAATCCATAATAGGAGGTCTACCCAATAAGGTGAAATTTGATATCTATTTAAAACCCAATCTACAAATTGAAGTAAGGTCCACGCAGCAACCAAATAGGCAGCAAAAAATTGAAGTGTCTTGGTTAGTTTCTTTTTATTTAGGCCCAATTGTTTTTTTAATTTATTTTTAATTACCAGTTCGAAGATAGTAATTTACCCACACTTTTTAATTAATTCATTTTATCTCGATTTTATTTCAAAAATTGTATTTTTAAACAAACACATTTCATGTTCAAAAATTGGTTTAAAAATATTGGTCCTGGACCTTTAGTTGCTGCTGCCTTTATAGGGCCTGGAACTGTTACAATGTGTACGCTATCAGGCGTTGGTTTTGGCTTCGCTTTACTTTGGGCAATGGTGCTATCAATTATTGCCACAATTGTTCTTCAGGAGATGGCGGCAAGATTAGGTATTATTTCTCAAAAAGGTCTATCTGAAATTATTAGGAGTGAAATAAAAAATCCGTTATTCAAAACATTGGCCATAATACTAATTTTATCAGCTATCGTAGTAGGGAATGCCGCCTACGAAGCTGGAAATATAAGTGGTGGCGTCTTGGGCTTAGAAACTATAGTTGGGAATCCTTCATTTGAAATAGGATCAATTACGTTTAAGATCTTACCGTTTATCATAGGAATAGTCGCTTTCATTTTATTATATATTGGTAATTATAAAGTTTTAGAAAAAGCACTGATATCACTTGTAATTCTAATGAGTTTGGCTTTTTTAACTACCGCAATTATGACTAAACCAGATTTGGGCGAAGTTTTTAAAGGTGCCTTCATTCCTAAGTTTCCTGATAATAGTATTTTAATGATCATTGGCTTAATAGGCACAACAGTTGTTCCCTATAATTTATTTCTACATGCATCATTGGTCAAAGAGAAATGGAAAAATACAAGTGACCTAAAATTTGCCAGGAAAGACACCTTAATTGCCATTATTTTAGGAGGTATTGTGTCTATGTGTATCATTATTTCGGCGGCGGCTATTCAAGATACAGAAATTAATAATGCAGCTGATTTGGCCCAAGGTTTGGAACCATTATTCGGTAATTTCTCCAAATATTTCTTGGCAATCGGCTTATTTGCAGCTGGAATAACAAGTGCAATTACCGCACCATTAGCTGCTGCTTATGTTGCAAGTGGATGCTTGGGCTGGTCATCAAATATGAAAACCAAAAAATTTAGGATTGTTTGGATGTTTATCCTGATTGTAGGTGTTTTGTTTTCTTCGTTCGGAATTAAATCTATTGAAATAATAAAATTTGCACAAATAGCGAATGGACTTTTATTACCAATTGTAGCAGGATTTTTACTATGGATCGTAAATAAATCTTCCATTCTTGGAAAGCATAAAAATAATTTGACTCAAAATATATTAGGATTTATTATTATGATTATTATCGTTCTATTGGCTGTGGCTACCTTTAATAAAGTCTTTCAATTAAACCTCTTTTAAATGAATGTATTTTCTATAGATATAAATGCAGATGTTGGAGAAGGTATTAACAATGAAGCAGACTTATTGCCATTAGTTTCTTCTTGTAATATTGCTTGTGGAGGTCATGCTGGAGATCAAGAGACAATGCGGCAAGTTGTTAAACTTGCGATACAAAATAAGGTAAAAATAGGAGCACATCCATCATTTCCTGATACCAAGAATTTTGGAAGAGAAGTTCTTGATATTTCTTGTTCTGCACTTTATACTTCATTGGTTGATCAGATTAAAGACCTTATGATAGTAGCTCGAGAAGAACGTGTTTTACTACATCATGTTAAGCCGCATGGCGCCCTCTATAATTTGGCCGCACATGATAAAGAAACGGCTGAAGTCATAGTCGAGGTTATGAAACGATTTCATCAGCCTCTTATATTATACGTACCGTATGGATCATTGATAGCCAAATTGGCTCAAAAAGAAGGTATTGCAATTACATATGAAGCCTTTGCCGATAGAAATTACAATCCTGATCTTTCCTTAGTTTCTCGTAAAGAACCTAATGCTTTAATTACTGATTCTGAAGTCATGTTTGAACACGTTCATAATATGATAGTTCATCAACATGTAAAATCAATTACTGGAGAAGAAGTAGCTATTAAAGCAGAAACATTTTGTATTCATGGTGACAATCCTAAGGCTTTGGAATTAGCTCGTGAATTGAAAGAAAAATTAACAATGTCTGGTATTCAAATTCAATAGTTATTGAAGAATTTTAAGCTTACATATAAGGCCTATGGAGAACGTTCTATTTTAATAGAATGGCCTGAAGAAATTAGTACTGAAATTTTAGCTGATATTGTTTCCTTTAGAACATTATTAGAAAAAAAATATAATAAACAAAACATTTATGTAAACTCTGCATATAATTCTTTATTAATAAGTTACACTAATTTAATAAGCGATTTTAGAAATCAGATAATCGAACTGAAAGAACTATATGATTCGAACGATAGATTCTATAAAACAACCTCCAAATTATGGAAAATTCCAGTATGTTATGACGAACAATTTGGAAAAGACTTAAGCGAACTTTCTGCTGAATTGAACATATCTAATGAAGAATTAATAAAGGTCCATTCTAAAACTCTGTATGATGTTTATTTCATTGGTTTTCTACCAGGATTTCTGTACTTAGGTGGCCTAAATAAACAAATTCAATTTCCTCGAAAAGCCAAACCACGGCAAAAAATAAACAAAGGTGATGTTGCAATCGGAGGTAAGCAAACTGGAATTTACTCAATTGATAGTCCTGGAGGCTGGAATATTATTGGAAATACGCCTGTTTCATTATTCGATGTCACTCAGGACAGACCATGTTTTGCTAAATCTGGAGATAAGATTCAATTCTTTTCAGTGCCAATTGAGGAGTATCGAGTGATTAAGAATAGTAATTATCTAATTGAAAGCGAGGTGCTTCATGATTAAGGTACTTAATCCAGGATTAGCTTCGTCTATTCAAGATTGCGGACGTATAGGTTACTCAGAATTTGGCGTCCCAATTTCTGGAGCATTGGACATGTATTCTGCCGAATTGTCTAATAGTTTACTGGGAAATTCTAACAATGCAGCTGTTTTAGAGGCAACGATGGTTGGTCCAACGCTTCAATTTTATTGTGATACTGCCATATGTGTAACAGGGGCAAACATGTCTCCAGAATTAAATGGTAAGCCCATTAAAATGAATTCTGCTGTTGTAATTCCTAACAATTCAATATTGAAATTAGGTCGAGTACAGGAAGGTGTTAGAAGCTATTTAGCAGTTTCGGGAGGATTTCAAACAAAGGAAGTCATGAAAAGTAGGAGTATGTATCCTAATATTACTTCAAAAGCCTTAATTAGTAAAAATGACATTTTGTTGATTTCAGAAAATAGTCAGGAGTTCAATAAAAATGCATCTATTAGAATTAAAAAGAATCATTTTAATGAAGAAAGTATTGAGGTATATAAAGGTCCAGAATTTGAATTTCTTTCCGATAAAAACAAAGAGTACTTATTTTCAACTAATTATACTGTATCTAACAAAAGCAACCGAATGGCGTATCAATTAGAAGAATCATTACCCAACAATTTACAACCCATAATTACGTCGATGGTAATGCCCGGAACTATTCAATTAACACCTTCTGGGCAACTCATTATTTTAATGCGTGATTGCCAAACTACCGGCGGTTATCCTAGAATTCTTCAGTTAAAAGAATCATCAATCAATGTCTTAGCTCAAAAAATTGCTGGAAAAGTGATGAATTTCGAATTAATAAACTAGCCAAACCATTTAAACATTTTCTTCATCAATTTTAGTTTTCCCTTGTAAGGTGCATAGCGAACAGGTGGATCTGTCCATGTACCACGTTTTATTATAGATTTTTCATGTGAAAATGTATCGAATCCCAATTTTCCGTGATAGGCTCCCATTCCGCTAGCGCCAACACCACCAAAGGGCAAACGATGGTTTCCAAAATGGACTAAAGTGTCATTTATTACTCCACCACCAAAGTTATATTTTGATATAATTGAATCTACAAATTTATTATTCATAGAAAAAACATAGAGGCTTAGTGGTTTTTCATATGACCATATAATTTTTTCAATATCCTTTTCATTGTCATAAGTTAATATTGGTAAAATTGGTCCAAATATTTCATCACTCATTAGCGCTGAGTCTATTGCCGGTTCATTGACTAGAGTAGGAGCTATGTATAAATCTGATTCATCAATGTCTCCTCCAAATACTACATCGACATCTTTAAGTAGATTTTTTAGACGTAAAAAGTTTTGTTGATTAATAACCCGAGGTAAGTCTTTTGATTTCTGAGGATTTTCACCATAAGCTTTGATTATTCTAATTTTAATATGCCTAATAAAATCATCTTTAACTTCTTTCTTAACCAATATATAATCTGGTGAAATACATGTTTGGCCATAATTTAATAATTTTCCCCAAACAATCCTCTTAGAAACTAAATTAAGATCTATCGTGTCATCAATTATGCATGGCGTTTTCCCCCCTAGTTCTAAGGTAACAGGAGTTAAATTTTTGGCAGCAGCTTTTGCAATAATTTTGCCTACTCGTACACTTCCAGTAAAGAAAATATAATCCCATTTCTGATCTAATAATTCTTTGGCAACATCAACTCCACCTTGGCAAATCACAACATGGTTACTTTTAAATATTTTTTCTAAAATCTCTTGTACCAATCTTGATGTATGCTTCGTCAATTCACTCGGTTTAAGAACAGCTGTATTTCCAGCAGCGATAGCCATAATAACAGGTTCCATTGTTAGTAAAAATGGGTAATTCCAAGGGCCCATAATTAGAATTGTGCCATATGGTTCCTTATAAATGAAATCTCTTGAAGGAAATGTTAACAATGATGATTTTATACGTTTTGGTCGAGTCCATTTTTTTAAGTTTTTAGTGACCAAGTTTAATTCGGAAATGACTAATCCGAATTCACTAATAAATGTTTCAAATGGTGGCTTATTAAAATCGTTTTGTAAAGCGTTATAAATATCTTTTTCTCTAGATAATATTTCATCTTTCAAAGCTTTAAGCAATTTCAATCGAAAGTCTATATCCTTAGTTTGTTGTGACTTAAAAAAATGTTTTTGATTATTTACCAGCTCTGAAATATTCATTCTGCAATATAGTAATTAAGGTTAAACAGCGTTCCAAATAGGATCATCAGGAGATGGAGCAGTAATTGAGATAGATTCTTTTTTTACTGGATGAATAAATTCTACTCGCCTTGAATGCAAATGAATACTAGCATCTTTATTAGATCTATCAAAGCCATATTTTAAGTCGCCTTTAATTGGACTTCCTAAACTTGCCAATTGACATCTAATTTGATGATGTCTGCCAGTTTCTAAATTAACTTCTAAAAGGTAATAGCGATCCAACGCCTTCTTTAAAGAATAATGAAGAATTGCTTTTTTACTGTCTTTTATCTCTGAATTGTATGCGGTAGATTTATTATTCTTCGGGTTTTTCTTTAGCCAATGAACTAGAGTGTCACTAGACTTTGTGGGCTTGTTTTTTACAATTGCCCAATAGGTTTTTTTGACATCTTTCTCTGCAAATAATTTATTTAAACGTGACAAGGCTTTTGAAGTTCTTGCAAATATGACCAATCCGGTTGTAGGTCTGTCCAACCTATGAACGACACCTAGGTAGACATCGCCTGGTTTATCGTATTTTATTTTTATGTATTCTTTTACAACATCACTCAAGGGTTTATCACCTGTTTTATCACCTTGAACAATATCGCCCGCACGCTTATTAATTATAATGATGTGATTATCCTCATATAGAACCTGAAGATTAGATTTAGTAGAGACTATTTTGGACATTATTATCTAATATTGCTCTTTGTCTGATGGGAATTCAACACTTTTTACATCAGAAACATATTTGGAAATTGCCGTGGTCATATCTTCATATAGATTCATATAGCGTCTTAAGAAACGAGGATTGAATTCATGCGTCATTCCAATCATATCATGCAATACAAGTACCTGTCCATCAACACCATTTCCGGCACCAATCCCAATAACAGGAATCTTCACACTTTCAGCTACTTCTTTAGCCAATTTAGCAGGAATTTTTTCAAGCACAATTCCAAAACAACCTGCTTTTTCGAGCATTAGCGCATCTTCTTTTAACTGATCTGCCTCAACTTCTTCTTTTGCTCTAACGGTATATGTTCCAAATTTATATATTGACTGCGGTGTTAAGCCTAAATGTCCCATCACAGGAATTCCAGCATTTAAAATACGCTTGATAGAATCTTTTACTTCTTTGCCACCTTCCAGTTTAACAGCATGTGCACCACTTTCTTTCATAATTCTAATCGCTGAACGTAAAGCCTCTTTAGGATCACTTTGGTAAGTTCCAAATGGCAAATCAACAACAACTAATGCACGATCAATAGCACGGATCACAGAAGAAGCATGATAAATCATTTGATCTAATGTAATTGGTAAGGTGGTTTCATGACCAGCCATCACATTACTTGCTGAGTCACCAACAAGAATGACATCAATTCCTGCACCATCAACAATTTTTGCCATGGTGAAATCATAGGCCGTAAGCATCGATATTTTTTCACCATTTTTTTTCATGTCTACCAAAGATTTGGTTGTGACACGTTTGTACTCTTTTTTCGCTGTTGACATATCAGAAATTATTAGAAGGCAAAAATACTAAATAAAGCTATAATGTTAAACTTTTCTTCGATTCACAGAGATAAATCATTTTTAAAATAAACTTTTGAATTTATGAAACAAGCAGTAAGTCTTTTTGGTACTATTAATTTCATTTAGCAATCAGATAGGCTAACTCTAACTGCCAATCCACCTTCAGAGGTTTCCTTATATTTTGTATGCATGTCCTTGGCAGTTTCCCACATAGTTTCAACTACTTGATCCAACGGTACTTTAACATTTTCTGGGTTTGTTTCTAAGGCCAATTCGGCAGCATTAATTGCTTTTAATGCACCCATTGAATTACGCTCTATACATGGAATTTGTACCAGACCACCTATAGGATCACAAGTTAATCCAAGATGATGCTCCATAGCAATTTCGGCTGCAATCATAACTTGTTCTGGTGAACCTCCCAAAAGTTCGCATAAAGCACCTGCAGCCATGGCAGATGATACACCAATCTCTGCTTGACAGCCACCCATTGCTGCAGAAATAGTTGCCCCTTTTTTAAAAATACTTCCAATTTCACCTGCAACTAATAAAAATTGCTTGATATTATCTGAATCTGCTTCGTGATTTTCAATGACCAGATAATACATCAACACAGCTGGAATTACTCCTGCACTTCCATTGGTTGGAGCAGTTACAACACGACCTAAAGAAGCATTAACCTCATTAACAGATAGAGCAAAACAACTAACCCACTTTAATATTTGTCTAAACTTAATTTCCGTTTTTCTGATGGCATTTAACCATTCCTGGGGATTTTTATATGAGGATTTTTCTATTAAATTTTGATGGATGTCATAGGCACGTCTTCTTACATTAAGTCCTCCAGGTAAATTACCCTCTGTGTGACATCCTGTATACATGCATTCTAGCATGGTTGTCCAAATTTTTTGTATTTCAGTATCAATCTCTAATTCTTTTCTTAATGTCAGTTCATTTTGAAAAACAATTTCAGAAATGGATTTGTTTTCTGAAGAACAATATGCTAACAGTTCTGTGGCTTTTTGTACTGGAAATGGCAATTTATTATCAAAAATATCTTGCTTACGCTTTGCATTTTTTCGTTCCTCCTTCACTACAAAACCACCTCCAATTGAGTAGAAAGTTGATGAAGATTTTAAATTTGCCGTAAAAGTCATGGCATTGGAATGGAATGGCAAAAACTTCCTATTAAAAACAATGTCTTCTGCAAGATTAAATGGTATAAATAGTTCACCATTGATGTTCAGTTGTGTTGACGATTTTACTGTTTCAATAGTTTCTGAAATACATTCTTCAGAAATGGTTTCAGGATCCTTACCTGAGAGTCCGAGAATCAGTGCAAGGTCGGTGGCATGACCTTTTCCCGTAAGAGATAAAGAACCATACAGGTCAACCCTTATTGAAGTTATAGAATCAAATTGGTTTGCCTCTTTTAATTCTTTAATCCACCTCTCAGCAGCACGCCATGGACCTAAAGTGTGTGAACTTGAAGGACCAATTCCAATTTTAAGCATATCAAATACAGAAATGCACTCCATTTATTATGGTTTTAAAGATGGCAAATATATGAGGTTTTGGCATAATAAAAGCGCTATTTAATCTAAGATTCAGATATAAAATGACAAGCTGTCATACTTTACGACATGGCATAATGATTGACAATTGTTTATCAGTTGAAAAAAAATACAATTAAGAAATTTTTATAAAGTTATGAGTAAAATAATTGGAATAGATTTAGGAACAACCAACTCATGTGTTTCTGTAATGGAAGGTAATGAACCAGTTGTAATTCCAAATGCTGAAGGAAAGCGTACGACGCCTTCTGTTATTGCATTTGTTGAAGGTGGTGAAATTAAAGTTGGTGATCCTGCAAAACGTCAGGCAGTTACAAACCCTACAAAAACTGTTTATTCTGTAAAACGATTTATGGGTAATAAATATTCAGAATCTAAAAAAGAAGCAGAACGTGTACCATATAAAGTTGTTAAAGGTGATAATGATACACCCCGAGTAGATATTGATGGTAGAATGTATACACCTCAAGAATTGTCTGCAATGGTACTTCAAAAAATGAAGAAAACTGCTGAAGACTATTTAGGAACTTCAGTGGCTGAAGCGGTAATAACTGTGCCAGCATATTTTAATGACTCACAGCGTCAAGCTACTAAAGAAGCAGGTGAAATTGCAGGTTTAAAAGTTAGAAGAATCATCAACGAGCCAACAGCAGCAGCTTTGGCTTACGGAATGGATAAGAAAGGAACAGATCAAAAAATTGTTGTTTTTGATTTTGGTGGAGGAACTCATGATGTTTCAATCCTTGAACTAGGTGATGGTGTTTTTGAAGTATTATCAACAGATGGTGATACACATTTAGGTGGTGACGATGTTGATCAAAAAATAATTGACTGGTTGGCAGATGAATTCAATACTGAAGAAGGAATCGATTTACGTAAAGACCCTATGGCTTTACAGCGTTTGAAAGAAGCTGCTGAAAAAGCAAAAATTGAATTATCATCTTCACCTCAAACAGAAATTAATTTACCATACGTTACAGCTACGGCCAGCGGCCCTAAACACTTGGTAAGAACAATGTCTAGAGCAAAATTTGAACAATTAATTGATGATTTGGTAAAACGAACTATCGAGCCATGTGCTTCAGCTCTTAAAGCAGCTGGGTTAAAGAAAACAGATATTGATGAAATTATTTTAGTTGGTGGTTCTACACGAATTCCAGCTGTACAAGAAGCTGTTCAGAAATTCTTCGGAAAAGCACCAAGCAAAGGTGTAAATCCAGATGAAGTTGTTGCAGTTGGGGCAGCTATTCAAGGTGGTGTGTTGACAGGAGATGTAAAAGATGTATTGCTTTTAGATGTAACACCATTATCTCTTGGAATTGAAACTATGGGTAATGTCATGACTAAATTGATCGATGCCAATACAACTATTCCTTCAAAGAAATCGCAGGTATTTTCAACAGCAGCTGATAATCAGCCGTCTGTAGAAATTCATGTATTGCAAGGTGAACGTCCTATGGCTGCCGATAATAAGACAATTGGCAGATTCCACTTAGATGGTATTCCACCAGCACAAAGAGGTGTGCCTCAAATTGAAGTAACCTTTGATATTGATGCTAACGGAATTATTCATGTAACTGCCACAGATAAGGCAACAAATAAAACACAGAATATTAGAATTGAAGCATCATCTGGTTTAACTGATGAGGAAATTGCTAAAATGAAACAAGAAGCTGAAGCAAATGCTGAAGCTGATGCTAAAGCCAAGGAAACTGCTGACAAATTAAATAGCGCGGATGCTATGATTTTTCAAACTGAAAAGCAACTCACAGAGTTTGGTGATAAATTATCTGATGATAAAAAGAAACCAATTGAAGAAGCCTTAGAAGAGCTCAAGAAAGCCTATGAGACTAAAGATGTTGAAATTATAGATCCTGCTTTAGAGAAAATAAATGAAGCTTGGAAAGTTGCTTCTGAAGAAATGTATAAAGCACAGGCAGAAGCACAACAAGGTGGGGAAGCTGGTCCTGATGCTAGTGCAAATGGACAAGCTAAGGATGAAGGAAGTGACGTTGAAGATGTTGACTTTGAAGAAGTAAAATAAATTATTTTACATTTAGATAGAAAAGCGCAATCAGAAATGGTTGCGTTTTTTGTTAATTCTATGTTTGTTATGCGCGCATAATAATTTGTATATTTGAAGCGAACCAAATAGAGTAGATGCAACTAACAGAACTTTTACAAATAAAACATCCAATTATTCAAGCACCAATGTTTTTAGTATCTAACACCGCTATGGTTATAGAGGCTATGCAGAGTGGCATTGCTGGATGTATTCCCGCTTTGAACTACAGAACATTAGATGAATTAAGAGTCGCTATTAAAGAGCTACATGCTGCCAAAGTTGAAGGCGGATCATTCGGATTTAATCTTATAGTTAACAAATCAAACATAAAATACAAAGGCCAATTAGAAGTGCTTTGTGAAGAAGGTTGTGATTTCATTATTACATCGTTGGGTAGTCCTGAAGAAACCATTAAACAAGCACATAAAGTAGGTATTAAAGTATTTTGTGATGTAGTCGATCTTAAATTTGCCAAGAAGGTTGAAGATTTAGGCGCAGATGCTGCAATAGCGGTGAACAATGAAGCTGGAGGTCATCGAGGGAATATGACACCTCAAGAACTCATAGAACTATTAAAAGACAACTGTAATATCCCTGTGATTTCAGCTGGTGGAGTAGGTTGTAAAGCCGATATTGATGAGATGTTAAGTTATGGCGCTGATGGTGTATCTGTTGGTAGTCCATTTATAGCTTCAACTGAAGCCAATGTTACTAAAGAGTACAAACAAGCTTGTGTGGATTATGGAGCTGAAGATATTATTATGACTGAACGTATTTCTGGTACTCCTTGCACAGTAATTAATACACCATACGTACAAAAAATTGGAACTAAAGCTACTTGGTTAGAATCTGTTTTAAATAAAAATAGAAAACTCAAGAAATGGGTAAAAATGATACGCTTTTCTATTGGTATGAAAGCAACTGAAAAAGCGGCAAAAAAAGCGACCTATAAAACTGTTTGGGTTGCAGGACCGAGCATAGAGCATACCAACGCTATATTATCTACAAAAGAAATCGTTGCTAAACTGATACACTAATTTTAGTATCTTTATAGTTAATGAAAACAACTGAACCTCCAGTCATTGTTGAACAAATATTTGACACTTCAATAACTTCTGTTTGGAATGCCATTACTAAGCGAGATGAAATGATTCAATGGTATTTTGACAACATCCCTAGTTTCAAACCTGAAGTAGGATTTAAAACACAATTTAATGTAAAGGCGCCAAGTAGAGACTTTATGCATTTATGGCAAATCACAGAAATGATTCCTGTTAAACGATTGGTCTATTCATGGAATTTTGAAGGATTAGATGGTAAGTCCTTTTCCATTTTTGATTTGGAAGAAATTGGTACTCAAACCAAACTAACTTTAACAACAAAAGTAGAAGAAGACTTTGATGATGCTATTCCTGAATTTACTAGAGAAAGTTGTGTTGGTGGATGGAATTATTTTATAAAAGAACGCTTGAAAGACTATTTAAATAACTAATCATAATTTATATGAAAACCCTAAAAATTGCAGTTTCTTTTTTGCTTATTATTTGTTATTCATGCAAAACAACGCAACCAGTTAATAACAATCAACCAAAAAAGCCGCAAAATGTAATTCTTTTGGTAGGTGATGGAACTGGATTATCACAAATATCCTCAGCTTATTATTTTAAAGAGACCACACCAAATTATAGTCAGTTTAAACATGTTGGATTAATTAATACTTCGTCTTCAAGGCAAGATATAACCGATTCAGCCGCTGGTGCAACAGCGTTTGCAAGTGGTGTAAAAACGTATAATGGTGCAATTGGTGTTGCAGATGATTCGACAGAAGTGGCGACCTTAGTTGAAATTGTATCTCCTAAAAATATTAAAAGTGGCGTCATCTCTACATCATCAATTGTTCATGCCACGCCAGCATGTTTTTATGCGCATGCTCTAAATAGGAGATTGTACGATGAAATTGCGGCTGATATGGTAGCCTCTGATATTGATTTTGTAGCTGGAGGTGGTACTAAATTTTTCAATAAAAGAGAAGATGGAAGAAATTTATTGAACGAACTAAAAGCTAAAAATTTTAATATTGATACTACACAGTTAGGAGATTTTGAAAGTATTAAATCGAATTCAAAAATTGCCTACTTAATTGGAGAAGAACATATGCCTCCAACATTAGAGGGTCGTGGAGATTATCTCCCCAGGGCCACAGAATTAGGAATCAAGTTTCTTAACAAGGATAATTCAAATTTTTTCCTAATGGTTGAGGGATCCCAAATAGATTGGGGTGGTCACGCTAATAATAGTGAATATCTTATTTCTGAGTTGATAGATTTTGATGACGCAATTGGCAAGGCATTAGATTTTGCCAAAAAAGATGGAAACACATTGGTCATTGTAACCGCCGACCATGAAACTGGAGGTTTTACATTGTCATCAACAATTAAAAAAAGAGCCGATGGAACAGAATATAGTGATTATGATGAAATTTCTGGGACGTTTTCAACGGGTGGACATTCAGCAACTTTAATTCCAGTTTTTGCTTTTGGACCTGGAGCTGAGGAATTCTCTGGGGTCTATCAGAACAATGAGATTTTTCATAAAATATTAAAGGTTACTGGTTGGAATAAATAAGCAAATTATTTTTAGAAATTATAATCATCAAAAATGAAAAACAATTTAAACAGAAGACAATTTGTAGGCACTTTAGGATTAGGGACAATGGGAATACTTATTCTAAATTCCTGTTTAGCATCCGAATCTCCAAGCCTGATACTACATAATGCCAATATATTTACATCAGATATTAATTATCTAAAGGCACAGGCAATTGCTATCACTAATGGTAAGATAGTGGCCATTGGAACAGATTCAGACATTTTGCGATTAGCAAGTTCTACGACCAAAAAGATTGATATTGGGGGTAAAACAATTACACCTGGATTTATTGACGCTCATAGCCATCCAGCCTATTCAGGAAGAGCTCATCTTAGAAATGTCGACTGTGATTTAAGATCTCTAGAAGCTATTAAAGATGCGATTAAAACCAGAGTTGATAATACTCCAAAAAACGATTGGGTTTCAGGCTTTAAATATGACGATACTAAAACCAAAGAGGGAAGATATATTAATAGATATGATCTAGATGAAGTGTCTCCAAATCATCCTGTTATCATTACACATCGTGGCGGACATACAGCATATGTCAATTCAATGGCTTTAAAACTTGCAGGTATTAACAAAGATACTCCAGATCCAGAGGGAGGTATGATAATTAGAGGAGATGATGGAGAGCCAACCGGACTTCTACAAGAAACTGCCACATATTTAGTAGAAAATTTGGTACCCAATGAATTTACGGCCAAAGACAATCAAGAAGGCGTAAAGCTTATTTCAGAAATGATGGCCAAATCTGGTGTAACCTCTGTAACTGATGCTTATGGCAATCAGGAATTCTTAAAAGCATATAATGCCGCGTATGAAGCAGATGAATTATCACTCAGAATCAATAGTATGATTGGTTATTTTGAAATTGATGACATGATAGAAAAGGGCATTAAAACTGGTGATGGCAACGATTGGGTACGCATTGGAGGGATGAAATTAACCTGTGATGGCTCTATTTCTGAACGTACCGCAAGATTGTCGCAATCGTATGTTGGTCGACCTAATGATTTTGGAATAATAGTAATGGACGAAGAAGAATTATACGAATATGCTATCAAGGCCCATAAAGCAGATTGGCAGATTGGAATACATGCCAATGGCGATGTTGGAATTGATAAATCAATGAATGTGTTTGAACGAATTCAGAAAGAACATCCTCGAAATGATCCTCGATTTAGATTAGAGCATTGTACAGTAATAAATAATGATCTTATTAGACGTATGAAAGCACTAAATGTGATACCAAATCCTTTCTCAACTTATGTGTATTTCCATGGTGAAAAAATGGTTGCTTATGGCAAAGAGCGATTAGAACATATGTTTGCAGTTAAAAGTTTCCTAGATGCTGGAATCAATGTCACTCAAACTTCCGATTATCCACCAGGACCATATGAACCTATGATGGCCATACAGTCGTCAGTAACTCGAACAGATATGAGCGGAACTGTTTGGGGGCCTAGTCAAAGAGTTTCTGTAGAACAAGCCATTAAAGTTGGTACTATTAATGGTGCTTATGCTTCCTATGATGAAGGCAAAAAAGGCTCTTTAGAGCTAGGTAAATTTGCAGATTTAGTTGTTCTTGACGAAGACCCAACTCAAGTAGATCCTAATACTATCATTGATATTAAAATTCAACGAACCATGGTCAATGGTAAATGGGTTTACGAATCTTAAACATCCTTCTGATTTGGGTAATTTATCAGCTGTTACATTAGGAATCGGTTTTACATTAATCCAAGGCGGATCTGACGAGTAAAATATATAAGGAGGTTTAATCACCTCCTTTTTTTATAAATCAGTAAAGATATTTCTTTTTATTTCTGGCCATTCTTTGTTTAAAATTCCATAGCAACAGGTATTTCGTTTAAAACCGTCCAATAGATATACATTTTCCCTTAGTATTCCTTCTAGTTTGGCACCAATTTTTTCCACTGCTTTTCTTGAAACTATATTTCGCTCATCAATTCTAAATTCTACCTTTTCAAAGTTCATAGTTTCAAAGGCATTTTGAACCATTAAAAATTTCATATTCCTATTTAAGCCTGTACCTTGAAACTGCTTACCAATCCATGTAGACCCTATTTCAAGAATTTTATTATTCCATTCGATATTCATATAATGGGAATTTCCCGCATATTCCTCGACAAGTTTATCATAAATGATAAAGGGAATCGTGGTTTTATGATAATAGCCATCAACGGCATTCTGCACATAGGACTTTAAATCTTCTGGTGTATCTATTTTGGTAGGTGAATACTGAACAAGCTTTTCTTGCTTGCCTATTTCTTCAAGATTTTTATAATTACTTAAGTCGAGGAGAGAGAGTTTCACTCGCTCATTTTCAAGAGTTTGATGAATCATACTAATTTATTTATTAAATCAACATTCACCTCATGGATACCTTCAAAAGGCAGTATTGTGATATTACCACCAAATAATTCTTGAACTCGAGATTCTTCATAACTTATGCGATCTGCATTTAAATATTCGTCATTCTTGCCATATATCATTGTAATTTTCGCATTTAAAAAACTAAAGTCTTCTTTTGTTAATTCCTTCGGAATTCCGCCAGACATCAAAATCAATTGACTGCATTGAAGTTTTCTTTTGGCAATATATCTCATAGCCACGGAAACACCTTGAGAGTAGCCAACTACTATAATGTTACAATGTTTAGGCAATTCATTGTTTAATACAGCATCAAAATATCGCATAACATTTTCTGTCTCATTCAATGTATTCTCCTTGGTGAGCCAACTTGCTCCAACATGTTGAAAATTAGGAGGAATGTAATATTTACTTTGTGCTTGAGGCGCAATTATGTAGTTTTCTTCTGAATTTAATTCTTTGAAATATTTTAAAAAATAACGACTTAAATAGCCCATTCCATGACATATAAACCAAACGGTTTTAGTCTTTTCAGTCAACGTATTTAATGTAGAATAACTGTTTGTTGTTTGATATATTATTTCTTTTTCAGCCATACTTAATTTTGCAACTTGGTTTTGTACATTTACCAAAAATAGTACTTTATGAGTTTTAATAAAGAAGAACTTCTAGCAAAAGCAAATGAAGCTAGTAAAAATACCTTAATGGAGACTTTAGAAATAGAGATTGTAGATTTTGGTATCGATACATTAACGGCAAGAATGCCTGTAACAAGACGTGTGCATCAACCTGATGGCGTGTTACATGGTGGTGCAACTGCGGCATTAGCAGAAAGTGTTGGTGGTTTTGCTTCTCATATTTTTTTAGACATGAAAGAAGTCTATGTAAGAGGTATAGAAATTACAGCAAATCACTTAAAAAGTGTATCAGAAGGATATGTTTATGCGAAAGCAACGTTTTTACACAAAGGCAGAACAACACAGCTTATTGATATTAGAGTTACAGATGAGCAGGACAACTTAATCTCTGTCTGTAGATTGTCTTCTGTTTCTTTGCCCCGAAATACCCAGTAAATGTTAGCCGAAGATTTTTTTAGTAGTATTCAATCACATTATAATAATGAGCAACCATTCGTTGTTTATTGTAAACCAAATTCAGAAGAGGTTGTCAGTTTACTTCAAAAAGATAACGAGTTATATAAGATTACTGATTTTTCCGAAAACGGATTTATTTTTTCACCTTTTGATATAAGAAAAGATACCATTTTAATTCCATTTAGTAGATCTCAAACTACTAAACTAGATTATCAATTAGTTGAACATGATGATATTGAATCTCAGGTATTAAGGTCTCATTCAGATAAAGAAAAACATATAGCATTAATAACTAAAGCAATTGATGGTATTAAGAACGAAACCTATCAAAAAATTGTAGTGTCAAGGATTCATACACTTACTTTAAAGAGTTTTGAATTGATAACAATAGTGAAACGCTTATTAAATTTTTATAATTCAGCTTTTACATATTGTTGGTACCATCCTCAGGTTGGACTTTGGCTTGGTGCCACACCAGAGCGTTTACTTAAAACTGAAAATGAAACATTTTCATCTATGGCATTAGCCGGGACCAAAACATTTGAAGGGTCATTAGATGTAAATTGGAATCAAAAAGAAATTAAAGAACAACAATTCGTTACGGATTACCAGATTAATCAACTTAAAGAGCATCTTGATAATATGGAGGTTTCAGAACCTCATACAATTAGGGCGAATAATGTCTTGCATCTAAAAACAGAAATTTCAGGGAAACTTAAATCCAAATCAATAAAGCAATTAATTCATGTGTTGCATCCTACACCTGCTGTTTGCGGTTTACCTAAAACAGATGCCATGCAGTTTATTTTGGACCACGAAGATTATAATCGTGAATTTTATACTGGTTTTTTAGGTGAAATTAATTTTGAAAGTGAACAGGATGATTTCAGAAACTCCGATTTGTACGCTAATCTAAGATGTACACAAATAAAAGGGAATCAAGCCTTAGTATATGTAGGCGGAGGCATCACAGAAGAATCAAAAGTAGATTTAGAATGGCAAGAAACAATTAGTAAAACTAAAACAATTAGAGAATTATTTGGTTGATTAATGATGAGTAATGTTTTATTAAAGCAGACAATTTAATCCTATTTATTTACCTTTGTTGTTTAATGAAAATTCCAAAAATTCCACTTGCACAAACTGTAGTTAAGCTATGCGAACTTAAAGGTATTCAGCATATAGTTATTTCCCCAGGAAGTAGAAATGCACCCTTAATTATTGGCTTTTCAAATAATTCATTTTTTAAGTGCTACAGTATTGTTGATGAACGAAGTGCAGCTTTTTTTGCATTAGGTATTGCTCAACAAACCCAAACGCCAGTGGCTTTAGTCTGTACCTCTGGAAGTGCCTTATTAAATTATTATCCCGCAATAGCCGAAGCTTATTATAGTAATATACCATTAGTAATTCTATCGGCTGATAGACCTAAGTATTTATTGGGAATAGGTGATGGACAAACTATAGATCAAAACGATGTGTACGGCAAACATGTAGTATATTCTGTAAATTTAAAAGAAGATTTAGTCGAAAAAAATCAATTTGTAAATGATGAACCAACAATTATAAAGTCCATAGAAAATAGATTTGAAAAATATATTGGCCTTCAAGAAAATATTCAAAATGAAAATGAAAATGAGGTCAATAAAGCCTTAAATTTGGCGATTTCTGATAGTGGACCTGTTCATATTAATATTCCTTTTAATGAGCCGTTATACGAAATGGTTGATGATTATACCCTTAACCCAATAAATATTGAGCCTAAGCTAAACAATTCTAAAACTAACTCTAATGAATTGCAAGAATTAGTTAATGATTGGAATAAGTCCTCTAAAAAATTGATACTTGTAGGAACTCTTCCTCCAAATACCATTGAGCAAAAATGGTTGGATAATCTTGCCGGTGATGATAGTCTTATTGTCTTTACTGAGACCACATCCAACCTGCATCATATAGATTTTTTTCCTAGCATCGATAAGATAATCATGCCATTAGATGATTCAGAATTAAAACATTTGCAACCGGAGATTCTTTTGACAATTGGTGGTATGATAGTATCAAAAAAAATTAAAGCTTTTTTACGTAACCATCAACCAAAACAGCATTGGCATATTAGCTTACATAAAGCTAATGACACATTTTTTTGTTTGAATAAACGTCTTAAGGGTAACCCAAATACATTTTTATCACAATTTTTACCTTTGGTTATTAATAATAAAAGTGAGTACAAGCAGTTTTGGAATAATGTAAAAGAGATTAGAGCACAGAAGCATCAACGTTATTTAAAAGATATTTCATTCAGTGATTTGAAAGCATTTGAAATCATTCTTAAAAGTATTCCAGATCATACTATGCTTCAAGTTGGTAATAGTTCACCAATTAGATACACTCAATTATTTGACCTCAATAAAAACGTAAATGTATTTTGCAATCGTGGTGCTAGTGGTATTGATGGTTGTTCTTCAACTGCCATAGGATCGGCTGTAGCGGCTGAAGTACCAACAATTTTAATAACTGGTGATTTAGGATTTTTATATGACAGTAATGCATTATGGAATAATTACATAAAAGACAATTTCAGAATAATTCTAATCAATAATGGAGGAGGAGGTATCTTCAGAATTTTGCCTGGACATAAGAACACTGAAAATTTTGATAATTATTTTGAAACTATTCATAATAAAAACGCAAAGCATTTGTGCGACATGTTCAATTTTGAATATCAATCTGTTGCCAATGAAAATGACCTGCAAAAACAAATAGATAGTTTTTATGATCAAAGTGAGAAACCGAAACTCCTTGAAGTTTTTACACCCAGAACAGAGAACGACTCAGTTCTTTTGAATTACTTTCAAAAAATAAAATAGAAATTATGAACCAACGTGATAAACTAATAATTAAATATGCAGAAGATTTAAAGTCAAAGTTCAATATAGAACCAGACATGTCTTTACTAAAAGAAGTCACAATTGCATGTGGTCCATCAATTTATAATAGAGATTCTGCCACAGTATCCAGCTCAGAACCTAGTGAATTAGAACGTATTAAGACACATTTCCTGACTAAAAAATTACGACTTGATTCAGATTTAGATTTTGATACACCTATAAATCAAATAATGGAAGTCTATGGCAAAACTCATAGAACAAAATATAGAGTTGTTGTCTATTATTTACTTGTAAAACATTTTGGTAAAGAAGCTATTTACTAACTAAATCTAGATGTGATTATCATTACATTTGCAGCATGATACAAATTGGCAAGTACAATAAATTGACGATAATGCGAGAACGAGATCCTGGTCTTTTTCTTGCTGATGATGAAGAGAACGAAGTTTTACTTCCTAATAGATATGTTCCAGAAGAATATAAAATTGGTGACCCAATAGATGTTTTTGTTTATTTAGATAATGAAGAAAGACCCGTTGCAACTACAGATCAACCATATGTTGCCAAAGATGAATTTGCTGTTTTACGTTGTAATCAAGTTAATAAATTTGGTGCTTTTCTAGATTTTGGCTTGGTGAAAGAATTGTTTTGCCCATTTAAAGAACAGGCATTTAAAATGAAGCCTGGACAATGGTATTTAGTACGCTGTTATTTGGATGATGAGACACAACGATTAGTTGCTTCAAGTAAGACAAACCGATTTTTAAGCAACAAAGAACTTACTGTTTCCCAATTTGATGAAGTTGATATTATTATTTCACATCCATCCGATTTAGGCATGAACGTGATTGTGAATAAGCAATACCAAGGACTTATACATAATTCTGATATTTTTAAAGATATTAGTATTGGTGATCAGCTTAAAGGGATTGTTAAAAAAGTACATGATGATAATAAGCTGGATATAACTCTCAGTCAAATGGGTTATAGAAGTATTGAGCCTAATGCAGAGCTTATCTTAAAAGAATTAAATGATAATAGTGGTTTTCTCAATCTAACAGATAAGTCTGCTCCTGAAGACATTAAAGAAACTGTCCAGATGAGTAAAAAGAGTTTCAAAAAAGCCATTGGAAGTTTATACAAGCAAAGGTTAATTTCTATAAAGGAAGATGGTATCTATCTCGTTTAGAAATATTTATCAAAAAAGAGTACTTTTGAATTGCAAAAAATGACAAATGCAAAATATTAATTGGAAAACTGCAATAGAATTTGAAGACATCACCTATAAAAAGTGTGATGGAGTTGCTAGAATAGCATTTAATAGACCCAATGTTAGAAATGCATTCAGACCTAAAACAACCTCTGAACTATATAAGGCATTTTATGATGCCCAAGAAGATACCTCAATTGGAGTTGTTCTATTAAGCGCTGAAGGTCCTTCTACTAAAGATGGAGTCTGGAGTTTTTGTTCAGGCGGCGATCAAAAAGCTAGAGGACATCAAGGATATGTTGGAGAAGATGGTTACCACAGACTTAATATTTTGGAGGTACAACGCCTAATTCGATTTATGCCAAAAGCTGTAATAGCAGTTGTTCCTGGTTGGGCCGTTGGTGGTGGACATAGTTTACATGTTGTTTGTGATTTAACATTGGCAAGCAAAGAACATGCGATTTTTAAGCAAACTGATGCCGATGTAACCAGCTTTGACGGCGGCTATGGATCGGCTTACTTGGCTAAAATGGTTGGTCAGAAAAAAGCACGTGAGATCTTTTTCTTAGGCAGAAATTATTCTGCAGAACAGGCTTATGAAATGGGAATGGTAAATGCCGTTATCCCTCATGAAGTTCTTGAAGATACTGCCTATAATTGGGCACAGGAAATTTTGGCAAAATCACCCACGTCTATAAAAATGTTGAAATTCGCTATGAATTTAACAGATGATGGTATGGTTGGTCAACAAGTTTTTGCTGGCGAAGCAACACGTTTGGCATATATGACAGAAGAAGCCAAGGAAGGACGTGATGCCTTTTTAGAGAAACGTAAACCCAATTTTAATAAGAAGTGGATTCCATAATTCCACATATAGTTTGAATGGATAGATTTAAAATTTGGCTTTCTGCAATTAGACCTAGAACATTACCACTTTCAGTTTCAGGTATAATAATTGGATCTTTTTTAGCCTATTATAATGGTTATTTTGATATGATTATATGCGTTCTTGCACTCTGCACTACGTTGAGCCTTCAAATTTTATCAAATCTCGCCAACGACTATGGTGACGGAATAAAAGGAACAGATAATGACGATAGAGTGGGTCCAGAACGAGCTTTGCAGAGTGGTAATATTTCAGAGGCTGAAATGATGCAGGCTATTCGTATTAATATACTAATTTCAATCTTCTTTGTAATATTTTTAGTTTTTCGTGCTTTTAGATCGGAACACCTTCTGTATGCATTATTATTTTTTGTTTTAGGTGGAATTACTATTTATGCAGCTATAAAATATACAATGGGTAAATCGGCTTATGGATATAAAGCACTTGGTGATTTAATGGTTTTCCTTTTTTTTGGTTTACTTAGTGTGATAGGCACATATTTTTTATACACAAAAAAAATAGATCATGTTGTATTTCTTCCTGCCATTGCAGTTGGTTTGTTGAGTGTTGGTGTATTAAACCTTAATAATATGAGAGATATTGATACAGATAAAATTTCGGGTAAAAAGACTGTCGCGTTAATTTTAGGCTGGAAGAAAGCTAAAAAATATCATATCTTTTTAATTATTACTGCTCTTATATTGGCATCAATTTTTGGTTTTCTTTACTATACAGCTCCTTTTAATCTTATATTTTTAATAGCATATATTCCAATTATTATTCATATTAAAACGGTAATTCAAACCCAAGAACCCAAGTTATTAGATTCTCAGTTAAAAGTGTTGGCACTATCTACATTTGCATTCTCATTTTTACTTGGATTAGGACATATTTATAATGCGTTATAATTTGTATTTTTAGTCTGAAAATAATCATCAGATGAAAATCACTTTTTTAGGTCATGCAAGTCTACAAATTGAAATAGCTGAAACGAATATTATTGTAGATCCATTTATTTCAGGTAATGAGAAAGCCTCTCACATAGATGTATCAACTCTTAAAGCTGATTATATTTTAGTAACGCATGCGCATCAAGACCATATTTTGGATGTTGAAGCCATTGCAAAGCTTAATGATGTAATTATAGTATCTAATTATGAAATTGTCAACCATTTCAAGTCTAAGGGATATGAAGGCCATCCAATTAATCATGGCGGCAATTGGGAGTTCGATTTCGGAAATCTAAAATATGTGAATGCCATACATACTTCGAGCTTTCCTGATGGTAGTTATGGTGGACAACCAGGTGGCTTCATTATAGAAGGCGAACATAAAACAATTTATATTGCTGGTGATACAGCGCTTACTTTCGATATGAAATTGATTCCAATGCAATTTAAGCTTGACCTAGCCATATTACCAATTGGTGATAATTTTACCATGGGAATTGATGACGCTCTCATTGCAAGTGATTTTGTTGAATGTGATAAAATTCTTGGTTATCACTATGATACTTTTGGATATATTGAAATTGATCATACAGAAGCCAAACGCAAATTTTTTGAAAAAGATAAAGATCTCATGTTACTCGAAATCGGACAGTCTATAGAGTTATAGATGAAAGCATCATATTACAATCATATTTTAAATTTTAAGCGACCAAGTGGTACATCACGAGGGGTTCTTTCAAACAAAGAAACTTGGTTGATCAAGCTCAAAGCAGATGGTAAGATAGGCTTTGGCGAATGTAATATGTTTAAAGGTTTGAGTGTTGATGATGTATCTGGTTATGAAGAAAAATTGAAATGGACTTGTGAAAATATTTACCTTGGATTAGATACGTTACTTTTGGAATTGCAGGCATTTCCATCAATTCAATTTGGACTAGAAACGGCTTTTAGATCCCTTGAAAACGAAACACCATTTATAATTTTTCCATCAAAATTTACGAAAAACGAAGACAGCATCGCAATTAATGGCTTGATATGGATGGGATCTCCTGAATTTATGAAACGACAGATCAAAGAAAAAATTGGTCTAGGGTTTAGTTGTATCAAATTAAAAATTGGTGCCATCGATTTTGAAACTGAATATTCTCTGCTTAAATCTATAAGGAATGAATATTCTTCCAAGGATATAGAGCTACGTGTTGATGCCAATGGTGCTTTTAGTCCACAGTTTGCTTTAGATAAATTAAAACGTCTTTCAGAATTAGATTTGCATTCTATAGAACAACCTATTAAGCAAAAACAAGTTCATGAAATGGCTAGACTTTGTGAAAATTCGCCATTGCCAATTGCACTTGACGAAGAACTTATTGGCATATATTCTGTAGAGGAAAAGCATAAATTATTACAAACAATTCGACCACAATTTATCATTTTAAAGCCAGCATTAATTGGAGGATTCAAAGGAGGCAATGAATGGATTAGTGCTGCAAATAAAAAAGATACAGGTTGGTGGATTACCAGTGCTTTAGAGAGTAATATTGGCTTAAATGCCATTGCACAATGGACGTATACGCTCGATAATCTTATTCCACAAGGATTAGGTACAGGAGGTCTTTTTACTAATAATTTCGATTCGCCTTTAACCGTAAAAAATGGTACATTGCAACTCGATAAATCAAAAAACTGGAACTTAACTTTATAATTTATGTATATAGCACAAACGTTTAATACTTTGCATGATTGGTGGCGCTATTTGGCAGGCTTTCTAATTGTTATTGGTTTTGTTATTATAGGTCAATTACCTTTTCTTTTTGCGGTTATGTATAAGGTATTTGAAGATGGTGGTGATATGATGAGTATTGACGAGCATACAATGATGACGATTTTAGAACCAAATTTGAATCTATTCTTAATGCTTTTGTCGTTTGCTGTTGGATTATTAGGCATTGTTTTAGTAGCAAAATGGTTGCATAAACAATCTTTAAGGCATCTAACTACAGCACGTGCTAAGATAGATTGGAAACGATTTTGGTTTGCTTTTGCTTTTTGGGGAATTATTTCTTCAGGTCTTATAGTTGTTGATTATTTCATGACTTCTGAAGAATATGTTTGGAATTTTAATCTTGTACCCTTTTTAGTCCTGGTACTTGTTGCAATTATATTTATCCCTCTTCAAACCAGTTTTGAAGAGTATTTCTTTAGAGGCTATCTTATGCAAGGTATTGGTGTTATGACCAAAAGCAAATGGATACCATTAGTTATTACCTCTTTAGTTTTTGGTTTATTGCATATAGCCAATCCTGAGATAGAGCAATTGGGTTATATTTTATTAGTTTACTATTGCGGAACAGGATTCTTTCTAGGGATAGTGACTCTAATGGATGATGGTTTAGAATTAGCATTAGGATTTCACGCAGCAAATAATTTATTTACTGCATTATTAGTCACTGCAGATTGGACTGCCTTTCAAACACATTCCATTCTTAAGGATACATCTCAGCCTGAAACTGCGAGTTTTATTGATGTCTTCTTTCCAGTTTTTATTATGTTTCCTATTCTACTTTTAATTTTCTCAAAAGTGTATAAATGGACTAATTGGAAGGAGAAACTATTTGGGAAAGTGGTTGTTCCTCCAAAAGATGACTATAAAATAATTGACTAAATCAATTTTCTAAAATCTATTCGGTCACTTTCAATAGAATAGCTGCCTTGTTAAAATCTGAAGCAGCATTTATAACTGTTCTAAATTCTTCATAGCGATTTATATCGTAAGTATTGGATTTATAGAATTCCTGAATTGTTATTACTAATTTGTCATCAATTAGGACATAACTAGATTGAAATTTTGCTAATTTTTCACCAGATTTAGATTTATAACTTTTATCTATGTTAAGAGCATCTAATCCTTCCACATCATAACCTTTTGGAATGTTTACTGTAATAGTATAATCATACACATTTGGATAGGTCATTTCAATCGGGTTCTGTCTATTAGTTTCTTGATACAGCTCACTTTGAGTTCCTATTACTTTTCCTATTTGAAAAATATAGCTATCGCCTGCTTCTTCTAATATTGATTCAGAAGTTATGACACTTTTAACCACAAATGGCTTGTTATATTCAAGTTGTAGCATTTCAGGATTTTCAATTGCATAACTTTCAATAACCTTATCTTCAATTCCAGAGCTTGTTAAGTAATCTTGAAAATCTTTGATGCCTTGTTCTGAAGACCATGCTAAAACTGCTCTATTAGTAGCAGACCAATGGCCATAATACTCTTGATTTAATGAAATCTCTGCGTGTTCCATCTCATCTTCAAAATTGATATTGGTGATTCGTTTTATACGACTAAAATCTGGATCCATTTGCTCAATTTCAGCAAAATAATATTCCAAATTTTTATTTAAAAAGACAGCTTGATTTCCGAGAATATTAAAAGGTGCTTCACTAACGCGATATTCGGCTCTATCAGGTGCAATGTATTTTTGTTCATTTGGCAAATAGATCAAAAAATCTCTTAACATATTCGGTGTAAAGAATTCTGGATCAAATTTGTAGGTAAATCTGTTAGAAGTTAGCACAACTTCATACGGAATTTCAAGTGCACTTAAGTAATAAGCATAAGCCTTTAATATACCTAGTTGACTTGCGGATCTGTTTTTTATGATATAATCAATTTCAGTTAATTCTGGATTATTATTCTGTACTACAGTGAAATTCGTCTTCACATAGTCATCTAACAACATGAGTTTTTCAAATGCGGTTGATTCTTTTCCTTCTAGATAAATATTCTTTAAATCTTCTTTTATTTCATTTGATACGCTATTCGGAAAGAATTTAGACCCAACATTTTCTATAACATTATTCCAAAACATCTCATTGGTAATATTTTGACCTTCTGGAAAACATTGATAGACTACTGCAATTTTGTTGGCATTTGGTGTTGCGTATTCTTCTTCTATCATTGGTTGAACATCTGTTAAAGTCAATAACTTTGCGGTCCTTTTATCAGCAGTAACCGCTTCAAAATTTGCATTCGTTCGATAAGCTTTAACTCGAGAATTTAATTCGTCTGTGATAAATAGAAATTGGGCTTCCTTGACCTTATAATCTTTCTGAAGCGTTTCACTACCATGTATATCATATTGCTTTTCTACTGTATATAAAACTTCTATTTCAGAATTCTTTTCAGCACCTTCAATGGCAAATATTTTGAAATCACCATATTCTTCAACATTGCTTACATCTTTAATATTATCTTGATCTAAAACCGTCACTTTACCATCTGGGCTAATCGTTCTGGCTTTAATGTTAACTACACGTTTCACTTCGTACATTGGTATATAAACAGTATTATGTCTGCTCACACCTCGGTCGTCATTAACTTTGGCAATTGTGTGTTTTGTTTCATATAGTTTAAGGAAACCGCCAATTTGAGTTGGCATAAAATCAACGATATATTTTTCAAGAATGCCAACTGAAGATTCTGTCATTTCTTCTTCAGACAGTTGATGTAATTTAGGTTGACTTTCCCAATCGTAGGTTTTATGAAATTGTGCAAAGCAACTTGAAGTTGCGATTAAGAATATTATAAATGAATTTCTAATCATGATGTCTTTTCAATGGTTAAACTTTTCTTGTAGGCTTTAGTGATACTTTTAATAAATGAATTCCATAATTCAAAATCTTCCTTTTCAACTTTTAAAGTGTTGATCCAAATTTCTTTCTTCTGAATAACTTTTGTCTTTTCAGACAAATAGGTAATACGATAACCAAATTTTTCATTTTCAAAAGTAAGATCTTTCGGAATAGTTGTTAAACCATATCCTTCAGGAATATTAAAGGTTGTTGTATAATCTCGTTTATATTTATTGTCAATTTTTTTAGAGTATTTTCTATCTTCTAAATCAATTTTGCTTTTAGACAAGATGCGATCAATATTCATATTGACAAATATTTTGTCGCCAACTGTTTTAGCATAATTTTCTATTAAGAGATCGTAGCTCAATTGTAATCGCGTAGATTTATTGTCGAAATTCGCTTTTTGAATATTAGTATACTTCGTTTTATTATTTCCTAATTGCAAAGTAGTATTAAGGTATTCTTCTTCGGTCTTATCGTCTTTTTTGTAGGTATAGCCAGAAACAAAATCAACTTTGCTATATCCTGTCATTTCCCGACTTTCAACAACCGATATGTCCCCATTGTTTAAAGACATATTTGTTAGAACATTGGTTGTGCTTTTATGAGCGTCCTGAACTGGTACTTTTATTATTTCATAGCTATTTTCATCAATCCCAATTAGTGCCTCTTTTGTTTGTGTAAAAGCACTTGGCATCCCAAACGGAACGTAACTATCTGTGGCATCTAAAAATATAGTTTCATCGTCAATGATTACTGCTGTAATCATATGGTTATCTACCATCGGTGTAGGGACTTCGTAATAGGAGTAAGGTCTATTTCTTGTACCTATCCAAGCCCGATGCGCTTTAATACCAACATGGTTCAGCATTTCAAACAATAGATTGGCCATATCCTTACAATCACCATACTTTTTATTACAAACACTTGCAGCGCCTCTTGGTACAAAACCACCTAATCCATCTTCAAACGCAACGTAAGTTATATTATCTTGAACCCAATTAAAAATAGACTCTGCCTTTTCTCTTTCTGAATTCAAACCAGAAGTAATTTGATCTGCAATTTTATAAACTTCTGGCAATTCACTTGTATCAATTTGATCAACCAATGATACATACCATTTATATAGATCTGCCTCACTATTGAGTACATTATAACTTTTGCCATCTAGAGTATAACTTTTAATATATACTATAATATGCGGAACAATATGAAGCTGTTCTTCACTATCATCTTCGCCTTGAAATCCATCTAAATTACTAACTGACCAAGTATAGACGTTATTTGATTTGTTACTTTCCTTTTTGAAATCTATTGTAACATTAGTTGTATTAAAGTTGATATAACCTATTTCTACATTTTTAGGAAACTCAACAACCAATTGACCACTTTTAGTCGGCACATATGATCCAAATCTAAAAAGACCCAAAAAATGAGGATCCTTAATTTTTTCAGTATAACTTAAATTAGTAATGGCACCTTTAGTAACCGCAGGAAAGGTAAAATGTTTGTATTCTTGATCGCTATAAAAAATACCATTATCAAACTCACGTTTAGTTTCTATATAATCAACTTCAATTTTCTTATCTGAACTAGGTATATATGTAAATGCATCTATCTTTTCAATTTCTGTGAAGCTATCAAAACCAATAATTTCATTTGCGAAGTATAATTTTTTTGAAGTTAAATACTCAGCTTGTTCAGTAATATGTTTGGCTATTTCAAATTGATGATTCTTTAAATTAATTTTTATATTCTCATGACGTTTCAAAAAGATGTAATCTTCTTTAGAAAAATCTTGACCAATACTAAGAAAGGGAATAATAAAAAGAATGGTAATTACCTGTTTCAGCATTTTTTTGTTTTGGGTTCAATTTAATTTTTATTCTACAAACTTAACTTAAAATCGTCAAAATTAGTATAATTTTAACCATGAGTAATGTTTACCAAAAATGATTCCAAAGTATAAGGAAGTCCATAAAAACTTCAAATTAAACAATCGGTATTACAACTTTTCAGATTTAAGAGTGGCTGCTAATGACCGCACAGAGAAAGGTCAAGACTATGAGAAAGCTATAGGTGATTTCCTTCGTGAATGGACTAATGACAAGGATTTTATTGAAGTACAAACTTCAGGATCAACAGGAGCACCTAAACTCCTTCAATTAAAAAAAGTAGCAATGGTTCAGTCTGCTCTTATAACCGGTAGTTTTTTTGGTTTAAAACCTAGTAATAAAGCACTGCATTGCTTGCCAACTCAATTTATTGCTGGTAAAATGATGTTGGTAAGAGCCTTGGTTCTAGGTTTAGAAATTGACATTATAGAGCCTAAATTGATTCCAATTTTTAATAATAATATTTCATACGATTTATGTGCAATGATTCCTGTACAATTAGAGAATTGCTATCGAAATTGTCAAAATATCCGTAACATAATTGTTGGTGGAGCAGCAGTTTCAAATCAATTGCAATCTGACATTCAAAAATGCTCTACTAATATATATGAGTCATATGGCATGACAGAAACCATTACGCATATTGCATTGCGCAAATTGAATGGAACGAACAAATCGAGGTTTTTTTATGTGCTTCCAAATATCCAAATTGAACAAGATGACCGAAAATGTCTCGTAATTATTGCAGAACATTTTTCTGAGCGTAAAGTGGTGACGAATGACCTCGTAAAAATTCACTCTTCAACGCAGTTCGAATGGCTTGGACGCTATGATAATGTGATTAATAGTGGTGGAATCAAACTCATTCCAGAGCAAATTGAAAAGAAATTAGCAAAAAAAATAGAACAGCGCTTTTTTATCTCTTCACAGCCCAATTCATCTTTTGGTGAATCAATTATATTAATTCTAGAAGGGCAAAGTAAATCTATTGATCCAATAATTTTTGAAGACCTTGACAAATATGAAATTCCGAAAAATATCTATTTCATTCCTGAATTTGTAGAAACAAAATCTAATAAAATAAATCGCTCAGAAACCCTAAAATTGGTCAAATAAAGGGTTGACTCATTGGTACATAGTCTTCACTCATTGTTGGTTTTATTAATCGGATAGGACTCTTAGTTTTATTTAGAATTTTAAAACCAGGAGATATGAAAACACTATTCACATTAATACTTAGTACACTTATTATAGGTACAAGTATTGCGAAACAAAATGACATTGAAACGAAATCTGTAGAAATTAATAACTTAATCTCATTTGTAGTAGATAATTATGATGCGGAAGATTTAGAAGATCGAAACATTACGTTTTTAATTCAGACAAAAAATGATCAAGTTGATGGTGAGAATCTAGTAATGCTGCGTCAAAGTTTTAAACTTATATCTGAACGCTTAAGTGAAAATAGTACACTTTCATTGGTAACTTATAATAAAATTAATGGCATAGCATTACCAACTACTTCAGCAAAAGAAGAAAAACTTATTCTTCATACACTCACAGATTTAAAAGGAAGTATCGCTGAGTTTTACTCTGATGGAATTGCCTTGGGTTATCAACATGCAGAACAAAATTATAATGATACAATGCAGAATATAGTTGTTATGATACGAATGAGTATAAAGGCTGAAAGCGACATTGTAGACATTTCAAAAGATGAACAAAATGCCAAGAAGCTCAAAAAGAAACAAAAGACCAATGCATTGCTTATAACAGCATTGGCATTACTCCCAGAATTGATTAATGTCATCAAAGATTAAAGTTATAGTTTTTAAAAAAGAGCATCAATTTGATGCTCTTTTTTTATTGTCATTAGAATGAATTATTTTTATCGAATAAACTAACCACAATGAAAAATCTTATTCTCTTATTTTTTTGTCTATCATTTCAATTACAAGCACAACAAATTCTTCCTGAGAAAGAACGAGCAAGAATTGTTGATGAAATTTTAGCGGATAGATTTAACAATCTGCTTCCTAACTTGATGGATAGAACTGAAATTGATATGTGGATATTAATTTCAAGAGAATACAATGAAGATCCTGTTTTAAAAACAATGCTTCCTGCAACTTGGCTCAATGCAAGAAGGAGAACGATCATACTTTTCTATAGAAACAAAGAAAAAAACACCATTGATAAATTGGCAGTTGCACGCTATAATTTTGGAGCGAATATTATGTCAGCCTGGGACAAAGAAAAAGAGCCTAACCAATGGAAGCGTCTAATGCAATTGATTGATGAACGAAATCCGAATAAAATTGGTTTGAATTATTCCACCTATTTTAATATAGCTGATGGCTTAGATAAGACTGATTATGAAGAATTTATGTCACATCTCCCTGAGCAACACCAATCCAAAGTAACTTCTGCACAAAAGTTGGCTACTGCATGGATTGAAACAAGAACAGAGCGAGAAATGGTGATTTTTAGTCAATTAGTTGACATTACTCATGATGTCATTGCTGAGGCATTTTCAGAAAAAGTAATAACGCCAGGTATTACCACGACTAGTGATGTGGAGTGGTGGATGAGAGATAAAGTAACATCACTTGGATTGGAAACTTGGTTTCATCCATCTGTTGATATTCAGCGTTCAAATGAAGTTATAGGCAATCACCTTTATTCATTCTCAAATAGACCAGAAAACATGGTTGTTCTCCCGGGTGATTTGTTACATTGTGATTTTGGAATTACTTATTTAAGATTAAATACGGATTGTCAAGAATTAGCCTATGTCTTAAAACCAAATGAAAAGAAACCACCAGCATTTTTAGAAAAAGCACTTGAAGACGGAAATCGAGTTCAAGATATTTTTACTTCAAACTTTCAATCTGGAAAATCTGGTAATGACATTTTATTAAAATCACTTTCAGAGGCCAAGGCCGAAGGATTGAAGCCAGCTATTTATACACATCCATTAGGTAGTTATGGCCATTCGTCAGGACCAACCATTGGTATGTGGGATGCGCAACAAGGAATGCCTGGAACAGGTGATTATCCATTATTTCCAAATACAGTTTATGCCATAGAGTTAAATACCACTGTTACTATTCCTGAGTGGAAAAGAGATATTAGGATCATGCTTGAGGAGGCCGGGTTTTATGGCGAAAATGGATTTAGATATGTTAATGGCAGACAAACCAAGTTATTAACCATACCACGTTTAAAAGAACATCAAGGAAACTAAGTGTTAAATTGAAGTTTTTAGTAAATTGCGGCATAAAATTTGAAGAAAGAGTTATCTAACTAAATAATTGAAAATGAAAATTAGGAATGTTGTTGTTTTATTAGTTTTTGGATTGGTGATTCAATTAAGTTTTGCGCAGCAAGTAGATCGAATTATTAGAGGTCAAAGAGGCTATGTTCCCCCACCAAAATATAATAACAATACGTTTATTGAATTAAAAGATCTTCAAGAAGAATTACAATTAATTGTTCCTAAAGTTGAAGCTGCTTTTAATTTAGACGCCTTTGAAAAGGAAATTTTTAAAAATTTATTGACGAAGAAGATTGAAACAGAAAACGCAGTTCTAACTGACGAAAAAAATACTAGAGACGATAGAAAGAAAAAAATTATTCTTTGTAATAATAAGTTTTTGGCGGATCTCTCATCCATTTTTAGTCAAGAGGAGATTGAAGATTATCAGGTCATGAATTTTGATGATACTCCTGAAGAAAAAAAGAAGAAAAAAAAGAAAAAGAAAAAAAACAAGGACAAAACTTAGTCCTAGTACTTCCCGCTTTTCTATTCCCACTATTAGATTATTGATAAATTTTGTAACTTTAAAACAAAAGATGTTGATATGAAACAAATTGCGATCCTTCTATTTATTATTAGTTCATTGCAACTAAGTGTTGCTCAAAAAAGCGTGGCTATTTACTGGGACGCTTCTTACTCAATGGAAGACAGAAAAATTGAAAGAGAACTTCAATTTCTTGATAATTATTTTAAAAAGTATGATGAGGCCAATGTTACCTTAGTAATGTTTAGTAATGATATTCTTTCTACGGATAAATTTCAGATTCAAAATGGAAATTGGACCAATCTGAAAAATGATTTAATTACCACTGTTCATGATGGAGCAACTTCTTATATGCCGTTATTTAAAGAAAATGCAGACGAATATCTTCTATTTACCGATGGAATAGAAAATTTAAACAAACTAAACGCTCCTATTAATACGCCTATTCACGTCATAACAACAGTTTCGAATGCGCGAACAACGCATCTTAAACTTATAAGTGATTTGTCTAAAGGACGGTTTATTTATTTAGATACAAAAGCACTATCAGCTGCCAATATCAAAGAGAAAACAGAAGAGTTAGTTTCAGGAATTGACGATGGAGTAATAACTGGAACTATAGTAGGAGTGGATGGAAACTTAGCCAACGCTAGTGTCATAAACCAAACCTCAAATATTGGTACTGCATCTGATCTTAAAGGAAATTATTCAATCAAGGCAGATGAAGGTGATATCATAATTTTCACCTATTTGGGTAAAAAAACTGTAAGTATAAGAGTATCCAAAGCTGATATAATTAATATCTCAATGGCAAATATCAGTGAGTCTTTAGGAGAAGTTGTTATTTCATCAGAGACTGAAGAGGAGGAGGAGCTCGTTAATGTAGGAAATACCGTTGTTGATAAAAGAAGATTGGGCTATGACGTTGAGACTATAACTGAGGAAGAAATATCTGACCAAGACTTAGATTTAATAGGTGCAGTAAAAGGTCAGTTTACCAATTTTGAAATTCCTTTTGATAATTATGATCAGGTCGACATTAGTCAATTTCTAGGAAGAGGAAAAAATATGTCTATAATGCTAAATCAATATGGATTAGTTGTAGTGGATGGCGTGCCATTAGGGCAAACAGAATCTGAATTTGGCGGCATTCGATATTCTCAAGACAATATCATTAACCCTGAAATGATTGAGAGTATTACATATTTAAAGGGATTGGCCGCCACAAATAAGTATGGCACAATTGGAAGAAATGGAGTCTTATTAATTGTTACTAAAAATGCTGCTGTTGTGAAAAGCACTAATAAAAAGGAAGTGCCTTTGGGGACAACAGATACATACTCAGGTGATGCACAATTAATTGAAACGTTGCCAAATACGCCATATATTCTTGCCTTAAAGAAATCTAATTCTGTTAACGAAGCTTTTGGCATTTATTTAAAAGAGCGCGAATTACATGGTGATGATCCAGTGTTTTATATTGATGTAGCAGATTATTTTAAAGGATGGAAAAATCCGCTCATATCACAACGCATTCTCTCTAATGTAAGTGAGATTTTGTTTAATGATTCTGAGGCGCTAAAAATGGTAGCTTATAAACAACATGCCGCAGGATTTTTTAATGACGCCTTAATAACCTTAGAGCAAATATCAAAGTTGGATCCAAATCACTCGCAGTCATATCGTGATTTAGCCTTGGGTTATGTCTATGCCAAACAATATGAAAATGCATTTAATCTTTATAATGCTATGGATAAAAATAGTGGCGTCAATAATATTTCTTTGTTGGGTATTCAGAAGACGGTTACAAATGAATTCAAAAACCTAATAGGGTTGCATGGGAATTCTTTTAATACCGCTGGGACAAATGATAAATATAAGCGACCAATAAAGTATAAATCAAGAATTGTATTTGAATGGAGTAATCTAAATTCTGAGTTTGATCTCAATATCATAAATCCACAAAATAGGTTTTTTACTTGGTCTCATACCTTAGCAGAAAATTCCCAGTCTATTCTTCAAGAAAAACAACAAGGTTATGGAATTGAAGAGTTTTATTTAACCGAAGATGATATTGGTGAATGGAAATTTAATATGAAATACTATGGCAATGGATCGGACAGACCAACATTTGTAAAGATCACTACCTATAAAAATTATGGGTCAAGTAATCAAATTAAAACCATTGAGGTTGTAAGACTTAACGAACCAAATATAGAGCAAACTGTCACAAAAGTAGCCATTAATTAAACTTGCAAGAGTCCAAGATTAAACGCTTTTTCAATAGGAGCGTGGTTTGCGGCTTCAATACCCATAGAAATCCATGTACGAGTTTCTAAAGGATCAATAATGGCATCTGTCCAAAGTCTCGCTGCGGCATAATATGGAGAAACTTGATTGTCATAACGATCTTTAATTTTATTGAAAAGTTCTTCTTCTTTTTCAGGAGTTATTTTTTCGCCCTTCTTTTCTAAAGATGCCTTTTCAATTTGTAATAGAACCTTTGCCGCCGAATTTCCACTCATGACTGCTAATTCAGCACTTGGCCAAGCCACTATTAGTCTTGGGTCATAGGCTTTTCCACACATGGCATAATTTCCTGCACCATAACTATTTCCAATAATAACAGTAAATTTAGGTACTACAGAATTACTAACTGCATTTACCATCTTAGCGCCATCTTTAATGATGCCTCCGTGTTCGCTTTTACTTCCAACCATAAAACCAGTCACATCTTGCAAAAAGACTAATGGAATTTTCTTCTGATTGCAATTGGCAATAAATCTTGTAGCCTTGTCAGCACTATCACTATAAATAACGCCACCAAATTGCATTTCACCCTTTTTAGTCTTTACAATTTTTCGTTGGTTTGCTACAATTCCTACAGCCCAACCATCAATTCTAGCGTAAGCAGTAATTAACGTTTTACCATAACCAGCTTTATATTCATCATATTCAGAATTATCAACAAGACGCTTTATGATATCATACATATTGTACTGATCTGCTCTTGATTTAGGTAAAAGACCAAACAATTCTTCAGCATTTTCAACTGGTTTTAGAGCCTTTTCTCTATTAAATCCTGCCTTTTCAAAATCCCCAATTTTACCTACTATATTCTTAATGGTTGTAAGAGCACTTTTATCATCTTTTGCCTTATAGTCTGTCACACCTGAAATTTCACAATGGGTTGTGGCACCTCCAAGAGTTTCATTATCGATACTTTCACCAATAGCTGCTTTTACAAGATAGCTACCTGCCAAAAATATGCTACCAGTTTTGTCTACAATTAAAGCTTCATCACTCATTATAGGTAAGTATGCACCACCAGCGACACAACTTCCCATGACCGCAGAAATTTGAGTAATTCCTAAACTACTCATTACGGCATTGTTTCTGAAAATACGTCCGAAATGTTCTTTATCAGGAAAAATTTCATCTTGCATAGGCAAATAGACACCTGCACTATCAACTAAATAGATTATTGGCAATCTATTTTCAATTGCAATTTCTTGAGCACGTAAGTTTTTTTTGCCCGTAATTGGAAACCATGCTCCAGCCTTAACAGTGGCATCATTTGCTACAACGATGCATTGCTTACCCTTTATATATCCAATTTTAACTACAACGCCTCCAGAAGGACAACCTCCATGTTCCTCGTACATACCATCACCTGCAAATGCACCAATTTCAATAGATTTAGTATTAGCGTCTAAAAGATATTCAATTCGTTCACGAGCAGTTAATTTTCCTTTACTGTGATGTCTTTCAATACGTTTTTGACCACCGCCAAGTTTTACTTTGGCATATTGTTTTCTCAATTCGGATAATAAAAGTTTATTATGATCTTCGTTTTTATTGAAGTTAATATCCATTAAATAGTAGTTTGTCGCTAATGTACGAAAGTTACATTTCTCACAAAAGAAAGTTAAATATATTACATGGTGATATATTCCTAGGAATATAAATTATTTTTTACTATCTTTGTCAAACTAAAATTAAAATAAATGAAGAACGTTTTGGCATTTGCAGGAAGTAATAGCAAAAATTCAATCAATAAGCAATTAGCATCTTTTGTAGTAGAAACTGTTTCAAATTGCAATTCTGTCATTTTAGATCTTAATGATTTTGATTTGCCTCTTTATGGTATTGATTATGAAAAAGAAAATGGGATACCTGATAACGCACACAAATTTTTAAATCATATTAAGGCCTCAGATGGTATTGTTTTGTCCTTAGCTGAGCACAATGGGGCTTATGCCGCAGTATTTAAGAATATTTTTGATTGGATGTCTCGAATTGATGGTAATATATGGAGTAATAAGCCAATGCTATTGATGGCAACATCACCAGGTGGAAGAGGGGGGAAATCAGTTTTAGATATTGCCGAAGGTAAATTCCCTAGAATGTCTGCTAATATTGTTGGCGTTTTTTCATTACCTTTTTTTAGTAAGAACTTTTCAGCTAAAGGGATCGCAGATTCAGATTTAAACAATGAATTACATGAGAAAATAAAAATCTTTGAAGAATCAATTTAAAACGTAATGACATGAGTGATAGAGAAATTGTAAAAGAATATACCAATGGAGCGTTAACTGTCCTATGGAAACCCAAAAAGTGTATTCACGCCGCTGAATGTGTAAAGCGATTACCAAACGTCTATAATCCAAATGAAAAACCTTGGATTAAAGCCGAAAACGCCTCTGTTGATGCGTTGAAAGAACAAATTCAAGCTTGCCCTTCTGGTGCGTTATCATATAGAGAAGCCAATCAAACTCAAGTTATTGAAGAAGCTCATCTTGAAACCAAAATTGAAGTCCTTGAAAATGGTCCTTTACTTGTATATGGAACTCTCCATATTACTAATTCCTCAGGGGACATTGAGAAGAAAAATAAAACTACTGCATTTTGCAGATGTGGTGCCTCCAATAACAAACCTTATTGTGATGGAACTCATAATAACACTGGCTTTAAAGGATAAAAATGGGAGATATTTCAAAGGATATTAATTCAACTTTTCCAAATAGCAAAGTAAAGGCTCTATTGAATATTATTTATACTGCCAACTGGATTAGCAATGATCAAACAAAATTCTTTAAACCTTATGGAATATCACCACAACAGTACAATATATTAAGAATATTAAGAGGTGCCGATAAAGCCTTAAAAGTACAAACCATTAAAAGTAGAATGATAGAACGTTCTCCAAATGCCACACGATTAATGGATAAACTGTGTGACAAAAATTTAATTCACCGTGTACCTTGTTCAGATGACAGACGCGTTGTACACATAGATATTACGAGTTCAGGTAAACAACTTTTGAAAAAAATCGATAAGCATTTAAAAAAGGATTATATAGAAAATTTAACAGAAAAAGAGGCAGAACAATTAAGTAATCTGCTAGATAAAATACGATAGAGTATTTTTTTAATTAATTAGTTTCCATGGAAACTAAAAAGAAAGTTTAACAATGAAATTAAATTCAATACAAAGAGTAGGGAGAAGTGATTTTGTAAATATGGGACCAATAGAGTTACGTCAACCTATCCCAACACAAGAAATAGAAATGGTAGATCCATTTATATTATTGCATCATTATGGTCCATATAAAATTGATGAAGAAAACAATCCATTTGATTTAGGTCCTCATCCTCATCGAGGTTTTGAACCTATAACATTTTTAATTCAAGGAGAACAATTGCATAGAGATTCTTTAGGTCATGAAAGCGTGGTAAAAGCAGGAGATGTACAATGGACAACAGCTGGTAGAGGAATAATTCACGCGGAAGGACCCACCAAAGATTTTGTTCAAAAAGGTGGAATATTAGAAGGCATTCAACTTTGGTTAAATCTTCCTTCAGAGAAAAAGATGATTCAACCCAATTATCAGCATATTAGTCAAAAGGACTTTAATATTATTAATTCTGAAGACAACAAAGTAGAAATTCAAATTATAGCTGGATCTTTAGATGGCAAAACAGGTAAGATAAGTACTCAGTCAACTGTAAATGTATATATGATAGATTTAGAAGAAGGTGGTGAACATACTATTACTATCTCAAATGAGCATCAATCATTAGTGTATTTATTAAATGGCCATGTCACAGTAAACGATTCTGAAGAGATGTTGGTGAATGAAAATCAATTGATAACGTTTAAACAGAATGGTGAAGGGTTTAAAATTAGAGCTAATACTAAAAGTAAATTACTTTTCTTATCTGGCGAACCATTCAATGAAAAGGTTGCTAGCTGGGGGCCATATGTAATGAATACCCAGACAGAAATTATGGAAGCACTACGAGATTATCAACAAGGTAAAATGGGATTTCTTCCTAGATAAAATTAAGCATCCTTTCGGATGCTTTTTTTATTCAAAAACACGATATTTGTCTTTCGACTAACTATCAAAACTGAGATTAAACATGGCAATGAACAAAAATACTGTCCTGGCATGGGCAACAACAATAATGGTAATTGTAGGATTAGGATTAATTGCATTAGGTGCTTTTAGATATGATGAAGTTGCAGGATGGGGATTTGCCGCAGTAGGCATAGGCTTTTTTGCAATTGCTTGGGTTTTTAACGCATTAAAAGGCCGCGTATAATGAGCGACGACAAAAAAATAATCTTCTCAATGTCTGGTGTCACTAAGACTTTTCAAAGCGCCAATACACCAGTTTTAAAAAATATTTATTTAAGTTTTTTCTATGGTGCCAAAATTGGTATTCTAGGACTTAATGGTTCAGGTAAATCAACATTACTAAAAATCATTGCTGGTGTTGACAAAAATTACCAAGGAGATGTGGTCTTTTCTCAAGACTATTCTGTTGGTTATTTAGAACAAGAACCACAACTTGATGATAATAAAACAGTTATGGAGATTGTCAGGGAAGGTGCGGCAGAAACTGTTGCAATACTTGACGAATATAACAGCATAAATGATCAATTTGGACTAGAAGAAGTTTATAGTAATCCAGACAAAATGGAGAAACTAATGAATCGACAAGCTGAACTTCAAGATCAAATTGATGCTGCTAACGCATGGGAACTTGATACCAAACTTGAAATTGCAATGGACGCTTTGCGTACGCCTGATGGTGATAAGAAAATTGAGGTTTTATCTGGTGGTGAACGTCGGCGTGTTGCTTTATGTCGCTTATTATTACAAGAGCCAGACGTACTATTATTAGATGAACCTACTAACCATTTAGATGCTGAATCAGTGCATTGGTTAGAGCATCATTTAGCCCAATATAAAGGAACTGTAATTGCTGTAACACATGATAGATACTTTTTAGATAATGTAGCGGGTTGGATTTTAGAATTAGATAGAGGTGAAGGAATTCCTTGGAAAGGAAATTATTCTTCTTGGTTAGATCAGAAATCAAGGCGTATGGCTAAAGAAGGTAAAGCTGCTTCTAAACGTCAAAAAACACTAGAACGCGAGTTAGAATGGGTTCGTCAAGGTGCTAAAGGTCGTCAAACTAAACAAAAAGCGCGTTTAAAAAATTATGATAAGCTCTTAAGTCAAGATCAAAAGCAATTAGATGAAAAACTTGAAATTTATATTCCTAATGGTCCACGTTTAGGTACTAACGTTATTGAAGCTATAGGTGTAAGTAAAGGCTATGAAGACAAATTACTTTACGAAGATTTAAATTTCAAACTACCTCAAGCTGGAATAGTAGGTGTTATTGGACCAAATGGAGCAGGAAAGACAACTATTTTCAGAATGATAATGGGAGAGGAAAATGCAGATAAAGGGGAATTTAAAGTTGGTGATACAGCTAAACTCGCCTATGTTGATCAAAAGCATTCAAACATTGATCCAGAAAAATCTATTTGGCAGAACTTTAGTGACGAACAAGAATTAGTCATGATGGGAGGAAAGCAAGTAAATTCTCGTGCTTATTTGAGTCGTTTCAATTTCTCTGGAAGTGAACAAAATAAAAAAGTGAGTTTACTATCTGGAGGCGAACGCAATCGGCTTCATTTGGCCATGACCTTAAAGGAAGAAGGTAATGTGTTACTTCTAGATGAGCCAACTAATGATCTTGATGTCAATACGTTAAGAGCATTGGAAGAAGGATTAGAAAATTTTGCCGGATGTGCTGTGGTCATCAGCCACGACAGATGGTTCTTAGACAGAATTTGTACGCACATTCTCGCGTTTGAAGGTGATTCACAGGTTTATTTCTTTGAAGGTGGTTTTTCTGATTATGAAGAAAATAAAAAGAAACGATTAGGTGGAGACTTAATTCCGAAACGAATTAAGTATAAAAAACTAATCCATTAGCTATACTCCTTTCAATTCAGGAGATGCATCTAGCACATTTATTTTAGTAATTATCGTATAGGTGACCTTCTCTAAAATCCTTATATACTTTTTTGTCGTCTTCAGTTGACAAATACGTATTTCTGCTTAAACGATCATTTTCATCTTTAAGCTTATATGATTTTAGAATACCTAGCACTAAAAGCACTAAAAAGAAGGAGACAGTAACTATAAGAATCGTGACGATACTCATTTGTTCTATCAATACTATAGCATCGAAATTTGATAGGTAAAGTGAATTCATGAAAGGGACTGATTTGGTTAATAGCATCCCAAAGATAGAGAATTACTCTCTTAAATCATTCAATATGAAGTGATTATCGACAAACGAAATATTTTAACGATTAGAATACCAATTTAATAGACGAACGGCAATATCCTTATTCCCTGAGTTTATTATTTCCTTAAATTTTCCAACATCACTCAATCCATCATTACCTTTATAATGATAAGGGTAGACTACCTTTGGATTAAAGGTTAAAACAGCATCTGCAGCACGTTCAACCGTCATAGTCCATGGTAAATTCATACAAACAAAGGCTTTATCAATACTTTGTAGTTGTCTCATTTCTAGAATATCTTCCGTATCTCCAGAAATATAAATACGTTCATTTGCCAAAGTAACGACATAGCCATTTCCTCTATTTTTAGGATGAAAATCTAAAGCTTCTTCTCTTAAATTGTACATAGGGATAGCCTCTACATCCATAGTGACCTTTCCGAATGTATAACCCTTACTTTGAAAATTCACTAACGTTGAAGACTTCTCCTTTAAAGAATCTGGAAGTTTGTCAATAACAGCTACAGGGGCTACAATTCGAGTGTATTCCTTAGAGACAGCCTGCAAAGTTTCAATATTTAAATGGTCTCCATGAATATCTGTGACCAAAATAATTGCAGGTGGTTTATAATTTTTAAAGGTATTGGCACCTCCAACGGGATCTACATAAACAACCATTCCTTCATATTCCATTACAAATGTACCATGCGAAATAGGAGAAATAGTAATTAGTTCTTCAGACAATTGTTCTCCAGCATTACTTTTTTGATTCATGTCTTTCTTACAAGAAGAAAGCGAACAGATGACTATTCCCAAAATAAATACAAGTTGCTTCATGGTTTTTGATTTAAAGATGGCTAAGATATGTTTTGCAATTTTTGTAACAAAATTAATAGTTCTGCTACTGATATTTTAGAGGTTTAAAATTTTAAAACTCATATATTTTGACGAAATTGCTTGTCTTAAATCAATTCAATAATAAAAAATAATACAATATGTCTGATGAATTTGATCTATTAGAAACAAACTCTAATGAGAAACAGGAAAAAGTAGATGTAAACTGGGGAAAAACGATAGACCAGATGAAATCTAAATTAGCACAGGAAGATGATCCTGAAATGCGACAACGAATATTAAATGCGACATTAGATGATGTGGTTCAGATGGCAGAAAAAGATAGATCATCACTTCTTGATGCCATTAAAGATCTAACCGATTATCAAGACGAAGTAGGAATTATTTTTGAAGGTTTCTCAGCCTTAAATCCTGCAGAACAAAAAATAATTGACGATGCTGTTAAACGCCTTGAACGTGCAAAAGTAGAATTAGGAGATGCAGAAAGCAAACCAAATACTTGGTGGAATAACCTTTTTGGCAGAAAAGGAAAAATTAAAAGTGCACAACAAGAATTAGAAGCAGCTCAAAAAGATCGTGATTCTGCTGATAATAGAGCCAAAGCATTGTTTCAACAACGAATTGAAACAGCAGATATTAAAACACTGTTAGATGAGCTGTCATACAAGAGTCAAGCAGCAGTAAAGCGATTAAAAGATCGTGAGCTTGAAATAAAAGAAGTTGAGGATAGATTGCAAGATGCCATAGTTGAAGCAAGTAAAAATCATACAAAGGCATTAGAAAAGAAAGCTGAAGTTGAAGCCAAATTAGAAACTCAATATGCATTGTTAAAACAAGCAAGACAAGCTCTTGAAGAGATTGCTGATAAACAGTCTACCGAATATTCCGAAGCGCTATCCGCAGTCACAAAATTAGAACAGGAAGTTGAAGAACTCGAAGGACTCAAAAACGCTTACATGACACTTGCTGCCAGTAAAGACAGTTTTGTTCACAAGCATAATTTAACCATTAAAGTATTGACATCATTACGAAGTAATTTACAAACGCATCGTGCTAAATTAAAATCTGATACTGAAGAACGTCTTAAGTATTATGATGGCTATATAGTCGCACTAAAGGCTAGAACTGACCAAGAATTTGCTGCTATTTTAGAACACCTTGGTGTAAAGACAGATGAACACATTGGTGAAACACTTGCAGCAATGCATTCTGCAAGTGCTAAAGCACGTCAGGAAATGATGGATAACATTCCAGTACACGAAAAAATGATGCAAGGTATCTATAAAACATATGCTGAAGCACTTGGTGAAATTCGAGCTAAAGATTCGGAGATTCAAAAGAATTTTGCAGATCGATACGGCATCGATATGAAGGAAATTTTTGAAGAGTATTATAAAGCTGATGCCACAGCACCTTCTGGTGATGATGGTGGAGAAGGAGAGGCAGAAAACAACGATGCTGATCCAAAAGGTGAAGAAGATTTATTATCATAATTTTTAGGGCGTTACCCTACAAAACCAATGGCGTCGTAGGGTCGCGCTTTACATTATATCTTTTGCTTCTCAAAAGGATGCCATTTCAATCGCTAACGCAACTATTAAAGTAAACTGAACATTAATTCATGATTGCAACACCTCTAGATTCGGCGATTCTTGATTCTAAGGAGCAGTATATTTTTTACCATAAAATGGTAGATTTTGCACTTAAAGAACTCATCGTGAGTGTGCAACAGCAAATGCTTTGTAGTGATCAAGAAATTGTGTTTTTTAAGCAATATTGTGATTTGTTACTATACTCCATAGAAGCTATGAGAGTAAAGTATATGTATGATGAAGAAGATAATATGAAAATTGATCTTACAGAATCAGGGTTTCCTAATTATTTAGAATTTAGATACCTTTTTAATGATCTTGCACTTCGTGAACAATACAGAGAAAAATTAACTAATGTAGATGCATTGAAAGAGGAATTTCTAGACACATTACTGAGAAGAAAAGAACATATATCAAAACGAAAATTATTCCAAGCTGCATCTATAGTTTATTACACTTCTGTTGAGCAAAAATTTATTTTTAACCGTTTTGTTCAAGGAAAAATATTACCAACTACTGATGCTGTCAAAACTAAATATATGACGAGTTGGAGTTTTTATGATGTTAGTCATAATAGACCTTTCGTTTGCTTTATGTATTTTGATTATGAAGGAAGAAATATTGAGAGTCATCGATCTAAAATTTATGAGGCATTAAGAAATGCAGCAGATAGGGAAATGCCATTGGATGCTATGGCTTATGCCATTGATAGGAAATTACCAGATGTATTTCCAAAGCATATTAAACGCATTGATTTGGGACCTTTTCATAACATTTTTGCAAAAGATGAAAATGAAGTAACACATGCTGTTTTAGAAAGTATTGGTAAAAAAGAAATTGCACCAGAATCGTATGCTATTTCATTAACAGTAGATGAAATATTTTCCGGAAGTGAGTTTACCCAAGGATCATTTTTCAATAAACAAGTTTTTCAAAATTGGAGTAAGGTGCTTAATCAGAAATATATTTTTGCACCTCACAGAATTATTCAAATGCTCTATAATAAAACACCAGACGTCATGAATAATTTGGCAAAACCACCTTTTCAACTCGCTGATTTAATCATGAAATAATGATATATAATTAAAATTACCTATGGAACACAATTCAACATTTCCTATAAAACAGAATGAACTAGACATGCTTCGTGAAGAGGCAACGTCATACATAAAAAGTGTACAATGGGAACAAAGTCTGCGTGCAAAAAATAAGGACAATGACGATAGTAATGATTCCATTTTATTATACTTATCAAAAGCCAAAGGAGCTAGTTCAACAGATATTGTTTCTGTTTCTAAATCTATTCTCTCACTAAAGAAGCGTTTGCTACCAGATTCTGTGGCTATTCCATTAAAATTAAATCAAACCTTATATGCAATTCAAGAAGGAATTGCAATGGGAATTTGGATCAAAGACAATTATTATGATTCTTCAGGCTTATCTAGTCTAATTGAACGTAAATCAACTTTAAACAATGATGGCAAACGAGAATATGAAAGCAAAATGCATACAGCAACTGCCTTTATGTTATTCGCAACTGCCTATAAAATATTACATGATCTCAAGCCATTTGCTTCGGATGATTTAAGTGTCATGAAACAAAAGTTTGCCGGCATTCCAGAAGTGTCACTAATGTCACCATTAAAAGGCTATGCTTGCAGTCTATTTTATTTTGACAAATATCTTAATCATCCTCAGATAATTATTAGCGATAAAGATGTTATAGATTTTACCGTAGTTTATTTTGAGGCACTAATTGATGAAATTCAGCTTAGAAAAAGCACATTAGAATATACTGATAGTATTACAGACAGAACCTATAAACTGGAGAATTCAGATTTTGCAGTCGATGGTTGGAATAATGTGTATGCTGGAACTGCCAAGAGTGTCGAATTCAACCAAATCAAATTTGAGCAAATTGTAGGTAATCGTGATGCTAAGCATTTTGCAAGACGATTAACCGAACGCCTTTTGAGTTATGATTTCATTGCTCATAAAAATCCGTTTCAAGAATTGGGAGGATTTATGCCAGTTTTTATGGGTTATGGAATTCCAGGAACTGGAAAGAGTATGCTTATTGCGGCCATTGCTACTCGATTAAAAGAATTGTCAGACACATTAGAAATTCCATTTTTATTCCATCCAATGCCTGACACCTTAATAAGCACTTTTCAAGGTGGATCTGCCGAAAAAATGGTAGAGTGGATGAAACCTTTACAGGATCCAACTCGGCTAATTTTTGCACCAATTGACGACGCTGAAAACAATTTACAGGAACGAACAGCTCAAGGTGTGTCTGCTGGAGTCAAAGAAGTCATTGGAGTGTTTTTGAGATATACTGAAGGAGCTTATGCTGTAAATTATGGTAATAGTTCAATAGGCTTATTTACTAATTTACCTGAGATGCTAGATAAAGCTGTTATTTCTAGAGTACAAGGACGCTTTAAAATTGATGGTGCAAGAACAGAACACGATTTCTTAGACCAAGACCATATTTGGTGGCGAAAATTAGAAAAAACCATGCCTGGATTTATTAATATGGATGATCCTGATAAATACAAATACTTGTCAGATCAGGTCATGGCAAAAAGCATGGGTGAAATACTAAAATTGGTAGAAGTACCTACTGAGGAGCGAGTACATGAAGCTTTTGAACGTACTGAGAAAAATCACGATGATGAAGATCATCTATTTTACGCAAGTTTATATAAGGAGATTCAAAAGATATTTCCATATTTCTCTTCGAGAGATGTCAGAAATATACAGTCCGCAATTTCACTAAGACTTACAGATTTTGATTTAGAAACCGATTGGTTTGAAAATCCAGAAGCGTATTTCAAAAAAGATTATGAAACCAAGTACAACATGCTTCAAGAGTTGATGAAAGGCAATATGAAAGGCTTGAACTTTTCAGATATTAGAAAACAAGAAGTCATTCGTTACTTAGACAATGTAGCCACAATTGCAGATACTGATTTTAAACGAAAAGTTGACAAACGTGTGAATCAACTTAACATAGAATTGGAAGCTCGAGAGCAGTTTGATAAACAAGAAGATTAAATACAAAAAGCCAGCAAATGCTGGCTTTTTTATTGATATTTTTTAATACTATTCCATTTCTTGAAGTTCTTGTGCAACGGCTGCGCATTCGTCTAATACACGCAATAAATTGCCACTCCAAAGTTGATCAATTTCCTTTTCAGAATAGCCACGACGTACAAGTTCTAAAGTCACATTAAAGGTTTCAGATGCATCATTCCAGCCATCAACACCACCACCACCATCAAAATCGCTACTTATACCTACATGCTTCAAGCCAATTTTATCAACCATATAATCTATATGATCAACAAAATCTGAAACATCTACAGCAGGAGGGAAGCCTTCCATAGTTTCCGCTTTTTCATTGGCCATCTTTCTTACTTTAGTAAATTCTTGAAACCATGCCATTTGTTCTTCCTCGGTCATCCCAGCTTCTCTCACCTCTCTAAAAGAATCAAACCATCTTACACCCAGTGAATCTGCTAAAGATGCTCTTATTTCTTTCATTTTATCATCGCGAGCGTCATTCTTTTCTTTATTTGTATAAGCTTGAAATGCCACCGTTTGAATAACACCGCCATTTTTTTGCATCCATTCCAATTGTTCATCATCTAAATTTCTACTGTGATCACAAAGGGCTCGAGCAGCAGAATGTGATGCAATTATAGGAGCTTTACTTAATTCAATCATTTGTCGCATTGATTCCTTTGAAGGATGTGAAACGTCTATCATCATGCCATATTTGTTCATTTCGGCAATAACTTCCTTACCTAAATCACTTAAACCATTATGCAGCCATTCATCTTCTGCTTCACCAGTATTACTATCACATAGTTGACTATGACCATTATGAGATAACGACATATAGCGTGCACCTAAATCGTAAAACTTCTTTACGTTGCTTATATCGGTTCCAATAGGGTAGCCATTTTCAATTCCAATCATTGCAACCTTTTTACCTCTTGCTTGAATATCACGTACTTGATCTGAAGAAGTTGCCAATTCAATATCATTTGGAGCTATATCATTTACTAATTTATGAATGGCGTCAAATTTAGAAATGGCATTTTCATAAGCCTTTGCATATCCGTTTTCTGTTAAAGAATCCTGACCTGTATAAACTATAAACCAAGGGACATCTAAACCGCCTTCCTTCATCTTTGGAAGGTTTACTTGTGAATCTAGACGTTGGGTATAATTTATTGAATCTGTAAAATTCCTCACATTGATATCACAATGTGTATCTAATGTAATAACACGTTCATGAATTCCTTGAGCCTTAGCAATTAGTTGGTCTTCAGTCATGTTTTCTTCGGAATTATTTTTACAAGAAGTGAAAAGGAGCATTAAGCAAAAAATAGAAAGAATTGTTCTCATTTTGAAAGTTAATTAGTTTGAGGATCAAGTTACAAAAAGGCCACTTAATTTAATAACAATTTTTATAATAGTATCTTTAAAAAAAGTTGAATGAAGTGAAAGGTTGTATTCAATTTAGTATCATCTTTTTAATTATTACTGCTTGCAATGTCCAAGATTATGAATGGAAAACGCTTGAAGTAACAGCTACTGCGTATAATTCCTTGGCCTCTCAAACAGATAATGATCCACACATTACTGCTTTTGGTGACTCCCTAATTCCAGGGAAGCGATATATTGCTGTTTCTAGAGATCTTTTGGCAATAGGATTAGTTCATAACACACCTATTTTAATAGAAGGATTTGATGGCATCTATTTAGTCAAAGACAAAATGAACAGACGTTGGACAAATAGAATTGATATCTATATGGACGAAAGCGTAAAAAAAGCCAGAGAATGGGGGAAACGAATAGTGACAATTAAGTATCGTATTAAAACTGAAAAAGCTCAATAATCAAATATTGAGCTTTTTAGTTTAGTCTTTAATTTGTCTAAGACAGAACACCTTTAGTTTTCTGATCTCTTGAATACCAAACAAGCACCAATCCAATTACTACAATTATTGCAGGCATCAAATAAGGCTGATGATCTGCAAAAACTTCAACGGCATCTGTTCCGAAAAGCCAATAAATTTGATTAACAGTAGCGGCGAGAAAAGAAACAATAAATAAAATTACAGCTACCTTTTTCTTCATCAAGAGGGCCAATGCACCTAAAATACCTGCAAACACTGCAATTGCAAAAAGAGCTGTGTACCAAGCTGGCATACTTTCGGACAGGGCAATTTGATCTGCATTCAATCCTTCGCTCATCATCTCCAAATCAAATGCTTGACCGAGGTACATAAATACGCCGACACCATTCCAGAGTAGAGCAACAATTCCAATAATCCAAAATAAAATTCCAGGTTTGTTCGTGTTAGTCATAATGTTAGTTTTAAATTAAAATAATACGTTTTACGATAATACACCTTTTGCTTTTTGTGATTTGGCATACCAAACTAAAAATGCACATACCACGATTATCATTATTGGCATAATGGTTCCTTGAAATTGATCAAAAAGTTCTCTACCATCACTAAACAACCATCTTAATTGCTGTACAGTTGCAGCAAAAAAGGAAACTGTCAGTAATAAAACTGCCATTTTCTTACGCATTAATAAGGCAATACATCCCAAAGCACCAGCAAATACAGCAATGGCAAATAAAGCAGTTACCCAAGCTGGTGTTGTATCTAGCAAAGCCAATTGTTCTGGTGTCATTTCTTCTAGTGCAGACTCAACTCTAAAAGCTTGCATGAGATAAGCATTAACGCCCATTAGATTCCAAATAAGTGCAATGACACTAATAATCCAGAATGCAATTCCTGGTTTGTTTGTGTTAGTCATAATGTTGTTTTTTAGTTAGTTTTTACTTTAAAAAAGCCAATATATTGGTGCTTTTGTATTAACAATGTATGTAGAATGGTCAACATTTGCAAATAAATTAGTGATATGGGTTCTATTGGCTAACAAATTATTTAGTGTTCAAAAAGATTTTTTTGTAACTTTAGTGTGCACCACTAAAGTCAGCAAATCTCTAGAAATTCACCTTCTTTAAACCATTAATTATGAGATTTTTGACAATGACTTTTGCAGTATTACTATTTTGTTTTTATTCAAATTTCATGAATGCCCAATCGATACCTAGTATTGAAGAAGTTTCAAGCTTTTTTAGCAATAGTAATATATTAATTACATCTCGTGAAGGTGGCCCAATTTATGGTACATTTTATTTTGTTGAAATTCATTACTGTCCGCAAGGATATGGTCTCTATGGTAGAAGTGAAAAACAAACAGTCCTAGGAAATATTCAACGTAATAATTGGAGAGAATTTGGCACATGGAAGGTTGTAAATCAAAATGACCAAGTTGGTTTATTTTATACCGTTCAATCTACTGGTGCACAAAATTTTGTTCCTGTATATAAACTTGATAATGGCAACTTTTTTATTGGTGAAGGCTATACTATAGTTCATCAAGGTCAAGCCATTTGTCAATAATTGATTAATGTCTTCAATAATATTAGCACATTTATTTTTAACTTCACAATCTCAATAATAAATGGTTAGATCATTCTAATCAATTTACTCTTAAATTAATCAGATGAAACATAATCTTACAATCATTTTAATTTTCCTTATTTCGTTTTCAACCGTAGCACAAAAAAGAGTTCTCGATCATGAAGACAAAGAATTATGGAGCTCCATCCAGAATAGATCTATTTCAAATAATGGCGACTTTATAATGTATTCACTTTGGAAAGGTGATCGCGACCATCAACTTAAAATAAAAGATGGAAAAGCAACAACCATATTTGAACATGAGCGGTCAGAAAGAGGTGTTTTTACTTATGATTCTAAAGCAGCACTTTTTACAATAAAAGCTTGGAAAGATAGCATTGCTGAAATGAAACGAAATAAGGTGAAAAAGGATAAGATGCCCAAAGACACCTTAGCAATTTACAATCTCGATTCGAGATCATTGGACAAAATTGCAAATGTAAAATCTTATAAACTTCCTGAAAAATGGTCAGGTTTTGTGGCATACAGTTTAGAAGAAATCAAAGAAAAAAAGAAAGAAAAAGATACAAATACAGTAAAGAAAGAAAAGGATTCTACTGTCAAAAAGAAAGCAAAGAAAGCAAAAAAGGTAGGAAAAGACAATGGCTATCATCTAGTACTACGAAATTTAACAACGAAGCATGAAGATACTTTTAAGTACGTAACAAATTACACGTTTGCAAAGGAAGGAAAGTTATTAGCTTATACGACCTCAGGAACTGATTCTGTTAACGTAGCTGGAGCTTATGTTCTGAATTTTGATAAGAATACAACCACTAACATTCATTCGGCTGACAAAGCCAAATATTATCAGCTTAATTTTAGTGAATCTGGTAAGAATTTAGGATTTATCATAGATACGGATACCACCAAAGTACAAATTAGACCTTACCAATTGTTCCATTATGAGGATGGCCAAAGTGAAGCTAATAATATTCTCAATGCTTCTTCTGCACCTAATGGATATTTAGTGTCTTCTAATGGACGTGTGTCCTTTTCCGAAGACGATTCAAAAATGTATTTCGGACTGGCAACGCCACCCATTGTAAAAGACACAACATTAATTGATGAAGAAATTGTAAATGTGGAAGTATGGACTTACGATGAACCGAGATTGTATACCGTACAAGAACTTCAAGTAAAAAATGATCAGAAAAAAGCGTATCAAACTGTTTATCATTTAAATAACAATGAGTTAATTCAAATAGAATCAGTAGACTTTCCTGACGCTCAAATTGCAGATGAAGGAAATGCCAATATTGCATTAATTAGAAATCCAAAACCCTATCAGTTAGAACGACAGTGGACAGGAAGACAAGCTTTTGATTATGCCCTTGTGAATCTTTCTAATGGCCTAACAACAGATATTCTAAAAAAAGTACCAGCATATGTGCTTATGAGTCCAAAAGGCGAATATGCCTATGGTTATGACGCTGTTGATAGTACGTGGTTCACTTATTCAATAAATTCTCAAAAGCGAACCAATTTAACCAAAGGCAAAGTTTTTTACAATGAATTAAATGATTCGCCAAACCATCCTTGGGCTTATGGTGTAGCTGGCTGGACAGAAAGGGATGAAGCAATCCTAATTTACGATCGTTACGATATATGGAAGTTCAATCCTAAGACTGGACAAAATGAGCGTCTCACCAATGGGCGAGAAACTAAGACAACTTATAGATATCAAAAATTGGATGACGAAGAGCGATCAATAGATGAAAATAGTAATTGGATTTTATCTTTGTTCAATGAAACTACTAAGCATTCTGGTTTTTATCAATTTAACCCAAAAAGTAAAAGTGGAAAAGTTCTTATTTCTGGACCTTATACTTATAGAAGTCTTAGAAAAGCTCAGTTAGGATCAAATGTTATGTTTACAAAAGAATCTTTTGAAGTGTTTCCTGACATCAGCTATTCTGATTTAAGTTTTAAAAATGATATGAAAATTAGTACTGCCAATCCGCAACAAGATCAATATAACTGGGGAACAGCAGAACAAATTACTTGGACCTCACTGGATGGAAAAGAACTTACTGGCATGCTTATTAAGCCAGAGAACTTCGATCCAAAAAAGAAGTATCCAATGATTGTAAATTTCTATGAAAAAAGCTCTAATGGCTTGTATAGACATAGAGCACCTTCTTTTGGGCGATCAACTATCAATTACAGTTTCTATACAAGTAGAGGATATGTAATCTTTAACCCAGATGTATATTATCGAGTTGGTTATCCTGGTGAAAGTGCTTATAATTGTGTCATTCCTGGTGTTACTTCTTTGATTGAAAAAGGTTTTATTGATAAAGATAATATTGGAGTTCAAGGTCATAGTTGGGGTGGATACCAAATTGCCTATTTGGTGACAAAGACAGATATTTTTAAAGCTGCAGAATCTGGCGCTCCAGTTCCAAATATGATAAGTGCTTATGGAGGTATTAGATGGTGGACTGGATTGAGTAGACAATTTCAATATGAACATACTCAGAGTAGAATAGGAGGTACACCTTGGGAATATCCCGCTAGGTATATAGAAAACTCTCCAATTTTCAATATCGATAAGATCAATACACCTCTTTTAATCATGCACAATGATGCAGACGGACATGTCCCTTGGTATCAAGGCATAGAATTTTTTGTGAGCCTGAGAAGATTGGGCAAACCTTCATGGTTTTTAAACTATAATGGAGAACCGCATTGGCCTTTAAAACTTCAAAACAGAAAAGATTTTAATATTAGGATGGCACAGTTTTTTGATCACTATTTAAAAGGAGCACCTAAACCAGTTTGGATGAAACATGGAGTTCCAGCAATAGAGAAAGGGATTAATCAAGGTCTTGAATTGATTGATGAATCAAAGAACTAAACGTCTATATTAACAAATGAATAAAAAAAAGGAAAACTTAATTGTTTTCCTTTTTTTTGACTTTTTTTAGTTGCTTCTTCTTTTTCGGTTCCTTTATTGTTTTCATCTTTTTAACTTCAGCGTTTGTCTTAGGGCCAACAATTCCATCAGATTTGAGTTTCTTTTTCTTTTGAAATTCTTTTCCTTCAATTTCTGTTTTATTAATCTTTCTGGTTTCAGCCTTCTTTTTGTGTAACACCTTCTGATTCATTTTTTTGGCTTCACCTTTAGAGCCTACTTTTAAAGTTTTTGATGAATGTTTTTTAATTTCTGCTGCCGATGGTCCTTTGGCCTGTGTTTTTGCTTCTTTCTCCTTGACTACAACTTTTTTTGTTGCTTCTTTCTTTTCAACTTTTGCAGTTTGAGCCATTATTGTTCCTGAAAAAATAAACAACACAGCACACATTGCGATTTTAATTGCTTTCATAACATTACTTTTTTATGGTTTCAAATTAGAATACAAAAAGCATTCCATACTGTTAAAGGTACTCATTTTATAAAAACACAATCTTAAAATTTTTGTAAAAGTGCTGCATAATGTATTTAAAACGTGTAACATATTAGTAAAAATGTTATCTTATAGCTAACTAATCAATACATCAATCAATAATGAAAAAACTTGTAACAATTTTGTTATGCTGTTTTGCTTTGCAAATTTCAGCACAAACTGCCATATCTTCAAAACAATGGCAAGACGATCTCAGATTTCTTCAGACAACAGTCAATGAAGATTATCCATTTCTTTTTAAGAAAACAACCTCACAAGAGTTTAATTCTGCAGTAGAAACGCTTCATGATCAAATTCCTAATATGGAAGACCATGAAGTCATAGTTGGATTATCTCGAGTTATTGCACTATTTAAATATGGTCATACTGACATCAGTTTTAGACAAGAACCATTTACATTTAGACAATTTCCATTTAACTTCTATCAATACAACGATGGTGTCTATATACAGGGAACGCACAAAAATTATGAAAAAGCTTTGGGTGCAAAAGTGAATGCTATCAATGGAATTTCAATTGAAGATGCATTAAAAACCATAGCTCCAGTGGTTCCTTCAGAAAATGATCAATATTTCAAAGCCTTCGGAATAAATTATTTACGCATACCAGAAGTATTACATGCTCAAGGAATTTCTAATGAATTAAGTGATACCGTAGAGCTAACCTTGAAAAAAAATGGTGAAACTTTTAAACAATCATTTACCGCCTTGGAGAAAGGAAAACGGATTCCTGTTCAATACAGTCATTTGTTTCAAAAAGACGATTGGTTAGAAGCACGTAATCAATCAGAAACTCCTTTATATTTAAAGAATATTGATAAAATTTATTATTATGAATATTTAGCAGAAGAAAAAGCTGTGTATGTGCGTCATAGTCAAATTCAAGATGATCCTTCTGAAGATATTCCTACTTTTTATAAGGGTGTTTTTGATTTCATTGAAGCTAATGACGTAGAGAAACTTATTTTAGACGTACGTTTAAATGGCGGTGGAAATAACTATAAAAACAAGGCTGTTGTAACTGGAATTATTAAATCTGAAAAGATAAATCAAGTGGGGAATCTTTTTGTCATTTTAGGAAGAAGAACATTTTCAGCGTGTCAAAATCTAGTCAATGAATTAGATAGTTATACTAATGCACTCTTTATAGGTGAGCCAACTTCTGAGAATGTCAATTTTTATGGAGATAATAGACAAGTAGAACTTCCAAATAGTAAAATTCCAGTATTCTTATCGTTTGCTTGGTGGCAAGACAAACCACAATGGGAAAATGATGAATGGCTAGCACCTCACATTTCTGTAGACATGAGTTATAGTGAATACAACTCAAATAAAGATCCAGTATTAGATGTTGCTTTGAATTTTGCAGGTGAAGGCTTTATTAAAGATCCTATGGCACATTTTACCAATTTATTTCAAACTGGGAATATTGAACAGCTTGAAAAAGATGCCGTTGATATGGTGAAAGATCCACGCTATAGCTTTTTTGATTTCGAAAGCGAATTTAATACTGCAGGCTATAACTTGATGGGTAGTAATATGAATCAAGAAGCCATATTTGTTTTTACAATGATATCGAAACTGTTTCCAGATTCTGCAAATGCTTGGGATAGTTTGGCAGAAGGCTATATGACAGCAGGCGATTTAGAAAAAGCCAAGGAATATTACAATAAAGCCATCTCATTAGATCCAGAGGGATCAACTGGTGACAATGCACGAAATATGCTTAAAAAAATAGAGAGAGGCCACTAAAACTTAGTTTCCTTCAAACCAATTCTTAAAAGCCGTGACTCGTTCGCGGCTTACTATTATATCCTTTTCTGTTTTTATTTTAGTACTAATTTTCAATCTACTATTTGAATACACCAGGACATCATTTATAGTTGAAAAGTTCAATATGAAAGTTCTATTCACTCTAAAAAATTCTTTGGGTTGAACTAAACCAGAAAGATCTTCAAGTTTATAATCTAAAATAAATCTTTTACCTTCAGTAGTCACAAGAAATACTGTTCTACCTTCAGCGTAAAACATGGCAATAACATCAGTTTTGATGGAGTGAATATGGTTTCCAAGACGTACCAAAAAACGATCTTTGTACTTCTTTTTTGTGAATGACTCTGATACTTCTTTAATTGAATTAGGCAAAATAGCTTTTAAATTTTTAAACTTACTTATTGCTTTGGAAACATCAGTAAATGTGATGGGCTTTAATATATAGTCAATACTATTCACCTTAAAGGCATCAATGGCATATTCGTCAAATGCAGTTGTAAAAATAACAGGCTTTTTGATGGCAACTTGATTAAAAATATCAAAACTCAATCCATCAGATAATTGAATATCCATAAAGGCAATATCGTAGCCATTTTCATTGTTTTCTAACCAAGATACGCTCTGAGAAATATTGTTTAGTCGTGCAACAATTTTATATGAATCATCATACTTCAATATATAGCGTTCTAGTTTCTCACGAGCTGGTATTTCGTCTTCGATGATTATAACCCTCATGTCACGATTTTATATGCAATTTAGGTAAACTAATTTGTCGTTTTTTACCTATTTCCTCAAATTTAATTGATTGCGAACTATAAACATCGTAAATATTTTTGACGCTGTCTAATTCTTTCATTTGAAATGGCTTTACAAGTTTATCATTAGAATCATAACTTAATTCTAACGCCACATCTGTTTCTGAAAGTTTGATTGATAGTGGTTTATTGGTTGAACTGATTGTGCCTTTTACAACGTACTCAATAATTTTCAGTAAACTACCAGGTACTACTAAAAATTTTGATGAAATAGAATTTTGTATCGCCACTTTTCCGAAAGGTAAATAATTGAATAATTGAACCAATTGATCTACTATTAAAAGTTCTTCTTGAAGAAGAACTAATTGACGTTTATTTTTAGATAAAATATATCGATAAGTTGCCGCTAAATGATCTATAAAATCATCTACTTTATTTTTTTGTTCCTTCATTAAAACAAGAATAGTTTCTAAACTCACAAACAATAGATCTGGATTAATTTCATTTTTAAATTGAGTAAAATCTTCTTCAATTAGTTGCTTTCTAATTAATTCATCATTTATTTTTTTTGTATTTATTTTATATAGGTATTCGTGACTTATATGTAGTAAAATATAGATGAGTGTAACCGCGCAAAATATACTATTAAACAGCCATAATTCTTCACTATTTGGCGCATAACCGAAGGTATATTCAAAATAAAGATATATGGCAACTGTCACAACAGATATACATAATAATAATGATAATGCTACCTGAACCACTAAAGAAACAGTAGAAGAAAATGGCAGTGTAATTTTTTTAAATACTAATAGTAATAATCTGGATAGTTCTTGAGTAATAAATGACAGTCCAATACAGATATACAATTCTTCACCCAAAAATTGTTCTTCTAATTTTTCAACATTATTATTGATAAGTAAAATAAGGAGATACACTACAATGCCACTAAATAATGGACTTAATAGCCTAAACAACGGATGATGTATAAATAGCTTTTTCATGTATTTATCACTGGAAATTCAACTGTAAAATGGGTGTCTTTTGTAATGGCTATACTTTTATTGCAAAGCAAACGATATCGCGATTCAATATTTTTTAAGCCTATATTAAACGATTTAACATGTTCTGGTGCTTTGGTAATATTATTTCTGACCGAAATATTTTTTCCATCAGATTGAATGTCTATTTGCAAACCTCCATTTAAATCCATTTGATTGTGTTTCACTGAATTTTCAATCAGCATTTGCAATGTTAATGGCGGAATATTTGATGTTCTAATATGTTCCGGAATTGAAATATTATAATTAAATGCGGTTCCAAAACGGGTTTTCAGCAACAACAAATAAGAATTAACAAAATTGAGTTCTTCAGATAAGGAGACAAGCTTTGTATTATAACTGTTTAGCGTATAATTATATATTGTTGCCAAACCTCGTGTGTAATCTTCTGCCAATTTTTCATCTTTATAAACTAAAGACGACAAAGTATTGAGGTTATTAAATAGAAAATGTGAACTTAATTGTGATTTTAACGCCTTTAATTGAAGATCAATTTGTTTCCTGTCATATGCAATAGAATCTATTTGAAATTTTGCAAATGCATAGTAGGAATAAAGTGCAAAATAGAAAATTGTATAAAGCAAAATCACTAAAAAAAGAATGATGGCTAATTTAATTAATCCACTTTGAAGTAGTTCTTCCGAAAAAGACGAACCAACCAATCTCTTATACAAATAGACAAAACCAAAACTAAGTAAGAAACTCACTAAGAATTGAATAACTAATCCAGAAATAAATCTATTTGAAAGCTGTGTTTTCCATGGAATGGCTTTATCTAATCTCCTAGAAATCCAGTAAACAACATAAGCTAGAACAATTCCACCAAATGCCGAAAGAGTGGCATCAAGACTTGCGAAGTTTTGACTTTCTGTGGTATTACTTGATTCAAAATAATAATACAAGAGCAATCCCAAAGCAATCCCAAGAATGGTAATTAGACTGTGCTTTTTCACTTGTCGTTGGTTGAATTGATTGATGAAATTCATAGAACCAAGGTAATCAATCTATCTTAATTTAAGATGATATGCACAACTGACTACCTTGGCATTTGATGTTAATCTATGGCCTTAGCAACACGACCATAATAATGATCTGATCCAATAGATTTTGCTGCTGCTTTATAAGCAGATTTTACGCGTTCTGATGACCGATTCACTTGACTAGCAAATGCCAACAATACATCACTCATATAATGGTCAGAACCAATATTGGAAGTTGAATTCAACGCAGTGATTAATTGCTCCTCATTCAAATTTTGCTTGGCTAACATTTTATAGATAGTTGTTGAATAATGATCAGAATCTATGTTATTTTTCACCAAAGTTAAAAGCTTCGAAAGAGAATTTGAATCTGCCTTTAGTTCACTTTCAAATAATAATTTAATCACTTCAGATGCATAATGATCTGAATTGATATCGCTTAAAGTATTCAAGAAGGCATCATAAGCATTGTTTGGTATATTTTTCTCTCGTATAACTTTCTTTAAAACTTGGGTTTTATAGTGATCAGATCCTATGTCTTTAGACAAGTTGATGATTCTTGTTACATTTTGAGTATTTAATTCTCTATTGTCCATTATTTCAGTTAAGACGTTGGTCAAATAATGGTCAGAGTCAATACTTTTGGTCATGTCAAGTAACTTTGCCATTTGGTCGTCACTAATAGATCTGTCACTTATCACTTGTTTTAAAACATTGGTCATGTAATGATCAGAATTCAAGCTTTTACTTGCATCTATATACGCGTCTATGGTACGTGAACTTGACAAAAATGCTTTCTGATTACTCTTAAGTATCTGAGCTAAATAATGATCAGAATCGATTGTATTTCCAGCAGTTTCTATTACTGAAACCAATTCAGAGTCACTCAAATTGTGATCAAGTAAAAGACTAAAATATCTTGATTCCACATAGTCGCTGTCCATTTCTTCAATCTCATTCAAAACTGCCTTTGCACCGCCCTTTGCATAAAAGCGTTCAACTCTTGATTCAGCAGCAATGGTAGTGCTTCTTACAACATCTGGTAAGATTTCAGCAAGCCACTCTTTTCCTTCTGGATTAAAGTTCTTTTCAGAACGCCCTACATAGTAACTATAGGACAGGTTTCCATTTCTGTCTGCCTCAATGTACACACGTCTTTTGCTTCCAAATGAGGACTTTGTAATTTCAATAAATCCACCATCTGAAATACCTGTAATTTCTCTGTCGTCATCAGATAAGGTAATTTCGCCTTCATATTCAATTTTGAATTCTTTACCATTGTCTTTAACATGAATGGTACTTTTCCCATTATTATGAGAAGAGTTTACTGAATAACTATTATTGTTTTTTGTTCGTTTTTGACTGAAGATTTCATTTGGCTGCAATAAAAATAGGGTTGTTAATGCTAAAATGAATAAGCTTCTTTTTTTGATTGATACTGATTGCATGATTATATTTTTTACAGATTGATGAAGCAAATGTATATTCTAGAGGTGCTTTAAAAAAGTTGATTGTAGTGAATTACACGATTAATGTAGTGAACTGTGATTACCATACCATTTGGCAATAATATTCTCTGCTGGTTTGAAGCGAGGGGAGAAGTCTAAATTTTCTTTGGCTCGTTCTTCCTTTGTTCTTGTATCCCACTGCCAAATGTAGCATCCAGCAAACCATGGTTCATGCCAAAGACTTTCAAACATGGCTTCATATGCTTGTTGTTGCACTTTAGTTGATCTTTTATTTAAAAATAGATTATCTATAGAATTCCATTCCCATGGCTTAACCGTTGCAGAAGCGTCACTTCTATAGCCAATTTCTGTAAATAAGATGGGTTTTTTGTTAGTTTCCGAAAATGTTTTCAGTGATTTCTTATGTGTTTGCCAACCTAATTTTATTTCATCCAAACTAGGGTTTATGTGCTCAGTTAAAGGAAAATAAGCCTGAATGCCAATGTAATCCATTAAATCCCAAAATTCAATAAATTCATATTCATCGTGCCAATTGGCTGCATAAGTTAATTCGCCTGTATACAACTGTTTTATTTCATGAATTAATTGAATCCATTTATCTGGTTGCTTTTTAATGGATGTTTTCAGTTCTGTGCCAATGCATAGAAGTTTTACATTAGTTTGTTCAGCCATCATTGCATAGTGAAGCATAACATTCCTGTAAGAATTGAACCATGTAGACCATTCTTCGTCAGTATCTAATTTCAAATCAGATCGCCAGCCACTAGCAACCCATAAATGTGGTTTTAGCATCACCTTGAGGTTCTTTTCATGTAATCTGGTTATGGTTTTTAAATATGTAGAATCACGCCTTGTCCATTGACCCGCCGTAATGTTTGAACTGATTGTCGGTGTTTGCTCATCTTTTTGATTGAAAAAGGGGATGACCGCAACCCATTCTATATTATTTTTTATCAGTTCATCAATATCATTATCGCGTTCTCTATGCCATCCAAAAACACTCATTCCTCGATGCTTATCATCAATGTCATAGTGAGTATCTGCGAGGTCAGTTGTATTCTCAAAGGCAGTATTCCACGAATATTTGTAAGTATCAATGCGATTCTTCTCGAGTATGAATTTACCAGAATAATAAAGAAGTAGAGTAGGTACTATAAATATGAATACTAATCGTTTTATCATTAGAATAGGACCTCTTTTTTTGTAGGTGCGAAATAAAAATCTAATACTGATAAAAACCAGGTAGATAATTACAAATAGTACATGAATAAATACAACAAACTGTTTGTAGGTAAGTAATTCTAAAAACTGTTGAAATGACACCTTAATAGTGATGTCTTCTGTAAAGCTTCTCACCAAAAACCATACTAAAACAATTAACCAAGTAACTAAATAAACTTTGAATAATGTGATCAGTATTTTTTTCATCCTAAATTCAAAACATTTAGCTGTTGAAGTTAATAAATTGCATTGTTATAAATTTAAAGTAACTCATATAGTTCTTGGTAAAAATAGAAAAGCCCTTTAGCATAAAACTAAAAGGCTTTAAAAAATCACAAATTTTCCTACAAATTTACCTTTGAATGGCATAGCTACTCGCTATGGCATATTCAATAAGAAGTTCATTTAATAATTTCAATTTTTTTCTAATTTTTTCTTTTAACTTTTTCATAACCAACCTTTTTAATTAACATTTCTCTTTCTTATTAGATGCGACAAATGTCAAAAGGTTTATTCAAGAAGTGCTAAAGTTTTGCTAAGGTTTGTTAGAGAATGTTAATTTCGAGCTTACTCTATGTATTTAATTTTGAAGGGCAAGTCTTGTGTTTTTGAACTTCGTTCTGAGGTGATTCTATCTGTTCTGTTTTCGTTAAATCACGTTTTTTAATATCTGCATATGCCATAAGAGCGGCGCCAATAAGCAAACAAAATATTACGATACCGTTTGCAAGAATTTTATAATTCATGAGATTGTTGGTTAACTGATTGATGATTCACAAATTAACAACAAATAGGAACTGATTTTTGTTAACGGCATCACAACAATTCCTAAATTTTTCCAAAAGAACATCGACGAACGGTTAGCATTTAATCGAAGAATTTCAACGGTTTATAGGACGATAGGTCCATTCAACGTAAATATTTAGCGTTCATATGATTTTTAACTATTTAAGTTCATATGCCCTTAATTTTGAAGTGATTAATAGATAATAGCCCCATGAAAAATTCACTCACTTTAGTATGTATCGCCTTCTTAGTAGGAACATGCTTCTCACAAAATGTTAATGATTCTGAAGAAATTCAAGCTTTATATGAGTATTCTGAAGCTGATATCACAAGTACTGCTGATATACCAGAATTTAAGACCAAAGAGCAACAACTAAAAATTACAGGAATTATATTTGAACAAGATGGTGTGACGCCAGCTAAAGACGTCATTTTATATATCTATCAACCAGACGAAAATGGTAGATATGATATGCAAACTGAAAACGATAAGCGTTTTGTACATCATAGAGCTTGGATTAAAACAGATGCCAATGGTGCTTATACTTTTAACACCTTTATGCCTGGCACAGTTCATAGAAGCCATGAATTTAAGCATATACATGCTGTAGTTAAAGCACCAAATCAAGAAGCGTATCAAATGAATGCTATGTTATTTGATAACGATCCTTTATTGACGAAATCTTGTCGTAAAAAATTGGCCAAAAAAGGTATGGCTGATAGTATTCTTAAGGTAGAAGATAAAGAGGGAATCTTTATATCTACAAAAAACATTGTTCTTCAAAAAAGCAATCAAGACAGCAAGTAAGCAAAGTCGATTTATAATCGAACTTATGACCAGCAATTGAGCATTATAACCTTCTAAAAAATTCGTTAAAACTCAATTGAATTAAGTTTTTCCACTTTATATTTTGTATATTATTAGGTGAAAAAATGCTTGGTTATGAAAAATGTATCATTTATACTCGTTCTAGCATTTCTAGTGTCCTGTGTTACTTCCAAACAACAGAACGAGACACCATCAAATGCTTTTATGCAACTTGTCGATTCAAATTCATTTAATATTCATTCACAATGGGCAGAACCACAATATACTGCTGCGTTTGCCCAAGTAAGCAATCTAGGTTTATTTGGCACTGATAATATTGGAAGGCAAATTGATATTAGAAGCATTAAAAACTTTCTCAGATTTAGAAATGATAGTGTCTCAGCTAGATTTCCGTTCTATGGTGAACGCCAAATGGGAAGTTCAAGTAGTAATTTAGATCAAGGCATTAGTTTTGATGGCTTAGCTAAGGATCTGAAGATAGAACAAAAGGGCAGCATCTATCAAATAAGTTTTCATATTAAAGATAGTAAGTCTAGAAGCGAAAAATACGATGTTATAGTTAGAATTAACTCAAAATTGTATAGTAATATCTCAATATCTAGCACACATCGTTATAATATTCGCTATAAAGGACGCGTTTCTAAAAAAGCTGATACATCAACGCCATAATCTTTTTATACATTGATCGATACGACGGTAAATTAGGATGAAATAATCTACTAACGATTATATTTTGTATCTTCAAAGAAACCACCTAACTAACTAACTAATGAGTAAAGCACTAATATTTCTGTATGGAATACTTGCGTATGTTGTATTCCTAGCCTCTTTTTTGTATGCTATTGGATTTGTCGGTAATTTTATTGTACCAAAGTCCATTGATTCCGGCGAAGCAACTGGAATGACTATGTCCATTATTATCAATCTCGTATTACTTAGTCTTTTTGCTATCCAACATAGTATCATGGCTCGTCCTAGTTTTAAGAAAAAATGGACTAAAATTATTCCTGAATCTATGGAGCGAAGTACTTTTGTACTTCTAACTAGTTTACTGTTGTTCCTCATATTTTGGAAATGGCAGCCAATGACGACTCAAGTCTGGAATATTGAAGGCGAAACTTATGTCTTAATTATTAATATCATCTTTTGGATAGGCTGGGTTATTGTGTTGTTATCAACATTTATGATCAATCATTTTCATTTATTTGGATTAGACCAAGTGTTTAACAAGTTAAAAAATAGACCTGCTACAGGATTAAAATTCAAAGAGCATTTCTTTTATAAGTTTGTAAGGCATCCAATTATGACAGGATTTATCATCGCGTTTTGGGCAACACCCGAAATGACACAAGGCCATTTATTATTTGCTGCTGTTACCACAGTATACATCATAGTTGCGGTTAAATACCTAGAAGAACGTGACCTTAGAAATGAATTAGGTGATGCTTATATAAGTTACCAAAAACGCGTACCAATGCTGTTTCCATTTTTGAAATTTGGAAAAAAAGGATAAAGTCAAAGGGAATCGTCAACTGATTATTTAATCATCTATTAGTTTGTGAATTGTACGATGACACGGTTTTATTACCTGCGCCATCCCAATGTTCCCATATGATTTTTGAAAAACCAATGGCCACTTTATCTAGTAATTCACAGCCAGGATCGCACACAGTAACGGTACTAATACCATTAATTCGTGCATTGCTTAAGATAATTTTGTAGTATACACGGCCATTAGTAACCATTTCTATTTCCAATTTAGGAATCACCTTACCTTTGGCACACATCTCCATTAACTTTGGTGTTGCCTTATCTAATTGTTTTGTGATTACCAAATCATTCAAAACAACACCTGCTCGTTGTCTTGTAGCTCCTGAAGTAGATGAAGGCCGTTCCATAGTCTGGTTTAAACTTTCTATGGAAATCCAATCTTTATGTGAGCTATCTGTAGCGTCCCCTTTTATATCTCCAATTTTAATATAGCCACTTTGTGAAAAGGACAATCCTACACAAATTAAGATCAAAATACCAAATAAAAATGCCGATTTTTGTTTCATAATACTTTAGTTTTTGTTGTCAAATGAGTCTCAATAAGGTACAAAAAAATCACTGTTTTATGTATTAATTGGTTGAGGGTAAGAGAGAGGTAAGCATAATATTATTATATGAACTCAAATAATAGTTGTATTTTGAGCATCTAAATACAAAAGTACAGAACTGAATTATTCATCTAAAAACTACATGAAGTAAAATATGGCAAAATCGCAGCAAACCTATAGCAAGAGTGAAAAAGAAAAAAAGCGTTTAAAAAAACGTGAAGACAAACGAAAGAAAATGGAAGCCCGAAAGCTGGAAAAAGAGGCTAGTGGTAAGAAAGGTATTGAATTTGCCTATGTAGATCACAATGGAAATCTCACAGACACTCCACCTGATCCATCTCTTAAAGTAAAGGTTAAAGCTAAAAATATTGTCATAGGTATTCCTAAAACACCTGAAGGCGAGAGGGAAGCATTTGATCCAGTTAGAAATGGCACAGTTTCATTTTTTGACACTTCTAAAGGTTTTGGATTTATTATTGATTCAGAAAACAACGAAAAATACTTCACACATGTCAGTGGTCTCATAGATGAAATTGTTGAAAACGACAAAGTCTCTTTCGAACTAGAAAAAGGCATGAAAGGCATGAATGCAGTGCGTGTAAAAAAAGTATAAACACCCTCTATTAGATATCAAATCCAATTTGTGGCATCATCTTTGACTATATTATTGTAATTAATAAATAATTTATATTACAATGAGTAAAGGAACAGTAAAATTCTTCAATGATACCAAAGGTTTTGGATTCATCACTGAGGAAGGAGTAGACAAAGATCACTTTGTACACATTTCTGGATTAATTGACGAAATTCGCGAAGGCGATGAAGTTGAATTTGATTTAACAGAAGGCAACAAAGGATTAAATGCAGTAAACGTAAAAGTTATCTAAATATATACTTCAAGTTTTAAAAAAGCCCATCAGTTTTGATGGGCTTTTTGTTTTATTATAATACATACAAATTATACTTAATTTGTTATTACCAAGCATAACAATTAACTAATTTCTAACGTCTTAGAAATGAATATATCCTATATTTGCGCTTCTTTATTATAAAGAGGATTAAAATTGCTATGAGTTCAAACCCCAAACAACGGATTAAAAAATCCAAGTTAAAATTGCTACACCAGTATTATTCATATACTGGGTTTTACGCTTTCGTCAAGTCTAGTTTAGGCAAGGTCCTATTACCTATGATTTTATTTATAGGCGCCTTATGGGCTATTCATGCATTTGTGATCGATTTTAATGTTCTTTTTACAACCATTACAACTAACTATAATCCTCTAACAATTTTAGGAGTTTTCTTTGCTTCTGAGTCGTTATTAGGACTGGTACCTCCAGAAATTTTTATTGCTTGGGCCGATAAGACAACTTCACCAATTTTCTTTTTATCAATGCTCGCCATACTATCGTATTTAGGTGGTATTATTTCCTATTTTATTGGCAGAACCATTTCAAAAATACCTTCTGTTTACGAGTATTTCTCTATAAAAATGAATAAACAAGTGAAGATGATTCGCAAATGGGGTGGATTCTTAATTGTTGTTGGTGCTCTATTACCAATTCCTTTTTCCATGACAAGTATTGCTGCAGGATTGATACACTATCAATTTAAATATTACTTATTATTTGGGTTGCTCAGATTTGTGCGTTTTTATTTGTATGCCTTGGTGATATTTAATGTTTTTTAAATAACATTATTTTCATGTTGTAGCAATCTCTATATCATGTCTTTTTCGTTCTATAATAGACTTTAAAATTAATGACGTGGTGAGTTCACCAAATGTAGTTAGCCTAGCATTTAAATTTTCAAGATGTTTTGGATTTTTAACATAGCCTCTCATGAGCATACAATCATGTCCAGTTAATTTATGGCACTCATAAATCTCTGGGACAGTTTGAATAAATTCTTCAAATTTTTGAATCTGACCAAATCTAATTTTAATGGTTATATAAACACCTAATGAATAGCCTAGAGCGTCCATATTAAGCTGTGCACCATAACCATTTATAATACCTGCAGACTCTAACTTTTGAATACGATCTGCAACAGTTGGTGACGACAATCTTACTTTTTCAGAAAGCTCTTTTAATGATATTCTTGCATTCTCTTGTAATAATTCTAAAATTTGCCCATTAATCTTATCAACCTTCATATATTAGTTATTTAATGATTAAAACATTCAAATATAAGGTATTTATAGAATTAGACAAATTTTAATAATTGCTTAATTCAATACTGAATAGTAAATTTGTATGTAGTTAATAACCAAAATTAGAAATCGAATGAATTTTGATCTAGAGCAACAAGAAAGAAAAGCGACATGGAATTATACCATCAGTACACTTGAAGATTTTTATGAGAATACAGAACAATATCGCGCTGCCATTTTTCCTACGCGTGATGACGTTAAAAAGTCAATTGAAAACAATTTTGACACCTCGAGATCTACTGTAGATGCAGTAAAAGAAGTTGTTGACGGTTTATCCAAATATGCTGTTCACACACCACACCCAAATTACTATGGTATGTTCAATCCGCGAGCAAACTTTCCTTCAATTCTTGCAGATGCTATAACAGCAACATTTAACCCACAATTGGCTGCTTGGGGTCATGCGCAGTATGCTGTAGAAATTGAAAACTTGCTTATTCAGGAATTAGGAAAAAAGTTTGGTTATGAAGCACCAAATATTGATGGTGTATTTGCCACTGGAGGGCAAGAAGCTAATTTGACAGCCGTATTATCGGCGTTGAATCATAAGTTTCCAAAATTTGGCCAAGATGGTCTTCAATCTATAGAAGGTAAGCCTGTTCTATACTGCTCAAAAGCAAGCCATCATTCTGGTGTAAAAGCAGCAAAAGTTAGCGGACTTGGTAGCAATGCCGTTAGATATATTGATGTGAATGCCAAACAAGAAATGCGTGTAGATTTACTCAAAGAACAGATAGTTAAAGACCTTAAAGATGGTTGTATTCCTTTTATGATAGTGGCAACTATGGGATCAACTGGAGTAGGAGCCATCGACCCCATTATTGAACTTGCAAATATTTCTAAAGAGAACAACCTTTGGCTTCACGCCGACGCTGCTTATGGTGGTGCTGTTGTTTTAACTGAAAATTACAAATACCTTTTTAAGGGATTAGAATTGGCTGATTCGGTCACTTTTGACGCACATAAATGGCTTTCGGTTCCTATGGCAACCAGTCTCTATATTACCAAGCATCCAAACATTTTAGGGAAGACTTTTAGTATCACGTCAGATTATATGCCGGAAGAAGAAGATGAGATTGAACGTCTCGGATCTTACACACATTCAATACAATGGTCAAGACGATTTATGGGTTTAAAATTATATATGCCACTGCTTGTATTTGGTTGGAAAGGTTATGATGATACCATTTCTCACCAAATTAAAATGGGGAAATTACTTCGCCAGAAACTTCAAGAAAACAATTGGCAGCTCTATAATAGTACAGAACTTCCTATTGTTTGTTTTAATGATCCTGATTATGAAAAGAATGAACACTTTACAAGTTTTATGTACGATTCTTTTTTAGAAACTGGAGAAGCATGGATCAATAAATTTCCAATAGATGACACATTTACACTTCGAGCTTGTATTACCAATTATGCCACAACAGAAAAACATTTAGATGAATTAATAGCACTTTTAAATAAGAAAAGATCTACCTATAGTACCAGTTAATTAATCCTCTTAAAGAGAGGTTTTCTGTAAGCAACTGACAATTATCATACTTTTTCTAGACAAAGCTTAGTAATTTGGTTTCGCATTTCTAAAATAGAGTCAATTATGAAAAAATATGTATTGTTTTTTTTAACCCTAATACTATATTCTTCAATTGGTTTTTCACAAGAAACTAAGGAGAAGGAGGAGTCCTTTGAAGAAATTATATGGCATGTAAAAGCCTATATGCCTGAATTAAAATTTTTAAAAGTTAAAGCCATTGATAAAGATGGTAATATTCATGATGTTAAGGCCATTCAGAATTCTGAACAAACAAGTATCATGGATGTCAAAGCATTTGTAAATGGTAAACGACTTCCTATTAAAATGTTAGTAGATGGCGGAAAATATTATGGTGTAAAAGCCATAGACGATGATGGCACCATCATAGATATTAAGGCAATTACAGACAATGGTGATTTGCTACCCGTAAAAGGTGTGAGTCAATCTGGTAATATTGTTCATATTCGCGCCATTTATGAAGACATGATTTATTATAATGTTGTTGCTATTTCTCCAAATGGTAAAACAAATGCTGTAAAAGGTGTCAAAATGAACATGGAGTCTGTAGAAACCACAGTTAATGGTGTTCAAGTGTTTGCACATATTAAAGCGATTCCTCAGGCTAAGTATTAGCTGAAAAAGCGCCTACATATTCCTAATTACACGACTTGTCAACAAAAGCTCAAAGTGCGTAGTAGAAAGGAGGGAAGCATAATGCAAAGCACACCGAAACTTTAGGGAAGATGAGAGGGTGAAATAATTAAGTTAAACTAAATCAATTTTTACACATTGACCAAGTACTATGCGTTTATTTATATTTCTGATTGTCGCTCTATTTCTAAGTTGTAATTCAGGTAAAAAAAATGATAAAGTCAACGAAGAAGAGGTTCCTGAACGTAGAGAATTAAGTTTTGATTCAAAAATATTTCTCGGTAATCGATTATTTTCAGAAAAAACATGTATTACGTGTCATGCCATAGATAATAAAATAAAGGGACCATCAATTATGGATATCATGAAAGTTTATAACGAGCAAAATGGCGATATCGTTGCCTTTTTAAAAGGAAATGCAAAACCTATCGTAGACACTAACGCTAGCCAGGTGGCTATAATGCAAGCTAATATTGATGGCTTTTTAAAGGAAATTACGGATCTGGAATTAAATGCCATTGCGACCTACATGTTACATGTAGATGAATTGTGGAGTAATTAAACAACCAGATTTGGTGTGAGTACAGGATTCGTATTGTTTATCAACTAATATTTTTCCGGCACAAAAGTTTGATATTTCATTGGTGGTCTCACATAACCTGCATTTCTCGGTAACGGTGGCAAATTAACAGTTTCATAGGTCATTTCTTTATAAGGAATTTGACTAAGAATATGACTGATACAATTGAGACGTGCCTTTTTTTTGTTATCGGCATTGACTACAAACCAAGGCACCTGTTTGGTATCAGTATGCGCAAACATATCATCTTTAGCTTTAGAATATTCTAACCATCTGGAACGGGATTCTAGATCCATTGGGCTAAACTTCCATCGTTTCAAAGGATCTTTAATACGACTTTTGAATCGTTTTTCTTGTTCTTCATCACTTACAGAGAACCAATATTTTAACATGATAATGTCTGAACGTACCAGCATGCGTTCAAAATCTGGACATGAGCGTAAAAATTCTTCGTATTCGTCATCGGTACAAAAGCCCATCACTTTTTCCACTCCAGCTCTATTATACCAACTTCTATCAAAAACAACTATTTCACCAGCAGCTGGTAAATGTGCCACATAACGCTGGAAATACCACTGTTTTTTTTCCTTTTCAGTAGGAATACCTAATGCCACAACGCGACATACACGAGGATTTAGTGGCTCAGTAAATCTCTTAATAGTACCACCTTTTCCAGAGGCATCTCGACCCTCAAAAATAATCACCACTTTCAAACCTTGAGTACGTACCCATTCCTGAAGATGCACCAGTTCATTATGCAAGTCATTTAGTGATTTTTCGTAATCAGTTTTACTAATAGGAGTTATTTTGTTTACTGGGTTTTTCATTAAACAAATTTAACAAAAAACATTTTCTTTAGTAATAGTGCTAACTGATAATAATCATTATGAAACACTTTACAACCACCTATCCATTGAACAAGTATGTTCTAGCAATATTATATGAAGTGATCATTGCTTCACAATATAATTGAGAACAGCATCTTCTCCCATTTTATAAGCTGCAAACGTAGGAGGAATAATAACATCTACAGGAACATGATTCGCGTCTCCTAATTCCGACCAGTGTTCTTTCACCTTCGTGGTATACTCAATATTGAGTCCTGAATTCGGTAAGGACATATATTCGTTATTATCACATTTGTTAGGATGACCTCGTGAAGGCTCTCCAACAACAATGGCATTCGTTTCTGTTTTTAAGAATATGGTAGCCACCATTGCAGCAGAAAACGTGGTACGTCCATTTACTACAAAGATCTTTCCTAGTTTGTTCAAGGATGGTCGGTCTTTAATGGCGTCTATTAAGGGTCGGCTTTTATTATAGTTACCACCAGAATTTTTTCGAACATCAATGACCAACTTTTCCGCCTGTACTTTATCAATGGCATCAAATAGCTGTGAGATCACCTTTTTTAAACTCGTTTGACCCTTTTGGTTATTTACACGACCTAAATAGAAATACATGGTTTTTTTATCTTCTAAATATTCGTACCAGTAATTCTTGTCCAAATGCTTTTTATACAACATTGTGGCAATGTCATTCATGCCAAAATACGATTGCCATGTGCCATTATTGTAGGTTTCTACATTTACTGGAATTATGTTTTTAGTGCTGTTAACCTCAGTATCATCCATTACTATTAGAGGTACTTCAGAAGTGGATTCCACTGCGCCTAAGTACTTAAGAACATCTGGTAACATTAAAAAACTCGGCCCTGCATGTAAGATCTCATACTCATTGTCGTAGGTCATGACTTCCTTGAGTCGCTCCACAGATTCAGATACTGGCATAGTTCCAATTTGTACCACTTTTTTGCCAATTAGATCTTTGTACGCATCGTGTGAGGCCACGATATAAAGACCATCTTCAAAATAATAGAGCAGGAGTGGTAAGCGATCCATATTTGCCGTACGTTGCAAAATGCTCAATTCAGTATGGCCATCCTTTAGGCTTGCCAACAGTTGTCCCATTTTAATGGCTACCTGCTGATTATTCAAACTGGATAATTCCTTTTTTAAGGAATTTGCATTTTGAGAAAATGTTTCTTTAATAGATTGGTCAAAGGAGGCGAATTCCTTCTGTATTTTTTTCTCTACGTATTCAATATCTTCTTCCCATAGTGTTGGGGTCATTTGGTCGATATCTGTTTTTAACTGCGCCGAACAAGATGTTATTAAAAACATCAGGAGAATTACTTGATAAATTGTTTTCATGATTTTGTGTTTTTTGATTGATAATCCAAATGTACTATGGATGATCATTTCAAACACATAGAAAGTCATTTATTGAGTACAAAACAATCGGAAAATACTAAGACAAGCTGTTTTTATACTTGAGAGGTGTGAGATTTGTACTTTTTTTAAAGGCGGTAAAAAATGTGGATTTTGATTTATATCCAAGATCATAAGCGAGCTGTTCCATTTTCATAAAGCCATTAGAATTTCGCAATAATTCCTTGGCTTCATTGATGCGGTAGTTATTTGTTAATTCAAAAAAACTAAGTTGCAATTCTTCATTCAGAATTTGAGAAATATGATGCGTACTCAAGCCACTTTTTTTACTCAATGATTGCATAGAAAATCCGGAATCTAAATACAATTTTTCGACTTCAATAAGTGCCGTTAGCTGTTTTAGTTTTTCTTTTTTATAGCTGGCAGATAGCGATGAATTCTCATATTTATTTCCTTTCATTTTATACACTTCAGGTCGCAATAAAAAATAGATCATCATTAAATACATAGCAATCGTACTAGAGATATCGGCTGAGTAACCCGGAAACGGACTTTTTAAAAAGACCTTGCCATTAATGATACCTCCTTGGGCAAAGAACATGATCAAGCCACCAGCCGTCATGATAATCGTCATATAAAACAACCAATCTGTTTTCTTTTTAATGTGTTTGGTTGGCTCTTTTTTGGCTTTTCGTATAACTATAAATGAGAGGATACAATAGGCGAGTAGGTGTAGGGTCAGTAATTCCACCACGACAATGCCTTGTATATTCCAAGGGTCAAACGGAAACGATTGAATGGCAGGCCACAACTCTAAGTTGGGATGAAACCCCATGACTGCTGCATTGTGTTTAACAGCTGTTGGTTGCAAATAAAAATTAAAGGAATACAGAAAATATAAAAGAAAAGGCAACCCATGAATGACGTATTGCTTAAAAGAAGTTGATTTCCCTAACTGACTTTGTACATACAAATAGAGTAGAGGCCCTAAAAGAAAGATCATGGGCGTTGCTATATTCATAAAGTGCACAAAAAATGAAAACTGATCTAGGCGCATTAAAAAAGCCTCTGATTGCAAGAGTAATAAAATGGCAAGAATCCCGAATAACGCTGGATGCGCAATGGTTTTTATTTTTTTTCGAATTAAAAAAAGCATAAAAGCACTTTGAATGATCCCAAAAAAAATAACAATGATTAACCAGTTCGGTTCCATACAAGTTGGTTGGATATATAGACACTCTATGCTTAAAGATAATAGAATTGTAAAAATGTTACGTGAAAGTAATACTTTTTAATAAAAAGAGACTTTGAACAAAATCTGCATTAACTACTATCTACAACTCTTGTAGAGCGGCTCGTACTACCCAGTTTTGGTAGTAGAATTGATCAAATAAGTTATTTAATTACAAAACTCAAAACTTTAATTAAATCGGTTTCTTTATGTAAAGATAATTTGTATTGATCGATAAACTTAACAATAGATTCTTGACTAACTTTATCTGATTGAAAGAGCTTAGAAAAAGACTTCTTTGACAATTTAATCTTGGTTAATTCACCTTCACGATATACATAATAATTTGCCTTTTTAATATATTTATTAGTTTTTCTATTAAGCATAGGGTTTGCTGACCCTTTAGAATAACTCATAGTATGATGTCGATAAATTGAAATTTTATCGTTAAAAAATAATTCAAATATCTTTAGTTCGCCATCAATATTAAATGTTCTAAATATTTTATCATTAATTACTATTCTGATCAAATTTTCACTATCAAATGTAAACACGTTATTTTCATCATAAAGAGCTTCAAGCTTATTATTGTAGAGGTTTATATTCACGCCTTTTATTTTAACCCTGCCTTTATCTTTTATTAAAATTATCCCTTCGGAATTCCAATCTTCAAAATAATAAGCAGAACCTTCAGTTCTTAGGCGTCCATTAACGAAGCCCAATGACATATCAATACCTTTATAGTCACCAAATCCTTGCCTTGTTGTTCTTATATTAGTTTTATTATCATCATCATCTTGTTCTTGAGCAAATGATGGGATGACGCACAGAATTAGAATTAAAATAATAGCTATTTTTTTCATAAATTTTTCAATTATTAATTACATCAATTCTTTGTTTAGCAACAATGTTATTCTTGACATCTTTGAATTGTATATTTTGACTTTAAATATAACAATTTATCAAAAAGAAGTTGATTGAGTAAACACTTTTCTTGTGACGACGGACTCGTCCTCATAATAGTTATTTGTTAGTACGCTTGGTGGCCTCATAAAATTTTTGCTAAAACGTCCCAAACATTATTAGCAACAATCTTTTGTCCTTCAATATTGGGATGAATACCATCTTCAAGGTTTAACTCTGGAATTCCACCAACATCTTTTAATAAGAACGGAATAAGTTCAAGGTCATTTTTTTCGGCCAAATCATCAAAAATAGATTTGAACTCCGAAGTATAATCCTGGCCAAGGTTAGGAGGGAGTTGCATACCAGCGAGAATAATAGTAGTCTCAGGAAATTTTTTCCTGACAACATCTACAATAGCCTGTAAATTCTCACGGGTTTCATTAAGAGAAATACCGCGTAATCCATCGTTTGCTCCTAATTCAAGGACAAAAACATCCACCCTTTGATTAAGTACCCAATTAATTCGACCCAATCCTCCTGCTGTAGTTTCACCACTTACTCCAGAATTCACAACAACATAATCTAGATCTAAAGAATCGATTTTGGTTTGAATAACTGCCGGATAAGCGTCGTTGCTGTCTTCAAGTCCGTAGCCAGCTGTTAAACTGTCACCAAAAAATAAAATGGTCTTGGTCGTTGTTGTTGTTTCAGCTGCAACTTCAATTTCTGAAGTGTCTTGTTTATTGTCGGAGGTCTTTTTAGACCCATCTCCATTGCAAGACACCAGCAAAACGGCCACAATAAAATAACGAAACATTAACAAAATCGGGCTTTGATGAGTATTTATATTTAAAATCATTTACTTAATTTGCTTCTTCTATTCTTTCAAAAATTTATATGTCAAATATATTAAAGATTAACGAGCTCGAAAAGACCTATAAAAGTGGTTCAAAACACATTACAGTATTGCAAGATATCTCATTCGACGTTGAAAAAGGTGAGACCTTTGCCATTGTTGGTCCTTCAGGAAGTGGAAAAACCACCTTGCTCGGTTTAGCGGCAGGTTTAGACTATCCTGACAATGGAACCGTAGAATTATGTGGACATAAATTGCAGGATTTAAGTGAAGATGAACGCGCAAGTTTACGTAACAATGAAGTCGGATTTATTTTTCAGAATTTTCAATTATTGCCAACGCTCACGGCTTTGGAGAATGTGGTCGTACCATTAGAACTTCAAGGTTTTAAAGATGCGCAAAAGGTTGGACTGGAATTACTCGATAAAGTTGGTTTAGCTGATCGTGTACATCATTATCCATCACAATTATCGGGAGGAGAGCAGCAACGCGTTGCACTGGCTAGAGCCTTTTCAAATAAACCAAGCATCATATTTGCCGATGAGCCCACCGGGAACTTAGACGAAGAAACAGGCGAAAAAGTGGTTCAGTTGCTTTTTGATCTTAACAAAGAAGCTGGAACAACTCTGGTCATTGTGTCTCACGATTTAGAGTTAGCAAATAGAACGCAACAGATCCTTCGTTTAAAAGGAGGTAAAATATTTAGCAACGAAAGAACAGCAGTCTATTGAAAAGCTCATTATCACATAGAAAAACAGGAACTGCCTGGTTATTTAAAATGGCCTGGCGAGATGGAAAGGCGAGCACTTCACGACTATTGCTGTTTATGGCGTCCATCATTCTTGGAATTGCTGCTGTGGTATCTATTCAATTATTTAGTGATAATCTAAAGGAAAATATTCAACGACAGTCAAAGTCTTTAATGGGTGCTGATTTTCTTATAGACACCGACAACCTCCCAACGGAAAGAACGCTGGCGATCATCGATTCCTTAGGAGGAGCCGATGCCTCTGAAGTCACCTTTTCATCAATGGCGGCATTTCCTAAAAATGGCGGTGCCAAGTTAGTACGAGTGCGTGGTATAGAAGGTGGATTTCCGTTTTATGGCGATTTAACAACCGAACCTGAATCAGCCGGAACCTCGTATCAATCATCGGGTGGAGCAGTTGTAGATGCTACTATGATGTTGCAGTTCGGTGTTAAGACTGGAGATTCTATCAAATTAGGTGAATTGACTTTACCCATTGTAGGTTCTCTAAAATCCATTCCGGGTTCTGGGGTTATCTCATCAGCTGTAGCGCCTACAGTACTTATACCATTTGATCTAATTTCAAAGACCGAACTTTTACAAGTTGGAAGCCGAAAAGAATACCAGTATTATTTTAAAGACACCGATGTAGACCTTGTTCTTCTAAATCAAAACGTAAATCCCCTTTTGGACGCTGAAAACGCCGATCTCGATACGCATACGAGTACGAGCCAACGATTAGGCCGAAACTATGATAACTTTGGCAAGTTTTTAAACCTAGCGGCATTTATTGCATTACTCCTTGGTTGTATTGGTATTGCCAGTTCGGTACATATATATATAAAAGAAAAACTCACATCTGTGGCTGTTTTAAAATGCCTTGGTGCTTCTAGAAGGCAAAGCTTTCTGATTTTTTTAATTCAAGTTGCAGGAATGGGACTTCTTGGCGGAATAATTGGTACTGGACTGGGTGTTATTTTACAAGAGACCTTTCCCTATATACTTAAAGAATTTTTACCATTTGATGTAGAGATAACCATTACATTAAAGCCTCTCCTCATGGGACTGCTTCTCGGTATTTTAATGTCAATCTTGTTTGCGCTTTTGCCATTGTTAAGTACCTGGTATGTATCACCATTAGAGGTGCTAAGGATGAGTCAGAACGGTACAAGAAAGCCGCGAAAGGCAAGAATTCTAATCTTTGCTGCCATCTTGATATTCATTTTTGGATTCTCGTTTTGGTTGTTAAAGAATGTAGTATTTGCTCTGGCTTTCGTTATAGGCGTGGTCATCACATTTGCTATTCTCGCAGGAATCGCCGCTTTGTCCATGTATTTTATCAAACGTTTTTATCCATCAAGCTGGAATTATACGGCTCGTCAGAGTTTATTAAATTTATTCAGGCCAAACAATCAAACCATGGTGTTGATCCTAGCCATCGGATTAGGCACCTTTCTAATAAGCACTTTATATTTTACTAAGGATATACTATTGGCGAAAACAGCGCTTTCTGGAACTGGAGACATGGCTAACGTCATTATGCTTGATGTACAGACGGAACAAAAGAATGATGTTGTCCAAACCATTTCACAGCAAGATCTGAAGATCATAGACCAGTTGTCCTTGGTCACAATGCGTGTTCATAGTATTAAAGGCAAACTCGTCAACGACCTAAGAAAAGATACCACATCTACTGTGGATCGTTGGGTGCTAAACCATGAATTCAGAACTACTTATCGTGATTCGCTTATCGCCTCTGAAGCAATAGTAGAAGGGGAGTGGAAACCATCATTATCAACAGGAGAAAATGTTGTGATATCAATATCTGATGATCTTGCTGGAAATGCCGATATAGGAATAGGTGATCAAGTTGTATTTAACGTACAGGGTGTGCTTATGACAACTACCGTAGGTAGCATACGATCAGTAGACTGGACACGTTTGCAAATGAATTTTATGATTGTGTTTCCATCTGGTGTTTTGGAAAACGCGCCTCAATTTCATGTCATTACAGCCTTTGTACCTGATGCATCAAGTTCTGCGGTATTACAACGGGAATTGGTGAAGGCCTTTCCAAATGTTTCGGTAATCGATCTTCGCCAGATGTATGCCATTATAGAAGACGTCTTAGGTAAGGTGTCTTGGGTTATTAATTTCATGGCATTCTTCAGTATTCTTACAGGTATTATTGTTCTTATAGGCTCCGTTCGTACCAGTAAATATCAACGTATTAGGGAAAGTGTTTTATTACGAACAATGGGTGCTAAGGCACGACAGATCCTGAAGATCACCTCATTGGAATATTTCTATTTGGGAATTCTTGGAAGCCTAGTTGGTATATTATTATCCTTGATAGGGAGTCAATTATTAGCGACCTTGCTTTTTGAAGAACCTTTTGTGCCATCTGGAGTCCCTTTCTTATTGTTTTTACCAGGAATTACGGCCTTGGTATTACTTATAGGGTTGAGCAATATTAGAAGCGTATTAAAAAGTCCGCCATTAGAAGTTTTGAGGAAAGAAGTATAGTATGATTATTCATACTATTTAAAGTATTAAGCGCAATTTTAAAATAGTAATTAAATACAGATAATGAATTTTTATAAATAAAAGTAACTATGAAAAGCAAAACAGGATTTCTTCTTTTAATTCTTCTATTGATAACAAATACTGCTTTTGCGCAGGAAAATGGAGAAGGGTCTTCCTTAGTATTACCACAAATTCAGGTAGTCCCAATTAAAGATTCTAAGAATGATAAAAATTATGAACTCTATATAGAGTTGCCAGAAGATTATTCAGAGAACGAAAACAAAACCTATCCTGTCCTTTATTATACGGATGCCATGTGGCATCTCGAAATGCTATCTGGCGCTACAGAATATATGCTAGAAAATGTTATTCTAGTTGGAATTTCTTGGCAGAAAGACATAGCTGAAGACTTAAAGCAAGAATATGGTGTTCATGCCAGTCGATTTAGTGATTACTCCATGAAGAAAATCACTATTGCAAAACATCCAAAAATAAATTTTGGCCAAGCCGATACACATCTTGAATTTATTCGCAATGAGGTCATTAAATTTGTTGACAATACCTATCGAACCGACCCAAACAGTCGTACGTATTTTGGGTATTCACTGAGTGGCGAATTTGGCGCCTATATACTACTAACTAAACCTGATACCTTTAATAATTATATTATTGGCAGTCCATCCATCAAAAATGAAGTTCCTTTCTTATCAGAACTTAACACGGCAATCGGACCTTTCAAGGCATCAAATAAAAACTCAAGTCTGAATGCTAATGTTTACATTTCACATGGCTCAATGGAAAAAGACATGGTGGAACCTATCGACGAATTTGTTAAACTATTAAATGATAGGAGAGATGACGGTTTAGCTGTACTAAAAGAAGTGATCGACGGCAATCATGGATCTGCATTCCCTATGACTGCAGTTCGTAGTGTCGCTTGGCTGTCGTCCTTGATGAATCCTATTGTGAGTGATGGCTATGATGTCTCATTCTGGGATATTCCGCATCTAAATAATCCCTTTGTCAATACAGCACCAGAAGATAGAAACGACGGGATTGCCGTAGGTGAATTATCGCTGGATGAAAATGATCGAAACGCCATCCTTAATTTGTCACAAGAAATTTTTGATGGCAAACATGGGAGCTATGATGCCTTACTAATTTCACACAAAAACGAATTAGTATTTGAATCCTATTATAAAAAGGGGCGTATCAATTTGCCTCATGGACAAGCATCAGCTGTAAAAGCATATACTAGTTTGGTGTTGGGTAGAGCGATTCAAATGGGTTACCTATCTATGGAAGATCTACACAAACCTTTGATTCGTTTTCTAAAAGATATTGATCCTGAAAAATTAACGAAAGGCGCCGAAAAAATCACGCTTCATAAGGCATTGACCATGCATGGCGGATTAACTATAGATAGTGATGAATGGAAAGCATTTGAGAATGATTCAGTGCGATTAAAAGGCCAAGGACTGGTTCAGACGCTTCTTGAACAAAGCGGACCTATAACCTCAGAGTCTCAAACGTATTTATATGGTAATTTCAATCCAATGTTGGTAATGACGGTTATTGACGCCGTTGTCCCAGGAACAGCTGAAGATTTTATTAAAACTGAGCTACTTTCCAAACTCGGTATTACAAATTATGAATGGTCAAATCATATTAGCGGATTGCCAGAAGCAGGCTGGCGTGCAAGTATCATGTCTCGAGACATGATCAAATTGGGTCATTTGGTGCTTAGTAAGGGTAAATTAAATGGTGAACAGCTTATTTCTTCAGGCTATTTAGCCAAAGCGACGAATGGCATTGTGAAACCTACTGAAGATTGGATGCCTAAAGACTATCGTTACGGCTATTTTTGGTATCAAACACTGGTAAAAGTAGGTGATAAAAGTTATGACGTCGCATTTGCTTGGGGAGGTGGCGGACAACGTATTATAGTAGTAGAGGAACTTGACTTAACCATTGTAATTTCCGGTCATGATGGAGAAGATAAAATAATGACTCAAATTTCTGAAATCATTATTCCTGCGTTTGCTAAAGAATAGTCCCTAAAAGCTCAAGCGTTTACACATGGTTCTGACATGTTGTTTAAAGAAGGACTATTAGATCCCGAATAGATTTTGGTTATTCATCTGTTGGCGCATGAGTTGATGTATGGAGCGAACTACTGAAAGCCACAAATGACTTTGACATAATTTCTATCGATATAATTCGCTTACACGAAGTTATATCTGATATTATATCAAATAGCGCTGCTATACACCATTTGCTATAAATGTATTATAATTTATATTATGTAAAATAGAATATTTAGGATACTCACCTTCTACAGCTACATGTACCATAATAACAAATTATAACCCAAAGAAGAATCCTATCCTATCCTTAGTGTTTATTTCTTAGTATCACTACTTTTGCACCAAATAACTTCTCTAAATGAACATTGAGCATCTTCTATACGATTATTTAATATCCGCTGGCTTGACTGAGTCAACAGCAGAATACTTAAATATGATTGCATTGTTGCTAGGCGTCTTAATCCTAGCACTACTGGTAGATTTTATTATTAGAAAGATATTGGTGAGATTCTTTAATCAGTTTGCGGATAAGTCCAAAACCCAATTCGATAACATCCTTGTAAAAAATAAAGTGCCTCGAAATATTGCGCACATCGTACCGCTAATTGTAGCTTTAGAATTTACACCAATTGTATTTGTGGATTTTCCCTATGTTGAAAATCTCGTTGAAAAAGGCCTTCAAGTCTTTGCTATCATCCTGACACTGTGGATTGTACGCAGTCTATTGAATTCGCTTAAAGATTACTTTAAAACCTTACCTCGCTTAAAAGACAAGCCTATAGACAGCTACATTCAGGTGTTTATGATCTTTGCATGGGTTCTAGGTATTCTCTCTGCTTTTGCCATTATTACTGGTATAGAATTCATCAAATTCATCACTACCATTGGTGCGGCTTCAGCTATCATCATTTTGGTGTTTAGAGATACTATTTTAGGCTTCGTAGCCAGTATTCAAGTGTCTATTAATGATATGGTACGTATTGGTGACTGGATTACTTTTGAAAAATATGGTGCAGATGGCGATGTAATAGAAATAAACCTCTCTACGGTCAAGGTTCAAAACTTTGACAAAACCATTACAACCATTCCAACCTATGCCCTTATCTCTGACTCATTTAAGAATTGGCGAGGCATGGAAAACTCAGAAGGAAGACGTATTAAAAGAGCTTTAAATATTAAATTAGATAGTGTAACATATCTATCTAAAGATGAAGTAGATAACCTTAAAGAAATAAATATTATTTCTGACTATTTGGAATCACGTCAGGCAGATATTCAAGATTATAATACAGAACAAAATATCAATAAGGATTTACTAATTAATGGTCGAAATCTCACAAATATTGGTGTGTTTAGAAAGTATATTGAAGTGTATATAGAGAACCATTCGGCCACTAATAAAGAAATGATCATCATGGTGCGTCAATTAGCACCTACTACTCAAGGAATTCCGATTGAAATATATGCCTTTAGCAGCGATAAACGCTGGCAGAATTACGAATACATCATGGCAGATATCTTTGATCATATCATTGCTGCCGTTCCTTACTTTAACCTTGAAATTTTTGAATTACCTAGTAATACGAGTTTTTTAGCACCTAAAGCATAAACCACTCGCCTATTAATTATTGCTAATTGTTCGATATAAGGCTTGAGCCTCGGTATCAAAGAAATCTAGTGTCATAGCCTTTTGTAAATACGCCAACGCATTTGTCTTATCTCCTTTTAAATGATAGGCTTCTCCTAAGTTTGTAAATGTCTGTGATGTTTCAGGAAACAAACTGCTTGTACTTTCTATTAATGCAATGGCTTCATCATAATTTTTCTCCTCAATCAGAGTATCAAAAACATCATCTACTGTATAGATATTGAATTCGAAAATATAGTCATCCACATCGTTGTAAGTCTTATATAGTCTATGATACAGGTCAATTCCATGTTGAATGCCTTTGCTCCTAATCGTTTTGGTTATTGTATCTGTAATGCTGTATTTGTATGGCACTGGTGGTGTAAATTCCAGCAATTGACTTGTACGTAAATCTGTTTTCAATGAATCCTGCATAAATTCAATAATACCATGCATAATATCGGTGTTCAAAAGGCCATTATGTCCTGCATTTTCAACAATAATTTTCTGATGATTTGGAAATCGACTAGCAATGTCTTCGGCTTGATTTGGAGGTGTTCTTCCATCAAGCGTCCCTCCTATTAATAATGTGTTTGTTTGCCCAGAAACTGGTACGTTCATACCATCAATTTTCTCGGCGCCAAACGCATCATACACTTCTTGATAACGACTATATGAAATTCCGAAATTTGTGAAGAATGAGTGCTCCTCTTGAGCTTGAGCTCTATTCCAACGCGCCTCAGTATAACCTGAAGATCCATTGACTGTGAAGAATAAGGCATTAGGCATGCGTCTTCGACTGAAATTCCGTAAACTCAACCCTACTTCCTCATAATTTCCTTGTGAAATATTATAGTAAACGCTCGGAAGCCTAGCAATAGCGCGATCTATACCAATTTTGTCAGAAAGCATCATTTGTAAATGTGTTTCTGTCAAAAACATATCAAATGTTGGTTTGAATGCTGTTACAATATCAGCGATGACCTTCTCTCCTTCTGATGGATCTTCTCCAAAAGCGCCTCTTGTAGATGTCTGAACAAACTGTGGTTCTTCTAGTAGCTTTTGATGTACACTTTTGACTAGTTCTAGATAATCTGGAATGTACTTCGATAGTCTTTTATCCTGTTTAATGAGTGAATCCATCATTTCATATTGATACTCTACTTCCAATGGTAATTTTAAGCCATGATCAGGTGCTAAAGGTGCAGCAAGAATAGCTTTGGCTACGCGTTGCTCAAAATGTTTTATATAGATCTGAGCGAGTTCTGTACCATAGCTATATCCATACAAAGTCAATGTCTCATAACCCAAATTCTCTCTTAATGCTTCAATATCCAAAATGCTTTCATATGAATTATAAGCTCTGAGCACTATATCCATATCATCAAACTCATCATAACATTCCTTACATTTCTTAAGAATATCATCAAATATTTGTTCTTGTACATTCTCAGTGATGTCTATTGGTGTTGCCAAAGAGTTTCTACATTCTATATTCGGAATTGAGTTTCCCGTCCCTCGTTGATCCATTAAAATAACGTCGGCATATCTTGATAATTCTTTAAAGAGATAGAAATATTGTGTCCTCGCAATTCCAGTCGCTGAAGAACCTGGACCTCCTGCTAAAAAAAAGATTGGTGGCAACGGATTTGCGGCATTGCTTTTCATTCGTTCAAAATAGATTTCTATATGATTTGATTTAGAATCTGAACGATCTTCGGGTACAACTAGCCGTCCTAACTCCATAACAATCAACTCATTACCCATATGGTCATGTAAGGTATCCTGCCTAATTTCAAAGGTATCCATGGCCTTATGATTAACGTTAGGTTGGGTTATTGGAATATCGTTTACAAAAACGATTTGATATAGGTAGATAGCAAGAACAATGAAGATAAGCGCGGGTATCCAAACGCGCTTTTTAAAATACCACTTTCGCATGATGATTGATTGATTGGTTGTCGTCTATTCGACAAACGAATAGGCTTCTTGTTACATTAATTGACCGTCGTTTTAATGTCATTGGAATTACTCTAGCCAACCTAATTAGCTTTCACTCTTCAAGAATTTCGCCCTGATAGTAAAACTTGATCATCTTGACCTTATCATTTTCATCAACAACACCGAAGTATTCCATATAGTCACCAGGATATATAAAAACACCGCCTTTAACGTCCATGGTTTCAGAATCCATGACCGCAAATTGCTCCATGGCAACAAGGATATCACCACTTTCTGGATCTTCCATATTGAGATTGTCAATATCATTCAAAGTATAATTGCCATCTGCCCCAACATAAAGGTATTTAATAAACAAGGGCTCCTCACGTCCTACTTCTATCAATACGGCACCTTCTTCTACCATTAGGTCCTGAATGGAATCGAAGGCATCGTTAAAATGTCCTTCATCATCTCCATAGGTTTCGATATATGCCATATATTCCTCAACGGACGTTGATGATGTTACTTTACGCCAACCACTAGTATTTCCGGTACCCAATTTTGTGGTTGTTTGCTCAATAACCTTAGGATTCTCATTATCAGGCGAGCTCATAACTATAAACACCACAACTAATAATATTGCCAAAACGCCACCAACGATGTATTTCAATACACCAGAGGGTTTTTTAGCTTTCTCTACCCCTTTTGTGTGTGATTTTGATACAACTTGAGTCTCTGTTTTTTGAATTGTAGCATTTTCAGTATAGGTAATGTCTTCTACCAAACGTTTTACGCCCTTATCATAGTCTAGACCAAAATCAATATAATGCATTCTAGCCATGGCCAAAGGCAGATCACATGGCTCGATCATAATGAGGTTAACCGTAGTGTCATGCTGTTGAGCATAGAACATTTCATTCTTCACATTATCAGATTCCACCGACGTTTTGGATAAGGCGATAATCAGGTTATCGGCTTCTTCAATTTCTTGTTCCAGGACCTCGTCCCATTCTGTACCAGTTCGAATATTTTTATCAAACCATACATCTAATCCTGCCTCACGCAAGGAATCCACAAGTTTTTCGGCGAAATCACGATTTACTCTTGAATAACTAATAAATACTTTCTTCGTAGACATAAAAATGACACTATACGAAGTAGATTAAGCATCAGGAAGAGGAAAGTTAGTGATTTTATAGCATACTAAGATAATCCAGCATTTTTTTACGCTGGCTTCTATCGGGTAATCGACCGTACCCAGCTCCCATATTATCAATAACATGTTTTGCCTTAGACGTTCCTGGAATGACACAATTTACAGCGTTATGTGACAGTATATATTTTAAGAAGTATTGTCCCCACGAGGTGATATCCAAATCGGTACTCCAATCTGGTAACTCCTTCCCTTTTACTTTTCTAAATAAATTGCCTCCATCGTATGGTCTGTTGATGATGACAGCAGCTCCGTGATCTTGAGCCACATTCAACAAGTTCTTTTCCGCATGTCGTTCATTGATTGAATAATTGAATTGCACAAAATCTGGACGTTCTTGTTTAATCAGTTTTGCGAGCGTTTCATGAGATGAATTGGTGTAATGTGTAAATCCGAAATATGATATTTTCCCTTCCTCTTTCCAGTCTCTTAAGGTTTTAATATGTGTTTCCCAATCTACCAGATTATGAATTTGCATCAAATCCATTTTTGTGCGTTGCATTTTAGCCATTGACGCATTCATTTGCTCTATTCCTTCTCGCCTACCAGTAGTCCAAACTTTAGTGGCGTAGAAAAAATGATCGCTAATGCCTAGATCTGTAGTTAAATCGCCTACTACTTGTTCAGAGCTTGCATACATAGGTGAGCTATCTATCATAGCACCTCCAAGTGATTTCATTTCTTTCAAGACCTCTTTTAATGGTTCACGTTCTGTTTTGTTGCTACCAACATCAAATGTTTGCCAGGTACCTAACCCAACAATTGGAAGCATTTCTCCCGAACTAGGTATTTGTCTTTTCATGATGGTTTCAGAATTAAATGCAAATAGAGATGGCATGGCCATAGCAGCGGCTGTTGCGCAACCTGCTAATTTAATGGCCTCTCTCCTAGTAAAATCACTTTTCATTTCAAAATTATTTTCTTTTTTCTGCCACTACAATCCACATGACTTTGTCTTCATCATTTTCCCAATTGCCAATATCATTATTTTCATGAATCACATCAAAACCAGCTTTTTTCAGCTCTCGCTTTACATATTTTGGTCCTAAACTGTGTGCATCCACTTGTGCTTCACGAGACCTCCCTTCTATTCTAGATTTAAGCTTTTCAATAATGACAATCTTCCCTCCTGTTTTTAATGACGCATTTACATGTTTTAAAATGGTCATATAATCTTCCATTTCATGGTAAGTATCCATAATAACTACAACATCTAAAGTGTTTTTAGGTAATTTCGGATTGTCGTAATCGCCATGTATAACAGATACATTTTCGATGTCTCTTGAGGCCAAATGGTCTTTAAGAAGTTCCAATCTATCTTCTCTCACATCTACCGCATATACTCTGCCTTTATCACCAATTATCTTAGCTAAATGAATGGTCAAGTACCCTTCATGACAACCAATATCAGCGACTTTATTTCCTTCAACAATTTCAGAAAGCTCATAGATTTGCTGCAACGGCATCCAACTATCGCGTTCTTCCCATTCGTATTCTGAATATTGGGCCATACTCAATACTGGAATTAACAAGAAAATCAATAAATTCAACCTAATATTCATAGTTTCAAGGTATTAAATTAGAACGAACTGATGCCTTAAAATTGTCTTAAAACTAATAGAAAAAATAAAAATTTCTGTTGTGATAATCTGTTTGACATTTTCTAACGTATATAGTTCTAATAATCACATAAACTAAATTTAAATGAAAAAATTATCAATCTTAATGCTGACCACAGTTCTATTTGTTTCATGTGTTTCTAAAAAGAAATATGTAGCACTTGAAACAGAAAACGGACAAATTAAAAGTGAACTTCAAAAAACACGAGTAGAAAAAGAAGATCTTGAAAACAAATTTTCTAAAATTCAAGCACGAGTTGACGACTACAACTCCAAAATCAATTCATTAACTGACGAGAATGTTACTCTTTTAAAAGAGAACGACGTCATGCTAGAAACTGTTGATGACGTAGCAGTAATCTCTAATGAAACTAAGAAAGTAATGCGTGAAACACTTAAAAAAGTGGATCAGCAAAAATTAGCTGAAGCTACAACACTTAAAGATTCCATGAATTTAGCAGTGTCATATAACCTTCAAAAATCCTTAGACACTAGCAACTTAAACGAAGACGAAGATATCGCAATCGATATTGATGAAACTGTTGTTATGATTTCAATTTCTGACAAAATGTTATTCAATACTGGTAGTTATAATATTAGCAGCAAGGCAAATAACATTCTTCAAAAATTAGCAGATGTTATTAATTCTGAACCAAGTATTGAAGTAATGGTTGAGGGTCATACAGATTCAAGAAGTATTAGAACAGAAAAATTAAGAGACAACTGGGATTTGAGTGTCATGCGTGCCACTTCAGTTGTTAGAAAATTACAAGATAAATACAATGTCGCTCCAGAAAAATTAATAGCTTCAGGACGTAGTAGTTACCAACCTTTAACGGACAATAGCACAACATCAAACAGAGCTAAAAATAGAAGAACTAGAATAGTCATTCTTCCAAACATTAATAAGTTTTTCGCTTTAATGGCATCAAATAATTAAATACTAGGAACTTAACCGTTACTATTATTAATTCTCTAAAAGAGGTTACTTTAAAGTAGCCTCTTTTTTTTTAAAGTCACAATGGACAGCTTATTTCTAGAAGACTTTCATTTTTATACGTTTCAAACACCAATTAAAGTTATTTTGTGCATTTTAATAGGTAAAATATAGCGTTTGTCTATTTCATTTGCATTAATTTGCTGACTTAATTAAGTTTAACGCAACCAAAATAACCAACATGAAAAAAATTACATTATTTTTTGTTGCCTACTTGTCTCTAATTCAAGTATCCTTTGCTCAACATTCGGTTGCAAGAGATTGGAATGAAGCACTGTTAGATGCCATTCGAATTGATTTTGCAAGACCTACTGTTCATGCTCGAAATTTATTTCATAGTTCAGTTTTAATGTATGATTCTTGGGCAATATTAGAGGACGATGCACAAACAGTCTTTTTAGGAAAAACTTTTAATGGTTATACCTGCAGTTTTAATGGTATAGATGCTCCAGCAGATATTGATGCTGCTCGACATGAAATGCTAAGCTTTGCCTTGTTTAGACTACTTAATCATAGATTTTCATTGTCTCCTGGAGGTACTACTTCTCTGCCGGAATTTGAAGCCCTACTTACATCGTATGGCTATGACGAAACATTTACTTCAACTGATTATTCTACTGGTTCATTTGCGGCATTAGGAAATTATTTAGCACAAGAAATGATCGCGTTCGGTTTAGTTGATAAATCAAATGAAATAAATGCTTACACCAACCTACAGTACACAACCTCTAATGATCCACTAATATTAGAGTTGTATGAAGAAAACACCAATATAGACCCAAATAAATGGCAACCACTTGCATTTGATCATTACATTGATCAGAGTGGAAATTCTATTCCGGAAGAAACACCAGAATTTCTTAGCCCTGAATGGGGAGAAGTATTACCCTTTTGTTTGGTTCCGGACGATTTAGAAATATTAAATGATGGATTTGACTGCTATGTCTATAATAATCCTGGTCCACCAGTATATATTCAAAATTCAAATGAAGACGGCATTGATGATCCATATAAATGGCATTTTTCTTTAGTGATAGCATGGTCAGCTCATTTAGATCCTAGTGATTTGACTGAAATAGATATTTCACCAGGAGCCATAGGCAATTATGATATTGCTAATTATCCTGAAACATTTGAAGAGTTTAAAGCATTTTATGATTTTACTAATGGTGGCGATTTAGGAACAGGTCACGCTGTAAATCCAGCAACCAGTGCTCCTTATGTTTCGCAAATGGTTAAACGCTCTGATTATGCTAGAGTTTTAGCAGAATTTTGGGCTGATGGTCCGGATTCAGAAACGCCTCCCGGACATTGGTTCACTTTATTAAATTATGTTAGTGATCACCCAAGTACCGTTAAACAACTTGAAGGTGAAGGACCAATTTTAACTGATTTAGAATGGGATGTCAAAAGTTATTTGGCATTAGGTGGCGCTATGCATGACTCGGCCATAAATGCCTGGGGAATTAAGGGATATTACGATTATGTTCGTCCAATTTCGGCAATCCGATATATGGCAGGTAAAGGTCAAAGTACCAATAACGCTCTTTCAAACTACGATCCACATGGCCTACCACTAATTCCAGGTTTAATTGAAGTCGTAAATTTTGGAGATCCACTTGCTGGCGCTTCAAATGAACATGTAGGAGATATAAAAATAATGGCTTGGAAAGGTCCAGATTATATTGCCAATCCTGATACTGATATTGCAGGAGTCGATTGGATTCTTGGTGAGCGTTGGTGGCCATATCAAAGACCAACCTTTGTTACACCTCCTTTTGCTGGCTATTTATCAGGACATTCTACTTTCTCCAGAGCGGCCGCTGAAGTACTAACTTTACTCACAGGCGATGCATTTTTTCCTGGAGGAATGGGAACATTTGATGTGATTCAAAACGATTTTTTAGTTTTTGAAGAAGGGCCAACAGAGAGTTTCACTTTACAATGGGCAACCTATAGAGACGCATCAGATCAAACTAGTTTATCACGTATTTGGGGTGGAATTCATCCTCCAATAGATGACATTAGAGGTCGAATTATAGGAGAAAAAATTGGTATTGAAGCCTTTAACTTGGCTAAAACTTACTTTGATGATGATACTTTAGGGCTTCCTGAAAATATGCAAGACTCAAATTCAACTAGCCTCTATCCTATTCCTTTTACTAATCATATAAATTTAAAAACGAGTGTAATAGGCAACATAGAATTTCAATTGTTTAGTCTTGATGGTAAACAAATAATCGATAGGTCTTTAACTTCCAATCAGGATGAAGTTACTATTCAATTACCAACAATTGCAAAAGGAATTTATCTTGCCAAATTACTTAATGAATATGGCGAAGTGATCTTAATTCAAAAAGTGCTTCGTAATTAGGGTATTTTGGATTAATTGAATAATATTAAAATGCAAATAGGCTTCCATCGGAGGCCTATTCTATTATAAAACGAAGCCGTACGATTTTCATAGTACGGCTTCCAACAGTATAATTGTCCTAATAAATTAGTGAATTATAGCCACTCTAAAAAATAATCCATCATATCCTCCTTCAAATCAAAATGCATCCTGTTATAGGTACGCATATCATCTCGTAAAGTACTTTGTTCGATTTTTAATCGACCATCAATACCTTCGTTAAAATCAGCATTATTAATATTTTTCATTTTGTATTTACAGCGATGCATTAATTTGGAAATAGCACTTTTCTCAAGCGTAATCTTATTTTGAAACATTTCTAAGGGCCTTGTTGCTTCTGGACTGAATTCTCTTCCTGCAATTTCTTCTAATTTTTCTTGGAAGGTATCCATTTCATTAAAATGAAATCTCAACTCTCTTTTCCAAGTCTCTAAATTGAACTTTAGATCACTTAAATACGATACTTTCGTCTGCATAGTTATATAGGTTTAAATTGTGTTTATTCTTGTTTTATTAATCCTTTTTGAACATTTTGAGGCACTAACTCATAGGAGTTAAACTCACTGCTAAAGGTTGCTTTACCCTGTGTTAGTGAACGTAATTCAGTTGAAAAACCAAATAACTCTGCCTCTGGTGTAATACATTTTAATATTTGATAATTCTTATTATTATCAATTCCTTGAATTAAGGAACGTCTCGATTGTAAATCGGTCATCACATTACCAACCATATCCTCAGGTACAGTAACAGTTAACTTTTTAGTTGGTTCTAATAACTTCGGATTTGCATTTAGAAATGCTTCTTTAAAAGCATGGGCGCCAGCGATTTTGAATGAAATGTCATTACTATCAACTGAATGCATTTTTCCATCATAAACCATGACACGAACATCTCTAACATAACTACCGGTTAATGGACCAGATTCCATAACCTCTAAACAACCTTTCATTACAGAAGGCAAATATCTCTGATCTATAACGCCACCAACAATGCAATTGTAAAAAATGAGTTTTCCACCCCATTTCAATTCAATCTCCTGTTTTCCACGCAAATTAAATCCTTCTGGTTCTGGCATACCTTCATGGTAAGGCTCAATTTTTAAATGAACTTCGCCAAATTGACCTGATCCACCAGATTGTTTTTTATGTCTATAATTAGCTGAGCTCGGTCGTTGTATAGTCTCTCTATAATTGATCTTACGTTTTCTAAAAGTGGCTTCAACACCATAAATATTCTTAAGAGCCCATTTAATCGTTGCCAAGTGCAATTCCCCCTGACAACCTACCAATTGCTGCTTCGATTCTTTTGAATATTGCATAACAACGGTAGGATCCTGACTATGAATTTTCTTTAAACCATCAATCAATTTTTCCTCGTCATTTTTATTAACGGCATTGACAGCTTTTACAATTCTAGGGTCTGGATATTGAATTGGTTTAATAGTTACCTTTTTATTCCCACTGTATAAAGTGTCATTAGTTTCAGTCGACTTTAATTTTAAGGTGGCTCCAATATCACCAACAGTCAATTTTTCTACTGGCTCACGTTTTTTACCATCCATTATAAAGAGCTGATTTATAATCTCAACTTCTCCTGTTCTTCCATTAGTCAATCTACTTCCTTCTTTAATTTCTCCAGATTTCACCTTAAAGTAAGTGACCTGGCCAAGATTTTGAAGATGCAGTGTTTTAAAAATAAACAATACCGTTGGTTGGCTGGTAGTTGGTTCTATTTCGTCACCTTCTAGAGTCTGTTCTGCAGCGAGATCAGCTGCAGCAGGTGCTACATTATCAATAAAGCCCATTAAGCGTCCAGTTCCCATATCATTAATAGCGGAGACACAGAATACTGGAAATAATTCATGGTTGAGCATTCCAGCTTTCATGCCTTGACGCATTTCATCTTCGTTCAAAGTGCCTTTGTCAAAAAATAATTCTAATAACTCTTCATCATTTTCAGCAGCTTTTTCAACAAGTTCATTATGAAGTTTGTCTGCTATCTCTTTTTGATCCTCCGGAATTTCCAATTTTTCTGGCTTCCCTCCTTCAGGTCCAAATTTGTAGCATTTCATTTTTAAAACATCAACAATGCATTGCGCACCATCAAGCGTTATCGGATATTGAATTTGTACAGCATTGTTTCCAACCAAGGATTTTATGCTTTTCATGGCATCTTCAAAGTTGGCATTAGGATGATCAATTTGATTGACAACAAATAAAGTTGGCTTTCTGTATTTATCTATATAATTCCAAATAATTTCTGTTCCAATTTCAACACCATGTTTGGCATCAATTACAGTTGCTATGGTATCAGAAACACGAATGGACGAAATAATTTCGCCCATAAAATCGTCTAAACCAGGAGTATCAATGATATTGATCTTGTAGTTTCGCCATTCTGTATGCAATGGCGTGGCGAACACTGACGTGCCTCTATCGTGTTCTATATCATGAAAATCTGAAACTGTACTTTTATTTTCAACGGTGCCTCTTCTGTTTATGAGTCCAGCTTCAAAAAGCATGGTTTCCGCTAATGTGGTTTTACCACTATTATGTGCGCCAACAAAAACAACGTTTTTAATGTGCTTGTCATCAAATACTTTCATAAATAATATTTTTTGTCAAGTAGGTAAGAAAATCGCTTTCAAAAGATAAATTGAAAACGATTTTAGGTCACTTCTAATTTCGGAAATAAAATGGAATTTTCAAAACAACTTTTCCATTTATTTTGTGCTTAAATGAGAAATAATTACATATTTAACATATTTTCCAAGAAGTTTTAATTCTGAACAATAAGAGAAAACTATGTCGCAATGATTCTAATAATAAATTCTTTAAGTCCTTGCAAAAATTAATTAGAACAATATCTTTGCGCGACTGAATAACAAAATATTTATGATTTCTATTTTTAGACTTGTTGCCTTTTTGGAAGGCGTTTCATATATCCTTCTTCTTTTTATTGCCACTCCAATTAAATATCTCAAGGATGACCCGCAATATGTAAAACTCCTAGGCATGCCTCATGGTATTCTATTTATGGCTTATATTGCCTTAGCCTTTGTACTTCGAAGTGATTTTAATTGGCCCAAAAGAGATTTCAGATTTATTTTACTTGCTGCAATTATTCCTTTCGGAACATTTTACATTGATAAAAAATATCTCCGTAAGAAAATTTAACGCTCTAAATCTTTTCGTTGATATAATCAATAATTGTAGTTTCAAGCGCAATTGTTTCCTCAAAAATAGATTGTGCTTTGTCAATAAGGTCTTTAGCCACTTCCCTATCTTTTATATCTTTTGCATTAATTCGTACATTAAAATAAGCACCATAAACAGCAGTTCTTGCACATAAAGCACCTACTCCAGCATCCGACAATGAATTTGGCAACCCGTCTTGTGTCATAGCGTACATAACTTCCATTGATTGGTAAGCTGTTTCCATAACTTCTAATGGTACTTCAGTAGCATAAATAGTGGCTGACTCAATAGCTTTTGCCCGCTCTATCTTTTCTTCTTCAGAATCTTTTGGCATTCTAAATCCTTCAATGATTTTGTTAAAGGCGTTTGTGTCTTCATCAACCAACGATAACAACTTGTTCTTATAGATTTGGCCTGCTTCTGCCCATTTTGAAAATTCTTCCCATCTATCGTCCCAACCTGCTTTATGTGCCGATAAATTTGCAACCATAGTTCCTAATGAAACACCTAACGTTCCAACATAGGCAGAAATTGATCCTCCTCCTGGTGCCATTGATTCTCCAGCTGTTTCTTCAGCAAAATCAGTTAAACTCAAGTCAATGAGCATTTGTGCCTTATCCTTTAAGACGTATTCAATTATCTTCTCCTTCGGATTGAATGGTTTTAAATCATCTAGTCCCAAAGATTTAATCGCTATTTTAATTTTTTCAGCTTCCGAAATTCCTAAAGAGCGTTGCTGTTTTCTTAAATAAAAATCGCCAGCATCTATCATTGCTTTTAATGGAATTAATCCAATCAATTCTGATCCTGTAACGCGTAACCCTCTTTCTTCTGCGGAATTGCACGTTTCATCAAAGGCCTCATGCATAGAAGTTATGCCAATATTTGTAAGGTTATATGATATTTGAGCAATACCGTACTCTTCAATAAACCAACCAATACCCTTCACTGCTTTTAACTTTCCAGGGATTCTAACAGGTTCACCCGTTTTGTCCAAAACCTTTTTTCCTGTAATTGGATTGCCATCACGTTTTACTCTACCAGCTTCTCTTATATCAAAAGCAATTGCATTGGCTCGACGAGTTGAAGTAGTATTTAAATTAACATTGTAAGCAACTAAAAAGTCACGAGCTGAAATTGCAGTTGCACCTGTAGATTCTACACTTTTATTAAACTCTGCTGGACCAAAATCTGGTTTCCATTCTGGATCTACTAATTTATTAGCCAGGCCTTCGTATTCTCCAGCGCGACAGTTTGCTAAGTTTATTCGTTTTTCTTCTTGGGAAGCTTTCTCATATAAATAAACAGGAATCCCAAGCTCCTCTCCTACACGTTTGCCTAGGTATTTGGCATATTCCGCAGTTTCTTCTAAGGTGATTCCAGAAATAGGAACTAGTGGACAAACATCAGTGGCACCAAAGCGAGGATGCTCTCCAGTATGTTTACTCATATCAATCAATTGTGAAGCTTTCTTAATGAGTTTAAAAGCTGCTTCAATCACATTTTCAGGTTCACCAACAAAAGTAATAACGGTCCTGTTTGTGGCTGCTCCTGGATCAATGTCTAGAAGTTTTACACCTTCCACTGTTTCAACAATATTTGCTATGTCATTAATTTTATCTAAATCACGTCCTTCGCTAATATTAGGTACGCATTCAATGAGTTGCTTTTGCATAATTATATTTATTGATCTGTTAATCTATCTTTCACAAATTCCACTTTAGTCTTTTCGTGTGGTTGTGGTTTCCCTTTGGCATCGAGATTTACCATCACAATTTTTTCGATTGTAATAATAGATTCTCGATTTTTAATATTTCTAACTTCACAACGCAAGGTTAATGACGCATTTCCAAATCGAGTAGCTTCTATACCAATTTCTACAATATCACCTTCTATTGCAGAGCTCTTAAAATCAATCTCAGTAATGTATTTGGTAACTATATGAGGATTATCCAGTTGAACTATAGTATAAAGCGCCGCCTCTTCATCAATCCATTCTAATAAACGTCCACCGAATAAGGTTCCATTTGGATTTAGATCTTCTGGCTTTACCCATTTGCGTGTATGAAATCTCATAATTTCTTTTTGTAAAGATTATTAATAATACCTAAATAATAAAGGTAATGTTAATCTTTTTCTAAACTTTTCATAATTAAATTAATAGTGAAGAATAAATGCGATACATTTAATTAATTATGAGATTAACTCATAGCATATTTATCATTTTATTTTTAATCTGTGGTACTCTTGCTTCACAAAATAACCGTGTTGGAGGACCATGTGAAGGTTGTGAGGCTATTTATGAATATGGTAATAAGACATTAAAATCTATAGATACCTTTCCACAATTCAATAATCTTCCCAATCCAATAAAGATTAGTGGTACTGTTTATCAAAATGATGGTTTAACTCCGGCATCCGGTATTGTTCTTTATATCTATCATACAGATGATAAAGGTGTATATCCAAGTAACAATAATTCAAAAGGATGGGAAAGACGTCATGGCTATTTAAGGGCATGGCTCAAAACAGATGAGCGTGGGAAATATACTTTTTATACATCAAGACCTGCGTCCTACCCTAATTCAACAATACCACAGCATATTCATATCACGGTAAAGGAACCTGATAAAAACGAGTATTATGTTGAAGATTTCTACTTTAAAGATGATCCTCATATCACTAAAAATATTCTAAATAGAAAGCGAGCTCGTGGTGGATCTGGTGTAATATTTTTGTATCCAGAAAACAACATTCAGTCAGCCGAAAGAACCATAATATTAGGACTTAATATACCCAACTATAACTAATTGAATGAGCAAGCCAGAAGAACTTGAACTGAAAACTTTTGATGAGTTTATAAATGAATAATTTAAAAAAAGCCAATCTATTTTGATTGGCTTTTTTAATGTTAATAAACTCGTTAAAAAGTATCTCATCTCCTATTTTAAATCTATTAGGAGAATGCTATTTTTATATTCAAATCTTACTGTCATGAATCAAAGAGCCTACGATCTTAAAAACATTAGACCAGATTTTTCTACAACAACGATAAATAATTCAATGAGTAGTGATGAGCGCTTTCAAAATTTAGTGTTACGTCCAATCATTAAGTTTCAAAATGATATACTGATTGAAGTTTTTAAAAACTATGTGTCAAAGCACAAAAATGTTTTTTATGACTTGTCTTTGGAGAAACGTATGGATTATGTAGAAAATGCTGTACAAAAGGATATGAAATTCAGAAACTCCATAAAAGGAATGATAATAGGATTGTTTACTGTTGAAGAATATGCACTATATATTAAAAATTCTTCTGCATTGAATAAACGCATGATGAATATTGCAAAAGATCACTTATTAAATCATATTCAATTATTTGAAAAGCCTGAAATCCTGACTGCCGTTTAAACGACCTATTTAATTAAGGACACTCCATTAAGATCAGTTGTCAACACCTCACTCATATAATTAAAGAAAGGCCTAATTGTTTTAAAGGCGTTATTTATCTCCTTCATGAATTCTGTTGAAGTCACCTCTTTATCAGAATATTTTTTGGTGAAAATGAATTGTTTCTTTTTAATTAGATCAATATTTTGATGCTCCTTGTTAAATCCTTTAGGAGCCGATTTAACTTCATCGCCAACAAATTCAGAACCCCAAACAGAATTAAATTTTTTACTTTTTAAAATCTTTCGAATATCAGTAGCATCCATTTCAAATTCTTTTCGTATTCTAAATAGATCTTCTTTGTGAGGTTCCCAAAACCCAGTTGCAATAAAACTTTCATTATTAGGTGCTATGTGCAAGTAATAACCACCTCGAAGTTCAGGTTTTTTTCTATGAAGGCTTCCACCAAAATGCGTTTTATATGGCGTTTTATCTTTTGAGAATCGAACGTCGCGATAAATTCTGAAAATCTTCAATTTATCAATCTCATCGTGCTCATTGAGACATCCAAATAGTTGATTATAAAACTGCTTTATTTCTTTTTCAAGCTCCTTGAATTCTTTCTTATTATCATTAAACCAATCGCGATTATTATTTTTATCGAGTCGTTTAAGAAAAGAAAACACTTCTCTAGGTATTGTTTCGTTCATCTCTTTATTTTTTTTGAAATTACAAAATAGCCGTCATTATTCAAATTCTATTTTGTTAAGAATCAAACCAGAAGCTGGTGCTATATAATCAATAACTTCCTTACTTTCAGGTTTTAGGGATTCTTCAATATTTTGCAATGAGACTTCACCTTTACCAAGTTTAATCAACATTCCCATCATAAGTCTAATTTGATTTCTACCGAAACCCTTTCCTTTTACTTTAAGCATGTATGTTTTCTTTGGAAAAAAACTAGCAGTATAATCTGTGTTCTTAATCAACTCAGATTTTAAGATTTCTCTATTAAAAACACCATCAATTTTTGGTTTATAACAATAGGTCTTAAAGTTGTGTTTTCCCCGAAAAAGTTTAGCACCTTGCATCATTAATTCAATATCTAAATCATCAAGAATAGTTGTCATTATTGATGCACAAAAAGGATGACATTTTTGGCCGTAAGTAAACAAATAGATATACTCTTTTACCTTAGAATCTTGGATAATATTGAATTTTTTATCAACTTCAGAAATAGACAATGCCCTAATGTCCTGCGGAAGGTTGTGGTTAAATAGTTGCAAGAACTCTTCTTTATTAACCAATGGCTTATCGAGTATAAATAATTCAAAAGCAGCTTCATTGGCCGAAACCATGGCATCTGTTCTACCTGCAGCCAATGTTTTAAAATCCTGCCCTTCTAGCACAAAATTTATGGTTCTATCAATCATTAAGTGTATCGTTTTTAAATTTGGTTGTTTTTGCCAACCATGAAAACGATAACCCAAATACTGAATTTTAATTAGGTAATAAAACGTCTTTTTGAACATTAACAAAAGAGCATAAAAAAGCCTTGAAATCAATTCAAGGCTTTAAACATTTATTAATTTATTGATCACCCAAAATAATTGGTAATCCATCTTTTCCTGATCCAATAACTATCACCTTACTATTTGGTGATTCAGCCAATTTCATAGTTGCTTCTATGCCTTTGTCCTGTAAGATTTTATCAGTTAGAGATGCACTTAATATTCTATTGGCATCCGCCTTTCCTTGTGCTTCAATACGCTGCTTTTGTGCTTCTTTATCCGCAGTAACGAGTCTAAATTCATATTCTAAAGACTCTTGTTCTTGCTTCAATTTACGCTCAATAGCTTCTTTAATAGTAGGTGGAAGCGTTACATCTCTAATTAATACTTCATTTAATTGTATGTATTGATCATCTACAATTTTTTTAGTCTCTTCATAAATTTCTACCTGAATGGCATCACGTTTACTAGAATATAATTGTTCTGGTGTGTAACGACCAACAACACTACGTGCAGCAGAACGAATAGCTGGTAATAAAATACGTGCTATATATTGCTCACTTTTTTCTTGATGTAGTTTTCCTAATTCTTCATACTTAGGTTGAAACCAAGTTGAAGCATCTAATTTGATATCCAGTCCATTTGAAGATAGCACATCCATTTTTTCAAAAACTTCTTGCTGTCTTACTTCGTAGATATGTACTTTATCCCAAGGCATGACAATATGAAAGCCTTCGCCAAGAGGTGGTTTATCTGTTACTACACCTCCACCAAAAGTTTTATATAAAACACCAGCTTCTCCTGAGCCAATAGTTATGGCAGATTTTGCAATAAGCACAACTAGTATTATGAGTATGACAACAATTGGTAATCCAATTTTAGGTAATTTATCCATTTTTTTGAAATTTAATTAATTAAATAAGTCCGTTATATTTTCGTACAAACCACTCAGTTGCAAGACTTAAGGCTATTAGAGCCAAGAGCAGTTTAAAGTCGATTAAAGGTACGACATTTTTAGTACTTTTTTGAATGATTGCATAGCTAGAATCTTGCATTAAATCTGCCACTAATTTATCACTGTCCTCAACAAAATAACTTGAACCTTGACTAGTGGTGGCCATGGCCTGTAATTTTGAAACATTCGCATTTAAAAATTGTTGTTCAACATTGTAATTTAGAATCGTAAATGTGCCTGATTCTGCAGCATCGCTGTCGTTCGCTCTGACAGTAAAGTTGTATTCAGCTGGAGTTAAACCACTTAAATCTACTTCAAAATTATTTTGCTTTATAATAAATGGGATGATAGTAGATTCATTAGTTTCTATATTTTTTAAAATAATTTCGAGAGATGCCTTATTGTCAAATTCGTAATTTTTATTAAAGAATTGAGACGTAATAAGGATGTTACCATTACCATTATAAAAAGATTCATAATTCACATTTAATCTCTTGCGTTGTTTACTTGAAGCTAAATATTGCACAAGCTTACCAATAAAATCATCAAACTCTTGAAATGATTCAATGTTTAAATAACTTTGTGCACGCCAACGCCATACTGATTCTCCTATCAATACAGCTTCTCTCCTATTATTAACTTCAAAGGTTAAGAGTAATGGATCTGGTAATATGCTTCCACCAAATTGTTTGTATAGAATGGTATCATAAGGCACATTTAGAGTTAAGGATCCAAATTCAGATTTCAAAGGCGGAAACGAGCTAAAATCTAAATCGTTTATAATAAAAGCATTGTAATTAGTATTGATTTCAGCTTGATAAACCTCTGTCTGCCTTGTTATTTCTTGCTCAAAATTAGATTGAATACTATTTAAAAAAGTCCATTCTGTTTGAGATCCAGTTATAACTAATTTATTGCTAGAATTTTCATTTAATGCATCAAATGTCGTTTTAAAATTACTGTTTGGCTGATAAAGAATGGCCAATTGATAATTGTCTTTTGTACGTACAAATTCATTGGGCGTAATGATTGAGACACTACGTTGTTCATTACTCTCAATTGACTTTTTTAGAGTGCCAATATCAGGATGTGAAATGGTACTTACAATTGCAACGTTAGTTTTTTCATCTATTACTTCTACAGCAAATGGTTTCGTGTTATTAATGGTGTTTTTTTCATTAGGTAAACCCACAATTCTAGCAGTATATGCATTCACACCAACCCGATTGGCTGGAAGCGTTAGATTGATTGATTGTGAGTTGTTTGCTTTTGAAAAATTTAAATTTTTTGAGTAAACTCTTGAGTTACCTGATGATATTATTAATTGCGAATTAATGGAAGCATTACCAATGTATGTAACAAAAATCTCAACAGGAAACTGATTCTTTAAATAAGCATATTTGTTCACATTTAATTGTTGAATTTTTAAATCTGAATAGGTAATTGTATCTCCTAAAATGACAGAATTAATAGGTTGCTTATATTTTTTTGAACTGAACTCATAATCTACTCCATATGTTTGATTTCCATCAGACACCACAACTAGTGGTGATATTGAGTTTTTATAGACCTGTTCTAAGCTAGAGAACACCTTACTAATATTACTTCTAGATTCATTGAATTGTAATGAATCAAGTGGTTTGACATCGGTGCCAAATGTGTAAAATTCTAAATTAAAATTATTATTTAGTTCTTGATTCTCCTTTAGTGATTGAATAAAATTATGAACGTTTGAATCCTGATCTAAATGCTTTACAGATTCTGAATTATCGACAGCAACAACCAGATTAGGCTTTTCACTGTAGAATGTAGATTTTTCAAATTTAGGATTGATAAGTAATATTAGGATAGCAAAATAAGTAACAAATCTCAACATGGTTAAGATGATATGTAATTTTGTTCGTTTCGATTTATATACATATTGAAACAGCGCTAATAAAAGCGCTGCAATGCCAGCTAATATAATCAACAACAATGTTTTCGTTTCCATATTTATCTTTGCTTTAAAAGCAAAAGAATCCTGCTTTCGCAGAAATGATAAGTGTTTAGGTCAGCATGCCACCATCTACATTGAGTGTTTGTCCTGTAATATATGCACTCATATCACTTGCTAAAAAGACACAAACATTTGCAATATCCTCAGGTGTACCACCACGTTTCAAAGGAATGGCATTTCTCCAACCTTTAACTGTTTCTTCGTCTAATTTGGCAGTCATTTCCGTTTCTATAAAACCAGGTGCAATGACATTACTTCTAATATTTCTTGACCCTAGTTCTAGAGCGACTGATTTAGAAAATCCGATGATTCCCGCTTTAGAGGCAGCGTAATTTGTTTGTCCAGCATTCCCTTTAACTCCTACCACAGAACTCATATTAATGATAGAACCTTTACGTTGTTTTAGCATGGTTCGCTGAACCGCTTTGGTCATATTAAAAACTGATTTCAGATTAACTTCAATAACTTTATCAAAATCTTCTTCAGAGATTCGCATTAAAAGATTGTCTTTAGTAATTCCCGCATTATTCACTAATATGTCTATGCTGCCAAATTCATTCATCACATCTTCAGCCAATTGTTGTGCCTCTTCAAAACTGGCCGCATTACTTTGATAGCCTTTGGCCTTTACACCAAGGTTGTTTAGCTCTTTTTCAAGCATATTTGCGGCTTCTACAGACGAACTGTAGGTAAATGCCACATTGGCACCTTGTTGCGCGAATACTTCGGCTATGCCCTTTCCAATGCCTCTACTTGCACCAGTAATTATGGCTGTTTTACCTTCTAATAATTTCATAAAAAATTTGTGATTAGTTGTTATCCAAAGATACTAATTACAAGTTGTAAGAAATAAAAAAACCTCACAAGAATTTGTGAGGTTTTTAACAGTGAAATGATCACTTTACATTTTTACATTTTCTGGTTTTTCGTAATTAAATAAATAGTCAATATCCATTTCTTGAACTACACCTAATTTACTAAGTGCATTAAAATCAATGTCATTCTTATTACCTATTACCAGTATGTTGTAATTTTCGCCTTTAATATTTTCATTGAAGAAATTACGCAAATCTTCCATGGTCATATCTTTTATAGCATTGTACATTTCTTCACGATTGTCATTATCAATTCCTAATCGCTTCAATCTTTCATAAGACCAGAATACGTTTTGCTTTGTAATACGTTGAGCCGCTAATTTTTTAAGCGTTGCTTCCTTGGCAGCTTGAAATTGTTCTTCTGCCTCAGGCATATCACTCATCAAATCCATCATGGCATCAACAGCTTCAGGCATTTTATTAGCCTGTGTTCCTATATAAGCATAAATGTAATTTGAATCATCCTTTTTTCCAGGTGTTGCATACTGTGCAAATGCAGAATATGCCAACGATTTTGATTCTCTAATTTCTTGAAATACGATAGATGATAAACCGCTTCCGAAGTAAGTGTTAAACAAATTAGATGCTGCCAAATTTTGAGGCTCGAAAGGTTTTCCCTTTGCTAAGAAAATCATTTCAGATTGAACCATATCAAAATCGGTAAAGTAAACATTTCCTCCTGTTTCCTTTTCCATGAATGCCATTGCTTCAGGGTATTCTTTTACATCAGCGTTTATTTGATGATTTTCATTCAATGCAGTAACCGCAGCATCCACATCTTTTCCATAATAGAAAATACGTTGTTTATAGCTTCTCATGTCCTTAATTAGGCTAACTAATTCTTCTGGATTTGTATTTCTTAAATCACTTACTTGAATGATATTTCTCATTCTAGAATTTTCTCCATACTTACCATAGTTAAATAAACCACTCCATAAAATGCTACCTTTTTGAGTTTTGCTATCCTGTCTTCCTTTTGCAATTTGTGCCACATATTTATTATATGCTTCTTCATCAGCAACTGCATTAGACCATAGGTGTTCTAACAATTCTAATCCTTTAGATAGATTTTCTTTTAATCCATTTAATCCTATATAAGTTCTGTCTCCACCAGCGTTTACATAGTAGTTAACACCTAGCTTATAAAATTCTTTTTTCAATTCTTCAGCCGAGTATTTGTCTGTTCCTAAATACTCTAAATAACCTGCTGCAATACTCAATTGTTTATTATTATCAGAGCCCATGTCAAAGATGATATTCATATCGAATAGATCATTTTTATCATTATTTACATGCGCTACTTCTAAACCGTTTTCAGTTTTAAGTGTTTTAATAGCCTCTTTATAATCTATAAACTTTGGTGCTAAAACATCCGACTCCATTTTATTGAAATTCTGAATCCATTCAGATTGTTTACCTCTATTTAGGTTAACAGGCGTTATTCCTGGATTTGAAACTTTTACTATGTTTTTATCTTCCCCTTGTCTTTTATAAGTTACAACGTAGTTGTCTTTATAAAATTCATTAGCGAATGCAACAAGTTCGTCCTTAGTAATCTTTTTTAATTCATCTAAAAATGCCACTTCGTGTTGCCATAACTGCTCATATATAAAGGCGTCTACATAAGCATTTGCTAAAGCAGTGCTATTCTCGTATTGTCTTGTTTGATTAAGTTTCAAGTCGTTAATAACAGCATCAATCATCCAATCTTCAAACTCCCCTTTTTTAAGAGCATCTGTTTGGGCTAGAAGTAAGTTTTTAACCTCGTCAAGGCTTTGTTCAGCTTTAGGTGTTCCAGTGAAATTATGATAACTATAATCTTTTAAAAATGTTGGTGAACAACTAGCATTTTGCACCACTTGTTTCTGATTTAAATTCAAATCGATTAATCCAGCATTCCCATTAGCTAATATCATATCAGCTAAGGTTAATAATTTATGTTCTTTTGTCCCTTTGGCAGCCGCTCTATATGCAATAGATACATTTTCAGCAGTTGGACCAAATACTTCATTTACCACAACTTCAGTCAATGGATCTTCATTTGGTAATACTGGATGTTCAATAGGATCTCCTTCAAGTTTTCCGAAAGAATCTGCTACCTTTTTAATTGTATCTTCAAAGTTGAAATCACCAACCAAAACAACTGCCATATTACTTGGCACATAGTATTTATCGAAATAATTATTGATATCTATTAATGATGGGTTTTTTAAGTGATCAGCGACTCCTATTGTTGTTTGCTGTCCATAAGGATGCTTAGGGAACAAACCTTCTAACATAGCGGCATAGCGCTTTCTAAAATCGTTATCCTGACCTCTGTTGAATTCTTCAAATACTGCTTCAAGTTCTGTATGGAATAAACGTAAAACTAATTTGCTGAAACGTTCGCTTTCAACTGATAGCCATTTGCTTAATTCATTGGCAGGAATTTTATTCGTATAAACTGTTTGCTCAAACCAGGTATACGCATTTGTTCCAGTTGCTCCCATAGAACTTAACATTTTGTCATATTCATTTGCGATTGAATAATTAGAAGCTTCTAGAGATACTGAATCAATTTTTCTGTATAATGCATTCTTTTTATCTGGATCAGATTCAGCTCTGTGTTGTTCATATAAATCAGCAATTTGATCTAAATAAAACTTTTCTTTTTCAAAATTAACGGTCCCTATTTCATTGGTTCCTTTAAAAACCATATGCTCTAAATAATGCGCCAATCCTGTAGATTCTTTAGGATCGTAATTTGAACCTGCTCTAACTGCAATATATGTTTGAATTTTTGGCTCGTCATCATTCTGACTCATATAAACTTTAAGACCATTGTCTAAAGTATAAAGTCTAAGACCAGTAGGATCATTTGTTACTGATTCATAACTATAGCCATTGGCGTCAGTTTTTGTTTCAGTAGTAACTTTAGAATTATTTGATTTGCAAGCAGCAAGTGCTAAAACAAATAAGAATAGAATACTCAATTTTTTGTAATTCATTTCGTGTAGTTGTAAAAGTTGATTAATAAAAAATTCGCTAGCTAAGATATTGCTAACGAATCTATAACGTATGGATATTTAAATTATTTTAACAATTAGCTCAGTACTTCTGCTACCTTCTTTCCAATTTCGGCAGGTGATTCCACAACATGAATGCCACATTCTCTCATAATTCGTTTTTTTGCCTGTGCAGTATCATCACTTCCACCGACAATAGCTCCAGCATGCCCCATTGTTCTACCTGCAGGTGCAGTTTCACCAGCAATAAAACCGACAACAGGTTTATTACTTCCACTACTTTGATACCATTTGGCAGCATCAGCTTCTAATTGACCTCCAATTTCACCAATCATTACAACACATTCAGTCTCAGGATCGTTAATTAATAATTCAATGGCCTCTTTTGTGGTTGTACCAATAATTGGGTCACCACCAATACCAATAGCAGTAGTAATACCAAGTCCTTGTTTCACTACTTGGTCAGCAGCTTCATAGGTTAATGTCCCAGATTTTGAAACGACACCAACTCGGCCTTTTTTAAAGACAAACCCTGGCATAATACCAACTTTAGCCTCTTCTGGAGTGATAACACCAGGACAATTTGGTCCTATAAGTCTACAATTTCTATTTTTAATATAAGCCGCAGCTTTAATCATATCTGCAACAGGAATTCCTTCTGTGATAGTGATAATGACTTTGATGCCTGCATCGGCAGCTTCCATGATGGCGTCAGCAGCAAAAGCTGGAGGTACAAAAATGATGGTTGTATCTGCACCAACTTTCGTAACTGCTTCTTCAACAGTATTAAAAACTGGTCTATCCAGATGTGTTTGTCCACCTTTTCCAGGAGTTACACCTCCTACTACATTTGTACCATATTCTATCATCTGAGATGCATGAAAAGTGCCTTCACTTCCTGTAAATCCTTGGACAATTATTTTTGAATCTTTATTTACTAAAACGCTCATTAAATTTATTTTTTTGAAGTAACAAATGTAATTTATTGAAACTAATTTTAATATAGTATTTGAAGTTTATTATTATATATTTTAAAATGAATTCAACCGCCAATCAATCTGCCAATTGACTCATTTGATATCCTTTAATTATTGCATTGTCTTTAACTTCCCAAATTGATAAAAAGTGTGCAAGTGGCTGTTCTTCAGTAGGATTCTCTATTGTACTGACATAAGATGTATAACGAATTGTTACTGAATTACCATCTTGTAATAAGTGACTTATGTCAAATCGAAGTGTGTTGTATGATCTACTAATTTCATTAAATACTTGCTCAAGGGTATCATAATCTAACTCATTATATCCTTTACTACTATGCCAATGTAAGATGCAATCTTTATGAAAGCATTCATTAAATGCTTCCGCTGTATTGGCCAGATCTGATGCGTAAAATTTTTGAACAAGTTCTTTAGGAGTCATTTATTTCTTACTTAATTTTTCTAAAATTTCAGGAATCTTTCTAATAGCAGCAATCTCTTTATATTTTGAACGGAAATCATCCGCTGGGATACCAAAATAGCTTTTATGGCCTTCCAACGATTTACTAACACCTGCTTTGGCAGATATAATTGCCTTCTCGCCTATTGTAACGCCACTAGTAATACCTACTTGACCCCAAATAGTTACATCATTTTCTATTATGGTACATCCAGCAATTCCAACTTGTGAAGCAATTAAGCAACGTTCACCAATTATTGTATCATGTCCTATCTGTACTTGATTGTCAATTTTTGCGCCTTTTTTTACAGTTGTATCAGCGGTGACACCTCTATCTATGGTACAAGTAGCTCCAATATCTACATTATCTTCTATAACAACCCGTCCTCCAGATAATAGTCTATCATGACCTTCAGGGCGTTTTTTGTAATAGAACGCATTAGCTCCTAAAACGGTTCCTGCGTGTATTGTTACATTATCACCTAAAACACACTCATCATAAATACTCACGTTAGAATGTATAGTACAATTATCACCAATCACAACATTATTACCAATGAAACAGTTGGGTTGAATTACTGTGTTCTTTCCAATTACTGCGGAATCTGAGATATTACTCTTTGCCGTGCTAAAAGGTTTGAAATAGTTGGTGAGTTTGTTAAAATCTCTAAAAGGATCATCAGAAATCAATAGTGCCTTACCTTCAGGGCAATCAACTTCTTTATTAATTAAAACGATCGTGGCTGCTGATTGCAGTGCTTTATCATAATACTTAGGATGATCTACAAAAACAATATCACCTGGATTGACAACATGAATTTCGTTCATCCCTAACACTTCAAAATTAGGGTCACCAACAAAGCTACAGGAAATTAATTCTGCAATTTCTTTAAGTGTATGAGGGTTGGGAAATTTCAATTATTCTTTAATTCGTTCTTTATAAGTTCCTTTTTCAGTATCTACTTTTATTTTATCTCCTTCATTGATAAACAATGGCACGTTAACAATTGCACCTGTCTCAACAGTCGCTGGTTTAGTTGCATTTGTGGCAGTATTTCCTTTTACACCAGGTTCAGTATGTTTAACCTCTAAAATGACACTTGCTGGCATATCTACTGATAGCGGCATGCTATCTTCTGAATTGATTAATATAGTTACAACTTGACCTTCTTTCATTAAATCTGGTGAATCCAATGTAGCTACTTGTAATTGAATTTGTGTGTAATCTTCAGTATTCATAAAATGATACGTTTCACCATCATTATAAAGGAATTGAAATTTATGAGTTTCAACTCTAACTTCGTCAATTTTATGACCAGCTGAAAACGTATTATCCAATACCTTTCCAGTAGTCACACTTTTAAGTTTAGTCCGAACAAATGCAGGACCTTTACCAGGTTTAACATGCAAAAATTCAATAATTTTATAGATGTCATGGTTGTATTTGATACATAAACCATTTCTTATATCTGATGTATTTGCCATATTGTTTTTAGTGTATTACTACTTGATTTGGGGTTTTATATTAATTTGATTTAAAATATCCTTTCATGATACCTCGATGCGAATTCTTAATAAACTGAAGTATTTCGTCACGTTCAGGAGTCGCCTCCATTTCGGCTTCAATAATTTCTGATGCTTGCGTATTATTATAATTTTTCTGATATAGAATCCTATAAATATTCTGAATTTCTCTAATTTTTTCTGCTGAAAACCCCCTTCGTCTAAGTCCTACACTATTTATTCCAACATAAGATAATGGTTCACGTCCTGCTTTCACAAAAGGAGGTACATCCTTTCTTACTAAAGATCCACCAGTCACAAATGCATGGTTACCAACGGAGCAAAATTGATGCACAGCTGTCATACCAGCCAAAACTACATGATCTCCTATAAAAATATGTCCAGCCAACGTGCTATTATTTGAAAAAATGCAATTGTTACCAACAATGCAATCATGTGCAATATGACAATAAGCCATTATTAGGCAATTGTCACCTATGACAGTTTTCATTTTATCTGCAGTACCTCTATTGATAGTCACACATTCTCTAATTGTAACATTATTTCCAATCTGTACTATTGTATCTTCATCATTATACTTAAGATCTTGAGGAATAGCCGAAATAACCGCTCCTGGAAAAATATTACAATTTTTACCAATTCTTGCCCCTTCCATTATGGTAACATTTGATCCGATCCAGCTACCTTCTCCAATAACAACATTATTATGAATAGTAGTAAATGGTTCAATCACCACATTTTTTGCAATTTTGGCTCCTGGATGTACATAAGCAAGTGGTTGATTCATAGCTACTTTACTTTTAATATTTGAGCCATAATTTCAGCTTCTGTGACTACTTTCCCATTGGCATAAGCACGACCCTGCATTTGACAAATTCCTCTTCTAATTGGTGACATTAAGTCTAGTTTAAAAATAAGTGTATCGCCAGGCACTACTTGATGTTTATAACGAACATTATCAATCTTTAAAAGGTAAGTCAAATAATTCTCAGGATCTGGTACTGTACTCAGCACTAATATACCTCCTGTTTGTGCCATTGCTTCAATAATTAGAACACCTGGCATAACTGGCGCTCCAGGAAAATGTCCAACAAAAAATGGTTCGTTCATAGTGACATTTTTCATGCCAATTACATGATTTTCAGACAATTCTAAAATTTTATCAACCAATAAGAATGGGGGTCTATGAGGTAGCATTTCCATAATTTGATTCACATTCTTAACAGGAGTTGCATGTAAATCTACATCGGGAACATAATTTCTACGTTCTTGCTTTATTATTTTTTGAAGCTTTTTTGCAAACTGCGTGTTTACAAAATGGCCAGGTTTATTAGCAATGACTTTACCACGTAAGCGTGTACCAACGAGTGCTAAATCACCTATTATATCTAATAATTTATGTCTAGCAGCTTCATTTGGGTGGTGTAATGTGAGGTTGTCTAAAATTCCGTTTGGTTTAACTGAAATCTCATCTTTCTTAAATGCTACCTTCAAGCGTTCCATTGTATCTGTAGACAATTCTTTATCAACATATACAATGGCGTTATTAAGATCTCCTCCTTTTATCAATCCATTTTCAAGCAACATTTCAATTTCATGTAAAAAACTAAAAGTTCTTGAATCAGAAATATTTTCTTTAAAATCTGATATATGGTTTAATGTTGCATTTTGAGTCCCTAGTACTTTAGTTCCAAAATCAACCATTGTTGTAATTTGGTATTCATCTGATGGGATGATCGTAATCTCGCTACCAGACTCCTCATCAAAATAGGAAATCACTTCTTTAACTACATATTCATCTCTCGGAACATCTAAGTCAACCAAACCGGCTTTTTCAAGTGCTTCTACAAAATATTTTGAAGACCCATCCATAATTGGTGGTTCTGAAGCATCTAATTCTATAATCACATTGTCAATTTCTAAACCGACTAATGCCGCGAGTACATGTTCACAAGTTTGAATGGTTACACCATTTTTTTCAAGAACTGTTCCACGTTGTGTATTGGTTACGTAACTAACATCGGCCTCAATAGTTGGGCTGCCTTCTAGGTCAATACGTCTAAAAGAATAACCTTTATTAGCCTCTGCAGGCCTAAAGTTTATAGTTACATCTTTTCCTGTATGAAGTCCAACTCCTTGGAGGGAGATTTCTTTTTCAATTGTTGTTTGTTTAGTTTGGGTACTAACCATTATTTTCTAATTTTTTTTCAATATCATTAATACCTTTTACAATTTTCGGTAGATTTTTAAAATATACATAAGACTTATTATAATCACCATATGCCAATGCAGGAGAACCTTGAAGTACTTCGTTATCTTTAACATTTCTTCCAATTCCTGATTGTGCCTGAATACGCACATTATTACCAATAGTTAGGTGACCAACAATACCAACTTGTCCACCAATTTGGCAATTTTCACCAATTTTAGTAGAACCTGCTATCCCTGTTTGAGCAGCAATTACAGTGTTTTTACCAATTTCAACATTATGGGCAATCTGAATTTGATTGTCTAATTTTACACCTTGTCTAATTATGGTTGAACCTAATGTTGCTCTATCTATTGTGGTAGCTGCACCTATATCGACATAATCTTCAAGAATGACATTTCCAGTCTGAGGTACTTTTACATATTCTCCATTCTCATTTGGTGTGAAACCGAATCCATCTGCTCCAATTATAGCTCCAGAATTGATGACACAATTATTACCTACAATACATTCTGAATAGATTTTAGCGCCTGAGAAAATTGTCACATTACTACCAATTGCAACATTATCACCAATATACGTGTTGGGGTATATTTTTACATTTTCTCCTATTTGCACATTCTCGCCTATATATGAAAAGGCTCCAACATATATATTGTCGCCATATCTTGCAGATTCCGAAATGGAGCTTGGTTGCTCAATTCCAGACTTATTCATTTTTACCTCGTTGTAATACTCAAGCAACTTCGAAAAAGATTTGTATGCGTCTTCAACTTTTATTAGTGTTGTACTTATGTCATTTTCAGGCGAAAAATCTTTATTTACTATCGTTATAGAAGCTTTCGTACTATATATAAACGATGTGTATTTTGGATTGGCAAGAAATGTTAGAGAACCTTGGGTTCCTTCTTCTATTTTCGAAAGCTTAGTAACTTCAACTTCTGGGTCACCAATAATATCACCTTCTAATATTCCTGCTATTTGAGTTGCTGTAAATTTCACTATTGTGATCTACGCCTTTTTAGTTCGTGGCAAAAGTATGAAAAATGTCCTAAAGTTTTTGTTTTGGATAACATATATAGTACTTAGTAACAGGTTTTGAAAGTACTTTCAAATTTAGATGATTTGAAGCCTTGGTTATTTCTGTAACTTTTCCTGATTTAGACACAATTTTAATTCCTTGTGTTTTTTGTTGATAGGCATGATTTGAAATTTCCCCAGTAAACACAAAATAGGCGGCTTCTTCTTTCCTAATCTGATGCTTTTTCATTAATTGTTCAGTGTGCTTTTTCATCAAATCACTTTTTATCTTTTTGTTTTTGATCTTAATTTCTAAAAGATCACGATTAATGATCATATCACTTAAATTGCTCAATACAAAATCGTCATGGAACTGCCATTTTTTTAAAGCAGATATAATATCATAATCGTCCAGTTGAGAATAAATATTTAATACGTCTGAATTCATATGAGATGAATTAATATCATTTTTTAAAAAATATTCCAAGGCCTTACTCGCTTGCAAATCAACACTCTTAGATGCAAGTTCTTTTGCTCTTTGTAAGGCACGCGTCAATAATTGTTCAGCTACCAAACTGGTCTTATGTAAATACACCTGCCAATACATCAATCGTCTCGCCGTCAAAAATTTTTCGACAGAATAAATGCCTTTTTCTTCTACAACCAATTCGTCATCAACAACATTTAACATAGTGATTAATCGTTCACTATTGACGTTACCCTCTGGAACTCCTGTATAAAAACTGTCGCGTTTTAAATAGTCTGCTCTGTCCATATCAAGTTGACTTGAAATCAACTGATACATGAACTTTCTGTGATAGTCCCCCTTAAATATTTGGATGGCTAAGGTTAAATCTTCGTTAAATTCTTTATTTAATTCTTCCATTAAAAGAAGTGATATCGATTCATGAGACAAGTTATTAACGATACTATGTTCCATGGCATGGCTAAACGGACCATGACCAATATCGTGTAATAAAATTGCTATATATAGTGCAGTTTCTTCGTTAATAGAAATGTCAACACCTTTAAAACGAAGAACTTGAACTGCCTTTTGCATCAAGAACATTGAGCCCAAGGCATGATGAAAACGTGTATGATGTGCACCTGGAAATACCAAATAACTCATTCCCATTTGAGATATTCGTCTCAATCTCTGAAAATATTTATGTTCTATTAGTTGAAAAATTAAAGCATTCGGAATAGTAATAAAACCGTAAATTGGGTCGTTAAATATCTTGAGTTTATTAGCCGTCAAATTAGATAAACTTTAAATCCTTGCAAATATAACTATATGAACAACATAAACATTCTTTGGGTTGATGATGAAATAGATCTTTTGAAACCTCATATCCTATTTTTAGAACAAAAACAATACATCGTGACGACTTGTCAAAGCGGTACTGAAGCCATAAACATTATAGAAGATCAGAATTTTGATATCGTTTTTTTAGATGAAAACATGCCTGGCTTAACTGGTCTAGAGACCCTTTCTGAAATTAAAGAAAAACGTGCCAACCTTCCTGTTGTTATGATTACTAAGAGTGAAGAAGAATATATAATGGAAGAAGCTATTGGTAGTAAAATAGCAGATTATTTAATTAAACCCGTCAATCCAAACCAAATCCTTTTAAGTCTAAAGAAAAATTTAGATCATACCCGATTGGTATCACAAAAAACAACATCAAGCTACCAGCAAGAATTCAGAAAAATTGCCATGGATCTATCTATGGTGAATAGTTATGAAGAATGGGTTGACCTCTATTTAAAACTTATTTATTGGGAAATTGAATTAGAAAATATTGAGGATGCAGGTATGTTTGAAATACTAGAATCTCAAAAAAATGAAGCCAATCAACAATTTGGAAAGTTTTTAGACAAACATTATGATCAATGGTTTGCTAATCCGAGTGAAGGTCCAATATTATCTCATAATTTATTTAGAGAATTGGTGGTTCCTGAATTGAGCAAAGCGCAACCCACTCTATTTGTTGTAATCGATAATTTAAGATATGACCAATGGAAAATATTAGAGCCTATCATCAACACTAATTATAAAAGCGAGAAAGAAACACCTTATTTTAGTATTCTTCCTACGGCAACTCAATATGCGCGAAACGCCATTTTTTCTGGATTGACACCAACTGATATGGAACGTTTACATCCTGATTTATGGAAAAACGATACTGATGAAGGCGGTAAAAATTTATATGAAGCCGACTTTTTAAGAGCACAATTAAAGCGTTTAGGACTTAGTCATATTCAAGCAGAATATCATAAAATTACATCTTTAAAAAAGGGGAAACATTTAGCCGAAAGTTTTAAATCAAAAAAAGACAATGACTTAACAGTTGTGGTCTATAATTTTGTTGATATGTTATCTCACGCCAAAACTGAAATGGAGGTCATAAAAGAATTGGCATCTAACGATAAAGCCTATAGAAGTTTAACTTTGAGTTGGTTTAAAAATTCGCCGTTACTTGATATCATTCAGCAAGCACAGCAATTAGGATTTAAATTGATACTAACTACTGACCATGGAACTATAAATGTGAAACATCCATCAAAAGTCATTGGAGACAGAAATACAAGTTTAAATCTGAGGTATAAAACAGGAAGAAGCTTAACGTATGAAGATAAAGATGTGTTGGCTATAAAAGAACCAAAAAGCGTTGGTTTGCCTTCAATAACCATGAGTAGTTCTTTTATTTTTGCTAAAGGCGATCAGTTTTTTGCTTATCCTAACAACTACAACCATTATGTAAGTTACTTTAGAAATACCTATCAGCATGGTGGCGTTTCATTAGAAGAAGTCATAATCCCATTTGTGGTATTGAATCCACGTTAATTTATCCATGAAATGCAAATAACATCGTTAAAATACACTTTTCCTTTGGTTATTAACACTAAATTGTTTATAATTGCATAGAATTTGATGTGAATGACGATGAATTTCACCCTGAATGAGATTGACGATGTAGCGAGAAAGGTACTAGAACTAGTAGATAGTAAGACTATTTTGGTGTATGGTGAAATGGGAGTTGGAAAGACCACTCTTATAGCTGCTTTAGTAAAAGCTCTAGGCGGTACAGAAAAAACATCAAGTCCAACGTTCTCTTTAATTAATGAATATCAAGTAAAAGATGATACGGTGTATCATTTTGATCTTTACCGATTGAAAGATGCTTATGAAGCATTAGACATAGGAATAGAAGATTACTTTAGCTCAGGTCATTGGGTTTTAATTGAGTGGCCCGAGAAAATTGACGTTTTGCTGCCAAGTTTGTCAGTAAAGTTGTACATAAAAACCCTTAAAAATGGCTCCAGAGCCCTCGATTTGGAGCTTGTGAATAGTAAACTAGAAAAAAGTTGAAAAATTTTTATTAAAAAACAGTAAACAACGCACAAGCAAGAATCGCAAGAGTACGGAAAAACCGTAGCGTTCAAGAGGATTACACGATTGATTTTAACATTTCTTTAACAAAAATTGAGACCTCTCAATCATAACTTTGAAGTGTTAATTAATTAATTAAATCCCTTGAATTATGAAGACTAAAAAGTTCTTATTAGCAGTTGCAATTTTTGGAGGTGTATTGTTTACAGCGCAAGCTACAAACATTATAGATCTAAATGAGCAAGTTAAAACAGAAGTTGACAAGACAAAGATTAAGATCCCAGGACAAAACCGATAATAAAGGGAATCTGTTCCTAGGAAGTTTGGTTGCCACATTAATTGCAGCCACTCCTTTTATGTTTAACTTATATGAGAGTGTTCCAGACGGTAAAGTTTGGAACACTTTCTTATTTACATATGAGAGCCCTTATTATGAGAATGTTCAAGTACTTGTTTGGACACTAACCAATAAATTTGTTCCATTATTACTTCTTTTCATCTGGTTTTTTACATGTCGTCAATGGTGGTATCATACATTATTAGTCCCTATCGCTATGTATATATATCAAATAATTGTGATTTTAAATGACGATTTACAATTTGCAGACACAAATCAAATAGTGTACTTACTCCCTATAATGGCCATAGTCTTTCCATCCATTTATTTAATTAGGGCACAAATGTTTAGCAGTATTATTGATGTCAATAAAACAATGGAGGAACTTGAAGAAGAATTTAAAATTAAACCAAAATCCTTCGTTCAGCGTTTAGGAGACTATTTTTAGAAAATTATTTGTACTCATTGCACAAAAAAACACATTATTTCATAAGGAATTTGAAAGCCTCTACATTGTAGAGGCTTTCTCTTTTTAGATTTAAAAATATGTCATTGATAATCTAATGATCTAAACCAGATTGCTGTATTAGTTCCTTATATAATTTCGACTGTCCAGAGGAACCAGGAGGGTAATTCTCTTTGGTAAATGAATCACCATTAATATCAACATTTTGAAGTAATTCAACGAATTTATTAATTGATACTACCTCGCCAACTTCGTCAGCAAGATTTAAATATGCCGGTCTCATAAACCTCATAAATGATATTACACCTGCTGTTCTTGTTAATAAAGTGTTTGACCAATGGTTTGGCCATTTTTGTTTTACGGCTGAGAATAAATTAATAACATTTTTAGCTATGTCAGCATCTTTTTCTTCTATAAACATATTTCTAAAAATGAGCCTTTTTTCTTCTGTTTTGTTAATCTTTTCTAACTTTTTTTTCCTTTTGAGAATGTCTCTATCAGACATTGGATTTTTGGATATATACTTAATTATTGACTCTGCTATCGTAGCCTGAGTAATTGTTTCTCTATCCGGATCATCAGCAGTTCCCAAAATTTTTACCATCTTATAAAATGGGCTTGTTTCCGTTTCATCTAAAATTCTTACAATATTATGGGCTGTTCGTTGAGGGCTTCTAGTTTTTGCAAAAGCAAATAAATCGTAAACTAAGGATGGATTAACTTTTGATTGAGCCTTATTAACTGTAGCAAATACCATAGATTGATTATCCATATCTAGATCAACGAATATCGAAACATTCAGTTGGAATTTTGTTCTGTAATTTCCAGTTTCTCCTAAACCCTTTTTCAAACCTTCAATCCTGTGTTGCCCATCTAAGATCGTTGCGACGTCACCACCGAGCCTAATCTTCATTGTTGAAGATTCTTTATCAAAAATGACATTTCTCAATTCATACTCATTATCCTCTTCATCATTATAGACATTAAATGATTGGATATGAAGAATGATTCCAGTCGGAAATGTGGCATCAATATTATTTACATATCTACTAATCTCTTTGACCCTGCTCTCGGATAACCTCCTTTGCATACCAAGATAAGATTCTACTGTTCCACCTTCTCCTTTCTCAATTCGTCTTATATCAGCTCTAGCAATATTGCTTAGATTGAACCAATCAATTGTTGCTATATAAAACACACCTATCGGCTGTTCTACTTCAATACATTTAACTTTTATATATTCCTCATTATTCATGCAAGTTGATCTTTTAAATCCTCATAATCAATATTTCTATTTTTTCTAGCGTCACCTTCAAATTGAATATATTTCTGCCAGACTAAGCTTATATATAATAATATTAAAGAGGAGAAGAACGCTATTAATGACATGGCATAAATAATTGAGTCATTAGATTCTCCAATACCTGACTGTTCCAATGCTATTGCTCGAATATAATACGCCGAAACAATTACTAAAAATGCGCTAGATAAAACATTAAAAACATTAATTTTCATTCGTCTAGTCGACTGATATAATACTATAGTTAAGAATGAAAAACTTATAACAAGAAGAACTCCATCATTTATAATACTATCTATACCAGGCCATTCCCAGCCCTCCCAAATTCCAACAAAAATACCTTCAATAAGTATGTATCCCGCCCAAATTCCAACTGTATTCCCAAAAGCAGAATATAGGACACTAATCAAAGGTGACAACCAAATTTTATAAATCCTTGAATCTCCAATTAATTTTGGTATTTCTTTTAATTTTGGAAATTTATATTTCGGTAAGATGATTTTCATTATTTCAAAATTATTTAAACATTCGTCATCATCAATTCTTCATATTTACCTCTCTTAGCATTTATTCCGCCTATCAAACTTGCTCTTTTGAATTCCTTAATATTATCACCTTTGTCAAATATTTCTCTTACTTTGTCATGACCTGCATTAGTTAGTATATAGTATGCTCCAATTTCTTTAATTGAATCGATCATTTCAGATAGTTCATATTGATTACGCAATGAGAACAGTTTTTGATTGTATTTGAAAAAGCCATTGTTATTATGGGTTATCGTATATGGTGGATCTAAAAAAACAAGATCCCCTTTTCTAATTTTAAACAAAGTATCTGTAAAATGTTCTTTAGAAAAAATTGCGTCACGAAGTGTCTCACTTACTAATCTCAAATTATCAGGTTCAAGGAACTTTTTTTGTCTATAACCATAAGGCACATTGTATTGCCCTTTGAGGTTTACACGATAAATTCCATTAAAAGACGTTTGATTCAAATATATAAATCGAGCTGCTTTTTTGGTCTCCTTTCTAAATCTTTTAGACCTTATATCATAATAAAACTTTTCCGTATTTTTAAAGCGTTTTAGGTCTTCAATTACTCCTTCAACATCACTCTTCACACATTCGTAAGTCTCTATTAACTCTTCATTCAAATCATTCAGAAAGGAAAATTTATCTGGCCTCATATGAAAAAACATTGAGGCACCACCAAGAAAAGGCTCATGATAATTATTAAACTTATCTCGTTCGACTAAATTATCTATTTTCTTAATAAGCCAACTTTTACCTCCAGCCCATCTTAAAAATGGCTTTACTTTTTTCATTGTAGAATTACATTGATCAGCTATATCAGACATAATAAATCATAGTATAATAAAATTTTTCATTTCAGATTTATCGTAAAATGAAAGAGAATTAAACAACATTTGATTTATATTATTTTTATTTCAAACAGGGAGAGATTAAATATACTAATTTTTTTCATATAATGATCTTTTAAAAATAGGTAATCAATAATATGTTATTTTCTTGAAGTATAGAAAATAATCACTATATTTATTTTGAATAACAGCAAACAAAAATGGCAAAAACAATTGATCGAATTAATAAATTCGTGCTAAATGAAGGGATAAGTGCTCGGCAGTTTGATATTTCTATTGGAGCAGCCAATGGCTACACCTTACGAATGATAAAAAATAATGCTTCTGTTGGTAGCGACGTCATCGAAAAAATTATTGAAGTATACCCAAATCTAAACTTAATCTGGTTAATAACCGGTAAAGGTACAATGTATCTTCAAGAAGACTCAAATTAATTTAATCTAGAATACCAAATAAATTCGTAACTTCCTTTTTCTAAACAACTATAGATGAGTAAATCATTGTCGCCATTTACCAGGGCACAACTCTTACCACAAGAAGAAACCTTAGAAATACTGAAACAAAAAGGCGACCTATTTATTGGTATTCCTAAAGAAATGGCCTACCAAGAAAAACGAGTTTGCTTAACTCCAGATGCCGTTTCTGCTCTTGTTAATAATGGCCATCGTGTTCTTTTAGAATCAGGTGCTGGTGAGAGTGCAAATTTTAGTGACAAAGATTATAGCGAAGCTGGCGCTACCATTACTAAAGACACTGCAAAGGTGTTCTCCTGCCCTATTATTTTAAAGGTTGAACCACCTACAATTGACGAAATTAAATTACTAAACCCACAAGCATTATTAATTTCTGCTTTACAAATTAAAACACGTACCAAAGTCTATTTTGAAGCACTTGCCAAAAAACGCATTACTGCTTTAGCCTTTGAATATATTAGAGATGAAGATGGTGCCTATCCTGCCGTTAGACAACTTAGTGAAATTGCTGGAACTGCTTCTGTACTTATTGCCGCCGAATTGCTCTCTAATGCCAACGAAGGCAATGGACTCATGTTTGGTAATATTAGTGGCGTACCTCCTACTGAGGTTGTGATTATTGGTGCAGGTACAGTTGGCGAATTTGCCGCACGTTCTGCTATTGGTTTGGGTGCTAACGTCCGTATTTTTGATAACTCAATTAGCAAATTACGTCGTATTCAATCTTCTTTAGGACGCACTATTTATACTTCAACCATGCAGCCTAAAAATTTACTGAAGGCCTTATTACGTTGCGATGTGGCAATTGGTGCAGTTCGTGGAAAAGATAGAGCTCCTGTTTTGGTAAGTGAAGAGATGGTAGAAGCCATGAAAAATGGATCTGTAATTATTGATGTGAGTATAGATATGGGTGGTTGTTTTGAAACTAGTGAAATCACATCGCATCATAAACCAGTTATTGAAAAACATGGCGTTTTGCATTATGGTGTTCCTAATATTCCGGCACGTTATTCTAGAACTGCCTCGGTTTCTATCAGTAATATTTTTACGCCTTATTTATTAGAAATTGGCGAAAATGGTGGCATAGAAAATGCACTTCGTTTTGATAGAGGTCTTAAAAGCGGCTTGTATTTTTATCATGGCATATTAACTAACAAATCGGTTGCAGAATGGTTTGATCTGGAATATAGAGATGTTAATCTTCTTATTTTTTAATAGAAAGTCCATTCAATTAATAGCATTAAGTAGTCAATTCTCCTTATTTTTGCCGCACAAAATAATTTCTGATTAGCTTCCTTTACAATGAAATTTATACATAGACTAGGGTATTATTTAGGCGGATTTGCCATTGGATTGATTTTTCTGGCTTTCTTTTTAAGCGGAAAAAGAGCCTCTTGTGACTATGGACCAGAAGCCAGAGTTTTAAAGAATATCAATATTAAAAAACACTTTTACACAGAAGACGCTCTGACTGCTATGGTGAATGCTAATCTCGATTCATTAACTATTGAAGATATATTACATAATGGAAATGTGAAGTTTAAAGAAAGTACAACAGATTTAGACTCGTGTAATATATATGTGATTCAAGATGAAATAAATGACCAGATCATTAAATTAAAGGTCATGAATTGTGACAGTGTTGCCAAAATAACCGAAGTAGCAATAAAAAAATAGCGCTCAATGCAAGGTGCATTAAACGCTATTTCAACTAACTAACTTCAATTTTCAATAAAAAACTATTTTCTTCGTGGTTTGTTTTGCTTGTTCTAGCAATGTAATTATATAAACACCTTTAGTAAAAAATGATGTGTTTATGATTTTTGTTATCGAATCTCCATTATTATCTTGAATTTCTTCTTGATGAATGAGCTTCCCTCCTATATCATGTACCAATAATCTAGATACACCTTCTAAGCCAGAGAGTTTAATGTTTAATTGTTCCGGATCGAATTGGTCATAATAAATGTCATACGCATAAGTATCTGATTCTTCAGGAATTTCATTTTCGCAATCTTCAACAATTACCATGACATCAGCTGAATCTGAATCTAATTCGTTAGAAACCAATACAGTATACATGGTATCTTCTTCAGGTGTTACAGTAATTTCTTGTGTAGTTTCACCTGTACTCCAGACGTAAGAATCGCCACCTGAGGCTGATAATAGGATACTATCACCAAGACATATTGCTTCATCTTCACCAGCGTTTGCTTGTACTTGGTCTACAACACTCACAATAACTTCTTTGGTGTCAAAACACTCGTTAATAAAGCCTGTCACTGCATATATGGTTGTAACACTCGGACTTACAGCTATATTGGGTAACGTTGCGCCATTACTCCATTCGTATGTATCAGCGCCAGAGGCCGAAATAGTGATAAACTCTCCTTCTAAAATGGTTGTATCACTACTAACTTGTACATCTGGATTTGGATTAACAAAAACAGTTACGTCATCTGTATCTGATGAATTATCGATAGAAACTATTACTGTATAAGTTGACGTTGCAGTAGGACTTACAGTTATACTTTGGGTAGTTTCACCAGTATTCCATATATAGGAGTCTCCTCCAGTAGCCGTTAAGATCGTTTCACTTCCATCACAAATGCTAGTATCTTCTCCTGCATTGGCATTTGCAACTCCATTGACAGTTACAATTACTTCATCAAAATTTTCACAACCATTAAGAGATATGATTACAGTATAGGTTGTTGTTTGTGTTGGTGATACGGTTATACTTGCTGTTGTTTCACCTGTACTCCATTCAAAAGTTCCAGTTCCAGTTGCAGTAAGTGTGGTACTTTCTCCATCATTAATAGAAACATCATTACCTGCATCAACATTCGGCATTGGATTGACGAACACCGTTACATCGTCTTGATCTGAACTATTACCGCTTGAAACTGTTACAGAATATGTTGTGTCAATTACGGGGTTTACGGTTATACTTTGAGTTGTTTCACCTGTGTTCCACAAATAGTCTGAGCCTACTGAAGCAGTTAATGTGGTCGTGTCGCCTTCACAAATAGTCACATCATCACCAGCATTGGCAATAACTTCTTCTTCAACAGTTACTGTAACGCTGTCAGTATCCTGACAGCCGTCCTGAAAAACCGTTACTGAATAAGTAGTAGTTATGGGCGGACTAACAATTATAGTTGATGTTGTTTCACCAGTATCCCATAGATACGTTTGACCACCAGTTGCATTAAGAGTGACATTTTCACCTACAAGCATTGAGACATCTAATCCAGCATCTGCTGTTGGCAAAGGATTAACGTTTACTGTTACTGAATCTGAATCTTCGCAACCGTTTTGAAAAACCGTTACAGAGTAGGTAGTATCTGCATTTGGGCTGACTGTAATATTTTGAGATGTTTGTCCTGTATTCCATAAATAACTTGTTCCACCAGAAGCAGTCAATACGCGACTATCTCCGTCACAAATCGTGGCATCCTGTCCGGCATCAGCCGTAGGAATGGCATTCACATTTACTGTAACTGAATCTGTTGATGTACTTCCATCACCGTGAGTCCCAGTAACTGAATACGTTGTTGTTGACGTAGGGTTGACACTGACTGTAGCAGTTGTTGCACCCGTATTCCAGACATATGAGACAGCACCTGTTGCAGTTAATGAAGCTGTTTGTCCATCGCAAATATTTTCATCTTGACCTGCATTAACTTGTGCAGTTAAACTCATGAAATTCAAAAAATATTCTAAGTTGGTATAGCCATCAGGTTGAACGACATTTCTATCATTTGGATCATTAATATTTAATCCGTTATTTTCTTCCCAACTGTTTGGCATGCCATCATTATCAGAATCAGTAGGAGCCGTACCATTGCTAATTGTTGGGTAAGTACCGATTGAACCAGTTGTCCCATTACCATTAATCCAATTATTTATAATTCTAGTATCTACATCATCTCTATTAGGATAACTAGCACCAACGTGAGCAAGTAAATCATCTTCAATTTCACTCGCAAGTATTGCTACAATACCTGATGATTTATACGGTGTAGATTCTATTTCTGATGTATAAGATGAACTGTGTTCATTTGTCCCATTTGGAACAATATTACCTGAAACATACGCGTAGCTGTTAGAAGTAACAGTGCCAGTTGGTTCTACAATATTGTTAGTTAGAACTGAAACTTGACTTGATGCCTTATATTTATTGTTTAAAACCGTAAACTTAGAGTCCGGAGTAATTTGCGTTGCGTATCTAAAACCATAAATCAAATTATTTATCATTTCAAAGGCAAAATCTGTTGTATTATTGCCTGTTCTTATATTTCTTTCTGAAGTTAACGCTAGTAAGTTTTCGTAATAGGTTACACTATCTACATTACCCCATAACAACGTATTCTTGGTACATTCAGCAAGTAAACTATGTTGAATAGTTACATTTCTTACCAAACCAGTACCTACTCCTCTTAAATCAAAATTTCCGTCTGTCGCCCAACTAATTGAGCAATGATCAAAAATGATATCTTCAATCAAATTACCGCTGTAAGCAGTTATACTTATACCATCTTCTTCTGGACCTAATCCTGATCTACTTCTAATATATCTTACGATAACATTTGAAGCTTCAATCTGAATTCTCCCATTTTTAATAAGGATACCATCACCTGGTGCAGTTTGTCCGGCAATTGTAATATTTCCATTTTCAATATCAATGTCATTACCCTGTAAATCAATTGTGCCGCCAACTTCAAATACTACGGTACGCGGTCCAGATGCAACAAGGGCAGCACGTAGACTACCAGCACCTGTAGAATTAAGGTTAGTCACTTTTAGTACCGATCCTCCTCGACCTCCTGAAGCATACTTACCAAATCCTTCAGCGCCTGGAAAGGCTAGGGTTTGTGCGAATATATCTTGAGGAAAGCTAAAAAGTGTCAGTACAATGGAAAACAGTATTAATTTAGGTAATAGGGGAATAGTACCTAAAAAGTAGGTTAATGTAGGTTTGTTCATTTGGGGCGTGTTTTTGGGAAATCATGTTATACTCTTCTTTTTTCCGGTTATAAACAAAGTGAAATATTATTAAGTTTCAAATTTCATTGGTAATTATTCGTTCAAAAACCTCTTTTATTTTTATTTTTGTATATCTTTTCTTACATTTTAATACCTAATAAAGGATTTATTGGGTATTTCATCTGTTTTTTTTGATTTTCAGCTATTTGAATTTTGATAAGCAGATATAGTAGTAACTACGGTGAAATTTTATTTTTGGATGTGCCGTTACATTTTTTAACATTTAGCAGCTATGGTTTCTTATATGAGAGGTTTCTATCTTAAACAAATTAACCTATCAGGTTAAATTTCATCGATTATTTTTTTATGTGTAAAAAAATAGTAAGACTTTTAGCATCAATAACCATTGTTATTCTCGCCATTCTTTCATAAACCTTAGAAAACAATTACTATTAATAATCTATTTCAAAGAATAAAATCCAGTTTGAGTCATAATGTTGTCAGGAATGTAATTCTTGTCGGTATTCTAACACTACTTGTTCGATCAGTAAGTTTTGTAAAAGAGATTATTGTTGCAGATCAAATTGGACTTTCAGAATTACTAGACACCTTTTATATAGCATTATTAATTCCTGGATTAATAAGCACGGTATTTATGGGGGCATTTAAAAGCGTTTTTATACCGAATTACGTTGCCGAAACGAAGCGAGGAAATAATATTGGTTCTTTTCAATCAGCAACCTTTTTAATAACAATTGGCATGTCTCTTTTTTTTATGTTGATTGCGGTTTTGCTGACTGATGTATATATAGAAAATGTGTTCAAAGGGCATACGGCTAATTATTATGGCTTGATAAAAGTTCAGTTTTATTATATGCTACCTTGCATTATTATATGGGGTATTTCGTCCATATTTAATGGATTGTTGACAATTGATGACGAATTCAAATATTCGTCAGTTGGTATGCTATTTACACCACTTACCATTATTCTGTTTTTGGTGTTCTTTAGGGATGAATTAGGAGAAATTGTATTGGCATTAGGTACACTTATTGGTAGTCTATTGCGCTTGTTTATGCTTTTTATAGTGGCGTTGAATAGAAAGGTTATTCATCTTAAAAAACCTGACTTCTATTCAAGCAATATTAAGGAAATGTTTAGACAGATTCCTGCAAAAGTTTCTTCTGGATTACTTACAGGGTTAAATAACATTGTTGATCAATATTTTGCAGCACAATTAGTTATAGGCTCTATTGCTGCGCTGAATTATGGTATAAAAATTCCAATGTTCATTATAGGGATTACAACCCTTGCTTTAGGGAAAGTTCTACTACCCTATTTTTCAAAAAAGGCGATTGAAGACAAAGAAAAATTATTTAAGGAATTACAAAAAATTATTAAAATACTTATATTCTCAAGTGCCATTGTTGCAATTATTTTGATTGTTATTTCAACACCAATTATATCAATTATTTTTGAGCGAAATGCGTTTACAAGTGATGACACCGTAACCGTTTCCAAAATCCAACAGATGTATCTAATTCAAATTCCTTCCTATATTACTGGAATTATTATGGTACGTTTTTTAACATCAATAAATTATAACAATTTTATGGTGCTTGCTGCCATAATTAGTTTAGTTTTAAATATAGTACTGAACTATATACTTATTTCACTAATGGGTGTCTATGGCTTAGCATTGGCAACATCAATTGTTTCCATTGTAAACAGTCTGATATTGTACTTTTATATTATATATCTAAAAAATAAATTATTTTTAAACTCAAACAATAGCCAACATTCTACATGAATCCCCTGAAACTAATATTATTAGCACTAATTATATGTAATGTCCCTGGAATCATTAGATTCTCATTGAACGAAGCGTTGGGCAGTTCACTTAGTTATTTAAGTTTTGGGTTATTAGCTGTTTACTTTTTTTTATCGAAAAAGAACAATCCATTATGGCCTTTAATTATTTTTGGAGTCTCTTTTTTCATAATATCAGGTGTTGTAGATATTCCTTATGTCAAAGACTACAATGTTGAATTTCTAAAATACATGATTCTTGTTGTTTGTGGAGCTGAGTTGGCAAGAAACACTACCTCAAATGAACTGCTGTTATTTCACGCAATTGGTGCCTTAAGTGTCTTAGCACATGCGCTATTTTTTATTGATGATTATGGTAGATACAGTGGCTTTTTCACTGATCCAAATGAAGCAGGATTTGTTTGTAGCTTGGCATTCGCATTGTCATTTTCTATAAAGAAAGAAACCATAAAAATTTTCTTTGTATTCCTTACTACATTTTGTGGCATTCTCACATTTTCAAGAACATTTCTTGTAATTTGGTTATTGTTGACCATAATCTCAATTATTCATAGTTGGAAAAATTTAAAAATACTAGGAATCGGTGCAGGTGTTATGATCTTATTTTTAAGTATTTCCTACTTTTTTGAATTAAATACCATACGATTCGGATTCTTAGAAAATATTTTCAATTCTGGAGGAGAATCTGTTAATTCTATTAATTTGAATTCTCGAGCCAATGTTTGGTCATCCTATTATGAAGAAATCACATCTTCACCAATATTTGGAAATGGTTATTTGTCTTTTATGGGCATTGAAGATGTAAAACCAGGTGTACATAATTCTTATCTTAGAGTAATTGGCGAGGCAGGTATTATTCCATTTTTTATTTTTATAGGAATATTTTTTGGCATCTTTAAAAAAGGATTGACCATTTTTTGGAAGCATCCTTATGTTTTACTTTTAACATCTGCTACCATCCTATTTTTAATGACTAATCATACATTCACTGCTAATAAAAATATTATTTTTATAACAATTTGGTTATATGCATTTGTAATTTCTCAATCTTCTCAAAACGATTCGAAACAAATTATTGAAGACGAGCCTCCCTCTAATATTTCCACTTTAAATCAAAATTAAGATATGACAATTATTCATATAATTAATAGTATTGCTGGTGGAGGTGCTGAACAAATGGTTTATAAATTGTGTCTTAAAAGCAAGAATCAACATACAACTAAAGTCATTTCGTTGTCAGGTAGCAAAACTCTAGAAGAAAAATTTAAAAAAGCAGGTATATCAGTAGAATATCTCAATATTAATTCATTTAAAAACTTAAGCTTTTTAAGTGGTTTCAATAAACTTAAGGAACTGATTAAGGAAAACAACGGTGATATGGTCTTTCATTGTCATCAATATTACGCAGGTCTTCTAGGTATGTTTTATAAAATGTTTGTAAGTCCAAGAACACCTATAATTTTTACACTTCATACCAACAAATTGGATGTGGTGAGAAGACGTTTTATTCTGTTTATTATGAAGATGTTGAGGAAGAAAGATATTATTTTTAGTAAAAGTTCAACTAAATGGTATTTAAAGAATAACGCCATCATCCCAAATGGTGTTGAATTTGATAAGTCGTCTTCAATAAATATTAAAACTTATGAAGAGGAAAAAGTATTCCAATTTTTATTTCTTGGGCGATTAAACGAAGCGAAGAATCCATTGTTTTTAGTGACTTTAGTTGAACGTTTAGTTTCAATTAACTATTCGAATTTTCAAATAAATATTGTTGGTGAAGGCGACTTGAGTACACCTCTATTGGAAGAGATCAAACTTAAAAATCTAGAATCTTATTTTGTTTTTCATGGCTATCATGAAAAAGTCGATCCCTTTTTAAATCAATCACACTGTTTGATATTACCTTCTATTAGAGAAGGGATGCCAATGGTAATATTAGAAGCCGCCGCGTCACTAGTGCCAATAATCTCAACTCCGGTAGGCAGTATTCCCGATTTTCTAAATGATAAAAACGGAAAAGTTTCAACCTTAGACACATTTCATAATGCCATGGCTGAAGTCATTTCTGATTATAAAAAGGCTGCAAACAAAGCACACACTTTATTGAATGAAGTGAAGGCACAGTTTGATATTGATGTGGTGTATCAACAACATTTAGAGCTGTATAAATCTGCTGTTAAATGAGTAATTCTATTAAGAAAATAAAGGTAATTTTTGTGTTACCATCATTAAGAGCTGGTGGTGCAGAGCGTGTTATGTCGTTTATCGCCTCTAACCTTAACACTCAAGAATTTGATGCTTCCTTACTTGTTGTCGGATTTAAAAAAGATCAAGCCTTCGATATTCAAAACCTAAACGTTACGTATTTAAATTCACAAAGAGTGAGTAGAGCTGTTTTTAAAATTGCAAAACACATTCGCAAAGAAAAACCAGATATTGTAATTAGTGCTATAGGACATTTAAACGTAATTATTTCATTTATCTCTTTGTTCTTTTATCGCACAAAATTTGTTGGTCGAGAGACTAATGTGAAAAGCATTAGAAAGCAACATGAAAAAAAGAGATTTAAGATTAAGTTAAACTTGCATAAATATAGCCTGAAATATTTGGATGCCGTAGTCTGTCAATCGCAAGATATGCTTGACGATCTAATTACTCATGACGATATAGATGAGTCGAAATTCGTGGTAATTAACAACCCCATCACGGATCAATTCACCCTTAATATAGGCCAAATCGACTCAGAAACTATTAATTATATAACTGTTGGAGCCCTGCATCCGCGAAAAGGACATGATCGAATTTTAAAAGCATTGTCAAAATTAGATCATGATTTTACTTATACTGTTGTAGGTTCAGGAGATAAGCATTTGGTGTTTGACATTGCATCACAACTTAACTTAATTGAAAAAATACATCATATTAAGTATACAAAATCGGTTGAAGTTGAATTAGCAAAACATAAGGTGTTTTTAAATGGCTCCTATGTTGAAGGATTTCCAAATTCAATATTAGAAAGCTGTGCAGTTGGCACACCAGTGGTGGCCTTTAATGCTCCGGGTGGTATTAGTGAAATTATTGAACATGGTGTAAATGGTTATGTTGCGTCTTCAGAAAAAGAATTTGTTAACTATCTTAATGCCATAAACATTTCGTATCCTTTTAAAAGGCAAGTGGTAAGCGAATCTGTTACAAAGAAGTACAATAAGAACACCATTGTAAGTCGTTATGAAACTTTTTTTAAAAATTTAAAGTTTAGTAGACCCTTAGTTTAAAATGAAAATTTTAATTGTTGTAATTAATAATTCACATGGAGGTGCTGAGCAATACCTCAAACTCATTGCACATCATTTTGAAAATCATGATGTTTCAATCAAATTCTTAAAGAAAAACAACAGTGATTTTTGGAACGATACACAACATTTTTCAAAGCATGAATTTTATTCGAAAAGTAACGTAAATTTTGGTGTATTTCGTTTTATTTTTAGATCACTTTTTAAAAGATCCGAGTACGATTTTGTGTTTACTTCGCATGTATTAACCAATGCATTAGTTGGCTTCGTAACTTCATTAAAATTTATCCGTTGTCGGAATTTCATCGCTAGAGAATCTACATCAATATTTATTAGATACCAAGGGCTAAAACTATTCATTTACAAGACATTATATAAGATTGGTTACAAAAATATTACGCTTCTTATCACGCAAACAGAAGTAATGAAATTACAATTGTTAAGTCATTTTCCGCGTTTTGCGAAGCGTACCAGAATTGAGGTTATAAGCAACCCAATAGATTTAGAAAAATCTAATGCAATGGCAAATGAAGAAATCGATAATCACTATAAACGAAATATGGTGGTATCAGCTGGAAGACTTATACCAGAAAAAGGCTATGATATACTTATAAATGCCTTTTCTCACCTATTAAAATCAAATCCAGATTTAAAATTGGTTATTTTTGGCGAAGGTCCAGAACGCAATCACCTTTCAAAATTGATTCTTAAATTGCAACTATCCAATCACGTCACATTACATGGTCATATACTCAATGTGTACAGTCACTTTAAAAACGCACATCTATGTGTGGTGTCTTCACGAATTGAAGGATTTCCTAATGTACTCCTTCAAATGATGTCACAAAATGTTAATATAGTAAGTACAGAATGTGCTGGCGGAATTGATGAAATTCCTGGAATTTATTCGTGTGAGACTAACAATGAAAGAAATTTATTAGACTCAATGAAAGATTGCTTAAGCGTTAATAATGAGGCGAATAGGTCAATTTTTGATGCTTTTTTAAAAGAAAGATCAATACAAGGATTTATGCATAAAGTGAATCAATATATAGAAGATTGATCATTTTGTATATTAGAGTTTACCGAAGTGTTTGGTACAATTTATAGATAATAAGTGTATTACATAGATTTTATTAATACATCACAAAAATTGTTTTCATATTTGTCATACAGCCCAAATTTATAACTGTAAACAATGAAACTACTTGAACATGCTAGAAACAAATCGTTTTGGCTTCTTGATTTTTTAAAAGGAAGTCCTATTCGCAAGCATCTCATTGACATTACCTATGTTAACGAGAACTACAATTCTACCAAGTCTCTAGAGCTCCGAAAGCAAGCTTTAGAAAATTTATTAGATCATACCTCTTATACGGTACCATTTTACCATAAATACAAAGGTATAACGCAGTTAGATCAATTTCCAGTAATAAATAAGCTCCAGATAAAAGAAGATTACAACGCATTTACATCAACAGACCCTAAGTTAAAAAGAAAACACAAAGTTGCCACAAGTGGTTCAACTGGAATTCCATTTAAACTATATCAAGATCATCAAAAGCGTTACAGAAACATCGCCGATACCATTTATTTTGCTAGAAAGGCGGATGTTAGCTTAGGAATGAAAGTCTTTTTTTTAAGAGTCTGGACGCGCATCAATAAAAAGAATCCATTAACTGCTTGGATGCAAAATGTAAAAATGCAGGATATCGCCAATTTTAATGATAGGGAAATCACTAAATTCTTGAATGTGTTGGCGAAAAATAAATTTAAAAAAGGAATTTGGGCCTATGCCTCTTCCTTAGATAATATAGCTACGTACCTCGATAAGGGAGCTTATACAATTCCTAAAGTTAATATCGCATCAATGGTCGCTTGTTCTGAATATTTGAATGATAAAACCAAATCAATTATTGAAACACATTTAAAAACACCGGTCATTTCCAGATATTCTAATGCTGAAAATGGCATTTTTGCGCAACAAAAATTCTATAGTAATACCAATTTTGATATTAATTGGGCGAGTTATTATTTTGAAATTTTAAAATTTGATGAAGATACTCCCGCTTCACCTGGAGAACTTGGTCGTGTAGTAATTACTGATCTATTTAATTATTATATTCCTATAATTCGATATGATATAGGTGATGTAGGAAGCATTATTTTAGATGAAGAAAACAAACCGGTTTTTGCCCATATCGAAGGTAGAAAGCAAGACCTTATCTATAACACTCAAGGTGAACTGCTCTCGTCATATATCGTTTCAAAAGTAATTAATCATTTTAATCAAATAACTCAATATCAATTCGTACAAGAAGGTGAAAAAGATTATTTATTAAATATAAATATAAACGACCCTTTTAACAATGAAGAAGAACTCATTCAATCTGTTAAAAATTATGTTGGTGAAGATGGTAAAGTAAAGGTAGCCTATGTTGAAGAAGTTCCGCTCTTAGCCTCAGGCAAAAGACAGCGTGTAGTAAATAATTATACTAAAAAGGAATCAGTGGAAATTGAAAACGTATAATTCTTTCACCAAAAAAATGAGCATATCGTCTATTATTTATTCTCTAAAACCTATAAAAACATTAATTTAGTAACATAAAACACCTAGCTTAAACCCAAAATCAAAACTTATGTATCAAGAACATCTAAATAAAATTCAAGCCTGTCTAGACAACCCCATTAAAGAGGTTAAGACATTAGACAAAATTGAACATTCAGAGTTTCGTTCAAAATATTTAAAGAAAAATAGACCTATAGCCTTGACTGGTATGATGGAAAACTGGGAAGCAACAAAAACCTGGTCACTGGATTACTTCAAAAAAATTGGTAAGGATAAAGAGTCATTTATGGCAACTGCCAATAACTTTCAGGAAGATACACAATGGCAATATGGTAGTTTTATTGACTCTATTGAAAAGATTGAAAAATCAGACAATGTCAAAGATAGTGGCTATTTGATGAATCTCTCAATTATGCACATGTTTCCAGAGCTTGTGAATCATGTAGATTATTCGTTAGTTTCAGATAATAAAACCAGACAGTCAATATCACTTTGGATAGGACCTAAAGGTACTATTACACCTTGGCACACAGATAGATTAGCCGATAATATATTATGTGTCGTGAAAGGACATAAGTTAGTGTTATTGGCCGATCCAAATCAATCAAAATACATGCATATAAGTAAAAAATACGAACCAGGTTCTAAAATTAGCTTGGTAGATATGGAGGATTTTGATGAAAGTAAATATCCTCTTTACAAAAAGCATGTCAATGTTCAATATACAATACTGGAACCTGGCAAAATGGTTTTTATCCCAAAACAATGGTGGCATTGTGTCTATGGTTTAGATACTTGTATTAGCTCAAATAACTTCTGTTTCTCATTCGTTGATAATTTAAGAATGAAATCTGAAGAATTGTCTAAAAGGGTACTTCATAAAGCTGGCATGTATGGTAAAGATTGTGTGTGTCATTTTACAGATGAAAATGGCAAACGACAGCGTTATCGCCACTTAAGTGCACAATAAGATCCTTAAACTTATCACCTTTCGGTGTGAACAATTACACTTAGATTCGATTTAATTTAATCCAATTTTAAGTACCTTTCTGCAACCAACCAAGACCTTATAATTTGTGAAAAAAATTATTCGAATTACAACATCTTCAGGATCACTGAGAAGTTTATTGAAAGGTCAGTTGCGATTTATGAATCAACACTATGAAATTATTGGTGTTGCAACCAGTGGAATTGGTATTGATCAGGTTAGAGAACGTGAGGGCATTCAAACTATTGCCATAGATATGACGAGACATATTTCTCCAATTCAAGATTTAATTGCCACCTATAAATTGTATAAATTAATTAAAAAAGAAGAGCCGTTTGCAGTTCATACGCATACCCCTAAGGCTGGAACTCTAGGAATGTTAGCTTCGCGATTAGCTGGAGTAAAACATCGCCTACATACTATTGCAGGCATGCCCTTATTGGTAGAAAAAGGAATAAAACGTAAAATACTAAATGTAGTAGAAAAATTTACGTATAAAAATGCCACAGTAGTTTTACCTAATTCTAATGGTCTCTACAATATTATAATTGAAAAGAAATTAGCCAAACCTGAAAAACTAAAAGTGATTGGTAATGGAAGTAGTAATGGCATAAATACCACTCATTTTAACAGTATCAATATATCTGATGAAGACAAACGAAATTTGAGAGGTTCATTAAACTACTCTGATGACGATATCATTTTCATTTTTATTGGACGATTGGTAAAGGATAAAGGGACTAATGAATTGATTCAAGCGTTCTGTGAACTCAATGGCGCAAATAATAAGTGCAAATTGCTCTTAGTTGGTTTATATGAGCAACATATGGATCCTTTAAATAAGAACACCAGCGATTTAATTGAATCGAATGATGCCATCAACTTTGTAGGAAGGCAGGCAGATGTTAGGCCCTATTTGGCGATTTCAAATGTGTTGACATTTCCGAGTTATAGAGAAGGGTTTCCTAACGTAGTTTTAGAAGCAGGTGCTATGGGTTTACCAAGCATTGTTACAAATATTAATGGTTGTAATGAAATCATTGAGGATCAATTTAATGGATTAATAATTCCTGTTCGAGATGTAGAATCTCTTCTCACAGCCATGAAATTCATGATCAACAATCCAGATAAAAGAAAACGCATGGCATCTAATGCAAGAACCAAAATTGTTTCAAATTACGAACAAGACTATGTTTGGAATGAGATATTAAAACTCTATAATAGTTTAAATTAGCATAATGATTTATCAATCAATCATAAAACCAATATTCGATTTTTTGGCAGCTACTTTAGGTTTCTTGTTGTTACTTCCTGTATTCCTGGTGATTTGGTTTGTATTGTTAATATCAAATCATGGAAGTGCTTTTTTCTTTCAGGAAAGACCAGGTAAAAATGAACGAGTTTTTAAAATTGTGAAATTCAAAACAATGAATGACAAAAAAGATAGTTCTGGCAATTTACTACCGGCTGTAGATCGCCTCACATCATTTGGCATTTTCTTACGCAAATATTCACTTGATGAAATTCCACAATTATTAAATGTTATAAAAGGTGATATGAGTCTTGTAGGTCCGAGACCATTACATGTTCGCTATTTACCTCGTTATAACGATTTTCAAAAGCAACGTCATCTTGTAAAACCAGGAATTTCTGGTTGGGCTCAAGTCAATGGTCGAAATACTATTGAATGGGAAGAAAAGTTTAAATTTGATGTACACTATGTCAAAAATATCTCCTTTTGGTTTGATATAAAGATCTTATTTAAAACAGTGAGAAAAGTAGTTATGAGAGAAGGCATTTATGATGAAGATAACCAAATAGTGCCTGATTTTATGGGTGCGCCAGCTAATTCAACAAAAATTTCATGACATTATTATTTACATGTGCAGGAAGACGTAACTACCTAATTAATTATTTCAAAGAAGCATTAAAAGGGCAAGGTAGAGTCTTCGCTGCCGATAAAGATGCCACTGCTCCTGCTCTAGTCGACGCTGATGCTGCTTTTCAAGTTTCCGATATCTATGAAACCAATTATGCAGATGAAATTTTAGAATTGGCGCAACAACAAAATGTCGATGCCATTATTTCACTAAACGACTTAGAACTACCACTTTTGGCTAGCAAAAAAACACAATTCATTGAACATGGTATCAAACTTTTAGTGTCTGATTCAGAGGTTATTGACATCGCATTTGACAAATATAAAACACATCAATTTATTGAATCACTCGGACTATATTCACCGAAAACATACATTAGTTTAGATGTTGCCAAAAAAGCGATAGACCAAAATGAATTAGACTTTCCTCTTATTTTAAAACCACGTTGGGGAAGCGCATCTATTGGAATTGAATTTGCTGATTCGCCAGAAGAATTAGATTTAGCCTATAATTTATTACGCATAAAACTAAATAAAACAATACTAAAGACGGCAAGTCAGGCAGATACTGATGGTGCTATTTTAATTCAGGAAAAACTTCTTGGCATTGAATATGGTTTAGATGTGGTTAATGATCTAAACACCAACTATTATGGCACATTTGTTCGTGAGAAGCTAAATATGCGTTCAGGAGAAACAGATAAAGCACGTTCAGTAATTGATCAACGATTTGAACAAATTGGCCAAACAATTGGAAAAAATCTTAAACATTTAGGCAATCTCGATTGTGATGTTTTTTTAGTTGGTGAAAAACTTTATGTTTTAGAGTTAAATCCCAGATTTGGTGGCGGTTATCCATTCTCACATGAAGCAGGAGTTAATACGGTTGCAATGTACATCAGTTGGTTAAAAGGAGAACAAAATGTGTCAGAATTTAATAATTATAAAGCTGATGTTCTTGTCACAAAATGTGATCGTATACTTACCATTAAGACTTAAAACTTATTTTTTGTGTTTTGTCCTTGCCTTGAATAAAATGGCATTTGGCGGAAGGATCTTCAAATAGTGTAACATCGTGTTCAGGTTCTGGGTTTAAGAATAAAAACGAATACAAGAACTTTTTCATCTTATCATTTTTAGGATCATCCATATCAAGCTTCACGATTGCATCAGTTATATTAGAATTTTCAACATATTCAAGTTGTAGCTTTGAAAAATCTAATTGTTCCTGCTTCCCAGATTTCATTTTGTGTAATTGCTTTCTGTACCATTGATTAGCACCTTTTTTACGTAAATACAATTTGGTTTTGAAGTATTGCACTAACAATCGTGCTGTTATTCTTGATTTAATTGATTGAGAATCGTATAAAATATGATAGTCAAATTGATACACTAAATTGCACCATTCATACTTAAAATCAAATGCACCTTTAGATAGATCCATGATTTTAATACCTTGCTCATAACACCATTCCAACAATTTAACTATAGACGCCTTACCAACATTAAATTTGTAGTAGTCAGGATCAAAAACTGTTATGGTAACAAAGGCAATCTCATCAGAATGAAAATTCAAAGTCACACCTATAGGTTTGTCACCATTGTAAATTACAAACAAAGAGGCTTTCTTTTCTTGTATCATCTTGTAAACCAGCTCCGTATAAAACTCCCACTTTTTAGGTTCTAAGTGATGATAGTCCATTTCCTTTTCTATAAAACGTTTGGATAAAAGATCATGAAATTGTTGAAAAAGGTGGTCATATTCTGTTCTGTCAGTTTGACCAAACAAAAAGGAATACCTAATATCAAAACAGGCCTCCAATCGTTTTAGTCTTGAACGATAACCTCTTCTATTTTTACTACTAATCCTACTTGCTATATAATCATCGGGAGTTTCAAAATCTTTAAAATCTAAGGCGAATCCTTTGTATTGAAAGACTTTTTTACATCTGATTTTGGTGTTTTTAATGTCTAATTCGTCGAGCTGAAAATACTCTGGCACATCGTAAATAAGACAGACTTTATTCTTATAATCCTTTGCTGCATAATCTATCTCATAGTCTAACCCTTTAGTTAAATTTTTTCCAACATTGACATAAAAAGGAAATGTATGGTGTTTATAAAAAGTTAGATTCTTAATAAAATCAAAAGAGGTTTCCGCTTTTTGGCGTTCAAAGTAAGTTAGCCAAGTGCTAGTAAAGAGTTTGGAGGTAAAAGGATTATTCATGGTTGGTTAATAAGCTAGTCAAAAATAGAACAATATTTAATTTTGATGAGAAATGTGTCGAATTTTTTAGATAATATTAATATTAACTTTTAACAACGTTTAAATATGCTTTTTATCGTCTTTATTTGATAAAAACCCAATCTTAGTGTGATATTTAGTCCCAATAAGAAATAGTAATTAAATATTTCAAGCTTACAATTTAAATATTTGAAACCTAGTTTTTGTGTTCCAAGTCCCTCTACAAACATAAATTGTGGTAATTTAGTTACATAACAATTAACCTATGAATCCTAAAATTTGGTTATCATCTCCACATATGAGTGGCAATGAGCAAGGTTTTGTCAATGATGCCTTTGCTACCAATTGGATTGCACCTTTAGGACCAAATGTTACTGGATTTGAAGAAGATCTAGAGACATTTCTTGGTCAAGATTGTTATGTTGCAGCATTAAGTTCAGGAACTGCTGCTTTGCATCTAGCACTTATTTTATTGAAAGTACAAGAAGGAGACGAAGTTATTTGTCAGAGTAAAACCTTTGCTGCATCTGCTAATCCAATAGCCTATTTAGGTGCTTCACCAATTTTTGTAGATAGTGAAGAAGAAACTTGGAACATGTGTCCTGATCAATTGGAAATTGCTATAAAGGATAGAATTGCTAAAGGGAAAAAGCCAAAAGCAATAATTGCTGTGCATTTGTATGGCATGCCATATAAGGTTGCTGAAATTCATAAAATTGCTTCATTGTACGAAATTCCTATTGTAGAAGATAGTGCTGAGTCACTTGGTAGCCAATATAATGGCAACCCTTGCGGAACTTTTGGTGATATTGCCATTCTTTCATTTAATGGCAACAAAATTATTACAACTTCAGGTGGTGGCGCTATAGTTTCAAAAGAAAAAAATATAAAAGAAAAAGCTGTTTTTCTTTCAACACAAGCAAGAGATAATTCGCCTGCATATTTACATTCTCAGATTGGATATAATTATAGGATGTCTAATGTTTTGGCTGGTATTGGACGTGGTCAAATGACTGTCCTTAATAGTCACGTAGAAAAGCGTCGATCAAATTACGATTATTATAAAAAGGCCTTAGGTGAATTTCACGATATTACATTTTTAGACGAACCAAATGGTCACTTTTCAAATAGATGGTTGAGCTGTATTTTGACAGATTCTTATAAAATGAGAGAAGAATTAAGACTGGTTTTTGAAAGTGAAAATATTGAAGTAAGGCCTCTTTGGAAACCAATGCATCAACAACCTGTGTTTAAAGATGCACCTAGTTATTTAAATGGCGTTTCTGACGGCTTATTTGAAAAAGGCTTATGTTTGCCTAGTGGATCCAATCTAACTAGTAATGAATTAGATAGAGTTTTAAATTGTTTTAAAACGTGTTTTGCGTCATGATAAATAATGTGCTACATAAAATTTCTAAACGCTATGCTTCAAAGTGGTTAATCCTGCTGCTTGATGTTTTCATTGTTGTTTGCACATTGTTTTTAGCCTATTTAATTCGAAATAATTTTAAGTTAAACTTCGACTTCTATGCTGTCTTAAAACAAATCCCTGTCGTTGCCATTGGTGCAATTTTTAGTTTCCTAGTGGTTAAATCGCATAAGGGTGTTGTTAGGTATACTGGTTTTAAAGATGTTGTCAATATTGTCATTGGCGTAAATATTTTGGCAACTATATTACTGTTATCAACCTTTTTAAATCGAAAATTTGACATCCTAAGTTCCTTCAATTTATCTGGATCTGTTATATACATTCATCTATTCTTGAATATTCTGTTTTTAATTGGATTCCGATTTTTTATTAAATCGGTTTACCGAAGTATAATTACGGACTTTGAGGTTTCAGGAAGGGTCTTAATTTATGGTGCAGGTGATTCTGGTATGATTACATATGATGCCATCAATAATGACACCAAAAACAATTTGCAGGTTATCGGTTTTATTGATGATAACGAGAAGAAGATTGGCAAAAAAATAAATCTGTTAAATGTTTTTAGTCTTGATCAAATTGATCGCGATTTTGTAGAGAAAAACAAATTAACTGAAGTCATTATTTCAATACAAAATATTGATTCAACTAGATTATTAGAAGTTACTACCTACCTTTTCACATTTGATTTAAAAGTGAAAATCGTTCCACCAGTTCAGAATTGGATTGATGGGGATTTAAGTATAGGTCAAATTAAGGATGTAAAAATTGAAGACCTTTTAGGAAGAGAGCAGATAGACATTTCTAATCCTGTTTTAGAAGATGAATATGACAATAAAATCATTTTGGTTACAGGAGCTGCAGGATCAATTGGGAGCGAACTCGTAAGAAAACTCACTAATTATAATTTCAAGAAATTAATTTTAGTCGATATAGCTGAATCTCCTCTTTATGATCTTCAGCAAGAACTAATACAAGCAGGACTTACGAAGTTTGAATCGTTAGTGGCAGATATTAGAGATTTAGAACGACTCAATAAAATATTCCAATTATACAAACCAAAAATTGTATTTCATGCTGCTGCCTATAAGCATGTACCTTTAATGGAAAATAGTCCGTATGAAGCTGTTAAAGTGAATATTAATGGTACTAGAAACATTGCCAATTTATCTGTTAAGCATGGTATCAATAAATTTGTGCTTATTTCGACAGATAAGGCTGTAAACCCAACAAATGTAATGGGAGCAACTAAACGTATAGCAGAGCTCTATGTAAGTTGTTTAAAAGGAAAAGGGCAAACAAAGTTTATTACTACGCGGTTTGGAAATGTATTAGGCTCTAACGGCTCAGTTATACCACTATTTAAAAAGCAAATAGAAAATGGAGGTCCGTTAACAGTAACTCATAAAGATATTACGCGTTATTTTATGACCATTTCTGAAGCTAGTCAGTTAGTTTTAGAGGCAGCAACTATGGGCAATGGTGGTGAAATTTTTGTCTTTGATATGGGCAAATCAGTTAAGATATTCGATCTAGCTAAAAATATGATTTTCCTTTCTGGACTTAATTATCCGGATGACATTAAAATTAAAATTACTGGTTTACGTCCTGGAGAAAAAATTTATGAAGAACTACTGGCAGATGGAGAAAATACAACAGCAACCTATCATGAAAAAATCATGATTGCCAAAACAATAAAATTCGATATTACTCAAATAGAATCTAAAATAATCAACCTATGTTCTATTACATCTAAACACCAGAATATTGAGGTAGTTTCCATGATTAAGGAAATACTTCCAGAATATATTTCAAATAATTCTAAATATGAAGTTTTAGATTCTTAGAACTAATAAAAATTACTACTTATGAAACTACTTAATCAAACAATATTTTCAAGATTTCTTATCTTAATTTGTGTCATTGCAATCTCATCTTGTGCCTCTAGAACGGAAATAGTTTACTTTCAAGATGAGCCACTGACTAGCGAAATTACAAATACCGTTAACTATGAAATAAGGTTTAAACCAGATGATTTAGTGACAATTGATGTTTCTGCTTTAGATCCAGATGCTGTTAGGCCATTCAACCTTCCAGCAGTAGCATTTAATTCCTCATTGATTGATGCAAGAGGCGGTTTACGAATGCAGTCTTATTTAATAGATAGCAATGGAAATATTGAATTTCCAGTATTAGGTACGATCCAAATGTCTGGGTTGACCAGAACAGAAGCAACTGCTATGTTAAAAGATAAAATTAAGGCCTATGTTAATGATCCAATTGTTAATATTAGACTACTCAATTTTACAATTACAGTTTTAGGTGATGTAAATAGACCAGGAACATTTACCATTCAAGATGAACGTGTTTCTTTATCTGAAGCACTTGGCTTGGCTGGTGATTTAACTGTTTTTGGTAAAAGAGAGAATGTTCTTTTAATAAGAGAAGTAAATGGTGAAAAACGCTATGCAAAAATAGACCTCACCTCAATAAATACAGTTAATTCACCTTACTATTATTTATCCCAAAATGATGTTATTTATGTTGAGCCAAATACGGCAAAAGTGAGATCATCTCGATATACAAGGAATAATAGTGTTATCATTTCTGCAATTGCAACCTTAGCAACGATCGCTGCTATATTAATTAAGTAATTGTATAAGAAAATTATTTGCCATGAATCATAAAAATTCCATAAACAAGGATACCTTCAGAGATATAATTGAAATTTATGCCTCTAAATGGAAACTGATATTAGCAACGACAATTATTGCACTCATTGTTGCTTTTATCTATTTGCGTTATGCTACATATCAATATCAATCTACGGCATCAATAAAATTAAAAGATGAAAACAGTAAGAATAAACTATCAGAAATATCTGCCGTTCAAGATTATGGCATATTTTCTAATAATTTCTCCAATGTTTTAGATGAAGTAGAAGTCATCAAATCACGATCGGTACTCTCAAAAGTAGTAGATGAACTCGATTTGAATATTAGTTTTCACGTTTCCGGACGTGTTATTGAAAATGAAGTCTATCTAGAGCCTCCTTTAAATTTGAATATTATTGCGAGTGATTCTGCTGTTCATAAAATGGATACTACTTTTTATGTTACTATTATTGACGACAACAAATTTAGTGTCTCAGATGAAGATAAAAAGAAGTTCCTTAATCTGCGTAATGGCACAACAGAAACCTACAATTTTGGTGACAGAATCAATACAAGCACAGGAGATATGATTATTACACCTAATTTAGGTGCATATGGAACAATACCTGGTTCGCAAGTAAAAGTATCTCTAAGACCCTTAGACCGCGTTGTTGAGACCTATCAAGGAAAAATTAAATTAAGTAATACTGAGCGTTCAAACGTACTAAAATTAGGTCTAAAAGAAAATATTAAACGTAAGGCTGAATTAATCCTAGATAAGGTCATTGAAGTTTATAATGAAGATGCTATTAAAGATAAAGAGGAAGTTGTTAGAGTAACCTCCGAATTTATCAATAAAAGATTGAAAGTTGTATCGACAGAATTAGAGCAAGTTGATTTAACTGCTGAAAATATGAAGCAAACCAATCGCTTGTCTGATCTTGCAACACAGAGTAATATCTTTTTGCAAAGCGAACAAGAGAATGAACGAAAATTAGTTGAAACTTCTAATCAAATTCAACTTATTGATTATATGAGTGAATACATTTCATCAGATGAAAGGGATTCTGATCTTCTACCAGCAAATGTTGGTATTTCTGATAATAATGTCGGAATAATTACCCAAAGATATAATGATTTGGTATTACAACGTGATAGAATTCTAGAAAATTCTAGTGCAATTAATCCTACCGTTGTCAATTTAAATAATCAAATTCGAGCTTTAAAAAACAATCTAAATCAAAGTTTGAATAACTTAAAATCGTCAAGTCAAATTACACTTGATGCCATTAAGAAAGAAGATGCTCGAATAAGTTCAAGGATTTTTTCAACACCAAAAAAAGAACGTCAATTCCGAAACATAGAAAGACAGCAAAGTATAAAAGAGTCGTTATTCCTTTATTTATTGGAAAAACGTGAAGAAACTGCCATTACATTAGGCATGGAAGCACCAAATGCCAAGATAATTGAATCTGCATACACATCCTCTAGACCTGTGGCTCCAGTAAAAAATATAGTTTACTTGGCGGCTTTGATCGTTGGATTATTTCTTCCTATAGCGTTTATATATTTAAAAGATTTATTAGATACCAAGGTTCATACCAAGGAAGATTTAGAAAAACATGTAAAGGCACCATATATTGGCGACATCCCAAAATCTAATGGGAAGAAAAAGTCAAGGTTAGTTGGTAAAGTTGATTACTCACCAAAAGCCGAGGCTTTTAGAATGATAAGAACCAATATTGATTTTATGCTACAAGGAAAAACTGATGGCAAGGCTAAAACAATATTTGTGACTTCTACAACAGCGCAAGAAGGAAAGTCTCATACATCAGTAAATTTGTCAAATTCTATGTCATTTTCTGAAAAGAAAGTCCTATTAGTAGAAACTGATATTAGAGTTCCAAAAATTAAAGAATATCTAAATTTAAAGAGTAAAAAAGGTCTAACCGATTATATAAGTGACAATAGTTTAACAATTGAGAATGTAACAGCCAAGGTAAAAGGAAATGAGTACTTGCATGTTATTCCAGCAGGAACTATTCCTCCTAATCCTACGGCATTACTTATGAATGACCGTGTTCAATCACTTTTTAATGAGGTGAAAGACAATTATGACTATATCGTAGTTGATACAGCTGCAGTAGGACTTGTTACAGACACTTTGTTAATCAGTAATCTGGCTGACATGTGTATTTATGTAGTTAATGCTAGCAAATTGGATAAACGTCAATTACATGTGGCACAAACCATGTATGAAGAGAAACGTTTACCAAATATGAGCATGCTACTTAATGAAACGGAAAAAAGAAAAGGTTATGGTTATGGTTATGGTTATGGCACATCTCCTAATAAAAAGAAATGGTATCAGTTTAATTAATTATTAAACTTTTCTACGTTTTTTTTCGCGTTTAAGTAAATTGAGTTCTCTATTGGTTTGTCCAGCAACAGATGTATTTTCTTCAGCTCTTCTAATGAGATAAGGCATCACATCTTTAACTGGTCCAAAAGGCACATACTTAGCTACATTATAACCTTCTGAAGCCAAATTAAAACTTATATGATCACTCATACCATATAATTGGCCAAACCAAACACGTTTATCGCGTTTGTCAATTTTTATGTCGTTCATCAAGCGCATTGCTAAATAACAGCTGGCTTCATTATGAGTTCCTACAAATAAGGAAATGTCATTTAAATTATTTAATATGAAGGTTAGAGTGTTATTGAAGTTTTCATCAGTTAATTCTTTAGAATTACAGATTGGTGATTCATAGTGCTTTTCTTGAGCTCGATCACGTTCTTTTTCCATATAAGCACCTCTCACTATCTTCATACCTAGCTTAAAATTGTCTTTTTTAGCGCGTTCAAGCAATTTTTTTAAATATTCTAACCTATCCCAACGATAGGTTTGTAAAGTGTTGTAAACAATTGGCTTTTCGGTATTATAGGTTCGCATCATTTTTTCTACTAGGTCATCTGCTGCATCCTGCATCCAACTTTCTTCGGCATCAATTAAAATTTCAACGTTTCGCTCCTTCCCAAGTTTACAGACTTCATCATAGCGTGCTTCAACTCTAGCCCACTCTTCATGTTCTTGTAAGGTTAAAGTTTCTTGATTGCCAATTTTTTCATATAGTTTAAAACGACCAAATCCCGTTGGTTTAAAAACAGCGATTGGTGTGGCTTCTTTTTGATGAGCAAACTCAATCAACTCCAACGTTTTTTTAAAGGCTGCATCAAATTGACTTTCGTCTTCTTTACCTTCCACAGAATAATCTAAAACACAACTCACACCTTCATTAAACATGTTATCGATTACCTGTATACAGTCTTTTTCATTAACTCCCCCACAGAAGTGATCAAATACAGTAGATCGAATCAATCCTTCTACTGGTAAATTAGCCTTTAATGCAAAATTGGTGGCTACAGTACCAATACGAACCAATGGTTCATTTGATATCATCTTAAATAAAAAATAAGCTCGTTCTAATTCAGAATCACTTTTAAGCTTAAATGCGATTTCTGTATTTTCAAATAAATTCTGACTTGACATTCTTTAAAAGTATTGAAACAAATATATTTATTAGTAATCTATTTTTAGTAAAATTCTACTTATTTTCACCTTGAAATTAGGATCGTTTTAATAATGCAATCTACAAACTCTTTAAATTCCGAAATTTACTTTGATGTAAATGCCTATAAAAAATTAGAGGCATTAGTTAGTACGGAAAATTATTCCAAAATTTTCATTTTTGTTGATGAAAACACACAAATACACTGTCTTAAGCAATTTGAAAAAAAGAATAAATTAGAAGACAAATTCACATTAATTGTAATGCCTTCTGGCGAAGAGCACAAAACAATATCTACTTGTCTAAAAGTCTGGCAAAAACTGTCTGAAGAAGATGCCGATAAAAAATCATTGCTTATTAATCTTGGAGGTGGTGTTGTTACTGATCTTGGGGGCTTTATAGCTTCTACTTTTAAACGTGGAATACCATTTGTAAATGTGCCAACGTCACTACTTGCAATGGTAGATGCATCTATTGGTGGGAAAACAGGAGTTGATTTTGGAAATTTAAAAAATCAAATTGGTGTGGTTAATTTACCTGAATTAGTGATCATTGATACTGAATTTTTAAAGACACTACCCGAGAATCACTATAATTCTGGATTGGCAGAAATGCTTAAACATGGATTAATTTACAATGAAAAATATTGGCATCAGATGACTTCTTTTGTTGCTGAAAATATAGGCGATTTAGACACCCTTATATACGAATCTATCACCATAAAAGACAAAATAGTAACACAAGATCCGCTTGAGAATGGCTTGCGAAAAACTTTAAATTATGGACATACGTTAGGACATGCTATAGAGTCTCTTTATTTAAAACAATCAGAAAGTAAAACGCTTTTACATGGAGAGGCCATTGCTATAGGCATGATACTTGAAACCTATTTGTCATATAAGATTTTAGATTTTCCAGAAGAAAAACTTCACAACATAAAAAAGGCAATTCAGAATCTATTTGGAAAGGTAATTATTGAAAAAGCAAATTTCATGGCCATTATTGAACTTCTAAAGTTTGATAAAAAAAACACTTACGGAAATGTCAACTTCGTTTTACTCAATAATATTGGGCAAACATTATTAGACTGTAAAGTCGATAACGCGCTAATTCTAGAGGCGTTTGAATATAATAATCAGTAATATTCTGTAGCAAAAAATTAGTTTTATTTTTATTTCTGAATTAAAATAATTTGTAACTTGGTTATAGTTTTACAGTTATCATATTTTGATATTATACGTTTTTAACCAACCCAATGATCATGAAACGAGTAATTATTGACTATAAAAAACTGACACCTGAAATCTTAACATTACTAACCATCAAATATCCTGATGGTTATGGAGATGATGATATTATTACCTTTCCAAATCATCATAATGAAACTATCGAAGCAGTCGAAGTAAGAACAGTAGACACTATTTATCTGGTAAAAGTAGGGTCAAAATTAATATATTCAATGGTTAATTTTGATACGGAGAATGATGATGTAAGTGTTATTAATGACGATGTTGAATCGCCAGAAATTGAAGGTCCTCAAGACTTAGACGATTAAATATATCGTTCCGAAACTATTTTGGAATGGTGCTTTTCATGACCAGTAATAATAAATCCTAATGCCCTGACTGAAATAGGATTATCACTTGCTGATCCAATCTCTTTCAGCATGTTGTCATCAAAACTATTGAACAAGGCAATTGTAGATTGTCTTAATAAGCTAAACTCCTTGATTAAGTCTGCCTTACCTCTATTGTTTGCATCCGAAGCCAATACAAAATCATCTTGGAAAAATCCTAGAAGATTCAGTTTATCTTTTCTAGCAATTCGAAGCGCACGATAAGCAAATACTCGTTCGGAATCAATCACGTGTAAAAGCAATTCCTTAATAGTCCACTTGCCTTCAGCATATGCAGAATTGAACTGTTCTTCTGAAATAGACTCGTAAAGTGAAACAGCTTCATTTAATCTAGAAATGAGTCCAGAAATTAGAGAATCGTCGCCAGCAAGAGCTATATAGTTGGCATAATATGCTCCAAATTCATTAGACTGTAAGTCAGTATTAGTCATAGAATTAATAATTGATTTTAATAATTAATTACAAATCACGATTTCAACTAGGCTCTAGCTCGTTAAATATAGAATGCATTAATCTTTTCTTATCATTGATACTCTCCTCTAATGATATCATCGTCTCGGTTCTATAAACGCCTTCAATATCGTCTATCATAAAAATAACCTCTTTAGCATGGGTCGTATCTTTAGCTCGAATCTTGCAGAATATATTAAACTTACCAGTTGTAATATGAGCAACCGTAACATAAGGAATATTGCTAATTCGTTCAAGTACAAATTTAGTTTGGGATGTATTCTGAAGAAACACACCAACATACGCAATAAAAGAGTATCCTAATTTATGATAATCCAAGGTTAAGGACGAGCCTCTTATAATTCCTGCATCCTCCATTTTTTTAACTCGAACATGAACTGTTCCAGCCGAAATCAACAATTTTTTGGCAATATCTGTAAAGGGTGTTCTTGTATTTTCGATCAACATATCGAGAATTTTATGATCTATTTCGTCTAATTTGAATTTTGCCATTTAGCTGATTTTATTAAATTATATTCAAAATTAAGACTTTTTCTTTAAAAATAATACATCAAATACTAAGGATTTGTCAATTTTAATGAGAATTTTTCATTATTAATTTTTACGAAATCGATTGCGACACCTACTTCTAACCTTTCAAAATCTGGATGCGAAGTCAAGGATTTATTGGCGTCAATCTCATGATGTGCATAAAAGGATTCTAAATTTTCAATTTTTTCAATTTTCGGAATAAATTCTACTTTTTCATCTATTAGCTGTTCTTCATATTGGAGTGCGATATCTATTAACTCCACACCTTTTGTCACCCTAGTATTTCTAATTATGATATCAAAAAACAATTTTTCATTCTTAGGAATGTTCAGGTACTTTTCATAGTTATCTCCTGATGTACTATTCGTTGCTATCTCTTTTAAGGCAACAACCAAAGACATAAAAATAAAGCGCCTTACCTCTTCTCTACTGTAATCCTTGGTATAGTGACCTGCTTCAAATAATATAGTAGGTACATTCAGATGTTGAAATGTATCGCCTACACAGTTCAAATTAAAAGCGTCATCATAAATGCCAATCTGATTAGGAATAACCTCTTGCATTAGGTCATGAATCTCGCTAATCACGTGCATTGCACGCTTTCGGGTTGCGGTAATAGTACAGTCCTCATCTTGTGCAGGGGCCAGAAAACTTAAAGTGGCAGGATTGTTCGATTTTCCTGCTGAAAAAATAGTCCGCTGTCCATGTAAATTAAAGCAATAATCAGGCTGACATTGGATAAATAATTGTTTTAAGGCTATGCTTTCAGGTTGACTTTGATTTTGAGCATCACGATTTAAATCAATATCATTCGCATTGTGCCTGGTATATGCCTTGGCACCATCAGGATTCAAGATTGGTACAATGAATAAAGTGCAATTCTTTAATATATCATCGCATTCAGATTCAGTCAATAGGTTTAAGAGATCGAATAAAGACTTCGTAGTTGTACTTTCATTACCATGCATTTGCGACCAAAGCAAGATTTTTGTAGATCCATGACCAACTTTTAGAGATTTAATTGCCATGCCATTCACAGAAAGACCAATTTGATCAATTTGAAAAATCCTTGAATGTTTTTCAATTAAAGGATCAATATAATTTTGGGTCACATATCTATGAGATAATGTTACCTCTTTATACTTAAAAAATAGTGATTCTAATTGTTGATAAAATTGCATGCACAAAAATTGAAATACAAATGTAAACAATCTCTAATTTACAAATGTAAACAGAGATATTGTATAATTTTGTTTACATATGTACTTAAAATTAACTCCTTATTATTCAATTTTTGATTTAATTATTTATTTATCATTTATCTAATTGTATTTCAACTTATTAAATCATTTTATATAAACTAAATCTTTACATATATAAGTGAATATAGTTCATTTATTATGATATTTTTATGTTTTTATCTCAAAGATTATTATTAATTTTGTTTACAATGATAAACTCCGAAAATTTCACCAAACGTTTGAAAAAAGTGATGCAATTCTACGGCATTTCCGCCTCTGCATTTGCTGATAAAATTGGCGTTCAACGTTCAAGTATTTCGCATATATTATCTGGGCGAAATAAACCAAGTTTAGAGTTTGTGATGAAGGTTCTTTCCTCCTATCCAGAAGTTGAACTTTATTGGTTGTTAAATGGAAAAGGAACATTTCCCAGTGATAGCCAGGAATTAGAACAAAAAAACAAAACAGCAACTTTAGATACTAATTTATCCAAGGAAGCAAATAATTTGGATGAAATTGATCGCATAGTAATTTTTTTTAAAGATGGTAGCTTTAAAAATTACGATCATTAGTGATATTCTTTTGTAATTTTGCTAGATGAAAGTTAAATATCTCCTACTAATTCTTATATGTACAAGTTGTTATGATGTAGAACGCAATTGTACGGATTTCAAAACTGGCACCTTCAGAAGCACTATAACCATTGATAGTATAGACTATATCTCTAATTTTATGCGAACAGAAGAACTACAAATTGAAACTTTTGAAGGAAAGACAGATTCTTCTACAGTGCGATGGATTAATGATTGTGAAGTTGTTTTTAAAACTATTAATCCGAAATCGAATACAGAGCTCAAGGACATTCATCTGAAAATTTTGGAAACTACAAAGAACTCCTATTCATTCGAGTATAATTATGTTGGGGAATCGCTGAAACAAAAGGGAAATGCCATAAAAATCCAGTAGAAATTGCATCTTTAACTAGTTTATTAACCATTTCACTATTTTTTTTATTCGTTAGCTTTCATTTAATTTACTTCACCAAAGGTTAAAGATCAATTGGTCTTTCTCTTGAAATTATAAGCCAAATCTCATGCTTTTTAATTCACTAGATTTTTTAATATTTTTTGTTTTAGTATTTATAGTCTATTGGGCTTTAAACTCTGATTACAGAAAACAAAATATTCTACTTCTATTATCCAGTTATGTATTCTATGGCTGGTGGGATTGGCGCTTTTTGTCACTTATTTTATTTAGCTCATTTGTTGATTATTTTATAGGATTAAAAATTAAATCACATACAAATGAAAAGCTTAGGAAACGCTTTTTGATACTGAGTTTGTGCTCAAATTTAGGATTACTTGCTGTCTTTAAATATTTCAATTTTTTTACTGAATCATTTGCAAATGCTATGTCAGTACTTGGTTGGCAAGTTGATTCGGTCACATTGAACATCATCCTTCCAGTTGGAATTAGTTTTTATACGTTTCAGACACTTAGCTATACTATTGATGTTTATAGAAGAAAATTTGAGCCAACAAAGAACATGCTTTCATTTTTTACTTATGTGAGTTTGTTTCCGCAGTTAGTGGCTGGACCTATTGAGCGTGCTTTCAATTTGATTCCACAAATTGAATCAAAACGTATATTTTCTAATTCGCTTTTTAAAGCAGGGATTTTTCAAATATTTATTGGACTTATAAGAAAAATAGCAATTGCAGATAATCTTGCTGTTTATGTAGATTCTATCTATGGAAATATTGAAATTCACAATGCTACCACATTAGTTATTGCTACAATTTTTTATGCTTTTCAAATTTATTTTGATTTTTCTGGCTATTCAGATATTGCGATCGGTACTGCTAAATTATTAGGTTTTAACTTCAATAGAAATTTTAATTTACCTTATTTCTCTAAATCTTTGACTGAATTTTGGCGTCGTTGGCATATGTCACTTTCCTTTTGGTTGCGTGATTATTTATACATTTCATTAGGTGGTAATAGAAAGGGAATTATTATTACTTATAGAAATTTAATGCTTACTATGCTTTTAGGTGGATTATGGCATGGAAGTTCCTGGAATTTTGTTATTTGGGGAGGCATTCATGGTATTTTCTTAAGTTTTGAAAAATTCATTTTTTCAATTTCAAAATCCAAAGATTTTAATGCTTTTGGTTACATATATACTTTTTGTATTGTGTTGTTTTCTTGGATATTTTTTAGAACTCAAGATTTAGATTCTGCACTGATTATTGTAAATAAAATAGTAAGTTTAGATTTTGGCCAACCCTTTATTGGAAATATGAATTCATTTTCAAATGCCCTTTTTTTATTGATTTTAGGGCTTGCATTCGATTTAAAATTATTTAGGTCCGGGATTCCTTTAGAAGACTATGGAAAGAAATTTGGAAGCACTAAACTAGCTTTTATATTAGCACTCATAATTTTAATTCTGAGTTTATTTTATTCGACCTCAGAGAACTTTATATACTTTCAATTTTAGGTTATGAATAGAAAGAACATAAAATTTATTGTAAAGATATTAGCACTCACACTCGTTATAAGTTATGTGGCTGACAAATTGATATTCTATGCATTAAACAAATTAAGTGATCAAGTTATGGTTGGTCAAACAGGTGGAAAGTTAAATCATTTCCTTTCTCTAAAAGATACGTTAGATGTGATTGTGTTTGGCAATTCTAGAGCGAATAGGCATTTAGACGTCAGCATGATGTCTGAGCGAAGTTTTAATATTGGAACTGATGGTACGGACATTGCCTATTTTACAACACTTATTAAAACACTTCCAGAAAAAAAAGAACAACTTTTAATAATTAATATAGATACTAAAAACTTTTTTGAATCAGACTATACAGGATCGGACATTAGAGCACTAAAAACTAGGTTTATGCGCAATGAAATCATTACTGATGAACTCAGAGCTTCAAATCATATTAAACCATTGCAGAATGTTTTTTATAGTATGAACTATACGAATAGAGTGTTAGGATTATTAAAGAATTATGCAAATCCGAAGTATGACTACAGAACTTATAGTGGATATGACCCTTTAGTTTTATCGGAAACTCAAAAATCAATCAGAAATATAATCGTCGCTGAACCCAATAAGAGAATTTGTTATGAAACTCTTAGAGTGAATCCCGCGGCATTAAAATATTTAAAGGAACTCAAGACGCATCTAGAAGAATCAGGTAAAACCTATGTTTTTATAACATCACCAATGTATGACGATCCATGCACAAACTATCAATTAAAGCTGACAGAGTTAATGCGCGAAAAAGAATTGAAATATTGGGATTTTACCAACTATTTTAAAAATGAAAGCGACATTACCCTTTGGAAAGATAAAACACATATGACTAAAAAAGGTGCAGAACGATTTACTAAAATGTTGATAGACTCATTGTCTATCAAAAATTAAAACAGAGTAATCTGACCTTCGTCATCTAGATCAAGATCCTTGTCCTTGGCTTTACCGTTGGTAGGTTTTTTAGTTTCGTTTTTTGGTTTCACGTCTAACTTTACTTCCTTAGGTGCTTCATCTATTATTTCTTCATCAACTACATCTATATCCTCTGCAGGAATTTCTTCTGGAGCTTCATATGGTATTGGATCCAAAAGACTAATCTGATTAATTTTATCTTTGGTCAATTGATTGCCTAAGGCTGATATACCTTTTATTGATATAAACTCCTCAAGATTTATTGTTAAATTATCCTTGCGTTCTTTGCCTCGTTGTTTGGTAAATTCTACTTCTGCCACAGGCTTCCAATCGGTTGAAACAATTTCTAATTGAGAATGCTTATGTTCTGAAATGAAAACGTCTTCTCTATTTTCATTCTCTACCAAAAAGCGTTTCACATAATAGCGATCTTTTTCACCATCATAATAAATGGCTGAAATAGGTTTTTTAGGAATCCATTTTTCTAAAGTAATCATATCATCATCAAAGCGAGCCGTAATCTCAGGTATGATAGTTTTAATAATTCCAGATTGTTTAATAATTAGCAATCTGTCTTCTCCCCTAAATTCCCCAATCAACTCTCCTCGACCATCTACATTCAAACGTTGAATGGTATCGTCAAACCAAATTTTACGTGGTTTTAAAGTACTGACTCCTTTTTCTTTTAGTTCAACCCGTTTAACGGAATATTTGGTAACAAGGTTGCCTTTAGTTGCACGTCCTTTGATGAGACTTTCTGCGAAATCTAAATCCCATTTTAGTTTTTTAATACTTCCAACCTGACGTAAATTTATTGTGACTACTTCGGCTTCACCATTCGGATTGGCAGAAAAATACCAGACTTTTGAGCCTTTATTTCCATAAGCTAAATCGTACTCTTTATCACGAGTCACACCAGTTACCGCAAAGCGTTTTATATAAGAGGCACCTCTACTACCATCGCGATATATCATGTTATAGATGGTACGTTTGTCCTTCTTTTTAAAGACCGCTACATGAATAATACTTTTACCAATAAAGGTTTTGCTATCCACTTTGGTCACCATCATTTTTCCTTGTTCTGTAAAAACAATTATGTCATCAATATCACTGCAGTCACCAACATATTCGTCACGGCGCATTGAAGTACCAACAAAACCTTCTTCTCTATTGACATACAATTTTGTATTTCTAATGACCACTTTTGTGGCATCGACATCGTCAAATATTTTTATTTCCGTTTGGCGTTCTTTTCCTTTTCCATATTCTTTCTTAAGACGTTCAAAATACGCAATGGCGTATTCTATTAGATTTGCCAAATGATGTTTTACCTCGGCAATTTGATCTTCTAAGGCCTCAATTTTTTGTTGCGCCTTATCAATATCAAATTTTGAAATCCGCTTGATTCTTATTTCCGTCAAACGTGTGATATCTTCTTCTGTTATAGCACGCTTTAAATGCTTAATATGGGGCTTTAATCCTTTGTCAATTGCAGCAATAACACCTTCCCAAGTTTCTTCTTCTTCAATATCTCGATAAACTCGTTTTTCTATAAAAATGCGCTCTAAAGACGCAAAATGCCATTGCTCTTGGTACTCATTAAGTTTTATTTCTAACTCACTCTTTAATAAGACAACTGTATTGTCAGTTGAACGGCGCAACATTTCAGACACACCAATAAACAAAGGTCTATTATCTTCAATTATGCAACCCAGTGGTGAGATTGAATATTCACAATTAGTGAAAGCATATAAAGCATCTATGGTTTTATCAGGTGAAATCCCTGAAGGCAAATGCACTAGAATTTCAACTTCAGCCGCTGTATTATCTTCTATTTTCTTGATCTTAATTTTTCCCTTATCGTTTGCTTTTAAAATAGAATCTATGAGAGATGACGTATTGGTTGCAAAAGGTATTTCAGTAATGACCAAGGTATTTTTATCGTATTGCGAAATTTTGGCACGAACACGTACTTTTCCGCCTCTTAAACCATCGTTGTAATTAGTAAAATCTGCTATTCCTGCAGTAGGGAAATCTGGCACTAAAGTGAAACGTTTTCCCTTAAGGTGATTGACAGAAGCATTAATCAATTCGATAAAATTATGAGGTAAAATTTTAGTCGATAAACCAACAGCAATTCCTTCAGCCCCTTGAGCCAATAACAGCGGGAACATGACAGGAAGATTTACAGGTTCTTTTCGCCTCCCATCATAGGATGCTTGCCATTCTGTAATTTTAGGATTATAAACAACATCTAAAGCAAACTTTGATAAACGCGCTTCTATATAACGTGATGCTGCGGCACTATCTCCGGTGAGTATATTTCCCCAGTTCCCTTGTGTATCAATGAGCAAATTTTTCTGTCCAATTTGCACCATGGCATCTGCAATACTGGCATCTCCATGTGGATGATATTGCATTGTGTGACCTACAATATTGGCCACCTTATTATAGCGACCGTCATCTAGATCTTTCATGGAGTGCATGATACGACGTTGTACAGGTTTGAAGCCATCTTCTATTGAAGGAACAGCACGCTCAAGAATTACATAGGATGCGTAATCTAAAAACCAATCTTTATACATTCCAGTAACTCTGGTGATGGTTTGTTCATTCCCTTGATCATTAATCATGTCGTCATTCTCTTCTATCATCTGCTATGCTTTCTCTTGTGTTTTTTTGTTATGTCTTACCATTTTACTTAAAGACTGTCTAATATACTTTCGTTTTTTTCTACTTATCAAAGTAACATTAAAAGTTTCTTTTTTGCTTCCATGATTACCTTCAAGAAATATTGTTAATGATTTATAAAAAAAGTAGTTATTAAATTTATAGCTTTTCAGTTTTTCTTTTTCAAATTCTATTTTATGCTCTCTGTAGTTAAAATGATCTGACAGAAGTAATCCTCTGTTTATCATGACTACTTGCATGCCATCACTATCGTATTCAAAGTATTTTGAAATGCGATGTGTAATAATAAACAACAAAGCAAAAACAAACAGAATTATGATGATAGTTATCGTAGGATTTTCATAAAGCTCACCAAAGGAGCTCATGAGCGTTGTTGTTAAAATTGCCAACACGATTAGAATAAAATACAACGATATTATGACGTTTTTTACTTTTCCGTTATTGGTTCTCATCTTCTGTTTCTACTAAATCTAATTCAACCTTTAGGTTATTTATTATAAATTCTTGCCTGTTTGGTGTGTTTTTCCCCATATAAAAAGACAGTAATTCTTCAATTGACATGTCTTTATCTAACATCACAGGATCTAAACGAATATCATCACCAATAAAATATTTAAACTCATCTGGCGAAATTTCTCCCAATCCTTTAAATCGAGTGATTTCTGGTTTTGGTTTTAACTTTTCAATAGCATCACGACGTTCCTGCTGTGAATAACAGTAAATAGTTTCTTTTTTATTTCGTACTCTAAACAAAGGAGTCTGCAAAATGTATAGATGACCTTCTTTAATTAATTCTGGAAAAAACTGCAAGAAGAAAGTAATCAATAGCAATCTAATATGCATTCCATCTACATCTGCATCAGTTGCAATGACGATGTTGTTATATCTTAAGTCTTCTATAGATTCTTCAATATTTAATGCCGCTTGCAATAAATTGAATTCTTCGTTCTCGTACACAATTTTTTTGCTCATTGAATAACTATTAAGAGGTTTCCCTCTTAAACTAAAAACTGCCTGTGTATTGACGTCTCTAGACTTAGTTATGCTCCCAGAAGCCGAATCACCCTCAGTAATAAACAACGTTGTTTCTAAACGTCTATCATGTTTTAAATCGCCTAAATGAGCTCTACAATCTCTTAATTTTTTATTGTGAAGACTTGCTTTTTTAGCACGCTCCTTGGCTAATTTTCTGATACCAGAAAGTTCTTTTCGTTCTCGTTCTGCTTGTAATATTTTGCCCTGTATTTTTTCAGCAGCTTCAGGGTTCTTGTGCAAATAATTATCTAACTGCTTTTTTATGAAATCATTGATGTAAGTTCTAACCGTAGGTAATCCACCTCCCATTTCTGTTGAACCTAGTTTCGTTTTAGTTTGACTTTCAAAAACAGGCTCCATAACTTTTATTGCTATGGCCGAAATAATAGATTTACGAATATCTGAAGCGTCATAATTTTTTCCGTAATATTCTCTTATTGTTTTTACTAATGCTTCCCTAAAAGCCAATAAATGTGTGCCGCCTTGTGTTGTATTTTGTCCATTAACAAATGAATGGTACTCTTCACTATATTGCGTTTTACTATGAGTAATGGCGACTTCTATATCATTCCCCTTTAGGTGAATAATTGGGTAGCGCATATCAGATTCACTGGTATTATCTTGAAGGAGATCTTTTAAGCCATTCTTACTAAAATATTTTTCACCGTTAAAAACAATCGTCAATCCAGGATTTAAATACACATAGTTTTTGAGCATTTTTGCCACATACTCATTTCTATATTTATATTTTTTGAAAATGGATTCATCTGGAGTGAATGCCACTTTTGTTCCTTTTCTTCTTGAGGTGTCATCAAGTAACTCTTGTTCCTTTAATTCACCAAATTCAAAATCAGCTGAAGCCGATTTACCATCGCGTGTTGATTCAACTCTAAAATAAGAAGACAAGGCATTAACCGCTTTGGTACCAACACCATTTAATCCAACAGATTTTTTAAAAGCCTTAGAATCATACTTTCCACCTGTATTCATCTTAGATACCACGTCAACTACTTTACCAAGCGGAATTCCACGACCATAATCTCGAACTATGACTTTATTTCCTTGTATAGATATATCAATGGTCTTACCGGCTCCCATCACAAATTCATCTATTGAGTTATCGATAGTTTCCTTTAATAGAATATAGATACCATCATCAGGAGACGAACCGTCACCAAGCTTACCAATATACATACCTGGACGCATTCTGATGTGTTCTTTCCAGTCGAGCGAGCGTATGTTTTCTTCGGTATAATTAGATTGTTGGGCCATAAATAATAATTGTCAAGACAAACAGCTAATATACTGTTTAGCCTATAAAAAAGAAATACTCAATTTACAAAGTAATTAACAATAAAACCGCAGTTTTGTTGACAAAATCAAGGATATAAGAACTGAGATTTAGGCCATGTATTGTTTATACATTAAAAAGAAAGTGCATTACATCGCCATCTTTTACAATGTAATTTTTTCCTTCAACTCTCATTTTTCCAGCTTCCTTCACTTTTGCTTCGCTTCCAAAGTTTACATAATCATCATAATTAATGACTTCAGCTCGAATAAATCCTTTTTCAAAATCGGTATGGATTACTGCTGCTGCTTGTGGTGCTGTAGCACCAATAGTCACAGTCCAAGCGCGAACCTCTTTTTCACCTGCAGTAAAATAGGTTTGCTGATTCAATAATTTGTAAGCAGAACGAATGAGTTTGGCTGATCCTGGCTCATTTAAGCCTATATCTTGTAGAAATTCTTGACGTTCTTCATAGTCATCTAACTCATTAATATCAGCTTCAGTACCAACAGCCAAAACAAGCACTTCAGCATTTTCATCTTTAACAGCTTCTTTAACCTTATCAACATAAGCGTTTCCTGAAACCGCAGAAGCTTCGTCTACATTACATACATACATAACTGGTTTGTCAGTTATTAATTGCAGTGGTTTTATAAATTCAAAATAGTCATCTTCAGTTATAGTAAGTGCTCTAACGGATTCCCCAGTTTCTAGACCATCTTTAACGATATTCAAAGCAACTTCCTCTTTTTGAGCTTCTTTATTCCCAGTTTTAGCCGTACGCTTTACCTTCTCAAGTTTCTTTTCAACAGATTCAAGATCTTTTAATTGCAATTCAATATCGATGGTTTCTTTATCTCGAATAGGATCAATACTGCCATCAACATGAACAATATTATCATTATCAAAACAACGCAATACATGTAAAATAGCATCTGTTTCTCTAATATTTGCCAAGAATTTATTACCAAGACCTTCTCCTTTACTTGCTCCTTTTACTAAGCCTGCAATATCTACAATTTCGACAGAGGCAGGAAGGACACGTTCAGGATTCACCAATTCTTCTAATTTTGACAATCGAGGATCAGGAACATTAACAACACCTATATTAGGTTCTATGGTACAAAACGGAAAATTTGCACTTTGTGCTTTTGCGTTTGATAGACAATTAAATAATGTTGATTTTCCAACATTTGGTAATCCTACAATTCCTGCTTTCATCAATATAATTTAAGGCTGCAAATGTAATTAATTAGACTCGTAGAAAAAAAACGTTTTAAAAACTAAAAATTCGAAAGAGTAATCCCAAAATAATAATAATGATAGTCAATACACCAAGACATCCTAAACAGGCCAGAAAACTACCTATTTGGCGCTAAATTCCTTTATATTCTTTGGTTTCTTGAGACAAATTTTAGTCTTCTGGATGCATAAAACGTTGTTTTCCTAATAAAACTTCTTCAGTTTCCACATGGTCTACATCAGGTATACAACAATCTACAGGACAAACTGCTGCACATTGTGGTTCTTCATGAAATCCTTTACATTCGGTACATTTATCAGCAACTATATAATATATTTCATCACTTACAGGTTCTTGTGCATCATCGGCATTAACTTCTTTGCCGTCAGTTAAAACAACTGGACCAAGTAAGCTAGTTCCATCACTATAGCGCCAATCATCTGCACCTTCATAAATTGCAGTATTTGGACATTCCGGTTCACATGCACCACAGTTGATACATTCGTCTGTAATAATAATTGCCATAACAAGAGTTATGTTTAGTTTATGTAAATTTGCTGCTGCAAAAATAACGCCAAAACAATTCATAACCAAACCTCAAGATGATTTTGCAGGAACGCATAAATGCCTTTGTAAAACTTGGTGATTTTCTATCGCAATTCTCTATGAATGGGATAGAAATGAAGGAGAACATTCCATTTAATGATTTGTTTTTTGATGGTTTTAAGCATCAAATAAAATTAGCCAATGAACACAATGGTTGGTTTAATGAAAGTAATATTTTATTCGCAATAAACAATTGGTCTAACACATTAAATAACAGTAGACTTACGACTTGGTTAAATAAGTATAACTTTAATGATGTAAAACTTAAAAATATAGCCATTGTTATGGCAGGAAATATTCCTCTGGTAGGCTTCCATGATTTTATTTCAGTACTACTTTCTGGACATAATGTTGTAGTAAAACTATCGTCAAACGATAAACAGATACTTCCTTTTTTAGTAAAATATCTTGAACATGTTGAGCCCAACTTTAAAGGTAGAATAAGTTTCACAGAAGGAAAACTCGAGTATTTTGATGCTGTAATTGCTACAGGCAGCAATAATACAGCTCGTTATTTTGAGTATTATTTTAAAAATAAGCCTTCAATTATAAGGAAAAATAGAAATTCAATAGCTGTTCTTAATGGCCATGAAACTGAAAGCCAATTGGCAGGGCTTTCTGAAGATATATTTAGATTTTACGGATTAGGTTGCCGAAATGTGTCTAAGCTGTTTGTCCCACGGGATTATAACTTTGACGCCTTCTTTAATGCCATGTATGCTTGGCGTGACGTTATTAACGACCATAAATACGCCAACAACTATGATTATAACAAAGCTGTTTATTTAATGAGTGAGTTTAATTTATTAGATAATGGTTTTATGATGCTTAAAGAGGATCAATCTTATGCATCACCAATTGCCACCGTTTTCTACGAGTATTATACAGACAAAAAATCGTTGTTAAAACAATTGCAAGAGAATGAAAACAATATTCAATGTATAGTATCAGAAGGCTATACTCCTACTGAAATTAAATTTGGAGAAACACAACAACCTAGTTTGTCAGATTATGCTGATGGCATAGATACCATTGATTTTCTGATACATGTTTAATCCAAAAATTATCAAAATATTAATGCTTTTTAGGTCAGAAATTAAGACCTTTGCACAGCAAATTTTAGAAAATGAAAAAACATAATTTTAGTGCTGGACCTTGCGTCCTTCCAAAAGAAGTCATGCTCAAAGCTTCAGAAGCTGTCATGGATTTTGACAATGGTCTATCTCTGATAGAAATATCGCATAGAAGTAAGCCTTTTGTTGATGTTATGGAAAAAGCCAGAAGCCTTGCTCTAGAACTACTTGGTTTAGAAGGAAAAGGTTATAAAGCTTTGTTTTTACAAGGTGGAGCGAGCACGCAATTTTTAATGGTCGCACTTAACATGTTAGAAAAGAGAGCAGGTTACCTCAATACAGGTACTTGGAGTGACAAAGCCATTAAGGAAGCAAAAATTTACGATGATATTTATGAAGTAGCCTCTTCAAAAGATGCTAACTACAACTACATTCCTAAAGGATATGATATTCCTTCAGAATATGACTATTTTCACTGTACTTCTAACAATACTATTTTTGGAACGCAAATGCAGGCTTTTCCCGAATGCTCTATACCATTAGTTTGTGATATGAGTTCAGACATTTTTTCCCGTGAACTAGATTTTTCAAAATTCGACTTGATTTATGCTGGAGCACAAAAAAATATGGGACCAGCAGGAACTACACTTGTAGTAGTAAAAGAAGATGTTCTTGGTAATGTGTCTCGTAAAATACCTTCAATGATGGATTATAAAGTTCATATTGGCAAAAGCAGTATGTTTAATACACCTCCTGTTTTTTCTGTGTACGTATCTATGCTTACTTTAGAGTGGTTGAAGAATTTGGGTGGAATTGCTGCTATTGCTGAAGAAAACGATAAAAAGGCACGCCTAATGTATTCAGAAATTGACATTAACCCTTTGTTTAAAGGTTTTGCAGTTAAAGAAGATAGGTCTCAAATGAATGCCACTTTTAGCTTGGTCAATGACGATCTTAAAGAAACCTTTGATGCCATGTGGAAAGCAGAAGGAATTAACGGATTAAATGGTCACAGAAGCGTTGGAGGATATCGAGCTTCTATGTATAATGCACTTAGTTTAGATAGTGTAAAAGTACTGGTTGAGGTCATGAGTGAATTAGAAACAAAAGCATAAAAAGAATATTTAAATAATGAAAGTACTAGCAAATGATGGTGTTTCGCAAAGCGGAATAGATGCCCTTGAGAAAGCAGGATTTCAAGTTATTACAACTAAAGTAGCACAAGAACAACTGGTCAATTATATCAATGAAAATAATGTGGTGGTCTTATTAGTAAGAAGTGCTACTACTGTTAGAAAAGATCTAATTGATGCTTGTTCGAATCTTAAGATTATTGGTCGTGGTGGTGTTGGCATGGATAATATTGATGTGGAATATGCACGAAAAAAAGGTAAACATGTCATAAATACACCTGCAGCCTCTTCAAGTTCAGTTGCCGAGCTGGTATTTGCCCATTTATTTGGCGGTGTACGTTTTTTATACGACTCGAACCGAAACATGCCCTTAGATGGCGACACCAAATTTAAAAACCTCAAAAAGAGCTATGCCAAAGGAACTGAATTACGCGGTAAGACTTTAGGGATTATTGGCTTTGGACGTATTGGCCGCGAAGTGGCTAAAATTGCATTAGGAATTGGTATGAAGGTGATAGCTAGCGACAAGTATGTTGGTCAGGCGACCATCAAAGTTGAATTTTATAATGGTCAATATATTAATGTTGATATTGAAACACAATCAACAAAGGACGTTTATAAACATTCCGATTTTATCACTATGCATGTTCCTGCACAAAAAGGAGCAGTTGTTGGTAAAAAACAATTTGAGCTAATGAAAGATGGCGTTGGTATTATTAATGCTGCAAGAGGAGGTATTATTGATGAAGTTGCATTAATTGATGCCATTGAAAGCGGTAAAGTGGCCTTCGCAGGTTTAGACACTTTTGAAGAAGAACCAACTCCTGCAATTAAAGTCTTGATGAATGATAAAATTTCATTAACGCCACATATTGGGGCCGCCACAAATGAGGCGCAAGACAGAATTGGCACAGAATTGGCATCGCAAATTATTAGTCTTTTAAAGACGGAAAAGGTATAATCCTTAATACCTTTTAAACCAAAAGCTTAAAGTCCAACATTTAATAAAATGTATGGACTTTTTTTGTACATTGGGCTTTCGCATAATACATTAACCTTAAAATTAAAAAACTATGTCTGGAATATTAGATTTACTAAACAGCGATTTAGGAAAAACAATTATTAGTGGTGTGTCTCAAGAGACACGTCAACCACGAGATAAAACAAGTAATTTATTAACTATGGCTCTGCCAGTTTTAATGCAAGCCATGAAACGTAATTCGTCCACTACAGAAGGTGCAGAAGGTCTTATGGGCGCATTGAGTAATAAACATGACGGAAGCATTTTAGATAATCTTGAGGGATTATTTGGTGGTGGAGTTGATAAAAGTGTCAAAGACGATGGCGGAAAAATATTAGGCCATATTTTAGGCGGAAACCAACCTAATGTTGAGCGTGCTTTGGGTTCAAAATCTGGAATTGACGCTGGCTCTGTTGGACAAATACTAAAAGTTGCCGCTCCTATTTTAATGGGAGTTCTAGGGAAGCAAAAAAGGCAGCAAGCAGTTCATAGCACAAGTGATTTGGGAGGCCTTTTAGGTGGTATGCTTAAAGGAAGTAAAGAACAAGAACAAAGCTTTTTAGAATCAATTTTAGATGCTGATGGAGACGGAAGTATTATTGATGACGTTGCCGGAATGGTTCTTGGTGGTGGCGGAACACAAAAGAAAAGAGGCGGGCTTGGTGGATTACTAGGTGGTCTTTTCGGAAAGAAATAAAAAAACTATTTTTTAATAATTAAAGCCGAACGAAAGTTCGGCTTTTTTTATGTTAAACATTTTTAAATCAATCACTTATTTGGAATAGTTTTTGTAAATTTAAATGAAAAGATTGATTGCCATGAAACAAATTATTTTAATCCTCGCACTATCCATTGGGATTGTTAGTTGTAAATCGCCAAATACCATAGCGACCACTACATCTGACCAAATGGTAACTACAGAACAAGATACAGTTCGTATTGCTAATGAAGAAAAGGAATACGAGATCATTATTATTGAACCAGGATTTAATACCTGGATTCAAGGAAGAGCAAAACCCAGAGGCTATTACACCCAGAATTTTTTAGAAGGAAGAAATGCCATTTATGTGACTGAATGGAATAACAGAGTTTTAAATTCTTCTCAGTACAATCCAAATTTATATGAAATGCAAATAAACTATGATCGCTCTGTTGACTATGGTTATGAGGTGAATTATTTGCTCTATTATTACTTCATTTACTTCCAAAGAGAATACAATCAACGTTTGGCAGGATTTGTTCCTAGAATTTAGATTTAAAATGTATCTTTGCTGCGCAAAACAGCATCTGAAATGAACTGGTTTAAACAACGTTGGGAAATTACAAAAAATTGGCAGCTCCTCTATCCTATTGTTGGCGTATTAGGTCTAGCCTACTCGGCATATAAACTGGCACTTCTTTTTGGTGTAAATAGTTCTCTTATAACAGGAGTAATTGCTGGAATAATTTTCTTTGCATTATTACAATTAACGCTACAATTATTTAAGTTTCTTGAAAAGCGTTGGAAGGTTTCAAATCGATGGAAAGTGATTCGCATCTTTATCATTTTTGCGATTACAGGTTCATTGTCTGTTATAGTGACCAACCCAATTTTTAACGCCATAGGATTTACACGACCTAATTTTGAAAGTATTCCGTTGGGAATTGCTTTATATTACGTTCTAAAATTTTTGTTAATCCTACCTTTTTATAAAGTTCTTTTAGTTTTCTTTGGCTGGCTATTTGGTGAATATCAATTCTTCTTGAAATTTGCTTTAAAAATGGCAAGTCGATTAGGGTTTAAACGATTGATTGAAAAATTTGAACAAAAATAAGCGACATACTGTTCTATATCAATGTTGTGCAATTATTCTGATTGCAACTTTATTAACACCTTCATTTGTAAAATTATCACATGCCTTTTTAAATCATGAACATAATGTGTGTCTTGATTATCAGAAAACCCATTTTCATGAATTTGATTTAGATTGCGAATTTTACAAATTCAAACTAAGCAAGCAATTCTCACATGAATTGGTAGATTATGCTCTTGTTTTAGCACCTGCAAATTTTCAAATAGCAACTTCACAATATCACTTTGTAAGTGAGTATCAGTATTTACAAACCTCATTAAGAGGTCCACCTGCATTGATTTAATATCTCGCCTAAAAACAGTATTACATTAATTAGCATTCCAAATGAAATATTTATTTTTTTGGCTATTGACTTTAGCCACAATCAGTACAATTTATTCACAACATAGTATTAAAGGACAAATAACAAACAAAGACACAAATGAAGGTCTTAGTTTCGCGAATATCTATTTTCCTGAATTAGAAAAAGGATCAACAACCAACGAAGAAGGTTACTTTGAATTGATGAATCTACCAACTGGCAAATACAAAATTGTTTGCTCATTTATTGGTTTTGAAACCTATTCGTCAACCATAGACATTCCTACAGACACCACTATTAATATTGAAATGTCAGCTTCGGCTATTGAAATGGAAGAAATAATAGTATCTACGCCATTTCACAAATTACAGAGTGACAATGTCATGAAGGTAGAACAGCAAAAGGTGAGCGATCTAAAGCGCAATGGTGCTGTGACCCTTAGTGAAGGTATAACTAATATTGCTGGTGTTGAGAGCATATCAACAGGATTGAGTATTGGTAAACCTGTAATTAGAGGACTAAGTAGCAATCGTGTTTTAGTTTATACACAAGGTATCAGACTGGAGAATCAACAATTTGGTGATGAACATGGTTTGGGTATTAATGATGCAGGTATTGAAAGCATTGAAGTAATAAAAGGACCTGCGTCTCTACTCTACGGATCAGATGCACTTGGGGGCGTTCTATATTTAAATCCAGAACGATTTGCCAATCAAAATGAATCGTCTGCAGACGCAAGTTTTAATTATTTTACCAATACACAGGGCTATAACACCAATCTTGGTTTTAAATCGTCATCAGATTATTTTAAGCTGATCTTTAGAGGAAGTCTGGCAGAACATTCTGATTATGATACAGAAGACTTTAGAGTTACGAATTCACGTTTTAAAGAACAAGACTTCAAATCGGCAATGGGCTATCAGAAAAACAACTTTAAAACCGAAATACGTTACAATTTAAATGCTTCGCAATTAGGTATCCCAGAAGAAATTGGCTTGCAATCAACAGAGACTCAACCGATGCTCCCTTATCAAGCAATTAACAATCACATTTTTAGTTCAAGATCCAGTTTGTTTTTGGAAAACTCCAGTTTTGATCTCAATTTAGGATATACCTATAATGACAGAAAAGAGTTTGAAGAACATCACCATGATGAAGAGGAAGAAGAAGAGGAAGAAGAACATGAAGACGAAGAACATGAAGAAGATCTAGAAGCGGCTTTGCACATGAAGCTCAAAACCTTTAATTATGACGCCAAATATAATCTCCCTAGACTTGGAAAATTTGAAACGATTGTTGGAGTTCAGGGTATGCATCAGGTCAATTCTAATTATGGTGAAGAGGAACTTATTCCAGATGCTACAACAAATGATGTTGGAGTTTTGGCAACATCTCATATTCATTTTGAATCGGTTGATGTACAATTAGGTGCTCGCTATGATAATAGAACTATTATGGTTGATGATGGCATTAGACGAAATTTCAACAGTTTTAATGCTGCCTTAGGCGCAAAGACTAATTTGTCTGACGCTATAGTAGCACGTCTCAATTTAGCCTCAGGATTTAGAGCACCAAATCTAGCAGAACTAACATCTGATGGTGCACATGAAGGCACCAACCGTTACGAAATTGGTAATCCTGATTTGAACAATGAACAAAACTTCCAGGCTGATCTGGCGTTAGAATTAAAAAGTGAACATTTAGAAGTGTTTGCCAATTTGTTTTATAATAATGTTAATAATTACATTTTTATTGAACCTACTGGTACGACTATAGATGGTGACGCAGTATTTGTCTATAATCAGAGTAATGCCAATTTGTATGGTGGTGAGTTCGGATTACATTTTCATCCACATCCTTTAGATTGGCTGCATTTTGAAAGCAGCTTTGCAACAGTTACAGGAAAACAAAGCAATGATGATTATTTGCCGCTAATTCCAGCCAATAAATTAGACAATACAGTACGTTTTGAATTTGGAAATAATACGTTTAAAAGTGGCTATGGTTTTGTAAAATTAAGTACAGCTTTTGAACAAAATAATGTGAGTGCCTTTGAAACTATGACGCCAAGTTATAGTTTATGGAGTGCAGGATTAGGGGTTACAGTCAACGCATTTAAAAGGCCTTTAACATTATCTGTTTCAGGCACCAATCTATCTAATAAAGTGTATGTAAATCACTTGTCACGATTAAAAGGCGATGGCATCCCAAATATGGGTCGCTCGTTTAATATAGGATTGAATTATAAGATTTAATTGTTAGTAACTTATAGTTATTAGGGTTTAAAGAAGGCACTGGAAATTCGCTTGAATTTCCAGTGCCTTCTTTCATTTTTGTTATCTTAGTTCTTAGTGCAACGATATTATACACGAACACGTTGTGCTTCATTATGACATACCACTAACCAATGATAAAATTCTTTAGAAAAATTCGTTACGATCTTATGGAGAAAAACAAAACTGGAAAGTATTTTAAATATGCCATAGGTGAAATTGTACTTGTTGTCATAGGAATTTTGATTGCCTTAAGCATTAATAATTGGAATGAAGAACGCAAAACAAAAGAGGAAGAAAAAAATCTATATTTACAAATCATAAAAGATCTTGATGAAGAACACTTATTATTGCAAAATCAATTAAACATTTCTGAATCATTAAGCGCTACATTCAAAAATATTTATGAATATTCTGTTGGCGAAACGGACTCTCTAAATTTAGACAATCCTGTACTTTTATTTCAAAGCATTAATTTTTCTTCTCAGGTACTACAAAATCATGAAAAATCCGTAGAATCAATCTCCTCAGATAGTATACGATCGGAACTCAATAAGTACTTGTTATTAACCAAAGAACTTATCGTAAGAAGACAAGAAGAAGTTGAGAACATTAAAAATGTGAGAAGACCTTTTTTAATGAGCAATAAAATAATTTCTTTAGATAAATTATTTTATTATAATACAGAATCGTCAAGTATCGATATCAATAATATTAAAGCTTCAATAAACTCTAAAGACTTTGGAAATTTTGTTGCTCAGGGTTATGGCAGTAATCAAGCTTTGATATTTTTTACCACGAGGATTAATCAAAAGAACAGGAAACTTAAACAACAACTAAAGAATTCTGAATTAATGATCAATGATTAATTCCCTAGATAAATATGTCACAATCTAAAATATCAGAACAGAATAAACGAAAGGCTAACAACGTGTATAATTCATGCTTGCGCATGGTTGGTTAACAGAAAGAATTATTCTTACATTTACATATGATTTTCATCGGAATATTCCTTCGGAACATTCCGCACAAATCATACACGAAACCGTTAGCCTTTATTTAAAAACATCCAATGTTAAAATTTTTTAGAAGAATTAGAAAAGGAATGCTGTCTGAGAATCGGATTGGAAAATATCTTCTTTATGCTATCGGAGAAATAGTCCTTGTTGTAATCGGGATTTTAATTGCCTTAAATCTTAATAACAGAAATGCACAAAGGAAAACTGAAGCAAAGATTGAATCCATCTTCAGTGACATAATGGAAGAGCTCAGCTCAGACATTGAAAAAACAACCTTCATTATGAGATATTACACAAGAAGGGACTCGATGATCTACTTAGTTTTGAACAATAAGATAACAGCTAAAGATTATGAGAACAATAAAATACCATCCCCTTTTACTTGGAATTTAACTGGATGGCACAGTATGGTAAATCTAACTAATGATGGATACAACAACCTTATAGCATATCTCGATGCTATTCCTTCTAACTATAATGAAGTCCTAAAGGATCTTAATGACTTGTACAGTAGTCGTAAAAAAGCAGTTGATGTTTTTGACCAAGGAATGGGTGAAATGATAGAAAAGAATAAAGATTTTCAAAAGCGAAATTATTCATGGTATGCCTTTAGAAATGAAACGGATAGAAAAAATAAACTGGAATATCTGCTTAACGACTTTCGATACATTAATGAAGTTGAAGAATATCGTAATAAGGCTTTAAATAATCATTTAAGGCACTCCATTAATTACAGACTAAAAGCTATAGAATGTTACAAAAAAATTGCCAAATTACTTGATAAACCAACGGATCATAAAAGTTTTGTGTTCGATCAAGAAATTGCCAATATGCTTGTTGGTGAATGGCAGTCAGTTGTTCAGCCAGAAGATGTCTTCACACATTTTCTGAAGGACAAAAGACTATACGGCAAAAATAAAGTGAATCAACAATGGGAAATTTTTTATTTGTATGGAAATAAAATTGTGGATTCTGATACGGATTACGCAACGATTGTCCAAGAAAACGGTAATATAATATTAAAATATAACTCAATCAGTTTAATAAAGAAGGACTAAACAAAGGCTAACAACGTGTATAATCCATTCTTAGTTGGTTAAGCAAAGGAAAAATTCTTAATTTTATTCAAATATGATTTTCATCGGAATATTTCTTCGGAACATTCCGCACAAATCATACACGAACACGTTAGTCACCATATAATTTAAAAAATGAGAATAACAATCATTATAATTATTCTGACAATTCAAGTAAGTTGTAAAAACCGTAATGAGACGAATATTAAGTCTGAAAATTCTGCCATCACTGAATTAACGAAATGCAACTACAATAATGAAGCAATTGCTAAATATCACTTTCTAACTAATAAAGCTGAAATTGCAATTTGTGATGGTGATTTCACTAGAGCATCAAAAAATTATTCATTGGCATTTAGAGAAATTAAAAAACCATTTGGTCATGATGTCTATAATGCTGCACTTTCAAATCAACTCTCTAATAATTTAGATGAAAGGAATATAAATCTGCAACTACTTATAAATAATTCTGATGATTTAAGTTTGCTAAAGTCAATTTTTGTCAACACATATATAGATGAAAACCTTTGGAATTCTTTTATAGAGAAAAGAACGACTGAATATGACCCAAGATTAAGAAATGAATTCAAAGCAATTTGGGAAAGAGATCAATTATTCAGACCAATGTATGATACTCATAATGACACTATTCAAGCTAATCGAATGATAAATATGAACAGGATACTTTCAATAACTGATTCTCTTGGCTTCCCTTCTCAGATAGCGCTCGGTTATAGAAAAACCTTAAGAGGTCAAAATCATGATGTGGTTTTAGTTCATACATCTCAAAGAAGAAGCAGCAATAAAAACATAATTGATCTTGAACCAATTCTTTGCAAGGCAGTAAATGAAGGACGATTTGATCCTGAGCAAGCAATCTCTTACCTGAATTTCCAAAATGATATGGATAAAGGTGATTTTGAAGTTTACTCAACTTGGCAATATAAACATCCCTTGTTGCCAGATTCTCTAAACAACAAAATATGGCTTGTAAATTTGAATAAGGAAAAATATGAGCGTGCTAATGAAATAAGAAAAAAATGGAATGCTGATCAATTAGATGACATTGCAACAAAATCTGATTTTATTTCAAGAAGCTACATACCGTTCATATTTACATCAGTTATGACATTCATTGAAAATATGCCAACAGATCTTACTCTGGAAGAGGCTTTGGAACAATATAAAATGACTACTTCAGATAAAAAACCATTTAAAGAAAAGTAAAAAATACGGTGACTAACAAACCAACCAAAGCATCTGATAATAATTCGTATCTTGATAACAGAAGATATTTTTAAAATAACTAGATATTCTATAGTAGTAATATAAAATCAGCATGAAAACCAAATACAATCTAATATTATTGTTTATTTTTTTATGCATTGGAGGTCTCGCGACTGCCCAGATTGAATTACCTGAAAGCGCTAAAAAAGGACTTGAGAAATACAATAAGGAACAAAAGGAAAAGGAAACACCCAATGAAAGTGAAAATGCCAAGCAAACTAAAAAAGAGCAGGAATGGATGAAAGAATGGGAGAAAAATAAGGAGGATTTAAGTGAAGCAGCAAGTTATTTCAATACTAAAGGACTGAATTGTATTTTTCTAACCGTTCTTTACTTAGATGCATATCTAAATCTTGTGGAACTTACCAATAACGAGGGAAACGGGCAGATGAAATGTGATCTCCTCGGAATGCAAGGAGTAGCGATTGGCATGTCGACCATGATTCTTTATTGCCCTGAATATCTTAGCGGTTTGACTAGGACCGAAAAGGCTGAATTGACCTCTGGACTCCGTTCAATTTTAAAAAGTAAGAATAAGTCCGCCATTTTAGATCAATGGATTCACAAATTCAATAGGGTCATGAAAAAACTTTTTGGAATAGATGTTTTAGTAGATTTCTACCCGGAGGATATAGATTATCTTGCCAAATATTTCCATCCTGAGTCTATTGTTTCTCAATCCTTGAATGTGGTCAGGCATATGGAGGCTCTGGGTTGTGATGATTATTAATGATGGTTTTCTTTTTCATTCATTTACCATATTAGCATGACATTGACAAAACTAGTGATCAATAAGCGATTAATTGGTATTTTGTACGGCATTACATATTAAATAGATTGGTTAGGTTGCTAATTTAAAGCTGTTTTCATTTTACTTGATTACACCATCAAAAGGTCTTTTCAAATGTTCACAATATTGTATTAACTTTAAAGGATATAAATAACGAAAGGCTAACAACGTGTATAGTTCATTGCTCCGCAAGTTGGTTAAGAGGAAGAGTTGATTTCGTTTCGTATATTCACTACTCGGAAAATTCTAACCGAATTCCCCGCACAAATCATACACGAAACCGTTGGCGGTCATTTATAGCCTAAGGATGTTTACCTGAAAAAAGAAATCTTAAATGACTTCTTGTAATGACTCTCTTAAAATATTTAAAAAATAGCTAATGGTTACATTCGAAACATTTGAAAAAATAACTCTAAACTTTCCTGAAATTACAATTGAACCCCATTTTGAAAAAATATCATTTCGGATAAAAAAGAAAATATTTGTAACCTATGACGAGAAACACAATAGAGTTACGGTCAAACTATCGGAAATTGACCAGGATAATTTCTCATCTTTAAGTTCAAGTATTTACCCTGTGAATAATAAGTGGGGAAAACATGGTTGGACCTTCATAGAATTAAATCAAGTGAATCTGGATTTGCTTTCAAAAGTTTTGACAGCAGGATATTGTGAGGTTGCACCAAAAAAACTATCTGAGCTAATAAAAGAGAACAAAAATTAAAAACGAACCGCCAACAACGTGTATAATTCATAGTGTCTAAGAACTATCTCGGAAATTCTGCCGAATTTCCTGCACGTATTTTCTTTTTTGCTAACTTAGTTCCAAACACTACGAAACCATACACGAACACATTAGCCACAAGCAAACTTGACAAAAAGGGAAGAAAATAAAAACACCTATGACATCATCTGTCACAGTCACGTCTTATATTTGGATCAAAATAAACTTAAAATAAAAAGAAATGGAAATTATTAAAATCGTTATCCTTTCATTATCAGGCCTTATGCTTCTCTTCGTAGGCTTAATGAGGTTGAGCAACCCTATAAAAACGTATTTAAAGAATTCTGGAATTAAGTTAGAAAACGATGCCAGCTTGTTAAATGAAATAAGAGGTGTTAGTGCAGTAATGCTTTGCGCTGGAATTATTATTTTACTCGGAACATTTATCGGAAAACTAACCTTTACTTCGCACTTGGTTGCATCCCTTATTTTTGTAGGATTTGCAATTGGCAGATTGATCAGCATAAAAGCTGATGGAAAACCGAGTAAGCAAATTTCTCAAGGAATTTTATTTGAACTTGTATTAGGTGCAGCAAATGTTTTTTGTTTGATAACTATTTGGAGTTAAACTAAAAATAATGCTAGTGGCTAACAACGTGTATAATCCATTGCGTAGAAGTTGTTTATTGGAAACTTTGTACTTTAGCAGTGTATCGATTCCTACTAGGAAAAATCTCCGATTTTTTCTCGCAACGGAATCATACACGAACACGTTGGGAGTAATGTAAGAAAACGAAATAATGACATTTTACGAAAAAGAACTTAATAGAATTCGTAGCATTGTTTATTCAAATGAAGATCAAATAAACACCGTAATTGGAATTCGAAACTATATCGAAAATCATTACGATGTCGATTTAAATTTGGACTTATTGTCTCGTATTCAGTTTGTTTCCAAGTATCACCTGTTGCGCTTATTCAAAAAATATTATGGACAAACTCCAAGACAATATTTAATTGACGTACGCATTGAGAAATCTAAAGAGCAACTTATATATGGAATGTCGGTAACCGAAACCTGTTTTGCTGTTGGATTTGAAAGTTTAGGTTCGTTTAGCACTCTATTTAAAATAAAAACAGGAAAATCACCTACAGAATTTCGAAAAGAGCAACTTTCAAGAAGCGAAATAGATCTGGAATTCTGAACTTTGAAGAATGAATTAATAATATAAAGATGAAAGTAACATTAATTAGTATTCCCGTTAGAGATCAAGAAAAAGCTTTTCAATTTTATACAAAAAAATTGGGCTTCTTAAAAAAGAAGGACCTACCATTAGAAGGTGGTAATCGATGGCTGACCTTAGTTTCAGCAGAATGGCAGGATGGGCCAGAATTATTATTGGAACCAGGTCCTAATCATTTTGAACCGTGTAAAGTCTATCAAGATGCCTTGTTGGAAGCAGGATATCCTTACACCCAGTTTGATGTCCAAGATGTTGAGGCAGAATATAAACGATTGACGGACATTGATGTAGAATTTAGCATGAAACCAACCGAAATGGGGACCGTAAAAGTTGCAGTTTTTAATGATACCTGCGGAAACAATATTCAGCTAGTCGAAGAATTGTAAAAACACTACTGCCATCAACGTGTATAATCCATAGCTTGTTAAAACTTCAAAGAAAATAACTAACTTTAAATCGTGTTAATTCCTACTTAGAAATCCTACACCGCTTTCCATGCAAAGGAATCATACACGAAACCGTGGTAAGTAATTTAAAAATAAACATGACAACATTCCCAAAAAGAAATAGGTATTACAAAATACATATTCTGATAATTATCGTTATGGTTCTTTCTTCTTGTAATAAGGATTCATACACTATTGCATATTCGTCAGGCGAATCAGGCGATAGAGAAATTTATCTTACTAATGCCGAAGGCAAAACCAAAATTAAAATCACCAATAATCCAGGGGCAGATGGCTATCCCGATTGGTCTCCAGATGGAAAACGTATCGCTTTTTATGCCAAATATGATCAAGGGAAAACATGGTCGATGCACACCATGGATAAGGATGGCACCAATCGAAAAAGATTGACACATGAAAAAAACAAATGGGATAGTTCTCCGACGTGGTCTCCCGATGGCAAAAAAATCGCATTTGCAAGAGAATATGCAGACTCGGAGGGGAATTGGCAAGAAGAAGTTTGGATTATGAATGCGGATGGCAGTGAACAAACCCAACTAAAAACTATAAGTGGTAGAGCACCTTGTTTTATGAAAGACGGAAGAATACTCTTCCATTCTAAACCAAAATCCAGTCAAATTTGCATTGCCAATAGCGACGGTAGTAACATTGTTACACTGACAAATTCTACCTCTGAAGATAGGTCTCCTGTAATTTCACCAGATGGCAAGTATATAGCATTTATTTCAGATAGAGATGGGAATCAAGAAGTCTATATCATGAACATTGATGGGACTAATCAAAAACGAATAACCTATAATACTGTTCCAGATTGGGACATATGCTGGTCTCCAGATAGCTCTAAAATAATTTTTGCATCAGACACTGGTGAACATTTGGATCTTTATATGATTAATAAAGATGGAACTGGATTAAAGGAATTCATTACTAATGGTTCTCAACCATCTTGGTTAAACTAAAAACTACCTACAACAACGTGTATAATTCATTGTTCTGATTTACCGTAACTAATCATACACGAACACGTTGTACAACATATTTGAATAATTAATATCTAAATAATGAGTTGGGACATTGTTCTTTTTAATTCAAAACAAAAAATTGAGTCAATTTCCAAGTTGGATGAAAGCCAACTCGAAACGACTGATTTTATAAGGGTTTTAGAAGGATACTTTGACATAATAATAAAAAACGGAAATCACAGAGAATTAATCGGAAACGATTTCTCGATTGATTTTTTTATCCACAAAGAGCATTCAAGTAGCCTCTTGCTGTCCTTGAATGGAGTAAATGGACTTTTCGAGTTAATTGAGTTGTCTAAAAAACATAATTGGCAAATTTACGACTCTTGGATTGATGTCATGATTGATTTGGAAAATCCAGAAAAGAACGGATATGACAATCATAGAAAATATGTTGAACAAATACTAAAAAATAAATAAAACGTTGCACAACAACGTGTACAATCCATAACTACTCTCCTTATTCAAGGAATATTTACTACTTTTAAACTCATAAGATTCCTCACACGGAATCATACACGAATACGATGTACGGAAGTTTGAGAAATGAATACAGATTATATTTTATCATCGAAAGACGAACTCACTGAACTTGCCAAAAGTAATGGAATAAATTCATGGAACGCTTTAACTGAATTCGTTAAAAACCTACCATACGGACGAAATACGAACCGAACTGAATTTGGATTAGTTTTAACCGAAAAAAAAGGAACTTGTAGCTCAAAACACGCCGTCCTAAAAAGCATAGCAGATTTAAATAATGTTCCTCACATTAAACTTGTTATCGGTATCTATCGAATGAACCAATTGAATACACCAAAGATTGGTACGGAACTGACGGACAACTTAATTGATTTTATTCCAGAAGCACATTGTTACTTAAAAATCAATGGTAATCGAACAGATTTAACAACCAAGAATTCTGAATTTCAAAGAATTCAAAATGATATAATTGAAGAAAAAGAAATTGAACCACTACAGGTTACAAATTATAAAGTTGAATATCACAAAGAATTTATAAAAAATTGGTTGAAAGAAACTAACTCAGAATTTGAATTTAATCAAATTTGGAGAGTAAGAGAAAAATGCATACAAAACTTAACTGATTAAAACCAACATATAACATCGTGTATAATCCATTGCGAAGTTGTTAAAAGACTGCTTCGGAAATTCTACTGAATTTCCAGAGCCTTCACTCCTTTTTGCTATCTTAGTTCGTAACACTACGATAAAGAAAAAAAATATATGAAATGACCGCTAATAAGAGATATATAGCAATTTTGATACTCCTAGTCATCCTAGGATGTCAACCCCAAGATACAAATGATGATCTACCAATCATGGGAGGTCTTCCAATCGGAGAATACGCGGTTGGTTTTCAGACATTATTCACTTATGACCTCGCAAAAAACGCTGTTCCTTTTTCAGACTGGGACGGAAACTTGACCCAAGATCATATATCGGAAAAAGGACGTCAATTTCAAATCAATGTATGGTATCCTGCACAACCCGGCTCAGGTGATCTAATGAAATATGCGGATTACGTGGATCTTATGGGTAGACAAACCAATTTTGGCGAATCTCAAGAGCAAAAAGCCTTTGCTAGACAAACCTTTATTTCAAATACGCGCGACTTAGGAAACATTCGAAATCCGGAAAACAATGAAGATTTAAACACAGAACAATTGAATAAACTCCTTGACTTAGATGTTTTTGCTCGCTTGAAAGCCAAAGCTGCAGAAGGAAAATATCCTGTAGTGATCTATCCAAATGGAGGCAGTCCAGCATTTCAAAGCATTACTTGTGAATTTTTGGCAAGTCACGGTTATGTAACTGTTTCTTTTGCCCCGAAAGGAAGGTTTTCTTCCAATATGGAAACCTCTACAATTGGTTTAGAGGTAGCGGTTGATGACCTGGAATTTGTTCTAGGTAAGATCAGTGAAGAATCAAATGTGGATATAAATGAGGTTTCTATCCTCGCCAATGCAATTCATTCCTCAGTTGGAGCAGCCGCCTTATCAAGAAATGATAAATTCAAGGCATTGATCAGTCTCGAAGGAGGGTTGCCAAGCTCATTTGAACAAGGGCTTTTGAACGGATCCGTTTTTTATCAACCCGAGAACATTCAAGCACCAATTTTAATCATTTACTCACCTCATCCAGCCATAGATCCTGAATACACCTATCATCTAAAATATGCCGACCGATATTATGCGCACTTCTCAAAAATGTCTGAGTTTGCCATGCTTAATTATGGAATGTTTGATGAATTCATTCCTGACATTATAGGAGAGCATTCAGGGAACACTAAAATAGGATTCGAAACAGCAAATGAGCTGATATTGCGATTTTTAAATCAAAAAGTTAAAGGGAATACAGGAGATTTATTTGATGAATCTTTTGTTGCATCCAGAAGCCATATAGATACCACTTTTGTGTTACCAGGTCTTCCTACACCACCAAACATGGCAGTTCTTAAAGATACTTTTGTGAAGGAAGGTTTTGATGCGATTGAAAATATATACCAACAGTTAAAATTAGCGGGGAATTCACAACCTTTCTCTATGGATTTTTATACGGATTATCGAAGTTGGTTGGCCTGGAAAAAAGACGAAGATTATATATATCGGTTAAGACTGTATGAACTTGCGTATGATAGTTATCCAGAATCTGCCCGAATTAACTATTATATGGCGTACTATTCACTGAAAAGGGAATTGAATGAACAGGCAAAGCGTTACTATCGTCAGGCTTTATCATTATTTGAAACGGATGAGGATATGAATACTACTGAAAAAGCCCGTTTAAAGGCTTATGCCATCGAAGAATATAATAGTTTGATCAATTGAAGTTAGGTATGGAAATATGAAAAACGCATTACAACAACGTGTATAATTTATGATGTTTAAAAATTGTTTGAAGATTTCTAACGAAATCTTATGCCTTTTCTCATTTTTGCTAACTTAGTTCGCAAACAAAACAAACTATACGCGAACACGGTAGCCACAATTAATCCAAATTTTCAATTCAAACTAGTTATTAAAATTTTACATCATGAATACATTGCTTAAACTACGTTTCAACTATCGTTCTCTGTCATTCTTATTGATGCTAAGTACGGCATTCGCTTTCGCCCAAGACAGAAAACCGAATGACATACCATCCTTGCTACTTGGTCAAGGCGATCAACTCCAGCGAGTAAAAGTAGGACTTGCGGCGGGCAATCCTCAATTAGTTGCAGCCTTGAAAGAAATCGTAGAAGACGCAAATGATGCGCTTGAGCAACCTGTCACCAACGTAGTTGACGAGGGAGCCCTACCGCCTAACGGCGACCCACACGACTACTACAGCTATAGCCCTTATTGGTGGCCCAATCCTGAGAATCCAAATGGCCCTTACATTTGGCGCGACGGAGAAGTAAATCCTGATCGTAATACCTCCGACATCTCAAGAATTGAAGTCATGGTTGAGAGAGTCACGTCGCTGACACCTGCTTGGTATTTTACGGGCGATGAGCGCTATGCGCAAAGTGCTGTTGAGCAACTTCGCGCTTGGTTCCTCGATCCTGCAACGAAAATGAATCCCAATGTGCAGTTCGGCCAGAAACGCCGTGGTCACAATTATAATAGTCCATCGGGAGTCTTGGAGGCATGGCGTATGCGCTGGGTGATCGATTGTGCGATTCTATTGGAATCCTTTCCAGGGTGGACAAATGAAGACGCAAACGCATTGCGCAGTTGGTTTAGCCAATTCGCCACTTGGATGGTGGAAAGCCCTACAGGTATTGAAGAGTCAATGCAACCGAACAATCATGGATCTTGGTATAACGCCCAACTCATTCTTTACGCGCTCTATGGTGAAAACTTCGAACTAGCGCGCAAACAACTTGACGGTATGCCTGCACTCATATTTTCACAAGTCTTCATCGATGGACGCCAACCACAGGAACTCATCCGGACTCGGTCGCTTAACTACAGCATTTACAATGCTCGGGCTCTAATTACTGTAGCCCGACTTGGTCGCCAACTCAACTATGACCTGTTTGCTTATCGCAGTCTTGAAGGTCGTAGCATAAAGCTCGCAATAGACTATATGACGCCATATATATTGGGTGAGAAAGAATGGCCTATTATGCAACTTCGGCCCCACAGCAATGGAAGTGCTGCACAGCTATATTGGAATGCGGCTAAAGGTTTTCAGGATGTCGAATACGCCAATCTGCTACGTAAACTGCCTGAATACCCTCTTCCATCGTCAATCGTGCAATTACTCGATCCACTGCCAGAAGGTTGGTAAACCACACTAATCCTACAATTCTTGGCTTAGTCCATTTTTTGGGTAAGAATATATATCGAAATACCTGGACAATAAAAAGTGAATTGGGAAATAAACTAAGCAGAAAAATTACTGTGGTTAACAACGTGTATAATCTATTAGTACACTACTACTTCAAAGAAAATCATTAACTTTAAATCGTTGTACTTCATTATCAGAAACCACTAACAAATGATTAAATTCTTTAGATTAATTAGAAAAAAATTGTTCACTGAAAATAAGTTCAGGAAATATTTGATTTATGCTATTGGAGAAATTGTTCTTGTCGTGTTTGGAATTTTGATTGCCATTCAAATTAATGAATGGAATAGGGATCGAAAACTATATCAAGAAGAGTTGGAAAGTTACCAACTAACTATTGCCGACTTAAAAAGAGATTCGACAGTTTTCGAAATTTATCAAAAGAGCTATTCTAATTTCCTCAATACCTATTTTCAAATTAATAACATAAAAAAAGGTCACGGTTCTTTTGCAAGCATGATAACAGATCACCTTGTAATGAATATAGAATTTAACCCTGTAACTCAGAAAAATCACCAGGCTAGTATTGAAAAATATAGAAATGGTAAAATTCGTGAACAACTTAATAATTATTTTGGACGTCTTAGTCAGGTTGCTCAAGCTACTGATGAGTTCAATAAATTTATTGTTCAAGAAAGCAGACCATTTTTGTTAAAGGAGCATAATATTTTAGACAACGACATTGTATTTGATAATAATGACAGAACTTTTCCACCACTCAAAGGGATAACTGCAATCGATACAGTAAAATTAAAAGAAGCCTTCAACCATGAGCATTTTTTACCAATATTGTCTGAACTAAGAATGTCAATGGGGTTTTATCTTTTTAGCTTAGAACGGTCAATACAAGAAAACCATAAATTGATTCAAGATCTAGAATTAAGTCTCAAATAAACTGTATTGTATCAGTTATGAATTGTATAAAAATTAGGATAGAGACTAAAACGTGCATAATCTATATATCTTCTCTACTCCAATTTAAATCACTAAATTTATTCAATTGATTTGCTTCTAAACCACCAATCAGACGTTTCCACACAAATCATACACGAAACCTTAGCTACAAATTTGGAATGAGAATGAATGAAAAAGATCATTTCTATTTAGAAAAAGACGAACCAAATAAAAGTTGCTTGTTAACCTTACGCAGCATTATTTTAAGTCAAGACCAAAATATAACGGAGACGAGGAAATATGGAATGCCTTGTTTCTGCTACAAAAATAAAATGTTCTGCTACCTCTGGGTGGATAAAAAAAATATCGAACCATATATCCTATTTGTCGAAGGAAAACACCTGAGTCACTCAAATTTAGAGGTTGGAAAGCGAGCAAGAATGAAAATACTCAGAATCAATCCAAATAAAGATATTCATAAAGATATGGTTGAATTGATATTGAATAATGCTTTAGATTTATATAGAAGCGGAAAGATATAATTAATTAATAAACAGTAGCTTACAACGTGTAGAGTTCTATACTCGGAATTTCCGAATTGAAAATTACTTCACAATTCATATCTTTAAACCAACATCTGATTTGCTTTGGAACCATCCTTCGGGCGATTCCGCACAAATAAGAAACAAAGACCTTGACAATAATTACTCGAAACGCATGGCATTACAAGAAAATTTAAAACAACAAGGTGATTTCTTATTTAAATTTAGAAGCCACCTTCCATTATTACTTCTGATAACTGGAATTTGCGTAAAAGTTTATCAGGTATATTTCGTTGGAGATAACAATAGAACAACTCTGGTAGAAATTATGGAATCTGCGGCAATATTTGTTGGTCTTTCCGGCTTTTTAATTAGGGTATTCACAGTTGGATACTCTCAACCCAACACTTCTGGAAGGAATACAAAAGATGGACAGATAGCAGATTCTCTTAACACGACTGGGGTTTATTCACTCATCAGAAATCCTTTGTATTTAGGGAATTACTTGATGTGGCTTGCCATTGCAATGCTAACAGGAAGCATTTCGTTTGTTCTTATTTTTTCATTGGTGTTTTGGATTTATTATGAAAGAATTGTTTATGCAGAAGAATCATTTTTAAGAAACAAATTTGGTCATATATTTTTAGACTGGGCTGCTAATACACCCATATTTATTCCCACACATTTTAATTACACTAAACCAAATGCATCATTTGGTTGGAAAAAAGTTCTTAGAAAAGAAAAAAATGGACTTTTTGCATTGTTCCTACTATTTTATTTATTTAAAGCAGTTGGAGAATATGTAGAAAAAGGATCAATTTTAATTCAAGAGACATGGGTTATAGTTGGGGCTATTACTACAGGACTAATCTATTGTATTCTCAAATACATGAAGAAATACACTAACATTCTTAAAGAGAATTAGTAGAGAAACAACTGCTAACAACGTGTATTATTCATGCTACTTCTCTACTCCAATTCAAATTGCTAAATTTATTCATTACCTTCATGACACTTTAAAAGTGGAGGCCAGAAACCATAATTTAAACGGGGTGAAACCGAAAAACCAGACGAGTAGGTTATTAAATTGATTATTATGCCAAAGTATGTAATAGAAAGAGAAATTCCCGGAGCGGGTAATTTGACATCAGAACAATTAAAAGGAATATCACAAACTTCATGTGGAGTTTTAAATAAATTGGGAACACAAATTCAATGGGTCCATAGTTATGTTACTACTGATAAAATCTATTGTATATACAATGCGCCAAACGAAGAAATGGTACAAGAACATGCCAGTCAAGGTGGCTTTCCAGCAAATTCAATAAGTAAAGTATCTACAATTATAGACCCTACTACCGCTGAATAAAACAGATATATATCAATGCATATTATTCATTGCTCTGTTTGGTTAAGAGCAGGATTTTTTCCTACCTTTATTAGGAACAACTAATGACCAATAAAAATGAAACGAATCATAATTATCATTGTTTTTGCAGGAGTTTTGATTTCTTGTAATACTTCAGACAAATCTAAAAATTCAACTGAAGATTCCTCAACTAAAACAGTAACAGACAGCACATCAAATACTGTCAATAACCAACTAATAACTATTAACACTGACGACGCATTAATTGCAACAGCATTAATGGCTGCACCAGAAGCAAGCCGATCTGGATGTAAAGTTATAGGGTATAATATGGCTGGTGAATTTGTGACACTCAGAGAAGGAGATAACGAATTTATTGTCATTGCAGATAATCCAAAAAGATCAGGATTTAATGCTGCTTGCTATCACAAGGACCTAGAACCTTTTATGGCTAGAGGGCGCGAGCTAAGAAGTGAAGGAAAGACAGCAGTGGAAATCTTTGATATCCGAGAAGAGGAAGCAAAATCAGGCAAGCTGGATATGGGAAAACCAGGATCTACCCTGCACATCTATTTTGGACCAAGTGAAATGTACGATCCCAAAACTTCTAAAGTGGAAGGTGCGAAATACCGTTATGTAGTCTATTTGCCATTTGCAACTGCGCAATCTACTGGGCTTCCAGAAAAACCTATAGGCGCGAACCATCCTTGGATTATGAATCCAGGAACACACAGAGCTCACATTATGATTTCACCTATACCAGAATAGAGAATGATCATCTAATAAAGAAATAACAAGAGGCAAACAAGGAGTATAGTTCTATGCACCAAAATTCCTACTCGGAATATCTTAGCGGGTAAACAATGGTTTCTTCTCTTTTCTCTATCTTAGACAGTCACAACGACACGAGCGAAACGAACTGGCGAAGCAATCATTATATAGTACCGTTGGGCATAAGCATTAATTCTTTATCAAAATGAAAATTACACTCTTCTTTATTATTTGTACTATTTTTTTTTCATGCAATGAAAATCATAAGGTCAAAGACCAATTAAATCTCGAAACTAAACTTTCAGGGAAATGGATTGCCCAAGCCTTCGATGGTGAGCTGCACGAAGAATGGAAACTAAACAGCAATGGTTGGATGCAACAAGCAGGTTATTATATCGAAAATATTGATACCTCATATACAGCTATCACGCAAATTCAAAAAGTTGAAAATGACATTATCCTTTTTAGTGTCATTAAAAATTCCAATCCGAAAATCTTTAAATCAATCAGTTTAGAAGAAAATAAAATAATATTTGAAAATAATGATTACAAGAATCCTTATCAAGTGAAGTATGAGTTTCTTTCGAGTAAAAAATACAAGAGAACCATTAGAGGATATGAAAATGATAGCCTAGTTATATATGAGTTTAACTTTAAAAAAAATGATTAGCCGTGCCTAACAACGTTTAAAATCTATACTTCGCAGTTGATTAAGAAGATGGATGAGTTGAGTCGTTTTCGTATATTCACTAATCGGAAAATTCTAGCCGAATTTCCCACACAAATCATACTCGAAAACGTTAGCCACAATTTGTAAAATGAAAACTGAAAATTCAAGAATTACAATTCATATGGTTTCCAGTCTAGATGGTTTTATCGCCAAGAAAGATGGAAGTGTTTCTTGGATGCAATCAAAAGATTATTACGAAAATGGAATAGAACTGACAAAGGAATACATTGCTGAATTCCTTGAATCAATAGACTGTTACATTATGGGTTCACGGACTTATGAGCACGCAATTGAATTTGGTTGGCCATATGGAGAAGTCCCAGTTTTGGTCCTAACAAATAGAAACCTAAAATCGGATAAAAAAAATGTTCAGTTCATGTCAGGTGACTTGAACAAAATTGTGTCTGAGCAATTAAAAACTCAATACAAGAATATATGGATGGTTGGCGGAACAATACTTACAAAGGAATTCATTAGACTTGGATTAGCTGATGAGATAAATATAACCATTGTCCCAACTCTAATAGGAAATGGATTACTTTTTTTCGACTACATTGGAAAGGAAGTTTTGTTGCATTTAAAAGACTTGACTGCCTTTAAAGATGGAATGGTAGAAATAGTATATGAAATAGAAAAGAATGAATAATCAGAGGCTAAAAACAGTGATTGTTGTTAACTTTAAGCCTATTTCAATTTTAATATAAAGTATTATGAATAAACGTTTTCCTTTATTAATCACAATCTTTTTTCTTGTCAACCACCTAGGGTTTTCGCAAAAAAAACCGAATGTTATATTAATTTTTCCCGACAATCTAGGTGTTGGTGAAGTTAGTGCTTATGGTGGCCCTCGTGGTGTACCAACTCCAAATATTGATAGAATAGGTACTGAAGGGATACGGCTAACCAACTTTAATGTAGAATATTCATGTACACCTTCACGTATTGCCATCCTTACTGGAAGGTATGCTGTTCGGGCTGGCGAAGACTACTATTCAGGAACTACCTTATGGGAAGAAACTATTGCCGAACGTTTGAAAGCTGTAGGCTATAGTACGGCGCTTTTTGGTAAATGGGATTTGGGTGCCAAGAATTGGCATGGCAAACGAGAACCAACTCAACAAGGTTTTGATCAATGGTATGGTATTCCAGGAACTACACATGTTTCCCAATTTCCAACCATGGATGGTTTCGACCCTAATTTACAGCAACCTCCTTACATTTGGGAAGGAACTAGTGGTTCTCCTTCTAAAAAAGTAAAACCTTTTGACCCAGAGACAAGACGAACAATTGATCGTGAAGCTGCCGAAAAAAGTATCAATTTTATTAAGGAAAGTGCTGATAATGAACAACCTTTCTTTTTGTATTATGCCATGACCCAATTACATTTCCCTGCCTTACCCCATCCTGATAAGGCTGGCACTACAGGAGCTGGAGATATGGGAGATTCTATGGCTGATGTCGATCACAATGTAGGCCTAATTTTAAACCAATTAAAAGCATCAGGTATAGAGGATAATACCCTAATCATATGGTGTACTGATAATGGTGCAGAGATGAGACGTCCATGGCGAGGTTCGCCTGGACCTTGGAGAGGCTACTACAATTCGGCAATGGAAGGAGGCGTCAGAACACCAGCAGTTATTAGATGGCCAGATAAAATTAAAGCGGGACAAGTTTCAAATGAATTGGTACATGAAGTAGATTTGTTTACAACAATTCTCAATGCTGCGGGAAGTCCAGAGGTTATTCCAAATGATCGAATTATTGATGGTGTAAATCAATTACCATTTTTAGAAGGAAAACAAAAACATTCTAGTCGTGAAAGTGCCGTCTTCACACAACGTTTTGGTCAAATTATGGCTGTTAAATGGAGAGATTGGAAATTGTGGTATGTATACAAAACTGAAATGCCAGATCCAGAACCAGACAACCTCGTTCGTTTATTTGATTTGCGCGTAGACCCAAGAGAAGAAATAGATGTAAAAGATTATTACCCAGGAGTAATTGGCATTATGGATCGCATCGTAAAAGATTATGAAGCGACTTTTATAACTCATCCCCGAGTCACGGCAAGCGCCAATGCCGCTGATCCGTATATAGCACCACCTCCAAATTCAGGAAAAACTGTAACAACCTATTCACGAACTGATAGAACCTCACTTGGCCCACGAAGTAAGGCAATGGTAAATCCTGATTTTTCAGGTACTTGGTCTACTGCTGTTTTGCATCGCGTCTCGGTAATTAATCGCGTAGATAAACCTTTGACACCAACATTAGGAAGTGGCTGGGGAAATCAAATATCCATTAAGCATACTGCAAATCAATTGGAAGTTGAGCGTGTAGTATTCATCCCAAGAGAAATTCAACAATTGGTGCGTTACCACTTTGCCTTAGATGGCTCAACCTCCGAAAATAACATCCTAATGGGTCGAACAGGAAAACCTATTGTTTCAACAAGTATTTGGAAAGATAACAGGCTAATCATAACCTCTTTGTTTCCATTTCAAGATTCAAAAACTGGTCAATGGCTTAGTAGTAAAATTACACAGACTTTATGGCTTGAAGCTCCCAGAGGAACACCATGGGAAGCTACATTAATAGTTGAGACTACTAGAGATGGATTATTAGGCGGCTTAACTTCAACCAATCGTACGGTGTATACCAAAGGATTTAGATAAACATTGATTCAATTATTCCGAAAATTACGCTCCGACATTATTGAGAAAAATAAAAAAATAAGAAGGATAAATAATTATTATTAGAATGAAAAGAAATTTGAAAATTCCAAAACCGATAAAGCAAGAATCGCTATCCTTTCTTACCACCTTGATAGCGACACTTATAGGTGTTTTTATGGCCATTTATCTTACAGATCAAGGTGTTCGTAAAAAAGAAAAAGACGATTCAACTAAACTCTTAAATACTATTAATGTTATTACAAAACAAAATATAGAACACGTTAATAGGATGGAACGTTTTAAATCATTGGTAAAAGATTCAACTGGAAAGAAATCTCTTGAATTCAATAAATCAAATCCTTTACCATCAACAGAACTGCTAAAATCAATTCTTTCTAATGACGTTGTATCAAAGTACTTATCTGAATATTCTCATTCTCAAGCTTACTCAATTTTGCTCTCTGCTGATCGAGAAATTAATTTGAATTTTTCAGATGCATACAAAAAAAGATTATCAGAATTTTTATATCTAATTTCCTATGAATTGGAATATCAAAAGGGAATTATCAATTCAGATCTAATGCTTGAGAAATTCAAGGCCAAAAGAGATTCGATATATAATTTCACTAAAATGTTAGATAGTGCAAACATCTCAAAAAATTAGTGCATAACAACATATATAATCACTAACTCAATTGCGCCATGTTCGTGTCATATATCGACTAAACTTTAAATAAATTTTCTACTTTTAAACAATCACACACAAAACCATTAGTCACAATTATAAGTGAAATGAATAAATTAGATTATAGTATCTCATTGAGAGAAAAAGGTCTTGAATCAGACGAAATAAAAAAGAAAATGAAAGAGAAGGGATTTGAAGAATCTGAAATACAGTATTATTTTAAAAAATCGGATGAAATCTTTCTAGATCAGTCCATTCACTATAAAAGAACGAATTCCAAGGGCAACCTTAAAAAAGGTGTGAAAATGATAGCTCTAGCACTTAGCCTTATACTCTTAATTGGCGTATTATATGGTTATGCAACAATAGGTTTCGTGGGCCTTTTTATTTTATGGTGTTTAGTTGGATATAGTTCTTACAGGTAATAATGAGAGTAATTATAGCAGGAAGTACTGGAATGATAGGTAGGTTAATTTTAAACCATTGCTTAGTCTCAGACGAAATTAGAGAAGTTATAAGTTTTGTACGCAAACCAAGTGATAAAATCGTAGATCGAAAACTAAAAGAAGTTGTTTTATCTGATTTTGAAGATTACTCTGAACACTATTCTGAGTTTGAAAACGTATCTGTTGCGTTTTTCTGTATTGGAGCATACACAGGGCAAGTTTCTGACCAAATGTTCAAAAAAATCACAGTAAACTATGCAGTCAAATTCGCTTCTGCCTTAAAACGATACAGCAATAATTCAACATTTTGTCTGTTAAGTGGTGCTGGAGCAGATCGCTCTGAAAAGAGCAAAACAGCATTTGCTAAATACAAAGGAATGGCTGAAAATAAAATTTCTGAAATGAAATTAAAATTCTATTCATTTAGACCTGGCTATATATATCCAACAACCGTGCGTAAAGAGCCCAATCTAATATATAAATTTATGCGTTTCTCCTATCCTCTTATAAGATTATTTGGAAATAATGTAAGTATTAAATCTACAGAACTCGCACAAGCAATGTTTAATGTAGGATTGTGTGGAGCAGACAAAGAAATTTTAGAAAATAAAGATATAATGCATCAAATAAAATCATTGTCTAGCAACGTATCTAATTAAATGCTTCCTTAAAAAGAGCTCTAATTAAAATGTAACCAATATTCAAAAAGAGTAGTCTAATGGAATAATAATAAGTAACGTAACTAATATTCTATAATGAAAAAGATAATTCTTCTCTGCTTTTTTCTGACTCAATACTCCTGTGATTTTCGGTCCTCTAAAGCCAGCGATAATCAATTCAATAAAGATCTAATTAATGTGACTGATAGTATATCACAACTTATGTCTGATTTTCATTACAATCCAAGTATGCTTACTACAGATGAATATCTAAAATTAGAGAAAGAGGTAAATAGTCTTGCAAAATCCGCCCAATCAAAACAAGAGTTTATAACTGGTTTTAATGAGCTTTGGACAGATGGACCATTTTCACATGTCGTACTTGCACTATCTGATAGACGAGCCGAAGATATGGCTGATTTTATTGATTCACTACGTGTTGGTGATCGGAGTGTTAATCTGGAATGGAAGGACCAAATAGCTGTGCTTACTGTGAACACTATGACTGGATTAGATACATATGAACGCATATTTGAAGTCTATCAGGAAATAGCAAAAAATGATACTGATGCTCTCATCATTGATGTGCGCAACAATCAAGGAGGCACCTTCGCCATCCTGCCATTAGTAAGCCACATTTTAACCGACTCTATTGATGCTGGTTATTTTGTATCCCGCAAGTGGTGGACAAATTATACCAAAACACCAAAATTTGCGGATGTTCAAAAATTAACTCCTTGGGTTGGATGGTCTATAAAATCTTTTTGGAACGATGTACAAGAAAAACCACTAACTCGCATAAAATTTGGACCAATGAATCCACATTTTGACGGTCCAGTTTACGTATTGACAAGCAATATATCAGCTAGTGCCACAGAGTTTGCGGTAGATGCTCTTGCTCATGAAGAAAACGTGACAATAATTGGTGAAACTACAGCAGGCGAAATGTTATCACAAAAAATGTACGATTTACCACTTGGCTTTCAATTATCTCTACCAATTGCGGAATATTATTCAACCCGAATTGGAAGAATTGAAGGAAAAGGTGTAGAAGCAGATATATCTATTGATCAAAGTGCAGCGATAGATCTTAGCCTCTCGTTGATAAATGGAATGAAACTAGATGATGCATTATCAAAAGCAAAAGAGAAAATGGCTAAAATGAATGAAAAACAATAAGGATTTGAAGCCCTTGTTTATTTTCAATTGAATCAAGGAAACACTATATAACAACGTACATAATTAATTGTACCGAATTTCCTAATTAGAAATTACTTCACAATTCATATCTTTAACTACATGGAAAATAACCCATAGTATGTTCCGCAACTCAAAATACGAACCCTCTCGCATCAATTAAATCAAATAAAAATGAAAGTTACAGCTGAAAAAAATGAAAAGGTTGCCAATATGATATTTGCATCTATTTATCCTCTTTATCTGAATAGGTTGGAGAAGAATGGTAGAACCAAACAAGAACTCAACCAAGTAATAGATTGGTTTACTGGTTTTGATGAAGTTAAATTACACGCACTTATTGAAGAGAAAGTAACATTTGGAACATTTTTTCAAAAAGCTAAAATACATCCAAACGCACACATGATTAAAGGAGTCGTTTGTGGTTATCGAATTGAAGACATAGAGGATGAATTTGAAGTGTATAAAAAATGTAGGCAAATGGAAAAGCTGATTGAAGAATTGGCAAGAGGTCGTAAAATGGAGAAAATTTTGCGAGAAGAAAAGTAATAAGAATTGGCACTAGCCACCCGGTATTATTATTAACATTAGTACGCTACTTTAGTATCATGCTTCATTTGAACATCAATTAATATCTTTAAACTACTGATTTACAATGATAAAGTTTTTTAGAAAAAAACGTTACGACCAAATGGAAAAAAACAAAACTGGAAGGTATTTGAAATATGCCATTGGTGAGATTGTATTAGTGGTTATAGGAATTCTCATTGCATTGCAGATCAACAATTGGAATAATAAACGAATTGAAACAAAAGAAGAAATTTCTTCGTACAAAAATATCAAACGTCAGATCAACGACGATAAGAATGTAATTACTGGTATTATTGATTATAATGATTTGCATTATAAACAGTACGAATATGCAAATAAGCTAATAGAACAAAATGACCAAAGCAAAATTGATACCCTTGGAAAAATAGCCTTAAAACTATACAATTATTCAGATTTTAATAGAAGTAGTAATATTTATCAAAACTTAATAAATAGTGGTGAATTGAAGCTATTGAAAAATAGAGATATAGTTGAACAGATTCAGCAATTAGAAGAAACGTATATCTACATGAACAGGATGGAAAAAATTCATTTTGAAGTCATAATGAGCGGTACTCATATGGACATACATGAATCAATTAAATTCATTAACCGCACTGTTCGAAATCCAAAGAAACTTTTTGGTGTTGGTTTTCAAAATCATTTTATTGCCATGATGGGAATTATGATAGAAAAAGGTGAAATTTATAATCGAGCAATTAATGAAATTGAGATAATCACCGCGTTAATTGATGAAGAAATCAAGTAAGAAAAATGAAAGAGGAACACCTTGAAACATGGCAAACGTTAGTTTACTTCGCTCCTATTACACTTGTGGATTAACTTCATGGAACTTTATTTAACACTGGTGTAACATGGCGGAGAAAAGTTAATCATTATATAAAATATATGTTATATAATGGAGAAATTTCTATATGTTTTCATTCACCTCGTCCTACCATTAATACTATTAGTTGACATTATTTATCAAAGACCTAAGAGCAGGATTGGGTTATTTATTAAGTCAGCATTGTACATAGCCATCCTTTACTTTTTATATTCTTGGGGACAGTGGCCATTAGTTGGAAGCTATTACTTAAGGTATTTTATGTTAGCCATTATGGCCATAGTGTTCATTTTATACATCAAAAGGTTTCAATCGATAAAAAGATTAAAACCCTTGGGATTAAGGAATACAATTATGGTAGTATTAACCGGATTATTATTGGTGTTGTTTTTAGTAATGGATTTTAATGTAATTAATGGGGAAAATTATCCTTCAGAGACGGTCGAATTGGAATTCCCTTTAAAAAACGGAACTTTTTATGTCGCTTCTGGTGGTTCAAATAAGTTTTTAAATAATCATTCAAGAAATTATCCAAATGCTCAAGAATTTGCACTAGACATTAATAAACTTGGAAAATATAGAAGTGCATCAAAGGGGATTTTATCAAGTGTGAATATAGATCACCACATTTATTCTGACACCATTTTTTGTCCTTGTAATGGTAAAATATTAGATATCAAAAATAATATTAAGGACAACGAATTTGGCAGCATGGATGTTAAATCTGAAAATGGTACAGGAAATTTTGTAAACATAAAATGTGATAAAGATATCTTTGTTTTTATACCACATATGAAACAGTTTAGTGTACTCGTTTCAAAAAATATGACAGTAAAGAAAGGCACACCTTTAGGATTGATAGGTCTTTCTGGTTTCTCACAAGAACCTCACCTACATATTCAAGCTGCCAAGTATGATACAGATTCTACTTTAGTAGGCATTCCAATAGTTTTCAATGGTACACTCTTATCAAGAAACGACATTTTTAATAATTAATAAATAGATAACAAAATCTAAAATCAATGTTGTTTATGAGCTACCTAGGAAATTCCAGCGCTTCCCTCCTTTTTTGCTAACTTAGGTCTCTAACAACACAAATCATACAGGTATCCATTAGCTACAATTTCAATACAATGAAAATATTAATATTAATTTTAGGTTTTATTTTAATTCCTTTTAATAGTTGTGCACAGCAGAAAAACATTCCAGAACTAGAAGCACATTTCTCAGCCCTCATTGTTAAAGACATAGATGCTTCATTAATCTGGTACACAAAAATGCTAGGTTTTAACATTATGGACAATAGTGAATTCCCTGAAATTGGATTAAAACAATCTAATTTGCAACGAGGAAATTCAAAAATTGAGCTCATTGAATTAAACTCAGCTCTAAAACCAACAGAAGTTATTCCTAACTACAATTCTAAAACACGATTAATTGGATTATTCAAAATCGGTTTTTTAGTGTCTGAATTTGACAAATTAATGGATCACTTAAAAGAAAATGATGTCAATTTTCATGGTAATGTTGTGATTAATGAAGCAACTGGAAAGCGCATGGTAATTATAAAAGATCCTGATGAAAATAGAATTCAAATCTTTGAAAATTAAACCGTGCCAAATTGAAAAACATATCATTCTAAATCTATTCTGCCACTATTGTAACTAAACGGTCAACTATCAGACTAATTAAATAGAATATCTAATGTAACTGAAATCCAATTAATTATGACTATTAATGCTACTTCTGATTTATTCAAAAATTTAATAGCTGAGACTCAAGATAAATCTGAAATCAAAGTTTATCATAAATTCATTGCAATTCTTACTGATTTAGAAAGTAAAGTCTTAACAGATGAGCAATTACAATCAATAGAAAAAGAGCTTGACATTCTAAATTTAAATGTCAATTCTGAAAACAAAAAAAAATACTTCAAGCAAAAACTAACACTATTCATAAAGTATTTGAAAAAAACCTTTTCTCTTATTACTGAAGGGTATTATACAGCAATAGGCATGAGTTTTGGTATGAGTTTTGGCGTTGCATTTGGAGCAGCTTTTAGTAATGTTTCCCTCGGATTAATTATTGGAATGCTAATTGGTTTAATAGTAGGAGCATCAATGGATACGAAAGCAAAAAAAGAAGGAAAAGTTTTAAGAACCAAGATTTAAAAACTAGCTGTCACAACATAAATGATTCATAGTGCTCACAATGAATGCTAAGAAAATTCTAACGAACTTCCCACAGGTTCATTCCTTTTTGCTAACTTCGAGCTAATACAAGGAAATCATACACGAAACCATTGAAAACGTTTGAAAAACTATGAGATCATTTTTCTTATTTTTCTTCATCATAAGCATGTCACTCAGCGCTCAAACAGAAATTTCATCTTCGAAATATCAAATAGTTTTTGGCTCTTTTCGAAATGGTGCTTTCGCAAGTTCTATTTTCTCAATTTCAGTTAACGGAGAGGATCTAAAACTTATTAGTAAACATAAAGAAGGGAAACCCAACTGTTTAGATCCGAAAGTTTCACCTGATTTTAAAAGAATCATCTTCGCTAGAGGTGCTGCAGGACATCAAACATCTATTTGGTCAATGAAAGCTGACGGCACTGATGAAAAGAGGTTGACAGGTGTTATTAATAGACGTTTTACGAATAATGCCAAGGCGAGTTTCTCATCTGATGGAACTCAATTTACTTATGGATCAAACATTTCACATGATGCTAATATATTTCTTGGAAACATAAACAATGACGATGCAAGAAATCTTACTTTAAATAAGGGGAAAAATAAATCAGCGGAATGGCATCCAACAGAAAATAAAATTATATTCAATTCTGATCGCGAAGGAATTTATAAAGTTTACTTATTAGATCTCGCTCAAAACACACCACAACTTATAACACCTAAAGATATGGAAGCCAGTTTGCCGTCTTGGTCACCTAATGGCGATTATATACTTTTTAGTGGTTCAACAGATGGTAAACAATATGATCTATACAAAATCAAAGCAAATGGCACTGAGCTTACTCAAATAACTGATACACCTCTACTTAGTGAGCGTGACGGACTTTACTCTCCCGATTCAAAATATATAGTTTTTGAAGCGAAACCAGCGGACTCACCTCGAAATTTTGAGAGAAGTATTTATATTATCGAAATTAAAACTGGTAAAGTCAAAAAATTAACAGAATCTAAGTTCCATGATTTCTCAGCTTCTTGGATTTTAGTAGAGGAATGATTAGTCAATCGTTCCGTATTAATAGTTCAAACTAACTACTAAAAACTATTTTGGAAATTCCAGCGATTCTTTCCTTTTTTGCTAACTTAGGTCTCTAACTACACAAACACATTGTGCTTCATTAAGACCAACCACTAACCGAATGATAAAATTCTTTCGCAAAATCCGTCAAAATATGATTAAAGATAATAAGGTAACCAAATATGTACTCTATGCAATTGGTGAAATTTTGCTAGTTGTTGTAGGTATTCTCATTGCCTTAAACATTAACAATAATAATAATAAACAGCAACAAGAAACTAAAGTAATTACTCTTCTTGAAACCATTTTGTCTGATCTCGAAAAAGATATCGAAAATGCTGATGATGTACTGGAATTTGAGACTTTGCAAGATTCGTTATTAAGACAGGTGTTGAAAGGTAATGTTACTAAGGAATCATATGAGAACTCTCAATATATAGGAGTTTTTTTAAGTTTTTCTAATTTTGAAGTATCAGATAATAGCTATGTCAATTTGGTACAAAGCGTCAATGAAATTCCAGAGAAATATCAAGAAGCATACAATAAACTCTCAATTTTACATTCAGAAGATAAACCATTTCTTAATAGAATCAGTGAAGAAACGGAAGAATTTATCTACGAGAAAGAACAAAAATGGTCGTCTAGCTTTACATGGTATTCCAAGTTTATAAGTATGAGTTTAGAAGGCAATTATGAACCAATTCCTGAGATGGTGGATTATGTTTTAAATAACCCTTTTCATAAAAACGATGTTGCTTCATTGTTACTTTTATTAAATGGTCATCAATCAAGTATAATGCAATATAAACATCAAGCCATTCAGAGTTATTATACCATTCATAATGTGTTAGACAAGACTAACGAACTTCCTGAATTTATTACGTCCCACATGATTTATCTTCCCTCGGATGCTTTCCTTAAATATGAAGGTACATACATTATGAAAGATTATGACGCTATTAAAATTGAAATAGCATATGATGATGGAGGGCTAAATTGGATACAGTTTGGCGGTGCTGCGGGGGATGAAGGAGAAACCACAAAAATATTTGCTAAATCTGAATTAGAATTCTTTGAAGTTAGTGCCTTACCGCTAAAAGTCTTTTTTGATGAGAACGCTAATGGAGACATTATTGGTCATAGAGTTATTCTTGGAGAGCAAGACTATTATTTTGTAAAGTCTGATATTACTAAAGATCAATAAACCTAAAAGCTAAAAGTGTGTATAAACCATACATGAAACCGTTAGCAGTAATCTGAATATGGCACTAAAAAATAACATTGAAAAAGACAAGTTAGATATTGATAAATTGACAAATCGGTTCTTTGATTTATTTACCAATTTGGATGGTAAAGCCCCAAAAGTAAAAGACATATATAATATATTCATAGAAGACGGATTAATAATAAGCAATACAACAGGAAAACCAATAGTTTATGATTTGCAAGATTTTATTGAACCAAGAGAAAAAATGTTGAGAGACGGAACATTGACTGAGTTTCAAGAAAATGAAGTCTCTCATAAAACTGAAGTTTTCAAAAATATTGCACAACGATTTAGCCTTTATAGAAAATCAGGAAAATTGAATGGCAAATTTTTTGAATCCGAAGGAATGAAGACAATTCAATTTGTAAAAATTGATGATAAATGGAAAATGGCTAGTATTGCTTGGAGTGATAGTGAATAAAAACAATTAAACAAACATTATGAAAACAATGACATGTAGACAGTTAGGAGGAGCATGTGACGTAGAGTTTCATGCGAATACTTTTGACGAAATAAAAGATATGAGCATGCAACACGGAATGGAAATGTTCCAAAAAAATGATTCATCTCATCTTGAAGCAATGAATAAAATGCGAGATTTGATGCAATCTTCAGATTCTGATGCCATGAAAAATTGGATAATAAGTAAACAAGAGGAGTTTGATGCTTTGCCTCATAATAGTTAAAAATCGCACCCAGCTTCGTTTATCACTGATACCTTTGGTAATGAGTAAATGGTAAATTCACCGACCTGAAATAGTATGACAAAGAAAAATACAAAACGAATAATCAGAATTGCATTACTTGTTGGAACGATAATCTCTATGTTCTTCGTGCCATGGCTTTTGGTAAAGGCGTGGATATTACCACTACCAGATACGGTTCAGGAACAGGCAAATCAAGCTATAGGTCATGGGTTTGATGGAATGATAGTATATGTAGATCAGGCTGGCCAACAGCCTCAATATTTTGCTTCTGGCTGGCATGATCGAGAATCTAAGATACCTGCCAAACCAGAGGCACTATTTAAAATTGCGAGCATAAGCAAACTATATGATGTTGTGGCTGTTACCAAATTGGTAAGCGATGGACGTCTTTCTCTAGATAAAACAATCGCTGATTATTTACCAGAACTTGTAGGTAAAATCGAAAACGCAAATAAAATCACTTTGAGGTTGATGATACAACATAGAAGTGGTATTCCAAATTTTACAGATGCTCCTAATTTTTGGGCCGAGCCAACAAAGACCTTTGAAGAAAGTCTTGCATTGATTCTTGACAAGCCGGCCAATTTTGAACCTGGCGAAGACTATGAATATTGTAATACAAATTACTTGTTAATCAATAGGATAATGGATGATGCATTAGGTTATGAAAACTTTCAATTCATTCAGGATGATATTCTTATACCGCTAAACCTTAACAATACATTCAAATCAATAAAAGAGGTTAATATAGACCATGTGATGAGTGGTTATCATGTAGGACATCCATTTGATCTAAAAGAAGACGAACATGGCATGTTAGCTACTGCAGAAGACGTAGGTACTTTCTTGAGGGCATTAAATGATGGATCAATTTTTGAAACGGGAGAACAGGAAATTTATGCTTCCGTTTACGAGTATGAACATTCAGGTTGGGTTCCGGGATACCAGAGTTTTGCTAAATATCACAAAGACCTTGATGCTGTTGTTATTCTGTTCTATAGTACAACCGATTCTAAACTGTACAATTGGAACTTGTCGGAAATTATAAATAATAGAATTGTCAAAATATTAAAAAAGCAAAAAAAGAAGGTTTGACTGAAATCAAAAAAACTAATTTACCTAAGATCGTCTTGATATTGAGCATATTAACATCTGTTTTTTGGATTCTAGGGCAGGTTGTCGATGTTTATTATTTTTCTCTAACTGGGGCAATTTTTGAAATTGCATGGCTCCCTATGATAGCATCGTTATTTATTTTGCCATTGCTTTCTTTGTTTTATTTGATAAAAGAAAAATTTAATTTAAAATCACTTTATCTCTATTCCTTACTAATAGTCTTAGCCACTTTAATATTTTTATTTTTAAGAAATTAATGTTCAATTAAAATTACGATCTACCCCAACAACGTGTATAGTTCATTACACTTTAATTACTACTAGGATTTTCAATACTACTGAATACTGGTTACTTCTCTTTTCTTTATCTTAGACCATCACAACATAAACGTTAGTACTAATTATAATCTCAATACCAATATCATGTCAAAACAGTTAGAAGAAAAAATAAAATTACATTGTGAAAATCCGCCTGCAAAGTATAATGATTTAAAGGTCCTATTTTTAAATTGTACTTTAAATAGAACACCTGTTCTCTCTCATACGGAAGGACTAATTGAAATTGCCCAAAAAATATTTGAGGCTAATGGTGTTCAGACCAAAGTGATTCGCCCCGTTGATTATGTAATTCCAGCAGGACTAGGTCTCGATATGTCAAAAACTCCAGAATGGGATAAAGATGATTGGCCAATAATCCAAAAGGAAATTGACGCTTGTGATATTTTAATTCTATGTACATCGGTATGGTTAGGTGAAAAATCCTCAGTCTGTAACAGAACGCTAGAAAGAATGTACGGCTACACGCATCAATTTAATTCAAAAGGTCAGTATAGAGACTATGATAAGGTAGGTGCAACACTAATCACAGGTAATGAAGATGGTGTAAAACATTGTGCTATGAACATATTATTCTCTTTATCTCATATTGGTTATACTGTTCCTCCTCAAGCAGATGCTGGATGGATGGGAGAAGCTGGTCCTGGTCCATCATATAGAGATCCGGGATCTGGTGGTCCAGAAAATAACTTTACGAATAGAAATACCACTTTTTTAGTTTGGAATTGTCTTCATTTAGCCAGAATGCTAAAAGACAATGGTGGTATACCAGCGTATGGTAATCAACCCGATGAGTGGGAAGCTGGTTGCAAAGCTGGTTTTGATAGTCCAGAGCATAAACGTTAAGAGTGAAAACTAATGCTAGATAAGGGTATTGTTCATGCTAAACATTAATTTCAATTAATATTTCTAACTTTAAACAATAGATTTGTTACGACTGAAATTCTTAAGGATGTTCTACCGCACAAATTTTATACAGAATCGTTTGCAAACATTTTAAATCCAACAAGGCACTAATTTGAGTAAAATTACAAGAAGAGACTTTATCAATGGCACTTTATTAGCAGCAGGTGCCGCTATGATTCCATATGGATGTACCAACAATATTGTTTCACATTTGGTTGATCCATTGTATTATCCCCCAGCCTTAAACGGACTTAGAGGAAGTCACCCAGGATCGAACACTCATGCTCATAGCAAGGCAAGAGAAAATAAAACTGATTGGGGTCCTACAACTAAATTAAACGAAGAGTATGACCTGATAGTTGTTGGAGGAGGAATTAGTGGGTTGTCAGCGGCATATTTCTTCCAAAAAAAACACGGAAAAAATAAAAAGGTTCTCATTTTAGACAATCATGATGATTTTGGAGGTCATGCAAAACGCAATGAACATACAATTAATGGCAATACAAGAATAACCTATGGCGGTTCACAAACATTGGTTGAACCATATTCTAGCGGAGAAATTATACTCAATCTTTTCAAGGAAATAGGAATAGACCTAGATTTATTTAAAACTGCCTATGACGCTGATTTTTTTAAGCGGAACAACTTAGGTGCTGTAACCTACTTCAATAAAGAAACATTTGGCGAAGACAAAGTTGTAAAACATCCCTTTTGTAATTATCCAAACTATGTCGAAGGTATTCCTATGGCAATGATATCAAATGAAGAGGCTGTAAAACAGGCGCCATTGAGTAAAACGGGCAAAGTACAATTACTTCGAATATTGAATGGCGGACTGCATTCCATTAAAGTGCCCAATGAAGAATTGCAAAATTATATTTCAACTAACTCCTATTTTGATTACTTACATAATTCCTTAGGCGTTGATGATTCTCAAGTAATGAAAATGGCACGAAATTCTGGCTTAGATTGGGCTAGCTCAGGAACAGATTTGATGACAATTGCAGCTGCTAAAAGTTGTGGCGCTATGGGGTTTGCACCCAAAGAAGTGTATGATAAAGATAATCCATACATTCATCATTTCCCAGATGGTAATGCGACAGTTGCTAGAGCGTTAGTAAAAAAAATGATTCCATTTGTAGGTAAAGGGAATAACGCCGAGGAACTTGTAACATCCAAATTCCATTATGATGAATTAGACAAATCGATAAATTCAGTTAGAATTAGATTAAATAGCACTGTGATTAATGTAAGGCATGGTGGAGACCCCAAAAACGCAGATGAAGTTTTTGTAAATTACATTTATAATGACAAGTCGTATCAAATAAAAGGTAAAGGTGTGGTTATGGCTTGTTATAATATGATAATTCCACATATCGTTTCCGATCTTCCTAAAGAACAGGATGAAGCACTTAGGCTTCAATTGAAAAGTCCATTACAATACACTACCGTTGGGCTTAAGAATTGGCGGGCGATAAAAGAAATTGGGATGGGGTTGGCAATGTCCCCAGGAAATATGCATCAAGCAGTATTGATGGATTTTCCAGTGAATATGGGCGGTTATGAATATACCAAATCACCTAATGACCCTTGTGTAATTCAAATGATAGGCTGTCCTTATGGAACTGTTGGTGCGCCAAGAGAAGTACAATTTAGACAAGCTAGATTAAATATGTTGAACTTGCAATTTAAAGATTATGAAGATGAAATTAGAAATCATCTTAGTGGTATGCTACCCAAAGAACATTTTAATTTTGATAGAGATGTAGAGAGTATTACAGTCAATAGATGGGCACATGGTTATGCTGTTGGTGGCCCAAATAACTCAACAAAAATAGGAAGGCAACCATTTGGTCGAATTACTATTGCCAATAGTGATTCAGCGCCAAGTGCTGATGCAATAGTGGCGATGAAAATGGCATATAGAGCTGTAAATGAACTTGGATAATGGAATTGAAGATTATCCCATGAAATTTTTTAGAAAATAATAAATTCGTTTGCTACATCGGGTATAATTCATGCTAACCTCCTACTTCAATTAATATTTATATCTTTATTCAACATATTATTATCTAACCAACCATAATAAAGTCTGATTCTGCACAATTAAAATTTGAAATTGTTGGCAATAATTAGAAATTGAAACAAACCTCACAATCAAAATGAAACATCTGACTATATTACTATTTCAATTAATGGGTTGTCTCTCATTAATGGCTCAAGGAATTGAAGATTTATCATTTGGTACAGAGTCTACATTAGAAATAATGACATGGAATATTGAACGTTTTCCTAAAAATGGTCAAACTACCATTAATTATGTGATCGATATAATTGAGGCCCTAGATGTTGATATTGTAGCAATTCAAGAAGTAGATGATATAGATGATTTTAATCAAATGGTTACAAGTATGAGCTCATTTGATGGCTATCTTGAGTCTTTGTTTTTTGCCGGTTTAGCTTATATATACAAACCTGACATAATTCAAATCAACAACATTTATGAAATTTACGAGACTTCTGAATATTGGAATTATTTTCCAAGATCTCCCATGGTTATGGATTTTAATTATATGAATGAGAGGTTTATTGTCATAAACAATCATTTTAAATGCTGTGGTGATGGGTTTTTAGATCTCAATAATACTTTTGACGAAGAAACTAGAAGGTATTTTGCTAGTAATTTGTTGAAAGAATATGTTGATATCAATTTTCCTGATGATAATGTCATTATCCTTGGAGATCTAAATGACAGCTTAATCGACAATTCTCAAAACAATGTATTTCAAAATATTCTTGATGATACTGACAATTATTTATTTGCAGACTTTGATATAGCGAATGGCACCAATTTTGATTGGTCATTTCCTAATTGGCCTTCCCATCTTGATCATATTCTTATAACAGATGAATTGATAAGTGAATTTGGAAATATTAATTCTGACATTCAAACAATTAAAATTGACGACTATTTAACAGGAGGTTGGTCACAATATGATGCAAACATATCTGATCATAGGCCTGTTGCATTAAAACTATTGATAAATGATGGTCTAAATATTACTGATTTTGATAATCCGAAATCATTTTTTATAAATTATCCTAATCCTTCAAGTTCAGAAACGATGTTTTCTTTTAATACTTCCACTGCTCCTACTGAAATTGAAATATTTAATTTAAGTGGTCAAAAAATAGTCTCATTAAATATTGGCACAGGACATTCCAGTATTAAATTAAATACTGAAGAATTTTCGAATGGAATTTATATCGCCAAATTGCTGTCAAATAATAAAACTATAGCAACTCGAAAGCTCGTCGTAATGAAATGAATAAGCTATTTCCAACAACGATTAAAGAATTAAGAACATTCTAATGGGATCTCATCCGGCAAATCTATTCCTCAGGTTTTTATTAGAGTTAATGGCCCTTGGTGCTGTTGGAATTTGGGGATGGAATCAAAGTGATAATTTGTGGCGGTTTGTTCTTGCAATAAGCATTCCAGTGGTCTTAGCTATTATTTGGGGAACTTTTGCCGTTCCAAATGATCCAAGCCGATCTGGTTCTGCTCCTGTTGTAACTGCAGGTTTTATTCGATTGATAATCGAAATTGGTTTTTTCGGATTTGCAATATGGACACTTAAGGATATGGGATGGTTTAAATTAAGTCTTGTTATTGGTATTATAGTTTTAGTTCATTACATCATCTCATACGACCGTGTTCTATGGTTATTGAGTAAATAATATTGAGCAAAAGAATATTTCCTAATTAATTATGATTTTGATCGAAACATTATGCTCTAATCAAACACGGAACCGTTGTCTGTCATTATAAGCAACCGATAACCAATGATGAAATTAATTAGGAAAATAAAGAAAGCACTACAACATTTATTATCTATATTTCGTTGGATAAGAGGAAGAATTGATTCGTTTTCGTATATTCACAACCTGGCAAATTCATCTCGAATTTCCCGCACCAAATCATACACAATACCATTAGTTAAAATAAATACGCAAATAAAAATATAATGACAAAAGACATATTTGAAGGTTTAAATATGGAAAAAGGGGCCTTTGGAAATGTAGCTAAAGAAGGTCATGGTTACATCACTTTTCCAAAACTAAAAGGGCCACTAGGTCCAAGAATGGAATTCAATGGAAAAGAAAAGATTGTATGGAGTTTAAATGACTATTTAGGACTGGCAACAAATCCAGAAATTCTGGCAAAAGATAGAGAATTGGCTAATAATTATTCTATGGCTTATCCAATGGGCTCAAGAATTATGTCTGGGAATCAAGATGCCCATGAGGAGCTTGAAAAAGAGCTGGCTTCATTTGTCAACAAGGAGAGTTCTATTCTATTCAATTTTGGCTATCCAGGAGTAGTTTCTTCTATAGATGCCATATTAAGCAGACAAGATGTTGTTATATATGATGATGAATCCCATGCTTGTATCATAGACGGTGTTAGATTGCATAATGGTAAAAGAATGTCCTTTAAACATAATGATTTAATAGATTTAGAAAAGAAACTATTAATGGCTACAGAACTTACAGAAAAATCTAATGGAGGAATTCTGGTGATAAGCGAAGGTGTTTTTAGCATGCGAGGAGATATTGGTAAACTCAGAGAAATAGTGGCTTTAAAACCAAAATATGGTTTCAGACTTTTTGTTGATGATGCACATGGGTTTGGTGTACTAGGCGAAACTGGAGCTGGCACTGGCGAAGCATTAGGTGTACAAGATGACATCGACTTTTATTTTGCGACTTTTGCAAAATCTATGGCATCAACGGGAGCATTTTTAGCATCAAAAGAACATGTCATTAAATACCTTTATTACAATGCTCGCTCTCAGGTTTTTGCTAAATCTCTACCAATTATTACTACAAAAGGAGCCATTAAACGACTTCAACTGGTAAAAGAAGGTTCTAGTTTAAGAGCTGAAATGTGGGAGAACACTAAAAAATTAAGAAAGGGATTAAAATCAGTTGGACTTAAAATTGGTGAAGGTGCCTCTCCTATTACTCCAATTTATTTAGAAGGTTCTATTGAAGAAGCCCGAAATATACTGATTGATATTCGTGAAAATCACAATATTTTTTGTTCTGGTGTTATTTATCCAGTGGTCCCTAAAGGCGTAATTCTCTTTCGTTTGGTAACCACAAAAAATCATACAGATGAAGACATAAATGAAACAATAGATGCCTTTAGAACTGTTTCAGAAAAAATACAAAAAGGATATTATCTTAATAAGGCTTAAACAAAATAATTGGTAACAACGCAGATAGTTCATTACAAAGTATCTTGATGAACTCACAAGGATATCAATCTGATACTTACGCCTTCCCTCCTTTTTTGTTAACTTAGTTGTTGAATGCAACGGCATGATAAAACGAACAGTTGAAAGTAAACTAGGAACTGTAACAAGTCATCAAATCCTATATCATTAAATTATAAGGCACTAAAAATGAATGTAAAGAAAATCCGATTTTCTGTTGGGTATGTTCTAATGGCAATATTTGCCATATTTATTGGTCTCTATCCACTACGTTTTATTGGCTTAGACCATAATGATGGTTTACTAGGTAATAAATCATCAGAATTATTGAATAGTTCACTTTATCTTACCGCCTTCTATACACATATTTTTCTAGGTGGACTTGCACTTTTAAGTGGGTTTACACAGTTCTTCAAAAAACTAAGAACAAAACGGCTTGGACTCCATAGAACTCTAGGAAAAGTATATATTATTTCGGTTATGCTAAGCGGTATAGCTGGATTAGGTATAGCATTTTTTGCTGATGGAGGTTTAATAGCTTCTACAGGTTTTGCAATTCTTGCATTACTTTGGTTATTTACCACTTCAAAAGCATATACGTCAATTAGGAATAAGAAAATAGACAAACATCAGCAATGGATGATACGAAGCTACGCATTATGTTTTGCTGCAGTAACCTTGCGAATTTACTTACCTCTTTTCTTAGGTGTATTAAAAATGGAATTTATTCCTGCTTATAAAATAATAGCTTGGCTTTGTTGGGCACCAAACATATTGGTTGCTGAATTATTTATTATTAGAAAAAAGGCTTAAGAATTTATTATAAGTGATACAATCTACACTGCAGTCCTACTTCAAATAATATTCAAAAGTACATTCAAAGTGAACTCACCAATCAATTTATTTAATAATTCGTTGGAAATTATTACACTTTCAATGTAAACTGATGAATGTCATAGGATTACATTTTAGTCCTTTCTACCTTACTAGATGTTAATCAATGAATATTCAAATGGATTCAAATTTGGCAAATATAAAAAATGGTCCAACCGACGGTAAAAAATTATTTAGAAAATTAGGAACATGCTCGCGTACCTTTTTCTATATTCTAAATCGTGAATTTGGACACCAAAAAGAACTAGAAGAACGAGCAGCTGATTCTCTGGCTGGTGGTATTATGCAGAAAGGTCATCAATGCGGAATGCTATGGGGAGCTTCTCTTGCCGTAGGTGCAGAAGCCTACAGAAAATGTCAAAATAAAAATCAGGCCATTGGTGTTGCAATTAGTGCCACTCAAAGAATTATGACATCGTTTTCAGATAGAGAGAATACAATAAACTGTAGAGAAATTACACATTGCGATTTTTCAAGCAAATTAAGTATGGCCAAATATTTTTTCTCTGGTAGATTCTTACACTGTTTTAACTTGGCTGAACAATGGGCTCCAGAAGCTGTACAAACTGCTATTGAAAGTTTATCAAATAAGGATATTGAAACATCAAAAGATTGTAGGAGCTGTGCCACAGAAGTAGCTAGAAAAATGGGAGCAACTGATGAAGAAATGATCATGGTTGCTGGTTTCGCAGGTGGACTCGGTTTAAGCGGTTCGGCCTGCGGTGCATTGGCGGCTGCAATCTGGATGAAATCTCTAAAATGGTGCAGAGAAGTTGCCAAGAAAACCTCGCTGAGCAACCCATATTCCAAGGAATCTTTAAACACCTTTTATCAAGCCACAGACTCAAAGATAATGTGTTCTGAAATTACTGGAATGCATTTTAAAAACATTGATGACCATACGAGATATCTTAATTATGCTGGTTGTGAGCAACTGATTCAAACTTTAGCGAATTCTTAAAATAATTCAGCTACAAAAATATAAAATGAATGAACGCCTTAATGGAATATTTAATCCCATGGTCTATAAGTAATGTACTTTCAATAATTATATTGATAACTGCAATTAGAAAACCAAAATTAGCTCGATTTCTATTCATACTACTTTTTATTTGGGCAAGCTGGTTAAATTATTCTATTGCTCATGAAAATCCCAATGACTATTTAAATTATGCATCACTAACACCTTTTGGCCTGTATGAGGATTTTATTAATAATTGGTTTAAATCACATATTACTTTAATCGTTACACTTATCTCCTTTGGCCAAGGATTAATTGCAATAGGAATGTTGCTCAAAGGATGGATGGTTCGTTTCTCCTGTATTGGAGCTATTATTTTTTTCTTGGCAATTGCTCCACTTGGTATTGGATCAGGCTTTCCAGCAACAATCACTTTGTCTGTAGCAATATATTTTATTTTGAAAAATGATGACTTAAATTACCTCTGGAATTTTAAATCAAAGAAATGAAAGTAAAATCTCTAAATATATTGTTGATTTTTTCCTCATTGTTAGGCTATTTGGAATGGGGTCAGAATAATTCTTCATTTCTTTTTCAAATAGAATTTGAGGTTTTAAACAGTCTTATTTCGGATCCAAAATCTACGGCTCACCCATTTACGTTAATCCCTCTTTTAGGGCAATTTTTATTAATAATAACGCTATTTCAAAAGAAGCCTAATAAGTGGCTTACATACACCGGAATTGTCTGCATAGGGTTGTTACTCGGGCTCATGTTTTTTATTGGATTATCTACCCTTAATTTGAAAATTTTGTTTTCAACATTACCATTTTTTTTGATGACTTTCTTGATTGTTCGAATTATTAAGCGCAATAAATCCAAACTGCACATTCCTAAATAAGGTATTCATCCAACAAATTATGGCCTATTGCTCACAATTTATGTTTAAGTCAAAGTTCGTATTTTAGATGTGGGTCGATTCCACTATATTTTATTATGACCAATTTTTAATCATATGATAAATAGATTAGAATTTTCAATAAAAATTAAGGCAGATAAATCCAAGATTTGGAAAGTACTTTGGGATGAGAATTCTTATCGCGATTGGGCTAGCGTATTCTTCGAAGGTTCTTATGCCAAAACCAATAATTGGGAAGAAGGAAGTACAGTTTTATTTCTTGCTCCAGATCAAAGTGGTATCTACAGCATCATTGAAGCACACATTCCAAATAAAACCATCAGATTTAAGCATATAGGAAATGTGCTAAATGGTGAGAAACAACCTATTGATGAAGAATCAAAAAAATGGTCAGGAGCAACAGAAATATACTCACTAATTGAAGGATTAGATAGTAACACACTCACTGTTGAAATTGATGTTCTAGATGAGCATCTAGATTTTATGACAAACACATTTCCAAAGGCATTAGAAAAGGTGAAGAATAACTGCAACCTTTAAGGTGTATTGTTCACTAACTCTAGTTGATTAAGAGAGAAAAAAATTCCTACCTTTAGAGAAGTAGAGTTAGTAATGAAAAAATTAATCCAAGAACTTAAACGTAGAAATGTCTTTAAGGAGACTATTGCCTATTTAGTTGTTGCATGGCTAGTTTTACAAGTATTAGCTATTGTATTACCAATTTGGAATGCGCCCAATTGGATCTTACAAATTATTACAATTAGCCTTGCTTTAGGTTTGCCTCTTTGGATTGCTTTTTCATGGCATTATCAATTTTCATCTTCAGGAATTAGGAAAACTAAAAATTTAAGTACACAAAAGAAAAGTTCTAAGCTCAATCGGATTCTGAATACAACAATTATTATTGCCTTGCTTGCAGTAATTTGCTTGATTTGGATTAATCCCAGTCTAGTAACTGTCAAACCGACAGATAAATTATCTATAGCTATTCTGCCATTTTCAAATACTCGAGAAGATCCGGATTCAGATTTTTTAGGAGTAGCATTAGTTGATGAGATCATTGGAGAATTGAGTTATGCGAAAGATATTCTTGTGAGACCATCAAGTGCGGTCAGGAAATATGCAGATAAAATAGTAGATGCACCGACTGCTGGTACTGAATTAAACGTCAATTACGTTCTTGTTGGAAACTATTTAATTGAAGGAGATGTAATCAGAATGAACTTCGAATTGGTCGAAGTGCAATCCAATGATCTAGTTTGGGGAGAAAAAATTGAAGCTGACTACCAAAATGCTTTCCAGATGCAAGACATCGTTTCAGAAAAAGTGCTAAATGGATTGAAACTTCGGTTTTCTGATGAAGAAAGTCAACTTAGGAAAATTGATATTTCAGAAGATCCTCTCGCATATGAATACTATTTGCGGGCGCTTGCACAACCAGGCACTCCTCAAGGAAATCAAATGGCAATCAATTTACTTAATAAATCGGTTGAATTGGATTCTTTATTCGCTCCAATCTGGAGTGAACTGGGATGGCGAGTAAAACAACTAGGCGCTTTTAACATTGGTGAAGGCCATCAAATTGAAGATGCTGAACAATTACTGCAAAAAGCTCTTAATCTGAATAGTGAACTTCCTAGTGCCTTGGCCAATTTAGCTGCCATTTACGTTGAAACCGGACGTACTGAAAAGGCAATAGAAACTGCCCGTCACGTCTTGTCTATAAACCCAAATAGCGCGGAAAATCATTATGTCCTTGGGTATGCATATCGTTATGCCGGATTTTTGGAAGAGGAGGAAAAAGAACAAGAAATAGCCCTGAGTATTGATAACAACAATCCAAGACTCAGAGCTGTAATGAGTATGACTAAAATTTATCAAGGTAAACTGAATGAGGCGTTGGAAATACTCGAATTTAATAACGAAATTCCATATTTTTTAGCTTGGCAGGGACAGGTACATTTAAGATTAAATAATGATGAACGCGCACTAGAGTTGTTCAACAAAGTGATTGAAATGGATCAACAAGGCGTTGGCAAATGGGTGTCATCAATGAAATACCATTTAGAAGGGAAGCCGGAATTGGGACGGCAAGCTTTGGAGATATTAGAAATAAATTTGGTAGATGCAGAACAGTATTACAATCTTGCCAACTTATATGGGCTATTAGGTTATAAGGCTGATTGCATTCGAACCCTACGTGAAACGGTAAATCGTGGTTTTTTCTGTTATCCTGTTTTTGAAAATGACAAATTTCTAGATTCGGTACGAAGTGAACCTGGATTTCAAGAAATTTTAGGGGAAGTTAAGACTAAACATGATGAATTTGGTAAACAGTATTTTTAGTGAATACTTATTAATATTTGGCTGGAGTAAAGGCTAATCACAGATAAAATTGGACAATGCAATTCTACAATTAGATTAAAAGTAACTCAATTGAAAATCAACCAGTTGTATGAAACATATTACTTCTCTACTCCAATAATTATTTTTATATTTAATAAATGAATGAAAAGACAGTATGAATCTTACGGCAACATTTGAAGCTATCTATTCACAAATCAATGGTGAATCCATCAAATTAGGAGATTTAAGAAAAATAGCAAAAGAGATTAAAACAGATCATGATCTTGCCATGGAACTCTGGTCTACAAAAGAGATTATGCCAAGGCTCTTGGCAATTTTAATAATGGACAAAAAGGTCCTTTCTCAAAATCTTATCGATAGACTAGATCAAGATATGCAGATCCATTCTTATGATGAAAAAACACAGTTAATGGATTGGTTAATGGCCAATAAACTCACCAAGGATAAAAATACGTTAGCATTAATAACATCATGGCGAAGTAGTCCTTCTCCTCTTCAAAGACGAATTTTTTGGTATTATCAAGCTAGGTTGCGATGGACTGGTCAAAACCCTCCTGATAACACCTCAGATCTTCTATCTTTTATTGAAGTGAATATGACTAATGAAGAACCTGAAGTTCAGTGGGCGATGAATTTCACCGCAGCCTGGATTGGGGTTTTTGATAAAGATTATCGTAGTCGTTGTATAGGTATTGGTGAAGAAACGGGACTATACAAAGATGAAATTGTAGCAAGAGGGTGCACACCAAGTTATTTGCCAGAGTTTATAAAAATTGAAGTAAATAAAAGAAAGAACTAATTATTAATTATAGTGAATTTAACAGGAATAAATCATAATTGACGACATTAATACCATTTCGAACAAAACCAATAAACTATGAAATTTACAATTGAATTGGCATGGGTTCGAAAAATGGAGGAAATTTTACGTGTTGCTACATAGTTCAAAGAAAAAATTATTTTTATGAAAAAAATATTTAATAATATAACATTACTTTTTTTATTGATTATAGTTGGAAACCTATACTCACAATCCTCACAGGATTTCACAAAATCGATTCTTGGAAGCTGGATTGGTAATGGAACTTTATTTAAACAACAAGCTAATTTCAATATGAAATGGGAAAATGATTTAAATGACCAATTTATCAAGCTATCTTTTAAAAATAGCTTTGAAGATCAATCTGGTGTAGAAAGAGTTATGAAAGCTAGCGCTTACTACAGTATTCAACAAAATGTAGGTCAATGGTTTGATACTAGAGGAATGATCCTGCCTCTTAAATTAGAAATTAGCGAAAATTCGATGGTGGTATTTTGGGGAAATGAGTTAACCGAGAGAGGAAAAACAATTTACACGATTATCGATAATGAACACTTAACTGTTCAAGACTTTGTTTTTAACGATATTTCTTATTTACAATTCGGAGAAGCAACCTATGAAAGATTAAAAGAATAGCTTGTTTTGAGATTATTATTCATATAAGTATCGGTTAACTATATATCTAAATCTACACTATCATATTCTATCGTACAAAATCATTGTTATTGAACAACTATCTCTCTCCTTTTATTTATCTTCGTCGTCTCGTAAAGACACCTACCCTATGAATTTGTGTCATTAAATGATTCATAAAATCAAAACCCACAATTAAAAAGAACAAAATGGCGAAACCTAAAAAATTTATAAAATCTATTTTCAATAAGTTTGGATTTGATGTAGTTAAATGGAATGGATATCAGGGTAATATCAATGTATTAAGCAAAAATTTCGATAATCTAGTTTTGAATTATCAAAACCTGTTTGGAGACAAATTTGGTGAATTACCAGCCAATGAAAATCGATTAAATCTTGTGAAGTCCTTATTGGGAACACCACCCTCTGAGGCGTACTTTATAATTAATTCTTTGCATAAAACAAAAGATATTGAAGGTGATATATGTGAATTTGGTGTAGCACAAGGATCAACCTCTCAACTAATTGCCAATGAAGTTAAATCTGGTAATAAAAAATTACATTTATTTGATTCTTTTGAAGGCCTTCCAGCACCAACTGAGAAAGATCTTCTTAAAGATGACATCTTCAATCTTGGAAGTATGAAAGCTTATACTGGCACCATGAGTAACCCAGAAAATCTAGTTAGAAATAGATTGGCTCAATTGGAATTTCCAGAAAATAGATATGTTACACATAAAGGATTTATTGAAGAATTAATAAAAAGTGAAAGTGATTCATTTCCAACCAGTGTTTCCTTTGCATATGTGGATTTTGACTTTTACGAACCCATTCAAATTGCCTTAGATTATTTACATACTGTTACCAAAAAAGGAGCCATATTAATGGTTGATGATTATGATTTCTTTTCCACTGGAGCAAAAACGGCTGCAGATGAATTTGTGCAGAAACATGAAGGTCAATATGACATATTTGTACCTGACACAATATATGGTCACTTTGCTTTATTGACCAAGAAAGCCGACTAAATTCTTACTTAAAACAACAGGGATAACTTTTCGAAATATTTTAAATTAGCTTTGTAACTCTAAAAAGTAAATAAATAGACCAGAAGCTATGACAGATTCTTCTAACCTTTCTGATTACAAAAATTTTGAGAAGTTAGAGGTCTATGATCAATTGGCCAATGAATATGATGAGCCTTCTGCCAGAACGAGATACCATACTTTATATTCTAATCTTCCATCCTTAAAGGGAAAAACTGTTTTAGATATTCCATGTGGTATTGGTAGTAAAAGTCGCAATATTATTATAAATCATGAAGCTGAAAAAGTACTCTCCATTGATATTGTAGAAGAACAGATTCTATACTCCAAAAATAAAGATATTACTTCGGGAATTACAGATGGACAAATTGAATATTTTGTGCACGACTGTAAAATTCCCAAAAAAATGAGTAGTCATAATGCAGACATTGGTTTGTGTGTACACTTGTTTTGTTTTGCGAATACCTATCAAGAATTATTAGATATGGCAGAATGTCTATATGTTAACCTAAAAAAAGGAGCGGAATGCCATATTTTAATCTGTTCTCTATCTAAACATCAAAACTCCTATCAAAAATTGGAGCAGTTTGGTTTAGAAATAATAAAGATTGATTCTTGGCAAAATAAAGATTCTGAACCAAGAAAATTCCACACAAAATATCAGAGCTTTAACTATGATTGCTGGTTATGGGAATATAAAACACTGTGCAATGCCCTAAAAGAATCTGGGTTTACAAAAATTGAACAGATTCCATATGTTGCAGATCAGGATTATAGAGGCAAGCTGGACCTTGGATTATATACGTCCATTATTGATGGATTCATTATGAAAGCAATCAAGGCTTAAGCCTAGACTGGTCAGTGGGTTAGCCCAAACTTTTAAAATGTTTCAGCCAAAGTTTGTACTTTAGTAGTAGTAAAATATACATCGTATGACAAAGAATAAGACAGTTGAAACAAAAAAAGATGTCATTAATTTTATTAATTCTTATGTTGAAAAAGATGAGAAAAAAGCTGACAGTTTTCAATTAATCGAACTAATGACAAAATGGTCAGGTTTTGAACCAAGAATGTGGGGACCTACGATTATTGGTTTTGGTAGTTATCACTATAAGTATGCAAGTGGACGCGAAGGCGATGCACCTTTAATTGGCTTTTCACCTAGAAAACCCAAATTTTCACTTTATGTGTACTCACCAACTGAAGACAGTAAGCATTTACTAGATGATTTTGGTAAATTCAAAATGGGCAAAGCCTGTATCTACGTTAATAAACTTTCAGATATAAACATTTCTACTTTAGAAAAAATGTGTAGTGCTACTATTGAGTACCTTAACGAACATCACGAATGTGCATGTAGAAAATAATTTTTAGCAATTATATCTTTGAGTGATGGAGGTTCACATAAAGATCTCATATCTATCAAACACCAGAACGTTTGTATTTTCATTTGCCATTCAAAAAGAGGATTCCTAAAGATTTAATACCTTCAACTTATTAACACTTTTTTTAGACTTTTGAATTCAAATATCTTCTATATTTAAACCGGAAGTCTTTAAATTATGAAACCTCATCTTTATATAATTGCCGTTTTCTTATCATTATTTACCTGTACTAATAAATCAAAATATCAAGAGGCTAATAATTTAAATATTCAAGCTAAGGAAGCGATTAATTTAAAGCACTATCAAAAAGCATTAACTTATAGTGAAGATGCTCTTAGTATATATCAATCCTTATCCGATACTCTAGGATTAGCAAATTCTTATTACTTCTTAGCAAGGGCTTCGGCACTATCCAGTAATTTTAATAATGCGGTGAAATATGGTGTTAAAGGCAGTGAAATCTGCAAAAATATTCTGAATTTTGAGGTAGAAAATCGTATAAATAATACCCTCAGTTGGGCATATTTTGAATTGGGAAAAGGATTTGATGAAACCTTTGATCATCAACAACGGCAACTTTTTGTTGTTGAACAATTAGACGATGACACAGCCAAAGCCTCGGTTTATAATAATTATGGTTATGATGGTACAGTCTCAGGTAAAATATCGCTAGATAAAGCAATGCATTATTCCAAAATTGCTAATGATCATTATGCCAAATCTGAAAATAACAATGGACGTTGGTACACATTAATGAATCTAACTTGGCAACACCGTCTGATCAACGATCTTGTAGAATCGGAAAAATTTGGACGTTTATCTGTGGCTCAAGCAGAAGCAGATTCAGACCGACACGCTATTATTGAAGCAAACACCAATTTAGGAGAAACTCTTTTACTTCAAAATAAAATAGATGAAGCCAAACCTTTATATGAACGCGGTTTAGAATTGAATTCACAATTAAAAGATAGAGACAAATTTGTTTTTGATTTGTATCATGCGCACTACATGTGGTTGACAGGTGAAAAAGATAAATCAATTGGCACTTTAAAAGCAGCCATAGAATTTCTTGAAGGGTCCGAAATATTCTATGAAATGATGGCGAGGGCATTCCTGGCTAAGTTTAGTTTTGAAAGGAATGATCTCGTGGAGGCCAAAAATCAAATTGCAATTTTTAAAAAGCCAAGAGCCAATTATTTTTCAGAAGAGGCTCGCATGATGGTCGCATTGGTGGAATCTCAAATTATAGCTATGAATAATACTAAAGAGGCTATTGATTTCTTAAAACTTAAAAACTCGGAATTAAATTCTTCAGGAGCGCATTTGTTAAAGAGCAACATCTCGAAACTAATTGCTCATTTAGAAAATGATAAAAATTAGACATTAACCATTTAAAGGACGATTACAACTCTCTAAACACTTAAATAAAATGAAAAATATACTTTTTATTCTTCTACTTCTTTTTTTATACGCATGTGACAATTCGGAAAAAGCAACTTTAGCTAACGATTCTGAATTGAGCAGTAACATTGAAATGGAAAAGCTTCGATATTTAAAAGAAGTGGAATGGCCTCAGGCATACAGAGAACAAGACACGGTCTTATTAGATCGAATCTTAGGGGATGATTTTCAGATGATTACGAACGATGGTGAATGGTCTAACAAATCAAAACAGATGGAGCGAATCAAAGTAACAGCAATGGATCATGATTCATTTAGATACGAGATTAAACGCCTTGAAATCATTGAAAATGGTACTGCGATTATTGCTGGTACGGGTCATATAGTTAATGATTCAATAGAAACCATTTATCAATCTAGTAACATTCTTATTTATCGCGATGGAACTTGGAAAGCTGTACTTTCCCATGTATCAGGTGTTAAAGAATTGGAGTAATTAAGATGGTTAATAGAATACAATTTTAAACATCCATTACCAATTTGTAACCAACACCACGAATATTTACTATTTTCAGTTTGGAATCAAATTCTAATTTCTTCCTTAACTTAGAAATAAAGACATCTAGAGTTCTTCCAACATAATTACCTTCATCTCCCCAAACAGTATTCAAAATTACTTCACGCTCTACTGTTGTATTAGCCGTATTATATAACAATAAAAGTAGATCTGCTTCTTTACTAGTTAATTCTATTCTCTGATGCTCAATTAATAATTCCGTATTTCGTTTGTCAAAATGATATGCACCCAAAGGAATAAGATTTGGATCGTTTGAATTTCTATTCTTTCGCTTCCATGCAAAAAACAAAAACGATGAAACCAGAATGAAGAGGAAAAGTACACCAATATAACTCAATAAGTTATTTGTTTCATCTAATTTAATTGGCTCAATTAATGTAAAATATAGGTTATAACAGGACTGAGTTTGAGTTCTCGATTGACAAGGAACAATATCGCTTTTGTCAACTTCGTTCATTTTGAAACTATAGACCACTTCCCTATTCTCACATTGCTCTACTTCAACTATATACTGAGTTGCCAAGTTAGTTTCTTTTACCACACGATCAATAGTTGCAACTAATTCTTCAGGAATAAATTCAAATTCAGACTCAAAAGAGATCTTATAGCGATCATTTTCTTTTACAATTGGTAAAACGCGAGAGATGCTATCATTATAGCTAAGAAGCACCTGATGCCCTATCATTCTCAGTGATACTTCAATATGTTTATCGTTGTCGTCATTTTGAGCATAGCTATAGGAGCCAAATAGCCATGTAAGTAAAATAAGAAATGAAGCAATCTTAACCTGTTTTAATTCCATTCAACAAAACTATTTTAATTCTTAGACAATTTAAATTGATTTACACAATATTTACATCAATTTACACTTGTAAAACCTATTTAGCAAACCATCTACCATACATTTGGTATAAATTAATCATTAAATTAGCAATTATGAAAAAGATTTTATTAGCTAGTATAGCTTTCACAGTGGTTGGCTTAATAGTATTTGGTTTTATTAGTAGGACGAATTCTAATACAAATGCAACAGATACAGCAGATAATTATCAATTAGATGTATCGAGTGCTGCGATCGTTACAGTTCAAGAAACCAATGAAGCGGTTTCGGAATCAAAAGACCCTTCTAATTTCTTTTTATCTATAGGAAATCGATTTAATAGTATCAAGAAAGAGGACCTTAAGCAAGTAAGGTCTTTTAGTGATTTAATAGGACAGGAACATGCGCGACGTATTGTAGAATATAAATCGCTAAGCGTAATTGTGCTAGAAGATGATGTACAGACAAATAAAAGAATTAAAAGCAAAGGTGGTGAGTTTACTCCTGAGCAACTTGAACTTCTTCAATCAGCAGACTACACCAGTAATTTCCTTATTTGGGCAGATTATCGCGAATTTAATAAAGAAACTGAAAAAATTGAATACAGTACTTGGACTCCTTATCTATCAGTAGTTCCTGAAACACAGGCACTTTATAGTGATGGAAATGAAGCTTTAATCTCATATCTTAAAGAAAATAGTAAGGTATTCACAGAAGATGAAAATATAGTTGATTTTAATCCTGGAAAACTCTATTTTACTGTAACCAAAGAAGGAGAAATTACAAATATTGAAATTAAATCTTCATCAGGTTACACTACGATTGATGAGAAATTAAAACAACTTATAACAACCATGTCTGGAAAATGGGAACCTGCAAAAAATATAATGGGTGAAAAAGTTGATCAACAACTTGTTATTTCCTTTGGTAATATGGGTTGCTAAATTTAAGATTCCACTTAGTTAAAAGGCTTTTTTTCGTTCGAAAAGAAGCCTTTTCTATTTAGGAGAAGCTTTATTGGTCATTATTGCACCTTATGTGAAGTGAAAATATATCAAATATTGTTTGGTTCTAGAACTGAAAGTCTATTTAATATCTTTGTATTTTAGATGCTACATTATAACTAATTATTCGGAAGTCATGTGTTATGATATTAAGGCAACTTTAGAAGCGCAACTAAAAAGGGCGAGATATAAAGGAGATCTTTTGGCAGTTGAAGAGATTATGGATCGCTTGATTCCGTATACAGATTTACCGCTTTTCCATGCATCAGGATTTAGTCATCCAGAATTATTGATTTATACCGATAGACAACCAGATTTTCCGGAGGTTGCAACTTGGGGTCTCGTACCTCATTGGGTAAAAGATGAAGAACAACAGAAAAAAATATGGAACAACACATTGAATGCCAGAGGCGAAACCATTTTTGAAAAACCTTCATTTCGTGAGTCTGCAAAAAATAATAGATGCATTATTTATGTCAATGGGTTTTATGAACATCATCATTTCAATAAAAAAACATACCCTTATTTTATTCAAAGAAAAGACAACAACCCAATGGCTTTGGCTGGTCTTTGGACCGAATGGGACAATCCTTCAGGTGGTAAAATGAATACCTTCTCTATAGTAACCACCGAAGGCAATGACATGCTAACAAAAATTCATAATAATCCGAAATTAAAAGGTCCAAGAATGCCTCTAATATTACTTGATGATTTAGAAGACGAATGGCTGAATCCAATAAATGATGAATTAGATATTAAAACGATTCAATCCCTTATACAATCTTATCCTGACGAAGAATTAAAAGCTCATACAGTTAAGAAACTTAGAGGAAAAGAATATGTAGGTAATATTAAAGAAATTTCAGATGAAATTAATTATGAAGAATTAGAATTGATAAATGATTAATAATAAGGCTTCAGTTGCTTCAATATGGCATAATTTCCTTTTGGATAATCCGAATAATATTAGAACGTCTATGCCGGAATCCTTCTACTTCTGCGATAATGAAATAGATGCTAATGAATGTGCCGTGCTTGTAATAAATGAAATTAAGCAAGCCATTGCGACATCACTCTGGTGGTATGAAAAAAATAAACAACCGCTACCTAAAGTTGGAAATCAATATATTGTTACCGATTGGAATGGCGAAGCGAAAGCAATAATTGAAACAACCAAAATAGAACGAACTCCATACAATCAAATTACTGCTAGGTTTGCCGCAATTGAAGGAGAAGGTGATAAATCATTAGGATATTGGAAAAAAGTTCATAAGGCCTATTATTCACGAGAAATGGCGCCATACAATGAACACTTTGATGAGAACATGATAATAATTTGTGAGCATTTTAAAACCATATTCAAAGCTAGATGATGCAACTCAATTTTTTTGTAAGAAATGCAAGTCCTTCTGAATTTTATACAATTGGCAAAATAATGGTAGAAGTATATTCACAATTGGAGGGTTTTCCTAGTCCTGAAGATCAACCTGCCTATTATAAAATGCTGGCCAACATTGGAGAGCTCACAAAAAAAGCTCATACAGAACTCATTGTGGCAGTTGATGAAAATGGAAAAATTGCAGGAGCGGTTGTTTATTTTAGTGATATGAACCAATATGGTTCAGGTGGAACAGCAACTTCCATAAAAAATTCTTCTGGTTTCAGGTTACTTGCTGTAGATCCTTCAGAAAGAGGAAAAGGAATTGGCAAATTGCTATGTGAAGCCTGTATAACGCGTGCGAGAAATAAGAACCAAAAACAAATCATTATTCATTCAACAGAATCAATGAAAATAGCATGGAAAATGTACGTAAAATTAGGGTTCAAGAGATTTAAGGAAATTGATTTTATGCAAGAAAAATTACCTGTATTCGGATTTAAATTAAATCTATAATTTCAATTTGTTATTCTATATCGATGATAGTTTCTGTTTCTGTTTTAAATACAAAACTATATAACCACATTAGGGTAAAGGTTGGTACTACATCTAAAAATGGCATAGCTTCTTCTACAAAAACAATTGCCGCTGCAATTTTTCCTGTGTTGCCTTTATAAAGTTTAGTCATTAAATAGGCTGCCGCAGGCGCCCAAATAATATCAAAAAATGGAAAAACCAAAGACACGAAACCCAGGGCATCAAATAAAATACTCAGAGCCAATTTTTTGGTTTTACTCGCGTTATCAAAATTCATATTAATTTGTTATTTACTAATTAATAGCAAATTGTATTCCAAATTTTGTTGTCATGCTATTATGACAATCGCTCTGAAATAAGTTTTAAGAATTCTGTTCTTGTTTCAATTTTTTCAAATGCGCCTCTAAAGCCTGATGTAGTAGTAACTGAGTTTTGTTTTTGAACGCCTCGCATCATCATACACATATGTGATGCTTCAATTACTACAGCAACCCCTTGAGGTTTTAAAGTATCATTAATGCAATCTAAAATTTGTTCAGTCATACGCTCTTGTACTTGTAATCGTCTTGCAAAGACGTCAACTATTCTCGGGATTTTACTCAATCCAACAATATGACCATTGGGAATATATGCTATATGTGCTTTCCCAAAAAAAGGTAAAATATGATGTTCACATAATGAGTATAATTCAATATCTTTTACAATCACCATTTCATTATAGCTTTCTTTGAACATGGCACTCTTTAATATATCAGCGGCATCTTGATGGTAGCCTTGAGTGAGAAATTGCATGGCTTTTGCAGCGCGTTCTGGTGTTTTGGTTAGTCCTTCTCTTGATGGATCTTCACCTAAATCATCTAAGATCTTTTTGTATTGTGCTTTAACATCATCTGTGATGTTCATGCAATATTCTTCAAATCGTGTGTAAGGCATATGCTAAATAAATAATGAATCAATTTTAAAAATAAACAATTTTTATTAGTCCAATAATTTTACTAAAACTTACTTAATACTATAATTTTAAGAAACGACTTACTACATAAAACTGATGATTCACTACAATTCATTTTACTTTAAGTCGCGCCTACTCTACATTTGAAGCTGTTTCTGAACCATTATAACTCTATGTATTTCATAAACATTTAATTAACACTTTAATTATGTTTTTAACGTTTACTTATGAAAAAGGAATCCTATTCAAATGTAGATTTGTGTAGGAAATTGTAACAAGTAAGAAATATTCTTGTCTTTAAATCAATAACCATTTTATCATCAATCAAAAAACAAATGAAAATCCGCCTAACTATTTTCCTAATTTGTGCACTAAGCATTTCAATTAGTCAAGCACAAGAAAAAAAGACCTTTAACATCACTCGAACTACAGATGCACCAAAAATTGATGGTGTACTTGATGACGCTGTGTGGGAAACCGCTGAAATTGCGACAGATTTTATACAGTTTAGACCAGAAATGGGAGTTACTTTAGAAGAACATCAAAAGACATTAGTACAAATGACTTATGACGATAACGCAATTTATGTAGCTGCATATTTGAAGGATAATCCTGAAGATATACAAACACAATTTAGCAGTCGTGATAACTTTGGAAATTCTGATTTTTTCGGAATTGTACTAAATCCAAATAATGATGCACAAAATGATACTGAATTCTTCATTTTTAGTTCCGGTACTCAAGCCGATGCTGTGGCAACTCCTAGTAATGGAGAGGACTTTGGTTGGAACGCTGTGTGGGACAGTTCCGTCAACATTACTGAAGATGGTTGGATCGTTGAAGTAAAAATACCATATCGAGCCTTGCGTTTTTCAAACGAAGATGTTCAGACTTGGGGAATTCAATTTCATAGACGATTTAGAACAGATGAATCGCAATATTCTTGGAATCCAATTGACAGAACCAAGGGAAATATAGGTCTCTATCATGGTGAGGTGACTGGAATTGAAAATATTGAACCTCCTACTCGATTGAGCTTTTACCCATTTATTTCTGGTATTAATACTTCGTTTGATAGTAATTCTGAATCTGATTTTAATGTAGGATTAGATGTTAAGTATGGTATTACAGAAAACTTCACACTTGATGCAACTCTTATTCCTGATTTCAGTCAGGCTGCATTTGATAATGTCAGGCTAAATCTCGGACCTTTTGAGCAAACATTTGGAGAACAGCGTCAGTTTTTTAAAGAAGGTGTAGATCTATTTAGTAAAGGGAATCTATTCTTTTCAAGACGTGTGGGAAATGCACCAACAGGAAGTGTCACTTTAGGAGTGGATGAAGAACTAACAGATTCACCCTCTGAAGTAAAAGTATTGAATGCCCTAAAAGTATCTGGTAGAACCAAGAAAGGTTTAGGTATTGGATTCTTCAACGCAATCACAGAAAAAACGGAAGCAACCATAACCAATACACTTACCAACGAATCACGTAAAGAAGTAGTTGAACCTCTTGCAAATTATAATATACTAGTAGTTGATCAACAGTTTAATGGAAACTCCTCTGTGAGTTTAGTTAATACCAATGTAACTCGTAATGGAAGTTTTAGAGATGGTAATGTTACAGCATTGGTATCTAATATATCTAATAAACGAAATACTTACAATATCCGTGGTGATGTAAAGATGAGTAATGTAATTACCTCCTCTGGGACTGAAACAGGTCTTAGTTCATTCTTTATGGTTAGAAAATCACATGGTAAATGGCGCTATAGTTTTGACCATAGTTTTGCTGACGAAAATTATGATATTAATGACCTTGGCTTAAATTTTAGAAATAACTTCAATAATTTTGGTATTGACGTTAACTACAGAATATTTGAACCTACTGAAAAACTCAATAACCTTTTTATTAATTCGTACGTAAATTATAGACGTCTGTACAATCCAGGAACGTTTACAGGAACAAATTTTGGTATTAACCTTAATGCTCAAACCAAAAAACTCATGTGGTTTGGTGCTAATATAAATTTTGAGCCAGGAACACAATACGATTATTTTGAACCTCGTGATTTTGAAAATAAACGCTTTTTTACCTATAAGAATATTGGTAATATGTTTGGATGGTTTGAAACAAATAGTAATAAAACATTTTCTGTTGAAGTCTATGGTGGTACTTGGACTAGTTTTGATAGTGAGCGTGATTTATTTGGATATGATTTTGGGATTGAACCAAGTGTTCGAGTCAGTGACAAATTTAGAATTGGTTATGAAATTTCAAGACAAAATAACAAAGGAAGTCGTGGATATGTAAATAATCTTGGTAACGATATTATTTTTGGTGAACGTGATATTGTTTCCATTGAAAATAGTTTATCGGGTAGTTATAATTTTAATCCATTTCATACCTTGGCTTTAACATTTAGAAATTTTTGGTCAACCGTAACTTATGACGACGATCTCTTTACATTACAAGATGATGGTAGTTTAATGCAAGATGATGGCGTAACAACCGCTGATGTAGATAACCCGAATGTCAATTTTAATACGTGGAATTTAGATTTAAGTTATTCATGGCAGGTAGCTCCTGGAAGTTTTTTAACTGCTCTTTATAGAAACCAGTTGTTCAATTTTAGCAATGCATCAAACGATAGTTACTTTGACAGTTTGGGCGATTTATTTGATCAGCCAATACAACATACATTTTCAGTGAGATTGCAGTATTTTATTGATTATAATAACGTAAAAAGTGTCTTTCGCAAGAAATCAATATAGTCTTTGCACATAACTTTAGAAAGTAGTAATTTCAGCCTGATATTATAACTCAATGATTCAGGCTGAAAATATTCATAAATATTTCGATTCACTTCATGTTTTAAAAGGTGTGAATTTGCATATTAAAGAAGGCGAAATTGTATCAATAGTTGGTGCTTCTGGAGCAGGTAAAACAACCCTTTTACATATATTAGGAACCTTAGATTCAGCTTCAAAATCAGAATCCCCAAAACTGGAAATTGATGATCGTTCTGTAATTGGATTAACTGATAAAATGTTAGCCAAATTCAGAAATGAACATATTGGTTTTATTTTTCAATTTCATCAGTTATTACCTGAGTTTACAGCTTTAGAAAATGTCTGTATCCCGGCATTTATTAAAGGAGTTTCAAAGTCAGAATCTGAAATTAAAGCAAAACAACTTTTAGATTTTCTAGGATTATCAAATAGATATGATCACAAACCAAATGAATTGTCAGGTGGCGAACAACAGCGAGTTGCAGTGGCAAGAGCTTTGGTTAATAATCCTAAACTAATTTTAGCAGATGAACCATCAGGTAATTTAGACAGCGAATCTGCCGAGAATTTGCACAATCTTTTCTTCAAACTTCGGGATGAATTTGGACAGACATTTGTCATTGTCACTCATAACAAAGAATTAGCCAACATGGCCGACAGGAAATTGACTATGATAGATGGACAAATAGACAATTAAATCTTTTCTGCAATCACCTCTATTAATGTTGGACAGAATAAGGTGGCGTTTTTATTTTTACTTAAAGTTTCCATGTCTCTTAATGCTATCTGAACTTCGTCATTTGTTAAATAACCATATTCTGCAAGCCTAGGAAAATAACTATAATAAAACGACTTTGGCCATTGCCATGTTAAATCGTTAGGTGTTGCCATTTTAGCCATAACGCGCGAACTAATTACCTTCATGCCAATTTCTTCAAATAGTCGTGGTAATTCTCTACCAATATCAATTTCGCCTTCTTGGTCTTTAAAACTTTTTAAAGCTGCCTTAATTACTTTATTCAATCCAGGTAATTTAGGTTCAGTTTGATGCGTAGACCAGTCGTAATACTCATGAATTACCATCTTACCTCCTACTTTTAAAGCATCCTTTACTTTTAATAAAATTTCCTTAGGATTAGGAATCCATGCCAATGCCCAACGACAGTACATAGCGTCTAAATAATTATCTGGCAATTGCATATTGTTAAAATCGTCATGAATGGTTTCTATATTCAATCCATATTGTCGATTTAAATCATCTAAAAAGTTTATGAAATGTTCAGATTTATCAATCCCTACGACCTTTCCACTTTCACCAACAATAAATGCTAATTCCTTAGTGCAAAAACCAGGTCCACAACCAAGATCTAAAATTGTCTGACCTGCCTTAAATTTGGCTAAATCCCAGCCTTTATGAGCTTCGCTAGCCCAAATTTGGTGCTGCAAGCCTAATCTATGTAATTCTTCTTTATCAGTTCCTAAAATGTATTCATTTTGTTCTTTCAATTCAATATAATTTTGATAGCTTAAAAATAGAAATTTCTTTCAACATATAAAATGTAATATTTAATTGAGCGGTTATATTTTTTATTTTAGCATTTCAAAGTTCAAACCCTCTAAGTTATTCACCTTTGAATCAAACAGAACTCAAAGAATTTTTAGACGAAAAAGCAGCACAGTACAACAATCCTAATTTTATTGAAAGTGATCCTATTCAAATACCACACCAATTTAGTAATAAAGGAGATATTGAAATTGCCGGATTTTTGACCGCCACAATCTCCTGGGGAAATCGCAAATCAATCATTACAAATGCAAAAAAATTAATCCTTCTTTTAGATAATTCACCTTTTGACTTTGTGAAGAATCATCAGGAATCTGATTTAAAAAATCTCCAATCATTTGTACATCGAACCTTTAATGGTCTTGATTTGATTCAGTTTATTCAAAGTTTAGGACATATCTATAAACGACATAACGGATTAGAAGCTGTTTTTTCAAAACATGCTGAAATTGAATCTCTTCAAAATAGTATTCATCATTTTAAACGTTATTTTTTCGAATTAGAGCATCTTAAGCGGACTGAAAAACACGTGAGTGATCCTCTAAAAAATTCGGCAGCCAAACGCATTAATATGTTCTTGCGTTGGATGGTAAGACAAGATAATGCTGGAGTAGATTTAGGTATTTGGCAAAGCCTTTCCCCAAGACAACTATCGTGCCCTTTAGATGTACACTCTGGAAATGTCGCCAGAAAACTAGGATTACTAACTAGAAAACAGAATGATGCGAAGGCATTAGCAGAGTTAGATGTTTCACTAAGATGTTTAGATTCTAACGACCCAGTAAAATATGATTTTGCTTTATTTGGATTAGGTGCTTTCGAAAAATTTTAACTAAAAAATTCAATTGCATTAATTACCTTTAGTGCAGCTAACAACCAAAACAATCAATGATGAAAAAACTAGTATTTCTTTTTCTTTTCGCTACACTTTTATCTTTTAGTCAAAAACGTACCATTCCTTTAGATACAATGGTGATTACGCAACATAATACCACAATCAAAGGTGTTAGTATGTCGTACACAGCTGAAACCGGAACTCAACCAGTTTGGGACAATAAAGATAATCCAGTAGCAACTTTATTCTATACTTATTATACTCGTAACAATGTAAAAGATAGAGCCAAACGGCCACTTGTATTTTCATTTAATGGCGGCCCTGGATCTGCGTCAGTTTGGATGCATGTTGCATATACAGGTCCACAGATTTTAAAAATTGATGATGAAGGTTACCCTGTTCAACCCTATGGTGTGAAACAAAATGATTATTCCATATTAGACGTAGCAGATATTGTATTTATAAATCCTGTGAATACTGGCTATTCAAGAATGGTTGCCGATAAAGAAGGTAAAATGCCAGATAGAGAGCAATTTTTTGGCATCAATGAAGATATAAAATATTTGGCTGAGTGGATGAATACATTTGTCAGTAGACACAATCGTTGGGAATCTCCTAAATATATAGTTGGGGAAAGTTATGGAGGAACTCGTGTCATGGGATTGTCTTTAGAACTTCAAAATAGTCAATGGATGTATTTAAATGGTGTCATTATGGTGTCTCCAGCAGATTATAACTTATACAATAATGGTCAACCTGTTTATTCAGCAATTAATTTACCTTATTATACGGCCGCTGCGTGGCATCACAAGGCATTGCCATCTGCTTTACAGAGTAGAGATTTAACAGATATTCTACCAGAAGCAGAAGAATTTGCTATCAATACTTTAATGCCTGCATTAGCAAAAGGTGGCTATATTTCCGCAACTGAAAAAAATAGTGTTTCTGAACGAATGAGTTACTATTCAGGGCTCAGTCAAAAAGTAATCCTACAACATAATTTAGATGTACCAACTCGCTTTTTCTGGAAAGATCTTTTACGAGATAAAACCGGACAAACCATTGGTCGATTAGATTCTCGTTATTTGGGATTAGACAAAATTGAAGCAGGAACTGGACCTGATTATAGTGCTGAATTAACCTCTTGGTTACACTCTTTTACTCCAGCAATTAATTATTATTTAAGGGAGCAGTTAAAGTTTAAAACTGATATTAAATATAATATGTTTGGGTCTGTTAGACCATGGAACAATGATGACAATAATGTTAGAGATGATTTACGTCAGGCTATGGCTCAAAACCCATATTTACATGTAATGGCTCAATCTGGATATTATGATGGTGCAACTACCTATTTTGCTGCTAAATATACCTTGTCACAAATTGATCCAAGTGGAAAAATGAAAGATCGCTTATCATTTAAAGGATATAGAAGCGGACATATGATGTACTTACGTAAAGAAGATTTGATAAAAGCCAATGAAGATCTTCGAGAATTTATTAAGAAGTCTTCAGCTAATGGTAAAGCCGCTAAATATTAATGAATTTCGAAAATAGATTTACTGGACTTTTGATATTAATGAGCTTGTCATTTATCTTTTGTGCGTGCACAAATGACGAACTACCTGTTGTAGAATACCTTAATATTAGTACAGACAAAAAAAGTGCTGAACCTAGCTTACATCTTTCAGAAAAAGGAGTCATTTACCTGAGTTGGATCGAATCAGATAGTCTATCTAGTGATTTAAAATTTACAAAATTTGAGGAAGATTCATGGTTAGAATCGTCAGTTATTGCTAGTGGTTCTAATTGGTTTATAAATTGGGCAGACTTTCCGGCACTAACAACGTTTGGAGACAATCTAGCCGCACATTATTTAGAAAAAAGTGCCGACGGCACCTATACGTACGACGTGAAATTAATAATTTCAAATGACGATGGTAAAACTTGGCAAAAAGCATTCACACCACATACAGATAATACGAATTCTGAACACGGTTTTGTGAGTAATGTTGCATTAAATGAAACTAATATATTTAATGTTTGGCTTGATGGTAGACAATATGCATATGCCGAACAAGACTCCACGATTTTAAAGGAAATGACCTTAAGAGGGGCTACAATCAATGCTTCTAGTGAATCATTGGAAGAATATTTACTAGACGCTCGAGTCTGTGATTGTTGTCAGACTGATACAGCCATGACAAACGACGGACCAATTGTGGTTTATAGAGATAGATCAGATAATGAAATTAGAGATATTTATTATACACGGTTAATTTCTAATGAATGGACTGAACCTAAATCCGTATTTTCCGATAATTGGGAAATAGCAGGCTGTCCTGTTAATGGTCCTGCAATTGCAACCTTAGATAATTCGGTTGCAGTAGCTTGGTTCACAATGGCGGATGAATTATCCAAAGTAAAAATTGCTTTTTCTAAAAATAATGGTGCCACATTCGAAAATCCTATTCAAACAGATTTTATCAACCCTTTAGGACGTATGGATGTAGAATTAATTGACGCTAACACAGCCTTAGTTTGTTGGATGGACCAAATAGGAGAAGATACGGTTATTCAACTTCAGAAAATTGGTGTAGATGGCTCAAAAAGTGCTGCCTTTACACTCAGTAAATCATCAGTAAGTAGGTCAAGTGGTTTTCCTAGGATCGTTATAAAAAACAATTATGTCTATGCAACTTGGACTGACGTAAACGATCAATCTTCAAAAATTAAGACTGCACGTGTCCTATTAAATAACATTAAATAGCATGACTTTAAAGTCTAACTTTTTATCTTGATGGCATGCCAAATATGTTGATTAGTATTTTAATGCCATGCAAAAATACTGCAAGGTTTTTACCAGAATGTCTCGATTCTATTTGTAATCAAACCTTCAAAAATTGGGAGTTATTAGTTGTTGACGATGGATCTACTGATGATAGTTTTGAGATAATAAATGGCTATGCAATCAAAGATTCACGCATTAAATTATTAAAAAATAATGGATCAGGAATAATTGAGGCATTACGCTTAGCATATACTAAAAGTTCTGGAAACCTTATTACAAGAATGGATAGTGATGATATCATGTCATTAAACAAACTTGAAATATTAAGCGAAAATTTAACGAAAACAGGTAAAGGTTCAGTAGCCGTTGGGCTCGTCAAGTATTTTTCAGAAAAAGGAATTAACGAAGGTTATAGTAACTATGAAAAGTGGCTCAATGATCTGACTATTAAAGGGTTAAATTTTTCGGAAATCTACAAAGAATGCGTCATTCCTTCACCATGTTGGATGATTCATAGAGAGGACCTTGATGCTTGTCAAGCTTTTAAACCAGATCGTTATCCAGAAGATTATGACTTAACTTTTCGCTATTATGAAAAGAATTTCCGTTGTATTCCATGTGATAAAACTTTACACCATTGGCGTGATTATGAAACACGAACATCGAGAACGCATGAGCATTATGCATTGAATCATTTTTTAGAAATCAAATTGCATTATTTTTTAAAATTAGACTATGATGCTACAAGACCACTTGTAATTTGGGGAGCAGGACTAAAAGGTAAAACAAGTGCGAAAATTTTAATGGATCATGCCATTCCTTTTTTCTGGATTTGTGATAATCCAAAAAAAATTGGAAAGTATATCTACAATCAGAAATTACTCAATTTTAAATTTTTAGAAAACATCAAAAACCCTCAAAGTATCATTACTGTTGCCAATGCAGAAGCTCAGATTGAAATTAAATCTTATTTAAAAACTAAAAATATGGCAGCAATGACAGATTATTTTTTCTTTTGTTAGCTTTATTTCTAAAATATTTCCTAAATCTGAAGGTCATTAAAACATTAAAGAATTATTTCCATTATGTTTGTGTAACCTTACTCTGAACTAAAAGGAATGCAATTTACACACCCAGAAATTTTATATGCGCTTGCACTTCTCGTCATTCCTATACTTATTCATTTATTTCAATTAAGGCGATTTCAAAAAGTGCCTTTTACAAATGTCGAATTTTTGAAAAAGGTTGACTTACAAACAAGAAAAAGTCAAAAATTAAAAAAGTGGCTAACACTTATAACACGTCTATTATTGTTAGCTGCCATTATTTTTGCGTTTGCTCAACCATATTCCTCTAAATCAAATAGCTTAAATGTTGATACAGAAACGGTTATTTATTTAGACAACTCTTTTAGTATGCAAGCAAAAGGAAATCAAGGTGAGTTATTGAGGCGCGCTGTACAAGATATTATTGGTACGCTTGATGAAGCTAATGAAGTAACAGTATATACCAATGAGGAAACATATTTAAACGCAACAGCAAAGAGTCTTAGAAATGATTTATTACAATTAAACTACTCAAGTTCTCAGTTAGATTATAACGCTGCATTTTTAAAAGGGAAAAAATTGTTTAGTACTAATTCTGAAACAATTAAAAATCTAATTTTAATATCAGATTTTCAGCAAAATAAAACACTCAACTTCAATTTGAGTGATAGTCTAGTTGAAACTCATTTGGTCAAATTAAATCCTTTAAATTCAATAAACACAAGTATAGATAGCCTTTATATAGCAAATCAGACAGCATCGAACATAGAACTACATGCTCAGGTAAAACAACGGGAAAATGCGATAGAAAATTTACCTGTTTCTCTGTTTAATAACGATGAGTTGATAACAAAAACTGCCGTTAATAGTGATAATAATATTGCCATATTTACTATCCCAAATAATCAATCATTAAATGGAAGGATATCTATTGATGATGCCAGTTTACAATTTGACAATGACTTCTTTTTTAATATCAACCAACGTCCAAAAATCAATGTATTAAGCATCAATCAAGTTGATGATGATCATTTAAGACGAGTATTTTCTAATGATGAATTTAACTATACTAATGCTGCAAGTAATCAACTTAATTTCAACGATATAGATAAGCAAAATTTAATCATATTAAACGAATTAAATAGTATCCCTCAAGCCCTTAATAATGCTTTGGTAGCATTCGTTAATGATGATTCTAAATTATTAATTATTCCTTCAATTGATTCTGACTTAATGTCTTATAATCAATTATTTGCAAATTTTGGAATAATGCAATTTTCTTCTGAAAATAGCAATGAAAGAAAAGTAACAAATATCAATTACTCCCACCCTATTTTTAAGGATGTATTTGACACAAAAGTTGCGAATTTTCAATATCCAAAAATCAATAGTTTTTACGAATTCTCATCGAACTCTAGTTCACTTTTATCTTTTGAAGATGGCAAACCTTTTTTAGCCCAACTAAACAATGTCTTTATTTTTAGTGCTGCCATCAGCGAAGAGAATTCCAACTTTATAAATTCACCATTAATAGTTCCAACATTGTATAATATAGGAAGGCAAAGTTTTAAATTACCTCAATTATATTTCACCATTCAAAATGAAAATACCTTTGAGGTTAATACTACTATTCAGCAGGATGACATTTTGAAAATGTCTTTAAATGGTTCTGAGATAATCCCTCAACAGCGAACTTTTACAGATAAAGTAGTTATAACCACTCAAGAAACACCCGATTTAGCAGGCACTTATAATGTGAATAATAAAACTATCACTTTAGAACAAGTTAGCTACAATTACAATAGACTGGAAAGTGATTTAAGATATCATGATCTTTCTACTTTGAACCACACCAATATTGGTAACTCAATTCCAGAAGTTATTAATCAAATAAAAAGTGATACAAACATCAACGCACTCTGGAAATGGTTTGTTATTTTTGCACTGATTTTACTAATCATTGAAATGCTTATTCTTAGATTTTTTAAATGAATCTACTCTTAAAATCCGCGACGATCCTTGACCCTAAAAGCGATTTTCATAACAAAACGCTGGATATATTAATTGAAAAAGGATTTATTACCAAAATTGCTTCAAGAATAGCTAATTCTCACAACTATAAATCCATTTCATTACCTAATCTGCATGTATCACAAGGATGGTTTGATAGTAGTGTGAGTTTAGGCGAGCCTGGCTATGAAGAACGTGAGACCCTTGCAAATGGACTTGATACTGCTGCCAAATCAGGATTTACAACTGTTGCTGTAAATCCAAATACCAATCCAATTACATCTACAAACGCAGATGTTTCCTTATTAAAGGCAAAATCTAAAGATCATGCGATTAACTTGCTTCCAATAGGCGCATTAACTAAGGCAAGTAATGGTGAAAGGTTAACAGAGTTATTTGATATGCAAAATGCTGGAGCAGTAGCGTTTGGCGACTATCAAGTGCCTCTGGCAAATGCAAACTTATTAAAAATTGCATTACAGTACGCCAGTAATTTTGATGGTTTGGTTTGCTCATTTCCTTTAGATATGAACGTTGCCAAAAACGGTGTGATGCATGAGTATATTACAAGTACAACCATAGGATTAAATGGAATTCCTTCCATGGCAGAAGAAATGCAAATTGCTAGAGATCTCTCTCTTTTAGAGTATACAGAAGGTAAACTTCATATTCCTACCATTTCAACCAAAGGGTCTGTAGACTTGATTCGACAAGCGAAAAAGAAAAAACTAAATGTCACTTGCAGTGTTGCAATTCACAATTTGATATATACTGACCAAAATTTGATGACATTCAATACAAATTTTAAGGTCCTTCCTCCATTGAGAACAGCAATTGATGCCGAAGCGCTTATTGAAGGCCTAAAAGATGGAACAATTGATATGGTTACTTCAGATCATAATCCGTTGAACATTGAATTAAAAAAAACAGAATTTGATCATGCTGAATATGGTTCCATTGGATTAGAAAGTGCTTTTGGAGCATTGAATTCCATTGTATCGACTAAGGCAGCAATTAAATATTTAACACGTGGAAAGGAGCGCTTTAAGTTAAAAGACGTACCTATTAGTATTGGTAATAAGGTAAATATGACCTTGTTTGATCCAGATATTAAGTATATTTTTGAAGAAGATTCTATTTCTTCAAAATCTAAAAATACCATTTTTAAAGCTCAACCCTTAAAAGGAAAGGCCTATGGCATAATTAATAATAATAAACTGATTCTAAATTAATGACAGAAGAAACTATTCAACAAGGAAAAACAATGGCTTTTGTAAGTTACTTAACATTAGTAGGCTTATTAGTAGCATTGGTTGTAAATGGTGAAAAACGCAATCCTTTTACCAGTTTTCACGTAAGACAATCTCTTGGCTTATGGATTACTTTTATGGCCTTAGGATATATCATTGGCTATTTTGATAGCTGGTTAATTACATTTGCTTTTTGGATATTTTTTGGTGTGTTATTTATTTATAGTTTTATGACTGCTGTATCTGGAAAAGCAAAAGCTGCACCGCTTGTAGGTAAACTTTACCAACGTATTTTTTCTGCAATAGGTAAGTAATGAAGGACGCCTCATTATCACTTTTTCATATTATTAGACCATCCTATCTAAACGAAAATGCACCTGTTTTAATCATGCTACATGGTTATGGAAGCGATGAAAACGATTTATTCTCATTCGCTTCTGAGCTACCAGAAAAATTATTAATTATTTCAGTTCGTGCTCCTTATCCTATGCAACCCTTTGGAAATGCTTGGTATAATATTCATTTTGATTCACCGCAAGGGAAATGGAATGATACAGAAGAAGCCATTTTGTCAAGAGATAGGATCTCAAAATTCATAGATGAGGTAGTTACAACCTATCCCATTGATCCAAATAATGTTACGCTATTGGGTTTTAGTCAAGGCACAATTTTAAGCTATGCTGTAGCGCTTACCTATCCAAAAAAAGTAAAAAATGTGATTGCCTTAAGTGGTTATATTGATAAAGAAATGTTGCCTAAAACATTGGATAAAGACAATTATAAACATCTTGATGTTTATGCTTCACATGGTAGTGTAGATCAAGTGATACCTGTTTCTTGGGCACAACAAAATGCACCTTTTCTAGAATCATTGAAGATTAAGCACCAATACAGTGAATTTCCAGTAGGTCATGGCGTTGCGCCTCAAAATTTTTATGAATTGAAGAGTTGGTTACAAACTCGAATTTAATTCTGTGGCGCATAAAGTAAGGATTCAACCACCTTGAACTTTAACAGTTTATCTTCAGTAATTTCATAAGTTAATAACATTTCTCCCCAATATTCACCATCACTGAAGTCGGCAATGATCCATTTGTGATTTAAGAGACGGACTTTATTGATAAGCATTCGCCCATTCTCTGACATTGCTGCGTAAGGCACCAATGGATGTTGCCCATCTGGTTCATTTAACTTATACAATTCATCTCTCAAAAATGGAATGATCTGCTCTGTATCATAACCATCTCGCTCAAAATAATCTAAAGCATCATCATTATTTTCTAAATTAAAGTATAGAAGATCGAGGTTTTCATCCTCTAAGGACTCTATTTGATTTTTAAATACTTCTTCATTCTGCTTTAAAGCTGTGATTTTGTTCTCATAAATTTCTATAGCACTTTTAGAATTGATATACATAAATAGAGCTAGTAACAGTGCAAAAACAAACAAGTAGAGATAGATGTTCTTTTTCATATTAAAGTGTGATTTCGAGATTATCGTAGGCTAAATAAACGTTTTCAGGTAATGATTGTTGTACCTCGTCATGAAATCCAAGGAGATGGCTAATATGCGTTAAATATGCCTTTTCCGGATTTACTAGTTGGATAAAATTCAAGGCTTCTTCAAGGTTAAAATGAGATTGATGAGGCTTATGCCTTAATGCATTTATCACCAAGACTTTGACATTTTTTAATTTCTCAATTTCAGCGTCGGTAACGGTTTTAGCATCAGTGATATATACAAAGTCGTTAAAACGAAACCCATATACCTGCAAGCCATTATGATCAACATTAATTGGAATCACCTTCATATCATTAAGGAAAAAAGGTGCGTCTGTAATTTCAATTTCAGATACTGAAGGCGCTCCAGGGTATTTATTCTCAGTTTCAAATATATAATCAAAACGTCTTTTAATAGCTGATAAAACTCGTTTGTGCGCATAAATTGGAATATGTCCTTGATTAAAATAAAAAGGTCTTATATCGTCTAGTCCTGAGACATGATCACTATGTTCATGAGTAAAAATGATTCCATCAATTTTTTGACACTTACTCCTAAGCATTTGATATCTAAAATCAGGGCCACAATCTACTACATAGCTGTAGTCATTCCATTCAACCAGAATTGAGACTCTTAAACGCTTATCCTTTTTATTAGTACTTAAGCAGACTGGATGTTGACTTCCTATAACTGGAATTCCCTGTGAGGTCCCTGTGCCTAAAAAGGTGATTTTCAAAAGCGTTAATTTTAAAACAAAAATAAGCTTATTTTTTTCTTTGAGTCAGTAATTTAATACCTTTGTTACTATAATTAATCCTACTTTACCATGGAGATTCGATTGAAAGGAGACACACAGTTTGACAACATTCCTTCAATGAAACAAAAAGCACTTCGTATTAATTTGAATACGAATATCTACGGCACCTTTGCCGAGATTGGTGCTGGACAAGAAACTGTTAGACAATTCTTTAGAGCTGGTGGTGCTTCTGGAACTATTGCAAAAACCATTTCTGCTTACGATAAAGATTTTAGTGACGCCATTTATGGTAATGAACCCGACGGTCGTTATGTGACTGAAGCACGATTGAATAAAATGTTAGATCATGAGATTCAATTAATCGAAGAACGAATCTCACGAGAGAATCATCCTAATAAGATGTTTTTCACTTTTGCCAATACAGTGGCTACTATTGACTTTGCTAAGAGGTACAAAGGTCATGGTTGGGTTGGTATTAGATATCAAATAGAACCAAATGAGCCTTATAATGATATTGTGCTTCACTTTCGTTTCAAGGAAAATGACGCTAGATTACAACAGGAAACTCTAGGTGTTCTTGGCACAAATCTAATTTATGGTGCATTTTATAAGTACAACGAACCAAAAAAGTTGTTGCGCTATTTATATGATCATTTAGATAAAGATCAATTAGAAATAGACACAATTAATTTCTCAGGTCCATTATTTGAAGATGTTGATAACCGATTAATGAGTTTGCAATTAGTGAGAAATGGCATGACTGATGCCGTGATGTTTTCTCCTGATGGGAATAATGTACTTCCTGCTAGAGTCCTTTATAAAAAGAACATTCTAACCTTACGTGGTAGTTTTAGACCAGCAACAAAGGTTAATATGGATATGTATGAAAAATCATATGCCATGTTTTTAAAAGAGAGTCGTGTTGATGAAGAAAAGACGCAGGTAATATTTGAAATCACTCTGTCTAATTTACGTGCCGAAGGTGAAATTGATGAACAGGATTTTATGGATAGAGCCAAACTGCTTTGTTCTCAGGGACAAACTGTTATGATATCTAATTTTAAAGAGTATTACAAATTAGTAGAATACTTCTCACAATACACAAAAAGTAGAATGGGATTGGCAATGGGTGTCAATAACCTCATCGAAATCTTTGATGAAAAGTACTATCGTCATCTGAGTGGTGGAATTTTAGAAGCCTTTGGAAAACTCTTCTTTAAAGATCTGCGTGTTTACTTATATCCTATGCAGGATGAAAATGATGTGATTATTAATAGCGAAAATTTGAAAGTGCATCCTAGAATGAAAGAATTATATAAATTCTTTAAATATAATGGCAAGGTTGTAGATATTATCGACTACAATCCTGACATCTTAAATATCTTCTCAAAGAAAGTTCTAAAAATGATTAATGATGGCGAAGAAGGATGGGAAACTATGTTACCTGATGGAATTGCAGAAATCATAAGAAAACAAAGCTTATTTGGTTGTGAAACTGAAGAAGTATTGAATAAGAAATAAAGAAAAAGCGACTTAAAAGTCGCTTTTTTTATGCTTCTAGAATTTGATCTGCATGACGCTTGGCTTTAACGTTATCTATCACATGATCAACAATACCTTCTTCATTTACTAAAAAAGTTTTACGATGAATCCCATCATAGGTTCTTCCCATAAATTTTTTTGATCCCCAAACACCAAAGGCATTAATGACCTCTTTATTTACATCTGCTAAAAGAGGATAAGGAAACGCGAATTTATTTTTAAAACTTGTTTGTCTTTTCTCTGAATCTGCGCTAACACCTAATATCTCGTATCCAGCATCTTGTAATTTTTGATAATTTTCACCTAGATTACAAGCTTCAACAGTACATGTTGGTGTACTTGCCTTTGGATAAAAGAAAACCACTAATTTTTTTCCTTTAAAATCACTCAATTTTACCAAATTTCCATCTTGGTCATTCACTTCAAAATTTGGCACTTTATCACCTGCTTTTAATGTATTCATATAGTATCTTTGAATTTTTTGTAAAGATACACTAATGACCAAACAGGAGAAAGTCAATTTTGTAATAAATACCTTGGAAGCCATCTATCCTGAGGTGCCAATTCCATTAGATCATAATGATCCTTATACCCTACTAATTGCAGTGCTAATGTCTGCTCAAAGTACCGATGCACGTGTCAATCAAATTACACCACTTTTATTTGCTAAAGCAGATAATCCTTATGAAATGGTAAAACTTTCTGTAGAAGAGATTCGAGAAATTATCAAACCAGTTGGATTGTCTCCTATGAAAAGTAAAGGCATTCATGGTTTGTCAGAAATATTAATTGAAAAGTACAATGGTGAAGTTCCACAAAGTTTTGAAGCTTTAGAGGCCTTACCTGCAGTTGGACATAAAACTGCAAGCGTTGTGATGTCTCAAGCATTTGGCGTACCAGCGTTTCCTGTCGATACTCACATACATCGACTGATGTATCGATGGAATTTGACAAATGGAAAAAATGTGGTACAAACAGAAAAAGATGCGAAACGCTTATTTCCAAAAGCATTATGGAATAAACTTCATCTTCAAATAATATATTACGGACGCGAGTATTCGCCTGCCAGAGGCTGGAATATAGAAAAAGACGAGATAACTAAAACAATAGGTAGAAAATCTGTAATTAATGCTTTTAAAAAATAAGAAAGGCCCCAACTTTCATTAGAACCTTTCTTGCCAAAGTTTAGTTTAGAAGCGCTTCAAACTTTAATTTATTACAATTTATAACACTTAAAGCCTGAGAGTAACTAAGAAGAAATTTAACCGTTTCTTCAGTCGGTTTTAGAGTTTCAGAATGTTTTAATTCCTTAGAGTAAAGTTTTGCCATTTACGTTTTTTTGGTGTTAATACTCCTCTATAACGTAACTACAAGTACTTTATTGTCTAATTTGTTAAAACAATGTTATGTTTATCTATAACCTTGCGTAAATTAATTAGTGCATAACGCATTCTACCTAATGCTGTATTAATGCTAACACCTGTTAATTCACTAATTTCCTTAAAACTCATGTCTTTATACATACGCATGACCAAAACTTGTTTTTGATCATCCGGTAATTCCTCAATTAATCGTCTAACATCATCTTCAACTTGTTCTTTAATAATTCTTTTTTCGGCATTTAATGACGAATCACTAATCACAGAAAAAATATTGAATTCAGTACTATTGTCAAATTTTGGCATTCTATTGTTCTTTCTAAAATGGTCAATTACCAAATTATGAGCAATACGCATAACCCAAGGTAAAAATTTACCTTCTTCGTTATACTTGCCAAGTTTTAGGGTTTTAATTACCTTGATAAAGGTATCTTGAAATACATCTTCGGTGACATCTCTATCATATACCTTAGAATAAATAAAGCTGTAGACCTTTTGCTTGTGTCTTTCTATAAGCACAGCTAAAGATTTTTCATTCCCATCAATGTAGTCGGAAACTAAAACAGCGTCTGAAATAAGTTCTTTTCTCATAATCATTACTTTTTAAACATAGTAGCGGACTATGTCTTGGGGTTAAATTTTAAAAAGTAATGTTTTCTATAGGCTAAAAGCGTATTTAACTGTTTTGTTGTAAGTCAAATATAACAACAATCATTCCTAAAATACAAAAATAACTGCGTTTTTTAACATAATTATCCACAAACTATTCATTTTTATAGCTGAAATAGAAGTGGTATCTTTGCGAAATTATCCATTTTGAACGCCTATGATTACTGATCTTACCACTGTAAATCCCAAAACCAACATCATTATTAAGGGTGCGAAATTGCACAATTTAAAAAATGTTGATGTGGTTATTCCAAGAAATAAGCTTGTGGTTATTACAGGATTGTCCGGTTCAGGTAAGTCAAGTTTGGCATTTGATACCTTATATGCTGAAGGACAACGTCGTTATGTAGAAAGCTTATCAAGTTATGCACGTCAATTCTTAGGAAGGTTAAACAAACCTAAAGTAGATTATATTAAAGGTATTGCTCCTGCAATTGCCATAGAGCAAAAAGTTAATTCAACCAATCCACGTTCAACTGTAGGTACTTCAACAGAAATTTATGACTATTTAAAGTTGTTGTTTGCAAGAATTGGTAAAACCTACTCACCAGTTTCAGGTAATATTGTAAAAAAGGATACCGTTTTTGATGTTTTAAACTATGTCAAAAAGTTTGAAGATGGTGAAAAATTATTGCTCCTAGCTCCTATCCATTTGGAAGAAGGCCGTGCCATGGAAGACAAACTTAAAGTGCTACAACAGCAAGGGTATGCGCGTATTAAAATTAATGATTCGGTTTTAAGAATTGAAGAAGCAGAAACATATAGTGATTCCATTCAGAATATATATTTGGTAGTAGATAGAATTATTGTGAGGCATGCAGACGATTTCTACAATCGACTAGCTGATGCCGCACAAACAGCCTTTTTTGAAGGTAAAGGTGAATGCTTTGTTGAAACAATGATTGATGGACAACAAAGACATTTCAGTAATAAATTTGAGCTGGATGATATGTTATTTCTAGAACCAAATATTCATTTATTTAGTTTCAATAATCCATATGGTGCATGTCCAAAGTGTGAAGGTTATGGTGATGTAATTGGTATTGACGAACAGCTGGTGTTTCCTAATACTGGCTTATCTGTTTACGAAAATGCCGTTTTTCCTTGGCGTGGTGAAAGCATGAGTTGGTATCGAGATCAATTGGTTAATAATTCGCATAAGTTTGATTTCCCTATTCATAAACCTTTTTTCGAATTAACTTCAGAACAAAAACAACTTATTTGGGATGGCAACGAACATTTTGAAGGTCTCAACGATTTCTTCGCTCAGCTTGAGGCGAGTGCTTATAAAATTCAGAATCGGGTTATGCTTTCTCGCTACAGAGGTAAAACCAAATGTAGTGTATGTCAAGGCAAACGCCTACGCGACGAAGCTAATTTTGTGAAAGTTGGAGGTACAACAATCACAGATTTAGTGGAGCTCCCATTAAATCGTCTAGCTTCCTTTTTTAAACAATTAGAATTAAACGATCACGATCTCAAAATTGCCAAACGATTATTAAAAGAAATTAATACGCGACTCTCTTTTTTAAGTAATGTAGGTTTAGATTATCTCACTTTAAATAGAAAATCAAATACTCTTTCAGGTGGTGAAAGCCAGCGTATTAATTTAGCAACCTCTCTAGGAAGTAGTTTGGTTGGTTCTATGTATATTCTTGATGAACCGAGTATTGGTTTACATCCTCGTGATACAGAACGACTAATAACAGTTCTAAAATCTTTGCGTGATTTAGGTAATACAGTTATTGTTGTAGAACATGACGAAGATATCATGGCTGCAGCAGATGAAATTATTGATATCGGACCCGAAGCTGGAACTTTTGGAGGTCATATTGTAGCAACTGGTACCTTTCAAGATATTCTAATTTCAGATTCTTTAACAGCCAAATATTTAAATGGAACACTTGAAATTGAAGTTCCTGAGTCACGAAGAAATTCTAAGTATCATGTGACTATTAATGGCGCAAGAGAACATAATTTAAAAAATATTGATGTCACTTTTCCTTTGGGAATGTTAACCGTTGTAACAGGTGTTTCTGGCAGTGGTAAAAGCACTTTAGTTAAAAAAATTCTGTATCCTGTATTGTTAAAGGAAATTGGTGGTTTTGGTGATAAACCAGGAGAATTCACTTCAATTGAAGGTAATTTTAGCAATGTAAAAAATATCGAATTTGTAGATCAAAATCCTATTGGGCGTTCTTCACGTTCCAATCCTGTAACTTATATCAAAGCTTACGATGATATTAGAGCTTTATACGCTAAACAGAAAGTAAGTCAAATACGGAATTATCAACCGAAACATTTTTCGTTCAATGTTGAAGGAGGTCGTTGTGAAACTTGCAAAGGTGAAGGCGAAGTAACCATTGAAATGCAATTCATGGCAGATGTTCATTTAGAGTGTGAAACTTGCAAAGGAAAGCGATTTAAAAAGGAAGTACTAGAGGTTTTTTTTGAAGGAAAATCTATTGATGATATATTAAATCTAACAATAGATGATGCCATTTCATTTTTTGATGAAGCTAAACAATCAAAAATTAAAAATAAATTGCAACCGCTTCAAGATGTTGGATTAGGATATGTAACACTTGGCCAAAGTTCTTCAACGCTTTCTGGTGGTGAAGCACAACGTATTAAATTGGCGTCTTTTTTAGGCAAAGGAAACACCAAGGATACAGCCCTATTTATATTTGACGAACCTACAACAGGTTTACATTTTCACGATATTAAAAAGTTGCTTAAATCGTTTAATGCATTAATTGAGAAAGGACATTCTATCATTGTGATTGAACACAATATTGAACTTATTAAATGTGCCGATCACGTTATTGATTTAGGCCCAGAAGGTGGTGAAACAGGTGGTGAATTACTTGCCTTTGGAACTCCAGAAAATCTAGCCAAAAATGAAGCTTCTTTTACAGGCTATTATTTAAAAGAAAAACTATAGTTTAAGGAGCCTATCAAACCTGAGATTATTGTTTAACAGTAATTTATTGGATTTACATTGATTTTTTTCGTATTATATGGATTATGATAAATACAGATAAAAAAGAAAATCAGGAAGTCTTGCAAGAGTCCATTTCCTATTTGGAAAATTTAGGATATGATAATATTAAGGCAGATATGGAAGGCTATGAAACTCCTAAATCTTATCGCAAAAAAGGATCAGATATTAGTATAACTCCTGATATTGTTGCTGAAAAAGCTGGAAGAAAGCATTATTTTGAAATCGGCTTAAAGTCAGACGAATCAACACTTCTTAAAACAAAATGGCGATTTTTAGACGTTCTCACAAGAATGCATGACGATCGTTTCAGGATTATTACTAAAAAAGGTCATTATAAGTTTACAAATACCATGCTTAATGATCTTAATTTAGATAAAAATTTAATAAAGCTTTAAGGGTTTTTACCTTGTTTTAGAAATGCATTCTGCTCTTCCATTAGCTCTTTAAGATCAGATAATAGTTCAATATCCTTTGGCGTTGCTACTGTTGTATCTTTTGTATCCTGCGCTTTTTTACGGAGGCGGTTCATAAACTTGACCACGATAAAAATAGTAAAGCCTATAATCAAAAAATCGAGTAGTGCCTCACCTAAAGCACCATAGCCAATAGCAATTTCACTTGTTACAGTGTTTCCAGAAACATCTAAAGTAGCCTCCCTTAAAATCAGACGTTTACTTTCAAAATTCACACCATCAGTAAATAAAGTCAATGGAGGCATAAATACTTTCTTTACTAAAACGTCAATTACTTTGTTAAATGATGCTCCAATAATAATACCTATTGCCATGTCCATCATATTACCTTTTACCGCAAATTCTTTGAATTCTTTTAATAGTCCCATACACAAAAATTTTAGAGACCGAAGATACCAAATAGCTTAAAAGCCATAGACTATTTCTTTGTTAATACCTTAAAGAAATATATCTTTATCCAACACGCATTAATTTCCAACTAATTAACGCTAATAATCCTATGGCGAAACAAAGTTCCACCAATAAACCACATAAATTCGGGACATTTTTAGGTGTATATACTCCAAGTATATTAACCATTCTCGGACTCATCATGTATTTGCGATTTGGTTGGGTTGTTGGAAATGTTGGTCTCGTTAAAACCATTTTTATAGTTCTCATGGCGAGTTCTATTACATTTATAACAGGATTGAGCGCATCTGCAATAGCAACGAACATAAAAGTTGGTGTTGGTGGTGAATATTATATGATTTCACGTTCGCTCGGGTTAGAACCTGGTGGTGCCATAGGTATTCCTCTCTATCTATGTAGAACTTTAAGTGTCACCTTTTACTGCTATGGACTTTCAGAGGCAATTTTAGCATTGTATAGAAGTTCTGTTGGTGAAGTTCCAGAATTCGCGTTACAAGGACTAACTATTCTCTTTATTATTCTTGTAACCGCCTTATCAGGAAAAAGTGCCAAGTTGGTTCTAAAATCACAAATTCCAATAATGGTAATTGTTGGTGCTTCAATTTTAGCATTAGCCATTGGCGTCTTGACCAATGATATGCAAACACCAATCACTGAAGCAACTTATACGTCTGCTCCTGAGGGATTTTGGTATGTTTTTGCTGTTTTTTTTCCTGCTGTTACAGGGTTTACAGCTGGAATTGGATTGAGTGGCGATCTTAAAAATCCTCAGAAATCCATTCCAAAAGGTACTTTAGGTGCTGTTGTATCTGGAGCATTCATCTATATGATTATACCTATTCTTCTATCAGTAACGGCTCTTTTGAGTTTAGAACAACTATCAGATCCAGAAGCTGGAGTTACAATATGGACGAAGATTGCAGTATTTGGACCTTGGCTCATTTACCCTGCAGTATGGGGAGCTGTGCTTTCGTCTGCATTTGGAAGTATTTTAGGTGGCCCAAGAATATTACAAGCCCTTTCAATGGATGGATTGATGCCGAAATTTTTGTCGAAACTCTCTAAATCTGGTCAGCCAACAATGGCAACTTGGATTTCGGGAGCCATCGCCTTAGGTGCTGTTTTTCTTGGAGGTTTGAATACTCTAGCCCAATATGTTTCTGTGTTATTTTTAACCTTATATGTCGCAGTCAATGTAAGTGCGGCTGTTGAACAGCTGATTAAAGAGCCATCATATAGACCAAAAATCCACGTGCCTTGGTTTGTTTCACTTGTAGGTGCTATTGCCGCAATGGTGGTGATGTGGCTTATTAACCCAATTGCATTCGCATTTGCATTAGGTCTAGAAGCACTTATTCTATTTTATTTATTCAGCAGAAAAATGGAACAGCAATGGGGTGATGCTTCCACTGGATTATGGATACATTTAAGTCGATTTGCTCTTTTGCGATTAAATAAAAAGAAAATTAGTACGCGTAATTGGAGGCCTATTATTTTGCTTTTTGTTCATAATTTAAAGGAACGTATTGACCTAGTGAAATTTTGTGAAATTTTAGGTCAAAATAGTGGTATGCTGACTGTCTCTCACTTGATTACACCAGAAGATAGAGATGAATTAAGCCGAAGAAACGAGGTTGTTTATGAAATGCAAAAGGAGTTAGAATCACATGGTATGCAAGCCTTGACCGAAGTGAATGTTGTCAGTGATTTTAAAAATGGGATGTACAATGTAGCGGCATCTCACGGGATTGCAGGATTAAAAACGAATATGGTAGTATTTGGTTGGTCACAATCACATGATGGAAGAATACAAGAATTGGAAATTATGCATGATTTGGCCATGTGTGGGAAAAATATCATGATGGTTCATCTCAATAAATCATTTACAAAGCGTTCAAATAAACGCATAGACATTTGGTGGCGTGGACAAAATAATAATGGAGATATGATGTTGCTCCTCGCCTATCTCATTCAGTTGAATACTAAATGGAAAAAATGTCGTATTCGAATATTATCCATTGCAAATTCTATAGAAGATCAAAAACAATTAGAGCAACACATTGCCTATTCTATTAGTGAAGCGCGTATAAATGCAGAAATTGATGTCATGCTTAGTGATACCGAAGATATAGTTGGGCAATTACTTTATAAAAGTAAAAAATCAGATCTTGTTTTTACAGGACTCGCTAAAAATATGATAGACCCTGCAGCTACTTCTTCAAGAATTAACCGAATCGTAGATAATTTGAAAGCTGTGGCCTTTGTTCAGAATAATGGAATGAAAACAGATACACCCATTATTTTTGGTACTACAGAAACTTAAAATTTTAATTCATTCTGCTTAGATCAGCTTCGGCGGCAATGTACCCAAAACCAGCCCAATTTCCTTTATTTACAATGGTTTGAAAAAGCATTATTGCTTTATCCTGTGCACTATTATAATGGTGCCAATTGGCGATACCATATTGAACTGCTTCACTAGATCCTGATGATCCATTTCCTTTTAAACCTCCTTCAGTCAGTTCGCCTTTATAGAACAACAATAAATCATGATACCCATCATTTTCAATAACGTCCATATCAGTAGTAATATCGTCTAAAAGTTGCGTCGCTTTATCAACTTGATTCATTCTTCTCATTATCATATATAGCCAATGTTTTGAGGCTACAATCATATCGTCATTTTTAGACGCCTTTAAACAGGTATCAAAATTCAGCAAAGCATTATCCAAGTCATTTTTTAAGTAATATGCCAATCCCAAATGATAATAAATATTGGTATGTAAGCTAGAAACAGGTTTATTGAGTCTATTGGGAATTCCATCTGGCTCCACAATGTCTTCCGTTCCTTGAATGAGTTCTACTGCCTTTTCAAAATCAGTAATGGCATTGTCGAGTTGTCTTGTTGAAATATAGCGATGCCCACGATGTCTATACATTCTTGCGTCTTCAGGGAACTTTAATATTCCTTCATTAAAAATACCAATAGCTGCTTTGTAGTCGCCCAAATATGCCATACGTCTGCCTAACCAAATAATAAAATCTGGGTTCATTGGGTTGCTATTATATGTCAGCAATGCGTTTAAATAGTTATTGATTTGTAATGAGTCCGTTTCAGGGTTTACTTGACGCCTAATAAGTTCCTTCCCAAGAAGAGAAGTAGCTTGAATTGTATCAATTTTCACCGATTCTAAATCGTGATTTTTATTATAGGGATTACAACTGCATAACAGCAGAATTAGGACTAAAGAAAAAAGTGATTTCATAAGGAATAAGGTTGATAACTTTAAAGATACAACAATATGATATATTGAAAATTATGCTATTTTTGATATAGATCTTTCCTAGCTCCGCTACACCTTTAGTTTTCCTCTGCGATGGCAATATTTTGTCCTTTACCTTTAATCATGGTAAGTGACTTTATGAATCAGTGTTGTGAATAATAGCTAATTTTAATAAACTATTTTAATCATGTCAGAGACAGCTAATAGTCCAAATTCTGAAAATGCAATTATTAATGCACATACGCATATTTTCATATCCGATGACACACCAAGTCAATTGGCACGTAAATTTGTGCCAGGTCCAATAGCTTGGATGTTAAACACTCATCTTATCATCAAAATTTCAAAATGGATAAGAAATATCAATAAAAAGAAATATTCGTTCACTTCACAAAACAAGGCGTGGCAAAAGTATTTGGCCTCAAACTCCCCAATCTATGGATCGGCAAGACGTCTTCTCTTGTTTGTTATCAATATCATTTTCTTTTTTTATCTATTATACTTGATACTGCCATTGTTGTCATTTTGGCCTATAGAGGGTTGGCTCAATTCATTATATGAAAGTGAATGGGCACAAAAATTACTTATTTTTTCAAAGCGATTTCAATATGTTTGGATCATTCTGTTCATTTTACTTGTATTCAAAAAAATTAGAAATTGGTTCTTTAAATCATCTTGGGAATTACTTAAAAAACGTCTTGGAAAGCATTCAGTTGAATTGTTATTACGATACATCAACATAATCAATTTTGCTCAATATGAAGAAATGCACACAGTATTTAGCAAACTAAAACTTCAATATCCGCCTGATTCAAAATTTATTGTTTTGCCTATGGATATGGCATTAATGAAGGCAGGAAAAACGAAAAGGTCCTATCGAGATCAAATGACGGACCTCTTGACTATAAAAAGTAATAATGAAAAGAGCATATTTCCATTTTTATTTGCTCATCCTGAGCGAATGAAAGAGACCATAAATGGTAAACCTTACTTCAAAGGAAATATTACTGATGGAGGCGAATTTGAATTAGACGACTGCGATGTCAAAGACTATTTTAAAAAAGGCTGTGCTGGTGTAAAAATATATCCTGCAACGGGTTACTATGTTTTCGATGAAAGTTTATTGCCATTATGGCTGTATTGTGATCAGAAAAACATTCCAATTACCACACATTGTTCAGTAGGTCCTATTTTTTATAGAGGAAATTTAAATAAGCTAAGAGATAAGATTGATGAGCATCCAATATTTAAACAGATTATTGGCAAAAACCCTGATGGATCTCCAAAAGAAGTACCACTTCGCTTACCTCTTCAAAAGAATAGTGTGTTTCAACGCAATTTTACACATCCATTAAATTATTGTTGTTTACTCGATGAAGAATTCCTTAAAAAAGTACTCGACAAGCACAACAGTGCATACTTGAATAAAATTTTTGGTTATAAACCTGAATTGCAAGGAAAACCAATCGAAAGAAATTTGTCTAATTTGAAAATCAATCTTGCTCATTATGGCGGTGCAGAAAATTGGGATCAATTTCTTGAACAAGACCGATACGATTATGCAAATCATATCATTAATAAGGATGAGGCACTAATGCTAAAAGAAAAGATGCACAACCCAAATATCTTGTATAAATATTGGCATAGCGTTGATTGGTTCTCTATTATTTCGTCCATGATGATCAATTTTAATAATGTATATACGGATATAAGTTATACATCTCATGATCTAAAATACTTGAATTTATTATCTCAGATATTGGATAACGATGATATCGCGAAACGCGTTTTATTTGGGACAGACTTTTATGTAGTAAGTAATCATAAATCAGAAAAACAATATTGGATTGATATGCAAAATTCACTAGGTAACCACAAATGGAAAAAGCTGTCAAAATCCAATCCTGAGGAATTTCTTAAAATGAAACCTTTGAATTTAGATAATTAAATATTTCAACCATTGCCAAGGTATCAAGCTTGCAATACGCTAAAAGGTCTTGACGTGTTTTGTCTAAATCACCTGTAAAAGAACCAACAATCATTTGATAAAAGATTTGGCTTGCCTGATCGCCATTATTGATATCAAGGTCATCATAGGTCAATTCTGGCACTAAGGCTGGCAATACTTTTTTTATGGAATAACTGCCTCGCATTTCTGGTGAGTAATACCACTTTTTCTGAAAAGGAATCATTAAGTCTACCAATCGGTCAATAATACCTTGTAGCTCTTCCTTACGATCAGGAATGAACGTCATCAATTTTTGAAGTTGCCCTCTTTCAAATCCAATATTATAGACAATAATAGTTCCTGATGATCCACATTCGGCAATTAACTGATCTACAAACTTGATTCTTGGATCGAGCTCGGCGTCAGCCTCAGCTAAATACTCCGAATGATCAAGTGCTCCATCTTCTTGTAAAATATGCAGCGAATATTGAAATACTACTTGCTGATATGGGCTGCTTCCATCATAAATTGGAACGGCTGGATTTATCGTTTCAAAATCAAGAAAATACAACGGATATTGTAAGCCACTAACAAATTGGTTTATCTGACTCTTGTCTATATAAGTTTCACCACTGACCTCACTCTTTACCTGCTGTAACTGATTTTGATTTAGCGAATTATTTTCCAAGTCAATTTGATCTAAACTGACTATTCCTTGATTATATAATTCAAACTTATTTTTAGTGCTCAATCTGGAAATATCAAATACAGAATACGCTGGAATATGCTGCCAACAAAACCCTTTAAAATCACAGTCATATGGATCAGAGCATTGTGGGCCAATATCAATATCTGGAACACTGTCTTTTTCTAAGACAGAGACAAAGTGATCTATCTTTGAAGGAATCATTGTTTGCTTAGCTATTACCTCGTCAAAAACTGAGGCTATTGTAAAAAGCTCATCTACATTAATATCCACTTGTTTTACATACTGATTGTTGATATGAACTATGGAAAAATCTACTAGATCAATTCCTGAATTAACAATGGTATAATATTGAATGGCGGCATCATCAAGATTTACTGGCTTAATAGACGTCGAACTTTTTACTTCATAAGCCTTCCATCCGGCAGCATCTTTAATCAAAATATCAAGCGCTGCAATCACATTATTAAACTGAAAGGTAGCTTCATAAATAACAGTCTGTCCAGAGTCAATAAATTGTTTGGTTTTAGCGACAGATTCATGCAAATTAAAATGACTATCTGGAGAGGCATCTACACCTCCAGGAAAAAGCTCTTGTGCCATCAATCCAACTTCAGTTCCTTGATCAAAAATAGCCTGAGTTTGTGAACTAACAGGGTCTTTTAAGTTGTAATTCTTCTTATAGAGATATAGCTGTTTTTCACATTGTAATCCCTTTAAAAAGGTGGATTTCGACAATAATGCTTTTCCCATTCTCTTTCCTTTATTCTTTACAAAATTGGAGGTTGCACATCCTGACCATGCAAATAGGCATCCGTAAAATACTTGCTCAAAAATTCTTCTGAATGTTTATAGAAAATACCATCTACAACTTCTGAAATACTTCTATTATGATTTAGCGTCGTAATTTCGGCATTTGTAAACTCAACGGATCCGTCGGTTTTAGCCAATAGGTTTTTAACTCGAAAACCTGGCGCACGTTGGTCATAAGTATCTAAGTAGATAAACACAGCATTTCGAAAAGCTGTTAAGGTTCCTGCGTCATTGTAATTATCAAAGGGATCAATAAGACCATCCATGTCACTACCTAATGTAACCACCTTCCAACCATCTTCACCTAACCGCTGTTCTATAACCTGAACAATATGATATACATTACTTAAGAAAAGCTGTACCTGAAGCGCCTTACGTTCATCAATTGTAGTGGTTTCTTTCATGGTTTTTTTGAATAGCTTCCCTGGCATTCTACCTTCATGCATCAGAACACCAATTAATCCGTCAGAATTGTAAATTTCCGTAATGTCTTCATCACACAAATTCACATCACAACGACTTACATACGAATGCTTATCATCTTTTTTATCACAACCTATCTGTTCGGCCTGAACCCAAGTTTTAACTCCACTTACTGCCGAATGACTTGATATAATTGGAATGCCTAACATATCAACCATCATATTCTCATTGCGTTCACGAACAATCTCAAAATATTCTAGTCTCGCCTTTACAGACATGTGTTTGATATCAATTAGTATGCGTTTCAAATCATCACTTCGTGTTAGCATATTGTCAATGATCTGTTTGGCACTTTCCGTTAAAGGACCATTCATACCACGCTTCTGTTTGAACAACAAGGTGATAAAACCAGTAAAACTTTTTACATGACCACAGAGTAAATTATTATAATGATGTGCCATTGTAATATAAAACGGCGTATAGTCTTGTTCTTTGAGACGTCTTAAATTTAAATTAAGATATTGCAGCATGGCTGTTCGATCTTCAGAGCTCAATTCATCAATCGTTTGTCCTTTAAATAGATGTTTCAATTTAAATTTCATCAAACCATGAATGCCTTCCAAAGACACGATTCCAGAAATCACATCAGGATTAGCAAGATTGGCTTTTAATTCAGTGTAGTTTTTTACCAATCGGAAGGTTTTGGCCGCATACTTAGGATCTACAGGTTGTACATCATGAACATCCTTGAGATGATTTAATTCAGTTTTATAATCCTCAAAGTAATCCACCTCATCATTCATGTTTTTCTGTTCATCCCAAAAGCTTCTCGCTTTTTTTTCGGAAGTCCCTTGAAGGACGCGTACCATCATGACCAGCATATTCCGCTTTTTATTAACCAGTTGAATGAATGGGAATTTCTTTTGGAAAAAGGAAAAGGCAGAAATCAGCCATACAAATTTGTTGTAGCGATCAATATATTGACGTTCAATAGGGTAAATAGCACAATTGATCAATCTCAATCGTCCATCAACACAGTTACCAAGATCACATTGGGTATAAGTAGCATAGGTGCTATAATATTTATCTAATGCCAGCTTCCTCAAGGCATTAAAAAAGAATAAGAATTTTTTTGGAGGCTTATTGGCTTTATGCTCCCAAATATCACGAATCTCTTCATTATTGGCAGCCTTTAATGCAATATGCGTATGTAAATCTGATATATAACTCATAATGGTTGTATTAGGAGCTATTATTTAATTGATAGGAATTTTAAAGATAAAAAAAGCCTATGAGTTTACAAAGGCTATCGGAATTAATTAAATGTTATTTCCAAATTGACCTAATCATAATCAATCCGATCTCTAATCGTCCCATCTGCTCTATGAATAATGACATCCGCCTTGTGTTTTTTAGCGATTGTTTTGGCTTTTCTAATGGCGGTACTTTGCTTTCTATGCTTTGAAGTGATGCGTTTATTTCCTTCGCGGCGCACTGCCCAATCATCCTCATACGGAACCACATGTTGGTGCCAAGTTCTCTTGCGCGAACTACTTCGCGAACTCTCAAAAAAAGCTTCTAGTAATTCTACAATTACTTTTATCCAAGATTTTGATTTGCTAGGTTTTGACATCAGCTATGACCATTGATTTTAATTAAAGAGCATCTAAAGATAAAAAAAGCCCTTGTGTTTGCAAGGACCCTTGAATTTTAAATGATTTTGAAGGATTTGTTTTCCGTTCCTAAATACTTAATTTCAAATTCAATAATTTAGAATTCACAAATTACTTAATGTTGATCGGTAAACCTACACCTAATCCAAATCTTAAGTCTTGATCCTGTCCATTTGGGCTCAGGTTTAAGTCTGTTCGATCAATAAATGTTTGAAGTGTAATTACAGGACTATCCTTCTTTTTATTCTTGAGATTAAAAAGTAAACCCAAGCGCATAGGGTAAAGTTCTTTATCCTTTAAATTGCTTATTTTATTAAAAGAAATGTTTTTATATCCAATTTTGGCGAAAAAGCCTATTGGTACTTTGAAAGGATAATAATAAGTTTCGAAATCAAAGGCACTTCCAAAACCATATTCATATGCAGTATCACCAATAAATGCATTATCCGAGGTTGTAAAGGTTACTGGGTTTCCATTTACATCATTTCCCAATGGAGTAGTTAAATCTAATGTACTATTTCTAAAATTTGAAATGTTAGAAGCTCGACTGAATGTTAGTGATGCTCGTACAAAAAGGTTTTGTGGTTTAAAAATATTTAGGGATCCTTCTTCCTTACTTAGGTTGTAATTAATTGACAAGGTGACACCATAGACATTGCCTCTTTCGGTAGTGAACATATCGGCAAAAGACAAGGTATCATCATAAATAAACCGTTTAAAGCTTTGTCGTTCATAAAAAGGACTAATTCCCATAAATATTATGTGAGTGGCTGCCCACTTTGATTTTACACTTTGAAGTTCCAAATTATTGATGCTGTCTTCAAGTTTCTTAAGAATATATTGTCTTTTTGAGTCATAGGCTTTTAGTAGTTTAGTAATACTCTTTTCATTGGCTTTCTCAATTATAAGATCCTCATCTTTCTTAAAATTTTTAATTATAACGGCACCCTCATTATTTTGTGTTTCAGTTTTAGTTTTATCTGTTTCTAATTTAATATTATAAGAATCTTCATTAAACTCACCAACTAGTTGGTGATAGCCTTTGGAATCATCTTTGTTAATATATTCCTCAGCGATTTCTTTGAGTTTTTTTATAGCTTCGTCAGCATCATTTGATTCAAATAACATTTCTCCAAAAACTTTGACAGCCAAAGTTTTGATCCCTAGATATTCAATTTTAGCTTTTCTAATTAATTCAAGAGTTTGCAATTTTATATTTGCTTTCGAATATCCTTTTAAGGTATATTTTTCAGTACTTATTTTTAACGGTTTGAAATAATTGATGGTGATTTTACCCTGCTCACTACCATTTTCTTGATCAAAAAAATAAATACCATTACTAGCTGCTAAATCAGCTTCCGTAGTTAATATTCCATAATTGCCAGAGTATAATAAGCCGCTTATCTTAAGATTACTCTTTGTCCCATTTACTGAGACGCTAATTCCTTGCTGTGGCGAATTTTCACCAAGAAGTAGGTAATTCAAGTCATATGAAATTTTTTGATTGTAAGCTCTAGTACTTATAAATTGATCCTTGTCTTGTATTTCTAATTGAGCAAGAATTGTAGTACACGAAAATAATAGGAATAATGACAATAAGAAAGGTCTCATAATTATTTAGGATTGGTTATTTCATTAAGATTACTCTGAATACCAATACCAAACCATACCCAATATTGGGGATATTCAAACTATTCTAATAAAAATGTAACAATGAGGTTAGACATCTGTAAACCAATCAAATAGAAAATATTATTTGTAAAATTTACGATATTGAATCCTTGCAACGAACGCCAATAAAGCAACAACCAAGACACAACCCAAAATAAAATAGACAGATATTTCCTGATCGTCTTTGGCATAACTATGTAATCCTGCGAGGTAAAAGTTCACACCAAAATAGGTCATCAAAATACTGGCAAAGGCATATATTGATAAGAGATTAAAAGTCCATCGTCCCCGTAATCCTGGTACCAATCTAGTATGGATAACAAAGGCATATACCATGATACTAATCAAAGCCCAAGTTTCTTTAGGATCCCAGCCCCAATAGCGTCCCCAACTTTCATTGGCCCACATACCTCCTAAAAAGTTTCCAATGGCTAACATCACTAAACCAACTGTCAATGCCATTTCGTTGATAATAGTCAATTCCTTGACATTGAGAATCATCTTCTCTTTGTTTTTGCTGTTGGTCAATATCATCAACAATAAACTCACTAATCCGAGAATCATACCTAAGGTAAATGGTCCGTAACTCCCCACAATCACAGCCACATGTATCATCAACCAATAACTATCTAAAACCGGTTGTAGGTTGGCAATGGACGGATCCATCCAATTCCAATGAGCAATCATCAAGATCATAGAGGTCACAAAAGCGGTTGAGGCTAATGTAATGGCAGACTTTCTACCAAAAATTAAACCAAATAACATCGTGGCCCAAGCCACATAAATCATAGACTCATAGGCATCACTCCAAGGTGCGTGACCAGATAAATACCAACGGACTATAAGTCCAGCGGTATGCAAGATGAACAATAGAATAATGATGTATTTAAAGACGGTCACAACGGTATTTATGGCCTTGCTTCTATCTTTAAAAATTTGAACAATTAAAAAGATAAACATCAAAGTACCAGCATACATATACCAGCTAAACAGTTTCTTAAATATGTCGTATTTATTATAGAGAATTTCGGTGTTAATCTTATCGTCACTTAACATGACGGTTTCTCCTAACACTTGCTGATTACGCTTAATACCATCCAAAAATTGGTCACTTTGAGTAAAGTCTCCAGTAATTTTTCCTTGTTGTAAACTAATGAGGTAGGCTTTAAATCCTGTATTAATAAAATTACCGTATAGTGAATCTTGAAATTGATAATTCCCCTCGCGATAATCTGGTGGAGATATCCAGGTATTATTGTCATCGTTTGGTACTGGAAATAATTTTAAAGAGCGTTGTTGTAATGTATTGTACAACAAATTGACGCGTTGGTCCGCTTCTTTAAATTCTTTTTGATAGGCTGTAGGAATCTGTGCTTTATAAGCCTCTTCCAAATAAGGTGCCAATTTATAGCCGCCTTGGGGTGTAAAGAAATCGGCTAATCTTGCGTACTTTTCCCCTTTTTCAACTCCGATTAAACTACGAATGGTATCTGCTTTTTTGGAACGCAAATAGAGAATTGGAATTTCGTACCAAAGAAACTCACTTTCCAACATGGATAGAAAGATCTGATCCGAATTGAATTCTTGGTAAGTTTCGTATTTGCTTAATTTTCTAAGTAACTCTGAAGCATAAGTATTAACTGGCTTCATTCGTCCATCATAATCTTGAATAACAAGTTTTCCAAACTTTGCTGCCTCTGCTTCAGATGGAATATTAGCTGCTAAAATTGAATCAACTTGCGCCTTAGACACTTGATCATGTGATTCCGTATTATGACTTGATTGTGCTGATGTGAAGAGAGTTACCAATAAAAAACAGCCTGCTAAAAGTTTGGCTTTTTTGGCTTTGACCTTTCTTAATTGTTTTCGCAAATCATCAAAGCGTGTGTTTCTTGCAAAAAGGATTGAAAGCAATCCAAAGTACAATAAAAAGTACCCTAAATAAGTGATCCATGTTCCCCATTTATCATGATTTACAGATAGAATAGTTCCTTTCTCATCAGGATCAAAACTCGCTTGAAAAAAGCGATAGCCTTTATGATTAAGGATATTATTCATATAAATATGAAAATCGAAATCGCCATCATCAGCATCTAAAACCGTCACCTTACTTTCGTAGGACGAATAGCTATTCTCTGTACCTGGATAACGTTCGGCAATAAAATCATTTAGCTTCACACTAAAGGGCAATTCCATTACTTTAGAACCATACTTGAAGGCGAAATCATAACCCCCTACTTCTAGTTGTTTGAGAGCCGTACTGGAGCCTTGACCTCCTAATAATTTGATGGTTTTAGTCTCTCCATTAGTTGTGACATTTAACACGAGGGCATCTTGATCACCTTTCAGTAACTCCGATTTCTTTACAATATCAAACTTGCCTTTGATCACAGGTTTTGGAAATACCAAAGCTTGACTGCCAATTATATATCTTGAACGTAATATCAAAGGTTGAATACTGTCTTTTACAAGCTTGCCTTGTGCTCTGGTTGCCATAGTCATATAGTCGCCTTCAAACGGCGATTGTATGGTAAGCGTACTATCTGTATTCGTGATATTAATGGCTCCTTCAGTCGGAGCGTTTAGGGCAAAAAGCACATTGTGAATGCTCTGGACCTGACCTTCTTTTAGAAAATGATTGTGTGGACCAGCAGCACTGGCCTCAACTATTTTTAGATAGTTTTCACCATCAGGATCTGGAACAATATCTTCTTCTGCACCAGCGATAAATTGATCGAGTTCAATTTGAATTGGCTCACCAAAATAATTGGTATTCTTTTTAAATTTATTATTAAGACGTTTCGAAAAATCCGTGTCAAAATGTTGTATGCGGCGCATCGGCATTTCATTGATAATAGAATCGCCATCAACGTACATTGTGAGATAGGTCTTTTGTGATAGAAAGACATTTTCAGTGGCTCCTTCTCGAATTGCCATCACACCTTCATAACCAATATAGCGTGTAATAAAAGCACCTAGGAGAATTAATATAAAGGCCAAATGCAAGGTAAGTGTAGCCCATTTTTCCTTTTTATACAATCGAAATCTAAAAATATTTCCAACAAAATTTACTATAAATAAGGTCATGATACCTTCAAACCACCAAGCATTGTAAATCAGAGTTCTGGAGTAAGGTGTTGGAGAGGTTTCTTGTCCAGCATCCATAAAAGTACCAATAGCCATTGAAGCTGCAAATACAATAAATAAAGTGGCTGTAAGTCGTGTAGAAAAAAGGATGTTAGCAAGTTTCTTAAGCATCTTTAGATTCGGTCTTTTTAAACTCGTGCAAAGGTAGGTATTTTAGTTTGTTAATGGTAGCGTTAAATTGATGAAAACACCACGATAACTATTCGTGTCTTGCCTCAAAAATCTTCAAATACAAAAAGGTACTCATCTTTCGAGCTCGACGTTTGGCATTTTCGGCGAAATCCCCTTCAAAGAGTTCGTCAATGGTTTGATACCACAAATTAAGCCAGATACCAAAATGGTATTCTGATATACTTTTGTCAAATTTTTTATCTACGTCTACATGTGCTTTCAAAGGATCGCCTGTATAACGTGTCTTTAAAAATAAACTAGACTCCCAGAAAGTGGTTAATCGATCTAGATGTTCATCCCAATCTGCAATGTGGACGAAAAATGGTCCTAAGACTTCATCGACTCTTACCTTTTTATAGAATGAAGTCACTAATAAATTGACATCTTCTCGATTACGAATATCTTTTTTAATCATTGTTTACAAAGATAGTCCATCAAACTTTTAAATCATAGCTAACTTACTTATTTTAGCGCTATGATTTCAGTGTGTATTTTGGGTGCAGGGAATGTAGCAACTCATTTGTTTAATGCTTTCAATAAGTCTGACAAAGTAGTTGTAAATCAATGGTTTAATCGAACAATTAAACCTTTGCAACCATTTAAGAATGATGTTGAAATTATCGATGATTTGGCTAAGCTAGTTAAAGCAGATGTTTACATAATTGCTGTCACTGATGATGCCATTTTTGATATTTCAAAACGACTACCTTTTGAAGATCGACTGGTTGTTCATACTTCCGGAAGTGTGACCATTCATGACTTAGATAAGAAACTACATCGCGGTGTATTCTATCCACTCCAGACCTTTTCCAAAGACGTTGAAATCAATTTTGCTAATGTTCCTTTTTGCCTAGAAGTTTTAGAAAAGGAGAATCTTGAAACACTAAAGAATTTAGCAGAAGCCATTGGAAGCCCACATTCTAAAATTAATACAGAACAGCGCCAAACCCTTCACCTGGCAGCAGTTTTTATTAATAATTTCACGAATCAATTATATCGAGTTGGACATGAAATTAGTGATGCAAAAAATATTAATTTTGATATCTTAAAACCTCTTATCTTAGAAACGGCAAAAAAAGTTCAATCAATTTCGCCTTACCTGGCACAAACTGGACCAGCAAAGCGCCATGATAAAAAGACTATTAAACGTCATTTAAAATTGCTTGAAAACAAAATGCACGAAGATATCTATGAACTATTGACCAAAGCGATCAAACAAACACATGGAAAAAAGTTATAAAGAATACCTTAACGAAATCACAACGTTCATCTTTGATGTGGATGGTGTTCTAACAGACGGAACCGTCACTGTAACAACCAAAGGTGAAATGCTTCGAAAAATGAATATTAAGGATGGATATGCCTTAAAAACTGCGGTGGACAAAGGTTACAATGTATGTATAATTTCAGGTGGATCTAATGAAGGTGTACGTTCTAGATTACGTGGATTAGGAATTACAGATATTCATCTTGGTGTTAGCAATAAAATTGAGCAGTTAGATGAGTATTTTGATGTGTATAATATCAACCCCGAAAATTGCCTGTATATGGGAGACGATATTCCAGACCTTCAAGTCATGCAACTAGTAGCTGTCCCTTGCTGTCCACAAGACGCAGCACCTGAAATAAAATCTATTAGCAAATATGTATCACATAAAAATGGAGGAAAAGGTGCAGTTAGAGATGTGATAGAGCAAGTGCTCAAAGTTCAAGGAAAATGGGTGAAGAATTTTGATGCGAAGTATGACTAATACCAATTCTCAAGTAACAAAATAATTATAATACTACTAAATGCTCCATTTTTTAAAGCTTATTCGCTGGCAAAATCTACTATTAATCGGATTGACACAAGTGCTTATCAAATTTGCGCTATTTGATGCTGGATTTGGCGTTCAAATTACCTTAAACTGGTTTGGCTTTTCAATGCTTGTTATTGCGACACTTTGCATTGCCGCAGCTGGCTATATTATCAACGATATCCACGATATTGAAACAGATAGCATCAATGACGCTGATCATGTGATAATTGGTCAACATATTTCAGAAAAGACAGCCTATAATCTTTATATCATACTGAATATCATTGGTGTTGGACTCGGATTTTATTTATCAAATTTGATTGGAAAAAGCGGTTTTGCCGCAGTATTCGTAATTATTTCTGCACTTCTTTATATTTATGCATCTTATCTCAAACAAATGACACTAGTTGGTAATGTGGTGGTTTCTCTGCTCGTAGCCATGAGTATTATTATTGTAGGTGTTTTTGAATTATTGCCAGCCATAACAGAACAAAACCAGCCAACTCAAGTTACTGTATTTAAAATTTTATTGGATTTTGCCTTGTTCGCATTCCTAATTAATTTCATAAGAGAAATTGTAAAAGACATTGAAGATATTGATGGCGACTTCAATGCAGAAATGAAAACTTTACCAATAGTAATTGGTCGTGAACGTGCTGGAAAAGTGGTATTCGTTTTGTCATTTATACCAGTTGCCGCTGTTGTATATTATATGGTTACCTTCTTGTACACACAACAGGAAGCAATTGGTTATTTTCTAATATTTATAGTGGCTCCTCTCCTCTATTTTAGTTTTAAAAGCTTTTCTGCATATACAAAAAAAGAGTGGCATCATTTGGCAACTGTTCTCAAGGTTGTAATGCTTTTTGGTGTTTTATCATTGTTAATATTTAAATATTTTCTATTGAAATAATGCTACAGGAAAAACTCAAAAACTTTAATGTAATTCTTGCTTCTGGTTCACCTAGACGTCAGGAATTCTTTAAAGATTTAAATATTGATTTTGAAATTCGATTAAAACCAATTGAAGAAGTCTATCCAAATGAATTAAAACACGAGGAAATAACGAATTTTCTATCGGAATTAAAAGCCAAACCATTTCAAAATGAATTAAATAGCAATGATCTTCTTGTAACAAGTGATACCATTGTTTGGTTCGATAATGGAGCCTTAGGTAAACCAAAAGATGCCAATGAGGCCTTCAACATGCTCAAAAGGTTAAGTGATGCAACTCATGACGTTATAACTTCAGTATGCTTTACTACCACAACTGTTCAAAAGACGGTTAACGCCCTTACTAAGGTCACATTCAAAAATTTAAGTGATGATGAAATTTGGTATTACCTTAACACCTTCAAACCTTATGATAAAGCAGGTGCCTATGGTATTCAAGACTGGATTGGCAAAGTGGCTGTAACAAATATAGAAGGCTCCTATTTTAATGTGATGGGACTACCCTTACACCTCGTTTATAAAACGTTAAATGAATTAGCAGATATGCTATAAGTTTGTATTTTTATTCTTCCAAAATCTTTTTTGAATTATGAAACGAATTCTAAGAACCAAATTGCAATATTGGTTGATTGCAAGCATTATTTTTCTAATATTTTCTTGTAACCAAAAACCTGAATCTGATACACATTCCGAAAACAACGAAACCTCTAATTTAATTGTCAAAAACACTAATGAAACAACTCAAGAGTTTAAGGACTATTGGTATTCCGGCAACGCTGAAATCACATCTTATAAATTAGAACAAGCACGATATGGTGAAATTCGTGATGGTCACGCCGTACTTATTTATGTGACTGAAGATTTCAACTCGGAAAAACAAGTTAAAGCTGATAATCAGAATTCTGATAATGTATCTGTATTAAAACTAAATGCTACTAAGAAATTCAACACCGGAATTTACCCTTATTCTATAATGCAGAGCACATTCTACCCTATTTCAAATAAGCAACATGCATTAAAAGTTACTAGCTCCATGCAAGAATGGTGTGGTCATGTTTATGCACAACTAAACAATCGCAATAAATTTGAAGTGACATCACATTCGTATTTTGAAAGTGAATCCGATCAGGTTTTTAAATTGGATAAAGCCATTCTTGAAAACGAATTATGGACACAATTACGAATTGATCCAAGTAGTCTACCTGAAGGTGAACTGATGATTATACCATCATTTGAGTATGGTAGAATGAAACATGTAGACATAAAACCTTATAAAGCGGAAGCTACTTATGAAGGTAATTTATATACCTTAAATTATCCTGAATTAAACAGAACATTGACCATCCATTTTAACCATAAATTTCCATACGACATTCTTGGTTGGGAAGAATCTTTTAAAAGTGGATTTGGTGAAAATGCAAAACAATTAACAACAAAAGCGACCAAATTAACCTCCATTAAATCGAAGTACTGGAGCAAGAATAGCAATGCAGATGAAAATCTGCGAAAAACTCTTGAAATTGAGTAAGCCTAATTTTTAAATCTACCATATATTTGTGCTTCAAAAATTAAGATTATGATTAAGTTTTTTGAAGCACATCCAAATGAAGTTTTTGCCAGTCTAATAGTTCTTGGTATACTCGCAGTTATTCATATCATATTAAGTATTATAATAAGAAGGGTTGCGAAAAAAAACAATAAGAATTATGCAAGAGTTAAACTGGTAGGTCGTTATGTGAGTGTTATTTTAACTCTTATTGCCATATTAGTCGAATCATATATTTTTGGTGTTAATTTAGAGCAAATTGCAATTGTTTTTTCTTCCGTTTTTGCAGTGATAGGAATTGGTCTTTTTGCTGTCTGGTCAATCTTAAGCAATGTAACGTCAGGTGTTATTATGTTCTTCTCATTTCCATTTAAAATTGGAGATAAGATTCATATTCATGATAAAGATTACGAAATTATAGGTATTATAGAAGACATTAGATCATTTCAAACACATATAAAAAAGGACAATGGTCAGTTGGTAACTTGTCCTAATAATATCATGCTGCAAAAGGCCGTAAGTATTGTAGAAAAAAATGCATTCGATAAATAGTTACTAAATGCCTTAAGTATTAGTTAAAGAAACATTAAAACAGACATTTTCGCTTCCATTCTTTTATATATTTGATTCTAGCTAATCAAAATCGTTATGCGAAAAACACTATTCGTTTTACTATTTACCTTTCTTTCTTTTCAATTTTCACAAGCCCAAAGCCCAGATAAACCCAACTCCTCAGAAATTTATGAGTCCATTCAGAAACTAAATTTTTTAGGATCTGTTCTTTATGTAGCTGCTCATCCAGATGATGAAAATACGCGACTCATCTCTTATATGTCTAATCATGTTAAAGCGAGAACTGCATATCTATCAATGACACGAGGTGATGGTGGACAAAATCTGATCGGTCCAGAAATTAGAGAATTACTAGGAGTTATCCGTACGCAAGAATTATTAGCTGCAAGAGGAATTGATGGAGGCGAACAACTTTTTACAAGAGCCAATGACTTTGGTTATTCAAAACATCCTGACGAAACTTTGGCTATTTGGGATAAGGATAAGGTATTGAGCGATGTTGTAATGGCCATTAGAAAGTTTAAGCCAGATGTAATAATAAATCGTTTTGACCATCGTCGTGCTGGTAGAACTCATGGTCATCACACAAGTTCAGCTTTGCTGAGCATGGAAGCTTTTGATATGGTGAATGATGCATCAGCATTTTCAGAACAACTCAAAAACTTAGAAACTTGGCAACCAAAACGTCTATTCTTCAACACTGGTTGGTGGTTTTATGGTAGCCAAGAAAATTTTGCAAAAGCCGATAAGAGCAACATGATTTCTTTAGATGTTGGTGTATACTATCCTTTAAAGGGACTGTCCAACAATGAATTAGCCTCTATGGCAAGTAGTCAGCATTTATGTCAAGGTTTCGGAAGAGTAACATCTCGTGGTTCACAACAAGAATATATTGAATTTTTGAAAGGAGATCCTTTAACTAATTCTAATAATGTGTTTGAAGGCATTGATACATCTTGGAATCGTATTGAAGGTGGAAAAGTTATTGGCGAGATTCTAAATTCTATAGAATCAAGTTTTAATTTTACCGATCCTTCATCACATCTTCCTGATTTAATGAAGGCTTATGGTCTACTTCAAAATGTAAAGGATGAACATTGGAAACAAATTAAAACACAAGAATTAAAGGATATCATTCAATCTTGTGCAGGATTGTATCTAGAAGCTTCAGCAAATACACCAACAACTGCAACCAATAATTCGGTTGAAATTAATATGGAAGTTCTTAATAGAAGTACGGCAGATATTCAACTAAAGTCTTATAAGATTACAACAGCTGCATCTTCGTCGGAAAAAGATTTGGTTTTACAATCTAACAAAAGAGAAAATTTAAAGGAAACAATTAGTATTCCAAATCAATTAAAGTCAACAACACCTTATTGGCTCAATGAAAAAGGTACATTGGGCATGTATGAGGTTGCAGATAAAAAATTAATTGGCCTACCTGAAACACCTAGAAGTGTACGTGTACTATTCAATTTAGAAATAAATAAGCAACCTATAACCATTACAAAAGATGTAGTCTATCGGTATTCAAAACCTGATAAGGGTGAATTGTATAGACCTTTTGAAATTGTTCCAGAGGCCTCAGCAAAAATTGCAGACAAGGTTTATATTTTTGAAACAGATCAACAAAAAGATATTGAAGTCACCATTTCAGCGGGAAAAGACAATGTTATTGGTTTTGCAAGTATGAATCATCCAGAAGGTTGGAGTGTTTATCCTGCTAAACAAAAAGTTGATATCGCTAATAAAGGTGAAAGTCAAAATTTAATTTTTACAGTGATTCCACCTAAGTTTCAGAGTGAAGGTTATTTGTCTCCTGTGGTCAATATTGAAGGTAAAGAATATACTAAAGAGATCGTAGAAATAGACTATAATCATATTCCATTTCAAACAATATTGCTTCCTAGTGAAAGTAAAATTGTTCGTTTAGATATTCAAAAACGTGGTGAAAATATAGGTTATATTGAAGGTGCAGGCGATGTGGTTCCTGAAAGTTTAAAGCAAATTGGATATAATGTAGTTACTATTGCACCTGATGATATTTCGGCTGAATCCTTATCTCGTTTTGATGCAATTGTAGTTGGTATTAGAGCTTATAATATTGTATCAGAATTGAAGTTTAAACAGAAATTTTTATTTGATTTTGTTGAACAAGGAGGTAATATGATAGTTCAATATAATACTAGCAGACGTACTGTCACAGATGATATTGCACCTTATGCGTTGAAACTTTCACGTGATCGAGTCACAGATGAAAATGCAGAAGTACGTTTTTTAAATCCGGAACATACCTTGATGAATTTTCCGAATAAAATAACTCAAGACGACTTTAAAGGTTGGGTTCAAGAAAGAGGGTTGTATTTCCCTAATGAATGGGCTGAAGAGTTCACTCCTATTCTATCTTTAAATGACAAAGGTGAAGATCCAAAAGACGGTAGCCTACTTGTTGCTAAATTTGGCAAAGGCCATTATATATATACAGGATTGAGTTTCTTTAGAGAATTTCCTGCTGGTGTTTCTGGTGCTTACAGACTTTTTGCCAACATGCTTTCAATTGGAAAGGATAATATCAATACCAACAAAAAACTTACAGATTAATGAATGAGATCCAACAGCCAAAAGAAAAATGGAAGAAGATGTATACTATTGTACTTCTAGCCAATCTTGTATATATTATTCTCTTCTATTTTATAACCACTTCGTTCTCATAGCATGAATCCATTTGAAAAACTAGCTGCCTTAGATTGGACAGTTCTAATTGTAACACTTTTGGCAATCGTGTTATATGGTACGTGGAAAACACGTAAAAACAAAAACGTTCAAGATTATTTAAAAGGTGGTAACCAATCAAAATGGTGGACCATAGGCTTATCCGTTATGGCCACACAAGCAAGTGCCATTACCTTTTTGTCTACACCCGGACAAGCCTTTCATTCAGGAATGGGGTTTGTACAATTCTATTTCGGATTGCCAATTGCGATGGTGGTGATTTGCCTAATATTCATTCCAATTTATCATCGCTTAAAAGTTTATACTGCTTACGAATTTTTAGAAACAAGATTCGATTTAAAAACTAGAACCTTGGCAGCTATTCTATTTTTAATTCAACGCGGATTAGGTGCCGGAATTACCATTTTTGCACCTTCAATTATATTATCAGCCATATTAGGTTGGAATTTAACCTTGCTAAATATTATTATTGGGACTTTGGTCATCATCTACACTGTATCTGGTGGCACCAAAGCTGTTAGTGTTACCCAAAAGCATCAAATGGCTGTAATTTTCACAGGTATGTTTATCGCCTTCTTTTTAATTATAAGTTATTTGCCAGATGGCATCACCTTTTCTAAAGCATTAGATATTGCTGGAGCGAGTGGTAAAATGGAAATTCTAGATTTTTCATTCGATTTAGAAAATAGATATACGGTTTGGTCTGGATTAATTGGCGGCACATTTTTAATGCTTTCCTATTTTGGAACAGATCAGAGTCAGGTGCAACGTTATTTATCAGGTAAATCGATAAAAGAAATGCGTTTAGGACTCATTTTTAATGGCTTGCTTAAAGTTCCAATGCAATTTTTTATTTTACTAGTAGGTGTCATGGTATTTGTTTTCTATCAATTTAATGCATCACCAATTAATTTTAATCCTCTAGCAGAAGAAACAATTACTCAATCATCTTATGCAGAAGAATATAAAGTTTTGGAGAATGAACAGGGAAAAATATTTAATGACAAAAAATTATTAATAGATAGATACTTAGAAACAAGCGATGTGAAGTATAAAGACTACATCGCATTAGCCAATGAAGCTGACGCAGATTTACGTCAAGAAGCCAAAGTACTAATAGCTAAGGTTGCTGATGAAAAAAATGTGTCTGTTGAAACTAATGATAAAGATTACGTATTTATTCATTTCATATTAAACAACCTTCCAAAAGGGCTAATTGGTTTATTATTGGCTGTTATTTTAAGTGCTGCAATGTCTAGTACTGCTGGCGAATTAAATGCATTAGCATCAACGACTACCATGGATTTATACAGACGAAATGTGACGAGAGAAATCAATGATAAGGAAATGGTAAGAACTAGTAAATTGTTCACTTTAGCCTGGGGAATTTTAGCTATTATGATTGCATGTGTTGCCTATCTCGCCGAAAACTTAATTGAATTGGTGAACATTATTGGATCCATTTTTTATGGCAATGTACTTGGTATTTTCCTACTTGCATTTTTCTTCAAATATGTGAGAGGAAATGCCGTTTTCATTGGTGCACTCATTACACAAGCTTTAGTTTTTGCCCTATTCTTTATGGATAGATATGAGATTATTAGTTTACCATATTTGTGGTTAAATTTTGTTGGATGCGCCATAGTTATTATTCTTGCGCTACTCATTCAATCTATGACTTCTAAGAAATAAAAAAACGCACAACTAAGTTGTGCGTTTTAATTTCATGGTAGTTACTATTAATAAAATTAATAGCTTCTATTTTACTGCATCCATTCTGCAATAGATTCTTTATTCATTTTTACGTAGTCTGCATTTTTGGCTTCTTCAGCTGCAGCTAATGATTTTTTTGCTATATCAATGGCTCCTTTTTTATCACCAGAAGCAGCATAAATTAATGATTGTTGTCTCAGTTGCCAGAAACGAGGAGTTTCATTCATAGCCATTGCTTTATCAATCCATTTTTTGGCTTTAGCAACATCTTTACCTTCACTCAAATAATAACCCGCAGCAGCATAGTATTCGTTGAATCCTGGTCCACTCATAGCCTTGTCAATTGCGGCCATTACAGTAGCATCAGTTGGCACTTTAAATTCAACACCAACATAGGCGTTTTCCCAAAGCATGCCAAGGACAGCAGAACTGCTTGTTAAATCGTCAAAGGTCATTGTAAAAGTCTCAATGTTCATTGGCATAGGCACTACTTCAGCAGTAACTTTAGCGGCTACTTTTGAATCATCCCACTCCGCAGGTGCACCACCTCCAGCATAGTCTGTATAAAAGAAAACATCCCAAGATTTTTCACTAGGATTAGTGAAAATAGCATATGTACCAGCCTTAAGTTCTTGACCTCCTACTGTTACATCATTACCAAAAGAAATTTTAGTACGTGCATTAGCTCCAGTTCTCCAAATTTTACCATAAGGAACTAAGTTTCCAAAAATTGTTCTACCTCGCATATTTGGTCTAGAATATTCCAAGGACACATCTGTTAAACCAACTTTTTGTTCAACCTTCGCAAACGGGCTTGGCGCAGGCGTTTGTATTTGTGCATTTACAGAAAAACTTAATGTAAATACAAGCATTAATAATAGTAATTTTTTCATTTGTTGTAAGAATTTTGATGATTATTATAAAGTGGCATAAAGGTACTTATTTGTGATTCTATTAAATGTTAATGAAACCTTAAAATAAGAACACCAATCCTTTAACAACAGGAGTTAATGATTTTTATATTCATGGTGTAAGTACTATTTCAAAATAAAAAACTAATTTTATATTCTTAATCAACCAACAAAAAATGAAAAGAAATTTACTATTATTAATACTCTTAATCATACCAATATCTCTACTTTCTCAAGTAACATTCACAAATTCAAATTCTTCCTTAAACAATTCTAATGTAAATAGTGGTGTCGCAATTGGAGTTGGTGATATGAATGGTGATGGTTTAGATGATATTGTTCGATTAGATAATTCATCAAGTTTAGAAATTGAATATCAAAATGCGTCAGGAAATTTCACTAGACTAGATTATGGTAGCATTGGAGGAAGTGCCTGGGGAATATGCATTGCAGACGTAGACGAAAACGGATACAATGATATAATTGCAGGTGGTGCATATAATGGAATTAAGCTTTTATTAGCCAATAGCGATGGCTCTAATTATTCATCTTCTACCCTGAGTAATCCAAGCATTTTTGTTCAGAATATCAACTTTGCAGATATTGACAATAATGGTACAACAGACGTTTTCATTTGTCATGATGATGGAGTTTCATCACCTTACAGTAATAATGGAAGTGGATCTATGACCTATGATCTTAATTTAATTAACACAGCATCAACAGAACCATCCGATAATTCAGGTAATTATGGCAGCATTTGGACTGATTATGATAATGATGGTGACCTAGATTTATATATTTCAAAATGTAGATTAGGAGTCAGTGACCCAGATGATGGTCGACGTTTAAATTTAATGTTTCAAAATGATGGTAGTGGAAATTTTACAGAAGTTGCGCCTGCTTGTGGTCTCCAGCCAAAAGCGCAATCATGGGCCGCTGCATTTGAAGATATTGATAACGACGGAGATATGGATTGTGTATTAATTAATCATGATATTACTAGTATGATTTTTGAAAACACTGGAAGTGGTTCTTTTACAGATATAACCGCAAGTTCAGGGATAAGTACTCAATTGTCAGGATTAGGAAATGATGGCATCCAAGTAATCATGGAAGATTTCAATAATGATACTTATGTCGATATTTTTATTACTTCAAAATCTTCAGATTTTTATTTGTTCACTAATGATGGCGATAATACATTTACTGAAGAAACAACTCCCTTTCCAGGTAATGATAATATTCAAAGCGCTGCTGTTGGCGACTTAAATAATGATGGATTTGTTGATGTAATTGCAGGATATGCCAATGGATTTAATGGTCCATCTTCAACAGATGATAGATTATACTTAAATGACGGGAATTCTAATAATTGGAGTAAGGTGAAACTTAATGGTGTTGCTAGCAATATTAATGGAATTGGTGCAAGAGTTGAAATAGATGGCACTTGGGGAACGCAAATTCGCGAAGTTCGCTCTGGTGAAAGTTATGGAACTGTAAATTCTATGATTTCTCATTTTGGATTAGCTTCAGCAACTGCTATAACTAAAATTACTGTGAAATGGCCATCGGGAACTGAAGATATTGTTTTAAACCCCAATATTAACGAACAAATAGAGATAGCAGAAGGTGAAACTCTTAATATTAGTCAATTTGAAATTGGTGAATTTAAAGTCTCTCCTAACCCCGTAACAAGTGAACTGGTAATTTCAGGCTCTAAAATTGCTAATCTTCAAAGTATAGAACTTTATGACATTACTGGCAAAAAAGTTGATTTGGTGCAACCTGAAAATTTTGAAACACAACGATTTGTTATTAAAGTTTCGCACCTAAATAGTGGATTATACCTGCTTAAAGCAATTGTAGATTCTCAAGTTTTAGTGTCAAAAATCATCAAAGAATAGCTAATTCTGATCAAATTTTATGAAAAACACCTCATTTTAGGTGTTTTTTTATATAAAATGCTAAAATATTACCAATAATATTTTGTTAATTAAACTGTAAAGGTTTAATTTAACATCCCTACATTTTGTAAATTTGTAATCAAAAGAAAAATTTTATTAAACGAATGGATTTATTTGAAAGAGCAGCAGAATTTGAGCAGAGAAAACTAAATTCCTTATCAACAAGTGATAGAGTTAAGCTCTCACGTGAAGCAAAAGCACTTATATTAGATTTAAACGAAGTCTACAAAAAAGACAAAGATTCCAATATTATGGATATCATGAAACGTCTTACAGTAATTAAACAAAAAATAGAAAAACGTTTAAAGGGAAGACCCTTAGTAGCATAGTTTTTTGTTAATCATTTACTTTATTTTATCACTTAGAGTTTTTTAGCATTTGTATAGCTTTCGCTGTACACATTGTTGGTACAAATTAGTGCCATTTTCTAACATTTTCTTAATATTATTTTGGTCTATTTTTCGTAAATTTAAGATCAACCATAAATTTTGAAAAATGGATACACAACAAGTAACGAACAACGTAAGTACCGAACAAGTCGCAAATCAATATGTAAATTGGAGTCGCGAAGGCAAAAATTTTGATATAATAGATCAGTTATACGCAGATAATATAGTAAGTACTGAAATGCCAAACTGGCCTGGCCAAACAGTAACTGAAGGGATCAAATCTGTAATGGAAAAAAATGAAAATTGGATGGCCAATGTTCAGGAATTTCATGGTGGTACAGTCTCGGATCCAATAATTGCAGGAAGACATTTTACGGTACGATTGGATTTTGACGTCACTTTTAAAGATAGTGGTAGACAACAAATGGAAGAAGTAGCAGTTTTTGAAGTCAAAGACGGAAAAATTGTTAACGAACAATTCTTTTACGACATGTAATCAACGGCTTTCCAAAAAAATGTAAAGCTCTTTCCAAAATGCTTTGGAAGGAGCTTTTTTTTTACCTTTTATTCTTATCTTTAAGAAATTTAATTCTAACCAAAAATGAGAAATAATAAATTATTTTTAGTGCTATTCTGTTTTTCTGTGAGTTTGGCATTTTCACAAAATAAAATGAACAAAACAAAGAAGGCAATTATTACTTCTGTTGAAAATCACAAACAAAATCTTATTGCTATTAGTGACGAAATTTGGGCGCTTGCTGAAACTGCATTCGAGGAAAACAAGTCTGCTGAAATATTAGCTGCCTACGCCGAAAAACAAGGATTTAAAGTAGACCGAGGTGTTGCTGGAATGCCAACGGCTTTTGTTGCTACTTATGGTTCTGGTCAACCTGTAATTAGTGTTTTAGGAGAGTTTGATGCCTTACCTGGCTTGTCTCAAAAAGCTGAACCAAGTAAAAATCCATTAAACGAAGGAGAAGCAGGTCATGGTTGTGGCCACAACATGTTTGGTGCTGCTAGTCTTGGTGCTGCTATAGCCATAAAAGAGCAGATAGAAAACGGCACATTTACAGGCACAGTTAAGTTTTTAGGTACGCCAAGTGAAGAAAAATACTTTGGTAAAATATGGATGGTACGGGCAGGACTATGGGATGATGTAGATGTAAATATAAGTTGGCATCCATCAGCTTCAATTGAAGCAGATGTACAAAGCTCATTAGCTCTTATTGATTTTAAAATTGAATTTTTTGGACAGGCAGCTCATGCGTCTGGTGATCCTTGGAATGGCCGTTCGGCTTCTGATGCTCTTGAACTATACACTGCTGGTGTAAACTATTATAGAGAACATGTAAGACCAACTGTTCGCATGCATTATCATATTCAAGATGGCGGACAAGTAGTTAATGTTGTTCCAGATTATTCAAGACTTTGGATGCGTGTACGAGATACAAAACGATCCGGTATGCTACCTGTATATAAAAGAGTTCAAGAAATGGCTGAAGGTGCAGCAATATTAGCCAATGTTGATTACAAAGTATCTCTAATTTCAGGTATATATGAAGTACTCGTTAATCGTGAAGGCGGCAAAATAATGCAGTCAAATTTAGACTTACTAGGATCTATAAATTATACAGAAGAAGAAATAGCTTTTGGTAAGGGTATCCAGGAAGCTACAGGAAAACCACAAGTTGGTATGGATAGTAAAATAAAACCTCTTGAAGCTACTCGAGAACATCCAGGTGGAGGATCAACTGACGTTGGTGATGTTAGTTGGAATGTAGCCAATATAAACTTAGGTGTTACAACTGCACCTAAAGACACACCCTGGCATTCTTGGGCTGTAGTCGCATGTGGTGGTATGAGTATCGGGCACAAAGGTATGGTCTATGCTTCAAAAGCAATGGCTATGACCATGGCAGATCTGTTTGAAAATGCAGATTTGGTAAATAAAGTAAAAGCTGAATATAAAGAACGAAAAGGTGATGAAGTCTATGAAGCGATGATACCAGAAGGACCACCTCCAGTGAATGCAAACGGAAATTAATAATAGCTATGAAAAAGATTTTAATTATTTTTTGTTTACTGGGATGTTTTGCTTTTTACGATTGTTCAAATAATAATGAACACACTGATCCACCTGGACCTACCTTAGAGGAACGCTTGCAAGCCATTGTTGATTCGAAAGTTGGTGATAATAAACTTGTTGGTGCTACAGTCTCGGTTAGAGTGAATGGTGAAGAACGATGGAACTTAGCTGGCGGTAATTCTGATATTACCACTACAATGAATAGCAATATGCGATTTGGTATTGCTAGTATCACAAAAACCGTTGCAGCCGCCTGTATTTTAAAACTTGAAGAGGAAGGGCTGCTAAGTTTAGATGATACTATTGCCGATCATATAACTGTTACAAATCCGAATATAAATATTGGTATAACCATCTTTCAATTATTAAATCATCTATCTGGTTTAGATGGTTTTATGGTTCAAGATCTTTGGAATATAGTAGAAGCTGACTATAACACACCTTTGTCTTATCAAACTTTGACCGATTTTGTATTGCCACCTCATTCAGACCCTGATGTAGGTTATTATTATTCAAATTCTAATTATTTGTTATTAGGAATGATTATCGAAGCCGCTTCGGGTCAAACGGTTGGTGAAGTGATGCGAACACGATTTTGGACGCCACTTCAACTAAATAATACCTATTTCGGAAAAAATGAGACCATTCAAGGTCCAATTGCGGCACCTTGGCGTGATGGTAATGGTGATGGTACTTTAACAGATATCTCTTCAGAATATGGACCAGCTTATCACAGTGTGTTTTTTACTGCCGCTGATGTATTCACTAATGTAAGTGATCTCTCAAATTGGGCGCACCATTTATACGCCGGCAATGCCTTGACAGAAGCCTCCAAAACCAAAATGCTCAATTTCTTATTAATTGATTCAGGTTCTATTTATTGGGACGGTTATGGATTAGGTGTGAGACGTATATATATGTCTTCAGGTATTGAATATTGGGGACATACTGGTGGAATGAGAGGCTATGGAAGTTATATGCTTTACGATCCAATTTCTGGTGTAACAATTGCCATGCTTAACAACCAAAGCCGTTCAGATAATGGTCCAACATTACGTTTTGAACTAGTGGATGAAATCCTAAATGAGATTATGCCTGAGTTGTAGGTCAAACTATTTACGATCTCTTTCTACTTTATTCAATTTATGTGGCAAGTCTAGAAATTTGTATCTTTATATCATCCAGGTCTTTGAATTTCAGAAACATTAAAACTCTAATAAATGAAGAACCAACTATTAATTTTTGTTTTTGCCCTTTTGACCTTAACAGCTTGTAAAGAAGCTGGAACCAGTGCAGATACTGCCACCGAAGAATCTACGGAAGTAGAAGTAACTGAAGAAACTACAGATCATACCGCAACATTTAATGCAAGAATGGCTGTATTGGAAGCTTTTTTTAAAGCGCATGGTGATGAAGACCTAGCGGCTCAAGAAGCAATGCTTGCAGATACTTTAAAATTTAGTTCTCCAAGATATAGTGAATCACCTTGGCAAAGTAAAGAGGAACTGATGACTGTCCTAAAAGGTTATCATGACAACTTCGAAAATATCAAATATACGCCAGGTATTGTACTACCAAACAATACGGCTAATGGTTATTTTTCAGGAAATCAATATTCAAGTGATGGTACAGTAAACACAGGCGGAAATGCAATACGCTGCTATGGCACTTGGAATGCGACACATTCTGAATCAGGTAAAGCTATAGGTGTTAAATTCTTTACTGTTGCCTCCTTTAATGACGACAATAAAATTGTAATGTTTACTGACTATTGGAACGTTGATGGACTTGCAGCGCAATTGGCTGAGGAATAAAAAAAATATTCATTAATAAGAAGGGGACAATTTATTTGTCCTCTTTTTTATTTTAAAAAACTGGATTATAACTTCTTAACATATTTAGTAATAATGACAATATGCTGCCCATCTACTTTACCTTCAATATATTCGGCGTTGTTATGATCTAAAGAAATTCGTCTAACGGCAGTGCCTTGTTTGGCAACCATACTGCTCCCCTTCACTTTTAAATCTTTTATTAAAACAACAGAATCTCCAGCGTTTATAACAACACCATTAACATCTCTATGAATAATCGCGTTTTCATCAGGTTCACCTTCACCAGTTGCTTTTGCCCATTCTAATGTGTCTTCATCTAAGTACATCATATCAAGTAAGTCCTGTGGCCAACCTTCTCCCTTTAATCTATTCAACATACGCCATGCCATAACCTGAACTGCAGGAACTTGAGACCACATACTATCATTTAAACATCTCCAATGATTTGCATTAGTTTTTTCTTGTGATTCAATTTGCGAAGAACACGCCTGACAAATAAATATATGATTTTCTGAAATTTTTTCAGTTTTGGGTGCCACTATTATAGGGCTTAAATTATCATCAGATGTGCAAAGCTCACAACATCCTCCACTTCGTTTTTGTAAGTCTCGATCTAGACTCATAGATTAACGCGTTCAATCTTGGCTCCTATAGCTCTAAGTCGTTCATCAATATTTTCATATCCTCTATCAATCTGTTCAATATTGTGAATAATAGAAGTTCCTTTTGCAGAAAGTGCCGCTATTAGAAGTGAAATACCAGCTCTAATATCTGGTGATGACATTGTAGTTGCTTTCAATTGCGATTGAAAGTCGTGACCAATTACAGTTGCACGATGTGGATCACATAATATAATTTTCGCACCCATGTCAATAAGTTTATCAACAAAGAATAATCTACTTTCAAACATCTTTTGATGCACTAGCACACTACCTCTGGCTTGTGTAGCAATGACCAAAACAATGCTGAGCAAATCTGGTGTAAATCCAGGCCATGGAGCGTCTGCAACCGTTAAAATGGAACCATCAATAAAAGATTGAATCTCATAACCATTTTCATGCGCAGGAATATGAATATCATCACCTTGCTTTTCAACAGTAATACCTAGTTTTCTAAAGACATCAGGAATTTGACCAAGATCATTCCAACTAACATTTTTAATAGTCAATTCACTTTTGGTCATGGCGGCTAATCCAATCCAACTACCAATTTCAATCATATCAGGAAGCATAGTATGATCAGTGCCCTTCAAACTTTCTACTCCTTCAATTATGAGTAGGTTAGAACCAATTCCAGCAATGTTTGCTCCCATCCTATTCAACATTTTGCATAGTTGTTGTAAGTAAGGCTCACAAGCTGCATTATAAATGGTGGTTGTGCCTTTAGCTAGAACTGCAGCCATAACAATATTTGCTGTTCCTGTTACTGATGCTTCATCTAATAACATATAGGTGCCTTGAAGTTTATCGGCTTCAACACCATAAAAATAATCTTCGCGATTATAGCGAAATTTAGCACCCAATTTTATAAATCCTTCAAAATGAGTGTCTAATCGGCGACGTCCAATCTTATCACCTCCAGGTTTCGGAATATATCCTTTTCCAAAGCGTCCTAATAATGGACCAACGATCATAATTGAACCTCTTAAACCTCTACCTTCTACTTTAAAAGCTTCAGATTCTAAATAACCTAAATCAACCTGATTCGCCTGAAAACTATAAGAACCTTTTCCTAACTTTTCAATGGTTACACCGAGTTTTGCGAGTAACTTAATAAGCTTATTGACATCAACGATGTCCGGAATATTGTGAATTGTGACCTTCTCTGGAGTTAATAAAACGGCACACAAAATTTGAAGTGCTTCATTTTTTGCGCCTTGAGGTTGAATACTTCCTTTAAGCTTTTGACCTCCTTCAATTTTGAATGTCTTCATTTAATAAATTCAGAATTGTTTGTTAGTATCGTTTGCGACCGCGGTTGTTGTTCTTTTTATTACTGGATTTTTTGTTGGAAGATGCATGACGTTTTTTACTACGCATCAAACTTGAAGCTTCAATAAGATCTTCTTTAGTGTCTTTCATATTGATTTCACCATCAGACAATTCAAAAAGATGATCAAAAATAACAGCATCTTCAACCGTGTCTTTATTCCAATTTAAAAAGCATTTTTTCATGTGATTTGCAATTGTGAATTGTAATGCTTCTCTCATTTCTCCTTCTTCCCAAGTTCTTGCAACATCGATCATCGTTTTAATATTGTTCCCATAAAAACGATATTTAGGATGATTTTGAGGATATTCTAAAGGGGCAGGTGCTGCTTGTAATTCCTCCTGCGAAGGTTTTTCGAAAGGTGAATCAGCATCTAATTTAAAATCAGACATTATAAAAAGTTGATCCCAAAGTTTATGCTGAAAATCTGGTACATCACGTAAATGTGGTTGCAAATTTCCCATGACATCAATAATAGCTTTCGCTATTTTATTACGTTCTTCTTTGGTCTCTCGCGAAGTTGCATAATCGATCATCTTCTGAAGATGTCTTCCATATTCCGGAATTATCAAATGTTCGCGTTCTGTATTGTATTCTAGATTATCTATCAAAATAAAAAGTTATGAAAAGTTATTTTCCGATCAGCTATCGGAAGAAGTTTTAATCTTGTGCAAAGTACAAAATTTCTTCCTATAAATTATAATGAAATGACGCCTTCTACCTTTGTCGTTACTTCTATATACTTACTTATGACTTCATCTGGATCTTTTAGTACTACATTTATTGAAACACTAGTGTAGGTTCCGTTTTTAGATTCAGTTGTAGTAATCACTGCTCCTTTATGATTAAAAATAGACTCGATTTGTTCAATTTTAACAACGTCAGTCTTGACTATAAATTTATATAGATATTGAGAAGGCCAGGTAGTACTTTCCTCCAACTGAATTTTAAGTTTTTTATAAAAATCTCCAGCATTTTGTTTCTCACTCATCAGTTTAATTTCTTAGGACTGCGAAGATAGCATTTTTGTTATTTTTTAATTCGCATATTAATTACGATTTTTACATCTAAAACTATTCCACTTTTGAATACAAAACGCATTGTTATTACTGGAGGACCAGGAACAGGCAAGACATCTATCATTAATGAGTTGATTAACAGAGGGTTTGATTGTCTTGAGGAGATTTCTAGACAGGTCACTTTGGAAGCACAACAAAAAGGTATTGAACAATTATTTTTAACTGAACCTTTACTATTTAGTGAAATGTTACTTGATGGACGTATTCGTCAATTTATGGAGGCTAAAGAATTATTTGAGGCAAATGTATTCCTGGATAGAGGTATTCCGGATATTGTGGCGTATATGGATTATGTTCAAACTAAATATCCCAATAAGTTCATTTCGGCGTGTGAAGAATATAGTTATGATCATGTATTTATTTTGGCTCCTTGGCAAGAAATTTATATCAGTGATAATGAACGATATGAAAGTTTTGATCAAGCATTAATAATTCATGATCATTTGATCGAGACCTATAGCCATTATGGCTATGACCTATTTGATGTTCCTTTTAATTCTGTTTCAAAGCGAACAGATTTTATTATTAATATGCTGACCGAATAATGCATGAACCAATTGACATATTAGAAAGTTATTGGAATTTTAGCAGCTTCAAACCTCTTCAGGAAGAAATCATTAATTCAGTTTTAAATAATGATGACACCTTTGCCCTATTACCAACTGGAGGTGGCAAATCCATATGTTTTCAGGTACCAGCTTTAATCAAAGAAGGCATTTGCGTTGTTATTTCTCCATTAGTATCACTAATGACAGATCAAATTAATGCTTTACAAAATAAAGGAATTAAAGCAATGGCCTTAACCAGTAAATACTCTTTTAATGATGTTGACAGAATGCTAGATAATTGTTTGTATGGCAATTACAAATTCTTATACCTATCGCCCGAACGGCTACAACAAGAATTAGTTCAAGATCGCATAAAACAAATGAATGTTAACTTGATAGCTGTTGATGAAGCTCATTGTATTAGTCAATGGGGAAATGATTTTAGACCATCTTATAAACAAATATCAGTTCTTAGAAAGTTGCATCCTACTGTAAATGTTATTGCTTTAACAGCCTCTGCTACCAAAGTTGTAGAAGAAGATATTATTAAAGAATTAGATTTTATTGGACCAAAGGTTTTTAGACAGTCTTTTCACCGAGAAAATATAGCTTATATGGTATTTGAAGAAGAAGACAAACATTATCGCATTGAGCAAATACTAAAAAAGAACAAACAATCTTCAATCATTTATGTAAGAAATAGAAAAAGTACAATTTCATTAAGCAAATATTTAGAGAACAAAGGTTTTACCAGTACTTACTACCATGGAGGCCTGTCCATTGTAGATAAAGAAGATCATTTTAATTATTGGAAAAGTAATGAAAAACAAGTTATGGTGGCCACGAATGCGTTTGGTATGGGGATCGATAAAGCTGACGTGAAAACAGTTATACATGTTAACTTACCAGAAAGTATAGAAAGTTATTTTCAAGAGTCTGGTCGAGCAGGACGAAATGGTAAAAAGGCGTATGCCATTATTTTAAAAAATAAAGGTGATCAGGCAATAGTAGAAAAACAATTTTTGGGTGTATTGCCAACAGTTGAATTTATAAAAAATCTCTATAGAAAACTCAGTAATTATTTTCAAATTTCCTATGGAGAGGGTGAATTAACGACACATAGATTTAATTTTTCTGAATTTTGTAAAACGTATCAATTTAATTCCCTGATTGCCTACAATGCACTGTTGGTATTGGATAGAACTAGTATTATCAATTTATCAACACAATTTCAAAAGCGAACGATGGTTCAAGTTTTGGTAAAAAATGATGCATTATTTCAATATTTTCAAACATATTCAGATTCTACCAATATTATTAAATCGTTGCTACGTACTTATGGTGGCATTTTTGACCATGAAGTGAAAATAAATTCAGTTTTAATTGCTGATAAAGCCTCAACCACAGAAAATGAAGTTATAAAGGTGTTGAAAGATCTTGAAAAAAAAGAGCTGATTTCGCTTAAACTACACTCAACTGATGCTGAAATAACTTTTTTACAACCTCGTGAAGATGATAAAACTGTAAATAGAATTGCTACTATAATAAATCAACAAAATGAATTGAGAAAGAAACAAGTAGCCTCCGTTATCTCTTATATTGATAATAATCTAATTTGTAAAAGTGTACAACTTCTCACATATTTTGGTGAATCTAAAACAACTAATTGTGGTATTTGTTCAGTATGTATTGGCAAGTCAACTACAAAATCGACAAAAATTCAACCAGAAATAATTGACAAAATAACTCAGCTTTTGGAGGTCAAACCTCTTTCATCTAGAGCCATTGCACAACAAATAGGAATCCAAGAATCTATTGTAACTTTGAACCTTCAAATTTTACTAGAAAACAATCGTCTAGAAATAACTAATACCAATACCTATAAATTAACAAACTAATGCCGAGAAAATTAAGAATCATTTTTATGGGAACTCCCGATTTTGCCGTTCCTACACTGAAAGCATTATTAAATGAAAAGTACAATGTTGTTGGAGTTATTACTGCACCAGACAGGCCTGCAGGAAGAGGTCAGAAATTAAGAGAATCAGCGGTTAAATTGTTTGCAAAAAGTAAAGGCCTCCCAATTCTTCAACCCAAAAATTTGAAAAATGAAAAATTTTTAGAAGCCTTACAATCATTAAAACCAAATTTACAAATTGTTGTGGCTTTTAGAATGTTACCAAAGGTGGTTTGGCAATTACCAAAGTATGGCACATTCAATTTACATGCATCACTTTTACCTGAATACAGAGGAGCTGCACCTATAAATTGGGCTATAATAAATGGCGAAACTAAGACAGGCGTCACGACCTTTTTTATTGATGAAAAGATAGATACTGGTGAAATAATTTTACAGCAAGAAATACGAATAGAGTCGGACGAAAATGCGGGTGCATTGCATGATAAACTGATGCAAATTGGAAGTGAATTAGTTATTGAAACAGTTGGTTATATTAATGATGACAATGTAAAAACTCAACCACAAACAAAGCTGGTCCAATTAAAATCTGCTAATAAACTTAATAAGGACAATTGTAAAATAGATTGGAGTGACACCATTAATAATATTTATAATAAAATAAGAGGCTTAAGTCCGTATCCTACTGCGTGGTGTTATTTTCAAAATGATATTGAAAAATTACCAGTAAAAATTTACGATGTGACTTATGAAACCATTGATCATGATAATGAATTAGGAATTATCATTTCTACTAAAGAAAATGCCAAAGTAGCTGTAAAAGGAGGCTATATTATTTTAAAGGAATTACAGCTTCCAGGAAAACGAAAAATGACTATTAAATCTTTGCTCAATGGATTTCAGTTTAATTTGACGGCAAAAATGCTGTAAACCCCTGTCATTGCTGCATTTAGTTAAAAATTTAAGAAATATTACGGCCTTTATTAACAAATGCCTCAAGTTATCAACAAAAATGTCCATTTCCCTTGCTATTACTTGCGTGAACGGATAATCCATATAATTTTGTATAGGTTATAACATCAAGTTTAACCCAAATTAGTAACAATTTAAAATTAAAATTTTATGAACAAAACAGATTTAATTAATGGAATGGCAGAAAATGCGGGAATCACTAAAGCTGCTGCTAAAAAGGCATTAGATTCTTTATTAATTGATATTGAAGGATCATTACAAAAAGGAAATAGAGTTTCTTTAGTAGGATTTGGTTCTTGGACAGTAACTAGAAGAGCTGCAAGAGAAGGAAGAAACCCTCAAACAGGAAAATCTATACAAATCAAAGCTAAAAATGTAGTAAAGTTTAAAGCTGGATCTGATTTAAGCAGTTCAGTAAACTAAATTTTAGTAAAATTTATTTATCAAAGGTTCGTTTTTAACGAGCCTTTTTTATTTAGTTTATAGTTGCATTTTAAATAAATAAGCTTTAGTTTTAAAAACAAATCTTACTTTTTATGGTAAACATTGAACCCAAAAAAGGAAATCTACTTATTGCAGAACCATCAATTCTTGTTGATGCTTCCTTTAATAGATCGGTTATTCTTTTGGCTGATCATACCGAAGAAGGGACTGTAGGATTCATTTTAAACAAACCATTATCTCATACCATTAATGATTTAATTCCTGAAATCAATAGACCATTTAGGGTTTTTAATGGTGGTCCTGTTGAACAGGATAATCTTTATTTTATTCATACGTTGCCTGATTTAATTCCAAATAGCATAGAAATAACTGATGGCATTTTTTGGGGCGGTGATTTTACTTCGGTTGTAGATATAGTAAACGACGAAAAAGTAACTGAAAATCAGCTTCGTTTTTTTCTGGGTTATTCAGGCTGGGATGCCGACCAACTTCATACAGAGCTACAGACAAATAGCTGGATATTATCAGAGAATATTTATAAGTCTGAGATTATTGAAAAAACTGATAATTCGTTTTGGAAAGAAAAAATGCTTGAATTAGGTGGAACTTATAGTATTTGGTCAAATGCTCCTGAAGATCCGTCTTACAACTAATTACGAAGTTTCATATTCAATTTTGCCAATAAATTCTGCGTCACAACCTTATTAAATTTCTTTTTTCTATACTGAGTTATAGGTTGAATCCCAAAAACAATATTTGTCAAAAATAATTCATCAGCCTTTTGTAATTCGAAAGGTGAAATTGAGCCTTCCTCCAATGTAAATTCTGGTAGATGACCTATAATATTTATAAGTTGTTTTCGAATAATGCCATTAATACAGCCGTCTGTTAATGGTGGTGTCTTAATATGATTTCCTACAATCAAGAAAATATTAGCATTTAATGCTTCAATAACATGCTTATTGGTATTTAAAATTAGACAATTCTGAAAATCATTTTCCTCAGCAAAAATACTTCCAACAACATTTACAATTCTATTATTAGTCTTTAACGTTGACAGTAATCCAGGTGACACAAAATAATCTTTAAAAAGTTCAACCAAATAACTATCCTGATTTAATTGATAATAATCATTCTCTAAATTAGAAAATGTTATTAGGTAAGAAACGTCATTGGTTTTAGGTAAATACAAGCCACCATCTTTTCTAAACACAGTTAATTTAATTCTACAACTTCCAGAATTCTTACTGGTTCTATATGTTGTAATAATCTCATTTTCAAGATGTTCTGGTGTAAAATTTGCAGGTATTTCCATTCGTAAAATACGCATTGAAGCCATTAACCTGAAATAATGATCTTCCCAAAATAAAATCTTATCATTAAAAATTTTTATCGTCTCAAATAACGAGTCTCCATAATTAAAAGCACGATTGTTTAGAGAAACATCTGCTTTGTCATTAGAAATAATATTTCCATTTAAGTTTACCATAAAAAAAATCCCATTCTCTTGACTCAGAAAGGGACGTATTACTTGTGATTTACTAATAATTTTATGTAGACCCTAATACTTGCTTCAAATCGCCAATTTGATTGGTCCAGAGCATTTTTGCCTCATCTACTTCATCTTCATCCGCAAAATCTGTAACAATAAGAGATACATCTTTAGTGATATCATCTACCTGAATTTTAATTTCAAAATAATAATCAGGTTCATCATCGTCAACCGTCCATCTAAATTTAATACGCTCTCCACTTTTCTTCGTAATCAATTTAGCTTGTTCTTCACTATCGTCCCAAATAAATGTGTATAGTTCACCTCGAGAATTCACATTATCTGCAAACCATTCTGATAATCCAGAAGGTGTAGACAAATATTGATATAATAATTGTGGCGAGGCATGAATTGGAAACTCCATTTCATATTTTACTTTATCGCTCATAAATTGATGTAAAAAATTGGTTTGGTAATATATACATTAATTATTTAGTTTTAAAGTAATCATATTAAATTATTTTTTGTCTTTTCTGGGTTTGCAAGCATTAATTTTGTTGCTATATTTGCAGCCAAATTAATGGCGAGGTAGCTCAGTTGGTTAGAGCGTCGGATTCATAACCCGGAGGTCACGAGTTCAATTCTCGTTCTCGCTACAAAAAAAAGGACTTTAAAATGAAGTCCTTTTTTTACATATAACAGGATTGAAATTCAAAGATGTAACAAGACAATCCATAGCCAATTATTACGTTTAATCGGTTTTTTTTGCGTTTCATGGATTAAATTATAAAATTTTGCAGTATATTGGCTGCCAGAATTAAACGAATGCCCCTTAAATGAAACAGACTAATCCTACAAAGATTATCTCTTTGGTTATTGTTATGTTACTACAAACCTATGCATTTGCACACGGTAGTTTAAGTGCAAGAATAGCTGAAAGGACAAATGAAATAGCCAATAGCCCGAACAATGCCAAATTGTTCTATGAGCGAGGATTTCTATATCAACAGCATAAAGAATTTACTAAAGCGATAAAGGACTATAACCAGTCTCAAAAATTAGGATTTGATGATTCTATTATAAACTTCAGAAAATCACAGTCCTATTATTATAATGACAATTTTCAATTAGCAGAGGCTGAAATTAATTTATATATCAAATCAAATCCAAGTGATGTAAAAGGCCTTAAACTTTTTGCCCAAATTCAAAATAGGTTAGAAAATTATCCTGAGGCACTAAGTTCTTATTGGAATGTTTTAATCAACACGATTGATATTAGACCAGAAGATATTATTGAATGCTCCGAAATAGCATTAAATGTGAATCCGTCAAATTATGATGAGCCATTAAAAATAATAGATTTTGGCTTGAACAAAATTGGATCTAATACCATTACACTTCTTCTAAAAAAATTGGACTATTACAAATTTTCCAATCAACAAACAAAATCCTTAGAGTTGTACAACCATTTTATTGAATCTGTTAATAGAAAAGAATTTTGGTATTATAAAAAAGCCACATACTTAGTAGAAATCAACAAAAAGAATGATGCAAAAATTGCTTTACAACAAGCTCTTTTTGCCATTGATCTATTGAATCTGAAAGTTGAAAATGCTGAAGCTATAATTAATTTAAAAACAAATATAACCCAATTGCAAAAAACAATTTATCATGAATAAAAGAACTACTTTTTTAGCACTAACGTTACTTTTTACAGTAGCCCTGTTTTCGCAGTCTACCATTTTTTCGACTGGAGAAAGCTGGAATTATTATGATGCAGGGAATGCACCTGCAGATGACGCACAAGGAGATACTTGGATAGAATCAGATTTTGATGATTCATCTTGGTCTTCTGGTAATGCACAACTGGGATATGGTGATGGCGATGAAGCAACTGTCATTAGTGCCAGTACGATAACTGGATACTTTAGAAAAACATTTACGGCTACAGCAGGTCATGTTGCATTAGCTAGTTTAGATTTAAATCTACTCTATGACGATGGAGCAGTAATATATTTAAATGATGTTGAAGTTCATAGAGAAAATATGCCAGGTGGCGCCATTGTTTATGGTACATTTTCATCAGCTGATAGTGGTGATAACGCTACAGCAACTGCAAACATAGCAAATACATTGGTTGTTGGTAGTAATACTATAGCTGTTGAAATACATCAAAGAACAGCTGGAAGTTCAGATATGAGTTTTGATTTAGAATTACTTGGAATAGCTATTTCTACATCGTTCATAACTGACACAGCTACATGGAAATACTTAGACGACGGAACAGATCAAGGAACAGGTTGGACTGGAACTGGATTCAATGATGCAGCTTGGGCATCAGGTGCCGCTGAACTTGGTTATGGCGATGCTGATGAAACTACAGTTGTGAGTTTCGGACCAGATACTAACAATAAATATCCAACAACTTATTTCAGACATTCATTCAATGTGCCAGATCATACCTTATATAGTGATTTAGCATTGGAAGCAATTCGTGATGATGGAATGGTTGTCTATTTAAATGGAATTGAAATATGGTCTGATAATATGCCTGGAACATGGAATTATCTGACTTATGCCGCAAATACTATTGGAGGTGTACAAGAAACGACATGGATTAATCAAACAGTTGCTAATAGCTTAATCACAGGAACAAATGTCATTGCAGTTGAGATTCATCAAAGGGAAGCAACAAGTTCTGATATTAGTTTCAATTTTAGACTTACAGGAAATGGAGATGTTCCAGCCGAAATACTTAGAGGGCCATATCATCAAAAAGTTGCATCAGATAAAATAACAATTAAGTACAGAACAAATACTGCTACTGAATCAATTATTAATTATGGTATTTCATTGGGTTCTTTAGGCTCAACCGAATCAGACCTTACACCAAAAATAGATCATGAAGTAGAACTAACAGGACTTACTCCTAATACAGTTTATTATTATGAAATAGCTGATAATGATGGTGTATATGTTACCGAGGATAGTGAAATGTATATGAAAACTGCACCAACTATTGGTACACAACAATTTGTTCGAGCATGGATCCTTGGTGATCCAGGAACAGAGGGTAATGGCACTTTTCCAGGTGATCAAAAATCAGTTCGTGATGCATACTACGCCTATGTAAACGAGACAGGTCCTACAGGTAGTATTACCAATCCTAATCAAACCGATCTGACCTTGTTTCTAGGAGATAATGCCTATAATGACGGTACAGATCTAGAATACCAAGCAGGTTTTTTTGATGTTTATGATGATATGTTGAAAAAAACTTCAACATGGTCAACATTGGGTAACCATGATGGTCACTCTGCGAGTTCAAGTTCTCAATCTGGACCATATTATGATATTTTCACCTTCCCTACCTCAGCAGAATCAGGAGGAACTGCATCAGGTACAGAAGCATACTATTCATTTGACTATGCCAATATTCACTTTATCGTCTTAGAATCGTATACCCTTGATAACGATGCCGCTCAAATGGCATGGTGTACTACAGATATACAAAATACCACTCAAGATTGGATTGTAACGTTTTTTCACCATCCTCCTTATACAAAAGGATCACATGATTCAGATACTGAGTCTAACCTTATTAATATGAGAAATAATTTCTTACCTATTTTAGAAGCCAATGGAGTAGATTTAGTGCTATCTGGACATAGTCATTCCTATGAGAGATCGTTCTTCGTTAATGGTCATTATGGATTATCTGGAACATTTAGTTCAGCTACAAATACAGTAGGTCTTAATGGAGATCTTTCTGGTAAAGCTGATACAGGTGATGGCGCTTATCAAAAAACTGATACTGATGTTGACGGAGCCGTTTATATTACAGCAGGCTCTTCTGGAAAAGCTACTGGAGCACAGTTCGCAGGTCAAGACCCATACACAGGAGCGAATACTCTTCCTGTTATGTATTATTCGGCTCAAGACTTAGGATCAACAATCTTAGAAGTTGAAGACGATGGAATTGGTGGGCAAAACTTGAATATAAAATTCTTAAGGGAAACTGGTGTTATTGATGACTATTTCACAATTAACAAATCTGGTTTAACACTTTCAACAGGATCTAACGAGATAGAAAATGGTCAGGTAAAAATTTATCCTGTACCTGCAAATAGTATATTAAACATAGAAATAAGTGCAAATGAAATCCTTGAAACTGTTCAAATTTATAATGCTATCGGACAAATGGTTAAGCAAGGTACCACTTCAAAAATTAATGTAAATACATTAGAAGCTGGAACATATATTGTGCAAATCAGAACAGATAAAGGTGAATATTTCAAAAATATTTTAGTGAAATAAACCGTTTTGAATAATAAACTTAATGCCTTAAAAGCATTCATAGTCTGACGATTATGAATGCTTTTTGCTTTTTATCGATTTTATCTCAACATTTTTTGTAATCCAAATCTTATTTTTCAAAAATTGAAGTAAATTTCACTCTTTTTTATATTGTTGATAGTCAGATATTTATAATTTTTATGTTAAAATAAAGTGTATTACATCGATTCATTATGCATTTCATGGAGTTGGACAATAAAATAATTGTATTATTGTGCTAGTTTTGATTTTGTGAACATTGATTATTTGATCAAAACTTTTTAGTCCCAAGCTAAAACTTAACCGCTTATGAAAATTTTTACATTCTATTCCACATTGACCTTATGCCTTATTTTCGCATTAGGTGCCTATTCCCAAGATTATGATGTTCAACATCTTCAAGATGACATCGGAAATTCAGGAGGAACTAACACAAGTTTTACAGCTGTTGCTTCATTAAATAATGCCGTTGCCCTAGCAAGTAGTAATAGAAAATCCACTGCAGGCTGTAATGGATGCACAGGCAATTTAGAAGGAGACGATTTGGCTGGTGCTAGAACATTAACCGCTACAGGTACACTTACTTATTACAGAGAATCTAGTTCAATAACATCCAATATGAGATTTAATACTTCAATAATGGAGTATATAGGTCCATCAGGAGGAAATAATGAAATGATTGTGCGTGGCAGATATGCTATAACTTTAAATGGCACAACAAATAGCACAACACAATCTCTATCCGGAATTAGTAATGCTGCAGATTGTATTCCATTTATCACTGGAATAATGAACAATAGTACAACTGATGACGCCGATTCTGGTTCTGCAATTGCATACCTTGAAAATTCCACTACACTTAGAGTAAGGAAAGGATCGAATGGAAATAATGTCACCGTTTATGTTACTGTTGTCGAATTTACAGGAAGTAATTGGACCATCTTACATGGCGATTCTGGAAGTGTTTCTGCAGATACTGGGACTGTAACGCTTAGAGATGGCGCAGATGGAACAGGAACTGCCACCGATGTGAGTGATTGGGCCGAAGCCGTTATATTTAGTCAACATATTGGAGATACTGGGGCGAGTGGAACAAATGACGCTATTGCAGACAATTGGCCTGTTATGGATTTAGGATCTGATGATCAATCTGTTGATTGGACTTTTCATGGTGATCATGACTCCGCCGGCACTAATAGACATTTTGTTCATGTTTTAAATAATACAGGATTAAGTGTAACCCGATATCAAAATACAAGTAGTACTTCAGGTGAAACCACTATTGATATTACATCAGCAGGTTTGTCTAATACAAATGAGGCCTTAATTGTTGGTTCTTCAACTTCAAGTGGAACGGGAACTGCCTATGGTAGAGGGTATAGAAATTATTATTTAAACTCTTCAACACAAGCAGCACATTGGTCGCATAGAAGTGGAAATACCAATGCTCATGAAATTCAAATTGTTGATCTAAGTGGATTAACATCAGTTACGCCTCCTGAAATGAATATTGTTGGGAATAGCAATAATATTACTGATGGTGCAACAACCACATCTTTGTTTAACGATACAGAATTTTATAGTGACGATACAAGTACTAATGTATCACATATATTTACAATTCAAAATACTGCTGCCGCCTCTTCAACTCTGAATTTAACAGGTGGAACTGCTGTAACTATAAGTGGCGCCTCAGAATTTACAATCTCCGCTCAGCCTGGATCAACAGCAATTGCAGGTGGTGCAAGTACAACATTTACTGTTTTATTCAATCCAACAGACGAAACATGGAAAACAGCAACCATATCAATCGCCAATGATGACAGTGATGAAAATCCTTATACCTTCAACGTAAGAGGTATTGTCTCCAACATTGACAATTTTGGTCGAGATGGAGAGTGGAAATATCTCGATGATGGATCTGATCAAGGAACAGCTTGGAAAGCAAGTAGTTTCAATGATGCATCCTGGTCTTCAGGTGACGCCGAATTAGGGTTTGGAGATGGTGATGAAACCACAACGATAACTGACGTTAATCAAATTACAAACTATTTCCGAAAGACTTTTGAAGTAACAGCCGTAGAAGCCGCCTATTCTACTTTAGTATTAGAGGGATTACGCGATGATGGAATGGTTGTGTATCTAAATGGTACAGAAGTATGGCGTGACAATATGCCAACTGGAACCATCGCTTACAATACTCTGGCATCTTCCAATGTTGGCGCTGCCGCAGAAACTGCTTGGCATACAACAACTTTAACCAATACACTAACTACGGGAACAAACGTAATTGCTGTCGAAGTGCATCAAGATCTAGCAACCAGTTCTGATGTTAGTTTTAATTTCGACTTAAAAGTTAGAGATTATATCGTGGCTGCGGGTGGCTCTTGGAAATACTTAGATGACGGAACTGATCAAGGAACATCATGGCAAGGAACAGGTTTTGATGATTCATCTTGGGCATCAGGTAATGCCGAACTTGGTTACGGTAACAGTAGCGAAACCACAACGGTTAGCTATGGTTCCGATGCCAACAATAAATATGCAACGACCTATTTTAGAAAAACATTTACTGCTACAGCGGCTGAGGCAGCTAACAATAAACTACATCTGGAAATGGTCATTGATGATGGCGCAGTTGTATATATAAACGGAACAAAAGTCTGGATGTTCAATATGCCTTTAACCTATGATTATTCATCTTATGCCGAAGAGGCTATTGGAGGCGCCGAGGAATCCAGATGGTGGACATACGAGCTAGAAAATTTACTAGTAACTGGCTCTAATACAATTGCTGTTGAAGCACATCAAATTAATGCAACCAGTTCCGATCTTGGATTTAATTTTGGTATGTATGTTTCAAATGATGATATCTACACACCAATTTCATTAGATAATGACAGTGATACTGCAGAAGATTGGAATGATGGTGATGATGATAATGATGGTGTTACCGATTTAATGGAAGGTTGTGTAACTGCTGATATGGAAGACCTAAACACGACAGGTGGTGAAGATGTGCTATCAACTGGATGGCCCTATTCTTCAACTTTAAGTGATGGTAACACAATTACCTACTCAGTTAGTGATATAAACGATTTTAATTCAGGGACAGGAATTACAAGTTATGAAGCCGGAAATCACGGCTGGGGTCTTCGTGTTTCTGGTGCTGATACCGATGGTCTTTTAACTATTACATTTACAACAGATGTAGATAATTTGTTCTTTAGATTGGTCGATTTTGATGAGGATGAACAATGGACTGTCAATGTTTATGATGATTCTAACAACTTAATTGACCTTACTACAGCTGGTATTGCTCACCTTGGTTATCATGTGGAGCAAACAGGAAATAGTTTTAGAGATAGAACAACCTCAAATGGCGATAATGTAAATGGCGATGACTATGAATGGGATATCTATGGTGCCGCATACTTCTACTTTCCTAATGATACAGTAGAGAGAATTGAACTTTCAACATTACAAAATGTAGGGTCAACCATAAGAATAGTTGGAATTCAGTATTGCAATCAAGATACAGATGGTGATGGTATTGAAGATTACTTCGATTCTGATAGTGACAATGACAGTATTCCTGATATTGTTGAAGCTGGGGGTGTTGACACTGTTGGTGACGGACAAGTTGATACATCTACTGATACAGATAAAGATGGACTATTAGATGTTTATGACACAAACCCTTCAGCTTTTTTAGTTGAAGATCCTTCTTTAATCACAGATGATGATTTTGATGGTGACTCTACACCCAATAGAATAGATCTAGATTCAGATAATGACGGGATTGTTGATTTAAGAGAGGTTGATGAAGATGACACAGATGGCGACGGTCAAATTGATAGTTTTACAGACACTAACGACGATGGATATCACGATGCATTCGACGGTGCAAATAGTAGATTAATCACAGGATCCGATACGGGATCTGATGGTATTCCTGATTCTTTTCCTAATAAAAATACAGACGGAACTGGACGACCAAATTTTTCTGATATCGATTCAGATGACGACGGAATCACAGATAATACTGAAGCACAAGCAACCGGATCATATGTGACATATGGAACAACCGATACTGATGGTGATGGTATTACAAATGTTTTTGATGGCACAAGTGGTTTTGGTGGAGACGGCCTGATTCCTATAGATACTGATTTTGATTGTATCCCAGATTATAAAGACACTAATTCTGACGATGATACCGAGGATGATGATATTGAAGGACATGATACAAATGGTGATGGCGTCGTGAATGGAAGTGATTCGCCTAACGCAGATACAGGATTGTTTGTAGGAACAGATACTGACAATGATGGTCTTGATAACGGATTTGATAATGCGGATTCATCTTTTGATGCTACTAATACTTCATTACAAGCAACAGATCATCCTAACGCAGATAGTTTATATAACAGAGATTGGAGAGCATCTAGCTCACCTATTGACTTTGATGGTGTTAATGACTTTATAGATTTTGGTGATCAGTTGGATATTACAGGCCCTTTTTCAATTGAGGCTTGGATTTTGCAACAGGCTACTCCAGCTTCTGAGTCTGCCATTGTTTCTAAACGCGACTCTAAATCTGGAAATGAAAGAGGTTACCATTTGAGTATCAACTCATCAAATAGACCTAATTTAAAATGGTATAATGGTTCAGGATCAACAATTTTAGATTTGACCTCAAGCTATTCCATTGTAAATAATAAATGGCATCATGTAGCCGCAACCTATAATGGTTCGGTTGCTAAAATTTATATTGATGGTCTTGAAGTTGCCAGTTCAAATATCACTACATCACCAGTTGCCGGAACAGAAAAGTTCTTGATTGGTGGTATGTATGATAGTGATGATTGTACCGATGCAACAAATTATTTTAGCGGATATATAGACGAAGTTCGTGTATGGAATTCTGGTATTTCTGAACAGCAGATTCGAGAAATGATGAATCAAGAAGTTCAAATTAATGGCTCTGCCGTTAGAGGAACCGAAATACCTATAGATATAACTGGTTCGTTGACCTGGTCTGGATTAAGAGCATATTATAACTTAAATAATGGTCGTGCCGAAGATCAATCCAGTAATTCGAATCACGGATTTCCAAAAAACATAGGAACCGTCGAATTACAAACTGCGCCATTACCATACACAACAAAAGCCAATGGTAACTGGAATGATACAACGGCTTCAACGCCATGGACGTATGGAGACACAGTATGGGATGAGCCAAACAGTGTTGGTGTAGATGGTGCAACAACTATAGACTGGAATATTGTACAAACAGATCATGATGTAGAAATTGCAAATGATGATACTTTAGGTAGAGAAAGAGAAGTTTTAGGTCTAATAGTAAATACTAACGAATTACGAATTGATGGATTAACGGCGGACGGAGAAGGAAATGGATTGACAGTGTCAAAATATTTAAAATTAGATGGTACGATCGATCTCGCGGGGGAATCACAATTAATTCAGACTGATGGTAGTATTCTCGATGTTACTTCTTCTGGAACGTTAGAACGTGACCAACAAGGAACCGCAGATCTTTATACTTATAATTACTGGTCATCACCAGTTGGAATTAGTAATACGACATCAAATAACAATAATTATGCTATGACCGATGTACTGAGTGATGGAACTCTCCCGTCATCCCCTGCAACAATCACATTTATAACATCTAGTTATGATGGAACAAGTGGCTCACCTATTGGAATTGCAGATTACTGGATTTGGAAATTCGCCAATCAACTCGATGATGATTATTCAGCTTGGCAACATGTACGAAGTACTGGAACTATAAATGCCGGTGAAGGATATACAATGAAAGGTCCAGGAACTGGCCCTATCTCAAGTGATCAGAACTACGTGTATAACGGTAAACCTAACAATGGTGATATAAGCTTAACTATTAATAACGGAAACGATTATCTAGTTGGAAACCCTTATCCTTCGGCGATTGATGCAGATGAATTTATAAATGACAACGCTTCAATAACAGGAACACTATACTTCTGGGAACATTGGGGAGGTGGTTCACACATCTTACAAGAATATCAAGGTGGTTATGGTACTTATAACTTATCTGGTGGTGCGCCTGCTGCTGCACCAGATCCTGATGTTGCTCAAACAGGAGTTGGTACGAAGACACCTGGACAATATATTCCAGTTAGTCAGGGATTCTTTGTTATTGGTAATGCAAATGGAACTATTGATTTTGAGAATGACCAACGTATTTTCATTAAAGAAGATACTAATTCAGTATTTATGGGACAAGAATCTATTGATGATATAGCCCCTAGTAGAACAACAAATACAGGTAATGAACCTGATGACAGAATAAAAATAAGAATAGGTTTTAATTCAGTCAATTCTATGGTTAGACAACTATTAGTAACTGCAGATCCAAATGCCACAGAGAATGTTGATTTTGGTTATGATGCCATTTTATATGATAACCATAAAGACGATTTGTTTTGGATGATTGATGATGATAAATATGTTATTCAAGGTATTAGTCAGTTTGATATAGAAACAGTTTTACCTTTAGGAATACGTGTTGCAAATGACGGGTTAAATACTATTAAATTAGATGCTGTTGAGAATAGCCCTTCTAGTGATTTTGAAATCTACCTGTTGGATAAGGAATTAGATATCTATCATAAATTAAATGAGTCAGAATATGAATTTTACGCAGTGACAGGATTACAATTAGAACGATTTGAAATTAGATTTAAAACAAATCTTCTTAGTACTAATGAATTCAATCATGATGTAATTGACATACATTATTCTAATGCTGAAGAAAGCATTGTATTAGTGAATCCTACTCTAATTGATATACAATCTATTGAATTGTATAATATTGTAGGTCAATCAATCACTAAAATTAACAATATTGACACTAAAGAAATTTCAGAATTTGAAGTGAGAAACTTAAGTGCTGGATCTTATGTGTTGAAAATTAATACCTTAAGCGGTAATTTTTCGAAGAAAGTTTTAGTAGAGTAATTTATTGGAAATATACTAAACTTTTCGAATAAGCTTCAGTGCAATATGCACTGAAGCTTTTTTTATTGCATCATCTTTAATAGAGTATCAAAGTCTAAAAGTTGCTGGTGACCAGTTTTCATTTCTTTCAATGTGAACTGATTGTTCGACATTTCTTCTTCACCTACTAAAACAACAAAAGGAATTTCTCTTTTGTCAGCATAGGCCATTTGTTTTTTCATTTTAGTCGAATCAGGATACAACTCAGCATTAATGTTATTTGTGCGCAAGGTTTTAATCGCATTCATACAAAATAGAGCCTCTTTATGACCAAAATTGATAAATAAGACCTTCACATTGCTCGTCACAGTTTCAGGAAAAAGATCAAGTTCTTCAAGTACAAGGTAAATTCTATCCAGACCAAAACTGATACCAATGCCACTTACGTCCTTTAATCCAAAAACTCCTGTAAGATCATCATATCGGCCTCCTCCACCAATTGAGCCCATTTTAACGCTTTCTGGAGGCGAAACTTCAAAAATAGCACCTGTATAGTAGTTCAAACCTCTAGCCAATGTAACATCCAATTCTAAATTGGAATTTCTTAGGCCAAGCTCAGACACCGCATTATATACAAACTCCAAATCCTCTAATCCTTTTAACCCTTCATCAGAATTGCCTAATATTACCTTCAATGAAGCAATTTGATTTTCGAAACTACCTGAAAGTTCAAATAAAGGTTGTAATTTCTTTATGCCATTTGCTGGAATTCCTTTAGACATCATTTCATCTTTAACCTTCTCCTCACTTATTTTATCCAATTTATCAAGTGCCACTGTAAAGTCAATTAATCTGTCACTTGCTCCTATCACTTCAGCTATTCCAGATAAGATTTTTCTGTTGTTAAGTTTAATGGTAACGCCTGCTAAATTTAAATCTGCAAACACAGCGTCATACAATTGTACAAATTCTACCTCCTGCCAAAGAGAGGTGCTTCCAACAACATCTGCATCGCATTGATAAAATTCTCTAAACCGTCCTTTTTGGGGTCTGTCTGCCCGCCAAACTGGTTGAATTTGATATCGTTTAAATGGAAATTCAATCTCATTTTGATGTTGAACAACATATCGGGCAAATGGGACTGTTAAATCATATCGAAGTGCTTTTTCAGAAATTTGATTTGCAATTTTATTTGAATCTTGTTCTGATAAAATAGAACTGTCTACCTTTGATAAATAATCTCCAGAATTTAATATTTTAAAAATTAGTCGATCTCCTTCTTCTCCGTATTTTCCCATTAAGGTGTCTGACAATTCAAAACTTGGTGTTTCAATAGGCTGAAAACCATATAGTTGGAAGTTTTCTTTAATGACATCAAAAATATAATTTCGCTTGGAAACTTCTGCTGGTGAAAAATCTCTAGTGCCTTTTGGAATTCTCGGTTTTTGTGCCATTTTTAATGCGTGTTACGCAAATATCTCATTTTTTTATGAACCTAGCCAACCAATTTTTCAAAATACCGAAATAACTCGCCTTTGGTAATATGTCCGCCTTGTTGAATCAAAGCAAATTTATCAAGAGATCTATCTTCAGAATAATCTTTGTTAGCAGTAAATAGTTCTACAGATTCATCTAAGAGGTTTTCACGTAGCCATCCAAATCCTTCAGAAGTTGTTAAATCTATTGATTCATTTGACAATTTCAAACCAATCAATTCAATTATAGCTTCAGTAAAATGAAACATATATATATGATGTTTTGAGAGATTCTCAACAAAAAGAGCCTGACTTAAAACTCCTTCCCAAACCAAATCACTAAACACATCTAGCTCTTGTTCAGCCACTTGTGGTTTATTTTCTTTAATGTCTTGCCATTCTTCGGCAGTAATAGATTGGGTTGCTAAAAAGTTAATAAATTCTTGGTGTAGCTCTTCAAATTGTTCTTTTGTTAATCTGGTATACTTCATATCTAATAAAAAAATGCGCTCTTAATTAAAATTAAGAGCGCAAATTTAACTATATAAAATGATATTTTTTAAAATATATAGCGCAATCCAAATTGCATTTGCCATCTTGATGCTAAACTAGAATCAAAACCAAATGTTTCTTCTTGATCTGTATTAAAAGTATACGTTGGAACACTATTAGAATCAACAGTTACACCAATTGGCTGAACATTATTTGGTTGCTCAATCAAACCCCAATCTGAATTAATCAAGTTACCAACATTTAGAATGTCAATACTGAATTGAATGGTATTAGACTTATCATTAGAAATCTTAAAATTAAGGTCTTGGATAAACTTTAAATCCCATCTTCCTCTCCAAGGAGCAACAGCACCATAACGTTCAACATATTGTCCTCGTCTTCCGTTTAAATAATCATCTTGTGCGATATAAGCATTAAAGGCGTCACCTTGTCCAGGTCCTGAAAATTGCATTTGTCCAATTTCAGAAGTGGTTGGTACATATATAAGGTCATTTAAATTGGATCCATCTCCATTGATGTCTCCACCATATGTGTAATTAAAACGCCCACCTTGTGCGTATTCAAAAAATGTAGAAATTGTTGTGCCCCAAATACCATTACCATAATCCCACTTTTTGCTGGCTACACCAATTACACGATGTGTATCTCCATATTTAGAATATGCCAAGACATCATCATTAACGTTTCCTAATGCCGCATTAAAAGCAAAGGCATCACCTGTAATTTCAGCTTCAATAGAATTCACATCTTTTGAGTTTAAGTAACTGTACGCCAGCATTGTATATAAGCCATTGTCGAATGTTTTTTGACCTTTTAAGGCTACATTCCAGATACGTCCTTTATCAGAATTTGTAAATACATACGCATTATTTATGATATCAGAAGCTTGATAAATTGGTCTGTTATCAACACCTGCAAGCATTCCACTTGGAGGCAATAATCCCCAGTTTTGTACATGAGCTCCATTAATATCTTTGGTATATGATACATCACCTGTTAACACCAAACCATTTTCTAATCTATAGTCCGTTCCTATATTAGTTCTCCATACTTGTGGGAATTTATAGTCTGGGTCAACAGCTTGATAAAAGAATATCTCTGGATTCCCTATTTGATTTCCTAACCAAACAAATGGGAAACGACCAGTGAACAGTCCAGAACCACCACGTAATTGGAAGGTGTCATCACCTTTAACGTCGTAATTAAAACCAACTCTTGGAGAAATTAACCAATCATTTGATGGCATTTGTGTATTATCTAAAAAGACTGTATCTCCAGTATTTGGATTTACATATGGAATAGATGGTACATAACAACAGGCATTATCAATGACATTTTGTGCTTTATCAGCTGAATCAAAGAATAACGGCTTATCAAAACGTAAACCATAAGTTAATTTAAAATTATCGGTAACATTCCATTCATCCTGAGCATAAAACGACATCTGACCAACATTTGTCTCTGCGAAAGCCCAGCCACCTGGATTTCCTTCACCTGCAGCTTCCAGTGCAGCATGAGCAGATGTTGCTCCAGTAAACATTGGATTTAAGAAGGCGCTTATGGTATTGTTATCAACCATGCTTTGGAAATCTTGCATCGTGGTTGTTGGGAAAAATACACCCTGTGCACCATAAACTCCAAGATTAAACGAATTATCGAATTCAAATTTTTCAAAAGAAATTCCCACTGTAAAAGTATGATCACCTTTAAAGAAGCTAAGATTATTACTAAACTGTAATACCTTTTGATCCAATTTGTTATGAATAGAAAAGACTTCATGACCAGCAATAATATAATTTGAACCATCTTTTGTAATAGTGATTGATGGAGCTGGAACAGATTTTGGATTTCTGAAATCATCAAAATGTGTATAACCTATTTGTAATTTATTTGAAGCTTCATCAGATAAGGTCGAATTTAATTCAAATTGAACTGATTTCAGGTTATTATTAATTTCATATCCCGCATTTTCAAATTGTAAAGTTGAAGCGCTTGGTCCTCTAAATCCAAGTGCTGTTGGATGACCAGGCTTTTCTTTTGATGCATTCAACCAATTATAAATAATGGCCAATCTATTTTTATCATTGACATTCCAATCAAGTTTAAATATTCCTTTATTGGATTCGGTTTTGTGAGTAAAACCTTCATATGCACCTGCATTATATCCAACATTGAACAAAGCATTTTGAACTGTCATCAAATCTTGTTCAGAAACACGAGATTCAGTAATTCCTCCTGTTCCTCGATTTGGTAACCAGTTTTGTCCTAAATCTTCTCGATCATCCTTTTCAAAATTCGCAAAGAAGAATAATTTGTTTTTGATTATTGGTCCACCAATACTCGCACCAACTTGTGTTTGAGTTAAAGAAGGGACAAAAATATCTTCACCTTTAATTTTCTTTCCCGTAAAATCTTCATCTCTATAAAATCCATATGCTGTACCATGAAACTCATTTGTACCACTTTTGGTTACAGCATTAACTGCTGCACCAGTAAATCCAGCTTGTGTAACGTCATAAGGTGCAGTTGATACTTGAATCTGATCAATGGCATCTAAAGACACTGGTTGAGAATCTGTTTGACCTCCAGGAGTTGCAGCATCTAATCCAAATGGATTATTAAAAATGGCACCATCTAAAGAGAAATTATTGAATTGATCATTTCTACCTCCAAAGGAACCATTACTTGCTGTTGGCTCTAATCGCGTAAAATCTGCAGACGACCTAGAAATTGTTGGTAACCTAGTTAATTCACGTCTACCAACACTGGTTTCTGCGCCAGTTCTATCTTTACCAAACGTTCCAGTACCACCAGTTACTTGAAGAACAACCGCTTCTAATTGCTGCGCATCTGGCACCAATGAAACATCAAGATCATACGTTTTACCTAAAGTTAAATTCACATCATTTACGACGTGATCTTTGTAGCCAATAAACGAAATAGTTATCGTGTATGGACCACCAACTCTCATGTTAATTAAATTATACCTACCGTCAAAATTGGTTGCAGCGCCATAGATTGTCCCTGTTGGCGTATGAACAGCCACTACATTTGCTGAAGGTAAAGGTTGAGAGGTTTCGTCTAAAACAAGTCCTTTTATATTAGATGTTGTTACTTGGCTAAATGCCAGAACAGCAGTGAACATAAAAAGAACAGATAAAATAGTTTTTTTCATTGAAGTTAATTTTTAGTTATTCATTTGTAATAATTCTTAAAAATAAATAAAAAAAACCGCTCAAGGAGCGGTTCGTGATATGATTATTCAAATTATTAACCAGATGTTAATAAATTTTTACTTTGCCTGAGGTACAACTTCAAAAGGTAAATCAACAGAAACTTCACGATGAAGTCTTACTACAGCATTGTATTTTCCTAGACGTTTTACGTTCCCTCCAATAACATTGATGTATTTTTTATCTATTTCTTGACCTTCTTTTTCTAGTGCTTCTGCAACATTAATATTGTTAACAGAACCAAATAATTTATCACCTGAGCCAACTTTTGACGCAATTTTAATTTCTAAGCCTTTTAATGTTTCAGCCAATGTATTGGCATCATCAATAACTTTCTTTTCTTTAAAAGCACGTTGTTTTAATGTTTCTGCTAATACTTTCTTTGCTGAAATTGTTGCTAATGCAGCAACACCTTGAGGAATTAAAAAATTTCTACCATAACCATTCTTTACTGTTACAATATCGTCTTTAAATCCTAAGCCTTCAACGTCTTGTTTTAATATAAGTTCCATAGTTATAATAGTTTATTTTAAAAGATCAGCTACATATGGCATTAACGCTAAATGACGCGCTCTTTTCACTGCTACAGATACTTTTCTTTGATATTTTAATGACGTTCCTGTTAAACGACGAGGTAATAGTTTACCTTGTTCGTTTACAAACTTTAATAAGAAATCTGGATCTTTATAATCAATATACTTGATACCAGACTTTTTAAAACGACAGTATTTCTTATTTTTTAGAGTTTCAATATTTAACGGCGTTAAATATCTAATTTCTCCGTCCTTTTTGCCTTTGGCTTGCTGTTGTAATGTTGACATAATTAAGCTTTTTCTTTGTTTCTAGTTCTTCTCTTCTCTGCCCATGCAATAGCATGTTTGTCTAATCTAACAGTTAAATAACGCATAAAACGTTCGTCACGCCTAAATGCCAACTCTAAAGGTGTAATAACTTCACCTGTAACTGTGTACTCAAATAAGTGGTAAAAACCACTTTTTTTGTTTTGGATTGGGTATGCTAACTTTTTCAAGCCCCAATCTTCTTTTGCAATCATCTTAGCTCCTTTTGAAACAAGAAAATCTTCATACTTTTTTACTGTTTCCTTTATCTGATCATCAGATAAAACGGGATTTAAAATGAAAACAGTTTCGTAATGATTCATATTAAATAATTTATTTGTTAATAAAAATGGCTGCAAAAATAAGCATTATTAAGTTTTTTGGCAACCTTTTTGTATTGTAATTTTTAATAGAATTACAAATGTTAAAATAATGTTAAATACTACACTTAGTCGATGTTTTTTGGTTTTTAACCGAATTTTTTGTACTATTGTCGATATCTTAACCTAAAATATTGAATGTTATGACTTTAAACTGTGTTGTTGTAGATGATTCCGCAATCCAACGCCTTTCTATTGTCAAGTTAATCGAAAATCATTCGTCACTTAACTTGATAGCAGAGTATAGTAGTGCTTTGGAAACGAAAAACGGACTCAATACACATAAAGTAGATCTTATCTTCTTAGATATTGAAATGCCCGTTTTAAATGGCTTTGAATTACTAGATGTCTTAAATAATAAACCCCAAATTATTTTTGTGACTGGTAAAACAGAATATGCCTTTAAAGCTTTCAATTACGATGCTACTGATTACTTGCAAAAACCAATCACTAGAGAACGATTTAACACTGCTGTTGAAAAAGCAATTGAACAGCATAAGCTAACGCTTGATTTTAATGAAACTGATGGTGAACACATTTTTGTGAAAAGTAATCTTAAAAAGAGAAAAGTTTACATTAAAGATATTAAATGGATTGAAGCACTTGGTGACTATGTTAAATTAGTTACTGAAGAAAACAGTCTTGTTGTACTATCTACAATGAAAGCTTTTGAAGCCGAATTACCTGAGGGAAAATTTTTAAGAATCCATAAATCATATATCGTTAATTTAGATAAAATTGATAGATTCAACAGTAAAAATGTTGAGGTTGGCTCTTACGAAATTCCGTTAAGTAGAAATAAAAAGACACAATTAGTAGACGCATTGAATAATATTTAATGCACATTAGTAGTAGTCTACATTTAGTATTACTCTAATAGGTCTAAAATCTTTTATACTCAAGAAGCTATTTTTAATCTTAAGAATGGCTTCTTTTGTTTTAATTAGTGATTGTTCTTTCGGAATCTTTACTAGAATGTTTTTATGATACTGGTTTCGTATTCTTGCAACTGGCGGAAATTCTGGTCCCAAAACATGTTCCTTAAAAATTTGTTTTAAAGATTTGGCTAACCAGGCTGAACCATCATTTACTTTATTATAATCCTTATGTTTTAAGGTTATTTTGATCAATCTATAATATGGCGGATATTTGTATTTATAGCGCTCTTCTAATTGCTCACTAAACATACTTAAATAATCACTTGTTGATACTTGTTGTAATATTTTGTGATAAGGATTATAGGTCTGTATCAACACTTTACCGCGTTCTTCTGTTCTACCAGCTCTTCCAGCAACTTGCAGCATTAATTGAAAACTACGCTCATGGGCTCTAAAATCAGGAAAATTCAATAAGCTATCTGCATTCATAATGCCCACTAATTTTACATTTCTAAAATCCAATCCTTTGGTCAACATTTGTGTACCAACTAAGACATCAATTTCGTGTTGTTCAAAACGTTGAATGATCTTATCATAGCCATATTTCCCTCTTGTTGTATCCAAATCCATCCTAGCAACTTTATATTCTGGGAATAATTGACTTACCTCCTCTTCTACTTGTTCCGTTCCGAAGCCTCTACTGTCCAATTCAACACTTCCACAAGCTAAACAGGTTTGTTGCATTGCCATGGTATAACTACAATAATGACATCGCAGTTGATCTCTATGCTGATGAAAGGTTAAACTCACATCACAATTTGGACATTGAGGTATATGTCCACAAGTTGTACAGGTGACTATTGGTGCAAATCCGCGTCTATTCTGAAACAAAATAACTTGAAAACCATTATTCAAGGTCTCTGTCATTTCTTCTATAAGCCTATCACTAAAATGGCCTTTAATTTGTTTTCTTTTTTGCTTATCCTTTAAATCAACAAGCTCAATTTCGGGAACCATGACATTATTATAGCGTCTATTGAGTTCAACCAAGCCATATTTATTTTCATTAACAGCGTTATTATAGGATTCTAAACTTGGAGTCGCAGAACCCAATACAACTTTAGCATCAAATTTATTCGCCAAGATAATGGCAGTATCACGTGCATGATATCGAGGGGCTGGATCAAATTGCTTGTACGATTGCTCATGTTCTTCATCAACAATAATTAACCCCAATTTTTTGAATGGCAATAATACAGCAGATCTAGCCCCAAGAATTATTTTAGCCTTTTTTGAATTGGTTAAAACTTGCTGCCAAACTTCAACGCGTTCATTAAGGGAATACCGTGAATGATATACACAGACTTGATCATCAAAATAAGATACTAATCGATTGACTAATTGAGATGTCAATGCAATTTCTGGCACTAAATAAAGGACTTGTTTATTTTGTGAAATTACTTCTTCTATTAATTTGATATAAATCTCCGTTTTTCCTGAAGATGTAATACCATGTAATAATGTAACATTATGTTCTTTAATATTTTTGCTCACATTATCGAAAGCATTACTTTGATCTTCAGATAAATGTATTTCGCTTAATTTATTAGAACAATTGTGTGAAATTCTATCTTCTTGCAACTCATAATCTTGCAAAATTTCTTTATCGATAAGTGCCTTTATTTGAGCGGAAGAAGCGTCGCTTCTTTTTAGTAATTCAGAAACTTTGATAGGTAAATCAGATACAGCTGACATCATGATAAACTTCAGAATAATCTCCTTTTGCTTTGGTGCTCTTTTTAAATTTTCAAGAAGATTATTAATAACTTTTTCAGAAGATAATCCATCTTTTAATCGCACACATCTAATTAATTTGGGTTTGTATTTTTCATAAATCTCCTCTTTGAGACTAATGGCATTTTTATCTAACAATCGCTTTAAGACTGGAATAATATTCTTTCTATCTAATATTTTAGAAATTTCATGTGCCTTAATGTTTGTTTGATGGTGTAATGCTTCATAAACTAGAAACTCATCGTCTTTTAATTCAGAGTCTTTCAAAAGTATCTCACTGTTTAACGAAATGAGAGTCTCGCTTTCTAATAAAAATGCATTTGGCAATGCAGCGCGCATTACCTCACCAACAGTACACATATAATAATTAGAAATCCATTGCCATAGCTCTAATTGTTGATTTGTAACTAGTGGCGTTTCATCTAAAATTTGGTGAATCTCTTTTGATTCATAGATCTTAGGAGAAATTTGATGAATCTTAGATACTACAGCGGTATATATTTTATTAGAACCAAAGGGTACAGTCACACGCATTCCTGAAGCTAAATAGCTAGCTTCAGCCTCGGTAATTCGATAGGTAAATAACTTCTCAATAGGAATTGGAAGAATAACATCGATAAAATACTGCATAGCTTCAAAATTAAGCTGTTTCTACAAAAAAACCACCTAATTCATAGGTGGTTTGTTAACAATGTATAATAATTGTTATTCTACTCTTTCCCAATACTGTGTAGCGTATAAAAAAGCCACATAACCTCGAACTTGTAACAAATTAAAATCTTCTGTAAGCTGGAGTCGACATCTAAAGGTTTTTCCATGTTCTGGATGAAAGATGGTCCCTTTTTTATAATACTTCCCATGTTTGATCATGTTTTTAATGAGTACTAATCCTAAAATTGGTCGGTTTTTGTCTTCACCTTCGCATTTAGTACAAATGGCATCTTTGTCTTCAGGATTTAGTATTTCGATAATCTTTCCAAAAATCTTTCCATTTTCCTCGTAAATTTCAACAATTGATTTCTCTTTACCTCCATCTTGCGCATCTATGGTCTTCCATTTACCAATAATAGATTGAGAGTTCATTGAAAAACTAATCAATAAAAAAACACATATAAAGCTAATTCTAATCAGTCTTCCCATGGGTTTGTCGTAAGTTTTTAATGGAGACATTTAATTCAAATCCTAATAACAAAATATTCGAATTCAGCCATAAATAAAATAACAAAATTAGCAAAGCTCCAATTGAGCCATAGAGTTCATTGTATTTGGAAAAGTTTTCTATATAAACACCAAATAAATAAGAAGTAACAATAATTAATAATGTGGTTAATAGAGCGCCAATTGAAAAGAATTTAGATTGTTTGCCCTCTTTTGTGCCAAAGTAATATAAAGTAGCTGTACTCACATAGATCATGATAACGAAGAACGCATATTTTGCAATTACCAGACCTGTTTGCTCTTGGCTATCATCAATATAGCCTCCATCCCTGAGGTTTTCCATAATATAGATTTCAAAATAACCTAATACGCCAACAGTTAAAATAACTAAAAGTGCAAGAATAATTGCAACTCCTAAAGCATACAGATATTGTTTAAAAACACTTCTTGTTAATTGGTCATGATATGAATGTTCAAATCCTGAAAACACAGCGCTCACACCATTTGCCATCAAAAAAAGTGACAGTAAAAAAATGGTTGAAAGCAAACCTCCCTGATTATTTTTACTAATATTTTCAAAAATATTTTCATTAAAAAAATCAGATGTTTGTGGTGGAAGAAAAGAATCTAAAAAAGCTAAAAATTCGTTTTGAAAATTATCAAATGGTATATACGGAATGACAATTATGATAAAGAGTAAAAACGGAAAAATAGCTGTAAAAAAACTAAATGCTATCGCACTTGCACGTGTTGTTAAGGCCCCTTTTACAATTCCTAAAACATACATTTCGAGAAGATCATAACTTGATAATCCTTCAAAACCTGGTAATTTGATCTGTTTTAAAAATCGAACCAAAAGGTTAATTACTGGAATTTTATCTAATTTTTCTTCTACAGATTCAGACATAATTAAACTGCTTTCAAACTCAAATCCATGTTATATACTGAATGTGTTAAGGCGCCAGAAGAAATATAGTCGACACCACATTCTGCATATTTTCTAACTGTTTTCTCATTGATGCCACCTGAAGATTCAGTTAAACATTTATCACCAATAAGTTTTACAGCTTTTCTTGTGTCTTGATAGTTAAAGTTATCAATCAAGATTCTATACACGCCATCACTCTCAAGTATTTCTTTAATCTCTTCTAGATTTCGCGCTTCAACAATAATTTTAAGGTCTCTTTTAGTCTCTTTTAGATACTTTTTGGTCTTATTTATTGCTTTTGTTAATCCACCGGCAAAATCAATATGATTGTCTTTAAGCATAATCATGTCATACAGCGCAAACCGATGGTTCTCCCCACCTCCTATTTTAACTGCCCATTTTTCAAGAGCTCTTATGCCTGGCGTGGTTTTTCGTGTATCGAGAATTTTAGTTCCAGTTCCTTCTAATAAATCCACGAATAATCTTGTTTTAGTTGCAATGGCACTCATTCGTTGCATAGCGTTTAAAACCAGACGTTCAGCTTTTAAAATGGATTGAGAAGCACCTTCTACATAAAAAACAATATCACCATGATTAACAGATGAGCCATCTTCAATAAGAGTTTCTACTTGCATGGAGTCATCAACATAAGCAAATACTTTTTTTGCGAATTCAACACCAGCTATAATGCCTTCATCCTTAACCAAAAGCTTAGCTTTTCCTTTAGCAGACTCAGGAATGCAAGCTAAAGAGCTGTGATCGCCATCACCAACATCTTCCCGAATAGCATTTCTAATAATGCCGTCTATCTCTTTATTAAATTGTTCTTCCGAAATCATTTCCAATAAATGTTTAAGCTAAAATACTAATAGATTTTAGATTTGATAAGACAAATGTTACAACAATGGGACTTAATCGTCATAAAATAAACTAACTATTATGAATGCCTTAGAATCCCTTCACCAAAAGATCTATGGGAAAAAACTATTTATTCTTTTTACTTGGGTAACCAGGATTTTATTATTTCTAGGTTTTCTACCCTCTGGACTTAAAAAACTTTTAGGTGAACCATTCACAATTTTGGGATTAGATAGTCCTGTAGGTTTCTTTTTTGAAGCCTTATTTAGAACTGGTTTTTATTGGAATTTCTTGGGATTAATGCAACTCATTGCTGGACTTTTATTGTTGATTCCTCGCACCGCATATTTAGGTGCAATTCTTTATTTTCCAATTATCTTGAATATTTTTATTATTGTTGTTGCAATGAATTTTAAAGGAACACCATTTGTAGCTGGGTTAATGTTGATAGCGAATCTGTATTTGTTATTTTGGGATTATAAAAAAACTAAACAAATTGCATCCATCATTTTTGAACCTTAACTTTGTTGAATGCAAATCAAACTTATAGCTATTGGTAAAACTGATAATAAGCAATTACAATCATTAATTGATGATTATAAAAAACGCTTAATTCATTATATAAAGTTTGAGTTGGAAATAATTCCTGATCTAAAAAATACCAAAAATCTCAACGAAACTCAACAAAAGCAAAAAGAAGGTGAGTTAATATTGTCCAAATTAAACAGCTCAGATGTCTTAATATTATTAGATGAAAATGGCAAACAAATAGATTCAATTGCTTTTTCTCAATATCTACAAAAATATATGAATTCAGGAATAAAAACATTGGTGTTTGTTATTGGTGGGCCTTACGGATTTTCTAAAGAAGTTTACCAAAATGCACGAGGAAAATTGAGTTTATCTAAAATGACTTTTTCACATCAAATGATCCGTTTATTCTTCTTAGAACAATTGTACCGAGGTTTTACTATTCTGAAAAACGAACCCTATCATCACAGGTAGCTTTTTTCCTTCTTAATATCTTTGGTGATAGTTTTTCTCCAAGCATCTTTAACTTATTTTCTTAAAACGTAACTTTAAAGGAACTAACCAAACTTCATTTATTTGAAGTTTACTAAACAAACTATAATGAAAAATAATGTTTTAGCTGTTGTAGGTGGCACAGTTGCACTTTTTGGACTTGGTTACCTAATTTATGTAGTACTTGGTTATCATGCTATGAATGGAGAAGGTGTTGACGCCATTAAAGGTGATTTAAATATCCCAACCATCATTTTAATGGAGGTATTGTATGCAACTTTAATTACAATGATTTTTAGTAAATGGGCTCAAATTAAGACCTTTGCCACTGGTGCAAAAGCTGGTTTTATTATTGGATTATTCCTTGGTGGTTTACCTGCCCTGGAATTATTTTCTACTACGGTTGGATTAACTGACATTACAGGTGTTCTAACAGGAGCAGTGACATTTGCAGTCAGATTTGCTGTCGCTGGAGGCGTTATTGGATGGTTACTTGGTCGGGATTAAGATCAAAAATTTTATTATAAAAAGGAGCTACTTTAGGCTCCTTTTTTTATTGAATATTAATATCTGTCGCAATAACAAAATGGCTGTAATAAATAGGAAGGGTGCTGTCACTACACCTGGTGTATAATCTTTCTGTATGATAGTCCACACAGGATGCCCTATGCCATTTATGAGTTCAAGAATGATCCAGAACCAAATTACAATGATGGCTAAGGAATGATTAGTTTTTACAAGAAAGACCCAACACAATATCCCAAAAACGAACAATCCTATATTAATTGCAACAAAGCCAAAATGTAAATCGTCAGAAATTAGGCCACATAAAAAAGTTGCCGGTGGAAAATTCTCCCATAATTTACCAATATACTCTTCTAAAGAATGGCTTGCTTGTATAAAAACAAGTAATAAAAAGAGATTTGATATTTTTTTACTCAAAATGTTTAACGAAAACTAAAAATAGACTTTCGTTTCTTTAATTGTTTTTCTAAATCCTTTATAGTATTTTTTACTGCATCTTCGTAATTATCTTCAATTGATGTTGCAAAAATTCTAGGTCCTGGTGCACTTAGCTCAATTTTACATATTTTATTCTTTCCATGAGAGTTTTGACCATGCTCAAAATGAACTTCAGCATTAATTAGCCAGAGATATTTTTTTGAAAGTTTTTTTAATTTTCTATGCACGTACTCATTCATAGATTCGCTGGTTGCCATGTGCACATATTGAATATTTATTGTCATAGTGTTTATTATTTTAATTATTAGAAATATAAAGTTACTAGACCCAACTATTTATTTTTATGATTTTTGTCATATTGAATCAAATTTTAAAAGTTCAGTTATACTTTTCATGACATTATGCATCATTACATCTTGCCCTAATTCGTTAGGATGAATACCATCTTCTAAAAAATGAATGTGCTTCATATTGATTGCAAAATCTATAAATAGTCGTTCCTCTTTTTTACAATATTTAATCAGAGTGTTTCTAAAACTTCGAATACATTCTGAGTAATTTTCTTCAACCAAATTTAGTTCACTTAAATTCATTGAAAGTGTAGGGATTCCAATCAAACTTTCTACCTCCAAATATCGAGCTTGTCGCGTCATAGCATGTATATTTGAGAGAATAAGCTCGTCATTCAATCCAAAAAATAAATCGTTGGTGCCTCCAAAAATTAAAAGATGTGTAGGGTTATACTGTTCCAACAATTGAGTGCACCTTGCTAACATTCCAGCAGTTGTATCTCCAGAAATACCACAATTAAATATTTCAATTTCTAATTTATTGGCTAATAAATCTGTCCATCGTACAGATTTGTCAATCTCATAGCCTTCTGTCAAGCTATCTCCAAGGCAAAGTAGTTTCATACAAGACTAATTTAATTCTATTTTTTAATTAAATCTATTTTAGTGTACTTTTGGATATAGTCCATTGTCCAATGAAGCTAGTTTTCGCCACAAATAATTTGAATAAACTTAAAGAAGTTCAATCTCTACTTCCACCAGAAATTGAATTACTTAGTTTAAAAGATATTGATTGTTTAGTAAATATTCCTGAAACACAACCAACTATTTCGGGTAATGCTATTCAGAAGGCCTTATTTGTTCAATCCAATTTTGGTTATGATTGCTTTGCTGACGATACTGGTTTAGAAGTAGCCGCCTTAAATGGTGCTCCTGGTGTATATTCAGCACGTTACGCAGGTACACATTGCAATGCAACTGATAATATGGACAAACTTCTAGATGAACTATCAAAATTAGAAAATAGAAAAGCACAGTTTAAAACTGTTATTGCCTTACATTTAGATGAACAACTCTATACGTTTAATGGAATTTGCAAAGGTGAAATTACTTTGACAAAAGCTGGGAATAAGGGATTTGGTTACGATCCAATTTTTACGCCTGACGGATTTGAGCAAACATTTGCAGAAATGGATGTAGATCTAAAAAACAAAATTGGACATCGCGGTAAGGCTGTGCAACAACTTATTAAATTTCTAATAAGTAATGGCACTATTTAAAACATCTCGAGAAAAACGTTTTTGGTTATATGCATTTATAGTAGTTGTAGCAATATATTCAACCTTAATTGTTGGGAAACCACTTGAAAATATTTTGAGACACCAAGGTGTACAAGCTGGTTTTTTCTTTTTTGTAATGGCATTGATAGGACTCACAGTTATTATTCATGGCATGAGTCCGAAACATAACAAAACTGAAATCGCCATTTGGATAGGTATAGCAGCAGTATCTATAATGTTGTTTCTAAGATTAGGAATTGCTGAACGAAGCCATATGATGGAATATAGTATACTAGCTATATTTATTCATAAAGCTCTGCTGGAACGAGGCACTTATTTCAAATCAATATTAATTCCTGCATTAGTGGCATTTCTAATTACATTTTTAATAGGTCTTTTTGATGAAGGCATTCAATTATTTCTACCATCTCGTATATTTGATCCTATTGACATTTTATTCAATTCATTAGCTGCATTTTTTGCAATTGGTTCAAGTATGTTGCTCTATTTTGTGAAGAAAAAGTTTAGAAAAAAAACTTAACAGATTGATATAAACTAATTTAAAATGTCATTCAATAATTAAATACTATATTTGCCGCAGATTTCCTCAGCGAGAGGACTGTGTTATTAGAAGTTTTAGGTTTAAGTATGTCGATTCACTTCTCATGTAACACCAACATATGACAATCGGAATACTTAAACGAAAATGAACACATTCCAAACACTTGGACTTGAGGCACATTTGCTTGAAGCCATTAATGATCTTGGTTTTACTGAACCAAGTGAAGTACAAGATAAATCCATTCCAATTCTCTTAGAGCAAGAAACAGATTTAGTTGCTTTAGCACAAACAGGAACAGGTAAAACAGCAGCCTTTGGCTTTCCAATGCTGCAAAATATTGATGTACAAAGTAGAACTACACAAGGATTAATTCTATCACCAACACGTGAACTCTGTTTACAGATTACTAATGATATGAAACTCTATGGTAAACACTGTAAAGGATTAAACGTGACTGCCATTTATGGTGGTGCAAGTATAACAGATCAGGCGAAACAGGTAAAAAAAGGCGCGCAAGTTATTGTGGCCACCCCTGGACGAATGAAAGATATGATCAAACGTAGGTTAGTTGATATTTCAAAAATCCAATATTGCGTGCTTGATGAAGCCGACGAAATGTTGAATATGGGTTTTTATGAAGACATAACTGACATTTTATCGCATACTCCAGAAGATAAAAGCACTTGGTTGTTTTCAGCAACTATGCCGAAAGAAGTGTCGACAATTGCCAAAAAATTCATGAATAATCCGGTTGAAATTACTGTTGGTACTAAAAATGTTGGTGCTGAAAATGTTTCTCATGAGTACTACTTGGTAAATACAAGAGATCGCTATTTGGCACTAAAACGTTTAGCTGATGCCAATCCAGATATATTTTCGGTAATATTTTGTAGAACCAAACGTGATACGCAAAAAGTAGCAGAAAAATTACTTGATGATGGTTACAACGCTGGCGCTTTACATGGGGATTTAAGTCAGAATCAACGTGATTTAGTAATGAAGTCATTCAGAAACAAGCAAATTCAGATGTTGGTTGCAACAGATGTAGCAGCTCGTGGTATTGATGTTGATGATATCACACATGTAATTAATTATCAATTATCAGATGAAATTGAAACCTATACCCACAGAAGTGGTCGTACAGGTCGTGCAGGGAAAACTGGTGTTTCTATGGTGATTGTTTCTAAAAGTGAAATGCGAAAAATAGCAAGCATAGAACGTAAAATTCAGAGGAAATTCACTAAAAAGGAAATTCCTAGTGGTATAAATATCTGTGAAGTACAATTGATGTCATTAGCAAATAAGATTCATAACACCGAAATAAATCATGAAATTGATGGCTATCTAGAAAACATCAATCAACTGTTTGATGATACAAGTAAAGATGAATTAATTAAAAAATTCTTTTCTGTTGAATTCACGCGCTTTTATAATTACTATCAAAAATCGAAAGATCTAAATGGTGAGGCAAGGCAGAGTAGTGAGCGTGACACAAGTAATGAACGTTCTACACGTTATTTTATCAACGTTGGTAAGAAAGATGGCTACACATGGACAAGTTTGAAAGATTTCCTCAGAGAAACGCTTCAATTTGGTCCAGATGATGTGTTTAAAGTAGATGTTATGGATAGTTTTTCGTTTTTTAATACTGAAACGGAAAAATCTAAGCAAGTTTTAGAGTTTTTTACCGACTTTAAAGTGGATGGTCGATTTGTTAATGTAGAAGTTTCCGAAGATAAAGGAAGGCAGAGAAATAGAGGTCGTGGAGGAAGAAGAAGAGATGACAGAAAAGGAGGAAATAGAAAACGAAATGACAGACGTGCTTCAGGAAGTGGCTTTGGTAATAGAAGTGACAGAAGACGAAGCGAGGCACCTAGATCGAGACGATCTAATTCTGATTCAAATTCTGGAAATTCAGGAGGTTCAAGACCAAGACGTTCAAGACGTTAATAAACCATCATGTTAATATTAAGTCAAAATATAAGGAATGGCATAGTATTTAAGTTTAGTTTATTAGTTTTATAGAATATTTATATGAAGAAACTGCTCCTATTTTTTACATTCATGATTGTGACCTCTTTTGTGGTAGCACAATCCGATACTTCTGTAAAAGGGACAGTGGTCATTGCAGGATCAGATACACCGCTTGAAAATGTCAATATTGTAAACCTCAATCAAGTAATTGGTACAGCCACTAGTGTTACTGGTGAATTTGAAATAAATGCGGTTGTAAATGATACCTTGCACCTTTCCTATTTAGGTTATAAATCTATTCGAGTTCGAGTCACAAATGATTGGATCAAATACCAAGCAAGTACAACTATTGAAATGACTGAATTGGCATTGGCATTAGAGGAAGTCGTGGTGAATCAACTCAAATTAACTGGTTATCTAGAAGTTGATATTAAACAAGTCCCTATAGTGCAAAATACACGCTATAGTATTTCTGGTTTACCATCAACAGGTTATGAAAGCATAAGACGTCCTGGGCCAATTAATCGAGTTTTAGGCGCCATTTTTAACCCAGCAGATTTCCTTTATAAAATTTTCGGAAAGAAACCGCGTGAAATGCGCAAGCTACGTAAAATGAAGGAAGATGATGAAATTAGAAATCTCTTAGCCTCTCGATTTGATCGAGAAATGCTATTGGCATTACTTCAAGTTGAAAAGGTAGATTTAGACCTTATTGTAAGTGAATGTGACTATTCTAAAGACTTCATTAATTCAGCCAATGATCTACAAATATTAGATGCCATAAGCGAATGCTATGAAGAGTATAGGGTTTTAAGCAGAAACAAACTTAAACCTTAACTATTAGAGTGTAAAGCAACTCTATTACCTTCTGTGTCTATAAAAGCACCCATACAACCATATTCTGGTGATATCTGAGTTTTTGGTTGATAAATACGTCCGCCAGCAGCCTCAATTCGGTCTAACTCAATTTGAACGTCCTCTGATTTAAAATAAACCAAGGTACCTTCTTCACTAGGAATATAGGACTCTTGTTTAATTAAAGTACCGGTTGCACCATAATTCTCTTCGCCTCTATCTGGAAACCAACCCATTTGTAAACCACCAAAATCAACGACATTGATATCTACTTTAAAGACTTCTTCATAAAACTTTTTAGCTCGCTCCATATCACTTACTGGGATTTCAAACCACGCAACCATATTATGTGCCATAAACTTTAATTTAAGTTTCTAAAACCTGTTTTAAACTTGCCAATCCTTCTTCAAAATCTTTGCCTACAGCTTTATCAAAGCTAAAAAACAGCATGAATAGATTGAATGGAATTGGATTTTTACCAGTAAATCCCCAAACTACTTTAGTTTGATCTGAACCTGCTTCATCAACAGTTAAAAATCCATTGGAAACAGATTTCCAAGGTTTAAAAAACCGAAGTTCAGTATCTATTCGTTCATTGGTAATTATCTTTTTTATCTCCTGTTCTCCTGTGCCAACATCTTTATTACCTTCCCATCTAGCTACAAAACCAACTTCACCATCGGTTCCAGCAAATGACTGTATCATATCAGGATCCTTTTTCTTCCAAGGTGACCAATAATCTTGATTTTTAGAATATTTTAAATAGTCAAAAACTTCAGGAAGTGATTTATTGACAATAATAGATCTATTGACCTCATAACTTTTTGGCGCCACAAATGCTACTAATAATAGAAGTGCCAAAACACCAAGAATAATATATAAAACTGTCATCATATTTAGTTTCTTAAACTGGTTTATGTTGAGTGGTAAACATCCATTGCACGCCGAATTTATCAACCAACATACCAAATTTTCCACCCCAAAAGGCCTCGGCAAAAGGCATAACAGTTTGTCCACCTTCAATTAAACTATGATACATGGCATATGCTTCATCTTCAGACGCATTAATACTCAAACTAAATGTATTACCTTGATTGTATTCTTGATTTAAATGATCTGACATCATGAGTACATTTCCCTCAAATTCCAAAGTGGCATGCATCACCAATTGTTTGTCATTTTCTGACACTTGCATGACCTCTTCAGGTGCTTCATCAAATCTTAAGAATGTTGTGACTTCTGCACCTAAAACGTCTTTATAAAAATTAAGGGCATCTTCGCAATTTCCTTTAAAGGATAAATAAGAATTTAGTCTCATTGCCAATTGTCTTAGTGTTGATTTATAAAAATACAAAAATTATTGATTGGTGTTATAGTGATCCATAACTGAAGAAATACTCTTAATGGTCTTTTTACTCCAATCAATACGTTTATCAATTTGCTCATCATCTGAGAGTTTCCAATCCAAATCAGATTCTTTTAATTTCGTAGTTACATGTTGTAGAATAATAGCAGCCGCTACTGATATATTCAGGCTCTCAGTAAAGCCAACCATAGGGATTTTTAAGAAGCTGTCTGCTTCCTCTAGAATATAATCAGACAAACCATCTGTTTCTTTACCGAAGCAAAAACAAGATTTCCTTGAGATATCGAAATCAGCTAACATACTATCATTTTCATGTGGTGTTGAAGCCACTATTTGATATCCTTGAGACTTTAGATTTGTCAAGCACTCTTTTGATGATTGATATCTAAAAATATCAACCCATTTCTGAGATCCTAATGCAATTTCCCTATCAATTTTTTTACTATTTACCTCTTCAATTAAATGTGCTTCTTGAATACCAAAAACATCACAACTTCTAATGACAGCACTTGTATTATGTAGGTGATACACATCCTCAATAGCAACCGTGAAATGCTTCGTTCGTTGAGAAAGTATCTTTTTAAAACGGTCCATTCTGGTTTCTGTTAAAAAAGAATCCAAATAGTTTAAAAGTTTGTAATCTGACATGTCTTTCAAAGATAAATAAAATAGTAAATTGGTGAAATGAAACAAATTGTTGTCCTTACAGGCGCTGGAATGAGTGCGGAGAGTGGATTAAAAACTTTTCGTGATGCTGATGGTCTTTGGGAAGGTCATGATGTCATGCAAGTTGCATCGCCAGAAGGGTTTTCTGCTAATCCAGAGTTAGTTTTAGACTTCTATAACCAAAGAAGGCGACAGTTAATCTCGGCTAGCCCAAATAGTGCACATGTGGCATTGGCTGGGTTAGAGAAATTCTATAAAGTGAATGTCATCACCCAAAATGTAGATGATTTGCATGAACGTGCAGGCAGTTCTAATGTCCTGCATTTACATGGTGAATTATTTAAAGTACGAAGTGTTTACGATCCATTTGATGTAAAAGAATGGAAAGCAGACCTCATTTTAGGTGATTTATGTAGCAAAGGGTATCAATTACGCCCTGACATAGTCTGGTTTGGCGAAGCAGTGCCTTTGATTCCTAAAGCCATTAGTATTTGTGAGACCGCCGACATTTTATTGATTATTGGAACATCAATGCAAGTTTATCCAGCAGCAAGTTTGATGCATTATGTGAGACCTTCAACACATATTTTTTATGTGGATCCGAAACCAGCTTTAGATGCTAATTCTTCCGTTAATGTTATTGCAGAGCCAGCAACAACGGGAATCCTTAAATTTATTGAATCAATAAAAGAAGCTCACAAATAATTAGTACTAATATTTTAGAAAGTCTAATCATCATCACTAAGACTAAAAAATTCATTTACTGATTTACCAAAAACTTCGGCCAACTTTAGAGCCAGTACAGTAGATGGCACATATCGATTTGCTTCAATTGAGTTAATGGTTTGTCTTGAAACACCAATTTTCTTAGCCAACTCATCTTGAGTCAATTTCAAGATAGCTCGTTCTACATGAATTGTGTTTTCCATTATCTGTAGCGTTTTAAAGTATGATAAAACATTAGTTGAATCATAAGCATGAACAGTAAGACTTGAAAATCACCTAAATCTTTATAAGCCTCTCCTCCAGAATTTACAGCATTAGAAACACCATATTCAACATATGGCATTATTAGGGCATATATCACACCAATAACAAACGCCCAAGCGTAAGATTGCATTCTCAATTTAATTGTTAGTTCATCCTCTTCTTTATCTTCACTCAAAGACATAATTAACATACCAACAAGTAAGGTTTTTTTAAGAACTTCTTTCAACATTAAGGTATCACCTTCAAGTAGAAAAGCTCGAACAAACATCATTATTATGGAAAGTGCGGCAATCGTTAATCCATAGTACATGAATTTACGAGGTAATCGAAAATTCATTAGTTTTTGCATTGCTTTTTGCTCTTTTTCTATATATTTTCTTGCATTCATAATGACAAACGTATTTATTATTTTGACAAATTATTTTTACTATATGACAAATATACTTTACAATTTGGAAACATGCAATGTTTTTTTATTATTTTTTATATCTTGTAGTTAATTCAATTATTTACACCATGAAATTTAGCTGTTCAATAACCATTAATCAGCCTAGAGAAAATGTAGTTGCCTATTTCATAAATCCAGAATATTTAGGAGAATATCAAGAAGGATTTATTAAAAAAGAGCTTGTTTCTGGCGTTGCAGGACAAAATGGTGCCATTTCTAAAATGTATTATAAAATGGGAAAAGGCGAAATGCAACTAACCGAAACCATTTTGTCAAATAATCTACCGGAAAGTTTTTCTTCTAAATACCATCATAAGCATACAGATAATACCATGAAATGCATATTTACTATAGTAGATGATAATTCAACTCAGTATGATTCAGAAATTGAATATACCGCTTTTAGAGGATTTGTAATTAATGTGATGGCTAAACTATTCCCTAGTTTCTTTAAAAAACAAGTGCAAAAATGGCTGAATAATTTTAAGGTATTTGTAGAAGAAAATGGTTGAAGGTGCTTACTTATATTCAACAATTAGGAATACAGCTGTACTATCGCCAATATTTTCAGCCTCATGTACAGATACAAAATCTTTTGAAAAACTATAACCAGTAGGAACATCTAACTCCCTGACACCTTCAGAATCTGTCATTTTAAATTTGCTTCCTGCCAAGGTATAACCAAAATGTGGTTGATGTTCATGCTTTTCATGACCAATTCCTGGAGGAAAAGTACATTTTAACACGCGTAATTTGTCATTATCTTCTAATACTTCACAAACTTTCTCACCATTCCAACCTGCTTCAAGTGGATCTGGTAGCTCCGATTCTTTTGGTTGACAAGCAAAAACAATTGTAATCAGAATTGCAAAGAGGCCATACTTAATATTCATAGTCATTTTTTAAGGTGGAAATTTAATTATTCTTTCTGAAACTACCTATTTCCTAATTTCGAATCATAAGAAATAAGTATAACTTTGACCTTTTTGTCAAGGGCTAGTTTATACACTCTAAGCCTTGTTTTAATTTTATCTAAATGCCCTTGTTTCCCCAATTTCCATGTCAATATTTCTTTATTCGGAAATTTTGATCGAAGCAATTTATAGTTCCTATGATCGGCAGAAATAAAACTAATATCATAATTTGAAAGGTCATCCTTTAAAGACAAGATCCTAGTATTTAATTGGGTTGCATTCATCATATAAAGATCATTTGGCAAATAATACGAAGTTTGATATCCCTCCTTCGTAAACCAACTTACATATTTGGGCGCGTTTGATTCTACAATAATTGCGGACTTAGATAAATTGAGATCTTTAACAATTGAGTTTAATCTATTTATTGAAACTTCGACATTAGTACTATCTAGATTTTTATAATCTAACCAATAGCGATTTTCGTTATCAAGGCTCTTTGTTTTTAATAATTCTAACAACGACAAATTTATAGATGGTGCAGGAGGATGATTTACATCAAATACGCCTTTTGTTGTATCATAAATTACATCAATTTCAACACCAGAAAACATCGTCTTAGTTTCGGCATACTTTTCAGTGCTATTTACACGATGTGCCCAAATTTTGTCTTCAAACAAAAAATGCAATCCATTATTTGACAAAAGTACATAATAGCAAAGCCAAACTAAGACTAATGTCCAAATGAAAGATCGTATTGTTAACTTTCTATTTTTTAAACCTCTTGTCATAATCTACTGTATCTATAATAACTCTTTTTTTGAATTCAAACTGAGCATTGACAATACTTTTGGTCGGTTCAAACTCATCAAAAGTAATGCCTGCCAAGTCGGCAATTGTAAAAATAAGATCTTCAGAATTATAAGATCTTTTCTCCTCATATACATGTTGAGTTTCTGTTTTTTTATAAATTTCGGATTGCCATAATACGAATGGTATATCAAGCATTGGTTTGCTAGCAATTAGATCTGTATGTCCTTCACTATTTCGTGTTTCAAAAACTTCTTCTCCATGATCTGAAAGATAAAGTACAAATGATTTAGAATTGGTCCCTTTCACTTCCTTAATTATTTCACTTATCACATAATCATTGTACAGATTGGCATTATCAAATGCATTAATAAAATTATAGGCATTTTCGTGATTAAATTTCGTTTGCGGATTTTTATGAAAGATATTGAATGCCTTCGGATAACGCTTTGAATAAATACCATGAGTACCAAATAAATGAATAACAATAAATTTTTTATTGACATCTTCATCCAATTTGTTTTTTAATATTTTAAGTATTTCACCATCAAAAGGTGTCACGTAATTAGAGGTATTAATAAAATAGCGTTCATCAGAACTTTTTGCTATCCCTGTAACAAAAGTGTCATATATACCAGATGGCCTTTGATTTGATAACCAATAGGTTTTAAACTTAGCCTTGTTGAACATCTGAATTACTGTACCATCAAATTTCGCATCCAGATTGGAATAATCAGCAAACGTCAGCATTTTATTTAATGAAGGAATTGTATGGGCATGAGGACTAATAACATCTTGATATATTATTAGCTCGTTCTTTAATTTACCAAGCAACGGGTTTGTTTTTCGATAATAGTCGTACAAACTTAAATGACTTCTGGTTGTAGACTCACCAATAATTAGGACATAAACTTCTGTAGAATCATTCGAGCTATTGGATAGAAAATTTGTAAACTGCCCTCCCTCACTTTCATATGAGAATTTTTTGTAATTCGCTTGATCTTGTTTGTAAGTTGCGTAGCCATTTAGAAGATTATTAAGCAGTGAAAATGGTCGCAACTTTTCATAACTAATACTCATTATGAATATAATACTAAGTATTAATGAGCTAATGGTCAGTTGCTTACTGTAAATTTTTATAGAATGATTTAACCAAGAGTTTTGTGAATTTTGCTTTTCTCTTCGCTTAAATAAGAAAATACTAATCAAATAATTTAATACAAAAACCGCACAGACTAGTAACAGTTTAAAATCGAGGTAGGTACTTAGGTATTCTCTCGCTTCAACCGGATTGGTTTCTATCAGGATAAAAATACTGGAAGTTGAAAATTGACTTCTATATAAGTAATGATGAACCAACTCAGTCAACACAAACAAATGAATAAAAAATAGTGCTAGAATTGTTATAATATGCTTGAGCTTACTATTAATAATAAAATTAATTAAGATAATTATTAATAAAGCCGACAAGACATTCTGAATAAAATCGGCTCGCATAAAGAGGTCTTTTGATAAACCAATAAATAGAAAGGAAATAATGCTTGGAATGAAAAATCCTACGTAAGATGTTACAGATTTTAAAAATGTCATTCTGTTTGCTTTAATGCTTTTCAAAAATAACATATCTACTTTGAAGTAAGTTTAAACTAATTGTTCAATTTAGTCTTTTGTTTCTCTTCAATCCATCTGCTCATATATTTTGTGCTTTGCAAATGATGGTGATTTAGCATAGCTCCTGTAAAATTGTTTAGGCGCCTACTAGGTAATTCTTTTGCTAATGCTTCCAAGTGAATCATAAATTGTTGTTGAAATGAATCTTTAATAAATCTGTCATTAATTACCCTAAAACCATTTGATTGTTTTTGATTCCATTTTTGTTCATCAGAATAGAGTTCAACGGCCTTTATTGCTAAAAGACTATAGTTGTTTTCAATAAATCCATTACTTTCTAAATTACCAAATAATCCTTCAGAAGCAATTGTTGTCATGGCACAAGGCGTTCCGTTTTTCATAGCATCTATTATTTTACCTTTTAATCCTGCTCCAAATTGTAAAGGCGCCAAACAAACCTTTGCTGATTGCATAACTGAATCCACATTTTTCGCAAATCCTTTAATATAAAATCCATTATTAGGATCATGAAATTGATGAACTTTTTCTGAAGCATAGGCGCCAAAAATATGAAGTTGTACGTCTGGGAGTTCCGTATGAATTAATGGCCAAATCTTGGTTTTTAATAGTTTTATAGAATCTAAGTTTGGTTTGTGTAAGAAATTACCAATGGTTACAAAATGTTGACGATCACTGTATGAAGGTAATTTTTCAATTCTTTTTGTAGTAATTTCGCCTAACATGAAGGGTAAATAGTGCAACAATGATGGATCAATTTTAAAGTCTGATTCGAGCAATTGCATTTCAAATTCAGAAATAATCAAACTTATGTCGCATCTCAAAATACTAGCTATTTCTCGTTTTGCAACTTCATTGTAAAGATAGGTTATATCGAAAGGAAGTTCATCCAACAAAGCTAGTTCTCTACCCTTTCGCAAGCAATGTAAATCTTCAGTATTCAATATTTTAATCGCGTCTGGACAACTTTCTGTAATACGCCATCCAAATTGTTCTTCCGTCATAAAACGATCGAACATGACAATAGCAGGATCAAGATTCTTTACAAAATCATTAAAACCAGAATCGTTTAACTTGATTTTTTCTTCTAGAATCCCTAATTCTTGAAGATTTACAGAATTAGATGACTTAGTGCTTGTAGTAGCGAATGTTATCTGAAACTCTTTTAAAATAAAACATTCTATAAGCTGCATCATCCTACTGCCTGCAGCAGAACTTTTTGGCTCAGGCCAAACATGACCAATTATAAGAATTTTTTTGTTTTTCAATTTTACTCAGATGGCAAATTATAGCCTTCTCTCAATTGTTTTGCCCAAGCAATTACAGCACTAATTTGTTCGTCTGTAAGTTTCGCTTCACTATGTGTCCATGTATATGAATTAAGTGGCATTTCCTTTTTTTCAACCATTTCAATTAATTCATCAAGTTTATGGTCTTTTTTCTTAATAGAATAGTCATTCCACTCAGAGAAATTAAGATGTCCTTTTGCATGCTTTATATGATCGGCTAACCAATAATTGACAGGTGTAATTCTGTTATACCAAGGATATCGAGTGAAATTACTATGACAATCAAAACACGTTTCTTTTAAGACATACATGACATTATCAGGAGGGTTTGCGTCTGCCATAAAAGCATCAATAGTTGCTATGTTGCCATCATTTTTTTCAGGGCCAAAAAACTGTGCTATGATAAATGCTAACAATAAGAACCATAAAACTTTTTTTATAATCTTCATATTTAGTTATTTTTAGAAACTTAAATGTAACAAATATTAATTGACTTCTGAACAATTATATAAGGAATTAGATTACGTCAATCATTCACGCGAAAATCGTAAAAAATACGCGCTATTGGTTATTAATAATCCTGAATTAATTCCTTTTGTTATTGATATTTTGTTTCGAGTAGATGACAAAATTTCGTGTCGCGCCGCGTTTTTATTAGAATTTGTTGCTCGTGAAAACTTAGATTCCATACTCCCCTATTTAGATAGGATTACAGAAAATATGCACAAGGTTCATTTAGATTCAGCGGTAAGACCAATTGCAAAAATCTGCGAATATTTAGTAGAGGCCTATTACCATAAACATGATAATCATACTAAAGAGTATTTATCAGAAACACATAGAGAGAAAATTGTGGAGATTAGTTTTGATTATCTCATTACTGACCAAAAAATTGCACCAAAAGCTTATAGTATGAATACGCTTTATCTGCTAGGCATAGACTCTGACTGGATTCATCCAGAATTGGTATTGATTCTCGAGCGCAACATGCACTTGCAATCAGCAGGATTTAAAGCACGCGCTAGACATCTATTAAGGAAAATAAAACGATAGAAAATCTTCTAAGCCCAAACTTCTTGCTTCAAGCTAAATCGTTTATCTTTGCAGCTTCAATAAATCGTTGAATTCATGTCTGATTTTAGTCTTCATGCCATATCACCAATCGATGGTCGTTATAGATCCAAAGTTGATGAACTATCGGCATATTTTTCAGAAAGTGCGCTTATAAAATATCGCATTTTAGTAGAAATTGAATACTTCATTGCATTATGTGAAATTCCTTTACCTCAACTAAAGTCTGTTGACAACTCATTATTTGATAGCTTGCGAAAGGTTTATTTAGGTTTTTCTTCAGAAGATGCTCAAAAAATCAAGGACATTGAAAAAGTTACAAATCACGATGTTAAGGCTGTTGAGTATTTTATAAAAGAAAAATTTGATGCTTTAAATTTATCTGAATATAAAGAATTTATTCACTTTGGACTAACATCACAAGACATTAATAATACAGCAATTCCTTTAAGTATTAAGGAAGCTATGAATGATGTATATGTTCCAGAATATTTTAATCTCCTAAAAAAACTAGAATCACAAGCTGAGACTTGGAAAGATGTTTCTATGCTTGCCAGAACTCATGGCCAGCCAGCTTCACCAACGCGCTTAGGAAAAGAAATAGAAGTTTTTGCTGTACGAATGAAGGAACAGTTTAATTTGCTTAATGATATCCCAAGTGCCGCTAAATTTGGAGGTGCTACAGGAAATTTTAATGCACACCATGTTGCCTATCCTAATGTAGATTGGAAGGCTTTTGGGAGCAAATTTGTACAAGAAAAACTAGGTTTGCAACACTCATTTCCTACCACTCAGATTGAGCATTACGATCATATGGCTGCCTTATTTGATTGTTTAAAACGCATCAATACAATTATTATTGATCTTGATCGGGATATTTGGACTTATGTGTCAATGGATTATTTTAAGCAAAAAATAAAGGAAGGAGAAATAGGAAGCTCGGCAATGCCTCATAAAGTGAATCCAATTGACTTTGAAAATAGTGAAGGCAATTTAGGCATAGCCAATGCTATTTTTGAATTTTTATCTGCTAAATTACCTATTTCGAGATTACAACGTGATTTAACTGATAGTACAGTGTTGCGAAATGTTGGAGTTCCTTTTAGCCATACTATAATTGGTTTTAAATCAACACTAAAAGGATTGAACAAATTGCTATTGAATAAAGTCAAATTTGAATCTGATCTAGAGCAAAATTGGGCAGTTGTGGCTGAAGCAATTCAAACTATTTTACGTCGAGAAGGTTATAAGAACCCTTATGAAGCATTAAAAGGATTAACCAGAACTAATGAAGCCATAACAAAAACCTCAATTTCAAATTTTATTGATTCGTTAGAAGTATCAGATTTTATTAAAAAGGAACTGAAACTTATTACACCTAGTAATTATACAGGAATATAATGCGTGATCACTTAACCATAGTTGCAACCGGAGTATTGGGTCTGCTTTTTGTCATAGCAGGCTTATTAGATATAGGTGATAATTTTATCATTAAAATGATATTAATTGTTGGATTTATTGTAATTGTGGTTAATATTATTTGGGTTAAGTCTAAAAAGGACGAATAAAAAAACCTGTCAAAATTGACAGGTTTCATAAATCTTTTATAGGGTAATTTCTATTCTATTGCTGGAATTTCTATAGAATCCATTTTAAAGAAATCCATAAACCCACTTACATCATTTTCTTCGGTTGTTACTTTGCTTAAAACGTTGCCAAGTTTCATTATTTTAGATGGATCCATTTTATCTCCTAAAACTCGTACTATAGCAAAACCTCTATTACTTGCACTTCCAAATACAATAAGTTCATCGATGGTATCATTTGCTCCTGGTATCATTTTAACTATAATCTTTCCATCTTTACTATTTCCTCCTCGCATAAGATCTTCGTATTTCTCGTTATTCAAAATAGTCTGAACCTTCGCTAACTCAGTTTTATATTCCTCTTCATCCTCACTAATTGAGTAACCAAGCATATTTAACTTGTCAATTGAATGATAAGCTTCAAGCTGTTCTTCTGTTAATTCTGTCTCGTCAATTTTTACAAAACTTGTAGGAATATCAACAGAGATAAAATTAGGTGTTTCTTGATTGTTAACGTAGTAACTTTGCAACGATTCTCCTTGGTTACAGCTTGAAAAGACTGTAGCCAAGAAGATAATCATTACTCCGTTTTTAATTGATTGATGCATTTATTAATTAGTTTTTATTCTTATCACCTGCTTTTTCAAGGTGCTTTCCACCAGGTACATCCATTTTATTTGCAAGTTTTGACACTTGACGTAAATCGATATCACCTGTAAGAGATAATAGTACTGTTTCAAACTCACGTTTCTCACCATTTATTGTAATATCGCCACCAGACATTTCTTTAAGTCCAGTTACAAACATTAATAGTTCCTTCACGTGATTGTCATCTTTGCCTTCTTTTACATAAAAATTAGCTGTTTGCGAACCATCTTTAATACGCATAAGCTCTTCTAGTGCAGAACTTTTTAAGTGTCTATCAACGTCACTTTTCATTTGTGCAGACACGGTCTTATCACCAGTTGTTAATACTTTTAACCCAGTAATATTTCCTGCCATATCAAGCATTTCTTGAGCGTCTGGATCATCAAGATTAATCTTCAATTCTGCTAACATTTTAAATACTTTTTTTGTTAGCACCATCGAAGTAACCGATTCATTCGCTTCGTACTTATCAAATAGACCACCTTCCTGACCAAAAGTCATCATAGGTGCTATAATAAGTGCCAGTATGATTATTAATTTTTTCATGTTTTCTTGTTTTTAATTTAATTATTGTTTTGTTTGTTAACTACTCGTTTGTTTTAAAAAATTTATCAATTGTATTGTCAAATTCGCCAAGGTAACCAACTTGCTCATTGCTTTTATTTAATGATTCTGAAACTAAAGCCATTGAATTAATAGATTCAGCTCCTTTATTAAAGTTTGCAGAAAGCATGCCAAAGGCTTCCATGGCTTGATTATAAGCTAAAAGTTCCTCTTGATTTAAATCTTCAAGACCTCTAGCACTATTAATCTGTGTAAAATAAACGCCCAACATAATGATGGCTACTGCTGCGACCGAAATCCATGTGTACAAACTATTTGTTTTTTCAGATTTTAATGGAAGGTCCTTAGTAAACTCTTCATTTTGAGTCTTAAGAAAATACGCAAACATAGGTTTATACACTTCAAGATGTGGCGCTACAGTCTCTTGCGAAAAATAGTTTTTTAACTGTTGCTCTTCTTGCAGAGTTGTTTCTGCGTTTTCGTACTTTTCTAGTAACTTTTCTATTCTATTTAACACCATAACTATGTGTTTTTGTTAATTGTTCTCTTAATGTTTTTCTTGCTCTTGATAAAGATACTCTGATAGCTGTTTCATTCATATTCAACATTTTAGCTATTTCATTAAAGTCATATTGTTCAATATCTCTAAGCTGTACTATTATTTTTTGCTGTTCTGGTAAATCCGCCATTATCTTTCCTACCCAGTCAACAGAATCTCTTAATTCTACTTCTTTCTGTAATGACACATTGTGATCTTGATAATTACTGTGCACTATTTTTAAATTCTGTGCATGTTTGGATTTTAATTTATCAAGACAAAAATTCTTTGTCATTGTCATTGCAAAAGCTTCTATATTTCTATACTTTTCAAATTGCTTCTTATTGTTCCACAATTTCAATAAAATCTCCTGCGTTGCATCTTCAGCCTCTTCTTGTGACACCAACAATCGCTTGGCTAACCGAAAAACCTTATTCTTAAAAGGTAATACTATGTCTAAAAATTCAGCCTGTGTCATTTTTTTGGTTAGTTGCTACTTTTGCTGTTTGATATTACGACGAAACACTTACAATTTTGTTACATCTGAATTAAAATAATTTTTTATCTGCAATAATGTCGTTAAATTTAGTGTTTAAAAAAGAAAAATTATTTTGCTATGAAAATGAAGTCTATACTTTTCGTGTTATCGCTATTTATTCTATCCTCATGTTTTAATGACACTGATGATAATGGCATTTTTATTGGTGATATCAACGATTTTGTCTGGAAAGGCATGAATGTGTTTTATTTATATAAGGCTGATGTATCTGATTTAGCTAATGATCGATTTACCTCAGATCAAGAATATACTGATTATCTAAATAGTTTTAATTCGCCAGAAACACTATTTGAAGGCCTTATCTATGAACGAGAAACAGTTGATAAATTTAGCTGGATTGTAGATGACTATATTGCTTTAGAACAACTATTTGATGGCATTATTCGAAGTAATGGTATGGAATTCAATTTATATTTAGCACCTGGGAGTTCAACTGAAGTGTTTGGCGCTATCAGACTGGTGCTACCTAACAGTGAAGCCAGCGAAGCTAATTTACAACGTGGACAAATTTTTAATTCGGTTGATGGCACCATGCTCAATGATTCGAATTTTCAAACCTTGTTAGGTCAAGATTCATATACTATTGATTTAGCAACATATAATGATAATGGCACACCTCAGACCAGTGATGATACTATTGAATCAGATACTGAATCAGTTTTATTGACTAAAGTTCCATATACTGAAAATCCGGTATTCAAGACTGAAATTATAGATGTTAATGGCCAAAACGTTGGATATTTAATGTACAACGGATTTGTAAGAGATTTCGAAAGTGAATTGAATGCTGCTTTTTTAACCTTTGCCAATGCAAATATTCAGCATTTGGTACTCGATGTGCGATACAATCCTGGTGGAACAATAACCGTAGCTGCCAATTTGGGAAGTATGATTACTGGACAGTTTACAGGTCAAGTATTTACAAAATTGGAATTTAATGAGAATTTTGATACATCATTTTACAATTTCGAAAGTACAATTTCCTCAGGTCAAGGGATAAATAGTCTAAATCTTAATAAAGTATATGTGCTTACATCAGGAAGTTCGGCTTCTGCGAGTGAAATGGTCATAAACAGCTTAAAGCCGTACATTAACGTTGTGCAAATAGGTACAACTACAACAGGAAAATCTCAAGCGTCAAGAACAATTTACGATTCATCAGATTTTAATCGACAAGGTGCAAATCCAAATCATACCTATGCTATGCAGCCACTAGTGGCAATTAGTGTGAATAGAAATGATGGTCAAGTACCTTCAAGTGGTTTAGTACCAAATATTGAAGTTACTGAATCTCCAATATTTTTTGGAGAGATTGGAAATCCTACTGAACCACTATTAGCCGCTGCTCTAGATGAAATTGCCAATGGCAGAAGTGCTACAAGCATTTTTGAGTCGGTGGAAATTATAGGAGAAAGCAATGATTTAATTCCTTTTTCTAAAGAAATGTATATAGATCGAGATATTCCAATGCTATGGAATAATAATCAAGAATAATTAAAAACCGCTTCAGGCGGTTTTCTTTTTAAATCTAAATACCTTTACATTTGAACAACTAAAATTCGAAGTATTTTGAAGCATTTACTCCTTTTAATCGTTTTGGTTATGTCAGTTTCCTGTAATCAAGAAAAGAAATTGGATATTCCCAAAGATATTGGTACGGTTAGCCTAGAATTAAAATATGCAGAAGGATTTTCGATTTCGAAAAATAAATCTTTTACTGTGCTAGAAATCAAGAATCCTTGGCCAAAATCAGAGCAGTCATTTCGATATGCACTCGTTGAGAAAGATAAGGCACATACAATTAGCATAAATAAAGAAGATTTTGACGCAATTTTGCTAATACCAATTGAGCGTATAGTAGTAACTTCTACCACACATATACCTGCGCTAGAGCAACTAGGGGTTCAAGAGAGTTTGGTTGGATTTCCTGGGTCTGACTATATTTCTTCTAAAAAAACAAGAGAATTAATAGATTCAGGAGATATTCGCGAACTAGGTCAAAATGAAGGCATTAATACTGAAGTACTTTTAGATCTAAATCCAGAATTGGTTGTTGGATATGGTGTTGATGGCGCAAACAAAACGTTTGAAACAATCAAAAATTCTGATATTCCAGTCATTTACAATGGTGATTGGGTTGAAGGTTCTGCATTAGCTAAGGCAGAATGGCTTAAGTTTTTTGGCGTTTTATTCAATAAGGAAAAAGAAGCCGTCTCTATTTTTGATACCATTGAAAGTAATTACATAGAGGCGAAACAATTGGCTCAAAATGCAAAACATAAACCAACGGTTCTATGTGGTGCAATGCACAAAGATATTTGGTATTTGCCAAACGGATCAAGTGCAGAAGCTCAATTTTTGAAGGACGCTAATGTCAATTATTTATGGTCTGAAACTACTGGAAATGGAAGTCTGGCTTTAGGTTTTGAAAGTGTTTTTGAGAAAGCCAAACATGCCGATTTATGGCTGAGTCCCTCCTATTATACTAGCATGGAAGCAATTGAAAAGGCGAGTGAACACTATTCTAAATTTGATGCTTTTAAAAACAGTAATGTTTACACCTTCTCTAATACCACTGGAAAAACTGGCGGTGTATTATATTATGAATTGGGTACTGCTAGACCTGATTTAGTTTTAAAAGATATCATTAAAATTTGTCATCCAGAATTACTCCCAGAATATGAACCCTATTTTTTTAAACCTTTAAACTAATTGCCAAATAATAGAACATATTCAAGATTACTAATTCTACTATTCGTATTGTTGATGGTTGTTTTTTTTATGAATATCAGTTTAGGATCAGTGGCAATTCCATTAAAAGAAGTTTTTAATGGCTTAGTAAATAATAGTACTGAAAATGAATCTTGGCAATACATCATTCAAAATTATAGATTACCTAAGGCATTTACGGCCATATTAGTAGGTTCAGGATTGGGTGTTTCCGGTCTCTTAATGCAAACGCTATTTAGAAATCCATTAGCAGGTCCATTTGTGCTTGGTATTAGTTCTGGAGCAAGTTTAGGTGTTGCGCTAGTGATATTAGGCGCTTCGCTCTTTGGAGGAACTTTGGCTGGATTACTGATCTCTAAATGGAGTTTAGTAATTGCGGCAAGTCTAGGAAGTTTTTTAGTTCTTTTAGTTGTTTTAATAGTATCTTCAAGAGTGAGAGACACTATGGCAATATTAATTATTGGATTAATGTTTGCTAGTATTACAGCAGCAATTGTAAGCGTACTGGCCTATTTTGCTCCCGCTGAACAATTACAGCAATACATTTTTTGGGGATTTGGAAATTTAGGTAACCTCTCTTGGACCGAAGTGCTTATTTTATTTATAATTTTTACGTTCGGAATAATTCTAAGTATCATTTCAATTAAAGCACTAAATTCATTTTTGTTAGGTGAAAATTACGCCAAAAGTTTAGGTTTGAATATAAAACAAAGTAGATTACTTATCATAATCGCAACGAGTTTATTGGCAGGAACAATAACTGCCTTTGCTGGCCCTATAGCATTTATAGGACTGGCAATTCCACATATAGCCAGGCAATTGTTTAACACAACTAATCATAAAACCTTGTTGCCAGCAATTCTAATATTAGGAGCCATTGTAATGCTAATTTGCGACAGCATTGCACAATTACCTACAAGTGATTATACCTTACCTATTAATGCCATAACTTCACTATTTGGTGCTCCAATAGTAATTTGGCTTTTAGTAAGAAAACGTAAAATGATTTTTTAATAAAGTAGTGACAGAAAAAAAGAAACATATAGTATTACAAACCAATAATCTTGCAATAGGTTATTCGCAACGAAATAATAAAATCGAAATTGCAAATGAAATTTCTATTGAATTAAAGAAAGGCGAACTTGTTGGATTGGTCGGTGCCAATGGCATAGGAAAATCAACACTTATAAGAACACTTACCAATGTTCAACCAAAATTAAATGGTACAATACATATTAATAATCAGTTGATTTCTAATTATACTGCAAATGAACTTGCTAAGGTTTTGAGCTTAGTTTTAACTGAACCTATTGTCTCAAAAAATTTGTCAGTATATGAATTAATTGCTTTGGGAAGACAACCTTATACTAATTGGATAGGCAAACTAACTGCCGAAGATATTTCTGTTATTGACGATGCAATAGCACAATCAGCAATTTCAGATCTTAAATCTAAAAAATGTTATGAGCTTAGTGATGGCCAACTTCAAAAGGTTATGATTGCTCGTGCTCTTGCTCAAGATACAGATTTAATAATCCTGGATGAACCTACCACACATCTAGATATGTATCATAAGGCTTATATCTTAAAAATGCTTCAGAATTTATCTAGTGAAACCAATAAAACAATTCTATTTTCATCTCATGAAATTGATTTGGCTATTCAGTTATGTGATAAAATGATTGTAATGACTTCAGAGAATGTTGTATTAGACACGCCTTGTAACCTAATTTCTAAAGGTGTTTTTAGCAATTTATTTCCAAAAGATCTCATTGCTTTTGATAATAATACTGGGAGTTTTAAAGTTGAAAAATAAGTATCTTTGATAAAATTCCATTTAACTTAATGAACGATAACCTCATCCTTATTCTTGCCATCTTAATTTCAGCAATTGTTGGAGCTTATTTAGGAATGCTATTTACCAAACTCAAGAGTAAAGGTGACCAAAGCACCCTACAAGAAAGACAAAATCAGTTAACTTTAAATCTACAAGATCTAAAGGAAAAATTAAGTAAAATTGAGACGGAACGTGAGGAAATTCGACGTGAAAAAGAATTTTTAAATTCTGAGTTAACTCGAAAAAATACCGAATACAAAAATTTACAGCAACAAAACTTAAAACGAGATCAGGAGCTAGATGAACGTCAGGAACAACTCAGAAAAGAGTTTAAACTGCTGGCCAATACAATTCTTGAAGAAAAGTCAGAAAAATTCACACTTCAGAATAAGGAGAATATTAAGAACATTTTAGATCCTTTAGATAAAAAAATAAAAGAATTTGAAAAGAAAGTTGACGATACTCAAAAAGAAAGTATTAGTATGCATTCTGCCTTAAAAGAACAGCTTCTAGGATTAAAAGATCTCAACCTGCAAATGACAAAAGAAGCTACTAACCTAACAAAAGCACTTAAAGGTGATAGCAAAATGCAAGGAAATTGGGGGGAATTGGTCCTTGAACGTGTTCTTGAAAAATCAGGCTTAGAAAAGGATCGAGAATATTTTGTTCAACAGAGCTTTACACTTGATGATGGCACAAGAGTCCTTCCAGATGTGGTTTTACATTTACCTGACCACAAAAAAATGATTATTGACTCCAAAGTATCACTTACTGACTATGAACGTTTGGTGAATGCTGATGAGGATGAAAAATCTATGTTTTTGAAAGCCCATGTTAATTCAATTAAAAAACATGTTGATCAGCTTTCTGAAAAGAATTACCAAGATCTGTATGACATTGAATCTCCAGATTTTGTATTGATGTTTATTCCGATTGAACCTGCCTTTGCAGTGGCAGTCACTGAAGACAATTCACTCTATAACAAAGCTTTCGAAAATAATATTGTGATAGTTACACCTTCAACACTCCTTGCAACGCTTAGAACAGTAGATAGCATGTGGAATAACGAAAAACAACAGCAAAATGCACTTGAAATCGCTAAACAAGCTGGAGCATTATATGATAAATTTGAAGGATTAGTAACAGATTTAACTGGTGTAGGTAAAAAAATTGATGCCGCTAAAACCGATTATTCCTCTGCCATGAACAAATTGGTTGAAGGCAAAGGCAATTTGATTGGCCGCGTTGAAAAGCTAAAAAAATTAGGTGCAAAAGCCAACAAATCTATTCCTGAGGCTATTTTAAAACGTGCAGAAGAAAACCAAGATTAATTATTAATCAAAAAAAAAGCTACCAAAATGGTAGCTTCCTTTTTTATTTCATTATTTTATTATTGTTTCACAAATCGTTTCGTTTGTGTTGAATTTTCTGAAGTTATTTTTACAAGATAAACGCCACTATTCCAAGCAGAAACATTAACTGTTGTTGCTGCTCTATTTAAGTCTTGTACATGAATACGTTTACCTAATACATCAAATACTTCCATAACAGCATTTGTAGACGTTTGTGGTAATTTTATATTTAAATTAGAACTACTTGGGTTAGGATACAATCTAAATTCTTTTGATGATTCAAAATTAGATGTAGTTAATGTTGTTGATGCGGTTATATTATCATAGTCCGATACTTGAACTCTCAAATCACCTTTATGCAAAGCTGCTTGTGCGCTCATATCATTACCGTCATTACTCAAAATTCTAAAATTGGAAACATCCTGAAGCACATCTAAAGCGGTATCTGTACCTTGACTTACTGTAAAATCTGCTGAATTTGTCGATAGATAAACCACTGACCAAGCACTTAAAACGGCTGGTACTACAGTTGAATTTGTGCTTGCAATCCATGTGTTACCAGGACCACCTCGAAAAGCCAATCTTAAATGCAAATCAGCTGGTCCAGAGTTTCTTACATTCATTCTAATAGCAACTATTCCTTGCGAAGTAAAATCTCCAGTCCATCTACTCTCCTGATTAAACATTATGTGCCTACCACCAGATCCATTTACTCCGCTATTTGAGTTGCGAAGAAAATAATCTCCAACACCTGCTGGCCCATCATCTGCTAAGTTTACTGGTTCATTGGCGTTAGATACTTGATGTCGCCAACCTTGAACTGTAGTATCCTGAAAATCATCAGTTTGTCCAGCAACTATTTGTGCTTCAAGAAAAATTGAAGTTAAGAATGTAAGAGATAAAAAAAGTAATGTTTTCTTCATAGCATCTTTGAGTTTTGATAAGCTAAAATAGTAATTTTTAGCAATTTACTAAGGCAGCCAAAGATATTATTTACTTAAATACATTTTGCGTCTGGAATACAAATCATAGAATTCATCATCTCTCAAACTGTCAATAAATAAGATACTTTCTCCAGTACTTTTCATTTCAGGACCAAGTTTTTTATTCACATTTGGAAATTTATTAAAAGAAAATACTGGTTGCTTAATAGCATATCCTTCCAATCTTGGTGTGAAATCAAAATCTTTTATTTTCTTTTCTCCAAGCATGACCTTTGTAGCATAATTTACATAGGGTTCTTTATAGGCCTTAGCAATAAAAGGGACTGTTCTTGATGCGCGCGGATTAGCTTCAATTATATACACCTTATCATCCTTAATTGCAAATTGTATATTAATCAATCCAACAGTATTTAGTGCTTTTGCAATCTTTACCGTATGGTCTTTAATTTGTTGCATCACCAGATTACCCAAATTAAATGGAGGCAATGTAGCATTACTATCACCAGAATGAATACCGCAAGGTTCAATATGCTCCATTATCCCAATAATATAGACATCTTCTCCATCACTAATAGCATCCGCCTCTGCTTCAATGGCACCATCAAGGTAATGATCTAATAAGAGTTTGTTATTAGGGATTTTCCTCAATAAATCAACAACATGTTCTTCAAGTTCTTGTTTATTAATAACAATTTTCATCCCTTGGCCACCTAAAACGTATGATGGTCTTACTAAAATTGGAAAATCTAATTTATCTGCCACTTCAAGTGCCTCATCTGCGGTTGTAGCAATATCAAATTCGGGATAGGGTATATTGTTTTCTTGCAATAATTTTGAAAATGAGCCTCTATCTTCTGCTAAATCAAGTGACTGAAATGTTGTTCCAATTATTTTAACACCATAGCGATCTAACTTTTCGGCCAATTTTAAGGCTGTTTGTCCTCCTAATTGTACTATGACACCTTCTGGTTTTTCATGTTGAATGATATCGTAAATATGCTCCCAGAAAACAGGTTCAAAATACAATTTATCAGCAGTATCAAAATCAGTTGAAACCGTTTCCGGATTACAATTAATCATGATAGTCTCATAACCACATTCAGCAGCCGCTAACACACCATGAACACAACAGTAGTCAAATTCGATGCCTTGACCAATCCGGTTAGGTCCAGACCCTAAAACGATCACTTTCTTTTTATCAGAAACAACACTTTCATTATCGGTAAAACGTTTTCCATCCGTTGTTTCAATATCATTTTCGAAGGTGGAATAATAATAAGGTGTCATTGCTTTAAATTCGGCAGCACATGTATCTACAAGTTTATAAACACGCTTAACTTTCATTTCCTCACGCTTTTTATACACTTGACTTTCTAAGCATTTTAACATATGTGCTATTTGCCTGTCTCCGTAGCCTTTTTGTTTAGCCTCTAATAACAAATCGCGCTTAATCGTATCAATGCTATATTTTGATATTTCTAATTCTAAATGATAAAGTTCCTCATATTGTTTTAAGAACCACATATCAATCTTGGTGATTTCATGAATTCTGCTCAATGGAATTCCCATCTGAATGGCATCATAAATAACAAAGACGCGATCCCAACTAGCATAGGTTAACTTTTCGATTATTTGATCATAATCTTTATATCCTTTACCATCTGCTCCCAAGCCATTTCGTTTAATTTCGAGAGATTGTGTTGCTTTGTGAAGAGCTTCTTGAAATGAGCGACCAATTCCCATCACTTCTCCTACAGATTTCATTTGAAGTCCGAGTGTTCTATCACTACCGTCAAACTTATCAAAATTCCAGCGTGGAATTTTAACAATGACGTAATCTAATGTTGGTTCAAATAAAGCAGACGTTGATTTAGTTATTTGATTGTCTAATTCATCAAGTGTATAACCAATCGCCAATTTCGATGCAATTTTGGCTATAGGGTAACCTGTTGCCTTACTTGCCAAAGCAGAAGAACGTGAAACACGCGGGTTAATTTCTATGGCAATGATATCTTCCTTTGCATCTGGACTCACTGCAAACTGCACGTTACAACCACCAGCAAAATCACCTATACTTCGCATCATATGAATGGCCATATCTCGCATTTTTTGATAGGTTGTATCACTTAAAGTCATTGCAGGAGCTACGGTAATAGAATCGCCTGTGTGAATGCCCATTGGATCCATATTCTCAATAGAACATATAATGACGACATTATCATTAGAATCACGCAATAATTCAAGTTCAAATTCTTTCCAACCTAATAAAGCCTTATCAATCATGACTTCATGAATTGGTGAAATTTCTAGACCTCGTGTTAATAACTCATCAAAGTCTTCTTCTTTATGAACAAAAGACGCACCTGCACCACCAAGAGTAAAGGAAGCTCGAATAACAAGTGGAAAACCAAATTCTTGTGCAATTTCTTTTCCTTTTAAATAAGAAGTTGCTGTGGCTTGAGGAGCCATTGGAATTCCTATTTTTAGCATTAATTCACGAAATTGCTCTCTATCTTCTGTAATATTGATGGCATTGATATCGACACCAATTATTTCAACATCAAATTCTTTCCAGATACCTTTTTCGTCGGCTTGGATGCATAAATTTAAAGCGGTTTGTCCTCCCATTGTTGGTAAAACAGCGTCTATTTGAGGGTGCTCTTTTAATATTTGAACAATAGATTTGGTGGTCAGAGGAAGTAAATATACATGATCAGCCATTGTTGGGTCTGTCATGATTGTTGCTGGATTAGAATTAATTAGAATTGTTTCTATTCCATCTTCACGTAGTGAGCGCAATGCTTGCGATCCGGAGTAATCAAATTCACAAGCTTGGCCAATAATTATTGGCCCTGAACCAATAATTAAAATAGATTTAAGATTGTCTCTTTTAGGCATTCGTAATTAAATATAAATTTGTCAAAAATAGGTAACATTAGAGTACAAAAAAAGGCGTTACTGTTAGTAACACCTTTAATATATTAACAATTGTTAATCATTATTTTTTATGTCTTAATTCTGAAGAGACAGATAATTTCTTTCTTCCCTTAGCTCTTCTACTTGCAAGCACTTTTCTTCCACTAACAGATGCCATTCTTTCTCTAAAACCATGCTTGTTTCGTCTTTTTCTCTTTGAAGGTTGAAACGTTCTTTTCATTACTAATTATCTTTAAAATCTTCTTTTTAATACTTAATTTTTTGCCTTTTGGGTCTCCAAAAGTGCGGCGCAAATATACAAATGCTTTTTTATATGACAAGCCATAAAAAGAAAAATATTTTGTTTTGTTTTCATACCTTTGCCTACCTGAAATGAAAAGTAAAAATGTACAATAAAAATATAAAGTTAATTCTTGCATTATTAATACTTGCATATGCCGTTTATCAGTTTACTGAAGGGTTTATAGGAAACGGTATTATGTTCATCTTCTTATCTTTAATTTTTGTGTTTCTATATTTTAAGAATGAATTTATCCTTCTTTCTTTTTTAAAATTGCGAAAACAGGATTTTGAAGGCGCCAATAAGTGGTTAGATAAAATAAAAAATCCAGCTTCTGCATTAACAAAAAAACAACAAGGTTACTTTAATTACTTAAAAGGTATTATGGTTTCTCAAACCAATATGAATGAAGCCGAACGCTATTTTAAAGATGCATTGAAATTTGGATTATCTATGGATCATGATATGGCAATGCTAAAGTTAAATTTGGCTGGAATTGCCTTTAGTAAACGTCGCAAACAAGAAGCGCAAAAACTACTTGCGGAGGCACAAAAATTGGATAAAAGAAATATGTTGGCTGATCAAATTAAAATGATGAAGCAGCAGATGAAAAAAGCATCAATACCTAATCAACATTTTGGTGGACATCGTCAACAACGATCTCCAAAACGTCGTTAAATACAAAAATTAAGGTTTGGAATAATATCCTTCTTTAGGTATTTCAATGTGATACAGTTTTCCTGATTTATTATTTAGATGTTTCTCCCGTAGCCATGGATTGTGTAATTTCAAAATCTTATAATTAATACCATAGGTTTCTGAAAATTTTACAAAATCTGTAATAGGCGTATCTATTGCCACTTTAAAAGTTGGTATAGATTGATATAAATCTTTATTTCTAAAATTGAAGCCATATTTAGCTGGATTGTTCAATATTTCTTTTAGTGCAACAATTCTAAAAATATAGCGCCCTGTTTCTTCTCCTAAAAGTAAATCGTAGTAATCCTTTACGCCTTGATCATCTAAACGTCTATTAATTCCAGCTTTCCCAGCATTATATGACGCTGCGGCTAAAGTCCACGATCCAAATTTAGCTTTGGCTTCCAATAAATATTTACAAGCAACTTCTGTAGCGAGTTCTAAATTATATCGCTCATCAACATTAACGTTAATTTCTAACCCATTTTCACGACCTGTAGCTTTCATTATCTGCCACATTCCACGAGCTCCTGCAGGAGATGTTACATTTTGTAATCCACTTTCAATTACTGCCAAATATTTAAAATCTTCTGGTATATTATGTTTCTTAAGTATAGGTTCTATAACAGGGAAATATTTATTAGCACGTTTGAACATTAATAGTCCGTTTGATTGCCAATAGGTATTTACCAGCAATTCACGGTCCATTCGTTCTAAAATATCAGGATTTTCTAATGGCATGGTTTCACCTGCAAATTCTAAATTCTCTGGAACGTTTAAAGCATACACATTATAGTCGTTTATGATTTTCTTATCAAGATTATCGTCACTTGGTGCGTCTTGAACTGCAAAAATGAGCAATCCGGAAATGCTTAACAATCCGACTATGGCTAGGAGGGTTTTTATTGTTTTCATGATTTAAAGGCTTTAATTAAAGCTAAAAGTATGAAAAATAGTGAAATAGCAAAGAAAATTAGTCTAAAATCAACTTTGGTAAATTTTCGTTAAACCATTTATACTTCTGAATAATCATGATATGCGAGCCTCCTTTTACTATGATACAATCATGAATGTGTTTCATTGGAAAGACAATATCTTTTTCTCCATGAATATGAATTGCATTAGGAATAGTCACAGATTGCTCCCAATAAACCAATTGTTTAATGGCCCAGTTCAAATAGCGTTTGTCATTGACAGAAAGATATTTTTTGTACAATTCAAGTCGTTTTGTAACTGTTTTTCCAAAAGCGTATTTAGCTAGCAAATCAATGTTACTTGCCAATTGTGTAGGAAGTAATTTATATAATTTTGTAGACCTCAGTACTTTTAATCGTCTTGGTAATTCACTGCTGCGAGAGACACTAGATACGATAATTAGTTTTTTAAGCTTTAAATATTTACTCATCTCTTGAACAAGTATACCTCCAAAAGACACACCCAATAGCACACTATTATCATGTTTAATTTTTTTGGACATTCGTTGAGCGTAAGCCTCAAGAGTTTCGTTGTAAGATTCTGGCAAGAACCATTCAAGCCAGTGAATTTCAAATTGATCCTCAGGTAACTTGATATATTCAAAAATAGTTGGGCTAGCTGCCATTCCAGGCATTAAGTAGACATGTATTAACTCTTGGTTCATAAGTAATTAAGCATATAGATGCTTAGGTATATTGCAATATTTTTTGTACTTTTGCACTGCAAATCTATAGAAAATAGATTGTTCTCCATTGAATAAAACAGACTAATTATGATTGATGCTGCCGAATTAATTGACAATGATTTTCTACGTCAATTTGAACTTAAAGTAGATGACGACCTTGCTAAAATTGAATACTCTTTACAAGAACGAAAAATATTTTTAACAAAACTTATTGTTCCGGAATCTGTTAACAACGATTTATTTATTGAAGATTTTTTAAAATTAGTAATGGAGAATATTGAAGAACGCAATATTAGTGTTGTTCCAACAAGTCCACCAATTGCCAAGTTTATTAGAAAACATCGAAAATATAAACGCATGTTACCAGTTGGCGTAAGAATATAAAAGACAATCCGAAGATTTACTTCGGATTTTTTTATACAACAAGTTCACTTACAAACTCAAATCGTACGAGACCATCTTCATCAATTTTGGTCAATTCAATATCATGAAGTGTATTCACTAACTCTGGGTTAAATGGTGTTTTAACTTTTACATAATTTTCTGTAAAACCATGGAGATAACCTAGTTTATTTTCTCCTTCAAATAAGACTTTGTGCAAGGTTCCTATCTGATTTTCGTAGAAGGCTCTACGTTTTTTTGTAGATAAGCCTCTTAACATTTTACTTCGTTTATTACGAACGTTTTTAGGGATCACATTATCCATTTCAGTTGCCAATGTATTATCCCTTTCTGAGTAAGCAAACACATGTAAATACGAAATATCTAATTCGTTTAAAAAATTATATGTTTCTAAAAAATGTTCGTCAGTTTCTCCGGGAAATCCTACAATAACATCAACACCTATACAAGCATTGGGTAAGACATGTTTGATTCGAGTGATACGATCTACATACAACTCCTTTTGATAGCGACGTCGCATTTTCTTAAGTATGTCATTACTCCCACTTTGTAATGGAATGTGGAAATGTGGTACAAAGGTCTTACTGTTGGCCACAAAATCTATAGTCTCGTTCTTCAATAAATTCGGTTCAATTGATGAAATTCTTAGACGTTCAATCCCTTCAACCTTTTCTAAGGCAGTTACCAAATCATAAAAGGTGTGTTCATGTGTTTTGTTACCAAACTCACCTTTGCCATAATCACCAATATTAACACCCGTAAGCACAATTTCCTTAATGCCTTTATCTGAGATTTCTTTGGCATTTTTTAACACATTATCTAAGGTATCACTTCTAGATATCCCTCTTGCCAACGGAATTGTACAATATGTACATTTATAATCGCAACCATCTTGGACCTTTAAAAAGGCTCTGGTTCGATCGCCTATGGAATAACTTCCAACATAGAAATCAGCTTCATTTATTTCACAGGAATGTACTTCTCCGAGGTCATTTTTAGATAAGTCGTTTAAATAATCTGTTAATTTAAATTTTTCAGTTGCACCTAAAACCAAATCCACACCATTCACATTAGCCAATTCATCTGGTTTCAACTGAGCATAGCAACCAATGGCAGCAATAAATCCATCTGGATTAATTTTTTGTACTTGTTTTACAATAGTTTTAAATCGTTTGTCTGCATTTTCTGTGACTGAACATGTGTTAATGACATATATATCAGCTGATTGAGAGAATTCAACACGTTCGAAATTTTCCTGTTGAAAATTTCTAGCAATTGTAGAAGTTTCAGAGAAATTAAGTTTACAACCAAGTGTATAAAATGCGACTTTCTTTTTGGTTTGCATTGTATTGAATTAGAGCGTACAAAGGTAACAAGTAAAAAGTAATTTTTTTTCATTTAATATAGATTGATTATTTAATTATATTGCCTGATATAGCTAATTTAGTTGCAACCCGTGAAATATATAATACTCCTTTTGTCTTTGGCAGCTTGTCTGTTAATTAGTTGTTCTAATAAATCTGAAAAAAGTACTCTTGTTTTTAGATATAATGAACATAAGAATATTGGTTCCCTTGATCCTGCTTTTTCTAAAGATCTAGCAGATATTTGGGCAACGAATCAATTATTCAATGGTTTGGTTCAGATGGATGAAGACTTAAACGTTCAACCCAGTATTGCTAAAAGTTGGGTAATCTCTGAAGATGCCTTAAGTTACCAATTTACTATTCGTGATGATGTTCAATTTCACAAACATGAATTATTTGGTAAAGATTCTACAAAAACTGTTAAAGCTTCAGATTTTGAGTATAGTTTTAATCGCTTAATAGATAAAAAAATTGCTTCACCAGGAAGTTGGGTTTTAAATAAAGTTGAAAGTTATATAGCATTGAATGACACCACATTCCAAATAAAGTTAAAGCAACCTTTTCCTGCATTTCTAGGACTACTTACTATGAAGTATTGTTCTGTTGTTCCTAATGAAATTGTGGCACATTATGGGAATGATTTTCGCTCTAACCCTATAGGTACTGGTCCTTTTAAATTTAAACGATGGGAAGAAAATATCAAATTGGTATTGAGAAAAAATGAATCCTATTTTAAAACCGATATCGTTGGTAACAAATTACCTTATTTAGAGGCAGTAGCTATAACTTTTTTACCAGACAAGCAAAGTGAATTCCTGCAATTTGCACAAGGCAATATAGATTTTGTATCTGGATTAGACGCATCTTATAAGGATGAGATTTTAACAGCTACTGGATTATTAAGAGAAAATTATCAATCTGAAGTTAATATGATAAGAGGCCCATATTTGAATACGGAATATTTAGCCTTTTTTATGCCATCGAATATAACTGAAATACAATCGGAATTATTAAGAAGAGCAGTAAATTTAGGATTTGATAGAAACAAAATGATGATCTATTTGCGAAACGGAATTGGTATTCCTGCAAATGGCGGATTTATTCCAAAAGGCCTTCCTGGTTTTAACAAAAATGCTGGTTTTAGCTATAATCCAGAAGAAGCAAAAAGACTAGTCGCTCAATTTATGGCTGAATCTGGAATAGCAAATCCTACAATTACTATCACAACCACAAGCAACTATTTAAGTTTTTGCGAGTATATTCAACGCGAACTTCAAAAAACAGGGTTAGAAGTATCTGTAGATGTGATCCCAGCGTCTACTTTAAAAGAAGCAAAAGCAAATGGTAAATTGCCTCTATTTCGTGCTAGTTGGATTGCTGATTATCCTGATGCTGAAAATTATTTGTCATTATACTACAGTAAAAATTTCGCGCCAAATGGACCAAATTACACGCACTTCAAAAATGACCAATTTGATATATGGTATGAGCAAACATTTACTGAAACTGATACTAAGAAACGTGAATTATTGTATGAGAAAATGGACTCATTAGTAATGAATAAAACGCCAATTGTTCCATTGTTTTATGATGAAGTAGTCCGTTTTACTAGAAATAATGTGAAAGGATTAGGAATTAATCCAACTAACCTATTGGATCTTGAACGAGTGAAAAAAGAATAAGATTAATACTGTAATATTTAATCCCAATTACTTCGATATTTTTTTGTTTCATTAAACACATGTTCCATTATCGCTGCGTCTTGTTCTGTAAATTCTATTTGCCTTCTGGCCATGACAACACTGGCAACTTCAAAGGCCTTTTTGGTTAAATAAATAGTAAATCCAGAATTGCCACCCCAAGAAAAACTCGGAACAAAATTTCTTGGAAACCCGCTTCCAAAAATGTTTGCACTAACACCAACGACTGTTCCAGTATTAAACATGGTATTAATTCCACATTTACTATGATCTCCCATCATTAATCCGCAAAATTGCAATCCAGTTTTAGAAAATCCCTCAGTTTGGTAGTTCCAAAGTCTCACCTCAGCATAATTATTTTTAAGGTTTGAATTATTGGTATCTGCGCCTAAATTACACCATTCGCCTAACACAGAATTACCTAAAAAACCATCATGACCTTTGTTTGAATAACCAAAAAACACTGAATTGTTTACCTCTCCTCCAACTTTAGAAAAAGGTCCAATAGTGGTTGGTCCATATATTTTAGCAGCCATTTTTACAGTAGCTCCTTCACACAAAGCAAAAGGCCCTCTAATGACTGAGCCCTCCATAATTTCGGAATTTTTCCCAATATAGATTGGGCCATTAGTGGCATTTAATGTTACAAATTGCAAAGATGCTCCTTCTTCAATAAATATATTTTTTGAATCTATCACATTGATCGATGAAGGAATGGGCTGTGATTTTCTGTTTTTGGTGATTTGTTCAAAGTCTTCAAGTATAGCATCGCCATTTTTTGAAAAAATATCCCAAGTGTGCTCAATATAAATTACTTCATCTGTAAATTCTATGGCTTCATACGATTGTAAATCAATGGCTTCTTGAGATTCATTTGAAAAAAAAGCAATGACATCTTCGTCTTTAAATATGGCCTGATTCTCCTTCAAATTTTTAATCATCGCAACCAATTCCATATTTGGAAGATAGGAAGCATTAATCATGATGTTTTGATCCATTTCAACCATTGGAAACTTTTCAGAGAGATACTCTTCAGTAACCGTAGTAGTGGTATAACCTAAATGCATTTCCCACTTTTCGCGAATAGTTAATATGCCAACTCTAATATCTGCAACTGGTCTTGTGTAAGTAAATGGAAGAAGATTGTTTCTATATGGACCATCAAACAGAATGTAGTTCATTTTTTGTATTGAGTTATTTGATTATAGTTTTGGGTTGATTATAAAAACCTTAAACTATTTAGATACTTTCAAAAATAGCTTAATTGCATAAAACAAAAAAACCTCCCAAATAATATTTGAAAGGTTTCTGTTTGTTTTGAGATGATAACTCTTATTTTTTAAACTTCGCGTATTTGTTTTTAAACTTATCAATACGTCCAGCTGTATCAACCAATTTGGCTTTACCAGTGTAATAAGGATGTGATGTGCGAGAGATTTCCATTTTTACCAATGGATATTCTACACCATCAACTTCAATAGTTTCATTTGAGGATGCGGTAGATTTTGTTAAGAACACATCATCGTTAGACATGTCTTTAAAAGCTACTAATCTGTAATCTTCTGGATGTATACCTTTTCTCATGATATATTCATTTCATTTTTCGAGCTGCAAATTTAGTTATTTTTTATAAATCAACAATTATTTTAGTTTAATTTTTTGTTGATTTTTTCACATCGAAATCTCTTCAAATTAATGAGCTCTTTTTATTTTGACTTTAAATTACAAATATGCCAGTCTCATTGACTCCATGTCAAAGCAATTTCAATAGTAATTACTGTAACGTTTTAGTATATTTGTTTACTAACTAACATAAAACAACTAAAAATACTCAATTATGGAACAATCAGTTAAATCAACTGCATTAAATTACGGATTATACCTCGGACTCTTTTTTACGGCAGCAACAGCAATTATATATGCTGTTAGTTTAGATCTTTTTATAGAATGGTGGCTAGGAATTATATTTTTTGTTATCGCCATTGTCGTAGGAGTTATGGCTGCGACTAAGTCAAAAAAATTATTAGGTGGCTTCATTTCATTCAAGAATGCATTTACAGCCTTTTTTGTGACCTTAGCCTTGGGGTCATTAATAGGCACTATAGTAACAATTATCATTTTTGCATTCGTAGATCCAGAAGCTGCTCAATACTTAAATGAGCAAATCTTGATATTAACAAAACAAACCATGGAGCGTTTTGGTGCGCCTGATGATACTATTAGAGAAGCGTTAGCTAAAGCCGAGGATAAAGATAATTTTTCACTTGCTTCTCAAATGATTGGTTGGGTTTGGAGATTGTTAATTTATATTATCTTTGGTCTCATCGTTGCTTTGATTGTTAAAAAGAACGATCCTGAGAAAGCATAGTTAATGAACATATCAGTAGTCATACCACTACTTAACGAACAAGAATCACTCACAGAATTATATGATTGGATTGCTAAAGTTATGCAGTCCAATCATTTTTCTTATGAGGTTATTTTTATTGATGATGGTAGTACAGATGATTCCTGGAAAACTATACAAGCCTTATCTCAAAATGACGACGCAGTAAAAGGGATTCGGTTTTTTAGAAATTTCGGAAAATCACAGGCGCTTCACGCTGGATTTATTAAAGCCAAAGGTGACGTTGTTATTACAATGGATGCTGACTTACAAGATAATCCAGAAGAGATTCCTGAACTCTATTCTATGATTTCCGAGGAAGGTTTTGACCTTGTATCGGGCTGGAAAAAGAAGCGTTATGACTCGGTTGTGGCAAAAAATTTACCTTCAAAACTCTTCAATTGGGCGGCAAGAAAAACGTCTGGTGTAAAACTGAATGATTTTAATTGTGGATTAAAGGCATACAACAAAAATGTTATCAAAAACATTGATGTACATGGTGAAATGCATCGCTATATCCCTGTGTTGGCAAAAAATAGTGGATTTTCAAAAATTGGTGAAAAAGTTGTGCAACATCAAGCAAGAAAATACGGAAAAACAAAATTTGGCATGGAACGATTTATAAATGGATTTTTAGACCTTATCACGATTTGGTTTGTTTCAAAATTTGGCAAAAGACCAATGCACTTTTTTGGCGCCTTAGGTGCATTAATGTTCGTCATTGGATTAGGTTTTGCGCTCTATCTAGGTATCGATAAGTTGTTTATTAATCCAAGTGGAAGACTTCTTACTACAAGACCTCAGTTCTATATATCATTAGCTACAATGATTATTGGTACGCAATTTTTTGTCGCAGGCTTTATTGGCGAAATCATATTGCGTTCATCACGTGATAAACAACGCTATAAAATTTCAGAAGAATTATAATTTATAATTCGTAATATTATTAACTTCATTTTAGTCTTTAACATTTCTCTAAATGCTTACTTTTGCAGCATAAAATTTCATTTATGATCTATATTGAGCCTAAAATTCTTGATAAAATTAATTCTTGGTTAACACCAAGTTTTGACCAACAAATTCAACAAGAAATTAAGGAGAAGATTGCATCCAACCCTAAAGAGCTTCAAGAAAGTTTTTATAAGGATTTAGAGTTTGGTACTGGTGGAATGCGTGGTGTAATGGGTATAGGTACCAACCGCATCAATAAATATACTTTAGGTAAAAATACACAAGGACTGAGCAATTATTTACAACAACAATTTGAAGGTGAAGATATCAAGGTAGCCATCGCTTATGATTGTAGACACAATAGCAAGTTATTTGCGAAAATTGTTGCAGATGTGTTCTCCGCCAATAATATCAAAGTCTATTTATTTGAAGAGTTAAGACCTACACCAGAGCTTTCATTTACATTAAAACATCTTGGTTGTCATTGTGGAATTGTTTTAACGGCTTCTCACAATCCACCAGAATATAATGGCTATAAGGTCTATTGGCAAGATGGTGGCCAATTAGTTCCACCTCAAGATAAGGAGATCATTACCGAGATAAACAATCTTGATTATTCTGCAATTAAATTTAAAGCCAATAATGATTTAATCGAATATATAGGGAAGGAAGTAGATGAGGCTTTTATTTCTGCATCAATTAAAAATGGAAGTTTTAAAACAAATCAAGACGCCAAGGATAACTTAACCATCGTTTTTACATCGTTACATGGAACTTCAATCACTATAATACCTGAAACTTTAAAACGTGCTGGATATACTAATGTATATATAGTTGAAGAACAGGCTGAACCAAATGGAGATTTTCCAACAGTAGTTTCACCAAACCCTGAAGAACCTGCGGCGCTCAAAATGGCAATAGAATTAGCGGCTAAGGTAAATGCAGATATTGTTATTGGTACAGATCCTGATAGTGACAGATTGGGTATTGCTGTTAATAATTTAAAAGGTGACATGGTAATCTTGAATGGCAATCAAGCTATGGTTATTATGACACAATTTTTGTTAGAATATTATAAAACCCAGGGCTGTTTAACACCGACTGATTTTATAGGAAGTACAATAGTTTCTACACCTATGATGGATAAGGTGGCTAAAGCCTATAATGTTGAATGTAAAATAGGATTAACTGGATTTAAATGGATTGCCAAAATGATAAAGGACTTTCCTGATCAATTTTTTGTTGGTGGTGGCGAAGAAAGTTTTGGTTATATGGTTGGAGATTTTGTAAGAGATAAGGATGCAGTTACAGCCACACTCTTAGTATGCGAGATTGCAGCACAAGTAAAAGCTAAAGGAAATTCATTATTTGAAAAATTAATTCAACTATTTATTGACTATGGACATTATAATGAAAGACTTGTATCCATTACCAAAAAGGGCATAGAAGGCGCTGATGAAATTAAACAAATGATGATGGATGCCAGAAACAATCCATTAGCTCAAATTAATGATTCCAAGGTTATAAAGATTGAAGATTACCAATCATCTCAATCTAAGAATTTGGTTACAGGCGAAATAGAAGATATACTAATTCCTAAATCTAACGTTCTTATCTATTATACTGAAGATGGTAGCATGATTGCACTTAGACCAAGTGGAACTGAACCGAAAATAAAATTCTATATTAGTGTCAATACTCAATTAGACAATTTGTCTGAATTTACAAATACGGAGCAACTTTTGGAAGATAGAATTGATGCCATTTTAAAAGATTTGAATCTTTAATGCACTATTTTAAACAAATTATTCAATTTGCCTTACCTTATAAAGGCTATGCCATTTTAAATGTGATCTGTAATGTGTTTTACGCATTATTTAGTGCATTGTCATTTGTGGCTTTAATTCCTATGCTTGATGTTCTTTTTAAGCGAGAAGAATCAATGCCAATTTCTGAAAAACCTATTTATTCTGGCTTAGGCAATCTTAAAGATTATTTTCAAGATTCACTCTCCTATCGTGTTAACGAATTTGCTCAAGATGACGCTTCCAGAGCATTATTAGTAGTTATTGGATTAGTTATCATTCTATTTTTACTAAAAAACTTATTCAGTTATTTAGCCATGTATTTTATTACATTTTTACGAAATGGAGTATTAAAGGACTTGAGAAATGCCTTGTATAAAAAAACTGTAGAATTACCTATTTCCTTCTTTTCGGAAAAACGAAAAGGTGATATCATGGCAAGGCTTGGTACAGATGTATTGGAAATTCAACATTCATTTTTATCAATTTTGGAATTGTTCTTTAGAGAACCACTAACAATTCTCTTCACAATTATTATGATGCTGTTGATAAGCGCTAAATTAACTTTGTTTGTATTTATCTTTATTCCTATATCCGGGATAATTATCTCCCGAATTGGAAAGAGTCTAAAAAAACATTCAGATAGAGTTCAACAAGAACAAGGAACATTCTTATCTATTTTAGAAGAAACTTTAGGTGGACTTAAAGTCATAAAAGGCTTTAACGCAGAATCAATTTTCGGGACAAAGTTTGAAGATTCCACGAATAAATTTTTTAAATATTCTAATCGATTATTAAATAGACAAAATTTAGCTTCTCCAACCAGCGAATTTTTAGGCATATCCGTCATTGCTATTTTACTATGGTATGGTGGAAGAATGGTACTAATTGATGGTTCTTTGGATGGCAGTTCTTTTATAGCGTATATGGGACTTGCCTACAATATTTTGACGCCTGCAAAAGCAATTAGTAAAGCAAGTTATAGTGTAAAAAAAGGCAACGCGGCTGCTGAGCGTGTACTGGAAATATTAAATACAAATTCTCCATTAACTGATCAGTTAGATGCCAAAACAATTAATGCGTTTAATAATGCTATTGCACTAAATAATGTCTCTTTTAAATATGAAGATGATCTTGTTTTGAAAAATTTTTCAATTAATGTTTCCAAAGGTAAAAGCATAGCTCTTGTAGGACAATCAGGAAGTGGAAAAAGTACGATTGCCAATTTAATCACACGTTTTTATGATGTAAATGAAGGTAGCATAACTATTGATGATCAAGATATTAGATCAGTAACCAAACATTCTTTGAGAAATTTAATGGGCTTAGTCACTCAAGATTCCATTCTCTTTAATGATTCCGTAAAAAATAATATTTTACTGGGCAATGCTTCGGCAACTGAAGATGATGTAATTGAAGCATTAAAAATTGCAAATGCCTGGGAATTTGTAAAGGATCTCCCAAATGGAATTGAAACCAACATTGGTGATTCTGGTAATAAATTGTCTGGTGGACAAAAACAGCGACTTAGTATCGCACGAGCTGTATTAAAGAATCCACCAATTATGATTCTTGATGAAGCTACCTCAGCATTGGATACAGAGAGTGAACGACTGGTTCAAGTTGCATTAGAAAACATGATGAAAAATAGAACCTCTATTGTTATTGCTCATAGACTTTCAACAATTCAAAACGCTGATGAAATTGTAGTAATGCAAAAAGGCGAAATTGTAGAACAAGGCAAACATGTTGATTTAATATCTAAAAATGGTGTTTACAAACGCCTTGTAGAAATGCAATCATTTCAATAAAACAAGAAAGAGACGAATTGCTCCATCTCTTTCTGCTTCATATTACCACATTTGGGGAAATGGCAATACTTTAGTCGGTTAAGTTGCTGTAAAACTATATCAAAAAAATTGAATAACCAAGAAAAATGTGCACTTTATCGATTTTTTATTACACTTTATCGATATTATTTTATGTAATTCACTGTTTTCCAACCTTTTACATGAATTCAAAATAATTTCATAATAATCCACATTTAAATATTAAACTTTTTATCTTTCTAGAAGTCTAATCAGCAAATCCAAATTGCGTGAATAACGACCAAGAACTAATCTCACGACTGAGATCTCCAGATTCTAGAGATAGTGCCTTTAGACAGCTCATGACGCTCTATAAGGAACGTTTGTATTGGCATATTCGAAAAATTGTGATCTCACATGATGATACTGACGACGTTCTGCAGAATACGTTTATTAAAGTATATAAAAATATAGATAAGTTTAAAGGTCAAAGTAAATTGTTCTCTTGGATGTATAGAATTGCTACTAATGAGGCGATTACCCATTTAAACAAAAATGCTAAGCGTTTTCAAATATCAAGTGAAGAAGCTCAAGAACAGGCAATTAATAATTTAACTTCAGATGTTTATTTTGATGGTAACGAAATACAGTTAAAATTGCAGCAAGCAATTGCCACATTACCACAAAAACAACAATTAGTATTTAATATGAAGTATTTTGATAATATAAAATATAAAGATATGTCAGGAATATTAGAAACAAGCGAAGGTGCCTTAAAAGCATCGTATCATTTAGCTGTAAAAAAAATTGAATCCTATCTAACATCTGATTAAACCTTTTATTGTAAATTGAGTCTAACGAGTGATGAATAAAAAATTCAACATAACCAAAACAGGATTTAAGGCACCAGAAAATTATTTTGAAAGTGTTGAAGATTCGGTATTTTCTAAAATTAAGTCTGAAAATAGCCTAAAATCAGTGAAGGGCTCTGGATATAAAATTCCTGAAGGATATTTAGATACAGTTGAAGAGAACATTCTTAATAAGTTGAATAATGAGACTAAAGTTGTTTCTTTATTCACAAGAAAGAATCTCGTATATATCTCCGGAATGGCTGCTGCTATTCTAATTTTATTTGCCATTTTTATTAAGAACAACAATCCACTCACTGAGGAATTAGATTACCAAGTTGTTGAGGCATATATATTGGAACAGGATATCAACACTTATGAATTAGCTTCTTTATTGACTGATGAAGAACTTTCAGATATGACTCTTGAAATAATGGATGACGCTTTTGATGAAGAAGATATGGAAGATTATTTGTTAGAAAATGTGAATATTGAAGATATTATTGAACAATAACCTATTAAATCATGAAGAAATTAATTTTTCTAGTTTTTGCCTTTTTACTTTGTTTTAATGCGATGGCACAGAATGGTAAAATGCAAGAACGTATCAAGGCACAAAAAGTGGCATTTATTACGGAACGCTTAGATCTTTCTTCTGCAGAAGCGCAGAAGTTTTGGCCAATTTATAATGCCTTTGAAGATAAAGTAAATCAAATTAGAAGAAACGATCTTAGAGTAGTAAGAGTTGCAATGGATAGAGGAAATTTGTCAGAGAGTGAAGCTCAAAAAATACTTGACCAATTTATGGCTGTTGAAGATAAATTGCATGAGGCAAAAAAACAACTCGTAAAAGATTTGGGCTCGGCTATTCCACCTCAAAAGATTATAGCTCTGAAAACAGCTGAAGATGCTTTTAATAAAAAATTAATGGAAATACTCCAAAATCGAAAGGAGAATATGCAAAAACGCATAAAAAATAGAAACTGATTAAGAAAGAGACTTTAACGGTCTCTTTTTTTTATTCTTTAAACGTCAGTTTACTAATCCGTCCTTTTCCTGCTGCAAAAGCAATGCTATCATTTAAAAACCGAATAGTGTAAAATCCTTCATCACTAAGATGTTTCCAACTTGTACCAGAATCATTGCTATAATCAATTCCATTAAATCCAACCACAACCAACTCCTCACCTTGTCTGTTAGGCACATATTGCACACAACTTCTATATCCTGGTTCTACTCCTGCTCCAACTACCTGCCACGTTTTTCCACCATCTGATGTTCTTATTTTATTAGCTTGACTATCATCTGGTTTAGTGTAATCACCTCCAATGGCAAACCCATTAAATTCATCATAAAAATCTATTGAATACATTCCGGTTGTTTCCTCTCCTTGAATAATTGGTGTATTATAAACTGTCCAACTAATTCCTTTGTCAGATGAATACAATACTCTGCTTGCCCTTCCTCCTGTAGCAATCCAAGTATGATCGCCAACAATGGCAATATTGGTATCGCTCGCTGCAAAAGCGGCTTCACCGCCTTCTGTTTTCGGTAGAATATCACAAGATAGTTTCGTCCAATTGTTTCCTCCATCTCTTGTAATAATGATGCTCATACATTCTTCGGTAGGATCTCCAATAGCTAATCCTTCTAGATCGTTCCAGAAATCCATTGAATCATAAAATGCTTTAGGATGGTTTTCTATATAAACTATTTCTTTTAGATCATTTTGCATCTTGAAAATTAGAGCTGGACTTTCTATACTTAAGGCAAAGCCATTCTTAACACTAGCTACTGCTCTAAAATTTGGAGTTATTGAATCTGAAACAGGTATTGGAAAAATTATTGAGTTTTTATCAATTATTCCTAACTGAGAATTGGAGGTAGCAAAAAATAAACCATCAATTTCCTCAATTATGTCGATTGCTCTCACATTAAGCAAAGAATCTGCTATTATTGTTTCAATCTGAACTTCAGATATTGATCTCAGCTCAAAATCATGTGGCACATTTTTACAACTTAGAATAACCAATGTTATGATTAGAATCAAATGTTTTTTCATATGAAGTTAGTTTCTATAAAAATAAAAAAACTTCGCAGTTTCCTGCGAAGTTCCAAGAACTTACCGAAAAATAAATAACTTAAATCAGTAGTCGTTCTTAAATAATTTAATGCCCTAAATAATCATTCAATTAATCCAAAAGCCTATTGCCTTTGACGTTTCGACCTATCTCTTCCACCACGCTTATTGATAGCATCTTTTATGATCACGTTTAATTTCTCTTTTTGAGTATCGTCACAGATTCTGCGTATTTCATATAAATAATTGAAGATCTCAAGGTCTTTTTGTTTTTCCTTATGACTTATCAATGTTGCAAGCGAATCTATTTCTGAGGTTCCTCTATTGGAATTAGATAGATGACTATAAAATTGATCTTTTAAAACTCTAATCTCTCCGTCAAAGTCTTTCATTACTTCTCTATGTAAAGATTTAAGACTATCATAATCTTGCAATTGAGCGTCATTAAAATCTAACTGCCTAACTATAAAATTCTTTTGAGATTTCCGATCATTTCTTTCATGATCTGGTTTATCACCGAAATGCTTAAACAGAAAAAAACCATTAACCAAGAGCAACACAAGAATCAATATGTATAACAAAGTATTTTTTTTCATAGTATTCTATTCTTCATAAAACAAAGACACTTCTTCTGTATCTGAGAGTTCATAGGTGGCAGCAAAATCTTCAATAGTTTCTTCAGTAGTATTAGCATCCAATTGTGAAAACGCTAAAACATTCAGTACAACAATACCAACAATTGCTGCCAATTGCAATTTTGGTGTAAACCATGACCATATTGAATACGGTTCTTCTTTTTCGGCATATAATCGTTGCATGATCTTATCTTTAAAAAAAGGCGAGATTTTCACATCTTCAAAATTGTTAGTAACGTTGATAGTGCTATCGATCTTATGCTGTATATGTTTATTCGTTTTCATTTATATATTTAGATGTTATTTCTAAAAAAAACTTGCGCTATGATTCATTTTTATAATAATCTTCCAATAATTCCTGTAGATTCTTCTTAGCTCTGAACATCAATGATTCAACCGAAGATACACTCTTTTTAGTGATTTCTCCAATCTCTTTATAACTTAATCCGTCTATTTTATGTAATGTAAAAACTATTCTCTGTGAGGCAGGTAAATGATTAATTGCTTGATAAAGTGTCTCACCCTTTTCTTTATTTTCCAAAAGGATTCCTGGATGGTTCATATCAGTAAAATAATTGGCTTTGTCCAGAGGAATCAAAGATCCAGTAATTGATTGTAAAAAAGCAAAACGTTTTTTCGTGTTTTGCTTTCTTATAGATTCTAAGCACTTGTTAGTAGTTATTCTATAAATCCAGGTTGATAATTTTGAATCCCCTTTGAATTTATGAATTGAATTAAAAATTTCTACAAAAACCTCTTGAGCAAGATCTTCAGCATCTTCTTTATTTGGTACAAATGACAAACATGTAGCAAATACTTTTTGCTGATAATTATCGATAAGTTGACTGAAGGCTTGTCGCTTCCCCTCTACTAAATCTTGAATAAATTGTTCCTCCTGCAATGCACAAAATTAAGTCACTAATTTATGCAAAATTATTTGTTGAATTAAGATTACCTTTGCACGCTTACAATTATTGAAATGCGATTACACAGAAACTTATGTTTTGCTATTATTGATGGTTTACATCAAATCTTCAATGAGAATCATTATGCAGACAAAATGGTACAACAACTCCTTAAACGCGATAAGCGTTGGGGAAGTCGTGACAGAAGTTTTGTTGCCGAAACAACTTATGAAATTGTACGCTACAAACGTCTATATGCTGAAATAGCCAACGTAAAGCCACCTTACCATCGTGATGACCTATGGCGAATTTTTGCAGTCTGGGCAACTCTTAAAGGTATCAAATTGCCAGATTGGAAATATTTCACAGACACGCCAACTCGAAAAATAAAAGGTCGCTTCGATGAATTATCTCAAATTCGAAAATATCGTGAATCTATTCCTGATTGGCTCGATGATCTTGGTGTTAGTGAACTTGGCGAAACGACATGGACAAAAGAATTGGCGAAGCAAAATGAGCAAGCTGATGTAGTTCTTAGAGTCAATACATTAAAGACATCTAAAAAAGAATTACAACTAAGACTACAATCAGAGAATATTGAAACTGAATCCTTGAACAAATACCCGGATGCCTTGAAATTAAAAGAACGTGCCAATGTTTTTATGACTGATACTTATAAAGACGGATGGTTTGAGGTACAAGATGCCTCGTCGCAACTTGTTGCTCCTTTTTTAGATGTTAAACCAGGCATGAAAATTGTAGATACATGTGCTGGAGCTGGAGGAAAAACATTACATCTCGCTTCCATAATGGAGAACAAAGGGCAAATTGTAGCTATGGATATTTATGAAAGTAAATTGAAAAAATTAAAAATAAGAGCACGACGCGATGGGGTTCATAATGTTGAAATCAGATCAATTGATTCTACTAAACCAATAAAAAAATTATACGATAAAGCTGATCGTGTTTTAATTGATGCACCTTGTTCTGGTTTAGGAGTTTTAAGACGTAATCCAGATGATAAATGGAAATTAAGCCTAGAGTTCATAAATAAATTGAAACAAACACAACAGTCTATTTTACAGCAATATTCTAGAATGGTAAAACCTCAAGGCAAAATGGTTTATGCCACTTGTTCTGTACTACCATCCGAAAATCAAAAGCAAATTGAAGAGTTCTTGGGGTCAGAATCGGGAAAAAGATTTACTTTTGTAAAAGAGCAAAAAATTTTGGCACATACTTCCGGGTTTGATGGGTTTTATATGGCCTTATTAGAAAGAAAAGAATAAATTATATGAAGAAACTTTACACATTATTATTGTTATTTATAACATCAGTTGCTTTTGCGCAACCACCTGCTGGATATTACAGTTCGGCAACTGGTTCAGGATACACTCTTAAATCCCAATTAGAAACCATTATCGATGCTGTTAATGATGGAAATGGTCAACCGTTTCACGATACATCAAATGGATATGGTTCCCTTTGGAATCTCTATGAATCCTCAGATGCACTTCCGCCACCAGCTGTTAACAAGGTTTGGGAAATGTATAGTGATTGTGATTTCACATTTGGCACCCACCAGGATATGGGTATGGGAGGAGGTAGTGAATGTGAATTTTTTAATAGAGAGCATTCTTTTCCAAGAAGTTGGTTTGGCAATAATCAGTCACTTCCAATTTTTGCTGATCCTTTTCATGTTATTCCATCAGATAAAAAAGTAAATTCAGAACGTGGAAATTTGGCTTTTGGTGAAGTCGCTTCGGCAACGTATACGTCTAATAACGGCTCCAAAAAAGGAAGTAGTAGCATTCCTGGCCCCACTGGTAATGTTTTTGAACCTGCAGATGAATTTAAAGGTGATATTGCAAGAGGCTTTTTCTACCTTGCGGTTCGCTATCAAGATGATATTGGGTCTTGGGAAGCCAATGATTCAGATGGAGATAGTATGCTAGATGGTTCAAGCGATAAAGTCTTTGAACAATGGGCGTTAGATATGCTTTTTAGATGGCATAGAGATGATCCTGTTAGTCAAAAAGAGATTGATAGAAATGAAGCCATTTTTGCTCATCAAGACAATCGAAATCCATTTATTGATAATCCTCAGTATGTAGAAGATATTTGGCAATCTGTTCTTTCAGTCAATCAATTTGAATTTTCATCTAGTATTGCTTTATATCCGAATCCAGTGAATACAAATAGATTTTATATTTCAACTACAGCAGATTCAGATGTAAAGGTCTACACTGTTCTTGGTAAATTGGTGGTGGAAGAAAAAATTACATCAAATAACAACGATGTAAATATTGAAGAATTAAGTAGTGGTGTTTATCTAGTACAAATTAGTTCTCAAGGCAGAACACTTACTAAAAAATTAATAAGGCAATAAATTATAAAGCGACTTTTTCAAGTCGCTTTTTTTATGTTCAAAACCTCGTGAATAACTCCATTATTAGAACTTGTTTTTTTACCAAAATATCATCAAAAACATTTAAATTTGTAGGTCTTAAAATTTAGCTAAATGATTCATTTCTTCGGAAACCAAAACAGTAAAATATTTGCTGTTCAAGCAACAAAAGAATTATCAAAAGAAACAGTCACAAAACTTAATTGGCTTTTTGGGAATCAACCAAAAATTGAACAAGCATCTCTAGATGCTTTTTTTGTTGGTCCTCGTGCTGCTATGATTACTCCTTGGAGTACGAATGCTGTTGAAATTACCCAAAATATGGGAATTGAAGGAATTACTCGTATAGAAGAGTTTAAGGAAGTTCAAGCAGATTTTGCGGATTTCGATCCAATGATTTCTGAAAAATATAATGGCTTAAATCAAACCTCATTTACTATAAACATTGAGCCAGAGCCAATCCTAGATATTGAAGATATAGCCGCATATAATGCACAAGAAGGATTAGCGCTTAGTGACGACGAAATTGACTATTTAAATGCTGTTTCTAAAAAGATTGAAAGACCCTTAACAGATTCTGAAGTCTTTGGTTTTTCACAAGTTAATAGTGAACATTGCCGGCATAAAATTTTCAATGGTACATTCGTTATTGACGGCAAAGAGAAACCTACTTCGCTCTTCAAAATGATTAAGGAAACTTCTAAAAAAAATCCTAACGATATAGTTTCGGCATATAAGGATAATGTAGCCTTCATAAAAGGACCAAAAATTGAGCAATTTGCTCCATTACGTCATGATATTCCAGATTATTATAAAACACAAGAATTTGAATCGGTTATTTCTTTAAAGGCAGAAACTCACAATTTCCCTACAACCGTAGAACCTTTTAATGGTGCTGCAACAGGATCAGGTGGAGAAATTAGAGATAGACTGGCTGGTGGAAAAGGTTCTCTCCCTCTTGCTGGAACTGCAGTCTATATGACATCCTATTCAAGACTTGAAAATGATAGACCATGGGAACAAAAATTTGAGGCTCGTGATTGGTTATATCAAACGCCCATAGATATTTTAATTAAAGCGTCAAATGGAGCTTCCGATTTCGGAAATAAATTTGGTCAACCCTTAATTTGCGGATCAGTACTCACTTTCGAACATGAAGAAAACGGAAGAAAATTAGGCTATGATAAAGTTATTATGCAAGCTGGTGGAATTGGTTACGGCAAAGCCGAACAAGCCTTAAAAGACATACCTCAAAAAGGTGATAAAGTGGTCATACTTGGAGGAGAAAATTATAGAATTGGAATGGGAGGTGCTGCAGTATCTTCGGCTGATACTGGTGAATTTTCGTCTGGTATTGAATTGAATGCAGTACAACGTTCAAACCCTGAAATGCAGAAAAGAGCCGCCAATGCCGTAAGAGGAATGGTAGAAAGTGAAGAAAATTTTATTGTTTCAATTCATGATCATGGTGCTGGAGGTCATCTTAATTGTTTAAGTGAATTGGTTGAGGATACAGGTGGAAAAATAGATTTGGACGCCTTACCAATTGGTGACCCTACCCTATCAGCTAAAGAGATTATTGGTAATGAATCTCAAGAACGTATGGGATTGGTTATTGCCGAAAATCATATTGAAACCCTAAGTAAAATTGCCAAACGTGAACGTTCACCTATGTATACTGTTGGTCATGTTACAGGAAATGATCGTTTTACCTTTGAATCAGAAACAAAAGGTGATAAACCTATGGATTTGGCCATGGATGATATGTTTGGTAGTTCTCCTAAAACCATAATGACAGATAGAACCATTCAACGTCAATATGAAAATGTATCCTACAAAAATGAAGATTTTTATGATTATTTAGACCAAGTCTTACAATTAGAGGCTGTTGCATGTAAAGATTGGCTAACAAATAAAGTTGATCGTTGTGTAGGTGGAAAAGTAGCAAAACAACAATGTGCCGGAGTCTTACAATTACCTCTAAATAATGTTGGTGTTATGGCATTAGATTATAAAGGTAAAGAAGGAGTTGCTACCTCAATTGGGCATTCTCCTATTTCTGGACTTCTTGATCCGATTGCAGGCAGTAGAAATAGCATAACAGAGGCCTTAACAAATATTATTTGGGCGCCTTTAAAAAATGATTTGCAGTCTGTTTCTTTATCCGCAAATTGGATGTGGCCATGCAAAAATGAAGGTGAAGATGCTCGATTATACCAGGCTGTAAAAGCAATTTCTGAATTCGCAATAGATTTAGGAATCAACGTACCAACTGGGAAAGATTCCTTATCCATGAAACAAAAATATCAAAATGATGAGGTTATTGCTCCTGGAACAGTCATTATTTCTGCAGCGGCTAACTGTATGGATATTACGAAAGTTATTGAACCAATTTTTCAGAAAAACTTAGGTCCGATTTATTATATAAACCTATCTCAAGATGAATTCAAGTTAGGTGGATCTTCGTTTGCACAAATCGTAAATAAAATTGGACATGAAGCACCGACAGTTAGAAGTGCAGATCATGTTAAAAATGTATTCAATACTATCCAACAGCTCATAAGAGAAGATATGATTGTAGCGGGTCACGATGTTGCTTCGGGAGGATTAATTACGACATTGTTAGAAATGTGTTTCTCAGATAATAATTTAGGGGCAGAATTGGATGTTTCCTCGTTAAATGAATCGGATTCTTTCAAATTATTATTCTCCGAAAACGCAGGAATTGTAATTCAATCAACCAACGAAACAATTGAATCAAGACTATCTAATGCCAATATAGAATTCCATAAAATCGGTTCTGTTATTGAATCAGATATGTTAAGTATTATAAATCATTCTGAAGTTTTTACTATGACAATATCTCGTTTGAGAGATATGTGGTATAAAACGTCACTATTATTAGACCGAAAACAAACGGCAAATGGATTGGCAGATGTGCGTTTTGAAAATTATAAACTTCAACCATTGAAATATAAATTTCCTGATCATTTTACTGGGAAATTACCAATTACACCTCCTTTACGTCCTAAAGCTGCGATTATTCGTGAAAAAGGAAGCAACAGTGAACGTGAAATGGCCAATGCCATGTATTTAGCAGGGTTTGATGTTAAAGATGTTCATATGACAGATCTCATTGCTGGTCGTGAAAATTTAGAAGACATTCAATTTATTGGTGCCGTTGGTGGCTTTGCAAATTCTGATGTATTAGGATCAGCAAAAGGCTGGGCAGGAGCCATACTTTACAATGAAAAAGCAAATTCAACTTTCAAGAATTTCTTCAACCGTGAAGACACATTATCTATCGGAATTTGTAATGGAGCTCAATTATTTATGGAATTAGATCTTATAAATCCAGAACATGAAATTCATGGTAAACTAACTTACAATGATTCTGGCAAACACGAAAGTGCCTTTACTTCAGTTAAGATTCAAGAAAATAATTCTATTATGCTTTCTACATTGGAAGGATCAACTCTAGGAGTTTGGGTGAGTAATGGCGAAGGTAAATTTGAATTGCCATACACCGAAGAAAAATACAATATCGTTGCAAAATATGGCTATGATCATTATCCTTCAAGTCCAAATGGTTCTGATTTTAACACAGCCATGATGTGTGATGAATCTGGTCGCCACTTAGTTACTATGCCACATATAGAACGTTCTACTTTTCAATGGAATTGGGCCCATTATCCAAACAATAGAAAAGATGAAGTATCACCTTGGCTAGAAGCATTTGAAAATGCACGCTTGTGGATTGAAGAGAGAAATTAAGTCTTTTAATTTTTAGTAATAATTACCACAAAGTGTAACAATTACTTTTTGATTGAGTCTATACTAGTATAGACATCAAAAAAACTAAAAAGTATGAAAACCAATCAATTGATCAAAAAACAAACAATTATTACACTCTTCTTCGCCATTTTTACATCCTTCATTTTATCCGCACAATCTACAGTTAAGGCAAGTGATATCATGAATGACATTTTAAATGGAAAAGATGTTTCTTATGAAAATGTAACTATATCAGGAGTATTAGATATGACTTATATGCAAGACAAAATTCAAGATCTTCCTAAAAAAAGAAGATGGTACAAGAATGGAGGAAGTAATTCCATAGAACAACAAATCGATACTAAGGTGTCTTTTACCAATTGTGTATTTGAAGATAACGTGTATGCTTATTATCATGATGAAGATAGTGGTTATACATTTATTGCCAATTTTGAAGATGATACCAAGTTTTCCAATTGCACTTTCAAAGGGGAAGCGTTATTCAAATACTCTGATTTTGAAAGAGATGCTGATTTTAGTGGGTCATCATTTGCTCAAAGAACAACGTTCAAATACGCAGATTTTGACGAAAATGTCAGTTTCGCAAATACACGTTTTGAAGAAGATGCAGTCTTTAAATACACATCTTTTAGAGATGGTGTCTCTTTTAATAATGCCGCCTTTGAAGATGATTTAGATATAAAATACATGGATGTTAGAGGTGAATTCGACATTAAAAACATGTCAGTTGCCAATGATATTGATTCAAAATATACTGAGATTAATGGCAAAGGATTTAACAAATACTTATTGAATAGTAAAAATTAGATTCTGATTGCAAACAATAATATAAGCCTAGTTTTTACTAGGCTTTTTTTGTTTAGATGCCTAACTCAAGTGATTCCAATTATACTTCTTCAAAATTCATATCTTAGCGAAAAATTCAAGTTATGAAGAAGATTATTGCATCGTTTTTGATGCTTTTCTGCATCCTTTCATTTTCTCAAAATTCGGATGACACCTATCATAGAGCCAAAATTTATTATTCTGAACTCAATAATTTAAAACAGTTAGAGGCAGCTGGATTGGCCATGGATCATGGTTTTAATAAGAAGAATACATTTTTTGAATCAGATTTTTCAAATAAAGAATTAGAAATAGCAAAATCACTTGGATTCAATGTTGAAATCACCATAGAGGACGTTAAGTCATATTACCTCAATAGAAATAATCCTTATCATCCAGATTACTCCGCAAATTCAGCTATTAAAAATGCAACTTGTTCAAATTCCGGAACAATTGACTATCAAACACCTACTAATTTTAATGTATTTCCTGCCAATCAATATGGCGGTTTTTATACTTATAGTCAATTGCTTCAAGAATTAGATGATATGGCTACTTTATATCCTAATTTAATTACATCTAAGACCGATATAAGTACTTTTTTAACCGAAGGAACACCAGATAATAGTGTCTCGCCTTCTATTGGAGGCAATGGAATTAAATGGGTTAAAATAAGTGACAATCCGAATAGTTCAGAGAGCGAGCCTCAAATACTCTACACATCCATTCATCATGCGCGTGAACCTGCAAGCTTATCGCAACTCGTTTTTTTCATGTGGTATCTTTTAGAGAATTATAGTAGCGATTTGGAAATTAAAAGTATTGTTGATAACACTGAACTTTTTTTTGTTCCTGTAATCAACCCAGATGGCTATTTATACAATGAAAAAACCGATCCAACTGGCGGAGGGTTTTGGCGAAAGAATAGAAAAAATAGTCATGGTGTAGACAACAATAGAAACTATGATTATTATATAAATGGAAATTCTTCCAATGGCAGTTGGGGTGGGCCTGGATCGTCATCAAACACTGGATCTGAAACTCATCATGGATCTGGTCCATTTTCGGAAATAGAAAATCAGGCCATGAAATGGTTTGTAGAACAACATAATTTTGTGATGGCCATTAACAATCACACATTTGGCCAATTACTTTATTATCCTTTTGGCTACGCAGATGTGGCCACACCTGAAGATGCCCTCTATCAAGCTGTAACTGGATTATTGGTATCTAAAAATGGATATAGTAATTTAAGAGATTATCCTTTTTCCGGCGATAGTGATGATTTTATGTATGGTACAGTTGGGACGCACAACAAGATTTACGCCATGACTCCTGAAATTGGTAGTAGCTTTTGGCCAGCGCAATCTTCAATTGAATCTATTTGTAAGGATATGATGTTCTTAAATTTGACAGCTGCCAATCTCGTTGGGAATTTTGCAACACTTTTAGATACTGGGTCTGTTTATGTTGAAACAACATCAAATGACGTTAATTATTCTTTACAAAGATTAGGGCTTCAAGATCCAGCAAATTTTAATGTTAGTATTAACCCCTTAAGTGCTAATATTCTGTCCGTTGGATCATCAAATAATCATAATGGATTGTCATATATGCAAACGATTAACAGTTCAATTGCATTAAATCTTAATCCTTCGATTAATTCAGGAGATTTAATTTCTTATGAAATTGTTATTAATAATGGTTTGTATGATAAAATTGTTGCAGTCAATAAAACCTTTGGTCAACCTACTGCTGTAATAGATGATTTGGGTAATAGCACTAATCCCAATTGGACCACATCTAGTTGGGCTGTAACTTTTGAAGATTTTGTTTCAGCATCTAGCTCGTTTACAGACTCACCTAATGCGAATTATGCAGATAATCAAGACAATACCATAACACTATCCAATGAAATTGATCTCACGGGTTATTTAGATGCTAATTTGTCTTTTCAGACTAAATGGGATATTGAACCAGGTTTTGATTATGTACAGGTTGAAGTATCTACAAACAGCGGTGCTTCTTGGATACCGCAATGTGGAAACTTGACTAAAGAAGGCGGTTCAAATCATAGTGGTGCAAATGGAGAGCCATTATATGATGGTGTTCAAAATGATTGGGTACTTGAAACAATTGAACTAAGCGATTACATAGACCAATCAATATTGATAAGATTCAGATTGTTTTCAGATGTTTCAGTAAATGAAGATGGCTTCTATTTTGATGATTTACAAGTTAATGTATTAGAAGATAATCTAGATGTCAATGAATTTATTCAAAATAATTTTAAAATCTTTCCGAACCCGGTTGAAGATCAGTTAAATATTACTTCAGGTCTTCAAAGTTATGAAATTAAAATCTATACGCTTCAAGGACAAATTGTCTATGAATTAAAAAACAATAATCATAATACAACAATTGATTATAATGAATTTGCTTCGGGTATTTATTTTTTAGAATTAAAATCAGATCAATTCACACAAAGTTTCAAAATCATTAAGCAATAAAAGGTTCTATACTTAGAGTTAAATTAGGTATTTGAAAATCGTCAGTAAATTTCATACTTTGCACTACAAACTTTTGTAAGAATGACTGATATCAAGCGTCTTTTTGATTTCCCTTATTACCAACTTGAAACATTTAATTTAGAGAAAGCTCTTGTTACAAAATACAATGGCGAATGGCAAGCAATTTCAACTCAAGAATATTTAGATAAGGCAAATGCTGTAAGCAGAGCTTTATTAAAATTGGGTATTAACAAAAATGATAAGATTGCCGTCATCTCATCCACCAATAGAACAGAGTGGAATATTATGGATATTGCTGTTTTACAAGTTGGGGCTCAAAATATTCCAATTTACCCGACTATTTCCGCAGAAGATTACGAATATGTATTGAACCATAGTGAGGCTATTTACTGTTTTGTTTCAGATGAAGAAGTTCTTGATAAGGTCAACAAAGTCAAAAATAATACACAGCTTAAAGAAGTATATTCTTTTGACCATATTGAAGGTTGTAAACATTATTCAGAACTTTTTGATCTTGGAAAAGATGAGAGCAATCAAAATGAAGTTGAAGCTAGAAAAGACAATGTTCAACCAGGTGATCTAGCCACAATTATTTACACTTCAGGAACTACAGGTAGACCCAAAGGTGTGATGCTATCTCATCATAATATCACAAGCAATGTTCTGGATGCTACTCCACGCTGTCCTGATCTAACGGGAGAAACAAAAGCACTTAGCTTCTTACCCATTTGTCACATATTTGAGCGCGTTCTAATATATATCTATCAATATTCAGGAACCACTATTTATTTTGCAGAGAGCATTGAGAAAATTGGAGATAATGCACGAGAAATCAATCCAAATATGATGAGCGTTGTTCCAAGACTTCTCGAAAAGGTATTTGATAAAATAATGGCCAAAGCTGAAGATTTAAGTGGCATAAAAAAAGGGTTGTTTTATTGGGCCGTTAGCCTAGGAGAAAAATGGGAACCTTACGGCAAAAATGGATGGTGGTATGGATTTAAATTAAGTATTGCACGAAAATTAATCTTTAGCAAATGGCAAGCTGCGCTTGGTGGAAATCTAAGGGCAATGGTTTCGGGTAGTGCAGCACTACAACCTCGACTTTCACGTATATTTTGCGCAGCAGATATGCCAGTTATGCAAGGTTACGGACTTACAGAAACGTCCCCAGTAGTTTCTGTAGAAAAGTACGAAGGCCAGCTGTTTAGAATTGGATCTGTTGGGAAACCTATTGACAATGTTGAAGTAAAGATTGCAGAAGATGGCGAAATATTAATCAAAGGCCCAAATGTAATGCAAGGATATTTTAAAGATGAAGAAAAAACAGCTTCTGTCATGACTGGTGATTATTTTCACACTGGAGACAAAGGCATGCTAGATGAAGATGGATTTTTAAAAATAACTGGTCGAAAGAAAGAAATGTTTAAAACTTCAGGTGGTAAGTATGTAATTCCTACTCTACTCGAAAATGAGCTTAAACAGTCTCGTTTTATCGAACAAATAATGGTTGTTGGTGAAGGTGAAAAAATGCCTGCCGCACTTATTCAACCAAATTTTGAATTCATAAAAGATTGGATTGATCGAAAAGAAAAAAATATTGGCAATTCAGAATCAGAAATAGCCAATTCGGAAGTTGTTCAGAAACGCATCCAGAAAGAAGTTGACAAATGCAATGCGCATTTTGGTAAATGGGAACAAATTAAACGCTTTGAATTAACCCCAGAAATTTGGTCTATTGATGGAGGCCACCTTACGCCTACCATGAAAATGAAACGAGATATTATCAAACAAAAATTTATTGCACTCTACGAAAAAATTTATCGTGCTTAGCCGTTTCATTTAAACAATTAGGAACAAAATACTGAATTTTATTATGCATGCATAATAAATTTTTATATCTTTGAACTTCATATTTCTCTAACATGAAGGACAAAACAATCGATTACATACTCCGTACTACTTGGCTTGCTGTTCAAAAAATGTACAATGAAGAAGCTGCAAAATTTGAAAGTACAATGGCTACTGGATTCACATTATTGAGCATAGATCCAGAACATGGTACGCCTTCTACATCTTTAGGTCCAAAAATGGGAATGGAACCTACGAGTCTATCACGAATTCTAAAAACAATGGAAGAATTAGGTCTTATCGAACGTAAGCCAAATCCAGAAGATGGTCGTGGTGTTTTAATTTACCTGACAGAATTTGGTAGGGAGAAAAGAGAATATTCGAGAGATCGAGTATTAACGTTTAATGATGCCGTCAGGAAAAATATTTCAGATGAAAAAATTAATCATTTTTATGAAGTCACTGAAGTGATTAATGAACTAATTTCTAATAAAAAAATATATAATAAAGAATCCACTTATAAGTAAAATGAGTAAACGAAGAATTAAAAAAATAGCAGTTATAGGTTCTGGAATAATGGGAAGTGGAATCGCTTGCCATTTTGCCAATATTGGTGTAGAAGTTCTATTACTTGATATTGTTCCTAGAGAACTAAATGATATTGAGAAATCAAAAGGCTTAACACTTGAAGATAAGCAAGTTAGAAATCGTATCGTAAATGATTCCTTAAAGATGTCATTAAAGTCTAAACCCTCTCCTATTTACCATCAAAAATTCGCTGATAGAATTACTACTGGGAACCTTGATGATGATATATCCAAGGTCGCTGATGTTGATTGGATAATGGAGGTTGTGGTAGAAAGATTAGACATCAAACAACAAGTATTCGAAAAACTAGAAAAGCACAGAACTGCAGGAACTTTAATTACATCTAATACGTCTGGTATTCCTATTAAATTTATGAGTGAAGGACGAAGCGATGATTTTCAGAAACATTTCTGTGGATCTCACTTTTTTAATCCAGCTCGTTACTTAAAACTTTTTGAAATAATTCCTGGTCCAAAAACTTCATCCGATGTTCTTGATTTTTTAAATGGTTATGGCGAGCAATTTTTGGGTAAAACTTCAGTCATTGCAAAAGACACTCCAGCATTTATTGGTAATAGAATTGGAATTTTCGGAATTCAAAGTCTTTTTCATCAGGTAAAAAAATTAGACCTGACTATTGAAGAAGTTGATAAATTGACTGGACCTGTAATTGGAAGACCAAAATCAGCAACTTTCAGAACTGTAGACGTGGTCGGACTTGATACTTTGGTTCATGTAGCAAATGGCATTTATGATAATTGTCCAGGCGATGAAGCTCATGAGTTATTCAAACTACCAGATTTCATCAATACAATGATGGAAAATAAATGGCTAGGTAGCAAATCAGGACAAGGTTTCTATAAAAAGAATGTCACAACTGAAGGCAAAAAAGAAATTCTATCATTAGATCTTAACACGCTTGAATATCGTTCAGCTCAAAAAGCTAGGTTCGCAACCTTAGAATTAACCAAATCAATAGACAAAGTTGTCGACCGTTTTGAAGTTCTTGTTTCTGGAAAAGATAAAGCTGGTGAATTCTATAGAATGAATTTTGCGGCTATGTTTGAATATGTTTCTAATAGAATCCCTGAGATTACAGACCAACTTTATAAGATAGATGATGCTATGAAAGCTGGGTTTGGCTGGGAACATGGTCCGTTTCAAATTTGGGATGCAATTGGAGTTGAAAAAGGCATAGAAATCATGAAAGCTGAAGGAAAAACACCTGCGGCTTGGATTGTTGATATGTTAGATTCTGGAAGCCATTCATTTTATTCAGTAAAAGATGGTGCAACTTTCTCATATGACATTTCGAAAAAAACGCAGGAAAAAATTCCTGGTCAAGATGCATTCATCATATTAGATAACATCAGGAAATCAACAGAAGTATTTAAAAACTCTGGCGTAGTAATTGAAGATCTTGGTGATGGCATTTTAAATTGCGAATTCCAATCTAAAATGAACACCATTGGTGGTGACGTTCTAGCTGGATTGAATAAGGCGGTAGATCTTGCCGAAAAAGAATTTGAAGGTTTGGTTATAGGAAATCAAGCAGCAAATTTCTCCGTTGGCGCAAATATTGGGATGATTTTTATGATGGCTGTGGAACAAGAATATGACGAACTTAATATGGCTATCAAGTATTTTCAAGATACAATGATGCGCATGCGCTACTCCTCTATTCCTACAGTTTCTGCACCTCATGGTATGGCCTTAGGTGGTGCTTGTGAACTTTCTATGCATGCTGACAAAGTAGTAGCAGCGGCCGAAACATATATTGGTTTGGTAGAATTTGGAGTCGGCGTAATTCCAGGTGGTGCTGGGTCTAAAGAAATGGCCTTACGCGCTTCTGACACATTTAGAAAAGGGGATGTTGAACTAAATACCCTGCAAGAATATTTCCTAACCATAGGTATGGCAAAAGTTGCAACTTCAGCGTATGAAGCTTTTGATTTAGGTATTCTACAAAAAGGAAAGGATGTTATAGTGGTAAATAAAGACAGGCAAATTGCTACCGCAAAAGCGTATGCCAAATTATTGGCAGAAACTGGCTATACACAACCAGCCAAACGAAAAGATGTAAAAGTACTAGGAAAACAAGCATTAGGTATGTTCTTAGTAGGAACAGACTCTATGGAAGCCAGTAATTACATAAGTGAACACGATCATAAAATTGCAAACAAATTGGCCTATGTCATGGCAGGAGGAGATTTGTCTGAACCTACATTAGTAACTGAGCAATATCTATTAGATCTTGAAAGAGAGGCTTTCTTAAGTCTTTGTACTGAGCGTAAAACCTTAGAACGTATTCAGCACATGTTAAAAACTGGGAAACCGCTAAGAAATTAAAAAATGAAACAAGCATATATAGTAAAAGCATATAGAACAGCTGTTGGAAAAGCACCTAAGGGTGTCTTCCGATTCAAGCGAACGGATGAATTGGCTGCTGAAACCATTCAGCATATGATGAAGGAACTACCAAATTTAGAAAAATCAAGAATCGATGACGTTATTGTAGGCAACGCGATGCCTGAAGGGTCTCAGGGACTCAATATGGCACGTCTGATCTCTCTTATGGGATTAGAATCTGTTGATGTGCCAGGAGTCACCGTTAATCGATTTTGTTCTTCAGGAATCGAGACTATTGGAATTGCCACGGCAAAAGTACAAGCTGGTATGGCTGATTGTATTATCGCAGGAGGTGCTGAAAGTATGAGTGCTGTACCAATGACTGGCTTTAAACCGGAACTAAATTATGATGTAATTAATTCAGGTCATGAAGATTACTATTGGGGAATGGGCAATACTGCGGAAGCCGTTGCCAATCAATTTAAGGTATCTCGTGAAGATCAGGATGAGTTTGCATACAATTCTCACATGAAAGCATTAAGAGCATTAGATGAAGACAGATTCCAGGATCAAATTGTTCCCATAACTGTCAATCAAACTTATGTTGATAGCAACGGAAAAAAAGCAGAAAAATCGTATACAGTTACAAAGGATGAAGGTCCAAGAAAGGGCACGAATCTAGAAGCTTTGGCAAAATTACGTGCTGTATTTGCACAAGGTGGTAGTGTTACTGCAGGAAATTCGTCACAGATGAGTGATGGCGCTGCATTTGTTATGGTGATGAGTGAAGATTTAGTAAAAGAATTGAATCTTGAACCAATTGCTCGTTTAGTAAATTATGCTGCTGCAGGAGTTGAACCTCGCATCATGGGAATTGGCCCAGTGAAGGCAATTCCTAAAGCTTTGAAACAAGCTGGATTAAAGCAAGAAGATTTAGAATTAATAGAGTTAAATGAGGCATTTGCTTCACAGTCACTTGCCGTGATTCGCGAATTAAACCTCAACCCTGATCTAGTTAATGTAAATGGCGGTGCTATAGCTCTAGGACATCCATTAGGATGCACAGGAGCAAAATTATCAGTGCAATTATTTGATGAAATGCGCAAGCGAAAAATGAATGGTAAATATGGTGCCGTAACCATGTGTGTTGGTACAGGACAAGGAGCCTGCGGCATTTTTGAATTTTTAAATTAAAGACCCAAATAAGAATAAAAATGGAAACTAAAGAAAAAGAACTTTTACGAGGTGGACAATTTCTAGTAAAAGAAACAAATTGTGAAGACGTTTTTACACCAGAAGACTTTTCGGAAGAACAGCAGATGATGAAAGATGCTGTTATTGAATTTAATGACCGCGAAATTATTCCGTTTAAAGATAGGTTTGAAGCTAAAGACTACAAATTTACTGAAGAATGCATGCAGAAAGCAGGAGAATTAGGTTTTTTAGGAGTTTCAGTTCCAGAAGCTTATGGTGGATTAGGAATGGGCTTTGTTTCAACCATGCTGGTTTGCGATTATATTTCTAGTGGCACTGGTTCATTTAGTACCGCTTTTGGAGCACATACAGGTATTGGTACAATGCCAATTACCTTATACGGAACTGAAGAGCAGAAACTAAAATATGTACCGCAATTGGCAACTGGTGAGTGGTTTGGAGCTTATTGCTTAACAGAACCAGGCGCAGGTAGTGACGCCAATTCAGGTAAAACATCTGCAACTCTTTCTGAAGGTGGTAAATTTTATAAAATAAACGGACAAAAGATGTGGATTTCGAATGCTGGATTCTGCAAATTGTTTATTGTATTTGCTCGTATTGAAGATGATAAAAATATAACGGGCTTCATCGTTGAAAACGATCCAGAAAATGGTATTGTTTTGGGAGAAGAAGAACACAAATTGGGTATTCGTGCGTCTTCAACACGTCAAGTATTTTTTAACGACTGTATAGTTCCAGTAGAAAATATGTTATCAGAAAGAGGAAATGGCTTTAAGATTGCCATGAATGCTCTTAATGTAGGACGAATTAAACTAGCAGGCGCATGTTTAGATTCACAACGACGCGTAACCAGCTATGCTATTGAATATGCAACTGCACGTAAACAATTTAAAACACCTCTTTCAGAATTTGGTGCAATCAAAGCAAAAATTGCAGAAATGGCTACCAACACCTATGTTGGTGAATCAGCATGTTATAGAGCTGCAAAAAATATTGAAGATAGAATCAACTTGCGTATTGAGGCTGGAAATTCACATCCTGAGGCGGAGCTTAAAGGTGTTGAAGAATACGCCATAGAATGTTCTCTATTAAAAGTTGCAGTATCAGAAGACGTCCAAAATTGTGCTGATGAAGGTATCCAAATCTTTGGTGGAATGGGCTTTTCTGAAGAAACTCCTATGGAATCTGCTTGGAGAGATGCTCGAATTGCCCGAATTTATGAAGGCACGAACGAAATCAATAGAATGCTTTCTGTAGGCATGTTAGTTAAAAAGGCCATGAAAGGTCATATTGACTTATTAGGTCCTGCAATGAAGGTGCAAGAAGAGTTGATGGGAATTCCATCGTTTGATACACCTGACTATTCTGAATTATTCTCAGAAGAAAAAGGGATAATCGCCAAATTGAAAAAAGTATTTTTAATGGTTGCAGGAGCTGGAGTTCAAAAATTTGGTCCTGATTTAGAAAAGCATCAACAACTGTTGATGGCAGCGTCTAATATATTAATTGAAATCTATTTGGCAGAATCAGCGATATTACGTACTGAAAAAAATGTAAAACGATTTGGTGAAGAAGCACAAAAAGAACAAATAGCCATGTCGCAATTATATCTTTACAATGCAGTTGATATCATAGTGAAAAATGGCAAAGAAGGTATTGTTTCTTTCGCTGAAGGCGATGAACAACGCATGATGCTTATGGGGTTGAAACGTTTTACGAAATACGATAATCAACCTAATGTCATTGCGTTACGCACTATGATTTCTGATAAAGTAGCCTCGGAAAATAAATACTGTTTCTAAACTAAGACTCATTGAAATCAACGTTTATTAAAAATTAGAAAGCCATTTTCAATTAAGAAAATGGCTTTCTGTCATTAAAACTTAACGACCCCTTTATTTTACTAATACCTTTTTAGATATTTCCCCTTGTGGTGTTTTAACTTTTATAATATAAGTACCTACACTTAGATCTTTAATTTTAAATTCAGCATAACTCGTTTCAGAAATTTGGCTTGTAGCGAATACAATTTGTCCTAAAATGTTATACATTTCTAATGAATTAATTTCTTTGTTTGTTGGATTATTAAGCACAATACTTTCAATTGAATTTGTGTAATTGATATCGAATTCCTCTAATTCATTTTCATTTATACCTAAGGTATCACCATTTGAGAATGTAATCTCAAATCTATCAAGATACTCACCAGCATTTAAGAATATATCATAATTTGACGCTCTTAAGTTGTGGTAAATAGCTAGGTCTTTATCATGTAAAAATATCTCTAAGGAATCATCAACATTTTCCAATTTGTCAATGGTAATAGAATTTATTCCATTATCATCTGTATGGATACCAAGTGGTAAAATTGAATTTAAAGTAATTTCATTCGTACCTTGAATTACGTATTTACCGCCTTCTACCATCCAGTACAAATCATCCATTTGACCATCATATAAAACACCATCATAACCCCAATCAATACCTTGTGTAGCATTTGAATCAACAGTTACTAATAGTTGTCTATGAATTTCATTAACGGAATTTAGCCCAATTCTTAGTTTCATTCTTAAATCACCATTAGCTATCTCATTATTACTTGTCTTAGAATTGTTTTTTGAAGTATCATTTTCACTTGGGGACATAAAAACAGAACTTGCACTTTCCTTTTCAAAAACACGCTGACCATTATTGAAATTTATTGTGCCTGTTGCTTCACCTATCACAAAAAATCCTTGACTAACTGGTAAATAGCGTCCTGGTGTTTTTGTTGGAGTTCCTCCTGTACTTACGTCAGGATCATTAGTCCCTTGTGATGCTGAAGGAGTTCCTCCAGATAAATTATAAGTTGCATAACCTCCTTGATATTCTGCAAGAATGTGAGATCCTCCACCCCAATGTTCCCAGAAATAAAGTGTACCCGTAGTTGCACCAGAACCTTCAATTATAGGAGCATTATCTATAATAAATTGATGGGCATCTAGAGCTGATGGATATGGATTACCTACTAAGTAATCATTTCCAGCATTAATTGTTAGGTTAATATCTCCATTATTTGGTTTCCCAGTAAAAACATAATTCTGTTCATCTTGAATTGCACCAGATCCGGGGCCTTTCATTGTATAACCCTCACCAGCAAGAATAGTTCCTGAACTTCTTACATGTTGCCATGCAGAATAGTCATCATCTAATTGGTTTGCAAATTTCCATATCCAATAATCAGCTATGCCTATTGGACTTGTATTGGTCCCATCATAGCCAGAGCCAATAAAATTGATATTTTGAGAACCATCTCTCATGATGTCAGTAACATTGAAACTATTATTGTTTGAAGTTGTATTTCTAACTCCTACTGGTGACGACCAATAGTTGTACGTATATGTATCTGCTGTTCCTTGTTGATCTCTTTCTAATTTTCCGGCTGAAGTAATATCCAATTCACTATCATCCGTTTGAACCAATTGTGATTCACCTTCTAAGTCTAATGTTCCATCTAATTTAAAATACCAAGAATTACTTATGCCTGAATCGCCTACAATTTCCAATGTACTTCCACTATCAATAATCAACCCAACGGTATCATGGTCAGCAGATGTGCTTAAATCATCAGAAATTTTAACAATAGCACTATCAGAATGTGCTCCAGTAATATCCCATACAGTTCCATATAACCAGTTGTTAGTATTTGACCAGTCTCCATTTCCTCCTGATTTTGTAACATAAGGTAAAGGAGCCGTTCTATCTAAAGTGGTGGTTATATTAAACAATTCGCCATCGACACCACTTGAAGAATCATCTTGAGTAAATCCAGCAGTAATGGTAGCCATTTTATAATATAATTTTAAATCAGACCACAGAAGTCCGGTGATATCTTTTGGTACAATTGTACCTCTAACAGTTCCACCATTATTTTCAATTTCTTGACATATTTGATATCGTAGTTCATCAGTTCTTAAAGCTTCACTATAAACGCGTGTTTCGTAAATATCTCCTTCAAAATAATTATTATCATTTTCAGTATTTCTTCCAATTTCAAAATCATGATCACTATTCCATGCCGCCTGATTATTGATGACAGAACCGGTTAGCGTTGTGTTTTCCCATACAAGGTCTCCGTTTAATTTTAAGCTAATTTCGCCTTTGGCTCCGTCATATATTGCGGAAACATGATACCATTGATTTTCGTTTAATATTGGTGCACTTCCATTCGGTGTCGAAACACTATGATTTCCTGAAGAAGCATCAGTTTTAATATATGTTTTTAATCTTCTATTAGAATCGACAAATAATCTAAAGTTAGCTTGACCCATAATATCACCTCCATCAAAACCAGAGTCCAGTTTTATCCATGACATCATAGTAGCTTCTCCATAATTTCCTAAAAATGCTGATCTACTTATATAATCGTCTATACCATCAAAATCGATAGTCGTAGGCTTTGCTAATACTATCAAACATACAGGATCAAAAATTGGCCACAGTGAATCTGAGCTATCATCAACATTTTTTACAGTATTTGTAAAGGCAAGAGGTGTAGTTCCGCACTCAGGATTTAATTGACCTGGAACATTAGTGATATCTATGGTAATTGTACATACATCGCCAATGTTCATATTAATACCACTAACAGAAAATGTTGTTCCACCTGGTACAGCGGTAACCGTACCTCCACATGTATTTGTAGCATTAGGAGTTGCGGCAATAATAATATTTGATGGTAAATAATCTACAAACTCAACATTAGTCAAATTCACAGATGCAGAAGATGTATTATCTAAAGTAAATGTATAAGTTGCTGTACCTCCATCTTGAATTGTTGATGGATTTATACTTTTCCCCAGTTCTACAGGAGCTACTTCAATTGAAATGAAGTAAGAACCACTTACTAACCAATCGTTTCCTGTTGTTTGCTGTTGTAATCTAATTGTTTTAACTGTTCCGTCAGCAGGTAAAATACCAGATGCTGAGAAAATATCTGAATCATAATCAGCCGAGCCCCAAGTTCCTGCTGGAGCATAAGTTGCTGGTGTAAATCCAATTGCTGGATTTCTCGCAGTATAACTACCAGCAATTGCTGGTCCACCATCAAAAGTAACATCATTATTAGCTGCCCATCCTATTGTGGAATTTAAGGCATCATTTGTAACAGCCATAACTGGATCTGTTAATAAAGTTAACGCTGTACTTGCGTCTCCAAATCTTATAAAGTCTGTACAGCCAGGACAACCTGAACCTACAAGTGCCGGATCACCATATGTGCCAGTAACTCCAACTGTAGCTTGAACCGTTCCTCCATTAGGCATTTGTACATTTGCAATATCAGTATTAATAGTTGAAGTTCCAGAACCAAAAAATTGCCAATTATCTGCTATTGTAATACTTCTAATTAGTGAGTTCGTATTTTTATATACAACAATTAATGACCATCCACCCATATTAGTCCGTTGAGTTACTGGATACGTTGGGACTGGATCGGCTACAAAATAACGACCAGCAACACCACCAGCCGCTAGACTAACAAACCCATTACTAGGTATAAGATCAGTAACATCGAATAATATCTGTCTATATTTTCTTGATCCACTTGTTTCAAGAACACTTTTAGTTGAAAGAAATTGAGTTGAAGCGGTTGTAAGGGTTACGTAAGATCCACCAGGTACTTTAAATTTCACACTGGTCATATCACCTGGAGTAGCCTCAAATCCTGTTTCAACAGATAAGTAAGCATACTCTATGATAGAAGTAGACGGTAAGATTAAATCTGATGATGACGAGATTGTTGTTGTTGCATCGCCATCTATATCGTTAACTACTGCTAATCCTCCGAAATCTGAAGATGTCAGATAATGAGAATTACCAATCATTGCCACACCACCCTGAATGGTTTCATGGTAACGAGTTGTAGTCTGTGCATAGCTATAAAATATTGAAGAACTTACAATATAACTAAGTGCAATTATCTTGGTTAAAGAAAATTTACATTTCATAAGTGTTAAGTTTTAAATCAATAATAGATTAAGGGTACCTCAAATAAATCACCTATTTAACTAGCTATATTAAATTAGTCTATTATGTGTAAAAATTTCCGTTTAATGGGTGAAAACAGCAAATTTAATCGACTAAAAACCAGCTTTTTATAAGATAATTATTGACTAATCTATTCGTTAAGCACATCATATTATTGGTTTAAAGTTTCTTAATTTGAAGGTTCAGGAATTCACCTCATAACCAATACTTTTTGTAATTTAGAGATTCTTAAAAATTCAATCAATGAATAAATTTCTATTATTTCTTTGCAGTCTTAGCTTTCAAGTGATTTTCGCTCAACCAAATACCGAAATATTTTTGTTTAATTTAAACACAAATAGTGGCGGTTTTGAGTTGTCTAATTTCAAAAACATATCTCAAAATGAAGGTTATGATAATCAGCCTTCATTTCTAGATGATAATAGTATTTTATATGCTGGCACAAGAAATGGTCAAACAGATATTGTAAAATATTATGTTAATTACGACTCTAAAATATTTATAAATCATACTGATGGCAGTGAATATTCACCATTAAAAATTCCAAATGATAATGCAGTTTCCTCCATAAGATTGGAAAAGGATGGCGCACAAAAACTTTATAAATACAGTCTGAAAAATGGTGAATCTGAAGTACTAATAGATGACATAATTATTGGGTATCATGTTTGGTTTGATGACAAAACTCTGGTCTCTTCTGTATTAGAAGATAATGGATTATCACTTTTTGCGACTCATTTTGATGAAAATAAAAATTACCGGTTGCAGAAAAAAATTGGGAGATCCTTGCATAAAATTCCCAATACTGACTTAGTTAGTTTCATTTCAAAAGAAAATGATAGCCTTTGGGAAATTAAGTCTCTTAATCCCTTTTCAGGCGTAACTAAATCTATAGTTATGACATTGCCACAGGCTGAAGACATGTGCTGGCTACCTAATGGTACTATATTAATGGGAAAAGATGATCGCCTTTACACATTTAGGCCAAATTATGATGTCGATTGGAACGAAGTAGCTTCGCTTGAAGAATTCAAAATTTCAAATATTACTAGAGTGATTGTAAGTCCAGATGGCACCAAATTCGCTCTTGTTGGTCAAGGTGGATTGGCTACCAAAGAAAATACAGAGTCAGGAACAACCAAAACAGAAACTTCTAAAGAAAATCCTACTGAAATAGAGGCAATAGTACAAAAGCAACTTGAGGCATATAACAATAGAGATATTGATGCTTTTATGGCAACTTATTCACAAGATATTAAACTTTACAATTATCCGAATGAATTAACAACAGAAGGTCAAGAACAAATGCGTAAAAGTTATAAGGAATGGTTTGATAAAACACCTGATCTAAATGCCCATATTAAAAAACGCATGGTAATTGGAAATAAGGTAATTGATGAAGAACAAGTAACCGCTAATGGACAAATATTTCATGCAGTTGCTATTTATGAAATAGAGAATGGGCTTATAAAAAAAGTAACCTTTATTCAATAATTAAATATGAAACTATTTCTAATCATAATATTTACTTTTAGTTTATCCTGTAAAGCACAAACCGAAACCAAATTAGAACCTAAGCTTGAAAATATTGCATGGATTGCTGGAAATTGGAAAGCTGAAGCCTTTGGTGGTTTAGCAGAGGAAAACTGGAGTGAACCATCAGGTGATTCAATGATGGCTTCATTCAAACTTATTCATAATGGAAAAGTTTCATTTTATGAAATAGAAATTATTCGAGAAGTTGAAAACACATTGATACTTCAATTGAAGCACTTTAATGGCGATCTTAAAGGTTGGGAAACCAAAGATGAGACAGTCGACTTTCCTTTAGTTGAAATCACTTCAAGCAAAGTAGTTTTTGAAGGAATGACTTTCGAAAAAATTGATGACAAAACCATGATTGTCTCTGTCGACATCCATGCTGACGATGGATCTGTTGAAACGGCAACTTTTCATTATACAAAGGAGTAAGAAGTAATTGTATAAAATAGTATCTTTAAAGCTATCAATAACCAATTACGTTTTACTAAAATGAAATACACAGTTTCCTTCCTATTTAGTCTTTTATTTTTTATTGTATCTGCGCAAAATGATCAACAAATGTACGATATCATTGATGCCGTTTCTGAAGATCGGCTGAGATCAGACGTGAAAACTCTAGCAGATTTTGGGACAAGACATACATTGAGTGACACCTTATCCGACACACGTGGTATTGGTGCTGCGAGACGTTGGATTAAAACTGAATTTGAAAAAATTTCAAGCAACTGTGATAATTGTCTTGATGTTTTCTACCAAAAAGATTTAGTACCAAAAGGTGATAACCAACGAATTGTTCATGATGTTTGGGTGGTAAATGTTGTGGCAATTCAAAAAGGAACAAAATTCCCAAATCGATACATTATTATGAGTGGCGATATTGATTCACGTATTAGCGATCCGACTGATTTTACCAATGACTCGCCAGGTGCAAATGATAATGCCTCAGGAATGGCTGGAACTATAGAAGCCGCACGCGTTTTAAGCAATTATTCATTTGAAAGTAGTATCCTTTACGTCGGTCTTTCTGGCGAGGAACAAGGATTATATGGCGGTAAAGGTTTAGCTGCCTTTGCAAAAGAAAAAGGGTGGGAAATTATCGGAATCATGAACAACGACATGATTGGAAACATCAAAGGCGTTGATGGAGTGATAGACAATATAACTTTTAGAATATTCTCTGAACCGGTTCCACCAACTGAAACTGAGCGCCAAAGAAGATCAAGACGATTTTACGGAGGTGAAGTTGATGGCATTTCAAGACAATTAGCTAGATATGTACATAAAAATGTAAAAACTTATATGCCAGAAATGAATCCAATGATGATTTACAGATTAGATCGTTTTGGTCGTGGTGGTCACCATCGTCCTTTTAATGATGCTGGTTTTGCAGGAATTAGAATCATGGAAGCTCATGAAAACTATACGCAACAACATCAGGATATACGTACCGAAAATGGTATTAATTATGGCGACACTTTTGAGCATGTCAATTTTCCATATGCAAAAAAATTAACAGCTGTCAATGCAATTAATCTAGCAAGTTTAGCTTCTGCTCCACCTCCACCAAATAATTTGGCAATTGGAGGGATAGTAGAACCTGCAGCGAAATTCAAGTGGGAAAAAGTAGATGGAGCTTTTGGCTATAAAATTTATTGGCGTGACACAACCTCTCCTACTTGGGATAACAGTCGTTATGTGGGCGATGTTTCTGAATATCTATTAAAAGGAATTGTTATAGATAACTTCTTTTTTGGTGTGGCTTCAGTCGGTAAGAATGGTTATGAAAGCATGGTTGTTTTTCCTGGTCAAACATTCAGAGAATAAAATGCAAGAAAAGCCTGAATTGTTTTTTGCAAGAGATGTAGAATTTTATGATTGGCTGCTTCAAAATCATAATTCTTCAAAGGGTGTATATCTAATTATGTATAAGTTAGAATTAAAAGTACCTTCCATGCGATGGGAAGAAGCCGTGAAAGTCGCGCTCTGTTTTGGATGGATAGATTCTACCGTTAAAAGTTTGGGCAATGGTAAACGTCGACAATATTTTTGTCCGAGAAACCCAAAAAGCGTTTGGAGTGCTCTTAATAAAAAATATATTGGTGAATTGGAACCTCAAAATCTCATTCAACCAAGTGGCTGGAATTCAATTGAAATAGCAAAACAAAATGGTATGTGGACTTTTCTAGACGATGTAGAAAACCTGATTGTTCCCGCAGATTTACAAACTGCTTTTATCAAAAACGAAAACGCTTTTACGAATTACAGCAATTTTGCTCCTGGATACAGAAAATCTTATTTGTATTGGTTAAAACAGGCCAAGCGTGAAGAAACTAGACAGAAAAGAATTAAAGAAATTATTCAACTCTGCTCTGCCAACAAAAAAACGAGAGATAATTGGTGAATTACTTGTCTACAATTCACAATCTTAAAATAAATAGGTTAACATACTTTTATGAAAAATTCAAGATGAATTTTCATTACCTTTAAAACTTCAAATTTCTAACCAAAACAAATAATGAAAAAGCTTCTCAACTTAGTAATGCTACTCTGCATTACAACACTTTCTGCCCAAGAATTATCGATGGATTTAGTAAAAAATATGGAACCACGAAACATTGGCCCTGGTGGCATGTCTGGTCGTGTTACTGCTATTGATGTGGTACTTGACAATCCTGATATTATGTACGCAGGGACTGCTTCAGGTGGATTGTGGAAATCTACGTCTGGAGGTATTCGATGGAATCCAATTTTTGAAAATGAATTGACAGCTTCAATCGGTGCACTTGCCATTCAACAATCAAATCCTAGTGTGATTTGGGTTGGTACAGGTGAAGGAAATCCAAGAAATAGTCTTAATGGAGGGTTTGGAGTTTATAAATCTCTTGATGGTGGAAAATCATGGAAATCAATGGGATTAGAGGATACGCGTCATATTCATCGCGTTATAATCGATCCAACAAATCCTGAAATCGTTTATGTAGCGGCAATTGGCTCACCTTGGGGAATTCATCCTGAACGAGGTGTGTATAAAACAACTGATGGTGGAGAAACATGGAATAAAATATTATTCGCCAATAATAAAACAGGTGCTGCAGATTTAGTTATGGATCCAAGCAATCCAAACAAACTTATTGCAACAATGTGGGAGCATAAACGTGACCCCTGGTTTTTTAAATCCGGCGGCGAAGGCTCTGGTCTACACATCACACACGATGGTGGTAAGACTTGGAAAAAACTTTCGGATAAAGATGGGTTACCAAAGGGTAATTTAGGTAGAATTGGTGTGGCTATTGCCGCAAATAAACCAAATGTTGTCTATGCACTAATAGAAGCAAAAAAGAATGGTTTATATAAAAGTGAAGATGGAGGATTTACTTGGAAGAAGATTAACGAGAACATGAGACAGATTGGAAACAGACCATTCTATTATGGTGAATTATATGTTGATCCGCAAAATGAAAATCGCATTCATACAATCTTTACTTATGTAAACACAAGTGAAGATGGCGGAAAGAGTTTCTCACAATTGATGCCAGCCTATGGTGTTGATAATGGCGTACATCCAGATCATCATGCCTGGTGGATTCATCCTGAAAATGGGCAGTTTATGATTGATGGTAACGATGGTGGATTGAATATTACAAAAGATGGAGGCAAAACTTGGCGCTTTATTGGCAACCTCCCAGTAGCACAATTTTACCATATTAATGTAGATAATGAATATCCTTACAACGTGTATGGCGGCATGCAAGACAACGGTTCATGGCGCGGTCCAGCTTATGTGTGGCGTGCGCAAGGTATAAGAAATAGTTATTGGCAAGAAATTAGTTTTGGTGACGGATTTGATGTTGTTCCTGACAGAGACGATGCACGTTTTGGATGGACCATGAGTCAACAAGGATTTGTTAGTCGCTATGACTGGCAAACAGGTAATAATTACATGGTTAGACCTACACATCCAGATCCAGACGTATTATTACGTTTTAACTGGAATTCAGCCATAAATATTGATCCATTTAATAATAGCACTATTTACTTTGGAAGTCAATTTGTACACAAATCAACAGATAAAGGTGAAACATGGACTATTATTTCAGAAGATTTAACAACTAATGATCCAGAAAAACTAAAACAAGCCGAGAGTGGTGGATTAACAATGGATGCAACTGGTGCTGAAAATCATTGCACAATTTTGGTCATTGAACCTTCTCCTGTTGAAAAAGACATGTTTTGGGTAGGCACAGATGATGGTCGTGTTCATTATTCACAAAATGGTGGAGCAACATATACCGAAGTTACTAGTAACATTAGAGGATTACCAGCAGGTAGTTGGATTCCTCAAATAAAAGCTTCCAATAAAAACAAAGGCGAGGCTCTTTTAATAGCCAATGACTACAGACGATTCAATTACACACCATATGCCTATAGAACTAAAGATTATGGTAAGACTTGGACACGTATAGTTGATCAAAATGATGTTCAAAGTTATACGCTCTCTATAGTAGAAGATATGGAAGAACCTAACCTTCTATTCCTAGGAACAGATGACGGTCTATATGTATCAATTGATGCAGGAGGAAACTGGACGAAGTGGACGAATGGATTTCCAACAGTTTCTGTAAAAGATTTAGTAATTCAACCTCGTGAACACGATTTAGTTATTGGAACTTTTGGTCGAGCTGCGTGGGTTTTAGATGATATCAGACCGCTTCGAGCAATAGCAAAGAATAAAGGTTTACTAAATCAAAAACTTGAATTGTTCAAACCCCCTACTGCAATTCAGGCGGCCTATCAACAGCCAACAGGAAGTCGTTTTGGTGGTGATGCACTATACAATGGAGAAAATCGAGGATTCGGTGCAAAGCTTTCTTATTACGTCAAAATTGATGAAAAGAAAAAGGATGAAGCTAAGAAAGACGAAAAGGTTAAAGAAAAAACAGATACGTCAGAAAAAGATGAAACCAAAGTTAAGTGGGATTCATTAACTATGAAAATTTACGATGGCGATCGATTAATTAGAACCTTAAAACGTAAGGCTCCTGATAGTACAAGAATTTATAAATGGACTTGGTTTATGGATGAAAAAGGAGGTGATAGACCATCTAGAACCATTAGAAAAAGAACTAGAGAACCTGGAGGTGTTGGTGTTAAACCTGGAAACTACAAAGTGGTCATGACCTTTGGGGATCAAACATCTGAAGAAATGATAACCGTTGCCTCAGATCCTAGATTGAATATCAATACTAGTTCTATAAATGAAGTTTATACTGCTTCAAAAGAGTTGCAAGACTTGCGCCAAACTGCAGCTGATGCTGTAAAACAATTGGTTGAAAGTAAAGAGATTGCTGATAGTTATAGTAAGCAAATGGCTAAATTGGATAAGAAGAAATACAAAGATGATATTAAGGCATCAAAAGATATTGTCAAAAATATAGATGATGTCCTTGCAATTTATTTAGGAAAAGTTGACAAGCGTCAAGGTATCACAAGAAATCCTGAACCAAATGTAAATCAGCGTCTAGGTAATGCAGGTTTTTATATTGGCTCAAGACAAAATGGATTAACAACAACTGAACATACATTGATGCAACACGCCAAAGACGCCTTAAATGATGCATTACAGAAAACCAATACATTCTTTAATGAAAAATGGAATCCCTATCAAACTCAAATAGAAAATTTAAGTTTATCACCATTTAAAGAACTGAAAACTTTCAAAATAGACTAATAAAAAAAAAAGCACTCAAATGAGTGCTTTTTTTTATTCTATTTGTTTTAATTTATCTGGATATTCTATCTTAATTTTTTTTCCAATCGTGGAAATTAATCCATCCTTTTTAAATTGAGACAATATTCGAATGGCAGATTCTGTGGCAGTACCAACAATGTTAGCATAATCTTCTCTTGATAATACCACACTTAAAGTGTCATCTTCACCTGTCCCAAAATGCTCATGAATATATAAAAGTGTTTCTGCTAACCTTTGCCTGACTGACTTTTGGGCCATATTGACAATGATATTATCTGATTCTTTTAAATCATGAGCCATTTTCTGCATAACATCCATAGAAAAATTGGTGTTCTTTTTTAAATCACCAATGATTTCACTCCTTGGTATAAAACATACCTCCATATCATTTAAAGCAATTGCACTCAAATTAGCAGACTCATCACTTATTAAAGAGCGTTGTCCAAGTAAATCTCCTTTAATCACCAATTTAACAATCTGATCTCGTCCATTAGCGCTTAATTTAGACAATTTACAGACACCATCTTTTACACAAAAAACACCATTAAGTGTTGCCCCTTCTTCAAAAATAACTTCGCCTTTTTTAATAAATCTTGACGTCTTACAACTAGAAATACGTTTCAATTCATCCTTAGTCAAGGCTTTTAATGAATTAAACTGTTTTACAATGCATTGTTCGCATTTACTCATACCGTGTGGTGTTTACGATTGTAAAAATACTGAAAACATGATAAATATCATATTAAAAATAATGCTGATTGATGACTTTTGTTTTCAGGTATGAATGAGCAAATTGATATGAAACTAACTTCATGTTTCCACTGTGGTGATTATTGCCGCACTACAGCCATTACTCATCATGAAAAATTATTCTGTTGTCAAGGGTGTAAAACGGTATATGAGATATTTTCAGAAAATGATTTAACCTGTTACTATGATCTTCAGAAATCTCCTGGAGCAATTCCAATAGATATTCAAGGTAAATACGACTTTCTATTACAAGATAAAATACTTGAAAAGCTTGTTGATTTTGATGATGGAATAATTCAAATTACGTCTCTAACTATTCCACATATTCATTGTAGTTCCTGTATTTGGATTTTAGAAAATCTCAACAAATTAAACACAGGCATAACTTCATCTCAAGTTAATTTTGGAAAAAAAACTGTTAGAATTAGTTATAAAATCAATGATTTTTCACTCAAGGAAGTTGTGTCACTCCTTAGTTCTATAGGTTATGAGCCCTATATTTCTTTAGATGATTACCAAACTGGAAATAGTCAAATTGATAGACAACTAATATATAAACTAGGTATTGCTGGCTTTGCGTTTGGAAATGTAATGTTTCTTTCGTTTCCTGAATATTTTGAAGTTGGTGAATTTTGGCTTGAAAAATACAAACATCTCTTTCGTTGGCTCATGTTCATATTTTCTATTCCAGTAGTTTTTTATGCTGCTAGCGACTATTTTAAATCGGCATATAAAGGAATTAAGTCGAAAATACTAAATATTGATGTACCCATTGCTCTTGGTATTTCAGTTCTATTTATTAGAAGTTCAATTGAAATCATGTTTGACTTGGGATCAGGATTTTTTGATAGTCTAACTGGTCTTGTATTCTTCCTATTACTAGGTAAATTTTTTCAACAAAAAACCTACGCGTATCTCTCATTTGAACGCGACTATAAATCTTATTTTCCAATTGCAGTTACCAAAATATTTTCCTCAGGAGAAGAAAAACCAATTCAAGTTTACGACATTAATAAAGGTGATCGACTCCTTATTAGAAATGGAGAACTTATTCCAGTAGATGGAATTTTAATTAAAGGTAATGCCGAAATAGATTATAGTTTTGTTACTGGCGAATCACAAAGAGTTCAAAAACTTTCTGGTGACAAACTTTTTGCAGGTGGCAAACAAACTTCTGGCGTTATTGAAATGGAAGTGATTAATTCGGTAGAACAGAGCTATTTAACCCAATTGTGGAGTAATGATGTATTTAGTAAAAATAAAGAATATGGATTCACAACATTGACCAATGCAATTAGTAAACAATTTACACTAGCAGTTTTATTTATAGCACTAATGGCGACAATCTATTGGCTATTTGTTGATAGTTCAATGGCTATTAATGTATTTACTGCTGTTCTAATAATTGCATGTCCTTGTGCAATTGCTCTATCAGCCCCATTTACCTATGGCAATTTATTGCGGATTTTTGGAAAACTAAAATTTTATATTAAAAATGCTTCAGTAATTGAACATCTTGCCGCAATTAACACTATTGTCTTTGACAAAACTGGAACAATAACATCCAGCAATAAAAGTACGGCAATTTATGAAGGTCAAGAACTCTCAATTTCTGAAGAACTCCTTCTAAAAAATACACTTCGTTCATCAAATCATCCTTTAAGTAGAACGCTCTACAACATTTTGGATGACCATAATATTGTATCGCTAAATTCTTTTGAAGAACATCCTGGTGCAGGAATAGATGCTTCATTTAGATCAAATAGTATAAAATTAGGGTCTGCGAATTTCGTAGGTGTAAAGGATGTTACAGCATTAAATACATCTGTACATATTAGTGCTAACAATCAGTATAAAGGAAAATTCATCTTTCACAATAGTTATAGAAAAGGGATATCAAAACTCTTTAATTTGCTCAAGAAAAATTATGATTTGGTTGTTCTTACAGGAGATAATTCGGCTGAAAGAGATAATTTAAAGAAACTCCTTCCCTCTAAAACGAAACTAATTTTTAATCAAAAACCGGACGATAAATTAGATTATATAAAATATCATCAGGATGAAGGTGCAAACGTTTTAATGATTGGAGATGGCCTTAATGATGCCGGAGCATTAGCACAAAGTAATGTTGGCATTGCTGTTTCTGAAAACACTAATGTCTTTTCTCCAGCTTGTGATGCTATCTTGGATGCTTCTAAATTAAATCAATTACATCATTATATTAAAGCTTCAAAAAGCGCTATTAAAATTGTAAAATGGAGTTTCCTTTTTTCTCTCATTTACAATGTAATAGGGCTTTACTTTGCCGTAACAGGGCAATTAGCTCCTGTTGTTGCTGCCATTTTGATGCCATTGAGTTCCATAAGCATTGTAGTGTTTACAACCATTGCAACCAATCTTGTTGGAAAGAATTTAAAATAAAAAGCAAACATGACAAAAATCATGTTTTATCAACTATGTCAATATTATTTTTGAAACATAACTTCAGTAGGTATGAGCGTTATATACATTTTATTGAGTATCAGTATTGTTGTGGCAATTGTATTTTTTATTGCTTTTATCATGGCAGTAAAAAAGGGGCAATACGACGATAGTTATACGCCATCTGTACGCATGTTGTTTGAAGACGAACTAGTTAAAGAACAAACTAAACCATCAATTAATACCAAAAAAGATTAACTAACTTATTATGGAGATTCAACAGTTTTACTACGATAACAAAATCGTTAAAAAGTTCCTTTTTGCAACCATGCTTTGGGGAGTTGTAGGAATGTTAGTAGGATTACTACTAGCATTTATGTTTCTTTTTCCAAATTTAACAGACGGAATTTCATGGCTGAGTTTTGGACGATTAAGACCATTACACACTAATGCTGTGATTTTTGCTTTTGTGGGTAATGCCATTTTTGCTGGCGTATATTATTCATCCCAACGCCTGTTAAAAGCACGAATGGCCAGTGATTTATTGAGTAAAATTAATTTTTGGGGTTGGCAATTAATAATTGTTGGTGCGGCTATTTCTCTACCACTGGGATATACAACATCTAAAGAATACGCCGAACTAGAATGGCCTTTTGATATTGCAATTGCAATTGTTTGGGTTGCGTTTGGTGCTAACCTTATTTGGACTATTCTTAAACGAAGACAACGCCATTTGTATGTGGCCATTTGGTTCTATTTAGCAACTTTTGTAACTGTAGCTGTCCTTCATATTTTTAATAGCTTAGAAATGCCTGTAAGTGCCTTAAAAAGTTATTCTGTATATGCAGGTGTACAAGATGCCTTGGTTCAATGGTGGTATGGTCATAACGCAGTAGCATTCTTTTTAACTACACCCTTTTTAGGACTGATGTATTATTTTGTTCCTAAAGCGGCTAACAGACCTATTTATTCTTATAGACTTTCAATTGTACATTTTTGGTCATTAATATTTATATATATATGGGCTGGACCTCATCATTTACTCTACACAGCCTTACCTGAATGGGCTCAAAATTTAGGTGTTGCATTTTCTATCATGCTACTAATGCCATCTTGGGGAGGAATGATAAATGGACTACTTACTTTACGAGGTGCTTGGGACAAAGTACGCACAGATCCAGTATTGAAATTCATGGTGGTAGCAATTACTGGTTATGGAATGGCAACTTTTGAAGGTCCAATGCTTTCACTAAAAAATGTCAATGCCATTGGTCATTTTACGGATTGGATTATTGCACATGTTCATGTTGGTGCCTTGGCTTGGAATGGTTTCCTTGCATTTGGTATGATATATTTCTTGGTTCCTAGGCTATTCAAGACAAAATTATACTCTACTCGACTAGCTAATCTTCACTTCTGGATAGGCACTTTAGGTATCATTATATATGCACTTCCAATGTATGTTGCAGGGTTTGTACAAGCAAGTATGTGGAAGCAATTTAATCCAGATGGAACCTTGGTTTATGGTAACTTTTTGGAGACAGTTTCAGAGATAATTCCAATGTACTGGATGCGCGCCATTGGAGGATCATTATACATAATTGGAATGTTTGTATTGGCTTATAATATAATTTCAACAATGCGCAAATCTGGACAAAATGTAACTGATGAATTGGCAGAAGCCGCGGCTCTTAAACGTGTATCAAAACGTCGAGTGGCAGGAGAAGGATGGCATACCTGGTTGGAACGTAAACCTGTTAAATTAACTATCTATGCAACGATTGCCATTTTGATTGGTGGAATTGTTCAAATAGTACCAACAATAATGGTAAAGTCTAACATTCCTACTATTAGTAGCGTAAAACCATATACACCATTAGAACTGGAAGGAAGAGATATTTACATTAGAGAAGGTTGTGTTGGTTGTCATTCGCAAATGATTAGACCATTTAGAAGTGAGGTAGAACGGTATGGCGAATATTCAAAAGCTGGCGAATATGTTTATGACCATCCATTTTTATGGGGAAGTAAAAGAACTGGTCCTGACCTACATCGAATTGGTGGCAAATACTCCGATAATTGGCATCTAAATCATATGTTCGATCCCCAAAGTACCTCTTCAGGTTCTATAATGCCAGCATATCAATGGTTAATAAGGGATGAACTAGATAAATCACTAACTGAAGCAAAAATGCGAGCCATGGTGAAATTAGGCGTGCCATATACTGAGGAAGATATTAGTAATGCTCAACAAAGCATGTTGAATCAAGGAACGCAAATAGAGCAAAACTTGTATAGCGATCCAGATTTTGCTGAAACTTATGAGTCTGATAAAAATGCTGGTGGTCCTGATTTTATAGAAATGAGAAACAGAGAAATTGTTGCCATAATAGCGTATTTACAACGATTGGGCACTGATATTAAAGTTCAAGATTTAGAAACATCAACAACCTCACAAAACTAATATTATGCTGAAATTTGTAAAAAACCATATGGAAAGTATAACAGGTATAGAAATTTACCCAATGATCTCATTGCTCATTTTTTTCGGCTTTTTTGTGGTCCTATTTTGGTGGGTTATTACTGCTAAAAAAGAATATATTAAAACTGTGAGTGATTTACCATTAGATAACCAAAACCCAACAGAATTATGAAACAATTTATTCCTTCTTGGCTAAGAGTATTAGTTATATTCTTTATCATATTCATACTTGTAGAATACTTTGTAGATTCTGGTGAAGAACCAGCTTTTATTGCAAAACCAATTATTTTTCTGTTTGAATTATTAGTCTTAATTATTCTAATTGCCATTGAAGCTATCGTTGCTTCAATAAAAAACATACTTTACCAAAGTTTGGATGAAAAAGCGAGAATCAGTTATGATGCTCAAAAATCAAGTACTCCAAAATTAATAGTTTGGCTTCAAAAGAAATATAAAAATTTATTAGGCCAAAAACCCATTGAAGAGGAGCACGCCATTATTCTTGATCATAATTATGATGGCATTAGAGAACTAGATAACAGTCTTCCACCATGGTGGCTTTATGGATTTTATGCTACTATAGTTTTTGCTGCTGTATACTTATTAAAATATCATGTCTTTGATGGTGATAATCAGTATGATGAATTAGAAATAGAATATGCAGAAGCAGAAATTGCAATTGAAGAATACAAGAAAACAGCCAAAGATTTAGTCGATTTCACTACAGTAGAATTATTGACAGAACTTTCAGATTTAAAAGCTGGTGAATCAATTTTTGAAACGAATTGTGTAGTCTGCCATAAAAGTGATGGTGGCGGAGGTATTGGTCCCAATTTGACCGATAATTATTGGATCTCCGGAGGTGGAATCAAAAATGTGTTTAAAACAATTTCAGAAGGCGGTCGCGACGGCAAAGGAATGATTGCGTGGAAGCAACAATTAAAACCGTCTGAAATGGCGCAAGTATCTAGTTATTTATTACAATTTGTAGGTACTACACCTGCTGAACCGAAAGCACCAGAAGGTGACCTTTGGATTGAAGGAGAGAACTAACATAATTTATTTTTAATTAAGATTGGTTTGGAAGCATCAGAAAATGAAACATTTAGAGATTCTATTGGTACCATTAATGATGAAGGCAACCGAGCTTGGATATTTCCGAAAAAACCAAATGGCACGCTCTATAAATATAGAAAGATTGTTAGCTATTTTTTACTGACCTTTCTGATTGCCGCGCCATTCATTAAAATAAATGGGAATCAATTTTTATTATTTAATATTCTTGAGCGACGTTTTAATGTATTTGGCTTTCCATTTTGGCCTCAAGATTTTCATTTAGTAGTGATTTCAATGATAATTGGCGTGATTTTTATCGCGCTATTTACAGTAGGCTTCGGACGTATTTTCTGTGGTTGGATTTGCCCACAGACAATATTTATGGAAATGGTTTTCAGACGACTGGAATATTGGATAGATGGTGACAGAAATAAACAACGAAAACTGGACAGACAAAAATGGAATGCTGAAAAAATTAGAAAACGTTTAATAAAGTGGTTCTTATTTTTAGTGATCTCCTTTATCATCGCTAACGTCTTTTTGGCATATTTAATAGGAAGCACTAAACTTATTAAATATATCACTGAGGGTCCTTTTCAACATTTAGGAACCTTAATTCCATTAATAATTTTTACAGGTGTTTTCTATTTTGTATTCGCATGGTTTAGAGAACAAGTATGCATTATAGCCTGTCCATATGGTAGATTACAAGGTGTTCTTCTTGACAATAAAACTATTGTTGTTGCTTACGACCATAAACGTGGTGAAGGTGAAACTGGTAGAAAAAAATTTAGAAAAAATGAGGACAGACAGGCATTAGGCCATGGGGATTGCATAGACTGCCTTCAGTGTGTACATGTATGTCCAACAGGCATTGACATAAGAAACGGCACACAACTTGAATGCGTGAATTGTACAGCATGTATTGATGAATGTGACCATATCATGGATAGTATCAATTTGCCAAAAGGGTTAATTCGGTACGCCAGTGAAAATGAAATTGAAAAGAAAGAAAAATTCAAGCTTACTGCAAGGATGAAGGGTTACATTGCTGTTTTGGTCATATTAACTGGTGTACTAAGTGGTATGATAATGCTTAGAAACGATGTTGAAGCTAGAATATTGAGACTTCCTGGTCAATTGTATGAACACAAAGGGGAGAATATAATTAGCAACGTATTTACCTATAAATTGATTAACAAAACAACAAAACCAATAGAAAACGTCCAGTTCAAACTAAGGAAATATAATGGGACAGTTATACTTGTTTCTACTTCAGATAATATAAGCGTTCCAGAGCAAGGATTGGCTGAAGGCACTTTGTTTATTGAAATTAATAGAAGTGAATTATCAGGCGATAAAAATAAACTCACTATCGACGTTTATAACCTGAATGAACTAATAGAAACAACAACTGTCAATTTTTTAGGACCAAGAAGCTATAATTAAAAACGAACATCATGAAAATTAATTGGGGAACAGGAATTATAATAGCATTTATAGCATTCATCAGCTTTATTATGTACTTCGTGATCAACATGAATATCAACAAAAAATATGATCATGATCTGGTGACAGAAGATTATTATAAGAAAGAAATAGAATTCCAAAAAGATATAGATAAACTTAATAATTCTAAAAACCTAGTCGAAAATATACAATGGGAAAAGGTTGAAGAAGGCATTTTGCTCACTTTTCCAAAATCTATTGAATCAAAACATATAACCGGTAATGTGTTCCTATATAGGCCATCTAATAAACAGTTTGACTTTGAAATTCAGATTTCATTGTCTAACCACAATTTGCTCATACCTGACAAACGTTTGTTGGATGGCCGATGGAACATAAATGTAGATTGGCAGCACAAAGGAAAATCATATTTGTACAAAAAAGAAATTATATACTAATGCTTTGGACAGCTTTCATATTAGGATTATTAGGTAGTCTTCACTGTATTGGCATGTGTGGTCCGATAGCTTTTATGATGCCTGTTGATAGAAGTAATTCTATAAAAAAAGTAACACAAATTACCATATATCATATAGGACGCTTAATAGCATACGCCATAATAGGTCTTGCTTTTGGATTGATTGGCAAGAGTTTATATATTTTCGGAATACAACAACAACTGTCCATAACAATAGGAATTCTTTTAATAGTTTTGGTGGTAATTCCATCCAAATCCTTAAATAAATTTAACTTTTCTAAACCTATATATAAGCTCATTTTTAAAGTGAAATCAAAATTAGGTCAAGCTTTAAAAAGGAAAACTGCAGATACATTTTTAACTATAGGGTTTCTCAATGGATTTTTGCCTTGTGGATTAGTTTATATGGCCGTTTTCGCATCGCTGGCTATGCTAAATCCTGTTAAGGGTAGTTTGTATATGATGTTTTTTGGATTAGGTACAATACCATTAATGACTACGGCTATTTATTTAGGAAAATTTATTAATTCTACCGTAAAAAATAGAATTCAAAAAGCAATTCCAATTGTAGTTGTTTTGATCGGACTTCTTTTTATTTTGCGCGGCCTGGGTCTTGGTATTCCTTACCTCTCTCCTTCACCTATTCTTGAAATGGCTTCTAGCTCAGTAGATTGTCATTAACGAAAACATGACTAAAATCATAAAAATAGCGGACTTCTCTATCTACCTTTAGGATTACATTCATTCACTATGAAAAATATTCTATTACTTACTGATTTCTCTCAAAATTCAGAGAATGCTATCAACTATGCTTTGGCATTTTTTAAAAAAGAATATTGTAAAATATTCGTCATGCATGTTCATAAAATGGGATCTTTTACTTCAGATGATTTAATGATATCTTCAAGTACAGATACCATTCATGATTCACTAGTTCAGAAACCCAAAAAAAAGCTCAACTCTCTAATTCTTAAGATTCAAAAAAGGTTTGATAACGATAAACACAAATTTGAAACAATTGTAGATTTTGACGACTTTACTGATGCAATTAATCAGGCTATTGAACTTCATGATATTGACATTATTGTATTAGGCAGTAACGGTAAAACCGGGGCGAAAGAGATCATTTTTGGTAGCAACACAATTAATGTAATTAGGAAAGTTCTTTGTCCTACAATGGTAATTCCTGAAGGATACATTTACAAGCCTGTTACTGAAGTTCTCTTACCTTTAAGTCATACAGACGATTTGCATGGAAAAGCTTTAGCAAAATTGGGTGAATTTATTGAAGAATATGAACTAACGTTAAATGTATTGAGAATAAATCCTCAAATTAATCATAGCGATTATGAATTCTATGATCAATCTAATCTTGCTATTCTACCTCATGATTATTTTGTTATTAATGATGTTCCTGTTCAATTTGCCACCCACAGTTTTATTCAGATAAAGAAAATTGGTCTAACTGCAGTTTTTGCGCATAAAGAAAAATTAATAGAACGATTTTTTAAAGGGTCATCTACATCTAAAATAAGTAACCTGATAAAGACACCATTATTAGTTTATCACAACGATTAATATTGGTATAGTTGGCAATATTAAACTTAAGACATGAAAAACCAAGTATCTCAAGAACGGCTATTATTTATTCATATTGGGAAATTGATGTATGCTATATCTGCATCAGATAACATTATTAGGGAGGAAGAGTTTGAAATACTGAAAACAATCTTAAAAGAAGAATGGCATCCTCAAAGTATTGAAGAATTCGATACAATTATATTGGAAATCTTTGAAAATGCTATGAAAAATAAACATAATGCCGATCAAAGTTTTCAAGAATTTTTAACTTTCCGGTCGAATAATAAATACTTGTTTACAATAGAAATCACAGATTTAATATTTAATACAGCAAGATTAATTGCTTCTAGTTATGCTTCCAAAAACAAATCTGAATTAATCATGCTTGCCAAGCTTAACATGGCATTAAACGCCTGATTTTACAGGAACACATATTGAGAGTCAAAATTAGGAGAAATTGCCTTTGGTACATTGTAATTAAACAATTCATTGTTTAAATAAATGTTGAGACTTTTCTGTCGCGCTTAATAAAATGAATTTTTTTACCAGTTTTAATTTTCTTTCTATAGCCAAACAAATGAAACACTTTGGTGGTGAGTAGAAAGGCAATTTGTTTATTTGCTATGAGACTATATTCATTTTCCGGATGCCTCTTTATACCTGGGAGTATTCTTAATAATTCATGAAATTTTAAACCTCTTAGTATTGAAGATAGAAATAACCAAATAGTAGATATTTTATTAACAATAAAAAAGCCATCTTCACCTTTTTTCTGATACATTGGCATAAATATCAATCCATTATATTTACTTCTTACCAAAGTATTTTTGTACTGTGCAATTTCTTGATCGATAATAATAGCATCAAAATTATTAAATCCTGGGAGCATTTCAAATCGTTCAATATTCTCAGGTGAATACCTATAAATTATCTCAAAAAATCCATTATCAAAGTTTAATATTTTATGAAATTTTTCAAACTGGAAATCTGACTCTTTTAGCAAACCCAATTGCTTCATGATTAGCCAAACAAATGCTTCACTATGGACAATTGATTTCTTATCTTGATGTTGACCAGCCTCAAACCCTAAGGATATATGACCAAATTCATTTAAATAAGTAAGCAAGGGTCCATCAATAAATTCTTCTATTCCTAAAACAATTGGAACATTAAACTTTTTGGCCAAACTTCTATTATTTAACGAATCAGATATTGTTATGAATGGTACTGTTGGTGAAGAGGTCGTGTGCAAATCAATAAATACAAAAGGGCCATTATGCGCATCGAAAATTGATTTGATCTCTGAATACAGTGCGCTTTGTTCATCTTTTTCTAGCGCTGTTTGTTCACTATTTCCTTTTAATCTATCAATATCTTCTTTAGACCAAAGTCTGTTTAAGTCTAAATCATGAAATCTAACACAACTATTAATGGCTTTCACATTGCCTAATAATGCATAAAAATTACCATTAAAGACAACCTGCTTGTCAATTAATTCATTTATTACTTTTTGTACACCATAAAATCCTGCAGGTTCGTTCCCATGTATCCCACAAAAACATACCAATGTGATTCCTGTGACACTATTATTTTGATGGTAAAGTAATCGGTTTGTCTCAGTTTTTATGGGGGCTTTAGTCATACTAATCATCGTTTACTTCCAATTTAGTTTTTCTAAATCGGTTTTTGTCAGTATTCCCACCAATTCATTATGTTCTATAATAGGTAAGCAGCCAATTTCTTTTTTAATCATAGTTTGTGCTGCGTCTTCAATTTTTGTTTCTGGTACCGCCGATATAACATCTTTCACCATAATATCTTTAACTGTAGTATCATCATCTATATTTCTTTTTAATAAATAGTTGTAGGAAATTATTCCAACAATGTGATTATTTTTATCAATGACTGGTAGATGATGAATATTTTTCCAATTCATAATACTTTTAATTAAACGTACGGAATCATTTTCATTAATTGTGTAAATTTCTGTAGACATTATTTTATTAACCTTGTCATGTTTGTAAGCTTGGCTATCTTGATCATGTTTGGCTAATTTCCAATCACAAACAGGTAGTCCAGTCATCTGATTTTGATGTAAATGATGTGTTAACCAAATATTAGATTCTTCTCTAGACACAGATTTCTGAAGCTTCCTGCTACTTCTTATTAACCATTTACTACCAGAAGAATTCGTATCAATTCGTTTTCGAATAATGCCAAGATAATATTCTATATCATCTGAATTTACATTCGCTTTTAATAATCCTTTATGTGCCATTGGAAGTAAAATGTCGGTAGCCAGTTTTTTGGCAGAAATTCCTTTATCAAACCAATTAAAATAGGTATCCATACCAGTTCTAGCAGCTTTAATAAAATTGCCTTTGGCATCTTTAAAATCCATGCGCTTCCAAATATCTTTACAATCGTCTGGCATTCCTAGCATTATTCCAATCCAAAACATGGCATTGGCAATTTCGTCTTTTACACTTGGACCTGAAGGAATATATCGATTTTCAATGCGAAGATGTGCCACGTTTTCATGAACGCCATAGCAAACACGATTCCACTTATACAAAGTTCCATTATGTAAATTTAGAGCCTTTAGTTTTGGTTTAATACCTCGTTCTAAATCCTGAACAGAGTCACTTTCAAATTCTGAGGTCACTAATGGTGCATATCGAGCAACATCATCAGTAAATACATTTAATATTGAATTTCGAACCCAATCACTACCAAAAGATACTCTTGGTTTTTGCTCTCTTAACAATTGCGATTTATTTCTTAAATCAATACTCTGTTGAAAAAGGGCAATTCTAGTTTCACTCCAGAGTTCTCTACCAAGTAATAAAGGTGAATTTGTCATAACAGCTAAGACAGGACCTGCAATGGCTTGAGACCAATTATACTGATCTACAATGTTATCTAAATCAATTTGTAAGTGTACCTGAAAACTGGTATTACAAGCTTCAAATAGTATAGATTCATGATTCAAAATCAATTCATCAACACCTTTAACATGGACTTGAAAATCTTTACCTCTTATTTTTTTCATAACATCATTAAGCACCTTATAGCGCTTAAAAGGCGTCATGTTTTCAAATACTAAATCTTTTCTCTTAAAGGTTGGTAATATACCTGTTAAAATGATCTTGTCTTCTTCAATCTTGTCTGCGGCTTGCCGAGCTTTATTAATTAAACTAGTTAGGTTATTTTCGAGAGTTGAAAAGCAATTTCCTTTTAGTTCTAATGGGTCTAAATTGGCTTCCAGATTAAAAAGACCAAGCTCAGTAGTATAATGTGGATCGTTTATTTCATCCAATATTTTTAATGCATTTACTGATGGTCTGTAGTTTTTGTTAACAATACACAATTCTTGTTCTGCACCAATACGTTGAATGCCTTTTTCAAAAGCACTTTCTTCAATCATTATTTCTAGGGCTTCTAAATCTTTTAGCAAATAGTATATGAACTGTTTACGCTGCTTTTGATTTGTAATTGCTTTAATTGCTTGAGAACCCATTATTATACTAATCTAATTCCAAAATTATTACATAAAAGGCAGGATTTACATGATATTTATCATAGTCATTTTATCTGTTTACAGGTACCTTTAATATTGAACCATTAAAGATTCTTATTATGAAAAAAAGAACACCAATATCAGAAATTATGACTAAAAATGTCATAACACTGAATCGTACAGATAATCTTGAAACCGCGGAACGATTGTTCAAATCGAATCATATCCGTCATATTCCTGTTGTGAGTGGTAAAAACATTATTGGAATGTTAAGTTTCACAGATTTATTAAGAATAAGTTTTGCCGACGCGGTTGATGAAGATGAGTATGAAGTAGACACTATTGTCTACAATATGTTCACCATTGAACAAGTAATGGCTAAAAATTTAATAAGTGTTAATTCAAATACAACAATTAAGGAAGTTGCAGAAGTTTTATCTCAAAAGGAATTTCATGCCTTACCAGTTGTTGATAATGGGAAGCTAGTTGGTATCGTTACAACTACCGATTTAATAAACTATTTGATAAGTCAGTTTTAATCAAGAATACTTGTGCTTGATTTAATTTCTTATAAATAATTACAATCAGATAAGTATTTGTAACATATATTAAAAATCCTTTTTGTTTGATTTTCTTACTAGTCTAAATACAGGTAGTAATACCCATAAAATAAGTACAGCGAACGACACCACGAGTCCAAAATTAGTTCCAAAGAAATTTTTAAACACAGCCCCAGTGTAGCCTAACAAGGCAGAAATATCTAATTTTAATAAAATCAGAGTCCTAGATAGATCAATTGGGTTGAGCATAGATCCAACCAATGATAATTTATCAAGTGGGTAATCTTCAAATACTATAAGTGAAAGTAAAAATAAACCATCGTAGATAACAGCTAAGAATAGCCATAATAGAATGGCGTAACCAAACCCCTTTATTTTATTTTCATTTGAAACAGCAATATTAAATGCCAAGGCCGTAAAAATAAAGGTCAAAAAGGCACCCGTTATAAGAAGCAATGAAAAATCCCATATGGCATTGGACTTAAACAAACCATAAACTACAAACGGGATTCCTAACCCGAGAATTAAACTCATAGTAAGCGACAAGGCTACACCTAAATATTGACCTAAAAATATTGAAGAACGGTCCAATGGTTGTGCAAGTAATAACTCTGTAAATTCTTTAGAATTATAATAGTACATCACGCCAAATATTGTTCCAATTAAAGGTACTAGTACAATAATTACATTCATTAGTGTAATTACAGCTTTAGAAAGGTCGTTATTTAAAAATAATAGAACTATGCCTAGCAACAAATAAAATGCCAGATACACGTAACTCCATCGGCTACGGATAAGATCATAAAAACTATATTTAAGTATTTTAAGCATGATTTTCTGATAGTATTGATGCTATTGCATGTTCAAAATCTGGTTGATTAGTTTTAGCTTTTAATTCTTTAATAGGACCTTTAAAATATATTTGTCCTTCTAACAAAAAAACTATCTCATCAGATATTTCTTCAACAAAACTCATAATGTGTGATGTGATTAAAATAGTTTTCCCTTTATTCTTTTCAGTTTCTATTAATCCCTTAAGAGAAATCAATGAAAGAGGATCTAAACCTGTTGTAGGTTCATCTAGAATAATTAAAGGAGAATCGAACATGAAGGTGAGAACAATATTTACTTTTTGTTTTGTTCCACCAGACAAATTGCTCAATTTTTTATTTAGAAAAGGTTGTAGTTGAAAAAGTTCAATTAGATGATCGTCTGTGCTAGTTTTACCACGTAGATCTTTTATCATTTTGATGAGTTCTTTAACTTTCAAATTTCCTGGAAAATTGGCTATTTGTGGTAAATAATCGATTTTCTGTCTATAGTTTGAATTCTTTTTAATGTTTTCACCTAACACAGTTATTTCTCCTTTATTAGGAATAACCATCCCTAAAATAGTTTTGATAAGCGTGGTTTTACCTGAACCATTTGGCCCTAATACCGCAAAAATGCCACCTTCTGATATGTCTAAATCTACACCTTTGAGGACTTGATTTTTACCGAATTTTTTATGTAAATTTTGAACGCTTACCATTCTATTTTTTTTATTTGCGGATGATGATCCAATAAATTATCAGGAGTAAATACGGGCGATACTTTTTCGGAGAAATCTATAATATCTATAAATAAGCTGCGTAACAATATAATAGTTTCTGGAGTTCTGTTCACAATATAAGAAAACAGTTTAACTGGTCTATATGGAACATCTCCCACACCATTTTTATCTATGTCATAACCTGTATAATTACTCCAATAATTTCTATCAAATACATTATCATTGAGTTTACTATTGTATGCAATATCAAAAGAATTATATAAGAAATTGTTTGAAACAAATTTGTTTGTATAGCAAGCTCCTCTCACTTTTATCGCCCAGCCATTTCTTATGAAGTTATTATTCTCATAAATGATTCTATTGGAGCCTTCAATATTTATTCCAATGGTATTTTCTTCAAATGTATTGCCTATTATTTCAGCGTCATTAATTTCTTTAAGCAACATTCCGTAAGAGGCCGTTCCCCAATTTTCTTTAAAGGTATTCCTATACATTTTTATATTCTTAGAAAACATAACAGCAACTCCTGCTCCATTATTTTCAAAAGTATTGTTTTGGTAAGTATCGTCATTGGAAAACATAAAATGCAAACCATAACGTAAGTTTTGCTCGCTTACGTTATTCGAAATAAGGCAATCATCTGAAAACTCTAAATAAATACCATCTCTTACATGCTCAACATAATTATTATCTATTTCAATATTGTTGCTATACCATAATTGTATACCATTGCCTGAATTGTATTCTTGAACCGCATCTCCAATTATTTTGTTATTATACACTTTACCATGACTCGATTTTTCTAAATAAATGCCAAAGAACAAATTTTCTAAAACCAGATTACGAATCTCAAAATTTTTGCTTCGCTTTACGCGAACTGCTGCATAATCTTCAGTATAACTTGTCCCTACATTGATGACAAATAAACCATCTAAGGTTACGCCATCTGATGCTATTGTAAATATCTCGCCCTTCAATTCACCGTCAATAACTGGGTAGTTCTCTCCAATTATTGTTAGAGGTTTATTTACCAATATGTCATATTCGAAATAAGTTCCTTTTTTTACTAGGATTGTATCATTCTCTGTCGCTATAGAAATTGCTTTCTTTATAGAAGAATAACGGCAGTCAGAACAAACTTCTATAGGTTGAGCATATGTGATAAAAGCCATTAATAGGAATGTGAATATGAAAATGGACCGATTCATGGCATTAATTATTTAGCTGGACAAGTAACTGATCCCATGTATATAGCTCACCTCCTTTTTCGCTTTGAGTGTGTTCAGCCTCTGCTCTAGTTTTAAAAGCTGATAGAAATGCGCCCATTGGGCTTGGAATGTTTTCTGTAATTAAGAAAGTTGCCTTTTTTGAGTCGATTAAAGCCTCAGGATCCTTATAATCATTAGATAATAAAAGTGCAATTTCCGCGTCGTCAAAATCTTTCAAGGCATTGATCATACATTCTGTAGCATCGTATTTATAAACCTTGCCTTTATTTGTTACCATTTCGGCGGCGTGAACCTTATCGACGATGGTCATTTTGCAAAAATGACAACCATCATTTCCATAATCTATTGCTTGAGGTGATACATTACAGCTGAAAAGTATCAGCAAAAATGCACCTGTGAAAAAGTGTTTTAGTGTTTGCATTTTTAGTGTTTTGGTGTTTTTGTCTTTTCTACATTTCTAATTTTCTTTTATGGTTCTTTTTTCCAATTTTAAAAGCTATCAAAGATACTGCTATTCCGAGTCCTAGAAAATAAGCACCCAGTCTTGGGTAAGAATGTGCTTTAAAATTTAATATATCCTTACTTCCAAATAAAGGTGGCTGAAAACCCATGACAGTTCCATCTGGATTCGTAAATTTCATAATGGCCTTTGGGTCAAGATCATGGCCATAGTCATGTTCCCAGAGATAAAAATCATACAATCCTGCACAACTCAATGCAACCATTAAAATAAACCAATATAAGAACCATTTGTAATTGCCTTTAAAGGCAATAATCAAACCAATTATTGTAGTGATCAGGATTCCTGCAGGAAAAATTTTAAATTCAGGAATCGCATCAGGAATATACTTCATACCAACATAATGATTCATCAAATTGATATTTTTTATATCATGAGGATGAACATCAGAAAAATCATTTATATGAATATACATCCCTAATGGTGTAGGATATTGCGGTGCTTCAAGAGTGATTTTCCAAAGTGGAAAAAGAAACAATCCTAATGGCAATAAAGCCGCAATCAACATAATAATATTTGACTTTTTCATTGAGTAAAATTAATGGATTTTAATTGTGTTTTAAGTTAAAGGCGAGAGCGAAAAGACTAACTCTCGCCTTTATTATAGGAAAATAAACACTAAAACAAAAATTCTCCTAAGTTTATCTTCTTAAAAATCGCCACCAAGTGACCATGATAATTCTATATTCGAATTAGCTGCTGATACTCTGACGTAACCTTGCATTTCTTGATGTAAGGCAGAACAGAAATCTGTACAATAGAATGGCCACACACCAACTCGTTTAGGTTCCCAAAGGAATGTTTCTGTCTGACCAGGCATTATGAGTAATTCTGAAGTATTAGCTCCAATCATACTCACACCATGTGGTACATCATAATCTTGTTCCAAGTTTGTAATGTGGAAATAGACCTTATCACCAACTTTCACACCCTCTATGTTATCTGGTGCAAAGTGACTACGAATTGTTGTCATATAAATATGGACTGTTTTACCATCACGTACTACCTTAGTTTCAGCTTCACTTTTGGCTGCATATGGATGGTTATTATCTTCTAACTTATAAAGCTTTTTAGAGTTAGGTTTAATAATATCTGCTGGTATTCCAGCTGCGTAATGTGGTTCACCTACAGTTGGGAAATCCAGTAACAATTCCATTTTATCACCTGAAATATCATATAATTGAGCGGATTGTGTAACCTCAGGTCCTGTTGGTAAATAACGGTCTTTGGTAATCTTATTCATACCAATAACATATTTTCCGAAAGGTTGTTGCGAGTTTCCGCCAGGAATCATTAAGTGACCAATTGAATAGAAACTTGGCTGTCTATCTAATACTTCCCATGTTCCTAATTTCCATTTTACTATTTCAGATGAAATAAAGAATGATGTATAGGCATTTCCTTTATTATCAAATTCGGTATGTAGAGGCCCTAATCCGGGTTGCTCAACAGCACCAGCTAGTACATCTTCAAAATTTAAGATCGGGATTCCATAAGCATCTCCTGCGAAGCTTTCATTTTCTATTGCTGCTAGCATTTTTGTAAATGAATGAACAGTTACATTAGCAGATAACTTACCACTTCCTACAATATATTCACCCGTTGGATCAACATCACAACCATGAGGTGATTTAGGCATTGGTAAAAAGTAAATTGCTCCAGGAACTTCAGAAGGATCTACCATAAGCACTTCCTTTTTCATTGTTGAAGTGGCCATATGTGTATGTTCATCATAAACATTATGTGCATAATTTGACGGCATTTTTGTTCCACCACCATTATTAACATATTCTTCAATCATTTTCCAGTTTACGGCAGCAACAAAATCTTTATCGTTTTGTGATGCGTTAACTTCAAGAAGAGAATTAGCTTCTTCTGTATTATACGTTGTAAAGAAGAACCAACCATGTGATTTTCCTCTTCCAGGGTGCGCTTTATCATAGTCAAAACCAGGCATTAAAATTTGAAATTTCAAGTCCATTCCACCATCTTCTGGATCTACAGAAATGAAAGATAATGTCCCTTTAAAATTTCCTTTGTACTCATCAATTGCCATATCACGTTGAGGTACAGGAACAGCAAAACGTGTTCCAGCAACTACATACTCCGTATTATCGGTGACGTAAGATGAACTATGATTACCAGCACTGTTAGGAATTTCGATAATTTCAGTAGTTTCAAAAGTAGTCAAATCTACCTTCGCAATTCGTGGTGTGTTATTTCCATTGATAAAGACATAACGCCCATCTAATACACCATTAGTTTGTGATATATCTGGGTGATGCGCATCATCCCAAGGAATAAAGCCATATGATGTATTCAGCATAGGTTTTGTTTCTTCATTGTAACCATATGCCTTCTCAGCGTCTTGTGAGAATACTGGAATCACCTTAAATAATCGTCCTGATGGTAAACCGTAAACGGCTAGCTGACCGCTAAATCCTCCAGAAATAAAGGCATAAAATTCGTCATGTTCTCCAGGTGCTACGTAAACTTTCTCAGCGGCACTACTGGATAATGCTCCAGAATTGCCATTAGAGCCCTGATTATTACAACTTGTAAATGCTACTAGAACACTTAAAATTGCCACTGTTGATTTAATTAATTTCTTCATTGTTATGTTATTAGATTACTTACTATTTATTATTCTTTTGCTGGAGGTAATAATACCTTGTCAATAACATGTACAATACCATTACCGGCTTTTACACTCGCAATAATGTTCGCACCTCCAATAACTGGTTTACCGTCAATCACTTCAATTTGAACGTAACCATTATTTGCTTGGCCTAGCTTTTTAAGCTTTGTTAAAATTGACGTATTTAAATTTCCAGGCGTCACATGATACTTTAAAATGTTAGCTAATGCCGCCTTATTTTCTGGTTTAACCAAATTTTCAACAGTGCCTTCAGGTAAAGCAGCAAATGCTTCATCTGTTGGTGCAAAAACAGTTAATGGTCCTACATTAACCAATGCATTTTCTACTTGTGCTGCTTGTACAGCGGCTACTAGTGTGGTATGATCTGGCGAACCAATTGCAATTTGCAGACAATTTGGAGTACCTTCGTCATCTTTCATAAATGCTTGTCCAGTTCTTTCTGTTTCTTCAGTTGGATTATCTGTAGAGGTCGTTGAGGCTTCTTTGTTTTCAGTCTTGCATGCTACTAATACTATTAAGCATAGTAAAGCGAAAAGACTTTGTTTTAATAATTTCATATGATGTTAGTTTAGTGTTCTAAAATATTCTAGGACAGCTCGAGCTTCGTCTTCCGTAAGACTTTGATTTGCCATAGGTGATCCGTTAAATTCTATAAGTAATTTTTTAGCCAATGGATCATTAGCAACCATACCTTCTGGATCTAAAATCATATTCATAACCCATTCAGGAGTTCTTCTCTCAAGAATACCATTTGGTGCTGGTCCGATAAACTTTTTACCTACTCTATGACATGCCAAACACATTTTTTCATACACATCTTTTCCATGATTTGCCATAGTTTGATCTACTGTTTCAGCAAGTGCAAGTGTTTTAATTGGCCCTACACCTTTATTAGTTAAATCAATGGTTTCTGAAGCCTTAGTAGTTGCCGCTGGTTTTTCAACCTGCTTGGTTGTAGTTTGTTTTTTTAATTTAACTTTTGAGTTCTCTTCTTTCTTCTCTTCACCACCTCCACAACTCATAATAAGCAAAGTAAAAAAGGTCGCGAAAAATTTAATTGTTGTTTTCATCTTGTGTTTATTTTATGTGTCAAAATTAAAATCATCTTGATAGATAAAACATGATATAAATCATGTTTGCAATAATAATTTTATTGGGATTAAAAAAAGAGCTAGGATTTGGCTCTAACTCTTTTCATTTAATAGAAAAATAACTTTACTATTTTAGTAATTATAGGCTTAATAATCAAATTCTAAATGTCATAACTGGTAAGGTTGAGTGATTTGCAATATCTTCAGAAATACTTCCTTCAAAAAAATGAAATAGGCCAGTTCTTCCATGTGTTGCCACCGAAATTAAGTCGGCTCCTGAGGCATTGGCATAATTTAGTATTCCTTTTTCAACAGTATAGTCACATACAAAACTCACTTCGTTCATTTTATCAATATTACCATCTGCTTTTTTCAAAAATTCAGCTATACGCTTCTCCATTTCTGGTGAGCTTTTAAAATTCTCATTTGGTGTATTGACATAAATCAAGTGCATTTGTGATCCTAACTTATTAAAAAACGCTTTTGCTTTAAGATATGGCTCTATTGCTTCCTCAGTGAAATCGCAGGCAAAAACAACCTGTTCAAAATCCATTAAAATCGGATTATGCTTGATAACAAGAACAGGAATATCTGAATGTCTCACAACGCGTTCTGTGTTAGACCCAACCAGAAACTCTTTTACACCACTGGCACCATGAGATCCCATAATAATGATATCGGCTTCATGTTCTTTCGCCACTTCGCTAACTTCACTAAACACTTTAAAATGCTTAACGATTGGCGTTAAGCTAACACCTTTTAAATAATCTTTATCTAAAAAGTTTTGAAATCGTTTTTTAGCAAGTTCTAAGAGAAAAATTGCTTTGGTTTGTTGTTCTCTATCACTATGCGATAAAATCGCATCCGATATTTCGAGCATATGCAAGGCTAATATTTCAGCATTGTTCTTCTTGGCTAGGCTTGCTGCTGCTTCTAAGGCGAATTCTGAATGTTCAGAAAAATCAATAGGGACTATAATTTTTTTCATATTATTTTTTTGGACATATTTATTCTTCCAACACCCCAAAATTACTTTTAAACTCCTTTTTAAAACATGATAATTATCATATTCCAACTAGACGATCAAATGCATTTGCAAATCCTAATATAATAACCTAACTTTCATCAGAATAAATTCAATTATTTTATTATGAAAAGATCACTATTATTGCTTCTAATATTTTCACTTTCCTTCTCAGTAGCCTGCAAGAAAGACCAAAAAGAAAATAAGGAAACTCCAACTGAAAATACTAATGATGTTGAGGCCATACAGAATTCTAAATCAGAAAAAATTGTTAGCGATAAAGATGCTAAAGTTGTGGTTTCATTAGACGCCAAGAGCAATAGCAATGTATCAGGTAATGTTGTTATCAACCAACAAGGCGAAATAGTCACACTAGTGGCTGTAATGAGTGGTTTAGATGAAGGCGTACACGCAATTCATTTGCATGAAACTGCAGATTGTTCATCAGCTGATGGAAAATCTACAGGAGGACATTGGAATCCTACAGGACAACCTCATGGTAAATTTGGTGATGAAGCTGGATATCACAAAGGTGATATTGGAAATTTTGAAGCTAATGAAAAAGGTTATGGTACACTTACTTTTATCACCAGAGAATGGTGTATAGGTTGTGATGATCCAGCCAAAGACATATTAGGAAAAGCCATTATTGTACATCAAGGAAGTGATGATTTTAAAACACAACCAACTGGTGATGCTGGTGGACGCATAAGTTGCGGTGGAATTATTCAATAGTAATACAATATTATTAATCGAGCTGTTTGATATCAAACGGCTTTTTTATTTAATATATTATTGATTAATTCCTTAATTAAATTGGTGCAACTAAAAACCAAGCATTAATACTATGTCTAAAGAAAAAGACGATTCATCTCAGCCAAAACATAAATTAAAGTGGTACAACAAAATACCACATGCTGTAGTACTCCTTTTCATTATAATTGTAATTGTAGCTGGCCTCACATATATTCTTCCAGCTGGATCCTATGAAAGAGAACTAGTTGACGGTCGAAATCGAGTAATACCAAACTCTTATTCTACCATCGAATCATCTCCTGTTGGTTTATTAGATTTATTTAAATCCATCCCACTCGGATTTAAAAACGCCGTCGAAATTATTTTCATCGTACTAGCAGGTGGTATCATGTTTGGAATCATGGAAAAATCACGTGCTGTTGAAAATTCTGTAGGTACACTGGTTAGAACTTTGGGATTAAAAAGAAAATATCTACTCATTGTGATCATGACCTTTATCTATGGATTCTTAGGAATTGCAGTAGGATACGAAAACAATATCGCTATGGTTCCTATTGCTGCTGTTTTAAGTTTGGCATTAGGAGGAGATTTAATTTTAGCCGCTGGTATTTCAGTAGGTGCAATGACCATAGGATTTGGCTTATCACCAATCAATCCTTATACTGTTGGAACTGGTCATAAAATAGCAGAATTGCCCATGTTTTCCGGTGCCATATTACGAAGTTGTTTGTGCTTTTTGGCCTTGAGTATCATGGCTTATTATAATGTTAGATATTTTAAGAAAATTGATAAAAATCCTGAGAAAAGCTTAGGAAGAGGCCTTAATATTGAAGGCATATCTTTATCAAAACCTATCGATCAATATCGAATATCATTTAATAATTGGCTAGTAATTAGCATTTTCACAGTCGGTCTGGCAATAATAATATATGGTGTTTTTAATTTTGGTTGGTATATAAATGAACTATCGGCAGTATTCTTAATGATTGCCTTGGCTTGTGCACTTGTTTCTAGAATGTCTGGAACCGATATCAGTAAAAATGTATTGAATTCTATCGCCATAGCAGCTCCTGGAGCATTTATGGTTGGTTATGCGGCGTCTATAAAAGTATTAATGGAAATGGGTAATATAAGCGATACTATTTCTAATAATCTTGCTGAAATGCTTCAAGGTTTACCTTTATATGCTTCAGCCATTGGAATGGCTGCCACACAAGGAATTACCAACTTTTTTATTCCGTCAGGTAGTGGACAAGCATTAGCAACGTTACCAGTTATGCTGCCATTGGGCGAAGTTCTTGGCCTAACAAGACAAGTCACAATTTTAGCATTTCAAATTGGCGACGGCCTATCTAATTTGGTGAATCCAACATTAGGCGGACTCATTGCCATGTTGAGTATGTGTAGAGTCCCATTAGATAGATGGTTACGGTTTATTTTTCCGATTACCGTTACCTTGTTTATTATAGCATTTGTCGCTTTGGCCATAGCCGTATTTATTGGTTATAATTAATTTTAACTTCATGACAGAAATAGATATTTTATCAAAACTTGTTTCCTTTCCTGTTCTTGGTGGCGAAAGCAATTTAGAAATTATTCATTGGATTAAAGATTATGTTGAATCACATGGTATTACTACCACTTTAGTCCCAAATAAAAATGGAGATAAAGCTTCTTTGCATTGTAGAATTGGGCCTGCAGTTGATGGAGGTGTTATTCTATCAGGTCATACAGATGTTGTACCAGTAGAAGGTCAGGAATGGTCTACTAATCCGTTTGAATTAATTGATAAAGGTGATGGTAACCTCTATGCACGAGGCTCATGTGATATGAAAGGTTTTGTGGCGTGTTGTTTGGCAGCACTACCTGATATGGTCAAAGCAGACTTAAAAAAACCGATCTATTTTGCTTTTTCATATGATGAAGAAGTAGGATGCTTGGCAGCGCCTGAACTTATTGAACATATTCAAAAAACGTATTCAGAAGAAGCGCAATATGCCATCATTGGCGAAGCGTCTATGATGCATCCAATAATCGGGCAAAAAGGTATCTATATAATGGATGTTTATGTGAATGGGTCCGCTGGTCATAGTAGCAGAATAAAACAAGAGGTAAGTGCTATTCATGAAGCTGCAAAACTTATAGTTTGGATAGAAAATAAAATGGATGACCTTATTTCAAAAAATTCTGACGACCGATTTCAACCACCTCACTCCTCTCTTCATGTTGGCCAGATGAAAGGTGGAATTGCGGCAAATGTCATTGCAGATCAAGCTTGGTTTACATTAGATATTAGAATAATTCCAAAGGATGATTTAGAGGCTATAATCTCTGATTTTACCGCTTTTTGCCGTCAGAGAGAAGAATTACTACATCCAATATTTCCAGATTTCAAAATTGAAATTAAAGAAAACCATCCTCCTGTTCCTCCGCTCGATGCTTCTGCTGATTCAAAAATCGTTAAAACAATTGGTGAGCTTACCGGAAATTATGAGTGGAGTACTGTTGCCTATGCCGCCGAAGCTGGTCAATTTGCTAATGGAGGATATGAATGTGTAATCTGCGGACCAGGATCAATATCTATGGCGCATCGCGCAGATGAATATGTTTCTAAACAACAATTAACTGAATGTGTTCAAATGATTAGAAAGTTAGCTCATAAATTATCAGATCAATTCTAAATTTGAACCTAATAGACTTATTTAATTCTTACTTTTATAGAACTAAACTTCATATATGAATCCATCGGCTCGTGGCTGGATACGAAAATTATTAAAAGCTTTAAAAGATGCAAATGTCATTAATACGATCCGTATTGATACCTTCTATGACAACTTGCGTTCTAGTGGATTCATTTATGGCAGTAATGTCAAATTGGCTATTCAAACCATTGAAGACAAAGACCTTACAGAAGAAGAACGCTCTAAAATAAATTTGCTCCTGGCGTTTCTGTCTATATATAATACTGAAGCATCGGATAAAGATTTTATTTCAAGTGTCAACGATTTTTATTGGGCCATTACAGAACATAAAGCATCCATATTTGATGACATCCTGGGAGGTAAAATTGCGTCAACAACACTTGAAAAGATCATTCACAAGCGTATACAAATTGATGACAATGTATTAACCAAAAACTTCAACTACTTTATCATAAATGCCCTGCTTTTTGTTGATGTTTTAGCGTATCAACGCTATTTAAAAGCGGACTATATAACAGAAGCTCATATCATTAAACTTGAAGCTGCTATTGAAACCATTGTTATTAATTTATTAGATTCTAAAGCCAATAAAACGGCCCATGATACTGGATTAATTGAATTGCTTGAAGCATCACTACGTTATGAAGACAATGCAAAACTTTCATATAATAAAGCAATCGCATTAATAACAGATCCATTAGAAACAAAATATTTGTTTGATATGACTTGTATGTCAACATGGAGTGATCAACAAATTGATGAACAGGAACGGCATTTTTTGGTTGATTTAGGCACCAAATTAAAACTTGGAACAGATAGCATTGATAATTCTATTGCTACTGTTGAAAAATTCTATACAAATAACAAAGATAATATTGCCATTTTAAGTTCAAAAAACGTCATTGAAACTTTCTATGACAATTCTAGTAAAATGGTCAAAAAGCTAATTTCAAGAAATAGTAAAAGACTTCAAAAAGAGTTGGTAGAAAGTAAAGAATTGATGAAATTACTAAGTAAGTCAACTGTTCGTGACTTAACAAAAGAAGAGCAAAAACGATTGCAAGGACAATTAATTGACGTTTTTAAAAGCATTCCTAGTTTAGCCATTTTTATCCTTCCCGGAGGTGCTTTATTATTACCTCTTGTGGTTAAATTTATTCCTAATTTATTGCCATCGGCCTTTGACGACAATAGGATTGAGGATGAACAAGAATAATTGATTTAATACATTGAGATGAACAAAGAATATAATTCTAAATTAATCAGTTTAAAAACCGTCATTAGAACCCGAGATTTTAGTACTTCCAAACATTTCTATTCTAAAATATTACAACTAAGAATGGATGAAGAATATGATGATGGCAATGGATCTAAAGGCATAATATTTAGAATTGGATCAGAAAATAGCAATGCGTTAATTGAAGTTTCAGAAATTTCACAAGACCATGATTATTATCAACCAGGATTTGACAATTCATTTCTTGATAATAAGGCAAGCATTCAAATAAGAACAGACAATATTGACTATTGGGCAAAACGCTTACATGAAAAATGGCAAGCACGAGGTCCTATTCTCAGACCTTGGGGTTCACAATACTTGTACGTAGAAGATCCTGATGGCCTACAAATAATTATCTATCAAGAAAAAGTATCTTAGCATTATGGGTTTAAACAACAACGACATTTTCAAAAAACTACGTGTAGCTCATAAGCTTCGCGATGATGATATCATTAAAATATGTGCTTTAAAGGATTTTAGAGTATCAAAAAGTGAGTTGGGCGCAATTTTTAGAAATGAAAACCATCCTAAATACATGGAGTGTGGCGATCAGTTTTTGCGCAATTTTCTTGATGGACTTATTATTCATCTACGCGGTCCTATGCCTCCAAAGAAGAAGAAAGAATAGACAAATAGATAACAGGACTATTTACATTTGTATTTGTAACTTTCAAAGGTATTTATATACTCATATATATAGTCTTAAGTATAAAATTCGATTTTTAAGCTATCTTTGAGAAAACCAACCTAAATAATGAGCAATTTCGTTAACGAATTAAAACGTAGAAATGTTATAAAAGCAGCCATTGCTTATGCGGTTGTTGCATGGGTTGTTTTGCAAGTACTTTCTTTGGTGTTGCCCAATGTAGGAGCTCCGGAATGGGTCATGAAAACGCTTACCATTCTTGCCATAGTTGGTTTTCCTGTTTGGCTTTTTATATCCTGGGTGTACGAAGTGACCCCTGATGGTTTAAAGAAAACAAAAGAGGTTTCAATTGATAAATCTATAACCGCAAATACTAACAAACGGTTAAACGTTTTGATTTTGGTTGGTTTGGCTCTAGCTATTGGTGTGAGTTTTTTTAATAGATCACCTAATGGAACAACCAATGCAAAAGAATTGTTAGCATTAGACAATTCAATTGCCGTTTTACCATTTGACGATATGAGTTCTGGTGGAGATACGGAATGGTTTTGCGATGGCGTTACCGAAGACATATTGACCAATCTGTCCAAATTAAAGGAGCTAAAAGTTATTTCACGTACCTCAACCGAACGTTATAAAAATACAGATAAATCAATTCCTGAAATAGCAGCTGAATTAGGTGTCTCCTTTATTGTGGAAGGCAGTGTCAGAAAGCATGAAGACAAGGTAATTATTACCGCACAATTAATTGATGCTAACGATACTCATGTCTGGGCTGAGAATTATAATGATGATTTTAAAGAAGTTTTTAAGATACAACAGGATGTATCTCAAAAAATAGTGAGTCAGTTAAAAATTGCCATTAGTCCGGAGGAGGAAAAAGTAATGACTACCGCGCCTACAGATAATGTTGAAGCCTATCAATTAGTATTAAAAGGTAAGGATTTAGTATTAAATGCTATTGAAAAGAAGAATGCAGAAGACAGTGTAATATTATTTGAAGAAGCCATTAGTTTAGATAAAAATTATGCCGAAGCCTATGCTGAATTAGGTTATGCTAATTTGATGCTATTTTTTTGGAATAATTCAACAGATCAATCCTATCTTAAAAAGAGTCGGGAAAATATTGACAAAGCATTATTGATTAACCCAAACACTGCCAAGGCATATACTACAAGGGCAATTATTCATGATGAACTTAATGATGGTTGGGAAGAATCATTTAAAGATTACGAAAAAGCAATAGAACTTAATCCTAATGATGCTTTGGCTCATTCTGAATTTGGGCTACATTATACTTTAAGACCTGAAGAAGATAATACGAAATACCTATACCACACCAATAAAGCATTAGAATTAGATCCTCTATCCACTATTATTAATATTCAAAAGGTAGATGCTTTAACCGATAATGAATTATTCGATGAGGCTGAAACACATTTGAATAAAATTAGCAATCTCATTGGTGAAAATCGCAGATTATTTCTGACTAAAGATATTATAGACTCAAAATATAAAGACAAAAGCAAACGACTTGAGTATTTGTTAAAAGAGCATGAAGACAATCCGAAAAGTCAACATGTATTAAATCATATTGCGACAGTTTATGATGGCGTTTTAAATGATGATGAAAATGCAGTTAAGTATTTAAAACTGGCCTATGAAGCGGATTCTTCAAATGCAGCGACCGCAAGAAGTTATCAAGGAATATTAAATGAGAACAATCAATTTATAGAAGCTGACAAATTTGTAAAGACTGCAAATTATTTAAAGATCTCTAGCGAACTTCAAAAAAAACAGGGAATGTTTTATTACTTGTATCATCAAGAAAAATATCTGGAGGTAGAACAATTGATGCAGGATTCATTAATGGCAACAGATGGGCATTTAAATGCGTTAGTTTATGCTCAATTAGGTAAAAGAGATAAAATTTCTGAACTTTTTGCTGAAAGAGAGCAATCATTTAATACAAAGGCATTTGCTTATGCTATTTTAAAAGAACGAGATTCTATGTATTTCTATTTAAACAAAGATGATATCAATGATGAATTGGTGAATAGTCGACGTGAGTTTGATCCTTATAGAAAAGAAGAGCGCTATCTAGCTTTTATGAAAAAGAATTATTTGCCAATAATTGAGAAGTATAATGGTAAATTGGATTGATATGTTTTCAATAGAATAGTTGTTACTGTAACGATATTTCAATAATCTACTCTTTATAGTAATCTAAACAGATCAATCATGAAAAACAATCTTCTAGTTACACTTCTTTTAATATGTACTCTGTTATTCCCATCTACAATTTTATCTCAGGCAGAAGCCATATTCAATAAGGTGTCCTTTGGGGATTCTGTTGATGTCGTTCAAGAAAAAATAAGCATTATTTCAGAGGAACTTATTAAATATACCAATGAAAATCCTAGTTTTCCTTTGGCTAAAAACCAAGAAGATCATCTTGTTTGTACAAATGTGACAACTAAATATGGAAACATTGGAAAAATAGTATTCACATTCTCTGATAATGCACTAAGTTATATTGAAGCCACAGGAAACGCCGCGACTGTTTTGGCAAAAGATAGATCAGAAGAAGCTCGAGAATATATGCATTTTCATGCCTATTTTGATGATTTAGTAATTATTGATAAAGCAAATGACAGGACTTGGATTCTTACCAAAGAAAGTGTTCATCCCAATTTATTTGCATGGGAGAACCCATATTTAAAAGGTAACACATCACATAAATATAATCCATCTGGGAAAATTCCAAACTTCCTACAAATGGGTGCTTCAATAGAAAAACTAGAACCGCTTCTCAAATCTAAAAGTAAGTTTATGGGCAAAATGGAATTGGATGGCTCTGATCCAAATGCTCAATTACAATTGGATTGTTTTGGTATTGAATATGCAGGATTTCCAAGAAAAATGGAAGCCCGTTTTGGAGATGGCAAACTTAATGTTGTTTGGATCTTAACTGCTAAAGGTGAAGAGGATCGTGTTAGAAAAGAACTTGTTAAGCATTATGGTAATCCAATTTTTGCGAACGAAGATTGGGAGATTTTTAATGATTGGCAGGTAGGGTTAAGAAAAGACAAACCAGAAGTCCTTTTGATGACTAAAGAAGTTGGTTATGGTTATAAAAAAGACTATTTCAAGCAATAGTATTATTATAGTTCTCCAGAACAAGATTCTTTTCACTTAATTCTGCAACGTTCATAATTTATATAAGTCTTTATATAAATAAATGACACAATGAAACCAATCGCAAGTATTCTATTTCTATTATGTTTTAGTCTAATCTCTAATTCGCAAAACACAGAACAATTATCCATATTAAAAAACTTTGTTCAGGCACATAATAATGGCACTGATGAAGCTATTTCTACTTTTATAAAGGATACTTACCATCCTAAACTTTTAGCCAAAATAGATTTAAACAAGCATATTGCTTTCTACCAACATATTGTCAACGAATTTGGCCCCTTGAATGACAAAATTTATGAAATAAATGAATCTAAGTCACACAAGTTGGTAGTACACCTCATTAAACAGAACGAGTTCATAGGTAATAAATCAATTGATCCTGCAGAGATTCTTGTTGTAGAAATTGATTTAAGTGAAGATAATAAGCGCTATATGCCTCATGGTCTAGGTCTAGGAGCTCTTGTCTGCCAAAGAGATAAGGAATAAATTAATCTAACCAATTTTTGAAATCCTTCACGCGCTCACGTGCCACTATTACTTCTTGTTCGTTGTATGAGTTTAGTTTTATCTGTAAACGTGAATTAGTATAACTTACCATATCTTTTATTGCGTTGATATTGACGCAGAACTTGCGATTGATTCTAAAAAATATATGTGGATCTAACTCGTCTTCCAATTGTTCTAAAGTCGAGTCTAACAAATAATTTCGTCCTTCAGAGGTATACAAATAAGTGCCTTTATTTTCTGAGTAAAAACATTCAATGTCATCAATATTGATCAACTTTAAATGTTGTCCAACCTTAATAGAAAAACGTTTTTTATAATCACGCTCAATTGGATTGACCAATAACTTTTTAATATCGTTAAAATCTAAAGTAACACTTTGTTTTTTTGGCAATTGTTCTTGAAATTTCTTTACAGCTTTAGCCAATTCATCTTCGTCAATCGGCTTTAATAAATAATCGATACTATTTAGTTTGAAGGCTTGCAAAGCATACTCATCGTAGGCCGTTGTAAATATTATGGCTGACTTTATGTCGATCGTCTCAAATATTTCAAATGATAATCCATCACTTAATTGAATATCAAGAAAAATTAGATCTGGATGCTCATTATTTTGAAACCAATCAATTGATTCTTCAACAGAATGCAACATGACCTCAGCATCTATATCCAGACTTGCTAACATTCTATTTAGGCGTCTTGCAGATGGTTTTTCGTCTTCTATAATTATTACTCGCATTATTTAATATTTAATTTTTTGGCTTGTTTGTTAATGATTCGAGATCCAATGGCAACAGTTGCTACAGTTGCAATAACGACCATCCACCAGAAATCTTTCATATTCGAAGTAAATCGAGTCCCTATTTCTGACCACAATGCTGCGTAAAGTCCAACTACAGACCAACTCATAAAATAGTAATGAGCTACGAGCCACTTTTTTCTACGTCTCCAAGCTGCTATGATTCCGCCCAAAACAGTAAACAAGCTTACTAGAGCGAAAAAATGAAACAAACTATAGTTTCCAAAACTAATAATAAAAAATGAGCTCACATTTAAAGAAACCATGGACACAACGTAAGTATATCCAACGCGTTTATGAAATTTTGTTCCTTTGGTATTGAGAAGAACGATGGTACCAGATAAAAGTGCCAACAGGGCGGTGATAAAATGGAACCAACCTATCGTGCTATGTATAATTTCATTTAACATCGATTATTATTCCCACAAAGTCGTTTCCTCTTCTTCATTTTCCTCTAATATTTCGTGTATTTTTCTTTCCTCCCAACTCTTCTTAAAGAGGATTTTTCCTTTAAATACCCTCCTACCGTGAAGAGCAATAAAAACTGCCCATAATATTAATGACGATACATTCACTCCGGTAACGGTTCTTTTCAATTCCTCTGATTCAATGGTGTATAAATTGATTAAAATAAATGTAACAACCAATAAATACGCTGCTAAGTGAATATAAAAAAGTTGGATGTTTCTAACCTTTTTCTTAGCTCTCAAATAATGCTGTTTCTTTTCATGATCTGTTTCCATTCTTTTTTATTTATAACGTTTTTCTTGATTTTCTTTTTCCATAAACTTCTTTACTTTACGCTCTTCCCAATTCTTTCCGAATATAATTCCAGGTCCAAAAACACCCAAAAAATGAAATGCTAAACCAATTCCCCAGAAAAATGGTGTTGCGAAAGTTCCAAAGTCAAAAAATCCCGATATTCCTTCATTTCGCTGGGTGCCAATTAGAATGATTAAGAAGATGTTGACTACTATATATACGGCTAAATGCCAATAAAAGCCAACCAGTTTATCTAGTTTTTTCTTTGCTCTAATATAAGCTTCTTCTTTCTCAAATTGACGTTGATGACTATCATCTTTATAAGGTTCTATATTGTATTTTTCCATAATATTATTTCTTTTTAGAAACGTGTTGTTTCTTCGTCTTTCATAAATTCCTTTATCTTTTCTTCTTCCCAATTATTGCCTAGAAGTTTTGGTAGACCAAATACATAAAATGCATGTAATCCTAGACCAATTCCCCAAAGACCCCATGGAATAAATGTGCTAAAGTCAAACAATGCCTCATTAAATGATTCTCCATGTGTTAGGTTTCTTATAATCTTATAAGTTGAGATACCTAAATTAATGAGAATATATACTACTGCATGAGTATAAAAGCCACGTAAACGATCTACACGATGCTTAGCTCTAATATATTTATTTTGTTTATTGTTCTGTTTCATCATTTAGAATATTAACTCCAGCGGCTTTGTTCGTCTTCCTCTTTCATGAATTGATCGATCTTTTTACGCTCCCAATTTCTCCCCAGAACACCATCATTTACATATACTTTATATGCATGGAAACATAGGCCTATTCCCCAACCAAACATTGGGAACCAAAACCATTGAAAGTGCCATGATGTCCACCAATTAATAAATATTAAAAAAGGTATTACAACACAATAGGATATTAAACTGTAATAAAACTCCTTTATTTCTTCAACATGTTTACGTGCTCGCACATAACGATCGTCGAATTGTTGATCTGATTCTATTCTTTTCATAACTGATACTTGTTTAGAAAGCATTGGAATTGCTACTGCAAAACCATTTGCTCTTTGATTGATATTTACTTTTCTATTTGTTAATAATGCATAGCGCTCCTTAATATTACTTAGGCCTACTCCACTACTCTTTTTTACTATTTGTTTGAGTTGCAGATTATTCTCAACCACCAAATTATCATGGCTTTCATAGATTTTAATATGCAAAGGTTTTGAAGTTGTGACCATATTGTGTTTTACTGCATTCTCCAATAACAATTGTAGAGAAAGCGGTACTACTTTACTATCCGGATTAGAGGCGCGTTCAGGAATATCAAAAATAATACTGTCTTCAAAACGCATCTTTAAAAGTGACATATACGTTTTTGCAAATTCTAATTCTTCATCTACGGTTACAAGATCCTTATTCTTTTGTTCTAAAACGTAGCGATACACTTTAGACAAAGCTGTTGTGAATTTTTGAGCACTGTCAGGATTTTCATCTATTAAACTTGTTAATACATTTAAACTATTGAATAAAAAATGAGGATCCAACTGATTTTTCAGGGCATCAAACTTTGCACTTGCCGTACCAGCAATAACTTTTTGTTCTTTTATTCGTTTTTGCTGATAGTCATTATAATAATAAATGACATGAAATATGACCACTATTGTTAATGTAATCCAAAGACCAAAACTGTAATTCTTCCAAGTCTCATTTTGAAGAAAATCGTTAAAGTTGTTCCCAAAAAATCCTACTGAATGAATAACTCTTAATACAAATAATCCAAATAGTGTAATTACTATTGCTCCGGTAATTCCAACAATAAATCGTTTAACTTTATCATTGGATTGCCACCTTTTATTGGCCAAATAATTAAAATAAGCCATGTTTGAAAAACCCAACACAAAGGAATACAACTGATACATTGCAAATTCATATAAAAAATCGTTGGTCGATTCAAATTCAAATCCTTCAAATAATGCATTGGCAATAATAAATACTGCAACCCCTATTGCGAAGAAAATGATAATATTTTTGACGGTATTACTCATGGCTAAATTTGATTAAAACTTTATTGGTTGCACTGTGCTAAAACTTGCTCAGCACGTTCTTTTCCCCAATTTGGATGAAATGGTGATTCTGGTTTAAAGTTAGCAAAAAGTTCAAGAGAGCGTTTAATATCCTTACAGAATGGCGCTGTATCTTGTCCAAAGAATCGCGCACTACCCATATCCCACTCTGCTTTATTAAGAACCACTCTCGGATTATTTGGTGAAATTGATGAAGCCATACCATATAATTGGGCGATTTTTGGCGACAAAGTCATACCATAGTTTGCACCATCATATGCTACCCATGCTGTGTTCATCAAGGCTTCCATAACCAATATCTCAGGGTTATTGGCTGAAATAGCAGTGGCATCATTAAGAAGGTCCTGTGCTTTTTTCAATTTGGCCGTTAGAATTTCTTTGTCTGTTTCTCCAAAACTAGACGTAATATTAACTTGTGCCGCGTAATATGCAGGCAACCAATTATCTGTTTCGGCTGTTGCTATTCGTTCAAATAGATTGGCAGCTTCTGTTGGATTTGATCCCCAAAGTTCAAAGGCTTTTTGCATGCCTTGTTCATAATTTTGCCCATATATCAAGCTTGTGATAAACATGGCTACTAATAGTGCTAATTTTTGCATAACTGATTGTTTTTTAATTATGATACAAATATCTAGTTTGGACAATGGTTTTTAAAATGTGCTTTACTGAATTGTTATATTATAAGGATGAAATGTAATTATATACTATCTTTAATTATCTCAATTACTTCATAGAATGTCAGACTCTCAAAAAACCAATCAATCGGAAGCACAAATGCTCATATCCTACAACCTACTAAGACGACTTATTGGTTGCTTTGGAATTTTGTTGCCAATTGTTCTTTTTGTAGGTGCCTATTTTATGGGTTGTAAAACGATAGAACCTTCTTTAAGTGATTACTATCATACCATAATGAGAAATATTTTTGTTGGAGTACTCTGTGCGGTAGCTCTGTTTATGTTTACCTACAAGGGGTACGATAGACGTGATAGTAATGCTGGTAACCTTGCTTGTATTTTTGCTTTGGGTGTTGCATTTTTTCCAACTCATGTTGAAATAGGTTCTTGTACTTCTGAAGCCGCTACATGTTTAATGCCTTATAAGCCTTGGATTAGTACCGTTCATTTTGTTTCTGCTGGATTATTTTTTAGTGTCCTAACGTATTTTTCTTTATTCTTATTTACAAGATCGAGCAGAGCCAAGGCAGATTTTGATAAACAAAAAAGAAAAAGAAACACTATTTATCACTATTGCGGTTATGTCATGATAGCTTGTGTATTACTCATTGCATTATACTTTTTTGTACTTGAAGACAAAATGCCTGAATTAGCGACATATAAACCAATATTTTGGTTAGAAACAATTGCACTTTGGGCTTTTGGTATTTCGTGGTTGACTAAAGGACAATTAGTTTGTAAAGACAAAAAATAAGCTTATTTAATTATTTATAAATTAACTTTGAAAACATGAAAGTTAAAGTTTGTGTTATCCAAGATTCTCCAATTTTTTTGGACAAAGAAAAAACTATTGAAAAAGTAGAAATTCTAACTCAAAAGCATGCCAAAGAAGGCTGTGACCTAATTGTTTTTCCTGAATCTTTTATTCCTGGTTATCCACGTGGATTTAATTTTGGAGCAGTAATTGGCAGTAGGTCAGACAAAGGAAGACAACAATATGCCGATTATTACAATAACAGTTTTGATCTTGAAAGTAAAGATTTAACGCGCTTAGAGCACCTTTCTAAGAAGCAAAATATTTACATTGTTATTGGCGTTACTGAAAAACAAGACGCCAATGGAAGCTTGTTTTGTTCAATGTTGTATATATCACCAAAAAAAGGATTGTTAGGTGTACATCGGAAGATTAAACCAACAGGAACAGAACGTATAGTATGGGCTGAAGCCGACGCTAAATCTCTTGTAACTTTTGATACAGAAATAGGAAAAATGGGAGGTCTCATCTGTTGGGAAAATTATATGCCATTAGCAAGGATGTCTATGTACTTGAAAGGTGTAGAAATTTATATTGCCCCAACAGCAGATTCACGTGAGCAATGGACCGCTACTATGCAACAAATTGCGCTTGAAGGACGTTGCTTTGTACTTGGATGTAATCAATTTATGACTAAATCAATGTACCCTGAAAAATATAAGCAGGAAGTTTTTGATGAGTTAGAGAATTTTTGCCCTGGTGGTAGTATTATAGTTTCTCCATTAGGAAATATTATAGCAGGACCTTTATTAAATGAAGCAGGTGCATTAATTGCCGAATTAGATTTAGAGGATATTAAACGAAGTAAACTTGATTTTGATGTCATTGGACATTACGCACGCAATGACATATTTGAATTTAAGGTTAATGGGCAACCTAATATTTTAAAAGAATAATCCTTGGTTATAAATTATCTAATTGATTGCTGCTTTTATCTTCACTAATTGTCCAAAAGAACCCGATAAAAAAGAATTGATCGGCTGCTGGTTTTAAAGCTCGTCTTTCAAACTGTCCATTCATATTAGGAACATCCGCATATTGGTAGCCATGAACGTTCTTAAAACCCAGTACATTATTGACCGAGAAGTATAATATTTTTTGTTGGCTGATTAAATAGGCCCAATTTAAACTCAAACTATTATAACCTTTTGTTTTTTGATTTAAAAAGCCATTGATATTCGGATTGGTATAGGTACGCCCTGACGCATAAGAATAACTAAACCCTACTTGGCTTTTCCAATCGGTAATAAAGTATTTACCAACTACAGAAAGGTTGTGCTTATTGGCAAAATTAGGTTGTGCCTCAGTTTCATAATTTTTATAATCACGTTTGGTATCTAAGAAAGAATAACTTAACCAATAATCTACATTTTTTATGGTTTTACTATCTCGCCAAAACAAATCTAAACCAGTTGCATAACCTGAACCATTATTGCTAAAATTAGTATCTGGAAAAACAAAATCTGTATCATATTTAATTAGATTGTCATAGTTTTTATAGTAAGTTTCAGCTCTAAAAATTTGTCCATCATTATTCAATTGATAGTTTAATATATAATGCGTTGTTGTTTGATTATCAAGTTTTTGATTAAATTTTAGGATTTCACTAAGAGGCGTTTGATAAAAAGTCCCGAAAGCAAATGATACTTGACTTTTTGCCGATGTTTTATAGGCTAATGATAATCTTGGTGACACCTTAAAATCATCGATCATTTTTGTGTATTCAGTTCTTAAACCAGCCTTTAAGGCCAATTTTTTGGAAAAGAATATATCCGCTTCGGTATAGGCAGCAGCAATATTATTTTTATATCCGTATTGCTCCATTGGAACAAATTCATTTGAGAAGTTCTCGTTAAAATCTGTTGTAAAATACTCGATTCCAAAATTGAGTTTGAATCGATTGCTAAAGAATTTTTTTAGTTTAAATTTCGCATGAATAGAATTTTCAACATCTTTTATTTTACTATCAATAATGGTAAAATTGTTTTTGGCATACGTATAACTCATACCTCCAAAAACAGTCCAAGTATCACTAATCATACCCTGATATGAACCATTAAAATAAAAATTTTGATTTTTCATGTTAAATCGAACACCATCAACGACCTTAATATCCTCCTGTGTTAAATCGAACTTACCAGCATCAAAAGCAGAATATAATTTGAACAATCCGTTGTCAAATTTTCTTCTGAAAACAATTTCACCAGAGGCACCTTGAAATGGGGTTTCCCACTCATTTCTATCAGGAAACAATGCAATATATGGTGCTAAATTAATATAGGACGCACTGACACTAACAGATGACTTGTCCCATTTTTGAGTATTACCAAGACTTCCCCCCACACTCATTATTCCTATATCAGTCTTGTCTTGATCAGGTTCATCAATCGTATTCAGAAGCAAAACACTAGATAAAGCTTGGCCATATTCTGCCGAATAGCCGCCCGTTGAAAAGGTAATTCCATCAAACAAAAAAGGCGAATAACGACCACGAGTGGGTATATTATTAGTTGTTGGTAAATAAGGGGTAAATACACGAATGCCATCAATAAATATTTGTGTTTCCTCTGCCTCTCCACCACGCACAAATAACCGACCGTCTTCAGCTGCTGTTGTAGTTCCTGGAAGCGTTTGTAAAGCGCCAACAAAGTCGCCCAATGCGGAAGCTGTTGTTACAACATCCAAAGGTTTTAAGGCTGAAATTTTACTATTATCTCCGGCTGAAAACGAACCAGCAGATAATACCACAGCATCAAGGGTATTTACATCTTCTTTTAGAATAACTTGCATGTCTTTCATAAAAGATACATCACCAATCATTGTAAAAGTTTCATAGGTTAAATATGAAATTATCAATGTTTGAGTTCCTGTATTTGATGTTTTAAAATTAAAAACACCAAGTTCGTTTGTGGTACTGCCATCATAGGTGCCTTCTAAATACACATTCGCTCCAACAATAGGAATGCCCTTATTGTTGGTAACTTTTCCATTGATAATAGTTTGGGAATAAGAAATAATTCCAAGGAATAAAAAGATGGTTATAAAAATTGATTTCATGATTGATGAAGTTCGTTTTTAATTGATGCATCAAAAGTCTATAAAAACGGGTTAGTCAAAAATTTAGAATGACCGAATTGTAAAATATTAACGATGAAGTGTTCTAATCCATTAAAAACTTACAAATTTCATTATCTTAGTAACCCTCATTTATCTTCAAAACTAAAAGTCAAATACAATGAAATATTTCTCAGCTTTTCTCATCTTTTTATGCGTTCTTTCAGCTTCAACTGCTCAAACAGATAAGCGCCTAACAAATATTGATAAAGATCTCAATGCCATTCTTGAAGCCACTCATGCAGCTGGTTTTGCCGTTGCTGTTGTTGAAAAAGATAAAGTAATTTATGCTAAAGGATTTGGTTATCGCGATGTTGAAAATAAATTACCTGTAACTCCAAATACACTATTCGCAATTGGATCAAGTACAAAGGCATTTACCTCTTCAATCCTAGGAATTTTGAGAAGTGAAGATAAATTGTCATTTGACGATAGTCCAATAAAATATGTTCCTGAATTAGAATTCTATAATAGTGAAATGAATAATTCAATTATAATTAAGGATCTTATGAGTCATAGAACTGGCTTGCCAAGACATGATTATTCATGGTATCTATTTCCAACATTTGACAAAGATAGTTTGATGCAGCGTATTAAATTCCAAGAACCATTCGCTGGTGTTAGAGAGCAATGGTATTATAATAATTTTATGTTTTTAACTCAGGGTATCATTGCAGAACAAATAACCGGAAAGTCTTGGGAAGATAATATACGTGAAAAATTACTTAAGCCATTAGGCATGACAAGATCTAATGTGACAATTGATGAAATAGAGAAAAGCTCAGATGCAGCTTATGGATATCAAACTAAAAAAGATAATTCGTTAGAAAAAATGGACTACTATAAAATTGCTGCCATGCGTCCTGCCGGTAGTATTAATAGTAGTGTTAATGATATGTCTAACTGGCTAATTACATGGATTCAAAACGGAAAATTTAATGATCAGCAAATAATTCCAGAAGCCTATGTCCAGGAAGCCATTAGTTCGCAAATGGTGATTGGTGCAAATTTACCTACAAAGGAGGTTCCTGATGTCCATTTGGCAAACTATGGTTATGCTTGGTTTTTAGCTTCATATAAGGGACATTATAGAGTTGAACATGGTGGAAATATTGATGGTTTTTCAGCCAATGCCGCTTTCTATCCTAGTGATAGTTTGGGGATAGTTGTATTAGCCAATCAAAATGGGTCCAGAGTTCCTAATATTGTAAGGAATACTGTTGCAGACAGAATGCTTAAAGTCAATAAAACAGATTGGTTGCAACGTTTTAAAGATGATGTGGCTAAAGCAAAAAAGGCTGAAGAAGATCAAAAGGACACCAAATCTGGTCAGATCAAAAATACAAGACCATCTCATGTAATGGCGGAATATACAGGAAGTTATTCTCATCCTGGTTATGGCTCCTTTGATATAATTATGGAAAACGATTCATTATTTGCCCAATTCAAATTGATGAAATTATGGATGAAACACTACCATTATGATGTTTATGCACCTTTCGAAGTTAAAGAAACCGGAATTGATACCACAGATGTAGGTCCATTGCGATTTAATTTTTCTACAAATGATTCAGGAGATATTTCAGGCATGAAAGCTCAAATAGAAGCTGCGTTGCCCGATCCTATAGAATTTAAACGAACTCCAAATACTATTGATATAGATGAAGAAACCTTAGAAAAATACGTTGGAACCTATGAACTTTCTGGTATTGAAGTCAAAGTGTACACCAAAGAAAATTCCACATTATATTTGTTCGTGACTGGTCAGCCTGAATATGAGTTGTTGGCTACAGACAAACACAAATTCTCGTTTAAAATTCTAGATGGTTATAAACTTGAATTTATTGAAAACGATGAAGGTGAAATTACCGAAATAAATGTTATGCAGCCTAATGGAACCTTTAAAGCAATACGTAAATAACATTGAATCAAAATAATATCACATGAAACTTCTGAAGTACTTCTTAATCATTGCAATTATTTTGAATATTAGTTCCTGCAAAACTGAAACTAGTAAGAAGGAACTTACTGAACCATATAAAGCGGCTCTTGAAGCATATAGAATTGAAAAAGACGATAGCCGAAGAGCTGGCTATTTACAACTGACCGGACTGTTTAAATTAAATGATACATTAAATACTTTCGGAAAAGGAGCCAGCAGTACTTTTCAGTTAGATTTAGAAGGCCTTCCACTCACCATTGGAACTATTGAAAAACAGGATGGACTGTTGTTTTTAAATGCATCAGAAGGAGTAGAAATATTGACCAAATCTGATTCTATTATAACAACTATTCCACTTTATTTAGATGAATATGGAAGCTCAATCAGACTTTATCACAATAGATTGAATTGGCAAGTTATAACGCGTTCTGGCTTTCATTATCTTCGTGTTTGGGATGAAAAAAATCCAGCCATAATTGGCTTCACAGGTTTTCAAAATTTTGAACTGAACCCTAACTATATTTTTAATGGAAAGTTTACTTATTATGAACAACCAAAAGAAGAATTAGTCAAAGCTCAATTAGATGGACAGAGAAGTACTAAGTTTTTGGGGAAGATTACCTTTGAATATGAAGGCAGCACACATAATCTAGAGGTTGGCAGTAGTGGATTTACCATGGTTAGTGATGAAACTACGGGTGATGAAACCTATGGTGGTGGACGCTATGTATATATTGATTTACCTTCAAAGGATAGTATTGTGACTTTAGATTTAAACAAATTATATAATCCGCCATGTTCATTTAGTGAATTTACAACATGTCTATATCCACCACGACAAAATCATTTACCCTTTAAAGTTGAAGCTGGTGAAAAAATAGTTTTAAGAAATTAATGCAATATTTTGAAATTTATTGGTACGCTATAAGGAACATTAACTGGTCGACCGCGCTGTTTACCTGGAATCATTTTAGGCAATAAACTAATAATACGCGAAGCTTCCTTCTCAAGCATTTTATCAGGCCCTCTTGCTCTTATATTTGAAACAACACCGTTTGCATCTATCACAAAAATCACGATTACTCTGCCATGAATACCTAATTCCATAGCAACATTCGGATATTCAAAATTTTTCATTAGGTGTTCGTTCATTTTCTCCTGAAAACACTTTTTTAATGCAGAATTAGTACTCCCTTTGCAACCAGGAAAAATTGGAACTTTCTCAATCACAGCAAAAGGAACTTCAATATATTCATCTATTTCTTCAACCTCAACATCCTCAACTGATACACGTTCTTCTATTTCCTCCTCTTGGTTCGTTTCTGAACTTTCTATGACGGTTTCTTCGATGTCTGCAACGTCTTCAATAACTGTAATAATTTCAGGCGCAGCTGGTGGTGGAGGTGGTGGTGGAGGTGTCTTTATCTGTTCTGTAATTGGAATTATTTCATCTAATTCTTCATCAAATGTCAGTACTTCAACTAAATCGTTAGAATTGTCATAAGATTTGAAATTGAGTAAACCGTATGAAACAGATAGCATTACACTTAGTCCTATTGCAAAGTATAAACTACTGTTTCTACCTACGACATATTGTGGATATTTTTTTGCTTTCATAATAGTAGTGTTTAATACACATGAAGGTATAGCTATTATGACTAAATAAACATGACATTTATCAGTTGGATAATGAGATACTATTGAAACGCTATTTTTTAAAGGGACGTATTATTAGTCTTGCTGCCTTGTCAAAATTGATGTAGTTATAAGACCAATTGAAAAATACGATGGCCCGATTTCTAAATCCGACTAAAGCCATTAAATGAATAAACATCCATACAAACCATGCAAAAAAGCCAGCAAATTTGAAATGTTTCAAATCTACAACTGCCTTATTCCTACCTATGGTTGCCATAGAGCCTTTATCACGATATCTAAATGGTTTCAAGGGCTTATTCTGAATGAGTTTTAATAGGTTTTTACCTAATAGTTTTCCTTGTTGAATTGCAGGTTGTGCAACTTGAGGATGACCTTCTGGGTATATATTTGAAGACATCATAGCAATATCTCCAAGAGCAAAAATGTTATTATATCCATCAATAAGATTAAATTCATTGACCTTAAATCTATTTGTTCTTTCTAGGAGTGATTCTGCCTTTAAACCCTTTATCGGAGCACCAGTAACACCTGCAGCCCAAATTAAATTTTCTGATTGTAACTGCAATTTCGAATTAGTTTCAACTTTTAGACCATCATAATTTTTAACATAGGTATTACAATGAACTATGACGCCTAAATCAATTAAAAATTGCTCGGCCTTTTTAGAAGCATGATCACTCATTGTTGCCAACAACCTTTTATTTCCCTCCAGCAAATGAATCTGCATATCAACCGTATTTAAGTCAGGATAATCCTTTGGAACAATATGGTTTTTTAATTCTGCTATGGCACCCGCTAACTCCACTCCTGTTGGCCCTCCACCAACAATAACAAAATTGAGCAATGCACGTCTTTCTGGCTTAGCATTTGCAATTGTAGCTTTTTCAAAATTTTGTAGCATCAAACTTCTTATATCTAAAGCTTGGGGTAATTTTTTCATTGGCATGCTATGGTCTTCAATAGTCTTATTACCAAAAAAATTAGTCTTGGTTCCGGTTGCCAATACTAAATAATCATACGTCAAGTCGCCGATAGAAGTGGAAATGCTATTTGACTCAGGTTGGATATTCTTGACTTGTGCTAAGCGAAAGAATGAATTCTTATGATTTTTAATTATTTTCCTTAGAGGATAAGCAATTGAGTCTGGTTCTAAGCCAGCTGAAGACACCTGATATAATAAAGGCTGAAAAGTATGATAGTTGTTTTTGTCTAATAAAACGACTTGAACTGGTTTATTGGCTAAAGATTTTGCTAAACTAATGCCTGCAAATCCGCCTCCAATTATAACAATTCGAGGAAAATTGGTGATTGGAATATTCATATAAATTGATACAGAAAATATCTAATACAAAGATACTTAAATAGCAAATGAAACACTATTTTTAAACTTTGTTTTAACGCACGTGTAACAAATTAATCATTCCTACTACTAACTATTATAACTAACCAATAGGCTTGAGTAAAGAACTAGAACATAGTTTTGTGGAATTGCTGGAAAAACACCAGAACATTGTGCATAAGGTATGCCGATTGTATACAAATAATCGCGATGCACATAATGATTTGTTTCAAGAAATAACTATCCAGTTATGGCGTGCATTTCCAAAGTTTCGGGGTGATGCCAAATTTAGTACTTGGATGTATCGTGTTGGTCTAAATACAGCAATCACACTATACAGAAAAAATAAACGAAGTCTTACTACACAAACGTTTGACGATGTTCAATTTAAAATTGCAGCAGAAAATTACGATGATACGGAAGAGCAACAATTGAAAGTACTTTACAAAGCCATTCATCATTTAAACGATATTGAAAAAGCGCTTGTCTTTTTGTATTTAGAAGACAAAAACTATAGAGAAATTAGCGAAACGATGGGTATTACTGAGGTCAATGCACGTGTGAAAATGAATCGTGTTAAAACCAAATTAAAAACCATTTTAAATCCGTAATATATGGATGAATTAGAATTATTAAAAAAGGACTGGCAGAAACAGGATGGTAATTATCCGAAGTTAACTTATAACGAAATCTATAAGATGATACTAAAAAAATCATCTTCAATTGTGAAATGGATTTTTATAATTAGTTTACTTGAATTTGTTTTCTGGGCAGTTATTTCATTTGCATTTAAAGACGCGGAATATAATCAACGATTCAAAGAATATAACGCAGATGCTATAATGATTCCATTTATGATACTTGGATATCTTATTCTCTTGTACTTTTTCTATAAGTTTTATATGAATTATAGAACCATTTCTGTTACAGACAATGCTAAGAAACTAATGGAAAATATTCTGAATACTAGAAAAACAGTTAGGCATTATGTTGCATTCAATCTTATCTATCTAGTAGCAAGTGTGTTTGTTGTTTTAAGTATTCAGATGAATCGCGATCAAGAAATGTTAGCAGTGATTGAAAAAGCAACTGCAGATGGAGCATTGTTTAAATTTTATGCAGTAACTATTTTAATTGCATTGGTTGGGATTGCGGTCGTTATTTTAATTCTACTTGGTTTGTATTACTTAATTTATGGGTTGTTACTAAAACGCCTTAATAAAAACTATAAAGAGCTTAGAAAATTAGAAGTGTAAACTAAATATAAATACTACCACTCACGTTTTTTGTTCAGTTCTTCTAATGCTATTAATTCATCCTGAGCCATAACCTTTAAGAATGAAGGATGTTGCTCAATGGCAAATTCTATTCTTTTTACAATTTCAACAATAGATTCGTTTTCATAATCAATGTCTAATGGTTCTTTAATCTCCATAGATTGTAAAATATTCTTCTTTTTTACACGCAACCCTTTTTTATCATAAGCACGTCTAAAACCATCAATTACGATAGGAATCACAATAGGTTTATAATGTTTAATGATATGAGCTGTTCCTTTTCTAATTGGTTTGAAAGGTGTTGTTGTGCCTTGTGGAAATGTAATGACCCAACCATCATCTAATGCTTTTTTAATGTTAGAAATATCACTCATTTTCACTTGTCTATTCACGTTTTGCCCTTTTGATCTCCAAGTTCGCTCAATACTTATTGATCCGGCATATGCCAAAATCTTTGGTAAAAACCCAGATTTCATGGTTTCTTTAGCCGCTACATAGTAGATATTTAGTTTGGGATTCCATAAATATCCCACATTTTTAATTGTATCAACGCGGCCTTTTAAGCTGGCATTAAACACGTGAAACATAGCCACAACATCCGCAAAATAAGTTTGATGATTAGAAATAAATAAGACATTAGTATCAGGGAGATTCTTTATGATTTCAGATCCATCGATTTGCAATTCGTTAAAACCACGAAATCGTCTGTGTGTCATCAATCCCATTATTCTAATAAGCCATTTTTTAAGAATAAGAATATGCCCAAAAGGGTTTTTCTTGAATATTCCCATGGAGATGAATTGTGTTAGTTAGTTAACGCAAAGGTAAAAAACTAACGAGTTAAAGCGCATCTTTTAACAAGTCTTTTATTTCGCTCAACATCATGGCGGTGGCGCCCCAAACTATATGATCATTTAAAATATATGCAGGTACTTGAACATTTCTGTTATAAATTGTTTCAACTGACGTATTAACAACATTTTCTTCATTTAAAAAATCAGTTAAGAATACTTCAACAATGTCTTCCACTTCGTCATCCTGTTTTAAAAATTCAGGTGTTTGTCTCACAATACCAATAAAAGGTCGTACATAAAAATTACTTGGAGGAATATACACATCTGTTAACTCGCGCAAAACTTCAATATGTTCTTGAGGTACACCAATTTCTTCATAAGTCTCTCGAACAGCAGCCATTTCAAGATCAACATCGTCAGGTTCTAATTTTCCCCCTGGAAATCCAATTTGGGCAGAATGAACACCATGATATGTTTTTCTTAGAATTAGAGCAATTTTTGTTTCTTGAGAAGTATTTGGGAAAAACAAAGCCATCACACCTGCCTTTTTCGCTCGTTTCATTTGCTCTTTATATTGTACCATTAATTGCCTTCTGAAAGGTGGCGACATTTTCAACTGAGAAGTTACCGCTGGAAGCGGGAGATTCTTTATTTTTGGTACTGATTCTAAAAATTGTTCGAATTTCATCAATGAAAAAACTGCTTTTAATCTCTTTTTTACTACTACTTCATTGTGAAGATAGTAAATCTCAGAAAAAAACACTTACAAATTCTGATGAATCAGAACTTGTAAAAGAACCTGTCATAGCTGAAGATACCAGTAAAATTTCACCTAGAGAATTTCCTGTTTTGACAGATACTAATGCGATGGATTTCTTTTTAGAATTTGAAAAAAACAACAAAGAGAATAAGGTAAGACTTCATACCGATTTTGGAGAAATTGACATCCTACTCTACCCCAAAACTAAATTCCATAGAGCAAATTTTATCTACTTAACCAAACTAGATTATTTTGATAACACCCAGTTTTATAGAGTCATTGATAATTTTATGGTACAGGCAGGAAGTACAGATGATACCAAGGTTATGCGTAAAAGACGATCTATAGGCAAATACCTGTTGCCCAAAGACACCAAACGTGGTTACACACATTCAAGAGGAACAGTATCTATGCCAAGCAGCGAAATAGACAATCCGCATAAATTAGCATCTCCTTATGAGTTCTTTATAATTCAAAATCCGAGAGGTGAATCAAGGTTAGATGGTGATTATACTATTTTCGGAAAAGTAATTAGAGGTATGCATGTAGTTGATCAAATAGCAAAAGTTGAAACAGATGATGGAAATTGGCCATTAAAAAATGTATACATTCAAAAGGCTGAAATAATAAATGATTAAAAGTAAAACATTCTATTTTTGCAACAATTTAACAACTATAAACCACATTTTTAATACCTTGCAATGCTTCAGATTATTAAAAAATTCAATTAACAAAAACGAAACTAATGATTACAAAACACATTTTAAAAGTAATGAGTGTCTTTGGTATATTCCTTATGGTAATTACCACATCATGTAAAAAAGATGCTAACTCAGCAGATTCTGAAAACGAAACAGCAATGACCGAAGTAGAAGACATTTATGATAATTTATTATTACAAGAATACAAAGGTCCTTATGGAGGTGTTCCTGCTTTTGATAAAATGAAAGTGGAAGACGTCAAAAACGCCGCAGAAATAGGTATGGAAGCAAACCTAGAAGAAATTGAAGAAATAGCAAATAATCCTGATGCGCCAACATTTGAAAATACCATCGTTGCTATGGAACGCTCTGGTAATGCATTAAATAATATGTTCTCATATTATGGCATTTTAAGCGCTAATATGTCATCGCCTGAATTTAGAGAGATACAAGGTGAACTAGCTCCGAAATTCTCAGAGTTTAATTCTAAAATTAGTCAAAATGAAAAATTGTTTGCACGTGTGAAAGCAGTTTATGATGCCTCTCAAAAAACACCATTGGAAGCAGACCAACAACGTGTTTTAGATTTAACTTATAACGGATTCGCAATGAATGGTGCAGAATTAGACGCAGAAAAAAAAGAGCGTTATGCAGCTATAAATAAAGAATTATCGTCACTATATACAGACTTTTCAAACAATGTGTTACATGACGAAGAAAACTATGTTACATTTTTAAATGAAGACCAGTTAGGTGGATTGTCAGATGGATTTTCAAAAGCAGCAGCGGCAATTGCAAAAGACAAAGGACAAGAAGGTAAATATGCTATTACTAACACACGCTCGTCAATGGATCCTTTCCTTACATATTCTACAGAAAGAGAATTACGTAAACAAGTTTGGACCAATTATTATTCTCGTGGTGATAATGCCGATGATTATGATAACAACGAGATCATTGCTAATATCTTAAAATTAAGACGTGAACGTGTTGAACTTTTAGGTCATAAGAATTATGCCGAATGGCGATTACAGGATAGAATGGCAAAAACACCAGAAAACGCTATGGAACTAATGGAAGCAGTATGGCCGGCGGCAATAGCTCGAGTAGCTGAAGAAGTTGCTGATATGCAAGCGGTTGCTGATAATAATGGTGATAACATTTCTATTGAACCTTGGGATTATAGATATTACGCTGAAAAAGTTCGTCAATCAAAATACGATCTTGATTCAGACGAAGTCAAACAATATTTACAATTAGATAAATTAACTGATGCTATGTTTTACGTAGCTGGACGATTATTTAATTATCAATTTACACCAGTACCAAATGGAAGTGTTGCCGTTTTTCATGAAGATGTCAACGTTTGGGAAGTGACCGATAAAGATTCTGGTGATCATATCGGACTTTGGTATTTAGACCCATATGCTAGACAAGGTAAACGATCTGGAGCTTGGGCTACAATGTATCGTGGTTACTCCACTTTTGATGGTAAGAAAACAGTTCTAGCATCAAATAATTCTAATTTTGTAAAAGCAGCACCTGGTGAACCTGTCTTAGTTTCATGGGACGATGCAACAACTTTCTTTCATGAATTTGGTCATGCTTTACATTTCTTTTCAGCTGATATAAAATACCCAACTTTAAATGGAGGCGTAAGAGATTATACTGAGTTTCAATCGCAATTGTTGGAGCGTTGGTTATCTACAGATGACGTGATAAATCAATTCTTAGTGCATCATGAAACTGGTGATCCTATTCCTGCAGACTTAGTTGCAAAAATTAAGAACGCTGCCACTTTTAATCAAGGATTTAGTACTACAGAATATTTGGCTTCAGCCTTAATTGATATGAAAATTCATTTGGCAGATCCAGAAGGAATTGATGTTGATAAATTTGAGAAAGAGACGTTAGCTGAATTAAATATGCCAAAAGAATTGCCAATGAGACACAGAACACCACAATTTGGTCATGTGTTTTCGGGTGAAGGCTATGCCACAGCTTATTATGGTTACATGTGGGCAGATGTATTAACAAGTGATGCTTCGGAAGCATTTAAAGAAGCGCCAGGAGGTTTTTATGATAATGATGTCGCAGCTAAATTGGTCAAGTATTTATTTGCACCTAGAAATTCAATGGATCCAGCGGAAGCCTATAAATTGTTTAGAGGTCGTGAGGCTAAAATTGAAGCATTAATGAGAGATAGAGGTTTCCCAGTTACAACAGAATAAACTTCTTATAAATATTCATTTTTAAAAGCCGCACCAATCGTGTGGCTTTTAATTTTTATATAGACTCGGTAATGCAATTTTAAACTTAACAGCCAAAATTCGAATTAGAATAACAACCAATCCTGCAATTACAAATATGAGGTCGCTATCTATAGGAAGTTTCCGAATTAAAAAATAAAAAACTCCTCCTAGTATACAGGCTGTCGCATAAATTTCTTTTCTAAATATAACAGGAATTTCATTGCATAGAATATCACGTAAAACACCCCCAAAACAGGCAGATATGGTACCAAGTGCAATACAAATGATTGGATTCAATCCTGCGTTCAATCCTTTTTCAATACCAACAACAGTATATAGACCTATTCCAATAGTATCAAATAAAAACAATGAGGTTCTTAAATAATTTATCTTATCTCTTAATATCACGGCAAAAACTGAAGCACCTATTATGACATATGTATAGGTCATATCCAACATCCAACTAACTGGTACTTGGCCAATTAAAATATCTCTTAAAGTGCCACCTCCAACAGATGTTACGAATGCAATAATTAGGATTCCGAAGATGTCCATTTTTTTGTGCATAGCCACCAATACTCCTGAAACGGCAAATGCAATGGTTCCTAAAATATCAATGAAATAAAACATCACATATTTTGTGTATAGTAGTTATAATCCTTTAAAATGGCATCAATAAACTCATGATCCTTATTATGTTGTGTTTCCTTTAATTCTAAAACTTCCATTATTTTAGATCGTAATTTTATCATGGTTTTATAGTCTCTAGATCGTCTTGCAATTGTAAAGGTGTCTTTGATAATACGCGCATCGTTATCACTAAGCCTGATAACCCCAGGGTAAGTTGGGACATAATCTTGTTTGAGTTCTTCTAAAATAGTATGGCTAATATTCACATTATTTTTCAAACTAATGACGGCGGTTCCTGCGGTCATATCACCAAGCCTCTGATTTTTATCACTTGTTACAATTGCAATTAATGCCACCATTCCACTCATCATATTCAGATCAATAATTCTAAAAAACCATCTAACAACAAAGTCAGCTAAACTTGCCTGATAGCCATCAATTTTGACAACTTTTACTTTCATAATTCGTTTGCCAATCGTTTGACCATCTAAAAAAACTTCTAAAAACAAGGTGTAAAACATGACTGGAAAATAGAATAGCAATAATATGGCAATAACGCTCCATTGATCCATATCTCTAAACACTTCATCAATACTAAAAATATTGAAGATAATCTGGTAGATTACAATCATATAAGCAATTTTAATAAGCCAATCAATCCCATAACCCAAGATGCGTTCACCAACGCTTGCAGCCGTAAAATTTAAGTTGACATTTTGAGTTGTGTTTATTTGTAACTCTATCATTAATTGCTTTAATTTACTTGTCTATGAGAGAAGTTGCCTTTATCAAGCAAAACAAACAAAAATGGCTGAATTTTGAAAAAGCTATTTTTAATAAAACCTTAAAAAATCCAGACCAACTTGCATCACTTTATATTCATTTGATAAATGATCTTTCGTATGCACAAACATACTATCCCAAAAGTAAAACAATTCTTTATTTAAACAACTTAGCAACCAAGGCTTTTCAAAAAATTTATAAAACAAAACGCCAAGACACCAATAGATTTGTTCACTTTTGGAAAGTTGAAGTTCCTTTAATTGTTCATGAATATAGACGTTATGTGCTATATGCGTTTTTAATCTTTGGAACTTTTATCGCTATTGGTGCCTTATCGGCAGCGTATGACGATTCATTTGTTAGACTCATTTTAGGCGATCATTATGTGAATAAAACCCTTGAAAATATTGAGGCTGGTGATCCTGTAGCGGTCTATAAAAGTGGTAGCAATTGGGGTAGTTTCCTCGGGATAACAATTAATAACCTTTATGTAGGTATTCTATCTTTTGTATTAGGCGTTTTTGGGGGATTGGGTACTGGTTATGTCATGTTAAATAATGGTATTATGATAGGTGCGTTTCAGTACTTTTTTTATCAACAGGGAGTTTTTTGGGAAAGTGTGAGAGGAATTTGGATTCATGGTTCCATGGAAATATTTGCTATAATAATTGAAGGTGCCGCTGGATTAATTTTAGGCGCAAGCATTCTGTTTCCAAAAACATACTCAAGAATGACATCGTTTAAACTTGGCGTGAAAGATGGTGTAAAAATACTTATCAGTACATTTCCATTTACATTTTCGGCCGGTATATTAGAAGGATTTGTGACAAGGTATAGTAACAGCATGGCTAATTGGTTATCTGTTGGAATTATTCTACTCACCTTATCAATCATATCTTACTATTACCTCATTTATCCTTTTAGAGTTCATAAAAAACTAAAAAAAGAATATGGAATTATATAAAGCAAGAAATTTTAGTGCCATGTTTCAAGATACATTTGCTTTTTTAAAGCAAAATGGCAAACATTTCTTTAAGTACTTTTTTATTGTCAATGGTATTTTTGTGCTAATTATGTTGGTTTTAGGATACTTTTTTATGAAGTTTTATTCACAAATATTATTTGGCGGATTACTTCAAAACAACACCAATGCGGTAGATGATTTTATGAATCAAAATGGTGGCTTGTTCTTGTTGTTAAGTATCATTTTTATAGCAATTGCATTATTAGCAAGTGTCATTCAATATGCTTTTATTCCAATTTATTTAAAGATATATCGGCAAAAGAAAGGTGTCGATTTTGGAACTAAAGAAATTGTCAATTTATATAAAGAAAATGTCTCGAAAATATTCATTTATCTACTATGTGCTATAGCAATAGGAATTCCACTAATGGTTGTTTTAGGAGTTTTTAGCTTTGTTTTGATGATAACCATTATTGGGCTACTATTAATTCCAGTTTTAATTGGTGCATTCTCTCTATTCTATGGAATGACGTTAATGGAATATATTGAAGGTAAACGTGGAATTTGGGATAGTTTTGGATATTCATGGACACTTTTGACATCGAAATTTTGGGCTGCAGTAGGGAACGTTGGTTTATTTTACCTCATCGCTTATGTCATGCAATATATAGTGACCATTTTGGCTTATGTTGTAGGAATGATAAATATGGTTTCTGGCTTTGATAATGGTAATGTAGATGCTCAAGAAGTTAGTGCAATAATGACTGTTGTCATGCTCGTTTCATTCGTTCTAGCCTTTCTAATTGGCGTAATTTTTAACACCATTGTATTACTAAATCAAGGTATTGTTTATTATAGCTTAAAAGAAGCCAAAGAAAATATTAATACAAAAAGTATCATAGATCAAATTGGTTCTGGTGAGTAAAAAACAACTTCGATATAGACTTTTCTTAATTCTTAGTTTGGTTTGTTGTTACCTGCAACTTCCAGCTCAAGATTCGCTGTACGTTGATGATTCTAAAATTGAAAGCAGAGATTTTGATGATTTAAGCAACAAGTACAATAGTGACGATTATATTTATGAGCGATCAGTTGAAACTTCTGGTTGGTGGTCTCGCTTAAAACAATGGTTTCGCGATCTTTTTAATATTAAATCTGGAAGTGAATCTGACAAATATATTGATCTTGCATTTTGGATTTGTGCTTCTATCATTTTCCTATTGGTAATTTTCTTTTTGTTTAAAGCCATAATTAATAAAGAAGGCCAATGGATTTTTGGCAAATCATCAGATAAAACGATTATTCCAGTTACAGATATTGAAAGTAATTTGCATGTAGCTGATTTCAGATCTTTAATTGCTGATGCTGAGAAAACTGATAATTATAGACTCGCTATTCGATACTATTACTTATGGTTACTCAAAAAATTATCCCATGCAGAGATTATTGAATATGATGTTGAAAAAACCAATAGCGATTATCACCACGAGATAAGTTCTAGAGAAGTTAAAGAAGAATTTTCATATACGTCCTATCTCTACAATTATATTTGGTATGGCGAATTTGATGTAAATAATACGCAATTTAATAAAGCCAAACGTGCCTTTAATAATTTTCTAAATTCTATTAAAGCATGACAAAATCAATAAAAATCTACATTGGTATTTTGGTTTTGCTTTTTTCGACAATAGTTGCCGTTGAATTCTCAAGACCTAAACCCATTAATTGGACCAAAACATATAACGAAACGCAAACCATTCCCTACGGAACTTATATTTTTTATAATGAATTAGAGCTATTATTTCCTTCAAGTAAAGTCATTGATATTCCAAGAACACCTTATGAATTTTTTGCGAATCAATATGATTGGGAAAATGAAGAATATAATGTAAAAGGGTCTTATATATATATTGATGAGGAAATGCAAATAGATGATGTTTCAGCTCAAGAACTTCTAGATTTTGCAGAATATGGCAATACGGTTTTTATATCGAGTTCTACATTTCCAGAAACCATTCAAGATTCACTTCATTTAGAAATTGACATCAAATACAGTTTTACTGGAGCTGCAGATTTTAGTTTGGCAAATCCAGAGTTTGCTAACGACTCGATTCGGTTTAAACGAGGTATTAGTAATCTTTATTTTTCAAAGGTAGATTCTTTATCAACAACAGTGTTGGGCTATCAAGAATTTAATTTCACCAAAGAAGTTAATTTTATAAAGGTCACTCATGGTTCTGGACAAATCCTTCTTCATTTACAACCATTCGCGTTTACCAATTATAATTTATTGACAAAGGATAATCAAAAATATTCTAGTTCTGTTCTCGCCTACCTACCCGACGAATCATTGTTCTTTGATAGTAGAAATAAAAAAAGAGATGGTTTAAGTGCTTCGCCACTTCGTTTTATCTTAAGTCAACCCGCCTTAAAATGGGCATGGCTTTTATCTTTAGTGGTTTTATTGGTATTCATCTTTTTTAATGCCAAAAGAAAGCAACGTATTGTAAAAGTGGTCAAACCATTAGAAAATTCAACAATTGACTTTACTAAAACTATCGGGAATTTATATTTTGAGACGAAAGACCACAACAATTTAATTACTAAAAAAATAACATATTTTCTTGAACATTTAAGGCGTTCATATTATATAGACACTCAAGTCTTTGATGATAAATTTATCAAAAATCTGTCTTTAAAATCAGGAAGAGATATAAAGCAAACAAAACAATTAATTAACTTAATAGCACATTTAAGAGCAAAACCACTTTGTACCGAAAATGATTTGCTTAATTTGAATCGTGCAATTGAAAATTTTCACCTAGATGGATCAAAATCAAGAAACCAATAACGACAACTTAGAACAGAATAATAACGAGTCGCAGTCACAATCTCCTGAAACCAACGATGCTTCAATCAGCTTTGAAAATCGTATTGACCTCACTGAGTTGACTAAAGGAATTGAACTTATAAAAAATGAAATTAGCAAGGTTATCGTTGGTCAAAAAGGCATGATAGACATGCTGATAGCCTCAGTTTTGGCCAATGGCCATTCACTCATTGAAGGCGTTCCGGGTGTTGCCAAAACCATTTCTGCAAAATTATTGGCAAAGTCATTAGACGTTGGATTTAGCAGAATTCAATTCACTCCTGATTTAATGCCTAGTGATATTTTAGGCACCTCAGTTTTTGATCTTAAATCTTCAGAATTTGAATTCAAAAAAGGACCTATTTTTTCAAATATGATATTAATTGATGAAATTAATCGCGCACCTGCAAAAACTCAAGCTGCATTATTTGAAGTGATGGAAGAACGGCAAATAACCATGGATGGACACAAATATCAAATGGATTTACCATTTATTGTCCTAGCCACTCAGAATCCAGTTGAACAAGAAGGTACCTATCGATTACCAGAAGCACAATTAGACCGATTTCTATTTAAAATTGATATTGACTATCCCACAGTTGAAGAGGAAGTTGAAATTATCGAAAGAGAGCAAGCTTTAAAAGGTGATGAAAAAACAAATCAGATCAAAGCACATTTGTCTAAAGAACAAATTGCAACCTTTCAAAATCTAGTGAATGAGATTAGGATTGAATCACATTTAATGAAATACATTGCAGATATCATTGTCAACACCAGAAATAATCCATTTTTATATCTTGGTGCATCTCCAAGAGCATCAATTGCTATATTAAAGGCCAGTAAGGCATTTGCTGCCATGAGTGGACGTGATTTTGTTACGCCTGAAGATATCAAGTATGCCGCAATTCCTGTGATGCAACATCGTGTTATAGTTACACCTGAGCGTGAAATGGAAGGTGTTACCACGAAACAAATTATCAATCAAATAATTGAAGCTGTAGAAATACCAAGATAATGACACCAGAACCAATGTTTAAAAATCCGTTTTCCGGAACGGGACGAATAAGACGATTAGAATATGTTATTACAGTTATGCTCTATTCTGCCGTTTTTATGTCTGTGTCATTTTTAACGATTGGTCTTCCATATGGCAAAATTATTTTTTGGAGTATATTTTTAGTCATCACTTGGGTTTTGGTTGCTCAAGGTGCCAAACGCTGTCATGATATAGGTGTTAGAGGACTTTATCAATTTATTCCGTTTTACTTCTTCTGGATGCTAGTAGACGAAGGGCAACCTAAAAAAAATCAATATGGCTTGAGTCCTAAAGGTTTAAAAGGTCCTGAGGAAACTGGAAAAATCCGTCAAAACGAAGGCTAATGAAAATATTGAAACCGTTTTTTATTCAAAATCGTTTTTTCTACCTATGCCTTGGTATCATTGTATTATTTGTAATAAGTTTTGTATTCCCTAGATGGTTCAATATTGTGAAATTACTACTATTTGCACTTTTTATTTTCACTTTTTTAGATGCGCTCATACTTTTTTCGGCGAAAAGAGGACTAGATGCCAAAAGAAATTTACCAGAGAAATTTTCTAATGGCGATCAGAACCCTATTCATATCACCATTGAGAATTTTTATAAGTTCTCGATTAATATTCGAATCATAGATGAACTTCCAGAGCAGTTTCAGATTAGAAATTTCCAAATTTCTAAAAAATTAGATGCTACCAGTTCATCAGAAATTAAATACGAATTGCGACCTGTTGAACGAGGTGAATATCATTTTGGAAAATTAAATATTTATACCACATCAGTATTTGGACTTGTTGCCAGGCGATTTAGTTTTGGAGAGGCAGAAATGGTTCCTAACTATCCAAGTTTTATTCAATTACGAAAATATGATTTGTTTGCTATTAGCAATAACCTGCAGCAATATGGCATAAAAAAAATTAGACGAATTGGTCATACTATGGAATTTGAGCAAATCAAAGACTATGTATTTGGTGATGATCTTAGAACAATAAATTGGAAGGCAACAGCCAAGAAGAATCAACTCATGGTAAATCAATTTCAAGATGAAAAGTCACAACCAATCTACTCTGTCATTGATAAAGGTAGAACAATGAAAATGCCTTTTGATGGATTGACTCTATTAGACTATGCCATTAATGCCTCACTTGTAATAAGCAATGTGGCGCTGAAAAAACAAGATAAAGCAGGTATATTTTCGTTTTCAAAAAAAGTAGAAAATATGGTTGTGGCTGAACGTCGCACATCACAAATGAATTTGATCATGGAAAGTCTGTATAACATTAATACCGACTTTTTTGAATCTGATTTCGGAAGACTTTATTCTGATATTAAACGATCGGTTAAACAACGTAGTCTCATTTTGTTATATACTAATTTTGAAACTCTTGATGGTTTAGACCGACAATTAGGCTATTTAAAGGGGATCGCTAAAAACCATTTATTAGTCGTGATTTTCTTTAAGAATACAGAACTAAATAGTCTTATTAAGAATAAAGCTGAAACTATTCAGGAAGCCTATGATAAGGTCATAGCAGAAAAGTTTGCCTTTGAAAAGCGATTGATTGTCAACGAATTAAAAAAGTATGGCATCTACTCTATATTAACAACCCCTGAAGATTTAACAATCGACACGATTAATAAGTATTTAGAGATAAAAGCACGTGGCTTATTATAAAAAAGGAGCAATATGACATTGCCCCTTTTTTCAACTAACTAAACTAACTAAACAGTTTCATTCATCCATGCCTTCATCATCCAAACTGTTTTTTCCTGTTGTGTGATAAAATCGCTAATCATGGCATTAGTTCCTTCATCATTGGCATTATCCGAACTTTCAAGTATTTCTCTTTCAATTTTAAGTAGTTCAGTTAATGATTCTACAATGAGACCTACTGCCTTATCATCTACTGATATGTTCTTTCCTACTGGAACTTGGGCATTTCGTGTGTAATCATCAAAAGTATGAAGTGGTGTCCCTCCCAATGTTAGGATACGTTCTGCAATTTCATCTACTTTAATATTTGCGTCATTATAAAGTTCTTCAAATTTTACATGAAGATCAAAAAATGTCTTTCCCTTAATATTCCAATGTATTCCACGTAAATTTTGATAATATAATTGAAAATTTGCCAATAAATGATTTAGTTCATTAGCTACAACTTCAGCTTTTTCGATTTCTAATCCTATGCTATTTAGTGTCATGTTTTCTTGTTTTTCTGATTAATACTACAAATTTAATCTATAGTAATTCATAATTACTATAAGTTTTATTGATAGTTTTTATATCTTTATAGCACAATTTTATAGGTATGACAATTACACAATTATATTATGTTTTGGCAGTAGCTGAACATCAAAATTTTACAAAAGCTGCTGCACATTGCTATGTAACGCAACCAACCCTGAGTATGCAAATTCAGAAGTTGGAAGATCAATTAGAAATTCAAATTTTTGATAGAAGTAAAAAACCCATTGAACTTACAGAAGTTGGTAAAAAAATAGTGCATCAAGCCAAAAATATTGTGAACGAGGCTAATAGAATTCAAGATATTGTCGACCAGCAAAAAGGGTTTGTTGGTGGTGAATTTAAATTAGGAATGGTGGCTACTATTATGCCAACTCTCTTGCCAATGTTTTTAAAGACCTTTATTAAGCGTTTCCCAAAAGTTAAACTAAAAATTGAAGAACTTTCCACAGAGGAAATCATACATAAAATCAAGGATGGTCATTTAGATGCAGCTATTGCCTCAACACCACTCGAAAATGAAGATATTAAAGAACGTGTTCTCTACTTTGAGCCATTTATGGGTTATGTCCCTAAGGAGCATAGACTTTATGATTCTAAAAACATTAAAATTTCAGACCTTGATATTGAGGACATGTTATTATTAGAAGATGGTCATTGTTTTAGAGACGGTGTAATTAATCTTTGTAAGTCTTTTAAGAAGCATGACGAGGACAAATTTCAATTGGAAAGTGGTAGTATTGAAATGCTTGTAAAGCTTTCAAATGAAGGCCTAGGAATGACCTTACTACCTTACTTACACACCTTAGACCTCAAAACTAAAGAGCAAGAAAATTTGCGCCAATTTACAGAACCTTCGCCTGCACGAGAGGTAAGTATTATTTATCATAAAAGTGAATTGAAAATTCAGATAATAGAAGCTATTCAATCTGTCATATCTGGAATTATTAGAGGAGCAATTGCATTTCAGAATGTGGAGATTGTGAGTCCACTTCCTAAATAAAAAAAGCGACCAAATGGTCGCTTTTCTTTATGCTTTTAAATAAATTAAACATTGACTTAATTCTGGGTTCTGCTTAATTAAAGATTCAATAAATACTCTAAGTTCTTCAATTTCGTAAGGAAGCAATCGTTTCATTGCTTTTTTTACTTCTTTGCAGAATAAGGATACATCAAAACTTACTTTTTTAAGAACTATTTTGGTGTATTCAAACATTGCTCTTGCCATAAGTTAATTGGGTTTAGTTGAACAAATTAAAAGAGTAAAGTTTGTTTTATAGGCAGTAAAGTATTTGATTATACAACAGACAATTTAGTAAAAAATTGGATTGCTTTTCATATTTAATGAAATAATTAACACCCATTATTTATTAATTGTTTGATTATTAATTGGTTATGAAAATGTTAAATTTTTCATTTACTTTTTTAGAAATCTATAAATAGCTTTGCTATTAGATTTTTCAAATGCGATAAAATAACTCCCTGTACTTAAATAAGAGACATCTATAGTTTTAGATATGTTATTTTCATTAAATGTGAGTTTATCGAGTATTCTACCTCTAATATCCATTATAAGAATTGTATTAATTTGATTAATTCCTTCAAAATGAATTAGATCACCTACTGGATTTGGAAATATTTTAATTGCACCTACTTCAATTTCGGTTAATCCAAGTTCATCAGAAATGACCATTGTACTTGCATCTTCCGTTAAGATTGGCATATTGAAATCAAAGAAGATTTCTGCATCATTGTCAAAACTATCGCCAATTTCTAAAGTTGCCAATGTTTTAATTTTAAGCAAAATAAATCCATCATTATTGGCATCATCAAAAGGCAATTGAATATTTTCAAAAATAAATTCAATCGTGTTTCCGTCAATTCTTGTGAAAAAATTATGACTTCCTTCAAGGGGTCTTAAGGTGTTAATATCATATTTTGATACATCAATAACATCCTTGACAACAATATTTGTAGCAGGTGCCGTCCCATTATTTTCAAAACGAATAATATAATGTACATATGTACCAACTTCATCAAGAGTAATCTCATCACCTTCAAGACATTTTTTATTATTGGGGTCAAATGAATTTACAACTGTTTGAATTAACTCAAAACTATTATCATTAGGCAATTCATCATTGACAATTGGAGTAACGATTGCTTCAAAAGTTAATAAATCACCTACATTTAAAGGAAAACTTGTGTCAGTTGGTGTATTTAGTAACATACTTAAATCGATTGCTCTTGTCTCAAATGGTTCTAGATTAATATAATTCCATGAAAGTAAGCCAACCTCTTGTAAATCTACACCTTGATTGGCGGAAATAAAATCCATTACATCATCATTAAAAATTAATTGAACCTCACCGCTTAATATCGTATTGCCCTTATTTCTATAAGATAACTGATACTCCGATTCAAATCCGGGAATTGCCGAATTTAATGGAGCTACAATAATTTCTAGATCATTTTGGTTACCGCTCGGAGTTAAGCAAAAATCTTGAACAATAGGACTGACATCTATTGGGAAATCTACCATTAGACTTTCAGGTGAAATTGTAAAATAGTTTGGATATTCCAAATTTGGAGTAATTGTATGTTGACCTTCTGCAACCGCAATAAAAAAGTTTCCTGACTGATCAGAAAATAAAGATCCATCATTAACACCATCAGTAATATCAAACCTAATTGATGGTACTAATGCATCATTAATATCACAACCATTCGAATTTAAGTCTAATTGTACAGATCCTTCAACGACAAAAGTATCACCTCCAGGAATAAATGAACAATAACTATTGACTACCACATCAAATTGTCCTAAACTTTCTAATTTATCTTGAATTGCTTCTGTTTCGTCTATATCAGTGCAAATAAATTCCAATTCAGGGTTATTTTCAAAATACAATCCATAACGAGAATTATAATCATTCGCATCTGATCCTTCTCCTAAATAATTAAGAAAACCATTTTTTAATATTATTTCTTGAAGACTATTATATTGCAAATTTAAATTCCTAACTAAAGGATTATTACTTATATTAAAACTAGTTAATTGGTTAGATAAACAATAGATTGATTCTAATTTTGGATTATTGCTAATATCTAATTCTGATAAACCATTTCTTGCTAAATCTAACCATATTAAATTTGGATTATTGCCAAGATCTAATTCTTGGACATTATTACCTGATCCATTATCAAATAGGTCTAACACTTCTAAATTAGGGTTATTGCTTACATCCAAATTTTGGATTTTACAATCCTTTAAATATAGTTTCTCGAGCAATGGTAAATTTGAAAGATTAATCTCGGTTAATAGGTGATTATGGTCTAAATCAATATCAATTAATGGGATATTTTGGGTAGGGAATAAAATAGATTCAACTAAGCTATTACGAGCACTAAATTCTTCTAGAATCAGATTTTGTGAGAGATCTACATCCCGAAGACCATTTCCATCAGCTATTACAGTTTTGAGGTTTACATTTTGGCTAATATCAAATATCGTAATACCATTAAAAGAACATATTAAGGTTTCTAGATTTGCAAAATATTCAATTCCTTGTAAAGACCCAATACTCTGATTGTTTAAAAATAAACTAGTGACCGCTAAGGCTTCTTGGACATCAATTTCTCCATCATCGTTGGTATCAGCATCATCATCCAAACTAGGATTATTTGGATTTGGAACGCAATCTGTATTTACCAAAGCATTTTTGAAGTTACCGTTAGGAATATCAATAATTTGGGCAAAAACAATATGAGAACAAAACAGTACAATTATTAAAATAGAATAATTTCTTACCACTTCCACAGGACAATTTTAACTCTAAGTTAATCATTAATAATAAGAGTTTCTAGTTGTACTATTCAATAAATATTGAGTTTTCTAAAAAATCTAATTAAAATTTATTATCCCCACCCAAAATATCACCAATTCCTCCTAATATACTTCCTTCACCTTTGTCCTTCCCTCCTCTTGGAAGACTTGCCAACACACGACCTGCTAATCTGCTAAATGGCAATGATTGTATGTAAACATCGCCAGGACCTTGCAATTTCGCAAAAAATAGTCCTTCGCCACCAAACACTGTATTTTTTATGCCGCCAACAAATTCAATGTCATAATCAACATCTTTAGTAAAGCCAACAATACATCCTGTATCTACTTTTAAGGTTTCACCAGCTTGTAACGTTTTCTTTGCTAAGGTGCCACCTGCATGAATGAATGCCAAACCATCGCCTTCTAATTTTTGCATAATAAATCCTTCACCACCAAATAGACCTCTACCTAGACGTTTACTAAATTCTATGCCCACGCTTACACCTTTGGCAGCGCATAAGAAAGCATCTTTCTGACAAATAAATTTACCTTGATATTCATTGAGATCTATTGGCACAATTTTTCCCGGATAAGGTGATGCAAAAGAAACATTTCGCTTACCTGAAAGATTATTATAGAATGCTGTCATGAACAAACTTTCACCTGTAAGAATACGTTTTCCAGCACCTAATATTTTACCAAGAAATCCAGAATCGTTCTTTGTTCCATCACCAAATATAGTTTCCATCTTAACGCCTTCGTCCATCATCATAAAGGTTCCTGCTTCTGCCACGACGGCTTCTTGAGGATCAAGCTCAATCTCGACATATTGCATTTCTTCACCATATATTCTGTAATCTATTTCATGAGAATTTCTATTGCTATAATCTGGTAATTTTTCCATAATTGTTATTTTTTGATTTTAATGTTGATTCGATTATATGTTGATTTGTTTTGAATTTTGTTACAACTATTTTTTTGACTTTACTTTCAAAGTCCATTCAAAATTAAATTCAGATACTTGAATGCCCTCTTTATTTATTCCTTTAGAGTTTAGCCAAACCGATTGACCTTCTCCTGTATCTATGGCATTTTTAACGGCTTTGTCAATGTCTTGACCTTGTGTGCATTCAAAAGTTATACGTCCTGTTGCCTTTTTAGTAAACGTTGCATTATTATTGGCTACCAACATTGAAATGTTTTGACCAGATGATTTTATTTTCCCAAGAACTAATGCTCCAGTAGTTAATTCTGCCGCCATACCTTGTACAGCCCAAAACATGGATTTAAACGGATTTTGATTCACCCATCTATGCTTTACAGAGACCACACACTTGATATCATCAATGTATTTTACACGAACTCCAGTGAAATACGCAGCCGGCAATTTAAAGAGATTAAATAAGTTGATTTTGCCTGAAGTTAGCTTCATTTGTTATTATTTTTTGGTAAAAGTATCGAAAAATAATGGCATCTAATAATGTTAAAAAAAAGTTAAATATAGTACTTTGTATTGCATAATACCTTCTTTTAAACATATATTTGCATAAGAAAATACTATATGAATCAAGTCATGCTTACCACAAACCAAAAAAATATTGCTGCGATAATTCATTTATCTACGCTTTGTAAATATGTTTTTCCTTTAGGGAATTTTATAGTTCCATTAATATTCTGGACCTTGAATAAAGATAAATCAGATTTTATAGATAAACATGGTAAGCAGGCAATTAATTTTCAATTGAGTATTTTATTATATGCTGTAGTCATTGCATCATTAACTATACCTCTATTCTTTTTTGGAATAGTAAATACATTAGATTTTCCAGAATTCTGGCATATGTATGACTTTGACTATCACATATCGAAAAGTCAAGGAATAAATGTCGCAATAATTACCATTGTGGCCGCCATTTTAACTGTAGCAGCTTTAATATTAGAGCTTGTGTTTATAATCACGGCAACAACAAAAGCCAATCAAGGCGAACCATATAAATATCCAATAACCATCAATTTTTTAAAATAATCATCAATCAAATCAATCAATCAATCGATCAAAAAATGAACAGTTATTACAAACTTAAATTCTAATGAACATGACATCACAAGATAATTTGCGTGTATTTAGAAGCTTAATAATTACAAACACATGAAAATAGAAAATACGAAAGCACAAATGCGTAAAGGCGTTCTCGAGTATTGCATCCTTTCAGTTCTGAAAGATGATGATGCATACGTTGCAGAAATTCTTGGGACGCTTAAAGACGCAAAGATGCTGGTAGTTGAAGGGACTATATATCCTTTACTAACGCGTTTAAAAAATGCTGGTCTTCTCAATTATCGTTGGGAAGAATCAACTTCTGGACCTCCAAGAAAATATTATGGGTTAACTGAAACCGGAAAATTATTTTTAAAAGAATTAAACACTACTTGGAGTGAATTACAAAATGCAGTTAACTTAGTAACACGTCAAAAAACAGCAAAAAAATGAATAAAACAGTCAACATAAATTTAGCAGGTATATTCTTCCATATAGATGAAGATGCGTACTTAAAATTACAACGCTACCTAGAGGCTATAAAACGTTCATTTACAGATTCACAAGGTAGAAATGAGATTATAGCAGACATTGAAGCGCGAATTGCAGAATTATTTAACGAGCGCGTAGAGGATGAAAAACAAGTTATAGGAACTAAGGAAGTAGACGAAGTCATCACAATTATGGGTCAGCCAGAAGATTATATGGTTGATGAAGAAATTTTTGAAGATGAGCCAAAAAAACGTTCTACATCAAGTTCGTCAAGAAAGCTTTATAGAGATACTGAAAACGCCTACATAGGTGGTGTTTCAGCTGGTCTAAGTCATTATTTTGATATAGATCCATTATGGATACGAATTGCATGGGTTGTATTATTCTTTGGTTTCGGAACTGGAATCTTAGTGTATATTTTGCTATGGATATTAATGCCTGCAGCAGAATCTACTTCCGAGAAACTTGCAATGTCGGGAAAGCCTGTTAACATTACTAATATAGAAGAAAAAGTAAAAGAAGGGTTTAGTAATGTTAAGGAAAGTATTGATGAAGTTGCTGATCGCGTTTCAAACGCAGACTATGGAAAAGCTGGCAACAAAGTTAGAAATACGTCTCGCTCATTTTTTGATGCTCTTGGGAATGTCATTCTATTTTTCTTTAAAATAGTTGCCAAATTTATCGGTATAATTTTAATGATTGTAGGTGCATCAACACTTATTGGACTAATTGTAGGCCTGCTTTCAGCTGGGGTTGCAGATATATTGCATTTCCCTGGTGTTGACTTTGCAGATGCAGTAAATTCTACAAGCCTACCTATTTGGTTGGTATCAATACTAGTGCTATTTGCAGTTGGTATTCCATTTTTCTACATATTTATTTTAGGACTTAAAATATTAGTCAATAACCTTAAGTCATTAGGCAGAGTTGCTCACTTTACATTATTGGCACTTTGGTTAGCCTCTATTGTAACTCTAGCCATATTCGCAGCGAAGGAAGTTGCTGAATACTCTAGAGAAGGTAATTTTACCGAAACTATAGAATTAAATGTAAAGGCAAATGACACACTTAAAGTAAAAATGGTGAATAACGATCTTTACTCGCGAAGTGATTTTAGAGGAAACGACTTTGACATCGTATTTGATGAAAATGATCAAAAAAATATATACTCATCTAATGTGAGATTTATTTTAAGATCAACTTCAGATTCGATTGCAACCTTACGTATAGAAAAAAATGCTCGTGGTAGAAGCTATCAAAATGCTAGAGAACGTGCCAGCGCTATTGAGTACAATCATTCACTTGACAATGGCGAATTATTACTAGATAATTATTTCTTGACAGATTTTGAAAATAAATTTAGAGATCAAGATGTTCGCATCACGCTTTATATGCCTGAAGGAAGTATAATTTATGCTGAGGAAAACACCAAATATCAAAGAAGATGGCGATATACGTACGATCTATTGAAACATGGTATGGAAGGTCATTACCTAAGAGTTTCAGATGACGATGTAATCTGTTTAGATTGTAATGATTCTGACAATTCTCAAGAGAGTCCAATGACGCCAGAAAGTGATTCAGAAACTAGTACAAATAGTGCATCATCTGATTCGGATGAGGTAGAAGTTAAAATAGATTCATCAGGAATTGATGTAGATCCAGACAATTAATAACAGTTCATCATTAATTGATGACAATTCAGACACAATAATTTAACAATCAATAAAAACGAATATATATTCGAGTATAATTTCAATCAAAAAACGAATAGTTATGACAACACTGACAAAATTTATCGTAGGCCTTATAATTAGTTTAACCTTGCTATCATGCAACTTCGACATTCAAAATGGTGGATGGGGAGTGAGAGGTAATGGAGATGTAGAATCTGTAGAACGTGACATCTCAGATGATTTCGACGAAATTAAAGTAAGTCGTGGATTAGATGTGTATTTAACGCAAGGTGATGTAGTATCCCTAGAAGTTCAAGCAGATGAAAACTTACATGACATCATTATGACAGAAGTAGAAAATAATGTATTACGTATATATGCTGACGAAAACATTAGCTATTCATCATCAAGAAAAGTCTTTGTTAGTTTTAAAGATGTAAGTAAAATAACAGCTTCTAGTGGAAGCGATGTGTATTCTACTAATACTATTAAAGCTAATGATTTAGAACTTACCACAACTAGTGGAAGCGATATGGAATTAGATGTAGATGTAAATAATTTAGACTGTACTTCCACAAGTGGAAGCGATCTACGTATTTCAGGCAATGCTAACAAATTATTCGCAGAGGCTACTAGTGGAAGTGATATTAAAGCTGGCAACCTGAAAGCTAAAATATGTGAAGCACGTGCCACAAGTGGTGCAGACATTACTGTTCATACTAGTGACGAATTATATGCAAAAGCCACCAGTGGTGGTGATATTAAGTATCATGGGAACCCAGAAAAAGTTACTAAAAAGGACGGTGTTTCAGGCAGCATTCGAAAGCAATAACTAACCAATCTTTTCTCTTTAATTTAAAGAGTATTTTTACCAATCATGTTTTACCATCCCAAAATAAATTAATTTTTGGGATGGTTTTTGTATATATTTGTTAGTACAAAAAACGAATGTGATGTTAAAAAAAGCCCTATTAACTGTTTTTGTAATGTTTTTATTTACAACATCTTACAGTCAAAACAAAGAAAAAATTAAAGGAGACAGGAATCTAACAATACAAGAAACTAAAATTAATAGTTTCAATAAAATAGTTGTTGGAGATAAATTCAAAATTGACCTTATTGAAGGTGAGTCCGCTTCTGTGTTTGTTGAAACTGATTCTAATTTACATGATGTTATTCGTTTTAATGTTGCTGACAGTACTCTGTATTTTGATACCAGTCATCGCATAACAAGTAGTAAAAAAATGGATATTAAGGTTACTTATACTAAGACTTTAAAGGAAATTGAAACGATTGAAGATGGCGAAGTGAGTTCACTGACGTCTATCAACCTCCCAATAATATCACTTAAACATTCTGGTACGTCACGTGCTTTTTTAAACATAAAAGCAACCAATTTTAATTTGATAAATAATGGGCGTGCAAAATTAAAATTGAATGTAACTACCAAACTTGCTACGTTGCAACTCAATGAAAACACAAGTGTCGATGCTTTATTTGAAGCCGATAGTATTCAAGTTGATTTATATCAACGTGCTGAAGCCAAAATTGAGGGTAATGTTTCTTATTTAAATGTTAGAGCAGACAACTCAACCAATTTTGTCGGTAAAGAATTAACAGCCACCAATTGTGATGTGGTTACAGATTTAACTTGTGATGTCTATGTTCAAGTTTCAGATTCTTTACAGATTGAAGCTTCTGGAAGTAGTGAAGTCTATATTTATAATAATCCAAAAATTACTCTCAATAAGTTTGTCGATACTGCGAAGATTCATAAAAAGGAACTTAAATCACAATAAATTAAAAAGCCAAATCATATAGATTTGGCTTTCTTTATTTTATAAATAACAGATTAAACAATCACTTCTGATTCTTTAGCGGCTAAATAGCGTTCTGCATCTAATGCTGCCATACAGCCAGTTCCGGCGGCCGTTACTGCTTGCCTATAAACATGATCAGCGGCATCACCACTAACAAAAACACCTTCAATATTTGTTTTAGAACTTCCGGGGACATTTAGTATATATCCTGTTTCGTTCAAGTCTAGATAATCCTTGAAAATATCTGTATTTGGTTTATGGCCAATGGCTACAAAAAATCCAGTTGCTGGAATATCATGTTTCTCATTGGTTTGATTATTAAATACTCGAACTCCTGTAACAACTTGTCCATCACCTAAAACTTCTTCGGTTTCTGTGTTATAAAGAATTTCAATATTTTCAGTATTCTTTACTCTAGCCTGCATAATTTTTGAAGCTCTAAACTCATCACGTCTTACAAGCATAGTCACCTTTGTACAGAGATTCGATAAAAAATGTGCTTCTTCAGCTGCAGAATCACCAGCACCAACTAAAACAACTTCTTGGTTTTTATAGAAAAACCCATCACAAACAGCACAGGCAGAGACGCCACCACCAAGTTTTAAATATTTCTGTTCAGATTCTAAACCTAAGTATTTAGCTTCAGCACCAGTAGAAATAATAACTGTATCACAATGAATCTCTTTGGTTTCATTGATCCATACTTTATGAATAGGTCCTGAAAAATCAACTTTTGTTACCCAGCCATCTCGAACGTCTGTTTCAAAACGCTCAGCTTGTTGCTGAAACTCAATCATCATTTCTGGTCCAGAAATTCCTTTTGGGTATCCAGGATAATTTTCCACTTCAGTGGTTGTGGTTAATTGACCTCCAGGTTGTGTACCTTGGTATAAAACTGGAAACATATTGGCTCTTGCTGCATAAATGGCCGCTGTGTAACCAGCAGGTCCAGAACCTATAATTAGGCATTTTACTTTTTCTATTTCTTCTGACATAATTTATATTAATTCATTCTTCAACAAAAGTAGAATTTTTGACAGAAACCTTACAGTGAAGTTATCAACAGTAATTATTGAGCTATAATTTTGTCTTATAAGTACATAGGTTAAAAACGCAATTATAAATAGAAACATTTTTCATTTAATAAATAAAATTTTAACTTCATTAAACCTTTTTAGATCGAATTAGTCTAAGTTAGGTAAGAATTTAACTTTTATAGGAGATGAAACGATTAAAACAAATATCACCAGCATTCCTACTTGTGCTTATATTGGTGTTTTTTAATGGGAATGTCCATGCACAGGAAGATGATAAAATCCTCAATCAAGAACTTAATTATTTAACAAAAGAACAAAGGCAGCTTTTAAAGGAGCAGCAACAACTTTTGGATGAAAGAAAAGCGTTATTTAAATCAACTTTGACTGAAGAACAACGCTCCATACTAAATGATAATACTAAAAGTGTTCAGGCACGAAAACAAATTCTTAAAAATTCGTTATCTGTTGAACAGAGAAATAATGCTTCTCAAGTAAACAACTTACTAAGAAGTAAACGATCAGCGTTTAGAAAATCGCTTACATCTAGGCAAAAAACACGCTTAAAACGCTTTCTTCAAAAACGAAAAATTAGAGATAAACGACGATTAATAAGACGTTTGAGATTACTCATTCAAAATAATATGGATTAATCTTAAAAATTTATGAAAAACTATATCACACTTTTCTTTCTTATTAGCGCATTGCAGTTTTCTTTCTCTCAAGACATTGAATCTAATGATGAAACAGACGAGATTATTGATTACTTATTGGGATTAGAGGATATTGATCTTGTTGAGGCCATAGCAGATTTAGAAAACTATCATTTGCTCATGTTATCTTCTGAATTTAATAGTGATTCGTATTTCTTAGGTCGTGATATTGGAATTGATCAATATAATTTTGTGACTCAAGTAATGTATGAAAATCACCTAGGTATTTTTGCTGGAGTTTCTGGCACCTATTATAGCAAATTTGATCCAAAATGGGACGTCACCGTATTAACTGCAGGTTATGGAATAGATTTTGGCAAACAGGAAAATTTTAGAACTGAATTAGGATATAATCGTTATATTTTTTCAGATTCTAATTCTAACGATTTTAAGAATAGTTTAGATCTGGCTGTGTATTATGGCACCAATGACAACAGTTTTGAAACAGCCATTAATACTTCATATTTTTTTGGTGATAAAACTGGTTTTCAATCCAGTCTATCACTGTATGGTAATCTAACATTATTCGATCTCAATACAGAAAATGGATCGACCTTAGATTTTGAACCCAATCTTTCCTTCATTCTTGGAAGTGAAAATATTGACACTTCCAGAATAGACAATCTTGGAATTAACTCAGCATTTTTAAATAGTGTTGTGGATTCGTTTGAAACTTTTGGATTGCGAAATATTCAATTGAGGTTGCCAATTGTATTCAATTTTGATCAGCTAGCTGCCGAAATTGGATTTAATATTAATTTTCCAAAGGCTTTTGATTTCGAAAATGATATTGATAATACATCATTTTTTAATATTGGAATCAATTATATTTTTGATATTCGTTAAAATTAACTTTACAGAAGGTATTAAATAAAAAAAGCTCAACTAATTAGTTGAGCTTTTTAAGTCGGGGTGGCAGGATTCGAACCTGCGACCTCCGCGTCCCAAACGCGGCGCGATAACCGGGCTACGCTACACCCCGAATTTTGGTTATCAAATTAGGTCTGCAAATATATAGTTTTCTTTTTAATTCATTAAGTATAATTTGTAAATTGAAACAAAATTATTTGGTTATGAATATTACTAAATTTACCTTTTATTTCTTGTCAACTGTCCTACTATTAAACTGCGACCAGAAAATAAATCAAAACACCAAAGAACAGGCAATTTTATCAACCAAATCTTATTCGCATGAAGTTGTTGTAGATAATCTGATTATTCCTTGGGGAATGACTTTTCTTCCAGATAATACTATGCTTATTACCGAAAAATCAGGTCAACTAATTCATTTTAAAAATGGTAAGAAAATCGAGATTACAGGTTTGCCAGAAATAATAGTTCAAGGTCAAGGTGGTCTTATGGATATAGAACTACATCCAGACTACAAAAACAATGGATGGATATATTTATCTTATGCCTCAGGTGATGGTGAAGGAAATGGAGCCAACACCTCATTGATGCGCTGTAAATTAGAAAATAATACGCTAACCAATAAAAAAGTACTTTATAAAGCCGCTCCTAATAGTAGACGCGGACAACATTTTGGATCTAGAATCGAGTTTGACAATGATGGCTATTTATACTTTACGGTTGGAGATCGTGGAAATAGAGATATCAATCCACAAAATATTGAGCGAGATTGTGGTAAAGTTTATCGTTTGCATGATGATGGTAGAATTCCTGTAGACAATCCTTTTGTACGCGACAGAAATGCTAAAAAAGCCATATTTTCTTTTGGTCATAGAAATATACAAGGAATGGCAAAACACCCTAATACAGGTGACATCTGGACTCATGAACATGGTCCTAAAGGAGGTGATGAAATCAATATTGTTGCTTCAGGCAAAAATTATGGATGGCCAGTAATTAGTTATGGTGTAAATTATTCTGGTTCAAAATTTACTGAAAAAACAGCACAAGATGGAATGGAGCAACCTTTGCATTATTGGACACCTTCAATCGCACCTAGTGGCATGGCATTTGTAACCAGTGATTTATATCCAAATTTAAAGGGCAACCTTTTGGTTGGGTCATTAAAATTTCAATACCTAAATCACTGTATTTTAAAAGGAAATAAAGTTATTCGTGAAGAGCGACTTCTGGAGGGATTAGGTCGTGTGAGGTCTGTCATTCAAGGTCCAGATGGCTACATATATGTTGGGGTTGAAAATGTTGGAGTTGTTAAATTAATTCCGAAGAAATAATGGTAAATTTGCTCACAACTTTAAACAACAATTCATGTTAATCATTGGTATTGCAGGAGGTACTGGTTGTGGCAAGACAACAGTTGTAAATCAGATTCTAAACGAACTGCCTGAAGGAGTGGTTGGTGTTATATCACAGGATTCGTATTATGAGGATACATCGCATTTAACCTATGAAGAACGCATTAATATTAATTTTGATCATCCAAGATCTATTGATTTTAAACTCCTTGAAGAACACCTGAAACAGTTAAAAAATGGCGAGGCAATTCATCAACCTGTGTACTCCTTTGTACAACATAACAGAACTGGAGATACCATATTAACCCAACCAAGAAAAGTAATGATTGTTGAAGGGATCTTAATTTTAACAAATCCTGAATTAAGAGACATGTTTGATATAAAAATATTTGTTCATGCTGATAGTGATGAACGATTAATAAGAAGATTAAAACGAGATATTTCAGAGCGTGGAAGAGATCTAAATGAAGTTCTCCAACGCTATCAAACAACTTTAAAGCCTATGCATGAACAATTTATAGAACCTATGAAAGAACATGCAGATATTATTATTCCAAACAATAAATACAATACAGTTGCGATTGATATAGTAAGAACCATTATCAATGACCGTTTATAATGTCTAAAACGCCCCAAACATATCAACGATTTTTAAAACCATTTAAAAATATATTTTTACTAATCTTGGTTATTTTTGCTATTTGGATGCTCTTTATTGATAGTAATTCATGGTTTATTCATAATGAATTAAACAATGATATCGAGAAACTTGAACAAGAAAAAGATTATTACAAAAATGAAATTGCAAAGGACACCAAAGAGATTGATGAGTTGAGTACTGAAGAAGGTATTGAAAAATATGGTCGCCAAGAATACAATATGAAAAAAGAAAACGAGGAGATTTATATTATTGAATACGAAGATAGTATCAAGCAAAAGAAGAAAAATGAGTGATTTGTTTAGTAATTTTCCTGAAATTTCTTCAAAACAATGGAAACAAAAAATACAAGTAGACCTTAAAGGAGCCGACTACAACAAAACGCTTATTTGGGACTCACCTGAAGGAATTTCAGTTAAACCTTTTTATCATCCTGATGAAAATAAAACAACTAATAAATCCGCTACTTCTTTCACTTTTCAAAATTGCCAGTCTATTTATGTTACTAATGGCATAGATGCAAATCAAAAAGCCCTTACTGCCCTTACTAAAGGTGCAGATAGCATTCAATTTATAATTGAAAACGAGGATATTTCCGTTGAATCTTTACTACAAAATTTAAATCTTGAGGAACATAAAATTTTCTTTCAACTACATTTTCTTGATTCAGGTTTTATATCAAAAATAGTTGCCGTAAAATCCAACGCCGGAATTTATTTAAATATTGATATCATAGGAAATCTGGCAAGGTCCGGTAATTGGTATCATACTTTAAAAAAGGACCATGAAATTCTTGAAGATATTGTTTCAAAACAATCAAATTTCAAATCTGTATTAAGTGTTGATTTGTCACTTTATCAAAACGCTGGTGCTAACATGGTTCAACAATTGGCTTATAGCATGGCTCAGGTAAATGAGTACTTAAATCATTTTAATAATAAAATTAAAAAACCCATTTTATTTCATGTTTCAATTGGATCAAATTATTTTTTCGAAATTGCCAAGCTGAGAGCAATAAGAGCTTTGTATAACACCTTGGTTAAAGAGTATAATGGTCCTGAAGAGTGCCATATTTTCGCGTTTCCAACTAAACGTAACAAAACAATTTACGATTATAATACCAATATGTTACGCACCACCACTGAATGTATGAGTGCTATCTTAGGGAGTACTAATACTATTTGCAATATGCCTTATGATGCCATCTATCATAAAACAAATGAGTTTGCTGAACGTATTTCAAGAAATCAACTCTTAATACTAAAACATGAAAGCTATTTTGATCAGGTAATTAACCCATCTGATGGCGCCTATTATATAGAATCAATAACTTCTGAACTAGCTGAAAAAGCCCTGCTTTTATTTAAAGATATAGAGGCTAATGGTGGATTTTTAAAACAATTAAAGGACGGAACGATTCAAAGAAAAATTAAAGAATCTGCGACCAAAGAACAAGAACTATTCAATAGTGGTAAAGAAGTTCTAATAGGAACCAACAAGTATCCAAATGCTAAAGATAAAATGAAAGATGAATTGGAACTTTACCCATTTGTAAAAACGAATAAAAGAAAAACCCTTATTGAACCAATTATTGAAAAACGATTAGCCGAAGCTATAGAACAAGAAAGATTAAATAACGAATAAATTAAAATTAAGAAATGAAAAAGTTAAGTATATTTTTGATTATTATAGTGACCTCAACAATATGGTCCTGTAAAAAAGAACCCAAATTTGAATATGCCTATACCTATGAGGAGAATCCTTTTAATTGTAGTGCTGTAGACATGGACTTAATAAAAGAAGCAACTTTTGCCTACCATGATTTTATTAAAAAACATTACACTTTTAGGCAACCAAATAATCTGGTGGAAGCACATGTAAATTACTTAAAAGTGGCTCAATTTAATATGTTTCCTGTGGTAGAACACGTTGATGATCACATGAAAAATATTATTGCTGCTCTGAAAGAAAAAGAAGATTTATGGACTAAAACTGGTAATCTATATTCTTTAAATTACTCGCATGAATTAATTGGATGTATTACTAATAATTTAAAAGATGAATCGATTAAAGCAGTTTTTGACGAAATGTTAGCTTCAAATACTTTTAGAACTGAAATCATTCTACCAGTTATATTAAGATCACCTGAGCAAGTTTTATCTGATACAACTCTTTTGAGCTACGTAGCCTTAGATGCGTTTTATGCTAGCTTATTAGAAATAGATTTTACTATGCCTACTGATGAATTATTTAATACAGTGAGAGACATGAATAAAACACGAGGAGAGAAAGCCAAGCAAGAACTTTTGAGTAATGAGTAGAAAAAATCTACAACATCTATCTTTAAAACCACTCGATTTAAATTCATCTGTTGAGAATTCTGAAACATTTTTGACTGCTGAAAATATTACTATTAAAAAAAAATACTCTAAAGTTGATATTGATAATATAAAGCATCTCAATTTTGGGGCTGGAATTACACCTTATTTGCGCGGACCATATAGCACGATGTACGTTAGGAGACCTTGGACTATTAGACAATATGCCGGGTTTTCAACTGCTGAAGAAAGCAATGCCTTTTATAGACGAAATTTGGCCGCTGGGCAAAAAGGACTTTCTGTTGCATTCGATTTAGCCACGCATAGAGGGTATGACTCTGACCACGATCGTGTTGTTGGTGATGTAGGAAAGGCTGGTGTCGCTATTGACAGCGTTGAGGATATGAAAATACTTTTCGATCAAATTCCTTTAGATCAGATGTCTGTTTCAATGACTATGAATGGTGCTGTTTTACCAATTATGGCATTCTATATAGTTGCTGCTGAAGAACAAGGTGTTTCAACAGATCAACTGGTAGGAACTATTCAAAATGATATCCTCAAAGAATTTATGGTTAGGAATACTTATATCTATCCTCCTACACCATCAATGAAAATCATATCGGACATATTTGAATTCACAAGTCAAAATATGCCTAAATTTAATAGCATAAGTATCTCTGGTTACCATATGCAGGAAGCCGGTGCCACTTGCGATATCGAATTAGCATATACTTTAGCCGACGGAATAGAATATATCAAAAAAGGGTTAGAAGCTGGATTAGATATAGACACTTTTGCTCCACGACTTTCTTTCTTTTGGGGTATAGGCATGAATCATTTTATGGAAATTGCCAAAATGAGAGCTGCAAGAATGCTTTGGGCCAAATTGGTTAGCAATTTTAATCCTAAAAATCCAAAATCATTGGCGTTGCGAGCCCATTGTCAAACTTCTGGTTGGAGTTTAACTGAACAAGATCCATTTAATAATGTGGCAAGAACTGCCATTGAAGGGTCTGCGGCTGCATTTGGAGGCACTCAAAGTTTACATACAAATGCCTTAGATGAGGCCATTGCCTTACCTACGGATTTTTCGGCCAGAATTGCTAGAAATACTCAAATTTTACTTCAAGAAGAAACAAAAATAACAAAAACAGTAGATCCTTGGGCTGGAAGTTATTATGTAGAAAAACTAACTCATGATATTGCTGAAAGTGCTTGGCAATTAATTAAAGAAATTGAAGAATTAGGTGGTATAACCAAAGCGATTGAAGCAGGTATTCCCAAATTGCGGATTGAAGAAGCTGCTGCTCGTAAACAGGCACGTATTGATTCAGGACAAGATATAATAGTAAGTGTCAATAAATATCAACTTGATCAAGAAGATCCAATTCAAACATTAGAAGTAGACAATCAAACTGTAAGAAATCAGCAAATAGAAAGCTTAAACAAATTAAAATCAAATAGAGATAATCAAATTGTAGAGGATAAACTCTTAAAATTAACTCAAGCAGCAAAATCAGGAAAGGAAAACTTACTATCTTTAGCTGTCGACGCTGCGCGTTCAAGAGCAACTCTGGGTGAAATAAGTACTGCCTTAGAAATCGAATTTGGACGATATAAAGCTCAGATTAAATCATTTTCAGGAGTGTATAGTAAAGAAATTAAAGATGATAATTCATTCAATAAAGCAAGATTATTAGCCGACAAATTTGCAGAACAAGATGGCAGGCGTCCGCGTATTATGATTGCAAAAATGGGACAAGATGGTCATGATCGTGGTGCCAAAGTTGTAGCGACTGGATATGCAGATCTAGGGTTCGATGTCGATATTGGTCCACTTTTTCAAACGCCGCAGGAGGCTGCTAAACAGGCAATAGAAAACGATGTTCATATTCTTGGTGTCTCATCACTAGCAGCAGGACACAAAACATTGGTTCCTCAGGTAATTGAAGAATTAAAAAAATACAATCGGGATGATATCATGGTTATTGTTGGAGGGGTTATACCCAAACAAGATTACCAATATTTATTTGATGCTGGAGCGGCTGCAATCTTTGGCCCAGGCACAAAAATAAGTGAAACTGCAATTACCATCTTAGAGATTCTTTTGGACTAAAATAGTTCACTACTTGTTAATAAGTTACATTTTTTATACTCACTAATAGTTGTATTTTTACCATTAATAAAACCAAATCACTTAATGGGTAAAATCATTGCAATCGCTAATCAGAAAGGTGGCGTTGGTAAAACCACAACTTCAGTAAATCTAGCAGCATCACTTGGTGTTCTTGAAAAAAAAGTATTGCTTATTGATGCTGATCCTCAGGCAAATGCTACATCAGGATTAGGCATTGAAGTTAAGGCTGTAGAAACGGGTACTTATCAATTACTAGAACATACTGCTTCAGCTGAAGCATGTATTCTAGACGCCAACACACCAAATGTTGATATTATTCCTGCACATATCGATTTAGTTGCAATAGAAATTGAGCTAGTTGATAAAGAGGCTCGTGAATACATGCTTAAAAAAGCTATAGAGCACTTAAAAGCATCCTACGATTACATAATTATTGATTGTGCACCTTCACTAGGTCTTCTCACCTTAAATGCTTTAACTGCAGCTGACGCAGTTATGATTCCTATTCAATGTGAATATTTTGCATTAGAAGGATTAGGCAAACTATTAAATACTATTAAGAGTGTACAAAAAATTCATAATCCAGAATTAGATATAGAAGGACTATTGTTAACTATGTACGATTCTAGATTAAGACTATCAAATCAAGTGGTTGAAGAAGTTCAAAAGCATTTTAATGATATGGTATTTCAAACCATTATTCAAAGAAATGTACGTTTAGGCGAAGCACCAAGTTTTGGAGAAAGCATAATAAATTATGATGTGAGTAGTAAAGGAGCATCAAATTATCTAAGTCTGGCGAAAGAACTCATCTTAAAAAACGAAATTGAGGCATAATGGCGAAGGCGACAAAGAAACAAGTTCTTGGCAGAGGATTGTCTGCCCTTTTAAATGATCCCCAAAATGATATTAAATCTGTTTCAGACAAAAATGCAGATCAGGTAATTGGCAGTATTGTTGAATTAGACTTAGAAAACATAGAGGTTAATCCATTTCAACCAAGATCCAAATTTAATGAAGAGTCATTGCGTGAATTGGCTTCTTCCATTCAAGAATTAGGCGTTATACAACCTATAACGGTGCGGAAAATTAAATTCAACAAGTACCAACTTGTTTCTGGTGAACGTCGTTTTCGCGCATCGAAATTGATAGGCTTAAAATCAATTCCAGCTTATATTAGAATAGCCAATGATCAAGAATCTCTAGAAATGGCACTTGTTGAAAATATTCAACGTCAAGATCTGGATCCAATTGAAATTGCACTGTCCTATCAGCGATTGATTAGTGATATCAATCTTACTCAAGAACAAATGAGTGACCGCGTTGGTAAAAAAAGATCAACAATTGCCAATTATTTAAGATTGTTAAAATTAGATCCAATCATTCAAACCGGAATGCGTGATGGTTTTATTTCAATGGGTCATGGTCGTGCATTAATTAATATAGAAAATCAGGGGAAGCAATTGGATATTTATGAGAAAATTTTGTCTCGTAAGCTTTCGGTTAGAGAAACTGAGAATCTGGTTAGAAATTATCAGCAAAGAAATACAATTACACCTACTTCCAAAGAAGACTTTCCAAAATTCGTTAAAAAAGGCATAAAAGAATTTTCAGAATACTTTGGACACAAAATATCCGTTAAATTAGCTAAAAATGGAAGTGGAAAAATTAGTATTCCATTTCATTCTGAGGAAGACTTCAACAGGATTAAAAAATTGGTTAAAAGTGCAAAGTAAAATTCTTGTCATTTTATGTTTAATTGGTATCTCGTTTGTGTCATTTTCTCAAGAGACGAAAGATTCCAAAATAATTAATGATTTAGACGAAGTTAACGTTGTTATTCAGGATTCCATCGTGCGTTCTGAAATTAATCCTTTGGCACCTTCTAAGGCAGCGTTTTACTCAGCTATTCTACCCGGTTTAGGTCAGGCCTATAACAAAAAATATTGGAAGATTCCTATTGTGTATGCAGCTTTGGGCACTGGAATCTATTTTTATATAGACAATTCTAAAGAATACAATAGATATAGAGATGCTTTTAAGAGTAGAACTGCCGGAATGAATACAGATGAGTTCTGGGGTACAGATGTTGACGGTAATCCATTAACATCTCCTAATATTTCTAATGATGGTTTAATTCGAGCACAACGAACACTTCGACGAAATCGTGAAATTTCATTATTGGTAACTATAGGTTTATATGCCCTTAATATTATTGATGCCAATGTTGATGCCCATTTATTACAATATAATGTTGACGAACGCCTAGGTGTTAAGCCTCATTTTAAGTTCAATGAATTAGATGCCACAACCAATTTAGGTCTTACACTTGATTTTAAATTTTAGCATATGAAAATAGCACTTCTAGGCTACGGTAAAATGGGAATAAGTGTAGAGCAGATTGCACTCAATCGCGGCCATAGTATTACTGAAAAGGTTTCTTCCAAATCCGGAAATATAAATCTAACAAATGTTGATGTTGCCATTGATTTTAGCATTCCGTCTGCAGCTGTTGATAATTTAAAGCAATGTTTTAATAAAGGTATTCCAATTGTTTCAGGGACAACAGGTTGGCTTGAGTATTATGATGAAATTGTTAGGCTGTGTAAGGAAAAAGATGCTGCCTTATTATATGCCTCAAATTTTAGTTTAGGCGTGAATATTTTCTTCGAAATTAATAAAAAATTATCACAGCTAATATCGCAGTTTCCTGATTATAAAGTCAGTTTAGTAGAAACCCATCATACACAAAAAATAGATGCACCAAGTGGTACTGCAATTACATTAGCTGAACAAATTATGGCACATTCTAAATATGATAAATGGTCTCTTGAAACTGACAAAGGTGATAGTACAATTCCTATCAATGCTAAACGCATTAATCAAGTTCCAGGTACACATAATGTAAATTATTCCTCTAATATAGATTCTATTCAAATCTCACATACAGCACACAGTCGAGAAGGATTTGCTCTAGGAGCAGTGTTAGCTGCTGAATGGTTACAAGGCAAAACAGGTGTTTTTACTATGAAAGATGTGTTAAATATTGGTTAAGAAGTCTCATATTTGTAACAGATTAATGAAGAAATTTACAAACTATTAAATTGAACTGATATGACGTGGACTGAATGGCTCATAGTGTTTATTGTTATTCAAGTAATTCATGGCTTAGGAACATGGAAACTATATATAAAAGCAGGAAGACAAGCTTGGGAATCGTTTATTCCAGTTTATAATGGAGTGATTCTTATGAAAATCATAAACAGACCTTGGTGGTGGATTTTCTTATTATTCCTTCCAATTATCAATCTTATCATGCTTCCTGTTGTGTGGGTAGAAACTGCTAGAAGTTTTGGCAAAAATATGCCGCTAGATACTGCCTTAGCTGTAATTAGCCTTGGGTTTTACAATTACTATCTTAATTATGTAGCTGATGTAGCACATGTAAAAGACCGTAGTAGTGATCCGCAATCATCTTCAGGAGAATGGGTGAGTTCAATTTTGTTTGCAGTTGTAGCAGCTACTTTGGTTCATACCTATTTTATGCAGCCGTTTGTAATTCCATCTTCTTCTTTAGAAAAATCATTGCTAGTAGGTGATTTTCTATTCGTAAGTAAATTTCATTATGGTGCCAGAACACCAATGACGACTGTAGCAGCGCCTATGGTCCATGATACTATTCCTATCATGAAAAAGAAATCCTACTTATTTGATGATAATTTTGAAACCCGTAATACTTCTTGGAAAAATAAATTACAACTCCCCTATTTTCGATTACCAGGATTCGAAAAAATTGATCGAAACGAAATAGTAGTGTTCAATCAACCTGCAGATACACTTCTGGATATGAATGATTTTACTCCAGATAGAAATTATTATAAGCCTATTGACAAAAAGACCAATCTTGTTAAGCGATGTGTTGGAGTACCAGGCGACTCACTTGAAGTTCGCAATGGATACGTTTACATAAATGGAAAACAAAATGAATTGCCTGATCGTGCTGAATTGCAGTTTTCATATTTCGTACAACCCAAATCTAGAACATTCAATAACAATGTCATGATTGATCGTTATGGCATTACTGATCCTTTTGGAATTGTCAACCAAAATAACACCTACAGGTTCTCTGCAATTAGTGACGCAGCACTGAGTAATTTTAAGAACCATCCCAATGTAGAGAGTGTTGAAAAAATGGAATATCCTAAAGGACAACGTGATCCTGCAATATTTCCTCACGATTCAAATTACAATTGGAATATGGATTTTTTCGGCCCATTATATATCCCAGAAGCTGGAAAAACTATTGAAATTAATTTAGAAGTTTTACCACTTTACAATCGTGTGATTACAGAATATGAAGGCAATGATTTAAGAGTTGAGGGCAATCAAATTTTTATTAATGATCAAATAGCTACTTCTTATACTTTTAAACAAGACTACTATTGGATGATGGGAGACAATCGTCATAATTCTATCGATGCAAGATCATGGGGATTCGTGCCATTCAATCATGTCGTGGGTAAACCAGTACTAATATGGATGAGTTGGAATACTAATGGAAAAGGCCTTAAGAAAATTAGGACCGATCGTATTTTTACTACTGTTCATGGTTCAGGAAAACGTGTTTCTTACTTCATTCCAGTGTTTGTAATAATTGTTGGTCTTATAGGATTTAATAAATGGCGCAAACGAAAAAAAGCTAAGAGCGAGTAGCTTTATTGGTAACAATGACTATTTTAATTCATCCGACGTACTTTCCTAATATTGCTCATTTCGCTGCATTCGTACAGGCGGATTCTATTGCCTTCGAAATCTGTGATAGCTATCAAAAACAAACTTATAGAAACAGAACGCAAATAGCTACAGCCAACGGGAAAATAGCATTGAGTGTTCCGCTGAAATTTTCGCAAAAGAACAGGCAATTATTTAAAGATGTTAGAATTGCTAGTGACGAAAAGTGGCAAAGTCACCATTGGAAATCATTACAAAGTGCCTACAAAACGTCTCCTTTTTTTGAATATTATGAAGACGATCTCGCTCCTTTATTTCATTTACCATATGAATTCATTATGGATTTCAATTTTAAATGCATGGAAGTTGTATTGGAATGTCTGCAATATGAAAAAGTATATTCTAGTACCTCAACTTTTGAAAAATCACCAACTCAAATAAAGGATTTACGATTTTTGACAAAAGTTAGAAAAGAACAATCGTATCAGTTTGAGGCATACACTCAAGTTTTTTCAACTAAGAATGGGTTTTTGACAAATCTTAGTATTTTAGATTTACTCTTCAATGAAGGACCCAATGCTATTAACTATTTACAAAATCAACCGTTAGATTTTCTTTTAACGTAGTCTTACTTTGCTTAAAATAGGATAGTGATCGGAAAGTTCAACATCATACGTCTTAAAATGATTCACTTCAAAACTTTGATCAGCTAAGATAAAGTCAATCCTCAAGGGAAAGTATTTTAAATTATAGGTACGTCCAAAACCATTTCCAGCCTCTTCAAATGTATCAATTAGATCACCTTTTATCAATTTGTATACATAACTATAAGCTGTATTATTGAAATCACCACAGACAATCAACTTGTATGGCGAACTCTGCTTATGTGCTACAAAAGTTTCAGCTTGTGATTGTTGCGTTTTAAAAGTAGATGCAATTCGACTAACTAAGCGCTGTGAATTTTCATTAGATAAGCTTTCGACTTCAGCACTAATTCCAGCTGATTGTAAATGCACGTTATACACTCTGATTGTATCCAAATCTTTTACGATATCAGCGTATATAGCATTGTTTCCTGTATTTGGAAATTCAAAAGAACCAGATTGTACAATAGGAAATTTGGAGTAAATGGCTTGTCCATATTTGGTTCTTTTGCCTGATAATTCCTCAAATTTATAACTGTAGTTAGGTAAAAAAATACTATCGTGTGGATTGTATTCTTGAAAACTGATAATGTCTGGTTCTTCTTTATTAATAAAATCAGTTATTTTGGTTTGAACACCATCTTCTTGAATCCAATTGTATAAATTGAATAATCGAACATTATAGTTCATGATTGAAATGTTCGAGTCATCATCAACATTTTTAGACGAAGAAAATTTATAAAATGATGCCACGTAGGTGTAACCAATTAAAAGAACAAACAGTGAAAGCAATAATTGCTTTTTTACCTTAAGTAGCCAAAATATTAAAAACAAAACATTGGCAATTATTAAAAAAGGAACTGCAAGGCTTAAAACGGAAAGCAAGGCAAAACTTTCTGGCTCTATGAAAGGTGTGATATAAGAAAGAAGTAAAAACACAGCAATTATGGAGTTTATACTAAATAATAATTTTTCTAAAAAACTAAGATCCTTCATTATTTTTTTCCTGACTTAAAAAGAAATTCTTTCTCTGCTGAACTCAAACTATCATAACCGCTTTTACTAATTTTATCTAATATAATATCAATTTGTTTTTGATTATTAAACTCACTGAACTCTTCTTTAGTATGTCCAGCAAAAGCCTTCTTCTTTTTATAAACTGTTTTAAGATTCCCTTTTGATGATTTAGAAAACCAACTGCTTATTCCATTTACTATTTTTTCAAATCCTTTACCAATATCTGTTCCTTGGCGTAATCGTGTGGCATAAAAATATCCTAAAACATCTCCTCCAATATGTGCTATATTTCCACCTCTATTATCTCCAAAAAGGCCCAATATATCGAGCGCCACTAATACGAATGCGATATATTTTAGCTTTAAATTAAAACTCACCAGTCTCACCTCATAATCTGGCATATAAGTACATAAAAATATCAAGGCGGCATGCACGCCGGCCGAAGCGCCAACGATCCCAGAAACACTCACAAAATACTCTACAGGTACCAATAAACTTGTTAAAACAAATAATATACCTCCAGCCAAAATTCCAAGAAAAAATACATTTAATGATAATTTTACATTGAATAAATTTGAAAAGGACCTACCGACAAAATATAAGATCATCATATTTATTGCTAAATGCCAAAAATTAACGTGGGCAAAACCATAAGTAAAAATTGTCCATGGTTTGATTATAAAGTCTGAGAACTCTTTTGGCAATGCAATCCAATCAAGACTATTATCTCTAGTCACTTCATTTAGTCGCCAGATAAACCAGCCTATCACATAAATAAATATATTCAAGGCTATGATCTTCTCAAAAGCGGTAAGACGTTTAAGTTTATCTTTTATGTCTTGAGAGAGGTTTGTCATTTAATTCCAACGGTATTTATCAAATTGATCCTTTTTCCAGAAATACATCATTAAAAACCCAGTAAGCGCTCCACCAATATGTGCTACATAAGCGGTATTGCTCGGACTAAATATTGAAACGCCAGTTAATGCAGAGAATAAATCCAGAGCAATTATCCCAGGAATAAAATATTTTGCTTTTATCGGGATTGGCAAGAAAATGAGCATTAATTTGCTTTCAGGAAACAACATTCCAAAGGCCACCAAAACACCCATGATTGCCCCAGAAGCTCCTACCATGACTGAATTAAAAGATCCTACAAAACTTCCTAATTGATCTGGATTAAGAACATTTTCCCATCTCCGATCATATCTATTGAATTCTGCCGATAAAACTTCCATGACCTGAGAATCTGCAAATCCCGCAGACGTAAGAAGATCTAATCCTGAATAAAATTTAAAGTAAAAGTAAGCTATCTGTAAAATGGCTGCACCAAGGCCAGCTGAAATATAGAAAAATATGAATTTTTTTGTGCCAAATACTTGCTCTACTGCCGTACCAAACATCCATAATGCAAACATATTGAATAATATATGCTGAAAATTTCCATGCATAAACATGTGCGTTATCAATTGCCAAGGTTGAAAGGCATCATTTTTTGGGAAATACAATGAAAAATACTGGTAAAATAATTCACCATTACCAATTGCTAGCGTGCCAACAAACATTAATGCGTTTATAATTAATAAATGTTTGACAGTATTTGTGAGTCGCATCATAAACTAGGTAAACTTTTTTTCTAGATCTTTAGCATCTATGGTTATAAAAGTAGGTTTGCTTTCTGGTGATATTGATGGTTCTTTACATGCAAACAATCTATTTACTAAATGGTCTTGTTCTTTAACACTCAATTTTTGTCCTGTTTTTACTGCCAAACTCTTAGATAGTGATTTTGCAATAAGGTCACTTTGACTAAAATGACTATTTGGCACTTGATGTTCAACGTCATTTATCAATTGTTCCAGTACAGCAGAAACAGACGCCTCAGCAACACTTACAGGAATTCCATTCAATTCTACATCATCATGATCTAATTTTGAAAATACAAACCCGGCATCTTTCAATTGGGTCTTTAATCCTTGCAGCATAGCAACCTCAATGGTGGAGAATTTTAGAGTCAGCGGAAATAATAATTGCTGACTTACTCCTTCTTTAATAGTAATGCTTTGCAAAAACTCTTCATACAAAATACGTTGATGTGCACGATGTTGATCAATAATTAACATACCAGACTTCACTTTATTCACAATGTATTTGTTATGAATTTGAAACGTTTTTTGATCATTATTAGTGTCCTGATCATCAAACATTGAAGGCGTTACCTCATCACTTTCATACTGAACTTGACTAAATTCTTGTTGAATTGTATTTCCTTTAGATTCTAATCCAACGTAAAGACCTTCCCAACTTCCAGTATTTCCACCTTTAAATGATCCTATTTTTTCTTGACCCAAAGATTCTTTTTGAAATGGATTAAAACTTCTATCTATTTCAACATTGGGAATATGCGCTTGTTTGTTTTTGTAAGCATAAGGAGTGTCTAAATTGCCATCTCTATTAAAATCTAATGCCGGAGCAATACTAAATTGACCTAGACTGTGTTTAACTGAAGAACGAAGAATAGCATAAAGTGTATGTTCGTCTTCAAATTTAATTTCAGTTTTGGTGGGATGAATATTAATATCTATTGTTTTGGAATCAACCTGCAAATACAAAAAGTAACTCGAGTGAGTTGATTCTCTAAGTAAGCCTTCAAATGCAGAATTCACCGCATGATTTAAATAAGAACTTTTAATAAATCTATTGTTAACAAAAAAGAACTGCTGGCCTCTTGTTTTTTTTGCAAATTGAGGTTTACAAACAAAACCAGAAATTTTTAGCACCTCAGTATCTTCTTCCACTGGGACTAACTTTTCGTTTGTTTTGACACCAAAAATATTTACAATACGTTGACGCACATTGCTTTCTGGAAGATTAAATAATTCACTTCCATTATGAAACAGAGAGAAAACTATTTTGGGATGAGCCAATGCAACTCTATGGAATTCGTCAATAATATGTCTTAGTTCAACATTATTCGATTTTAAGAAATTGCGTCTTGCTGGAATATTATAAAACAGATTTTTAACTGAAATTGATGTACCTTTTGGAGTCACAACCACTTCTTGTGAGGTGACTTCACTACCTTCAATTTTAATCTGGGTTCCAAGTTCGTCTTGTTCGGGTTTAGATTTCATTTCAACATGCGAAACTGCTGCAATACTTGCCAAGGCTTCACCACGAAATCCTTTTGTATGAATATTGAATAAATCGTCGGCTGATCTAATTTTGGATGTAGCATGACGTTCAAAACTCAATCGTGCGTCTGTAGTGCTCATCCCTTTTCCATCATCAATCACTTGAATTAAGGTCTTACCAGAATCTTTGATGATTAACTTTATACTTTCTGCTTCAGCATCAATAGCATTTTCTAGTAATTCTTTAACAACCGAAGCTGGACGTTGAACGACTTCTCCTGCTGCAATTTGATTAGCTACGTGATCTGGTAATAGTTTTATGATATCTGCCATTCAGTTTTTACTCAAAGAAGATAGACAAATCAAAACCAATAATAAATAAGAAAATTAAAACTAAAATAGCTGCAATTATTAGAACACGATTATTGGCAGTTCTATTAGGATTTCCCTTTAGATCGTCCACGGCATTCGTGAATTTGGTCTTTAAACCAGTAGCATTTGCAGTTGCTTTTCGATAATCGTCAAATTTGTGTTTGATTTCAAACGGACTACCTTCACCTTCTTTTTTATAATAGCGAGGTGTGTAGTCAAATCTCTTGTTAGAACGTGTTCTAAAAATTCCCATAATACAGTAATCTCAAAAATACTTAAAATCAAAAACATTGCCGAATAACAACCCTTAAATTTTGTTAAGTGTTGAAAACTTTAAGGTTAATTAGAATTAATATGCTCAGAAGTAAATTAGAGTTTACTTAAAACTGCCATTTTAATTGCAGCGATTGCTGCCTCAGTACCTTTATTACCATGTTTACCTCCAGATCTCTCAATAGCTTGTTGCATTGTGTTATCTGTAAGCACACAAAAAATAACTGGCGTTTTATGAAGAATGTTTAAATCTTTTATTCCTTGAGTAACGCCTTGACAAACAAAATCAAAATGTTTTGTTTCTCCTTGAATTACGCTTCCAATAGCAACAACGGCATCTACATTTTGTTCTTGCATTTTTTTACTACCATATACTAATTCAAAGCTTCCTGGAACATCCCATCGAAGGATATTTTGTGATGAGACACCACAATCTATCAAGGTATCAAAAGCGCCTTTATAAAGACCTTCTGAAATGGCATGATTCCATTCAGAAACAACAATCCCAAACCGAAAATCTTTCGCATTTGGGATTGTGGTTTTATCGTATTCTGATAAATTTTTATTTGCAGTTGCCATAGTTAGTTACTAGCAGCTTCAGCCTTTCCTATAAAAACATCAATATTTGTGGCTTCAGTACTCGTTGGAAATTCATCTTTTATTCTTTTGAAAAAAGTCAAAGCTTTAGCATTCTTCTCAAGTTGCATCGCCATATTCCCTGCTTTGAATAAATACATAGAAGTTGTAAAATCATTAGACTTTAATTCAGCAGCCTTTGTGTAATAGTCTAAAGCATCATCATATTGCTCTAACTGAACAAAGGCATCACCTATTCCTCCTTTTGCTAAAGGAGCCAATATTTCATCATCACTTTTGAACTCATCTAAATGAGAAACAGCATTTGAATAATCTTTTAAATTTAAGTAAGCCATCCCAGCATAATACCTTGCCAAATTAGCAGCATCTGTACTACTGTGATTTTCAATTATATCTAACATTCCAAATTTTCCTTCTCCTCCATTTAATGCTAATGTAAAAAGTGAATCTTTCTCAACACCTGTCACAGCTTGATCAAAATAAGATTGCGCCTGAAACATGTCATTTTTAGCATCAATTTCTTTTGGTTCTTGAATGAATTTTTTAAATCCTAAAGATCCTAATACAACAACAGCAATCACAGCTACCAAAATGAAAATATACTTTTGGTTCTTAGCAACCCATTCTTCGGTTCTTGAAGCACCTTGATCTAAGGTACTAAATACTTCAGCAGTTGTTGATTGTTGTTCAATGGATTCCTTTTTTTTAGGTTTGTTACCCCGTTTCTTGTACGTTGCCATATATACTGATTTATTGCGCCGCAAAAATAAAATTTTTATTGGTATAAAAAAGGTAAATTATTTGTTATTTTTCAATAATTTGCAACGCTTTTGATGCAATAGAGTCCTACAAATTAGCTTTCAGCAATTATTTTATGATATTAAAAACATTGTCATTACTCAATTATAAAAATTTTGAGAGTCAAACTTTTGAGTTCGATGACAAGATAAATTGCTTGGTAGGTAGAAATGGAATTGGTAAAACAAATGTTCTTGACGCCATATATCATTTATCATATGGTAAAAGTTATTTCAATCCGATCTCATCACAGAACATAAAACACGACGAAGATTTTTTTGTAATTGATGGATTGTATACCAAAGATGAAAGAGATGAAAAGATTGTTGTTTCATTAAAACGCGGACAGAAGAAAATAATCAAACGCAACGGCAAAGATTATGAACGCTTTAGTGATCATATTGGCTATTTACCATTAGTAATCATTTCACCAGCAGACCGAGATTTAATAATTGAAGGTAGTGATACTCGACGTAAGTTTTTAGATTCTGTAATTTCACAAGGTGACAAGTCCTATTTGAAGGATCTCATTTCTTACAACAAAGTTCTTACTCAAAGAAATTCGCTGCTTAAATACTTTGCTTTAAATAGCACTTTTGATCAAAACTCTTTAGATGCATTTGATTATCAAATGATCAAGCATGGCCAACCTATTTTTGAAAAACGTAAAGTATTTTTAGAAGAATTTATCCCTATCTTTAAGTCGCGTTATAAAGCAATTAGCAATGATATAGAACAAGTTAACCTAGTCTATAAAAGCGATTTATTACATAGTGATTTTGCTTCCATTTTAAAGGATTCTATAAAAAGAGATAGAACACTACAGTACTCAAGTGTAGGATTACATAAAGATGATTTAAAACTTGAAATTGAGGATTATAGTATTAAGAAATTTGGTAGTCAAGGTCAACAAAAATCATATTTAATTGCTCTTAAGTTGGCACAATTTGATTTCTTGAAACAGCAAACCAATCAAAACCCAATATTACTATTAGATGATATATTTGATAAGTTAGATTCACAGCGAGTTCAACAAATAATTAGTCTAGTAGATGATCAAAATTTTGGACAATTATTTATTAGTGACACACATGCTGAACGTACTGAAGAAGTAGTAAAAAGCGTTCATCAATCTTATAAAATGTTTCAATTAAATGCAGAATGAGCTCATGAAAAAAGTTAGTATCATAATCATTCTTTTAATTATAACTGGATGCAAATCTAATCCGAAAGAACTCATTCCTTTTATAAATGGATATTGGGAAATTAGCAGTGTAAAGCAGGACAACAAAATTATAAAAGAATATGGAATTAGTCCAATAATTGATTTTTGGATAATCAATGAAGATTTAACTGGATTTAGAAAAAAAGTTATGCCTAATCTTGAAGGTAAGATTGTCGTGACACAACACAGTGCTCCATTTATTATTAAGATTGAGGATAATTCGCTAAATATTCACTATAATGAAGACGATAATATGGTTGATACAATTGTAAAAGCCAATGAAAATGAACTTGTTATCAGTGATAGCCAAGGGCTTATTTATTCCTACAGACCATATGAAAAGATAGATTTAACTGATGAGTAAACGCCATAATGATCATATTAAGATAAGTGATGCTCTAAAGGAGTTTGTAAAATCCAACAAACTTCAAACTGGATTAGATAAAGTTACGGTTAAGGATGTTTGGCGAGATATTATGGGAAACGGTGTTAGTAGTTACACCACAAATGTTATTCTAAAAAAAGACACGCTACATGTCAAATTGAGTTCCTCAGTTCTTCGAGAAGAGCTCAGTTATGGTAAAGAAAAAATCATCAAATTGCTAAATGAAGGATTAGGTAAAGAACTTATCAAGAATCTTGTCTTGAGGTGAGTTAATCATAATTATTCCATAATTATAAGATTAATATTTATTTTAACAGTATCTTTGCCACTTATTAATAAATAATTTTTTTTAAAATGAGTAAAGGAACAGTAAAGTTCTTCAACGAACAAAAAGGATTTGGCTTCATCATTGAAGAAGGATCTAACAATGAACACTTTGTACACTACACAGGATTAGTAGATGAGATTAGAGAAGGAGATAATGTGGAGTTTGACCTAACTGAAGGTAAAAAAGGAATGAACGCAGTAAACGTAAAAGTTATATAAGTATCGTTTTTCACTTTTAAAAAAGCCTATAACTTTCGTTATAGGCTTTTTTTATTAAATTGATTTTATTCTCTAAAACATTTCTCGACCAGAAAAATGAAAAGCACCCTCTATCGCTGCATTTTCATCACTGTCACTTCCGTGAACCGCATTTTCTCCAATAGATGCAGCATATAATTTTCTAATTGTTCCTTCAGCTGCTTCCGCAGGATTTGTTGCACCAATAAGTGTTCTAAAATCTTCTACAGCATTATCTTTTTCTAAAACCGCTGCTACAATTGGCCCACGAGTCATATATGTTACCAATTCACCAAAAAACGGTCTCTCATTATGAATTGCATAAAACGCCTCTGCATTTGCCTTCGTCATTTGAGTTAATTTCATTGCAACAATTCTAAATCCTGAGGCAGTTATTTTTTCTATTATTGCACCAACGTGTCCTTTTTCAACAGCGTCTGGCTTAAGCATTGTAAATGTTCTGTTTGTAGTCATTTTTTTATTCTAAAATTGGTTGCAAAAATAACCAATTTGTTGTTAAAAACAAGCCTAATCGTGTTTAAAAAATTGTATCTTCGCTGTCTATGACAAAAGAGGTTATCCTTGAAATTAATCAACTGCTTTCTCAGCCTAAAAAAGTAGTAATTGTCCCTCATAAAAACCCAGATGGTGATGCAATTGGATCGACGCTCGGATTGTGCCATTATTTGAATTCTAAGGGACATTCAGCAGTTGTTATTGCACCAAATGATTATCCACAATTTTTAAAATGGCTACCTGGTAATAATCAAGCATTAATTTATGAATCAGAACCTGAAATGGCACAGCGAATAATTAGTGATTCTGATGTCCTGTTTACTTTGGATTTTAATGCACTTCATAGAGCTGGTGACATGGAGAAACCATTGCAAGATTCTCAAGCAAAAAAAATATTGATTGATCATCACCAACAACCAGATGGATTTGCAGATTTTGTTTATTCAGACGTTGCTATGAGCTCAACCAGTGAAATGGTTTATCATTTTCTTGATATGCTTGGCGAAAAAAATGCCATAAATGCTGATATTGCTACTTGCTTATATGTTGGAATCATGACTGATACTGGTTCATTTAGATTTCCTTCAACCACCAAAATAACGCATTTGGTTATCTCCGATTTAATTGAAAAAGGGGCAAATAATGCTGAAATTCATAACGCAATTTATGACACAAACAGCTATAACAGGTTACAATTACTAGGAAGATCACTCAATAATTTGAAAGTCATCCCTGAATTGAGTACGGCCTATATTGCATTATCTCAAGATGATTTAAATGAATTCAATTTTAAAAAAGGTGATACTGAGGGTGTCGTAAATTATGCTCTGTCCGTTGAAGGCATCAATTTTGCCCTTATTTTTATTGAAGAAAGAAAAGAAGGCATTGTCAAAATTTCATTGCGGTCAAAAGGAAATTTTAATGTGAATGCCTTTGCTCGTAAACATTACGATGGCGGCGGGCACATAAATGCTGCTGGTGGTAGAAGTGAGCTTAGTTTACAGGATACCATTGACGAATTTATTAGTATCTTGCCTAGCTATAAAAATGACCTCACATCATGAATAGAATAATCCTACTTATCCTAGCCATTTTTCTCTTTGGCTGTAAATCACCTGAGGCTAGACCGCCAATTTCTCAAAGTTCGGGAACATTTATCAAAGAATCAGCTGAACGCAATAAGAAATTATTTGAACGAGAGCAAAAGCAAATTGAATCTATTATAAGTACTCAAGAAGAAACTGAATTTCAAACGTCTAAAAGTGGTTTCTGGTACTATTATAACACTAAAATTGAAGAAGAAAGTGTCCATCCAAAATTTGGTGATATTGTCAATTTCAATTACAATATTAAAGATTTAAATGGCAAAATTATTTATTCGGAAACTGAACTAAAAACTCAAAATTATGCCATGGATCAGCAAGAGCTTTTTACAGGATTACGTGAGGGCTTAAAATTGATGAAGGCTGGTGAAACAGTTACTTTTTTATTTCCATCTCAAAAAGCTTATGGCTACTATGGCGATGAAGATCGCATAGGCACAAATATTCCGATAATTTGTGAAGTAACAATTAATATGATAACTCAAAAAGAAACAGATTAAAATGAAGATTATTAAAACATCAGTAGTACTTTTTATAACTACTTTATTAATGAGTACGACCTCTTGTCAAAATGACAAATATCCGGATTTAGAAGAAGGTCTTTATGCTGAATTTGTCACAAGTAAAGGGACTATAGTTACAAAACTATTCTCTGACAAAGTACCTGTAACTGTTGCCAATTTTGTGGCTTTGGCAGAAGGTACACATCCAATGGTTAGTGAAGAATTTAAAGGGAAACCATTTTATAATGGCTTAACTTTTCACCGAGTGATGGATAAATTCATGATCCAAGCCGGTGATCCAACTGCTAGTGGTTCTGGGAGTCCTGGATATCGTTTTGAGACTGAATTTGAAGCTTCGCTTAAACATGACAAACCTGGTATGTTATCTATGGCCAATGCGGGTGGCACAAATACTAATGGAAGTCAATTTTTCATTACAGAAGTGCCTTACCCAAGTTTAGACACTTTCGATAAAAATGGTAATTTGAAGAATTGCAATCAACCAAGGATTAGTTGTCATACGGTTTTTGGTGAAGTAGTTATTGGTTTAGAAATTCAAGATTCAATTTCTAATGTAGAAGTTGACAGGGGAAGTAAAAAACCAATTGAAGATGTATTTATAAAAGAAGTAAATATCATCCGTCAAGGATTTGAGGCAAGAAAATATGATGCCTTACAAACCTGGGAAACTGAATTACCTTTATTAGACGAGAAACGATTAAAACGTGAAGAAGAAGCACGATTAAAAGCTGAAGAAGCGACGCGACTAGTGAAAGAACAATCTGACAAAGCCAAAGCAGCATTTATTAAGGACAACGAGACGCTTAAGGGACGTGTAGAAAATTTACCCATAGGAATTACCATGATTTTTACAAAGGAAGGGAAAGGACCAAGACCAAATTCTACAGAAAAAGCTTTGATTAATTATGCTGGCTATTTTGAGAATGGTGAGTTATTTGATACGAGTTGGAAAGACGTTGCTAAAGAGAATGGTAAGTATAATGAAGCTAGAGATAAACAAAACGGCTATGCCCCTTTTGCAATGATTTATAATGAAACAGCCAATCTAGTGCCTGGATTTAGGGCAGCCATGCTTAATATGAAAGTAGGTGATAAAGTTAGAGTGTTCATTCCATCTCATTTAGGCTATGGAGCATCTGGCTATGGTAATGGATATATTCCACCTAATACAAACTTATATTTCGATCTAGAGCTTGTTGGAATTGAAGGAAAGTAACTAAATAGTAAATAGAAAAAAGCCGCTTAATTAAGCGGCTTTTTTTATTTCTTAGGGATGTTCTTAAGAATTTCAAGAACAAATTTCCAATATTTTTTAACTGAAGAAATTTGTGCTCTTTCATCAGGTGAATGTGCACCCTTAATATTTGGACCAAAACTTATCATATCCATATTCGGATAATTCTGTCCTAAAATTCCACATTCTAATCCAGCATGACAAGCAGCCACATGGGGTTTCTCACCGTTTAACTCTTCATATAGTGGCACCATAACTTTTAAAATATCAGAATCCATATTCGGTGTCCAGCCTGGATAATGACCTGTAAATTCAACTCCACATCCAGCCAATTCAAATGTTGCCTTCAACATATTAGCTAAATCCATTTTGGAGGATTCTACAGAAGAACGTGTTAAACATCCCACTTTTATTTGTCCATTTTTTGCTATTACTCTAGCAAGATTATTTGAAGTTTCAACGAGCTCAGGTATATCAGCACTCATTGAATAAACGCCATTTAGCGTGGCATATAATGCTCTTAATAGTCCTATTTGGGTAGATTCAACCATGACATTTGTTGGTGTAGTTGTTTTTGAAACACCTATAATTAAATCAGGTTCCATAGTCTTGTATTCGTTACAAATAATAGTTGAAAGTGATTTAATTTCTGGTTCTAATGCATCAGAATAATTTTTACTAACAACAATGGTAGAAAAACTTTCTCTTGGAATGGCATTGCGCAAACTTCCGCCATCAATTTCAGCAATTTTTATATTGAATTTCTGATAAAGATTGTACAATATCCTGTTCATGATTTTGTTAGCATTTCCAAATCCACGATGAATATCCATTCCTGAATGGCCACCTTGCAATCCTTTAACCTCAACTTTAAAGCCAACTTCATGATCTGATGTTGGTTGTTCAAAATACGATCTCGTAGCTGTCACATCTATACCTCCAGCACACCCTACTCCTATCTCATCATCTTCTTCAGTATCTAAATTTAAGAGAATGTCGCCTTTAAGTATGCCACCTTTTAAACCCATGGCACCAGTCATACCAGTTTCTTCATCAATTGTAAATAATGCCTCTATTGCTGGATGTTGTATTGTGTTACTCTCAAGAATAGCCATAATGGTTGCTACCCCTAATCCATTATCAGCACCAAGAGTAGTTCCTTTCGCCTTTACCCAATCTTCATCAACAAACATTTCAATGCCCTGAGTTTCGAAATTAAAATTCGTGTCTGAATTTTTTTGATGAACCATATCTAAGTGCGATTGCAATACAATTGCTTTACGATCTTCCATTCCAGCAGTTGCAGGCTTTTTAATAATGACGTTGCCTACTTCATCTACAATAGTTTCTAGATTTAAATTTTGTCCAAAGTTTTTCATGAATGCAATAACTCGCTCTTCCTTTTTAGAAGGTCTTGGAACAGCATTTAGATCTGCAAAATTTTGCCAAATTTCTTGAGGTTCTAGTTGTTTAATTTCTGAATTCATAATCTCATTTTTGAAGAATTACAAATGTAAGCAATCAGCAGAAAGTTTTATAAAACATTTGTGTATTTTTGAATCATGCGTAGCAAAGTTAAAACAGTCATTGCCTTAAGCATTATCCCTCAAGTTTTATTAGTAAAATTAGCATCTTTCTACCCTAATTTTATTGAAAATTACTACAGTTTGGGTTTATATCAATTTATGTCAAAATTAATGCGTTATGTATTTGGCTGGCTTCCTTTTTCAGTAGGAGACCTGTTATATACTTTGGCGATAATTTATGCCATTAGATGGGTAGTCATAAACAGAAAACGCGCTATTAAAGATACCTTAAATTGGTTTCAAGAAATAATGGTTTTTGTATCACTTCTTTATTTTGCTTTTCATTTATTTTGGGGATTGAATTATTACAGATTACCACTTCATGAATCATTAGGTCTTGAGGCCAATTATAATACTGAAGAACTAATGGAGGTCATTGAAAATTTGACTCAAAAATCTAACGAAATACATTCTTCTTTGAGCCTAAACGATACGATTAGATTAACGATACCTATTTCAAAAAAAGAACTATTTAAAAAAAGTATTAATGGTTATAAAAATTTAAGCAAAACTTATCCTCAATTAAGTCCAGTACCTAAAAGTGTTAAAAAATCGATATATAGTTTACCCTTAACATATATGGGATTTGGTGGATATTTTAATCCTTTCACTAACGAAGCTCAAATTAATGGACTGAATCTTCTGCATAAGTTTCCAACTACTACGAATCATGAACAAGCGCATCAGATTGGTTACGCAGCAGAAAATGAAGCAAATTTCATAGGTAGTCTTGCTGCAATGCACAATGATGATCCGTATTTTCAATATGCAGGATTCATATTCGCTCTGAAGCATTGTTTGATTGAATTACAACAACGCAATGTTCCTGAATATAGGTCAGTTATTGAAGCCATTAATATAGGTATATTAAAAACTTATCAAGAGGAAATGGAATTCTGGGAACGCTATAAGAATCCAGTAGAACCATTATTTACTGGCACATGGAATCAATTTCTTAAAGCAAATAATCAAGATAAAGGAATTGAAAGTTATAGCTATGTAGTAGCACTTTTAGTCAATCATTTTAAGGTCAAATAAGCCAAAATGTTAAAACGAAATTTGTAGTATCTCCTAACCTACATATTCATTATCTTTAATGCTCAAAATTATTTACTAACCAAATAAAAATAATGTTTAAAAAGTATTTTATTACAATGATGCTTTTGTGCACTTTTACCGTTATCGCACAGGAGCACTTTCCTAAAAACGATGGTGTTATTTCTAAAAACACAAATTATACAGCTTTTACAAATGCTAAGATTTATGTCACACCATCACAAGTTATTGAACAAGGCACACTACTAATTAAAGATGGAAAAGTAGTGTCAACAGGAACTTCTGTCAGTATTCCAAATAATGCTGTTGTAATTGATGTTTCCGGTAAAAGTATCTATCCTTCGTTTATTGAGGTATATTCTAATTTCGGTGTAAAAAAACCTGAGCGAACTCCTGGTGGAGGTCGTTCACCACAATATGAGGCATCTCGTGAAGGTTTTTATTGGAATGATCATATTATGCCTGAACAAAATGCAATTGAGAAGTTTAAATACAATAATAAAACTGCTTCTGAATTAAGAAAGGCAGGATTCGGCATGGTGAATACACATATGCAAGATGGTATAATTCGTGGATCGGGTTCACTTATTGCACTTACGGATCAAGGAGGTGATGCTGAACGTATTATTGATGCACATTCAGCTCAATATCTTTCCTTAAGTAAAAGTGTCAAATCAAGACAATCGTATCCAGGTTCCATTATGGGTTCTTTAGCTATTCTAAGGCAAGTTCATTATGATGCTGCATGGTATGCAAAAGGCGGTTCAAATGTTACAGATAGGTCTTTAGAAGCTTATAATAATAATAAAAATTTAGTTCAAATTATTGAAGCTGGTAGTCGCGCTAACGCGATTCGTGTTGATAAGGTTTGTGATGAATTAGGCATGCAATACGTTATAGTTGGTGGTGGTGATGAATATGAACGCATTAATGATATCAAATCAACTAATGCCACTTATATCATTCCTTTAGATTTTCCTGATGCCTATGATGTAGAAAATACATTTTTGGCTAGTACATTAGAGTTGGAAGATATGCGTGAATGGAATCAAAAACCTTCTAACCCTAGTGTTCTTGCACAGAATAATATCTTGTTTGCTTTAAGTACGCATAAATTAAAATCACCAAGTAAATTGAAGGCTAATTTATTGAAGGCCATCACTTATGGTTTAGATAAAACAAAGGCTCTTGAAGCACTAACTACTGTTCCGGCAACAATTTTAGGCAAACAGAATGAATTAGGAACACTTAATTCTGGTGCTTATGCTAATTTTTTAATTACGTCTGGTGAAATATTCGATAGTAAAACAACTCTATATGAAAATTGGGTGAAAGGTCATAGAAATATACTTCAATCAATGAGTACTAAAGACATTACAGGAGATTATACATTCACTGCTGGTGGTAAAACTTATGATCTTTCAATAGGTGGAACTCCAAGTAAACCAAAGTCGACTTTAAAATCTGGTAGCTTAAATTTAGGTTCGAAATTAAACTATAAGGACAATTGGATCAATATGACTTTTTCTACAGCAGATACTACTAAACAAGAATTTGTTAGGTTAGTTTCTAAAGTGACAGATCCTAATAATCTAAATGGAAAATTAATCTATCCAAATGGTAACGAAATGACATTCTTTGCCAAAAGAGAATTGAAGGAGGATAGAGATGATAATAAAAAAATGAACGGCAAAGGCAGTGGCGATAAAACGCCAAAAATGATGCCTGTCACTTATCCAAATGGTGCTTATGGATTTACATCCTTACCTCAACAAGAAACTGTACTTTTTCAAAATGCTACAGTTTGGACTAATGAAAATGAAGGTATTTTAACTAATACTGATGTTTTAATTAAAAATGGTAAGATATCAGCAATTGGACAAAACCTAAGCTCATCTGGGGCTAAAGTGGTTGATGCAACTGGTAAACATCTTACAGCTGGAGTTATTGATGAGCATTCTCATATTGCAGCTGCAAGTATTAATGAAGGAGGACATAATTCATCTGCCGAAGTTTCAATTGAAGATGTCGTAGATCCTGAAGATGTGGACATCTATCGTAATCTCGCAGGTGGGGTTACATCTATACAGATATTACATGGATCAGCGAATCCAATTGGAGGGCGTTCAGCAGTACTCAAGTTAAAGTGGGGAGAATCTGCGGCCAATCTTCTAAATCCAAATGCCTCTAAATTTATAAAATTTGCATTGGGTGAAAATGTCAAGCAATCAAATTGGCAAAGTTTTGGACGTTTCCCTCAAACTAGAATGGGTGTGGAACAATTGTATGTTGATTATTTTACAAGAGCTAAAGAATATGATGCGCGTAAAAAAAGTGGCAATCCATATCGAAAAGACATTGAAATGGAAGTGCTAGCTGAGATTTTAAATAAGGAACGCTATATCAGTTGCCATAGTTATGTACAAAGTGAAATTAATATGTTGATGAAAGTTGCAGATAAATTTAACTTTAATATAAACACATTCACACATATTTTGGAAGGCTATAAAGTAGCTGATAAAATGAAAGAACATGGTGTAGGTGGATCCACATTTAGTGATTGGTGGGCTTATAAATTTGAAGTAAATGATGCCATACCTTACAACGCGGCAATTATGCATAATGCTGGTGTTGTAGTAGCCATTAATAGTGACGATGGTGAAATGTCAAGACGTTTAAATCAAGAAGCGGCTAAAACTATTAAATATGGCGGACTTAGTGAAGAAGATGCATGGAAAACCGTGACTTTGAATCCTGCAAAACTATTGCATTTAGATGATAGAGTTGGAAGCATTAAGGTTGGAAAGGATGCCGATGTCGTATTATGGAATGGACATCCAATGTCAGTTTATACTATGGCAGAAAAAACCATGATTGAAGGAGTTACTTATTTTGATATGGCACGCGACGCTCAAATGAGAAGTGCTATCAAAAAGGAAAAAAATGAACTCATGGCAATGATGCTTAAGGAAAAGAATAAAGGTGTAAAAACACAACCTGTTAAGAAGAAAGACAAGGAGTTATTGCATTGTGATTCAATAGATCATCAAACAAATTAGAAATTATGAAAAATTATAAATATATAGTCGTTCTGATGGTGTTTAGTTTCGCACTTTCTTTTGCACAACAAACACCTGCACCAGAACAAACAGAGGCCTTTACTATTTTAGGCGCAACAGCACATATAGGTAATGGTCAAGTTATTGAGAATAGTGTTATTATAATTGAAAACGGCAAAATAATGGCCTGCGCTGATGCTACAAATACCAAGATACCTTATAAAGGCACTATTATAGATGGAGCCAAACAGCATGTCTATCCAGGATTTATTGCAGCGGGTTCACGATTAGGACTAGTTGAGGTAGATGCAGTTAGAGCAACAAATGATCAGGCAGAAATAGGTGGAATGATTCCACATATAAGAAGTCAAATTGCCTACAATGCAGAATCTAAGGTTGTAGAGTCTATGAGGCCAAATGGTGTTCTTGTCGCCCAAGTTGCACCACGTGGTGGTCGTATTTCTGGAACGTCATCAGTTATGCAATTAGACGCTTGGAATTGGGAAGATGCCACACTAAAAGCAGATGACGGCATACATCTTAACTGGCCAAATAGTTTTACCAGAGGTCGATGGTGGTTAGGTGAACCAGCAGGACTAAAAGCGAATACCAACTATTCAAAACAAGTTGATGAAGTTTCCGCTTTTATCTCAGAAAGTAAGGCTTATATAAATGGAAATTCTAATGTTACCAATTTACCGTATGCTGCTATGGCTGGTTTATTTGATGGCTCTCAAAAATTATATGTTCATGTTGATGATGAAAAAGGAATAGCAGACGCTATAGAGTTTTCTAATACAAATGGCATTAAGAAAATGGTCGTTGTAGGTGGTTATCAAGCCTATGCTGTTACAGATTTACTAAAGAAGAACAATGTTCCAGTATTAATTAATCATACTCATACTAGACCTTCAATAGACGACCATGATTATGATTTACCATTCAAGAATCCTAAAATTTTAATGGATGCTGGTGTTTTAGTTGGAATTCAAACTGGAAGTGCTTCTAATTTTCAAAGTAGAAATTTACCGTTTTATGCTGGTCAAGTAGTTGGTCAAGGGATGAGTAAAGAAGATGCCTTAAAATTAATCACATCAAATGTAGCAGAAATTCTAGGTGTTGACGATCAATTAGGTACTTTAGAAGCAGGAAAGGATGCCACTCTCTTTATTAGCAAAGGTGACGCGCTGGACATGATGGGTAATAATTTGACGCGTGCTTACATTAATGGACGTGAGATAAGTTTAGAAACACATCAAACCGAGCTCTGGAAACGTTATGACAAAAAAATAAACGGAAACTAAATAAGAAAAGCGAGCCACCACAGCTCGCTTTCTTTTTGTAGAACAATATTTTGCCTTTTTCAAAGCAATTATTTAAAAATACTAAGAAGTTCAAAATTAAAGGTAAAACCTTATCAGACTTTACCTAAATGCTTGTAGAACCTATGAGTTTATTCTGCTATAATTGCACCTTCAGCTACATTGAATAAAGTATCATCTGGTGATTCTTTTGAAAGATAGGCATTAATAAAATTCACCTCATTGCTCATCTCTCCTACTTCGCCATCATCAAACTGATGCCATTGCATTTTGCTTGGTAATTGCAAACCATTGACTGTTGCCCATTCTGAGTATTTTATCAATTTAAATTTCTTAGCTTTTTCTTTAGTAAAAAATGTGACTGTATAGGCAAGCCAGGTCATTTTATAAGTATCAGGATCATAATAAAGGATATATTGATCTTCTGGAGATTCTCCTATTCCAGCTTCATAAGAAATTAAAATTCCAGGATATTCTTTACCATCTACCTCAAGTGTAGGGCCTTCTTCATAAGTAATACCATTATCGCCAATAATAAAAGGCATCGCATAAAAGTAAAAGTATAAATTATAATAAAACCTTGGATTCCCTTTATAGGTAGTGGTATCTAGGTTTTTAACCCAAACATTTTCACCATCAAATCCTAAAAGATGGTGCTTATATTCAATGACCGACTTTCTACTCTTTAAATTAACATTATGTTTTTCAACATAATCTTCACGTTGAATCCCGTAATTAATACCTTTCATATCATTCCATTCGTCTATGCCTCCATGAGCATCAAATATTTTTGAGATGTTGTCTGGATAAATGGTGGTAGTTACGTCTAAATTATCTTCAGAATAAGTGTCCTGTTTTACTTCCTTTTTACAAGAATTAAAAAAAATGAGTGCGAGTACTAAAAATGCCGTTTCTTTCATGTTAGTTGTTTTATAAAACCTTTGTCGTTTCTACAAATTTACAATTACATTAATTAGTATTTTTGTTTCACATGACAAAAAGTATTACCAGTACACAAAATTCATTGATTAAAGAATTAGTTCAATTAAAAGAAAAGTCAAAAGTACGAAGGCAATCTGGACAATTTATTATTGAAGGTATACGTGAACTTTCATTGGCTATAAAAAGTAATTACACAATTAAATCTTTACTTTATTGTCCAGAATTGATTTCCAAAGTTGAAGTAGATTCACTTGGCCAAAAGAGTTTTGATGTAATAGAAATATCTAAAAATGTATTTCAAAAGTTGGCATATCGAGATACATCCGAAGGTATAATTGCAGTGGCCTCATCCAAAAACCTGTTATTGGATGAATTAAAATTTAATCATGAAAACCCACTTATTCTCGTGGCTGAGTCACCAGAAAAACCTGGTAATATTGGTGCTTTATTAAGAACTGCTGATGCGGCTAATGTTGATGCAGTGATCATTGCAAATTCTAAAACTGATTTGTACAATCCGAATATCATTCGTTCTAGCGTTGGTTGTGTATTTACAAATCAAATTGCATTTGGATCAACTACTGACATTATAAAATTTCTAAGAGAAAGAGATATTAATATTTATTGTGCATCACTTCAAGCCAGTAAGGAATATCAATCACAAGATTATACTAAGCCTACTGCAATTATTGTTGGTACAGAAGCAACTGGATTGAGTAGTGAATGGCTAGAAAACTCAATGCAAAACATAGTAATTCCTATGAGTGGAGAAATAGACTCAATGAATGTCTCAGTTGCCGCTGGAATTCTTATTTTTGAAGCCAAAAGACAAAGGAATTTCAGCTAATGACAAGTACAACCCTATTTTATATTATCATATCCATTATTATTATCAATTTTATTATTGATAAAATTTTAAACACCTTAAACGCTCGACATTTTAAGGATGCATTACCACAAGAATTACAAGATGTTTATGATGAAGCTGAATACCAAAAATCGCAAGAATATAAGGCAACTAATCAACGTTTTTCAAATTACACTGGCTTATTTTCTCTACTACTAACGTTGGCATTTTTCTTTTTAGATGGTTTTGAAATTGTTGATAATATAGCAAGAGGTTATAGTAGCAATCCTATTATTATTGCCTTGATTTTTTTCGGTATTATCATGTTTGCAAGTGATATACTAACAACCCCTTTTGCCTACTATAAAACCTTTGTTATTGAAGAGCGATTTGGTTTCAATAAAACAACGCTCAAAACATTTTTTTTAGATAAACTAAAAGGATGGGTTATGCTGGCAATAATTGGCGGTGGAATTTTAGCACTAATCATTTATGTTTATAGTATAACACAAGATAAATTTTGGTTGTATGCTTGGTTAATAGTCACTGTTTTTACGGTTTTTATGAATATGTTTTATTCTAAACTTATTGTTCCATTATTTAATAAACAGAAACCCTTAGAAGAAGGTGATCTCAGAGAAAAAATTTCGGCATATGCAAAAACCGTTGGGTTTAAATTGAATAAAATATTTGTCATTGATGGGTCTAAACGTAGTACCAAAGCCAATGCTTATTTTTCAGGATTTGGTAGTGAAAAACGCGTTACACTATATGATACTTTGATCAAAGATCTTGATCAAGATGAAATTGTAGCCGTATTAGCCCATGAAGTTGGTCATTATAAACGAAAACATATTATTTTCAATTTGTTGGCTTCCATCCTTTTAACTGGATTGACACTATTCATCTTATCTCTTTTTATATCTAATCCGATTCTGTCCAATGCACTCGGTGTCGAAATTCCAAGTTTTCATATTGGATTAATCGCTTTTGGAATGTTATATAGTCCAATAAGTGAATTTACAGGTTTGATTATGAATCACTTTTCAAGGAAATTTGAGTACCAAGCAGATAATTACGCTAAGCAAACGTTTAAGGCAGAACATTTGATAACTTCCTTAAAAAAATTGTCTAAAAATAGTTTGAGTAATTTGACGCCACATCCAGCATTTGTATTCATGCATTACTCTCACCCAACACTTTTACAACGAATCAAAAATTTGAAACAATAAACCTTAATTGCTATTGGCTGTTTGTTTAGTTTATAGTACTTTTAATATATGACAGCAGTTGAGATAGAAAAGGAAAATGCTGCGATTGCCAAATCGTACAAAGAGCTTCTTAAAATAAGCTATCGAACCCTGAATGCAAAGGATAAAAAACTCATTAGAAAGGCGTTTGAAATTGCTGTTGATGCTCATAAAGACCAAAGAAGACGTTCAGGTGAAGCCTATATTTTTCATCCATTGGCTGTTGCCAAAATTGTCGCTTCTGAAATTGGATTGGATGCTACTTCTATTGCTTCAGCTTTATTACATGATGTTGTTGAAGACACCGAATACTCTTTAGATGATCTTGAACAAATGTTCGGTGAAACTGTTGCTAGAATAGTTGATGGTCTTACAAAAATTTCGAACCTAAATAAAGATACTGATATTTCGCAACAGGCGGAAAACTTCAGAAAAATGTTACTCACATTAAATGATGATGTTAGAGTTATCATAATCAAGATTGCAGACAGACTTCACAATATGCAAACGCTTGAGCATATGAAGCCTGACAAACAAGTTAAAATTGCTTCGGAAACACTGTATATATATGCACCTTTAGCGCATCGAATTGGATTGTATAATATTAAAACTGAACTTGAAGATCTCGGGTTAAAATATACAGAGACTGAGGTTTATAATGACATCCTTACAAAGATGAAAGATAGTAAGGAAGAGCAAGATGCCTATATTAAAGAAATTAGTAAAATATTAAAATCTTCACTTGATAAAGAAGATTTTGAATACGAAGTAAAAGGTCGACCAAAATCAATTTTTTCTATCCGACGAAAAATGGTGAAACAAGGTGTTTCATTTGACGAGGTTTATGACAAATTTGCGGTCAGAATTATCTACAAATCTGACGAAGAAAATGAAAAATTCGTAGCATGGAAAATTTATTCCATTGTTACTGACCACTTTAGACCAAACCCTATTAGATTACGTGATTGGATTTCTTCACCTAAATCCACAGGATACGAGGCATTGCATATTACAGTAATGGGACCTAAAGGTCGATGGGTTGAAGTACAGATACGTAGTGATCGTATGAATGAAATTGCTGAAAAAGGGTATGCTGCACATTATAAGTATAAAGAGGGCAAATCAAAAGAAGATAACCTCGATGATTGGATTAATAAATTACAAGAAGCTTTAGAAAACCAAGAAACAGATGCTGTAGATTTTGTTGAGCAGTTCAAGTTAAACCTGTATTCAAAAGAAATTTTTGTATTTACACCACAAGGTGACTTAAAATCGCTTCCAAAAGGTGCCACGTCACTAGATTTCGCATTTAGTATTCATACGGAAGTTGGTATGCGCACTAGAGGTTCTAAAGTAAATGGCAAACTTGTCCCTTTAAGTCATGAATTAAAAAGTGGCGATCAAGTAGAGATCCTAACTTCAGATAATGCCAAACCAAATGCCAATTGGTTAGATTACGCCACAACCGCAAGAGCTAGAAGTAAAATTAAATCATCCCTAAAAGATGAGAAAAAAGTAATTGCAGAAGATGGTAAGGAGATTTTAAGAAGAAAACTTAAACAACTGAAAATTCTTGTAGATGAAAAGAGTATCAATGAAATGGTTAACTACTTTAAACTTCGCACAAGTTTAGATCTTTTTTATCGTGTTGGTGTTGGAAGTATAGACAATAAAATGCTCAAAGAATTTGCCGCTCAGCGTAGCAATGCTCTTATGAGTTTTATTAAAAATAGAATAAGAAAGCCAAGCTCTGCTCCAGATCTTGATAAAGATGAAATTACTTCTAAATATGATTTATTAGTCTTTGGAAAAGAAGAAGAAAAATTAGACTATAAATTAGCAAGTTGCTGTAATCCTATTCCAGGAGATCCTGTATTTGGTTTTGTAACTATTAATGAAGGAATTAAAGTTCATAAGAAAAACTGTCCAAATGCGCTGAGTTTACAATCAAATTATGCCTACAGAATTATTCCTGCCAAGTGGATTGATTCTTCACAAGAAGAATTCACTGCCAAAATTAAAATGACTGGGATTGATAATCTGGGATTGGTAAATGATATCACTAAAATCATTTCAGATAACCTAAATGTAAATATGAAAAGCGTTAGTTTTGATACTGATGGAGGCACATTTACAGGGCGAATTACTGTGGTGGTTAAAAACAAAAATGAAGTCACAAACTTAATGACCAAACTCAAAAAAATTAATGGTATTGAAAAGGTCTTCCGCGAATAAAATTTGTTTAAATTTGCCGAGCTTATGAGTATTGAAACGGCAAAATCGAATCAAGACATTGTTAAAGATGTGTTCACCATTTTTTTAGAAGAAAATGGACACCGAAAAACACCTGAACGCTACGCTATTCTTCAGGAAATCTACGATAGTAATGAACATTTTGATATAGAATCACTTTATATCAATATGAAAAACAAAAACTATCGCGTTTCCAGAGCCACTCTTTATAACACCATGGAATTACTTATGGAGTGCGGATTGGTGCGAAAACATCAGTTTGGTCAAAATCAATCACATTACGAAAAGTCGTATTTTGACAAACAACATGACCATGTTATTTTAACAGACTCTGGTGAAGTGATAGAATTTTGTGATCCACGTATTCAAGCAATTAAAAAAACTATTGAAGAAGTTTTTGAAATAGATATTCATAACCATTCACTTTATTTCTACGGTACAAAAAAACCAAAAAACTAACGAACACTAATGGCAGTAGATTTACTACTAGGTTTACAATGGGGAGACGAAGGCAAAGGTAAAATTGTTGATGTACTTACCTCTAATTACAATTTAATTGCTCGATTTCAAGGTGGTCCAAATGCAGGACATACTCTAGAATTTGATGGTATAAAACATGTATTAAGAACCATTCCATCTGGAATTTTTCATGAAGAATCAATTAATGTTATAGGAAATGGTGTTGTAATTGACCCTGTTGTATTTGTTCAAGAACTTGATGGTCTTGATCAATTCAATATTGATTATAAGTCTAAACTAATAATCTCTAGAAAAGCACACATAATATTACCAACACATCGATTATTAGACGCTGCGTCCGAAATTGCTAAAGGAAAAGCTAAAATTGGCTCAACTTTAAAAGGTATTGGACCAACTTACATGGATAAAACGGGTAGAAATGGTATTCGTATTGGAGATCTTGAACTTGAAGGTTGGAAAGAAAAATATCGAAATTTAGCTAACAAACATGAAGCCATGATTGGGTTCTACAATGTTGACATTCAATATGATTTGAAAGAAATGGAAGCTGAATTCTTTTCTTCAGTAGAAAGACTTCGAGAATTGCAATTTATTGATAGTGAAGACTACCTAAATAAGGCAGTCAAAAATGGCAAATCAATATTAGCCGAAGGAGCACAAGGCTCTTTGCTAGATATTGATTTTGGCACATATCCATTTGTAACTTCATCAAATACAACTGCATCTGGAGCTTGTACTGGATTAGGAATTGCACCAAATAAAATTGGTGAGGTCTTCGGAATTTTTAAGGCCTATACAACACGTGTTGGATCTGGCCCATTTCCAACAGAACTCTTTGATAATGTTGGCTCTGAAATGGCAAAAATTGGCCGCGAATTTGGCGCTGTAACTGGACGGCCAAGACGCTGTGGTTGGTTAGATCTAGTAGCTCTAAAATATGCTTGTGATGTGAATGGTGTAACGCAATTGATGATGATGAAATCTGATGTACTATCTGGATTTAAAACCATTAAGGTTTGTACTACATATAAATATAAAGGTGAAATAATTTCGCATTTACCTTACAATATTGAATCTGAAAATATTACGCCAATTTACTCCGAATTTAAGGGCTGGTCAGAAGACTTAACTAAAATGGAAAGCGCTTCGCAACTTCCGAAAGAATTAAACGATTATATTGATTTTCTAGAAAAAGAATTAGAGATTCCAATTAAAATTGTTTCGGTTGGTCCTGATAGAAAGCAGACTATTTTTAGATAGAATACCTAGAAAATCAACGCCAGAGATACATAAATCCATTCATAAAAATTTCCTAATGGGCAATATTGCTTCGCATTAATGGTTATTTTTACCACAAATTGATTGCTTTTTGAAACAGCTCAGATTCTTACATATTATTATATTTCTAATAGCATTTGTCCATATATCTAATTCTCAAGAACGTAGACGAATAGAAATAGATACCGCTGGATTTCTTGATCGCGACGAGGAGAAATTCCCAGGAGCAACTATTTTGACTAGAGACGATATGAATCAAGTAAAAATATCACATGAAGGTGCTATTATGTGGTGTGATCAAGCCATTCACTATGGTGAGGAAGATTTTATTGAAGCATATGGAAATGTACGTATCATGCAAGGTGATACTATAAATATGACTGCCAAATATGTTGAATACAGTGGAAAGACCAAACTCGCATTTGCTAGTGGTGATGTGGTTTTGACAGAGCCTACTTCTACCCTTTCAACAGATACTTTGTATTTTGATCGTGTTAAACAACAAGCTTACTATAGAACAAAAGGCAAAGTAGTTAGAGATACTTCTGGCGTTATAACTAGTCAGATTGGTCGCTATTATATGGAAACAAAAAAATACCAATTTATCGAGAATGTAAAATTGGTCAATGAAGAATATACAATAGATTCAGATCAGTTAGATTTTTATTCAGAAACAGGACATGCTTATCTTTTTGGTCCAACTACTATTGTAAGTGAAGAAAGTACTATTTATTGTGAACGTGGATTTTATAATACTAATAACGATACTGGTTTTTTTGTTAGGAAATCTAGAATAGATTATGACAATCGAATTTTTGAAGGAGATAGCATGTACTTTGACAGAAACAGAAGTTTTGCTTCTGCAACAAATAATATAAAGGTAACAGACACTACCAATAAAACAATTATTAAAGGACATTACGCCGAAGTGTTTAGAGACAAAGATTCTGTCTTTATCACCAAGCGTGCCTTGGCAATTACTGTTCAAGAACAAGATTCAGTCTATATCCATGGAGACACTCTTATGGTTACAGGTAAACCTGAAAATAGAATTACAAGAGCATTTTATAATGTTAAGTTGTATAAAAAGGATTTGAGTGGTAAATCAGATTCCATTCATATGGATCACAAAGCTGGTCTAACACAACTTATCAATTTAAAACGTTTTGATTTGGAAGACGCCTTCGCTGTTAAGCGTCAACCTATTATTTGGAATTTAGGAAATCAAATGACTGGTGATTCTATTCATATCACTTCTAATACAGAAACAGAAAAGCTTGATTCACTTAAAGTATTCAATAATGCCTTTTTAATAAGTCAGGACACTTTAGGAGAAGGTTATAATCAAATTTATGGTCAAAAATTGTACGGATTATTTAATAAAGACAACGAACTTTATACAGTTGATATCATTAAAAATGCTGAGTCAATTTATTTCTTGAGAAACGACAAAAACGAATTGGTAGGAATTGATAAATCTAAATCAGGAAGAATTAAAATTTGGATTACAGACAATACGATCGATGAAGCTAGAAAACTAAAACAAGTTGATGGAAATACCTATCCTGAAGATGAGTTTCCTAATAATGCAAGACGCTTACGAGGGTTTGATTGGCGTGAAGATGAGCGACCTAAAAGTGTAGATGATTTGTTTTTAGATGATCCACCTTTGGTATTACCTGTTATAAAAGGATTAGAAGCTTATGTGCCACAAAAAGATTTCTTTGATGATGCGATGATTGGTCGCGTAGAAAAGGCGAAACCTAGGCTAGGGCCAAAAAAGAAGGAAAACAAAGCAGCTCGTAATATTCCAAGAAATAGAAAGACAAAAAAGGCAACAATTATAAAACCTCTTAAAGAAGATAATTAATTCTATCGAAGACGATTTTTTCAAATATCAAGCACAAACGTCACCACATCCTTTAGCTTTGGAAATTTCGCACGCAGAAGGATCTTATATATATGACAGTTCTGATAAAGCTTATTTAGATTTTGTTGCGGGTGTTTCGGCATGTAGCTTAGGCCATAGACATCCAAAGGTTGTTGCAGCTATAAAGCATCAATTAGATCGATATATGCATGTCATGGTCTATGGGGAGTATGTACAGCAACCAGCTGTTGAGCTTGCCAAAATGCTTGCAGATCTTCTACCTGAACCTCTTAAATCAACTTACTTAACAAATTCAGGTACTGAAGCTATTGAAGGTGCTATTAAATTAGCCAAACGATATACTGGACGATCTGAGATTATTGCTGCTAACTATGCCTATCATGGCAATACACATGGGAGTTTAAGTGTCATGGGATTTGAGGATCAAAAGCAAGCCTTTCGACCATTATTACCAAATATTCGATTTATTAATTTCAATAACCAACAGCATATTGATCAAATAACTACCCAAACGGCTGCTGTAGTTTTAGAAACTATCCAAGGAGGTGCTGGTTTTATCGTGCCTTCAGATAATTTTTTATCTAAAATAAAAGAGCGATGTGAAAAGGTCGGTGCACTTTTAATTCTTGATGAAATACAAACAGGATTTGGTAGAACCGGACAACTATTTGGTTTTCAACATTACAATTGTGTACCTGATATTCTTGTAACTGGTAAAGGCCTTGGTGGTGGATTACCAATTGGTGCTTTTACAGCATCAAAAAAAATGATGGACTGTCTAAGCGTAAATCCTAAACTAGGACATATAACAACTTTTGGAGGTAACCCAGTTATTGCTTCGGCAGCTCTCGCTACTCTTAAAGAGCTAACAGAAAATGATCTTATTGCCCAAACCCTAGAGAAAGAAATCCTATTGAAAGAGCATTTAAATCATCCATTAATTCAAGAAATTAGAGGAAAGGGATTGATGCTTGCAGTAATTCTTCCATCAAATGAAATAGCAAATGAAGTTATTTTAAAATGTCAAGATGAAGGTCTCATCCTTTTTTGGCTATTATTTGAACCATGTGCAATCCGTATTACTCCTCCTTTAACCATTACAAATGAGGAACTTATAAAAGGATGTGACATTCTAAAAAAAGTTCTCAATAAAATTGCAATCTAAATTTTGTGAGATTTAACGTGTTAATTACTTTGTTGAAAACAATGTATGTCATTGCGCACTATAGTGAAATAGAATACTAAATTTATCCTGTTATCAATTTGTAACTGCCTATGGAGTTTAGTCAATATGACGACAACAATTTGTCCCTAACCAGATTTGAGTCCATGTTAAAAACGAATAGCGTTTTATTCTTCGACTCAAATGAATTTGAAAACATTATCCACCATTATCTCGAAAACGGTAAAATTGCTTTGGCAAAAAAAGCAATCAAACTGGGATTAGAACAACATCCAGCTTCTATCAATTTGAAATTATTTCAGATTGAAGTTTTTATTTTCGAAGATAAACTTGATCAAGCAGATGATTTGTTGGAAGAACTAAATATTCTTGAACCTTTGAATGAAGAGATTTATATTCAAAAGGCCAATATTTTATCTAAAAAGGATGAACACGAAAAGGCAATTGCTCTTTTCTTACAAGCATTACAGTTTGCTCAAGATTCTACTGAAATTTACGCTTTTATTGGCATGGAATACCTGTTTCTTGATCAATTTGAGAATGCTAAAATTCATTTCATGAAATGTATTGAGCAAGATATAGAGGACTATTCTGCTTTGTACAATGTCATGTATTGTTTTGAGTTTCTTGAACAACATGAAGAAGCCATAGATTACTTAACTGTGTACCTAGATAAAAATCCATATTGTGAGGTTGCTTGGCATCAATTAGGGAAGCAATACTCAACGCTAAAACAACATGACAAGGCCTTGGCAGCTTATGACTTTGCCATAATATCTGACGATTTGTTTATTGGTGCATATATAGAAAAAGGTAAGGTTTTAGAAGTGTTGAAGCGCTATGAGGAGGCTATTGAAAATTACAAAATCACACTCGCTTTAGATGATCCAACTTCGTTTGCCCTTCTAAGAATTGGTCATTGTTATGAAAGTTTGGGTCACAATGATTTAGCTGTTCAACATTTTTATAAAACTGTAGATGAAGATCCTCTTTTAGATAAAGGATGGATTGCCATTACCAAGTTTTATTGCAAAAATAAAAATTATCAAAAGGCACTTTTCTACATCAATAAGGCCATAAATATAGATGTTGACAATGTCATCTATTGGAAACTCTATGCTATGATTAATTATAGACTAGACTTTTTAGAAGAGGCCGAAAATGGCTATAAAAAAACACTTGAATTAGGTAATTACGAATTAGAATCTTGGCTGTCCAGAGCAGATATTTTAACGCAATTAGGCGATTATGGAATGGCCATTGACAATCTAGTTCAAGCTGCCGAGTTTTATGAAGACAACGCCGAAATTGAATACAGGTTAACTGGTTTGTATTTCACTGTTAACCAATTAGACGAAGGCTACATACACCTCAATAACGCATTACACCTTGACCAAGAATTTGATTTTATTATTGAAGAATTATTTCCTAAGATTTATAACCGCAAATCGATAAAGGAAATAATAACAAATTTTAAAAATCCCTCTGACTAAAAATATATACCTTTACGCTTCTTAATTCCGTATCAATGCAACGACGTATTATTGATTATTTAATCATTTCTTTTAAAGGAATGGCTATGGGAGCAGCAGATGCTGTTCCAGGAGTTTCAGGTGGTACAATTGCCTTTATTTCAGGTATTTATGAAGAATTGGTGGACACTTTAAGTAACATCAATATCTCCTTATTTAAGACTCTTTTTCAAAAAGGATTAGTTCCTTTCTGGAAGCAACTTAATGGCAATTTTATTTTGGCATTGTTACTCGGTATTATTGTCAGTTTTGTGTCATTTATGAGGCTAGCTAAATACTTAATTGAGAATCATCCCATTCTAATTTGGTCCTTCTTTTTTGGATTGATAATAGCCAGTATATTATTTGTTGCAAAGCAAATTACTAAATGGAATCAAGCATCTCTAATTACTGTAATAGTTGGAGCTTTTATTGCATTCTATATCACAACATTACCCTCTATGTCTGCAAATGATAGTCCATTATTCTTGTGTTTTGCAGGTGCGTTGGCTATTTGCGCCATGATACTTCCAGGAATTTCTGGCGCCTTTATTTTAGTTATTCTGGGTGCATATAAAAGTTTAAGTGACGCTATTCATGATTTTGATTTTAAAAAGATTGCTCTTTTTGCATTGGGAGCCATTGTTGGCTTGCTTGCTTTTAGTAAGGTTTTAAAATGGTTATTCAAGAAATATCATAATTTTACCTTAGCTTTATTAACTGGCTTTATAATCGGTTCGCTAAATAAAATTTGGCCATGGAAAGAAGTCTTAAGCTGGCGTACTAATTCAAAAGGTATTGAGGTGCCACTACAGGAACAAAGCATCTCTCCTTTTTCTTTTGAAGGCGACAATCAGCTAGTACTTGCAATTGTTTTAATGGTTGTTGGATTTTTAACTATTCTGATTCTAGAGAAATTTAGTCCTAAAACGAACGACTAATCAGCCATGCAAAGCACAAGAAGATTTACTGATCGCGTATTTCTAGTAATTAAAGGGTTGGCAATGGGAGCAGCTAACAAAGTTCCTGGCGTATCTGGAGGTGTAGTTGCATTTGTTGCTGGGTTTTATGAAGAGTTTATTTATTCATTGCAAAAAGTTAATGGTAAGGCATTTAAACTCTTAATTAATGGTAGATTCAAGAGTTTTTATCAGTATATAAATGGACGTTTTTTGGGACTATTATTTCTAGGAATGATCGTTAGTTATTTCAGCGTTTCCAAAATTTTAGATTATTTAATTGCTCACTATGAATTGTTCGTTTGGAGTGTATTCTTCGGAATGATAGTTGGGTCTATTTATTATATAAGTAAAGATTTTGATAATTGGTGTGCCAAAACATTTATCGGCCTGAGTATTGGTATTATTATAGGTCTTGGGATTAGTTTTCTGGATCCGGCAAGAGAAAATGACAATCTATGGTTTGTTTTTGCATGTGGAATGATTAGCGTTTCTGGAATGACTTTACCAGGGTTTTCAGGATCTTTCATTCTAATTCTCTTAGGAAATTACGTCTTGCTTCTTGTAGATTCTGTAAATGCACTTTATGACACCATTTTTGATGTATTTTCAGGTGATTTCGATTTTATAAATAATACAGAACGTATCAGAATGCTCAAGGTATTAGCTGTATTTACTTTAGGTTCTGTTGCTGGATTAGTGACCTTTTCTCATTTTTTAAGTTTTCTTTTGAAGCGATTTAAAGACATTACTTTATCTGTTTTAATGGGTTTTATTATTGGATCATTAGGAGTTGTTTGGCCATGGAAAAAAACAATTTACATATCAAATGAAGATGGATCTATGTTATTAGATTCAACCGGCTCTCAAGTAATAGAAAACTACAAACGATTTGTTCCTGAATGGTCAAAGGAAACAATGATTGCTATTGCTTATATATTATTAGGCATCTTTATAGTTTTAGCTTTGGAATGGTATGGACAAAAAACAAGAAAAGTAAATGCTTAAATTTGGTCTTATAGGAAAAGATATTGACTATTCATTTTCAAAAGGATATTTTACTAAAAAATTTGAAAATGAAGCACTTCCATATACCTATCAGAATTTCGATATTGATTCTATTTCTGAGATTGAAGAAATTATTAAAAGCACAGAACATCTTAGAGGTTTAAATGTAACAATTCCCTATAAAGAAGCTGTAATTCCATACCTTGATGAATTGCATAAACGCGCAGAAAAAATTGGAGCCGTAAACACCATTAAAATTACCAAAAATGGAAGCTTAATTGGCTATAATACAGACTATTATGGATTTAAAAAAAGCCTTGAGCCATTACTACAATCACATCATAAGAAAGCTTTAATCCTTGGAACAGGAGGTGCTTCAAAAGCAGTTACAAACACCTTAAAAAAATTGGGTATTATTTACCATTTTGTGTCACGCCAATCAACAATAAAAAATTGTTTTAATTATTCATCTCTCACAGAAGATGTCATTGATAATCACGAAATAATAATTAATTGCACACCTTTAGGAACCTATCCAAACATTAATGAATTTCCTGATATTCCATATAAAGCAATTTCAAGTAAACACTTGCTTTACGATCTTATTTATAATCCTTCAGAAACAACTTTTTTAAAAAAAGGCAAACAACGTGGTGCCTTTATTTATAATGGGAAAAAAATGCTGAAATTACAAGCTGAAAAAGCTTGGAAAATATGGCATTAGCTTTGAGTTTCCTTTAGTTTTAGTATCTTTATCTATACAATTAATTGATGAACCTTAACATTGAAACAAATGTCTGAGAAAGATAACCTGCCAGAAGCAGATGGATCAAAAGAAGTAGATACGCCTCAAAAAGAAGTCAACGAAACTCCAGTAAATGCAGTCGAAATTAAGGCTGCTGAAAAAGAAACATCTCAAGAGGAAACTAGTGAAGATCAGGACTCGACAGTTATAGAAGAACCAACTGTTGAGACTGAAACTACAATAGAATCTGCACAAAGTTCAGAAGACGTTGCAGAAGATTCTGTCATAAATGAAATTGAGGAATCCAACGCAAAGGAAGCCGAAACTCAAACAGAAATTGAATCTGCAACTGATGAAATCACAAAAACTGCTGTGATTGAAGAGAAGAACTATTCAACTATGGCAATGGATGCTCTAGTTGATGAGTTCGAAAATCTTATTAATAATCAGCAAATCCAAAAGATAAAAAACCATGCTGAAAGTATTAAAAAAGAGTTCAATTCTAAATTCAATTTACTGCTTGATGAAAAAAAGAAGGAGTTTCTAGATGAAGGTGGTAATTCAATAGACTTCAGATTCGATTTCCCATTAAAAAAGAATTTCAACTCCCTTTATAAATCCTATCGTGACAAACGACAAGATTATTATAAAAATCTTCAAGATTCATTAAAAACTAATTTGGCCAATCGATTAGAGATTATTGATGAAATAAAAGGACTATTAAATGTTGAAGAGAACATAAATACAACTTACAAACATTTTAAAGCCCTTCAAGAACGTTGGCGAAACGCAGGCTCGATTCCACGAGATAAATACAATAATGTTTGGAACAATTATCATCACCACGTAGAAAATTTTTATGATTTCCTACACTTAAATCGTGATCTACGAGACCTCGATTTTAAGCATAATCTTGAGCAAAAACAAAAAATTATTGAACGTGCTGAAGAACTTGCAAAAGACGACAATAGCAATAGAGCTTTTAGAGAATTACAAGCACTTCATAAGATCTGGAAAGAAGAATTAGGCCCTGTTGCCAAAGAGTATCGCGATGATATTTGGGAACGCTTTAAGGCCGCAACTAAATCGATTCACGATAAGCGACAAGTCTATTTTGAAAAATTAGATGTTGTTTATCAACAAAATCTTGAGAAGAAAAATGAAATTATTGAAAAAATACTTGAAGAAACTAAAAGCACTTTAAATAACCATTCCTTGCTTCAAAAAAAGATTCGAACTGTAGAAGCACTTCGTGAAGAATTCTTTAAAGCTGGAAAGGTTCCTATAAAAGTAAATGAAGCTACTTGGGCAAAATTTAAAAATGCCGTTCGTGAATTTAACAGACGAAAAAATGCTTTTTATAAGGAATTAAAAAAGGAACAATACAATAATCTTCAAAAAAAATTAGATCTTATTAAGATTGCAGAAGAGCATAAAGACAGCGCCGATTTTGAATCAACTACACCATTAATGAAAAAGATTCAAAATGACTGGAAAAATATTGGTCACGTTCCTAGAAAAGATAGTGACAAAATCTGGAACCAGTTTAAAGGTGCATGTAACCATTATTTTGATAAATTTCATGAACAAAAAAATGTTGAGAGCGGAGAAGAAGTTGAATGTTTTGAAAAGAAGAATGCATTATTAACTAAATTAAAAGACGTTAAATTTGGTAAAGATCTAGACAAAAATTTGGAGCTAATAAAATCAAATATTGCTGAATGGCGAGATCTCGGAAGTGTACCTAGAAGTAAACGTTATATTGAAGGAAAGTTCAATAAAACTATTGATGCCATGTATGGCAAGTTAAAACTGGATGACAAAGAAACTGAATTGCTCAAATATGATAACAAATTGGAGTCATTAAGTTTAACTGATGATAAGCGATTATTAGATAATGAGCACAATTTTATTAGAAAGCGAATTGATGAGATTGAAAGTGAAATCAATCAGTTAGAAAACAACATGCAGTTCTTTTCAAATGTCGCTGACGATAATCCTCTAGTAAAAGATGTGATGACTAAAATAGATAATCAGAAATCATCGTTAGCAACATGGAGAACTAAGTTGCAAAAAATCAAGAAATTCTACTAAAAAAATCAAATCCTACTTGTCTAATGACAAGTAGGATATTGACTCCTAACTAAACTAAATAAAACTACATTCTTAATCTGTAACCGCTTATGTTTGATTAAGATGTGGTATTCAAAAATCTGATTGCACAAGCAATTATTGATTTATGAGATACAATATATACGAGTGAAATAGTTGGTTTGGATGCCGAAAAAAGAAAAACATTATAGTCTTTTAGCTTCTTCCCAAAAAACATCCATTTCTTTTAATGTCATTTCAGTTAATGGTTTATTTTGAACCTTGGCTCTTTCTTCGAGATACTGAAACCGTTTGCTAAATTTTTTGTTAGTTCGTTCAAGTGCATTTTCAGGATTAACATTAATGAAACGAGCATAATTAACAAGTGAGAATAGTACATCTCCAAATTCGTTTTCTATGGCCTCTTGATTGCCTTTAATCAACTCTGATTTTAATTCTGAAAACTCCTCCTCTACTTTATCCCAAACCTGATGTGGTTCTTCCCAATCAAACCCAACACCGGCCACTTTATCTTGAATTCTGTTAGCTTTCACTAACGCAGGTAAACTCTTTGGCACACCTTCTAAAACGCTATTCTTCCCTTCCTTTAATTTGAGTTTTTCCCAATTTTGTTTGACTTGCTCTTCATTTTCTACTTCAACATCGCCATAAATATGTGGATGCCTATTTATTAGTTTATCACAAATACTATTAGCAACATCAGCAATATCAAAATCCTTTGTTTCGCTTCCAATTTTAGCATAAAAAACTATATGAAGTAATAAATCTCCAAGTTCTTTTTTAATTTCCTGAAGGTCATTGTCAAGAATAGCATCACCAAGTTCGTAGGTTTCTTCAATAGTTAAATGACGAAGTGATTGTAAAGTTTGTTTTTTGTCCCACGGACATTGCTCTCGCAATTCATCCATGATAGTAAGAAGCCTATCAAAGGCATTTAATTGATTCTTTCTAGCATTCATTCCAGTTACTATTTACAGGAACAAAAATACTTGTTTTGATTGAAGATTTAAGGAATTGTTATCAACAGCGATAACTATTAATTTTGAATGACCAATAACTATTTTAATAGTTCTTAAAAGTCGACTAATTTAGATTTTGCCTGATTAAATTCTGTAATTATGTCACCAACAATTTCCGCCACAGGTTGGATGTTATTAATCAACCCAGCAATCTGTCCAATTTCAAGTTCTCCATCCTCCAAGTCACCTTCAAACATACCACGTTTAGCTCTAGCTCTACCTAATAGTTCTTTTAACTGTTCTGCAGAAGGTGCAGTTTTATACAGCTCCTTAACTTCATTAAAGAACTTGTTTTTCATCATACGCACAGGTGCTAATTCTTTCAAAGTGAGTTGTGTTGCTCCTTCTTTGGCCTCGACAACAGCGTTTTTAAAAGCTTGGTGTGCCGAACTTTCTTCACTAGCCACAAAGCGACTTCCAATTTGTACGCCATCAGCACCTAAAATCATAGATGCTAACATAGCTCTTCCTGTTGCAATTCCACCTGCTGCAATTAAAGGAATGGTGATAATCTCTTTAACCATAGGTATTAGTGTCAAGGTTGTTGTTTCGTCACGTCCATTATGTCCTCCAGCCTCAAAACCTTCAGCAACAATTGCATCAACACCAGCATCTTGCGCTTTTAGTGCAAATTTGACACTACTCACTACATGTACAACGGTTATACCTTTTTCTTTTAACCATGTTGTCCAAGTTTTTGGGTTACCAGCCGATGTAAATACAATTTTCACATCTTCTTCAACGATAATTGCCATGATCTTGTCAATATCAGGATAAAGCATTGGTACGTTGACACCAAATGGTTTGGTTGTTGCCTTTTTACATTTCTGAATATGTTCTCTTAAAACCTCTGGATACATACTTCCAGCACCAATCAACCCTAAAATTCCAGAGTTGCTGGATGCTGATGCCAAACGCCATCCGCTATTCCAAATCATACCTGCCTGAACTATTGGATATTCAATATTAAATAGTTGTGTAATTCGATTCATTAATTACTCTTTAATGAGCTTAAAAGTATTTGATTTATTTGATTCAGAAAGTAGCCTAGCAAAATATAATCCGCTAGATAGTTGTTCTAAATTCACCCGAAGGTCAGTCCTTTGGATGGTTGTATCCATTACCAATTTACCAATAGCATCAAATAATAAAAAATTTGCTTGATCTATTGTGCCAGGAAAAATAATTTGTAATTGATGCAAAACAGGGTTTGGGAAAATTTTAAATTCAATTACTTCTTCAGCTTGAAGTGAAAGACCTTCATCTAAAGCTTGATCAAAATCTGGAATTCCATATCCTAAAAAGAAATCTGGAGTGTTAAATTGTGATGAAGATTCTCTCACTATCTGTTTAATCTGTTCATTGGACAGTCCAGGAACAGCTTGCTTAAAACATGCCATGGCTCCTGCCAAGATAGGTGAGCTAAAAGAGGTTCCATTATTTTGAACAATAACGTCATTAGTACCGATAACAAAACTACCAGCACCTCTTGCAGTCACATCAGGTTTCTGAGATGGTTGAAAATTATTGCCTTGCGAACTAAAACTTGCATAATCACCATTTGCATCAACAGCACCAATACTAAATACTGCCTCCGCGTCAGCTGGTGCATTAACACCACTGGCTCCTGAATTTCCTGCCGAGTTTATTAGTAATAATCCTTTTTCTGCTGCAATGGTTGCTCCTCTTGTAATAAAGGCTGTCAAACCATTCATATCTGCGTTCGTATAACTATAATCGGTGTCATCATAACCCTTATATCCTAAAGACGTATTCACGATATCGACGCCAAGACTATCTGCTCGTTCTGCTGCTTCAACCCAATAACTTTCTTCTACTGGATTTTCGCTATTTACATCTTCTGTTCTGAATAAATAATAAGACGCATCTGGAGCTGTTCCCACATATTCGTCTTGAACAAATCCACCCATTGTACTTAATACTTTGGTGCCATGAGAACTTCCGGCAAATGCAAATTCGTCGTCATTTCTGTCTACAAAATCATAGCCATCTAATAAATCACCATTATCTCTTAATCGTTGAAAGGCTGCCATAGTGTTAACCGCTGGAAAACCTGCGTCTAGTACGGCTACTGTAATTCCCTCGCCAGTATAATCAGCTTGATGCACTAAATGTAAATTGAGCATTTCGACTTGATTTTGTGTATTACCATAATCAAAATCGACATATGTAGTTTCAATTTCAAACTTATCCTCTATTGGATTTACTGATCTTGATCCATCAAGATTGTCATCTGCAAAATCTATACTATCAACAAAACCGAGAGATGTCAATGCATTAATATCTGCTTCACTTCCTCTTACATGAACGGCATTGAACCATTTCGATTTTGCAAAAACCACAATTCCAGTCGCATTTTTCACCTGAGTAATATAAGATTCAGTTACTGGAACGTCTCTTTCGTCAACAACAATGCCTTGATTAGATTTCCTATCAACGGCTTTTTGACTTAATATGGAGGTAGGATTAGCTATTGAAGCGGCTACATTTTCTTTATCTGAAAAATACACCCAAGCATCTTCTTGTGAGAATGCGAGGCAATGCAAACAAATACTGCTGAAAAAAAGTATTTTCTTGAACATAATTAGGGCTTTCTTTTAATGCAAGTTAAGAAATAACTCCTGAACCAACCAATTCTTCGCCTAAATACCAAGCGACAAACTGCCCTTCTGTGATAGCCGATTGTGCTTGTTCAAACTCGACATACATACCAGATTCAACGCAATGTAATATAGCCTTTTGAAGCGGTTGCCTATACCTAATTCTTGCCATGACATCCAGTGTTTCATCCGTTTTTAAGGCCAGATCTGTACGTACCCAATGGACTTCGTCTTTAACTACAAACAAAGCCATTTTCAATAAACCTGGATGTTTTTTCCCTTGCCCTGTATAAATTACATTATCATCAACGTCAGTATCTATGACAAACAATGGTTCTGCGGTTCCTCCTACTGCCAATCCTTTACGTTGTCCTTTGGTGAAATAATGTGCACCTTGATGCTTACCTACAATTCTTCCGTCTGATACTGAATACTCGATCTTTCTGGCTAGATATTTTAGTTTTTCTTTAGTTGAATTGAATTCTGGAACTTTCGTATTATAATATGACTGTTCTTCAGGAATTTCGACAATAACACCTTCTTTAGGTTGTAATTGTTGTTGTAAAAAGTCTGGTAATTTTACCTTCCCTATAAAACAAAGACCTTGTGAATCTTTCTTCTCGGCAGTTACTAAATTTTCTTTTGAGGCAATTGCTCTTACTTCAGGTTTTGTTAGTTCACCAATAGGAAACAATGTTTTTGCCAGCTGTTCTTGTGACAATTGACATAAAAAATAGGATTGATCTTTATTATTATCTCTCCCTGAAAGTAGTTGATATGTCGTTTTTACGGCATCCTTAATAATCCCTTTTCTACAATAATGTCCAGTTGCAACAAAATCTGCACCAAGTTCTAAGGCAATTTTAAGAAATACGTCAAACTTTATTTCGCGATTACAGAGTACATCTGGATTTGGAGTTCTTCCTTTTTCATATTCCTTGAACATATAGTCAACAATACGCTCTTTATATTCTCTACTCAAATCGACCGTTTGAAAAGGAATACCAAGTTTGTCTGCTACTAACATGGCATCATTACTATCATCAAGCCATGGGCATTCGTTAGAAATAGTTACAGAATCGTCATGCCAATTCTTCATGAAAAGACCTATTACTTCGTAACCTTGCTTCTTTAATAAATAAGCTGCAACGCTAGAATCTACACCTCCCGAAAGTCCGACAATTACTCTTTTCATGCTGCAAATTTACAAATAAAAAAAGGTAACATAAACATGTTACCTCTTGCTGTATATTGTTCTAAATAAGGTCTTATTGCTTTCCTTTGAAGTTTGGATCATAAGTAAAATCCTTTTGATCCATATACTCACCATTTTTATAATACTTCCAAATTCCTGTTTTCTTGTTCTTCTTATATTGACCTTCAATAGTTAGTTTACCACGTTCATCATAGTGTTTAGCTTCTCCATGTAATTGGTCTTCAACATAATTGTAGACTTTAACCGCGACTCCTGTTGGTGCATAATGCGTTTCTTTGCCTTCTTTTTTACCATTTTGGTAGTTTACTTCCTCTGAGATTTGCTGATTAGAATAAAAAACAGTTTTAACACCATGAAGTTGACCATGATCGCTATAATTCTCAATCGTCATAATTTTTTCTGAATTTTTGTGATAGTATGTCCATTTACCAACATAATCCTTTCCTTTCATTTTACCTTCGCTTATAGTTTTGCCACTTAATGAAACAAATTTTACATACGCTGAATTATCATTCTCATTGAATTCTTTGGTGGCCGCCAATTTACTTGTTCTTCCTATTTTTTGATAGTATTTAAAAAGACCAACTTCTTTACCATGTTCAAATTGTCCCACATAACGTAGGCTTCTGGTATTTTCAAAATTCTTTTTCCAAACACCATGACGTTTACCATCTTCATCAAACTGATTAATGTCAGATTGGGTGAAAGCACTCATGCCAAATGTTAAGAAAATTATAAATATTATGTTTTGTTTAATCATTTTAACAAAAGGTTAAACATTTTTATAAATGTTGATTATATATTCGCATCATTAAACTTAAAAACTCTTAAAAATGAAATTTATTTCTAACATCTCAAAAATTATTCCAATTCTTTTTATGTCTATTGCTTTGATATCTTGTAGTGATGACGATAATGTAACACCAGCACCAACAACACCAAATATAGTTGAGCTAGCTCAAGATACACCAGAACTTAGCACTTTAGTTGCCGCTCTTTTAGCAGCCGATGGTGATCTAGCCACTGTATTGAGTAGTGGTTCTTACACAGTATTAGCACCAACCAACACAGCTTTTAATACCTTTTTAGCTGATAACGGTTTTGCTAGTCTTGATGACGTTCCTACAGATGTATTATCTCAAATTCTATTAAACCATGTTATCACTGGAGAAGTTAGTTCTACAGATTTAACAACAGCTGGAGCTGGATACAGTTCTACTAACGCAGATGGTCCTGGAGGAAATAAACTAAGTATATACTTTAATACAACATCAGGTGTCTCTTTTAATGGTGTATCTGACGTATCAACAGCAGATGTTGAAGCTTCAAATGGTATTGTTCATATTGTTGACGCAGTAATTGGTTTACCTACAATTGTAGATTTTGCGTTGGCAGATCCTAATTTCTCAACCTTAGTTGCTGCATTGACACGTTCGGATCTTACAACAGATTACGTAGGTATACTTTCAACGGCTAACGGAACCGCACCAGCACCATTTACCGTATTTGCTCCTATTAATGAAGCATTCGGAGATTTATTAACTGAATTAAGCTTAATTAGTTTGGATGATATCGACGAACCAACTTTAAATGCAACATTAAGCTACCACGCGGTTGCAGGTGCAAATGTACGTTCTTCTGATCTTACACAAGGAATGATGATAACAGCTTTAGGAGGTGATATTACAGCTTCTCTTGATTCAGGCCCACAATTAATTGATGGTAACGACAGAGTTAGTAATATAATTGTTGTTGACGTTCAAGCCGCCAACGGTGTTATTCACGCTATTGACAAGGTAGTTCTGCCTGAATTAGAATAGAATCATAATTAGTAGTTTATAATTATAGATGATTGATTGATTAGTTGAAGAAAAGCCTTCTCGTTTTGAGAAGGCTTTTTTATTATTTTTTATTACGCTGATTTTTTTGTTGTTCAGCCTGCTCCATCATATCAGCCATTTTCTTCTGGAAACGATTTTGCTTTTTAGGCTTCTTTTTGTTTACTTGAATCTGAGCATGAATTTTGTCTTCATCCAAAATGTATTTTTTAATTACCAACATAATACCGATAGTAATTAAATTGGATATAAAATAATATAAACTCAGTCCAGAGGCATAATTATTAAAGAAGACTAACATTAATATTGGTGAAAAATAAATCATGTATTTCATCATTTTTCCCATATCTGGCATACCTTCTTGTGTTGGTTGCGAAGCCACTTGCTGACCTGTTGTCATTTTCATGTAGAAGAAAATAGCGATAGAAGCCAAAATTGGAAAAAGACTTACGTGATCTCCATACATTGGTATTCTAAAAGGTAATTCAGCGATAGTATCATACGAAGATAAATCTTCAGCCCACAGGAAACTCTTCTGTCGCAACTCGAACGCTGTTGGAAAAAACATAAATAAGGCATAGAACACCGGAAGTTGTAATAACGCTGGCAAACAGCCACTCATTGGACTCGCTCCTGCCTTACTATAAAGTGCCATTGTCTCTTTCTGTTTCTTCATTGGATTGTCCTTATACTTGGCTGCAATCTCAGAAATCTCAGGCTTCAATATTTTCATTTTTGCCTGCGATAAATACGATTTATAAAGAACTGGAGACAGCACCAATCGTACGACAATGGTCATTATGATTATGGCAATTCCATAAGGAAATATTCCGCTTAAAAATCCGAATAATGGAATAAAAAGATTCTTGTTTATCCAACCAAAAATTCCCCATCCAAATGGTATACTTTCTTCAAGATTTAGATCATATTTTTTAAGTAATTGACTATCTGTAGGGCCATAGTAAAATTGCATGGTTTTATTCAATTCTCCACCTTGAAGAGGTAGTTTTAATGAAGCGCCATAACTCTTTGTGAATAAAGTATCTATATCTTCATCCTGAACTAAATCTTGTGATGTTAATGTGACAGAATTAAATGATTGATCTGGAATTAAAATTGAACTGAAAAAATGCTGTCTGAACGATAACCAGGATACATCCAATTCTGTTTCTTCATCATCTGACATCTGAGATAATTTCGATACCTTATTCTTGTTATCATGCTCATATGTCAAACGGGTATATCTATTCTCATAGGAGATACTTTTTGCATGTCGTTTCCCTTTTAGTTTCCAATCTAATTGAACATCTTGCGAACTATTAATCACATTATTTAATCCTTGTGATTTAACCGAAAATCCTAACATATAATCGTTTGGTCTCAGTTCATATCGATATTCTAAATAATTGCTTTCTGATGTTTTTAAACGCATTGAAAGCACTTGATTATTACCACTTGTTGTTAAAGTTGGCTGAAAAAAGAGATCTTGTGTATTGAGGATTCTATTATCAGTTGTACCAAAATTGAGGTTAAAAATAGTGTTGCCATCCTGAATTAAATAAATTGGAATGGAATCATGATCAACATATTCCTTCAATAAAACTTCAGAAATAAATCCTCCTTTATTACTAACTTTTATTCTGAGTAAATCGTTTTCAATAACAGTATCATTATTAGTAGCTGAAGGCAATGATGATGCATAGGCAAAAGCCCCTAATTGACTCTTAAGCGATGCCAATTGTGTTGAGTCTGTTGCTGCAACCACGGAAGGTGACACATCTTCTGCTGTCACTTGAAATTCATCTTTTGCTTCTTCTACTTTTTTATCAGCCTCAACTTGCTCTTGCTTTTCTAATTCCTGAGCCTCTAGTTCTTCAGGTGTTGGTTGATTTTGATATAACATATATAATAGGATTGCAAATATGAGTACAAACCCTATTATTGAATTAATGTCTAATTTTTTTTCTTCCATTTATGTAATTTCCTTTAAAAAGATTCCTGCTATCGCAGGAATGACTATAACAAAAAGCTTTCCATTAGTTAAATTATGCCATACTGACATTGCTTTTTAATTTTGAGTATGTTCTCGCTGCTTTAACAAATGCCACAAAAAGTGGATGTGGATTTGCAACTGTACTTTTGTATTCAGGATGGTATTGAACACCAACAAACCAAGGATGATCTGGAATTTCAATAATCTCTACCAACTCTGTTTCAGGATTAATTCCAGTTGATTTCATACCAGCAGCTTCCAAACGTGAGCGGTAGGTATTATTATATTCATATCTGTGTCTATGGCGTTCCTTAATGTTCTTTTTGCCATAAACAGCATACACAATACTATCTTCTAATAAATTACATGACCAAGCACCTAAACGCATTGTACCACCCTTATCAACTATAGATTTTTGCTCTTCCATAATATCAATAACAGGATTCACAGTTTTTTCATCCATTTCAACTGAGTTGGCACCTTTTAATCCTAATATATTTCTGGCATACTCAATTACAGCCATTTGCATTCCTAGACAGATACCTAAAAATGGTATTTTATTTTCTCTAACGTATTTCACAGCATCGATCTTTCCTTCAATTCCTCGTTCTCCAAAACCTGGAGCAACTAGAACTGCATCAAGATGAGAGAGTTTTAATTTAAGATTTTCAACATTCAAATATTCCGAATGAATAAATTCTACATTGACCTTAACTTCATTGGTTGCACCTGCATGAATAAATGCTTCTAATATAGACTTATAGCTATCTTGGAGTTCTACGTACTTACCAATCAAACCAATTGTAACTTCGTTTTTAGGATTTTTATGTCGTGTTAAAAATTCATTCCACTGTGCCAAATCTGGTGTAGAAAAAGGCAACTTTAAAAGCTCTAATACAACCTTGTCTAATCCTTCATCGAGCATGAAATTAGGAACATCATAAATAGTTGATGCATCAATTGATTGTATAACCGCTTCCTTTTGAACATTACAGAATCTCGCAATTTTAACCTTGAGTTTATCACCTAATTCATGTTCCGTCCTACAAACTAATACATCAGCTTGTACCCCACTTTCCATTAATGTTTTGACGCTGTGTTGTGTTGGTTTTGTTTTTAATTCTCCAGCTGCCGATAAATAAGGCACTAGAGTTAAATGAACTACAATAGCATTATTTTCTCCTAGATCCCATTTTAACTGACGCACTGCTTCTATGTATGGCAATGATTCAATATCACCAACAGTACCTCCAATTTCGGTAATTACTATGTCAAAATCGCCTGAATTTCCAAGAATTTGAACACGATGTTTAATTTCATCTGTAATATGTGGAATAACTTGAACTGTTTTTCCCAAAAACTCTCCACGACGCTCTTTTTCAATAACACTTTGGTAAATACGACCAGTAGTTACATTATTGGCTTGGGACGTTGGCACGTTTAAAAAGCGTTCATAGTGACCTAAGTCTAAATCTGTTTCGGCTCCATCATCAGTGACATAGCATTCACCATGTTCATAAGGATTTAAAGTTCCAGGATCAACATTGATATAAGGATCTAATTTTTGAATTGTGGTTCTGTAACCTTGTGCTTGAAGTAATTTGGCAAGTGAAGCGGCAATTATGCCTTTACCTAATGATGAGGTAACTCCTCCTGTTACAAAAACGTATTTGGTATTGTTTGACATCTTGCGCTTTTAACGCGGACAAATTTAAGGATTTTATGTTTATATCTTAAGGTGTTTGACAGTTTATTTGCCAAAGACTATCGAATAAATAAGTCTTTAATCTGAATATTGTTTAAACTTTTCCAATTCTTGAGATACATACTTTTGCCAAGCCATTTGCTTAGGAAGAATTCTAGAATGACTTGTTTCATCATCATAAGCCTTTTGCATCTGACGTAATTGCTGATTTATTTCGCGATTGATGACCTCCATTTCGTCATCTATTCTTTTAGTGAATTTTGTATTTTGTACACGTTGTCTAAATTTTCGTGCATGCAATTCGGTAATATCAAAATGCAAACGCTCATGATCTAGAGTTATTTCAGTTACATGATCTCTTAAATAATATGACTTTTCAGGATAGAAATGGGCTGTGACATCAAAGTTGTAATCAATGGTGCCATTAGAAAAACGCGTTGTAGAATAACCAAAAGATAAACCAGATGCTGTAACTGCTATTACATCGGCATTTTGTTGTGGCTCTGCCTTAAAATCACTCCAATCTATTTTGTCTTGTGGGTTCCATGGCATCATCGGTTCTTGTTGTACAAGAATGAACGATAATAAAATTGTAATTAAAAGCTTGTACATTTTAAGTCCAGTTAAAAGTCATCGATACGATGATATCTGGATGCAAACTGTAAACCACAGGACAAGTTTCTGCCGTGTTTTCTAGGATTATTTTTGTTTTTTGATCTGCCTTAAAAGGTAGATTCACCTTTACGTCAATTTTAGAAATGCGTCTTGGATCTGAAGCCATAGTTTTGGTAACTACAGCTGTCGAATTTGACATGTCTACATTCATTGAACGCGCTTTAATACCCATTACAGTTAACATACAATTTGCTAATCCAGTAGCAACAGTATCTGTAGGTGAAAACGCTTCTCCTTTTCCATTATTGTCTATCGGTGCATCTGTAAGAAAAGAATTTCCAGATTTTAGATGAACATTCTCGGTTCGTAAATTGCCAATGTATGTTACTTTGGAGGTCATTCTTTTACTTCTACTAGTTTAAGGTCTTCAAACTTAACGATGTAAGCCGCTTCATTGAAATAACCTCCAAATAATTTCTTATTATATCGAAATTTATTTTCTACATATTCAGTTTCTATTTCACTATCTGAAGCGTCATAAAAATCATCATCAGAAGCTAGTCGTAACAGAATATCCATGGTTAAATCAAACCCTCTAACGGCGTATCTATTGGGTTCTGTTTTATATTCCCGTTGATATTTACGTACGAATGAATTTTGTTGTTCAGAATCATAATCTCTATTAACAGAAGGATAGTGGAATTTAAGATTTGAAAGATCAATATTCGATATATTCACGCCTTCAAAAGCTCTATTTTTATTGGTTGTCATTAAAATTATTTCTCGTTCTACACTGCGGTCATTTTCATAGACTGTAGTCCCGTTCAACGCACTTAACATGCTGGTGACATTACTTACAAATCCTTCATTTATGGTTTCAAGAAATACAATATTTTTTCCCTCATTTAAAACCAGTTCTAAATCATCTCTCAAAATATAATTAGCTTCCTTGCCTTCTTTATTTTTTCGTGAAAACAACTGTTTTGCTCCTGAAAACTCACTGTGTATGGCATCATTCACAGATTTATTCTTCGCATCCGAAATGATAATGACCTGTTTTCGTTCTGGGTCTTTTTTTACATAATTTATCAGTAACTTTCTTAGATAATCATCTGAAGGAATTGTTTGGTAGACATTTCGGTATAATTCCATTGGCTTGGTTACAGCGGATATTACAGGAACATTGTCATTTTTCAAAGTTTCAGCTGTTCTATCAAAAGCTTCAGATGTAAACGGACCGATTACAGCATCGTAAATTGTGAAATCATTGTCACTTAATATTTTTGAAACTTGGGTTACTCTAGCTTGTGTATCATACACATCCAATGTTGTTGAAATTCCAAACTGTTTTAATGAGTCCAAAGCCATAAGAACACCTGAATGAAAATCAAGAGCCACACTCATATAGCCATCATTTTCTACCATATTTCTAGCTTCTCTAATTGAATCAAGATCTACGCGATGCAATCTAAAAGGGAGCATTACAGCCAACCTTTTAGGACTCATATTTTTCATTTTATGAAGCAATGAAGTTTGTTCAATAGATACTATTTGTGTTTGAACGTCAATTGATTGGGGAACTTTCAAAATCATTCCTGCCTTAAGTCCTTGTTCTTTTAAATTCGGATTTAATTCCTCCAATTCCTCCTGAGAAAGTCCTAATTTAAGATTTAGTCTGTAAAAACCTTCTTTAGGAAGTACGTGATAATAGCCAAACTCTTCGTCAACGGTTTTTACTTCATTATCTGCAATATTAGGTACATTTATTTCTTCACCAACCTGTAAAATCTCATTCATATTAGGATTAATGGCTTCTAACTCTTCAATTGTCATCCCAAATTTGTAAGCAATACGCCATTTTCCTTCTCGAGGTTGTACTTCATATTTCTTAATGGTATTTTCTAAATTATTAGAAACCATTATAATTTTATATTGAGGTATTTGAATTTTATTTCCTCTTTTCATGGGTTCAGAATAGAGGCGTTTATTGTGTTTTTTTATGTCATCAATTGAAATGGCATATTTCTTAGAAATACTGAATAAGGTTTCTTTTCGTTTTACCTTGTGGGTTTTAAATCCCAGTAATTCACGTTCTTCAATTTCAGTAGGATTATCTGCCAATTTAGATTGTGGTATAATAATGACCATTTGTGGAGTAAGTCCAGATTTGGCATCAGGATTCAAGGCGTATATATCATAAGGGGTTACCAGATACTTTTTGGCTATACTCTCGATAGTTTCACCAGTTTCAACTTTATGAGTTCTATAGTTTTGGGCAATAGATGTCCAACTATATACTATAAAACAAATTGCTATTAAAAATCTTCTCATATTAATTATTCCCATTCTATTGTTGCTGGCGGTTTAGAACTTATGTCATACACTACTCTATTAACGCCTTTCACTTTATTTATTATATCATTAGAAACCTTCTGTAAAAAGTTATACGGTAAATTTACCCAATCAGCCGTCATTCCATCTGTACTTTCTACTGCACGTAGTGCTACACATTTTTCATAGGTTCTTTCATCTCCCATCACTCCTACACTATTTACAGGTAGTAACATGGCTCCCGCTTGCCAAACTTTTTGATATAAATTTTCCTTTTTAAGACCATCAATAAAAATGGCATCTACCTCTTGTAATATACGAACTTTTTCTTGTGTCACTTCACCTAATATCCTAATACCCAGACCGGGACCTGGAAAAGGATGGCGGCCTAAAATATCATTGCTAATCATCAACGAAGCTCCAACACGTCTAACTTCATCTTTAAATAATGTATTTAAAGGTTCAACGATTTTCAATTTCATATAATCCGGTAGACCTCCTACATTATGATGACTTTTAATTGTAGCACTTGGTCCTCCCGTTGCAGATACACTCTCTATTACATCTGGATAAATTGTGCCTTGCGCCAACCAAGTAACATTTTCAATTTTATGTGCTTCATCATCAAACACTTCTATAAAAACACGACCAATGGCCTTGCGTTTTTCCTCAGGGTCTTCAATTCCATTCAAAGCATCCAAAAAGCGTGCCGAAGCATCAACTCCCTTGACATTAAGTCCCATGCCTTGGTATTGTACTAATACGCTTTCAAATTCATTTTTTCGTAATAATCCGTTGTTTACAAAAACACAATATAGGTTTTGACCTATGGCCTTGTTAAGCAATACAGCAGCCACTGAAGAATCAACGCCACCCGACAGACCTAGAACAACTTTATCGTTTTGCAACTTTTCTTTTAAACCATCAACGGTTTCTTCAACAAAGGAATCAGGCGTCCAATCAGGCGTTACTTCAGCAATATCAATTAAGAAATTACTCAATAGTTGTTTTCCATCTGTTGTATGATAAACCTCAGGATGAAATTGAATAGCATAGGTAGGTTCTCCTTCAATTTTATACGCAGCATTTTCAACATCGTGAGTACTGGCTAATAAAACCGCTTTTGTTGGCAATTCTTTTATGGTATCGCTATGACTCATCCAAACTTGAGAGCCTTGAGAAATTGAATTAAAAAAAACTTCACCACTTTTAATGAACGATAAATTAGCACGACCATACTCCCTAATACTAGACTCTGCTACTATCCCTCCAGAAAAATGAGCAAGATATTGGGCACCATAACAAACTGCCAATAAAGGTTTTTTCAATCTAATATTTGAAAGATCAGGATGTAAAGCATCATTACCTCTCACTGAGTTTGGACTTCCAGAGAGGATAACTGCTTTATAATCGTCAATTTGATCCGGAATTTTATTGAATGGAAATATTTCGGAATAGATGTTTAGTTCTCTAACTCTCCTCGCAATAAGTTGGGTGTATTGCGAGCCGAAATCTAAAATAAGTACCTTGTCATGTTGCATGTGCAAAATTAATAATTTGCCAATGTCATGCAACCAATTTCATTCATATTTTTAATGTGTTATGAACATAAAAATAGGTCTAAAAAAAGTGTTCAAAAACAAAGCAATAAGACTATTCCATTGAATCAAGTATCATTTCAATATCTTCTGTAGTTGTATCTGGATTAATGAAACAAAATCTTGAAATGGTTTCAAACCTATCGCCATTTTTCCATTTGGTTGGCGTGACCAATGCTAATCCATTCCTATGATTCTCATAAGTCCAATTAGTATAATCTTCAGATTTCCAACCTATTCTTCTAAACAAAACACAAGATAGACTTGGCTCGCGTACTAACTCTAATTGAGTATGATTCTCAATCATTTCTCCAGCTTTTTGTGCCAACTCCAATCCACGTTCAACAGCATCCTTATACTTATTGGTACCATGCATCGCTAACGAAAACCAAAGTGGTAATCCTCGAACTCGTCTAGTAAGTTGTATTTGGTAATCTGTTGGGTTAAATCCATGAGCTCCTTCATCTTTAAAAATATCAAGGTAAGAACCCTGCTGTGCATGTGCATTTTTTGCCAATTGAGGATCTTTGTATATTACAGCGCCACAGTCATATGGAGAAAACATCCATTTATGAGGGTCAATAGTAATGCTATTTGCTCGTTCGATACCATTAAATAAATGTCTAACTGAATCTGCAACCAACGCACCGCCTCCATATGCAGCATCTACATGGAACCATAAATGTTCCATTTCACAAACAGATGCAATGCCTTCAAGATCGTCTATAATTCCAGCATTTGTAGTACCTCCTGTTGCCACTACCGCGAACAAACGATTTCGCTGATGATCAGTTAAGTCATTAATTGTGTTTTGAAGTGCATTACCTTCTAATCTGTCTTCTATTTCAACTAATAAAACATCGACATCAACAACTTTCGCCATTGCTTTAATGGACGAATGCGCACCAACAGAGGTTATTATTAATCCTTTTTCTACTTTATTTTGTTCATTAAGGCTTCTCCAATATTCTCGTGCAGTAACTATTGCCGATAGATTTGCTGCAGTACCACCACTTGTAAAAACCCCAAAAGCACCCTCAGGTAATCCTGTAAGAGAAATAATCCATTTCATCGCTTCATTCTCACAAAAAATACCACCTGCACCTTCCATCCAGTAAGCACCATGTATACTGGAAGCAGAAGTGACTAAATCAAACATAACCGCCGCTCTAGTTGGTGAAGCTGGCACAAAGGCCAAATGCCTAGGATGGTCAATAGGTACATTAGCTTTCATTAGGTGTTCTTTCCATAAATTGAAAGCCGTTTCACCACCAATTCCTTGTTCAGTTATAGTCTCTCCAACTAATTCTTTTAGTTCTTCCTCTTTTTTTGGTTTTCCAATATGACGCTCGGTAGTTGAAATTCGATCGATGGCATATTTCATGACATCCATTGTCATCTCAACCAATTCCATATCTATTTTGTGCATGCTTAAATTTTAAGAATTACAAACTCACTTTTTAGTGGCTGTAAATTTAAGGCTAACTGTTCAATTAATTGGTCTCCAAAGTCAAGATAGAATTCTGAAAAATTTGTTTGACGTTCTTGAAGACTCTGATTAGGGAATAGTTCATTTTGAATTTCTGTGACTCGTTCTAGCTGATGTACTAACTTTCTTTTTTGTGCTTTCAACAATCTTTTTTCAAGATGATCTAAACCTTTTAGCTGCTTCTTTTCCTGAGCACCAACAGCTCCCAAAAATGATTTATCAGTTTCTTCTGCCAACTTAAACAAAGATTCAAACTGATTTTTCAAATGCTCCTTTTGAGGTGAAAAATCAATGTCAATTTTCGAAAATTGCTTAGTCATTATACTAGTCAACTTGTTTTGTTTTAAGAATAAACTTTCTGTCGTTAATCCTAATTTTTCTAATTTAATAGATTGTTTTTTTGTTTTTACCAGTACTGAATTGCGCAGCAATAACATAGGAAATGTTACATCAACAGCTTTAAAATATTCTTTCAGTTGTAACCAATAAGCTAATTCACCGCCACCTCCAATATAACAAAGGTTTGGTAGAATGACCTCTTGATAAAGTGGTCGCATGATTGCATTGGGTGAAAATCGTTCTGGATGATTATGAACCTCTTCCAAAATTTCATTTTTAGACCACGATATATCTGAATCCTTTACCTGAAAGCGATTCTTTACTTTAATGATTCGTTCACGCAAATTTTCTTTGATATAAAACAAATTTATATCTCGTGGATTAACTTGAATTTTATAAGACAAAGCACTTATTTGGTCATTTGTTTTTGAGACATTTTTATAAGCTGTTTTTTCTTGTAGCTCATTTTTAATTTTTGGCACAAATAATTGCTTGAACGCAACATCATCGCCATCTAAAATTACTAATCCGAAATCGGCAAATAATTCATTCGCCACATAACGCGTTGCATCAGCCAAATTATCTTGTTGTAAATAGGCTTTCTTAAATAGTTCTTTTAATTTGTCAGCATTCTCTCCTTGACCTAATTCTAAAGCCAAAACTTTAAAGATTTCTTCTAAACCATTTAAATTCAATCTCCCAACAGCTCCAGAAGTGTCTCTTGTCCATTGAATTTTTTTCCCTTTTAAATTAAAATAGTTTATCTCTTCAAAATCGTGATCCTCTGAAGCCATCCAATATATAGGAACAAAATTATTACCGGGATATTTTTGTTTTAGTTCTTTTGTTAGATTAATTGCGGAAACAATTTTGTATAAAAAATACAAAGGTCCTGTAAACAAATTGAGCTGATGACCAGTTGTAATCGTAAAAGTGTTTTTACTTTTTAATTCGTCAATATTTTGTCTGGTTGATGAAGACATTTGAATGCCATTATACTGACTTAATAAGGTTTCAGCCAAAATGGCTCTTGACCCATCTTGAACATTCTTGCTTTTTTCATCTATTTGATTTTGAAAATTGTCAAGATTCGGAAATCTATTATACAACGGTTGTAGTTCCTTTTTCTGGCCTAAATAATCACAAATGAGAGATGAAAAATAATTGGTGTCTCTAAACGAAATACATTCTGATGGCATAGTTAGTCTTCAATTCTTGTGTAAATATAAAACACTTCAATATTTTAACTCCTAATTTTTAGTTAATTCAGATGTGCTTGTTATCTTTATTCTCTTTTTAACAAAAAACCAATCCTAATGCAAAAATTATTTCAAATTTTCTTTGTTGCTATTTGTACGGTTTCTTTAGCCTTAGCACAAAACATTCAATCGCCATCAGAATTTTTAGGTTATGAAATTGGATCACAATTTTCAAGGCATAGTCAAGTAGTCGATTATTTTAAACATGTTTCAGAAAATTCAACTAATCAAGTACAACTAGTACAATATGGACAGACATACGAGCGTCGACCATTGTATCTCGCGTTTATTTCTTCTGAAGAAAATATGCGAAATCTAGAAACTATAAGACAAAATAATTTGAAATCTATAGGTGTATTGGATGGTACTTTAACATCAAATGATGTCGCTATTGTCTGGTTAAGCTATAACGTTCATGGTAACGAAGCATCAAGTACTGAAGCATCTATGAATACCATTTATAAATTGTTGACCGAAAAACAAGAATGGTTAAAAAATACGGTCGTTATTATTGATCCTTGTATTAATCCAGATGGAAGAGATCGCTATGCTAATTGGTACAATGAAACAAAAAGCACGCCCTATGATATTGATCAACAAGCAAGTGAGCATAATGAGCCATGGCCAGGTGGAAGAGCTAATCATTATTTATTCGATTTAAATCGTGATTGGGCTTGGTTGTCTCAAACTGAATCAGAATCTCGTATTAAAGTTTATAACCAATGGATGCCTCATGTACATGTAGATTTTCATGAGCAAGGGATTAATGAGCCGTATTATTTTGCACCTGCTGCGGAACCATTTCACGAAATTATTAGTGATTGGCAGCGTGAATTTCAAGATCAAATAGGAAAGAATCATGCTAGGTATTTTGACCGCGAAGGGTGGTTGTTTTTCACAAAAGAACGATTTGATTTGTTTTATCCTAGTTATGGAGATACCTATCCAACTTTTATGGGAGCTATTGGAATGACTTATGAACAAGCAGGACATGGTCGTGGAGGGCTTGGCGTATTGAATGATGAAGGTATCGTATTGACATTAAAAGATAGAGTTGCTCATCATACGACAACTGGATTGTCTACAGTTGAAATATCTTCAAAAAATGCAACAAAATTAAATAGTGAATTCAAAAACTTCTTTAATACCTCAGGTTTAAAATATAAAAGCTATGTCATGCAAGGAAATGCTGACAAAATTGAAGAGCTAAAAACCTTATTAGGTAAACATGATATTAAATTTGGAAATGCCACTGGCGGAAGAGTTTCTGGTTATAATTATCATTCTGCTTCACAAGGTAGCATGACTACTTCAAATAAAGATTTGGTTGTAAGCACAAATCAGCCTAAGGGCAAAATGATAAAAGCCTTATTTGAACCTAACGGAAAATTAAGTGATTCATTAACTTACGATATTACTGCGTGGAGCCTACCTTATGCCTATGGTTTAAAAACTATTGCCTCTACAAGTTTAGTAAATTCTGGTGTTAGTAATTCACCTACTAAGGTTGGAAACCTAGAAAATGCTTATGGTTATGTAAGTGTATGGAATTCAATGAAAGACGCCAAATTTTTGGCAGATCTTCTAAAAAATAATATTAAAGTTCGATTTACTGAAAAACCATTTTATCAAAACGGAAAGGCATTTAACAGAGGTTCATTGATAATTACAAAAGGTGATAACGTTCATCTTTCAGATTTTCATTCCAAAATGAGTGATTTAAGTAAGAGTCATAATCAGACCCTAGAAGCCATTCATTCAGGGTATTCTGACAAAGTTCCAGATGTTGGCTCTCCAGATATTAAATTAGTGAACAAACAAAAAATCGCAATTTTGTCTGGCGATGGAACTTCTTCATTGAATTATGGGGCCTTGTGGCACTTTTTTGAGCAGCAATTAGGTTATCCAGTTACATCAATTAATACTGAGCATTTAGGCTATATAAATTTGAATAAATATAATGTCCTTATCATGCCAAGTGGTAATTACAGAAATTCACTGAATGAAGATGCAATGACCAAATTAAAATCATGGATTCGTGCGGGTGGAAAGGTTATTGCATTTGATAGAGCTCTTAGCACATTTGCAGGGAAAGAAGGTTTCAGTTTAAAATACAATGAAGGCGATGATTCTGGCGAAGATAAAACTCAAAATCTTACGCCTTATGCAGATCGCGAACGCAACTACGCCAAAAACCTCATCACAGGTGCTATTTTTAAGACTAAAGTAGATCCTACTCATCCAATGGCATTTGGTTATGATGACACCTATTTTTCTCTCAAATTGGGTAGTACTTCGTATAGTTTGTTAAGTAGTGGCTATAATGTGGCCTACCTTGGAGACAATCCTCAAAAAGTATCAGGATTTGCGGGCAGTGAGGCTATTAAAAAATTACCGAATTCATTAGTGTTTGGTGAAGAACGAATGGGAAGTGGGAGCCTTATCTATTTTGTTGACAATACACTATTTAGAAGTTTCTGGGAAAATGGAAAATTATTTTTAGTTAATGCTATATTCTTAGTGAATAACAATGCCTTTGAACTTTAGTAACTACTTTAAAAAGCTCTCAATTGTATGTCTAATAGTATTAGGCATTACAAATTGTAAAAAGGAGCCGGTTTCAACAGAAGCGGATTATTTTGATCTTTTCCGTACAGAGTTTACGGGTGAATTAGCCTTGGAAACAACCGCCTATGTAGAACAATTCTGGCGAATCGCTGGCAATACTGGATTTAATAATAGTATTGATCGCGTCGTTTTGAAACTAGAAGAATTTGGTTACACTGAAGAATCTAAATCATCACAAACTGATCGCTTCACCTATCGAATAGAAAAGCGTCCAATGACACGTCCTACTTGGGAACCAGTTGATGCATCTCTAACCATTATTGGCGATTCTGAACCACTATTAGATTTTTCAACTAATAGAAATATGATTTGTCAATATTCAAGTTCTACACCTTCGGACGGAATTACTGCAGAAATTATTTATATAGAATCAATTGAAGATTTGCAAGAAAATAATGTAGAAGGAAAGATTGTATTTGCAGAAATGAGTCCATATAGATTGTATCAACCTGCTTTAGTGGAAGGAAAAGCAGCTGGAATAATCACCTATACTAATCCTTCATATTTGCAGCCAGAAAAAAACACAACCTCTATTCAATTTAGATCAATTCCATATGTTGAAGATCATAATTATTGGGGAATCGCTTTATCCTATGGCGCCAAGCAAGCTTTAAAGATGAAGCTGTCTGAGGGAGAAGTATCACTTAGAGTAAATATAGAAACCAAGATTTATAACTCCGAAGAATTAACCGTTATTGCTAACATAAAGGGAAACACATTGCCTAATGAAGGTCTTGTTTTTAGTGCACATGTACAAGAACCAGGAGCAAATGACAATGCCTCTGGTGTAGGCGCCCAATTGGAAATAGCCACGCTTGCAGCTAAATTAATAAAAGAAGAATCTTTAGAATCGGCAAGAACACTCTCATTTATTTGGGGAGATGAGATTATTTCAACACGTCGATATGTGCAAGATTCTACCAGCAATAATCCAGAGATAAAATGGGGAATTAGTTTAGATATGGTTGGCGAGAATACATCTAAAACTGGAGGATCATTTTTAATTGAAAAAATGCCAGATCCAAGTGCAGTTTGGACACGAGGAAACGATAAACACTCAGAATGGGGAGGGCGTCCTTTAAAACTTGATGATATGACACCGCATTACCTAAATGATCTTATTATTTCTGTATTTCAAAAACAAGGTGAATTTGCCAATTGGGATGTCAATACCAATCCCTTTGAAGGTGGTAGCGATCATGTGCCTTTTCTACGTGGTGACATTCCCGGATTACTGTTATGGCATTTTACAGATCAATTTTATCATACAGACAATGACAGAATTGAAAATGTGTCAAAGGAAACACTTAAAAATGTTTCAATAGGTGCGTTAGTAAGTGCCTTTACACTGGTTAATGCAAATGTTAAAACGGCCGAAGGGATAGTTCAATTATTAGTTGATAAAGCAGAAGAAAGATTGACAATAGAATATAATCTCAGTAAAAATGCAATGCTAGCAGAGAGTTCAATAGCCGAAGAATTAAAAATTATGAATGCTTGGAATGATTGGTATCAAAAGTCCATAATTTCGGTTAGAGATATGTCAAATGAACCAAGTGAGAAGTTGTATACAGCTATTAATGAAGCTCAGAAAAGTGTACAACAATTAACTGATGAACTCATTGATAAACTCAATAATCAAACGAACTAAATATATTTTATTAAATTGTCTTCATATTTACTATGAAGAAATCTAAAAATCAACCATCCAAATCGACCAAGAACAGTAGATGGACTAAACCTTATTCGTACATCATAATTCTTGCTATTTTAACTGTTTTTGTATATTCTAAAACGTCAAGTTTTGATTTTGTACATATTGATGATGGTGTTCTTATTCATGAGAATCCGCTTGTAACAAATTCTAATATTCCCTATTCTGAAGTTTTTAAATCAAAGCTTTATGGACCTCATTATAAGCCGTTAACCTTTTTAACTTGGAAGGCTCAATACAACAGTGTTGGACACAAACCAGGTGCTTTTCATACTGTAAATTGGATTCTTCATTTACTAAATACTGTTATACTGTTTTTAATTGGAATAAAACTCTTCCAAAGATTATATGATGACAGAAAATTAGCGCTTATTTCTGCATTTATTTTGGCTATTTTATTTGCTATTAACCCATTGAGATTGGAGTCAGTCGCTTGGGCAACTGAACGCAAGGATGTATTATTTTCGTTGTTCTTTCTTTCAAGTTGGTATGCCTATTTGTATTATATACAAAAGAATAAGTACCTATTTTTAATACTTGGTGCTGTTTTGTATTTACTGTCAGGTCTATCAAAATCCATGGGATTAACTTTGGTTGCTGTCTTATTCTTAACAGATTTATGGTATAACAGGAAAATATATTCAAAAACAATTATTGAAAAAATACCATACTTTCTGGTCTTTGGTATACTAATTTATTTGTACGGTTTTATTGGTGGAGGATCAGGAAGTGGAAATGAAGTTGCTGAAGTGGCTCAAAGTACAAGTGGTCAAGTAAGTTCCTTAGAATTTATTGATAATTTACCCATTATTGTTCAGATTGGGTTGTCTGCTTCACTTCGATTTGTTTTATGGATTTTGCACTCATTTGTTCCTCTCAACTTATCGGTTGAATACTCATACGAGGCTATATTCAAATTTTTCTCATATTCCATTTTCTTGTTTCCAATGATCATCGCTGGATTGTATTATTACGCCTGGAAAATTAGAAAGAAAAGCAACGTGATTCTAGGAGGCTTGCTATTTTATGCTATTACAATATCTCCTGTTCTTGTATATTCACAATCAGGTCAAGCCGCATTTTTAGCTGATCGCTATACCTATATTCCATGTATAGGACTGTTCTTTATTACAGTTTATTTGCTTAACAAATTAAGGGATAACAAGGCAAAACAATATATGCTTACTGGTGGATTAATATTGTTCTTCCTGGCTTTAACCTTAACCAATATAGGACATTGGAAAAATAGCGAGACGTTGTTTACTCAAGCCATCGAAGTGAACCCAACATCGTCATTATCTCATTTAAATTTAGGCCGCTATTATCGAGAACAAAATCAGGCAAATAAGGCCGTAGGAATTTATAGCAAAGGGATTTCGTTGGCAGCAACGCCAGAATTATATTCAAATAGAGGGAAAATTTATTTTGATCAGAATAATTTTGAACAAGCGTTAATAGATTTCAACAAAAGTCTTGCACTTGATCCAAATTATGCAGAAGCTTTAGCTAATAGAGGTGCAATTTTTGGGGTTAGACAAGATTGGGAAAATTGTATCAATGATTTAAACAAGGCAATTCAATTAGATCCTGATAATACCAATGCAATTAAGAATAGAGGTCTTGCACATCTGCAACAACAAAATTACGAAGCTACGATTGCAGATTTCACAAGGTATTTGACCTATGATCCAAATGAATCAGATATTATAAATACACTCGGATTAGCTTACGGTAATTCAGGAGATCACTCAGAGGCGATTAATCAATATAATAAAGCCATAAGACTAAACAGTGCCAAGGGAGCCTATTTTTATAATCGATCATTATCATATAAAGCTTTAGGTAATATGAGTAATGCATTAAGTGATGCACAAAAAGCACGACAGCTCAACTTTAATGTAAGTGATAGTTATATAAATGAGCTGAGATAAACGTTACAAAACTTTAGCGTACAGATCAAAATCTTCGGCTTCAGTTACTTTAGCATTATAAAAATCTCCAGTTTTTAAATAAGAATTTGTAGCATCAATTCGTACTTCATTATCAACATCTGGTGAATCAAATTCTGTACGTCCAATAAAATAGTTGCCTTCTTTTCTATCAATGACTACTTTGAATGATTTCCCAATTTTTTGTTGATTGAGTTCCCATGAAATTTGTGATTGCAATTCCATTATTTGATTGGCCCTATCAATTTTAACTTCTTCGGGAACATTATCTTCCAAAATATAGGCATGCGTATTTTCTTCATGGCTATATGTAAAACATCCAAGACGTTCAAATCGCATTTCTTCAACCCATTTTTTAAGAGTTTGAAAATCGTCTTCAGATTCTCCCGGATAACCAACTATCAAGGTGGTACGAATAGCCATTTCAGGAACAGCTTCCCTAAATTGTTTTAATAATTTGGTTGTCTTTTCTTTTGTAGTCCCACGGCGCATACTTTTTAATATGTCATCAGAAATATGTTGTAATGGAATGTCTAAATAATTACATATTTTGGGCTCTTGATTCATGACTTCTAGTACATCCATAGGAAATCCAGTAGGAAATGCATAATGAAGACGAATCCAATCAATTCCTTCAACCTTAACTAATGCTTTCAGTAATTCTGCTAAATTTCTTTTTTTGTAAAGATCGAGCCCATAATAGGTTAAATCTTGCGCAATTAAGATTAATTCCTTAACGCCATTTGCCGCTAATTTTTCAGCTTCTACAACTATTTCTTCAATTGGTGTAGAACGATGCTTACCACGCATCAATGGAATTGCACAAAAACTACATGGTCTGTCACATCCTTCAGCAATTTTTAAATAAGCATAATTTTTAGGTGTTGTTGTTAATCGTTCACCAATTAATTCGTGCTTATAATCTGCACCTAAAGCTTTAAGTAAACCTGGAAGTTCTGTGGTTCCAAAATACTGATCTACATTTGGAATTTCTTTTTGAAGATCTGGCTTATAGCGTTCACTCAAACATCCCGTCACAAAAACTTTATCTACTTCGCCTTCTTCCTTTTTTTGAACAAATTCTAAAATGGTATTTACACTTTCTTCTTTTGCATTTTTAATGAAGCCACAGGTATTAATAACGACTATATTACCTTCATCTTCATGTACAACCTCTTTACCATTTGCTTTAAGTTGTCCCATAAGAACCTCACTGTCATACACATTCTTACTACAGCCAAGTGTAACAACATTGATTTTATTCTTTTTGAGTGATTTTGTGCGCATCGGTTAATTTAAGGCTGCAAAGATACAATCTTAATTATAGTTTTTGGGTGGTTTCCTACTTTTCGAGGCTTGTTCAAATGCATACGCCAACTCTAACAATTGTTTTTCTCTCAAACGTTCAGCAATAAAAGTAAGGCCTTTAGGTTTGCCATCATTAGAATAGCCCATAGGAACCGTTATTGCAGGATATTCTGCAACAGCGGCATAATTAGCATGATAGTTATTAATTGATAGTATAGCATCTAATTTATTCTGCTTTCTTGGTACATCAAAATATTGTTTACCAATGGTCTTTAAATTTCGTTTTATGCTATCTAAGGTTTCAGCCGTTCCTGAGTCGGCAACAATAGCTTTGAACAATCTTTGTCCGTAAGGAGCAGAATTTATGGAATCGCGATTATTAAATTCAATAACATCTGCAATAGATTTAACTTTTACTGTTTTACTTGCGTAGTTTTTAAGATAGCTAGGTAAATCATTTCGCATATCAAGGTTTAATAAACTTATAAAGCCACTTCGCTCCTTCTTTTCTGGTTCAATTTCAATAATTCGCGCTCCTTTTGCTTTTAATACTTCTAGTGACTTAACATAAAGGGTGTCTTCCATCAAGCTTTTTATTGCTCCAAAGCGTTTGCCAATAAGGGCATCTTCTGCAAGATCTTCATAATAAATATTGGCTTTCCAAAGTGACCAAATTGATTTGTCGTCCTCCTTATCTTCTCCAAATAAAGCACCTAACAATATGGCATTATCTACCACATTTTTTGTCATTGGACCTGCAGTATCTAAAGTACTTGAGATTGGTACAATACCGCTTCTACCTACTAATCCAATGGTAGGTTTAAGTCCAACAACTGAATTCTGACTTGATGGCGATAGAATTGACCCCGAAGTTTCACTGCCCACAGCCGCAACACAAAAATTAGAAGCTACAGCGACACCACTACCAGAACTAGAACCACCTGTTGAAAAAAGGCGTCTACCATATGGATTTAAAGTTTGTCCGCCAATGGCACTATAACCACTAGGACAATCGCCACAGAAAAAATAGGCCCATTCACTGAGATTTGTTTTACCTAAAATTATGGCTCCATTCTTTTTTAATTGCCGGACAATGTGAGCATCATTAGTATAATTTTCCTGCAAAGCAACTGCTCCAGCCGTAGTGGGCATGCCTTTGGCATTAATATTATCTTTTAATAGTATAGGCATTCCAAACACAGAAAATGGTTTAATGCTAACATTGTTTTGTTTATCCTTTTCACGTGCAGATTCAATAGCCTTTGAATTTATTGAAATCACGGAGTTTAAGGATAGTGGATTTTCACGATCGAATTTATTAATTCGATATAAATAGAATTTTGTTAGGTTTTCATAAGTGAGATTACCTTGTTTGATATGACCTTGAATGGTTGGTATATCTTGCTCAAAAATTAAAGGATAAAAATTTAAATAATCTTCCTCAGAAAAAGTCGATAAATCGTCTTCAATTTCTTTCCAAATTTCTGAGTTACTTAGATATTTAGAATCTAATACTTTGAATTCTCTAAAATCTTTGGTAACAACAGAACTAGAATCTGCATCCTCGATTTTTATAGGTTCCTCAATATCAATATTAGGTACATCTTTGGAATTTTCTTGCTTACATGAAACGATGGTAAAGCACAGTAGAAAAAAAATAATAAATCTCATTGATAGTATTTTCAACTAAAAATACTAAATAATATATTAGAAATTATCTATTCTATTTAAAGAATGAGTCCACAAATTCATATTTATTAAAGACTTGCAGGTCTTCAATACTTTCACCAACACCAATATATTTTACAGGAATTTTAAATTGATCACTAATACCAATAACTACGCCTCCTTTGGCGGTTCCATCTAATTTTGTGACGGCTAGGGAAGTTACTTCCGTCGCGGCGGTAAATTGCTTTGCTTGTTCGAAGGCATTTTGACCTGTAGAACCATCAAGAACCAATAAAACATCATGTGGCGCATCATCAACAACTTTTTGCATGACGCGTTTCACTTTGGTCAATTCGTTCATCAAATTCACCTTGTTATGTAAACGCCCGGCAGTATCAATGATAACCACATCTGCATTTTGAGTTACGGCACTTTGCAAGGTATCAAATGCTACAGACGCTGGATCACTTCCCATATCTTGTTTTACAATTGGGACTTCTACTCTATCAGCCCAAACTTGTAATTGATCTATAGCAGCTGCTCGAAATGTATCTGCAGCGCCAAGGACAACACTAAGCCCCTGTTTTTTGAACTGATGGGCTAATTTACCAATAGTTGTTGTTTTACCAACACCATTTACGCCAACCACCATTATTACATGTGGTTTTGTTTCCTTAGGAATACTGAATTCTTCATCTTCACCTGAATTTGTTTCAGATAATAATCCTGCAATTTCTTCACGAAGGATTTGGTTTAATTCATCAGTTCCTAAATACTTGTCATTTGCGACGCGTTCTTCAATTCTATCAATAATTTTTAAAGTAGTGTTGACACCAACATCACTAGAAACTAATATTTCTTCCAAATTATCTAAAACTTCATCATCAACTTTACTTTTACCAGCAACGGCTTTACTAAGTTTATTGAAGAATGTAGTTTTAGATTTTTCTAATCCTTTATCTAGTGTTTCCTTTTTTTCCGAGGAAAATATATTTTTAAAAAAACTCATGAAGATTTACTCTATTTTATTTTACTAATTAAGAACAAAAGTCTTGCCTTAATTAAAATCATGAATATTTGTCACAATCAGCCCAAATATAGCCATAAAAAAACTGCTCTCTATTTGAAAGCAGTCTTAAATTTTTTCTGATGTAAACTAATAAATTACTTATTTAAAAAGTCGTTTACATTTTCTGGAGCCATAATTGATTCAACAAACATATAAGCACCTGACTTAGGTGATTTTACCATTTTAATAGCTTTTGTTAAACGTTTAGATCCTGTCTGTAATGATGCTACTGATTTCTTTGCCATGACTCAACTATTATTTAATTTCTTTATGAACTGTCATACGCTTTAAGATTGGATTAAATTTTTTAATCTCCATTCTGTCTGGCGTATTCTTTTTATTTTTTGTTGTGATATATCTAGAAGTTCCAGGTTGCCCAGACGCTTTATGCTCTGTGCACTCTAAAATTACCTGAACTCTGTTTCCTTTTTTTGCCATTATCTTATTACTTTAAATTTAAAGCTATTATTTCATAAATCCTTTGGCTCTGGCTTGTTTGATCATAGCCGAAATACCTATTTTATTAATAGTCTTTAATGCTGAAGTAGAAACTTTTAATGTCACCCATTTATCCTCTTCAGGAATATAAAAACGCTTTTTAATCAAATTTGGATTGAATCTGCGTTTAGTTCTGTTTAAAGCATGAGACACATTATTTCCTGTCATTGCTTTTTTACCTGTAAGTTCACATACTCTAGACATGCTTTCTAACTTTAAATTATGCTTGTTTTTAAACGAGGTGCAAATTTACAAATTCTTTATTAGCACACAAACTTTAATTTCAATTTTTTAGTAATTCTTTCTTTAGCATCTCAAAGGATTTATTCACGGCTTTGTTTATCACCTTTGTTCGATGATTCCCTAAGTAAAATGTTTCTGAATAAACTTGATCAATGGTAGCTATGGCTATACATACCGTACCTACCTCAGCATTTGAGTCTCCTTTAGTTGGTCCCGCATTTCCCGTTGTAGAAATACCATAATCGGTATTAAATAGTTTTCGAACACTTTTAGCCATTGCTTCTGCGACTTCTGGACTAACAACTGAATATTTATCTATCAATGATTGTTCAATATTTAAGATTTCTATTTTTGATTCTGTAGCATAACTCACTACACTTCCTTTAAAAAATGCAGAAGCCCCAGAATTTGCTGTGATTAGCTTCGCTATTTTTCCTCCAGTACAACTTTCGGCTATTGCCAATGTTTTACCTTTATTTGTTAGTATATTAGCAATAGATTGCTCTATAGAACCTTCCTCTTCAAAGCCGAAAAAAATATCTTTAATTTGCGGTAATAAAGTATTGATCTGACGCTCCATTTCTGAAATAATTTGGTCTTTATTTATCCCTTTTGCGGACAGACGTAAACGTACACGCCCTAAATTTGGTAAATATGCCAATTTCATATAGTCTGGCAATGCATCTTCCCATGATTCGATTCGATTGGAAATTTTACTCTCTCCCAATCCGTAAGTTAAAATGGTTCGATGCAAAATAAACGGCAATTTAAACTTAGATTTTATTCTTGGAAGCACTTCTTTCATCAATAAAGCCTTCATCTCAAATGGTACTCCCGGAAGTGAAACAAATACCTTTCCATTAGTTTCTATCCACATGCCAGGTGCGCTTCCATAAAGATTCATTAAGACTTGTGCTTTAGAGGGAACTAAGGCTTGATCTATATTGATTTGTGAAAGAGGTTCTTTTATATATTTTTCCCACATTGCTTCAATATTTTTTAATACGGAGTCATTTTGAATCAACGTATCATTAAAATATTCGGCAATTGTATTTTTAGTAATATCATCTTTTGTTGGTCCTAGACCTCCAGTAATAATTATGATATCGGCATTGTTTTCAGCTTCTTGAAATGCCTGTAAAATATGTGATTTATCATCCTGAACTGAGGTAATTTGATATACAGAAACACCAATATTATTAAGTTCAGTAGCAATAAATGCAGAATTAGTATCTACAATTTGACCAATGAGAATCTCGTCGCCAATTGTAATTATTTCTGCTTGCATTAGAGATTAAAATCTGCCTTTAGTTCTTGGATGGTATTATTTATTGCCGTCATGACAGTAACGAGCTTTTCTGAAATATCGTCTTTTTGCTCAAATTTCCCCCAATCTTGTACTTGAATTAATTCATCTAGAACACCTAATTCAAACAAATCGACAGTTGGTTTCATTTTATGTGCCACTTTGTAGGTTTTTAAGTGATCTCTGCTATCCACTGCTATTTCTAGCTGTCTAGCGTCTTCTGGCACTTCTTCAAGAAAGGTTGCCACTAATGTTTGAATAAACTCCTGATCATCGCCAGAAAGTTCTCGTATTCGAAATAATTTATAATGTTGTTCCATTTATTTTACTGTTATTGAGAATGCTTCATTATCCTCTAAAAATCCTTTTAGTTTGTCGTTTGCAATTACCTTGCCAACTCCAGCTGGTGTTCCTGTAAATATAATATCTCCAATCTTTAAAGTAAAATATTTTGACACATATTCTATCAGTTCGTCTATTTTCCAAAGCATTAGTTCTGTATTGCCATCTTGAACCACAGTTTCATTTTTCTCTAATCGAAAATTAATATTATCTACATTTTCGATTTCAGATTTATCGAACCATTTACCAATTACGGCAGCACCATCAAAGGATTTTGCTTTTTCCCATGGCAAGCCTTTTGCTTTTAAATCACTTTGTAAATCTCGAGCCGTAAAGTCTATTCCCAAACTTAATTTGTTGTAATATTTGTGAGCAAATTTTCGGCTTATGTGCTTACCAACCTTATTGATTTTTACCAGCACTTCAACCTCATGTTGTACATCATTGGAAAAATCTGGAATGAAAAAAGGTTGTTTTTTAAGTAGAATTGCGGTATCTGGTTTAATGAATACAACAGGATGTTCTGGTTTCTCATTATTAAGTTCTTCTATATGCTTGGTATAATTTCTTCCTATGCAAATCAGTTTCATACTAGAGCAATTTGTTATTAAAACTTCTTAATTTAATGGCAGTTAATACCTTTTTGGTATATAAAGGGAAGTCGGCATTTAGTATCCAACCAAAATAACCCGGTTCTTGTTCTAATACATCGACCACTCGTTTGTTTTTATGTTTTCCAAATGAAAAACATTCTTCGCCATTTTTATTAAATATGATAAACCCAGCAAAATCAGCAAATTTCTTTCTTGAACTAAACTCGGAAAGAAAATTAATATCATTTTCTAAATTATCATATTTTGAAAGTTGTGCTTTTAGAACCTGATAAGTTGCATTGGTATCGGCTTCTGCACTATGTGCATCCTCTAAATTTTTATCACAGTAAAATTTGTAAGCCGCTGATAAGGTGCGTTGCTCCATTTTGTGGAAAATGGTTTGTACATCAACAGCAACACGATTCTTCATATCAAAATCCAATTCAGCCCGTAGCATTTCTTCAGCCAGCAGTGGAATATCAAACCTATTCGAATTAAATCCACCTAAATCAGAGTCTTTTATAATAGTATTTACTTCTTTGGCTATATCTTTAAATTTAGGCGCATCTTTAACGTCAGAATCAGAAATACCATGTATTGCAGTTACTTCTTTAGGAATAGGCATTTCAGGATTAACACGTTCGGTGTATGTTTCTTCTTTACCGTCAGGAAATACTTTTAATATAGAGATCTCCACCACGCGATCTTTAGAAATATTAACTCCTGTAGTTTCAAGATCAAAAAAACAAATTGGCTTTTTTAAGATTAATTGTGTCAAATGTCAAGTTTTATAATCATACAAAAATAAAAAAACCCATCCGTTTATAAGATAGGTTTTCGGTTTATATTTTAAGTTGTAATTCTTAATTTTAAAATGAAGAAAATTATATTTCTCTGTTAATATCCCAAGCCTCAAAATAATCTTTTACTGCTTTAACAAACTGGCCTCCTAAAGCGCCATTTACAACACGATGATCATAGGAGTGTGACATAAACATTTTGTAACGAATGCCTATAAAATCACCTTCAGCAGTTTCTATGACCGCAGGCACCTTTCTTATAGCGCCTAAAGCCAATATACCAACTTGTGGTTGATTGATAATAGGAGTACCCATAATGCTGCCAAATGTGCCAACATTGGTGACGGTATAAGTACCATCTTGAATATCATCAGGATTCAATTTACCTAATCTAGCTCTATTTGCTAAATCATTAACCTGTTTAGTCATTCCAATAAGATTCAATTGATCTGCATTTTTAATAACTGGCACAATCAAATTACCATCAGCTAGAGCAGCTGCCATTCCTAAATTGATATTTCTTTTCTTGATAATTTTATCACCTTGAACTGAAATATTCAACATTGGATAGTCTCGTAATGCCTTGGCCACTGCTTCCATGAAAATTGGTGTAAAGGTTAAATTTTCCCCTTCACGTTTCAAGAATTCATCCTTAACTTTTTTACGCCAATTCCAAATTTTTGTTACATCAGCTTCTATAAACGATTGAACATGAGCAGAAGTCTGAACAGAATCTACCATATGTTTTGCAACCAATTTACCCATTCTGGTCATTTCAATAATTTCATCTTCCCCAGAAGGCATTGCAACTGGTTGTGATTTCTGTACTTCAGGTGCTTGTGTTGGCGTTGCCAAATCATTGCTTTGTGTTTCCTCTACAATTGATGGTTTAGGTTGCGAAGATCTATTTTCAATATAACCAAGAATATCATTTTTAGTCACTCGACCGTCCTTTCCTGATCCTGGTAATACATCAAGTTCTGCTTGAGAAATTCCTTCTTTTTGAGCAATATTTCGAACCAATGGTGAGTAAAAACGATCTCCATTTGATGATACCACCACCTCGGTTGCTGTTTGAGCTGCAACTACAGTTTTAGAAACTTCTGCCGCTGCTACTTTTGGTTCTTCAATTATAACCTTTGGCGGTTCTTGCTCTGAAGCACTTTGAGTATTTGTACCCTCAGCTTCGGTTTCAATAATAGCAATAGTTTGACCTACTTGAATGATATCATCAACATTGAAAAGTTTTTCTACAAGAACGCCATCTACTTCACTTGGTACTTCACTGTCAACTTTATCAGTAGCAATTTCTAGAACTGGTTCATCAGCTTCTATGGAATCACCAACTTCTTTTAACCATGATGTCAATGTTGCCTCTGCAACACTTTCACCCATTTTAGGTAATTTAAGTTCAAATTTTGCCATATACGTATTGCAAAAGCGATTTATAGGTTTCTGATTGCAAAATTAACTAAAAAGCACAAAAATTATTGAATTTCCTTCAATTTATTCTTTTAAAAGGTAATAACCTCTCCTCGATTAATGGAATCATCACTACCAATTACAAAATTCGCGTCCTTAGGTAATATTTTAAAACTGAGATTGCCAAATCCCTGAAGTTTATTCAGTTCCGCTATAATCTTCTTGTAACTAAAATTGTTAGCATTGAATATTATTTCTGAATCTGCTGTAAAACCTTTCACTTCTTCAGATACATTAATAGTCATCCCTAATTTATGGTCTAACTTTTCAAGTTCCTGTTTGGACACAAAAATATAATGAGAGGGTTTCTTCTTATTCAATTTGGGAGATTTGCGTATTAAAAAGGCTAATTTCAACCCAAACCAAACCATCAGATTAAAGATGCCATTCTTACTAAAATGCTTTTCATAAAATAATTGCATAGCATGATAAAAACGTTGAGCATACTTCTGATCTTTCAACGTACTCTCTCCTTTATAATGAATAACCATCGTTTCACCAAAATAGAAATTCTTATAACCTAATTTTAAAAGTCGATATGAGATATCAATATCTTCTCCATACATAAAATAATCCTCATCAAATCCGTTTACAGCCTTATACACACTCCTTTTTAATAACATAAATGCGCCTACCAACACATCTGCTTCACCAATTTCATCTTCTTTTAAGTGATTTGCATAATAAGATGTATCTGAACCCAGCATTTTCTTTAAGGCTACACCAACTTTAGGAATATTGCGTTTGCTCTCTGGTAAATACTTTCCTGTTCCGTCAATTAATTTACAGCCAACTATACCCAGATTTTCTTTAGAATCTGAAAAATCTAATAATTTTAAAAAGGTATCCTCGGCTACTACAGTGTCTGGATTTAAAATACAGAGATATTCTCCATTGGTATATTTTACCGCTTGATTGTTCGCCTTTGCGAATCCTACATTTTCAGTATTCTCTATAAGTTGAACTTGAGGAAACAAGGTCTTAACCATGCTACAACTGTCATCTTTTGAATCATTGTCTATTACGATGATTTCAGAATCAATATCAGCCAGAGCCTTCTGTACACTTTTTAAGCATAACTCAAGAAAGTAGCGAACATTGTAATTTAATATGACGACCGAAAGTTTCAAAATAGGTCTAAGACTTTAAGGAGGTTTCAAATGGGATTCTATTTACAATACTTCTTCCTAAGGTGACTTCATCTGCATATTCTAACTCATCACCTACCGAAATACCTCTAGCAATAGTAGTTGTTGTAATATTATAAGCTTCAATTTGTCTATAAATATAAAAATTGGTAGTATCACCTTCCATGGTTGAACTCAATGCAAAAATCAATTCTCTTATTTTACCATTTTTAACTTTATCTACAAGAGATTGAATATTTAGTTCGTTTGGTCCAATGCCATCCATTGGTGAAATCTTTCCGCCCAAAACATGATAGTAACCTCTAAAGGTCGCTGTACTTTCAATTGCCATGACATCTCTTATATCTTCTACAACACAAATAATATCTTCTTTTCTATGTGGATTTGCACATATTTCACATAAATCTGAATCGCTAATATTATGACAGCGTGTACAATATTTAATTCCTTCTCTCAAGTTAGCTAAGGCCATTGACAAATGCTTAGTTTGATCTGAAGGCTGACGCAGCAAATGAAGCACCAAACGTAAAGCGGTTCGCTTACCTATTCCCGGCAATTGTGCCATTTCGTTGACTGCATTTTGAAGCAATTTTGAAGAAAAATCCATTACTGCGAATTTACAATTTAAACTAAATTAGTGATCATAATGAAGGAGATATTTTTAGTGTAATTTAAAAATTAACGAGCTTGTAATTCAAAAATTCGTATTTTTCAAAACCATTTAAAATTTAACCATGACTGCAACTCAAATCTTAATTCTCATTGCTGCCTATTTTGGTGTTCTTATATTAATTTCCTATTTCACTGGAAAGAACGATAGCAACACCGACTTTTTTAAAGCTGGCAAACAATCACCATGGTATTTAGTTGCCTTTGGCATGGTTGGCGCTTCTTTATCAGGCGTTACATTTATTTCTGTTCCTGGCTGGGTTGAAGGATCTCAATTCAGTTATTTTCAAGTAGTTATAGGATATTTGTTCGGTTATTTTGTTGTGGCATATGTATTAATGCCAATCTATTATAAATTTAATGTAACCTCTATTTATGAGTATTTATTAGAGCGATTTGGTACTGTTAGTCATAAAACCGGCGCTTTTTTCTTCTTCGTTTCACGAGTTTTAGGAGCAGCTTTTAGATTGTTTTTAGTCGCCATTGTTTTACAGCAATTTGTGTTTGATGACTTGGGAGTTCCTTTTGAAGTAACTGTAATTATTTCAATATTACTTATATGGATTTATACAAATCGTGGAGGCATTAAGACCATTGTTATAACTGATACGCTACAGACCTTATTTATGATTGTGGCAGTAATTCTATCAATCTATTTTATCAATCAAGAGTTAGGTTGGAGTTTTAGCGAATTTTTAGCTTCTGCAGAACTTAAGGAATACAGCAAAGTTCTGGTTACAGATAGTTTTTTAGAACGTGGTTACTTTATTAAATCATTTCTTGGTGGCATGTTTATCACTATATGTATGACTGGCTTAGATCAAGATATGATGCAAAAAAATCTAACCTGTAAAAACTTAAAAGATGCGCAAAAAAATATGGTGTCATTTAGTTTTGTTTTAGTTGGCGTTACATTTCTGTTCATGCTATTAGGAGCCTTACTTTTTATTTATTCGAAACAATACGATATTGCCATTCCGCTAATGGACGGATCACCAAAAACGGATTTATTATTTCCTGAGATTGCCTTAAATAGTGGCTTGCCAATAACCTTAGCTGTCACTTTTATGTTAGGTTTAATTGCAGCAGCCTATAGTAGTGCCGATAGTGCGCTTACATCTTTAACAACTTCTTTTTGTATTGACTTTTTAAATCTTGAAAAAAAGCCCAAGGAGAATCAGAAAAAGATCAGAAAACAGGTACATATTTTAATGAGTGTGATGCTGGTTATAGTCATAATTATATTTAAATATGTACTTGACAGAAATGTTATAGACAGTCTACTTACGGTTGCTGGCTATACATATGGTCCTTTGCTTGGTTTGTTTGCCTTTGGAATATTTACCAAATACAAAGTAAAGGACAAGTACGTATGGATTGTTGCCATAAGCTCTGTTCTTATAGTTTATGCATTAGGAAATATTCCTTCTGAAAATTTAGGTGGTTATGTGATTGGCTACGAATTACTTCCTCTAAATGGTCTGCTTACCTTTATTGGTTTAATATTGATCCGTAGAAAGTAATACCAAATTGCAAGCAACTTCAAAAGGTATATTTTGTTCTTTTAGAATGTGATAGAATTCGGTGTTTTCGGTTCCTGGATTAAAAATTACGCGTTCAGGGGTTAAGGATACAATATAATCATAGTACATTTTTTGTCTTTCAGGATTCATATAGAGCGTTACAGTGTGCACATCTTTATATGGTAATAAAGTTGTACTAATGGTTACGCCATGAATCTCACCAGATCTTAACCCAAATGCCGAAACATCTATATTCTTATCAACCAGTCTTTTAACCACTAAATTAGAATATCTTTCTGGTTTTAATGAGGCACCAAAAACCAATGTTTTTTTGTTCATTTTAATTGTTTTTAAAAATGGTCATTTGTTAAAGAGATGTTAAGTAGTGTTAAAATGAGTAACATGAACTCAACTTAGTCGTCTGTTAGGTATAAATGTAAACAATAAGATTAATTTTTTACTAATCAATCAAAAAAACCAATGAGAAAACTAATCACTTTCTGTGTACTCTTTTTATTTATACTTCAAGGGGCACAGGCAAATTCAAACGAAATTTTTAAAGATGGTCAAGTTACAGGTACTGTAATAGATGATGCCTTAGATGCACCATTGCCATACGTCAATGTTATAGTTAAAAAAACAACTGGTGAAACCGTTACTGGAGGAATTACTCAAGATGACGGTACATTTAAAGTTGACAAAATTCCTGAAGGAACTTATACTGTCACGATTCAATTTATTGGATTCGAAAATGTAGATAGAGAAATAACAATAACTAGAAGAAACAGCAAGATCGATCTTGGCACTATCCGACTAGTAGAGTCGGCAGAAGGCTTAGATGAAGTTACTGTAATTGCTGAAGTTTCAACTATTCAACAAAAAGTTGATAGAAAAGTAATTACTATAGGTAAAGATTTAGCAGCAACCGGAACAGCTTCCGAACTAATGGTTGGTATTCCATCTGTAAGTGTGGATCAACAAACTGGAGATATCAGTTTAAGAGGAAACTCTAATGTTCGTGTAATGGTAGACGGAAAATTATCTAATATTCCTACCGCTCAATTATTGAAACAAATTCCTTCAACAGCTATTAAGTCTATTGAATTAATTACCAACCCTTCAGCCAAATACAATCCTGAAGGAATGAGTGGAATTATAAACATTGTGTTACACAAAAACACTATGGTTGGTTTTAATGGAAATATGAATATGGGATTAGCTTATGAAATAGAAGCCAAATTCAATAGTTCATTAGACATGAATTATAGAAATGGGAAATTCAATTTTTATACAAGTTATAGTAACAACATTTCCAAAAATCAGAATAGAGGAAATATTTTCAGACCTGAGAATAATTCGGAACAATTCTTCAAATTCTTAGATGGTCGACAATCACATTTATTTAAGGTTGGTGTCGATTTCTATTTAGATGAAAAGAACACCATTTCGGTATTTACAAATCAAAATATATCTGATAGTAGTACAAAAGGTTCAACGGATGCCTTATTCTATGACAATCCAAGTTTTGATCAAATGCAAATATTTACAGCCGAAAACAAAAATAATTCAGGTCAGTACAATTTTGATTACAAACATGATTTTGATGAAGAAGGTCATAACATAGAATTAGAAGTTGATCACAATCGCTATAGTGGTGATGGCCCAGTAGATTATGATGATTTGGTAATTAATGATAACGATCGTGTTGACTCTAATGATACAGAACGTGTTAGAACTACAATCAATTTAGACTATGTGAAGCCTCTAAATGAAACATCTAAATTAGAATTTGGTGCACAAGGTAGGTTGTTCAATTCTGATATTAATTTTTCTTCTACAGGTAGAACAATTAATCCAGATCAGGATAATATTCCTAATAATGGAGATGAGTTTATTCCAAGACCAAGCACAAATTTTGATTATACTCGAGATATTTATTCAGCTTATGCAATATTTAGTAAGCAATTAGAGAAATGGACCTACCAGTTTGGTGCTCGTTTAGAAACTGTAAATGTTGAAGCATTAGCTTTGTCTACTGCTCCAGATACTGGTATTGTTACGCCACAAGAATTTAATAACGATTATTTCAGAGTATACCCGTCAGCATTTATTACTTATACACCTTCTGAAAATAATTCGTATCAATTCAGTTATAGCAGACGTGTTGATAGACCAGGTTTAGGACAAGTAAATCCAATTATTGAGTGGAGTACACCACTTATTTCATCATTTGGAAATATTAACTTAGAACCTCAGTTTACAAATTCATTTGAAGTTAATTACACAAGAACTCTAAATGAAAGAAAAGGAACAATAACTGCTGGTGTTTTTTATAGAGCAATTTCTGATGAGATTAATAGAGCTCTCTTTATTGACCGAAGTGATGTGAATTCTGGAAGAATAATTTTAACTCATGACAATTTTGATGATACATCTGCTTATGGCGTTGAGGTTACAAGTAACTATCGACCAACAAAATGGTGGAGCATTAATGCTAGTTTTGATCTGTATTCACAAACTCAAAAAGGAATTTCTGAAACCCTAAGTGCACCAATTGAATCGGCAACGATCAATGATATTATAACCGAAGTTACCGAAATTGAAAATGTGGCTTATAACTTTAGAATGTTCAATAATTTTAGAGTAAGCAAGTCTCTTACTTTTACAGCATTTGGTTTTTACAGAGGGAAAAACCAAACCTTACAATTTGATATAGAACCAATGTACTTTGTTAATGCAGGTATGCGTTATAGCTTCTTAGAAGGAAAAGCAAGTTTCAGCTTAAATTATAATGACGTTTTTAATACTATGGAATTTGGTTTTGACGGATCTGCACCTTTCAGACAAGTTGGTGCATTCAATTGGGAAAGCAATACTGTACAAGCCAGTATATCTTACAGATTTGGAGGCGGAAAATATCGTGCTAAGTCAAGAAAGCGTCGTGACAATGATGAAAAATCAGGTAGCGGTGGCATCTTTTAACAATGATATCAATCTTATTTAATAACCTACATAATAGTTGATGGTTAGTGTTAATGTCTGGTTATTAATAGAAAACCCAAAGCTTTGCTTTGGGTTTTCATTTATAGTAATTTACCTATGGTTTTGAGAACAATATGTTAAAGTTGGTTAAAAACTGTTAACAGATGAAATAAAACAAAAGATTTTACGTCTTATATGCAAAGACATTTTAATAAATGTTAATGTTGGTTAATAGCGTAAAAAACCGAAACTATCTCAAATGTTTCGGTTTTTTTAGTTTTTAGAAGGCTAGCTAGTTTCTAGAAATACGAATAGTTACCATTTAATAATGACGCTTCCCCAAGTAAAACCACTACCGAAAGCCGCTAAAACAACAAGATCTCCATCTTTAACCTTACCTTGTTCATGAGCTTCTGAAAGTGCAATAATAATTGAAGCTGCAGTTGTATTGCCAAATTTCATGATATTATTAAATACTTGATCATCTCGTAAAGCAAACTTCTTCTGAATAAATTGTGCAATACGTAAATTGGCTTGATGTGGAATAAACAAATCGATATTATCCTTTGTTAGATTATTCGCCATTAACCCTTCCATGATGACTTCACTAAAACGAACAACGGCATTTTTAAAAACAAAAGTGCCATCCATGTATGGAAAATAGGATGTATCCTCTCCATTGGCTTTAACAATATCCGGAACCCAATGTTTAATACTTGGTGCTTTTACTATAAGTTTATCTGCATACTTGCCTTGGCTGTGTAAATGAGAGGATAAAATACCCTTAGAATTATCTTCACTACGTGATAACACACATGCACCTGCTCCATCTCCAAAAATCACCGAAACACCTCTTCCTCTAGTAGTTTTGTCTAATCCATTATTATGATATTCTGAACCTACAACCAATATATTTTTATACATGCCAGTTTTAATAAACTGATCAGCAACGGATATGGCGTATACAAATCCAGAACATTGATTTCTTACATCAATAGCACCAATAGTATTCATCTCTAACATTTCCTGTAATTGAACGCCACAACCTGGAAAATAATAATCCGGTGTCATTGTGGCAAAAACAATAAAGTCAATTTCATCTTTGGTCAATCCGGCACGATCAATAGCAATTTTTGATGCCTTTGCTCCCATGACAGCAGATGTATCATCACTGTCTTTTTCAACCCATCGTCGTTCCTTTATTCCAGTCCGTTCCTGAATCCAGGCATCATTGGTATCCATCATTTTTGACAAATCATCATTAGTAACAATATTGTCAGGTACATAATGACCAAGACCAATTATTTTCGAATTATACATATTCGTCTATTTAGAGTAAGCAAAATACAACAACTGCCATGAAATTTCAAGTGACAAATCATAAATTGTATAATGCCAGTTTGTCACTTTTCTCTTGTTGGTACTTTTTTTGACATTCCTTGAAACAAATAACGTTTTTAAAATCACACAAGTATGAAAGGAACTATAAACGTTTCAGTTGAAAATATCTTTCCACTAATAAAGAAATTTCTTTATAGTGATCATGAAATCTTTTTACGTGAACTCATAAGTAATGCTACAGATGCCACGATGAAATTAAAGCATTTGACCAATATAGGTGAAACGAAGATTGACTATGGTAATCCGCAAATAGAAGTTAAAATTGATGCCAAAAAGAAAAAACTACATATTATTGACCAAGGTCTTGGAATGACTGCCGAAGAAGTAGAAAAATATATTAATGAGGTCGCGTTCTCAGGTGCCGAGGAATTTCTTGACAAGTATAAAGATAAAGTTGATGATGCTGGAATAATTGGTCATTTTGGGCTTGGATTTTACTCTGCTTTTATGGTAGCAGATAAAGTAGAAATAATTACTAAGTCGTATAAAGACGAGCCAGCAGCTCATTGGATTTGTGATGGATCACCTGAATTTACTCTAAAAGAGTCCAAGAGAACAGATAGAGGGAGTGAAATTATTCTTCATATTGCTGAAGATTCAACAGAGTTTATAGAAGAAGCCAGAATACGTGAATTGTTATTGAAGTATAACAAGTTTATGCCTATTCCAATAAAATTTGGGACAAAGGAAGTCAATGATCCAGATTTTACACCAAAATCGACAACAGATAAGGATGGTAAAGAAACAACAGAGCCGCACAAACAAATTACTGTTGACAATATTATAAATAACCCTAATCCTGCTTGGACTAAGCAACCAGCAGATTTAGAGGAGCAACATTATAAAGATTTTTATAGAGAATTGTATCCGATGCAATTTGAAGAGCCATTGTTTAATATTCACTTAAATGTTGACTATCCATTCAATTTAACTGGCATCTTGTATTTTCCAAAGATGACCAATGACATGAATATTCAGAAAGACAAAATTCAACTCTATCAAAATCAGGTGTTCGTCACCGATAATGTTGAGGGAATTGTACCTGAGTTTCTAACGATGCTACGTGGTGTTATTGATTCTCCTGACATCCCGTTGAACGTATCACGTTCCTATCTACAGGCAGATGGCGCAGTGAAAAAAATCTCATCTTATATCACTAGAAAAGTGGCTGATAAATTAAAATCACTTTTCAATAACAATCGTGAAGATTTTGAAAAGAAATGGGACGATATAAAGATTGTGATTGAATATGGTATGCTCTCGGAAGAAAAATTCTTTGAAAAGGCAGATGACTTTGCTTTATATCCTTCAGTTGATGGCACATTCTACACTTATGACGAATTGGTGAACAAAATAAAGGCAAATCAAACGGATAAAGATGACAAAATGGTGATCTTGTATGCTTCCAATAAAAATGAACAACATAGTTATATAGAAGCAGCAAAAGACAAAGGCTATGAAGTATTGCTTCTAGATTCACCAATCGTTTCACACTTAATTCAGAAGTTAGAAACAACTAAAGAAAATATTTCTTTTGCACGTGTTGATGCAGATCATATTGATAACATCATCAAAAAAGAAGATACTAAAATATCGAAGTTATCAGATGATGAAAAAACGAAATTGGATGAACTTCTAAAAGAAGTAATTTCATCTGAAAAATTCATGGTACAACTAGAGGCAATGGACAGTGAAGCAGCCCCATTCATGATCACACAACCAGAATTTATGCGTAGAATGAAAGAGATGCAGCAAACTGGTGGAGGTGGTATGTTTGGCATGGGAAATATGCCAGAAATGTACAACTTAGTTGTCAACACCAATGCTGAATTAGTTGGAGACATATTGAATACTAAAACGCGTAAAAAACAAGAACGCTTAATTAATCAAAGTTTAGATTTAGCACGTTTATCTCAAGGTTTATTGAAAGGTGAAGAACTTACAAATTTCATCAAACGTAGCTATGATATGATTAAATAATTAATGAGATGTCATTTAAGAAAAAAATGTTTTTAATTCTTGCCGCCTTTATGATAGGCATTTCAAATGTCATTCTAGAAGAAGAACGAATGGTGAACGATGTTAGAGATACCATTGAACATGTTCAACAGCAAGATGATAATGAATCATTTTTTCAGTAGAATATCTACAAAAACCACTTTGAATCTTCAAAGTGGTTTTTTTTCTTAAAGCATTTATGCTTATCTTTCATTAGAAATCTTTTATAAACTCAAATCTACAATTATGAAAAAAGCACTCTTTTTATTGGCTTTTGCTACTCTGTTTTCTTGTCCGAATGACAATGATGATAATCCCGAAACCATTGAATCATTCTTCATAACACGCTATGCAAGTGCAGGATTTAATATTACTTCCTTTGCCGCAGATGATATTATTTGGTCATTTAACTTCACGACCAATATTTTAACTATCGAAAATAATGTATCGGCAACGTATCCTGGAACAATTCCAACTGGAATGTATGATTTCACCTTTGAAAACAATGAAGTAGACATTGATTATAGCTCACTGAATTATGCAGCTGACTATGATCAGTCTGAAGATGGTACTATGCTTACCTTATTTTTTGATCTCATACCACAAGCAGTAGACGACGAAGTAACCTATGAGTTTGAGGCGCTTTAAAGTGATGCAGATGGTCAATTATGTAACAAATACTTAAGTAGTTCATCCTTAAGTAAACATAGTTGGTATGAAATTTAATTTACTAGTCTCATTCATTGTTCTTTTTTCCTTTTCATGTAAAAATGATAAGGAATTAATCAATTCTATAAATGGCACTTGGCAATCTATAGGCAATGGTTGGGTTTTAGAAGTTAAGGATAGTACGAGCTACTCCCTGTTTGACCTAACCTCCATATCATGTTTGCCTTCTCGTGAAGCTTCATTAGATGAGCTTATACAGTCCTTGTCATTACAATCAGACACTCTATCCTTGTATAAAGGCATCATGACATATAAGTTTATTAAAATAGATGCATTACCAGAAATTTGTGATGCTAACATTTCTCTTGAAAAGAAAAAGGACATATTTTACAATTATGATGTGTTTGCAGAAACCGTGAAAGAGCATTATGCTTTTATGGATTTAAATAATATTAACTGGTCAACACTTGGCAAACAACAAAAACAAAAATTATTAAAAAATCCTACTGAGGTTCAATTATATAAAGTATTGGAAGAGACACTTGAGATTCTCAATGACAATCATGCCTATTTGGAGGCAACAGATGAACTATATCAATTACTCGAACAAGAGTCTTTTGAAAGTGAAATACCAGTCAATGAAAATGTATTAATAGAATATGGTGATTTTCAAATTGCCAATTTAGTTTTGGATCATCATGTAACTGAAGATCTAACTGAAGACTCATGGTTGATTAAATGGGGAATGATGGAAAACAACGTTGGTTATATCCAAGTGAAAGCAATGTGGTTATTCGCTGATTTAAATATTCCTCAATCACTGATCGATGAGTTGGGACATGTTGATGCTTATGTAAAAACCTTCCACACTTTGGATGAAGGCGCCTATATTAAAAAAGAGGTAGAAGGAGTTAAGAAGATTATGGATCGTGTCATGACTGATCTCGAAGATACTAGTGCAATAATAGTTGACATTAGATTTAATGGAGGCGGACAAGATGCGGTTAATTTTGAAATTTTAAAACGTTTTAATCCAAAAACTCAGCCAATTGTCACAACTAAATTAAAGCATAAAAATGGCTATTCTCCTACACTCTCAATCCAGTTAAATGCCTCAAAGGACGCCTATGTTAACCCGGTATATGTACTAACTTCACCTCAAACAGGAAGTGCGGCTGAAGCTTTCGCCATTGGCACAATATCAATGTCACATATAAAAAGAATAGGAGCGGCTACACAAGGCGCACTATCAACCGCTTTAGAAAAAACATTACCCAATGGTTGGGCGTTTTCAATTTCTAATGAAATTTATATGGATACCAATGGTATATCCTATGAAAATACTGGCGTTCCGGTTGATTATAATTTAGATTATTCAACTGATCGTCAAACCTTCTTTAGAGCAGTTGCTAATGATCTTGAACGTGATAAGAGAAGTATACTTAACACAATCAAGCTACTTCAACAAGATTAATTATAAGAAACAATTGACCTATATATCACTGATAAATGTCATATTTCTTTTGCCGAAGGTTTTCTAATTTTACTTTATTAATAATCCGAATGTTATGAGAGAATTACTCATTTTAGGCGCAGGTACTTCAGGTACAATGATGGCTAATCATTTGCGAAAAAAACTGGCCAATGATCAGTGGAATATTACAATAATCGATAAAGAGGAAACACATTATTATCAACCAGGATTTTTGTTTTTACCATTCGACATCTATAAACCAAGTCAAGTAAAAAAGAAAATAGAGAAATTTATTCCTAAAGGTGTCAATCTAATTAAAGAAAAAATAGATGTAATTGATAAAGAAAAAAATCTAGTTAGGTTACAAAATGAACAAGAACTTTTTTACGATATTCTAATTATTGCAACAGGTACTGATATTGCTCCTGATGAAATTGAAGGAATGTTAGGAGATCATTGGTACAAATCAGTTTTTGATTTTTACACCTTTGAAGGTGCTAAAAACTTGCGTGACAAATTGCGCTTGTGGGAAGGAGGTAAACTTGTAGTTCATATTTCTGAAATGCCAATAAAGTGTCCTGTCGCTCCTTTAGAATTCGCATTTCTTGCAGATTCTTATTTCATAAATAAAGGAATCCGAGACAAGGTAGAAATTACTTTCGTCACACCAATGTCTGGCGCTTTTACCAAACCAAAAGCTACTGAGGCATTAGACTATTTATTAAAACAAAAGAACATTAAAGTCATTCCAGATTTTAATATTGAACGGGTTGATGGTAAGAATAAAAAAATTATAGATTACGCAGAAGAAGAAGTAAACTATGATCTTTTGGTCACAGTTCCAACCAATATGGGTGATTCAATTATGGAAAGATCTGGAATTGGTGATGAACTTAATTACGTGCCAACTGACAAAACAACCTTACAGTCTAAAATTAAAGAGAATATTTTTGTAATAGGTGATGCCACTAATATCCCGGCTTCTAAAGCAGGTTCAGTTGCTCATTTCGAATCTGAGATATTGACGGAGAACATAAAACGTTTTATTGAAGGCAAAGAACTCAATAGAGATTTTGATGGTCACTCAAATTGCTTTATTGAAACGGGTCATGGCAAAGCCTTATTAATTGATTTTAATTACACACATGAACCAGTAAAAGGCTCATTTCCACTCCCAGGAGTAGGACCTTTAAGACTGTTGAAAGAAACTCATATGAATCATATGGGGAAATTAGCGTTTCGTTGGATTTATTGGAATATGCTTATAAAGGGAAAACACATTCCTTTTGTATCAGCGACAATGAATACAGCAGGAAAAGAACTAGAAGAAACAACAAATTAATTTATAATGATAGAAAAAACATATTCAGGACTTTGTGTAACATGTGATGATCAGGGTTACCTATCAAATTTAGATCAATGGAACAGAAATGTTGGCGAAGAAATTGCCAAAGAAGAAGGTGTAGAAATGACACAAAAGCATTGGGAAGTGATAGATTATCTTCAAGAACAATGTAGAAAAGAAATCCCCTTAACAATTCGAAAAGTAGGAAAAAGTGGTGTAGTAAGTATTAAAGAGTTTTACCATCTTTTTCCGAAGGGTCCTTTAAAAAAATCGAGTAAAATTGCTGGGATTCCAAAACCAGTAAGTTGTATTTAAATCTAACATTATGGAAAATAACGAGGTACCAGTAAAAAAGATGATGCTCATTTTGTCTAAAGCAACAATAGATAATGTCTATGCTTGCTTCATTTTAGCGAATGGCGCTAGAATGGAAGGTATTGAATCCGAAATATTTTTTACTTTCTTTGGGCTTGAAGCCATACAAAAAAAGAAACTTGACCATTTGCATGTTGCGACAGTAGGAAACCCCGGAATGCATATACCAACAATGTTGGGTGGACTTCCAGGAATGGAAGCCTTAGCGACTAAAATGATGAAATCTGAAATGGAAAAACTTGACATTCCTCCAGTTGGTGAATTCTTAGAAATATTGTCGGCTTCTGGAACTAAACTCTGGGCTTGTAAATTAGCCATGGATATGTTCCATCTTGATAAAGAGAAACTTTTTGACGATGTAGATGGTATTTTGACAGTTGGTGATTTTTATGAACGTGCCAAAGGCGATGGTACTCATTTACTCTTTATTTAGTTTGGTTACCATTATTTGTCTTTGAAATGCAATTTTTATTGGTGTTGTACTAGAAATAAGCGAAATTCGTTATTCATATAATGAAAATCATCTCAACTAATATTGCAAAACCTTCCTTCGTAACCATTAGTGGCAAGAAACAACGAACAGGAATTTTCAAAAAACCAACAAACGAACCCATTTATTTAGACAAAGAAAAAGTAAAAGGGGATGAAATTTCAAACAGAAAAGTTCATGGTGGTGAATACAAAGCTTGCTATCTATTTGCAGCTGAACATTATCCTTATTGGAAAAATTTATACCCTAATTTAGATTGGACTTATGGTATGCTAGGCGAAAATCTAACTGTTGAAGGTTTAAATGAACACCATTTAATGGTTGGAGATATCTATAAAATTGGCTCGGCTAAAATTCAGATAACCCAACCAAGAGAACCATGTACAACCTTTGCAGCCAAAATGGGCTCAGCTGATATCTTACCTCAATTTGTTGCACATAATCATCCAGGAACTTATGTTAGAGTTTTAGAAACAGGATTCGTAAAAACTGGAGATACCTTTGAATTAATTGAATCGTCTGAAAACAGTTTGAGTATTTACAATTTATTTCAACTTCTATTTAGCAAAGAAAAAAAGCAAGACCTGTTGGCTTTAGTCGTTAATAATGAGGCTATTCCATTAAGAAAACGAATTCAACTTAGTGCTTTTATTAAGAAATGATTTAAAACTAGTTTACTCTAGCCGCATTAAGGATTTCTGAATTGAATTTTTTTTCATTGGCAAGGACTGCAAAAAAGCCTGAAATAAATTCTTTGGCAGTTTTAAGTTCGCGTTCATCATCAAATAAATAACTGCTCGAAGATAAGATTGCTTCAAATTTAGATTTATTGCTTAAAAACTCTTGTCTTACTTGTTCAAGTAAAGCATTACCGCGTTTAAAACCTCTATACTTTCGTTGCGTAACAGAGGTCATTGCTAGTTGCTCATTCCCAATTTCTGACACAACTGCATAACTACAGTTTGTAAAACCCGACATATCAAAATCATATGGTACAGGAATCATATTTTTTTCAACAAATAGTAACTTTATATTGTGTTGATACATCTGAGAAAAATCAGTATTTCCAATCATAAACTGAAAAAAAGCATTTCGTACAGATACTATTGCTTCTTGTTGCATAGGATGTACGTCCCTATCGTAAACTTTTCCTGCGAAACGCCTAGCAACATTTTTATCGTCTTCTATTAAGAATCCTCTTAAGTCATGCGGTTTAACTTTTTTGCCCTTAATTTCTTCCAAAGAAATATCAACTAATCTTGTTTTGAAGTGATATGGTGAAATAATTTCGTAAAACTTGTACGCCAAATACTCCTTCATAACATTGTCATTATTATCTCTCTGAATCAGGCAGGGTAAGACCAGTTTAAGTTTCTTATTTCCTTCAAAAACTGTGTTTTTAGCATCAGATTTCTTGATGCTAACCTTTATTGGAGCAAAATAGCAATTCTTTAATCTGTTGTCACCTCGAGCACGTAATTCTACTTTAAGTGAATCCCATTCACCTTCATTAATTTCATAAACCAGACTGGACTTTATATAGGTAGAATCGTTCGTGTTTTTCTTAATTTCTTTGTTTGAATAACACAATTTTATCGGCAATGATGCTTCTTCTAAGAACAATTGACTGACCGCTTCAGGCTGCTTTTTTTTGGTGGTTTCTTGTGAAAATATTGGGCCAAAGAAAAATATATGAATTATAAGAAAAAAATAGCCTACTTGCTTATTCATAATATTGTAGTAACTTTATCAAATATACTATTTTTATAACCAACGATATTATCAAACGCTACATAACAATACTCAACTACAGAACCTTTATTACACTAGTTTTATCGGCAGCTGTAACCTTTTTGGCCTATAAATTCAACATTAATTATAATGTTGACCTTACGCTATTAAGCATCGCAATTATTTTTCCATTGGTCTTTACAATTCGAGGTTCATTTAGGCGACGCGAAAAAGCATTAGAACATTTAAGCGAATTTAGAAGCACAATTAAAACGGTCAAATATTTTTTAGAAAGTAATCCAGAGTTACCGGATGAAAGTAAAAAAGAAGCAGAGAGAATATTACTTGAAATAAATCATAAAGTACTGGATCATTTGAGCAAAGTAGACTCTTCATTAAAAGATTTGGATGACATCATTCACCAGATTTATAATTTTATCCTAGATAAAAATGAGTTTATTCCAAGTAGATTACGTGAAAAAGTATTTCGTTTTATGAAAAATATGCACGAATCCATTGAAAACTTGCATGCCATACATTCGCATAGAACTCCTATTAGTTTAAAAGCATATTGTGAGATATTTATATATATATTTCCTTTGGTTTATGCACCAACCATTATTTACAATATAGGATTGAATGGCGTTGAATGGATCTCCTATTTTGTTGTCATTTTGACTCAGTTTATCTTAATCTCACTTTACAATATCCAAAACCAATTAGAATATCCATTTGACAATATAGGAATGGACGATATCAACCTCGATAATTTTAGAATAGAACGCTAGACTTTTTCTTATGAGTCAAGATTATAAAAACCCTGAATTCAAGAAGTTATTGCAGAAACTTCAAGAAGAAAGTTGGCAGTTAGAATTGCTGATATCAGGTTTTGCCATATTTGGATTATTCACGGCGTATCCATCTATAACAGAAGCTGTTAGTGAAGCTCAAAACACCCAACAGATCTACAAATTTGTTATTTCTCTTATAGCAGTTATATCTTGTTCCATACTCATCTTCAATCTACTACTTCATGTTTTATTACGTGGACTTTGGATTGGCGCCTTAGGATTGAGATATGTCTCAGGTGATATTGACTATGAAAGTCTTAAATATAGTCCGAAATTCACACGATATCTCCAGAAAAAGGTCGGATCGTTTGACAAGTATATAGCGACACTAGAGAACTACTGTAGTGTAATTTTCGCAGTTTCGTTCCTTTTAATTTTTTATGTTCTTGCTATAACATTTACTATTCTTTGCATCTCATTATTAGCAAATTATTTAATTGGTAATGACAACCTACCATCATGGTTAGCCCAAGGTGTTGGTATTACTCTAGTTGTTTTTATTGTAATTGGAATGTTCCTAACATTAATTGATTTTGTTACTCTGGGATTCTTAAAAAAGAAAAAATGGATTTCAAAGATTTATTTTCCGGTCTATTGGATCTTCAGTTTTATTACATTGTCTTTTTTGTACAGACCATTGGTTTATAATTTTCTGGATAACAAATTTGGAAGACGACTGAGTTTAGCGCTCGTTCCATTCTATATTTTGATATTACTTGCCACTTCACTTAAACATAATGTCTCCAATTATATAACTGATAATATGACTTCAACTGAAATCATAGCAAATAATACGAATTATGAAGATTTAATGGAAAGTACTGATGGCTTTATTGATAATGTTGTGATACAATCAAAAGTCATTTCAGATCCATTTGTTAAAGTCTTTGTTGTTTATAATGAAAATATAGAAAACAATATTTTTGCCTTTAATAAAGAATTAGAACCAGAAAAAGATCGACGAGGATTGGGAACCAATATTTCATTTAACAATAATGTTTCCTTTAATAATAGAGATAGTTTACGTCAAGTATATATTAATACATTCAATAAAATTTATTCTGTTGAAATAGATTCGAGTGAAATTGTAAGTGATTTTATTTTTGCAAAAAGTTTGAAAGATGAACTTGGTTTTGAAACTTACCTCAGTACTTCGAACATCTCAGAAGGCAAGCATATATTAAAAGTCAACCGATTAAGAATTAGAAATGAAGATACAACCACACGTCGTGTTGCAACAATTCCTTTTTGGTATTACAAAGATTAATAGTTCAGCTGCTTTTCTAAGTGATTTTTAATAATACCTATTTGCGCAAACCAAAATAGGCCAAACAAAGCAACCGCATACATTAATATTTTAGAAATAGTAATACTGGATGCAGCGTCTACAAATTTATTATTTGAAATTACGCTTAAATCTATGCTCTCAAACCACCCCATTGATTGAAGCCCTCCATCAATTAGTGTATAAATAAAACCACCGAGGATTGCAATGGTAAATACAAACCAGACTTTTTTAGAAATCAAGGGTTTATAGGTTGTCACAGACTCAATTGAAATATTGTCCAACTGCGCCATAATGTTTGAGGTAAAATCTTTTGAAGGCGATTCTAAAGATGTTTCTTTTATCACCTTTTTTGCCAGACTATCTAAATGCTGCTCTATATGTTCCTTCATAACTTTCAATTATATCGTTGTCTAATCGTTCTTTTAAAACGGTCGCTAATCGTTTTCTACTTCTAAATAATTTTACTTTTACATTATTCGGTTTTAATCCTATTATTTTAGAGATTTCCTCTAATGATAATTCTTCAAAATAAAATAGCGTTAATAAATAACTGTCTTCACTAGGTAAAGCATTCAAGCAATTTTGAATGGCCAGTTTTTTTTCTTCTGCTTCAATTTTATCCAACGCATTATCAATTGTTTTTACTTGATGTTCTGTATACTCATCAATTGCTACTGTACTTTGTTGCCTCTTTTGCTTTTTTAAGCGATCTAAACATGTATTATAAGCAACTCTATAAATCCAAGTTGAAAATTTTGAATCACCTTTAAATTTTTCCAATGACTTGTACGTTTTAATAAAAGTATCCTGCGCTACTTCCTCTGCTTCTTCCTTATTCTTCATCATACGTATAGCCAAGGTATACACTAAATCTTTATAACGATCTACCAATACTGAAAATGCATTGGTATCGCCTTCAAGAATTTTGTCTATATAAACTTGATCGTTAGTGGTCATTTATCCATAAGACTATCATTATATGGTGTAGGTTACAAATTGTATAAAAAAAATTAAAAAAACTGTAACCTGATTAAAAAGGTCGTCGTCTTATTAAGCGAACACATAAAAATAATCAATTAAAAACAAACAATTATGGAAGTAGCAATATTAGCAATCATATTCGGATCAGTTTTCGGTGTATTTTACCTTTACTTTTCATCAAGAAATAAAGAACGCTTGGCACTTATTGAAAAAGGTGCAGATGCAAGCATATTTAATCTTGGTAAACGATCTGGATCATCTTGGAAGGTTATTGTATTAAATCTAGCATTCCTTTTGATGGGAATTGGTTTAGGGGCATTTTTAGCGTCTCTTTTAGACACTTATACAAACTTAGAAAGTGATGCCCTTTATCCAGCGCTTATCTTTTTTATGGCAGGTGCTGGCTTATTTGTTGGTTTTACGCAAACCAGAAAAGCAATAGATTAACGCTTAAAGTAACCAATCAATTTTAACCGTTTCTTATGATAAGGAACGGTTTTTTTATACCTTATTTTGAGTATCTTTAGCTTTCTCAAAAAAACACGAAACAAATGACTAAAAAAATTCTAACATGCGCATGCCTTTTACTTTTTATAACAGCATGTAAAAAAGACACTAATACCAACGAATCTGTCATGGCTGAAGATGTATCATCTGCATTTAATGAAATGCTTGATAATTATTATGAAGAAGGTTTAATATTGAATCCTTTAAACGCTACAGCAGTTGGTGACAATCGTTATAATGATAAATTTCCTAATATTTTATCAGACGAATGGGTGACTGATGCAAAAGCTTATTATCAAAAATATCAAGATAAACTGAATGAATTTAGAGATGAAGATTTATCTGATAGTGAAAACATGACCAAGTCTATTTTAAAATGGGAATGCGATATTAATTTGGCTGGATTTAATTATAGTCAAGATTTACGCCCAATTGATCAAATGTGGTCACCACATCTTTTTGTTGGGCAATTAGCAAGTGGCGCAAGTATGCAACCTTTTAATACGGTTGAAGACTATCAAAATTGGTTAAGTAGATTGGATGGTTATACCCAATGGCTTCATTCAGCAGAATCAAAAATGCGAAAAGGGATGGAGTTAGGTAATGTACTCCCTAAATCATTAATTGTAAAAGTACTACCGCAATTAGAGTCTGCCACAACCACTAATTTGGATGAGCATTTATTTTATACGCCAATCAAGAATATACCAGACGAATTTAGCGATGATGACAAGCAAATGCTTACTGATTCCTACACCAAAAAGCTAAATGAAAAAGTCATTCCTGCTTATCAAAGCGTTTATAATTTTATGAGCAATGAATATATGGCTGCAGGACGTGAAAGTTCAGGTATTGATGCCATTCCAAATGGTGAGGCTTTTTATAAATACATGATAAAATTGTTTACAACCACTAACATGACAGCCAATGAAATTCATGAATTAGGCTTAAGTGAGGTAGCCAGAATTCGTTCTGAAATGGAAAAGGTTAAATCTCAAGTTGGATTTGCAGGAACACTAAAGGAATTCTTTGATCATGTTCGTGAAAATCCAGAATTGATGCCTTATACAAATCCACAACAGGTCTTAGATAATTTCAATGACATTCACGAAAGAATGAAGCCGCAAATAGAAAAATTGTTTGATAACAAACCTCAAACACCTTTTGAGGTTAGACGTGTAGAAGCGTTTAGAGAGAATTCAGCGGCAGCACATTACAATCCAGGCAGTTTAGATGCCGATCGACCTGGAATTTTTTATACACCAATTCCGAATGTTAATGAATACAATGTACATCAGGACGAAACGCTGTTTTTACATGAAGCAATTCCTGGGCATCATTATCAAATTTCGTTAACTCAAGAAAATGAAGACTTACCAGATTTTAGAAAAAATCTTTGGTATAGCGGTTACGGTGAAGGTTGGGCCCTGTATGCAGAATCTTTAGGAAAAGAACTAGGTTTATATACAGATCCTTATCAATACTTTGGAACATTGGCTGCAGAAATTCATCGAGCGATTCGCTTGGTTGTAGATACTGGTTTACACTCTAAGGGTTGGACACGTGAACAAGCAATTCAGTATTCACTGGATAACGAATCAGAAAGCGAAGCAAGCATTACTAGTGAAATTGAGCGCTATATGGCCATGCCAGGACAAGCATTATCCTATAAAATTGGACAATTAAAAATTAGAGAGCTTCGTGATAAAGCACAACAAGAATTAGGTGATAATTTTAAAATAGGTCAATTTCACAATGAAGTTCTTGAAGTAGGTTGTGTTCCGTTGGCATTATTAGAGGCTAAGATTAATTCTTGGATTGAGTCAAATAAGTAATTTCATTAACATATGTTAATAAAAAACCACTCCTTTTGTGAGTGGTTTTTTGATTAATGCCTTAAATTCAGATTTTTTATATTTAAAGATGAAAAAGAATACATCAACAAAATTTAAAATTAATTCTTTTTTAAATCAACCTTATCCTTACTACTATCATGGGAAGTTAGTTTGGATTATTAGTGGCATTCTGTTCGTCATGTCCTGGGCATTTAATTATTTCTTTGAGCCCTTTCAAGTCTATGTTCCAGAACACAAAATGGATTATTTCTGGATAAGTTTTGTACACGCTATAACAGCTCCAGTAATACTAATTTTTATGTCATTACTAAACTCTCGCAAATTTGTGGATGAAAAGTGGAAAATCAAATATGAAATCTATTTTATTATATTATTTCTGTTTTTGGTTGGAATTGGTCAATTTCTAATTCGCGATGTTATTTATGATAATCCAAATAACTGGTCAATTAAATATTTATTTGAAGAAATTAGAAATACGTTCCTTGTTGGTAGTCTCTTCATTTCGATTTTAATTCCACTAAACTTTGCACGACTTAATGCTAAGCATATTAAAAATGCCCATCTATTAAATCAATCACATGACATAATAAAACTATCTCCGAATTCAATTATCGAGATTCCAACAAATTTAAAAACAGAAACTATAACTTTAGATGTAAACAAATTTGTTTTTGCAAAAGCTGAAGGCAATTATGTAGAATTGTTTATTCTAAAAGATAAGATTACAAAAGAAGTTAAGCGCCTTACTATAAAAGAGCTAGAATCTAATTTACAACCCTTTGAAAATATTATAAAAACGCACCGCTCTTATCTTGTTAATATGATGCATATCAAAGATGTTTCAGGCAATGCACAAGGTTATAGACTAAAATTGCTTGATCTTGCCCAATCCATTCCAGTTTCCCGTAATATGATATCTCATTTTAATTCAAAGATGAAAGAACATATGTAGCACTGTTTTTCGTCACACTCAATTGTTTTCTATCACAATTAGTTGTTAATCATCACAAATACTTGATCACTATCCCAAAAATTATTTCTGTGTTTTAATTCGGTTTAAGTTTGCTCAAAACGAATTAATATGCGTCGATACGATTTAGACTGGTTAAGAGTTATAGTTTTTGCACTTCTAATTTTATATCATGTAGGAATGCTATTTGTACCTTGGGGATTTCATATTAAAAATAATGTAATATACGATTGGTTAACCCTGCCAATGTGGTTTTTAAATCAATGGCGACTCCCAATATTATTTGTGATTTCTGGGATGGGAACGTATTATGCTTTAAGAAAACGTTCAGGTAATCAATTTGCAATAGAACGCGTCAAAAGATTACTCGTTCCATTAGTTTTTGGCATGTTACTCATAATTCCTCCACAAGTTTATATTGAACGATTAGTAAATAATCAGTCTACTGGAACTTATCTCAATTTTTGGCCCACAGAAGCATTTATTGGTGTTTATCCTGAAGGTAATTTGAGCTGGCACCATCTCTGGTTTTTGCCTTACTTATTGCTTTTTTCTCTTGTATTAATTCCAGTATTCATATATCTTAGAAAGCATCCAGAAAATAGATTTATTAATTGGGTAAGAGGTCTTGTTCGGCATCCTGTCAAAATATTTCTGTTCGCTATTCCATTATATCTCATTGAAGCTTTAGTTGAGCCCTTTTTTCCAGTGACACATGCATTAATTGGTGATTGGTTTACCATAATCAATTACATCGTATTATTTTTCATTGGGTTCGTGCTCATTTCGGTTAAAGATACCTTCTGGCAAACCGTAGAAAAATTTAGAAAAAGATTCTTAATAACAGGAATTTTGTGCTTCACCGTAATGGCTGTATTGGTTATTAATTTTGAAGATGGAATAGAACGCCATTTTACAGAAGCATTTTTAAAAGTCATAAATTTATGGTCATGGATTCTGGCTTTATTTGGTTTTGCTGCTAAACATTTAAATAAAAAAAGTAATATTCTTAGTTATTGTAACCAAGCAGTCTATCCTTTTTATATCTTACATCAAACGGTTATGATGATAATTGCCTATTACTTAATAGATTTAGAATGGAATCTAGTGGCCAAAGGAACTGTACTTGTTTTGGGAACTTTCGGAATATCATGGCTGTTGTATGAATTTTTAATACGTCGCATAAAATATATACGTCCAATTTTTGGTTTAAAGAAAAGAACTTATTAATAAAAAAATAGAACTATGAAAAATCACATCTCTACACCATTACTTTTTTTCCTTACCATTTTAGTTTTTAGTTGTTCATCGGTTGAAGATCCTCTAAGTTGCACTTCAGATTCCGCAATTGATCTTGGATTCGAAAGTTGTTTAACTTTCGAAAACGATTCTGATCTTCTTGATTATAGAGATTCTATAGAATTTACAATTAGAGAATCCTTAACTATGGTCAATACATTAATGCCAATTAGTAACTTAAGAATATTAGTAAGATCAACTTCCTATAACGTCATCCCTGAAATTGGAATTGGAGGATTTAATCCTAATTCAACCGATATCACCATCTCAATCGATCCCAATTTTGAAGATCTTACTCAAAGTCTTAATGAAGAATTGGGTCCTTTGATGGCACATGAAATACATCATGCCAATCGAAGACGACAAGTTGGATATGGTCTAACTTTATTACAAACAGCTGTTTCTGAAGGTATGGCAGATTGCTTCTCTATGGAAGTTTATGGTATTGATCCACCTAGGTGGTCAACAGCTTTAAATCAGGAAGAATTAATCTCTTGGTTTGATACTGCTAGTACTGTTTGGAATGATGCAGATTACAATCATGCTGACTGGTTTTTTGGAGCAAGTTTAGAGATTCCAAAATGGACTGGCTATACTATTGGATATAAATTAATAAAAGATTTTATTCAAGATAATCCAGGCAGTACTGCAGCTGAATTAGTAACGGAGCCTGCGACGATTTTTGTTGAAAATTAATAAATATTGGTTCAATTTTTAAATCTAGAATTTGTTTTCGATTTTGTAACTTTAAAAGGTCTTTACTAACCAACCTTTTTTTACAATGAAAATATTTAGACTAATTGTACTCAGTTTCTTATTTGTTTCAAGTTGTTCCTCGCCTACCAACTACGAAATTTTAATTAAAAATGGTACTATTACCGATGGTTCTGGTAACACATCCTATATTGGTGATGTTGGAATCAATGCAGATACTATAGTCGCCGTTGGTGACTTAAAGAATGATACTGCAAATCTTGAGATTGATGCTACAGGATTAGTAGTAGCACCGGGTTTTATCAATATGCTTTCTTGGGCTACAGAATCACTAATAGAAGACGGAAGGTCTTTAGGAGATATAAGTCAAGGTGTCACTTTAGAAGTATTTGGTGAAGGATGGTCCATGGGACCACTTTCTGATGAAATAAAACAACAGATGCCGACCACTCAAGGGGATATTAAGTACAATATTGAATGGACATCACTTGATGAATACTTACAATTTCTCGCAGATAAAGGGATTTCACCAAATGTGGCGTCTTTTATTGGCGCAACAACCGTGCGCATTAATCACATAGGCTATGAAGATCGCGCTCCTACGGAGGAAGAAATGTTATCGATGAAAAATATGGTGAGACAAGCCATGGAAGATGGCGCCTTAGGCGTTGGTTCTTCTTTAATTTATGCACCAGCGTTTTATTCGAGCACAGAAGAATTAATAGAATTATGTAAAGTTGCATCAGAGTATGATGGCATGTATATCAGTCATATGCGTAGCGAAGGCAACCGTTTATTACAAAGTATGGACGAATTAATTCGCATCGCTAATGAAGCAAATATTCGAGCTGAAATTTACCATCTAAAAATGAGTGGAAAAGAAAATTGGAATAAGTTTGATGATGTCGTTAAAAAAATTGATTCTGCTAGAATTGCAGGATTGCATATTACTACAGATATGTATACCTATGTTGCGGGTGCTACTGGATTGGACGCCTCTATGCCACCTTGGGTTCAGGAAGGTGGTTATGAAAAATGGGCAGAGCGTCTTAAAGATCCTGAGATTAGAAAACGTGTTTATAAAGAAATGACCACAGCCACTGATGAATGGGAAAATTTGATGTATGCCGCAGGAACGCCAGAAAATTTGTTGTTAGTTGGTTTCAAGAATGAAGAATTACGGCATCTAACTGGTAAAACATTGGCCGAAATCGCAAAAATAAGAAACAAAACACCGGAAGAGACTGCGATGGATTTGGTTATCGAGGATGGCAGTCGTGTTGGAACGGTTTATTTCTTAATGAGTGAAGAGAATGTGCAAAAGCAAATCGCTTTACCTTATATGAGTTTTGGTTCAGATGCAGGGTCCATGGCTCCAGAAGGTGTATTTTTGAACTCAAATACGCATCCTAGAGCTTATGGGAACTTCTCTAGAGTATTGGGTAAATATGTCCGTGATGAAAAGCTTATTTCTATTGAAGAAGCTGTAAGGAAATTAACGACATTGCCTGCTACTAATTTGAAAATTAAAAATAGAGGTGCCTTGAAAACAGGGTATTTTGCTGATATAGCAATTTTTGATTCCAATGCGATTCAAGATCATGCCACCTTTGCAGAACCACATCAGCTTTCAACTGGTATGGTGCATGTTTTTGTTAATGGACAACAGGTTTTAAAAGATGGGAAACATACTGGAGAATTACCTGGTCGTGTGGTAAGAGGTCCAGGTTATAAAAAAAATTGATATGGACAATAATAGCGTTTTTAATCATCTGAAAAACATTTTATTACTTCCCGTAAACGTTACAATTGTCATTCCATTTCTTTTACATCGCTCTAAATTCAATTCCAAAATTACTAATGATCATGTCATTTTTACTATACTTGGCTGTATATTAATATTAATTGGTGTTACTCTATTATTATACACCATTTTTTTATTTAGAACGAAAGGCAAAGGAACATTAGCACCATGGAATCCTACTAGAAAATTAGTGATTTCAGGTCCTTATCGATATATGAGAAATCCAATGATTACTGGAGTTTTAACTATTCTGGCTGGCGAAGCACTGTATTTTAATTCCATTGCCATTTTAATTTGGGGGATGCTTTTTTTTATGATAAGTACCGTTTATTTTCAATTTATGGAAGAACCTAAATTAGAAAGACGTTTTGGAAATGATTATACAGATTATAAAGACAATGTACCTCGTTGGATCCCAAAAAGAAAACCTTATTTTATGGAATAATTTATATTAATTTTAAAACTATTTCAGATAGTATATTTTACATTTAAATTCATCAAAACGTAACCACTATGAGATCAAAATTAAAACTTATAGCCTTATCAATAGGAGTGCTCTTTTTTACAGAGCTGTCCTACTCGCAGTCAGATTCGCGTGCCTTAACAGTTGAAGCCAACCATTCTACAATTCAATTTAGTGTGCCAATTGCTAAAGGTATTACTAGAATTACTGGTAAGTTCACAGATTACACGATGGAAATTAATTATAACGATCTAGATTTTAGTAGATCTACATTTTCTGTTACTATTCAAGCAAAAAGTATCGATACTGGTATTGATGGTCGCGATGACCACCTACGCACTTCTGATTTTTTTGATGTATCAAAATTCCCTGAAATAACCTTTGTAAGTGAACGTATAGAAAATGCGGAAGATGGTTATACAATTTTTGGGAAATTTACAATGCATGGTGTGACAAAGGAGATGAAGTTTCCGTTGAAAATGACAGGTAAATCAGGTGATAATACCATTGGTTTTTCTGCAAGATTAACAATAGATAGAATGGATTATGGAGTTGGTGCTGACTTTAAACATTCGTCAATGGAAGATTTTCTAGGTGAACAAATTGCTGTTGAAATTGATTTTTGGACAAAGAAAAAAAAGGCCAATTAAGCATTTGAATGACCGTAGATATTTATCAAATAGATGCTTTTACAACAAAACTTTTCGGTGGAAATCCTGCTGCTGTTTGCCCATTGGAGGAGTGGATACCAAATGAAACTTTATTAAATATTGCAAAAGAAAACAACCTAGCAGAAACTGCATATTTCGTCCATAAAGGTGATAATGTTTTTCACCTTCGTTGGTTTACGCCAGAAATTGAAATGGATTTATGTGGTCATGCAACTTTAGCATCTGCCTATGTGATCTTTCATTGTTTAAACTACAATCTAGAGTCAATCGTTTTTGAAACATTAAGTGGGGAGCTACTGGTAACTCTTGAAGGGAGCCAAATTGAAATGAATTTTCCTTCACGTCCTCCTAAAACATCTAATTTACCACAAACCATTAGCGATGCCCTAAGTATTCAGCCTAAAGAAATATTCAAAGCTCGTGATTATTTATTGCTATTCGAATCAGAAAATGATATTGTAAAACTCAAGGTCAATAGCTCTGTATTAAATAAAATTAATATTGATCCTGGAGGAATTATTGTTACATCTAAAGGTGAACATGTAGATTTTGTTTCACGATTTTTCACTCCTGGAGCAGCTGTTTTTGAAGATCCTGTTACAGGCTCGGCACATTGTACCCTTGTTCCTTTTTGGTCAGAAAAATTAAATAAATCCAAACTTCATGCACGACAAATTTCTGAACGAAGCGGTGAATTATTCTGTGAACTGAAAAACAATCGTGTATTTATTAAAGGTTCTGCAGTTAAATATTTGCAGGGTATAATTGAAGTGTAAACTAATCTACGGGGAAATCAAAATAGGTTTCTGGAAAAGGTTCGCCTTTTAATGTAAAATGCCACCATTCTTGAGGATAATTTCTGAAACCATATTTCAACATAACGGTCTGTAATAACATTCTATTCGCACGCTGCTGTGAAGTTAGATTTGTGTTCGCAACCCAAGATTCCTTACCAAAGAAATCATATGGACTCCCCATATCAAGAGGCCGACACGTTTTGATATCTACCAAAGTGATATCCAAGGTGCTCCCGCGACTATGACCAGATTTTGAGGCAATATAGCCTTCCTTAAATAAAAATTGCTTTTTAACATCAGGATAAAATCGTTGTTTATTAATGGTATCATTCAAGTTTCTCGCCCAGCGCACAAAGTGATTTACAGCTTGCTGTGGTCTATAACTATCATAAATCATAATGGATAAATTAAATTGCTTTAGTTCTTCCTGCACTTTTTTAAGAGCAGATGTGGCCTGTTTAGATAAAATGGCTCTGTCTTTTTTATAACCATCAATTTTCTGTCCTACAAAATTGTTTGTACCAAAGTATCGCAGTTCAACTTTGATTGACGGAATCATATCCTCAACATAAACAAACCCTTCGGCTAATTGAGCAAAGTTCAAAGTGCAAGTCAAAACACACAAAAAGAATATTTTCAGTTTCATACTAGTGTGAATAACGCTAATTTAGAGAAATATATTCTTATCATGACTTATACCTGGCATTTATATATTATGTCCACCTTATATGTATTATCTGGATTAATGCATTTTTTAAAACCTAGAGTATATATGCGAATTATGCCTCGATATCTACCAAATCACAAGGAGTTGGTGTTTACTAGTGGATTAGCAGAAGTAATTTTGGGTTTAGGTTTGTGTTTTCCAAAGACGCAAAATTATGCGATATATGGAATTATAATGATGCTAATAATATTTCTTTCTGTTCATTATTACATGCTCTCCGGTAAAAAGGAATCTGCTGGATTTCCAAAATGGATATTGTTGCTTCGAATCCCTCTACAATTCCTATTAATGTATTGGGCGTTTTATTATTTACAAATTTGATTAGTATGTCTCAAGGTGATGATCTCAAATTAAGAGATGCCGATGTTTGGTATTATCCTAATTTCTTTAGTCAAGAAGAAAGCAACACTTATTTTAATCTCCTTTTAGAAGAATCAGATTGGAGACAAGATGATATTACCTTATTTGGTAAGACTTATGCTCAACCAAGGTTAACTGCGCTTTATGCTAGTAACAACAAGCCTTACAGTTACTCGAACATCACGATGAAACCTCAACAATTTTCAGAAACTTTACTAAAGATTAAGGCGCGAATTGAAATTGCAATAGATGAAAGTTTCACCACTTGTTTACTAAATCTGTACAGAAATGGGCAAGATAGTAATGGTTGGCATGCTGATAATGAAAAAGAGTTGGGTACAAATCCAGTCATAGCTTCACTAAGTTTAGGTGTTGAACGACTTTTTCATTTTAAACACAAAAAACAAAAGGAACTTAAACACAAGCTAGTTTTGCACACTGGCAGTCTTTTGTTAATGAAGGGAGAAACACAGCATAATTGGTTACATCAGTTACCAAAAACAAAGAAGAAAATTGGACAACGAATTAATTTAACGTTTAGATATATAAAATAAAAAGCCGAGTTCCCTCAAACTCGGCTTTTCTAATTTGCTTTTTATTACGATGTAGATTTAGGGTTACTATACCAACAACATAATGCAAATATTAATTAATTAATCCATTGAACTAAAAACTAAATTTTAGTACACACCAAATGTAAAAATTAAAATAAATTCATCGATATATAACACGATTAATTCGATGAAATACACTTTTTTTTAACATTTATAGACAAAATAATGCATTTCATCGACGAAATGCATTTAATAATTTACTCATTTCTGCTAATTAAATTAATCGTTATACTATTAAATTTACTTCTTTCGTTATAAACTTATATAGATCTTTATTTGTAAAGAAATTACTGTTAAATTTGTAGAAAGCTCAAAATCATGCGATTAAATCTAGTTATGACTTGCATCTTTGTTAGTGCAATTACATTTGCCCAAAACATTACCTTGCTAAAACAAAATGTTACCATTAATAGACATATTGACGGTACCTTACTATTACCTGAGAAGTACAAAAACGCACCTTTGGCCATATTGATTGCCGATTCTGGACCAACAGACAGAGATGGCAATCAAAATTTCATGCAAAATAATTCGCTTAAAAAATTGGCTGAATCACTCACTAAAAAAGGTGTGGTCACTTTTAGATATGACAAACGCATAGTGAAACAACTAAAAAGTGGAAATATAGATGCTAGCATTACTTTTGACGATTTTATTACTGATGCTGTTTCTGTTTTGCATTATTTTCAAAATAAATATAGTTTCAGCGCCATTCATATTATAGGTCATAGTCAAGGCAGCTTAGTTGGTATGGTAGCTGCAAAAGAAGGTGCTGACGGATTTATCTCAATTGCAGGCGCAGGTCATACTATTGATGATGTCATTACTGAACAGATTGATAAAACAGCTCCAATGTTTACTAAGGATGCCAAGCGTGTGTTTGACATTTTAAAGGAAGGAAAAACTACAACAGACTTCCCTCCAGCTTTAGCATCAGTATTCAATAGTGATGTACAACCTTTTATGAGCAGTTGGATGTATTATGATCCAAAAAAAGAATTGGCGCAACTGAATATTCCAATTTTAGTGATTAATGGCACAAAAGATCTTCAGGTGTCGGAAGAGGAAGCCATATCATTAAAATCAGCATCCAAACATGCTCAAATGCAAATTATTGAAAACATGAATCACATATTAGTGCCTATTGAAGGTGACGATCTTGACAATTCAAAGTCTTATAATGAATCTCAAAGAGAAATTTCTCCACAATTAATAGATACCATTATTACCTTTATTAATAACTCCAATTAGATTTATTTGAATCAGACAAAAACTACAAGCTTTGCACGATAAACGATGATTTGTTACATTTTATCGATAAAATATTGTGTTTTGTCGAAAATTATGTCTATGTTTGACCCAGTTAAAAGAATTTTTTAGCCCTAAAAACACAAAGAATTTAACACATGAACAAACATAACCTGCTGTTTGCCATTTGCCTAATTGTTAGTATGCAAGCGTCTGCTCAAGATTTTACTCTTGGGGCAAGAGGTGGTTTAAATCAATTCAACTCCGCAGATATCAATTCAAGAGGTGGCTCACTACAGGGAACTCCACCAGATGTTCTATTTACGCCAGTAAAGGAATTTGGAACGCAATATGGAGGCTATGTCTTGGTTGAATTTGGAAAACTTTTTGTAAGACCTGAAATAAATTTTGCTAATTCTAAGAACAAATATGAGTTTCCACAGAATACTTCATACTGGAAAACTTCAGAATTAGATATCCCTATTTTATTTGGTTATGAAATTTTTAAGCCGATCTCCATTTATGCAGGACCTGGATTTAACAATACAACCAAAATAAGCCTAGATGGTGTACAAGTTACTAGTTATAGTGATGGAGGGCCTGATTTAAAAACGTCTAACGTGAATATGAATGTTGGTATAGCTGTAAAATTCAATCGATTCGGATTGGATCTACGTTATGAGATGGGTTCTAAGGAAACTGAAGAAGAGTTGTTAGATATAGTTAATAGTAACTATGGTGTGAATCTAGCAGATCAGAGATCCTTCAAACCCAATACTATTAGCCTAAGCTTTACCATCGATATTATAAGTACTAAAGAAATGAACCTGAGAAATTTATTTACAGGAATATTCTCAAACAATAAATGCCATTGTCCTTATGGCAAATAACTCCATGAAAAATAATTAAGGACAATTTATTTGATTAGTCTAAATTGAAAAAGGCATCATTCTTAAGAAGAGGAATGATGCCTTTTTACTACTAACCAACCAAAAATATAATTTTTTCTACTGTAAATGTTTATGAAATAATTACACTATATCATAATACAAGTACTATGCCAAAAAACAAATTATTAGTTTAAAAGTTGGTGAAAATAATTTATTTTCATATCTTTATGATATCATTTTAATATCATTTATTAAAATGCATATAATCAACTTTAAATTTTAGATTTATGAAAGAAGAAAAAAATATCGTTCCTGCAAACGGTTACCTAATGCTCCTTGTATTTTTGATTTTATTTTTTGGTGGAATTTCCGCTACAATAATCAGGCAAAACCCTTGGTTTATTCTAGTGATATTATTATCAATTTTAACTGCCATTGGTTTTATCATGGTTCAACCAAACAATTCAAGAGTTCTTTTGCTCTTTGGTAAATATGTTGGAACAGTCAAGAAAAACGGATTTTACTGGGTGAACCCTTTCTACACGAAAAAGAAAATATCTCTTCGTGCAAGTAATTTTGATAGTGAACGCTTAAAAGTTAATGACAAACTTGGAAATCCTGTGATGATCAGTACTATTCTGGTTTGGCGTGTTTTAGACACTTATAAAGCTGCATTTGATGTTGACAATTTCGAGAATTTTGTGCGCGTTCAAACAGATGCTGCAGTTCGTAAATTAGCGAGTATGTATCCTTATGATAATTTTGCTGATGAAGGATTGGACGAAGATATTACCTTACGATCTAGTGTCAACGAAGTTAGTAATGCATTAGAAAAAGAAATTGAAGAACGATTAGAAATTGCTGGTATTGAAGTTCTTGAAGCTCGAATTGGTTATTTGGCATATGCTCAAGAAATAGCAAACGCTATGCTTAAGCGTCAACAAGCGACTGCAATTGTTGCTGCACGACATAAAATTGTTGAAGGTGCAGTGAGTATGGTAGAAATGGCACTTGAAGAACTTGGCAAAAAACAAATAGTTGATCTTGATGAAGAACGCAAGGCAGCAATGGTAAGTAATCTTATGGTTATTTTATGTGGCGATAAAGATGCTTCTCCAGTTTTAAACACAGGAACATTAAGCCATTAAAATGAATAGAAAACAAATTTATTCTATTGCTCTGGGTGGTGCGCTTGGTTCCAGTTTTGGAGTCAGTATTGGAGCAGCAATGGGCAATGTAGCAATGGGCGTTGTTGTTGGAATATTTATTGGAACCATAATAGGTGTTCTTTTGGCACTGTTTTTATTTAAATCAAATGCCTCAGAATCAGAAAACGATGAGCAATGAAAGAATATAGAGTAGTCATGACCAAATTAGGTATCACAAAACGTGATTCTAAACTAGAAGATCTGTTAAACCAGTACGCTCGCGAAGGATGGATAGTAAACCATATTGCTCAAGGTTGGGTAAGTGTCGTTTTTGAACGAAACAAAAACAGATGATGCAAAACAGTAGACCAAGAATCAATGTGCCATATCAGCAAATAGATATTGTAATAGAATTAATTTCTATCACCATACTCTTATTAATGTTTGTTTATACAGGCATAGAATATGCCAATTTACCTGATACAATTCCTACCCATTTTAATGCTCAAGGAATTGCAGATGATTTTGGAAGTAAAATGACAATTTGGTTGGTTCCAATAATTGCAATAGTGTTATATTTAGGATTATTTGCCATCAATAAATTCCCTCATCTTCATAATTACATGGTAAATATAACTGATGAGAATGCATTAAAGAATTATCGATTTAGTTCACGAATCTTAAGAATTATTAATCTTTTGTGCGCCATTCTCATGGCCTATGTAACATATTACATTATACATTCGGCCAATGGCCATTCTATGAGTCTAGGATCTTATTTCCTTCCAATCGTTATAGGTATAAGTATCCTGCTTCCTATTATTCTATTTGTTTACATGAAAAAATTAAATCAAGACTAATGGCAAAGAAAAAAGCATTCGCCTTGCGAGTTACTGAAAATATGCTAAAAGCCATTGAAAAGTGGGCTTCTGATGAGTTCAGAAGTACTAATGGTCAAATAGAATGGATGCTAATGAAAAGCCTAAAAGACGCGAAACGTGAGCCTAAAGATTCTAAATAAAATCCTAAAACTGACTAATATTAATTGAGTTACAAATTATTCTGCTATTTTTGATGGCAACTAACCAATTACTATTGAAAAAATTTCTCTTATTTACGTACTTATGTATTGCCTCTATTGGATTTTCTCAAAATAAATCTGTTCACGTTAAATACATAAATGAAACCATCACTTTAGATGGTCAATTAATTGAATCTTCATGGAGTGAAGCCGAAACAGCAACAGATTTCTGGAACTACTTTCCAACAGATTCTACTCAGGCGAAGCAACAACCAGTTATTAAAATGCTTTATGATGACACGAATCTGTATGTTGGAATAAAAGTAAATTCACCTAGTAACGATTATGTAATTCCCTCACTACGTCGTGATTTCAGAGCTGGCGGTAGCGATAATATTACACTACTTTTTGACACATTTAATGATGGTACAAATGCCTTTATTTTCGGAACAAATCCAGAAGGTGTTCAACGTGAAATGCTTCTAGCAGGTGGTGGAAAAGAATTACGCGGATTTACTATGGCTTGGGATACTAAATGGAAAAGTGAAACCGTGATCCACGATGACCATTATATAGTTGAATGGATCATTCCTTTCGCAGCCTTTAAATATCGCGAAGGTGAAACCAAATGGCGTTTCAATAGTTACCATTTTGATACTCAAGATAACGAGTCAAATACATGGATGAATATCCCACAGAATCAATTTATTTTTAGTTTGGCATTTATGGGAGATATGATTTTTGAAAAACCATTAGGGAAATCAAAATCACCTATTTCCATCATCCCTTACGTTAATGGTTTGGTTGGAAAGGACTATGAATCTGACGAATCTTCTTCTGATTTTAAAGTTGGAGGAGACGCCAAAATGACCATAGGGAATAGCATGAATTTGGATCTTACAGTTAATCCAGATTTTTCGCAAGTTGAAGTGGATCAACAAGTTACAAATTTAACACGATTTGAAATATCACTTCCTGAACGACGTCAATTCTTTATAGAAAATAGCGATCTTTTTAATGACTTTGGGGATTCTAGAGATTCCAATCCTTTTTTCTCTAGGCGAATTGGTATCGCCAGTGATATTGATGGTAATAGTATAGAAAATGATATTATTGGAGGTGTACGGTTAAGTGGTAAAGTAAACAACAATCTGCGGGTTGGTATCCTGAATATGCAAACTGCCGAGGACGAAGTGAACGAAATAGCAACAACAAACAATGCCGTTATAACAGCTCAACAAAAATTATTCAGCAGGTCAAATATTAGTTTTATGTTTATTAATAAACAAGCAACTAAAGATTATGATTTTACGGCTGAAAGTGAACGGTATAATCGCGTTTTTGGTGTAGATTATAGATTGGCTTCAGAAGACAATACCTGGACCGGTAAATATTATTTTCATAAATCTTTTTCGCCAGATGTTTCCAGCAATGATATTTCAACTGGAGCCTCGACTGAATATAATAGCAGAAAGTACAATATTAGATTGAGTGGCTTATTTGTCGGTGAAAACTTTAGATCAGATCTTGGATTTATCAGACGTACTGATATTTTTAAAATTAATCCTAGAATTTTAAGAACATTCTGGCCAAAAGCTGAAAGTAAGATTATAAAACATAGTGTGAGTGTTACACCTGTGGTACTCTGGAAACCTGAGCTCGGATTCGAAAATTCAGACTATACCATCATTAGTCGTTGGCAGGCCCAATTTGATAGTACTAGCGAACTAAGCTTTGAAATGTTTAATAGGTACATACATCTGTATGACGAGTTTGATCCTACTGGAACCGATGGTGCCACCTCACTTCCAGTTGGAGATTATCGCTACACTAGCTATAGCGCCAATTATAGATCAGATCAGCGAAAAACATTCTCTTATAATCTTTCGCCATCTATCGGTAATTTTTTTAATGGTAAAAAATTCTCTTTTAGAGCCAATTTAAACTACCGTATCCAACCGCACTTTTCAACCTCGATACAAATTAATTATGATAATATTAATCTTCCCGATCCGTATCCTGATGCGCAAATCTGGTTGATTGGTCCTCGGCTAGATGTCACCTTTAACAAAAATTTATTTTGGGCAACTTTTATTCAGTATAGCAGTCAACGTGAAAATTTTAGTGTAAATACTAGATTGCAATGGCGATTTGCACCATTATCAGATTTATTTATAGTTTATAACGACAATTATTTTACAGACAATGTGTTCGCACCAAGAGTTAGATCTCTAAATATCAAGCTTACATATTGGCTCAATATTTAACCTTATGGAAACCAATATTCCTTTATTTACAGATGATACAATTGTTTTCGGCCTTTTAATGTTGGCCCTGGGGTTTGTATTTTATACAGAATCCAGACCAACAGGATTTTGGCATAAGTTTTATAAAATTGTACCAGGTTTATTTATGGCTTATATGATTCCTGCTGTTTTAACGACAACGGGGCTTATAGCACCAGAATGGGAAATTGTTAGTGAGACGGGAGAAGTTTCCAAACAGAGCACAAACCTCTATTATGTTGCAAGTCGCTATTTATTACCTGCGGCTCTAGTATTAATGACCTTAAGCATAGATTTAAAAGCTGTTTTTAATTTAGGCTGGAAGGCCTTAATTATGTTTTTTACAGGAACATTAGGAATTTTAATTGGTGGTCCAATTGCCATATTATTAATTTCCATGGTATCTCCAGAAACCGTTGGTGGAGCTGGTCCAGATGCAGTGTGGCGAGGCTTATCAACATTAGCTGGAAGTTGGATTGGTGGTGGCGCAAACCAGACTGCCATGTTAGAAATTTACGCCTACAATCCCGCTAAATATGGAGGCATGGTGTTTGTCGATATTGTTGTAGCGAATATTTGGATGGCCTTATTGCTGATAGGAATTGGTAAAAGAAAACGAATTAATAAATGGTTAAAGGCCGATACATCTGCCATTGAGGCATTAAAGGAAAAAGTTTCAACTTTTGAAAAAAGTGTAAAACGAAATCCATCACTTACTGATTTAATGTTAATCGCAGCCATTGCATTTGGCGCGGTTAGTTTTGCACATTTATGTTCAAATTTTCTAGCACCTTTGTTTTCAGACATGGTGGCTAATATTGAATCAGCAACAACAAGAAATATATTTACCTTTTTAGGTTCTAAGTTCTTTTGGATGATAAGTATAGCAACAATGATAGCAATTTTATTGTCATATACAAAAGCCAAAAATTATGAAGGTGCTGGTGCAAGTAAATTAGGAAGCGTTTTTATTTACATTTTGGTTGCTTCAATAGGTATGAAAATGGACTTAACTCTCATATTTGAAAATGCTGGATTGATTGCTATTGGTGTGGTTTGGATGACCATACATGCCTTCTTATTAATATTAGTGGCCAAATTAATTAAAGCGCCATATTTCTTCTTGGCGGTTGGAAGTCAGGCAAATGTTGGTGGGGCTGCATCTGCTCCAATTGTGGCTTCTGCTTTTCATCCATCACTCGCCACTGTTGGTGTTTTATTAGCTGTATTTGGATACGCCATTGGTACAATTGCCGCTATTGGTTGTACTATACTAATGCAAATTGCAGCTGGTGGATAACTTCTCAAATTTGAGACGTATTAATTTTTAATAAAGCTGCATTTAGCTGATATTTGTATCTACAATTTTTTGAAAAATGAATCGCTTTTTAGTTGTTATTATTTTGCTGTTTTTGGTGTCTTGTAATACAGATCAACCAAACGTTATTGTGTCTGGTCAAGTTGCTGGTCTAAAAAAAGGCACACTATATTTAGAACGCTTAAATGATACTTCGTTAGTTGTATTAGATTCTATGATCGTAAATGGTGAACCTGAATTTTTGCTTACAACGCATTTAGATGAACCGGATCTTTTGTATTTGAGCTTAAATGCCAATAGTGATAATGTTCCACGAATTTCCTTTTTTACTGATTCTGGTACCGTCACAATTAGAACAACCCTAAAACGATTCTTTCATGATGCTAAAATTGAAGGATCTGAACACCAAATTATTGTTGATGAGTACAAGAATATGATTACACAGTTCAATAACAAAAATCTTGAATTAATTAAGGCAGGACTTGAAGTTAGTAGTGATAGTATTAAATTAGATTCCATTAAAAATCTATCAGATAATTTATTAAAAAGAAAGTATCTATTCACCATCAATTTTGCCAAAAATAATAGAGAAAGTGAAGTTGCCCCATATTTATTGTTGTCAGAAGTTTATGATGCCAATGTAACATATCTCGATACTGTTTATAAAGTCTTTCCAGAGCATATTGCAAATTCAAAATATGGTAAGAAACTAGCTAATTTTATTGAAGAGCGTAAGAAGGATTCTATAAAATAAAAAAAGCGCTTAATGCGCTTTTTTATAATTTGTTTAATTTTTCAATCAGAGCTCTACCTCTATCTTCCAGCTCTTTATTTACCGATTTTAAATGTGCTTTTCTATTATCAACACTTTTATCATTCACCTTTTCAATTAGATCGTCAAAAATTACTATTGCTTCATCTACAATTGCTTCAGTTTTCTTCTTATCATCTTTTGGGTTAGCAAACTCCCAAATATATGTTGCTTCAATTATATCGCCCAGCACATAATTAATATCTTTCTTCAAATCTCTAATATTCGCCATAATTAATTAAAATTTAGAGTACAAAAATAGGCATTATTATACATATACTTCAAGTAGGTCAGCCTTTTCTGATGTCATGGAAAAATTTTTCAAAATAGCAGGTAATAAAACCGTTTCTCCTTTAGAAATTTCAATAGAATTTGATTCAAACTCTATTTTTGCAGTACCTTCAACGCACATATAAATGATGAATGAATCTTGTTCATTTTGTTTTACAATTTTCCCTTCTAAAGGAATAAAATTTGTTGTGAAATATGGACATTCAACCATATTATTGGACTGATTCTCTGTTCGTTTATATGATATCTTGAAATCATTCTCCATTTCAAAATTAATAGCGTCAATTGCTAAATCATTATGCAATTCCCTTCCTTTTCCTTGATCATCAACACGATCCCAATCATAAACACGATAGGTAATATCACTTGTTTGTTGTATTTCGGCTAACATAACTCCCGCTCCTATTGCATGAACGCGACCTACTTCAATAAAATAAGTGTCTCCACGTTTCACAGAATCAAAATTGAGTATTTCTGGCAAAGATTTTTCCTCTAAATGTTGCAAATACTTTTTTGGTGAAATTTTTTGATTGAAACCAACTATGAGCTTGGCATCTTTTTCAGCTTGCATCACATACCACATTTCAGTTTTGCCAAATGAATTGTGTCGTTTTGCTGCCAGTTGATCATTTGGATGTAACTGAATACTTAAATCTTCTCGTGCATCAATAAATTTAATTAGCAGAGGGAATTTATTTCCGAAAACTTTATAATTTTTTTTTCCAACCAATTCTTCTTGATAAATATCGAGCAATTCCTTAAGTGAAGTACCTTTTAACGCACCATTTGAAACATTTGATATATCACCTTCAACATCGCTTAATTCCCAACTTTCGCCAATTGTATCGAGGTGAGAATCTTTGCCCAAAATTGAATTAAGTTTTTTGCCTCCCCAAATACGTTCTTTTAATATTGGCTGAAATTTAAGAGGATATAGTTTTACTGACATGAAATTTATTCTCCTGAATATGTTACAAAATTTCGAGGTGTTTCAAAAAGAGTTACTTCTAAACTATGATCTAACTTTAACAAAGGTTTTAATTTATTGTATATGATTACTACAATATTTTCTGCTGTTGGATTTAACTCCTTAAATTCTTCGACCTCCACATTTAAGTTTTTATGGTCAAAAGCATCTTCTATTTCTGATTTGATCAAATCTTTTAAAGATTTAATATCCATAACATACCCTGTTTCTGGATCAATTTCACCAGTAACACTGACAATCATTTCATAATTATGCCCATGATAATTCGGATTGCTACATTTACCAAAAATTTCTACGTTTTTGGCATCGCTCCAATCTTTTCTGTACAATCTATGAGCAGCGTTAAAATGTGCTTTCCTACTAATTGTTACTTTCATTAGCGGCTTTTAAATGACTATAAAATTTCTCAAATATTATTTTGAACCATTCAGTATAAATTTCAGGATGTAAAGCAATATCAACTTTAACCTCTTCTAAATCCATCCATTTCCAATCTGCAACTTCATCTCGATTAATAATTGGTTCATTATTGTAAGTACCAACTAAAACATGATCGTATTCATATTCAGTCAGACCATTATCAAAAGGTGCTTTATAAATAAAAGAAGTCACTTCGTTTAAATCAGTTTTAAAACCCATTTCTTCTTGAAGCCGTCTCGTACCAGCATCAATATTACTTTCATTTTCAAACTGATGACTACAACATGTATTAGTCCATAATTTAGGCGAATGGTATTTATCCTCTGCCCTCTGTTGTAGCATCAGTTCATTTTTATCATTAAAAATAAAAACTGAAAATGCTCTATGTAACAAGGATTTTTCATGAGCCATTAATTTAGGCATCAATCCTATTTTATTGTCCTGTTCGTCTACCAGAATAACGTATTCTTCCATTACATACAAAAATACCAAAGTTATATCAATAATTCGGTTCTACTAATTAAAAAGCCTAATGACTTGACATCAAAATATGATACTAATAATGGTATATTTGCCAAAAATTTAATTTTATGTCTTTTAAATCCGAAATTGAAAGAAGAAGAACTTTCGGAATTGTATCACATCCTGATGCTGGTAAAACAACATTAACTGAAAAATTACTCCTTTTTGGTGGCGCTATACAAGAAGCAGGTGCCGTAAAAAGTAATAAAATAAAAAAAGGCGCTACTAGTGATTTTATGGAAATTGAACGTCAACGTGGCATATCTGTTGCCACTTCTGTTCTTGCTTTTGAATATAACGGCATTAAAATAAATATTTTAGATACGCCTGGCCATAAAGATTTTGCCGAGGATACCTTTAGGACCCTCACAGCAGTAGATAGTGTTATTGTAGTGATAGATGTAGCAAAAGGGGTTGAAGAGCAAACTGAAAAATTAGTGAAAGTGTGCAGGATGCGCAACATACCGATTATTGTGTTTATCAATAAACTCGATCGTGAAGGGAAAGACGCTTTTGATTTATTAGACGAGATTGAACAAAAATTAGAGCTAACGGTTACGCCGCTAAGTTTCCCTATTGGAATGGGTTACGACTTTAAAGGTATTTACAATATCTGGGAACAAAACATTAATTTATTCTCTGGAGATAGTCGAAAAAATATTGAGGAAACTACGGAGATTAGCGATTTGAGTGATGCTTCATTAGATAAATTAATAGGTGACAATGCTGCTGAACAATTACGTGAAGAAATTGAATTGGTTTCAGGAATTTATCCTGAATTTGATAAACAATCCTATTTAGATGGACATTTGCAACCAGTATTTTTTGGTTCTGCCTTAAATAATTTTGGAGTAAGAGAATTATTAGATTGTTTTATTAAAATAGCACCAAGGCCAAGACCTAAGCAAAGTGAAGAACGTTTGGTTCTACCAGAAGAAAAGAAATTTACTGGTTTTGTTTTTAAGATTCATGCAAATATGGATCCTAATCATCGTGATAGATTGGCATTTATTAAAATAGTCTCTGGAGAATTTAAACGAAATACGCCTTACTTACATGTACGACATAATAAAAAACTGAAATTTTCTAGCCCAAATGCCTTCTTTGCAGAAAAGAAGCAAATTGTAGATATATCCTATCCTGGCGATATCGTTGGTTTACATGATACTGGAAATTTTAAAATTGGAGACACATTAACAGAAGGCGAAATAATTAATTACAAAGGAATTCCAAGTTTTTCACCAGAACATTTTAGGTATATTAATAATGCAGATCCTTTAAAATCTAAACAACTTTTTAAAGGTATAGATCAATTGATGGATGAAGGTGTAGCGCAATTATTTACACTTGATATGAATGGAAGAAAAGTTATTGGAACCGTTGGAGCATTGCAATATGAAGTTATTCAATATAGACTAGAGCACGAATATGGCGCAAAGTGTACTTATGAAAATTTAAATGTGCATAAAGCCTGTTGGATTGAACCAGAAGATGCTGTTAACGATGAGTTTCAGGATTTTAAACGAGTAAAACAACGATTTTTGGCAAAAGATAAACAAGGTCAAATTGTGTTTTTTGCTGATTCAGCATTCTCCCTGCAAATGACACAGCAAAAATATCCATCTATTAAATTTCATTTTACTTCAGAGTATAATTGATATATTTCTCTCATAATTAGCTATTTAACAGGAAAAATCGTTCAACTTACGGAAAATAAAAACAGGAAGTTTATCTAATTTTTTGACATTTATTTGTATTTCATCGGATTTTTCATACATTTAACCGATATATTGGATTTATAAGAAGTTTAGATATTTAAATTGACCATACATTCATAACCCCAAAACATGAATAACCTATGGAAACGCTTAACCACGTTTACAGTAATGAGGAAATTACTGTAACATTTGAACCAAGTCTTTGTATTCACGCAGGTAAATGTGCCAAAGAATTATCAGAAGTTTTTAGAACTTCTGTGATTCCATGGATTAACCTTGAAGGTACAGCATCAACACGAATTATTGAACAGATTGGACGTTGCCCTTCGGGTGCCTTAAAGTATCATATGAATAAAAAAAAGGCAGTCTAAATTTAGTAGGATACATCTAGACATAAAAAAACCTTTGATATTTCAAAGGTTTCATTATTAGTTTATGCTTGTCCTGTTGGACCAAAATTTAATGGCATTGGAGGTTTTTCATAATCTTTTATGACACCATGTGCTTTTTCAAATCGCTTTACATTTTCATTTAATGCCTTGGCCAATCGTTTTGCATGTTGTGGCGTTAAAATTATTCTTGACTTCACCTTACTCTTTGGAACACCAGGCATAATATTTATAAAATCTAATACAAATTCAGAAACCGAATGATTAATTATAGCAAGATTGGAATAAGTTCCTTCCGCTACTTTTTCTTCCAATTCAATATTTATCTGTTTCTGCTTGTTTTTATCTTCTGCCATGTCTATTATTTTTAAAAAGAAAGCATTCCCACTTTCGTGGGAATGATCAATCTTTTAATTATAATTCATTTCTTGTTTGGCCTGCATCATTTCATCAAATTCTTCTTTTGAACCAACAATGATATTCTCATAGCTTCGCATTCCTGTACCAGCAGGAATTCTATGACCAACAATTACATTTTCTTTGAGACCTTCCAATGTATCAATTTTACCATTTACGGCTGCTTCATTAAGAACCTTCGTAGTTTCCTGGAATGATGCTGCTGAGATAAATGATTTAGTTTGAAGAGAAGCTCTGGTTATACCTTGAAGAATTGGTGTTGCCGTAGCTGGATGCGCATCTCGTGCTACAACCAAATTTTTATCTTCACGACGTAACATAGAATTTTCATCTCTTAAATCTCTAGGAGAAATAATCTGACCAGCCTTAATGTTTTGAGAATCTCCTGCTTCTTCAACAACCTTCATTCCGAAGATTTCGTCATTTTCTCTAATAAAATCTGATTTGTGAACCAATTGATTCTCTAAGAAAATAGTATCACCAGAATCATTTATTCGAACCTTTCTCATCATTTGTCGAACAACAACCTCAAAATGCTTATCATTAATTTTCACACCTTGTAGCCTATAGACTTCTTGAACTTCATTTACCAAATATTGTTGAACAGCTGAAGGGCCTTTAATATTCAATATATCATTTGGTGTAATAGAGCCATCAGATAACGGCATACCTGCTTTTACATAATCATTTTCTTGAACAAGAATTTGATTAGATAATTTAACAAGATACTTTTTAATATCACCAGTCTTTGATTCTACAATTATCTCACGATTACCTCTCTTAATCTTTCCAAAAGATACAACACCATCAATTTCACTAACAACTGCTGGATTAGAAGGGTTACGTGCTTCAAATAATTCAGTTACACGCGGTAAACCTCCTGTAATATCACCAGCTTTAGCCGATTTACGAGGAATCTTAACCAAAACTTTACCAATATTTATTTTTTCACCATCATCAATCATCAAGTGAGCACCAACAGGTAAGTTGTATGAACGTAAGCTATTTCCTTTACCATCTTCAATATGAAGTGTTGGAATTAGTTTCTTATTTCTAGATTCAGAAATTACCTTTTCTTGGAAACCAGTTTGCTCATCAATTTCAACCTGATAAGTAATACCCTGTTCAATATTCTCATATCTAACTTTTCCGGCAAATTCTGAAATAATTACACCATTATACGGATCCCACTGACAAACAATATCATCAGTTTTTAATTTTCCACCATTTTTAACATAGATAGAAGAACCATAAGGAATATTATGTGTACTTAATGTAATACCAGTTTTCTCATCAACTAATTTCATTTCAGAAGAACGAGAAATAACAATATCAACAGTCTTGCCATCATTATCTTTACCTTTTACAGTTCTAAGGTCTTCAATTTCAGCTTTACCATCGTATTTTGAAATAATTTTATTTTCTTCAGAAATGTTACCTGCAATACCACCAACGTGGAAGGTACGAAGTGTCAACTGTGTTCCAGGTTCTCCAATAGATTGCGCTGCTACAACACCAACTGCTTCACCACGCTGAACCATCTTGTTAGTTGCTAAATTACGTCCATAACATTTTGTACAGATACCTTTTTTAGCCTCACAAGTTAATGGTGAACGTGCTTCAATTGCTTCTACTGGAGAAGCTTCAATTGCTTTAGCAACATCATCATTAATTAATTGGCCTTCACTAACTAATAACTCTTCCGTTAATGGATTATAGACATCGTATAATGATACACGACCTACAATTCGTTCTTCAAGAGTTTCAACTACTTCCTCATTTTTCTTGAGTGGTGAAATTGTGATACCTCTTAAGGTTCCACAATCTTCTTCATTTACAATCACATCTTGCGAGACATCAACCAAACGACGTGTCAAGTAACCAGCATCAGCTGTTTTTAACGCGGTATCTGCCAAACCTTTACGTGCTCCGTGAGTTGAGATAAAATACTCCAAAATTGAAAGTCCTTCCTTAAAGTTAGAAAGAATTGGGTTTTCAATAATTTCTCCACCTCCTGCATTCGATTTTTTAGGTTTTGCCATCAATCCACGCATTCCAGTTAACTGACGAATCTGTTCTTTAGATCCACGAGCTCCAGAATCAAGCATCATATATACTGAGTTGAATCCTTGTTGATCTTCTCGTATACGTTTCATTGACAATTCTGTCAATTCAGCATTTGTTGAAGTCCAAATATCAATAACCTGATTGTAACGTTCGTTGTTGGTGATTAATCCCATGTTATAATTTGCCATGATACCATCAACTTGTTTGTTGGCACCATCAATCATAGTTTGTTTTTCAGCAGGAATAATAATATCACCTAAACTGAACGACAATCCACCTTTAAAAGCAAATCGATATCCTAAATCTTTGATTTCATCAAGAAATGCTGCAGTTTCAGGCACACTGGTCACCTTCAAAATATTACCAATAATATCTCTCAACGACTTTTTAGTCAATACTTGATTGATATAACCAGCTTCTTCTGGCACCTTATCATTAAATAAAGTACGACCAACTGTTGTTTCTATAATTTGATTTACTAGCTCTCCTTCTTCATTAAAGTCTTTTGTTCTAACTTTAATTAAGGCATTGAGATCTACTTGTTTTTCATTGTATGCAATAACCACTTCTTCAGGCGAATAGAACGTCAAGCCCTCCCCTTTTACAGGAACTTCTTTAGTTGACTTACGCATTTTAGTCATATAATATAGACCAAGTACCATATCCTGAGATGGAACAGTAATTGGAGAACCATTTGCTGGATTCAATATATTATGTGAAGCAAGCATTAAAAGTTGCGACTCTAAAATAGCCTCTGGACCTAAAGGTAAATGTACAGCCATTTGATCACCATCAAAATCGGCATTAAATGCAGTACAAACTAATGGATGCAATTGAATTGCTTTTCCTTCTATTAATTTAGGCTGAAACGCTTGAATACCAAGTCTATGAAGTGTAGGAGCTCTGTTTAATAAAACAGGATGTCCTTTAAGAACATTCTCCAAGATATCCCAAACTACAGGTTCTTTTCTATCTATAATTTTCTTTGCAGATTTTACTGTTTTGACTATTCCTCTTTCTATTAACTTTCTAATAATGAAAGGTTTGTATAATTCAGCTGCCATGTTTTTAGGCAATCCACATTCAAATAATTTTAATTCTGGCCCAACAACAATTACTGAACGTGCAGAATAATCAACACGTTTACCAAGTAAGTTTTGACGGAATCGACCTTGCTTTCCTTTTAAAGAATCTGATAAGGATTTCAATGGTCTATTAGAATCTGTTTTAACAGCAGAAGACTTACGTGTATTATCGAATAATGAATCTACAGATTCTTGTAGCATACGTTTTTCATTACGTAAAATTACTTCTGGAGCTTTTATTTCAACCAATCTTTTAAGACGATTGTTTCTAATAATTACACGTCTGTATAAATCATTTAAATCTGAAGTTGCAAAACGTCCACCATCCAAAGGTACTAATGGTCTTAATTCTGGTGGAATTACTGGTACAACCTTCATGACCATCCATTCTGGATGATTCTCTCTATTATCATTAGCTTCTCTAAAAGCTTCAACTACTTGTAAACGTTTTAAAGCTTCTGTTTTACGTTGTTTTGAAGTTTCATTATTGGCTTTGTGACGCAAGTCGAATGACAATTGATCAAGATCTATTCTAGATAACAATTCTATTAAACATTCAGCTCCCATTTTAGCGATGAACTTTTCAGGGTCGGTGTCATCTAAATATTGATTTTCTTGTGGAATAGTTTCAAGAATATTTAAATATTCTTCCTCCGTTAAGAAATCCATTTTTTGTAATTCTTCACCTTCGGCATTTTTGGCAACACCTGGCTGAATAACAACATAGCGCTCATAATAAATAATCATGTCTAATTTCTTAGAAGGTAATCCAAGTAAGTAGCCTATTTTATTTGGTAATGAACGGAAGTACCAAATATGTGCAACAGGCACAACTAAGTTGATATGACCTACACGATCACGACGTACTTTCTTTTCAGTTACTTCTACACCACATCTGTCACAAACAATCCCTTTATAACGAATACGTTTATATTTACCACAAGCACATTCATAATCCTTTACAGGACCAAAAATTCGCTCGCAAAATAAACCGTCACGTTCAGGTTTGTGAGTTCTATAATTAATTGTTTCTGGTTTAAGCACTTCTCCTCTTGAAGCAGCCAAAATAGATTCTGGAGATGCTAAACCAATTGAGATTTTATTAAATCTCTGTACTGGATTCTTATCTTGTTTTCTTGCCATTGTATATGGTTGTGATAATGAATTTATGTTGTATCTATTCTTCTAATCTAATATCTAATCCTAATCCTTTCAATTCGTGCATTAATACGTTGAAAGATTCTGGTAATCCAGGTTCTGGCATTGGTTCGCCTTTTACAATAGACTCATATGTCTTAGCTCTACCAATAACATCATCTGATTTTACAGTCAAGATTTCACGCAGTGTACTTGATGCGCCATATGCTTCAAGTGCCCAAACTTCCATCTCTCCAAATCGCTGACCACCAAATTGTGCTTTACCACCAAGCGGTTGTTGTGTAATTAAAGAGTAAGGACCAATTGATCTTGCGTGCATTTTATCGTCTACCATATGCCCTAATTTCAGCATATAAATAACACCGACTGTTGCAGCTTGATCAAAGCGTTCACCTGTTCCACCATCATATAAATGGGTATGTCCAAATAAAGGTACATCAGCTTCTTCCGTAAATGAATTAATTTGATCAAGGGTTGCACCATCAAAAATTGGTGTTGCATACTTGCGATCTAATTTTTGACCAGCCCAACCAAGAACCGTTTCATAAATCTGACCTATATTCATACGAGATGGTACACCAAGTGGGTTTAATACAATATCAACTGGTGTTCCGTCTTCTAAGAAAGGCATATCTTCTTGACGAACAATTCGTGCAACAATACCCTTGTTACCATGACGTCCGGCCATTTTATCACCTACTTTAAGTTTACGTTTCTTAGCAATATAAACTTTAGCAAGTTTGATTATACCTGAAGGTAATTCGTCACCAACTGAAATTGTAAATTTCTCACGACGCAAAGAACCTTGAAGGTCATTTTCTTTAATCTTATAGTTATGAATTAATTCAGAAACTAGTTTGTTAAGACCTTTGTCAGTTGTCCATTTACCTGAAACCAAATGCGCATAGTCATCTACTGCATTAAGCATTTTAAGTGTGAATTTTTTTCCTTTTGGAAATACTTCCTCACCTAAATCATTACTCACACCTTGAGCAGTTTTACCACCAACTATTTCGAATAATTTATTGACTAAGATGTCTTGTAGATCATCAAATTTCTTGTCGTAAATCTCTTCTAGTTGAGCAATATCCTCTTTATCTTGAGCTCGTTTGCGCTTATCTTTAATAGCACGTGCAAACAATTTTTTGTCGATGACAACACCATTTAGTGATGGCGATGCCTTTAGTGACGCATCTTTAACATCACCAGCTTTATCACCAAAAATGGCACGTAATAATTTTTCTTCTGGAGTTGGATCACTTTCACCTTTAGGAGTAATCTTACCAATTAAGATGTCCCCTGGTTTGATTTCAGCACCAATACGAATCATTCCATTTTCATCCAAATCTTTAGTAGCTTCTTCAGAAACGTTAGGAATATCGTTAGTTAACTCTTCATTACCAAGTTTCGTGTCTCTTACTTCAAGTGCATATTCATCGATATGAATTGAAGTAAAAATATCTTCACGAACCACTTTTTCAGAAATCACGATGGCATCTTCAAAGTTATACCCTTTCCAAGGCATGAAGGCCACTTTCATATTTCTACCGAGAGCTAATTCACCATTTTGAGTTGCATAGCCTTCACAAAGTACTTGACCTTGAGTCACCTTATCGCCTTTTTTAACGATGGCTTTTAAGATCATTGAAGTACCTTGGTTAGTTTTTCTAAACTTAGTTAAAGGATAAGATTTAGTATCGCTATCAAAGCTTACCAATTCTTCTTCCTTATTTCGGCTATATTTAATGATTATTTCATCGGCATCAACATATTCTACAATACCTGCTCCTTCAGCATTAATTAAAACACGTGAATCTGAAGCCACTTGACGCTCTAATCCTGTACCTACAATTGGTGCTTCAGGACGTAAAAGTGGAACTGCCTGACGCATCATGTTTGATCCCATTAAGGCTCTGTTTGCATCATCATGTTCTAAGAATGGTATTAATGATGCTGAAATAGACGAAATCTGATTTGGAGCAACATCAGTATAGTGAACCGCTTTAGGTTCAACTACTGGGAAATCACCTTCCTGACGAGCAATTACCTTATCATGAAGAATTTTTCCTTTATTATCTACTTCAACAGTTGCCTGAGCAATCATTTTCTCTTCTTCTTCTTCGGCACTTAAATAAACTGGTTCACCTTTAATATCAACAACACCATTTTCAACAGGTCTATAAGGTGTTTCAATGAATCCCATTGAATTAACCTTTGCGTATACTGAAAGTGAAGAAATTAATCCAATATTTGGTCCTTCAGGTGTTTCTATTGGACATAAACGTCCATAATGAGTATAGTGAACATCACGAACTTCGAATCCAGCTCTTTCACGTGATAAACCTCCAGGTCCAAGAGCAGATAAACGACGTTTATGAGTCAATTCTGCCAATGGATTGGTTTGATCCATAAATTGTGACAATTGATTTGTTCCGAAGAATGAATTAATTACAGAAGACAAAGTCTTCGCATTAATCAAATCTATTGGAGTAAATACCTCATTATCACGAACATTCATTCGCTCACGTATGGTACGCGCCATACGTGCTAAACCAACACCAAACTGAGACGATAATTGTTCACCAACTGTACGTACACGACGGTTAGATAAGTGATCAATATCATCAATTTCTGCTTTAGAATTGATTAATTCAATTAAATATTTAACGATGGTAATGATATCTTCTTTGGTAAGCACTTGCTTATCCATCCCAATATCAAGACCAAGTTTTTTATTCATTCTGTAACGACCTACTTCACCTAAATTGTAACGTTGATCACTAAAGAAAAGTTTGTCTATTATACCACGAGCTGTTTCTTCATCTGGCGGCTCTGCATTACGTAGTTGTCTATAGATATGTTCAACCGCTTCTTTTTCTGAATTGGTTGGATCTTTTTGAAGCGTATTATGAATAATCGCATAATCAGCCAAATGATTATCTTCTTTATGAAGTAAGATTGTCTTAGATCCAGACTCAAGAATTTCGTCAATGTGTTCTTTATCAAGAACAGTATCTCTATCTAGTACAATTTCGTTACGTTCAATAGAAACAACCTCTCCAGTATCTTCATCAACAAAATCTTCATGCCACGTTTTAAGTACACGAGCAGCTAATTTTCTTCCTAAGTATTTTTTAAGTCCTGTTTTAGTTGCCTTTATTTCTTCTGCAAGGTCAAAGATTTCAAGAATATCTTTATCTCTTTCAAAACCGATTGCTCTAAATAAGGTAGTAACAGGTAATTTTTTCTTTCTATCAATATATGCGTACATAACGCTATTGATATCTGTGGCGAATTCAATCCAAGATCCTTTAAATGGAATAACTCTTGCAGAGTACAATTTAGTTCCATTGGCATGAAAAGATTGACCAAAGAATACACCAGGAGAACGATGTAATTGAGAAACAACCACACGTTCAGCACCATTGATACAAAATGTACCACTTGGTGTCATGTATGGAATAGTTCCTAAATACACATCTTGAACAATGGTTTCAAAATCTTCATGTTCAGGATCTGTACAATACAATTTTAATCTTGCCTTAAGTGGAACACTATATGTAAGACCACGTTCTATACATTCTTCAATTGTATATCTTGGAGGATCGATAAAATAATCCAAAAACTCCAATACAAATTGATTACGTGTATCAGTAATTGGAAAATTTTCTAGGAAGGTATTATACAATCCTTCATCTCCTCTTTCTTCTGATTTTGTTTCTAACTGGAAAAAATCCTGAAAGGATTTAATCTGGATATCCAAGAAATCTGGATATTCTGTACTATTTACAATGGATGAGAAATTAACTCTTTCAGCTTGTTGTGCTAACATCGACGGACGAGGTTTTAGTTAAAAAAAATAATACGATGTATATGGTACTTTTATATACACAAAAGGGTTTAGGTCAGATCACGCATTATACGCAATAGACCTAAACCATATTTTGTAGGTTAAGTCGAGCTTATTTAAGCTCAACTTCAGCTCCAGCTTCTTCTAAAGAAGATTTTAATCCTTCAGCTTCGTCTTTAGATACACCTTCCTTAATTGGAGATGGTGCATTATCAACTAATCCTTTAGCATCTTTAAGTCCTAAACCAGTTAATTCTTTAACCAATTTAACTACTGCTAATTTAGAGGCTCCAGCCGCTTTAAGAATTACATCAAACTCAGTTTGTGCTTCTCCAGCGTCATCTCCTCCAGCAGCGCCACCACCAGCGGCTACAGCTACTGCAGCAGCAGCAGGCTCGATACCATATTCTTCTTTTAAAATATCTGCTAATTCATTAACTTCTTTTACTGATAAGTTAACTAATTGTTCTGCGAAATCTTTCAAATCTGCCATTTTTCTATCGTTTTAATAATGTTTTAATTTATATAATTTATTGAGTGCGTACTATTTGTATTATCCTTCTTTTTGGGATAATGTTTTTAATATTCCTGATAATTTACCTCCTCCAGATTGAAGTGCAGAAATTACATTTTTAGCTGGCGATTGTAGCAAGCCAATAACTTCTCCAATTAATTCTTCTCTCGATTTGATATCTACCAATATATCTAACTGTTCGTCACCAAGGTATATAGCTTCCTCGATAAACGCTCCTTTAAGAAGCGGCTTATCAGATTTTTTACGGAAAGCTTTAATAACCTTTGCTGGTGCGTTACCAGTTTCAGAATACATAACTGAGGTATTACCTTTTAAAATTGTTGGTAATTCTCCAAAGTCTTTTTCTGATGCTTCCATCGCTTTTTCAAGCAATGTATTTTTAACAACTGCCAATTTTACGTTCGCTTTAAAACAAGCACGACGTAAATTTGAAGTAGTTCCTGCGTTTAAGCCAGAAATATCTGCTAAATAGATATTTTTATTGTCAGCCAATTGAGCAGTTAACTCTTCAATTACTTGTGATTTTTCTTCTCTTGTCATAATAAAAAGATTTAACTGATTAATCGATTTTAGTATCTATAGCAATACTTGGACTCATAGTACTTGACATGAAAATACTTTTCATATAAGTTCCTTTTGCAGACGTTGGTTTTAATTTCATTAATGTAGTAAGTAACTCGTTAGCATTACCTGCAATTTTATCAGCACTAAATGATGCTTTTCCAATTGCGGCATGAACGATACCTGTTTTATCTACTTTAAAATCAATCTTACCTGCCTTTACGTCACTTACTGCTTTTGCTATATCCATAGTAACGGTTCCAGTTTTAGGATTAGGCATTAAACCTCTTGGTCCTAATACCCGACCTAATGGTCCTAGTTTACCCATTACACTTGGCATAGTTACAATTACATCAACGTCTGTCCAACCACCTTTAATTTTAGTAAGGTATTCATCCAGACCGACGAAATCGGCTCCAGCTTCTTTTGCTTCTGCTTCTTTATCAGGAGTCACTAAGGCTAAAACTTTTACATCTTTACCAGTACCATGCGGTAAGGTAACGACACCACGTACCATTTGATTTGCTTTTTTAGGATCAACACCTAAACGAACAGCCAAATCTATTGACGCATCAAATTTTACATTAGTCATGTCCTTAATAAGTTGAGAAGCTTCTTCTACGCTGTAATGCTTAGTTTTATCAACTTTAGCTACAGCTTCCTTTTGTTTTTTAGTCAATTTTGCCATTTTAAAAAACTATTATTAATTATTTAGGAGCTTCTCCTCCTTTAATTTTTATTCCCATTGACCTTGCAGTTCCAGCTACCATTTTCATTGCAGAATCAACAGTAAATGCATTTAAATCTACCATTTTATCTTCTGCAATAGATCTCACTTGATCCCAAGTAACTTTTGCTGCTCTGATTCTGTTTGGTTCACCAGATCCTTTTTTCACTTTAGCTGCTTCCAATAATTGTACAGCTGCTGGTGGAGTTTTAACAACAAAGTCAAATGATTTGTCTTTGTATACTGAGATAACCACAGGCAATATTTTACCCATTTTATCTTGAGTTCTTGCATTAAATTGTTTGCAGAACTCCATAATGTTAACTCCAGCAGCACCTAAAGCAGGACCAACTGGTGGCGACGGATTCGCCGCACCTCCCCTGACTTGTAGTTTTACTACTTTTCCTAACTCTTTTGCCATTTTTACTTTTTTAAATGTGATTTGTTTTTAAGTTGGAAGCACAAAAACAAACCTATAATTATGTAACAATTATTAAACTTTTTCAACTTGCATATAACTTAATTCTAATGGTGTTTTTCTACCGAAAATTTTAACCATTACTTCAAGCTTACGCTTTTCTTCATTTATCTTTTCTATAGTGCCATCAAAACCGTTGAATGGTCCATCAATCACTTTTACTGTTTCTCCTATTATATATGGTATAGAAACATTAGCATCAGCATCTACCGCCAATTCATCTACTTTACCTAGCATTCTGTTAACTTCAGATTTTCTTAATGGAACAGGATCACCTCCTTTAGTTTCACCTAAAAATCCAATCACATTAGTAATAGATTTAATAATATGTGGTATCTCACCACTCAAATTAGCTTTGATCATGATATATCCAGGAAAATATACTTTCTCTTTACTAATTTTTTTACCATTTCTAATTTGAATCACTTTTTCTGTAGGCACAAGAACTTCTTCTACAAAACTGTCTAATCCTAATCTTGAAATTTCGTTCTCGATATAGTTTTTAATTTTGTTTTCTTGACCGCTCACAGCACGAACCACATACCATTTTTTATCTATTCCTGTTTCTGACATCACTGAACTGTTTAGTTAATCCATGTGAAATATGCTTTCACTACTTTACTGAAGACAGTATCAACTCCCCATATTGCCAATGAGAATATGATCGAAAAAACAGCAACAAGTACTGATAAGTTCTGAGCTTCAGGCCAAGTAGGCCAGCTTACATGATTTCTTAATTCCTCAAATGATTCTTTAATATAATTGATCATTTCTTATAATTATTTTAATTGCACGGGTTGAGAGACTCGAACTCCCGACACCTGGTTTTGGAGACCAGTGCTCTACCAACTGAGCTAAACCCGTAAATACAAGTCAAGGTATTCCGAAAAATCGGAATACCTTAGTTGCACTTATATCACGTATTTATTAGTCTAAAATCTCAGTTACCTGACCTGCTCCTACTGTTCTACCACCTTCACGGATTGCAAAACGTAAACCAATGCTCATAGCGATTGGTTGAATAAGATCAACAGTAATTGTCAAGTTATCTCCAGGCATAACCATCTCTACTCCATCAGGTAAAGCAATGTTACCTGTTACATCCGTTGTACGAACGTAAAATTGTGGACGATAGTTATTATGAAATGGTGTGTGACGACCACCTTCTTCTTTTTTAAGGATGTAAACCTCAGCTTTAAATTTTCCGTGTGGTTTAACAGATCCTGGTTTACAGATAACCATTCCTCTACTGATATCGGTTTTTTCAACACCTCTTAATAGGATACCAACGTTATCTCCAGCTTCACCTCTATCTAATATTTTACGGAACATTTCAACACCTGTTACAGTCGAAGTTAATTTTTGAGCTCCCATACCAATAATGTCTACACCGTCTCCCGTGTTAGCAACACCTGTTTCAATACGACCAGTTGCTACTGTACCACGTCCAGTAATTGAGAATACATCTTCAACAGGCATAAGGAAAGGTTTATCAACTTCTCTAGTTGGTAATTCAATCCAAGTATCAACAGCTTCCATAAGCTCCATAACTGTATCAACCCATTTTTGTTCACCATTAAGTGCACCGAGAGCAGATCCAGCAATTACTGGTCCGTTATCACCATCATAATCGTAAAACGAAAGTAATTCTCTAACTTCCATTTCAACTAATTCAAGTAATTCGTCATCATCAACCATGTCTGCCTTGTTCATATAAACAACCATACGTGGAATTCCAACTTGACGACCTAAAAGTATATGCTCACGTGTTTGTGGCATTGGTCCATCTGTTGCTGCAACTACTAGAATTGCTCCATCCATTTGAGCAGCACCAGTTACCATATTCTTTACGTAATCCGCGTGACCTGGACAGTCAACGTGAGCGTAATGACGATTAGCTGTTGCGTATTCAACGTGTGACGTATTAATTGTAATACCTCTTTCTTTTTCTTCTGGTGCATTATCAATCTGATCAAATGATTTTGCTTCAGACAATCCAGCATCAGCTAATACCTTAGTAATAGCTGCAGTTAATGTTGTTTTTCCGTGATCTACGTGCCCAATTGTACCTATATTTAAGTGCGGTTTGGAACGATCAAAAGTTTCCTTTGCCATGATTTAAAATTTAATCTTAGTTATATAATATTAGTGTTTCTATTCTATTTTTTATAAAAGAGCCAATGACGGGATTTGAACCCGTGGCCTCTTCCTTACCAAGGAAACGCTCTACCCCTGAGCTACACCGGCTAAAATTTTTGAGCGGGAGACCGGGTTCGAACCGGCGACATTCAGCTTGGAAGGCTGACGCTCTACCAACTGAGCTACTCCCGCTTAAAAAATAATACCATCTTTTAAAATTGTGTGGGGAGAGCAGGATTCGAACCTGCGAAGGTAAAAACCAACAGATTTACAGTCTGTCCTCGTTGGCCGCTTGAGTATCTCCCCTCAATCTTAAAATATAAACTCTTTTAAAGAACGTATTTCGAGCCGATGGAGGGACTCGAACCCACGACCTGCTGATTACAAATCAGCTGCTCTAGCCAGCTGAGCTACATCGGCTTTTACTACTTTTTTCCAATAAAAAAAGCCCGCTATTTCTAACGGACTGCAAATGTATTGATTTATTTATTTAATCAAAACTTTTTTTATAAAATTTTACTCACAAATGAGCTCTCAATTTTTCTTTCCTTTTTTTGAGTTGTCTTTCAAGTGAATTAACTGCCGAATCCAAGCCTTCTTCAAATGATTTACAGGTTTTTTTTACTACAAAACTATCGCCAGGAACATGGACTCTTGCTTCAAATATTTTATTCTGTTTGGCACTGGTGTTTTCTACTTTTAAAAAAACGTCTGAAGAAATTACCTTATCATAGTACTGTTCAAGTTTCGTCATTCTTTTTTGAATGAAACTAATCAACTTCTGGTCTGCATTAAAATTTACTGATTGTGTATTTACTTTCATCTATGTCATTTTTTGATTAGACAATTGATTATATAACCTACTTATTTCGTGGATGTGCCTTTTGATGCACTTTTTTAAGTTCTGCAATACTACTATGCGTGTAAATTTGGGTGGCTGCAAGACTAGAATGTCCTAGCAACTCTTTTACTGCATTTAGATCTGCACCTTGATTAAGCAAATGAGTAGCAAATGAATGCCTTAATATATGTGGACTCTTTTTTACTTTAGAGGATGCCTTACTAAAATAATTATTTATTATTCTATAAACAAGAGTTTCATAAATTTTATCTCCTTTTTTAGTCAATAATAGATGATCTGTATCATTAATGCGTTCTAATTTCAGCCGTTCTATTAAAAATGATTTTATTGTTGAACTAACAGAGTTTAACAGCGGTATAATTCTTTCTTTTTTTCTTTTACCTAACACTTTTAGTGTTTGCTGTGTACTATCAAAATCAGTCAACTTTAATTGAACCAACTCAATACGCCTAATTCCAGTTGAATAAAACAGTTCTATGATAAGTTTATCTCTCACTCCTTCATAGGACTGATCAAAATTAACAGCTTCTAATACTTGAGCAATTTCTTTTTCAGAGAAAGGAATCTGAACTTTTTTACTTGTTTTTAATGCCTTATGTTGTGTTAATGGATTGATCGAAATATCTCCAATTTTGAGCAAGAATTTATAATAAGAATTGAGAGCACTTGTTTTTCTGTTAATGGATCTGTTTGAAATCCCATCATCTACTAACTTGATAATCCAACTTCGTATCTGTGAATAATTGGCATCTTGTATATCAGATTGTTGGAATTCTCTACCAATAAAATCTGAAAAATTTTCTAAATCAACCATATAGGCTTTTACAGTATGAGTTGAATAGTTTTTTTCAAGTAGAAGATAATCCTTAAAGGATTTGAAGGTCATATCAAAATGCTTAGTTTTAAAAGTACAAAACTTTATTTATATGTATAAAAAATCCTATAAGTTTTAACTCATAGGATTTAAATAAAATGATGTTTGATTTTTAGACTTCTTCAGCATCTCTCAAGCTTTGTATGTACTGTGCCTTTTGAACTAATGCTCTTCGATTGACCGAAGGTTTAGTAAATTGCTTACGCGAGTGCAATTGACGCTTCGTTCCTGTTTTATCAAACTTTCGTTTAAAACGTTTTAAAGCTCTATCTATATTTTCTCCTTCTCTTATTGGTATGATTAACATAATTGCGTAACCTCCTCTCTTTTAGATTTTCCGGCTGCAAATATAAAAAGGAATTGAAAATTTACAATTATTAATTTTATTTTTTTAGGTAGGTGGTTTATATTCTTTTTTATCAATAACCATCTTTGAAAGAATTTCTCGAAGTATCTCTGAAGTTCCACCACCAATTGGTCCTAGTCTACTATCTCTAAAAAGTCGCGCCATTGGATATTCTTCCATGTATCCATATCCTCCTAAGAATTGCAGACACTGATAGGCAACTTCGTCTGCCATTTTGGTGGACTTTAGTTTAGAAATGGTGGCTTCTTTTACAACATACTCACCTTTCTCCATTTTGTAGGCGACTGAATAATTATATTCTTTACACATTTCCATGTCAGCATATAAATCAACAAAAGCATGTCTTAATGCTTGGTATTTATTTAACGAATTGCCGAAGGTTTTGCGTTCTTCCATATATTGTAATGCATATTCTAAAGCATATTCTGCTCTTGCATGTGCATTGACTCCCATTACCAGTCGTTCAAGTGCAAAATGTTGCATGATATAAGGAAATCCTTTTCCTTCTTCACCCATTAAATTAGAAGCTGGAATTACAACATTGTCAAAAGCGATTTCGGCAGTATCTGAAGCCCGCCAACCCAATTTATCAAGTTTTGTGGCAGATACTCCAGGCATATTGCTATCTACTACAAACATGCTAATGCCCTTGTTTCCTAATTCAGGATTTGTTTTAGCAGCAACAACCATGTAATCACCATAATATCCATTAGTGATAAAAGTTTTTGAACCGTTTAATATATAGGTGTCATCTTTTTTAACTGCCGTACTTCTCATTCCTGCAACATCGCTTCCACCAAATGGCTCGGTCACACAGAGACAACCAATTTTTTCACCCGAAATGCTAGGTGCCAAATATTTTTCTTTAATGGCATGACCTCCTTCTTTATTGAGATGTGTCATGGCCAAATAGGTATGTGCCCAAATTGCAGCCGCAAATCCTCCAGAATTTATTTTTTGCAATTCTTCTAATAAAATAACTGTGTAAAATACATCAAGACCAAGTCCGCCATATTCTTCCGGATAGACTAATCCGAAATAGCCCATGTCACCCATTTTGGTCCAAATGGCTCGATCAATGATACCCGTTTTTTCCCATGTTTCAATATTTGGAGTTACCTCCTTTTGCAAAAAATCTTTAAGGCTTTTTCTAAATAATTCATGTTCTTCTGTGAAGTACGTCCTACTCATAAGGGTCCGTTTTAATCGAGCTTCAAATATAGTTTAATTATCTCGATTTTGTCTGCAGGAAAACCGGTAACTTTAGTTAATTCCTCTATCATATTATAGCCTTCGCGTAATGTACGTTGATCTATTATCTCTGCTGCTAGCTGGTAATCAATATGCTGAATTGTGACTAATTGTTCAACCGTTGCTTTGTTTAATTGGATCTTAATAATTTGTCGTGGTGTTTTAACTGTAAACTGATCTTTAACACGTTGAATTACTTCTGGAGATAATCCATAAACATCCTCAAGTTGGACATCCGCAATAAAACCACCAGGAAACTTATTTCTGAATTTAACAATTCGATCAGACAGCTTTTCACCAATTCCATTTACTCGTTGTAACTGTTTAGCCGTGGCTATATTTAAATCGATTTTTTGATCGAAGGATTTAGATTGGTTATTAGAATAAAAGGTTGATTGATTACGATTCCGGTTTGTTACCCATTCAGGAAATTTGAAATATGGCGAGATAATAGCTAGTAAGGAATCTGAAATTTTGGTTACAGATTGAAACTCATTGACAGAATTCACAAACTTATTTCGTGCTCGAAACTTATGCAATCTATCAATTTCTTCGTTGGTCATTCCAAGCGTATATCCTTTATAGTCTGTAATGTAATTGGGGTTGAAGGGGAAAATAACAGGTAAACTATTAGTCAATTTTACTATTCGTAACGAATCTAATTCTTTTTGAAAAACAGCTAATTCAGGAGTCTCTGCTTCAGGAAGATCTTCAGAAATATCTACAAATATATAGAGACATTGAAACAAGACTATGAGTACTAACAATAAAAAAATCCCACTTCGTTGTCCTTTTGTGAACCTGAAATGGGATTTCATAATATTTTGTTTTAGTTTATTCTTTTGAACCTCTAATGGCAGAAACATATTTAGCCATTTCTTCTCGAACTCTTGGGAATAAGAACAGTAAACCTATCATATTAGGGAATACTAATGCAAGAATCATTGCATCTGAGAATTTTATAACGGCGTCTAATGTAGCAGCTGCACCTATGATGATAAATACTAAGAATAATACTTTGTATACAGTATCTGCTGTTTTTCCTTTTCCAAATAGGTACTTCCATGATTGTAGGCCATAGTAAGACCAAGAAATCATTGTTGAAAATGCAAATAAAACAATTGCAATTGTCAATACATATGAAAACCCTGGAATGACTGAATCAAAAGCCATAGATGTTAAATCTACCCCTCCAATAGAACTTCCATCTGAATTTAGTAAAACACTACTTGCTGAATCTCCAGCTGCACCATATTGGAAAACGCTTTGCATATTTCCACCATCAATATTAAAGAATATAATCACTAACGCTGTCATAGTACATATTACAACCGTGTCAATAAATGGTTCTAATAAAGCAACGACGCCTTCAGAAGCCGGGTATTTTGTTTTTACCGCAGAATGTGCAATTGCGGCAGATCCAGCACCTGCTTCATTTGAGAAAGCCGCTCTTTGGAAACCAACTATAATTACACCAACTAAACCGCCAAGTCCAGCCATTGGCGTGAATGCACCGTCAAAAATTAATCCGAATGCAGTTCCTATATCACTAAAGTTCGCAAATATTATAACAAGTGCAGCTAAGACATAAATTCCAGCCATAAATGGTACAATTTTTTCCGTGAAACTAGCAATTCTTTTAATTCCACCTATAATTACTATTCCAACTAGAACAGCTAAAATAATTCCAATAATGAATCCCATTGAACCACCATCAAGACCAAGCATTGATGTTATTTGAACAGTCGCTTGATTTGATTGAAATGCGTTACCACCTCCAAATGAGGCTCCAATACATAAAATGGCAAATATTACTGCCAGTACTTTACCAATTCCACCAAATCCTTTTTCTTTTAGTCCTTTAGATAGGTAATACATTGGGCCACCATATACTGTACCATCTTCTCCAACATCTCTATATTTTACACCCAAGGTACATTCAACAAATTTTGTAGACATTCCAATGATACCACATACAATCATCCAGAATGTTGCTCCTGGACCACCTAAGGCAATGGCTACTGCCACACCTGCAATATTTCCTAAGCCAACTGTACCAGATACAGCAGTTGCTAAAGCTTGAAAATGACTTACTTCACCTTCTTTACTTTCATCTCTAATTGTATCAGGAATATCACCATCAATTGCCAATTCAGAATCTCCAGCAGAATGTCCTCCTTCTATTTCATCGTACTTTCCTCTTACTGTATTAATTGCTAGGCCAAATTTTGTAACACCTGGGAACTTAAAACGTATTGTAAAGAATGTAGCTCCTACCACTAAAAGAATTAGAACTATAGGGATTTTGTAGCCAGCAATAGTGATTGGATATAACACCAATCCTTCCCAAGCATTTGCAATTGGCATGAATGCATCATTAACTTTCTCGTCAAGTCCTTTTTCTACTTCCTGAGCAAAGGTTAAGATGGGTATTACTAAAGTGAAAATTGAAAGAAGAATTCTCTTCATGATAAATAAATATTAGTTAGTAGTTTAGTTTGTTTTTGTGTTTACGATAGCAAGATGCTAAAAAAAAATGAGTTTTAAAACATATTGCTGTTAAAAAGAAATCTGTTAATCTACGTTGTAATTAGAGTTGAGCGCTTGTATTTGTTCTGGCCTGCCCAAGACAATCACCTTCGAATTAGGAACTAGTTTTTGCACTGAGTCAGGGTTTACAATGTAATTACCTTCAGGCGTTTTATAACCAATCACACTACAACCTGTTTTCTTTCGTAAATCAAGCTCTCTAATAGTCTTAACTTCAGATGAGTCATACAATTTTTCAATAGGAATTTCTTCGATGTTTATTGTTGATTTACCAATTATTGATAGATTATCGATAAATTCTAATAGATCTGGAACAACCACCAAGGAAGCCATATGGTCACCTCCAATTTTATCTGGTAGAATGACATTGTTAGCGCCGGCCAGTTTTAATTTTGCATAGGTTGATTCTTGGGATGCCCTACTAATAATATGAATGTTACTACTTAATTGTCTTGCAGATAATACAACAAACAAATTATCTGCATCACTAGGAAGTGCTGAAATAATACAACTGGCACGTGATAAACCAGCCCTTATCAAGATTTCGTCTTCATTAGCATTTCCATGAACAAAAGGTATTTCCTCAGACTGTTCCTGTGAAACTATATCGTAGCCTCTTTCAACAATCACAAATTTTTTATTGTGTTCCAATAATTTTTTTGCTGCTTGCTTTCCATTTCTGCCATAGCCACAAATAATGATATGACCAGACATACTGTCGATTTGTTTTTGCATTCTTTTTTGTTTGAGTTCTTCTACACTATTCTTTGTTAATATATATTCTGTAATGACTTTAATAGCATAACCAACAATAACGACACTTGTTAGTATTAAAAATATGGTGAATATTTTTGATGCAGGATCTTGATTTCCACCAACTTCTTTAAATCCAACAGTTGTAATAGTAATAACTGTCATGTACATAGCGTCAAGCCATGAATAGTCATTTAGAAATTTAAAGCCTATAATTCCTATGAACAATAGAATTATTAAGAGTATTATTGCCGTGTTAATCTTAGATCTAAAAACTCTTATTATTGGATTTGCCATTTGCTATAGATCAAAAACTGAGGTTCGTTTAGTATAAAGAAGGTCTTTTATTCGCATCCAAAAAGCTATAAATAAATAGAGAGCAAATCCAAATCCTAAGGTAACAAAAGTTAGGTACATAAATGATGTTCTTACCACTCTCGCTCGTATGCCTAATCTATCGGCAATGCGTTGACAAACATAGTATCCATGTTTTTGAAAATAAAGCAAAATAGAATAAAAACCATTCATGGTGCAATTTAATCAATTCCTTTCTAAAAGTTGGTTTCCAATTGCGCATTGCAAACATTTATTTTTATCACAATAATTTGATTTCAGTTCAATTATGGCTTGAGACTGTAAAGCTGAATTAGAAGTTAGTTTTATAAGATTAAACTTTTTTATAATACTGTTATTTTCTGCGGTTATTTTAGAAATAAGTTGCACAATAGTTTCATTGATGTCTAAATCTTTGGACTTAGCAAAGCTAAATTTTAGCGGGATAATGGTATTTATTACTAGTAAGTCTATGAATGGTTTTGTCACTTTTTTTATTGTTTTATTTGAAGATTTATCAAAATTGTAATGTGTTTCCCAATACTTTGAAGTTGAAACTGCAAAAAGCTTATATAACTCCTCTACTTTATTTATTTGAATGATATTTGAAAATAAGGATTGCCGTTTAGTGTAAAGACTTGCCAATTGAGCCAAACGCAAAGTCGGAAAATTAGCTGGTCTTAGCCTAAAAAACTGCAATGGAAAGACACCTTCATTGTTTAGTTGATATTTTTGTTTCATAAAGTGGTATTCATTTTTTAGTGAAATATAATATGCATCTTTTCTATCTGCCTTAAGCAGTCCTCCTTGGCCTAAGAAAAGTGCCTCAATATTCAGGATTTTTGATTGTAACTTTCTAACCAAAGAAAAATCAAAGGAGTTAGCTAAACTTAAGAAGGCATCAGAATTTATTTTTAATCCGAAATTTTTAGTCAATAATTTAAAAAGAACAGCTTCCCAATCATAATTTGAATTTTGTAACAATAGTTCAATTTCTAAAGCCTTGCGTTCTAATCGTTCAAAATATAAACGCTCTAACCAATTGGAAACTGTGAAATTATTTACAAATGCAATATCATTTTCACAATTAATCCATTTTTCTTTTTTACTATGTAAGTCATAGTAGTTTCTTAATAGCGACTCTGAAACTGCATCTTTAAGCACTAAGACTGGAATCACACTGCCATTTTTTCTAAATACATCTATATCAAATTGCCAAACTACGTGTAATATCACGTTGTCATAATTCTCATCGATTTCATGATTGTGTTTATACCAATGGCTAGATTTAAGATGAATCTCTACATTTCCTGCCCAATGTTGTTCATCAATAAGAAGTTGGGCGTTGAAAAAGTCAGGACCTGAATTAAGATTATGAGTACCTACTGATTTAATGACAATACTTTCACCATTTTGAGTTTTAAGATTAACAATCTCAAATTTTTTGTGTTTCCAGAGATAGTGTAGAAAATTTTCTCTCATATTCAAATGTAAATTTACATTCCAAAAAAGCAAAATATTTAGCCACTAATTTTCAAGCTCAAGCACAATAACTAACCTTGAATCGAGTTTTTAATATATCAACCAACCGACATAATGACTTCCAAGGGTTCTACTTTTTTATTAATATTTATCATGGCATCAACTTGCTGTTGTATTTCACAAAACATTCAAGAAGATTCTGGTCATGAAAAATGGGAATTTATTTTAGAAGATTCTGGTGATGTTTTAATGATTGCATTACCAGCTGCTGCAGGAATTACTACACTACTAAAAAAAGATTATGAGGGCACCAAGCAACTTGGACTGAGTTATGCTACCACTGCCATAGTTACATTCGGTTTAAAAAAATTAATAAGAAAACAACGACCTGAAGGTAGAGATTTATATAATTCGTTTCCATCAGGACATACGTCTTCAGCATTTTCAGGTGCCTCATTTATACAGAGGCGATATGGCTGGAAATACGGTAAATATGCCTATGCACTTGCAACTGTTGTTGGTGTAAGTCGTGTTGAAGGACCAAATGGATGGCATGATTACTGGGATGTTTTGGCTGGGGCAGCAATTGGAATTGGCAGCACTTATTTATTCACCAAACCATATCAAGAGGAAGGAATGCGATTAAGTTTCAAATCTAATGGCAAAGATTTTCTCGTCGCATTTAGATACAAATTCTAAATCTATATTTATCTAGAATAATTTGGTGCTTCTTTGGTAATCATCACATTATGCGGATGACTTTCGCTAATACCTGATGTGGTTATTTTAACAAATTGACTATTCTCTTTTAAAGTCTTAATATCATTGGAACCGCAATAACCCATTCCAGCACGTAAACCACCAATGAATTGATGAATACTTTCAACGAGTTCTCCTTTATAAGGCACACGGCCAACAATTCCTTCAGGAACTAATTTCTTAATATCGTCTTCAACATCCTGAAAATATCTGTCTTTACTTCCTTCTTTCATCGCTTCAACAGAACCCATTCCTCTATAAGATTTGAATTTTCTTCCTTCATAGATAATGGTTTCTCCTGGTGATTCTTTTGTTCCCGCCAATAATGAACCCAACATTACACAATCAGCACCGGCCGCAATAGCCTTTGGTATATCTCCTGTATATCTAATTCCTCCATCAGCAATCACAGGAACACCAGTTCCTTTGAGCGCATTTGATACCTCCAAAACTGCTGATAGTTGTGGATAACCAACACCTGCCACTACTCGCGTTGTACAAATAGATCCTGGACCAATACCCACTTTTACGGCATCAGCACCAGCTTCGGCTAAATAACGAGCACCATCTGCAGTTGCTATATTTCCAACTACAACATCAATTTTTGGAAACTTCTCTTTAATTTCTTTTAATACTTTCACCACTCCTTTAGTGTGACCATGAGCGGTATCTATTACGATTGCATCAACGCTAGCATTCACTAATGCCTCAGCTCGTTGAACAGCATCAGGTGTTACACCAATGGCGGCCGCAACACGCAAACGACCATATTTATCTTTATTCGCTATTGGTTTTTGTGTGACTTTAGTAATATCTCTAAAGGTGATCAAACCACCGAGTTTATAATTGTCATCTACTATCAGTAATTTTTCAATTTTATTCTTCTGAAGAATAACTTCTGCATCTGACAAAGAAGTCCCAATTGGTGCTGTCACCAAATTTTCACTTGTCATTACTTCTGTGATTGGACGTTGGTTGTCCTTTTCAAAACGCAAATCGCGATTTGTAACAATTCCCTTTAAAGTTCCTTCAATGTCAATAATAGGAATACCACCAATACCATGTTCGGACATGTTTTGCTTTGCATCCAAAACAATAGCAGTTAGTGGTAAAGTAACTGGATCTAAAATCATTCCGCTTTCAGCACGTTTTACCTTTCTAACTTTAGCTGCCTGATCTTCAGCAGTCATGTTTTTATGTAAAACACCTAAACCTCCTTCTTGTGCCATGGCTATTGCCATTTTGCTTTCAGTAACCGTATCCATAGCAGCTGAAACAATAGGAACATTAAGTGAAATATTTTTAGTAAATTTTGATTGAATATTTACCTCACGAGGTAATATTTGAGAATACGCTGGAACTAAAAGGACATCATCGTAAGTTAATCCTTCGCCTACGATTTTATTGAGATGAGAAGTCATTGCAATTACATTTTAATTGCATGCAAATGTACGCCTTTTAAACGTTTAATTGAGATATAAGAGCGTTAATTATTTGGTGCTTCTGTTGCAATGATATTAATATCGCGATCAAATAAATAATGCCCTGATTTATCGTCGCCAATTATCATAAGTTTATCGAGTAAGGTTCTTGCAACGGCCTCTTCTTCTAATTGTTCAGTCACATACCATTGCATAAAATTATGAACGTTATAATCTTTACTTTGTAGACATTCATAAATGATATGATTAATCTGCTCAGTAACAAAAACTTCGCTTTCTAAAAAGGTCTCAAAGAGTTCATTGAGTGATTTAAAATTTGCTTTTGGTTTATCCAATTCTGGAATTAATACTTTGCCACTTCTTTCATTTATAAACTTCACCAATTTAGTCATGTGAATACGTTCTTCTTCAGACTGCTGATAAAAGAATTCAGCAACGCCATTAAAGCCATTTTGATCTGCCCATGAAGCCATTGACAAATACTGCATAGAAGCATTAGCTTCTACTTTTACTTGATCATTTAGAAGTTTTTCAATAGAAGAATTCATAATTAAGAATGATTAAAGATTTAGACAAAGATACTGAATCTCGGTTTCAGTTTTTTCTTAATAATTGAATCAATATTATGCAAACTGAAACTGCAAATGATAAAGTCATTAAGGTTCCGGAAAACATAACAATAAATTTCATCCAAGGCAATCCTTTCCAAAGTAAATAAATACCTCCAAAAGTCAGTAAAACAGAGACAAATGGTTCAATCATTAAGAATAGTTTAAGCCTTTTATTGAGTTTCGTAATACTAAGAATGAGTCCTAATAAGAAGAAAATTAGTGCCATTGAAAGAACATGATTATGAACCAAGGTTAGCATTTCTTTTTCGCTCTTCCTAAATTTCATGATTGAAGCGTCTTCATCAAATTCATTACCTAAATATTGTTCTTCAATTCCTGCAGGATTTGCTGAAGACGTATCTTTTACAAATAGTAATCCTGTAAAAAAACCAATACTAAGAACAATTATGAAGGCCGCTAATAACAATTTTAGCTCTTTGGGTAACCTATAAATGAGACCGTTCAAATTCATTCTAGCAGACCTTTATCGTGAAGAATACGAATTGATTCAAGTACATTATTAATTGCCAGAGTCATAGATCTAACAGAAATAGTTGCGCCCGAAATAACAATAACATCTTCATGAAGTTTTAGGTTATCATTCTTTGATTTGCCTTCAAATTGTTTCAACCATCGTTTACTGCCTATTTCACCACCATAATCTTCACGATAAACAAGTATTTTAGATTTAATGATGACAAATTCAGTATCAAACAAAATTAAATAGTCAAAGATATCTGTTTTACTGGGCGCCTTTCCTACGTATACAAAACCAAGGAGCTTTTGGTCTGAACTTATATTAAATAAGTTATTCGAGTGAAATTTAGCAGGTAACTTTTGGTCAAAGAGCATAGACTCAAGTTGAAAGTTTTCTGTTTTAAAAGTTGATGTAATTTCTTTATTGACTTTTTTCAGAATGTTTTTTGGCAGGCCAAACGACATTAGAATAAAAAGACTTATTGAAAATATTATTCCTTTTAAGTTCATTAATTAGTGATAAGATTATTTAATTTAAAACCAAACACCAAAACCAAAATTTAACTGACCTTTTGATTCATTGTTTGGGATGGCATTATTCAGAAATTGATAATCCGCTTTAACAACTGCACCAGGGGCAACATGATAACTAAGTCCGAAAATCCATTCATCTCGGTTATACTCTAAGTTCCTAGATATACCTGCATCCTGTGTAGCGGCATGTGTATCATATTGTTCAAAACGAATAAATGCATCTAGTCTCTGTTCATGAGATAACGGCAATAAATTGTATGCAGCTTCTGCATACCAACCTTTTAATTCTGACCCAAGATTTGTTTCGTACAACATATTATACTTATCAGCATCTGTAATCAATGCATGAATATACTGCGTACGTGCGGTGAAGCGCTTGTTATTGTAGCGTCCATCAAACCCGATCATCGTTACTCCAACATCTGCTCCTTCAATAGAATCTACGTCATCTTCGGCTTGTGTCCTACCAAAATACCCAGAAGCTCCTATACGCAAACCAGGGATTCCATAATAGTCAAGCTTAGTAGATAGATTTGGTTTATTCACAGTAGATTCAGCTCCTTTTTGCCTCCCATTTCGTAGTCCATTACTCCCACCAAGAACTTTAGTGCCATTTACTGAAGCAAATCCACTAAATATATAAGCTTGATAACGCAATGATGCCTCATCAAATTTTCCTGTCACTCCAATACCAATTTCACGCCATGTTGTTGGCACAATACTCTTGTCAACATTTGGACGTTCAACGCCATTAAATGTTGTGGGTTCATGATATTCATTTACAATACCCATTGGAACCAACATTAAACCACCACGTACATTAAAATTATCAGTTACTGCATAATTTAAAAATGCCTGCTCTATAAAAACTTCTTTTACATGCTCGTATTCTATTTCTGTAACAAACTGTACTTTATCACTAAACTTATAGCCTAATAATAGAACAAGTCTATGCACATCTAATTTGCCATTGTCCCCTTCAGGTTGGTTATAATCAACTTGGGCGTAACCGCCAATGGTGATTCCTTTTGAGTTAGTACCATTTAAGATGTTTTGAGCAGCATTCATCTGCTGGTTTTTAGTAGCTGTGGTATCTTGACTTACTGTTTGAGCATAAGATAAAGTTGAGGCCAAAAATAAAAGAGTTATAATCGCAATTTTCATTAATTTTATTTAGACTGATTATAAATAGTAAATTTAAGAAGCAGCAAAAATAAAATGTATTCTGACAATAACAAACATTATTTAGAATAAATTTAAATAAATAAAAAAAAGGTGGAATTAGTGATACTTCATGAAGACATCTGTCGCTTGAATATAGGCTTTGTCAAACTTGTTTTTATCCAAATTTGTCATCACGTTTTGCTCAGAAAAATAGTTAAATAATTTTTCCGTAGGCATATTACCCGTTAATTCATCTTTGGCCATCGGGCAACCGCCAAATCCTTGTATCGCACCATCAAATCGCGTACAACCAGCTTTAAATGCTGCATCAACCTTTTCAAACCAAGTGGTTGGAGTTGTATGCAAATGTGCTCCAAATTCTATCTGAGGATACTTTGGAATTAAATTGGAAAACAAATAATTAATACTTTCTGGGTCTGAGGTCCCAATCGTATCGCTAAGTGATAATATTTTTACTCCCAAACCATGTAATTTTTCAGTCCACTCTCCTACAATATCAACATTCCAAGGATCACCATATGGATTACCAAAACCCATCGATAAATAGGCCACAACTTCCTTATTAGATTGATCAGCTAGATTTAATATTTCCTGAAGTATTTCCACTGACTGTTCAATGGTTTTATGTGTATTACGCATTTGAAAATTCTCAGAAATTGAAAAAGGATAACCTAAATACTTAATTTCTGAAAATTTACATGCATCTACCGCTCCTCTTACGTTGGCTACAATAGCCAGCAGTTTACTTTTTGTAGTTTTTAAATCTAATTGATCAAGAACTTTGGCTGTATCTGCCATTTGAGGAATTGCCTTAGGTGATACAAAACTTCCAAAATCAACAGTGTCATACCCTACTTCCAAAACTGATTGGATATAATCAACTTTTAAGGTGGTAGGAATGAATGCCTTAATTCCTTGCATGGCATCTCTCGGACATTCAATAAGCTTAATACGCTCGATCATTTATTGATTTTAAGTCGAGTTAAAAATACCACTATTTTTCTGTAAGGTTGTGATCAAAACTAAGACTATGTGTCAATAAGCTATTGACAACATGTTTAAAATTATACATTTTCTATTCCTATTCGTTTTCTCATCATTTGTTTATGCTCAATCTATAGCGACTTATACAGTCACTTTTACTAGTGATTGGCAAAGTCCTAATCATGGTACTTTACCCCTCACAGCGCATTGGTCAAATATGGTAGGAGCTACACACAATAACAATGTCACTTTCTGGGAACTTGGTCAATTGGCCTCTCCTGGAATTGAAAATGTAGCTGAATTAGGAAGTAATTCGGCTTTTATGGGTGAAGTAAATGGATCATCTGATGCCAATCAATGGATTCAATTTGCTTTTGACCCTCCAAATGATGAATCAAGTGGTGTTTCATTTAGTATAGATGTAAGTGAAGACTATCCGTTATTGACCTTAATTTCAATGATCGCGCCAAGTCCTGACTGGTTTATAGGTATTAGTAATTACTCATTATTAGATGGAAGTAGTGCATGGAAAGACAATATTACCATAGATATATTTCCTTTTGATGCGGGAACCGAAGATGGTTCTGGGTATAATACTACTAATGCCGCAACTAGTCCTCATGTGGTTATTTTTGATCGCACATCTACAACACCATTTACTGGTCCTAGAATTGGTATGCTATCAATCAATTTGGATTCGGTTTTGAATGTAAATTCTCTATCATTTGAGGAAAGCCTAACTATGGCCCCTAATCCTGCAACAGATATTTTAACTATTAAAACCAAAAATAACAACGTCCTTAAAAATGTTTCCATTTTCAATGTACTAGGAAAACAAGTGGCAACCTATTCATTTAATAATTCATCAGAAAGCCAAAAATTGAACATCTCAAACCTTGCCTCAGGTTTATATATTGTGAAAATTCAAGACAATGCTAACCGTTCAATGAGTAAAAAACTCATAATAAATTAAATATTTTATTACTTTTAGCCCTAATTAAAACACAACAACAACTATGAAGAACTTAACCAACACTTTAAAAGTACTATGCGGTACTTTTATTTTTATTTTCTCTTTACAAACTCAAGCTCAAGATGATCACGACGCCAGTTGTGGAACTATTGTGACACCGGAGAATGAGGCGTACTACAAAAGTATAGAAGATCAAATAAAACAATACGAAGCAGAATATTTCGAGAAACTGCAGAATAGAACTTCAACGGCACTCACTTCGGTTCCAATTAAGGCACATGTTATAAGAACTACCGCAGGAACAGGTGGTTTAACAGTAGGACAACTTGATGCTGCTATTGCGAATATGAATGCCTATTATGCGGATGCCTTTATGGAATTTTTCCTTTGTGATGGTATTAATTATATAGATGATACAAGTTTATATGATTTTGCAACCAATCAAGAGGGTGCCATGACCTCTGCCAATAACGTCTCAGGTTTAATCAATATTTACTTTGCTAATACTGTTACCAGTAGTTCATCAGGAAGTGGCTTGTGTGGATATGCCTATTTACCTGGTGGTCCTGATGTTATTCTTATGGCCAATAGTTGTGCGACTAATGGTAGTACTTTACCACATGAAGTAGGTCATTTCTTTTCACTAAGACATACACACGGCCCTAGTAATTCAACATTAACAACAGAGCTCGTTGATGGTTCAAATTGTGACACTGATGGAGACTTAATATGTGATACCGCAGCGGATCCTCAATTGGGTTCAGGAAATGTAACCGCAGCCTGTGTTTATACAGGAACGGCTACAGATGCTAATGGTCAAGCTTTTGTTCCTGACCCTACAAATATTATGTCTTACTCAAGAAAAGCATGCAGAACTTTTATGTCAACACAGCAAATGGCAAGAATTTATGCTACCTATCAGACCGTAAGGAACAATTTTGCTTGCCCTAGTTTTAATGTTGATGTAGCTGCTAATTTTACACGTGATTGTAGTGATAATCTAGATGTTTCATTCACAGATAATAGTACTGGTGCCACCTCATGGCAGTGGGATGTAGATGGTGATGATGTTATTGATTACACCACTCAAAACCCGATGCACAGTTACACGCCTGGAAGTTATGATGTTGCCTTAACTATTTCAAATGGAAGCGAATCTATTACAAAAGTGTACGCTGATCTAATTGATTTTGAAACTGAATTGGTAACAACAACACAAGTTCATTTAACTTTAAACACTGACAATTGGCCAGCTGAAACGCGCTGGGAATTTAGAGATGGTATTACAGGTACTGTATTGAATTCGTTTGGCCCATATAGTGAACCTGCAGATGATTTCACCACTTTTAATTACTCATTTGATGTCGTTTTAGGTAATTGTTATGAATTTGAAATATTTGATTCTTATGGAGACGGCATCTGTTGTGCCTCTGGAATAGGATCATATGAGCTTAAAACTGATGATGATACCGTCATAGTAAGTGGTGGCGCTATTGGATTTGGAGAAAACACCTTTATGTCAAACGAAACATTGAGTTTGAATGACTATTTTGAAGGTGAAAATTTAAGTATTTATCCTAATCCAACTTCTGATATTTTGAACATAAAACTGAGGAATCAAAATTTACCTGATAGCATTACAATTACAAATATGCTTGGTCAAATTGTGTTGACACAAAAAGTAAATCAAATTAATGATTTAGCAATTAGTACAAATCAATTGAACAATGGGATGTATTTTGTTAAAGTGATTAAAGACAATCAATCTAAATCTTTACCATTTATTAAGATGTAACGATTAGAATTAATAAAATAAGAGAGCGAATTGACCTTATGTTAATTCGCTTTTTTTATTAGAGCCTTATTAATTTTCTTAATTAGTTTAGGACCTTCATAGATGAAACCAGTATATAACTGTATTAAATCTGCTCCAGCATCCAATTTTTCTAGAGCATCTTTAACAGTATGAATTCCACCTACTCCAATGATAGGGAATGCTTTATTACTTTTTTCTGAAAGAAATCTGATGACTTCAGTGGATCTTTGAGTTAAAGGCTTTCCACTCAATCCACCAGATTCGCTTTTGTTTTTTGAAATGATCCCTTCTCTAGAAACAGTTGTATTAGTTGCGATAACACCATCAATTTTAGTTTCGGTAACAATAGCAATAATATCCAGAAGTTGATCATTATTTAGGTCAGGAGCAATTTTTAAAAGAATTGGTTTTGGATTATGCCTTTCTAAATTTTTCTTCTTAATCATCCTCAGCAGCTCAGTTAAAGGCTCCTTGTCTTGGAGTGCCCTTAAATTAGGCGTGTTTGGCGAACTAACATTAACCACAAAATAATCTACATAATTAAAAAGAGACTCAAAACAATAGACGTAATCATTAACGGCTTCCTCATTTGGCGTTGTTTTGTTTTTGCCTATGTTTCCTCCTATTAAAACATCTTTATTCTTTTTTAATCGTTCAACTGCAGCATTAACACCATGATTATTAAAACCCATTCTGTTTATAATAGCAGCATCTGATTTTAATCTGAATAGTCGTTTTTTTTCGTTTCCAGCTTGTGGCTTTGGAGTAAGGGTTCCTATTTCAATAAATCCAAACCCTAAATGACTTAATTCGTTAAATAGAATAGCATTTTTATCAAAACCGGCTGCCAAACCAACTGGATTTTTAAATGTAAGTCCAAAAAGATGACGCTCCAAGCTTTTATCTTTTACTTTACAACTGCTATTTACAAGAGCTGAAACAAATGGAATTTTAAAGGCAATTCGTAGTACAGAAAACGTAAAATAGTGCACTTTTTCAGGATCGAAACAAAATAAGATTGGTTTAATAAATAACTTGTACATGCACCAAATTTGAGTGCAAAAATAAGTGAATTACAGACAATTAAAAAGAAACTTGCTCAAGACTTGTCACTTAAAAAAGCGTTGAGTATTTTTGGTAAACTCATTCCTTAAGCATGTCCAATAAACAGCAAATTATTGATAGATTCACAAGTTACGTGACTATTGATACTGAAAGTGATCCTAATAGTTCCACGACGCCTAGCACTTCAAAACAATGGGATTTAGCCAATAAACTGGTCGAAGAATTAAAGGCCATTGGTATGAATGATGTTACCATTGATGATAAAGCTTATATAATGGCAACCATCCCAAGCAATGTTAACCATGAAGTTCCTACTATTGGGTTTATTTCACATTTTGATACCTCTCCTGATTTTACAGCTGCCAATGTAAAACCTCAAATAATTGATAATTACGATGGTCAGGATATCGTATTAAATACTGAAGAAAATATTGTATTATCTCCAGACTATTTTGAAGATCTATTACTTTACATAGGGCAAACTTTAATCACAACAGATGGTACAACATTGCTGGGTGCTGACGATAAAGCTGGAATTTGTGAGATAGTGACTGCAATGGAATACCTTATTAATCATCCAGAAATAAAACATGGAAAAATAAGAGTAGGTTTTACACCTGATGAAGAAATTGGTAGAGGTGCGCATCATTTTGATGTTGATAAGTTCGGTGCTGATTGGGCCTATACAATGGATGGAAGTCAAATAGGTGAATTGGAATATGAAAATTTTAATGCAGCTGGTGCAAAAATAAAAGTAAATGGTAAAATAGTTCATCCCGGCTATGCTAAAGGAAAAATGATTAATTCCATGCATTATGCTACTGAATTTATAAATGCACTTCCTAGGCAAGAATCACCCGAGCATACAGAAGGATATCAAGGGTTTTTTCATTTGTACTCTTTTCAAGGAAAAGTTGACGAAACTCAATTACAGTTTATTATTCGTGATCACGACAAGGACAAGTTTGAAGCAAGAAAAGCATTAATGAGAAAAGTCGCTTCTGATATCAATGAGAAATACGACAAAGAATTAATTGAAATTGATATTAAAGATCAATACTTTAATATGAAAGAAAAGGTTGTACCTGTAATGCATATTGTTGACATTGCAGAAGAAGCTATGAAACAACTAGGTATAGAACCACTAATTAAACCAATTAGAGGTGGAACGGATGGGTCACAGTTGTCCTATAAAGGATTACCCTGCCCTAATATTTTTGCAGGTGGACATAATTTCCATGGACGATATGAGTATGTTCCAGTAGAAAGCATGCAGAGAGCAGTAGAAGTAATTTGTAAGATTGCAGAACTTACAGCAAAAAATTCAATTCAAGATTAATGGAATTTATTATAAATGAATTAGAAAAAAATATAAGTGTCATTTCAAACTTGCTTAATAGTGTTAATAATGAAATGATTTCATGGCGTCCTCAACAGGATAAATGGTGCATGTTAGAAATTGTCTGTCATTTATATGATGAAGAGCGTGAAGATTTTAGATTTAGAACGAAGTGGATTTTAGAAAACCCTGGACAAATTCCACCACCTTTTAATCCATTAGACTGGATTGAAACGCACCAATATATGCAGCAAGATTATGTAACAATGATCGAAAAATTATTAGTTGAACGAAAGCAATCCATAAGTTGGTTACGAAGTTTGAAAAACCCTAATTGGGCAAGTTCTTATGATCATGAAAAAATAGGTACAACCACGGCAAAACATTATTTAGCAAATTGGTTAGCCCATGATTATTTACACATTAGGCAAATAACTAAATTAAAATTTGATTATCTTAAATCTAAATCTGGTGAAAACTTAGATTACGCAGGAATTTGGTAAAAACATTAGATATGGAAAAAATTTATTCAGTTGAAGAATATATAGAAAAGCATGAAAAATGGTCTGATGCCTTGACTATTTTACGAAAAATAATGAATTCTACAGAATTAGGTGAAACCATTAAATGGAGTATACCTACTTATACAATAAATGGTAAAAATGTAGTAGGCATAGGCGCCTTTAAGAATCATTTTGGAATTTGGTTTTTTAATGGTGTATTTTTAAGAGATGAGCAGAAGAAACTCAGAAATGCTCAGGATGGTAAAACGAAGGCCATGAGACAAATGATTTTTAAAACAATAGATGAAATTGAAAAGAATATTGTTTTACAATATGTCAAGGAAGCTATTGAAAATCAAAAAGCTGGTAAAGAAGTAAAACCTGATAGAAGCAAAAAAGAAACGATTGTTCCTCCAGAATTAAATGTAGAGTTAAAAAATAGTAGCGACTTAGCTGTGGCTTTTAAAGCCTTAACTCCTTCCAAACAACGTGAGTATTGTGATCATGTAGCGTCGGCCAAACAGGAAACGACCAAACAAAGACGACTAGATAAAATTAAGCCAATGATTCTAGATGGAGTTGGTTTACACGACAAGTATAAAAACTGTTAGATAAAAAAAGCAGCTCTTCGAGCTGCTTTTCTATTATTTTTATTTGGTTGCCGGAGGCGCATTGAGCTTTTTACTCATTTCCATCGAAATTGCCGATCGTTCAAATTTGATTTTTCCAGCAGAGGTTTCAACAACACACGTACTATCTTTATCACTTAATTCAACAATTTTACCATGAATACCACTTTTGGTAATCACTTTATCGCCTCGTTTTAATTCAACTACAAATTTCTTTTCTTGTTTTGCACGTTTCATTTGAGGTGCTATCATAAAAAAATAGATGACAGCAAACATCAATATGAATGGTGCAAACGAACTAAGTCCTTCCATTCAGTTACTTAGTTGTGGTTATGACCTTCGTGACCTGGTTGTGTACTTGTTTTCTTTTCAGCAGGTACTTGACCAATTGCAGTTGTTGGAGTAGCTTTAGCATTAGGATCAGCCTTCACAAAAGCTTTAATCTTAACTTGCTCTTTTCCTTTTTCTGTATTGGCAGTAACAGTAACTGTTTTAGACGTGTTACCATTTCCTTTACCGTTGAATTTCACAGTAAACTGTGCAGATTCTCCTGGTCCTAAAGGATCTTTACTCCAATCTTGAGGTACTGTGCAACCACATGTACTCTTAATATCAGTAATTACTAATGGAGATTTTCCAGTGTTTGTATAGCTAAATACAGTTTCAACAGGAGTACCATTTTCAATTTCACCAAAATCGTGCTCACTTTTATCAAAAGTCATAGCAGGAAAATCGATATTAGCCTGAGCTTCATCTCTTTCAGTTGCCTGAGACACATTTTCTGATGTTATTTTACTTGTTGCATCTTTTTTACAAGAAGTAAAAGCTACCATACATAGGGCACTAAGGCCTAAAATTGCTTTTTTCATTTTTTAGATTTTTTATCGTTTATCCAAGATAAACTAAGGGTTAATATATTGGTGTTTAGGTTAATTTGGCAGTAAAAGTAATAAATTTTTTATTAAAGCAATCCTCGTCCAGTCTTATTTAACGTTCCTTTATCAGTATATTCCTTCACGATTTTGTCTAAAATTCCATTAATAAATACACTGCTTTTAGGCGTAGAATACTCTTTTGCCACCTCTAAATACTCATTAATAACCACTTTTACAGGAATAGACGGAAATTCTTGAAGTTCGCAAATTGCTAGCTGTAATAAGACTAAATCAATGTTTGTAATCCTTTCCTTATCCCAATTTTGCGTTTTTTCTGAAATTTCAGTATCATAAACTTCCAAATTCTTATACGTTTTAGCTAAAAGATCAATAGCAAACTGCTTATCCTCAATATCTTTAAATAATTTAGGTAAAAAATGATGTTCAGAATCTGTTGGTTTTGCTTTGCGAATTAATTTAACTAAGGTTGTATTCACTACAGGAAAATCGTCTACCCAAGTAATATTTTTATCTTCTAAATAATCATAAAGTTTTTCGTTTTCAGCTATGATTGTTTTATAGAATTCAACCAAAAATTCTTGATCTTCCTTAAACGATGAGTGATCTGTACTTAGATATTTTTTGTAACAGTGACTATTTACAAGAGCCTTAAAAATCAATTCGACGTATTCGTTATCTAAATTCCAATTGTCTAATTTTCTCTCTGAGAGCGTCGAATTAAAAAGACTATTTTTTTTTAAGCCTATTAATATGCTATTGGCAACAAATTTTTTGTTAGGATTTTTGTCCTGTTCAGTTGCTAGATGTTTTTTCTGTGATTTCGTTAAATGGTCAAGTGCCTTATTTTGAACCTCAACCATTAAGGATAACATCAGTAAATAGAGATTGTACATACCAGACATACTGGTGGTTAGAAATTTAGATTGTTCATCAAGTGAAACCTCAGAATCATGCTTAAATGCATACATGGCCTGCATGACTTTTATTCTAAGGTGTCTTCTATTCAACATATAGCAAAGAACTTTATTCGGTTTATTTTAAATTTAGTTTAAAAACCTTTTTAAAATTAAAAGGTGAAGATCGATTATCTTCACCTTGCAAAAATACTTTTTTTTTATTCGTATTATTTAGAGTTTTCCAACTTTCTTTCTTCTATACGTAGATTTGCAATATTCAATGCTGCTTTCTGCGCAGTAATATTATTTGTATTGGCGTTCTCCAATATTTCCAAAGTAGTATTAAAAATATTCTCAGTTTTACGAATTATTTCTTGCCTTCCATAATTTTCTAATTCAGCGTACACATTAATAATTCCTCCAGCATTAATTAAAAAGTCAGGAGCATAAACTATACCTCTATCTTTCAAAAGATTACCATGTTTCTTCTCACTTGCCAACTGATTATTAGCTGCTCCGGCAATAACCTTAGCCTTTAATTTATAAATGGTATCATCATTTACAGTTGCACCAAGAGCACAAGGTGCATAAATATCCATTTCTTCAGAATACAAATCAGTTCCTCTATAAATAGAAACACCATATTTCTTACTTACTTCTTGTAATCGTTCTTCATTAATATCTGAAATAACAACATTTGCACCTTCTTCAACCAAATGTTCAACTAATGATTCACCTACATGCCCAATTCCTTGAACAAAAACTTTTCTATTTTCTAACGAATCTTTTCCAAACTTAAATTGAGTTGCTGCTTTCATACCCATATAGACACCATAAGCAGTTATTGGTGATGGATTTCCAGCACCTCCAAGTCTTTCTGAAATACCAGTAACATAAGGTGTCACTTCACGAACCAAATCCATATCAGCTGTTTCCATTCCTACATCTTCAGCTGTGATGTATTTACCATTAAGTGAATGTACAAATTCTCCAAAACGTTTCATTAATTCTGGAGTTTTCTGAGTCTTGGCATTACCAATAATCACGGCCTTTCCACCACCTAAATTTAATCCAGTAATTGCTGCTTTAAAAGTCATCCCTCGTGATAAACGTAAAACATCATTTAAGGCATCCCATTCACTTTCATATTGCCACATTCTTGTTCCACCAAGTGCAGGGCCTAGTACCGTATTATGTATGCCTATTATTGCCTTTAAACCTGTATCTTTGTCATTGCAAAAAACAATTTGTTCGTGATTATCGAAAGAAAGCTGACCAAATACTGGATCAGTTTTTTGTAGGTCTTTGGAGTTAATGACGTCTGAAATCATTCAATAAATTTAATTAGTAGGAAGAATTGATTCTTTATTAAATACTCAATAAGAGCAAGCAAAAATAATGTTTAATTAAAGATATCGCAAAAATATTGTTGTTAAATTACATTATCATCAATGAAAGACATTATATGAAAAGTTGTAAATGAAGGAGTTAAGACACTTAAATAAATATTTTTATAAATATAGATACCGATTACTCTTAGGAATAGTTATAACTATTGCTGCAAAAATATTTGCACTTTTTACACCACGGTTAGTAGGACAGTCGTTTGATATAATTACCAGGAAATTAGATGGAACAATAAGTACAGAAAATTTTCAATCAGAACTCATGTTGAACATTGCCTATTTAATTGGGGCAGCTCTCATTGCAGGTGCGTTTACATTTTTAATGAGGCAAACAATTATCAATGTTTCTAGGTATGTTGAATTTGATTTGAAAAATGAAATCTATCAACAATATCAACATCTTTCATTAAATTTTTATAAGAGTAATAGAACAGGTGATTTAATGAGTCGAATTACAGAAGATGTCGGCAAAGTACGCATGTATGTAGGTCCGGCCATTATGTATTCATTAAACATGATTACTCTTTTTATTGTGGCGCTTATCTACATGTTCAATCAAGCGCCAAAACTAACGTTATACACTATATTGCCCTTACCTATTCTTTCTGTGGCTATTTACTTTTTAAGCAAATTAATTCATAAGAAAAGTACAATTGTTCAAGAGTATTTATCTAAGCTTTCTACCTACACACAGGAATCCTTTAGTGGCATTTCTGTAATTAAAGCTTATGGGATTGAAACACCAATTAATTCATCGTTTAGTGTTCTTTCAACTGAACAACGTCAGAAACAAATTGACTTAGCAAAGATTAGAGCCTTCTTTTTTCCGCTTATGATCCTTCTAATTGGAGTGAGTAATTTGTTGGTTATTTATTTTGGAGGCATGCAATATATAAATGGAGAAATTGAAAGTCTTGGTACTATTGCCGAATTTATCATTTATGTAAATATGCTTACTTGGCCGGTTGCAGCCATTGGATGGGTTACTTCATTAGTTCAAGAAGCAGAAGCCTCGCAAAAGCGAATCAATGAATTTTTAATAGAAAAACCTGATATAAAAAACACTGTAGAAATAGCGACGCCAATTTTAGGTGCCATCGAATTTAGAAATGTTTCATTTACTTATCCGGATACCAATATTCAAGCAATCAAAAATTTAAGTTTTAAAATTAATCAAGGTGAGACTTTGGCTATTATTGGAAAAACAGGTTCTGGGAAATCGACCATTTTAGATCTAATTGGAAGGCTTTACGATGTAGAAAATGGTTCAATAGAAATAGACAAATTACCAATTAAAGAAATTAATTTAAACAACCTTCGAAATGCTATTGGATATGTTCCTCAAGATGCCTTTTTGTTTTCTGACAGTATAAAGAATAATATCAAGTTTGGGTCAGTTGATGCAAATGATGAGGTAATTATTGAAGCAGCAAAAAATGCTGTAGTACATGACAATATAACCAACTTCTCTAATGGTTATGAAACCGTATTGGGTGAACGCGGTATCACACTATCAGGAGGGCAAAAACAGCGAATCTCTATTGCTAGAGCCATTATAAAAGAACCACAAATACTATTATTAGACGATTGTCTTTCTGCAGTCGACACAGAAACAGAAGAACAAATTCTGAGCAATTTGGAAAGCGTTTCTAAAAATAAGACGACAATAATTGTAAGTCATAGAATTTCTTCTGCCAAAAATGCTGATCAAATTTTGGTTTTAGAGGATGGACAAATTCTTCAACAAGGAACCCATGAAAAATTAATTAATATTGAAGGATATTACAAAGAATTATACTTAAAACAGCTTTCTGAAACCACAGAAAAAAATTTGTAACTTCTTTGTATACAGTTTTTATCTTGTTTTATCAATCATTAAAAAAGAAATACAATAATTAGTTGGTTGCTATACTTTTTTTTTAGATTTTTGATTCATCATAAACGAAAAACAAACTTAACAATACAACTATGAGTAATAACGAAATGATGGAGAAAGAGGAAATTTTTTCGAAGGTTTTAAGAGCAGGTAGACGCACCTATTTTTTTGACGTAAGAGCCACAAAAGCTGGAGACTACTACCTTACGATAACTGAAAGCAAAAAGTTTACGAATGAAGATGGTTCTTTTTTCTACAAAAAGCACAAAATTTATTTGTATAAAGAAGATTTTTCAGAATTCAACTCAATTTTAAGTGAGATGACTGATTATATCATCAATGAAAAAGGAGAAGAAGTAATAAGTGAACGCCATCAGAAAGATTTTAAAAGAGAAGAATTTACTGATAACTCTGAAGCTACTGACAACACAAAAACTGATGAGAAACCGAGTTCTCCAGAAAGTTTTACTGATGTAAACTTCGAAGATATTTAATAAAAAAAACTTAAATCAATCTAAACCGTTACAATTCTGTAACGGTTTTTTTATCTTTATACTTTAACTAACATAACACATGAAGAAACTACTCTATTTGGTAGTGTTAGCAACGCTTTCAGTTGCAGCACAAAATAAACCAGACCTTTCGTATTATTTACCTCAAAGTTCAAGTTATAATCAAAGTATTCCAACACCAGAATCTATTGTAGGTCATCAAGTTGGTGAATGGCACATCACGCATGATAAGTTGGCTCAGTATATGTATGCTTTAGCCGAGTCTTCAGATAGAATTACCATTGAAAACAGAGGCTCAACTTTTGAAGGTAGACCATTATTATTACTTACAATAACCTCACCTCAAAATCATCAAAATCTTGAAACTATACGTCAAGCTCATATCTCGGCAACAGAATCAAATTCGGCAAATGTTGAAAATAGACCTATTGTTGTATATCAAGGATTTTCTATTCACGGTAATGAACCTAGTGGTGCCAACGCAGGACTTTTAGCCGCTTATCATTTAGCTGCAAACACTAGTAGCGAGGTACAAGATTTATTAAATAATACGGTTATTCTTTTTGACCCTTCTTTTAATCCTGATGGTTTACAGCGATTTGCTTATTGGGCCAATACCAATAAAAGTATAAACCTCAATCCTGATCCTAACGATCGTGAATACGATGAAGTTTGGCCAGGTGGAAGAACCAATCATTATTGGTTTGATATGAATCGTGATTGGTTGCCAGTACAATTACCAGAATCTAGAGCGCGAATTGCATCCTTTCATAAATGGATGCCAAATATTCTTACGGATCATCATGAAATGGGTACAAATTCTACCTTTTTCTTTCAACCAGGAATTCCTTCAAGAACACATCCATTAACTCCAAAAATGAATCAAGAACTAACGAAAGGTATTGCACAATACCATGCCAAGGCACTTGACAAAATAGGATCATTGTATTATTCAGAAGAAAGTTTCGATGATTTTTATTATGGAAAAGGATCAACATTTCCAGATATTAATGGAGGAATTGGTATTTTATTTGAACAAGCCAGTTCTAGAGGTCATATTCAGGAAAGTGCTAATGGAATTCTCACATTTCCATTTTCAATTAGAAATCAATTGACAGCGGCTTTGTCTACTTTGGAGGCAGCAAAAAATATGCGACAAGAAATCTTAACTTATCAACATAATTTCTATAAAAATGCTCGAAATGAAGCCTCAAGAGAAGGTAATAAGGCTATTGTTTTTGGCAATGAGAAAGATGCCGCTAGAACTTTTCATTTGGCTGAAATTTTAAATCGACATAAAATCAAGTTTCATGAAGTAAATCAAGATTTTACAGCTAATGGAAAACGATTCAAAAAAGGTTATAGTTATGTCGTTCCTAAAAATCAAAAAAATACGCGATTGATTAATGCTATGTTTGAAAAGCGTACTAAATTTCAAGACAGTTTATTCTATGATGTTTCAGCATGGACTTTTCCTTTAGCATTTAATTTAGATTATTCAGAAAACGTGACAACCGCTAGTGCTGGAGCACAAGTAACTGACCATCAAATGAATTCTGGGTCAGTGTCATCTAAAAGCAATTATGCCTATTTATTGGAGTGGCATGAATATTATGCTCCTAAACTCCTAAACCAATTATTAAAAAAGAAACTAAAAGCAAAAGTGGCGCTTAAGCAGTTTAAAATGAATGGTAAACAATATGATTATGGAACCATTATGATTCCGGTTCAAAATCAAAAATTAGATGCAGACGAGATTTATGATCTTCTTCAAAAATTAGCTCAGAAAAGTCATGTTCAAATTGATGCTGTTGGCACAGGCTTAACTGAAGGGATTGATTTGGGAAGTAGTAATTTTAGAGCCTTAACAAAACCTAAAATTGCCTTAATGGTAGGTGAAGGCATTTCAAGTTATGATGCTGGAGAAATGTGGCATTTGTTCGATACACGCTATGATATGACCATAACTAAGCTTGATACCAAAAACCTTGGAGGTACTAATTTAGATAGGTATAACGTACTAATTGTTCCTAATTCATGGTCTGGTTTTAATGAAGGTCAGACCAAAAAAATAAAAGCATGGCTTCAAGAAGGTGGAACTCTTATAGCATACAGAAGTGCTTTGAATTGGCTTAAGAAGAGTGAATTAGCAAAATTAGAATTCAAAAAAGTTGAAGTACCTGCTAAAAATGTAAGTTTTGAACAACGAGGTGACTTTAGAGGCGCCCAGGTTATTGGTGGCGCTATCTTTGAAGCTAATATAGATAGATCTCATCCAATAAATTTTGGATACACGAATGACAAGATTGCACTTTTTAGAAACACTACTATGTTTATGAAACCTGATAAAAACAGCTATAATAATCCAATACAATACACCAAAAACCCATTATTGAGTGGTTATATTTCAGAAGAGAATTTAGATAGTTTAAGTATGAGTGTGCCATTGCAGATTAAGAGATCTGGAAGAGGAACCATTGTGGCATTAACAGATAATACCAATTTCAGAGCATTTTGGTATGGTACCAATAGATTGCTATTGAATGCTATTTTCTTTAGAGAAGAATTATAATTTAACAGTAAGAAGTGCCAGTGCTATAACCGATAAAAAATAGACAATAGCCAATTGGAATCCGAAGTAGTTGGCGATGATGACACTAACTAATATTAAATAAATAGGAACTAGAATTATGGCAACTGCAAATCTAAATGTAGATGTGAATTCTAGTTCTTTTATTTTGGGTTGAATCCATATTTTCCATAGTAAATATGGCAATAATACATTTGCTTTTAGCAATAGTTTAAGGAATAACTTTATAGGACTACCTATTGATTTTGTTTGTTTAGTACAATTTTCAATATTTGATTCAATACAAGTATTAACTTCTTGAGGATTTAGGTAATCAACCTGCAAACTATCTAAACCCTTCACTAATTCATCATAGTTTTCAGAGGGTAAATGTGTAGTTAATTTTGACATAGCTGAATGAATGTCCTGCCTCATTTCAGTTATAGCTTCATTTCTGTTTTCGTTAAGATAATTAACTGCTTTAATTGGATTCCCTACATATATGGAGGCACTATCTACATAATCTTTTGCATTGACAAAGTTCAATCCAACAGGAACCAATTCTAAATCAATATCTGGATATGCTTCAAGGGTATCAAAGACAATTCGAGTAAAACCCTTGCTTAAAGGCCTCACACGTCTCGCTAAATTGTGACTTCCTTCTGGGAAAATAACCAAAGTATTCTTGTTATGAAGTAATTCTTTACATTTTTCAAAAACTGAGTTATTGTTCGTGAGGTTACTCCAACCATCCCTTATCCTATAAATAGGTAGCATGTTAAAGCTTGCCAAAATTTTACTAACAAAGTTCTTTTTAAAAACACCTGCTCGTGTTAAAAAGTACGCAAATCCATCTAATTGAGATGCAATTATTAATGCATCAATAAGTGCATTCTGATGGTTACATAGAAGCAAAGCAGGTTTGTCTTTTGAAATATTTTCCAATCCATTAACCCTTAATCTTCTAAAATAGAAAAACAAGCCAAGCTTCAAATAATACTTCACGCTATACAACCACAGGTTCCTCATCAAAAGATTTTGAATTACGTGACCAAAAAGATGCCAATAACAATCCTGAAACTATATGCCATATTCCCCAAAAAGCTACAAGTATTGCCATTCCTCCTAATCCATTAAAAAATGTAAAAATTAATAAAAGACCTAGTCCAGAATTTTGAATACCTGTTTCAATTGCTAGAGTTTTTTGATTTTTAAAAGAAAACTTAAATGCTTTTGCAACTATCAATCCTAATAAAATAGCAAGCGCATTATGACCAATTCCAATCATTATTACATGGTGGGCATAATCTCTAAACACATCAAGATTCTGACTACAAGCAAGGACAACAATCGCAGCGAATACAATAATTGAAACTGGCTTGAGAATTTTTGATAATTTAATTGCTAAAGATTCGAAGTTATGTCTAACTAGCATCCCAAATAAAAGTGGTATCCCTAATATCAACAATACCACTTTAATCAATTCCAAAGGCTCGATAGAGACTGTCTCAAGAATCTGTGCTGTAGGTTCATATAATCCTCCATAAAATTGAAAATTAAATGGTGTCATAAACATTGCGAGAAATGTTGCAAAGGCTGTTAAACTAACCGATAAAGCTGTATTTCCTTTAGCTAAATGCGTCATAAAATTGGAAATGTTTCCTCCTGGACAAGCGGCAACCATAATCATTCCAAGAGCAATACTAGGTTGTGGTTTAATCAGTATAATTACTCCAAATGTCACCAGTGGTAATAACACAAATTGTAATAATATGCCAACAAGAACCAGCTTAGGTTTTTCTAACAATCGTTTAAAATCACCAACCGTTATTCCTAGGGCTACACCAAACATAACTATAGCCAAAGCAATGTTTAGTACCCAAAGTCCATTGCTATCAAAATTAATTCGAACATTGTCTAACTCCTGCATAAATTAGTTTACTGTTGAACCATTTTCTACCTTAGATTCAGGTTTTAACAGAATTACATCTTGACCATCAACAGCACCTAAAATCAAACACTCGCTCATAAAATCTGCAATTTGTTTTTTTGGAAAGTTGACAACAGCAACTATTTGTCTATTTATTAAGTCTTCTTTGGTGTAAAGCGTAGTTATTTGAGCAGAGGATTTCATAATACCTAATTCGCCAAAATCTATGGTGAGTTGATAGGCTGGATTTTTAGCCTTTGGGAAGTCGTTTACTTCAATAATGGTCCCTACACGTAAATCTACTTTGGTAAAATCTTCAAAATTTATACTATTACTCATTTTTTAAATGTACTAATTATTACGATATTTGATGAAAATACAAAAAATGGCCAGAACTCCTTCAAACATGTTAGCTTTAGGCACAAAAGCACCTGTTTTTTCTCTATATGATACCATAAGCGACCAACTATTAAGCTTACAACAATTACGTGGTGAAAAAGGTACCGTTATTATGTTTATATGCAACCACTGTCCATTTGTTGTACATGTTAATAGTGAGTTGGTAAGAATGGCTAAAATGTATTCTGCTACAGGCATTGGTTTTATTGCTATATCCAGTAATGACGTTGTGAATTACCCACAAGACGGTCCTGATAAAATGAAGGAACATGCAAATGACGTTGATTATCCATTTCCATATTTATATGATGAATCTCAAGATGTTGCACGTGCATATGATGCTGCATGTACGCCTGATTTCTATGCCTTTGATTCTGAATTGAAACTAGTTTATCGTGGTCAGTTAGATGACTCTCGACCAGGAAATGGTCTAGAAGTAACAGGTCATGATTTACGTAATGCCTTAAATTGTCTTACAGAAGGTAAAGAAAATACTGCCGTTCAAAAGCCAAGTATTGGTTGTAATATTAAGTGGAAATAACAGAAATTAACTCATAATTCTATTTCACAATTCAATCCATATTAATATAAAATGAAACTTACCTCCGGATTATTAATATTTGCTTTTCTATTGTTTCTTTCTTGTAGTAAAAACAAGATGACTTTTGACAACGCTTTGTGTATTGAGAATATTTCTATTATTGATCCAGTCAATGGATTGAAAGCAAACCAAACAGTTATTCTAAAAGATGGAAAGATTTTTAAGGTAGAGTCAACTTCTAATTTAATTTTATCGTCTGACAATGAAATTATTGATGGAACTGGAAAATTTTTAATTCCAGGATTATGGGATGCGCATGTTCATTTTGCGTTCTTGGAGGAACTTGCACCAAGTATGTTCGATTTATTTCTCGCATATGGAATTACTAGCGTTCGAGATACTGGTGGAAAATTTGAATTTGTTAAAAAATATAAGGACCTCTCACTTCGAGATCCTCTTAATTCTCCGCGAGTTATGATTGCTGGACCATTATTAGATGGTATGCCTAATGTTTATGATGGTAGCGATCTCCAACATCCTGAACTCTCAGTAGGATTAGCCACAGAGGAGGATGTTATATCTCAGATTAGCAAATTGGATAGCTTAGGCGTTGATCTTCTAAAGGCCTATGAAATGCTTACTCCAGAACAATTTGAAGTTTTGGCAAAATATGGTAAGAAGCACAATCTCAAAGTAACAGGTCATGTTCCTCTTAGTATGGATGTTATTAGCGCTTCAAATGCGGGATTAAGCAGTTTGGAGCATCTTCGTAATTTGGAGTTGTCTTGTGCTTCAAACGCAGATGAACTTTGGGAAAAACGTAAACAAATTCTTAAAGAAGGTAAAAATGAACCAGGTGGAGTTTTACGATCGAAAATTCACACATTGCAACGAAAGACTGCTGTGGAAAACTACGATGACAAAAAAGCCGATGAAGTTTTAGCTGTCATGGCAAAAAATGAGACATGGCAAATCCCAACATTGGCACTGAATACAGCATTCACTAAAAAGCATTTTACACGTGATGATTTCCAAAAGAGTTTTGAATATTTACCAGTTTCGATTGAAAAACAGTGGAAGGAAAGTATTAAAGGACTAGCCCTAAGAGAAGCCACTGCATTTAATATACAGTATACAGAATGGAAGATTAATATGGTTAGAAAAATTCATGAGACAGGAATTGACATTATGGCTGGGACTGATTGCCCAATTTTCTTCTTAACTCCCGGATTGAGTCTCCATGAAGAATTAGCAATTCTTGTTGAATCTGGACTCACTCCATTAGAAGCGCTTAAAACAGCCACTTATAATCCTGCAAAATATTTTAATCTTGAAAACGAGCTTGGTCAAATTGATGAAAATTATTGGGCAGATTTAATCATTCTAGACGCCAATCCTTTGGAAGCAATTACAAATACCACCAAAATTAATGCTGTCATTAAACAAGGTAATTTATTCAGTAAGGAAGATATCAATTCAATTTTTGAACGATTAGACAATCAATAAGTTTAATTACCAGCCTTTTCGATCTATTAAATTTTTAATGTGTGTATAATGATGTTCACTATGCCAAGCATAAATGCCAACATTTACTCTTAATGGCACTTCTTTGTTGTGCTCGGGATGAATAAAAACTCTATTAAAATCTTCTTCTGTTAGGCTTTCAAGTAAATAAACTAATTTAAAATGAACTGCTTTGAGATGATCTAAACTCATTTTAATTGGTGCATTCTTAGCATCAGGCAATTCGGCCCACATTTTTTCGAAATAATATTTGATAACTGGTTTATCTTCAGTCAAAGCCCACTTAAATCGAATATAGCTGTGGTGATGACTATCTGATAAATGATGAACAACTTGTCTCACAGTCCATCCATCTGGTCGATAAGGCGTGTCTAAATGATTATCATCTAAATTCCTTACAAGGTCCTCCAATTTTGTTGGAAGAGACTCTAAAGTATTAATCCATTCCTTTAATTTTTCAGATGTTATCTCTTCTGGAACTTGAAATTTACCAATAGGATACCGTAAAAGTTGTAACTCTTGTTCTGTCATACCCTAAAGATAAGCACAACATTTTATTTTTTAATGAATTTTAAAAAGTCTTCTACTGAATCAGAATAAATTCTAATAAAATAGACACCTTGCTGTAATGCACTAGTATTAATTTCTACCAAATTGGTACTTCGTCTTTCATTATTAAAAATTATACGTCCATTAATATCTATAATTTCATATGAAAGATCTGATACTTGGTTATCAAATTGAAGGAATAATCTATTTGCTACTGGATTTGGGTATAGTTTTACACCATTGGGATTAAATTCTTGTAATGAAAGCGTAGCAGATGAGGAAGAATCACTAATTATTGTGCTCGTTAATACACCATCTACTGAATAGGAAATGACCTTGAACCAAACATCATCATTTTGGTTTATGGAAGGATTCTCCCATAAATACGTTGGGTCTGTGAGTCCAGAAACAATTGGTAAAAACGAATTTTGATTATCAATACTATACTCAAGATCATAAAACACCGGTCTTCCATCGTCTGGATTATTCAAATCCCAACTTATTGGAACAGAAGTATCATAAATGCCTCCAGTAGGGCTAGTAAGGCTAATATCAGGATGCTCATAGTAATGTAATAATTCTGCAAACCCTTCACCAGTTACGGCCAGGCCGTTTACTGTTCCAGTAATACTTAATGCACCTTCAAAAAAGCGAAAAGGTAGTTGAACTTCTGTTGTTTCAAATAACGACGTTATAGTTAAGTCAAGATTATTAATGGCCGATGTTAATCGCCATTGTTTAGAATAGCAATTGACTTCATCAGTTGTACAGAAAAATTGCAATCTTTCAATTTCAAAATCTGCTTCAGTATATTGAGTGGATTCATCAACATAGGCTGATAAAATTCTATATTCTGGAATATCAGGAATCATTCTATTTGGCGTAAATATGTTCCAAAGATTAATGTCCATTCCATTGGATAATTTTAAGCTAAACCATTCATATTTTTCACCAGTTAACGGATTAAAGTCTCCATATTGCCTATCGATCCAAGCAGTACCTGTAATATTTTCTGTAGTACCATCAAAGGTAAAAGAGCCAACTAAATCATTCTCTGTTTGCGAATAATAATAAGTATAGTTTACGCTTCCTTGATCAAGATAACCATCATCACCAAGAATTAAAGGACGCTTTGTAGTTACTAATTCGATATCTAATGTGACACTAGCTGTAGATGCAAAAACTTCATATTCAAAAGGAATGGCATTATTCCCAGAATCCTCCTTATTTCTCCAATATTCGGTACCACCCAAAAATACACTGGCTTCTATATCTAATTCGGAAGTTGATAATGTTGTATAGTTAACTGGTTTCACGTCTTGATAAAATTCACCATTTGAATGATCTGTAATGTTAAGAATTCTGAAACCGTCAAATCCAGATTGCGGATAATAAAAATAGGTTAACATATAACTATATGTTTTACCTGACGTATCTCCAGTAATTTGGCCTGAAGTATACCACCATTCAATAGGTTCTAAGGCATGTCTACCTTCATCAATTGCAAAGGATACTAAACTACCAGTAGGTGTATGTGGATAGGTTTTCCAGTCTTGAGCCACGCACAAAGTGCATGATACCAATAGCAAAAGTAACAGGTTGGCTTTAAGTTTCATGTTTTTAGGGTTTTGCATTCGAAACTACCCCTAATATTTAATACATCACAAAAATTCTGGTTGATAGGTATATTTAATTGATTAAATCACCTTACAACAGATAAAATACGCGTTTTATGGCACAAATACATCTAAAAATAAACACCTATTTGAACGCATTTATTACTTTTTGACAAATTTCAGAAAATCTTCAATTTCGTCTGAATTAATTCTAATAAAGTAAGTGCCTTTTTTTAATTGTACTGTATCAAAATTTACAAAGTCCAAATTACTACCGCTATAATTGGTAATTAATCGACCTTTTTTGTCAATCACATCAATAGAAACACTAGGAATGGTTTTTTTAAATTGCAATTTCACTTGATTGGTCTCATGTGAATTAAATAACCGTATTCCATTCGGGTTAAAATCTGTGTTAAAATCTAAATCTGAATTTTTTTGAACAGGCAACAAGACCAAATCTACTGAAGATTGACTTGCCTCTAACTTTGCACTTTGGGCAAAACTCATAGAGCATACCAACAGAAGTGCAATTAACAAATTGCTGTTGAGTTTCATAGTTCTAGGGATTAATTAATTACTTAAATTTATTTTTAAATAATTAACACCACAATTAATTCAGATAATAAGTAAATTTCGAAGATGAACGTGGGTTCTTTTGGACGAACTGCTGTTTTTAAGCTACAAAAAAACACCTTGACTAAGGTGTTCTAATTTAAATTCTCAATATATATTAAAATTAGCCTTATTTATTATTATAGGCCTCAATATATTGTTCAGCTCTTCTATTTCCAGTATTTAAATCTAAGGATTTATTATAAAAATTAAAAGCTTGTAGGCTATCACCACTGCGTAAATAGGCTTCAGCTAAGCTATCATAAACATTACTGCTTTCTGGATACAAGGCAACATTAATTTTAAAAACTTCAATTGCATTGTCATACTTATTTTCTCTTAGTAGTTTATATCCAATTCTGTTGAAATCACCTTCATTAATCAATGAACTTGTAGAATCCTGCTTTTTAATTTCCAAGTATCCTGTTAGCGCTTCTTTATAATTTCCATTTTTTAAATTCACACTAGGTATATTTGTTGAATCATCTAATTTAAGATAGTCATAGGTGATTAATTCTTCATTATCTGGGTTTACTATAGCTAAGTATTGTTTACTAGTAATTGGATGTTGAACGAAACGGAGTTTCTTATACATATCTGCGACAAAAAATGTAGTTTCATCAAGAATGACAGGTTTGATGTTTTCTACACCACGCCATTTTAAGAAAAGTTTATTATTCTCAAAATATACTTCAACAACCTCGTCTGGTGTGTATAAATAACGTCCAGAAGTTTGACCAATGAATTCTTCAGAATAATCAACGGTTTTAGCACAACTAATTACTGCTACAATAACTAAAATATTTAAAAAGATTGATTTAGTTTTCACCTTTAGATTTTAAATGTTCTTAATTGGATTTTCAAAATTAAAAAAAACGTCCCATTATAAATGAGACGAATATTTTAATAGAATGTTACGAAATTTTTTATCTCAACTTTTTAGTTGAATTTCTACCTACTTCACTTCCATAAGTTCTACATCAAAGACTAGTGTTGCATTAGGTGGAATAACACCACCAGCTCCTGCACTGCCATAGCCCAAAGTGCTTGGGATTACAAATCTTGCCTTATCTCCAACTTTTAATAAGCTAATTCCTTCATCCCAACCACGAATCACTTGACCAGCACCTAATGGAAAATCAATTGGTTGATTGCGTTTGTAAGATGAATCAAAAACAGTACCATCAGCCAATTGTCCTTTATAATGCACAGAAACAGTTTGCCCGTTCTCCGCTTTTTGACCATTGCCTTCTTGTAATATTTGATAACGTAACCCACTTTCCGTTTTATTAAAACCAGAAGCTAAGTTTTCTAATTCTTTCTCTTGTTCTTTTTGTTCTTCCTCTAATCTTTTTTCTCTTGATCCTTCAAAAGTTCTAAACGCTTCAATGGCGTTATATTTTTCTGCAGTTTCACCAACTCTAATAATTTCAAGAGTATCAATGGTATCATTTTGTGCAATTGTATTAACAATATCTTGACCTTCAATAACTTTTCCGAAGACAGTATGATTATTATCTAGCCAAGGTGTTGCTACGTGCGTTATGAAGAACTGGCTCCCATTGGTTCCAGGACCTGCATTAGCCATAGAAAGAACACCAGGGCCATCATGTGTCAATTCTTGATGAAATTCGTCATCAAATTGGTAGCCTGGATTTCCTGTACCTGTACCAAGTGGACAACCACCTTGCACCATGAAATCTGATATGACTCGATGAAACTTCAAGCCATCATAGTATGGTTTCCCCTGAGGTTTGGCAGAATTCTCTAAATTACCTTCAGCCAAGGCAACAAAGTTACCTACAGTACCAGGTGTTTTTTGATATTCTAAGGCTACTAAAATTTCGCCTTTATTTGTATTAAATTTTGCGTATAAACCGTCTTGCATAGAACTAAATTTTTAGAAGTTGCAAAGGTAATAAACTTAAACGGAAGGAAGAAGATGGAGGCGATAAGTTTTAAAGACTAAATTCTAAATTAATTAGCGACTTCACTAATGAATTTTATTCTATATAGTCGTAATTCATCGTCGTCATAATCACCATCAAATTCGTCAATGGCTTCTGAAATCTTATCTGAATCAGCTTCCATGAAATAGTCATGAATTTCTTCCTGTTGTTCTTCATCCAGAATATCATGGATCCAATAATTAATATTCAGTTTAGTCCCAGAATATACGATAGCTTCCATTTCCTTAATAAATTCCGGCATCTCCATCCCCTTGGCAGAAGCAATATCATCAAGCGGTAGTTTTCTGTCAATATTTTGAATAATATATAATTTTAAAGCTGAATTTGATCCGGTAGATTTGACTACCATATCATCTGGACGAACCACATCATTATCTTCAACGTATTGTTTAATTAATTCAACAAAGTCTTTACCGTATTTTTTTGCCTTACCATCACCTACGCCGTGAACATTAGATAATTCGTCAATAGACATTGGATATTTTAGGGCCATATCATCTAGAGAAGGGTCTTGAAAAATTACAAAAGGTGGTACATTAAGTTTTTTGGCGTTTTGTTTTCTTAATTCCTTAAGCATTTTTAACAAGGCTTCATCAGCGGCTCCACCTCCACTTTTTGAATCGATAATAATATCTTCTGAATTAATTTCTGCAAAAATATGATCTTCAGTCATCATAAATGATCTAGGGTTTTGTAAAAAGTCTTTCCCTTTATCAGTAACTTTAATTACACCATAGGTCTCAATGTCCTTTCTTAGAAGTTTGGCCACAAGGACTTGCCTTGTTAACGCCATCCAATACTTAATGTCTCTATCTTTACCAATCCCAAAAAAGGGACGTTCATCTGTTTTATGAGAGGAAATTAGGGCATTAGAATCACCTACTAAAACCTTTACTAAATCTTTGGGCTTGTATTTTTCATTTGTCTTTGTTACTACATCTATCAATGTTACTACCTCGTCTTTCGCCTCATGTTGTTTTTTAGGGTTTCTGACATTATCATCCATTTCACCACCATCACCAGTTTCATTATCGAATTCTTCGCCAAAATAATGCAACATAAATTTACGTCTGGACATGGAAGTTTCAGCATATGCCACCACTTCTTGCAATAAAGCATGCCCTATTTCTTGTTCGGCTACGGGTTTGCCCGACATAAATTTTTCTAATTTCTCAATGTCCTTATACGCATAAAAAGCCAAACAATGTCCTTCACCTCCATCCCGACCTCCACGACCAGTTTCCTGATAATAACTTTCAATACTTTTAGGAATATCGTGATGGATTACAAATCGAACATCTGGTTTGTCAATTCCCATACCAAAAGCTATTGTAGCAACAACAACATCGGCATCCTCCATTAAAAACATGTCTTGATGTTTCGCTCTTGTTTTGGCGTCTAAACCTGCATGATAAGGCACAGCATTAATTCCATTAACTTGAAGTACTTGCGATAATTCCTCTACTCGTTTTCTACTTAAACAGTACACTATACCTGATTTGCCTTGATGTTGTTTAATAAATCGAATAATATCAGCATCTACCTGTTTTGTTTTCGGTCTAACTTCATAATATAAGTTAGGTCTATTAAAAGAAGCCTTAAATGTATTGGCATCTGTTATACCCAAATTTTTTAGAATATCTTCTTGCACTTTGGGTGTAGCGGTTGCCGTAAGACCGATCATTGGAATATTATCACCAATACGTTTTACAATATGTCTTAAGTTTCTATATTCTGGTCTAAAATCATGACCCCATTCACTAATACAATGTGCTTCATCTATTGCCATAAAAGAAATGGTCACAGATCGTAAAAACTCAACATTTTCTTCCTTAGTTAATGATTCTGGTGCCACATACAACAGTTTGGTTATACCATCTGTGATATCGGCCTTGACTTGTTTAACCTCTGTTTTATTTAGTGAAGAATTTAAAACGTGAGCTATTCCATCTTCTTTTGAGACACCTCTTATCGCATCAACCTGGTTTTTCATTAAGGCAATTAAAGGTGAAACTACAATTGCAGTACCTTCTTGCATTAATGCTGGTAATTGATAACACAAGGATTTTCCGCCACCTGTTGGCATAATTACAAAAGTATTATTGTGCTTTATAATACTTTTAATAACTTCTTCTTGCAATCCCTTAAAAGATGTGAATCCGAAATATTTTTTTAGCGCATCATGTAATTCAGTCTTTTCTATGCTTACTAATCCCTCCATGTGTAAATATTACTATCTAAATAAGACGATAACGTAATAACGAGTCGATTTATACCTTATTTAGAATTCTCTCATAAATATTTTTCGTTTTTTTGTACTAACTTTTAAAGATAAGAATTTCTTTAAAGGCATCAAACCTAAAATTTCTTAAATTTTGAACACTACAGATTCTATATTAAATATTGCTAGAACAGCTATAAACGTTGAAAGTCAAGCTATAGCACACTTATCTGACTTGTTAAATAATGACTTTGCAAATGCTGTTGAACTCATCTACAATTCTAAAGGAAGAGTAATAATTACAGGAATTGGTAAGAGCGCAATTATTGCCAATAAAATTGTTGCGACTCTTAATTCAACCGGGACTCCTGCAATATTTATGCATGCTGCCGACGCAATACACGGTGATTTAGGATTAATTTTAGAAGATGATGTCGTTATTTGCATCTCTAAAAGTGGCAATACACCTGAAATTAAAGTCCTGGTACCACTTATAAAGAATGGACCAAATAAAATGATTGCTATAACCGGAAAACCTGATTCTTATTTGGGTCAACAGGCTGATTTTGTGATAAATGCGTATGTTGAAAAAGAAGCATGTCCTAATAATTTAGCTCCTACTACAAGTACAACTGCTCAATTAGTAATTGGTGACGCGCTCGCCATTTGCCTCTTGGAACTTAGAGGATTTTCAAGTAAAGATTTTGCGAAATATCATCCTGGTGGTTCATTAGGCAAAAAATTATATTTAAGAGTGAGTGGTTTGTCCTCTCTAAATCAAAAACCTCAAGTAAGCCCTGAAACGAACATCAAAAATGTTATAGTTGAAATAACCGAAAAAATGTTAGGAGTTACAGCCGTGGTTGAGAATGGAAACATTTTAGGAATTATTACTGATGGTGACTTAAGACGCATGTTAAGTAAAAGTGATTCTATTGCAAATCTTACTGCCAACGATATTATGAGTGCCGATCCTAAACGTATAAATAATAATGCAATGGCTGTTGATGCCATGGAGATGATGGACAAATTTGGTATTTCCCAATTGTTAGTAGAAGAAAATGGGAAGTATGCTGGCGTTGTTCATCTACATGATCTCATAAAAGAAGGAATTATATAATGGCAGAAAAGACAAAAAATGAAATGTCATTTTTAGATCACCTTGAAGAATTAAGGTGGCATTTAATACGTATCGTTTCAGGAATTGTGATTGTGGCCACAGTTGCCTTTATTTTTAGTAGAACCATATTCAATAAGGTAATATTTGCGCCTATTGACATGAGTTTTCCAACCTATGAATTCTTGTGCAAAGCAGCTTCTTTTATAGGAATTAGTAATAGTAAATTTTGTGCCGAAAGTTTACCAATGATTATACAAAGTAGGACAATGGCTGGGCAGTTTTCTGCAGATATTTGGACTGCAATTACGGCTGGATTCGTTATATCATTTCCTTATGTGATCTATGAATTTTGGAAATTCATCAGCCCCGGACTTCATGAAAATGAACGTAAACATTCCAGAGGGTTTATTATAATTTCCTCCATGTTGTTTTTTATTGGTGTTCTATTTGGATATTATATTGTTTGTCCCCTTTCAATCAACTTTCTAGCCAATTACAATATCTCTGAAGTTGTTGACAATCAGATAGATATCAGCTCTTATATTGCATTAGTTAGATCTACTGCTTTAGCTTCAGGTATTATTTTTGAATTACCAATTATCATCTATTTTTTAACTAAAATAGGTTTAGTGACACCAAAATTTTTAAGAAAGTATAGAAAATACGCATTGGTTTTGGTATTAATTCTTTCGGCAGTAATCACACCTCCAGATATTGCTAGCCAAGTTATCGTCGCCATACCAGTCTTGATATTGTATCAAGTTAGTATCTTAATTTCAAAAATTGTCCTTAAAAAACAAGAGAAAAAAGCCAAATTAAATGTCTAATATAGTAAACGATTTTAATGAATATCGTTCTAAAATGAACGATAAGATTCTAGCCGATAATAACAAGGTTATCAAACGTATTTTTAACTTAGACACAAATGCATTTAAAGAAGGTGCCTTAGATGTTAAAACCAAAGAATTGCTCGGATTAGTAGCTTCAGCTGTTTTGCGTTGTGATGATTGTGTAAAATACCATCTAGAAACCTGTTATAAAGAAGGCATAAAAAAAGATGAATTAGCTGAAGCCTTAGGGATAGCAACACTGGTTGGTGGAACTATTGTTATTCCGCATTTACGTCGCGCCTATGAATATTGGGAAGCTTTAGAACAAGAAGGTTAAACTTTTAATAAATTAATTTTATATTAATTATTACTGAATATGAAATTCCTATTTTTAACGTTCATTAATTACTTATGATTTTACGAGCGGATAATTTAATGAAGTCCTATAGTGGACGACAAGTTGTAAAGGATGTTTCCATTAAAGTTGAGCAAGGAGAAATTGTTGGCCTTTTAGGACCAAATGGTGCAGGTAAAACCACTTCATTTTATATGATAGTTGGTTTGATTAAGCCCAATGGTGGACGGATTTATTTAGACAATACCGAAATAACTTCTTTTCCTATGTATAAGCGTGCCCAAAACGGAATAGGCTATTTGGCACAAGAAGCTTCAGTTTTCAGGAAATTAAGTATTGAAGACAATATTTTAAGCGTATTGCAAATGACCAAATTGTCTAAAAAAGAGCAGCTTGATAAAGTTGAATCATTAATTGAAGAATTTGGATTAGGTCATATCAGAAAAAACCGCGGTGATTTATTATCAGGAGGTGAACGAAGAAGGACTGAAATTGCGCGTGCCTTAGCAACAGATCCTAGTTTTATATTATTGGACGAACCATTTGCAGGCGTTGATCCTGTTGCTGTAGAGGACATTCAGCGTATTGTTGCTAAATTGACAAAGAAGAATATTGGAATTTTAATAACTGATCACAATGTACAGGAAACATTGGCTATTACAGATAGAACGTACTTAATGTTTGAAGGAAGCATTTTGAAGCATGGCAAACCTGAAGAACTTGCTGAAGATGAAATGGTAAGAAAGGTTTACTTAGGTCAGAATTTTGAACTCCGAAAAAAGAAATTAGAATTTTAGGTCAAATCGTCATTATGCTCAGCATGCTCCTGTTCAGCTATTAATTTTTTCTGATACTTACTTTGTACAATATCAACTACAACCAGTATTAAAATCACAAAATAAAACGTCGTTTTACTCATAGGCACAATTTCATTTCCAAACAATTTTAAATGTGCTAAGTGACCACCTTCGGTTACTAGCATAATTCCTACAATAAAGAGAATAAAAAGCCCGAGAACTTCATACATTCTATTTTTTTCAAGAAAATTTGCAACTTTATCGGCAAGCCAAATCATCATAATTCCGCTTAAAATAATTGCTACTGCCATAACCCAAATCACATCAGTAAGAGCTATTGCACTCAAAATAGAATCGAATGAAAACACAAGATTCATAAGAACAATCATTGCTATTACTTTTCCAACAGAACTTTTCGGTTTATGATCTATATCTTGGCTCATATCTGGTACACCTATCATGTGCCAAATCTCCTTCATGGCAGTATAAATGATGAATATTCCGCCGCCAAGAACAATTAAACTATGAATGTTAAAATGCCCCACTGCTACATTTTCCATATCAAAACCAAATATAGGATCTTGAAAAAATTGAATCACTTGCAAAAGAACAACCAAGAGTACAATTCGTAACACAATGGCAAGTAGAATACCAATTTTACGCACGTAAGCTTGTTTCTCTTTAGGAGCACGTTTACTTTCAATGGATATATACAGAAGATTATCAAAGCCTAAAACAGCTTGTAATAAAATAAGCATAAAAAGGGTAAATATATTTTCAGCCATAGGTATAAGTTATCTATTCAACAAAGAAATTATGACGTAGCAAATTATAATTAATGGTATTGCCGCAAAATGAAATAGCACCAACAAAACTGCTGATAATACAATTAGTATATAACGTGAAGCATTATCTTGAAAAGAGAAGTTTTGGAACTTCAATGCGAGCAATTTTATATTTGCATTCAGCATAAAACAGCTCAAAAAAGTGACTACAATCAAAAATCCTTTATTTACAATAATTGAATTCATTAAATCGCTATTCTGATATTCTAATATTAAGGGTAATGACAAAATCAATAATGCATTGGCAGGTGTTGGCAGACCGATAAAGTTATTTGATTGATTGTCTGCAATATTGAACTTTGCAAGACGATAGGCAGAAGCCAATGTGATTAAAAACCCTAATAAGGGTAAATAAGAAATGAGATTATAATTTGAAAAATCAAAAGTCAATAGACTATTAGATCCTTCATATGTCCAACTTGAAATGGTCATTCTCAATAATTGAAACATAACAATGCCAGGAACCAATCCACTAGTTACCATATCTGCTAATGAATCTAATTGTAATCCAATATCGCTTTCAACTTTAAATTTTCTGGCGAAAAAGCCATCAAAGAAATCGAAAAAAATACCTATAAAAACAAATAATGCTGCATTGACAAAATCACCTGTTACTGCAAATAATACAGCTATACATCCACTAAATAAATTGAGCAATGTAATGAGGTTTGGTATGTGTTTTTTCAAAAAAATTATATTAGTTAACGTAAAAATAAGAAACTATTTTAGTCTACCATATTTGAGGTACAATATCTACCAAAAATTAGAGTTTATTAGGTTAATTATGCATCTTTGCAAAAAAAAATTGCCTTTGAAGAAGTTTATTTTTTTAATAATACTTTTTAGCATGGCACTAACTCATGCGCAAACTACCAGAAAATATTCCAATGAATTTATGAATATAGGAGTAGATGCAGCTGCGCTTGGTATGAGTAATGCAGTAGTAGCTTTCACAGAAGACGTGAATTCTGGCTATTGGAATCCTGCTGGTTTGGTCAATCTAGAAGACAACCAAATAGCACTTATGCATTCCAGCTATTTTGCCAATATTGCAAATTACAACTATGTAGCTTACGCAATGCCTTTAGATACACAAAGTGCTGTTGCCTTTTCATTAATTAGATTTGGAGTTGATGATATTCTGGATACCACTCAATTAATTGATGAACAAGGAAATATAAATTATAACAATATTAATTTGTTTTCCGCTGCTGATTATGGCCTTACTTTCTCCTACTCAAGAAGACTTCCGGTTCCAGGATTAAGTTATGGTGTGAATGCTAAGGTTATTCGACGTGTAATAGGTGATTTTGCCAAATCATGGGGTTTCGGATTAGATGCAGGTATTCAATTTGAATCTGATAGTCAGTGGTACTTTGGTATAATGGCTCGTGATATCACAACTACTTTTAATGCTTGGGCAATAGATGATGAAAAATTGGCACTAATTCAAGGTGCAATTGAAGGTCAGAATCAAGAGGCTCCTTCCGGAACAGAATTAACTTTGCCTAAACTGCAATTGGGAATAGCTAAAGTTTTTGAATTTCATTATGATTATACCTTGAGAACAGAGATTGATTTAAATATTAGATTCGCCGAAACGAATGATGTGATTTCAACTTCCTTTGCTAGTATCAATCCAGCTTTTGGGTTTGAATTTGGCTATGTGGATATGGTGTATTTAAGAGGTGGTATTGGTAATTTTCAAAATGAATTACAAATAGATAATACAGAACAATTAACCTTTCAACCCAGTTTTGGTGTCGGTTTTGAATATAGAGGAATTCATGTAGATTACGCTTTCACTGATATTGGTGATCAAAGTGTTGCCTTATATTCAAACGTCTTCTCATTAAAATTAGATTTTAGTATTTTTAGATAATAGAAAATCCTCAATGAGAAAAATACTTTGTTTTCTTTTTCTACTATCAACCTATTTTGGGTTGGCTAAGCAATTAGAACTCTCTCCTGGAGTGCAAATTAGTATTCTAACTATTGGTCCCGGAGAAGCTTTAAATGATTCATTTGGACATAGCGCTATCCGAATTAAAGATGAGCGATTTGATTATGTTTTTAATTATGGTGTTTTTGATTTTGATGAACCCGGATTCTATACTGAATTTGCTCAAGGGAAACTTAATTATAAACTCGGAATAAATCAATTTGATAGTTTTTTGGATAATTATATCTTTCAAAATAGATGGATTAAAGAACAGGTATTAAATCTCACCATAAATGAACAAAAGAGGATATTTGAATTCTTAATGAATAATGCGAAACCTGAAAATAAACATTATTTATACGATTTCTTTTTTGACAATTGCGCAACAAAGCCAAGAGATGTAATTCAAAATGGGTTAACTGAACCAATGAATTTAATTGAACCAGATAATTTTGAAGCTAAATCTTTTAGAAAATTAATACACAGTCATGTTAAACAAAATTCATGGGGAAGCTTAGGAATTGATGTTGCCCTTGGATCTGTTATTGATAAAAAAGCAACCGCTAAGGAACATATGTTTTTACCAATTTATGTATTTGAATTTTTTGAAAAAGCAACTAAGCAAGATGGTTCAATATTGGTGAGTAATTCAACTGTATTGTTTCAAAATGAAGAGCGACAAAAAAAGTCTAACTTTTTAATTAGTCCTCTAATGATTTTTGGTATTCTAGCATTGCTCATTATTTGGGTAACCTATTCTGATTTTAAGAGAGGAAAACGCAGAAAGTGGCTTGATATTTCTATTTTTATTGTAACTGGGGCAATAGGCGTAGGTCTTTTTCTGCTCTGGTTTGCAACAAATCATACGGCTACTGCATTTAACTATAATTTACTCTGGGCTTTTGCTTTGAATATTTTTGTAGTTGGTCAGTTATTTAAAACAGTGGTGAAGAAATGGTTTATTAATTATTTGAAATTTCTTGTAATCCTACTAAGTTTGCTAACGTTACATTGGTTTATTGGAGTTCAAGTATTTGCAATTGGATTGATTCCTTTTTTGATTGCATTGTTAGTTAGATATCTGTTTTTGATTAAAAGTTTAGAAACTTCAAATCCCAATTAATCTATTGGCCTCGATAATATAAGATTGTACTAATAGTTTTTACGATTACATTTATATCTAAGAAGAAGCTACGTCGTTTTATATAGAACAAATCGTATTGTAACTTCTTAAGACTATCATCAACAGTATTTCCATAACGCATTTTAACTTGAGCCCAGCCAGTAAGTCCAGGTTTTATGATATGTCTTGTCTCATAAAAAGGGATGATTGTAGAAAGTTCTTTAACAAAGAATGGGCGTTCAGGTCTTGGCCCAATAAGTGCCATCTCTCCTTTTAGAACGTTCCAAAATTGAGGAATTTCGTCTAATCGAGTGTTTCTTAGTATTCTACCAAAAGAGGTTACACGTGAATCATTTTTTTCGGCCCACTGAATACCTTCCTTTTCAGCTTCTTTGATCATTGTTCGAAGTTTGACGATTTGGAAAATTTCGCCATTCTTGCCTACACGATCTTGTTTGTATAGTAAATTGCCTTTATTAGCCATTAAATTACCAAATAAGATAAAAGGAAGTAAAACCAGTAGAAATAAAAGCCCAAGCAAGGACGTAATGATATCAAGCGTACGACTAAATAACAAATACAGTCTGTTTTGATTAGATCTACTAAACGGAAAAAACTTGTAAAAATCTCTACCAACATACTGAATAGGTAGACGATGCATTAAGTTTTCATAAACTTGCGAATATTCTCGAATTACAAAACCACGTTCTAATAAGCTAATTAGATTGTTATAAAGCTCTGGTGTAATAGAATCCGGATTATAAATAGCCACGAGTATTTCTGAAATATTTTCTTTCTGAATGACATCAAAAAGTTTATTAGATTCAAACTCCTTTAAGCCTTTAAATTTAATCGCCTCTTCATTAGATATTTCACTATTAATAAAACCGATAATTCTATAGTTAGGGTCAGATTTTGTGATCGTTCTTACCACATTACCTATATTGGATATATCTCCTACAACCAGCACTCTTTTATAAAACCTTGGTGAGGCAATAAATGTAACATATGCTATTCTCCAGAGGAAAATTGCGATGATTATTGCTATATAAAAATAAATAATCTGAATTCGTTTTTCAGGTAGAAAAGGTGTTACAATAGGTGTTAAAAGATAAACAAGAACAGTGACAGAGGTAGTGAGAACAATATTTTTAAAAGTAATATCTAATTTACTCGAAGCTTGAAGATCATATAACTCAAAGACGGTTCCAAAAATTGTAATGTAAATAGCTAACACTAAAGACCAAGACCAATGTTCTTTTGTAACCGTAAAATAATCGAAATCAAAACTTCGCCCAATGGCATAAAGTATAACTAATACAGCTAGAGCATCAAATATTCGTAGGAGCACCTTACGCTCAGAAATTTCAAAATGAATTCCTTTTTTTGTTGTCATTGGTTAGAATAATAGCATATAAATATACTAACTCCTAACGAGTTAAGGTATAATTATCTTAAAATATCTAACCATATGTTCTTAACTAAGTTCCAATCAAATTGTTCTACTTTTCTTCTCGCGTTACGTGTCAATTTATAAACTAGGTCATGATTTTCAACTAGCTGAATTATTGCGTTCGTCATAGATTCCGAACTTTCTGGCTTCACTAGCAAACCATCAGTTTTATGATCAATAAGATATGGCATCCCTCCTACATTGGTTGATACAATTGGTAGTCCAAGAGCCATCGCCTCCATGACGCTGATAGGTGTATTATCAAAATTAGTAGTATTAATAAAGACATTATATTTTTTAGAGAGTTCAATCCATTCCATCTTTGATAATTTACCGGTAAAATCTACTTTTAGCTTAAGTTCTTCTGCCAACTTCTTACAATTTAAAAGAGATCCATCAACTTCAGGACCAACCATGCATAATGACGCACTAAATCCTTTTTTGTTAAGGTCTTTTAGAACTTTTATTGCTAGTTCAGGGTTATATATTTTGGAAAATGATCTAACCCAAAGCATACGAATTGAGGAATAATCCCTTTGAGTAAAATTGTAATTCGAAACTGAGATGTTATTTGGAATAAAAACCACATTAGAATAATTATACTTTTTGAAAACATCAACTAGAAAGTGTGATGGAGCTACCAAAGTGTAGGCATTTAAAAAAAGTCTGGATGATTTTTTGGGATCATTTTTTAATCTACTCTCTAGGTTTCCACCTCTTAGAATAGGAATGTATTTAATTTTAAATACCTTACAAATTCGACCAATTATAACTGCATAGTAAAAATTAGAGGTACTATAAGTATCAATTAAAACATAATTTGCCCATTTTCTCCGACTCAAAATTGAATAACACATATCCAACAAACGAAGCATCTTGCTGCTCTTATTAGAAGCTATCACTATATTATAGTGCTCGCTTAATAATTTGCCTAGAGTTTCTATGGATGTCGCGGTACTACCCGTTTTGTATAGCGCGTTTCCTATGTATAATACGTTTTTCATGAATGACATTTAATAGAGCTAGTGCATAGATAAATCCAGGTGCCGCAATTCGCATCGCCGAGTGGTTTATAGTTGCAAACCAAAAAGCCATGAAAGCATAAAAAAAGTAATTGCCTTTATTATTTGTCCTATAAGTAAGCGGTTTAATTAGGAGAATAAGTAGAATAAAAATACCTAGAATTCCATGTTCAGATAACACTCTACTCAATTCATTATGTGATACTATTCGTCTACCTTGAATTATTCTTTCTTCCTTCATTCCACTTGCGCCAACACCCAAAAAAGGGCTTCTCAAAAATCCATCAAGTTCATCTATAAAAAGATCAACTCGACCTGTTGTTACATCTTCATTCACCCTTCCACGAGCGTCTTGATTTGAATAGCGTTTATCAATAAGTCCTTGTGTTCGATTTGAACTTATTACCCAAGTTGTTGAAACTGCCAACATTAAAATAATAAATGAGCTAATAATATGATTTTTTTGTTTCCTGTTAGATCTAAAATATAAGATAGCCATAAAGGCAATAATCATGATAACTGCTCCAACAACACCTCCTCTAGAAAACGTAATAACGGCACGATAGGCAATCATTCCAAAAATAAGAACATTAAATAGTTTCAAGAGTAAACCTGGTGACTTCAAAAAGAATCTCACTACAAAAGCAAACATACCTAGACCTAATATCGTTGCAGTTTGATTTGGCCCAAATCCCCCAGAAGTTGCATAATTTGATTCAGTTCCCGTAAGTACATCCTCCAATCTTGGAGTGTATAAATAAACATAGACGGACATTGAAACTATAGGTAGCGATAAATGTGTCAAGACTTCAAGAAGTTGATTTTGATTTACTTTTTTATCGTAAAAATAAAGAGCTGCTACACCTAAACAGACTGGACCACTTAAAACAAAAGCTATATTGGTTCTAAAATTAGCATCAAATCCAATTAATGCAGATGCAACAACAACAGATGGAACCAATGCAATGAGATATATAAAGTATGCATAAGCTTTACCAGAAACACCTTTGTAAAAGACACCCAAAATCACAAATAAAATCACAAGATATTTGGATGCTTCGTAGAAAATGGCGCCATTGGTAGTTCTGAAGAGTACTTCTGCTCCAACCATATATGCACATGCTTTTAAAATCTCAAATGTCTTAATTGGTGCTGGAGAAATAATTATTCTAACTAAAAAATAGATGACGACTAAATAGAAAAATAAACGAGGAAAAACGCCAACATAAAACATTAAGCCACCAAAAACCAAATGGATTAAAATTTGAAATATGTAATTATTTTGCTCCTTATCCATTAGAAATTTGAGTATATAATTTTACTGCTTCTAGTACAATAGCATCCTTAGAATAATTATTTTGAATCCTTTTAAATAGGCGTTCCGAATCAAATGATCGTTTTGATTCATTCTTAATGTAGGTCATAAGTCCATTCGCCAATTTATCTTTATTCATTGAAGGTACAACTATTCCACAATCTCCAACAACTTCTTGACATTGCCCGACATCTGTTACTACAACAGCTATTTTACCCAATCCATATTCTATAAGTGCAAGTGGTAAGCCTTCAGAAATTGATGATAAAACTCCTATTTCACATTGAAGAATAATTGAATAAATGTCAGTTTGAGCACCATAAAAAAATACTGATTCAGCTAAATCTAATTCCTTCATAAGGCTCTCAACTTTTAGGGCATAATTATCTGAATTATTACTACCTATACAATGTAATGACCAATCGGGATAAGTTGATTGGACTATTCTCATAGCATGCAATAAAGTAGAATGGTCTTTTTGTGTTCTTAAATTAGCAATTGACACAATTCTTTGACCATCTTTCCCATTCAATTTTGTAGATGAATTATTAGAAACTTTTAAAACAGAAAAATTTGGTAAAAACGAAACTGATTGACAATTGAGGTTTTCAATTGCCCATTTTTCTAATTCTTTATTTACTGAAAATATATGAGAAAATTTCTTCGAAAAAAACTTTAATACACGAAACCTTCTACTATCTAAAAATTCACTTTTCCCATAATGATCGTGCCAAATAATATCTATTTTTTTGTTTAATAATTTTATTAAAACTGCTAGAAAAAAAGAAGTGCTATGGGCATGGATAATTCGAATTTTATTCCTTTTAATAAACTTATGCAAATTGGATAATGATTGTAAATCGAACGTATTTTTTTTATTCAAAAATAAATAGTGTACCTGTTGGATAAGCTTGGATCTGAGTGCACCTTCTTGACGGGTTGAGCAAAGGAATGACTTTTCAATATATGGAACCAATTCATTAGCCAGATTGATAGCCACACTTTCAGCTCCTCCTGGGTTTAAAGAATCTATTAATTGTAATACACGCATTAGTCTTCTAATAATTTTTTAATTGCCAAATCTAGTGTATCCAATGTAAACTGCTGCGACCATTCTTGTGCTGCCCGTGACATTGCAGCAAGATCTTTATGATCTAAATGTTTACAAATAGCATTCACTGACGATTCAAGTTCAGGTTCAATAATAATCCCTCTTTTTCCTTCATCAAGCATCCATGCTAGGCAAGATATTCTAGTCGATATTGGTATAGCTCCAAAAAACATTGCTTCGGCAATGGCCTTTGGCCATCCTTCACTCTTAGATGGTAATATTCCAAAATGTGCCTTTTGTAATGCCTCTTTTACAACCTGTTTGGTTTTATTCCCATGTATAAATACCTTTGATTCTAGATTATTTTCATAGACATAATTTTTGGCATGTTCTATTAAATTACCATCACCAAACATGTGAAGCTCTACATTAATTCCTTTGGTAATTAGTGATTCAATTATTTGAATAGTTAGAATTGGTCGTTTCCCGACTACCATACTACCAATAAAAACAAAAACTAATTTTTCATTATAATTGCGCTCATACCAAGGTAATTTTTCATTTTCAAAATATGTTGCTGAAATAAATGGTACAATATTTTTTGAATGGTCTTTCCATTCACCATAGGCCAATACTTTCATATTTCTGGTCAAGAAGGTATTGCTCAATATTTTTTGTTGCAATTTGTAACTCCACGGCTGTTTGCTTTGCGGGTCCCAATTACCAGCATACTTGGTTGTTTTAGATTTTTTAGGAAATAATATCTGTACAAAACATCCTAAAAGGCTCACATTTGATGGACATCTCAAATGAATATGATCCGCCTTTTTCATTGTTTTAAATATTTTGAATAATATACTTGAAATTACCCAAACGGTGCGCAATACACCTTTAGCATTTAAGATATTAAAGCTTTTTATTTCAGTAAAATTAATGGGTTTATAATAGGCGCTATCTATTGCCCGAAGTGAATTAGAACTCGATAAAGGTGCCAGCACTGCCACTTCATCTACATATTTGCTCCAAATATCCATTTCACGAACATAAGGACTATAGGCAAAGTATTTTTCATCTTTGTAAGTGTGAAGCGTTGCTGCAATAATTATCAACTTCATGTGAAATTATTCTTAGGTTTGCTAAATAATAAAGACATTAATCCTGAGCACCTACCTAGAACGTCGGTAAATGCCTTATATGACTGTTTAGGTTGAAAAATGTTTATACATCGTACTAAAATTAAAATTACAGAAATAGCGTACCATTTAATCCTATGAACAAATTTAGGTCTATTATTTTTCAACCTCCAAACGTACCAACCATTTCTTACTACCATCCTACCATATTTATACTGATTCGGTCTTCCACCTGGATCGTGATAATGGCTTAATTGCGCATTGGTGTTAAGATAAAGTTTACCAAGGCATGAAATACGATATGAAAAGTCGACGTCTTCATAAAGGCCGTATCCTTCAAAATAATTGGAAAAGCCTATTTCTTCAAAAATTGATTTTCTATAGGAAGAAGCACCGCCCATTATTTGTTCAACTTCATAAACTTTTTTAGAGGGTGGTAAAAAACCGACTGATCTACCATGAGAATACATTGAGAGTTTACCAGGGGGTGATTCTGGCAACAGACCGAACAATCGTCTAATTCTAAACCTTAGAGGTTCTACGCGCATCCATCCATCATAGTGAAATTTATTTACATTATTTTTGCTATCTGATTTAGTCCAAGTCACTTGATTTGAGATATAACCACCAACAGCCAACGCTTTTGGATGGACTTGATAGGTATTTAAAAGAACTTCAAAGTAAGTATTAGTAAGCACTATATCATCATCTAAAAAACATATTACTTCTATTGAAGAATCCACTTTTGCAATACCAAAATTGCGTTGACGTGTGAGACCTCTGCTTTTTGCATCAACTAAATAATAACTTAGATTTTTAAAGCGATGCTGCTTGAGCATATTAGCTGTTTCATTGTTTGTAGAACCATCAACTATTAATATTTCATCTGGATATAATGTTTGTTCTTTAACTGAGTTCAAGAGCGTCAACAATGGCTCAGGCCTCATGTAAGTACAAACAATTAAAGAATTTTTCATGATAGCAGCTTAACATTTTAGGGCTTGAACAAATACAACTGAAATCTCACAAATCATAGACTTTAATTCATAATAATTTGTTTTGATAAATAGATCCACATCCATCTTTTAGCTTTTAAAGAAGCATATTTAATAAATCCTGCCTTTTCAATCCCCTTTATAGAAGGTTTATTGTTTTGACCTACTATTACAAAAATAGGATTATTTCTAGTCTCGAAATGTTTTTTGGCGATATAGTTAATTACGGATGGATAAATTGATTTTCCCCTATGTGTTGGTTTCGTATAACAATCACCAATAACAGGGCCTTTTTCACCAAATTGTCTCATTAAAAACACCTTATTATACAAGAAACTTTGGTGGACAAGTTGCAGATCTTTTATGATATAAAACTTTTTATTATCATTTTTTAAATTTTCAATTTTTATGTCATTAATAATCGTTGTCAAGTCTATTTTTTGATAATTCTTCATAACATAAATGAATACATTTATATGCCTAATTTTGCTAATATGCTTGAATAATTTCTTCATTTAATTTTGGATAAAAATTTTGAAATTTTTCCCTTATAAGGTTTAATTCGCTTTTCAAGTATTACAAATAATTTGAATAAAATAGGCTTCAAAATGACATGATAGTGTGGTTTTTCAAAAAATATTGTTTCTGTATTAAATCTTGATTTAAATTCAAGGACTCCTGGTGATCCACCCATGGAGATATTATAACCTTTATATCCCAGTTCATATGATTTTTTTATCAAAGCCCATTGAAGCAAATATCCAAGCTTTATATCAGGTTTACTGCGCATGACTCCTCCCATTATATTGGTTAAATATCCACCGGATTTAATTGCAAAAATGGATGCCTTATTTATGCCATCATGCAAGATATTCATAAAAACAGCTTGATCCTTATTTACTAAAGAATTCATGCATTCTTGAAAATCTTTGTAATTTCTAACTTGATAACCACTTCTTATTGCATTTTCTTCAATAATTTCATAACCATTTTTTATCTCATTCTCTGTGCTACTTTCCTTAATAAAAGCACCTTTATTATGAGGCATTCTTATATTGCGTCGTACTTTTGGAGTTAAGGCATCTAAAAAATCAGTTTCATTCTCATTTTTATTAAAATCAATCCAATTCAACCCAAATGAGCAATAAATATAATTGAACAATTTACCATCAACGAAACTAGATCTACTTATATCAATCCTCTTCGGATGATACACATGTGATGCAATCAATGGATTGGAGGAAATAGACATACTAATTTGTGCATAACAGCATCCTAATAATTTAGCTCGATTCTCAATTTCATCCAACATGTTATTCAATTCGGATTCATGCCCTTTAGAAATTACCGGACCATGTGGCAAAATATAGAATTTCATAAATAAAACTTTGGGGATTATCACGCCATAACCACCAATAATTTCATCATTCTTCAATAAAATTCCTATTTCATATGAAAAACCATAACTAGCGTAAGACTGTAACCAATGTGATAAATTTAAATGACTACCTCGAGGGCTATTCATCATATAATTATCCCATTTATACAACCAATCTTTATCTTTTGTAAATAGTATTTCCATTAAATCACTTCTCTTATTTCTAATCCTAAATTTTCGACAACAAATAATTCCCCATTTTCTGAAATATCAAATGAGACATCATCCAATTTCTTAAATTGTTCCATTAATTCAGACAACGTAGGGTTCCAAATACTCCCGTCCTTTATCTTTTTGGATAAATAATTAAAATTTGAGTCAACTTCATTATCAATTGATAGTTTATCACTAAATAATTTCCCTCTGTGATATTCCAATGGAACAGAAAAATAGGTGTGTGCGATGAAAATTCCACTTTCAGATATTAGCATATCAATATTATCCTTACAAAGAGATGATTTAAAATCGACCATTTCTAATGTTTGAAAAATATGAAAAAATGAATTAAAAATCTTATGTTGAAAAATTAAGGGAGTAAATTTAGCCATTGGATAAACTTCATGGCGTTTCGTTCTCCATAAAATGACAATTGAAAAGATTTTTAAGATTAATTTAAATCCATTCTTGGACAACGATTTAATTCTAGACCAATTAGATTTGGAATAGGTTTTCTTAATATCAGACGAGAGAATTTTATAAAGTTTCTGATCTTCCGGCCCATTGAAAAAATGCAATAGGATATTTTTTATATTGAGTTTAATCCTCTCTCTAAATCTTTCATTCCTTGTGCCTGCTATGTACGAATTTAATGTAAAATGGTTAGTATTCAATTGATTAATAACTCCATTACAAGAGGTTCCTGAATCCAAATAATTCCAAAGAATAGATACATTTTTATCTTTTAAAACTTGTTCATAGATTTCTAATGATTCATTCCTTTTGTTGATTGTAGACAAATTATAAGGTTGATATCCATGATCAATCCAAGTTCTTATATTAGAAAATGGCGGAATGAAAGTCATAAAATCCTTCATGTTGATCTCATCTTTTTTAAGTGATTGAGATAATGAATGATAGGCTAATTCATGACCTTGCTCGTTCCATTTTACAAATTCATCCCGATGATTCTCAAAAGATGCATTATCGGATCTCTTGGAGTAATGATTCAGAAAAAACCCTTTTGTGATTTTAATTTGATGTTTAGCAAAAAAATGTCTTTGCGCCTCAAGATTTTCAAGTGTATCAAAATCACAATGATCTGTAAAACAAGCAATTGCAGAAAACGGATTAATTGAGCGACTAACCTCAAGGCCAAATGAAGAAAAAAGAAGTTCTATAGATTTTGAAGAGTTTAAATTTGAGTTAGCCTGTACCACCTTCTTGATATTTTGAATTCCTTCAAAATTCATTAATGGTTTAGAATTGCATGGATTGAAATGCCAAATTAATACATTAGAGTTATTCTTGTGAACTTCCCAAATGCCAATGTTTATATTTGGCTGTACGTACCTTCCGTTTTTTAGTTTGAGAATCTTTGGTACATGCGTTCCTGCGATCCTCTTTTTACTTAAATCAATCCAAGAATAATCATGGTTGCGAAATAACTTTATACTCTCTTCAAAGACGATTTTTAGTGTATATGATGTTGATTCAAAAACAGAATAAGGTAATTGAATCTTAAAATCATTGATTTTCTTAAAATTACAATTTTTTCTAATTGATGAATCTAAATATGTGATTTCTTTAATCATCTAAGGTATTTTACCACAATTGATTAGTAATATAATTTATTATTTATACCTCTCACCAAGTTTAATTAAATGTTTAGAATAGAATAAAGATCTTCTAAATTGGAGACGTCTATATGGCCATTTTAATAATCGTAACGGCGTAGTGCTTTTTTTTCCTTTAAACACATAAATAAAAAAGTATTTCCAACGCCATTCCTTAATTTGATCTTTGGAAAAATGCTTCATGTATTTATAACTCATTGTAGGGCTTGGAATTGGGCGGATTAATCCAACAGGATTATCAAGTTCCCATGGTTGTGCTTTTCTATTCTTGCCCAAAATTTTTGATTGGTTTCCCCAAAAACGATATCCACCTTGCGGTGGTTTTAGATGTAAATTAGGCGAAAATGGATTATTCAGTAAAATTTCACCTGCCTTCAATATGCGCATACCGAAATCTGCATCTTCACCATAACCTCCATCAAAATTTATATCATTTCCTATTAGCTGCTCCACTACATCATGTCTTACACACGAATTAGCATTGCTAAACAGATGTGAGACGCCTACTTTCCATCGAGATTCGCCTAATTGATCAAGCCTTACTTTTAAGTCTGAAAGATCCTGATTCACATTTTCGGCCATAATATCCAACCCATTGCAACCAGAAGCTTTATAAGTTTGTAACAATCTTATATGATTTTCTACAAAATCTGGTAGTACACGAACATCATCATCAGCGAATATGATATAATCACCGGTACACAATTCTAGTGCTTCATTTCTTGCTCTACAACTTCCTTTACTCGATTGCCATTTCACTTTGATATCAAATTTAAAATTTTCCGATTTATAGTACTTGGTATCACGTTCAGATTCTGGTGTAGCATCAACAATAACGGCCTCTTTTATAAGATATGATTGTTGGTTATGATCCCTTAAAAGTAATTCTGTATAAGCCTGGCGTTTCATAGTAGGAATGACAAGACTTACGGTTGGGTTTCCTTCAATTTCATTTAATATTTTAGGTTTAATTACTTCAATTGATCTGGTGCTGACAACTTTCTTTGCTTTTTTAAAGGCAATGTATTCTTTAGGAAATTGTAACAGTCCCTTTCTAAACATCATATAATAACTATGATGCTTCTTAAAATTTTTTAAAAAGAATAAGTATTTATTTTTCCTAGAAATAGTCACATCAATTTTGGCATTTGGAAACAACCCCTTAACATACATAGGAACACCATTTATTCTGCCCAAAATATTAAACCCAAGATCAAGACCTTTGATTATGTCATCAGAATAATCCTTATCAAAACCACCTATAAGATTCCAAACTCTTTCTCTTATTACAAAATTATGAGCATTGACACGCCAGTTAATCCCTGAATTCATTAAATTAAAATCATTTAAAAACCACCAAAAAACGGCTGATTGATAAACAAGATCAGGGAAACAATTTTTAAATCCTTGATCATAAGAACTATGCCAAATATCGCCTGGTCCTTGTGCCAAGTGATCTAGCATGTCCTTCTTTGGATTGCCAATAAATAATAAGGATTCACCTGATGATGTTATATACTTATCTAATTGCACTTTGTTTATCGATTAAGGACATATAAAAATCTATATTCTGTTTTAAAATAATTTCTGTGGAAAAGTTTTCAATTATATGATCTCTTCCTTTTTTTCCAAAATTCGTACTTTGTTCATTGTTTTCCAGTAATTCTAAAATGAATTCTGCATATTTTTGATGATCTTTTGGATCAACTATAATACCTGTTTCTCCATGAATCATAAGTTCATTTGCCCAACCAATATTTGATGCAACTAATGCTTTTTCCATAGCTAAAGCCTCTAACCAAGTCATAGGGAAGGCCTCTGCAAAACTAGGTAATACTACAATGTTTGCTCGTTTAATGTAATCTTTAATTTGATTATACGGAACTTCTGGTATGTGCTGTACTCTGGACTGAGCAGTTTCTATTAATCTTTCATTAAATAATTTAAGTGTAGAACTACCCTCAAGAACATCTTTTGTATCCTTACCTATCAATAACAATGAGGCATCAGATTTGTCGACAATGTGATTGAAAATATGTGCAAGTTCTAAGATACCCTTTTTCCGTATTAAAGTTCCAAAATACAACAACTGACCTTTTATAATCTGAGTATGATCAGGTTGAAATAAATTTACATCTATTCCATTATAAATAGTTTCTATTTTTGATTTCAGTTTAAATAGTTTTGATGTTAATTCTGAGGTAAAATTACTTACAGAAACAATGGCATCAGCACTTTTAAGAGCGAGTTTTTCGAAGAAGAAGTTTTTTCGTTTCTGTTGTCTCCCTTCCAAATGGCAAAAATATGCATCAGTTCCATGTAAGCGAATCACAAGAGGAATTCCAAATTTCATAAAAGCGGTAATTCCAGTCCAATCTGGTGCTTCAATTATTTCTAAATGTGAAGATTCAGATTCTTTATTCACAATTTTTTGAATATATTTTCTCTCTCGATACCATCCAAAAACCGAAAATCCTTTTCTAGCGATGCTTATAATTTTTATTTTATTGTCATAAAAAACCTTATTATGATTTTGAAAAACAACGAAGATCGTGACGTTATGATTTTGACTTATGAGTCCATTAGCTAAATTTTGGATGCTAGAGCCTAATCCAGCGGATCTTTTGAGGTCTGAATGTGGATATTCCGAAGTTAAAAAAGCTATGTTCACAAATTTAATTCTTTGATTAACAATTCTGTAAACAATTTTGCACCTTCTAAATTGAGGTGTGAACAATTTTGAAAATATTTGTCATTATCAATTGCTGCTGAAAAATCAATAAAATTATCAATTTTGCATCCTAGATGATCAAGGTAGTGTCGATTCTCTAAATTTGAGCAAAATGGAGCACAATAATAGGTTACATTAATATTTCTCGCATTACAAATTGAATCAATGGTTTGAAATCCGATATTATTGGATACAATTTCTAATGGTAATTTTGAGGAGGCGTCAGGTTTCATTTGACCAATAACAGGTTTATAACCACTTCTAAAGTTAGTTTTTGCCTTTTTACTAATGGCGCTGGCAAAAACTTCTCTCAGACCAATTCGATAATCATTGGTCGCATATTTATAAAACGGGACATAATAATATTTGTTAAAATTAGAATCATTATGTTTCAAATAATTAGAAATTGAAGTCGTGTTATGAATATATGGTAAAGCTTGTGAGCGAACCAAATCTGAACTCCCTTTATTATTAAAATTATAATCCATTTGAACGAATAACCGATTAAATACAACTTTATTATCAATTAAAAGATTCAAAAACATATTGATATCATTCAACTTTGCGCCTTGAGTACCTAAATTAATTGCACGCTTTCCTGTTAATTCTTCAATTCTCTTTGTAACAATGGTATTTTCTACACGAGAACTCCCTAAAAAAACATAGTCTAATGTATCGCGAACATCTAATGCTAAAATATATTGAGTTTTGTTACGAGGATACGATTTCTTATAAACAGACGTATATATATAATCAAGCACAAAAAGCATGACTAACACACTAAGAATAATAAAACCAATATGTTTTAAAAATGACTTCATTAGAATTGAAAATATATAAAATCGTTGTGATCAGAATAAACACCTAAAATAATAATTAATAAAATAATGGTCATTAATTTTAATTTCACAAATCGCCCAAAAAAAGGATGTTCTTGATTTCTAATAAACCATTCTATACCAATGAATATTAACAATAGTCCGAACGCTTCAATATTGTAGCGTTCAATACTTAAATATTGCATAGTAAAATCTGAAGAATTAAATACTTGCTTCAAATAAGCAATGGCATCACCAACGGATTCAGATCTAAAAAAGATCCATGCAAAACAAGTTAATACAAATGTTAGTAAAATATTTGTGACTGTCTTTATCGATTTGATTGATGATTGTGTTGAGATATTAACTAAATTGGTTCTATTCCTCTTTAGTAACAAAAGTGGTAAAAAATAGAGCGCATTTAAAGCACCCCAAACAATAAAGGTCCAATTTGCACCATGCCAGAAACCGCTCACCAAAAAAATGACAAACACATTTCTAATTTGATTAAAAGTTGATCCTCTACTTCCTCCTAAAGGAATGTACAAATAATCCCTAAACCAGGTCGATAGGGAAATGTGCCAACGACGCCAGAATTCTGCTATATCACGTGAAAAATAAGGGTAATTGAAATTGCGCATGAGATTAAACCCAAGCATCCGAGATAAGCCGATGGCGATATCGGAATAGCCAGAGAAATCACCATAAATTTGAAACGCAAAATAAACCGCTCCTAAGAGCAATGAAAGGGCATTCATTTGTTCATAATTATCAAAAACAACATTAACATATGTGGCACAAGTATCTGCGATGACAATTTTTTTAAACAATCCCCAGATAACCAAATTAAGTCCTGACTTGGCTTGTTCAAAAGAAAATTGACGCTCAGCAGAAAACTGTGGCAACAATCGCTTAGCACGTTCAATCGGGCCTGCAACTAACTGTGGAAAGAATGCTACATAGGTTCCGAAATTAATAATGTTATTCGTAGGTTTCATTTGATCACGATAAACATCAATAGTATAACTAAGTGTTTGAAATGTGTAAAAAGAAATACCAACAGGAAGAATAATTTGCAGAGTGCTATGATGCATAGTTACACCAAAATTTGCCCAAGCTTCAATCCAATTCTCTATAAAGAAATTATAGTATTTAAAAAATCCTAAAAGACCTATGTTGACACTTAAACTAAGAAGTAACAACAATTTCCGTTGTTTCGATTTGGCAATTTTACCTAAGGTTTTGCCAACATAAAAATCTACAAGTGTACTTATAATAATTAAAGATAAAAATCTCCAATCCCACCAACCATAAAATATATAACTACTTACTAATAGGAGGCAATTTTGGTATTTCCTATTATTTTTAAATATGAACCAATACAGAAAAAAAACCAAGACAAAAAACAGCAAAAAACTTAGGGAATTGAAAAGCATTTTAATTTTGAGTTTTTATGATTTCTTCAATAAAAGAAACGATTCTTTGAGATGCCAAATGTTGAGGTCCCATATTTATTTTTTGGTACCATAAGTTGGCATTAAAAACAACTGACTCTTGGTCTTTTATAATTTTTTTAATTTTATTTTCAATTTCTTTAGGGTTATTTAGCCAAATAACAACATCATTATTCGGTTTCGATCTAAAATGAACATAATCATATACGTAGACGCCTTGATCAGGAACATTATCATTTTTAAAATAATTATAATTCATATAAAAGCATGGTTTTTTATGAATAGCGAAGTCAAATACCATTGAAGACCCAAGATTAATAACACCAGCAGTGTGAAGTGCCAAATTTGTGAGTAGTTGTAAATCTTCTTTAAGTGGTAATATAGTATCCCACATGCTGCCTAATTTGGACCACTTTGGAGCAATGGGAACAATTTCATCTTCAAATAATGAGATCACTGGATCATAACGATCTGAAAAGTCCACTGGGCATCTTCTGAAAATTAGTTTTAAATTATAACCTTGCTTGTTAAGCTCTCTTATAGCTAAAGCTACATCTCGCAAATACAAAGGATCTTTAGGCGAAGTAGTGACGTCATCACCACTATAACACAGATACGTTTTATTACTATCTAAGTTATATAATGAATAAAATTCTGACTTTGAAAGATAATCAACACTACGATAATGAGGCTCAAACTGTGGCGTACCAGTCGTTTTGACTTGATCTTCATTAATAAAAGGGTGATAATGCAATAATTCATTTTTCATATGTTCGCTCCAAACATTATAGTAATCTGCTGTTACATCTAAAGTGGCTTTTGGCAAATTATCCCAAGAAAAAATAAAAGTGACAGTTGGAATTTTTAATTGTTTTGCTGCTAGTAATGGTGCAATAGCCAGTACAGAACGCTGACTCGTACAATACACCAAGTCCGGCTTGTGAATAATTAATGCTTCTTTGCAAGACTTGAAGTAGGTTGTTTTCTGTTCAAGTAAATTAATGTTTCTCCTTACCTTCTTTAATCCAGATTCAGAATTAAACAATAAGACAACCAATTGTGTTGTTAAACTCTTAAAACTTGATTTCAGTCCTTTGTATGTAAGAGGAAATAGGTAATTATTATAGATTGGATCCTTATGTCTTTTTACAAAACGAGAAATTTCAATTCTTTTTCTTGCATTCTTAAAAATATTGGTCAGCCAATGAAGTTTAGGTTTTTTGAGTTTTAATTCCTCTAACTCTAATTGATTTAATTCAAAGGGGGTATGATGCCAAAAAACAATCTCAATATTTCGTTCTATTGCATGTTCGCAAAACTGACTGTAAGCAAAATTTCTTAAGCTAACCCCGTCTGGCATTAGGATAAAAATCTTCTTTTTATTATCTAACACTGCTCTCCTATTTTTAGCTTTTATTAAAGGACTGAATCATGGATTCAGCTCTATTCCAATCTTTTTCTGAATCAATATTTACATTAAATTCTTTAGGAGATTCAATATAAGCAACCTTTGCCCCATACATTGAATTATCATTCAAGAGTACTTCTGTTTTGGTTAGATATATAATGCCATCTCTATGAAAGGCCACAGGAAGATCTTGACGTCTGGAAATAATTTCTGACTGAGAAGTGGCTATTCGTAATAAGTTACTATTGTCTTTTAGAAAGGTCCAATGTGGATTAAATTTGTCAGGAACCTTTTGAACCGATATTAATGAATCTGCACCACTATTAACAAATTCTTCTATGGCAGTATCGATAAATTGAGTCGTTTTAAATGGACTTGTCACTTGCAATAAACAAACTGCATCAAAGTGCACATTTTGCTTCTTAAAAAAAAGCAAAGCATGTTTAATAACGTCCAAAGTAGGAGATTTGTCATCCGCCAAATTCGTTGGTCTTTTAAATGGTACTTCCAATCCAATTCTATTGGCAACTTCAATTATATCATCATTATCTGAGCTTAATACGCATCGTGAAATATTTTTTGAATTTTTAGCCGCCTCATAAGTATAATTCAATAGAGGTTTCCCTGCCAATTCTTTTATATTTTTACCAGGAATGGCTTTAGAGCCACCACGTGCGGGTATAAGTCCGAGTATCTTCATTAATAGGAAATTGTTTTATGAAAGCGCAGTTTTATATTAGCTAAAATATTAGCAATCTGATCTCCTGAATCACCATTCCCATAAATGGAATTTTTATTTCTTAATGAATTCTCATTTAGTCCTTTACTTATGGCTTTTTTTATGTTTTTCTGATCATAATTAACATCAATGACATTAGTACCTCGAACACGTCCATGTTGTCTTGTACCAATATTAACAACAGGAACTCCTAAATATGAGCATTCCCTAATTCCAACGCTAGAATTGCCAATCAAGCATTGACAATTAACAAGTAGTCTTAGGAAATCTTCAGGAATCATATTTTTAAAAAAATGAATATTTTCTGGTTGATATTTCTCACGAAATGCGCGTATACCGTTAGAAGTACCATCAGCCCCAGCATCAACATTTGGCCAAAACCAAAATGTTGGTAATCCAAGATCATGAATTGCGTTTAAAGTTGAAGTAATATGAGTTTTAGCTTGATCGTATTCTGTTGTTACTGGATGTTGCATAACGACCAAATAACCAGATTTCCAGTCGATTAAATGCCCTACTCCTCCATATTTTTGAATTGGATCAAAATTTAATTTCGGATTTCGACTGATTTCATAGGCAATATCTATAGAAGGACAACCAGTATTAAAAATGTACTCCGAGTCTTCACCCATCTTAAGAAGTCTTTCTTTCGCATCTTCAGAAGCCACCAAATGAATGTCTGCTAATTTAGTGTTTGCATGTCGAACTTTTTCATCTATATTTCCAGTTACTTCACCTCCTTGAATATGAATTAGTGGTATATTTTGATATGCTGCTGCTATAGATGTAGCAATGGTCTCAAATCTATCAGCAATTGTGACAACAGCATCGGGTTTTAAATTATAAAAAGTATTAGCCAATTCCATGACACCAAGACCAGTTGTTTTTGCCATTGATGTTTTATTTTCACCTTCAAGAACCATAAAAACCTTGGCATCAATATCAAAACCATCTTCTTCAATATAATTGACTGCGTTGCCATATCGATCAAGAAGTGCTGACCCAGCAATTACCAGTTGTAATTGTAATTTAGGATGCCTTTTAATTGCAGAAAGAGCAGTTTTTATTCTACTATACGATGGCCTTGCGGTAATGACTACACAAATTTTTCTCATACTCACGTATTATAGCTTAAAGAATTATGTAAAAAAACACCATTGAATTGAATCATTCTATTACTTCGTATACTTTCAGATGTTACATAAACCAAATCATAGCCAAACGATTTCAATTGATTACAAATATAAAGGTAATCTTCTTGGTCGTCATATAATTCAACTAAAGATAGTTCTATAAAAAAACCAACTATGTTATAATTTGTTTCACCTAATTTTGACAGTATTACATGTTCGTAACCCTGAACATCCATTTTAATAAAAATGTTTGATGCCACTTGTATAATTGAATTGGAGTTCAAACTTCCCAAAGTAATCTGATCGACCTCTTCTTCATCTACATAATGACTTTGTGTTACATTAAATTTAGATCCCTTAATTTTTAACAAAGAACTATTACCAATCAAATTTGAAATATTGATTTTTGCTCTAGATTCTGTATTACCTATACAACATTTATCATGTATATGCCATGACTCAAAATTTCTGGATGCTTCAATTAATATATTATGTAATGAAGAAATTGGTTCAAATGATAAAATTGATTTTTTATAGCCAAAATCAATCAATTTTTTAGCAAATTGACCTTTATTGGCACCTATATCTAAGACTAAATCAGTATTTACAGAGTCTAATATTTTTATAAGTTCGTTTTCAACACTTCCATATCCTAATCCACCTTTTAAGCGAACTAAGTCATAACCCATTGATTTAAATATTTTTTTAAGTGTTTTAGTTAGTTTCATCAATATCAGAATCATTTAAAAATTCCCATTGTAGCATATGTCTTAATAATTTTTTACCGATTACATTACGAAATTGCGATGCTTGTATACCTTTATTTGAAGGTTTCTTTGCCTCCAAATCATTAAAAGTTATTTTATGACCTTTTTCTAAGTCTTTGTTGATGGCCAACGACTTTTCAAAAATTAATTTTAATTCAGAAAACCTAGAAATGTCGTTCTTATCAATTGGATGCTTCAACGCTTCTGCAATGTTTTTGACCGAAACCACTAACAGTTCTATATCATGTAAATTTAATGAGGACGTGGCGTCTGGGCCTCCATCATCAGGATCAATAATGACGTGAAACTCAAATATTTTAGCACCTAATGCGGCAGCCGCAATACAAGTTTCCGTTTTGGCAGAATGATCAGAAAACCCAACTGGAATTTGGTATCTTTCCTTTAATTGCTCAATAACATTTAACCCATAATTTTCTGGAGACGTGGGATAGGATGTCGTGCATTGTAGCACCGAAACTTGTGAATTATTAGATTTCAAGTAATTCACTGCTCGATCCAATTCTTCAAAAGAACTCATGCCAGATGATAAAATCACTGGTTTTTTGGTCTGAACAATTCGCTCCAAAAGCAACATGTTGGAAATTTCACCTGAACCAATTTTATATCGATTGACACCTACCTGTTCAAGTAAATCCACAGCCGCATTACTAAAAGGCGAAGACATAAACTCAAGACCAACGTCATCACAATGTTGCTTTAATTCTTTCCATTGGTTCAAGCTAAATTCCATACGCTTCCAGTAATCAAACCGTGTAGCATCCTCACTCGAAAACTTAATTCTGAAAGGTTCATAGATGCTGCTTTCTGCGTCGGCAATATGAGTTTGAAACTTTATGGCATTAACACCTGTTTTGGCAACTTGATCAATAAATTTATGAGCTACCTCTATGTTTCCATTATGCGCTTGAGCAATTTCGGCTATAAAAAAAGGTTGAATCATTTAATAAGGACAATAATTTTTTAAAGTTATTGTAAATAGTTGTAAATAATAAATTCATTCTTATAAAAATACCCCATTCAATTATTAAATGGGCAGGATTCTATTAATCTAGATTGTAAATCATTTATTCTTTTTTGTTTTGGAAGCGCATTTTCAGTAAAATAATTTTCAATTTCAGATTCAGACATATCAGGAGATGACCACTTATTCTCAAGATATGACAGATCAACAGAGGAAAAATAATCTCGAAATTTAATATTATCACCAAAAAGATTATCTGAAAACTGAATCCAGACCGCGGGAATTCCATATGCATGCGACACTATCAATCCATGAAGTGATGATGAAATGACACGTTTGCATTGCAATATTTGATCTGTGGTTTTCTCAATATCATTAGTCATCAAATCAATAATATGAATATCACTTTGATTTGAAGTTAACTGTATTGCTATTTCAATATCAACATAATGGGGTATAATTCCAAGTTTGTATTTCTTAGTAATTACTGGGTTATAGTATCTAGGTAATAACAATCCTGGATCGCCATAGATTTCCGGTACATCATACCCTTGTTTTAATAAATTGTTTCTAGTTTCTGGGCCGCGAACTGCTAAAAATTTAGCAGGTTTAACAACTTGGTCTTTTTTAATAATTCCACTTCCCCAAACAATGCATTTTTTATTGACATGTGCTAAAATACTTCCAGCAGTTACATAAATTGGCTGCAATAAATCCTTAAAACTCCTTTTCTTAGGATGTGCAAAAACGACTTGTTTCTGAGACATTTTTTCAACAATATAAACACCTAATAGATCTCCATAATTTTCATATGGTTTACCCATTAGCTTTGGCTCGCTCCACCAAAATAACCGTATACTACTTGCCATTGGTTGTTAAATCGTTTTTAAGATCTATAATAAATTTGATTGATTCAAGGTCATTTGACACCTCATACCAATAATTATGGTGGAGGTATTTAAAAATTATTTCTTTTAAAATCAAATCATTAATTTCTTTTAATGAAATATATGGTTGTGAAATTTTATTGAGTACTTTTTTAACTTTATATTTTGTTGAATTATAGTAAGGATCAATTCTAAATACCACCTCAACTACCTTATTGCTATATGAAGGTAAACCAATTTGCAAAAAATGAACAACATGAGATTTAATATTATGAATTTCAAATTGCTCATCTACAGTTTTGAGTTTTTCTAATTCTACTTTTGAAACTATTTGATACCAATTTTCAGAATGTTTGGGGATTGAAATAGATTTATCTCTCTGCCAGTGAAAATGCCTTTGATTGATGCGTTGAATATTAGTTAAACGCGGTATTATTGTAAGTTCCTTATCCTTTTTCTTAGGATATCTGGGATGCCATTGATGAAGTAATAAAGTTTCTTCGCATCGATGCTTTTCAAATCCAGCTTTTTGCAGTCTACTATTGAGATCTTCATCTTCAGAACCAAAAAAATGAAAAAAGGTATCTAAACCTCTAACTTTTACCAATGCAGCCTTAGAAAATAATCCAATTCCGAAAGTATCACCAATATGAGTTGGTTTTAAGTCTAAGAATTTTGATTTCTTTATTACCTTTGAATTTAATGTTCTTGGTAAATATCCAATTTTAAAGAGTGAGAATTGTTGTGATTTGGCAAGTTGTATACAAGTTTCAACAAAATTTGTAGCGAAAAGTACATCAACATCTGCTAAGACTATATATTCAGTATTTGAAATATTTATACCAAAATTTAGTGCTTTGCTTTTATTCCATAACAATCCTTCATGAGCTATATAATGGTAATTGACAAATGCAAATTTTTCAGTTACTTTAGCAATGTCATCTACATATTTTGAAGTACTACCAAAATCAATAAATTGTACCTCAAACTCCTTTTCAGATTGCAATTCAAGTGAATTTAGAGACAACTTAATACGCTGAATATTTCTGTTTCTATAGGCAAATATGATGGTGATTTTTGATTGCATTTATTTTTTGCTAATATGATATAATGTTTGAGTTCGCCAACGTCCAATTATTTGTAAAGTCATATCTATTGAATCTGCAATATTGGATATATCCATTTCATTTAAATCACTTACCCAACCCTCATATCTTCTTTTGACTTTATCTGGAGTTTGATCTGTTGTGGCGTAAGATATTAGAAAATTGTCTGTATTTGAAGCCAAATGCCTTAACAGTGCCTCAACTTCAAAAATATATTCTAGAACTCCACTAAACACAATATAGTCAACTTTTGGCACTTCAGGTAATCCTTTGTTCAGGTCAAAAACCAGAGTTTCATCATTCCTTTTAACAATATCGGAATGTAAATAAACACAGTTATCTGATATGGCTTCTCTCAGTACCAATCGTGCTGCTCCAAACTCGAATACTTTTGAATTAGGTTTTATTTGTTGAGCCAACAGCAATGTGCGTTCATCCCAATCAGTAAACAATGACTTACTCTTACTCCAGCGATCGACATCAGATGATTTAGCGTATGATTTAGATGTAGTTATAAGAATACGTTTGTACTTAAAATAAAGTTGTTTAAATTTCCTGATTACCTTATTACTCATTGGCTAATATTAATTCTTTGATAACTTTTTGAGAATTTCTTTCAAATTTTTATATGACAAATAATGTTCCAAATCAGGTCTGTTCAACTCACTCTGACTAGATTTATTTTTCCAATTAATGAACATAGTTTCCATTTTGTTGGCAATCGATTTGATATCATCAATTTCACACGAATATGGATAATCTTCTCCAAGAAGACGCGCACTTTCACTTATCGCTGGTCCTAAAAGAAGAATCGGTTTATTGGCTTTAACACAATGGGGAAATTTACCTGGCAAAAATGGGCTAATTTCAGATTTCGCTTCTAAAATTACGTTTACTGAGGTGGCATTCTGCATGCTTTGAACTTCTTTGAATGGCACATAACCTGAACTAATATAGAGTTGCGGAATTTCTTTTAATTTTTCCTCTAGAAACTTAGTAAAATATGTCATTTTACCTATCAATAGGATTTGCGAATTGGAGCTAGCATCAGGATTTTTTGAAAGGAATAGTTTATAGCCTTCAATTAATCCAGTTGGGTTTCTAGGTTTCATTAAGCTTCCTGCATGTAATATGGTGAACTTATTATCTTCAAAATATAAAGGAAAAGTTGTCTCTATTTCTTCCCCTTCCATAATTTGATGAGGAATAACTATTCCTCTTTCTATGAAATCAGGATAATAACTTCCCATCCATTCCATTAATAATTGGCTAGGAAAAATTGCATGTGCAGATTTCCTAGAAACCTCTCTAAAAAATTCCTGTTTTTGAAAATATCCCGGTTCTACCCAATTATAAGGTCGAGGATAAAAATGATGTGGGAACGGATCATGCACATATGCCAACCATTTGTCATGCCATTTTGGTATTTTCAGCAAGGCCTTATGTACTCTAAAACTAGCAGCTTTACTCAAGGTGAGTACCCAATCTGGTTTGAAATTATTCTCTTTAAGTAATGACAATTCAATACTTCTAACATCATTCAAATAAGCAAATGAAAAACCTAATCGTCTTTCAAATATTGGATTGACATTCCATTTAAAAAGTTTCCAAAGTAAGCGTTGAATTTTGCTCAGAATAAAAACGAATGATGTTTTTTGTTCTCTTATTCTTACACATTCAATTTCATCAAGATAAACGTCCTTTCTTGTGTAATGATAGACTTTAACTTGATGCCCTACATTTACAAGATTTTTAATTAAGCTTAGCCTACCTTTTGTTGCGCTACTATCCTCAACATCTATTGATTCACATATCACCAAGAAATTCAATCTCTTCATATAACTTTACCTTCAGATATGTATTCTTGTATGCTTTTTTTGGACAGACCCTTAGCTAGTAAAAATCGTCTTAATACATACCTGTTAGACATCAACTTTCTAAAGAGAACATTTTTAACATAATAAGAAAGTCCAGTACCATTTAAGTTAGACTTTTTAAATGTTAGGTCTTTAGAATCATTTTCCGTTATTAGTTGATTTAGCGTTTCGGTCATCCATGGTTCGTAGGCATTTCCCATATGATATGCGTAATTATTAACGGTTGTTAATCTCCAACCATCAACTTTCAATACGGGTTCATCAAAGTATTCACGCTCAACTTCATGCATCTTGACTTTACAAGTTTTAGCAGGCATATGATTCAAAGCATCTGAATTATAGGTTGCAATGAAATGTGCTGATCCTACAACTGCTTCGGTACCATCAGAGTTTTTAAGCGTTAAATGTTTCTCAAGTTGTTGATCTTCAAATGCTTCCCAATTAATACTATTGTAAAAATGCTTTATAGCATCTCTGTTTATAATAGACCTAAACTTTAATTTATTTGACCAAAATTTATCGAACAATAAATTAAAGCTTAGAGCTGCATGTAACTTATATTGTGGAACCACACCAACTACTCCAGCTTTAGGAAAGGCATTGAATATTTTAATTGTTTCTTCCTGCCAATTATTCAAGAAAAGGACATCAGAGTCGGCAACAGTTATTAAATCAAACAAATGACCTTTTAAGCCTTTTATCAAAGCGTTTATTTTACCCACATTAATTGTATGAACCACTTCATGAATATTACCTTCTTCTAAAAGTTGATTTAAGTATGCTGCCACAACATTATCGCTTCCGTTGTTAGCAATAGTAATAAAGGTGTTATTGTGAGTAGTTTTGATTAGTGACTCAATACATATTTTTAAGACTTTTAGACTATCCTTAAAATAGTTGTTATGATAAGGAATATACACAGGAATAATGACCTGATGTGTAAAACCAGTCATGACATGTGCTTTCATCTTTTGAGGATTTGCCCCTTTACGCATTTCTTATAGTATAAGGAAAACTTTTTAACAGACCGTCTTGGATATTTTTAATTACATTTACTTTTGGTAATATGAAATTATTAGTTTCAATAATTTCATTTAAAGTTTTGTCATTATTGTCAGTAAAGTTACTGATTTCTATAGATTCATAATAATCTACAAATTTGATGTTATCACCACTTAATTTGTCTGAATATTTCCACCATACAGCTGGTATTCCATAGCTATGAGCGACAATAATCCCATGTAAGGATGTCGATATAATCTTTTCGCATTTCAAAATTTCATCAATGACATTTTCAACCGAATTTGTTCTTAAGTCAATGTGCAAGACATCATCATTTGGATATAAGTTAGAATGCATTTCGTCAAAATCTATATAATGTGAAATTAAACCGAATTTAAATGATTTTTCAATATTATCTCTGTTATACAATTTTGAAAGTAAAAGAGCCGGGTCTCCATAAATTTCAGGAGCTCTAAATCCTAATTCCATTAGTCTTTTAGCAGTTTTTGGCCCACGAACAGCCAAAAATGTTCCTCCATTAATTACTTCATTTTCTTTTATTATTCCACTTCCCCACACTATAGTATTTGGTTTAGAACTTGCAATAATACTACCTACCATTATGCTATGTTTAAAAAATTTAGGTAGTCTTGTTCGCATAGAGATATAAAATGGATACTGTCCGGTTAATGCCTCAACTATATAAGGTGTAATTATGTCTCCAAAATTTTCCCTATCATAACCATGTTCATTCCGAACAGACCACCAATACACCCTTGGTTTCCAAGTGAGCCAAGTTTTAAAAAAAGAAACACCTTTTTTAAACAAATTTTGAATCATTTATTGATTATTTATGGTGCCAATAAATTTAAATTTCCGCCTATCTAATTTTTCCATTGGTGTTCTGCATATATTTTAACATTGTCAAGACGAGGCAGCGAATCATTTCCATAAAAATCGCCATTAACAACCGAAAATGAATTACAATTTTTAAAATTTTCTAATCCAAATTCTTTAGTAAACACTTGTATATTAATATAATAACTTCCTTCAACCAGTGGGTTTTTTGGCAATGAACAATCGACCTTTCCATCGCTAGAAATTGGCAATTTTTCAGTAACATCTCGACTTGATAAATGCAATACTTTTTCTCCACTTATACTATAAATTCCAATACTTAGCAGAGAAGATTCATCTATTTTCTTATCTAGTTCAAATTTAAATTTCAATCTCTCACCTGTAGTGAAAAATTCTGTTTCTGCTAATACCTTAACTGATTTTATTGCACTATTAGGATTGTGATTCACAAACTTGGCATCCATTTTATCTATAGTATTCTTATTAAGATATTCATTAACTGCTTCATGTTGTGAGCCGCAAAAAACTTCTCGACCGTTTTCAAGTACAATTCCTCGAGTGCATAAGTTTTGAATTGCAGTCATGTTATGACTAACAAATAAAACTGTTCGTCCATCTTCTTTACTGATGTCTTGCATTTTTCCGATTGCTTTTTGTTGAAATTCGGCATCGCCAACAGCTAAAACTTCATCTACCACCATAATATCAGGTTCTAAATGAGCAGCTACAGCAAAGGCCATTCTCACTGTCATTCCACTACTATAGCGTTTAACAGGTGTATCAATATAACGAGCACAACCACTAAAATCAATGATCTCATCTTCTTTTCTTTTAATTTCAGATTTGGTCATTCCAAGAATAGCACCATTTAAATAGATGTTTTCACGTCCGGTCATTTCTGGATGAAACCCGGTTCCAACTTCCAAGAGTGAAGCGATACGTCCTTTGGTTTTTATTTCTCCAGTTGTTGGAGAAGTAACTCTTGATAAGATTTTTAAAAGTGTCGATTTACCTGCACCATTTTTACCAATTATCCCTAATACTTCCCCTTGTTTGACTTCAAAATTAATATCTTTTAATGCCCAAACATAATCACTATTTGCTTGTGTACTTCTATCGTTAAGTTCACCAATTTTTAAATAAGGATCTTCCTTACCCCGCATCAAATGCCACCATCTATTTAAATCATGACTCATGGTTCCTGTACCAACCAACCCAAGACGATATTGTTTGGAAATATTCTCTGCTTTTAAGATAATGTCTGACATGTTTAAACTGTGTCTATGAATTGTTTTTCCGTTCTATTGAAAATAACAAGACCGATTAAAAAAACAACGAAACTAATTATTAGAGTATAAATAAATCCATTCCAACTGAAACTGCCTGTGTTCAATAACATATATCTAAAACCTTCAACAACTTGTGTTAAGGGATTCATTTCAACAAGAGGAACAACCCATTCCGGGAATTTTAGTCGTGCCTCTGAGACTGGATAAGGAACAGCAGAAACATACATTAAAAGTGATACACCAAACCCAACTAATATTGTCAAATCACGATATTTAGTGGTCAGTGAGGAAATTATCATACCAAACCCTAATCCTAAAAGTGCCATTATTAACACATAAACTGGAAACAGCATTAAATTACTATTTAAACTTAAATCTGCGCCAATTAATTCATAGTAAACATAAAAACCAATAAATATTCCTAGTTGTATTCCAAATTTAAGCAGATTTGAAATTGTAATGGACATTGGCATAATAACTCTAGGGAAATAAACTTTACCAAAAATATTTTGATTCTTTGTAAACGTATTTGAGGTCCCGGTAAAACATTCCTTAAAGTAGTTCCATGCGGTGATTCCGGCAAGATTAAATAAGAAAGGTGGAATGCTTCCAGTTTGAATTTGACCCAAATTGTTGAAGACCAATGTAAAAATAACAGAAGTAAATAATGGTTGAATAATGTACCAAAGGGGTCCTAAAATTGTTTGCTTATAAAGTGTTATTATATCTCTTTTTACAAACAGAAGTAGCAAATCTCTGTACTGCCATATTTCACCAAAATTAAAATCTACTAATTTTTTCTTTGATGTTATGGTGTATAACCATTGCTCATCACCTTGGGGTTTCAACACGTATTGATATTAAAATTAGAGCTAAAAATAAGAAATGTGCGACTAATTTAAGAATAATTGTATGTATTATTGGTGATAAGAAGTTTCTAAAACTTAAATGATGAAATTTATTTTAAGCTAAGCCTTAATATTTTCAATGTTATTATTTTTCTTATAGTGATTGATTAAGAGATCTAAGCCTTCTTCTAAAGATATCAATTCCCTATTTAAAACATATTTCATTTTGGATATATCCGGGCATCTACGCTTCATATCACCTTCTTTTAATGCAGGCATAAAAAGTATTTCTGACTCAGAGTTAGTCAACCTAATAATCGTTTGAGCTAATTCTAGAATAGTCATTTCATTATCATTGCCAACATTCAATATTTCGTTGGTATAGGCATCATCAGACATTGTTTTAATACAAGTATCAATATTATCGCTTACATAACAAAAAGAACGCGTTTGCAGTCCATTACCGTAAATTGGGATTGGTTGATTTTCTAATGCCAACTTAATAAATCGAGGAATGACAAAATCCTCACTTTGATTTGGTCCATAGGTGTTGAAAAACCTAAAAATTGTATATGGTAGCCCATATTCTAAATAATACGCTTTAAAAAATGCCTCACCAACATTTTTTACAATCGCATAAGGCAACCTTGAGTTCAAAGGTGTTGTATTCTCATTTTGGGGAATTTCAAATGGTTCTCCATATACCTCTGACGAACTTGAATAAAATACGCGTTTAACACCTGAATTTTTTGATAGCGAAAGAATATTTTTTATACCCTCAATATCATCTAAAACCATTATTGGATTTTTAAGTGTTCGTTTTACACCTACAACTGCCGCATAATGAAACACAAAATCAAAATCAAATCGCCCAAATATTGGAACAATATCATTGTAGCTATTTATATCTGCCTTAATAAATTGGACATTAGATTTTTTAGGTATTTTTCTTTTGCTCCCAGTTGACAGGTTGTCTACTAGAACAATTGTGTTTGTAGAATCATCTGACAATTTAGTTGCCAACGCGCTTCCTAAATGTCCTGCTCCACCTGTAATTAAAATTTTTGCCATTAATCCCTTCTAAATAATTAGTATAACGTAAAAATTGGTCTAAATGTATTGCTTTTTTATCAAGAAAATAGATTAAATATTGAAATTAATTCTATTAATTCTCACATAATCAACTGTATACTAATAGTATACTGTTCATTTCTAATAGATGAAATGCGGTAATGTATCAGAAATTTATACTAAAACATGATAGTTTTTTAAGATAAATGGTAAACTCATAATTATCAAACTAAGCAGTTGTAAATTAAGAATCATTAAACCATTGGTTTCTCCATCCTTCTTATCTTTAAAAAAATGAAATATTGCTGTACAAAATACAATTGGAAGTAATAAAAAAATATTTCCAAACCATCTATTCTCAATAACATAAATGACTATAAAACAAATGCTAAAAATGTAAATTATTGAGAATATCAAAATGTCCTGATTAAAACATGATTCCAGAGTCAGTTTCCGTTTAAATAAGTAATAGAAAAACAATAAAAGATTAAATATGAAAATAATGCCGAGAATTCTTGTAAATGGCTTTATTTGGAGAAAAACATCCACAAAAAACTCTTTTATTGTTCTACTTGGGTTGAATAGCAAGGTCTCAGTTAAGGAATTGGGTAATGCGTCTTCTCCATTTTCATCAAGATATGTCCTTACATCTTCCCAACTTACATGTTGTGCATATTCAAGAGTTCCGTCCTCAGCTCTCATTGCCGATAAATACTGTAATTGAGACCAAGAAAGATCCTGAAATTTTGTTTTCTTAATATGAAACGATAAACTGCCATTTTCAACTAATGAAGGCCAATTAAATGCTAAAACTAAAACGGTTGAGACAGTGATAATAATCGCCGATTTACTTAAAACCTGTTTAACATCAAAACTTTTTTTGTGAAATAATATGGCTATGACTATGGCAATTGGAAGTAAATATAAAGCACTCATCATTCTTGTAAGCAACATCATTGCAATGACAACTCCCAATAAAAAATAATTTCTATTATTGGAATTGTTATAGAATTTTTCAGAGTAAATAATAAAGAAAAAACTCAACGTTAAGAATACCAGAATCACATCATTAATCCCTCCCATGAATGTAGCTCCTAACACCATGGCGTGCACTGCTGTAATATATGCCACTATTTTATAATTAATTGATACTGAAAAGAATTTTTTGATAAAAACCCAAAGCAAAATTAACGAGGCTATTCCTGCCGTAAAACTTGTTAATCTAAGACTTTGTAATTCTGAAAAACCCAATGAATAATACAAATAGGAAATTAAATTAAAAACAATTGAATTTCCCTCAACATTAGCTTGAAAATAGCCTTCATTAAGAAACATTTCGAACATATTTAAAAAACCATGTTCATCACTTTTTGGGCTTGGACTTAAAAATTTAATCCTGAATTGAATGGCTGCATAACTGAACAAAACCAATATTGATGTGGCACTGATTAGTTTGAAAAATATTTTTAGAAGTCTATTCATAAAACAAATTCACGCTGTCTATTACTCTATTCTGGTTCGTTCTGTTTAATTCGTAAAAAAATGGCAATCTCAACAGACAGTTGGAGTAGTGATCAGATTGTTCTAAATTTTCGCCATTATAATTATTTTTATAAAACGGACTTTTATGTAGACTCAAATAATGAAATACTGCATTTATTTGATTCTTTTTTAAAAATCCAATTAATTTCGTCCTTTCTGTATTTGAATTACAAACTAAATAGTACATATGTGCATTATTGGTGGCAAAACTTGGAAGCTGCGGCAATTGTACCTTCCCTTTTAACTCCAAATGTTTGAATGCCTCATGATAAAGCGACCAAATCTCTTTTCGTTTTTCTTGAATCTTTTCTAAATTTTCCAATTGTGCCCACAAAAAAGCTGCGATAACCTCTGATGGCAAATAAGACGACCCAATATCTACCCAATTATATTTGTCGATTTCTCCTCTAAAAAATGAAGCACGGTTAGTACCTTTTTCCCAAATTATTTCAGCACGTTCAACAAATTGATCATCATTGATTGCGATAAGGCCTCCTTCTCCTGAAATAATGTTTTTAGTTTCATGAAAAGAAAAAGTAGCTAAATGACCTATACTCCCTAATGGTCTATTTTTATAATACGAATCTATGGCTTGAGCTGCATCTTCAACCACAAATAAATTGTGCTTAGTTGCCAACTGCATTATGAGATCCATATTACAAGCAACACCTGCATAATGAACGACAACAATGACCTTGGTTTTATCAGTTATTAAACTTTCTAATTTAGATTCATCAATATTAGGATGATTAGATTTCGAATCTGCAAATACAATGGTGGCTCCTCTTAATACAAACGCATTAGCCGTAGATACAAAGGTATATGAGGGTATAATGACTTCGTCGCCAATCTTAATATTTAGCAATAAAGCACACATTTCTAAGGCATCTGTACAAGATGTTGTAAGTAGCGCCTTTTTAATATTGTATTTAGATTCAAAGAAGGATTGACATTTCTGGGTAAAGGCGCCATTACCAGATATTTTGTTAGATGCTACTGCCTCCTCAATATATTTGGTTTCGTTACCTGTAAGATATGGTTTGTTAAAGCCTATTTTCAATGATTTGTTGCTCTTTTAATTACTGAATTATCTAAATTCATGATAATAATTCCGAGGGATATTAATATACATGATAAAACCTTACCAAATGTAAAGCCTTCGGTTAAAATAATAAAAGAATAAATGGTTATTAGAACGTAATTTAAACTTGTAATTGAAAATGCTCTGGAAAGAGCCAGTTTTTTGATACCAATGAGCCAGAAAAGAGCCGATAATGCATAAAAAAGCATGGCAAAATAAAATTCCTTTTCTTCAAGTAATAATTGTAATAATTCGCTAATTCTAGAAAATCTAAAATCAAAATTTGCCAATACATTTTTAGACAAATCATTAAAAAATATCTGACTAATAAAATTGGCGAAAACACAAAAAATAATATAAATAGTGCCCTTGGTGTTTAACGTCATAATCTTAAATTGATAAAACAACACCAATAGTAATAAAGCTAATTCCTATAAGCTTTTGCATTGATATTTTTTCGTTGAAAATCCATTTATCAATAAATAACATCAGAACAAATGAAAGACTTGTAACCATAACAGCCTTAAATAGAGATACTTTTGTCAATGCCAATATCCAGATAAAAATATTTAATAACCCTAGTGAATAAGCAAGCAGAACTTTTTTGTTCAATAACATTTTCAACAAATATATCTTGTTGTTGTGCTCTTTTTTTTTCTTTGATTCTAATTTCAAAATTACTTGAGAAATTACAATGAGTACTAAAAAGAGAAATAGATAAATCATACTTTCTGTTATTTAGTAAGTATGGCTAAACCGAATCCAGTTTGGCCATAATTGTTTCCGTTATATAACATATAGCGTTCTTTATTATAATCAAAAATAAACGGGTAACACATCATTTCTGAGTCCCAGTCTGACATTGGGCCTGCAAATTTAATCAAGTCATCTTTACGTTCCCAATTTTTCGCATCTTTAGATTCAGCGTATCCAATTCTGTAATTTGGTGATTCATTACTTCCTCGATATGAATACCACATTTTATAAATATTATCATCTTTTATGACTCTTGGAACTGAGATGGCATATTCACGATCATTTTGAAAATCAATGGCGATTTTACCGTTACGAATCCAGTTTAATCCATCTTTCGATTCAGCGTACTTTATAAGATATTTGTGCCGTGGGATTTCATTGTCTATCCATACATCACAGGATAAATAATACAATCTAAAAAAATCTTTTTCAGCATAAATACAATTGCTAGCAACAAAACATTTGTCATAAATGTTTCTATCTACTATTGGACCTTCGGAGTAGCGTGAAAATCCCCCTTCTTCTCTTTCAATTGCAACACCAATAGAATTACGAAAAGGCACTGATACCGCAAGATTCCAACCAATATAATAGAAATAAGATTTATTATTAATTTTAGTTATATGACAACCCATTATGCCATCTTCATCAAACATTCCTTTGCGACCGAGATCTAAAATTGGTTTTTTTGAAATAGAAAGTGGTCCGCCAAACAAATTATTCCAATTAAAATCAGCCCAGCCTGTTAGTGATTTATTGGACTGGTTTCTTGCTGTAAAATAGACTCTCACTTTATCATTACCAAAGTCATGAATAAAAGGAACTGCTGCATAATTGGTCATCCAGTCTGGACAATCATAATTTCGTGGATTAAATATTAAACCTAATTTCTTCCATTTCTGCATATCTAAAGGTCTATTTCGGTGCTATTTTTATCCAGCTTAACAGTTCTTGGAGGCACGTAAATTCCTTGCGCCTCTGAATTTTTAGAAATAACAGCTCCTGCTCCTACTAGTGTTTCTTCAGCAAGAATTATTTTATGTGCCAAGGTTGCATTAACACCTATAAAGCAATTGGGTTTAATTGTACAATGACCTGAAATAACCACGTGAGAACTAATGAAATTATGATCCATTATTTCAGAATGGTGACCAATGTGATTCCCACTCCAAATTGTCACATTATTCCCTATTTTAACAAATGGTTGAATTGTATTATCTTCAAAAATAAAGCAATTATCTCCTGGTTCATTTTGTGTAAGGTAGCTACATTTTGAGCTTACATAAGAAACCAATTCATAACCTTTTTCTTTTGCCGAATTATATTTAGACGCCCTAATTTTATTCATTTTAGAATAACTCAGGGCAATAAACATTTTATAATCAGAAGGTGGGTACCTTTGTACTATTTCTTCAAATGCAACTAAAGGTTTGTCTTCAAAAGTTTCGGCATTAACGTAGTCTCGATCTACCGTAAAAGCCACCACTTCAAATTCACTATCTATTGTAAAATAATACTTAGCAATCTGAGCAATATCTCCAGTACCGAAAACTATTATTTTAGCCATTCTTTTATTCTTTTCTTACTATGATAGTAAATTCGTACAAATTATAATCATGTAATAGTACTATATTTTTTGCATAATTTTTTTTGCAATAATCAAATAGTATCATAGGATTAGCATAATACAAATAATCCTTTTTATACTCAGTATCTGAATATGAGGTCAATACATTAAATGAAAAACCTTTTACAGACTTATCATTTATAATGTCGAGTGATTTTAAAATATATGATTCCCATTTGCTCTCTGATTCATCTAATTTTACATTGAATAAACCGCTAGCTATAGTATAATCTATCTTTGCAATACTATCAATATCATTAACAAATTTCAAATGTTCTGATTTAAATTGCTCCTTTGCATTACTCAACATATCATTTGAAATATCAAATCCTATATATTCAAATTGACTAAAATCATTTTTATTCAAAAAATCAATAAATGATCCATAACCACATCCATAATCTAATATTGAAAAATTAGAATTGGTTCGAATTACTTTGGCGAGTTGATTAAATCGTAAATAATGAGATTCTTGACCATTCCAATCCACACCTTTGCTTGTAGCACCAAATTCCGATATCTTTTCGGTATAGTATTTATTCACTTTATCTAGAATTCTCTTAGTCATTAATATTTACCTCTTCTTCAATAATATACAATGGTCTATTTTTCGATTGTTCAAATATTTTACCAATATATAGACCGATAATTCCCATGCTCAAAAGCATTAGTCCAGTTGAAAATAATATAGTCACTATAATGCTTGGCCATCCTGGTTGTAAATCATAAAAAAAGTACTTCATAATAATAAAAAGACCAATAATTACAGAAACAAAAGACAATGACAATCCTAAATACACGCTTAATTTCAGTAGTTTATCTGAATGAGATGTCCAACCCTGAATACCCATTTTCATTAATTTTATAAAATTATAACTCGATTTTCCATCAAACCTTGGGTTGTGCTCTACTGGAATAACTGTAGACTTAAATCCAATCCATTTTAGCATTTGAATATAAAGTCGGTCTTTGTCATTTAATTTATTAAATTCATTGGCTACACGTCTGGAAAAAAGGACTAAAGAACCAGCATTTATTTGATAGTCGCTTTCCGAAAAAAGTACAAACAACTTATTGTAAATAAAGGTACTTAAAGACTTTAGAAACCCATGTTTTCTATTTGTCCTTTCTGTGAATACTACGTCAAATCCTTCCTGACGTTTTTGTATTAATTTTTGAATATCTTTTGGATTGTCTTGCAAATCACAATCCATTAAAACAACGTTATCTCCTTTTGCAATTGCTACACCTGCACTAATCGCATAATGTTGGCCAAAATTTCGACTTAATTTAACACCTTTGACATAAGAGAATTGTGCACATTGTTTTTTAATCTCTTGCCAGGAGTTATCTGGGCCACAATCATCAACTAGAATAATTTCAAAATCTTGGGTTATAACACTAACTTCTTCAGAAACTCGTTTAACAAGTTCTGCAACAATATTTTCTGCCATATAAACAGGACTAACTACTGATAGTTTCATTTAGGTATGTTTCAAAAAATTTATTGCATTTTTTCCTTCCGAAAAAATTAAGTCTAATATACTAACTCCATGCTCAAATTTGCCATATAATTGGTCATATTCTTTGTAATCTGAATAATTAAAATAATTTACACTTATTTGCTTATTAGTAAACAAAGATTCATCCATATAACTTTTTGCAGCTTCACCAGAATAATATTTAGTCGCATTGAGTTGTAAACAAATGTCCACTAATCGTTTGGTTTTATCATCTTCTTTCAAATTATAATCTGATGAAAAAGATAGGTTGGTATCAATATTTAGAAATTTACAAATATGTACTAAAAAATGATGATTCACTTTAGAAATTGTTGGTTGTGTTGCCAATGAATAAAGGTCTTCTATCCTATCAATCACTTCATCATAACATTTGGCATTTGAATAATTTTGTTTTAGTCTTTGAAAATGCTGATCATTCCAACTTTGATCAATAATCTCTGTATCTTTAATTTTTTGAAAATATTTCCCTTTGACCTTAACTGGAATTGTCAACCATTTTAGGCCATTGTTTGTTTTAATTTTATTTCTGTTACGCCAATCTCGCTTTGTGTATTGCATATCATCGTACAATACAAATTCATCAACTCTAGCAATATTGTCAAAATATCCTTTCCAAGGAATATAATTAGATTGGGAAATGGCAACTTTAATTGAATTCATACGCTACAAAACGCTTGTAGCTAATGTATAAAAATTAGTGTGAAAATTAAATAAGGAACTAAGTAATTATTAACCGAATTAATTTGTTGAATTAAAATAATCCCAAGTTATATTTAACCCCTCTTTTACAGAAATATTTGGAATATAATCAAGTAATTTTTTTGCCTTAGAAATATCCGCTAATGAATCTCTCACATCACCTTGTCGAGGTGGTCCATAATTTGGTTCAAGACTTGAATTAGCAGCGTCTTGTAAATCAGTCCAAAGTTGATTAACCGAAATCCGTTCTCCACAGGCTACATTAAAAACTTCATTTGCTGCTTCCTTTGAAGCAAAAAAACCTCTAATATTTGCTTGAACAGCATTATCAACAAATGTAAAATCTCGAGTTTGTTCACCATCACCATTAATTGTTGCAGGCAAATCATCTTTTAGCGCTTGCATAAATAAAGGAATTACTGCAGCATAAGCACCATTGGGACTTTGCTTTGGTCCAAATACATTAAAATATCTTAATCCAATGACGTCGGTCTTATAAGTTGTGCCAAAAACATCAGCATATAATTCATTCACATATTTTGTAACAGCATATGGTGACAACGGTTTTCCTATATTATCTTCTATTTTGGGCAAAGATTGACTATCACCATAGGTTGAACTTGAGGCTGCATATACCATACGCTTAACCGTATTACTTTCTTTTAAGGCAATAATCATATTTAAAAATCCAGACACGTTCACTTCATTGGTTGTTGCTGGATCATGAATTGATCTAGGAACTGAACCCAAAGCAGCCTGATGTGATACATAGTCAATATCTTTCATGGCTTCCTTACATGTTTGTAAATCACGTATATCACCTTCTAATAATTCAAAATTCAGATGTGACATAAACTCTACCAAATTCTCTCGATAACCGTTAGAGAAATTATCCAAGACACGTACTTTCTTCGCTTCGTGTTTGAGAAGATAAGCGACAATATTTGAACCAATAAAACCAGCTCCTCCAGTAACTAAGAAAGTTAGGTCTTTTAAATTATTTGTATGATACATATTTTGATTCATGGCTTATAATCTTGCATCAACATATTCTTTTGGAAATAAAGCTTTCACATCAAATACAACACCTAAATTAGATTTCAATTTATTCAGGTCCAGTTTCAAAAATTCGTTATGCGAAACAGCAAGGACAATTGCTTCATAATCTGTTTTTAATTGATTAACATTAGTCAACAAATCAAAACCATATTCGTTTGCGACCTCTTCCTTAGAGGCCCATGGATCGTAAACATCTACATTCATATGATATGCTTCAAATTCTTTAACTATGTCTATGGCTCTAGAATTGCGTATATCAGGACAATTTTCCTTAAAGGTTATGCCTAACACCAGGGCATTTGCTCCTTTAATTGTAACACCATTTTTGATCATCATTTTAACAGTTTCAGAGGCCACGTAGTTTCCCATACTGTCATTCATTTTTCGTCCGGCTAAAATAATTTCTGGAGTATAACCAGATTCAATAGCTTTTTGTGCTAAATAATATGGATCTACTCCAATACAATGACCACCAACCAAACCAGGTGAAAATTTTAAAAAATTCCATTTGGTCCCAGCGGCTTCCAATACTGATTTAGTATCGATATTTAGAAGTCTAAAAATTTTAGACAATTCATTTACAAAGGCAATATTAATGTCACGTTGTGCATTTTCAATTACTTTAGCCGCTTCAGCAACCTTAATGGATGGTGCTAAGTGTGTTCCAGCAGTAATCACTGATCTATACAATTCATCAATTTCTTTTGCAACTTCTGGATTTGAACCCGAAGTCACTTTCAAAATTTTTGTGACTGTATGTTTTTTATCTCCTGGGTTAATGCGTTCAGGTGAATACCCCGCAAAAAACTCAGTATTGTACTTCAAGTCAGAAGTATCTTCCAAAATTGGCACACAAATGTCTTCGGTAACACCTGGATAGACTGTAGATTCATAAATAACAATATCACCTTTATCCAATAAAATACCTACCGTTTCACTAGCCTTAATTAAGGGCGTAAAAACAGGTTTATTTAAAGAATCTGTTGGTGTAGGGACTGTTATAATATAAATAGCGGCTGATTTAAGTATGGTTGTATCTGTAGTAACAACTAGACCGATTTCATTATCAATGGTGTGTTTAAGCACTAAGTTCAACTCAGATTTTTCTACTTCCAGCGTTCGATCAATTCCTGTGTTGAGCTCATTTACTCGATCTTGATTAATATCAAATCCTATGACTTGAAACTTCTTGGCAAATTCGACTGCAAGAGGCAAACCGACATAACCTAAGCCAATAATCGCTATTGTCTTTTTATTTTTCATTGTTAATTTATAATTGATTTGAGTATGAATATTAGATCTTTTCCAAAGCTCCAATTATGGATGTAATTTACATTGATTTTAACCTTGTCTGGCCAAATAATCGTTCTATTGTAAGTTTCTGCGTCATCTTGCATTGCCAATAGATGATCCTCATTTTTATACTTTAAGGTAGCAGGACCCGTAATTCCAGGCTTCAATTGTAGCACAATTCTATCCAATCCTTCTAATTTGTCAGCAAATCCTTTTACATCTGGGCGTGGACCTACAAAACTCATGTCACCAACTATTACATTAAATAATTGCGGCAATTCGTCTAATTTGGTTTGTCTTAAGAACTTCCCAAGAACGGTAGCACTTCTATCTAATGATCCCAAAAAATGAGGCTCTACTTTGAGCGTTCTAATTTTATAAATCATAAAAGGCATTGCTTGTTGACCAATACGCTCATGTCTAAATAATCCGAATGTTTTTGTGTCTATAGTCGCCAAAATTACCAATAGAATAATCGGAATTATTAAAAATGGGAATAAAAGTAAACTTAAAACCAAATCAAATAAACGTTTACCTATTAATTGGGTTGAAGTTATCAAATGAGTGAAATTTATTAGTCGATACCTATTAACCTTTTTACTCGTTTTAGAATTGATGGTCCTCTTGAACTCTCATGATAAGCATTGCCATAAACACCATAGCCATAACCGTAGCCATAGCCATAACCGTAGCCATAGCCATAATTTTGATGACTCTTATGTCGATAGAAATTTAGCACAAAGCTGATGTTTTTAACTTCTCCAGCTCTATATTTTGCATTGATTAATTGCAACATTCCTTTTTTGGTATAATCTAATCGAATCATAAAAATTGTAGCATCGGCATATTGAGATAATTCTAATGGGTCAGTTACCAACCCTAAAGGTGGTGTATCTAATATAATAAGATCAAATTCTTGCCGTAATTTACTCATAAGATCCCTTAACTTATCACTCATCAATAATTCTGAAGGGTTTGGTGGAATTGGACCAGATGGTACTACCACCAAATTTTCTATATGTGTATTAAAAGACACTTCTTCTATCGATTTATCTCCAATTAGATAATTGACAATACCTTCTTCATTTGTGATATTAAAATCACCAAAGATTTTCGGCTTACGTAAATCAAGTCCCAATAGAATCGTCTTTTTACCAGAAAGGGCATATACTGTTGCCATATTAATGGAACAAAATGTTTTTCCTTCACCGCTCACTGAGGATGTGACCATTAACGTACTTCCTCCTGGAGTATTTTGTTTTTTGAAGATAAACTGCAAACTAGAACGAATAGCCCTAAAGGATTCAGCCACAGCGGATTTTGGTTTTTCAAAAACTACTAAATTATTCTTGTACTTATACTTACCTATCAAGCCTAAGATTGGGATTTTAGATAATTGTATAACTTCATCAGACCCGTGAATTGTACTATCTAACAAGAAAATAACGAAGATGAGAAACATTGGAATTAAAAACCCTATTAAAAGTGCCATCATATAATTAAGGGACTTATTAGGCCCAATTTGTCCGCCACCTATATCCTTTGCCATATCAATAATAGTAATATCTGATACACTAGCAGCCTTAACAATGGCTGCTTCACTTCGCTTTGCCAGATATACGTCATAAGCTTCTTGACTCAAATTGAGTTTTCTCTGAATTTTTAAATATTGTTGCTGGTCTTCAGGGAGATCGCTCAATTTAGACTCTAAGATTGCAATATTCCTGTTAATTGTTCCAATTTGAATACCTATGGTACGTTTGGTTGCATCAATTGTTTCCAGCAAAACATTTTTCTCGGCATTAATTCGTCTGTCTAAATCCTTGAATAACTCTGAACCTTCCCGCGTCGTATACTCCAAATTTTGCCGTTCAATGGCTAATGACGTAATTTTAGCCACACTAGAAAGAATATTATTTTCTTCAATTCCAACGGAAGTTGGTGCTGCAATTTTTGTAAATTCCGTTTTAGTTGTCAAGTAGTTTTCTAGACTATTAAGATAGTTTAATTTGGTTTGTTCTAATTGTTTTTGTGCATCATATTCTTTCAATTGTTGAGAAATTTGGGAAATCTCTTCATCTACATCGAATACCTTATTTTGACGTCTGAATTTGTTCATTTCGTCTGTAATATCTCCAAGGTCAGTATTCACTGCTGCCAAACTACTATCGATAAACTTTATAGTATTTGTAGCATATAAGTTTTTTTGCTCCAATTCCGTTTTACTTAAAATAACTGCAGTGGCATTTAAAAAATCAACTATTTTGGCTTTATTAGTCCCAGCCATTGAGAGTTTTAAAACTGATGACGAATTTTTAGAGAATGGATCAATAGCAATCGCATTTTTATAACCATTCACTACACTGTCAAAATTCAAAAACTGAATGTAGTATTCTGCACCTGGAATAATTTTAATAGACGGTTTGACAACTATAGCACCATTAAAAAAAGGTAAACTAACCTTCTGGTTTACTGAATAAGTTTCAGAAAATAATCCTAGAGGTACAGTAGCGGCATGCCTTGATTTGTCTTCATATTTTTGCGTTGTTATCCCAGCACCTTCAAATTCAATAAAAATTTCATAATGCGTATCGTCTTTAAATCGAATTCCAATTGGTTTGCCAATCATTTGACCTTTAGATTTGTCAATTTTTACATTGAATGGTGCTGCCGAATAAATGTCTATTTTTCGATACTTGCCTTGCGATAAATATTGAAGATAATACTGCAAGGAGTCTACAACTTTTTCGTTGTGATTTCTAGTTTTTATAGTCGTCAGTATTTTACCAACTTTACCCGTAACGCCTCCCCAATTAAATGAAATACTTGTGTTGGCCGTAAAAAAGGGATTCTGTTCATTTTCAACAGAAATCAAGGAATCAAGTCTATAAACATTTTGCTTTCTAACATTAACCAAATAGGCAATAATTAAAGCAAAACCAACAGAGATTAGAACCAATTTCCATAGATTCAATACCTTGAATAAAAAACCCCTAAAATCAAAACTGACCCTGGTGGAATCTAAGTGATCAATATCTTCATAATTAGTTTGATTCATTTAAAGTCTGTTAGTTATAAGTAATATAGTAGTTACTAAAGAAAGTAACGATACAGCTATGGTCAAATTTTCGCGAGCGGTTGTTCCAATTCCAAGCGATTTTTGCTTCAAAGGTTTTACATAAATCAAATCATTAGGCTGCACATAATAATATGGAGATTCCATGACATTTATATCTGTTAAATCTAAATGGTGGATTTTTTGGCCTTGTGGATATTGTCTTATAATGAGTACATCAGTTCTATCTCCAAAATCAGTTATCTCTCCAACATTGGCAATAGCCTCATAAATATTTACTCTATCCATGTAAAGCGTCTGAGTTCCTGGTCCATTCACTTCACCACTAGCAGTATACCTCAATCCAGTTAGTTTTACAGTTACAAAAATATTGGCTGTTTCTTTAAACTGTTCTTCCAATAATTTTTTCTCCAACATTTTTTCAATTTCTTCAGTTGTATATCCCAGAACATTTATTTTTCCTAAGGTTGGGATTCGAATATTGCCATGTACATCTACGGTAAAACCGTCAAAAAAAGCACGTTCTTCTCCTGTAGCATTTAAATTTTCATTGCCGGTAGGATTCAATATTTGTACATTTTCTTGATCAAGGGACTTCACTCGAATATTCAGAATATCGTTAATTTGAATACGATATGGTCCTTGCTTTTCAATAAGAATTTGCGTTGTGTCTATTGCTGTTTCTTTATTTTGCATATACACGATATCTTTATGGGGAACACATGATGAGGCACTTAAAATCATAATTACTATTGCAACAAGAAACAGTCTCTTCATATTGAGGCGATTTGATATTGAACAAATATAACTTTTAAGCACGAATAATAAAACTTATGCTTGTTTTTTTGACTAATTTGCGCAACTAACTAAAAAGTGTTATTTGAATTATCTCACTGTTGAAAATATTAGCAAGTCGTATGGCGAATTAACCTTATTCGAGAATCTTTCTTTTAGTATTCACAAGAATCAAAAAATTGGATTTGTTGCTAAAAACGGAACAGGTAAAACATCTATTCTTAATATTCTTTCCAAAAATGATGAGGCAGATTCTGGGACCGTGATATTTAGAAAAAACATTCAAGTTGTTTTCTTAAACCAAAATCCAGAATTCAAGGCAAATCTAACTATTGAAGAGGTCATTCTAACTTCAGAAAATCCAATTCTAAATATACTAAATCAATATCATCAAGCCCTTGAAACGCCTGAAGATCACGACACTTATCAAAAAGCATTTGAAGAAATGGATCGTCATGAAGCTTGGGATTTTGAAACGCATTATACTCAAGTTCTTTATCAACTAAAATTAGAAAATTTACAGCAACGGGTCAGTCAACTCTCTGGAGGTCAGAAAAAAAGGCTTGCTTTAGCTATTGCCATCATAAACAAGCCTGATCTATTGGTATTGGATGAACCAACCAACCATCTAGACCTTGAAATGATTGAATGGCTAGAACAATATTTTATTAAAGAATCGCTCACCCTTTTTATGGTAACTCATGATCGGTATTTTTTAGAACGTGTTTGTACAGAAATTCTGGAATTGGATGAAGGTAAGATGTATTCTTATAAAGGTAATTACTCCTACTACCTTGAAAAGAAAGAGGCCAGAATCGACCATTTTAATACAGAAACCAATAAGGCTAAGCAGCTTTTTAAAAAAGAATTGGGATGGATGCGTCGTCAACCAAAAGCACGGACAACAAAATCAAAATCAAGGATTGATGATTTTCATGACATCAAACATCGTGCACAACAACGCAGAAAGGACCATCAAGTACAGTTGGAATTGAATATGGAACGTCTTGGAAGTAAGATTATTGAACTACATAATGTTTCTAAAGCATTTGATGAAAAAATCATTCTAAACAAATTTGATTACGTCTTCAAAAAAGGTGAACGCATAGGAATTATTGGAAAAAATGGAACTGGAAAAACCAGTTTTTTAAACTTACTTACTTCCGCCTTGAAGCCTGATTCAGGTAAAGTAATAATAGGTGAAACTTTAAAGTTTGGCTATTATACGCAAGATGGAATCACTCCAAAGCCTCAACAAAAAGTGATTGATGTAATACGTGAGTATGGTGACTATATTCCATTAAAAAAAGGACGACAAATCAGTGCACAGCAGTTGCTAGAAAGATTTTTGTTTAATAGAAAAAAACAATATGACTTTGTTGAAAAATTAAGTGGTGGCGAAAAAAAACGTTTGTATCTATGTACAGTTTTAATTCAAAATCCGAATTTCTTAATATTAGATGAACCAACTAATGATCTTGATGTAGTTACACTTAATGTGCTAGAAAATTTCCTTTTAGATTTTCCAGGTTGTCTGATGGTAGTTTCACATGATCGTTATTTTATGGATAAAATTGTTGACCACATATTTATTTTTAGAGGTGAAGGTGTGGTTCAAGATTTTCCTGGCAATTATTCAGATTATAGGGTGTATGAAGACAGTCAGCCGAAAAAAGTTTCGACAACAATCACCCAGAAAAAAGATTGGAAAAAAGATGATAATGGAAGACTAACTTACAATGAACAGAAAGAACTCAAAAATCTTGAAAGTAAATTAAAATCATTAGAGTTTGATAAAAAAGAATTAGAGTCTCAATTCCAAGATATATCCTTGTCTACAGATCAAATTAATGAGTTATCCAAAAAACTAAAATCGGTTATTGATACTATTGAAGAAAAAGAATTGCGATGGTTTGAATTGAATGAGAAGTTAGAAAATTAGATGGTTTATCAAATAAGCACATATTTGAAATTTTTGACCAAAGCCACCAACCAACATGGTGTTCATTCTCCATTTGTTTTTGAGTTAATTTTACATTGTTTATATAATAAGAAACAATTTACTTCTTATTCTAAAATTAAGGAGTATCGCGATGCTCTATTAAAGGAAAAATCTAAAATTTCAATTACAGATTTTGGATCAGGGTCAAGGATATTTACATCAAATGAACGCTCTGTTTCTTCTAATGCCAAACATAGTGGCACCACTACCAAAAAAGCAAAAATCTTATTTAGAATTGTGAATTATTTTAAATCTAACTCTATACTAGAACTAGGCACTTCTTTAGGAATGGCTACACATGCTATGAGTTTAGCAAAGTCAGTAACTAAGATTACTACTATTGAAGGTTGCCCAAATATCTCAAAATTCACTAAATCTAAAATTGAAACGCTAAATCTTAATAAAATAGAATTCATTACAGGTGAATTTTCAGAAGTGATACCTCAGGTTAGGTCATTTAAATATGATGCTATTTTCTTTGATGGTAATCATCAAAAGGAAGCCACACTTCAATATTTTGATCAACTCCTACCAACAATCAAAAACAATTCCGTTTGGATTTTTGACGATATCTATTGGTCAAAAGACATGACAAAGGCTTGGGAAATAATTAAATCACATCCAGTTGTTAGCGTAACCGTAGATACCTTTCATTTTGGATTAGTATTCTTTAGAAAAGAACAAGCCAAAGAAAATTTTAAAATTCGATTATAGACTTTAAAAATCAAATTTGTAGGTGCTTCCAGCTAAAAATTGAATGCCTTGAACCGGATAGTTCAACCAGCGCTTATAATCTTGGTTTGCTATATTATTTGCCTTAGCATATACAGACCATTGATCATTTATCCTATATCCAACATGTGCATTCGCATCAAAATAACTCTCTAAAACAACAGTTTGTGGTAATTCAGCAAAAATAGGATCTCTTGTAAGTTGATCCATGCGTTCTCCTATGTAGTATAAATTAGCTCCTGTAAACCAGTGTTCATCTATTTGAAAATCCATAAATAAGGAAGCTTCAAAATCTGGAAGGTTCCATGCTTCTTCTTCATTCTCAGAAGTATATGTAAAATATTCAGCTTTTATCCCTAAATTAAAATTTCTATTAACATCAACATTTAATTCTCCAAATACACTAAATGTTTGCACATCATCGTATACTACGTCATAAGAATTTCCAAATTGAAAATCTTCATTTGTATTAGTATCATTTAAGGCTGGATTTAATTTATACAATGCTTTATTATTTGCTGCTTGATAACTACCTCTAAAATTGTAGCTCATATTATTGGAGAGCTTTCCTTTTAACCCAATAAAAGCATCGTATTGTTGATCTGTTGGCATAATATTAAGTGTTGGAGAAACAAAGGGATTGTCTTTGGCATAATCATAATATGAATTTTGAATTAAATCACCTTCGATCCCTGCATAGCTAATTAGAACGTCATTTACCAATCTATAAGATGCCGTAACATTAGGATAGATAAAAAATCTGTTTTCACCTGCTTCTATATCATTTAAATAAAAGGCCGAAACACCTAGATTCACTGTTAAATCATCACGAACAATTTGATATGATGGTATGACGCCAATTTGAAAGTTACCATAATCCATCTGAATTGGCACAAAAAATTGCTGATCAAAATTTCCTCCTAAATAATCTAATTTGACTGTAGTATTGAGCTCGCCATTAGTAAGCGGAATATCAAAATTTGAACTAACAACAAACCGATTTTCACCAGAATCACTATCGTCTGCAAATCGACGGAATCGTATACGACCATCATTCACAATGGCATTGTCAAACTCAATTTCACCACCAAAATCGAACGTAAAGAATTTGTGCTGTGGGCTAATCATATCAGCTTCAGATTGATCATATTCTGAAAGTGGAATACCATACCAATTGTATACTTGGTGTCTGTAGCCAGCGTCCACATTCCATGAATAAGTACTCAATCGTTTTGAATAATTGATGTTGATCTTTGAATCTGAAAAACTATCGTCTACAAGCAAGTTTTCAATTCCACCTTGAGACGAATGATGGCTTACATAACCACCAACACTTTCAGTTCTGTTTATGGCCTGATTCAAATAAAGTTCCCCTAACAATGACGTATAAGTTCCGCCACCAAAACTCAAGAAATTATCAAATAAAGATTCCTTTTTAGCTTTATCCACATTGGCAGCCTTTCCTTTTGCTGGTGTGAAAGTGGAGGCAACAGGAATTGAAAATATTGTATAAGCAACTTCTTTTTTGGTACCAGTTTCTTCATCTTCAATAGATGGAATTTCTTTTACCTTGAAAGCATCAGATATTTTTGGTGAATACGGTTTAATCACATTGACTACTTGAGTATCCAAAGTATCATTACTTTGTTTCCGGTCCTGTGAAAATGTTTCAATTGAAATAAAACAAAGTATTAGAACTAAATTGATTTTTATGTATTTAAACATGTTCGCTTTTTTTGATTTTTGAAATGAAATATTCTGAGATTTGATTGATTAATTACCATCATCAGCTAAAACAGATGAATTAGTTTGAGCTGCTTTTGATTTAATTCTGTTTAATTCAGATCTAGCTTCTGAAACAACATCATCAAATTCAGAAAAATTTTCTAAAACACTTTCTAAAATATAGGTCGCTTGATAAGCATCGCCTAACGCATCGTAATTTTTAGACATTACTACCAAACCTTTTGCAGCGTAGTATTTGTAACTACTGTAATCCTTGGCCAGTTTCTGAACTGTTGTATTAGATGCCTTATAATCGCCAGCTTTATTTTTAAAATAGGCATTGTAAAACAAGGCTTCTGCGGCCAATTCTCCAGATGCAATTCGTTCAACTTGAGCATAGGCACTTTTTGCCTTTTCTTCATCACCTGTTTTAATTGCTGAGCGTGCTATGATAATATGAGCATCACTTTTTATATTCTTATCTACTTTTGAATTTCTTAATACCTTTTCAGCGTAATCAACAGCATCTTCATAATTATCTAAATTGTAGAGCGCCTTCATAAGGTTCGACTGAGCAAAAAGCACATTCTGCGGAAAATCTGCCTCAGATTCTAAGCGTTGTAATATGGGCACTGCACTCCCATAATTTTTATCATTTAAATAGATTTCTGACAAACGGGTTAATGCTGTTTCAGTAAACTCACCAGATGGTTTATTGACTACATATTCATAATGTGAGCTGGCATTGCCTTGTAAATCTTCTTTATAATATAACTGCGCCAAATAGAAATTTGCTTTTAATGCATGAATTCCATTCGGAAAATCGTTCAAATAGCCATTAAACTGTCTAATTGCCTTGTTGGAATTATTCTCTAAATATTGCTTTTCCGCAGCCTCATAAGTCGTTTCATCTAATTCGGCGTCAGTAATATTAACATAATCTAAAGTGCGAACCCAAGCGGCGTATTCATTTACACGTCCAAGATCAACATAAACCAAACGAGCAGAGGCAACTGCTTGTACAGCCTCTGGAGTGCCTGGATAATCTTTAGCTACCTTTTTATACTTATTTAAGGCTCGTTCATTGTCGCCTTGATTATAATAAACTAACCCTTGTCGTAACATCGCCTTTGATACAAAAGGGCTAATTCTGTATTCTGAATTTAATTGATCATATTTTGGCATAGCCTTTTCAACTTGATTTTGTTTTACATAGGTATTACCAAGTTCATATAATGCATCATCTCGTAAGCCTGATTTTTTGTAAGTTTCAATAAAGTTTTCTAATCCACTAACTTTATCATTTGTCTGACCTAGATAACCATAACTCATGGCTTTCTGAAAGGCCGCATAGTCAGGTTCTATTTCATTTAAATTAATGGCTTTGTCGTATGCTCTTATGGCCGCATTATAATTAATTGATACAAAATGACCATCACCTAGTCTGAGATACGCATCATTAATTCGTACTTTATCCTCTGCTGTTTTTGAAACGTAATTTTGAAAATATTCTGTTGATTTGGAATAATTTTTTTGTTTGAAATAGGTGTAACCCAAATTATAGTCGATGTTTTTTATTTCAGGTACATTTGAAGCTTCACTACTATTTTGAAACTGTTTAAAACCAACTAATGCATCGTCGTAATTCGTCAAATTGTAATCTGTTTCAGCCTTCCAAAATATAGCTCTTGATGTATATTTTGCATCATGAGGTTCTTTTAATGAACGGTCAAAGAAACTTTCAGCTTCCAAGTATTGACTCTCATTGTATAGTTCAATTCCTCTGTAAAAAGCAACTTTTTGGTATGCCAATTTATTCTCAAAACTTTTGCGGCCTTCCAATAGATTAAGCGCTTCCTTATAATTTTTTGAAGTGATATAACTATCTATTAATAAAGTTTCAATTTCTTCACGATAGGCTGTGTCAGGATATTTATCTAAATAAGCTGAAAGCACCTGAGGCACTGATTGATATGGATTACCAATTTCGTAACTTATTTTTGCGTAATTCAACCAAGCATCTTCTTGAATTTTAAGATCGTAATCCATCTGTGAAGCATTTCTTAACGCATTTAATGCTTCTTGTTTTTTATTAAGTTTAATATAACTTTCGCCTAAATGATAATAGGCATTTTGCGCAACAGAATTATTACCGTCAACAATTTTATTAAACTCTGAAATCGCTTTCTCAAAATCATTTTGCTTATAATAAGCATAGCCTAATTGATAGAAATCTGTATTGTTCCAGCGTCCTCGCTTTCCTTTGTAATCAGATAAAAATGGAATGGCCTCAGCATATTTTTCTAGATTGAAGTAGCTTTCACCAATAATTTTTGACAATTCTGAAATTTCTTGTTTGTCACTATTGGGCAATTGTTCTTTAGCAAGTTCAATAGCCTTTTCAAAATTACCTAGTTTAAAATTGAGATCAGCTTGATAATAGGAAAGGTTCTCTCTATATTTTTCATTGTCTTCAACTTCTTCAAAATATTCAGACGCTTTTTCATAATCATCTCCTTCATATGCCATAAAACCGATATAGTATTTTGCTTGAGAACCATATTCGGCTGAGTTCTCTACTCGAGACAAATATTTTTTTGCGCCAGTATTATTATCTGTTGCATATAAACTGTAGCCATAATTAAAATTGTATTTCTCACGTTCACTTCTGGCCAAAGCATCTTCCTCAACGCGTTCATACCATTTTCTAGCATAAGGGTATTTAGAATTTTCAAAGTAGTAATCTGCTACGTCAATAAAGGCAGTATTTCGTTTGGTACTTGTAGGATATTCTTCTACAAAACCCAGAACTAAATCATCTGCATTCTGCTGATTTAATCTAACAGCACAATTTGCAATGTAATAGGCACAATCTGATTTTACAACTTCATCTTCTGCAGTATCTTCAATTTGATCAAACAAAGATTGTGCTGCTAAGTATTGCTTACTGTTATAAAGTGAAAGAGCTTTTTGAAAGTCGACCAAATCACTTGTATAAGTGGCCGATTTTTGTGCGTAAATAGTGTAATTGCATAGCATTGCTAATGCAATTACTAACAAACATTTTTTAGTCATTAACTTCGTTTTTTGCTGAATTCAAAGATATTTAATCTCCATGCTATAACGCTTAAATACCATTATAATTATAAACACGTTATTAAAAAGTTAGAACTCAGAATCTGGAAGGACCAAGTATTTGAATATTGACAATTTAATGATACTTTTACTTCATTCTTAAAAACCGAAAGAATTTATGGCTGAAACGGTCTTACAACTTAAAGATGCATCAATTTATCAAGGTGATAGTCTTGTTCTGGACTCCATTAATTTTGAAATGAATAAAGGTGACTTTGTATACTTGATTGGTAAAACAGGCACAGGCAAAAGTAGTTTCTTAAAGACTTTGTATGGTGATCTTGAACTAAATCATGGTGAAGGATCTATTGTAGGATTTAATCTAAACAGTTTGCCGGAAAAAGATATTCCGTTTTTAAGACGTAAGCTCGGAATTGTGTTTCAAGATTTTAAATTGCTCAATGATAGAACCGTTAATGGTAATTTAGAATTTGTTCTTCGCGCTACCGGCTGGAAAGATAAAGACGACATAAAAACAAAAATTGGAGAGGTTCTTAAAAAGGTTGATATGTCAACTAAAGGTTTTAAGTTTCCCTATGAATTATCTGGAGGTGAGCAACAACGAATTGCTATTGCGCGTGCATTATTAAACGACCCAGAACTTATTTTGGCAGATGAACCAACAGGTAATATCGATCCTCAAACTAGTATAGAAGTTATGGAAGTGCTTCAAGATCTCAATAAAAAAGGCGATACCATATTAATGGCAACACATGATTATGCTTTGCTTCTAAAATATCCGAGTAAAACATATAAATGTGATGAGAATAAGGTCTACGAAGTTGTTCAACGTAAATCTTAAAAAAGCCATCCAAAAAGTCGTTTGAAAAAACTTTTTTTATCTGATTCTAACCTTTCGTCAGTATCAAATTCAAGTATATAGACGCCGAAATTGACTGCAGTTTTATTCAATTTACCCATTTTAAATTGAATTTTCATAGAAGCTTCAAGAATACCTTTTGAAATAGATTCATTGTTTTCAACGTCTCTAATAGTATATGTTTTTCCTATAGGAATTTGATATTTTGAAACATCAACCATCACATTTTCACCTTGTTTATTGAAAAGCGCTAATTTAAAATGATCAGTTTTTTCCTGAGACTTAATAATCTTCAAAATTGGCGGTAAATCGAAGGTTGCCACTTGTTTTCTTTGACTATTAAGATCTATCTTAAACTCATCTTGCCAGGTTGATAAAGCATAGTCTTTGTGATTCGAAATTCTAAATGGATTTGATGTTCGAGAATAGTAAGTGTTATTGCTGAATTTCCAATTAGTGGAATTCAAATGTTCCAGGACTGGACTATAAAAATGGACGTATCCACAATAAGCAATGTTATTTTTGAATTCTAAGGTTTTAGCATATAAAATTCGAAGGGCATTATTTTTGCCAACAATAATATTGTCTTTTACCTTCACATTTTCAATAGGTGCATTGGCGTTTAGGCCTAGAGTAAGTGAAGCTCCATCTCCAAAATTCTTTTTTGAAGTGAAATCTGAATTGTGATATAAAATATTATTTTCCAGTATTATGTTTTTTGCGACGTTGATACCATCTCGATCCGCAGAAGCTATGATCACATTATCGACATGTACGCCTGCTGGTAATCCATTATTAAAAATAATATTGTTTTGCAACGTGACATTTTTAACAAATTCAAATTTTGAGCCTGAAGTTGCAGACCAGACCTCAACGCCTTTGTAATAATTATTAAATATTAAATTGTCTTTTATGAGTCTTGTTTTATCACTTTGATTTTGAACATAAATACCAACACCACTTCCTCTAACTTTTGACATATAACCATTATTAAAAATGGTACAACCAATAATTGAACTACCACCTGTTCGCTTCCAAGAACCGATTCCTGATCCTGGTGTATTATGTATTTTTAAATTGATAAAATGACAATCTTCACCATCAAGGTGATTGATACCTCCAACATTTTGAAAATTCGGATCTTTAACATCTCTTGAAAATCTGCCGATAAATGTAATCTCCAAATTTTTAAATGTTACTTGACCTCCATGAATTTCTAGTATTGAAGATGTATCTGAAGGAACATTTCCATTTAAAATCACGCGATCACTTTTATAAGCTGAAATGATTATTTGCTTTTCTCTGATGGTACTTTTTAGCTTACTTATAAATCTTCCATTATAGGTGCCTTCATGCAACCAAATTGTATCGCCTCCATTAACTACGTCCTCCTTTTGATCTAGTGCAGTTTGCAAGTCCCACGGTTGTTTTAAACTACCATTTCCTGAAGATAGGCCTGGACTAATTTTATGAGTTGAAGTAAATACATGGAATTCTTGTTGCGACCAAACCAGAATTGGCGCAATTAACAGAAAGTAATATATGATTTTAAATCTCATATTGATAAGATTACAAGGACTATACCAAAACCTATTTTTCTTCTGTAAGACCTAGAATACTAAAGAAAAAACTAAACAACATCACTTGTATTCCGAAAGTAAGAACGATAGTTGATGGTACAATTATTTTTAATGATTCAGTCAAGGTATTGTCTGGTGAAAAACCTAAAAACAGAAGTATAATTCCAGCTATAAAACATAGAAACCCGAAGAGTAATCCTCTTTCTAAGGTAAAATATTGAAATAACTTATTGTAGTTACTGGATCTAGGTATCAATCCATGATTTGTTGCATAAATTTTAGTCAAGGCATAAAATATTATAAACTGAAATCCGATTAAAAACAAGCCAGAAGTTAATGACAACCATTGAATATTGGCTTCTGTAGTTTCATTCAAAATAAACAAACTAGCTACTAATGAAACCAACGCAATTAATAATCCTGGAAATAAAAACAACCAACGTGGACTGTATAAAAGTAAAAATCTTAAATGGCGCCAACCATCAGGAAAGGTTCTTAAATGTGCTTTTCTTGTTCTACCCGCAGGAAAAACTGTGGTTGGTACTTCTGCAATTTTGAGCTTAAGTAAAGACGCTTTTACCACAATTTCTGAAGCGAATTCCATTCCTGTTGTCGTAAGATTCATTTTGTCATAAGCCTCTTTAGTAAACCCTCTTAATCCGCAATGGAAGTCACCTACATTAGATTTAAAAAATAAATTTCCTATAAAAGTTAGAACTGGATTACCTAGATAACGATGTAAAAAAGGCATGGAATTTTCTTGCTTTTCTCCTTTAAATCTATTTCCCATTACGAGATCAAATCCTTCGCGTAGTTTATTAATAAATGGATGCAGGTTTAATAAATCATGGCTATCATCAGTATCTGCCGTTATAATATATTTGCCTAATGCGGCATCAATAGCGCCTCTTGAGGCATTGCCATAACCTTTGTGCTTCACATCAATCACTCGAGCACCAAGATCTTTGGCAATTTGTTGTGAACCATCTGTACTGCCATTATCACCAATGACGATTTCACCTTCAATATTATTTTGGTCAAGAAAGGTTTGCGCTTTTTGAATACAGGTTGCAATGGTTTCGGCCTCATTCAAACATGGCATTATAATGGATAACTCAATGTTCATGTCATGTCTTTTTTGAAAATTGAACAAATAGAACTAAAACAATCACAAAAATTATCCAATCGAAGTAAAAAGTATAGCGATTAATTGGATGTACTACAGCAGCAATAAGTGTGTTATTGGCAAACATAAATAATATGGATAACACTATAAATTTGTAGATAGCATTAGCAGATTTTAGCATTTTTATCATTCCAATAATTAGTAGCATTAAAAAAAGAAGCATGTATTTAGAGGAACCAAAAGTAGTTTTGAGATTTTTATAAAATAGTTTGAGTCGTTCTTTAAAATTCTTTTTGAATAATGGCAAATACATTTGCGCACACAACTCATTCAATGCCAAATTTTGTTCTACTAAATTTAGACCTTTGGATGCAAAGTATTTCAATCCTAGTTCATGAACACGTACATTACATATCTTACTAAAATTACGTTCAAATTCTTCTTGATCATCCAATTCATTTTCTAAGACTTGTTCTCTTGTTAACTGAACATCAACCAAACTCTGACGAACCAGATTAAAATATGTTTGTGACTCTTGATCATTAAATAAATTGACATCTTCAGCCTTGCTAATGTAAAAATCGGCACTAATTAAATGCACATAACTCATAGCATTACTTACAAAATATCCATGAACAATTTTATTATAAGTTCGTTCGGCTACATTGGCTATTAATGAAGCCATTAGTAAAATAACTATAGCAATTAAACCTTTCTTAACATTCCGTTTTTGCCATAAAACAAAAAGTGTCAAAAGCATTAATACAGGCAGTAAGGCAATAAATTGACCACGTGTTAATATTAGAAGACATAAAACAGATGCAGCCAAATAAATGTATTTAAATTTTTGCTTAATTAGAAACTTAAATGAGAATGTAAACAAGATTAAGAATAAAGGGTAAGCTATTGCTTCCGACAATATTTTATTTGCTGTTAAATGCCAATAGATACAAGGTGCTAAAACGATTAATTGAACTACAATCAGGCTAATAAAACTAAGTTTAAAGACAGATTTTAAGGTATTCAGCAAAAAAGATATTGCTACAATTATAAAAGCATATTGTGTAATTACCACAGGATATTTGTAAGCATCACCAAATACACTAGTAAATAATTTTAAAAATGTAGAATATAAAGGCGATCTGTTAAATCGCATATCCAGAAAGGCATAACTATCTAAATAGTAAACAGCACCTTTTTGCAGTACGAAGACACCTACTAAAATAAATAATGCATAGCTTATTATTCTAGAAATATCAAATTTAGATGTCTTTGCCATTAAAGTTAATAAGTGTATGTAAATATAAAATTAAATATTGATTGAAAACATGAAGAAAGATTATAGATTAAACCTTTTAATTAACAGACTAACCTACTATTTATCCTCTTTTTTGTATACATGTGGATTTTCTCTTATTCCTTTTTTAAATACTTTTCTCAAGGCCATACGGAACGAACTATCTATCTGTAAGATAAAATCAGTAACTCTTTGTTTTGGTCGTCCTCTAAAAGAGGTAACATGAAAAGAGTCTGATTCAAATAAAGGTTGTTCAGAAAAATAATAATTGGAAATACAACAACGCGCTCTATCAATTCTCACTTTGCTAACAGAATGCCATGATCTGTTATGAGTTGCCATAACTACTAGCCTATTAAACTTACTATCAATTGTAATTTGTTCTTGATTCAACCCGTTTGGCCAAATTTCAAGATTACCTCCATTTTCACGTTGCCATTCTGGAGTCACGTAATACAACAGGTTAAAAACGCGCCACAAATTGCGATCCTTATCATGCGAATTATCTAAATGTGGGTTTAAGAAATTATTTTCAGCCATCATTGACAAGCCACCTGCATATAGATTTTTATCTGGAAAAATACTGTCCTGACCACAAACCTCTTTAAAAAAATCGACAATTCTTTGATCTTGAAAAGCATATACAGCCTCCTCAAGTATAGGACTATAGTTATTCATCTGAACAGCAACATGTTTATATTCTCGCATGCTTTTTTTCAAAACTGTTTCATCTAACTTTGGAAAGCTTTTATGGATTTTATGAACCAATTCCTCAGGTAACAGATTATCTACAAAAAAATAACCTATCTCCATCATAGAGTTTTGATAGGATTTTGTAATCACCTCTTGCTCTTCTTTTAGGCGTTTATAAATTAAATCCGCAATATCTTGTCGATTGAGTTTCAAGCTTAAATTCTAATTTTTGCTAATTTATTAAATCGTTCTTCAAGAAATAGTAACTATTGTCTAAAATTGTACTTTCGTATAAATTTGTTTTGAATGCTTTCAGTATTGATTCCGACATATAATTACAATGTGATATCGCTAGTAACTGAGTTGCATAGGCAGCTGACTAAAGAATCGGTTGTATTTGAGATTCTTTGTTTAGATGATGGATCTAAATTAGATGTATTAGAATCAAATAGAAATATTGAAGCATTTAGCAATACATCACTTTTGGTTTCAAATACAACAAATGGTAGTTTGAAATCGCGGGTGCTATTGAGTGAAAAATCAAAGTACAAATGGCTATTATTTATTGATGCCGATACCTTACCGAAATCTGACACATACATTTTGAATTACTTAAAGGCAATCGATTTTAATAAAAATGTGTTTTTTGGTGGTTTTGCATATTACAATAATCCTCCAGAGAATGACTATTTGCTGCGCTGGAAATATGGTAGAACTCATGAGCAAGTTCCTGCAAAAAAAAGAAACAAAAACCCATATAAACTCATAATTTCTTCAAATTACCTAATAAAAAAAGAAGCATTTCAGAAATTAAATCTACACATTGAAAATAGTAATTATGGTTTTGATAATTATTTCAGTGCCCAACTCAAGCAGAATAAGATTTCAATAATGCATTTGGACAATGAAGTTTATCATCTCGGCATTGAACCCAGTTCGGTCTATTTGAAGAAAAAAGAGCAAGCTGCTGAATCATTATTATTCTTAAATAATTCTAATCTTATGAAAGATCATGATGTGAGTCTTCTAAATCTTTTTATTACCTTAAAAAAGGTGAAACTTAACTTTCTTATTTCAAAATTGTATCGCATGTTGAATAAAACTATGAGAAAGAATCTAACTAGTTCTAATCCGTCTATTAAAATTCTGCAACTTTACAGAATAGGCTACTTATGTTCTATTGATTTGAATAATAAAACGAAATACGCAATCTCTAAAACTAACTAATGCAACCTTTTTTTTCAGTTGTTATTCCACTCTATAATAAAGAAAGGCACATTCAAAATACCATCGAAAGTGTTTTAGGGCAATCGTATGACAATTTTGAAATTATAGTTGTCAATGACGGATCTACCGATTCTAGTGCTTCTATTGTCTCATCGCTGGATAGCACAAAAATTAAACTCATCACAATAGATAATCAAGGCGTTTCATTTGCTAGAAATTATGGAGTCGGCAAATCAAAAGCAGATTATATTGCCTTTCTAGATGCCGATGATTATTGGCATTCTGAGTATTTAGAAACTATTAAGAAAGCTATTAATCTATTCCCAAAAGAGGCCATTTACTCTTGTGCAATTCAGATTAAGACAGAACAAAATCTTTATTCAGCTAGCTATAAGCATCTACCAGTAAATGAACTAATTACAAACATTAATTATTTTGAAGGTAGCATCGATCACTCTTTGCTGCACTGTTCAAGTTTGGTTATTAAAAAATCAACATTTTTAGATATAGGTCAATTTGATGTCCGTTTAAGAACTGGAGAGGATACTGATTTTTGGATTCGATTAGGTCTAAAATACCCTATTGTGTTCACCAATAGTATTTTGATAACACATCGTTATGTACATGATGGATTGAGCAATTCGAACAGAAAATCGTATCGATCTGTAGATTATTCTAAGTATTTAAAATACAAAAATGAAGGCAAGCACGTTGCATTCTTTATCAATAAGAATATATTTTCAAGTGCATTAAAATATAAGTTATTAGGAGATCAAAAAAACTATGAAGTCTTAGTGAATCAATTGGACACATCACTACTAAATAAAAAACAAAAATTGCTGTTGAGTGTCCCAAGATCAATAAGCAAACTACTTATCTCGATTTACAATAGATTAAGTTCTAAGAAGCAGTATTATTAGTTGAAAAAGAAATAAACTCATTAAAATCTCTTATGTAATCGTCTTCTTTAAAAACATCAGAAGCCAAAACTAAACAGACAGACCCAGCAGAAAAGTTCTCCAGTTCCCTCCAAATACCTTGTGGAATAATTAACCCTTGAAACGGCTTATTTAGAGCTACCCTTCTTTCCTCTTTTCCATCATTCATTATCACATCAAAACTACCACTTAAGGCCACCAAGAGCTCGGCTTGATCCTTATGCGCATGACCACCTCTATAAGCATCACTCGGTACATCGTACAAATAATACACACGTTTAATTTCAAAAGGTATGATGTCTTTTTCTATTACTGATAAATTACCCCGTCTATCTTCAATTTTGGGAATATCTATGATTCTCAAGTCTTTTATGGTCGTTTTAATTTTCATTATTCATCATTTTGTAGGTTGTAATACCTTGTCTGGCCACCTTCCATTTATGAGGCAATTCTCTAAAAGTAATCATTCTTTTTCTTAAAAGTGAAAACAACAATTTCAAATTATAGAAATTAGATAATGCTCCTTTAAATTTATAATTCAGTGCACTTCTTGCGAATATAAATCGATCAGAGGTCACATCATCGCTAGAACTAATGTGCTCATGCATTACAATAACATCTGGAACGAAAAAACAACTCAATTGTTTTAAAGCAGTTTTCAAAAAAATATAGTTCTCTCTGTCTTCAAAAGTGCCTCCCAAACCAAAATGTTCGTCAAATTGCAACTTTTTTTTAATGATAGCATTTCTTCTGAAAGAAATTTCAATGGAAAGGACTTTGGCTTCAAATCCATTCAAAGTTGTGGTGCCTTTAGGATACTTACTATAAAGTTTATTTTGGAATGTTTTAGTTTGAAACGCTATCAAGTGCGCATTTGTTAAAGATGCATAACTTTTACATACTTTCTTATCAAATTCTTCAACATAAACAACATCATCATCAGCTAAAAGGCAAATTTCTCCTATGGCATTATCAATAGCTAAATTTCTACTTTTACTCAATCCTGTTTCAAAAGAGTTAATTACTCTAATATTTGTTCTATCTGACGACAATAAACAATTCTGGGTTGTTTGGTTAATTATCAGAATATGAAGTTTTTCAAGATTGCAATTTTTAAACATCGGCTGTAAAAAGTTTAAAGAAGAACGATTCATGGTAGAAATAAGAATTTCTAATTGAATCTCACTTTTTTGCGCCATGTTCATTTATTGATTTATATTTGAAAACAAAGGTATCAAAATTAGTATGAACATACTTCTGGTTGGTGAATATAGCCGATTGCACAACTCATTAAAAGAAGGCTTGATAGCAAATAGCCATAATGTTACACTTGTTGGTAATGGAGACCTATTTAAGCAATATCCAGCTGATATAGATTTAAAACCAAAGATATCAGATCATCTATTATTACGTTTTATTAGAAAGGTAGTCCATTATTTTACCAAATTTGATTTGTCAGATTTTGAAGTAGTGTATCGCTTTAAAAAAGCATTGCCAAACTTAAAAGAGTTTGATGTTGTTCAGTTAATTAATGAAGATGCACTTAACATTCACCCTAGGCTTCAAATTAAGTTATTAAAAAAACTATTCAACCAAAATAAAAGTGTTTTTCTATTATGTTGTGGCGATGATTATATCAGCATTAACCACTATTTAAAAGATGAGCAAAAGTATTCTATCTTAACACCTTATCTTAAAGATATATCTTTAAAAAATCACTATCGATACGCACTAAAATACACAAGCAAACCTTATAAAAAACTACATGATTTTCTTTATAAACATGTAAAAGGTGTGATATCAACAGATCTTGATTACCATATAACACAAAAAGACAGATCTGAGTATTTAGGCTTAATACCAAATCCTGTAAACTTGGACACTATTCCTTTCAATGATTTAAACCTCGATAGCAAAATAACTATTTTTCATGGTGTGAATAAATTGTCTCATATTCGAAAAGGCAATCATTATTTTAATAAAGCTTTGGATTTTGTCCAACAAAAATATTCAGACAAGATTAAAATAAAAGAAGTAAATAGTTTACCATACAGTGAATATATAGAATCGTATAATGACGCACACATTGTTTTAGATGCAGTTTATGGATTTGACCAAGGTTACAATGCGCTTGAAGCCATGGCTAAAGGTAAAGTGGTTTTAACAGGTGCTGAAGATATTTGGTTGAACTATTATCATTTAGAAAAAGATACTATCGCCATTAATGCTGAACCAGATGCACAAGCAATTGCCATCAAACTTGAGTGGTTAGTTTTAAATCCTGAGAAAATATTAGAAATTTCAAAAAATGCACGTGCCTTTATTGAAAGAGAACATGATTATAGGAAAATAGCGCTTAAATATCTAGACGTTTGGCAAAATAAAATGCAACATTAGTCTTTCACAATGTCATAGCTTTTTATATTTGTTTAACTTTAGCATTGCATGGCAAACACGTTTCCAAATCTTTTTATTCCAGGTGCAGGTAAGTCAGGAACTTCAGCATTACATGAACTGCTCAATTTTCATCCCGATATTTGTATGTCTTCTATAAAAGAACCTCATTATTGGACTCATCCTAATTTTGATTCATATTCTGAGCAAGATCAAGCCAACTATCTAGCTTTGTTTAAAGATAAGGAAGATGTTCAATTTAAAGGTGAATCAAGTACTGGTTACATGCAATTCCCAAAGTTCATTGATCGAATAAATGCACATTACAAACAAGAACCAAAATTCATTTTTATTTTACGTAACCCAATAGATCGCTGCTATTCTCATTATTGGTGGTTGAAAGGATTAGGAAGTGAACGTGAAGAATTTAAAGATGCAGTTTTAAAAGATTTTAGTGAAGAGCCTTCACATGAAACTAATTTACCTGAAGGAAATTATAAGAATTATTATCAATTTGGATTGTATGGTAAATGGTTGTCTCGATTTTATCAAAATTTTAGTGAAGACAATATTATGATAATAACTTCCGAAAAATTGAGAGAAAATTCTCTTGAAGCAATAAATCAGTGTTACAGTTTTTTAAACCTTGCTGAACTAGATTTCATTCCAGAAACAGTTTCCAATAAAACAGTTATTTTAAAATATCCTGCCCTTTATAAATTTACGAAACGACTTGCATTTAAGAAATTCAATTTACCGCAGAGTTTAAAGAATACAATTCCACAAGGACTCAAACGTTTTTTTAGGAAAGAATTAATGGAAAGTGTCCTTAACCATACTAAAACCGACAAAACATATCCTGATATTACTAAAGAAAATAGAGCCTTTTTAAAAGAACAATATGAAGAAGATATAAAAAAACTAAAAATGATAACTGGAATGAATTTCAGAGAATGGACTGATTTTAATAATTAATGTATGAGTTTTGTTAAAACATCCTTTTATTCTGCCATTAGTACAGCTGTTAGCTTGGTCGTAAGATTGATTACCAATAAAATAGTTGCAGTGTACTTAGGGACAAATGGTATGTTTCTATTAGGTCAGCTGAAGGATTTTATGAATGTATCTGGAGCAGTTTCACATATGGGAACCACGTCTGGAACTATAAAATATGTAGCTGAATATAAAGACAGTGCTAATGAATTGAAAAAATTATTAGGAACTGGATTCAAAATCCATATTGGTTTTTCACTTTTAATTTGTTTAATTATTATCGTTTTTAATGAGCAGTTATCGGTCTACTTGTTCAGTGATTCTAAATACGATCAATTTTTAATTGTTTTCGGATTAGCTATAGTGAGTATGTCAATTCAGACTCTATTATTGTCAATTCTCAATGGCTTGAAAAAGATTAAATTGTATGTTACAATAACAATTATTTCAACCATAATTTCAGCCATAATTCTAGTTTTCCTTGTCTTGAATTATGAACTCATTGGTGCATTTTATGCATACGCCATCAACCAATTTATTATTTTATTAATTGCTTGGTTAATTATCGCAATATATAAACCATTTCGTCTTAAGTTTCTAATGACTTCTTTTTATAAATCCATTTTTAAAAAGTTATCAAAATTTTCACTTATGGCATTGGCTGGTCCCATATGTTTAATATCAGCAACCTTATTTGTTCGCTATTTCCTAGCTAATGAATTTGACAATAATCATGCAGGTTCATGGGAAGGAATGTGGCGTATTTCGGCAATTTACCTTCTATTTTTAACCACAACATTTCAATTCTATTTACTCCCAACATTTTCGGTTCTTGATGGAAAGGAACTTAAAAAAGAGATTTTTAAAATATGGTCATATGTTCTGCCAACGATCATAGTGATAGCTATTGTGGTCTATTTGCTGAAAGATCTGGTTATAACCCTACTTTTTAGTGAAGAGTTTTTACTTATTGGAACTATAATTGGATTTCATTTACTTGGCGATATAGTAAAAATAAACACATGGGTTTTAGGTAATGTTCTTATCTCTAAAACAAAAACTAAGGCATTTATATTATTTCAAATAGAATGGGCTTTAGCGTTTGGTCTATTCACTTATTTATTTGTCAATAGCTACGGTTTTATTGGCGTTGCAATTGCCTACTTATGCGCCAATGTTTTGCACTTTTTGCTTATGAATCTCTATTTCAGAAAATTACTTTGGATCAGGACTTAAATTAATCTAATAAATTCTTCTCTTCAGAATCTATTCCGAATAAAGAACTTCCAAAAATTAATAAGATTATTATGTAGTAAACACCGTAACTCGCAAAATGAGCAATGTTGGCTCCTTTAACGCCATACAAATCAACAAAATATACGCTTGTAAAATAGATCATAAACAACAAGAACGCTTCAGTAATGATAAAATGCCAAAACATCTTTTTGGCAATAAATTGATAGGCAATAACCAAAGCCAATACTTTGACAAAATCACCCAATAATTGCCATATAAACAAATTTTCTACTGGTTGAAATTCATCCGTTAAAAATAAGGCGACAATAAATGGGCGCAATAAATAAATAACCAATAATCCCATGGCGAATATTGGAATGATTGTTTTATAGAAATCAAATACTTCATTTCTAAATTCTTTCTTTGTATCAATTTCTGAAAAACGAGGCAAGAAATAAAGAGCCATTATAGAATTAACAAACAAGAGGTAATAGGAAGATATCCTATTCATTGCTTCCCAAAAACCTGCTTCTTGCATACCTTCAACACTAATAATATAATTTCTCACACCAATAATAACCAACGGAAACGCAATACCAGAAACCAATGCCATGATGGCATATGGACTTAATCGTTTTACCCACTTATAATCAACGTTGCTAACCTTAACTTCTTTTAATAAATTTCGTCTGTTTAATATACCAACTACTGTGATTAAGAAAATTAAGGAAGGTGCAATAACTACAGAAATTAAGGCACCATCAATATTGTTTTGCCAAATAAGGAGCAGAGTAACACTTAAACCCATTATCTGACCAATGATATTAATGATCATTAAAAACTTATACTTTTCAAATCCATTCATTATTGAAAAGCTAAACAGATTCAAAGAGTAAAATGGCAATGCTACTGCCATGATTTTAATAACATACTTATAATTATATTGGTCAGAAAAAAGGAAGTCATTTATAAAATCTGCATTGTAATAGCACATTAAACTTATGAGCATTGTGGCTATAAATCCAATGTAATATGCGGTAGAAAGTGTTTTACTTAGCTGTAAAGCATTATTTTTATATTTACTAATGTATTTTACCAAACCATTATAGACGCCAACAGTTCCAAAAGCTTGAGCCGACGATAAAAAACTTCGTAAATTACCAATTAGTGCTAGGCCTTCTGCACCAATATAAACAGCAATAAATTTTGTAGTTAGGAAGCCTGCTATAATTTTGGTTAGCACAGTTGCCGAATGTAATCTAACGGCACTTTTAATGACTTTTTTATCTATATAGTTTAATAACTTCTTCAAATTAGTAGGCATTTAAAAGTTTAACGATCGTTTCAATTTCGTTTAACTTTAGGATTGGGTTTAATGGAATACTTAGAATAGTTCGATGTATTTCTTCAGTTTTGGGTAACTCCAAATAATTATATTCTTTTAATGCTTTTTGCTTATGTGGTGCAATAGGATAATGAATTAAGGTCTCAACCCCATTATTCATTAAATATGAAACAAGATCATCTCTATCGTCTGAACGAATTACAAACTGATGAAACACATGATTGAGGTTAATATTCTTGTTTGGAAGGATTACCTTGTTATTGGTAATGTTTTTTAAATAAAAATCTGCGATTTCCTTACGCCTTTTGTTTTCGCTATCTAGCGTTTTTAATTTAATATTTAAAAACAATGCCTGAATTTCATCCAATCTTGAATTATAGCCAATAATGTCATTTACATATTTAGAAGAGGTGCCATAATTACGTAATTTCTTCACAACTTTATACAGTTCCTCATCATTGGTATTAACACTACCAGCATCTCCAAGTGCACCTAAATTTTTAGTTGGATAAAAACTAAAAGCTGAGGCATCTCCAAAATTTCCTGCCTTCTGCCCTTGACTATCAGTGGCACCATGTGCTTGGGCAGCATCTTCAATTACCAATAAATTATGCTTTTTGGCTATGGTATTAATCTCGGTCATTTCTGCTAAATGACCATACAAATGAACGGCCAATACCGCCTTTGTTTTCCAGGTAATTGCATCTTCAATTTTGTTTGGATCGAGATTATAACTTTCTATATTTGGTTCAACCAATACTGGCTGTAATCCAGCATGTAGAATTGCCAAAATAGAAGCTATATAGGTATTTGCTGGTACAATGACCTCATCACCTTTCTTTAACTTACCAAGTTCAATATACCCTCTAAATATTAGGGTTAAAGCTTCCAGCCCATTTCCTGTGCCTATGCAATAATTTGTTTCGCAATAGGTCGCAAAATTTTCTTCAAACAACTTGACATTGTCACCTAAAATATACCATCCTGAGTTTAGAAGCTTATTAAACGCTTCCATAAACTCTTGATCAAATTGAGCATTAAATGATTTAAGATCTAGAAACTTAATCATAACATGATATTAGTGAGTTGAACATGATCTTTTGTCTTTATTTTGTAAAAATTTTGAACAATGGCTCTTGCACCAAAACCCTCTTTCCAGTATTGTAGCCCCTTGTTAATTTGTTGTCCTTGGTTTTCATTGGAAATACCAAAATCAAAATAGGGCTTGTCAGTAAAAACCTGATCCAGTAAATAATGATGCAAAAAATCTAGACTACCTAAGCTATTCTTGTCTTTATTTCCTGAGATATATTGCGAATGTGCTACTTGATCTGTTTCAAAAACAGTTGTACCTCCAACAATTTTATCTTGCTCATAGACATTGAATTGTCTAATTTCATTTGGAAATTTTGATTTTAATAAATTTATTTCATCCAACGAATGTACAGGTGCAACATTATACTTTTCCTTTAAGTTTGGGATCAAAATATCCTTCCAAAATTCATCTAAATCAGTAACCTCCTTTACTTGTAAATTGTGTTTTTCACCACGCTTTACACCATTCTTTCTGTCTTTAGAAAGTTTCATTTCTCCAGGTTGAACAACCGATAATATATCAGATCGCAATAATTCAGAATTCATCTTAAACATTAAATAATCCAATTCGTCACTTGGTAATGAATGATAAATTTTTGGGATTGATTTAAGTATCACCTCTGTAACGCCTTCATTTTCAAGATATATTAATAATTCTTGAAAAGAAGTCAAGACATCAGAAAACTTGACTGATTCTTTCAAAATCAAGCCTCCATATGTCAAACCTTGATGTGAATACAGAACCTCGTCAACTTTATTTGCTGGAAGTATTGCTACCAACTCTTTTTCTTTAAAAACTAACAAGGAAAAATCTTGAAACCTTCCACTATGATACGTCATGAAATCACGATGAAATAAAAAGGTAGCATTTTTGGCTTTAGAAAGAAAATCATTCCAAAGAGAATAGTAAGAATTGTTATATGGTTCTATCGAAAAAATAGTGAAAATCAATCGTTAGTTTACAGCGTGAAAGTACTAATTTTTCGCAACAAAAGGAGTTCATTCAATTATCCTAAATTGAAAATATACTTCAAGATTACAATGCCTTTGATCGTTTTCTCTCCACTTCAGTAAGTAGAACTTTGCGCAAACGTAGATGATTTGGCGTCACTTCTACGTATTCATCCTTTTGGATATATTCTAAAGCTTCTTCTAAAGAAAATTTAATTGCTGGTACAATTTTAGCTTTATCATCTGCTCCAGACGAACGAACATTAGATAATTTTTTAGTTTTAGTTACATTAACAACCATGTCATCACCACGTGAATTTTCTCCAATCACTTGACCTTCGTAAATAGCTTCACCTGGATCGACAAAAAACTTTCCACGATCTTGTAATTTATCGATTGAATATGGAATTGCCGTTCCTTTTTCCATAGAAACCAAACTTCCATTTTGTCGTTCAGGAATACCACCTTTTATTGGTTGGTATTCTTTAAATCTATGTGCCATAATGGCTTCACCAGCTGTAGCAGTAAGTAATTGGTTTCTAAGACCGATAATACCACGAGAAGGAATCATAAACTGACATACCATGCGAGTACCTTTAGGCTCCATACTCAACATTTCACCTTTACGCATTGTTACCATTTCTATGGCTTTTCCAGATACTTCTTCAGGAAGATCAATAGTCATTTCTTCAAAAGGTTCAGATTTTACGCCATTAATTTCTTTAATAATCACTTGAGGTTGACCAATTTGCAATTCATAGCCTTCACGACGCATTGTTTCAATTAGAACTGATAAATGAAGGACACCTCTACCATAGACTATGAATTTATCAGCACTATCTGTTGGACTAACTCGAAGTGCCAAGTTTTTTTCTAATTCTTTATCTAGGCGTTCTTTGATATGTCTTGATGTAACAAATTTTCCATCTTTTCCAAAGAAAGGTGAATCGTTAATTGTAAAAAGCATGCTCATGGTTGGCTCATCAATGGCAATTGTTTTTAGTGCTTCTGGTTGTTCAATATCAGAAACTGTATCACCTATTTCAAATCCCTCGAGACCAACAATAGCGCAAATATCTCCTGCACTAACTTCTTCTATTTTCTTTCTTCCTAATCCTTCAAACGTATGTAATTCTTTAACTTTTGAATTTACTATGGTACCATCTCTTTTGATTAGCGCTACTTGCATTCCAGCTTTTAAAATACCTCGTTGTAATCTTCCAATTGCTACACGACCAGTGAACGATGAATAATCTAAAGATGTGATTAACATTTGTGTTTTCCCCTCCTCAATTTTAGGCGAAGGTACATGTTCAATAACCATATCAAGCAATGGTTGAATAGAGTCCGTTTGATTGTTGAAATCGTCACTCATCCAATTGTGTTTAGCCGATCCGTAAACGGTTGGAAAATCTAACTGCCACTCCTCTGCTCCAAGCTCAAACATCAAATCAAAAACAGCTTCATGAACTTCTTCTGGAGTACAATTTTCTTTATCTACTTTATTAATAACTACACATGGTTTTAATCCTAGATCGATGGCTTTTTGCAGTACAAAACGCGTTTGTGGCATTGGACCTTCAAAAGCATCAACCAACAACAACACACCATCAGCCATATTTAAGACTCGTTCTACCTCACCGCCAAAATCGGCGTGACCAGGCGTATCAATAATATTAATTTTTGTGTCTTTATAGACAACTGACACATTTTTAGAGGTTATAGTAATACCGCGTTCTCGCTCAAGATCGTTGTTATCTAGAATTAAATCGCCAGTTTTTTCATTGTCACGAAATAACTGACAGTGGTACATAATTTTATCTACCAAAGTGGTCTTACCATGATCGACATGTGCAATAATGGCTATGTTTTTAATTTTTGTCATTTTATGTCTTACTTAAAAGCGTGCAAAGGTACATTATATTTTTAGTGTTTTAAGTGTATAGTGGTTTTAAATCAAGCTGTTAATTATTTGTTATAATAGACACATGATGAAATAAGATATCTTATGTTTCGTTAAATGAGTGATTGATTAATAGTAAATAGCCTTTATTTTCTTCCAGCCCTTTTGAATAAATGGTGACCTTACATCTGATCCCTATAAATTACAGCAGATGAAACTCATTAACAAGTATGCAAACTTTTTGCCCTACCTCTATTTTATAGCCATTACTGTGTATTGGTTTACAGATTTAAATAAAACGGAAGGACTTACAGCCTATCCCATCTTATTATTAGCTATACCATTTATTTGGCAACTAATTAGACCTAATAAGCAGTTCAATTTTATGTTGGGTATTACTTTTGTGTGCCTTTCCTCCTATTTGATTGTTGCTTATATTTCAGACCTATTTAATATTCCTCCATTAGTACTTGCCAAAGGAATCATTATTTATGCAGGACTGTTTGTGGTACTCAATTTTTTTATGTCTGCTTGGATCATCAGAAATAGTATTAAGCGAACTTTTTAAAATACTATCTTTGTGCCTTGAAAAGAATTTAATTTCATGAGCATAACCAATATTCCGAGAATAAAACATACTAATTCGAACAATTTCTTTTTACTAGCAGGACCGTGTGCTATTGAAAGTGAAGACATGGCACTACGCATAGCGGAAAAGGTCGTGGCAATCACAGATAAGCTCGGAATTCCATACGTTTTCAAGGGCAGTTTTAAAAAAGCCAATAGAAGCAGAATTGATAGTTTTACAGGAATTGGTAATGAAAAAGCTTTAGAAATTCTTCAAAAAGTCTCTAATACCTTTGATGTTCCAACAGTTACAGATATTCATGAAGTTTCAGATGCTGATTTGGTAGCAAACTACGTAGATGTTCTACAGATACCTGCATTTTTGGTACGTCAAACAGATTTAGTGGTAGCGGCTGCCAAAACGGGTAAAATGGTGAATCTTAAAAAAGGGCAATTTATGAGCCCAGAAGCCATGAAACATGCTGTTCAAAAGGTTAAAGATGCTGGCAATGAAAATGCCTGGATTACTGATAGAGGAACCATGTTTGGTTATCAAGATATGATTGTTGATTTTAGAGGTATTCCAACCATGCGTAATTACGCTCCAGTTGTCTTAGATGTCACACACTCGTTACAGCAACCCAACCAAACAAGTGGTGTTACTGGTGGACGACCAGATATGATAGAAACTATAGCAAGAGCTGGTGTAGTGAATCATGTGGATGGCTTATTTATAGAAACACATTATGATCCTGCAAACGCCAAAAGTGATGGCGCTAATATGTTGCATTTAGATCATTTGGAAGGCCTATTGACAAATCTTGTAGCCATTAGAAAAACAGTAAATTCACTTTAATCATTTATCTAACAACCAAGCTCTTTTGTTTTTTTCAGTTTGAACTGCCGCAACTTTAAGCAGTTCGACAAATTGTAGTTCGTCCAAATCTTCAATAGTTCTTAATTGAATAGAACGTACTTGTTTACGTTTATTTTCATCCTTCAAAATTGGAAAGTCTTTTTCAAAAACAACACCATGTACAAAGGCCACATCTACAAAGTCCTTTCCTTTTAGAACATTTAAATACAACATTGGCTTTTTACCAATATTATAAAATGGCACGTTATAGCTATAGCGTTCTTGAACGTCGGGTAAGGTTTTTAGTATGACACTTCTTACATAGAGCATGATAGATTGATAGGGTTCTTCCTGATTAATGAAATACTCGTCAATAGGTCTCATGCACCAAATTTAATAAACATTTTATTTGTGGAACTAAATTAAAATGCATTACTTTGTATTTCAAAGTACTTTTAATATGGAATCAAAAGATTATTTAAATGACATTACTGAGATAAAGGATCTCATGAACAAATCGTCTCGATTTATGTCGCTTAGTGGCTTATCTGGCATCCTAGCTGGAATCTATGCACTAATTGGTGCTTGGTGGGTTTATGACATTATCTACGCTACAGAAATGCCTTCAAAAGATGCTTATCAGTCTATAGTGATTTATGAATTAGAAATGTTAGAGATTGTTGGTGTTGCCATAGCGGTATTACTCCTATCCATCATCACTGCACTTGTTTTGAGCTGGCGAAAAGCAAAAAAGAACAATGAAAAACTCTGGGATGCAACAGCCAAACGACTTGTACTTAACTTTATGATTCCACTGTTCACAGGAGGTTTTTTCATCATATTTCTAATTGAAAAAGAAATCTACGCTTTTGTTGCACCACTCACGCTCGTATTTTACGGTTTGGCTTGTGTCAACGCTAGCAAATACACTCTAGGTTACGTGCGTTATTTAGGCCTCACCATGATCGTTTTAGGCCTTGCTTCAGTTTGGTTTTTAGGATATGGCTTGCATTTTTGGGTTTTAGGTTTTGGCGTTAGTCATATTATCTATGGTGCTTTGATGTATTTTAAATATGAAAAATAATAATTTAATACTGTTATTATGATAACAAAAAATAAAAGATTACTCGGAATTTTATTAATAGTAGGAACTCTATTGCTCATTCCATTGGTTGCTATGCAATTTTCTAGTGAGGTGAACTGGAAATTGGCTGACTTCGCTATTGCAGCTGCCCTACTTTTTGGCACTGGATTGGTCATTGATTTGGTGATAAGAAAAGTCACCAATAGCGAAAAAAGAATTGCAATAATTATTTGTGTTGTTATTGTACTCCTTCTTATTTGGGCTGAACTAGCAGTTGGCATTTTTGGGACACCATTTGCAGGCAATTAGATAAGAAACTAATGAGCTTAATCACAAACATCAATAAAGCATTTGATCATCGTATCAGACTTGGAATCATGTCTATTTTGATGGTCAATGAGCATGCTGATTTTAACACGCTCAAAGAATTGTTGGAAGTGACTGACGGCAATCTGGCAAGTCATTTAAAAGCTCTGGAAAAAGAAGATTTTATCAATATAGAAAAGCAGTTCATTGGAAGAAAACCTAATACACGGTATAGCGCAACAAAAATTGGAAAAAAAGCTTTTAAAGATCATATCAAGGCTCTAGAAAGCATCATTAACAAACAAAAATAAAAGACAAAACAGTTCAATATTATGAAATCTGAAACTTCTATATTAGACATAGTCAGTTGGTTTTTTGGCATTATACTTTTTGTGATAGGAGTGCTTAATATTATTCAAATTCATGCTATTCCTGGAATTATTTACATCATTTTTTCATTTGCTTTTTTTCCACCTACAAATCGTTTTTTTAAAAATAAATTAAATTTTTCAATATCAATTGTAATCAAAATAATCTTCTTCGTTCTCATCATGTGGTTTACACTTGGTGTTGGAGATTTAGCGGAACTATATGGACTATAATATTCAGATAAATTAAAGAACCAAAAACAAACTTTAGAACGTATAATAATTAATAGAAATATTTTTTTATCAATCCACTTTGAATTTCAAAGTTAAAATGAACACTTATGGAGCAAATCAGACCTCAAAACAAAAACAAATTTGGCAATTGGATTAAAACTTCAATCACAGCACGCATGCTTATGGTAGGTTTGCTAACCCTTATTCTTTTAGTGCCACTTTCTTTTATTGAATCTTTAATTTCAGAACGTTCATTTAGACAAAGTGAAGTAGTAAACGAAATCAGTGCCAAATGGGGAAAGGAAGTTTTGGTTTATGGTCCAATTTTAAAAATTCCATATAAGTCTTTTCAAGAAAAAACAGTAACTGATGCCAAAACCAAACAAGTTTACATGGAGACAATTGAAACTATTAAATATGCATACTTTTTCCCAGAGACATTAAATATCAGTTCCAATATCAATCCTGAAGAAAAAAAACGTGGTATTTACAAAACTGCGGTTTATCAAAGTGAAATGAATATCTCTGGTAGCTTTTTAAAACCTGATTTTAGCGAAATTGATTTAGAAGACCAACACATTATTTGGGAGAAAGCCAAGATTGTTTTACAAACATCGAATTTAAAAGGAGTTAACGATCTTGTTTCTATGAATTTTAATAAGACTTCCTACCCTTTTTCATCAAAATATGGAGGGAAAAACAACAACATTTCTCCATTCGAAATAACACTTCACACTTTAGAGAGTAAAGCAATTGATAAATCTGATTTACCCATTAAAAACGCCATGTCTTTTAACATGGATCTCAATATTAATGGGAGCAAGCAAATAAGCTTTATTCCTATTGGTAAAGAAACCAAAACTGACATAGTATCGAATTGGAAAACGGCTAATTTTTTTGGTGAGTTTTTACCTTATAATGAAGATAAAATCAAAGAAAATGGCTTTGATGCTAAATGGAAAGTTTTGGATATCAATAGAGCTTTTTCGCAACAACATTTTAATTATTTACCAAACCTTAATGAATTCGCCTTTGGTGTAAATTTTATGATACCTGTGGACGAATATCAAAAAAGTGAGCGTTCTGTCAAATACGGATTTTTGGTGATTGGTTTAACCTTCTTAATTTTCTTTTTAATACAAACCATGAGTAAAATTGCCATTCATCCATTTCAATATTTAATGATTGGTTTGGCCCTAACTATGTTTTACACATTACTTGTTTCTATCTCAGAACACAGTAACTTTTTAAAAGCCTATTTAATTGCAGGAATATCAGTGATTGTGCTTATCACTTTGTATTCAAAATCTATTCTTAAAACTTATAAGTTCCCTCTATTAATTGCAACTTCTTTAACTGCATTGTATGCCTTTATATACATTATCATTCAACTTGAAAATTATGCACTAATAGTTGGTAGTATAGGTCTATTTATAATATTAGCCGTTGTGATGTATGTGTCACGAAAAATTGACTGGAGCAATGGTTAAGTTTTGTTAGTTAGTTATATGCCTCACTTATTCTATTGTGAGTGAGGTGTATTTTGTTTAAAATATTTTGAAATTTATGAGCAATCGATATTTTGTAGATGAAGATTCTATTGTGCGAGAAATTTGGGGAAAGAGTGACACAATCCTTTTCATTTTTGCTGGTGCTTCAGCTGAGTTTGCTCTCAATAAGGCTGTTGACTGGCTATATTTTACCCGTAAATTGCCGGTAGACCCAATCGGAAGACTTTTTTCAACTGTTTCTTACGCACGTAAAATTGTTTTTGCCGAAAGAGAAATGGCAATTAAGGCTATCGATTCCATGGCAGCTATTCATGCAAAAGTTGAAACTAAACGTGGTGATAAAATCCCAGATTGGGCATATCGCGATGTGCTTTTTATGTTGATTGATTACTCCATTAGATCGTTTGAATTACTAGAACGTAAGCTGCAATTAAAAGAGAAGGAAGAAGTATTTCGAGTTTTTTATCGTGTTGGTAAAGGAATGGGAGTATACGGCTTACCAATATCTTTTGAAGAATGGCTTACCATGCGGACTGATCACTTGAATCAAAACCTTGTTTATAGTAATTTTTCTGAAGATCTTTTCAAGCAATACAGAAAGCACTTAAGTAATATTCGTTATAGAATTCTCCTGGAAACACAGAAAATGTTGGTGCCTGGGAAGGTTTTTGATTTATTGAAATTCAAAAGAAAATCACTGTTGTTTCCTTTTCTTTTTCTCTATAAAATTTGTAGAGCATTAAAGATTGATTCATTGTTGAAAGCCCTCTTACTACCTGCTAATTATAAAAGGCAAATCGAGAATTTAGATGTTGTATCTTCACAAAGAAATCATAGAATAATTTATTCCACACAATGAAATTCTCCAAAAAATATTTTTTACTTTTTGTCATTCTTTTAATAATTGAAACATGCATTGCCATTTTCCTTGAGGATGGATTCATAAGACACACTTTTGGTGATTTTTTGGTGGTTATCATGCTCTATTGTCTTCTAAAAAGTCTTTTTAGTACAAAACCATTAATAATTGCCTTAATAGTATTAGCAATTTCCTTTGGAATTGAATTACTACAATTGACAAATTTTCTAGAATGGATTGGATTAGAACAAAACCCGTATGCTAAAGTTATATTAGGAAACACTTTTCATATATCAGATCTTATCGCCTATTCTTTAGGTGTCATTGTGGTTCTAATTGTCGATCTTTATTTCAATTCAGAAAAGCGGAATTATTAGTAACTTACATCCTTTAAAAATTTTATTATGAAAAATTCCTTGTCATATATTTTTGGTATTGCACTTGTGTTATCAATGTCATGCAAATCGCAAGAACCTGTTGAGACAAAAATTCAATGGGACACATATGGTGTACCGCATATAAGTTCAGATAATATTGAAGAATTATTTTTTGCGCAAGGTTGGGCTCAAATGCACAATCACGCAAATCTAATACTAGAATTATACGGAAGTTCTCGAGGAAAAGGATCTGAGTATTGGGGACAAAGTAAACTTCAAAATGATATGCTCATTCATACACTAGGCTTTGAAGAGTTAGCGATAGAATGGGAGTCGCAACAAGATCCAGAATTAAGAACAATTTATGAATCATTTGTTAATGGCATGAATGCATATGCGGAATCTCATCCTGAGACTATTAATGATAATAATAAAATTGTACTTCCAATCTCAACACTAGATGTAAATATGCATAGTATGTATGTTGTATTTACACGATTTATTGGTGGGAATGATTTAGGTCGTGTTCAGCAATGGCCTGATATGGGAAGTAACACATATGCCATAGCACCAAAACGTTCGGCTTCAGGTAATGCCATGTTAGTTCAAAATCCACATTTACCTTGGTGGAAGGAATTCCTATTTTTTGAGTCTCATTTAAATCTGAACGATAAGAATATGTATGGAGCTACATTGGTAGGATTTCCAGGAATCGCAATTGGATTCAATGAAAATTTAGGTTGGAGTCATACAGACAACACCATTGATAATGCAGACACCTATGAATTAGAATTAAAAGATGGTGGTTATCTTCTTGATGGGCAAGTAAAAGAATTTGAAAGTTCAACAAAGGTCATCAAGATAAAACAGGATGATGGTTCTTTGGCTGAGCAAGAAATTCCCTTACTAAAAACTGTTCATGGTCCAGTTGTTAATCAAAAAGAGAATAAAGTTCTTAGTTTAAGAATGGTAGGGTTAGACAGACCTAATATGTTTTTGCAATGGTGGCGAATGATTAATAGTTCTAATTTCAATGAATTTGAATCTGCCTTAAAAATGGCACAAATACCATTTTGGAACGTTATGTATGCTGATAAAAAAGGTGAAATATTTTATTTGTTTAACGGATTGGTGCCTAAAAGAAATGAGGATGCCTGGAGTTATTGGGATCGAATTATCCCAGGTGGGAAATCTGCAGATGTATGGACAGAAGTTCACGATTATGCCGATTTACCTAAAGTGAAAAATCCTGAGCATGGCTGGTTACAGAATGCTAATGATCCACCTTGGACGAGTACTATTCCGATGACTCTAAATGCTGATGATTATCCTGGCTATATGGCACCTCGACATATGGCATTCAGACCACAGCGTTCGGCTCGAATGTTATTGGAAGATGAATCCATAACTTTTGAAGAATTGGTGGATTATAAACTCTCAACTCGATTAGAATTTGCTGATCGAATTCTCGATGATTTATTTACTGCTGTAGACGCATCCGATTCGGATAAAGCAAAGCAAGCCAAAGTAGTATTAGAAAACTGGGATCGAGAAGCAGATGCAGATAGCAAAGGCATGCTTTTGTTTTACAGTTGGGCAAGAAAATTTAATGTTTGGAAAAATTCAAATTATAATATTGGTTGGGATGAAAATAAGCCAAATTCAACGCCAGATGGATTGGCCAACCCAGAACTTGCCGTTCAACTACTAGCGCAAACTGCCTTAGAAATTGAAACAAAGTTTGGCAATCTAGATACGGCTTGGGGCGATTATTATAAAATTAATTATAACGGTAAGCTACTACCTGCCAATGGAATTGATGGTGGGATGGGTGTGTTTAGAGTTGCCTGGCCTGGTGGTGCAGACGAAAATAACATGTACGTTGGTGGAGGAGATTCTTGGGTAGGCATTATTGAATTTGGCGAACAAATCAATGCCAAAGTTTTATTAAGCTATGGAAATGCATCTCAAGCAGATTCACCTCACAATGGCGATCAACTAGAATTGTTCTCAAAAAAGGTATTGAGAAAGGCATGGTTTACATCAGAAGATGTAAAAACTAATACTTCAAAGACTGAAGTGCTAACAGATCAGGTGTTTAAAGAAAAGAATTAATATTAATCCCTTGTTTTAAATTTGGTAATTATTGTCTGAGTTTTCCTGTGAAAACACTGGCTTTTGAATTGAATGGATTTCCTGATGATCTTCTATGAGTGACCACTTGACCACAATGCCATAAGGCATCTGCAATTGGACCATTAATATTATTCCAGAAAGGATATTCTGATAAATTTTCGCCACGTTGAAAGACAACTGTGAATTCTGAAAGATCTTTTGCTTCTCTAAAAATATCAGCAGCTTGCTTAAGCATCATTAATGTCTTTTTACGCTTTTCTTCAAAACTCATTTCGGCTTCATCGGATGACACATTCGGTTTTTTTAAAGCTGAATTTAGAATCACTTTTGTCAAACCATATAGGTGATCTATAGTTTCGGCAGTCGTTCTACCCTCCTCACTAGGTTTAAAAGCTAAGTCTACATCACGTAATCCTTCGGTTGCCCAATGGTATCTAAAACCAAGTCCATCGATCAGTCTTGCTACTACTGTGCAGGCTGAATAGGATTCTGGATAATCTGGAATTTGATAATATGGTAATTTCTCTTTCATTTCATTTTGAGCAATAACAGCGTTGCTAGAAAGCATTGAAAATACGACTAAAACTAGAATATATTTCATTTGATGATTTTTTTTGTTGCCTAGAAAATTAGTTGAAAAATGGCAATAATGAAACTATTTAAGATTTAATTATCATTAACTCTAAATATTTAATGATTTAATATATTGCGAAGGTGTGACTTTTTGAATTTTTTTAAATGACTTATTAAATGTTACCTTATTGTTATAACCAACTTCATAAGCAATATCAATAATATTTAATTTTTTTTGTGTATCACGCTTTATTATTAATAATGCTTCTTCAATTCTGAATTTATTTATCAAATCAAAAAAGTTCATTTGAAAATGCTCATTAATCACTTGAGACGTATTATGCCTTGTAGTTCCAAGCATCTCTGAGAGTGTATCTAAATTGACATTATTCCTTTTAAATACCTTTTCCTCTTCCATTAATTTTATCAATTCAGTTTTTAATTCATTGGAAAAACTTTTGGTCAATCCTGACTTCTTATATTTAAAAATATCAACTAAATCAACAAGTATTACATCTCCTTTAAAAATCTCTGGTTGAGCATAGGTTATATAGGCCACATAAAATACCAACCCTACCATCACAAAAATCTGCAAATGAAAAAAAACTGGATCATCAATATAACCAGAGGTAATAGTAATGTAAATAATAAATGCAACTACATAGACAAAATAGATGGCAATTATGTTTCGTTGCCATAATAGTTTATTACTTTTTTGTTCTACATTATTTTTTGCGCTCCTATATAGATTTAATGTTAATACGGCATAGGCGACCAATGAAATAATCTTTGCGGCAATGATAAAATTAGCCTGCGATAATAATATATCTTCTTGATCAAAAAGAATAATAAACTTTTCTATAGATGTTTTTTTGTAAAACGGAAGTATATAAACCAACAATGTTATAGCTGGAAGCAAATGTAAAGTATCGTACCACCTCAATTGGTAGTGGGTTGATGTCATTCTAAAATAGAAATAAATTAGAGGACCATATAATAAGGTGAAGGATGTTGAAATTAAAAGGGTATGCGGAAAATAATAATGACAATTAATTAGATACAAGCTTAAATGTAAAATAAATAGAGAATGAAAAAGAACAAACAAGCTCATAAGTAATGTACTACTTCTACTAATTCCTTTTTTCAGGTTAAGAATTATGAAAATGAAAAGACCTAGAAGGCCGGCAAATAAATAGAAAATTGATAAAAAATTGAATTGTGATTTATAGCGACTTTTAAAATTTAGATAGACATCCGTTTGATTTATTTTGTCAAAAAAGTGGTCATTGATAATCGATAAATCTTTGGTAGATCTAATATATTTTTTGGCATAATAGACGGCTTCTTCAGCTTGCAAACTGTCAGCATGCATTTTAGATAGTTGTTTGAATTTACGAACTGAATCTTGAACAATATCTTTATTTTCTTGATCAAACTTTAGATAAGTGACTGATACCATGCTTAATTTGCCCTGAATTTGACCATAACTTTCAAATGATAAGAAAGGCAATAACAGAATGAATAAAACAACAATAAAAGCCCCTTTAAGATAGGCGTTGGTTGGTTTTTTCACAAATTAGCAGCTTTTAATTTTAAATATACAATATGTTGATAGAAACCCAACTACCAAAAGTAATATCCGATAATAGTTTACCAAAAGTTGTGATTAATCCTTAATTCTTTGTTCGGTATTTATTTGATTAATACCATATTTATCAATTAGATAAACTAATGAAGTCATCGTTGCAGCACCCAATTCTAATTCTCGTTTATTCACAGCATCAAAGGTGTCATTTGCTGCATGATGGTAATCGAAATAACGTTGCGAGTCTGGTCGTAAACCTGCAAGTACATTATTTGTTCCCTTTAATGGTCCTACGTCAGCACCACTTCCACCTTTTTCAAAATAATGAATTAAATAGGGTTTGAATAATGGCTCATAGCTCTTGATCTGTTGAAAATTGGAGTCACTGCAATCAAATGAAAATCCTCTAGGTGTAAAACCGCCAGAATCACTTTCTAATGCAAAAATGTGGTTTTCACCTTTGCGTTTTGCCTCTTCTGCATATTTGTTCCCTCCTCGCATGCCATTTTCTTCATTCATAAAAAGTACAACTCGCAAAGTGCGTTTAGGTTGAATACCCGATTCTTTAATTAATCGAAGTACATCCATAGATTGTACACAACCCGCGCCATCATCATGCGCACCATCACCAAGATCCCACGAATCTAAATGACCTCCGACCAAAATAATTTCTTTAGGAAATTCACTTCCAATTATTTCGCCAATAACATTATATGATTGTACATCTTGTAGTTGTTTACAGTTTTGTTTAAAATAAAAATTGATTGAATTATCCAATTTTAGCATTTTACTTAAAAGTTCAGCATGATTGGTACTAATGGCTGCTGAAGGAATACGTTGATTATTTGGTAATTCGCCATACGTCATGCTTCCTGTATGTGGATAATCATCAAGTCTCAAATTCATCGAGCGTACAATGACACCAACTGCACCTAGTTTCCCAGCTTCCATGGCGCCTGCATATCGCTGATCAACACAACCACCATAAGATTGAAATGTATTGATTAAGGTTTCATCCATTGGTCTATTAAAAAACACTATTTTACCTGCAACTTCAGATTTATCGAGTGCCTTTAATTCATCTATGCCATTTACTTCAACAAGTTGGGCCTTAACGCCTTCAATGGGTGTTGCTATAGAACCTCCTAACGCACAAATATTTACATTTAGAGTCTTACCTGGAGCCGTTTCTATATAGGCGAATTCGGCAGTTCCTCTTACCCATTTTGGAACCATGACAGGTTGCAACCACACTTTATCTAAACCTAATTTTTCAAGTTCTTCCTTTGTATATTCAACAGCACGTTCGGCATTTAAAGAACCTGAAAGTCGACCACCAATTTCATTTGACAAATGATCTAACCATTGGTAACTATGGCCATCACTAAGGGCGGAATTATAAATCTTCTTGACAGTATCAGCATCTGATTGCGCCAAAGATGTAAACGAAATGAAAAGTGTAATTAATATTGAAAATGGTTTCATGTATTCGATTTTTTTTGAAGTCTTAAAGATACTGTTTCTGAAAAATTCAAAGTGTTAAAGAAAGTAAAAAATCCAACTCTAAAAATTTAGAGTTGGATTTTACAATTGCATGAATAAACATTAATAGCCTACCCAAATTAAACGCTGTTATTTTAAGACTTTAAAATATTAGATTGGTTTAATTATTCGTTTTCTAATTGTTCTTTATATAAATCAAGATTTGCCTTTACTTCATCATCTAATTCTGGCTCTTGAATATCTGTATATTTGATTAAAGTATCATATAAAATTTTTGCAACCAAATATCTCGCTGTTGGCTTATCATCAGCAGGAATTGTATACCAAGGTGCGTGAGGTTTAGATGTTCTGTTGATAGCATCTTGATAACAAGTTTGATATTTATCCCACAATTTACGTTCCTTTAAATCACCAGGAGAAAACTTCCAGTTTTTATCTTTTTTCGCCAACCTTCTGAGCAATCTATTTTTTTGTTCATCTTTTGAAAGATGCAAAAAGAATTTAAAAATGATGATACCATTTTCGGCAATATGCTTTTCAAAATTGTTTATTTGATCGAATCGTTTATCCCAAAAATTGTTATTAATATCTTCTAAAGAATTAACATTTGGAATGTTTTCTCCCAAAATATAACCAGGATGAACACGCGTTACCAGAACATTTTCGTAATGTGTTCGGTTAAATATTCCGAATTTACCACGTTCAGGTAATGCTATGTAGTGTCGCCAAATATAATCATGCTTTAACTCTTTTGGTGTAGGTACTTTAAAACTATGAACAACTACACCTCGTGTGTTAAAATCTTTAAATACCTCACGTATCATACTGTCTTTTCCAGCCGTATCCATGCCTTGAATACAAATGAGTACAGCATATTTGCCATGAGCATATATGGTATCTTGAAATTTACCTAGTTTTTTCCGAACAGAACGCAATTCAGCTTCAACAGCGTCTTTTTCAACTCCTAAATTATACGTTGTTGAAATTTTGCTGATGTCAACTTTCTCAGAAACTTTAAACTGGTCTATATTAATTTGTTTCATAATTGTTTTTATTTGCTAGCAAATAACTTCACGTCATTCTCACTAACTTCTGCTTCTCCTAAAATTATTAATCGTTCTACCACATTACGTAATTCACGGATATTACCAGTCCAATCATATTCCTTTAACAATTTGACAGCTTTAGACGAAAATGATTTCTTGGCAATACCTTGTTCATCGGCTATTTTTCCAGAGAAATAATCAATCAATAACGGAATATCTTCACGTCTATCATTCAAAGATGGAACCTGAACCAAAATCACAGCCAGACGATGATAAAGGTCTTCTCTAAATTTACCCTCCTCAATTTCCTTTTGAAGATTTTTATTTGTTGCTGCAACTACTCTAACATTTACCTTAATGTCCTTATCACTACCTACTCGTTGTATTTTACTTTCTTGTAGTGCGCGTAACACTTTTGCTTGCGCTGAGAGGCTCATATCACCTACTTCATCTAAAAAGATGGTACCACTATTGGCAGCTTCAAATTTTCCTGCCCTATCTTTATTAGCACTTGTAAAGGCTCCCTTAACATGTCCAAACAATTCACTTTCAATAAGTTCGGATGGAATTGCAGCACAGTTCACTTCAATCATAGGGCCTCCCGAACGCTCACTTTTTTGATGCAACCAATGTGCAACAAGTTCTTTTCCTGTCCCATTAGGACCAGTAATCAAAACACGAGCATCAGTTGGTGCCACTTTTTCAATCATCTCTTTTATTTGTGAAATCGATTTGCTCTCGCCGATCATATCGTAGTTTTTGCTAACCTTTTTCTTAAGCCGCTTATTTTCTACAACCAATTCTTTTCTATCCAGTGCATTTCTTACTGTGTTTAACAATCTATTTAAATCTGGTGGTTTTGAGATATAATCAAAGGCACCTAATCTCATCGTGTTTACAGCAGTATCAAGATCGCCATGACCAGAAATCATAATCATAGGAATTTCTGGTTTTATTTTTTTTACAGCTTCAAGAACCTCAACCCCATCCATTTTTGGCATCTTGATGTCACATAGCACAAGATCGAAATCCTCTTTTTTAATTTTATCAATTCCTACAAGTCCATCTTCTGCTTCTTCTACGGCATAAGTATCGCTTTCTTCAAGTAATATTTTTGTTAGTACTCTTCTGATGGCAGCCTCATCTTCAATGATTAAAATTTTAGGCATAGTTTTTATTGTTTATTATATAAATGTACATCTCTCTGTGGAAATGGAATTGTAATATTATTTTCTCTAAAAAGTCTATCTATTTCAAAGCGAATTTCACTCTGCGGAAATCTTGCATTGAAACTATCATTCAAAGTAAAAACGACTCTAAAATTTAAAGAACTATCACCAAAATCAGTAAATAATACTGTTGGTTCAGGTGTGCTTAAAACATTTTTATGCCCATTAGCAGCTTGTAATAGTAGTTTTTTAACAAGCTCAACATCACTTCCATAGGCAACGCCGACTTGTACATTTTCACGTGTCAGTGAGCCGTTCTGCGTCCAGTTATAGAGACTATTTGTAAGATATAAATGATTTGGTATAACTAGGGTTTTATTATCTGCAGTAACAGCCCTTGTGGTACGAAGTTTAATCTCCTCTACACGACCTACTTTTCCTTCAATTTCAATAATATCTCCAACGTGAACAGACTGATCTACTAAAATAAAAATACCTGAGATTATATCTTGAAATAAGGTTTGTAGTGCCAGACCAATACCAATTAACAATGCTGCTGAAGCCGCAAATAATGCCGTAAGATGAACTCCTGAGGCACTTAGAGTAATAAGAAATACAATGGTATAAATTAGCCACTTTAAATAGCTAAAAATTGTAATGAATTTAACCTTGTCGTCTTTAGGCAGTTTTCGTGTTAAAAACCTCCGAAGCATATTCATTAAGGCACTAACAACGACAATTGTTACTAAAACAATCAATATTGTTTTGACAGAAATGTAAATGTTTTCGTTATAAGAAAAGGTGTGATTTAATATCTCTTTTAATTTTTCCATATCAATATCTTAACCATTTAAAGAGTTCTTTGTAGCTTGGTTTCTTACCATACATTAAAATACCAACGCGATAAATTTTAGCAGCAAACCAAACCGTAAACATAAAAGTACCAATTAACAACAAAAGAGAAATTAACTGTTGCCATATGGGAACACCAAATGGAATTCTCATTAACATTACTACTGGAGATGTTAATGGTATGAATGAAAAAACGGTTGAAACCGTTCCATGAGGGTCTTCAATAACTGTAAATACGCCAACATAAACAGCTAGAATCAACGGAATTAAAATCGGCATCAGAAATTGTTGTGTATCTGTTTCATTATCTACAGCAGCACCAATTGCAGCATATAATGAACTATATAATAAATAGCCACCAATAAAAAACAGAACAAAAGCTATCATTAGATTTGCTATGGGTAAATTATAAATGGCATTCATTACAGTTTGCATGCCCATCTGAGCTTCTGGAGCTTCTATAGCTTGTTGCATGAGCTCTTGTTGTTGGCTTTGCATTTCAGTCATATTAATTCCGAAGATGGCTGAAACCACAACCATTAGAATACTTCCTAAAATGACCCAAATTGCAAATTGCGTGATACCAGCCAGTGACGTTCCAATAATTTTACCCATCATTAATTGAATGGGTTTAACTGATGAAATAATAACTTCAATAATTCTGCTAGTTTTCTCTTCAATAACACTACGCATTATCATGTTACCGTAAATGATTATGAACATAAATAGCATATATCCTGCAAAGCCGCCAAATGCCAATTTAACAATGTTATCTATTTTAGAAGTTTTCTCACCCAGAAAGCTTTCTTGGGCAATATCGATGTTAGTTTCTGATACTTTTAATTTTTCTAAATCAACGCCCTCTTCTTGTAAACGTAATTCTCTAAACTTTTTTTCAAGTTTGCTCTCGAGGGAAGACATCAATGTTAATGAAGGTGAATCTTCAGAATAAAATTTAATACTATTTGCAACTAAAGCAATACTGTCTAAATTGGCCACATGCAGTAAACCATAATTTTCGTTTGTTTCTACAAGAGATTTTGCCTCTTCTAAAGACAAATCACTAAGCATTTCATATTTAGTGTTATCAGTGTCTTCAAAAACGTCGATTAATAAACCTGACTCATCTAAAATAGAAATGGTCCGCTCTTTATTATTATTTAACTGAGATAAGTATCCTACAACGGCAAATAAGGCAATAAAAATAATTGGACTCAAAACCGTCATTATAATAAATGACTTGTTTCTAACTTTGGTTAAATACTCGCGTTTTATAACTAATCTTAAATGGTTCATAATTAATTGCTTTTAACCGTTTTGATAAAAATATCATTGGCTGTTGGGACTAACTCATTAAAGTGATTCACTTGAGATTTACTAGTTAAAAAAGTCAGCAAATCATTTGACGTTTCATTATTTTTCAATTTAATATTGAGTTTCAAATCATCATTTAATGATTTATATTCCGCTGGAGAAATTTCGAATTTCTCTTGTAACAATTGTTTTAATCCTGATTCGTCATTGGTTACTAAGCCAACTTCAAACGTATTTGTTTTATAATCGCGTTTAATATCATTTAATTTACCTTCTAAAATTTTATTAGATTTATGTAGTAAGGCAATGTGATCACATAATTCTTCAACAGATTCCATACGATGCGTTGAAAAAATAACGGTGGCACCTTCATTTCTCAATTGTAGAATTTCATCTTTTATAAGATTGGCATTAATGGGATCAAATCCAGAAAATGGTTCGTCAAATATTAATAGCTTGGGTTGATGCAAAACAGTCACAACAAATTGAATTTTTTGAGCCATACCTTTGGAGAGCTCTTGAATTTTTTTGTTCCACCAATCACCTATTTCCAATTTTTCAAACCAATATTTTAAACGTTGCCTAGCCTCTGCTTTTTTCAAGCCTTTAAGCTGTGCCAAATACAAGGCCTGTTCACCAACTTTCATCGATTTATATAAGCCTCTTTCTTCAGGCAAATAGCCAATGTTTTGAATATCATTAGGTTGCAAAGGATGACCATCTAAATACACCTTCCCAGAATCAGGCATTGTTATTTGATTTATAATTCTAATAAGTGTCGTTTTTCCGGCGCCATTCGGACCTAATAATCCGAATATACTTCCTTGTGGCACTTCAATAGAAACCTGGTTTAATGCTCTAAAATCGCCAAAATTTTTAGAGACCGAATCGGTCACTAATAAGTTACTCATGTGGTCTGCTTTTTAATCATAAATAAGTCTGGTAAAGATATTAAATGTTACAAGAATCTTTGCTGTTTTTTTACATTGTTGGTTAAAAAAACAAAACCCACCCTTAATAAATATCAAGGATGGGAAAAATTGCTATGAAAAAGAAAAATTACCACTAACACACATTAGTGATAACCAAATATAACTTTTTTTTATTAAAATAGTTATTATTGAACTGATAAGTTTTACAATCTGAACTAAGAAATTCTTGATTATGAAAACATATCTTTTACTTTTTCAAAAAATGATTTATCCGAACTTAGAGGCTTCGGTTCAAAATGATTATCTTCAAGCATACTGTCAAAAAAAGCTTTCTGCTCTTTGCTTAACGTTTTCGGAGTCCATACGTTAATATGAACCAACAAATCTCCTTTACCATAACCATTTAAGCTTGGTATTCCTTTTCCTCTTAAGCGTAGAATTTTGCCAGATTGAACACCGGCTTCTACTTTGATACGAACTTTTCCCGAAACTGTGTCAATTTCTTTAGAAGTACCTAAAACAGCTTCTGGAATACTAATGTAAAGATCGTAGTGTAAATTATCCCCTTCTCGTTGCAAACTTGGATGATCTTCTTCGCTAATCACAACCAATAAGTCACCCGCTATACCATTGCCTGGAGCGGCATTTCCTTTTCCAGAAACTTTTAATTGAATACCATCAACAACACCTGCAGGTATTTTTATTGAAACTGTTTCTTCTTGAACTATAAGTCCTTGTCCATCTGCCTCGGCCGGCTTTTTATCAATTGTTTGGCCAGCTCCACCACAGGTATTACAAGTTGTCGCTGTTTGCATTCTACCAAGAATTGTGTTGGTAACACGCATCATTTGACCAGAACCGTTACATGTGGCACAGGTTTTATAGGTTGTTCCTTTTGCCTGTATCTTACGTTTTACTTTAACCTTTTTTTCAACACCATTGGCTATTTCCTCAAGTGTTAATTTGACACGAATGCGTAAATTACTTCCTTTTACAACTCGCTGTCTTCCTCCACCAAAACCAGAAAATCCACCGCCAAAAGCACTTCCAAATATATCACCAAACTGACTGAATATATCTTCCATGTTCATTCCACCACCACCAAAGCCACCCGCTCCTTCAAAGGCTGCGTGACCAAACTGATCATAGCGTGCTTTTTTATCGGCATCACTGAGAACTTCATAAGCTTCAGCCGATTTTTTAAACATGTCTTCTGCTTTTTTATCATCCGGATTTTTATCAGGGTGATATTTCAACGCTTTCTTTCTATATGCCTTTTTAATTTCGGCTGCAGAGGCGTTTTTGTTCACACCTAATATATCGTAGTAGTCTTCTTTTGCCATGTTTTATTTTTAGTGACCAATTACAACTTTAGGAAATCTAATTACTTTATCGCCTAATTTATATCCTTTCTCAATGACATCTAATATTTTACCTTTTAGCTTTTTCGATGGTGCCGGAATTTGCGTAACTGCTTCATGATCATCGGCATTAAAAGTGTCCCCTTTTTTAATGGCAATTTCCTTTAGCCCTTTTTGTTCTAAAGTGGTAAGAAGTTTTTGGTAAATTAAGAGTACTCCCTTTCGAAGGTCTTCGGCCTCTTTATCGTCTTCAATATGATTCAATGCACGTTCAAAATCATCAAGAACTGGTAATAAGGATTGCATAACCTCTTCTCCTGCTGTTCTAAATAATTCAATACGCTCTTTAGAAGTTCGCTTCTTATAATTTTCAAACTCGGCAAATAGGCGCAAAAACTTATCCTTCTCTGCTTGTAAATCTGCAGACAATTGTTCTTCAATTGACAATTCTTCTGTTATCGGCTCTTGCAATTCTTCCGTTTGTTTCAAATCTTGATCTTCTAAAAGCTCTTCCTTACTATTCTTTTTACTCATTTGCAATAATATTTTGTATTCTTCCTCTAGTGGTTATTTACGAGTGGCAAAAGTACTGCCATTATTATTAAAATGTCAAAATGTCACGAAAATTATTTCACTCTCTTTTGGTTTATAAAAGTCTGATATTACTTATTTTAGCATCAAAATTCTAAAACACTAAATTCATGAGAAGAAATGTTCTAAATTTATTTACTATTATGGCTTTGAGTATTGCCCTAATTGGCTGCAAGAAAAAAGCTGATGAAGCCAAAACATCAGAAGCTGAAAATGCAAGTACTGCACAAGTAACTTCAGCAAAATATATGGCAAATCCCGCCGAATCTATTATTGAATGGAAAGGCTATAAACCAACTGGCTCACATATTGGGACTATTATGGTTGAAAGTGGCGTGTTTTCAGTGAATGACGGAAAAATTGAAAGCGGTTCCTTTTTAATTGATATGAATTCTATTAAAGAAAGTGAAGGAAGTGAACGCCTTGAAGGTCATTTAAAAAGTGCTGACTTTTTTGAAGTTGAAAAATATGCAAATTCTGCCTTCGAGGTAACTGGTTTAGAAGAGGTTGATGGTATAATGTTACTTTCAGGTAACCTAACAATGAAAGAAAAAAAGAACAATGTTACATTTCCCGTCACTATAAGTTCTGATGGTGATAATTTCACATTAACTAGTGATACTTTTACTATTGACAGATCTAAATGGGATGTTAAATTTAAGTCGAAATCGTTCTTTTCTGATTTAGGTGATAATTTTATCAATGACGATATTGAATTGAAAATCACACTTAAGGCTAAGAAATCTTAGTAAGTTTTATAAACTTAAATATGAAACCCTTACATTAAATTATTGTAAGGGTTTTTTTATTAATAAATCTTCTATTGCTTGAGTTATCTGATAGTATTTAAATTGAAATCCTAAATCTTCAATTTTTTTTGAACTTACACGCTGGCTTTCATATAGTATTTCATGCATTTCACCAAGGACAATTTTCATTAAAACCTTTGGAATATTGGGAAGGAAAAGTGGTCTTTTTAAAAAACGAGCAATTGTTTTTGTAAAATCCCTATTAGAAACTGGATTTGGTGCAACCGCGTTATAAATACCCCCTAGTTGATTTTCTAAAACAAAAATGAAGAGTTGTGTCAAATCTTTAATATGAATCCATGATTGCCATTGCTCACCACTACCAAAAGGAGCACCCAAACCATATTTAATTGCTTTTACAATTTTTGGCAATGCACCTCCATGATCCGATAGTACCATTCCTATTCTGATTTTGGATACTGGAATATTTAGTGAAGCCATTTGATCTGCTGCCGTTTCCCATTCCTTTATCACATTGATAAGGAAGCTATCATCTTTAGAATCAAAATCTTCAGTGTAATAATTAGTCCATGAATCTGGATAATAACCTATGGCACTAGCCGATATAAAATGTTGAATCGGTATTTTTTCTTTTTTGATTGTACTGAACAATAAATTCACACTTTCAACTCGGCTATTCAGAATATTATTCTTGTAGGACGAAGTCCACCTTTTTGTTATCGCACTACCAGCCAAGTTTATAATTACCTCAACATCTTTGAATGCCTCAATGTCAATTTCAAATTGTTTAGGATTCCAATAAAATCCTTTATAATTATCGACTTTTTTGAGTTTTGATTTATTTGTGGTTAAAAAACTGACTTGCATATTTTGCTCTAGACATTTTTCTACAATGCTTTGACCAATTAAACCAGTTGCACCAGTAATTAAGATCCTTTTCATGATGACATAAAATTAGTAATAGTTTCCAAGAAAAAGATTTAGATTAGTTAAGGTTTAACAACACTTTGTGTTTTGTTAGTATTTTATTTTGTTGCTCTTAACATATGGCGTTTTCCTGGTGGACCTTCTAGTCGTTCTACTTGAAATCCTACCTTTTGCATTGCTCGACGAACACTACCTTTGGCTGAATATGTTACAAGGATTCCATTCAAGATCAGGGCATCATACATAATTTTAAAAATGATCTCTGTCCAGAGTTCTGGTTGAACACGTGCACCAAACGCATCAAAATAGATTAGGTTATAAGCATTTTTAGTTGAAATTTCTGAAAATAATAATTGACGTTTCTTTAGATTAAAATAATTGGTAATTGAATGCGATTTTTCCCAAATAACTTCATGAATGTGACCAAATATTTGTGAATTTCCATCAGTAAGTAGTTGACTATAATTCAATTGTTTGATTTCCTCAGTAGGAACAGGATATGCTTCAATTCCATCATAGGTGATTACTACTTTCATCCTTTCTGCTTCAAGGCAGCTGATAAATGCATTTAAACCAGTACCAAAACCTATTTCGAGGATAGCTATTTTCTCAAGAGAATCTTTTTGAATAATGTGATTTAATCCTGCTTTGATGAAGACATGATAAGCCTCTTGAATTGCACCATGTATAGAGTGATACTGTTCATTCAAATCTTCCAAATGGATGGTTGTAGAACCATCAGAGGTTATAATTATTTTTCGTTTCAAACTAATTTTTTAGCAAAACGCCATCAGCCTCAAACGAATAAGTTTTTTTTGGTTTAGTAATTGCGCTTACTTCTTCAGCAGATTGTCCAGCATCTTCTGCATAATGTTGTTGGTCGTCTACAGACATTTCATCCACAAAGGCTAGGCCATTAACAATCACTTCTTTTCCTGCAATATCCTTAGGCATAAAAAAACCATAATCCTTAAATTTAACCATTACTTGTTCACCATTCTCAAGATTCAATTTCATCCAGCATCCTTTGGATTGACACACTTCCTCAACCTTGGCAATCATTTTTGAATTTACAGTATCGCCTGCACTCATTCCTTCATAGTGCACAGCCATTCGTTCCGCAGACAAGGCGTCATCCGGAATGATCTCATTACCAAATGATTGATACCCTATTTCTTCTGTAGAATCATTTGAGCTTTTAACAGTTTTTTTGTCAGTTTTACATGCAAAAACAAAAATTGCAACTAAAAATAATATGCTGATTTTTTTCATAATTAAGGCACTAATATGGATCAAAAGTTAGCCCTAAATATACAGCTTTTTTAGGATTCTTTTAGGTTTTTTATGATGTTAGAATTGCTTAAATTTGCCCAACAAATAAGTACATATGATTTACGAGCCAAAATGTAAGATTGATATTGAAACTGTTCTAAATTCTAGAATCAATGAGGTGGATTTTGAAAATCTCGATTTTGGTAAAGTTTTTACTGATCATATGTTCGAATGCAATTTTGCTGAAGGTCAATGGCAAACACCAAGAATTGTCCCTTATAAAGCCTTGACACTAGACCCTTCCGCACGTGTTTTTCACTATGGACAAGCGGTCTTTGAAGGCATGAAAGCCTATAAAGATGATAATGATGACGTTTGGCTTTTTAGACCAGACGAAAATTTTAGAAGGATTAATAAATCTTCCGCACGACTAGCGATACCTGAATTTCCAGAAGATTATTTTTTTGAAGGAATGAAAACATTACTCAATCTTGAAAAAGATTGGATCAAAAAAGGACTCGGAAACTCACTTTATATTCGTCCGTTTGTTATCGCCACTGAACCAGCAATTTCAGCAGCACCTGCAAATGAATACAAATTTATGATCATTTGTTCACCTGCAAAAGAATACTATAAAGGAGAGCTTCGCGTTTTATTTGCCGAAAAATTCAGTAGATCTGCTAATGGCGGGGTTGGATTTGCTAAAGCAGCCGGAAATTATGCAGCGCAATTCTATCCAACCAACCTAGCCAATAAAAAAGGGTTTCAACAAATAATTTGGACAGATGCAAGCTCACATCAATATCTAGAAGAAGCGGGCACTATGAATATCTTTTTCAGAGTTAATGACAATTTGTTAACTGCTCCAAATAATGACAGAATTCTAGATGGCATAACCAGAAAAAGTGTCATTCAATTAGCTAAAGACAATGACATAAACTGTGAAGTAAGACGGGTAAGCGTTAATGAGATAAAAGAAGCTGCAAAAAACGGATCTCTGAAAGAAATTTTTGGAGCAGGAACTGCAGCGGTTATTAGCCCAATTTCTGCCTTTGAACACGCTGATGATGTTTTTGAAATTCCTGAAAATGACAATTCTTACGCTTCATTATTTAAAAAGCAACTCATGGCTATTCAGTCTAACCAAAAAGAAGATCCCCATAATTGGCGTTTCCAAATATAAAGTGAAGTGAATAGTATTTAAGTTATATCTATATCTCTAAAATTTCAGCAATTTTGGGTTTAAAATAATTTGGCCCTTTAAGCACTTTTCCATCTTCACGATAAATAGGCTCACCATTTAAATCTAACTTGCTCATATTACTTCGCTGAATCTCTGTAAAAACCTCTTCAATTTTGTGTTGTAAACCATGTTCAATAATTGTTCCACAAAGTATATATAGCATATCACCTAATGCGTCAGCCACCTCTATTAAATCATTGTCATTGGCAGCTTCTAAATACTCCTCATTTTCTTCACGCATGAGCTTATAGCGAAGCATGTTTTTATCTATTCCTAAATTGGCTTTTGGTGTTTCTCTGTATTCCAATTTAAAAGCCTTATGAAATGCTTTAACTGCATCTATTTTGTTCTTCATGAGTGAATTGGTTAATTTCGATTAAATTTGTTTAAATTTTTATTGCAGACAGTACTTCAAAAATACATGAAATATGTTTAGTAAAGGTCAACTGATATTTGGAATTTTTTTTGCTATTATCTTTATTATAGCTTTGACGTATGCCTATAGGAAAGATAAGAAATTGCACAAAGGTCATTATAAAGGAAGTGTTTGGGTACTGATCATGTTTATTTCATTTATTTTACTCATCGTGTCTATAAAGTATTTTTTAGGTTAAGTTAATTTTTGACTGAAATTTCCTATTTTCTTATAGATTAATTCTTTATTTTTAGAAAAGTAAAAATCCCTATCTAAGTATTCTTTATCAATACTAGCTAGTCAATCTTTTTAATAACCATAATAACCAACCCATTATGAAAATCATTTTTTCACAAAAAATTCTATTGCTATTAGTTTTCACATTATTGTTTAATTGTCAATCAAAAGAGGAAAAATCAGAACCTACACAAATTGCGACTCAAGATGTTTGTGATGATTGCAAATTTGGAAAAGATTTTATTTTAAAACCTGAACATTCAGATTTATCTTTTAAAGTGGACATATCTGAGAAAACCAATTTTCAACCTTTCCAATATGACCTACTACACAGCTATGGAATTTTAGGCCGAATTGATGAAGTTGAAAACGACACTCTTAAAAAAATTAGTTTTGGTTTGTTAGACGTTGGTGACTGTGACCGCTACAAAATAGTTGATGCACATTGGGAGAAAATGAAGGCAGAAGACAGTGTTAATTATCACCATTACTTATTTTTTAATATTGAAAAAATAACACCAACTGAAAAAGAGCGCATTGTCACCTTTACACCTAACGTACCTATACATAAAAATGAAGTTGTTAAAATCAATATCACATCAAAATCTGATCCTAGAATCAATTTACCAAACACATCTAGTTTCGGGAATAGTTTTGCGTATGTTTTTCCTCCCTTAGATTGTCCTATTAAACTTATTGATCCTTAAAAAGTACAGTTTTGAGAGGTTTTCATTTTACTTTGATATTGCTGGTCGGCCTAAATATTTATGCTCAAGAAAATACCTACTTAGTAAAATCATTGGACGCCTTTTTAGAGAATAATATAGAAATTGCTCAAGTTGAACTCAATAAATCAGCCACTTCAGATGATAAAGCAGCACTAAATTGGCACTTGGAGGCCTTTATGTTTGGAGTAAAAGATTCTATTCTTGATTCAGACCAATCGAAAATTGAAATATTTTCCTTTGCATCAGTTCTTAATAGTCTGCGCATGGCTGAAATTCTTAATTTCCATTATATACAAAAGGACTCTCTCATTTTTGAGCATCTCAATAAAGCACTAACAAGTGCCAAAAAATTGAAAGACACTTCATTGATTAGATTATCTTATAGGAAACTATTGCAACATAATTTTGACAATAACCAGCTAACAAAATTGTTTTTAAGTTTATGTGAAGATTTTAGACCTTTCTTAAAAAATCCTTCAGATGAAGCCATATACACCTACTATAAATACTCATCAATTGCCTTAGATACGAGATTACCCCAAATTGACTCTTATAAAAAAGCCCTTGAAAAATTGAATTTTTCTGAGGATAATTTGTCTAAAGGAATTTTGAATCAAATCATTGGTATCAGCGGAATAGCATTTAGTAAAAGTTTAGACACTGCGCTAGTTTATTTAAACAGAGCCAGTGAAAATTACAAACGCGTTCCTGGATTTACGGGTTATCGCTACTCCTTCAAAATAAACAATAATTTAGGCGTAATGCATAGTAGAAATGGGAACCCTAAATTAGGTCTTCAATATTTCAGAAAAGCATCACAATATGATTTTGGTAAAAATAACCTACGTTCTATGTCAAACCTTTATTTGGCTATGGCAGAAGCACATGAAGCCCTAAAGGATTACGATAGCGCTTATTATTATTCAAAAAAAGAAAAAGAGGTTCTAAATACTTTTAAAGAATATGAAAGTGCCCTAAAAGTGAGAGAAATAGACACAAAATATCAAACCTTAGAAAAAGAAAAACAAATTATAGTAGAACAGCAAAAGAAAAAGCAGAATAGAAATATTGCTTTTGCTCTAGGTGGATTAGTGTTTTTTGGAAGCATCACATTTATGTTGATACAAAAAAACACGAAACGAAAACAATTACTTGCAGAGAGTGAAAAAGAAATTCAGATTCAGAAAGTTGCTTCTGTTTTAAAAAATCAGGAGCTCAACGCCATTGATGCTATGATTGAAGGTCAGGAAAAGGAACGCCAACGAATCGCCAACGAATTACACGATGATCTTGGTGGATTAATGGCAAATATTAAACTTCATTTTGAAGCTCTAAAAGAAACGCCGAAACCAGAATTGTTCGAACAAACCACTAAACTTTTGGATAATGCTTACCAAAAAATTCGTTCGGTAGCACATACCAAGAATTCAGGCGTTATGGCCAAAAAGGGATTGTTAAAAGCAATTAACGACATGGCAACAACTATTTCTAATACAAATAGATTACATGTTGAAGTCATTGATCATGGATTAGATCATCGTTTAGAAAATAGCTTAGAACTAACTATCTTTAGAATAATTCAGGAACTCCTTACCAATGTTATTAAACATGCCAATGCTTCAGAAGTCATGATTCATATCACTAATCATGATGATAGTTTAAATATCATGCTTGAGGACAATGGTAATGGTTTTGACACAGCTAATATTTCAAAATCATTAGGAATGGGAATTAGTAGTATTGATAAACGAATTGACAATCTGGGAGGAACACTTACCATTGAATCTGAAATAAATAAAGGAACCACTGTAATAATTGATATGCCAATATGATACGATTAGTAATTGCTGAGGATCATCAATCGTTAATTGATGGAATTAAATTGTTGCTAAAATATGAAGAGGGTATTTCTATTTTAGGAACAGCTAACGATGGCGAAGCTTTAATCAACCTGGTTAGACTCAAACGTCCCAATTTAGTAATTACTGATATACGTATGCCAAAAATGGATGGCATAACTGCTGCAAAAATTATTAAAAAGGAATTTCCTGAAACCAAAATAATTGCGTTTAGCATGTTTGATCAGCCCGAGGCAATTGAGCAAATGCTTGATGCTGGAGCCACTGGTTATCTCTTAAAAAACTCCTCTTTAGAAGAAGTATTACAAGCTATTAGAACTGTACATACTGGAGAACATTATTTTGATGCCAATATCAATGTTAATAAAGCGGATGTCAAAAAAAGAAAAGGTGTGTTTACTAAACGTCAAATTGAAATTCTAGAACTTATTGCGCAAGGAAAAACATCACGACAAATTGCTGAAGAACTACACATTGGTGTTCAAACAGTAGATACACATCGTAAAAACATGATCCGTATTCTTGGCCTTCATGGCAAAGGTGAATTAATGCGTTACGCTTTAGAAAAAAAATATAAATTCTAAATACTTAAAAAATCCCCAATAATGGGGATGTTTTGATACTATACAGTTCCTTAAATTTATACCTCAGTTTATTTGAACAAATTGAATCGCTAACAATCTACATTGGATACCTATAACATAGTTGATGCTATTAGTTAATTTTTAGGGAGATTATGTTATGATCAACTATAAAAAAAATCCCCATTATTGGGGATTTTTTCATGTTCATAAAACATTTAAACTTGTATTGCAAAATTAGTTAGTCTTTAAAAGTTAGTTAGTTGCTATTAACTGTTGGTAAAACTTACCAACCTTAAAAATCCCCAATAATGGGGATTTTTTCGTGTTGGTAAATGATGTAACATTGTATAACTATTAATCAATCATTTAAAAATTTCAAAAATATAGTTGGTAGTTACTATCATAGGGAAAGGTCATCTCCAGCTATAATGGAAATCCCCAGTATTGGGGATTTTCTCTTTTCATTTCATTAAATTATTATCTTTGGTATACAACAACAAAAGATTAACGATAATGAAAGCACTCAAATACATTATTTTTCTCTTATTGATACTTATTATAGGCGCCGCAATTTATGTGGCCGTTCAACCAAATGAATTTACGGTTACTAGAACTAAAACAATCAATGCTCCAAGTCAGCTAGTATTTAATAATATTATTGATTTTAAAAATTGGGAAGCTTGGTCTTCTTGGGCTGAAGCCGATCCTGATATGACCATAACATTGCCTGAACAGACTTCTGGAGTTGGTGGTTCGTATCAGTGGGAAGATAAAGACGGCATTGGCACAATGAAAACCATTGAAGTTATTCCATTTACAGAAATAAAACAACAAATGCAATTTGCTGATTTCCCACCGTCAGACATTTCTTGGAAAATAATACCGACAGAAGATGGCAATACAGAAGTAACTTGGAATATTGCTGGGAAAGATTTGCCTTTCGGATTTAAAGCTTTCTCTGCTTTTATGGGAGGCATGGAGAAACAAATTGGACCTCACTTTGAGAGAGGGTTAGTAAAACTTGATAGTGTATTAATTGATGATATGAAAAAATATGAAGTTACTGTAAACGGAATTTCTGAATATGGAGGTGGTTTTTATCTCTATAAAACAACCAATGCAACTAATAGTAACATTAGTCAAAAAATGGGTGAGCAATATGGTAGCATAATGGCTTACATTATGCAAAATAAAATTGATCCTAATGGCATGCCACTAACTGTTTATCAAGAAATGAATAATGAAGAAGGTACGGTAATTATGAGTAATGGAATACCAGTAAAAGAACGAATAGACGTTGCTGCTGATAGTGATATTTTATGTGGTTATATACCAAAAATGAGGACACTAAAAACAACACTTCTTGGAAATTATTCAAATCTTGAAAAAGCTTGGTCTCAGGCTATGACACATATGTCTGAGAATAATTTAATTGCTTCAGAACACAAGCCATTTGAAATTTACACCAATGATCCTGGTCAAGTTCCTAATCCATCAGAATGGCGAACTGAAATCTATATTCCATTAAAAGAAGAATAAATTGAAACAACTATTATTAGTCTTTGTTGGTGGTGGTTTTGGAAGTGCCCTTCGATTTTTAATTGGAAAATATCTTAATACTTCAAACTCAGGTTTTCCATATGGAACTTTTACAGTTAATATTATTGGAAGTTTTATTATTGGTATTATTCTTGGATTGGCTTTAAAAAATAGTCACCTATCACAAAATCAAACTTTACTTTTAGCTACTGGTTTTTGTGGTGGGTTTACAACATTTTCAGCTTTTGCATTTGAAAATTATTCACTGTTAAAATCTGGCGAATTAACCACATTTGCACTGTATACCATTGGTAGCATAGTTCTTGGACTATTATCTGTTTTTCTTGGTCTTTATTTGGTTAAATCTTAATCGTAGTTCATCATTCCTGCCTTGATCGATATATTTAAGAAATTTTCACGAGGCACCAATGGACAAGAATATTTTTCATTATAAACACATAAAGGATTATAGGCTTTGTTGAAATCGATTATTATGCTATTTCCTTCAGGAATATTTAAATCTATATAGCGACCACCTCCATAACTTGTTTCGCCATTGGTTAAATCTAGAAATGGAAGGAATAAATAATTTTCAAAGCCAGAAGTCTGCATATTTTCTTCTCCTTGATACACATTTAAGTTGAATTCTATTCCCTGTAGCTCAAATGTCAAAATCCCGTAAACGCGTTCCTTAGATTTTCGTTCGGTTGTTGTTCTCATTTGAAACCATTGAGAATCTGGAGTTCTATTTAAGCTAGCGACAACAACAAGAGTTGAATCAAATTTATAAAAGTTTAAGCCATTAAACTCCTTTCTATCTTGTTTTGTTAAAGGTGATTTTGTGGCATCCTTAAAATTGGCATTCTGAAGTTTTTGCCATTCTGTTTCTGCAGTTATTGGAGTTTTCCCATCAGAACATCCTAATGCAATTAAGAAAGAAAATACTATGAACAATTTTTTCATCAAACTATTTAAGAATTCAAAAATACAACTTCCAATATTTTTATTTAGATTTGGTCTTTCAAATAAAAATTAAAATGAAACAATATATGAAGGTCAAACAACAAAAATGCAGATCAAAATATGCGTGGTGTTGGACTTACAATGTGTTGTGATAATATAAATATAGAATTAAACAATATAAAAAAGTCCGACATACACGTCGGACTTTTTATTTTTATTGAAACTCAAAGCCAAAGTGAAGCTGATTTATTTCATAAATAGAACCATTCTTGCACCTTACTTTAACACCTTCAAAGGGTTATCTAAAGAAGTGTGGTGGTTAGCACTTGTTACCTTTATCAATAGAGCAGGAACAATGGTTATACCATTTTTGTCATTGTACTTAAGAGATGACCTCAGTTTTAATTTGAGTGATGTTGGTTGGGTCATGACAGCTTTTGGTCTTGGGTCTGTTGTAGGTTCATGGATTGGTGGAAAATTAACAGACAAAATTGGCTATTTTAAAGTGATGGTCAGAAGTTTACTGACTACTGGAGTTCTGTTTATTGCACTACAATTTTTAAATACTTTTGCATCTATCTGTTTTGGTATTTTCTTGGTTATGTTTTTTGCAGATATGTTTAGACCAGCCATGTATGTTGCGTTAAGTGCCTATAGCAAACCAGAAAATAAAACACGAAGTGTTACCTTAATTAGATTAGCAATTAATCTCGGTTTTACGGCCGGACCAGCACTTGGTGGAATCATTATCACAACGATGAGTTATTCAGGTTTGTTCTGGGTAGACGGTATCACATGTATTCTAGCTACATTGTTACTTATAAAGGTCTTGCATCCAAAAACTACCAAACCATTGGATAATGTTATAAATGAGAATCCTCAATCAGCCTATAAGGACAAGTCATTTTGGATCTTTCTAGCGGCCATGATATTATTTGGAATTATTTTCCTTCAATATTTTTCAACTATGCCTTTATATTATAAAGATATACATGTATTATCTGAATTGGAAATAGGTCTGCTCCTTGGACTCAATGGTTTAATAATTTTTATTCTAGAAATGCCACTAATTAATTGGCTAGAAAAAACAAAGTATTCAAAATCAGCACTAATGCTTATTGGAGCAATTCTAACAGGCGCTAGTTTTTTGGTATTGAATCTAACACCTTGGATTGGAATTTTAGTAGTGGGCATGTTGTTAATGACAGTTGGTGAAATGATTGCCTTCCCGTTTTCAAATGCCTTTGCAATGGATAGAGCCAGAAAAGGCAATCAAGGAGAATATATGGCCTTATACACTATTTCCTTTTCAATAGCACATATTTTTGGTCATAACGCAGGAATGCAGATGGTTGATAAATTAGGATATGACACAACATGGTATATTATTACGATTCTTTCAGTGATATGTATTTTCTTGTTGTTTGTTTTAAAAGTATATGTTCAACGTGAAAAATTAAGAAAATGAATTTGAACCAGATCACAGTACCATCCTTAGATTTAGAAACTTCGGTGGCATTTTATAAAACATTAGGGCTTCAACTTATCGTTGATGCCTTACCTAGATATGCAAGATTTGAATGTCAAGAAGGTGATAGCACCTTTTCTATTCATTTAGTAGAACAATTACCAACTGGAAATGGAATTACAATTTATTTTGAAGATAGTAACATTGAGGATCTAGTAACCTCCCTAAAATCAAAAGGTATTATCTTTATAAGCGAACCTGAAGATAAACCTTGGCTATGGCGTGAAGCACATCTCAATGATCCTGATGGTAATCATATCATTTTATTTTATGCAGGAACCAACAGAAAAAACCCACCTTGGCGAATATAATAATTATGAAAAACGGCATTTATTTATTATTGATTTTTGTGTTATTTGGATGCAATTCAAATAATTCTACAAAAAAAGAATCAACTGAAAATACTTTTGTTGAAAAACAATTTCCAAAGTTGGAACCAAATCGTTACAATGTGGCTTTTTTAATTATGGAAGGTGTTTATAACACAGAATTAACTGCACCCTTTGACATTTTTCAACATACCCAATATCGCGAAAATATAAAACAAATGAATGTATTTACGGTAGCCAATACTGATGAATCTATTGTCACATTTGAAGGCATGCGCATTATTCCAGATTATAATTATTTAAAAGATAAATTACCTAAAATAGATATTCTTGTTGTGCCCAGTGCTGAGCATCATTTAGATACGGATTTAGAGGATGAAGCCATGATCAATTTTGTAAAAAAAGTGGATGAAAATGCACTCTATATGACTTCCCATTGTGATGGTGCTTTTGTTTTGGCTAAAGCTGGAATTCTTGAAGGAAAAGTATCAACAACATTCCCAAGCGATATTGATACCATGCGAAAAATGTTTCCAACATTAGATATTCGCAAGGATGTTCTTTTTGTTCATGATAATAAATATATTACTTCAGCAGGTGGTGCAAAGAGTTTTGAAGCGGCTTTATATCTTTGTGAATTCCTTTACGGTAAAGAGATTGCAGAGTCACTAGCAGGTGGTTTAGTAATTGATTGGAATTTAGAAACACTTCCCTATCTTGTTATAAATGAATAACATTCAAAATTTCCATTAAAGTATTGTTAAAAATTTAGAATCTGAATGTTATTTAGTCATCTTCGTACTCTCAAATAATTACATTTTATAGAATATGTTCTATATTTGTAACCCTTGAAACTATTAATTTAAACCTCATGAACATGAAAATATTGAGTGCATCCTCAAAATTATTAATATTCCTATTCTTAAGTTTGGCATTACATTTAAATGCTCAAGAATCAGATACTAGTACCAAAACTATTACAGGTATTATTAGTTATCTTGAAACTCCTGTTTCTGATGTGAATATATTAGTAAAAGGATCAAGTAGAGGAACGTTGACAAACTCTAAAGGTTATTATGAAATTATAGCCCGTGTAGGTGAAGAAATTATGTTTAGTCATGTTGCTTATAAAAATGTTACTGTGATTATCGAAGATGTTACACAGGAACTTAATATTGAAATGGTAGAGTATTCTAACGAGCTTGAGGAAGTTGTTGTCATTATTAAGACTGCAGATGGTCAAGTTATAAAACGCTCTGAAAAAGCCGAAGCAAAATTTTCTACTTCTAGAGGTTCATTCGATCCTAAAACAGCAGGATTTGCAGTTGGCTATGTTGCAGGAGATGAAATTAGTTCAAATTATGCTAGTATAAAGGAGGCCTTAAGAGGTAAAATTTCTGGATATGAAATATTAGCAGATAAAGCCTATATAAGAGGTAAAGGAATGTCTATTACTTTAGATTATCCAGTAGCCTGGGAAGTTGATGGTGTTTTCCAAACAGAAGAACCACTGGGATTGGATTTATCTCAAATTGCTAACGTTTACGCGTTAAAAGGTGTTGCCTCAACCACCAAATATGGATCGCTAGGTGCAGGTGGTGTTATAATAATCCAAACAAAATATGGCACATTCAGTGACTCAGAAGGTAAAACGAAAGCAATTGCTGACCAATACACTAATCAGAACTATTATAACAATGATGCCTTTAGCAAAATTACACCTAATTCATTAACAAGTTCTTATACAAAAGAATTGATAGCATTAAACGATAAACAAAAAGCGTATAATTCTTACATAAATAAAAAATCACAAATCACATCTTTTAGTGATCATATGGCTATTGGTCAGATGTTTTTTGCTAAGTATCATGATCCTGCAATGGCTTCAGATATTTTGGTTGACCTAGGGAATACGCATAGTTCAAACCCTGAAATTCTAAAGGCCATTGCCTACCAATTACAACATATAGGAATGAAATGGCCAGCTTTAGACCTCTATAAGAAAATAGCGCGTTTGAGACCTAATTATGCACAATCATATAGAGATTTAGCAAATGCTTATAAAGAAAATGACCAATACAAATTATCATGGCGAATATATATGAATTACCTAATGCAAGGTAATGATGTGAGTGATGAAGGAATTGGTCAAATCATTTACAACGAAATGGAATATCTCTTCTATAATCGTCCAAGTCAAACAGAAATCAAAGAAAAATTTGTTCCTAAAAATGAAAATATTGACCAATTTAGAAATGATGTACGAGTTGTATTTGAATGGAATACTACGGAAGCAGAATTCGATTTAGAATTTGTAAATCCAGACCAAAGAGCCTACGTTTTTGAACATTCTTATGATGTGAATCAAGAATTAATTAAAAATGAAAAGACAATAGGATATAGTAGTAAAGAATTTTTAATTGAAGATATTGGCTCCGGTGAATGGCTTATAAATCTTTCATATAGAGGAAATAAAACCACAGCACCAACTTACTTTAAAGTCACCACATATACCAATTGGGGTAAAGCAAATCAAAAACATAAAGTAACATTGTACCAACTCAATGGTCTGGGAGAAAAAGCACAGATTTTGAAATTGAACAAGCAGATACTTATGGCTGCCAATTGATACAAATTGAGGTAGTTTATTTCTTGCTTTTATTCTGTTATGTTAGATACTATTACTTTGACAATTTCTATTTATTGTTAAATACAAACTCAATGTATAATTAGTAGGAATTAATTAGTATTTTTAAGTTCATTTTTTCAAACTAACCAACAAATGAAATTAAAAGTATTTATCTATACCAGCATATTAAGTATATGCATGGTTACATCTTCGTTAGCCCAAGATTATTTTTTTAAAGACAAAGCACCATTTAATTCAGATATACCATCGCCTGAAACATTTTTAGGATATCCAATTGGCGAACAACATACCAGGCATGATATGATTGTTTCTTACCTAGAAAAATTGGCCGAATTGTCAGATAGAGCTTCTATAGAAGTCTATGGAAAAACGCATGAAAAAAGAAAGCTGGTAATATTAACAGTATCAACACCAGATAATTTAAATAATTTAGAATCGATTAAATCAGAACATTTAAAATTTGTTGATCCAAATCAAAACCCAACAAATTATAATGATCTCCCAATTTTTGTTCAATTGGGTTATAATGTTCATGGAAACGAACCTTCTTCTTCAGAAGCCGCTTTATTAACTGCCTATACCTTGGTGGCATCTAATAGTCCTGAAGTTGAAAACTATTTGCAAAATGCTGTAGTTTTTATTGATCCAACCATTAATCCTGATGGACGAGATCGCCATACTCAATGGGCAAATCAATTTAAAGCGAATCAATTAGTGTCAGATGGTTCTGAAGCAGAGCACAACGAAACATGGCCACGTGGTCGTACAAATCATTATTGGTTTGATCTCAACAGAGATTGGCTTTTAGCTGTGCATCCCGAAAGTCAAGGTAAACTTAACTGGTATCATCAATGGTATCCCAATGTTGTTACAGATTTCCATGAAATGGGGACTAATAGTAATTACTTTTTTGAGCCTATGAAACCTATAGGTTCACAAGACCCAATAATGCCAAAGGAAAATTATGAAGACCTCAACGATTTATTCGCACCTTATTATCAGGAAGGATTGGATAATATTGGTTCATTTTATTACACTAAAGAATCTTTTGATGGTACGTATCCAGGTTATGGCTCTTCTTATCCCGATCTACAAGGAGCTTTAGCATTGTTATTTGAACAGGCCAGTTCAAGGGGTCATTTACAGGATACTCATTACGGAACTATTTCATTCGCGTTTACCGTTCGCAATCAATACATCTCTAGTATTGCTACCATTAAAGCAGCTGTAGAAAATAAAAGTACTCTTAGAAAATATCAACAAGATTTCTTTAAATCGGCAGTAACCAAAAAAGCGCCAACAGGTTATGCAGCTTATGAGTTTGGAGATAATTATGATATGAATAGAAATAAGGCCTTTGTTGATTTTCTATTAAAGCATAAAATAAAAGTATATCAAAAAGGTAATAAATTTACCGTTCCACTTAAGCAACCACAACACAGAATGGTTCAAACAATGTTTGAAACCTATAGCAAATTTCGTGATAGTGTTTTTTATGACGCCTCAGCTTGGAGTGTTGCCAATTTTTATAATCTGAAATATAGTGGTCAGAAAAATGCGAATCTCGGAACGGAAATAACATCAACTAACAATTTAGTAAATAATTTAAATGTTTCTAAAGCTGAGTATGCTTATATTATGGATTGGGACGACTATTATGCACCATCCGCCTTATATTATATGCAATCAAAAGGTCTCATAGTTGCATCTGCTTTTAAACCATTTTCAATTACTACCAATGCTGGAAATAAAAGCTTTAATTATGGGAGTATAATGGTTCCTGTAAGCAAACAGAAGAAGAATAGTTCTGAAGTATTTGAGATTGTAAAAACCGCTCAAGAAAAATATAATGTACCGATTTTCTCTGCTAAAACAGGGTTTAGCACTAAAGGAATTGATCTTGGAAGTAACAACTTTAGGGCTTTGAAAAAACCGAAAGCAGCTTTACTTATTGGTCAAGGTGTTAGTAGTTATGAAGCTGGAGAAGTTTGGCATTTATTAGATACAAGAGTTGACATGCCAATCACCAAAATTCAAATGCGCAGTTTTAACAACGCTAATCTTGACAAATACAATACATTGGTGATGGTTTCGGGAAGTTATTTGCAATTAGATTCTATAAGACGTCAAAAACTGAAAACCTGGGCATCAAAGGGCAACACTTTGATAACCATTGCAAATGCTTCAAAATGGGCAATTGACAAAAAATTAGTGAAAGAAAAACTGACTAAAAAACCTAAAGAAAAGGATAGTACAAAAACCGTTGAACGTTTGTCTTATGTTGATGCAAGCCAACATATAGGTCGAGAACGATTAGGGGGAGCAATATTTGAAGTAGATCTTGATGTTACTCATCCATTAGGTTTTGGCTATAGAAGTAATTCACTTCCTGTATATAAGAATAACAATGTGTTTTTAGCACCTAGTAAGAATAAATATTCAACAGTAGCAAAATATACCAAAGATCCTCATATCGACGGATTTATTTCAGAAGACAACTATAACATATTTCTTAAACCTTCTGCGTCGCTAATTGTGAGTCCATTAGGTAGAGGACGCGTTGTTATGTTTGCAGACAATCCAAATTTTAGAGGTGCATGGTATGGCACTAACCGACTCTTTTTAAATGCCCTATTTTTAGGGAATCATATTTCTATTCCTAAACCACGCAATTAATACAATTTTAAAATGAAAAAACTAATCATCTTATTTTCCTTGTTATTCATCTTTCATGGATTTTCACAAGACTCTTATAAAGGAGAAGGGCCATATTCACAACTAATTATTAGAGGTGTAACTCTGATTAATGGTGACGGTTCACCTCCAAGAGGACCAATGGATATTACCGTTGAAAACAATAAAATAGTCAATATGAGAATTGTTGGCTATGATGGCGTCCCTATTAATGAAGAACGCAGACCAAAATTACAAGAAGGTGGACAAGAATTAGATGCAAATGGCATGTATCTTTTACCAGGATTTGTTGATATGCATGGTCATATTGGTGGTAACGCGCAAGGAGCAGAACCAGATTATGTTTTTAAATTATGGATGGCTCATGGTGTCACAACAATTAGACAACCTAGCGGCCGAAACGCAAAAGATTTGAAACAAAAAAGTAAAACCAACGAAATAATTGCACCTAGAATTTTTGATTATACGGGTTTTGGATCAGGCAGTGAAGTACCAATAAGTACACCACAACTGGCTAGAGAATGGGTAAGGACAAATGAGAAAAACGGTGCAGATGGCATTAAATTCTTCGGAGCAGAACCAGAAATCATGTCTGCTGCCTTAGATGAAAATAAAAAATTAGGCTTGGGTTCTGCCTGTCATCATGCGCAACTAAGCGTAGCTCGTTGGAATGTTTTGCATTCAGCACGAGCTGGTTTAACATCCATGGAGCATTGGTATGGTTTACCAGAAGCATTATTTAATGATAGAACAGTTCAAGATTATCCATTAGATTATAATTACCAAAACGAACAACATCGTTTTGAAGAAGCTGGAAAACTTTGGAAACAAGCTGCAAAACCTTATTCTGATCATTGGAATAATGTAATGAATGAATTGATAGAACTTGATTTCACTTTAGATCCAACCTTCAATATTTATGAAGCCAGTCGTGATTTGCAAAGAGCACGTCGTGCTGAATGGCATGAAGATTATACAATGCCTTCTCTGTGGAAATTCTATGAGCCAAGTAAAATAAGTCACGGTAGTTATTGGCATTATTGGGGAACTGAGCAAGAAATTGAATGGAAAAAGAACTTTCAACTATGGATGACCTTTATAAATGAATATAAAAATAGAGGTGGTCGTGTCACAGCTGGAAGTGACTCTGGCTTTATTTATCAGCTGTATGGATTTGCGTACATACGTGAATTAGAATTATTGCGTGAAGCAGGTTTTCATCCTCTTGAAGTCATTCGGTCCGCAACTTTAAATGGCGCGGAAGCTTTGGGATGGGATGATAAAATTGGCTCAGTTCAAATAGGTAAACTAGCAGATTTTGTTATTCTGGAAGAAAATCCATTGGTCAACTTAAAATCATTATACGGAACTGGAGCCATTAAATTGACTGATGACAATGAAGTAGTTCGTGTTGGTGGAGTGAAATACACCATCAAAGATGGAATTATTTATGATGCAAAACGCCTATTAGCTGATGTCAAAAAAATGGTAGATGATGAAAAGGCCAAAACCGGGTGGAAATTAAAACAACCTGGAATTAAAGATTGAGTTTATTTATAACGCTTTCCGTGTTTTATAACAATATCAACGTTTTGAAGTAGGCTAATATGACGTAACACATCACCTTTTACCGCGATTATATCTGCATATTTTCCTACAGAAATAGTACCAACTTCATCTTCAACACCCATCCATTTTGATGGCCAATAGGTGGCAGATCGAATAGCATACATAGGATCAATACCAAATTCGTTGACCCAAACATCCAATTCATTCCAGGTAGATTGAGAATGAAATTTCATTGGTATTCCGCTATCAGTTCCAATCATTAGAACAACACCAGCGTCTAACAATTGATTTATTTTAGTTTCTAATGTTGGTTTTCTTATTGGTGTTAGTTGAAAATATGGCAATTGATCTTTATGTTTGAAACTATTTCTAATATCTGCAATGATACTGTCGTGCAGACCTCTATGCCAAGAGGTATTGTCTAAATGTTCTCCATAATCTCTTACATATTCATAATTATACAAGCCTTCAACTGTTGGACACCAGAATAAAGGACCTAAATTCATTTGCGCAGTACGCTCCTTAATCGCCTCCATTACATCGTCTGGATAACGCGGTGCAGAAGACAACCCTGTATGTTCAAAACAATCGACTCCAGCCTCTAAACCCATTCTAATTTCTTGAGGCCTATGACCATGTGCAACCACTTTTAAATTGTATTTATGTGCCGTATCTACCAAGGCTTTTAATTCCTGTTTTGTTAATTGATCTTGATCAACTAATTTGATGCAATCTACACCAGCATCTGCTAGTTTTTTTACTTTAGCTTCGGCATCTGACGGACCATTAATTCCCCATCTAAAAGCCTCTGTTCCAGGGTACGGTTTCTTTTGAAGAAAAGGGCCGGATACATATAGTGTTGCTCCAGGAATTTCGCCATTATTAATTCTATCTCTTACAGCTAAACTTTCCTTTAAGGGTCCGCCTAAATCTCTGGCACTGGTCACACCAGCCATCAATAATTGTTCAGCTGAAGAAGGCATTATTACTTTTTCAAATAAAGGTGGATACGTTTTATCCCAATAAGAATAATCTGCATGTCCATTTATCATGGTATGTACATGCATATCCCAAAGACCTGGAAGTACTGTCATCCCTTCCGTAGAGATAACTTCAGCATTACCGGGAATTTTAATAGTGTCAATTGTACCAACAGATACAATCTTATCGCCTTCAATAATAATAACACTATTCTGGATTGGTGTTGATCCAAATCCATCAATTAAGGTTCCTCCAACCATGGCCTTCATAGAATTTGATTGGGAAAATGAAAGGGACGCACAAAGTAATAACAGATATAAGAAACGCATTTCAAAAATATTTTTTATGAATATAATAAATTGAAATCAAAACTGAAATATTCAGAAATAAGTCTGACAATTAAGATATTGGCTGGTTCTCTACTACTGCCGACAAGATAATTTGTGTTTTAGTTTCGCCATAAGTAATCAACTGATCAATAAATTGTTCCAGATGCTTTTGATTGTTTAAAACCACCTCCATTACAATATTTTCATCACCAGTAATCCTATAACAATTAACAACTTCTTTCAACGAATTAATCTTAGTTAAAAATGGCTTTAGTTTACCCATAAAGGCTTTCATCGTGACTAACGCGCGCATTTGATAGCCCAATTCATAGGTAGAAATTTTAGCGTGATAGCCCTCAATTATTCCTGCATCTTCCATTTTTCTAATGCGTTCGGCAACAGCTGGTGACGATAAACCGACAAATTTTGCAATTTCAGTATTCGTTTGTCGAGAATTTGTTTGTAAACAATTCAAAATCTTATAGTTAAGGGCGTCTACTTTCATTATTAATGATATTTAACTGATATTAACACAATATTAAAGATAATACTTTGTTTTACTTTAATAACTAAATATACATTTTTTATTTTCAACTTAATTTTGTGTGATTGCTATAAAGAATGAGACACTCAAATCCATCACATCTGTATCATTTGCCTATATATATAAAGGCAGAGGAGATTTTTTCACTTTCTCAGAAAATCTCAAAGTATCTTCATTATGATCTGTCTGATTTGAAATTAGACGGTTCTGAAAATGATAGTATTTATTTTACTGGTGACATTATACAACAGTCTGAATCATTGGCACCAAATATAATTAGTGCTGAATTAGATACTGATAAGAAGCACGTCTATGCTGAAACCTTGGATTGGTTAATTTTTCGATTAAATGCTACTTGTAAACGATTAGAAAAAGTGAATAGTAATGGTCGAGATTTTATTCCAGTGTTAAGAAGTGAACTTAAGAAATTTAGGAAACTTCAGCGGTCTTGGATGCTAAATTTGTGATTGCATTTTAATCAACCACATAATCTACTATATTTCTTGTCTTAATTGGCTTTTACCAAATAATTGACTATACTGAGTTCAATTTAAAACCACAACATTTTTTACAACTTCTTGAAAGGTGTTTTTGGGCAGTTTAAATTCTTAATTTATTATCAGAAATTGATGGTTAGAACCATACCTTATTCGGTTGAATACCCATGATTTTTTGGAAGATTAATACTATCTAATAAATCACTCCAGCGTTTATCCTTATACATAGGTTTGAATGATGGATAGGTAAGTGCTTCAATCAATACGGGATCTTTTATTTCAAACGCTTTATTTAGCCACTCAAAAGAGGCTTCATAATCCCCTCTAAATGCCATTAAATCGGCAATGTTGGCAGGATCAGAAACTCTATTCATTTCTATAAATTCTTTGAATATTGATTCAGTTGCTAACTCTCCATCTATAGCATATTTAATAAAATTCATCCCATACAAGCTAAAAAATTGATGAGTTTCCAATTCAAACTCTTTCAAAGCCTCTTGTTTTTTGTTTTGAGCAAGAAGCACCTGTCCTTTCATATAGTGCAGTATCTGAGAATTGGGGTAGTATCCTGAATATTTATTAAAGGCATCCATAGCTTCATCAAATCTATTTAATTTGTACAGCGTAAATCCTAGATTATAAAAATTAGTATGAATTAGCGGGTCTAATTTTATTGCAGAATTTAATAATAAAACCGATTTTTCTAGATCTCCATAAGTATGTAAAGCGGCCGTTCCCAACAAAACTGCATTATTAGGTTCTAGTTCTAAAGCCTTATTCATATCTAAGGCCGACTCTTCAAAGTTCCAATTACGTTCATATAAACTTGCTCTTGTGGCATAGGCACTTGCTGAATTAGGATCTAGTTCAATGGCTTTATTTATGGCAATTAGTCCTTTAGAAATACTTTCTTGTATTTCACCAATACTGAAATTATAGGATCCTGTATTATATATACTTGCTAACAGGTCCCATGAATTAGAGTACGTTGAGTCAATCGCAATAGATTGATTAATTAAATCCATGGCAAAAACAAAGCCTTCCTTTGTGTTCTGTCGCGTTAGATGTTTCGCTTGAAGGAACAAATTAAAAGCCTCAGTATTAGGTGAATTATCTGAAACCGATTCACCCATTAGAGTCAACTTCAATTGGTTACTCACCTCTCCAGCTATCTCATCTTGCACTTTAAAAATACTGTCCAAATTGCGGTCAAATGTTTTTGACCATTCATGAGATCCATCGCTAGTTCTAATTAATTGAGCAGTTATTCGAACTGTATTTCCAGACTTACGAATACTACCTTCTAGAATATGAGATACATTCAATTCTTCGCCAATTTTGGTTGCTGTAACATTTTTATCTTTATACGAAAAAGATGATGTACGACTAATTACCTTAAGTTCAGGGATTCGAACTAAAATATTTAAAAGCTCTTCGCTAATGCCATCTGAAAAATACTCATGATCTTTTTTAGGGCTCATGTCGGCAAAAGCCAACACTGCAATCGATTTATCACCATAATCAAGCACCTGAACTGGTTTGCTTGTCAATTTATCAACAACAAGAATTATAACGGCCAAACTCAATGAAATAATAATAATCTTATTTATTCTAGAACCAGTCTGAGACGCGATGGAATTCTCTAGATCAATATCATCAGTTTTTTTAATTCCATCAGGTGTAAATTCATAAATCCAAGCAAATATTAGCCAAATTGGGAATCCTATTAGCAAAATAATCAGTGCTGATTTTAAAATGAAAGGAGGTGCTTCAAAGGTTGGAAGAACTATAGATAAAACCTGTGTAAGTAACCAGGCTACTACTAAATAAGCCAATCCTGCTTTAATGACATTTCTTCGCTTAAGTTCGCGCCAGTAATTATTCCAATTCATACGATAGGTTGATTGGTCTAAAGTTAATGAAATTGATTGATTTTAATAAAAGGAATTTATTACATATTTCGTCTATACTGACCTCCTACTTCAAATAAGGCATTAGTGATTTGACCCAACGAACAGGTCTTACACACCTCCATCAATGCTTCAAAAATATTCTCATTTTGAATTGCCTTATTCTGTAAATCTTCTAATATTTCTGAAGTTTCATTGTTTTTATGAAGATTCTCTAAAGTTTCAATCTGGAACTGTTTTTCTTCTTCTGTCGCTCTAATCACCTCCATTGGAAGGATTGTTGGTGAACCTTTACTGCTTAAAAAGGTGTTGACACCAATTATAGGAAATTCACCAGTATGTTTCAAAGTTTCATAATACAAACTCTCTTCTTGTATTTTACTGCGTTGATACATAGTTTCCATAGCACCAAGTACACCTCCACGCTCTGTGATTCGATCAAACTCTAATAGTACAGCTTCTTCTACCAAATCTGTTAATTCTTCAATAATAAAAGCTCCTTGAATAGGGTTTTCATTTTTAGCCAAACCTAACTCCTTATTGATGATTAATTGTATCGCCATGGCTCGACGTACAGATTCTTCAGTTGGAGTTGTTATGGCTTCATCGTAGGCATTTGTATGTAGTGAATTACAATTGTCATAAATGGCATAAAGCGCTTGCAATGTGGTACGAATATCATTAAAATCAATTTCTTGGGCATGCAGACTTCTACCAGACGTTTGAATATGATATTTAAGCATTTGGGCTCTTGGATTTGCGCCATATTTCTCTTTCAGAGCCTTAGACCAGATTCGCCTAGCAACACGCCCAATCACCGCATACTCTGGATCAATTCCGTTTGAAAAGAAGAAAGATAAATTAGGACCAAATTTATTAATATCCATCCCTCTGCTTAAGTAATACTCAACATAAGTAAAACCATTAGAAAGTGTAAACGCCAATTGTGAAATTGGATTGGCCCCTGCTTCGGCAATATGATATCCTGAAATTGAAACTGAATAAAAGTTTCGAATCTTATTTTGGATAAAATACTCTTGAACGTCACCCATTAATCGCAAGGCAAATTCAGTTGAGAATATGCAGGTGTTTTGAGCTTGGTCTTCTTTTAATATATCAGCTTGAACCGTACCTCTAACTTGAGCAATTGTTTTCGTTTTAATATCTTGATAGGTCTCGTCGTCGAGCACTTGATCACCGGTTACACCAAGGAGAATTAGGCCTAATCCGTTATTTCCCTCAGGCAATTCACCTTGATAAGTTGGTCTCTTTTTTCCTTTGTAAAGTTTGGCTATTTTCGCTTCGACCTTTTTTTCCAAGCCTTTGTTTTTAATATGAATTTCACACTGCTGATCAATGGCTGCATTCATAAAAAAGCCTAGTAACATTGGTGCCGGACCATTAATTGTCATACTTACAGAAGTCATAACATTTGCTAGATCAAACCCAGAATACAATTTTTTCGCATCGTCTAGGCAACATATTGAAACACCTGCATTTCCAATTTTTCCATAAATATCTGGTCTAAAATCAGGATCATTTCCATATAATGTGACAGAATCAAAAGCAGTCGACAATCGTTTGGCTGGTAATCCTGCACTCACATAATGGAAACGTCTATTTGTTCTTTCAGGACCACCTTCGCCAGCAAACATTCTCGCAGGATCTTCACCTTGTCTTTTAAAAGGATAAAGGCCAGAAGTAAATGGAAATTCGCCCGGAACATTTTCCTGTAATGTCCAACGGAGAATATCACCCCAAGCTTCATATTTAGGTAATGCAACTTTTGGTATTTGAGTATGAGATAAACTCTCAGTATGCGTTTCAATTTTTAATTCTTTTCCTCTTACTTCAAATGAGTAGATTGGATCTTTATATCGATTAACTTTCTCTTCCCATCCTAAGATTACTTCCCAATTGTAAGCATCAAAGTTCATTTTAACCCTATCAAATTCTGCTATCAATAATTTAATGAAATCGGAATCTTTCTCATTCTGAATTGACTCAATAACAATTCCTGTTTTATCTAATTCAGGTCTATTGTTTCCAACGGATTCTAAAGTCTTATAAATTCCGAAGAGTTTTTGAGCTGTTTCAACTTGTGATTTAACCTTTTGATCATAAGCGCGATTGCTTTCAGCAATTTCTGAGAGATATCGTGTACGAGCTGGAGGGATAATAAAAATCTTTTCGCTCATTTCTTTAGAAATCTCAAAGTTAGATTCAAGATCACTATTGGTCTTTTCAACCAATTTGTCCATTACGGCCTTATATAGGCTATTCATTCCTGGATCGTTGAACTGTGAGGCTATTGTTCCATAAACTGGCAACTCTTCTTGTGGTGTATCCCAAAGGTTATTGTTACGCATATATTGTTTTTTAACATCGCGTAGCGCATCCTGAGCTCCTCTTTTATCAAATTTATTTATGGCTACCAGATCTGCAAAATCAAGCATATCTATCTTTTCTAGCTGTGTTGCGGCACCAAATTCTGGTGTCATAACGTATAAAGACACATCACTATGCTCAATTATTTCGGTATCACTTTGACCAATTCCAGATGTTTCTAAAACAATTAAATCATACTCTGCCGCTTTAAGAACTTGTATAGCTTCATTGACATGTTTTGACAATGCCAAATTAGATTGTCTTGTTGCCAAGCTACGCATATAAACGCGAGGATTATTAATGGCATTCATACGAATGCGATCGCCTAAAAGAGCGCCACCAGTTTTTCGTTTGGATGGATCAACAGAGATAATTCCTATGGATTTCTTTGGGAAATCTACCAAAAACCGACGGACTAATTCATCAACCAAACTACTTTTTCCTGCGCCTCCAGTTCCTGTAATCCCTAAAACTGGTATGTTGGAATTTTCATTTTTTTTATGAATGCTGATCAGTGCCTCTTTAGCAATATCTGGAAAATTTTCAGCAGAAGAAATGACCCGAGCAATTGCTTTAGGGTTTTTACTCTTTAAATTTTCAGATTCACCATTTAGACTTTGACCAATGGCAAAATCAGATTGTTGAATAAGGTCATTAATCATGCCTTGTAATCCCATTTCGCGACCATCATCAGGTGAATAAATGCGCGTTATACCATATTCCATTAGGTCTTTTATCTCCTCCGGTAAAATCACTCCACCTCCACCACCAAATATTTTAATATGTTCAGCTCCTTTTTCTTTTAAAAGATCGTACATGTACTTAAAATACTCATTATGTCCACCTTGATAAGATGTCATTGCAATGGCATTGGCATCCTCTTGAATGGCAGTATTGACCACTTCTTCTACACTTCTATCATGACCAAGATGAATTACTTCAACGCCTGTGGCTTGAATGATACGACGCATTATATTAATTGCGGCATCATGACCATCAAATAGTGAAGCTGCAGTCACAATTCTGACTTTATTTTTTGGCTTATAAGGTGCTACTTGTTTCATTCGCAAAAAAAGCTGTGTTTTGGTGCTGCAATTTACGTAATATTGAAAAAATTATAGTCTTTATTAAGAATAATATAATAAGTTACAATCCATAAATATCACCTTCTTTTGCAAAACGAAATCCTAGGTTTTGAATACTATCCTTTAGTCGATGTGAATCTCTTATTGTTGGATTTGTGTGATTAAAATGAATAAAGTGAATTTTGTTTTTGGTTTCAAAAGATTCATTTTCAAATAAAGTTGTTGTTTCTGAAGTAAAAGGATGAGGAATTTTACTCATATCTCGATCTAATTCTCCATCTCTAAAAAACGAAGCATCAACAAAAGCATAATCAACTTTTTTTACTTCATCAATAATATTTTTGTTCCAAATCTGCCATTTATCTATATCTGGAATAAACAGTGCCGATTTGTTTTTTCCTTCAACTTTATAACCAACAGTTTCTGAGAATTCATCACGATGAGGAACTAATATCGGTGTTACCTTCAATGAATTACTTACAGACAAAGTAGAATCGTTTGCAAGTTCGTGCAGTTCAATATTATTAAAAGTGACAAGCTGACTCCAAGGGCCATTAGTCTCTAAATAGGTTTTCATTCTAGGCATTGCATAAACAGGTATTTTATCTCCGCCTAAGGCCTCAAAACCAAAATACATAAGACCTGTGTAATGACCAATATGTGCATGGGTTAAAAAAACACCATCTATTACTTTTCCATTATCAAGATGGTCAGTTTTGAGATTCTGAATTTGCTGGGTCATATCAGGAGTTGCGTCAAAAAGCCATTTTTTATCAGCAACATTATCAACTAATCCCAAACATGAAATTAATTTTTTTTGTTCATGGTTGTTGTAAAATGACTGGCAACATTCTTTTTCACAATTAATTTGGGGGAATCCTGCATCTTGTGCAATTCCTAGAACTGTAATGTATTGACTTGGATTTTTATTAGGAGTTTGATTAGGTTCAGATTTGCAGTTAACTAAGACTAAAAACAGGTAAAAAACTAGTAGATATTGAAACCTCATATGAGAATTATTTTAACAAATTTAACGAAATAGTAGTGACCAATTAAAAATAGCTGTGTCTTATAATTTGAAAACACAAGTATTAACATTAACCTTTTAACTATTATTATGAAACAAGTAATTTTCATTTTAAGCCTATGCATAGGCTTAAATTTTGCTACAGCGCAAAATTTACCAGACAATCCTGATCCAGGAAAATGCTATGTAAAATGTATCACGAAGGATGAATTTACAGAAGTGGAAGAAACGCTTCAAGTTTATCCAGCCTATACAACTTTAGAAGTTGTACCAGCAACTTATAAAACAGTTGATGAGCAAGTTTTAGTAAAAGAAGCATCAAAAAAGTATTCTTATGTACCAGCTACATATGAAACTGTTGAAGTTCCTTATATTAAAAAAGAAGGAAGAACAGATTTATCAATTATTCCTGCCTCGTTTGGAAGTGATTCAAGAAACTTCGAAATCTACCCTAAAACATCTGGATGGGAGTACAAGCAATTAGAAGAATGTAATTCTGCTAATAAAGAAGATTGTGTCGCTGCCTGTTATGTAGAATATCCAGCACAGTTTAGAGATGTCTCCTTGACAACTTTAGCTAAAGACGCTGCTAGTAGCGGTGTTCCTATTGATCAACAAAACGCAACATACAAAAAGCGTGTGATCAAAACACCTGCAAGAATGGAAGAAATAACAGTTCCAGCAGAATATGCTACTATTAAGAAACAAGTTTTAGATCAACCTGCTACAACAAGAAGTAATACAGTACCAGCTAGATATGAAACAGTTACAAGAACTGTTCTTTCTAAAAAAGGTGGTATTACAGTATGGGAAGAAATTGACTGTGAATTGTTAAATGCAACTCCATTACCAATCTTTTATGATTTGGCAAGTGCGAGATTAACTTCAGCATCTAAACGAATAATTGATGAAACTTTACTTCCAATTTTAAATGGTTCACAAGTAAATATTGAATTAATGTCTCACACAGATTCTAGAGGTAACGACGATTATAATATGTCTCTATCTCAGCAGCGTGCAAATTCTGTTGTAAACTATTTAGTTTCAAAAGGAGTTTCAAGAAGTCGTTTGTCTGCTAAAGGTTATGGAGAGTCTAGATTAGTAAACCGTTGTTCTAATGGGGTAGATTGTTCAGAAAATGAGCATCAAAGAAATAGACGTACAGAATTTAGAGTATTAAACAACTAAATAATTGTAAGTCTAAACTAGCGAAAGTTGAAAAGGACGTCTTTTAATTAAGGCGTCTTTTTTTGTATGATATAAATAGGATAATCTTGAGTTTGTTTTTCGGCTTTAATACCAAAATTATCGGAGAGATCGCTCAACATTAATTCATAGAATTTATAATGAATTTGCCAGTCATGCAACTTATTAGTGTTTGTAATATCTCTTACAACTGGAATTTCAAGAAGATTAGACAATCTATAGGTAATATCCTCAAAGGTTACATTATCAGCCTGAATTTGATCATCACCAATCAAATACTTTGGATTTCCTGAACCCCAATTAATTTGATTTGTATCCCAAAATTTATTATCCTCTATCTTTAGAACTAAAACGTCACCTGTTTGCGACTGTTCTTGCATTTGTAATTTAAGTTTTTTCAAGACGTGTTTCAGCAATTGCTTGGCTCTTCTACTATCCTTTTTGATTGTCAGTTTATAGTATTTGTTAGAAATATCATCCCTGATTTGAATTTGTTTATCATTGGCATTTACCAAATAAGCCACAATACTTCTTAAACTTCCTTTGTAGCTAATAAAATCGCCCTCATGGCCTACCTCTAATATTCCTGTATCTTTCTCAGTGGTTGTTAATTCAAAATCTTCTTCTGGTAGGATTATTTCTTTATTCTTAGTTTCTCTTTTATAAGATTCTAGCAGAATAAATTCATCAATTTCTATTCTATTGACGTTCATTCTTAGTAATTGACTTATATCTTTAGGTTTCAAATTTCCAGGATGACCTTCCCAAACAACACTTCCTTCAGCGTTAAATAAGATGCCAGTTGGCAAACTTCTTATATCAAATTTTTTAAAAGTTTGTTTATCATAATCGATAGCAATAGCCAGATCAGTAGGGCGTCTATCAATATATTTTTGAACTCTTTCAGGAGACTCATCTGAAATTGAAATCACATAAAAATCTGTTGGAAATTGCTTTTGTAAAGCACCCAAATATTTTTTGGCGGCAACACAGGGCCCACACCAAGTAGCCCAAAAATCAACATAATAAAGTTTATTACTTTGACTTGTATTAAGGTTATTGCCTTGTATACTTTCTGATATTTTTATCTGACTCCAATTGGATGTTGGTATAAAGCAGAAAAGAAATACAATAAAAGCAACTATTAATTTTTTCATCAGCTCAATAACGCATAAATTTAGGTCACAAAATAGGTGACAACCATTTAAATAACAAATATCATGCTAAAAAAGTATCCGCTCATTATGTTTTTTATACTTATTTCAAGTTGTGCAGAACTACAAGAAGTTGTAAATCAGCTTCCTCAAGGTGGTTTAAGTCAAGCTGAAATTGCATCTGGACTACGACAAGCATTGGATTTTGGTATCGACAAACAAGTCAATAAATTGACCCAGAAGGATGGCTTTTTTAAGAATCAATTAGTCAAAATCCTACTTCCTGAAGAGCTAAAAAAGGTTGATAAAGCATTACGAGATATTGGATTAGGGAATCTTGCTGATGAAGGATTAAAGGTTTTGAATCGAGCTGCCGAAGACGCTGTTAAGGAGGCCACGCCAATTTTTATAAATGCCGTTAAAGACATCACATTTGCAGATGCAAAAAACATACTTTTAGGGCAGAACGATGCCGCAACACGTTATCTATCATCAAAAACTCAAACGGCATTATATGATAAATTTCATCCTGTAATTGATGCTTCATTTAAAAAAGTAGGAGCTGATCAAATTTGGGAAAATTTAATATCCAGATATAATAGTATACCGTTTACTAACAATGTCAGTACTGATTTAACTTCTTATGTTACAGGCGAGGCTTTAAAAGGGGTTTACACTATGATTGCTGTAGAAGAGAAGGAAATAAGAACAAAAATTGAATCTAGAACAACAGATCTTTTAAAACGTGTTTTTAAGTTACAAGATTAATCTTATCTCAACTCATTGTTTGTTATTCTGACTTTTTGTACAAGCCATCAAAAGCTACTGAAATATCGTTGCCGTTGGTAATAGTCTCCCAATATTGACGAACAGATCCATCTTCATTCTTCGTCCAAGTTACACGATGATAAAACTTCTGTCCATCGGCATTGGATTGCTCATCCGTTTTAAGAATCATTTTATTGCCTATCCTATTACCTTTTAAGTGCAGAGTACCTCCTTGATTGTCCACCCAAATTTGTTCCCATAGTTGTTTTTGAGCATTGTAAAAATTATAACTAGTACCAGTATAACCAGGCGTTGCACTAATCCAATTTTCACGGAGAATACAATTATCTTGAATTTTTTCTAGTTTATTATTTCCGGCAGCAGTTCCGTCTGGATTCGTTACTGTCCATGTCCCAATCCAAAAATCAAATTCAGCATGTTTTTCGGTACAACAATTACAAGCGTTTTGAGTGGTTTGTGCATAGGTTGAAAGAGAAAAAAACAATATTGATATAATTAATATGGCTAAGCGAATCATTGGTATATGCTTTAAAATAAACTATTAAATATATTAATTGACGTTTCATTTTTCATCAATATTAACATAACATTATTATCAAATCAAAATGAAATAATCTCTTAAAAGGAGGCATCAATTACATTTGCAAATCTTTGATCTAGAAAGTCTATATTAGGATTAATATTGAAATAAAGCTACACCTATCAATTAATAATGTTTCATTAGCTTGTTGATTTGCAATATTTTAAATATATTTAATATCGTTATAAACTACCCTTTGAGAGTGAGTAATTCTACAAAAATATCGGCTCATCGACGTCGTCTTCAAGCAAAATATAAACAACTTGTTGAAGAAGCCTATAACTTGCGACAAACAGATTCTGCTCTCAGTGATATTTCAGAATATCGTGCATTAAAACTGCTTGATAAATTAAACAGATTGAAGTTTTTAGATAGAGAGCAGCAACCTCCAGTTTCTTTTAATTAAAATTTTTACAAAACTTTAACTTACATTTTCCGTCTATAATCGTCATATAAGCGTATATCAATTAAAACGTAATATGAATTCACAGTATTGTAAAATTGGAAAAACAGTTTCACCTACTAATGGAAAGAACCTGAATGAGTTGGAAGTCAAGTATCGCAATTTTGTTGAAGAAGCCTATAATGTCAAGCAAACTGATGCTAGTTTAAGTGATATTCTATATTTTGAAGCTTCAAAATTAAGACAGCGAATTTTAAGATTAAAGGCTTCACTTTCAAATAACTATTCAGATAATATAGCGGCCATTTGAAGCTGAAGTTTTTTGGCATTTTCTGATGCAGAATTTGCAAAATCTTTTCCATTTGAAGCGTAAATAATTCCTCTCGAAGAATTAATCAATAAACCTACATTTTGATTCATACCATATTTGCAAACAGCTTGTAAATTTCCACCTTGTGCGCCAACTCCTGGAACTAGCAAAAAGTTATCAGGAATTATTTGACGTATTTCTGCCAAAAATTCTGCCTTGGTGGCTCCTACAACATACATAAGGTTTTCAGCGTGATGCCAAGATTTTGAAGTTTGCAAAACTTCTTTATATAATTCTTGATTAGCAATTTTTTTAGTTTGAAAATCAAATGCACCTTCATTTGAAGTCAAGACCAATAATATAGTATGCTTATTCTGAAAATTTAAAAACGGTTCTACAGAATCTTTGCCCATATATGGCGCAACAGTCACACTATCGAAACCAAGATCTTCAAAAAATGCTTTGGCATACATTGTACTTGTATTGCCTATATCTCCTCTTTTGGCATCGGCAATGGTAAAGATTTCAGGATAATTTTTATTGAGATAATCAATCGTTTTTTCAAGTGCTTTCCATCCTTCTAATCCATAGGCTTCATAAAAAGCCGTATTCGGTTTGTAAGCGACACATAAGTGATGTGTTGCATCTATAATAGCTTTGTTGAATTCAAAAATTGGATCTTTCTTTTGAAGTAAGAATTGTGGAATTTTATTAAGGTCTACATCTAATCCTATGCAGAGAAAAGACTTTTTTTTATGAATTTGATCAATTAAATGTTTCTCTGTCATTATTTTTTATAAAACATCAGAATCAGCCTTGAGTTTCTCTGTGTTTTCGGCTAACATTAATTCGTCTATTATTTTTTGAATATCACCATTAATAATATTGCTTAGATCATAAAGTGTTAATCCAATTCTATGGTCAGTTACACGTCCTTGTGGATAATTGTACGTTCTGATCTTTGCACTTCTATCACCAGAACTAACCATACTTTTACGTTTCTCAGAATCTGCAGCTTGTTTTTTAGCCAATTCCATTTCATAAAGTCGAGAACGTAATACTTTAAGCGCCTTCTCTAAATTTTTATGTGATGATTTTTGATCCTGGCAACTGACTATCATTCCTGTTGGTTCATGATGAAGTTTGATAGCAGAATAAGTTGTGTTTACTGATTGTCCTCCAGGACCTGTCGATGTTGTGCGTTCTATTCGCACTTCAGTCATATCGAGTTCCACATCAAATTCTTCGGCTTCTGGCAGAACAATTACTGTTGCTGCAGAGGTGTGAACTCGACCTTGGGTTTCAGTTTGTGGCACGCGTTGTACTCGATGCACTCCAGCTTCAAATTTCAATGTGCCATAGACATCTTCCCCTGACACTTCAAATATTATTTCTTTAAACCCACCAGAAGTTCCCTCATTTAAACTCACAACATCTACCTTCCAACCTTTGTCACTACAATATTTTGAATACATTCTGTAAAGGTCACCTGCAAAGATGCTGGCTTCATCACCTCCAGTGCCTGCTCTCACTTCAACAACAACATTTTTGGCATCGTCTGGATCTTGGGGAATCAATAAAAACTTGATTTCATCTTCCAATATAGGTAGCTTTTCTTTGGCCTCTTCAAGTTCCATTTTAGCCATTTCAACCATTTCATCATCACTGCCTTCCGAGATAATATCTTCTGCCTCAACTTTTCTATTAATCAAGGTTTGATAAATGCTTCCTTTGTCGAGAATTTTTTTTAAATCTTTATATTCTTTATTTAGTTGAATATAGCGCTTCTGGTCAGAAATGACGTCTGGCTGGATAATTAAATCGGTCACCTCATCGAATCGTTGTTGCACTATTTGTAATTTCTCTAACATTTACCTGTTCTATTTGGTGGCAAAAATACGATAAATTATCAATTGCTATTTACAGAAAATAGCGACTTATTAACCGTTGAAAATAAACTATGTGATTTTGTCGTTTATACTAGTAACATGCAGCAAATTCTAACTATTCTTGCATTTTATAGGCCTTTTGTGATATGGTCCTTTCTGGTAAACATTGCCATAGCAATTGTATATCCATTTATTATGCCCGCCATAATTACAAAATTACTAATGACAATTTTTGTTTGGTATCTGGTTACCGAAACGAATGCGAAACGAAAATTAATTTTTTATAGGAATTTGGGTGTAACACCTTTTAAACTTTTTTCAATTCTGTTTATCTTCGATGTGGCAATCACTATTGCTTTTATTATAGTGATTAAAGAATTTATTTAGAATTAATACTCAAAAGTTCCATACTTACTTTTAATAGTTAGTTTCTTAACTTTTGAATCTTCTACCCTCCCAATAATTTGTGCTTCGACATTAAAAGATTTAGAAATTGAAATAATGTCTTGAGCTATTTCTGGCGATACATATATCTCCATTCTGTGTCCACAATTAAAGACTTGGTACATTTCTTTCCATTCAGTCTTAGATTGTTCTTGGATGAGTTTAAACAACGGTGGAACGTCAAACATAGAGTCTTTAATAATATGTAAATCTTCTATAAAATGAAGGATTTTAGTTTGGGCACCACCACTACAATGTATCATCCCATGAATTGACTTATTGGTATACTTTGAAAGAATTTCTTTAATAATGGGTGCATATGTACGAGTTGGAGAAAGTACTAGTTTTCCAGCATCTATTGGTGAATTGTCAATGGCATCTGTCAATTTGATTTGTCCTGAATACACCAGGTCTTCTGGAACCGAGGCATCAAAACTTTCTGGATATTTATGTGCCAAATATTTATGAAAAACATCATGACGGGCTGATGTCAATCCATTACTGCCCATCCCACCATTGTATTGCTTTTCATAAGTGGCTTGTCCAAAAGAAGCCAATCCAACTATGACATCACCAGCTTGGATGTTTGCATTATTAATGACATCCTTACGTTTCATTCTAGCAGTTACAGTTGAATCAACTATTATTGTTCTTACTAAATCACCAACATCTGCTGTTTCTCCACCAGTTGAATGAATTGTAACGCCAAATTTATTGAGATCAGCTATAATTTGCTCTGTACCATTAATAATGGCTGAAATAACTTCTCCAGAAATCAAATTTTTATTTCTTCCTATGGTCGATGATAACATGATATTATCTGTTGCACCAACACAAAGAAGATCATCAATATTCATGATAAGAGCATCTTGTGCAATGCCTTTCCAAACCGAAATATCATCCGTTTCTTTATAATACATATAAGCCAAAGAAGATTTGGTGCCAGCTCCATCAGCGTGCATAATTAGACAATAATCATCGTCATTTGTGAGATAATCTGGCACAATTTTGCAGAAAGCTTTTGGGAACAATCCTTTGTCAACGTTTTTGATAGCATTGTGCACATCTTCCTTTGATGCCGAAACACCTCTTAGTGCATATCTTTTGCTAACCTCATTACTCATAAAAGATCTGATTTTGGTTATGCAAAAGTAAGGATTGTAATCAATTATTAATAATCATCTACTAGAGGATTTGAATTAATTACAGTTGGTATTTTACTTATCTTTTTATCGACTAATTTCTTTCCGAAGTAAAAGTTTAATCCCATACCTAAACGCCAATAAATATCATCAGCTTCTCCGTAGGCTACGCCTTCAATTGTATCTGTAAATGTCATATTATAATCAGCGAACAATTTAACACCGATTTGTTCAATCATGAGGTATTCAACACCCAGACCACCTTGAACTTTCGGGTCTGTTCTAACAAAATAATTAGAAGCATTTAAACCACCACCTGCGTATATATAAGGCGAAAAATCACTAAATGGCATAAATACGGCTTCTAGATTTAGATCAAATGACATAAATCCTTCGTTAAAAACATCTTTATAGGCAAGATTGAATTTATGATATGTAACGTTAATATTTAAATGTGAACCAAGGAAACGTTTGTAACCTGCATGAAAATAAATTTCGAACTCCGGATTCACCATGTCACCATTCATAACAGATGATCCTCCGGCGGCAGTAAAAGTATTTTTACCTCTCACTTCACTACCAAATTTAGAGTTGCTAATTTTTAGGGAACTGTTGTCTTCAAATTCTTGAGTAAAAATTAAGTTTACTCCAAATAAAAAACAACTAATCAATGCTAGTTTAATCAATTTTTTCATACTCATAATGCTATTTTTATGAGGTAGAAAAAGTTCAAAATCAGCGATTTGAGGTGCCGAAATATAGTAAATGTTTTGTTTTTGCCTAGAAAAATGATAAAAATTAGAAGACTTTGTAAGAAAAAAGCTTAAAACAAATCAATCAATTTACATGATAGGATTTATTTTAAGCTTTAGTTAACTAAATTTAAAAACGAAAAAACTTTTAATTCGGGAATCTAAGATGCATTATCAGCATCTTGCACCAATTCAACTGGGTTGTCTTGTGTAACTCCTTCTTTGACGTCGTTTGTATCGTCTTGAGAGAATAAAAGTGTAGCAACCATAAGTGCAACTACACTTAGAAGTAACTTCTTCATTTTTCAAAAATATAGATTAATAGCACAACAAATTTAAGCAATATTTCTTTCCGATTTCGACGAACGGCAACAGTTTTGTAGGAATTATCTGTTAATTTCGATAAATTGTAAAATAATTAGTTGAAATGTTGAAAATCAGATCGTTTTACTCACAAATCTAAACAACAAATTGTAGGAATTCGGACATAAATATTACTATTTAGACACATAAAGCCTCAAATAATGAGGCTTTTCTTTGATTTAAATGACTATTATCGCGTGAATAGCATTTCTCTATATTTTGTTAGTGGCCAAAGTTCATCATCAACCAACATTTCTAATTTATCGCAGTGATATCGAATGTCTTCAAAAAACGGTCTGACTTTGTCACAATAATTTTCGGCTTTATTAGTCGGATCTTCAATGACATTGGCTTTTTTTCTGGCATCAGTCATTTTGGTAACACCATTATTTATTGCCTCAATATGGTTAGAAATATTTTGAATTAATCGTAATTGTTCGTTAGCATACTTTTTAAAATCTTTACCATAAATGTCTTTTAGACCTTTAACATTTTCAATCAAAATATTTTGATATTTTACGGCTGTTGGAATAACATGATTTCTGGCTATATCTCCTAAAGTTCTACCTTCTATTTGTATTCGCATAGTGTACTCTTCGACTTCAATTTCATAACGTGCTTCAATTTCAACTTTATTCATTACGTCCAACTCTTCAAATAATGCAATTGTCTTTTTTGCAACTCTCGCTTCCAAAGCTTTTGGTGTTGTTTTGTTGTTACTTAGCCCTCGCTTTTTAGCTTCTTCCTGCCACTCGTCGCCATAACCATTTCCTTCAAAGAGAATGTTCTTAGAATTCTTAATATATTCTCGAAGTACATTAAAAATAGCATCATCTTTTTTCATGTCCTTTTTATCAATCAAGGCATCTACTTCATTCTTAAATTCAATTAATTGTTTGGCGACAATTGAATTTAAAACTGTCATTGGGTTGGCGCAATTTGCAGAAGAACCCACTGCTCTAAATTCAAATTTATTTCCTGTAAAAGCAAAAGGTGACGTTCTATTTCTATCTGTATTATCTAATAAAATCTCTGGAATCTTTCCAACTACGTTTAACTTTAGTGATGTTTTTTCCTCGGGTGATAATTTCCCTTTTGTAACACCTTCTAATTCTTCAAGAACTTTAGTTAATTGCTCGCCAATAAAAACAGAAATAATTGCTGGTGGTGCTTCATTTGCACCAAGGCGATGATCATTGCTGGCGGAGGCTATCGCGGCTCTAAGAAGTTCCTCGTATTCATGTACAGCTCTGATTGTATTTACAAAGAAGGTTAAAAATTGTAAATTACTCATTGGTGTTTTTCCTGGACTTAATAAATTAACTCCTGTATCTGTGCTCAAACTCCAATTATTGTGTTTTCCAGATCCATTGACACCTGCAAATGGTTTTTCGTGTAACAAAACCTTAAAATTATGTCTCGCTCCAACCTTATCCATAACATCCATAATCAATGAATTATGATCTACTGCTAAATTAGCCTCATCATAAATTGGCGCTAATTCAAATTGGTTTGGTGCCACTTCATTATGTCTTGTTTTAACTGGAATACCAAGCAACATGCATTCAATTTCAAGCTCACGCATAAAAGCCAATGCACGATCTGGGATACTTCCAAAATAATGATCGTCTAATTGCTGACCTTTAGCAGGAGAATGTCCGAGAAGTGTTCTACCAGTTAATATAATATCCGGTCTAGACGCTGCCAACGCACTGTCAACTAGAAAATACTCTTGTTCCCAGCCTAATGAAGCATTTACTTTTTTAACGTTCTTATCAAAATATTTAGCGACATTAACTGCGGCCTGATCAACAGACTGTAGTGCTCTTAATAAAGGTGTTTTATAATCTAAGGCTTCACCAGTATAGGCAACAAAGACAGTTGGAATACATAATGTTGTTCCATAAATAAATGCAGGGGAAGTAGGATCCCATGCTGTATAACCACGCGCTTCAAAAGTGTTACGTATTCCTCCGTGTGGAAAACTGGATGCATCAGGTTCTTGTTGCACAAGTTGTCCTCCGTCAAATTTTTCTACAGCCAAACCGTTACCAATAGTTTCAAAAAAAGCATCATGTTTTTCCGCTGTTGCTCCTGTTAATGGTTGAAACCAATGAGTATAATGCGTCACGTTTTTAGATAGTGCCCAATCTTTCATTGCGGAAGCAATTTGATCAGCAATAGCACGATCTATTTTTGAACCATGATCTATTGCATTCATTACGCTTTTGTAGGCATCTTTGGTTAAAGACTGACGCATGGCGGCTTCATTAAAAACATTTCTGCCAAATAAAGCCGATCGCTTTTCAGAGTTTTTAATTTTTACTGGTTTTCTGTTAAGTGACTCATTTAAGGCACTGAAACGAAGTGTAGACATATTTATAAGTGAGATTAGTGATTTAAAAGGCAAATTTATAAAAAAAGACAAGTATTTATCTTTTACCCCTAAAAATATTAGGGTTAATTGTCAACAATTCGATAAAATACAGTTAATAACCCCTAAAATTAGGTAGTAAAGACTAAAAATATAAATAATCCATAGCCAACAACAAGTAATAGGCCTTTCATTCTTGATATTTTAAATCGCTTAGGAATTAATACTAATGGAATCAAGATTGCTGCAAATGCGAGCATCCATAAAATATCGCGGCTTAATATCTCAGAAGCGGTAACTGGAATTGGTTTAATAATGGCTGTTAAACCTAAAACAGATCCTATATTAAATATATTTGAACCGATCAAGTTTCCTAAAGAAATGGCTTTTTCCTTTTTTGCCGCAGCTATTACCGAGGCAGCTAGTTCTGGCACACTTGTGCCAATTGCAATCATTGATACAGAAATAACTGCTTCAGTCACACCTACTTGAGTCGCGATAGCCTTTGCTCCTTCAACAAGCCAATCAGAACCAAAATATAAAGCAGACGCACCAATCATTAACCACACTCCTATTTTAAAATTTGATACCATAGCAAGTTTATCATCAACCGCTTCTATAATTTTTGATTTTCGAGATGATCTTATCAAAATAATTATGAATATTATCAAAGCTGAAAATAATATCACACCTTCAAGTGTACTCAATTGATTATCATTTTTTAAGAAATACCACATTGTTATAGAGAATAACATCATAGCAGGCCAGTTCAACTTAAAGAACGATCTATCGACAGCAATAGATCCTACTAGAGCCGTAAGCCCTAAAACCAGACCAATATTGGCGATATTTGATCCAATGACATTATTAATAGCAATTGCTGGTGAACCACTCAACGCAGCATTTAAACTCACCAATAGCTCAGGTGCTGAAGTAGCAAATGAGACCACAGTCATACCAATCACCAACTTTGAAAGTTTTAATTTAAACGATAAGGCCACTGAGGCTCTAACTAAAAACTCTCCTCCTACTACAAGGAGAATAAAGCCTAATATCACCCAAAGTATACTCATTAAATTGCTACAGATTTAAAGTTGTGGCTAATATACAATCTTAAAAATTCACAATAAAAACTAAAAGTTTCGTTAAATAACTATACTTGTAGTTGTATAACTATAAAAATAGTTTTAAGTTTGAACTCTAAAAACTCATAAATGCAAAAACTCACTAATAAGGAAGAAGAGATTATGCACATTTTATGGAAGCTAGAAAAAGCTTTTGTTAAAGATGTCTTAGAAGAAATTAAAGGAGACAAGCCACATTATAATACCTTGTCTACTATTATTAGAAATCTGGAAGAGAAAGGCTATGTGACATACAATGCTTATGGGAAAACACATCAATATTATCCAATTATTGATAAAGAAGCCTATAGAAAACAATTCTTTAATACTGCAATTGACAATTATTTTAATAGTAGTTATAAAAATGTGGTTTCCTTTTTCGCTAAAGAAGAAAAAATTAGCGTTAAGGAGCTCCAAGAGATCATTAAACTAATTGAAAAAAAACACTAACCATGGAATATTTATTCAAAGTATCAGTAGTAACATTCCTAATATATATATGTTATAAGCTTTTTCTTCAGAGAGAAACATTTTTTGAGAGCAATCGATGGTTTTTATTAGGAGGGACTATTGTGGCTTTTATCACACCCTTTATCGTTATTCCAATATATATAACCAAATCGATTGAACCTTTAGCGTATAGTTTTGGAAATAGTTTTGAGTCCGTCAATAGTACTGCAATTACAGTACAATCAATTGATTGGTTGCAAATAGCAGGATTGATATATATTTTAGGGGTTTTAGTCTTCTCAACTAGAATTATTTTACAATTGGTCTCATTATTAAATTTATTGTTTACAAATAAGGTACAGGAGCGTGAAGGATATAAAATTATTGAAATTAACGACGATGTATCACCTTTTTCATTTTTTAATTACATCGTATACAATCCTAGGCATTTTAACAGCTCAGAGCTTCATCAAATAATTACCCACGAAAAAGTACATGTAAACCAGTGGCATTCAATTGACATCTTGTTAAGTCAATTAACCACTATTATATGTTGGTTCAATCCATTTGTATGGTTTTACCAAAAAGCACTCAAACAAAATTTAGAATTTATTGCAGATAAAGATGCGCAGCAAGAAGCAAAAGATTCTAAATCTTACCAATATGTTTTATTAAAAACTAGCGTGCCTCATTATCAAATGGCACTAACAAATAATTTTTTCAATTCATTAATAAAAAAACGAATAGTTATGTTACACAAGAACAGATCAAGTAAAAGAAATCAATTAAAAATGGCCATAACTCTTCCTGTCCTGGCACTATTTTTAATGAGCTTTAACACGAAAGAAATAATTTCTTACGATTCACCTGAGCTTTCTCCAGAATACAACTCTGAGATTAGTTTCGGTGAGATACAGGATATTATTATTACCAAAAACACAACAGATAGCGAGTTAGACGAAATCACTAAGAGTCTCAAGGAAAAAGGTATTACATTAAAATTTAAAGGTGTAAAACGAAACTCTGAAGGATTAATTACCAAGATCAGTATTTCAGCTAAAACTGAAAAATCAAGCGCCAATCTAAGTGAATCTGATGATGATGGTATCAATACGATCAAATTAACTATTGATGGTAATTCTATCTCTTTTGGCGAAGCACATATGAGTCATGATGGCAAAGATTATTTTTTCGAATCTAAAGATGGAAAACATAAAATCCATAAATCGAAAAGTGGTAGTAATGTTTTTATATATAGCGACGATGAAGAGCACGAACATGACGAAGACCATGAACATGAAGTTATAGAGGACGACGACAAGATTATTATTAAAAGCGGTGGCAAAGTTCATGAAATTAAAAAGGTTCATAAAGATAAAAATGTCTGGGTTATTTCTGATGATGATGACGATGGAGATCGTAAGGTGATTGAAATCAAAGGTACTGGAGACAATGATAAAATTATAATTAGAAAAGATAAAGACGGTAATGTAATTAAATCATCATGGACTGAAAAAGAAGGAAATGTATGGATTGATAAAGACGATGAAGATTCTATTTTCACTATAGGTGGTTCAGGAAAAAACAGCATATTTATTTCTAACGACAATGGCAAAGAACCTCTATACATTATAGACGGTAAAGAAGTGTCTAAAGAAAAAGCAGAAGCCATGCTTGAAGGTGGTGTGGAAACTATTGAAGTATTAAAAGGTGAGTCTGCTGAAAAAAAATATGGTAAAAAGGGTAAAGATGGTGTTATAGTTATTACCACAAAAAAAGATTAATAGTTGATATTTTGTTTCAATTTAAACGCTTTCAGCATTATTGTTGAAAGCGTTTTTTTTGTGATTAAAATGATGAATTTGGCGATATTTAGGCCAAAAGCGGCATTTATTGCCTAGAGAATTAAAAAAAGTAGAAAAAAGCGTCTACAAATCTTACATTTTCATACTATTTAAAACTATTTTACTACACTTTATAACATTTTTATAGACAACAAGTATTTATATGTTATCATATTCATCTTTTTACTTATACTATTAAAGGTAATTCCATCCTTTTTTATCAATTCATTTGGACGAAAGTTTTGCATTAATCTATATTCGCCAGACCATTACGTAACTGGTTTATTTACCAATCATTTAAAACCAATTAATTATGATCGCACTAGCAAAATTCATAATCGATCTTATTACATCGATTTAGTAACCTCTAATAACCAACCTAAACAAGTAGTAAACTTTGCTTTACGCTAAGTTTACTACTTTTGCTAAAAGCATCATCTGATGAATAAGCAGTTTTATAAATCTTTAGCCAAAGTGAATAAAATCCTTTTGCCAAGCTTTACAAAAAAGAGGTTAGATATTTCAAAAGCATCCAAAATACAATTAGCAATAATTGGTTGGCGTGCTTTTGTTACATTAAGGGCCTTAGACTAAATAATCTAGCCAGAATAAAATCTTGATATTTTAACATTTTTTGGTGGCAATAAAATATACAACTAACTACTTTATTCTGTAAATTTATAACATCTTTCTTTTGATGCGAAGACCCAAAAGTTGTATTCCGAAATCCTACAATTAAGAGTCCATTACATCATAAATTATTTTTAATTAAACAACGTTGTAGATGAATCGTACCATCCTGCACATGGACTTAGACACTTTTTTTGTCTCGTGTGAGCGTCTTTTAGACAGCAGTCTAGAAGGAAAGCCAGTTATTGTTGGTGGTACTGGAGATCGAGGTGTTGTAAGTGCTGCAAGTTATGAAACTCGCTCATATGGTGTACATTCAGGCATGCCAATGAAAATGGCAAGACTCTTATGTCCACATGCCATTTATATACGTGGTAATGCTGGCACCTACACAAAGTTTTCAAAGCAGGTTACAGAAATTTTACAAGGCGAAGTTCCTATTCTAGAAAAGGCAAGTGTAGATGAGTTTTATGCAGATCTATCTGGAATGGATCGCTTTTTTGGATGCTATAGTTTTGCTTCAGAATTACGTCAAAAAATTATTAAAGAATCTGGACTACCTATTTCGTTTGGCTTGTCTATAAATAAAACCGTTTCAAAAGTTGCTACTAATGAAGCCAAACCCAACAATCAACTAAAAATTGCTGACGGAAATGAAAAACCATTTCTCGCACCTCTTTCAATCAAAAAAATTCCAATGGTAGGCGAAAAAACCTATCGTACATTTTGCAATATGGGTATTAAAAAAGTACTTACTGTACAACAAATGCCTGTAGATATGATGACCTCTGTTTTTGGTAAAAATGGTCGTACTATATGGCAGCGTGCCAATGGTATAGATCACACACCTATTATTGAATACCACGAACGAAAATCAATATCTAGCGAACGCACTTATGGACAGGACACAACAGATATAATTAAGCTAAAAACTACCATTACTGCAATGGCAGAAAATTTAGCATTTCAGCTTCGTAGAGGTAGTAAACTCGCTTCTGTTGTGACAGTAAAAATTCGTTATTCCGACTTTCAAACCTATTCAAAACAAATTAAAATTCCATATACATCAGCAGATCATCATTTAGTTCCTATTGTTCATGAATTGTTTGAAAAACTCTATCAGAGAAGGCTGCTAATTAGGCTTGTTGGTGTTAAGTATGGCGGACTCACATCTGGAACCTATCAAATCAATTTATTTGATGATGAAAAGAAAACAGTAAACCTCTACAGCGCGATGGATAAAATTCGATTGCGTTTTGGTTCTCGTAGTATCATGCGTGCTTCTACCCTTGGTGAAGGTGCTCGTACTATTGGCAATTTTACCAATCCGTTTAATGGCGAACCTCCAATTGTGTTGGCACATAGACATCAATAGTCAAAATTAAAACTTGTGTTTTTAAATAACCATTCATATTACAGCCTGCGATATGGCACTATTTCAGAAGAGCAATTACTTGCAATGGCTCAAGAAAATGGCTGCACTACCCTACCAATAACTGATATTAATAACACCTCGGCATGTTTAAATTTTATGAGGAAAGCGCCCTCATATAATATCAAACCTCTTGTTGGAATTGATTTTAGAAACAAAGCACAACAATGCTATATTGGTCTGGCAAAAAATAACAACGGGTTTTTACAACTCAACACCTTTTTATCTGCACGCTTACATCACGAGCTTCCATTTCCTGAAATTGCACCTACCTTAGATGATGTTGCTATTATTTATCCTTTTAATAAGGCACTCACATTAAAGAATTATACATTTTTAGATCATGAATTTATTGGCGTTCGTTCTGATCAATTAAATAAACTTGCTTTTTCAGAACTGCGTCATCTTAAAGATAAATTAGTTGTCTTGCAGACGGTTAGTTTTAGAAACAAGCGTGATTATAACACACATCGTCTTCTACGCGCTATTGATAATAATACCTTGCTTAGTAAACTTCCTATTGAGCAACAAGGTGATCCAGCTCATAAAATGCTTCCACTGGATGAAATTGAAACTGCTTTTGAAGCCTATCCGCACATCTTAGAAAACACGAAACAACTGCTTGAATCATGTCATATTCATTTTGATTTTTCAACTGATAGAAAAAATCAAAACCTAAAAACTGTTTATGGAACTACAGAAGCTGATTACAAAAAACTAGCAGCACTCTGCGAAGAAGGCTTGCCAAAACGCTATAACAGCATCACTGAAACCATCCGGAGGCGATTAGAAAAAGAGCTCGCCTTAATTAAACATCAAGATTTTGTGAGTTTCTTCCTTATTAACTGGAAGATCATTCAATACGCTAAATCTAAAGGATATTATTACGTTGGAAGAGGAAGTGGCGCTAATAGTATTGTAGCCTATTTATTAGAGATCACAGATGTTGATCCTATAGAACTTGACCTCTATTTTGAGCGATTTATGAATCTGTACAGAAGCTCACCTCCAGATTTCGATATTGATTTTTCTACTTGGGATCGCGAAGATGTAACACGTTTTATTTTTGAAACGTTTGGCACTAATGCACAAGCCGCTTTGTTAGGCACCTATGTGCGATTTAAACACAGTGGAGCTGTACGAGAATTAGGGAAAGTGTTTGGTCTGCCAAAACATGAAATAGATAAATTAAGCAACGGTAAATTCAATCCCAATCAACTTGACGAACTCTCTAAATTGGTATTGCGTTATTCAAAATATTTAGATGGAAGACCAAACTACCTGAGCATTCACGCTGGTGGTATTCTAATTTCAGATCAGCCAATTCATTATTTCTCCGCAACACATTTACCTCCAAAAGGATTTCCTACAGTGCAATTTGACATGCATATTGCTGAAGATGTTGGCCTATACAAATTTGACATTTTAGGGCAACGTGGTTTAGGAAAAATTAAAGACGCCATCGCAATCATCAAAGAAAATAATCCTGAAGTTGATCTACCAAACATTCACAATGCGAAACCGTTTTTTGTAGATAAAAAGATCAATGACATGATTTCACGTGCCGAATGTATAGGTTGTTTTTATGTGGAGTCCCCTGCCATGCGTATGCTCCTCAAAAAATTAGGTGTAAACGATTACCTCACCTTGGTGGCAGCAAGTTCTATTATTCGCCCAGGAGTTGCCAAAAGCGGCATGATGCGCGAGTATATTTTACGTCATAAAAACCCTGAACGAAGAAAAAAAGCACATCCTGTTCTTTGGGATATTATGCCAGACACTTATGGGGTCATGGTGTACCAAGAAGATGTTATTAAAGTGGCACATCATTTTGCAGGTCTAGATCTAGGTGAAGCAGATGTATTACGACGAGGCATGAGTGGCAAATACCGTTCTAGAGAAGAATTCTTGATCGTTAAAGAAAAATTTATTTCAAATTGTAGAGCCAAAGGTGAACCCGATGAATTAGTTCTGGAAGTATGGCGACAAATAGAAAGTTTTGCGGGCTTTGCTTTTGCAAAAGGACATTCAGCTTCCTATGCCGTGGAGTCATATCAGAGTCTCTTTTTAAAATGCTATTATCCTTTAGAATATATGGTGGCAACCATAAATAATGGTGGTGGATTTTATCGTACAGAAACCTATATACACGAAGCACAAATGCATGGTGCAGATGTGCATCCACCTTGTATAAATACAAGTTTAATTGAAACCATTATAAAAGGAATCGATATTTACTTAGGCTTTCAACATCTTCATGGATTAGAAAAACGCAGTATCACAAGTATCATAAACGCACGTGTTCATGAGCCATTTTATTCACTTCAAGATTTTATGGAGCGTGTACCTCTCTCTATAGAGCAGTTGGATATTTTAATACGAATTGATGCTTTTAGATGCATGAACAAAGACAAACGCACACTGCTATGGGAAGCCTATTATCAACACAACCATATAAAAACGGACGAACTGCAACAGCGACTATTTAATTTAGAAACGAAAACATTTAGTTTGCCACAGTTTACTATAACAGATCTTGAAAATGCTTTCGATCAATTAGAATTACTCAGTTTTACCTTGTATTCAAGTTTTTTATTGTTAGAACACCAACCAACTAACACTTTGGTTACGACAGATCTGGCTAACTATTTAAACAAAACTGTTACAATTTATGGTTATTTAGTCACTGCAAAAAACACCAATACATCTAAGGGAGACCGTATGCATTTTGGCACATTTTTAGATCAAGATGGTCAATGGATAGATACTGTTGTTTTTCCTCCAGTAGCAAAAAAATATCCATTTAGAGGAAGAGGAATTTATCGTATAACAGGTAAGGTTATTGAAGAGTTTGACTTTTTAAGTATTGAAGTCATTAAGCAAGAACGCATGCCGTATATTCCCGATCCGCGCTTTAGTACCGAAAATGTAAAAAATACTGAGCAACAAAAAATATCCATTCCAAATAGAAGAGCCTACAAAAAACTAACGACTAATTAAGCTAATAATACTTTGCTGTTACTTCAAAATAAAATATATTTGCACCCACAAAAATGGCCTCGTAGCATAACTGAATAGTGCACTTGATTACGGCTCAAGAGGTTGCAGGTTTGAATCCTGCCGAGGTCACGAATAAATCAACAAAAAGTTGGAATACAAGCGAGTTTCAAAAAAGGAGCTCGCTTATTTTTTGAAATTTAGATTAGGATTTCTTTTGTTGATTTTCAAAGCGGAGCTTTGTAAGGAAATAAAATCCTGCCGAGGTCACGAATAAATAGTACAATTAGAAAAAACGCCAAGCTTACTTGAGCGTTTTTTTGTTTTGGATCAATTTGGTATTTCACTAGATAAATCTTCGGTTCCTTCACAATCAATAACCCTAAAAATAGTCCGTCTATTTTGTTGATGGGCAGCTTCCTTTTCTTGATGAGTGGGCAATTGAGCAATTTCAGCATCGGAAAATATGAGTTCACGTTCTCCATACCCTATTGCGCTGTAAATTTGGCTCTCTAAAACACCTTGTTCAATAAGATAATTCCTGATGGCCGTGACGCGTCTTTGTGTAAGATCCTCATTATACGCATTGGAACCTCTACTATCCATATGATTTTCGATTCTTATAATAAGACTCTTATATTGCAAAAGCAGAACTAAAACCGGATCCAAGGCCACCAACATATCTTCACTAATTTCAACTTTATCAAAATCAAATGAAATTGGATCGGTCATAATCTCAAAATCACAAGTCTTTTTTAAAACTAAATCAACCTGGTGATTCAGTCCAAGCTCCGTTGTTGTTTTAATATCTTTAATCTTACTACCATAGCCTTCGGCACTTGCTCGCAGACTATATTCCTCGAAACAATGAACATCGAACGAATAGCTCTCTTGCGGTTTCAATGTTACGACTTTAATCATTTCACCATTCGCTTTATATAATTCTACCTTTGGATTAGGTATTTTGTGAGTGGCGTCAATAACCAATCCTTGAAGTGTTTGCTCACAGATTACAGTATCTTGATCTGAAATGTCAGTATCCTGATTCTCAATTAGGGTATCTTGATTCGGATTGGAGCTATCAAAGAAGTCTAATTTATTCGCCGCCAATATTGCAATAATGAGTAGGGCAAAACCAAAAATCCATAAACGGTTATATTGAAGTTTATTTTTTAAAGAATAAAATAATGTGACCCATTTTGAGTCTTCAATGTTCGATTTTGAATCTAAGCCAACACTTGGAACTAATAATCTTATATCGTCTACTAGGCGCCTGAAGCTAAGGTCGGATTGCCTTTTATTCCAATTTATTAAATCTGTGGCCTGGCGCAATCGAAATGCAAATGGAATTTCAACATCGTCAATTCTGGCAGGAATTAAAATGTTTCGATTTTTACCTTCAGTGGCCTCTAACCTTACGAATTCGCTGGTGATAGAATGTTTAGACCATAGCACGACCACACATTTTGAATCAGCAACAGCCTTTTCAATAACATCATCCCATTTTCGACCGGCTGGAATTTCAAAATCCCACCAGACATCAAATCCTTCATTAACTAGAGCATCAATAATAGTGCTAGCCCTTTTTTTATCTTCTTTGGCATAACTCAGAAAAATGTCGTGCATAATGTTTTAATCTAACTAATCTCAGGAATGATTAAAGATAATTTAATTATTTTATATCAAATTCAACAGTGACTAAAAAACTTGCTTTGTTTTTTTGTATTATTTTGCAATTTTATTCAAACACAATTATAAATTTGCACAAACATTAAAACATGGAATTTATCTTAAACCCTTGGCCTTGGTATGTTTCAGGACCACTTATTGCGCTAGTATTAGCTCTCCTATTATATTTTGGCAAAACCTTTGGAATGTCCTCTAACCTCAGAACCCTATGTACCATTGGAGGTGCAGGTAAATATGCAGATTTTTTTAAAATTAGGTGGCAAGATTATTCTTGGAATTTAATTGTGTTAATAGGTGCAATTATTGGCGGATTTGTGGCTGCCAACTATTTATCCAACGAAACGGTCACAATTATTAACCCTAATACAATTTCAGAATTAAATGAGTTAGGACTAGAAAATATAGGCTCTTCATTGGTGCCATCAGAAGTTTTCGCAATTGAAAATTTAGCTTCAATTAAGAATCTTGCAATTCTAATTGTTGGTGGATTGCTAGTTGGCTTTGGGACTCGTTACGCAGGTGGTTGTACCTCTGGACATGCAATAACTGGATTAAGTAGTTTACAAAAACCTTCACTGATTGCTGTTATTGGTTTTTTTGCAGGTGGTTTAATAATGGTTAATTTCATTTTACCCTTAATCTTATAATATATGAAGTTTCTAAAATTTTTATTAGTCGGTATATTTTTTGGAATTGTATTGGTTAAATCTGAAGCTGTTTCATGGTTTAGAATTTATGAAATGTTTCGATTTCAGTCCTTTCATATGTATGGTATTATTGGTACAGCAATAGCATCTGGCATTCTCTTCTTGCAACTAGCTAAAAGTGGTATGTTCAAAAACATTCAAGGTGCAGATATATTTGTTCCGAAAAAAGATAAAGGAATTACTCGTTATCTCGTTGGAGGCACCATATTTGGTTTGGGCTGGGGATTAATTGGTGCCTGTCCTGGTCCAATTTTTGTTTTGCTTGGAGCTGGTGTTTATAGCATTCTTATAGTTTTACTTTCTGCTATGGTTGGCACTTTTATTTATGGTGTTTTGAAGAAAAAATTGCCTCACTAAATTCCTGACATTTATCAGAATTTAAAAAGTCAATACTTTGTATCTTTGTTGGAAACTTTATTATTCATGAAGATAGAGCAATTGTATACAGGCTGTTTAGCACAAGGTGCGTATTATATAGAATCTGAAGGCGAAGTGGCAATCATAGATCCTTTACGTGAAACGCAACAATATATAGATAAAGCAGCCGAAGAGAATGCGAAAATTAAATATGTTTTTGAAACACATTTTCATGCCGATTTTGTCTCTGGACATGTTGATTTAGCCAAAAAAACTGGTGCAACAATTATTTATGGACCGAAGGCTGAAACAGACTACGACATTCATTCAGCAGAGGACAATGAAGAGTTTGAATTAGGTAGAATCAAAATCAAAGTATTACATACACCTGGGCATACTTTAGAATCGTCCGTTTATCTTGTTATAGACGAAAATGGGAAAGATCATGCCATATTCTCTGGTGACACATTATTTTTAGGCGATGTTGGTCGCCCTGATTTGGCCATTAAATCTGACCTAACCAAGGAAGATTTAGCAGCCATGTTATATAACTCTCTTCGAACTAAAATAATGCCATTATCAGATGATATTATTGTATATCCTGCTCATGGTGCAGGATCTGCTTGTGGTAAAAATTTAAGCAAAGAAACAGTAGGTAATCTTGGTGAACAGAAAAAAACCAATTATGCCTTACGTCATGATATGACAGAAGATGAGTTTGTTAAGGAGGTCTTAGACGGGATGCCTCCTCCACCGCAATACTTTGCAAAAAATGCCATGATGAACAAATCTGGATATGCAGAATTTGAAACAGTATTACAGAAAGGAAATGTCACTCTGGATCCCGAAGAATTTGAGGCCTTAGCTAATCATGAAGAGGCATTGATATTGGATGTTCGTCATCAAAGAGATTTTATAGAAGGACATATCCCTAATTCAATTTTTATTGGTTTACATGGTGGATTTGCACCTTGGGTTGGTGCTTTAGTCACAGATTTAAAACAACCCATTTTGTTGGTGGTTCCTGAAGGAAAATCAGCTGAAGCCGTAACAAGATTATCGCGTGTTGGTTATGACAATACACTTGGTTATTTAGATGGCGGATTAGAACGCTGGAAAAAAGATGGCAAAGAGATAGAAACCTTAAGTTCTATTTCTGCTGAATCTTTTGCTAGTAGGATGAAAGAAAATAATTTAAATGTGCTGGATGTTAGAAAGGATGGTGAATTTAAATCTATGCATATTGAAAATGCACAGCATTTTGCTCTTGATTATATAAATAGTAAAATGAATCAAGTAAATAGTAAAGAAACTTATTACATACACTGTGCTGGCGGTTATAGATCTGTAATTGCGGCTTCAATTTTAATGGCTAGGGGTTTTCAAAATTTAATTGATATTGCTGGAGGATTTGACGCTATTAAGAAAACAGATCTGACTACTACTGATTTTGTCTGTCCTTCAACATTATAAAAAAAAAAGCCATGAAGGCAAATATTAGTCCGACAGATAAAGCCATACGAGTGTTATCGGCAGCCATCATTGCGATTCTTTATTATTATGATATTATTAGCGGTTTACTCGCTTATTTATTAATGGGAATAGCCATAATTCTATTAATTACTAGTTTATTAAATTTTTGTCCAGTATATAAAATTTTAAATATTAATACTTGTAAAACCAAACAATGAAAGCAACACTAACAATACAGAATCTAAAATGTGGTGGTTGCGCTCACACAATTACTTCTAGACTTGCAGAATTAAATAACATTGAGAATGTAATTGTTGAAAATGATATTGATGCTGTTTCGTTTGATTTCTTGAGTGAAACCGATTTTCAATTGGCTAAAAATTTACTTTCTAAATTGGGTTATCCTGTTGAAGGTGAAACCAATTCAATGTCTAAAAAAGCTAAATCATTTGTGAGTTGTGCTGTAGGTAGAATGAAATCTTAAACAATTTCTGCACTTAGGCCTGCATCTATGAGCAAACTACATCGAGGTTCTAACTCATCGTAAACACCAGTTTTTACGGTACATTTTCCCTTGTAGTGTACTATAATTGAACATTGTTCAGCTTGTTCTGGTGTGTGATCACAAGCAAAAATAAGGGTGTCGATTACATGATCAAAAGTATTGACATCATCGTTATATAACACAATCTCATTCTGACCTTGAATGTCTTCCTCTAATTTTACCTCTTCTGATGTTTTTTCTCTAATGCTCATGATTAAATTTAATACTAATTTATAAATTTTAATGAAACCCAGGCGTTTCGTTCAATTTTATCAACTAATTTTAACATATGCTTATTGCATTCCGCCTCAATAATTTTAATATCACTTTTATAAAAACCACTTAAAAACAGGCATCCATTAACATTCAAACATTGGGCATAAGTTGGGATATCCTGTAATAATATATTCCGGTTAATGTTAGCAATAACGATATCATATGACTTTCCTTCAATAAGTGTTGAGTCTCCTTCAAAAACTGAAATGTGTTGGCATTGATTTCGTTTTGTGTTTTCTAAACTGTTTAAATAACACCAATTATCAATATCAATTGCTTCAATTGGTTTAGCACCTATTAATTCTGCTAAAATCGCCAGAACGCCTGTGCCACAACCCATATCAAGGACACTCCTATCTTTAAAATTATTTTTAAGAATGTGCTGAATCATCATATGCGTGGTTTCGTGATGTCCAGTACCAAAACTCATTTTTGGTTCAATAATGATATCGTATTTTGAAGTAGTTTTTTCATGAAATGGAGCACGAACAGTACACTTATTATCAACAATGATCGGATTAAAATTCTTTTCCCACTCAGCATTCCAATTGACTTGTTCTATGTCTTCTGAAGTAAAAGAAATTTGAATCTCATCTGAATTCAAAATTTGAATGTTGTCAATAATATTTTCCTGCCAGTCATTCCTAGATATATATGCAGATACGCCTAGTTCCGTTTCAACAAAACTTTCAAAACCAGCATTCCCTAATTCTGCAATCAAAATATCAACAGCAGGTTGCAACGGTAACACTTTAAAATAATAGGCTTTATAAACAGGATTACTCAAAATCTAAAAGGCATTAACAATAGCGAAAAAATCTTCAGCCTTAAGTGATGCACCTCCAATCAATCCACCATCAACATCTGGTTTAGAGAAAATTTCCTTAGCATTACTTGGTTTAACGCTTCCTCCGTAAAGAATAGAAACTGAGTTTGCAAGGTCATCCCCATGTGTGTTAGCTATTGTTTTTCTGATGAATGCATGCATATTTTGAGCTTGTTCTGGAGACGCTGTTTCACCTGTACCAATGGCCCAAACGGGTTCATAGGCTAAAACCAAATTTTTCCAACTTTCTGATGACAAATGAAAAAGTGCATTTTTAATTTGACTTTCAACCACATTAAAATGTTCACCAGATTTTCGTTGGTCTAGATCTTCTCCAAAACAAAAGATGACACGTAATTTATTGATCAATGCTGTGTCCACTTTTTTAACTAATGATTCGTCAGTTTCATTAAAGTAAGCCCGACGTTCACTATGACCTAAAATGGATGTTTTAACACCAATACTTGCTAGCATATTAGCACTTATTTCACCCGTATAAGCACCGTTTTCGGCAAAATGCATGTTTTGAGCTATAACTTCTATTTCTGAATTTTCTGTTTGTTTGATAGCTTCCTGAAGATTGATAAATGATGGAGCAACCATGACCTCAGCATCAGAAGTTTTGGTTTGATTTTTTAAGTCTGAAATAAGATCTTTCGTTTGAGATAAATCATTATTCATTTTCCAATTACCTGCTACTATGTTGTTTCTCATTGCTATTTTAATGCTTCTTTAATTCTTGAGTCAGTCGCCCTTTTTGCCTTAAATAATTCGATACTTCCTTCCTTGTCTATGACCATATATCTTGGAATCCAGTTAGAATTTAAGAAATCACCAAAAGCGCCATTCTGTCCTGTTGGCACAAAATAATGTTCACCTCGTACATTATATTTTTGAATACTTCGTTTCCAAATGGCTTCATTTCTGTCGACAGACAAAAATACAAATTCTACATCATTGAATTCATTTTGTAAAGCCTTAACATCAGGCATTCCTTTTATACAATCAGCACACCAAGATGCCCAAACATCTATTAATATTGTTTGACCTTTATATTTATTCAATACAGATTCTAATGTAATGCTTTCGCCTTTTAAGGTGTTCAATTTTTCATTTAATGCTTCATGAGAAAATTGAACTGGTTTTTCGAAATTGCAACTTAAAACCAAGCCAATGAGGAATACGCAAATTACTTTTTTAATCATTCAAACGTTGTTTTAAGCATTTGTCATGTCTATGTTGCTTTCCTTTCAATAAAAACAAAGATTAGCTAAGTTTAACTTTTGGATCAAGCCAAGCATACATTACATCAACAATCATATTTATTAAGATGAACATTAATGCGATAATTAGTACAGAGCCCATTATTACAGGTAAATCTAAAGTATTCAAGGCATTAACAATCTCTTTTCCTAGACCATTCCAACCAAAGACGTATTCTACAAATACTGCGCCTGCAAGCATTGAAGCAAACCATCCTGAAATAGCGGTAATGACAGGATTAAGTGCATTTTTAATTGCATGATTTTTTATGACTTGAATTTCGCTTAAACCCTTTGCTCTTGCGGTTCTTATATAGTCTTGATTAAAGACTTCTAGCAGTGAATTTCGCATGAGTTGAATGACAACTGCCAACGGACGAATACCTAATACTATAGCAGGAAGAATCAAATTTTTCCATTTTATATGGATTTCTTCTCCAAAATCATCTAATTCATATAAACTTCCTGTCATATCAAGATTGGTAAATTTATGTAGTACAAAACCAAATAACCATGCAAATAAGATTGCGCTAAAAAATGAAGGCACGCTCATTCCAAGTGTACTAAAAATTTGGATGATTCTATCAATCCAAGTATCCTTCTTTAAGGCGGAAACAACCCCTAAAACTAATCCAAGAATCATGGCAATAATAATAGCTGAAACAGCCAATACAATAGTATTTGGTAAAGTTTCTTTGAGAACTTGAGATACATTTTTACCTTGTTTAGTAAACGATTCACGTAAGTATGGAAATTTGATTACAGTACTTGTATTTCCAATAGTGAACATAGTGGTTGCCTTATATTTTCCATCACTTAAAAACGTGTAATCGGTATCATCTGTAGAATGAAAAGATAAAGGAGACAGGTCGTTTAAATAATACAAATATTGTGTGCCAATTGGTTTATCAAATCCATATTTTGCCTTGACTATAGCCAATTGTTCACTATCCTCATTTTGACCAAGCATCATTTGAGCTGGATCACCTGGAAGCACATTGAAAAGGAAGAAAATAACAGTAACTACTCCAAAAAGTGTGAGTAAAGCATAAAAGGCTTTATTTAAGAAGTAATTTATCAGGTATTATTGATTTTTTAGGATAATATTATCTAGATCTTTCCAGTGCGCTTTTTGCATGACAGATCCTTTTTGTATTTCTAAAGCTCCCGGATTTGAACGCACCACTGTTTTTAACGCTTTTTCATCACATAGATACCAATCAAAATTTAATTGATACTCTTGATTTATAGCTAGTTTTTCGGCATCTCCAGAAGAAGTTAATCCAATTACTGTATAACCATTTTTTAGGGCATTATCTGAAAACTCCTTAATAGCTTTGGCACCATCAGCTTTTATTTTATTTAAGCTGTACGACACAATCATAATTAAATTCTCTTTATCTAAAAAATATGTTGTTAGATCTTCATCTGCGCTTTCAATTGAAAAATCAAGTATTGGTGGCTCATATCCTTCCTGAATAGTTTCAGTTTCTACACCTACATAGTCGCCATTGACTTTTGGATAACTACCTTGAGTTGTAATAATTTGCTCCTCACCATCAACCATAAATTTCCAATGATAATCTACCACAGGACTTGGTGCATCATCTGGTATGCTCATATTATCAATAAGATTATCACCAATTTTATAAGCTCTAAAATCTTTTGATGGTAAATGATTCAAAACATGATATCCAAACCAACAGCACGCCAACAAGGTAAAAATAGCCAATCCTGTCATGGATTTCTTGGCAAAAAGTGGTTTTATATGCTTTATTCCGAAGAATAGAATCAGTATGAAAAAGAGTAAAATGATATCTTTTGTAAAGCTTTCCCAAGGTGTCAATTTTAATGCATCACCAAAACATCCACAATCTTTTACTTTATCAAAATATGCCGAATAGAATGTTAAAAATGTAAAGAATACGATCATACCGAGTATACTCCTAACAGTCCATTTTGGTTTAAATCCGATTAATAAGAATACACCAAGCACCACTTCAAAAACAACAACAAATAAAGAAATAGCTAAAGCGTAGGGCTCTAAAAATGGAATATTTAAAACATCTGAACTAAAATATTCTTGTAGTTTATAGGAAAAACCTAAGGGATCATTGAGTTTTATCAATCCTGAGATTATAAATAAAACACCTACTAATAGCCTTGAAATGTGTACAATGTATTTCATATTATTCGTTTAAATGAATGAGTGCAAAAACAGCATAATTAATCATATCTTGATAATTAGCATCAATACCTTCACTCACAATTGTTTTACCTGAATTGTCTTCTATTTGTTTCACTCTTAATAATTTCTGAAGAATAAGATCAGTCAAAGAACTCACTCTCATATCACGCCATGCTTCGCCATAATCATGATTTTTATCAAGCATCAGATTTTTGGTTGTCTCCAAATGTTGATCATAAAGTTGGCTTGCTTCATCTAAGTCCATATCAGGTATTTCTACCACTCCTTTTTCTAATTGAATCAAGGCCATTGTGCAGTAATTTATAATTCCAACAAATTCGCTTTCTTGACTTTCATCAACCTTGCGAACTTCGTTTTGTTGCAAGCTTCTTATACGTTGGGCTTTAATAAATATTTGATCTGTCAATGAAGGTAAACGAAGAATGCGCCATGCACTTCCGTAGTCCTTCATTTTATTGACAAACAAGGCTCTACACGAAGCGATAATGGCATCGTATTGTTTTGAGGTATTTTGCATAAAAATCCACTGAAATTTGCGTAAATTTCGCATAAATATATGGAATGTTCAAAGTTTAGAGTTTAAAGTTTTTAAATACTAAACAAACAACATCAATAAAGGTATAAATGACATTAAACTGTAACGGCACTCTCATTGATATTTCATCACCAAAAGTGATGGGGATTTTGAATATTACACCTGATTCATTTTATGATGGTGGAAGCTATACAAATGAAAAAGAGATCCTTGTCCAAACAGAGAAAATGCTAAAAGAAGGTGCTACATTCATTGATGTTGGTGCTTACAGTTCACGTCCAGGTGCCAATCATATTAGTTTAGAGGAAGAGCTGGAAAGGATACTACCTGTTATAAAAATGATTCTTAATCATTTTCCAGAAACGCTGTTATCTATTGATACTTTTAGATCTGAAATAGCAAAGCAATGCGTTGATAATGGTGCTTGCATTATTAATGATATCTCCGCTGGTAAATTAGATGAGAACATGTTTGCCACTGTTGCAAGCTTGCAAGTACCTTATATAATGATGCATTTAAAAGGAACACCTCAGACAATGAAAAAACACATGGACTATGATAACTTATTGAAAGAAATTCTAAAATATTTTTCGGAAAGGGTTTCAATTGCGCATTCACATAAAATAAAAGATTTAATTATTGATCCAGGTTTTGGGTTTTCAAAAACCATCAAACAAAATTTTCAATTATTGGATAATTTAGAATTGCTCTCTATACTTGAAAAGCCATTGCTAGTAGGTCTCTCAAGAAAATCTATGATCTATAAAACGCTGGAATCTACAGTGCAAGATGCTCTCAATGGTACATCTTCAGTAAATACGATTGCATTACTAAAAGGCGCGAAGATCTTGAGGGTTCATGATGTAAAGGAAGCTATGGAGTGTATTAAATTAACGTCGCAATTGAAATCATAATTGAGATAATTTGTTAAATTTACCGAAACACGTTTTAATTGGAGATCTTCGACACCATTCCTTTTAGTATAGTAGATGTCATTGATGTCATTCTTGTTGCCATTCTTCTTTATTACTTTTATAAGCTAGTAAAAGGCACGGTAGCCATTAATATTTTTATTGGAATTGTAATAATTTACCTCATTTTTAAAGTGACACAAGCATTACAAATGTCACTATTCAGTAGTATTTTAGGTGGTTTTATTAATGTTGGAATGTTTGCTCTTATTGTTGTGTTTCAACAAGAAATTAGAAAGTTTTTATTGATGGTTGGGTCTTCTAATTTCGCTAATAGGAAGAAATTTTTCAATCAACTCAAGTTTCTGAAAACAGATGGATTATCTGAAACAAATGTAGATGTTTTGATCAATGCCTGTGCTAAAATGGGCACTACTTATACTGGTGCATTAATAGTCATTGAGCGTCATAATAGTCTTGATGTTATTGCCAATTCAGGTGATGCCATGAATATTGCTGTAACTCAACCAATAATAGAAAGTATCTTTTTTAAAAATAGCCCTCTTCATGATGGGGCTATTATTATTGCTAATAATATAATCAAGGCAACACGTGTGATTTTACCTGTGAGCAATGAAAAAAATATACCCCAACGCTTTGGTTTACGCCATCGTGCAGCTGTTGGCATAACAGAAAAAACCGACTCTCTAGCATTGGTAGTTTCAGAAGAAACTGGACAAATTAGTTATATTAAAAATGGTGAATTCGTTATGTTTGAAACTACGGAAGAACTCAAAACCATGATTAAAACGGACTTATTATAATGCACTGCAAAAATTGTGAACTTACATTACAAACACATCATAATTTTTGCCATTCTTGTGGTGCAAAAGTAATTAGAAAACGATTGACATTTAAAGCACTATTTTCACATTTCATTGAGCAATATGTTAATTATGATAATAAGTTCCTTCAAACTTTTCTTCATCTATTCTCACAACCAGAAAATGTCATTGGCGTTTATATAAATGGAACACGTAAAAAATATGTTAATGTTATCAGCTACTTTGCTCTAGCATTAACTATTTCTGGGATTCAACTTTACATTTTGACTAAATATTTTCCAGGTGTGATGGATCTTTCGTCCATTACTGTAGCTGGACAAGAAGAAATGGCCAATAAAAACTTGCAGTTTGTTCAAGAATATCAATCTGTCATTATGTTGTTTTACGTTCCAATATATGCCCTTATGTCTAGAACTGTTTTTTTTAATGACAAAAAATTTAACTATACAGAACACCTTGTTATATTCATGTACATACTTGCTCAAGTTTCTCTTGTAAGTGCTATTCTAACTGTAATATGTGCATTTTTTGGCGTGACAATTGGGACGATTAGTATTATAACAATGCCCTTACAAGTTATTTATTCTGCTTATTGCTTAAAAAGGTTATACAGCTTGAACCTGTCTGGAATTTTAATACGAACCTTATTATTTTTGGTTGTTCTACTTATCATGTTTGTAATAGCATCAGTAGTCATGGCTATTATAATGTATCTAAATGGAGATATGCAAGAAATGATGGAAAACAAACGAGCAAATCAACAAGCTTTAGGCAACTTCTTCATTCATAAATTGAACTTCATATAAATTTCTGTAATAGCCATCTTTCTTTTTAAGTAATTCTTTGTGGGTGCCTTGTTCAACAATATGACCTGCATCCATCACAATAATTCTGTCTGCTTTCTTTATGGTTGCCAATCTATGTGCAATAATTATTGAAGTTCTTCCTTTAGTAATTTTATCTGTTGCTTCCTGAATTAATTGTTCAGAATAACTATCAACCGAAGATGTTGCTTCATCCAAAATTAATATACCCGGACTGGTTACAAAGGCTCGTAAAAACGAAATTAATTGTCGTTGACCTGAGGATAACATCACTCCTCGTTCTTTCACATTGTAATGATAACCCTTAGGTAAACTCATGATAAAATCATGTATGCCTATTTGTTTAGCGGCTGCTTGCACTTCTTCTTCGGAAATCTCTGAATTTTTTAAAGTGATATTATTCAAAATTGTATCCGCAAATAAAAAGACATCTTGTAAAACGACTGCAATCTGACTGCGTAAAGAATTCAATGTAAACTCTTTGATGTTTGTATTATCAATCAAAATATCGCCTGAATCGATAGTATAAAAACGATTTAACAGATTAATAATTGTCGATTTACCAGCACCTGTAGCTCCAACAATAGCAATGGTATCTCCTTGTTTCACATTAAAATTGATGCCTTTTAGTACTTCCTCATCTTGTACATAAGAAAAATGGACATTCCTAAATTCAATGTTACCATTAAATTGTGTTGCAATGCGCTCACCTGTATCATCAATATTAGAGGTTGTATCTAATACTTTAAACACTCTATCTGCCGCAACCATTCCCATTTGAAGCGTATTAAATTTATTGGCTATTTGGTTTAATGGCCTAAACATCATAGGTATCATCATAATAAATGCTGTCAGATCTCCTAAGGACGCTGTCTGATCTAATACCACATTGATTCCACCATACCAAACAATGAATCCTAAAGTAATGGAGGAGAATAATTCGGCAATTGGAAAAAATATGGAGTTATACCAAACCGTTTTCAACCATGCTTTTTTGTGTCTGCTATTAATTTCTTTAAAATTTTCATACTCTTTTTTCTCTCGTGTAAATAGTTGAAGAATTTTCATCCCTGTAATACGTTCTTGGACAAACGAATTAAGATTAGACACCTCATTTCGCACCTCTTCAAAAGCTCTTTTCATATACTTTTGAAATATTTTTGTGGCAAAAACGATGATAGGTAGCGTAAACAATACAATTATACCTAAACGCCAATTCATGTAAAACATCACACTCCCAACAACAAACATTTTTAGCAAATCACTAATAATCATAAACAATCCTTGACCAAAAATATCTGCAATTCGTTCCATGTCTGTAACAGTACGAGTAATAAGTACACCAACAGAGGATTTGTCGTAATACTTCATCTTAAAACTAAGGATGTGTTTAAACAATTTTACACGAATATCTCTAACAACAGATTGTCCCAACCAACTAGCATAATAAATAAACAAGAAGTTACTCAATACTTCAAGCATGAGTAGCAGCGCCATGATTCCCATGTAGAATAAAAATCCATCGTACAATTGCTCTGCAATTTGATTATCAATTGCCTGTTGCAAGACATAAGGTCTCGCAGCACCAAAAAGAGCTAACCCCAGAACTGTAATTATAGAAATAGTAAATGCCAAACGGTATGGCTTAATAAACTGAAGTAGGCGTTTAAAAAGACGTAAATCAAATACAGATTCTTTGGAATTACTCATTTATATAAAAATAGTTTTAGGATATTCAATTTTAGACAAATATAAACCATACGCCGGTGCCGAGGCTCCTGCATTTACTCTATTCTCAGAGGTAATTATGGCGTCAAAGTCATCAACATTCAATTTACCAGATCCAATTTCAATCAAAGTACCAACAATTGCTCGTACCATATTTCGTAAAAATCGGTCTGCACTAATTGTAAATATTAACTCCTTACTCTCAGTGGTCCATTTCGCCTCTTTAATAACACAATTATACGTTTTTACATCAGTATTACTTCTTGAAAAGCATTTAAAATTTTTATAGTTGAATAGTTTGTTGGCCGCTTGCTGCATTTTTTTGATATTCAAATCAGCCTTTAAGTAATAACATCCTTCAAAAGTAAAAGCATTTTTTTGTGTTGATATTCTATAAATGTAAGTCCTGCTAGTTGCATCAAAGCGAGCATGTGCATCTTTGTTTACTGAATAAATGTTGTACACAGCAATATCTTTAGGTAGAAATGAATTAAGTCTAAAAATTAGTTTTTCTAGATCAAAATCTTCATTATAATCAAAATGAGCAAACATTTTAAGAGCATGCACTCCAGCATCAGTACGTCCTGCTCCAACAAGTTCAATTGTACTACTTAAAAGTTGAGATAATGCATTCTCTAATACTTGTTGAACAGTTATAGCATTGGGCTGTATTTGCCATCCATGGTAGGCCTTTCCACTATATGAAAATTCAATAAAATACCTCAAGCTTTTTTTGATACTTTTGTTAGCAAAGGCAAAGATAAATAGTTTTATTAGTTTGCTATCACAATATTTTGCTAATGAAAAAAATTCTATTGTTATCTGATACACATGGTTATCTAGATGATGACATTTTGAAGTATGTAAAAAAAGCAGACGAAATTTGGCATGCTGGTGATATAGGAAATTTAATGGTAACTGATACTATAAAAAAAATGAAACCTCTTCGTGCTGTTTATGGTAATATTGACAGTGATAAAGCAAGGTCAGAATTCCCTGAACACAACAGATTTATTTGTGAAAAAGTAGATGTTTGGATTACACATATTGGCGGTTATCCTGGGCGATATGATAGACGAGTTCGAGAAGAAATTAGAGCGAACCGACCAAATTTATTTATTTCTGGACATTCACACATTCTAAAAGTGATGAATGATAAAAAACTTGACTTATTACATATGAATCCTGGCGCAATTGGCAAACACGGCTTTCATAAAGTTCGGACAATGTTGCGATTTGAAATTGATAGTGGCAAAATTCAGAATTTAGAGGTGGTTGAATTTAAGAGATAATAAAAGCCCATTAAAATCTATACGCTATATTAGGGTTAATTCATCCATTGATTTTTAAACTAATACAATTATTGGACTATTCGTAATTAATATGTTGAGAAAATATTCTATATATAGAATATTTTCTATATATTTGAAAATGAAATACTCTTATTGTACTATTTCCTTTTTTGTTCTACAACAATTATTGTTCAACTATTAAAACATTTTATTATGAAAGCAACATCTTTTTATCAAAAAATTAGAAAACCTAAAATCGCAATTTTTCTGTCTATTCTAGTCTTTTTTGTTTCTTGTGAACAATACGATACTGATGATAAAATAGAGTCGATTGTACAAAGCAAAAAACTAGATTTCTCGTTATATGAAACATATAAAGATTATGATTTTCAAAAATTAAAAGTAAATACAAGCACAAGTAGAGTTCCTAATGAAAATTTACAAAACATTATTGGCCAATTAGAAGCCAATTTACAAGTCGAAATAGGCATAGAGGATTTTAACTTAGCCGTTAACATGTTGGAAATGAATGCCAATGATATATTTAGCACAGGAATCTCTGAGGGTATTTTAACTGCCAAAGATTTTAGTTTATTTAATGATTTTATTATTGATTTGGAACTATCAGACTTTAATAATGCAATAGATAAATTTGAGGAAAATATTATATTAGATGAAAATATAAGTACTTTAGAAATTGAAAAATATACTGAGATTGCAAATGTAATGAAGCTTCTCAACGAGGCAGATTCCAGAATATTTATGGCAGCTGGTTCTACCTTAGCTTGTATATCCGCAATTGCTGCTGCTTTATATGCTTATTATCGATTATTCTTTTGTAGTGTAACAAGTGGTTTGACAGCTTGTTTTTTAGCCATGATAGGACTAATTTGGGCACTGTATGGTGTTCAAATGAACTGCATTAATCATCAATAATATTATGAGTTTAAAAACAGAATTATATATTACCCTAATTTTTTTAGTAATTTCTTGCTTATCTATTATTATAGAATGGCTAGATTATGACTCTGGTGATTCCGGTTTAATAATACTAAGTTTGATTTTTATTAATGGATTCTCCATTTTAAAAAGAGTAGATGAATTTAAGTTATTAAACAAAATCAAGTGGATCTTTTTTATTGCTATTCTTTTTTACGTTATTAATTTAATATACTTTCTAAATCACATATTTCAAGATGGCTTTTCAAAAGATTCTCGGCAGCTTTTTAACGAAATTCTACGACTATTTTTTAGTGTAGTATTATTTATTATTATCCCAATATTAATTGGCAAATTAAACAAAAAGCATCTAAGATCTGATTAAGATTTTTTAAACTGAGTATAAAATTAAACCCTGACAAATTAACTTTATCAGGGTTTACGCACTAATACTACTAAGATGTTAGGTTTATCGTAACCTATCCACAGATTTTACGAGATCTTCATCCTTTTTAATGGCTTTATTGGCTAAAACCAGAAACACGATAGAAAAAATAGGAAGAAGCATCCCAATACCTTTCTCAGAAACATCAGATGTTTCTCCAGATAAACTTAGGGAGCGATACACAAATAATCCTAGTAAAATAAAGTTTAATATGATATTAAGCCGTCCCATAACAAATTGAGACTGCCTATTTTTGAACATAAATATGGTAATGAGCGACAACGTTGCTGAACCCAAAAACAATCCAAAGTATAATAGATCATCTTTTGCATAAAACAGGACATCCTTATTAGTTGTCCACAAATCAAAAACAAAAATTAACCCAGCAGAAATGCCAGCCGAGGTTAAAAGATATATAGTTTGAATGCGTTGAATCATAACTTTTGAGGCACAAAAATAATAGTTTCTTTTTTAAACATCTATTAATTATTAAAAATAAAGTTGTATAATTGCACGTACAAAGCAACCTAATGAAAACCTCAGCTTTGTTTATCTTCTGAAATAACAATTCAAATTTTCCACGAATTTCTTTAAGGAATACTTCGGACAATTTAATTTCAAAATAATAAATCATAGTTATTCAACATATGTTTGAAATTTCACAATTAAAAGAAAAAAAGCTACCTGAGTTACAGGAAATAGCTAAGCAACTTAACATTTCTAAGTATCGCTCATTGAAAAAATTAGATCTAGTTTACAAAATATTAGATCATCAGGCGGCAAATCCGCCAGCAGCTTCTGAAGCTTCAAGTGCCAAACCTGAAAGAAAACCTTATCAAAGGAAGAAAAGGGAAAGAGCACCTCAAAAACCTAGAGATAATAAAAATCAAAAAGCCATTGATTTTAAGGATAAACCGGACGATGCGAAAGCAAAACCAGCTGATAAAACTGATGATAAAGTCGCTCCTAAAACAGCTCCTAAAGCAGAAACTCAACCTGTAAAAAATGATCGTCAGAAAAAAGATGATGATTCAAAAAGGGAGAGACCTCAAAATACAAGGCATAAAAATCAACCACATAAAAAAGAACATCACAAACAGGATAATAAAAGAAAAGATAACAACGGGAATAGAGATACCAGAAATCGATATCGCGAACCTGATTTTGAATTTGATGCCATCATTGAAAGTGAAGGTGTGCTAGATGTAATGCAGGATGGATACGGTTTTTTACGTTCTTCAGACTACAACTATTTATCTTCACCTGATGATATTTATGTATCACAATCTCAAATTAGACTATTTGGTCTAAAAAAGGGAGATACCGTTTTGGGAAATGTTAGACCTCCTAAAGAAGGTGAAAAGTACTTTCCTTTGATTAAAGTGAGTAAAATAAACGGTCAAAACCCAAATGTAGTTAGAGATAGAGTCTCTTTTGAACATTTAACACCTTTGTTCCCACAGGAAAAATTCAATCTTGCAGAAAAACAAAGCACAATTTCTACTCGAATCATGGATTTGTTCTCACCTATAGGTAAAGGGCAGCGAGGAATGATTGTATCACAACCTAAAACTGGTAAGACCATGTTATTGAAGGATGTGGCAAATGCGATTGCAGCAAATCATCCGGAAGTTTATCTGATGGTTTTGCTTATTGACGAACGTCCTGAAGAAGTTACTGACATGCAACGTAATGTACAGGGTGAAGTTATTGCTTCTACATTCGATAAAGAAGCACACGAACATGTGAAAATTGCAGATATTGTTTTAGAAAAAGCAAAACGACTAGTTGAGTGTGGTCATGACGTAGTTATTCTATTAGATTCAATTACACGTTTAGCAAGAGCCTATAATACGGTTCAACCTGCATCTGGAAAGATTTTGAGTGGTGGTGTCGATGCCAATGCACTTCATAGACCAAAACGATTTTTTGGTGCAGCTAGAAAAATAGAAAATGGTGGTTCTTTAACAATAATTGCTACAGCATTAACAGAAACAGGATCGAAAATGGACGAAGTAATTTTTGAAGAATTCAAAGGAACTGGTAATATGGAATTACAGTTAGATAGAAAGATATCAAACAGACGAATATTCCCAGCAATCGATTTGACTTCATCTAGTACACGTCGTGACGATTTATTATTGGATGCCAATACTATTCAACGAATGTGGGTTATGCGTAAATATTTAGCAGACATGAATCCTGTAGAGGCCATGGAATTTATAAATGACCGCTTCAAGCAAACAAAAAATAATGAGGAGTTTTTAATTTCTATGAATAGTTAATTAAAGATTCACTAAAAAAATAAAACTCCTTTCCAAATTTGTTAAGGAGTTTTTTTACAATAAAAAAGCCTCTCATTTTGAGAGGCTTTTTTTATTCTAGAACTTCTGTACTTACTAAAGTGAAGCTATGTGTTTGGCCAAACCAGATTTTAGATTGGCCGCTTTATTATCATGAATAATATTTCGCTTTGCTAATCTATCTATCATAGAAACTACTTCAGGGAACAATTTTTCTGCATCCTTTTTCTTAGTAGCTTCACGTAATTTTTTAATAGCATTACGTGTTGTTTTATGCTGATACTTATTACGAATACGTCTTGTTTCGTTACTTCTAATTCTTTTTAAAGCTGACTTGTGATTTGCCATTTTATTTTTTTCTAATTAATTTATGTAGCCCGTAGGGGAATCGAACCCCTCTTACCAGGATGAAAACCTGGCGTCCTAGCCGATAGACGAACGGGCCATTTTCAATTTTCAAGAATGCAAATTTAATTGATAGACAATTAACCTGCAAACTTTTGAAAATAACTCACAATATTTTCTATTGCGCCTGCAAAAATACAACTATTTTTAAATGCTGCAACAACTGTATGTTTTTTTTTAAAAAAACAACATTTTTAATAGGCTTTTGCAAACAAAACGCGTCCTTCTGACGGATTACCAGTCAATACACATTTTCCAGGTGTTTTTTCCGATTCATAAGGAATACAACGAATTGTTGCCTTTGTTAAATCCTTAATTTTATCTTCTGTTTCATTTGTACCATCCCAATGTGCCGAAATAAAACCACCTTTACTATTGAGAACTTTTTGAAATTCATCAAAATTATCCACTTCTGTTATATGTGAATCTCTATAATCTAAAGCTTTAGTGAATAAGGTTTCTTGAATTTCCTTCATCAAATTTTTAACATGTGGCACTAAATCTTCAGTTTTAATAATTTCTTTTGACAAATTATCTCGTCTAGCTAATTCAACTGTATTATTTTCAAGGTCCTTCGGACCAATTGCTATTCTTAAAGGAACACCTTGAAGTTCATATTGGGCAAATTTGGCTCCAGGTCTATGCGTGGTTCTACTATCGTATTTAACAGTAATACCTTTTTCCTTTAACTGTGATTTAATAGAATTAGCCAAATTACTAATCTGTTCCAATTGCTCATCATTTTTGTGTATTGGCACAATTACAACCTGATTTGGCGCTAGATGTGGCGGTAATACCAAGCCTTTATCATCACTATGAGTCATTATTAGTGCACCCATTAAACGTGTTGAGACGCCCCAAGAAGTTGCCCAAACATAATCTTGTTTCCCTTCCTTATTTGTGAATTTCACGTCAAAAGCATGTGCGAAATTCTGCCCAAGAAAATGTGAAGTTCCAGCTTGCAATGCCTTACCATCTTGCATAAGTGCTTCAATACACAATGTTTCTTCAGCGCCCGCAAATCGTTCACTTTCTGTCTTAACTCCTTTGATTACAGGCATGGCCATAAATCGTTCAGCAAAATCAGCATAGACATCATTAATCAATTTTGTCTCCTGCCATGCCTCTTCCTTGGTAGCATGAGCTGTATGGCCTTCTTGCCATAAAAATTCTGCAGTACGCAAAAATAATCGCGTACGCATTTCCCAGCGCACTACATTGGCCCATTGGTTAACAAGTATTGGAAGATCTCTATAACTTTGTATCCAACCTTTATAAGTATTCCAAATTATGGCTTCACTTGTTGGTCTTACGATTAACTCTTCTTCAAGTTTAGCTTCAGGATCAACGCGCAATTTCCCTGCATTGTCAGGATCATTTTCCAACCTGTAATGTGTTACAATCGCACATTCTTTTGCAAATCCTTCAGCGTTCTTTTCTTCAGCTTCAAACAAGCTTTTTGGTACAAAAAGAGGAAAATAGGCGTTTTCATGACCTGTTTCTTTAAACATTCTATCTAATTCGGCCTGCATTTTTTCCCAAATTGCATAACCATAAGGCTTAATTACCATACAACCTCTAACAGCTGAATTCTCAGCGAGATCCGCTTTTACAACTAGTTCGTTGTACCATTTTGAATAATCTTCACTCCTACTTGTAAGATTTTTACTCATACATTGTAATTTGGCACAAAAATTGTGACTATGTTAAATAATAAAATAGTTCAGCAAAACTAACTATTTTTGTTATGTTCAACAATTAAAATACCGAGATATGCAATCAAATAACTACTCAGGTTCTAAATTAAAATTTGTTGGCGTGTTGGCATTTTCATTTATTCTTGCCTCATGTGGTTCTTATCAGTACGCTGGTTATGAAGAAGACGCTATTTATGACACTTCTAACAGAAACAATGATTATGTAGAAAATACCAGCCAGGAAACAACTACTGATGATTCGGACTACAACAATAATTATTTTAAAGAAAAATCACAACAATACTCTAACGTAAATCAAGATGATGTTATTTTTACTGACATCGATTCATATGAAGGCAGCTATGCTGATGGTGAATCTGAATATGATGAGAGTTATGGTGCATGGGGAGAAGATCACAATGATGGTGTAACCATCAATGTTTATGGTGGTCATTTGTTTAACAGTATCTGGTGGAATAGACCATATTATACATCTTGGGGATGGAACTATGGTTATGGATATGGTTATGGGTTTGGATACGGTTATGGATATGGTTATGGATATGGTTTTTATGATCCTTTTTGGTGCCCTCCTTTTTATGGTTCTTATTGGTATGGTGGCTATTATTCGCCATATTATGGTGGACATGGTTACTATGGAAATTCAGGCTATGGCTATTACAATAGAAGAGCAATTGCTTATAATTCATCTAGAAGAAGCTCAACTTATTCTAATACAGGATTAACATCAATAAACAGAAGAAGTACTGTTTCTAGAAGCAATACTAATGTTAACAGAAGAAACACGGCAGATGTTGTAAATAGAGCAAGAATCACGTCAAATCGTTCAAATACAGTTTCAAGAAATACTCGTGTTGGTACTAGATCATCGCGTGGGAATACCAGAATAAATACTTCTACGGCAAGAAAAAGACCAAGAATTATATCAAATACAAGACCTTCAGCAAATAATTCTATTAATCGCAATCGTGTTCAAACAAGAAGACCTTCGACAATTAATAGAAATAATACAAGATCGTCTACAATTAATAGAAGTCGTTCATCGAGTAATATTTCTAGATCGACTTCTCCAAGTAGAAGTTCTGGAGTTTCACGATCGTCCTCTTCATCTAGAAGTAGTGGTACAAAATCAAGTGGTTCATCAAGAAGAAAAAACTAAAAGAAAAATTCTTACACTTTAATTAAAAAATACAATATGAAAAAGTTGCTTTTACTCTTCATAGCTGCGCTAGCTATGCCAAATATTTATTCTCAAGATATTACAGATGTTGTTCGTTATTCTACTGACAATGTGAAAGGAACAGCCAGATATAGAGCTATGAGTGGTGCTTTTGGTGCATTAGGTGGCGATTTATCAGGAGTGAGTATTAATCCTGCAGGTTCAGCCATCTTTACTAAGAGTCATGTATCCTTATCATTATCAAACTATAATATTGAAAATGAAGCTTCCTATTTTGGGGGTCCATACTCTAATTCTAATTCAAATTTTGAAATGAGCCAAGGAGGTGCTGCTTTTGTATTTAATAATACGGATACCAATTCGCCATGGAAAAAAGCGGTTGTAAGTTTAATTTATGATCAAACTCAGAATTTTAACGATGCATTTTTTGCCTCGGGAATTAATACAAGATCAATTGATAGTTACTTTTTGGCAAATGCACAAGGATTAAGACTTGATGAAATATCAGCTTTTGAAGGAGAATCATATACAGATGCCTATGGAGATATTGGCGCTACTTTTGGTTATGGTCATCAACAAGCCTTCTTAGGCTTTGAATCTTTTATTCTCGAACCTGAAGATATTGACGATGATTCTAACACTGTATATATGTCTAATATTGCCCCAGGCACTTTCAATCAAGAATATTCCCTGGCTTCAACAGGCTATAATGGTAAATTCGGAATTAATGCCTCTATTCAACATCAAGATAATTTGTATTTAGGTGTAAATCTCAATTCACATTTTGTTAATTATAATCGTTCAACTTTTTTATTTGAAGGCAATAATAATGTTGGATCTTTAGTAAATGAGGTGGGTTTTGAGAATAATCTATCAACAATAGGAACAGGGTTTTCATTTCAACTTGGTGCCATTTCAAAATTAAATGACGTAATAAGAGTTGGGTTTACTTATGATTCTCCAGTCTGGTATAATTTAAAAGATGACACCACTCAGTATTTGTCTACTCTCAGAACAGAAAATGGTTCAATTATAACAACCACGCTGGATCCTCAAGTTATAAATGTTTTTGCAGATTATGACATTCAAACGCCAGCAAAAGTTACTGGAAGTTTAGCTCTAATTCTTGGTAAACAGGGATTAATTAGCTTTGATTATTCACGAAAAGATTATAGTAAAGCAAAGTTAAAACCTGAATCTGATTCAGTTTTTGCTGCTGAGAATAATTTTATTAATAATGCGTTAGGTGTTTCAACTACTTATAAAGTCGGCGCTGAATTAAGACATAAACAATTTAGTTTTAGAGGAGGTTATAAATTGGAAGAAAGTCCGTACAATGACACTAATTTTTATGGTGATTTAAAAGGTTATTCTTTTGGCGTAGGCTTAAATTTTGGAAGTACAAAACTTGATTTAGCTTACGAAAATTCTGAAAGAACAATAAATCATCAACTGTATAATGTAGGTCTTACGGACGCAGTTACAATAGATGGTAACAATTCAGATGTAACACTATCTCTTAGCTTTAGTTTGTAATACAACTATTTTAGTTGTCTGTTTATCTTTTCAAAGTGAAGTGTGCTCTAAATTCTCTTCTAAGATTGTCTAGTGGCTCATTATACTCTACTACAAACCAATAATCACTCGCTGGAAGTTCGGCGCCGTTATAGGTACCATTCCAACCAATGCCCGTTGGGCTAAGTTGTTTCAGGAGCTTTCCAAAGCGGTCATAAATAAAAATTTTAGCGCTAGGCTGCGTTCCTATTCCTACAATATTCCATGTGTCATGATATCCATCACCATTTGGTGTAAAATACAATGGATAATCAATCACCAAAACAGTAACACTCGCCCAGCCACATCCATTCTTGTCTCTGACAACTATTACATGTTCACCTGCCATTACGCCTTCAAATATGTTACTAGACTGCCATAAACCATTATCTAAACTATATTCATAAACGCCTAGACCTAAAGCAGTGACTTCAATTACATGATTGTCTGCAAATATTGGAGTTGTAACTTCTGCACTAATAATCGGAGGTTCACTTTCATTAACCAAAGTTGAATCGGAGTTCTGACATCCGGTAAAATTATTTGTTACAACAACACTGTAAGAACCACCTTGCAAAGGAATTAGACTTGATCCAGTTTCTAAGGGCAAAACACTACCGTTTAAACTCCATTCAAAAGTATAATCTGTCTCTGATAATTCTGTATCAAGAATTGGAATACCCACCTCTTCGGTCCCATTGGTATTAATACATAACAAATACTCATCATCCAGATCAAAAATGGGCAATAAATCTACCTCTAATGTCAACATTGTCGTTGCCCAACAAATTGAATTTGGTATACTTATATCATTTACTCTGGCATAAATAATTTGTGGGTTCTCAACATTGACATATGTATCTGGAAGTTCATTTATAGCCATGTTAGCATCAGTGAGTGTCAAGTAATAATTGACCTCATATAGCAATGGGTTCTGACCATCTAAAATGGCGAGATCTTGAGACCTTAGGTCAAAAGAAGTAAATCCATCATTAGGTGCATCTAAATCGCAAAGGATAAAGGGAGGCATATTTTGATTTGCCTGAACTTCTTCTTGTACTTCAAGTATAAAGTCAATTACTGATTTGCTACAACCAGTAATCATATTTGTTATTCTTACATATATCACCTGTAAGTTTACAGAATTTGTATAAGGACTCGCCAAAGGATTTGCACCATTATCCGATTCAATCTGAGACTCATGATAGGTTACCAAAAATATACTCGAATCTTGTCCATTCAAGATTTCTTGATTTTTCGATTCTAGATCAAAGTCATATATATCATCCGAATTATCTTCACAAACAATATAATCTGAAACTGGAATAACTTCAGGAACAGGATTTACGGTTAAGGTAATATAATGACCTAAGCCTAAACATGCATTGTCTATATCGCTATCTACTCTAACATAAATATTTTGAACGAATGGAGAAGAGTCATTTCGATAATTGCTGATGTCAGTAATAGCATTAGTTTCGGCAAGGGCATCACTTTGGTTCTCATAATAAGTAACCGTTAGAACTTGCCCAATAGGAAACAAACTCAAAATTTGGGCATTAGCATCTCCAAAATCGAAATTAGTAATACCATTTTGATCATCGTTATCTTCTACTAAAGTGTCGCATTCTTCATAATTCAGCATAAAGTTACTAGGAACCTGCGTCGTTGAAACTATCAAATTAAGTTGAGAGGTTTTGTAACAACCAGCAGCATTTTCAGTTCGAACGAATAAAATATCTGGTGCTGCTGAAGGTTCAGAATTCAAAAATGTTATTGGATTGGCAATGGCATTTATACCATTTTCTGCATCTGTAGCATCGGTGTAATAGGTTATGGTCTCGTTACTATAATTTGCAGAAATAAGCTCGTTAGCCTCTGTTAAATTAAAACTTACGATACCATCAGTATCGTCATCGCATTGAAACAGCTCAACCAAAGAATTTACAACAGGAACTAAATCTACTATAAGATTAACAATGGCGGTTTCATAACAATTAGTTTGATCTATATTTTCTACACGAGCAATTATTTGTTGGTTGTTTATTGTACTATTAGTGAAATTGAGTGGAATCGACGCCAAGGCGTTATTAGCATCACTTTGATTCAAATAAAAACTCACATTAAATTGAGTAGGATCTTGAGTTCCTAGAACATCAGCTATAATTGTGGCTAAATCAAATTCAACGAATCCATTAGCTTCATCACCATCATCTAAATTATCACAGCTGTTAAAATCAATTGCTGATGCCGTTGGTTGATCAAAAACATCGAATATAAAACTGTTTGATTCAAAACATTCCGAATTCAAATTATTTTCTATCCTAATAAATATTTCTTCTTCAGAATAAGCCGTCGCATTTGTATAGGGATCTGTTAAAGCACCTGAATTGGCATTGGCATCTGCTTGACTCAAATGATAGGTTACGCTAAAATCTGAACTATTTTGAGTACCCAATGCAATTGTTGTCAATGTAGATAAATCTAATGCCCAGAGACCATCATTGTTATCATCGCAAATCAATTGATTTGAAACCGTTGAAAGTACAGGTTGATTGTAAACTTGAATCGTAAATTCGCTCGTATCATAACACAAGTTATTATCTACATTATGAATTCTCACATATATAGTTTCTGGATTCATGCCATTTGTGTAAGGTGATACTAATGGATTTACGTTATTATCGGCGTCTGACTGCGAATCATGATAAGAAACAGCAAATTGCGCACTACCTTGGGTGTCTAACACAAGATTATCGAAATCAGTTAAATTAAACTCCCAAGCACCATCATTGTTATCGTCGCAAACTAATTGATCAGGAATTGTATTAGCCAAAGGTTGATCAAAAACTTCAATTGAGAAAGTAGTTGTTGCGTAACAATCAATTTTGGTAATATTTTCTATCCTTGCATAAATTGTTTGTGGATTAGCAGTATTCTGATGAGGTTGGGTTAATTCATTTATTCTTGCATCAGCATCTCCTTGTGAAGTATAGTAACTAACTGAAAATAAATTTGAATCCTGTGCATCGATTATTTGAGTTGTAGAATTACTAAAATTGAAATCATATAAACCGTCATTATTGTCATCGCATATCAATATATCATCAATTGCATTTGCGGTTGGCTGTTCCAAAAAGTTAACATTAAACTCATAGGATGAAATAATACCGTTGGTGCTATTAAGGGCATTACAGGTATAAACAGCATTTGGAGCCGTTATACCATTAAGAATTGAGCCTGTCTGAGCTAATGGAATTCCATCTCTAAACCATTCGTAGGTTACCGCAGCTGGAGTTGTAGCATCCAAACTTACAACTTCACCCTCACAATAACTGAATGAATTAACAATTGAACAATCTGTGGTACCGGAATCTTGAGCTCCTGCATTACTTTGCTCCATTCTAATAAATCCAGGAGTATTACTAAAATTTGTAATTAAAAGAACATAAAACTCACCTGCAGTGGCACCTATTATATTAAAACTTTCAATTTCAAAACCTGAATAGCTACATCCTTGAGACGTACTATTGTTTATTGGGGGATCCCCACCCGACCAACTTCCCGGAACATGATTAGCGGCAGTCAAATCATTACAAATACCAGATTGAATCTCAGTACTGGTAAATGGACCCCAAGCCACAAAATCAACATCTAACCCTGCTCCTGTAAAATCTTGAAGCGTGTTCTGTTCAATTCTGAAAAATAAATCACCAGATTGGTCTACTTGAATAAAATACCATGCAGGGTTAGGCTCACTTCCTAGGCAACCGTAATCTGGTCCATTTTCAGCGTTTCCTACACCAGCAGTGTTTTCAAAAATTAAGGAGTCATCACCAGCACAAAATGGCTCCATGGCATCACATGATAGACCTTGTGCAACAACAATATCACTTGTCATCAAGACGGCACAAATAATTATGATAGAATTAATAACTTTCATCATAAAATCATTAGTTAGTTCTATACTTCAAATTTGGTTCTATTTCCTTTTTTAGATCCTTATAAGCTTTAAACTGATCCTTATTTAACAAACTAAACATTTCTAAATCTCTTTGTTTTAGCAAAGAATTAAAAGAAGTATTATCTAATGTCGAATTCATTAAATCATTCTCAAACTTTTTATAAATTTTCTTAAATTCCTTTTTTTGTTGACCAGTCAATAATAATTGGGTAGTATATGTAATTAAAATTTCTTTGTCAGATTTAATATCCTGAGCATTTAAATTTAAAACCATCAGACTAAAAAGTAATGATACTATTATTAGTGAAGTTTTCAATTTCATAACATTTTTTTAAAGGGAGCGTTGAATTTAATAAAATATTCATTAATTGAGTGTTTTATTCGATGAAATCAATACTTTGTTAATTCAACTGCAAAACTAGTCTGAAATATGTATCTTTGTAGCTTGTAAAATCAGAAGAGATTACTATTAAAATGAAACTAGAAAACAACTATAATAATTTTGATGAACTTGGTGATGAACACATAGGAACTTCAGCTGAAACGCCTCTTAGAAAAGATGCCTTTAAACTCACCAATGAAGAAAAAATTGATATTATCAAAGACGATATTAGACACATTTTAGAAACCCTTGGTATGGATCTATCTGACGATAGTTTAAAAGGGACACCAAATCGTGTTGCTAAAATGTTTGTTAATGAAGTTTTTGGTGGGCTAGATCCTGAACAAAAACCAAAACCTTCAACATTCGACAACAAGTATAAGTATGATGAAATGCTTGTTGAAAAAAATATAACTGTTTACTCAACTTGTGAACATCACTTGCTGCCAATAGTCGGTAAGGCTCATGTTGCATATATTTCTAATGGAACAGTTGTTGGACTTTCTAAAATTAATCGTATCGTAGACTACTTTGCCAAACGACCACAAGTACAGGAGCGTTTAACAATTCAAATTGTTGAAGAATTGCAAGCCGTTTTAAATACTAAGGATGTTGCTTGTGTTATAGATGCGAAGCATTTATGTGTGAATTCTAGAGGTATTAAAGATACTGATAGTAGTACGGTAACAAGTGAGTTTGGTGGAAAGTTTAAAGACAAAGCAACTCGAAAAGAATTTTTGGACTATATAAAATTGGATACGCAATTTTAATCGCATTCTCGATACTATGCCATTATATCAAGAGCAAGAAATTAAAATTTACAATTCGCTAAGCGGAAAAAAAGAAATCTTTAAACCAGTAAACGAAGGCCATATAGGAATGTATGTCTGTGGTCCTACCGTTTATAGCAATGTTCATTTAGGTAATGTTAGAACCTTTATGTCTTTTGATACTATTTTTCGCTACTTCAAGCATTTAGGATTTAAAGTTCGCTATGTTAGAAACATTACAGATGCAGGACATTTAGAGAATGATGCTGACGAAGGTGAAGACAGAATTGCAAAAAAGGCGCGGTTAGAGCAGATTGAACCTATGGAAGTGGTTCAAATGTATACAGTTGACTTCCACAATATTCTAAACAAATTCAATTTTATTGCTCCGAGTATAGAACCAACTGCTACAGGCCATATCATTGAGCAAATAGAAATTATCAAGACTATTTTGGACAAAGGGTTAGCTTACGAAGTGAATGGTTCTGTATATTTTGATGTTCATAAATACAATGAAACCAATGATTACGGCAAATTAAGCGGAAGAAAATTAGAGGATCTGATTCATAATACTCGAACTTTAGATGGTCAGAGTGATAAAAAAAATCCGCAAGATTTTGCACTATGGAAAAAAGCCGAACCACAGCACATAATGCGTTGGCCTTCACCTTGGAGTGATGGCTTTCCTGGTTGGCATTTAGAATGTACTGCAATGAGCACCAAATATTTAGGTGAGAATTTTGATATTCATGGTGGTGGAATGGATCTTAAATTCCCACATCATGAATGTGAAATTGCTCAGGCTGAAGCTTGTAATGGTCACACACCTGTCAATTATTGGATGCATGCTAACATGCTGAAAATGAATGGTCAGAAAATGGCAAAGTCGACAGGTAATTACATTTTACCAAATGAAATTTTCACCGGAGATAACCAACATATTACTAAAGCATATTCAGCTGGAGTTGCTCGATTTTTTATGCTCCAGGCACACTACAGAAGTATTCTCGATTTTACAAATGATGGGATACTAGCAAGTGAAAAAGGATTCAATAAATTAATGGAGGCCATTGAATTAATTCCTTCACTTAATACTGGCAATACTACAACTCAATTCAACATTAGTGACTGGAAACAAGCATGTTACAATGCAATGAACGACGATTTTAACACGCCTATTTTAATTGCAGAGTTATTTAGTGCTGTTAAATTTATCAATCAAGTTAACGACGGAAAAGCTACCGTTTCAGAAAATGATTTGAAAACTTTACAAGCAATCATTAAAGCTTTTGTTTTTGATGTTTTAGGATTGATTCAAACAGAAAACTCTCCAGAATCATCAGATAAATTATCGGATGCTGTTGACATATTAATCAAATTACGCGCTGAGGCCAGATCGAACAAAAACTTTGCATTATCTGATCAAATAAGAGATGAATTAATTGCAGTTGGCATTCAGCTGAAAGATGGTAAAGATGGCACCTCTTTTTCGACTAATTAAAAATGCTTAGAACAATTCTAATAACACCTTTTATATGGTTGATAAAATTCTACCAAGGAGCCATTTCACCATATATGCCTGCAACCTGTAGATATCAACCAACATGTTCTCATTATACAGTTGAAGCACTTCAAAAACATGGGTTTTTTAAGGGTGGAGGCTTAGCTATTAAACGCATTTTTAGTTGTCATCCTTGGGGAAAATCCGGTTATGATCCAGTTCCAGATAACGACCATAAAAAGATCTGACTTTAATACAACATTCGCCTTTATAATCAATCAATTCAATATATTTACACAAACTAAAGTTTAACTATGCATTTTTTACAAATTGTTTGGGATCCTGCTTCTGAAGGAATTAATATTGGTAGTTTTACCATTCATTTTTATAGCATTATGTGGATGCTAGCCTTTATTGGTGGCTGGTTTATAATGAAAAAAATATATAAGAATGAAAAACTATCCGAGGATAAATTAGATTCACTTTTTATTTATTCAGTTTTAGGTATTATGATAGGTGCACGATTAGGTCATGTTATTTTCTATGAACCTCAACTTTTTAAAGAAGATTTTTTTAGTATTTTTCTACCTTTTCGTTTTAATCCATCATTTGAGTTCACAGGATTTCGTGGTTTGGCCAGCCATGGTGCTACTATAGGAATGGTTCTTTCCATGTATTTGCATAATAAAAAAGTTCTTAAAAAAACCTTTCTATGGATCGCCGATCGCATTGTAATTCCTATTGCCCTAGGTGCTGTTTTAGTTCGTGTTGGCAATTTCTTTAATTCGGAAATGGTAGGTCATAAAACTGATAGCGCCTTTGGTGTTGTTTTCAAATCCTTAGGAGAAGATTTCGCCAGACATCCAGGACAATTGTATGAGGCATTTGGCTATATATTTGTATTTCTAATTGTTTGGTTTACGTATTGGAAAACCAACAAGAAAGACAAGGCTGGCTATATTTTTGGTCTATTCTTCGTTCTATTGTGGTCTGTACGTTTTGTAGTAGAATACTTCAAAGTTGCACAAGTCGATGAGCGTGCCGATTGGTTGTTCAATACAGGACAATTATTGAGTATTCCATTTATACTAATTGGTCTCTATTTCATGTTTGTTTACAAACCCAAATCAAATTAATTAATAATAAGTGCGAAGATTTAAATTAATTGGTTTTTTTATATGCTGTTTGATTGGATTCTTATCTTGTAAGGAAGAAATAAAAACAGTCAAACCAATTACCATTACTTTCAAAAAAGAAGGTCATTTAAGCATTGTTAAAAAGGGGACGGATTCGATAATTGCAACATTCGACATAGAAATTGCCGATACTGAATACGAACAACAAACTGGATTGATGTATCGAAAAAGAATGGATGATAATCAGGCTATGTTATTTGTATTTCCACGATCTGAACCAAGGTCGTTCTATATGAAAAACACGCAAATATCACTTGATATTATTTATTTTGATGCAGAATTAGAACTTGTGAGTATTCAAGCTAACACCAAACCATTTGATGAAACATCTTTACCATCTGAAGGTATAGCAAAATACGTATTAGAAATAAATGCTGGATTGTCAGAACAGATACGGTTGACCAAAGGTGACCTAATTGAGTATAGCGTTTCGAAAAATTAATTAATAAAAAAGCCTTTCAAAAATGAAAGGCTTTTTAAATTTTTAAACTCCTATTTAGTCCTTTTTCTTGTCAAGTTTTTTAATGGTATCATGCATAATTGGAGTTGCAATAAATACCGAAGAATAGGTACCTACAATCACACCTACAATCAATGCAAATAATAGCCCTCGAAGTGAATCAGCACCAAAAATAAACATTGCCAATAACACAACTAAGGTCGTTAACGATGTATTTAAAGTTCTACTCAACGTACTATTCAATGCTGAGTTTACAGTTCTATCAAATTCCCAACTTGTGTGTTCATTAAAAAATTCTCTAATTCTATCAAACACAACAACTGTATCATTTAATGAGTAACCAATAACGGTTAATATCGCAGCAATAAATGCCTGATCAATTTCCATACTAAATGGCATAAATTTCCATGTAATAGAGAAAATTCCTAATACTATTAACACGTCATGAAAAACTGCTGCAACAGCACCAAGTGAGTATTGCCACTTTTTAAAACGCAATAAAATATATAAGAAAACAACAATTAATGACCCGAAGATAGCCCACACTGAAGAACGCTTGATATCATCTGCAATTGTTGGACTAACTTTACCTGAATACATTTTACCAATGTTATTTTCGCCAGCAACAAATTGCTCATAAGACAATCCATCTGGTAAAAAAGGTCTCAATGATTCATACAACATATTTTGAATTTCTTCATCAGCTTCGGCAGAATTTTCATTGACATTGTACTTTGTTGAAATTTTTAATTGATTGGCATTTCCAATTGTTTTTACTTCTGCACTTCCAAAGACCCCATTAAGAGTAGTCTTAACTTCTTCAGGATTCATGTCTTGCGCAAATCGAACTTGATAGGTTCTTCCACCTACAAAATCAATTCCTTCATCTAAACCAGTTGTAAATAACGAAGCCAAACCAGCAGTAATAAGTATCGCTGAAATGACATATGACATCTTTCTTTTTTTCAAGAAATTAATATTAATATTTCTGAAAAGACCTTTTGTTAAACTTGTAGAGAAATCTAGTTTACCTCCTTTATTAACGTACCAATCAATGAGTAATCTTGTAATAAATATGGCTGTAAATAAAGAGGTAACAATACCAATCAATAAAGTTGTGGCAAATCCTTTAATAGGGCCTGTTCCAAAAACAAATAAAATTAAGGCTGTTAATCCAGTTGTTATATTGGCATCAAGTATAGACGACAGAGCATTGCTAAAACCATCTCTGATTGAATCCTTTTGCCCTTTACCTTTGGTCAATTCCTCCCTAATCCTTTCATAAATAAGAACATTAGCATCTACAGCAATACCTACTGTTAAAACAATACCTGCAATACCAGGAAGTGTGAGTACAGCTCCTAATCCGGAGAGTACGCCAAAAATTAGCAGAATGTTAAATATTAAAGCAATATCAGAAAAGATACCTGCCTTACCATAGTAAAATAACATCCAAATTAAGACAAGCGTCAATGCAATTCCGAAAGACATTTTTCCAGTGTCAATGGCTTCTTGACCTAAAGAAGGTCCCACCTCTTCTGCTTGTACTATATCTGCTGAAGCTGGTAGTTTACCAGCACGCAATACGTTTGCTAAATCTACTGCCTCGTTTAATGAAAACTCACCCGAAATCTCAGAATTCCCTCCTGCAATTGGTCCATTAGATACACCTGGAGCAGAATAGACAATATCATCAAGAACAATAGCAATTTGACCCCGTTCAGTAAATGCACGACTTGTCATTTGTTCCCAAATTTTAGAACCCTTTCCATCCATCTGCATTGAAACAGTTGGCTTACTTGTAGCACCATACGATTGTCTGGCGTCAGTAATCACGGCTCCACTTAATTCTGGTTTATTTTCCCTATTACCTTTTAAGGCGTATAATTCAACGGTTTCTAGTGATTGAATATTTTCGTCTGTTGTTGTTCTAGATGTTGATAAGCCCCAAACGAATTTAGCATAGCGTTGTTCAGGTGCTAATAATGCTCTAACTTGAGGTTTGTTTAAATAGCTTAATACCAGTTCTTTATCCTTTTCTTCAAAAATTGCAATTTCTGGTCGGCCTTGAAGACCATTTCCTCTTACTAAATCTAGCAATGGGTTTACAACCACATCTAAAGAATCTGGATCATCACCTAGCAAATCAGCCAATTGGCTATCTGCATCAGCATCCTCAGAATCACTTGACTCTTCTTGGGAATTAGTAGAGCTAGTTTCAACCAAGCCTTTTAATACTTCATTTGCTTGAACCAAAAACGAAACCATTTCTTCGCTTTTATAGGTATCCCAGAATTCCAACTGTGCTGTACTCTGTAATAATTTTTTAACACGATTAACATCTTTCGCTCCTGGTAATTCTACCAAAATTCTACCTGAGTTTCCTAATCGTTGAATGTTTGGTTGTGTAACTCCAAACTTATCAATACGCTTACGCAATACTTCAAATGCTGAAACAATTGATTCATCTATTTTAGTTTTCAAGATTGGTTGCACATCGTTATCACTCATGTTGAAATTGATAACATCACTTAAATCTCTATTTGCAAAAATATCTGGTGATGCCAGTTTGGTATCTCCTTTAATTGCGTCAAATGCCACAAAGAAATCTTCTAAATAAGTGTTCTGGCTATCTTTTTGAAGCTCTTCAGCATCATCTAAAGCCTTATTGAATACAGGATCTTTACTATCATTAGCCAGTCCTTTAAGGATATCTCTAACTGAAATTTGAAGAATCACATTTATTCCACCCTTAAGGTCAAGCCCTAAGTTCATGGCTTTGTCCTTCACTTCTTTATACGTGTAATCTGCAACACCAAGGCTAAATACTTCTTGATTTGAGAGAGAATCTAAATAGCGCGCTTGAACAGAGTCTCTTTTTGTATCGTATGCTGTTTCTGTATCAACTATTTGACTAACTGCAATTTCTTTTGCCGTTTTTTCAACTTGATTTGCCTTAAACGTAAATGATAATTGGTAGATACTTACCAATCCGAATAATATTGCAAATAACTTTACGAGTCCTTTATTCTGCATTATATCTTATTTTATACTTTTTTTTGATTGTTTTAAAAACGAGCAAATATATGATTTACATGATGAAATGGCAATACATTTAATCGATTTATACTAAAGATAAACCTCATAAGATTCAATTCTTATGAGGTCTATTTTTATTTAATACGAATTTTATTACAATTCTAGTAAGCCGTTGGTTTTCTTAACACCCTCAGCACTTTCTGTTAAATGGTCACGTTCAGCATCACTTAATTCAATTTCCACGATACTTTCAATTCCGTTTCTTCCTAAAATTACAGGAACACCAATTGCCAGATCATTTAAGCCATATTCGCCTTCTAAATACGTTGAACATGGAAACATTTTTTTCTGATCGCAAGCAATAGCCTGTACTAGAGCACTTACAGCTGCTCCTGGTGCATACCAAGCTGAAGTTCCTAATAATTTGGTAAGTGTTGCACCACCTACCTTAGTGTCTTCTTTCACTTGATTTAATCTATCTGCAGATAAGAATTCAGAAACCTTAATGCTATTTCTAGTTGCATGACCCGTTAGTGGCACCATACCTTTATCACTATGACCTCCAATCACCATTCCATCAACATCGCTTATTGGTGCATTTAATGCCTCTGCTAATCTGAATTTAAATCGAGCTGAATCTAAAGCGCCTCCCATGCCAATAATTCTATTCTTAGGAAGATTGGTTGTTTTATGAACCAAAAATGTCATAGTATCCATTGGATTGCTTACAACAATTAAAATGGTATTTGGTGAATGTTCAATTAAGCTAGAAGAAACTGATTTTACGATTCCAGCGTTAATACCAATTAGTTCTTCACGTGTCATACCAGGTTTACGTGGAATTCCAGAAGTGATGACGCAAATATTACTATTTGCTGTTTTACTATAATCACTCGTCGAACCAACTATTTTGGTGTCAAAACCATTCAATGAGGCCGTTTGCATCAAGTCCATTGCCTTACCTTCTGCATATCCCTCTTTTATATCTAGCAAAACGACTTCAGAAGCGAAATTTTTAATGGCAATATATTCTGCACAACTTGCACCTACTGCACCTGCACCAACTACTGTTACTTTCATTTGAATATTTTTATATGAATTATTTTATGAGACTGCAAAATTACGAATTATTAGAGTGTAAATAAAAAAGCGAAAGAATTTATCTTTCGCTTTTTTATGATTGATTGATTTTTCTTTAGAATGAAAAATTGATTCCGAAAGAAGCACTATCGAACTCGGCAACCGTATAATCTACATTTAGGCCAAAAAAGCCTAATTTTAAGTTAGCCCCAACTGTGGTTCTCATGCCAGAAATTTTTTGTTCAACAGAATATGGGTCCACTATATCTTCAGAAACAATGAGTCCATCAGAAACACGATAGGTTCCAAGAACATCAGCTGTTGAATTACCAGATATATAGCCAAGACCAGCGTAAAAATTTATGATTTTAAGATTAGTAGAGGCAACTAATTCAAACAAATAAGTGTTAATATCAGTTTCAACTCGTTGATTATCACCTTCAACAATAGTTGAATCTGTAAAATCATAACTCGCATCTAAATGAGTAAAGGCAATCAATCCTGAAACAGCCACAGGAATGTGTTTATCAGCAGGCAACCAAGCAGTAATTTCATGTTGAAGGCCTAGACCATATAAGCCTATTTGGGTATCTTCTGTATTGATCTTTGGAAAAAAGCGGCCGATAAAACGTGTTCCCTTAAAAGGAGCCACACTTGCTTGTAAAAAGGCCGTTGGAATTAGATTGAGATTAGCCGATCCTATTCCAGTAGGTAATGTTATTTCTACTTCTTGATTTCCAAAAACAGGATCATCATAAGTTATAATAATTCTAATGTCCGGATCGTTTTGTCCGAGAGCTGTCGCAACTGTTTTTGAAGGGCTATTATCTTCAAATCTAACATTTTCATAATCTGATATATTCATTAAAAATGATTTCTTTTCATCTTGAATAAATGAAATATTTCCAATAATTGAAAATTCAAATTTTTGTCCTCTGACCGCCTTGCCATGGTTAAACCAACCATTGGTCATTGCGTAAGCTACTCCTTGAGTGGCAGGAGCCAAATAATCTGAACTGAATCGTTGTGCATCAGAAATTCCTGCTGCTAACAAATCGTCAATATTTTCTTGAGAATTGGCAGCACATAGGACAATGAACGCCAAAAAAATGGTTCCAAACGTTTTCATAACATAGGTAGATTTAGGAATCAAAAATACAAAATATTAAATAAAAACGTATTTTACCGTTTTTTATTGCATTTTGTCGATGTTTTGTGCTCAAGAAAAAATAAAAGCAGTTTTCAACAAAAGTTGAAAACTGCTCTATCTATTAATTCTTATAAGTTATTACTTATGCATCAATATTTGCATAAATAGCATTCTTCTCAATAAATTCTCTTCTTGGTGGAACTTCATCACCCATCAGCATAGAGAAAATGCGATCTGCCTCAGTACCATTATCTATTTGAACCAAACGCATGGTTCTAAATTCTGGGTTCATTGTAGTATCCCAAAGTTGTTCAGCATTCATTTCACCAAGACCTTTATATCGTTGAATTTTTGATCCATCGCCAAATTCTGCTACAATTTCATCTCGCTCAGAATCGCTCCAAGCATATTTCTTTTTAGCTCCTTTTTTAACCAAATACAAAGGAGGAGTCGCGATATAAATATGACCATTCTCAATGAGTTCCTTCATATATCTAAAAAAGAAAGTTAGAATAAGTGTAGCGATATGACTTCCATCTATATCTGCATCACACATTATAACTACTTTATGATATCTTAATTTAGAAAGGTTTAATGCTTTACTATCTTCTTCTGTACCAATGGTAACACCTAAAGCTGTAAAAATGTTCTTGATTTCTTCATTTTCAAACACTTTATGTACCATGGCCTTTTCAACATTTAAGATTTTACCTCTTAGTGGTAAAATAGCCTGAAACATTCTGTCACGACCTTGTTTTGCTGTTCCTCCTGCCGAATCTCCCTCTACTAAAAAGACTTCACATTTTGCAGGATCTTGTTCGGAGCAGTCACTTAATTTTCCAGGTAATCCACCAATACTCATGACTGTTTTACGCTGAACCATTTCACGTGCTTTCTGAGCAGCATGACGTGCTTGAGCGGCAAGAATTACCTTTTGAACTATGGTTTTAGCGTCGTCAGGATGTTCTTCTAAGTAATCGGTTAACATTTCAGAAACTGCTTGACTAACTGAAGCTGATACTTCTCTATTACCCAATTTTGTTTTTGTTTGTCCTTCAAATTGAGGTTCGGCAACTTTTACAGAAATAATCGCTGTCAATCCTTCACGAAAATCGTCTCCTGCAATGTCAAATTTTAATTTATCTAACATCCCGGAGCCATCAGCAAATTTCTTCAAGGTATGTGTTAAACCACGTCTGAATCCCGATAAATGAGTACCACCTTCATGCGTGTTGATATTATTTACATAACTATGTAAATTTTCAGCGTATGACGTATTATATATCATGGCAACTTCAACAGGCACACCATTTTTTTCACCTTCAAAAGCAATGACATTTTTCATTAAAGGTTCTCTATTACTATCAAGGAATTGAATGAATTCTGATAATCCTTCTTCAGAATAAAATGTTTCACCTTCAAATTCACCATCTTCTTTTTTATGGCGTCTATCCGTTAGAACCATAGTAATCCCTTTATTTAGAAAGGACAATTCCCTCATTCTACTTGCCAATGTATCATAATTGTATTCCAACGTTAAAGTGAAAATTGTTGGGTCTGGTTTAAATGTTACTGTAGTTCCTCTTTTATCAGAAGTACCAACAGCTTTAACAGGATACAAAGTTTTACCTCGTTCATATTCTTGCTCCCAAATTTTACCATCACGATACACTGTTGCTTTTAAATGTTCTGACAATGCATTTACCACACTAACCCCAACACCATGGAGTCCACCAGAAACCTTATAGGAATCCTTATCAAACTTACCTCCTGCTCCAATTTTGGTCATAACTACTTCAAGTGCAGACACACCTTCTTTTTTATGAAGGTCTACAGGAATACCACGACCGTTGTCATGGGTTGTAACGGAATTATCTTCATTAATAATTACATCAATACGATCACAATGTCCAGCAAGTGCTTCATCAATAGAGTTATCTACTACTTCATATACCAAATGATGTAATCCTCTTGTACCAACATCACCAATATACATTGATGGGCGCATACGTACATGTTCCATGCCTTCTAAGGCCTGAATACTATCGGCTGAATATTGTTTTTTTGGGTCTTCGCTCATATATATGTATCGTTAAATATTTTGTTTTATTTCATAAAAAAAATGATACTCTATAGCATCACTTTCACTACATACAAATATACGACTAAACAAAGCCTTTAAAAAGCATTTTAGGCTATTTATCACATAATTATTAACAATTTCTAATATTGAGAAAGTTGCTTAAAACGTCTGAAAAGGGGGTTAAATTGGATTTCCTTTATTTTTGAGCTCTAATCAAACTGATCTTTTTGAATAAAATGATTAGAGATCAATATTTACAATTTTTCATTTAATAATTACAACAAAATTGGACAATAAAAGGACCTAAAAATCTTTCATCAGAATTATTAATAAAAATGTCTATCAAGATGAATTATCATACTTTTTTAAGAGTCAAAAATTTATCCCATTTCCAAATTAAGAAGGTGACCAGTAAGAAAAAACCATTGAATAGGAGAATAAAAATAATGAAAGGCGTCCAACTATCAAATGTAGCCACATTTGGAATATATAAAATACTATCACCAGTATTACTGTTGCTTATTAAATGACGCGTTGCCCAGTTATTTCCTAAATGAATGCCAATTGGAAAAAATAGTGTTTTAGACTTTAGTAAGGCAGTAGCGAATAATAAATGTCCAACAGGAATAGTTATGACAAGAAATATGACCATTCCTTTATTATTTATAACATTTTCATCTAAAACATGAATCAACATAAAAATCAATGAAAAAATTAAATTAGCGATAATTACATTTGAAACTTCAATTGTTTTCTTAAACAAATAACCTCTAAATAAAAACTCTTCGGTTGCAACTTGTGGCAATATAAAATAGAAGGCATACAACATAGACGTATAGTTTATTGTGGTGCTTATTTCAAATGATTCTCCAACATATAAAGCCCTTAAAAACTTAGCTCCTAAGAAGGCTAAGGCGCCTATCAAAACACCTAAAGGAAAAAATGATAGGTTTTTTAAATTAAAATTTAAACCTATTGCCTTTAATGAGAGTTTATCAGTTTTAAATAAAAACCAGGTGGCTACAAAAAGAAGAATGCAAGAAACATAAGGAAAATATTGTTTTACAAACCCTTTATTTGTCAACCCACTTATAAAAAGTGCTACGCCAAAAAGTAAAATTGCAAGTACAAATTTTGATGCGACTGGGTATTTAATGAGTTTTGTTTTCATGTATTATTTGGATTGTTTCATACTAAACAACTTCAAGTCATTACGAAGTAGGAATTTTACAAAAACAAGAGTCAAAATTGTAGGGAATAGTCCTTTGAAAAGATTAAAAATAAGCCAATTCCAATCTCTTAATTCTATTTTGGATACAGCCTCAAAAATTAATTCACCATAAGGTTGTGACTCAAAGAAGAAGGTATTTAATAGGTTCGTTCCTAGATGAAAACCTAATGCCAAAAAAATTGATTTTGTTTTGTAAAAAGTATATGCCCATACATAGCCAACAAATCCAGTAATCAAAATAACATAAAGGATTGGTATTAACCTGGCTCCAGTCATTCCGTATGAAAACACGTGATATAATCCAAAAAGCAATGCTGATATTAGTATTGCCCATTTTACTCCCAACCGATGTATTAATATATATAATAGTGCTCCTCTAAATATTAAATCTTCTGTCAACGCTGATCTCAAATGGTATATTATTGCATCAAAAATTAAATTGTAGTTTATACTTGGTTGCAATTCCCAATCAACTTTTAGAACGATACTTTCAATATAGATGTTTACTAAATTTATCAGCATTATAAACACCAATCCTATAAAAAACTGTGCAATGCGTTTACCATAAGGAATAATCCCAATTACTTCAATATTCCTTTTCTCAATAAAATGCAAGAGCACCCAAGAGACTACTATTATTACTAATAATCCTAACATAGTGTGTTATTTAAAAATTAATAAATTAAGCCGTTTTTGGCTTTAAAAAAGGAATTGATAGCGGATAGTTACACGATTGAGAATTCAATGCAGACATCAAGTTCTTAATGCTAATAATTATTCCAAATAGAAAAACCGCGCCTGTTCCGAAAAAATTAATTCCTGGAAAAGGAAAAAACAATAATAAAGAAACAATAATCAATATATTTATGGTGCAATGAAAGTTGACTACAGCACGACCATGAGCGTCATAGATTTTATTATCGTCTGCTTTACTTATCCATATAAAAAGTGGAATTAAAACATTGGCAAACGGAATAATTAATCCTAAAAAAGGTGAGCCATGCAGAAGCATCATCCATTTTCTTTTTATAACTTCTTCATTAGGATTGTCTAAAACTAATAAGTCTTCAACTTCCACATCTAAGCCAGCTGCTAATAACTTTACAGTTTGTAAATGTGGCTGTACATCTCCTTTTTCAATACGTTGTATTGTGCGAACTCCAACAGTTGTTTTATCAGAAAGATCTTCTTGGGTAAATCCTTTTAATTTTCTTTGATAGATTAAGTTTTCGCTAATTGATTTAATTTTCATTGAGTATGTTTTGCTTGGTACAAATCTAATATGTTTCGACTGTAATTGACACGTCATTTAAATGTCACCTAGCTGTCATTTGCAGTAAATATAAGGGTTTCAAGATGTAAAATTAGGATTTTACCAAATGCTAGCTTTACTAAAACAAAAAAGAGATTGGCTTTCGCTAATCTCTTTTTATAACTATTTAATCAAAGATTTTTAATTCAATAAGCATCTTCGTGCACTTTAGATACTGCTCTTCCCGAGGGGTCGTTCATATTCTTAAAGGCTTCATCCCATTCCAATGCAATTTGAGTACTACAAGCAACACTTGGTTCTTGTGGTACACTTAACGCAGCTGCATCACTTGGGAAATGTGATTCGAAAATAGTACGGTAGTAGTACTCTTCCTTGTTTTGTGGTGTTTGTATTGGAAAGCGGAAATGAGCGTTTTCCAATTGCTCGTCTGTAACTTCCTTATCTACAACTTCCTTTAAGGTATCAATCCAACTATAGCCTACTCCATCACTAAATTGTTCTTTTTGTCTCCAAGCAACACTTTTAGGTAGCATATCTTCGAAGGCTTTTCTAATAACCCATTTTTCCATGCGTTCACCATTAATCATTTTATCTCTAGGGTTTATGCGCATGGCAACATCCATAAATTCTTTATCTAAAAATGGTACACGTCCTTCTATTCCCCACGCAGCTAAACTTTTGTTGGCTCTGAGACAATCATACATGTGCAGTTTGTTCAATTTCCTCACTGTTTCTTCATGAAACTCTTTGGCGTTAGGCGCTTTATGGAAATACAGATAACCGCCAAATAATTCATCCGCACCTTCACCAGAGAGTACCATTTTTATTCCCATAGATTTAATTACGCGTGCCATTAGGTACATTGGCGTACTCGCTCTAATTGTGGTAATATCATAAGTTTCCAATTGATAAATAACATCTTTAATAGCATCTAACCCTTCTTGAATAGTAAACTTTATTTCATGATGAACTGTTCCAATGTGATCTGCCACTTTTCTAGCTGCAGCTAAATCGGGTGATCCTTCAAGGCCAACTGAAAAGCTATGTAATTGTGGCCACCATGCTTCTGTTTTATCATCGGCTTCAATACGACGTTGCGCATATTTTTTTGCAATAGCAGAGGTTATTGATGAATCTAATCCACCTGATAATAACACGCCATAAGGCACATCACTCATTAGCTGTCTATGCACTGCATCTTCAAGTGCCTGGCGAACTTCTCCAATTTCCGTTTGATTATCCTTGACAACTTCATATTCTTCCCAATCTCTTTTGTACCATTGCACAAATTTACCATCAACACTACTCAAATAATGCCCAGGTGGAAAAAGTTCGATTTTGGTACAAACTCCTTCAAGGGCTTTTAATTCAGAAGCCACATAAAATGTACCTTGTTTATCCCATCCTATATACAGTGGAATAATACCCATATGATCTCTCGCAATAAAATATTCATCTTTTTCTACGTCATAAATAGCAAAGCCAAAGATGCCGTTCATATCATCAAGAAAATCAACTCCTTTAGCCTGATATAAAGCTAAAATGACTTCACAATCACTTTCGGTTTGAAACTCATAATTGGGAAATTGTTTACGCAATTCGCGATGGTTGTAGATTTCACCGTTAGCAGCAAGTACAATTTTTTGATCATCACTTAACAATGGTTGTTTTCCCGAAGCAGGGTCTACTATAGCCAGACGCTCGTGAGCTAAAATGGCTTTATCGTTACTGTAAATGCCACTCCAATCTGGGCCTCTATGACGAATTGATTTAGCCATCTCTAAAATTTGAGGCCTTAGTTTATCGGATTTTTCCTTTAATTTAAATGCACAAACAATTCCACACATAACATTTTTATTTGATATTATAGAGCAAATATCTAATTAAAATTTCAATTATTAACTAATAAATTGATTATTGGTTGTATATTGTAACTATAAATGTGATATTACATAACATATGAAACTTTATTAGAACGATTGTAAAGTTTCTTGTTTTAGTTGTAAAGTTTAACAAGATTTTTCGACTTTTTGAACATTCAAACTATAATTTTATTGCAAACAAAAATTTAATCACATTATGAAAAAATCAACATTTCTTACTTCTATTGCATTTGCATTTATTATGCTTCTGACAACTAATGTTCAAGCACAAAAATTTGCCGGACTTGATAAGAGCCCATTAGACATTAGTATGTCTAAAGATAAATCTGTTAAGGTTATCTATAGTAGACCACAACTTAAAGGAAGAGAGTTAAGCTCGTTGGCTCCTGCTGGAAAAATGTGGCGTACTGGCGCTAATGAAGGCACTGAGATTACGTTGTATAAAGACATGACAATGGGAGGTCAATCTGTAAGTGCAGGTACGTATACGTTAACAACCATTCCTGGTGCTAGTGAATGGACTGTAGTTCTCAATTCAGAATTAAATGTTTGGGGTGGTGGCGCATTTGGATATAAAGAAGCTACTGAAGTCACGAGATTTAACGCAAAAGCATCAACTGGAAAAGAATCATTAGAAGCTTTTACAATTGCATTTGATGGAGACGGAACAATGCATTTAGGTTGGGGAACAACTAGAGTTGAAATTCCAATGAACTAAAATCTTTACAGTTTTAAATAATAATAAAGTCTTGAGAAATCAAGACTTTTTTTATGGAATATTAAGATACTTATGAGTCTGCAATGACACCTTCCATTTTGGATTTGCCATAACATAATCAACAATTATAGGCATCATTTTATCACGTTTACTCCATTCTGGTTGTAGGTATAGAATGCAATTTTCATTTACCTTTTCAGCTTGTTCTTCAGCGAATTTTAAATCGTCATTATTATAGACTATAACTTTTAATTCATTCGCTTTTTGGTAGACATCCTCTTTAGGTAACTTCATTTTCTTGGGCGACAAACAGATCCAATCCCAAGTTCCTGATAAATTATAAGCACCTGAAGTTTCAATATGTACGCTCAATCCTTTTTCTTTGAGTCCTTCAGTCAATTTAGTCATATCCCACGTAAGTGGTTCACCTCCAGTGACAACCACTGTATCACTATATTTTGAAGCGTTTTCTACAATTTCAGTTGTCTTTGTTGGAGGATGTAATTCTGCAATCCAACTTTCCTTTACGTCGCACCAATGGCAACCAACATCACAACCTCCAATACGAATAAAATAAGCTGCAGTACCTTTGTGAAATCCTTCTCCTTGAATGGTATAGAATTCTTCCATTAAGGGTAACATTTCACCTTTATCTACTTTATCAAGAATCTCCCATTTTAACATAGAGCGCAAAGATACTTTTAATAGCTGTAAGACAGCTATCTATTGAAAGAAGATTTACTTGGCCACAATAACATCTATCTCAATTTTTGCATTGGCTGCTAAACCTGATGCAGCAAATGTAGTTCTAGCTGGTTTTTTAATAAAATACTGCTTATAGACTTCATTAAATGCAGTAAAATCGGAGATATCACTCAATATAACAGTACACTTTACAACATTATCCAGTTGTAAATCATGAAATTCTAAAACATCCTTAATGTTTTCTATTGCTTGTTTAGTTTCAGCTTGAATACCACCTTCAACTAGTATACCTTGATCATGATCTCGACCGATTTGTCCAGCTAAAAAAAGTAAATCATCCGTTTCAACGGCGTCACTAAATGGTGTTTTTTGTCTTTTCTCATGGTGTGAATTATGAAAAATTGTTTCTGAAGATTCTGTTTCGCAAGATACTATTGAAAGTATCATTAATATAATAATAGGAAAGTATCCTTTTTTCATAAGTAGTCTATTTTAAAGTTGATTAAAATTACACTATTTTTATCAAAATTTAAGAACATGAGCAAGCGCGATCAATTTATTGAAACACTTTCAAAAGGCTATACATTTAAAGGTGACTATATCACTTTAGGGGCAGGAATGTTAGATGGCGAAACGGTAACGAATAGTTTTGTAAAAGTACCTTTAAAAACCATGAATAGGCATGGTTTAATTGCGGGCGCAACTGGAACTGGAAAAACAAAAACACTTCAAGTCATATCAGAAAATTTGAGTAACCAAGGTATTCCAGTTGTTTTGATGGACATTAAAGGAGATTTAAGTGGATTAGCTCAACCAAGTCCTGGTCATCCAAAAATTGATGAACGCCATGAAAAAATTGGCTTACCCTTTGAACCTAGTGCTTTTCCAGTTGAAATAATGTCTCTCTCTGAACAGGATGGTGTTAGATTAAGAGCTACTGTAAGTGAATTTGGCCCTGTTTTAATTTCCAGAATATTAGATGTCTCTGAAACACAAGAAGGTATTATTGCTGTTATTTTTAAATACTGCGATGATAATAAACTTCCACTTTTAGATCTTAAAGATTTCAAGAAGATTTTACAATACTCAACAAGTGATGGTAAAAAAGAATTTGAAGCTGCCTACGGTAGAATTTCGACATCATCAACTGGTGCCATTCTCAGAAAAATTGTTGAACTCGAACAACAAGGTGCTGATTTGTTTTTCGGGGAAAAGAGCTTTGAAGTTGAAGATCTTGTAAGAACAACAAGAGATGGTCGTGGTTATATAAACATAATCAGATTGACAGATATTCAAGATAGACCAAAGCTATTTTCCACATTTATGTTGAGTCTTTTGGCTGAAATTTATGAAACTTTTCCTGAACAAGGAGATAGTGATAGACCTGAACTCATCATGTTTATTGATGAAGCCCACCTCATTTTTAATGAAGCTTCTAAAGCCTTACTCAACCAAATAGAGAGTATTGTCAAATTGATTAGAAGTAAAGGAATAGGATTATATTTTGTCACTCAAAATCCTACAGACGTTCCAGAAGCGGTACTAAGTCAACTAGGATTAAAAGTGCAGCATGCACTTCGGGCTTTCACGGCTAAAGATAGAAAAGCAATTAAATTAACTGCTCAGAACTATCCAGATACTGATTACTATGACACGGCCGAAGTTTTAACATCTTTAGGTATTGGAGAAGCATTAGTTTCTGCTTTAGATGAAAAAGGAAGACCCTCTCCTTTAGCCGCCACCATGATGCGTGCTCCTATGAGTAGAATGGATATTTTATCATCTCAGGAACTCAATACACTTTATGATGATTCTAAACTTGTTATGAAATACAATGAAGAAATTGATCGTAATAGTGCTTACGAAATGCTGAATGAGAAAATGAAAAAAGCAGAAGCATTGAGGAAAAAAGAAGATGAACGTGAAGAAAAAGAGAAGGCTCGTAAATCTTCAACGCGATCAACTTCAAGACGAAGCACAAGAATGAATCCAGTTGTGAAAGTACTTACTAGTGCAACTTTTATTAGAGCGGTTTTTGGAATATTGAAAAAGGTGATGTAACCCTTATTTTAACCTCAAACTGTTGATTATCATTTATCTAAAACTCAAAAGACTTGAAAAAATATTTATCAATAATAGTTCTTATCATTCTTTTTACAGCATGTGAAAAAGAGCAAAATCCATATCTAATTTCTAAACAAAATATTGGTTTCCTTACAGATAGTTCACAAGTCATGGATTTAAATACCATTTTCATCAATGACTCAATTACCAAATATATTGGTGGTGACGAGTTTACTGGAAACATTAATGACATTGATATCTTTGAAAAAGGTGGCAAACATTTGCTTACGCTATCACCATTTGAAGCTTTAGATTCAACTTCGACTATAAAAACTATCCAAATTATTGATGATCGTTTCAAGACATCAAAAGGTGTATCGACGCTTTCAACTTTTAAAGAATTACAGACAAATTATAAAATTTCTAGTATACAGAACACACTTAGTAATGTTGTTATTAGCATTAATGAAATAAATGCCTATGTAACTATCGACAAAAAAGAGTTGCCTTCAAATATGCAATATGATATGGCATTAAAAATTGAGGCCATTCAAATTCCAGATAATGCCAAAATCAAAAACTTTTATATTCATTGGTACTAATATGAAGAATTATAGCATTCAAAAAAATCCTTTTATTGTGCCAACCACAGATGGCAAATTAATTGAAGAACACTTCGGAAATGCAACTGATGGAAATTCAGAAATTAGTATAGCGCACATGGTCGCACCTTCTGGTTGGAGTGAACCTTTTCAAACACCTAAATTTGATGAGTACACCTATATCATTAAAGGCAAAAAGCAGTTTATCATTGATAATGAAACTATAGTTCTTGAAGCAGGTCAGTCAATTAAAATTCAAAAAAATACACGCATCCAATATTCTAACCCCTTCACCGAACCCTGTGAATATCTGGCTATCTGTATACCAGCCTTTTCTATTGAAGCTGTTAATAGGGAAGATTAAACCCTAAACGATTTGTTAATGAAAGCATAATCTGTATTAGCTAATCCTAAAGTATTGTACTTTTGTTATATGTCCGACAATCTTACACGTCTCAATAAATATTTAAGTGAAGCTGGTTATTGTTCTCGTAGAGCGGCAGATAAATTAATTGAAGAAGGACGTGTTCTTGTAAATGACAAAGTACCTGAAATGGGAACCAAAGTATCTGAAACTGATCTAGTTTCAGTTGATGGTCAAAGAATTTCAAAACGAAATTCTGAATTTGTTTATTTAGCTTTCAACAAACCCGTTGGTATTGTTTGCACAACAGACACGCGCGTTGAAAAAGACAATATCATAGATTTTATTGGTTATCACAAACGAATTTTCCCTATTGGTCGCTTAGATAAGCCTAGTGAAGGACTTATACTTCTTACCGACGATGGCGATATTGTAAACAAAATTTTACGTGCGAGTAATAATCATGAAAAAGAATATGTTGTTACCGTTGATAAGCCAATTTCACAAACATTTATTGAACGTATGTCAAATGGTGTTCCAATTTTAGACACGGTTACTCGAAAATGTTATGTAGAAAAATTGAGTAAATTCAGTTTTAAGATTATTCTTACCCAAGGCTTAAATAGGCAAATAAGACGTATGTGCGAATATTTGAATTATGACGTCATAGATTTAAAACGTACTCGAATAATGAACATTACAATAGACGTACCTGTTGGAACCTATAGAGAATTAGAAAAAAAGGAAATTGAAGAGTTAAATAAACTACTTCATGGCTCGCATAAAACGATTGGATAAATTTTTATTGATCAATTAAAAATTGTTTTGAATTAAAATAATAAACTATGAAACATGTAATTGTTACTATAATTTTTCTATTTGCAACTAATACTTTTTATGCACAATATAATTATGAAGTATCTAAATCTAATCCTTTTGGATTACCAAATCCAGAGGCACCTGCACAAATAAAAGACTATCAACCATTGATTGGAATTTGTGATTGTAAATCAACAACTCGAAAGCAAGATGGCACTTGGAATGATGCTGAAGATATTATTTGGACATGGAAGTATATTATGAATGGAATGGGTGTTCAGGATGCAACCTTAAAACCAGATGGGAATCATTCTGGGAGCATTAGACAATATATTGCAGATAGTAGCAAATGGTATGTTCATTGGTATTCATCTAGGTCTCCATCGACTGTATTTCCAGTTTGGGAAGGCAACAAACAAGATGATAAGATTGTGCTTTATAAGGAGCAAACAGCTCCAAATGGCATGGAAGGATTTTATAGGTTGACTTTTTATGATATGAGTGAAACAGGATACAATTGGATAGGCGAATGGGTTGACAAAACTGAAAAAGTAGTTTATCCAACGTGGAAAATTGAATGCACCAAACGCTAATCATCTTAAACAACCTAATTTCGTCCTTTCTTACCTGAAAAATAAAATGGTAAATAAATTAAAAAGAATAGTGGTAAAACTATGAGTTGAGCTACAATAATATAATATGGCCATTCTCCAAAATAATCTAAAAGTGAAGCTGATTTAGGTTTTTCATTCAAATAAAAATAATTGGCTTTAAGAAGGTAATTGATCAAGATCATTATTACAACATAAACTTGTAAAGCCAAAAACGATTTGAAAATACTTTTGAAAGTTGGTTTCATTTTAAATACAAAAATTGCATAAAAAATGATGACTAAGAGGCCAAGGTGTACTGTCCAATACCGGAAAAAATCAAAACTTGGAAAACCAACAGAAATATCTGGTGTGATGACTGCTTGTAATGTTCCACCTATAATCCAAAATACCAATATTTCAAACATCCAATATTTTTTATAATAAGTAAATATTGGAATAATAATACCTAATAGACTACATAAATAAAGAGGAAGGTCTGTTGAAATATCATAATTACCTAAGTTTATCTTGTACAAATGAAATAAAATGACAACCAATGACACTAATAAGGCAAATACATGAATTAGGAGTTTTTGTTTATTGGTACTAAGTTTTCTACAGGCATAAATAATAATGCCAGATGCTATTAATATGGCAATAATAATTGGAATGATATGCTCTGGACTTCCTATTGAAACTCCCTGAATAACTACAATAATAATTTGACTTTTATCAAATGTAAGATTCTTAAATCACAACTAAAACAATATTTTAAGGCAAGATAAAAAAACAACACCCTTGAAGATAAAAACTTCAAAGGTGTTGCACAGTTAGTTGCTATTAATTCAATTAATTAACTATTTATCTAGTATAATCTTCTTCATTTTAGTTCCATACTCTGTAATTACTTTAAGGTAATATACACCGCTAGGCAACTTATTAAAGTTAATTGATACTTTCTCTGATTTATACACTTTATTTAAATTGTTTGAATACAACATATTACCCATTAAATCATATAACTCAATTTTAGTTTTTGTTTCTAATGATTTATTGAATTTAATGTTTAAATCGTCTTTCACTGGATTAGGATAGACATTTATGTCAAATTCCTCATTTTCATACAATTGTCCACCATCACAATAAGCGCTAGGAACAACAAAATCAAATGATTTGTCACATCCTTGATCATTAATAAATGTCAGAGTAAAATGACCATCACCTGTTCCAGGAAGGAAGCCCATTTCATACAAAATTGGATTTGTATTAATTGACCAACCATTAGCCTCTGAGCTTTCATCAAGACTCCAAACTATAGAGTAATCAGGTGCATAAAACTTAGCAAATAATGTGTTCATTTTAAGAGCCATTGGATGATCGGCACAATAAGCCGTGTCTTCAAAATAAGGTATAATAACACATTCAACTTCTGGGTTTGTCAATTTAACCAAGAATGTTTTCACACACGGATCTTCTGTTCTAGTAGTTGAAGGAGCATCTTCTGAACCGAAAAATGGTGGTCCTTGAGATTCAACATATACTGTAATTAAATAATCTCCATGACCTAAATCGGTAGTTACATCATCAGAATGATCTGCCAAATCTGGACCTAGCCCATATAACTGTATAACATATGCTGCACCTTCACTTAAGTTAGATACTGTAATAGTACCATCATTAGCATCTGGACACGTAATGTCAGTGTATTCTACTACTGCATCCACAGGGTCAGGCTCTGTAAACGTTATATCTTCAGATATAATACAATCTGGATTATCTTGACCTTCAAAGAATGCCATGATTGTATAATCACCTGGACCATACAATGTATCTGGATTATATGGCTGGCCATTCACTGTCACAGTAGCACCTGGTGTAACATAAGTTACTACAATAGTAGCATCTGCTTCACCATAACATGAAATATCCGTAGTTTCATATTCTAATTCAATACAGATACAATCTGGTGCTTCAACTTCTACCGAACTTGCACATCCAGCACTGGTTGTTGTTGTTACAACAATATCTTGCCCATTAGGAATATTGTCAATAGTCCATGAATTGCCTCCATTATCTGTCACATCTCCAAAATTACTTGTAACGACACCTTCAGAAGTTGTAATATCAACAGAATATGTACCAAAATCTATACCTTCATCACAAACAGGATCACCTGCTTCTATTTCTGGAAGTGGTTCCACACTAATCGTGATTTCTGCAAAATTTGTACAACCTGTTCCTTCACTTGGTTCGCAAACATTGGCTGTATTAAAGTAAGTTCCAATTGGTACTGGTGCAGAAGCTGAAGCATTATCAGCTTCGCCATCTAATGCATTGATTCCACTATAGGTCCAATTTCCAGATGCGAATGTGCCTCCATTAGGCCCTGTACTATCATTTCGTTTAGCCCAACCATCAGTATAATCCCACGCTTCACCATCACCAATCATGTTTATATCTCCATAAAGATCGACAACTGATCCATTCTTAAATAATTCTACTGCATCATCACCATTTATACCCATGGAGCCAGAAGTGTAATCAGGATCAAACCCAAACCAAGTATTAAATCCTGTACTTTCAGAAGCAACATAAATATATGTGCCAGCGTTTGCCGCAACAGCTGGAAAAGTAAATTCTTCGCCATCACTACCTCCACCATTATTAGCAGAACCTAAACCATAGATACTTAAATCAGCTATATCGTGTAGTACATAGAGTTCTACTCCTTTAGGAAGACCTCCAGACAATGGACCATCAAATATCGCAGATAGTACTAAGCTATTGCAGTCATCTGCTCCATCACCTTCATCCGTGTATGTATATGTAATAACATGATCGCCTAATCCAGCAGCAGCAGGATCGAATAAACCATTTACATCTACACCATTTCCGCTCCAAATACCTCCTAATGGAGATGCTTCCAATTGAACTGGGTCTGCATCAATACATAATGGATCAACGTCTGTAATTTCAACATCAGGTAAAGGATTAACAATCACCGTTAGAATTGTTTTGTACGGACAACCATTACCATCTATTCGTGGGAATTCAAAAACACCCGCTCCATAATCCTGTCCTTCAAAACTATATAATTCGCCTTCACAAATTTCAACGGAAATTAACTCGTCTTCAGTTTTTTGATATTCAGATACTGTTAAGATCGTATCATATGGACAATTGTTGTTATCCAATCTAGGGAATCTGTACTGACCTGCACCATAATCCTGTCCTTCAAATGAATACGTAGCACCTTCACATACCGTAACATCAATCTCCTCATCTGGAGTTGTTGGGTATTCTGATACTGTTAAGATCGTATCATATGGACAATTGTTGTTATCCAATCTTGGGAATGTGTATTGACCTACGCCATAATCCTGTCCTTCAAATGCATATGTATCGCCTTCACAAACTGTAACATCGATCTCCTCATCTGGAGTCGTTGGGTATTCTGATACCGTTAAGATCGTATCATATGGACAATTGTTGTTATCTAATCTTGGGAATGTGTATTGACCTACTCCATAATCCTGTCCTTCAAATGCATATGTATCGCCTTCACAAACTGTAACATCGATCTCCTCATCTGGAGTCGTTGGGTATTCTGATACCGTTAAGATCGTATCATATGGACAATTGTTGTTATCCAATCTTGGGAATGTGTATTGACCTACGCCATAATCCTGTCCTTCAAATGAATATGTATCGCCTTCACAAACTGTAACATCGATCTCCTCATCTGGAGTCGTCGGGTATTCTGATACTGTTAAGATCGTATCGTATGGACAGTCATTGTTATCTAATCTTGGGAATGTGTATTGACCTACGCCATAATCCTGTCCCTCGAATGAATACGTAGCACCTTCACATACCGTAACATCAATCTCCTCATCTGGTAATGTTTCAAACTCTGTTACTGTTAAGATCGTATCATATGGACAATTGTTGTTATCCAATCTTGGGAATGTGTACTGACCTGCACCATAATCCTGTCCTTCAAATGAATACGTAGCACCTTCACATACCGTAACATCGATCTCCTCATCTGGAGTCGTTGGGTATTCTGATACTGTCAAGATCGTATCATATGGACAACCATTGTTATCCAATCTTGGGAATGTGTATTGACCTACGCCATAATCCTGTCCTTCAAATGCATATGTATCGCCTTCACAAACTGTAACATCAATCTCCTCATCTGGAGTCGTTGGGTATTCTGATACTGTCAAGATCGTATCATATGGACAATTGTTGTTATCCAATCTAGGGAATGTGTATTGACCTACTCCATAATCCTGTCCTTCAAATGCATATGTATCGCCTTCACAAACTGTAACATCAATCTCCTCATCTG